>Ga0308167_1000002_pt1 | contig 908719 bp, 823 predicted proteins | sample PhyCR1_2_FD_202138 | JGI IMG/M metagenome (GOLD analysis project Ga0308167, IMG submission 202138) | Phyllosphere microbial communities from UC Gill Tract Community Farm, Albany, California, United States - DLSLRC.R1 | ecosystem: Host-associated > Plants > Phyllosphere > Unclassified | place...
TGCAGGCGCGACTGAGGCGACTCCTGCACGGCCACTGACTATCTGTGTGGATGTCAGAAGTTTTTGTCGGCGATGGGAGCATTGAACATGAACGAGAACATCGACTTAGTGATCTTCGACTGCGATGGGGTGCTTGTCGATAGTGAGGTCCTCGCGGTGGAGGTCGATAAACGGGTCCTCGCTGAGTTTGGGTGGCACCTGACCACCGAAGAAGTGGTCGAGAAGTTCATGGGAAAGTCGGCTAAGGCTTTCACCGCCGAACTCGAGGAGCACCTGGGTTACCGTCTCCCGCATGACTGGGACGCAGAATATGCGTCTTGGTACCACCATGCTTTCGAGACCAGCCTGACAGTAGTTGAGGGTATCGAGCCGGCACTGGACGCCCTTACGGTTCAAACCTGCATTGCTTCTAGCGGTAGCCACGAGAAGCTCCGGAAGACCCTCGGGCTGACGAACCTGTTTCCCCGTTTTGAAGGACGCATTTTTAGTGCCGCAGAAGTCACCCACGGTAAGCCCGCGCCTGATCTTTTCCTTCACGCGGCTGCCCGGATGGGCGTGCAGCCCGAGCGCTGTGTCGTCATCGAAGATAGCAAGTACGGTGTGCGTGCCGCTCGTGCCGCAGGCATGAATGCCTTCGGTTACGCCGGTGGGATGACCCCGCCGGAGTGGCTTGAGGCCGAAGGCGCGACTCTATTTTCGTCCATGTATGAGCTCCCAGACCTACTGCGCTCACACACCCCCAGCTAGTTGGTCGGGAGCAATCTTTTCACTGCACGCTTAGCCGTGTGCCCAGGGCGTTTTTGATTCACCCCCTAGCTGAGTCATTTTTGCAGCCGGGAAACTCCATTAGCTGAACACGGCCTTGTCGTGAGACTCCTCGGGGATGGGCTATGGCACCCCCGGGTGAGATGTGGATCAGTGGCCGATGCCAGCATTCGGCGGTGGGGCGCTGAGTTAAAGTGCTGGCAATTAAGCGATCAAGTGCCGTCCCGTCGAGGGTCGACACTTTTATTGGTGATGCGGGTGACGGCAGTCGCGATTTCGTGGGGATCGCGAGCTTCAACATCAAGAGCGCGGTGGATACTCAGGCCCTCCATCAGGGCGTCGAGCATACGTGCTGTCTCGGGGTCGAAATGGCGCTCGAGTGCCGCCCGGGTGCGTCTCATCCATTCAGTGGTGATCGAACGAAATGCCTGTTTTCGCGCTGCGAGGGTGTAGAGCTCGTGGGTGAGCACGTGCTCACGGTTGTCCCCGAAGACGTCTTTAAGAATGATTGCCACGACCGCGTCCCGCGCCATATCGGTGGTACTCGCTGCCTCCAGGCGACGGTCAAATTTGTCGCTGATAGTGGCGGTGAAGCGGGTGAAAGCTTCACGGAGGAGTTCATCCATGCCATCGAAGTAGTACGTCATCGCGCCGAGGGGGACTTCAGCGCGGGCCGCGACGCTCCTATGGGAAGTGCCGGCCACACCGAAGAGAGAGATGCTTTCTAAGCATGAGTCAATGATTCGGTCTCGTCGATGGGGGTCGTTGCGGCGCCCTAAGCGCGAGCCTGTAGGGCGCTGCTGTGGGGGCATTGGACTACACGATCGATCGGATGACGCGGGCAGGATTGCCAGCCGCCACAACGTTGGCAGGAACGTCCTTGGTGACTACCGATCCAGCGCCGATGACTGAGTTCTCGCCAATGGAGACGCCGGGGCACACGATAACTCCGCCGCCGAGCCAGACGTTGTCCCTCAGGGTGATTGGTTCTGCAGCCTCGAGTTTGTCTCGGCGAGGCTGGGGGTCGATGGGGTGTGTGGGTGTGAGTAACTGGACGTTTGGCCCGATCTGACAGTCCTCACCAATGGTGATGACTGCGACGTCCAGCGCGGTGAGGTTGTAATTGACGAAGGTGCGTGCGCCGATATGGATGTTTTCCCCATAATCAACGAACAGCGGCGAGTTGATGTGGGCACCCTCGCCCAGTGTGCCGAGGAGCTCGCGGAGAAGCTCCTGAGCGCCGGGATCACCGTCGACATTAGCGCGGTGGTACGCGTCGGCAAGCCGGACTCCACGTCGGTGAAGTCGGGTGATTTCTCCGTCGTCAGCGATGTAGAGGTCCCCAGCGAGCATGCGTTCTCGATTACTGCGGGGGTCATTTGCGAAGTAGTCCGCCAACATGGTCACCAATCTATCTTATATGTGTACACATGTACTCACATAACAAGGGTTTGTCAGTCAGTGAAAATGTCTTTACATTTCTGGCAGTGGGCCGCAGCCTTCGGTGAGCGCGGAGGACTCCTTGTTGGGGCTTGCCCGTTGGACCATCCTCTTCCGTGCCGTTTTGTCGGGCTCCTGCGCTTGCCGCATATGAGCTCCTCGTTGTCGTGTTTCCTCGAGTTTGCGTCCACCACTTATTCCTGGGCACCTTGAATCGATGGTTGAGGCGCGTGTGCAGACGCTGGACTGATGGCCGCTGAGATGCTGGAAACTGCTGCCTCCAGTGCTGCCGTCGCAGACTCGGTGCCTGTGGACTCTGAGTCATAAACGAATGCGGTTCCACCGCGTCGCATGCTGCAAAAATCGAAGATCCCGGTCCCGACCTGAGTGGCGAACGCCTGGGTGTATCCGTGTCTTTCGAAGGATCCGGCTGCCGTGCCCGCAGTCGCCAGTACGTGGACTGTGAGGTGTCCCAGTTTCGGAACGAGCCGGCCAGCGGTGTCGAAGTCGAAGGCCCACCCTGCGATGAACACCCGATCAAACCACCCTTTCAACAGTGCAGGCATGGACCACCAATAGATCGGGAACACCAGGACCAGGTCAGAGACCTGGTCCAACCGGTCTTGTTCGGCCACGACATCTGCCTCCGGGGCTCCGCGGCCTAGATAGAGCTGGCGGTCAGTGAGAGTGAATCGCGGATCGAAACCTTCCTGTGCCAGGTGGCCAACCGTGGTGGTCTCGTGTCCCAGGGCATCCCGAAGGCGTGAGGCCGCGTGGTGGGTCAGTGATTCGATGTCTGGGTGGGCGGTGATGATCAGAGTTCTCACATTTCTCCTTCTGTGTCGTGTTGCAGCCGACCAGGGGCCTCCTCGTTGAGGGTGGTGAGGCTGGCGCGGACTTTTTCAAGGACGGCCTGCTGGGCCGGGGTGAGGTAGTTGGTGGTGTGTTGCTGGTAGATAAGCTCCGGGGGCTCCCACAGGTCAGGCAAGTCCTTAGTCAGTGCAGCGAGTTCAGCAATGACAGGTAAGAACAGGTCGGTGAGCTGATCGGAGAGGTTCATAATCTCTTCCGAGGAGCTCTCGGCGTCAAGGCTCGCCCAGGTCGTCATAGCTGCTGCCACGGAGGAGGCTCGGTGGGGGTGGCTGAGCAGTTCATAGATCGTTCTCAGATAGTCCTGGCCCTCGGGGCCGATGAGATGCATCAATAACAGGGTGTGGTCCCGGTCGGTCGCCGCCGCACTTTCGGGCAGACCGGATTGGCGCAGGGCCTTGTGGAATGGGGCGATCTCCGGGGGAAGGTCGGGGAATGCTTCGTATCGTCTGAGGTGGGCGAGCAGTTCGCGTTGATGCGTGAGGTTCTGGATCTGTGCCGCGTATTCTGCGTCCAGGGCATCAAATACGGTATCTGGTGGTGGATCGGTGCCATCGAGGATGGTCGCGATCTGGGGGAGGGAGAACCCGAGTCCGACCAGGCGGCGGATCCGCAGCACGGTGACCAACGCGTGAGTGTTGTAGTCGCGGTACCCATTGCTGGACCGTGCTGGTTCCTGAAGGAGTCCGATCTGGTGGTAGTGGCGCAGTGTGCGCACGGTGATACCGGCACGGCTGGCGAGGTCGCTGCTACGCATCACACATCACCTCTACCTCGTGATTGGTCCCCTCGGCGGGGACGGGTTTATCCAGGTTACGCATGGATCGGGCGCACATTGCCACGATGAGTCCAAGGGACCACAGTGCGGCGAGTATCACCAGGGCAGTATGGAGACCCAGGAGCTCTGTCATGGCCCCGGCTAGGAAGATGCCCAAGGGTGAGGCTGCTGTGACGAACGTGTTCTGGGTGCCAAGGACACGTCCGCGTTTATCTTCTGGGATGCGTTCGATGGAGAGCACCCCGACCAGTGCTCCGAAGAGCCCGACCGAGAAGCCCAGCACGAAAGCGCCGAGAAAGAGTATCCACACCGACATCAGCGAAGCCACGATCCCGAGGCCCAGCACACTGCCCAGAGAACCTGTGACGAACCATCCGCGACGGGAACCCCGTGTTCCGGCCACGGCGTAGATCCCACCACCGACCAGCGACCCTGCTGCGATAGCGCTCATGACCAGACCCAGCAGCCCGGGACGGTCGATCTCAGTGAAATACAGCGGAAGGATAATTCCTTGAAGCCCTCCAATAGCGATGACCGCGGAGGTCGTCAGGATGGTGGTGACCAGGACGAATTTATTGTGGATCATCTCGGCCCACCCTTCTCGCAGTTGTCCCCAGACTCGACGCACCGGGGCCCCGCTGACCGTGGTCGCCTCTTCGAGTGTCCCCACATGGTGGGGAATGAACAGGGTCAGCAGTGCCGCGGCCAACGAGGTGCCAGCAGTGACCCATAGGGCGGTGGTGCCGTCCCAGGTGGTGAGCATGAACCCTGCCGCTGCCGGGCCAACGAGGATAGCGACCGCGCCGAGTGCTTCACGGGTGCCGGTGATGCGTTCCGCAGAGACCCCGCCGTGCCGGATCACGGCAGGCAGCAACGCTTCGCGTGCGGTGATCCCTGGGACATCCCCGATGGCGCCGATGATTCCAAACAAGACGAACCAACCCACGGAGAGACCGGTGATCAGGTCAATCAGGGGGAGGGCCCCCATCGCGAGAGCGGAGATGAGGTCGGTCAGCACCGAAGAGGTGCGTCGATTGATCCGGTCGATGACCACACCCATGAAGATGCCGGCCAACACTGCGGGCACAATGGTGGCCGCTGCCACGGTGCCTGCTGCTAGGGCGCTGCCTGTTGTTTGGAGCACCAACAAGGGCAGCACGATGGCGGCGATGGAGTTCCCCAGCGCGGAGAGCGTGTAGGAAGCCAAGTATGTTGCGGGAAGAAGTCTCATGAGGTGAGCTAAAACTATGACGCCGCGTCGGAGTCAACTCCAACAACCCCGAGCCTCGTTGCCTGGGGTTTGCAGCCGCCCGCTAGACCATCGGTTGTCGGGTGCGGTTTAGGAGAGGACTTCCTTCTGCTCGGCATGCATTTCCGACTTCGCAGCCGTGTTACCGACTCTCGGAACGTGTCCACCTAGTTCTCTCCAGTGCGCCTCTATCCTCCTGTCTCGAGGGTGAGCGAGGACCACCTCCAGGGCTCCGAGCGCCGTCCACAACGTGCGGCTCGTCGACTTGATGAAACGCTCTCCCATGACGAATTGCGGCCCATGTGCGCTGTCAAAGCGCAGCGCACTCAAATGCGCAGTTCGTGCCGTCATAGACCTCTCCAGCGGCATGAGAGAGATCCGAGTCAACAAGAGTCCTTTATTGCAGGGCACCCCACGCCGCAGAGCAAGTTCCATCAAACTCTGACTCATCACGAAGTGATACTCCTCGCGCCACTGCAGATCCTTGACCTCGTCTGGGTCTTTGATGCCTAGGGAGCTCTCATAAAACTGATCAGTCCATCGGATCCTCGCGGGCGGTTCTACGAGTCGGATCATGGGTCTGTTCTCCTCTTGTGGGTGCCGGTGCACGGGGCCGCAGCTGGGTACGAAAGCCCTCAGAGCGGCGTCGTCACCTTGATTTCAAACCCGGGGCCACGTCGTATCGTCCAAACGCCGGGTGGTCCGCGGCTCGCCTCTCGATTCGGAGCCGCTGACTAGAGCCTCATCGGAGACCCGAGGGTGATAGGGGCCCAGGGTCGTCCAGGAGGTCTTCGAGGTCGGAGTGAACGATCCGTAGGCCGGTCGAGCTCGGTGGGGCGCAATGGTCGCAGCAGTAGAGATAGCCGCCGGAGTTGGTGCCGTGTCCCAGGATCCTGCATCCGCATGCTTGGCAGCTCGGTGCCATGAGGTGGATCGCGCATTCGAAGCTATCGAAGGTGTGAATCACACCCTTACGGGTGATGGTCATCAAGATGCTGCTGCGATTTCCGCAGGTGTCGCACGTCTCCATGTGCTTGCTCCTCGAGTAACCGCCTGGGCGTTGCAGGAGTTGCTGGTGCAACCCATAAGTCGCTGAGGCCTACTGGTCACAGTCCTCTGCTAGGGAGGGCGAGTCAAGGGTTCATCAACGGCGCACAGGTTCTCAAAGGACTCACCCTCGGGAGTCCCCAACATCAGACCGTGGTTCTGTACCCACAGACGAGCGTGCTCCTCTCGTCTGTGGGTGATGAAAGGTCCGACTTAGCCCCCGAAAGACCGAGCACAGCGCCGCATCCGCGCTCGTCATCTATGTGGTTCACTGCGACCGGAGCGGATAACGCCGACGATTTCTGAGTCTGCGCACGCTGCGCCCATTGCCGCATGCCCCTGTCCTGCCCGCAGTGTCTCGGCCGGCGTCCGATCCGCTAAATGAGGATTTTGAGTGACAAACCATGCGCGAACCTCGTCCTGTCCCTTGCCCTGGGACACCAGATGGAATACCGCGTCGAGCTCTCGACCCCGTGTCACGCAGCAGGTGGTCAATGCTTGTCCGGAACACCATTGCGCGAGTGAACGAACCTCTACGTTGAGGATCGAGGACATCAACGCCGGGCCCAGGACGCCGAGGAGCTCATCCACACGGCCTTCTAGTGGTTCACGCTGGGCGGTCGCGTCCTGAGGGGCCGGGTGGAACTTCCCATGGATTACCTCCGCCATGCCGGTCTAGCCATCCTTTCCGATGCGCCCCCATGTTGTAGACCTCTCACGCCGGGGCTCTCATCTGGGTCGGGGGCGCGTATAGAGGGGCCCAGCCAAAGAACTGATGTCAGCGACCATAGTGAGCGTCGTTCTCGAAATTCGGTATTCGATACTACCCAGTTGTTTCTGGGAGATCTAGGGTTTCCGTCACCACGTGGGGACCGTCTTGGGGTGGGTAGGAGCCTCCAACGCCAAGATGGAATCACCCCGAAAGGTCTTCCTTACTTACCGGGGGCGCGTCCCCGCGAATAAGCGGCCCCAGGTTCTTCCCGTGGCCGGAAAAGGGTGGTTGACTTCTTCAACGGCACACCGTTCGTTGTCGTGAACAACTCAATAGCCTTCAGGAAATGCTCTTGCACCGGAGCCGTTCCCTGAAAGCAGTACAGGGGCACTGTCATGCTTGAGCATCCGACTGCGGATCGTAGCTTCTACGAAAAGATGCTGGCTTCTCACACCCTGCGCCACGGGGTACCGACCGATCGGCAACGCAACGAGCTGCGTGAACTCGCCAGCGGCCTCGTGGAACAACTCGGGATCACCGTTGAGTTCTCTTCCCGGACGCGGGGTCGCAGTCCCTCTGAATGGACACCCTCCCGACAGAGCGCTGAATGGGCGGCCAACACTCCGAGCTCACGCGTCATGCGGCGTTTCAGCACCCGCTCCGAAGATGACGAATAAATTTCCCATGGTCCAAAATGCCGCCGTGAGAGGCCAATGAAGATGGTCGAGAGGGCCTGTCAGGTCGGACTTCTTCCAGAAGAAGTCAACGAGAATTGCACACACAGCTTTGTCCCCGTGGGCGATACCAGGGGAGCGAATTTCAGCGGTTAAGTCACTGCAAGTGCCGTTCGCGTTGCCGGGCCCGACAGTTCAGAATCGCGTCCAACCGGGTCAGTGAACCGGCGTGGGTCCTCGGTTGGCTAAGAAGTAGAGGGTCGGCCTGACCCTTCAGGGGGATGATCAGACCGACCCCAGGATTCTATGTGATTCAAGACACATGCGAAAGACCTTGCCGATTCAACGCGAATCGCTGGGAAGTGATTCGCCAATATTGGCTGAGCGGTATCCCCCCGAGATGCAGAATCCGGTCTCATCGATGACCCTCTGCGTGAGATCTATTGAAGGTCGACATGCACAAGGCGACGAATGTTCCTGCCATCTGTGACCACGGTCGGAGATCCACTTGATCGTGTTTGGTGAGGGATCCTCTTGCAGGTATAGATTGCCCAGGTGCCCGCACGAGAGAATCGCTCGGCCGATGACTCGCGTTTCAGCGGCTGGGACCTGCGGGGGCGAAATGGATTCGTCCACCTCGCTCTAGCGACGCGGTCATCACCTCTACGTACTTCTTTGTACTCTCTGGGTCTGTCCTTGTTCTGAAGATGAACTTCACGTGCGCTGTCGAGCTGACCCACAGCGACATCGACGCCGAGTCTGGCTCCCCTGGAGAATCGGCCGCGAGCCCGTCAATGACGAGTCCATTGCGCTTGCTCAGACCCAGCTGCATCACCACCGATAATGCCTCGACCATCGAGTCTGTAGCTTCGAGATTCGTCATCTGTCCATGCTGATGAATTTCCACTCTGCTCATGGAATGCTCCTAGCCTTAGTTGTCCGCGAGGTGAAGAAGGACAGGTGGCCCCATCGCAAGGGTCAGTCGTCCCGCGGCTGTCTGGGACAAGGTCTCTTCGGTTTCAATGACTTCTTTGAATTGCTGCAGATCCTTCTGCGCGGAGTTCCGCACCACTTCAACTTGGGCATCGTCGGCTGCTTCGAGCTGGTCCTCCGACTCGTATTCGCAGACCAGGTGGATCTGTGTGTGTCCGTCGTCAGTCTCCGCGAAGATGACAGCTCCCGCATTGGCCACACCGTTGACACCAGCCCAGGAGACTTTTTCATTCGGGATCGAATCCACAATCTTAGCCTCCCATTGCCGCCTGACTCCCTCGGGTTCGGCGACCCACTCAAGCCGGGTATCCGATAAGAAGCGCACGCTGGCCACTCCACCCATGAACCGGGGGAACTCTTCGAACTGAGTCCAGCGGGTATAGACGGCACTAATTGGCGCCTCAACGACAATGGATCCTTCGGTCTTGGTCGACATGAGTTTCCTCTCCGAACCACGCTCGACTTAGCCAGGCGCCCTGAGTTCTACACATCCAGGAGTTTCTACCGCGGGAAGCTAGATGGGGCGCACTTCCCGGCAGAAGTGCGGCTCGATATTGAGACCGCAGGACCCCACGACCGGAAGCTTGACTTCCTGCCATGGGGTCCTGTTTATGCACAAGAGCGAGGTCACATGTCGTCTTCCTCATCCATGGGGGCGTCCTCCATGGTGTCCTCCTCCACAGGTTCTTCCTCGGTCATATCGCCGCCGTCTTGCATTTCACCATTCTCAACCGGATCCTCGGTCTCGGTGCCTGAGTCGTCGCAGGCTGTGACGCCGAAGAGCGCGAGGGAACCCACGCCGATCACGCCGGCCATGGTGCGAAGTGTGCTGGTCTCGGTGGTAGTCATAGGTACTGACCTCCATCGTCGACATCAATAAGATGCTGCGCGGTCTTTCCGCGGTGTCGCCTAGGGCCACTTACTGACTCATAGGCTCCACGGCCAACCGTGGCAGGTCAAGGGGCTTCTCCGCCAGTGGTATCACCGCCCGATTATCGATTCAGGGCAAGTTCATACGAGCTGTTTAGCCCGAGTCGAGGAAACCACTCCGCTTTAAAAACGACCGGCGGGTGATGGCGACGACGGTGGGGGAGATTTCAGAAGAGAAGGGCAGGAAGCCTGCAGAGATTGAATTCTCGGTGCTTGTACAGGGCGTAAGTGTCAACGTTGCCCGGTGATGGGGGTTCACATGAACCAGGCAGAAACCCAATCGCCAAAGAATCCGAATAGGACTCCCCAGCCGATGATGGATAACGTCATCCAGCCAATCACGTTGCCCTTCTTCGCGCCCATCCCTACCAGGATAGGAGCCGTGATCATGGTCGGGAGGACTAGCGGAGTGAGTAAACAGACCCCTGGCACCCCGAACCTGTTCATGATCTTCGCCATCCGCTGACGCCTCTTTGATGGTGTCTGCTCCTGGTCGACGCCTCGGTTGCGGGTGAAGAGGCCGCGCGCGCCTCCCGCGCCGACGGTGAGAATGAGCATGCAAATCACGTTACCGGCCACTGCCGCGGCCACGGCCAACGGTGCCGGGATCCCGACTAGGACACCGATGAGGCTGGCCACGTAGGACTCAACGAAAGGGATGGCGCCGCCTGCCATCATCACTAGTACCTGCTGCCAGGTTTCGGCGTCGGCTGCGGTCTCCACCATCCACTCCATGATGTCTGTCATGAAATCGACAACAGGCTGAGGAAGAACTTCCAGAAGTCCAATGGTCATATTCGTGCTCCATCTAATAGGGCGTGATCAGGACATCCCTAGCCTTCCGAATCTTGAGTGCACTCAGTAGCGATGCGGTGTCATCGGCGGATGTGACACTGCGTCACTTATCGCTGGTCCGTGACTGAAATACGCTGAGCTGTGATGAGCTCCTACGACACTGAAGCCAGTTATCGCCGAATGCACCGTACGACAGTGATCAGCACACTGGTGAGCATCGTGCCGGTCGGGATTCTTCTCATTGGAATAAGCGCCCAGAGCTGGCAGGAGGCGGTGCTGCTGGGGGCCGCTTTTCTCCTTGCGTGCGGCATCATGGGGCAAGGTGGGCGGAGCGGTTATCCACGTTTTGGCACTGCTGGTCTTGTTCTATCTCTGATGGTCTGGATCGTCGGTGCGATGGTCCTTGAGAATTCCATGGCTTTCTTCCCGCTGGTCATGGTCGGCTCCATTGTGGTGCCGCGGCTGCCTCGATGGCGCATAGCCGGACTTATCGGACTGGGTGTAGTGACCGGGGCAGTTGGAGCCACTGCTGTCGGACGAAACTCGAACCTGCAATTCCTCGAGTTCGTGGTGGTGCCTTCCGGGATCGCGTTGTTCGTCACGGCTCTGATGCTCTATAACGACAAGTACTGGACGATCTTTCATGAGCTAGAGCTGGCGCGGGAAGGGGAGGCTGAGCTGGCGGTCATGCGGGAGCGAGCTCGTTTTGCCAGTGACCTCCATGACATCCAGGGTCACGCACTGCACGTGGTGAAGCTTAAACTCGCTCTCGTGGAAAAGCTGCTCAAGCAGGATGCCGTGCGTGCAGCTATTGAGCTGCGAGAGGTTCACGAACTTGTCGGTGACACAATTACAGAGACCAAAGCGTTGGTCTACGCCCAGCGACGACTCAATCTCTCGGCAGAGCTGGAAAACGCGAAGAACCTCTTCGAGGCCGCCGATATATGCGTCACCGTAAAGCAGGTGGGCCGGGAGCCTCAAGGGCGGGTCAATGAGCTGCTGGGCCAAGTGCTGCGGGAGACCACTACAAATATTCTCCGCCACGCCCAGGCTAAGAAAGTTGATATTGCGCTGTCTGAGTGGGGGATCACTGTGGTCAACGACGGGGTCAGCCCGGGCGCTGCTTCGGCAAATTCTTCCCTGCATCTGCGTGGGCTGGCGAACCTTCGAGATCGTGTGACTCAGGATTCCGGGACGATGACTATTGAGCAGCATGAGGACACATTCGTCACTGGAGCTAGGTTCTCTGCTGTGGCACCTTCGCGGGGGGTGAGCCCGTGACAATTCGCAAGGCATCTGAGGAGACGAGCGTCGTGCTCGCGGACGATGAAGCCCTGTTGCGCAAGGCGCTGGCCGCTATATTGCCGATGGAGGGGCCGATCACCGTGCTTGGCGAAGCGCAGGACGGGGATGAAGCAGTCCAGGCTGTGATCACCCACCAGCCGGATGTGTTGGTGATCGACTTGGAGATGCCCGGCACTGATGGTTTGGGTGCGGTGGCTCGGCTCCGACAACACCGCCCGGATCAGGTTGTGCTGATGCTGACTCGCCATGCTCGGCCTGGGGTGTTGCGGAGAGCGCTGAAGCTTGGGGTGCGTGGTTTCGTGAGTAAGTCCGCGGATCCAAGTCATATCGCAATGGTGATTGGCATGCTGCACGAGGGCAAGCGCTGGATCGATCCGGATGTGTCTGCCAATGCCGTCGTGGATGACTGTCCTCTCACAGACCGGGAGGCCGATGTTCTGCGGGTGACCGGAGAAGGCTACTCAGTGGCCGATATCTCAGCCCAGCTGCATCTCGCCGCGGGAACTGTGCGGAACTACCTCTCTAGCGCAATGCAAAAGACGCAAACCAAGACCCGGCACGATGCGGCTCGCTATGCCCGGGAACGAGACTGGTTGTGAGACTAGTCGGGCAACGCCTCCCATGCCTCACCGAGGAGCTTCCCACCCAGCGCACCCACGACTTACGGTCGCGTTGCGCCGTGGTCAAGTCCCTTCGGTCAGGTTGACGTTCTTGACAGGGAACTCAGTAAGCCGAAACCCCATCTGTGTCCTAGTGGGGTGAGGTGCCGACCCGATCCTTCAGGGGAGGATCAGGCCGACACCGAAATACTATGTGATCTATCACACAGGAGAAAGTTTTACCGATCTCACCTGGATCGGTGAATTCCTGGTTGGCGGATCTTGGCGGATCAAGAAGAGCTTCTATGTAGGGAGAGCTCCACGATGGACACCCGTCGCAGCAGGGTTTGCTGAGGCAGCTTCCCTGCGGTGCCGAGTGGCAACGTCAAAGTGGCGGGCCGGAGGCAATGCAGTTTTCTGGTTATCGGGCGACGAGGCGATCAATAAGTCGAGCGGGGAGGATACGCCCCAGAGGCAGAGTAAAGGCTGCATCCGGACCGAGATGGTATCGAGTGCGGGGACGCTTGGCGGTAGCGATCTTCACGATTTTAACTGCGGCTTTCTCGGCGGTAATCGCCCGTTGTAGAAACTTGGACTGAAACTTCACGGTCGAGGCGATCAGTGCCCCATACAGGCGCGTGTGCTCAGCGTTCATGTCTTGAGCAAGTTCGAGGGAAAGTGACCCGCTCTTAGCGGCCAGCGGCGTCTTCACCCCTCCGGGCTGGATGATCACGACCTGGACACCCTGCGAAGCTACTTCCCGGCGCAGCGCGTCGCTAGCGGATTCGAATGCTGCCTTCGAGCCGGCGTACGCACCGTAGATGGGTAGAGTCAGTTCGGCTCCGACGGAGCTGATGTTCACCACACTTCCTTGGCCTTCTCGCAGTGCCGGCAACAGCGCCTGAATCACACGGATGTGGCCGAAGAGATTGATCTCGAACTGTTGTTTCCACACCTCGAGCGGGAGGACTTCGACGGGGGCGTTGATCTCAATCCCGGCGTTGTTGATCACCGTTCGCAGTGATCGTCCCTGAGGGTCATTTGCGATCCGGGACACCAGCGCCTCAACGTTTTCACCCACGGTGATGTCCAGCATGACAGGTTCGATGTGCGTGGCCCGTAGCGCATCAGCGTCCTGGTGACTTCGGACGCCCGCCAGGACGTGGTGACCGCGAGAGGCGAACTCGCGGGCAGTGGCAGCCCCAATACCTGTCGAGGCACCAGAGACGACAATGAGGCCCTCTGACGGTGCGGTCATCGCACTGCACCGTCGCCGAACTGGAGTGCGTTCACGGGGAATTTGGTGCCGGTGAGGTTCTCTGATTCCTTCCACAGATGCCGCGCGTCCTCGACGTGGCGGGTTCTACGTGCAGGCTTGACCAGTACTGGTGAGCCGCGCATGCCCATCAACTCGCTCGGACCGACGTAGCTGTCGCCCGGAATGTCTGCGGTCGCAGCGTAGAGGCTTGGAAGCGCTCCCGCCGCAGCGGAGTGAGCGAATGACTGGAGGACGAGCTTCTCAAGGCGGTATCGCAACCCTAGGCCGTCTGCGTTCATCAGGTTGGTCTTCGCGATCCCTGGATGTGCCACGACCGATCTGACCGGCGACCCCAGAGCAGTCAACCGGCGCTGCAGCTCGTGGGCAGATAGATGATTCGCGAGTTTGGACTGCGCGTACGCTGCGTAAGTCCTGTACTTTCGCGTGCGCCAGTTCAGGTCGGTGAAGTCGATCTTGCCGATGAGATGCGCGAGCGAGCCGACGGTGACGACGCGTTCACGGACCTTGGGTAGGAGAAGGTTCGTCAATGCGAAGTGGCCCAGGTGATTCGTTCCAAACTGAGACTCGAAGCCGTCGACGGTGTAGTCCAGGGGTGGGATCGAGATGCCTGCGTTGTTGATGAGCATGTCGATGGGGTCAGTGAATCCCTCCGCGAACTCACGAACGGAGGAAAGGTCCGCTAGGTCAAGATGACGCACCTCCGTGTGGCCATCTATGGCATCAGCCGTGACGTGGCCCTTCTTCAGGTCGCGGACGGCGAGGACGACGCGTGCACCTTTCTCGGCGAGTACAGTCGCGGTGGCGCGTCCGACTCCGCTATTGCCTCCAGTGATGACGATTGTGCGGCCCCTCATCGAAGGGACCTCTGCTGATGAAAAGGATGTCATGAGGGTAATGTGGACAGCGACAACACATGTTGTCAATGACTACACGACTCGGTATTGTGGGTTTCATGAGCAAGCAGACGGAAGAGCGTCGATACCATCACGGCGATCTGCGCATAGCCCTCTTGGAGGCTGCCGATCGAAGCGTGCGTGCGCGAGGTGTTGCGCAACTTTCTCTGCGCGACCTTGCTCGGGAGGTGGGAGTGAGCCATGCCGCCCCGCGGAGGCATTTTCCAGAGCGACAGGATTTACTCGACGCCTTGGCGGAGGATGGCTTCCGCCGACTCGGAGAAGCTATCCGCCGAGTCGACACAGACGAGCGCGGCGACTTCACCACACGGGTCCGGCGTGCCACGTCGGCGTTCGTGAGCTTCGCGACGGAGAACCCAGCACTCATGGAACTGATGAATGTAACCAAGCACCAGCCGAAGAAAACGGAGGTGACCCTTGCGGCGGAGCGAGCCTTCCAACCCTTAGTTGACCTGATACATGAGGGTCAGGACAAGCACATACTCCAACCCGGTCCCTACGAAGAGCTCGGAATCATCCTCTATTCCACGATCAATGGGCTCACCGCTCTCGTCAACAACGGGTTCGTCGATCCAGAACGGCTAGAGGACCTGACCGCCGTCGCGGTGCGTCAGTTTCTCCGAGGTGCCGCGCCATAGAGTTATGATCTCTAGCTCAATCATTTAAGCAGCCGGGGGAAGGGCTGGTTCTATCGACTGGCCCGGTCATGACAGGGTGGCGTTCCTCGTGTGGTTTCAGTCGGCCTGAGCAGGATCAGACCTCACGAGTGCGGTAAAGCGCTGCGGATGCTCTCGCGCTCACGAGGTTTGCTGCGAGCCCGAGTCCACAACCTAGACAGACAATGAGCGTCAATGGCACGCCTTCCAGCGTCTCAAACAGGCGCCAGTGGCTTAGAGCAGGCGTGTGGGGTGGGCGCGGCGGGCCCAGCCGCGGCCATCGCAAGCAACATCGTGCTGGCACGATGAAAGATACGTATCGAGTGCACTCACACGCGCCGTGGGAAGGGCTAATCAAAATCGCCGGGATCAGATTCGGAGACTCAATGTCCATGGGTTGCGTCATACGTTCGCCGCGATCTCACTGTCCGAGGCTGGTGCCGATATCCTGTCAGTGTCTCGGGCGATGGGTCATGCCAAACCATCGGTCACTCTGGACAAGTACGGACATCTGGCGCCGGCAGGTTTGGCGCCGTTGATGGCGAAGATTGATGAGCTCGTCGCACCCCAACGATCTGGAAATTGACTATGTGCGCCTCAAGTGCGCCCCAAGTACCCGTAGACCCCCATCTGACTAGGGTTTATGCGTCATCTGGACCTGCTTCCCAAGCAGACGACGCGGGTTCGATTCCCGTCGCCCGCTCTGTGAACACCAGGGAGAACACAGCAGTGATCGGCGCCGGCGTGATCGGGCTCTTGACCGCCTGGCAGCTGCGTCTGAGCGGCCATGACGTGACCGTCATCGCTCCGAACATCGCTCAGGACGCCTCCTACGCGGCGGCCGGAATGCTCGCCCCCATCAGCGAAGTCCAGTACGGCCAAGACGATCTCTGGCCCATCATGACCGCCTCTCGATCCGAGTACCCCGAATTCCTCTCCACGCTCTCGCGCGCCACCTCCGTTCCCACCGGATACCGCGAGAACGGCACGCTGCTCATCGCCGCTGATCGTTCCGACCGCGAGGCGGTGGCCGAGCTCGCGGTGCTCCAGCGGGAGCATGGCATGGAGGTGACCGCGCTTACCAGCTCCACCCTGCGGCGTCGTGAGCCTGGCCTCGCCCCTGGACTATCCAAGGGCTGGGATGTCCCCAGCGACCACCAGATCGACCCGCGTCAGCTCGTGGCTGCCACCCGTGCCGCGCTGGATGCTGATCTGGATCCTCAGCAGTTCCCGAGCGCCGGTGCCCCCGCCCGCTGGCACACCGCCACGGTGACAGCCGTGGAGGAGACCCAGCCAGTGCAGCATCCTGCGGCGCAGGAGACATCACATCCCCGCTTCACCGTCACCACCGACGACGGCGCAGCGCACCTCTTTGCCTCGGTGCTGCTGGTGCCCGGACTGGGCTATTCCGAGATTCGCGGACTTCCAGAGACCGCTCCGCTGGACCTGCGCCCGATCCACGGTGATGTACTGCGGCTGCAGGTCAATCCGGCTCAGCTGATGCGAGGGGACACCCATATCCTTGAGGCCACGGTCCGGGCCAAGGTCAATGGTCGCTCCGTCTACCTGGTGCCACGGGCGGACGGTGGACTCGTGATCGGAGCCTCCTCCCGCGAAGACAGCCTGACCGGCACCCATGCAGGCTCGGTCCAGGAGCTGCTCACCGATGCCGTCGCCGTCCTGCCCGGGGTCAAGGATATGGAGCTGACCGAGATCACCACGCGCGCCAGGCCCGGCACTCCCGATGAGCGCCCATTCCTCGGTGAGCTGCGACCCGGCCTCGTGGTCTCGACCGGATACTCTCGTCACGGGATTCTGCTGGCCCCGCTTGCCGCCAGGCTGGGAGCGGCACTTCTTGCCGCACCTGGTGCGGAATCGCTGCCGCATTTCAGTGAGGAAGACCAGCAGCTGCTGGCCAGCATGGGACTCACCCGGCACCGGGACTGACTCACTAGACTGGTCACGGCGTCGCCGTGCAGGCGACGAGTCCTGGATCGGATCAGGAACACACTCGGCCCGCGCCGTGTTGTGCCAAGACCACCCGCACCTGATGACGTGGAGAACCATGCTCACCGTCCGTATCAACGAAGCACCCGTGAAGCTGACCGAGGACGCCACGGTGGTCGACGCTGTTGCGCAGACCACCGGACGCAGCCTCAACGCCGACGGCACCCCCGCCGACGGCGGAAGACTCGGTGTCGCCGTCGCTATCAACGCCGCGGTGGTGCCGCGGAGCCGCTGGTCAGCGACCACACTGACCGGGGGCGAGGACATCGAGATCGTCACTGCCGTCCAAGGCGGCTGAGAAGAGAGACCTATGAGCACAGCATTCGGCGCAGAAGGCCTTCCCCCGCTGCAAGTGGGGGATTACACCCTCGCAAATCGGCTCATCCTGGGCACCGGTGGCATCACCGATCTCGAGGCGCTCGAACGCGCCCTGATCGCCTCCGGCACCTCACTGACCACCGTGGCCATGCGCCGCTATAGCCCCGAGACGAAGACCTCCGTGTTCTCCATGCTGGAGCGGCTCGGCATCGACATCCTGCCCAATACCGCAGGTTGCTACACCGTCAAGGACACAGTGCTCACCGCCGAGCTGGCGCGCGAGGCGCTGGAGACCAACCTGATCAAGGTCGAGGTCATCGCGGATGAACACACCCTGCTGCCGGACGTGATCGAGACCCTCGAGGCCACCGAAGCGCTCGCCGACCGAGGTTTCATCCCCATGGTCTACACCTCTGATGACCCGGCGGTCGCCTTGCGACTGGAACAGGCCGGAGCTGCCGCGGTGATGCCGCTGGGTGCACCGATCGGCACCGGTCTGGGGATCCTGAACCCACACAACATCGAGCTCATCACCTCCCGCGCCAGCATCCCGGTGGTGCTCGACGCTGGAATCGGCAGCGCCTCCGAGGCCGCGCTCGCGATGGAACTCGGCTGCGACGCCGTGCTGGTCGCCTCCGCCGTCACGCGGGCACAGCGACCCACCGAGATGGGCACCGCGATGCGCCTGGCTGTGCACGCCGGCTACCTCTCCGCCCGCGCCGGGAGGATCCCGCGGCGCGAACACGCCCAGGCCTCCTCGGCCTTTGACGGCCGCATCTCCCCGATCGACGAACTCACCTGAGGACCTCACCCCTGATGAATGATCTCTCCCAGTTCTCCCACTCCCAGCTGGAGCGGTTCCAGCGGCACTTCTCGCTGGACGGCTTCGGCGTCGAGGCCCAGACCAAGCTGCTGAACTCCCGCGTAGTGGTCATCGGTGCTGGCGGCCTGGGTGCACCCATCCTGACCTATCTGGCAGCCGCCGGAGTGGGCACCATCGACGTGGTCGATCACGATGTCGTCGACCGCTCCAACCTGCACCGCCAGGTCATCCACTCCGAGGCCAGCATCGGGGAGCCCAAGACGGCTTCTGCGGCCGCGGTCATGCGCGGGCTCCACCCCGAGGTGGTCATCCACGAACACCGCGAACCCATCACCGCGTCCAACGCGCTTGAGCTCATCGCCGAGGCGGACATCGTGGTGGACGGCTCAGATAACTTCGCCACCCGCTACGTGGTTGCGGACGCCTGCGAGATTGCCGATAAGCCGATGGTCTCTGGCTCGATCCTGCGCTTCGCCGGTCAGGTCAGCCTCTTCTGGGCAAGCCATGGCCCCACCTACCGTGATCTCTACCCCGAAGCCCCCGACGCCGGAGAGGTTCCCACCTGCGCCCAGGCCGGCGTGCTCGGAGTGCTGCCTGGAGTCATCGGCTCCATCATGGCCACCGAGACCATCAAGTTCCTCGCCGGGGTGGGCAAGACGCTGCTGGGACGAGTGCTGATCTATGACGCACTCAACGCCAGCTTCCGCGAAGTCAGCCTGCTCCCGGATCCGGAGCGCGCACCGGTCACCTCAATCGGCGCTGACGTGGCCGGACTCGGTGGCTTCAGCGCTGTCACGCCGGCACCCGCCGCAGCGCAACCGGCAGCCGGACCGGGCGCGACGACCGAACCTGCGGCAACCGCGGAGCCGGCCGCCGTCGAGGATCTGGACTTCAATCCCTTCACCGGGGAGCCCAAGTTGGAGGATGAACTCAGTCCCGCGCAGCTTCGCGAACTCATGGATGCCGGTCTGGTCGGCGGAATCGTGGACGTTCGGGAGCCCTGGGAGCACCAGATGGGCACTATCGACGGCGCGGTCAACATCCCGCTGGGAGAGCTGTGGAACAACGACGCCGGGGTCGCGGGTCTCGATGACAGCGAGGGGAAGCCAGTGGTGCTCTACTGCAAGATCGGCGTTCGCTCCCGTCAAGCCCTCGAAGTCCTTCGGCAGCGCCACCCCCAGGCGGAGCTGCGCAATCTCATCGGCGGCTACGAGCTTTATAAACAGCTCTGACCTTGGGGCAGTGCGGTAGTTTAGTGGGGTGAGTGCATACCTAGCGGTCATCGGCGAGTGCTTGGTAGATGTCGTCCATTCGGAGACATCTGCCCCAAAGGCGCACGTCGGCGGTTCCCCGTTCAATGTGGCGGTGGGCCTGGCCCGGCTGGAGCATGATGTGGTCTTCGCTGGTCGCCGCGGAGACGATGACTACGGCCGGATGATCGCTCGCAGTCTGCGCGCCCAGGGAATCACCGCTCTTCTTGACGCTGATGCCTCACCCACCTCCGTGGCTCGGGCCACGCTGGATCCCACCGGTCAGGCCAGCTACGAGTTCACCCTTGACTGGTCCCTGCCGAGTGCGGCTGAGCTGGAGTCTAAGTTCTGCACCCTTGCCGAGCAGACCAAGACCGGCGCAGATAAGGCAAATCCGCTCGAGCATCTGCACGCCGGATCGATCGGAGCGATGCTTCAACCCGGCGCCGAGACGGTCAAAGGGGTGCTGGACCGAGCTCGTGAGGTCGCCACCGTCTCCTATGACCCGAATTACCGGCCCACCTTGGTGCCGAGCCGCGAAGATGCGCGGCGCCAGGCCGAGGAGTTCATCTCTCGGGCAGACATCATCCAGGCCTCCACCGATGATCTCGATCTGCTCTACCCCGAACGCACCCACCGCGAAACCATGGACATCTGGCTCAGCATGGGTCCAGCGATGGTCACGGTCACCCGTGGACCTTCCGGAGCGATGGGACTGACCCGCGCAGGATTCGTGGAGCAGGAAGCGTTCCCGGTCGAGGTCGCCGACACCGTGGGCGCCGGAGATTCCTTCATGGCAGCAACTCTGTCCACCCTGCGCGCGATGAACCTGCTGGGTGCCTCCGCCCGTGCGGACCTGCGTGAGATCAGGCTGGACCAGCTCACCACCGTCCTGCGCACCGCAGCGCGTGCGGCGGCGATCAACTCCTCCCGTTTCGGTGCTCAGCCCCCTACGGCGGAAGAGCTCGACCAGGCATCCGAAGGCTGAATCTGTGACCGAGCTATCCCTCCCCGCCCCCGTCTCCTCGCTTGGACCGGTGCAGCTGATCGCCAGCGACATCGATGGCACCATCCTCAGCTACGCCCACACCGAGTCCGGCTCCATCTCAACCCGGACGGTGGACGCCTTCCAGGCTGCCCAGTCCGCTGGGATCAAAGTGGTCCTGGTGACGGGACGACCCGTGCGCTGGCTCAAACACATCAGCGAGATGCTGGGGGATCTGGGCACGGTGATCGCCTCCAACGGGGCGGTCATCTACGATCTGGCCAGCGACCGACTCATCCACGAGTCCGCGCTCGACGCCTCGGCGCTATTCACCGTCAAAGACATCATCACCGAGATCGACCCGCAGGCTTCCTTCGCTGCCGAGACCCTGCAGCACCTCCACATGGAGGAACCCTTCATCGCCGGCTCGCTGTTCTTCGAAGAGGATCGACGCCGAGCAGCCGGTGTCACCGAAGAGGAGCTGCGACTTGGACCCCTGGATGAGACCCTGGAGCGCGACGGACTCACCAACGCCGCACAAACACCCGGCAGCGACGTCACCAGTGCTCATGTCACCGACCGAGTGGTGAAGCTGCTCTGCAAGACCGAGACGATGGCCCCGGATGAGTTCCTCTCCCGTGTCCAGAATGAGGTGGGGGATCTGCTCACCGTGACGCATTCAGCCCCGGGGATCAGCCTGCTGGAGCTCTCCGCACAGGGCGTGAACAAGGCTGCCGGGCTGGCACACTACGCCGCCGGTCACCAGATCGAGCGCGAACAGGTGGTGGCATTCGGGGATATGCCCAATGACATTGAGATGCTGCGATGGGCTGGTACCTCATGGGCCGTCGGTTCCGCACACCCGGAGGCCCGCTCTGCCGCTAACTACACAGCAGCCTCCTGCGATGAGGACGGCGTGGCACAGGTGATCGAGAAGCTGCTCGCCGGAGAGCTCTAGATGTTCAAGTCCTACCGCCGGCACTCGTACCAGGATGTCCCCTATCTGCTGAACTCACGGCCCGGGCCCTTGCATCACCGGCCACTTGCCTTCGCCCACCGTGGCGCGGACCCTCGTCGCGAAAACACGATGGGTGCTTTCCGCCATGCCGTGGAGCTGGGCTATCGGTATCTGGAGATCGACGTCCGCACCGCCGCCGACGGCACCCTGGTGGTCTTTCACGACGACGCGCTGGACCGCGCGACCACTGGAAGGGGCAAGCTCAGCGAGAAGACCTGGGTGCAGCTTAGCGAGCTGCGAGTGGGTGCCGGGGAGGAGTTCTCCGAGCCCCTAGTTCGTTTCGAGGACCTCTTGGGCAGCTGGGACGATGTCCATCTCAATGTGGACCTCAAGGACGCGGACTCCGTCTTTGAGTTCGCCCGGCTGGTGGAGAAGTACCAGGCCCATGACCGGGTGTTGGCGGCCAGCTTCAATGACGCCCGCCGCCATCGTGTCCGGAAACAGCTCTCCCGTCCGGTCGCGACCTCAGGCGGCTGGGCAGCCACCGCGCTGATCGTCCTGCTTGGCCCTCTGGGTCTCATGGGCCGTCTTGGTGGACGCGTCGCCGAGATCGACTGCGTTCAGGTCCCCATCTCACGGGGGCGAATCCGCGTGGTGACTCCACGCTTCGTACAGCGCTGCCACCGGGCCGGACTTCAGGTCCATGTCTGGGTCGTCGATGACCCCGCACAGATGCATGAGCTGCTCGACATGGGCGTGGACGGGCTGATGACCGATGATGCCGAGGCGCTCGCGGACGTCATGGCGCAGCGTTCACTCTGGCCCCAGCGCTGAACCCGGGGGAGAGACCAATGGGTGCCCGGGGTGAAGGTTCACGGATTTCTGGTCTGTTAGATATCGGACGGCTCCTGCTCGGAGGCGCCAGTGGCGGTTCGCTGCTGGAGTTCCTCGGTGTGCCAGCCGGGATGCTGATCGGAAGCGTGCTGGGTGCAGCCCTGGTGAACCAGCCATGGACCTCTCGAATCAGACCAGCGCGCCTTCCGGTGGCAGCCCGACAGATCGGCTTGGTGGCGGTGGGCCTCGCCTCGGGGGTCCTGCTCACGCTGGAGTCGATTCTCAGCACAGCTGCGATCGCCGTCCCTGTGGTCCTGGCGTATCTCGCACTGACGGCATTGAACCTCGTCTTCATCACCGTGCTCATGGCCCGCTATCAGGTGGATCCGGTGACAGCAGTCCTCGCCGTCACCCCTGGCGGGCTCGCCGAGGTGTCCGCAATCGCCATCGATAAGGGTGCTGAGGTGGGGATTGTGCTCAGTGTCCACGCAGTGCGGCTGTTCTCGCTGGTGCTCGTGATCCTGCCGATCCTGCTGCTGGTGCTCTCATGATGACACTCTTGCCGCTGCTCGCGGTCATGTCCGGCTCCGCGGGTGCGGCACTGCTCTTCCGCTGGTTCCGGATGCCGCTGTGGCCGCTGACCGGAGGCCTGGTCGGAGCGGCTGCGGTGAATCTGGGCTTCGGCCTGGCGGTGCAGGTGCCCAACCTCGTGGTGCTGCTCGCGCAGCTGCTCGTGGGCACCGCGATCGGGGCCACCATCGCTCCGGACACCTTTCGGCAGTTCCGGAAATTCCTGGCGCCCGGGGTTCTCGCTGTGGGTGCCGTACTCGCCGCAGGACTGCTCTTCGGCTGGGCATTCGCGGCACTTGGGATTCTCGAACCAGCCGAGTCGATGCTGTCGCTGATGCCCGGTGGAGTGGCTGAAATGGTGACCGCCGGCGTCGCTCTGGGCTTCGACGGCGCCGTGATCATCGGCGCGCATATGGTGCGCCTGTTCACGGTGCTGCTGAGCCTTCCGCTGGTGCTCATGGTGGCCGCCAGGATTCACCGCCGCTGGATTGCTGGCCCGGATAGCCCTGATCAGTAACTACCCGGGCCAGCAGACTCAGATGTCTTGGCGGCTGCGCTTCACCACTGCGGCCCGCACAGTGAAGGCGAGGACCAGAGCCAGCAGGCCGTAGATGAACCAGGTGATGGGGCTGTCGATCAGGGCCGCGTAGTTGCCGTCAGAGGACAGCAGCGCATCGCGGACCGAGGTCTCAGCCAGCGGTCCCAGGACCATGCCGATCATGAGCGGGGCCAGCGGGTAGCCGTAGCGGCGCATCAGGAAGCCGACAATACCGATCACCAGCAGGAGGAGCAGATCAAAGACCCGTCCGGAGGTTGCATAGACCCCCAACCCGCAGAACAGCGTGATTCCGGCGTAGAGGTAGGGCTGCGGGATCAGCAGCAGCTTGGACCAGAGCTGCGCGAAGGGCAGGTTGATGATCAGCAGGACCACCATGGCGATGAAGAAGCTCGCCAGCAGCGCCCACACCAGGTCTGGGTTGCGGTCGAAGAGCAGCGGGCCTGGCTGCAGGCCGTACTGACGGAAGGCGGCCAGCATGATGGCTGCGGTGGCGGAGACGGGCAGGCCCAGGGCCAGCAGCGCACCCATGGCCATGCCGGTGGTGGAGTTGCCGGCTGCTTCCGGGGCGGCGAGGCCGCGGATGGCGCCCTTGCCGAACTTCGGGAAACGACGACGACGGTCCAGTCGACGCTCCACGTCGAAGGCCATGAAGGTGGGAACCTCGGATCCACCCACTGGGATCACACCGAAGGGCAGGCCGATCACCGTGCCACGGCCCCAGGCCGGTGCGGCCTCTTTGAACTCGGCCCACTTCAGCCAGGGGCGGCCGGCGGAGCGAGTCTTCAGGTCCCGCTTGTCCCGACGCGCACGGGAGGCCACGTGGAAGACCTCACCGAGGGCCAGGATGGCGACGGTGACCGTGATCAGTGAGATGCCCTCGAAGAGCTGCGGAGCTCCCAGCGTGAAGCGCTGGGTACCGGTGACCGAGTCGATTCCCACAGTGGAGAAGCCCAGTCCCAGCACCAGCGCGGCAAGGCCCTTGGGCACGGACTCAGAGACCACAGAAGAAGTCGCGATGAAGGCGAAGAGCGCCAGCGCGAAGTACTCGGCCGGACCGAAGTAGCGGGAGAGCTCAGCCAGCGTCGGGGCAAAGAAGACCACAATGGTGGAGGCGATGATGCCACCGATGAATGCACCGATTGCCGCGGTGGCAAGGGCCTGAGGCGCTCTGCCGTCCAGCGCCATCTTGTGGCCCTCGAAGGTGGAGGCGATCGCGGAGGCTTGCCCTGGGGTGTTCATCAGGATCGCCATCGTGGAGTCGCCGAAGAGGCCACCGAAGTAGACGCCTGCAAACAGGATGAATGCGGCAGTGGGATCCAGCGCGAAGGTCATCGGCAGCAGCAGCGCCACGGCCATGGAGGAGCCGAGGCCGGGCATGACGCCGACGGCGGTGCCGAGCAGACATCCGACCACGACCCAGAGCAGGTTCATCGGCGTGAGTGCGCCAGCGAACCCGTCCATCAAGAGTGATAGTGACTCCATATCAGAAACCGCCCCCCAGGACGCCCGAAGGCAGATTCAGACCCAGAGCAACGCTGAAGGCAAGATACGCGACTGAGCTCATGAAGAGGCTCACCAAGACATCGAAGAGTGGACGGCGGGAACCGAATCCTCGGGCCGCGCACCAGAAGACGATCCCACCCGCGATGATCCACCCGAGCCAGGGCAGCAGCACGGCGAAGGCGAGGAACCCGCCCACGGTCCACCCCAGGGCCTGGAAATCGGAATGGAACCGCCAGGACCGATCCGAGTTGTTCTCCGGATGCTCGGGATGCCGGATGATCCCGAGGGCGATGATCGCTGCGAGGACCAGACCGAGCACCGCGAGGATGGTCGGGAAGAAGCGCGGTCCTGGGAAGTCGGCGTCTCCGACGTCCATGGTGAGGACGCCGATGAGGATGTACAGGCTGAAAGCCGCAATGACGCCGGGCATGATCAGTCCGGATCGACCATGCCAGAACGTTCCCTGCCCTGCCGGTGCCGGGCCGGGAAGCGAGCTCTGCGGTGAGGATTCTGTGGAGCTGATCGGCGGTGGTGAGCTGTCGTATGTCGGTGTGGAAGGGTTCATCGGAGTGCTCACTGTCCCATCTCTTCGAAAAGGCCGGCGATGCGCTCGGTCTCCTCGGCGATGTATTCGTCTAGTTCTTCGCCCTGCAGCGGGGCTTCGCGCCAATAGTTGCGCTCCACGGTGGCCTGCCACTCGGGGGTCACGACTGCTTCATCCACGAGCTTCGCCAGTTCTGCGACCTCTTCGTCAGTGGACCCTGGGGGAGCAAAGAGTGCACGCCAGTTGGTCAGGCTCACGTCGTAGCCCTGTTCGATCAGGGTCGGAATGTCATCGACACCCTCGAGGCGTTCTTCCGCGACAACACCGAGAACGCGGAGGCGCCCGGACTCGACCTGTGGGTAGATATCGGCGAAGCCGCCTGCGGAGGCCTCGGCTGTTCCATTGAGCAGCGCCTGAATGGCCTCTCCGCCGCCGTCGGACGGGATATAGGTGGTGTCACTGGGGCTGATGTCCGAGACCAGGGCGATCTCGGTCATGACCAGCTGGTCGAATGATCCGCCGCCGGTCCATGGTGTTCCGCTTGGATCCTCCTGCCACGCCTCGACGAGGTCGTCCATGGTCTCGTGGGGCGAATCCGCCGGCACGACGACGATGTCGTACTCCTCAAGCACCTTGGCGACGGGCTTGACGTCCTGGATGGTGGAGGAAGTGCCGAACTGGATCTGGGCAGCGATCTGTCCGGTGCCACCGACCATGAGGTTATTTGCGTCGGGAAGCGAGGCGACGTTGCCGATGGCAATGGTGCCTCCAGCTCCTGGCACGTTGATCACCTGGACATTGCTGACCAGGTCATTGGTCTGCATGCTCTGCTGCAGCTCGCGCTGGAAGGTGTCCCATCCGCCGCCTGCTGCGGCAGGAGCAATCAGCGTCATATTGCTGCGCACATCGGTGCCGCCGGAGGCTGACTGGATGGAGAAGAATGATGCGAGGCCGATACAGACGACTGCGACCACGGCGAAAACCGTGGTCGAGATCTTCCTGAGCGTAGACCGTGATGCGGAGTCGGATTCAACCGGATGACTCATTTGTTCCCTTCGGCCCCGGACCGCTTCTTTGCGGTGCGGGCTCTGCGTAAGTGTGGCGTTCACCGGGACAGCGACCGTGACTCGCATCACCCCAAGTAGCGTTATCCTACAATAAGTCCGGGCCTGCACTCGCAGCGCCTTCGTCCCCGTCGTCAGTCGTCGAGATTCAACCGCTAGGAATGCAGCTATGACAGTTCTTATTGCAGGCACCGATTCCGCCGAGGGACAGGCTGCCTACGCCTACGGTCTCCGGGAAGCTGCGCGTCGCGGCGAAGAGCTGCTGTACTTCGTGCTCAGCGGAGAGCGGCCCTCGCCAGAGACTGCCGCTGAGGCGGGTGTCACCGAGACCTATGCCGAGCCGGATTCTCGCGGCAAGGACGGTGTGGGTGATCTCTTGGACATGGCCGAGCGCATCGACGCCTCCGTGATCGTGATCGGGATCCGCCACCGGACCCCAGCGAGCAAGTTCATCATGGGTTCCGCCGCGCAGCAGGTCATTTTGCAGGCCAATACTCCGGTCATCTGCGTCAAGCCAGGCAAGGCGCCCTTCTAGCCCTTAGCGTTTTCCCTATCTCGTAGGGGTAGCCACTCTTCCCGACCGGCTGAGCTTGATCTGGTCCCACAGGATGAGGCCGCGCCGAGCCCCGGCTTCTAGACTGGAGGGGTGAATCCTCCAGTCCTCTCCGCCGCCGCCCGTCTTCTTTCTGAGGGCAACTCCGTCTGGGCGTGGGCGATCGCCGTCACCGCCATAGGGCTGCTCATCGCCGCGCTGATGGTCCTGGTGCAGGACAAGGCGCTCCCCCCGCACCGCGGCGCCATCTGGGCCATCGTCATATTCGCGATCCCGATCTTCGGTCCTGCCGCCTATCTGGGGTGGGAGACCATCAAGTTCCGCAGCGAAAACGGGAAGCACGAGCTGGGGCCGGTGGAGAAGTACGCCCCTGAAGAGGCCGCACAGCGTAAGGCTGAAGAACAGCGCGAGCGCCATGCAACAGATGAGCGTGAGAAGCAGGACGAACGCCGCGATGACACTGCCATCTGATGCATACGCTGTGCCCCAGGATCGATTGAGCGATCAGCGTCTGGGATCCAGGCGCAACCGGATGCGCCTGATCGACACCCTGATCAAGGTCTTCCCACTGCTAGCGCTGGTGCTCTACACCCACGTCAGTCGCGGGCAATTCGCTGGTGTGATCGGCCTCGAGGTCCCATGGTCTGTGGCCATCCTCGTCGAAGTCTTTTGTGTGCTGCCATTGGCGTTCTCGCGGACCAACCCGGGCGCCGCAGCGGGAGTCATCGCGGTCTTCTGCGCGAGCCAGCTCGTGATCGGTGCAGCCCCGGGCGTCTCAGCACTCGCCGTCCCCCTCGCCGTCTACGCCTGCGCCAAATACGGCAGGCCGCGCGTCTCCTGGGGCTACCTCGCAGTGGCAATACTGGGCGCCGTCGCGTTGGCCACCTATTTCGTGCTCCTTGATCGCCACTACACGCGCGAGTACGGCTACGGGAGCTTGTCCGATTCGCTGCAGAGTGCCGTGCTCGTCGGTGGTTTCGCAGCCGCCGTCGTGCTGGTCTCTTGGCTCGCAGGCCACCTGGCCGGGCGCCGTCGTCGTGAGATTGCTGCCATCTCGGAACGCAACCAGCTGCTGCTGCGGGAGCGGGATCAAGAGGCGCGCCTGGCCGCGGACGCCGAGCGGATGCGGATCGCCCGGGAGATGCATGATGTGATCTCCCATTCCATGTCGGTGATCATCGCTCAGGCCGACGGCGGACGCTATGTGCTGGAGCAGAACCCTGATCGCGCCGCGCAGGCCTTCTCCACCATCAGCGACACCGGGCGGGAGGCGCTCACCGAGATGCGCCGCATGCTCGGGGTGCTGCGTGAGGGTGACGATGCCCTGCAGAAACGCCCCGCTCCCGGGGTCCAGGACCTGCCCCAGCTCGTCCGGGATGTCACCGCATCTGGCCTCGAGGTCCGGCTCAATATGCTCAGCGAATCCATTCCCCGTCTGCCAGAAGGGGTGGGTCTCGCGGCCTACCGGATCGTTCAGGAGGCGTTGACCAATACGCTCAAACACGCGGGCCCGCAGGCGCATGCAGAGGTGTGGGTCGCCGTGGCACAAGGTCCGGAACCGGCCCTGATGCTGGAGATCCGAGATGCTGGGCGCGGTGAGGCCGCGGAGAACGACGGCGGAGGCTCCGGTCTGCTCGGCATGTCCGAGCGCGCCCGACTCTACGGAGGCTCGGTCAATACCCGCGCCCATGAGCGTGGATTCGACGTCCTAGCCCGCTTCCCGTTGGGTTCCTCGATCATCAACTCCACGGAGAAGGCCACTTCTGCGCCGCAAGCGACCACTGAGAGCAGAACCATGAAGATTCCGAAGGAGGACACCGCGTGAGCCTCGACCAGCGGCCGATCAGCATTCTGCTGGCCGATGACCAGGCGCTTCTCCGCGCCGGATTCGCCATGGTGATCGACTCCCAGCCGGATCTGCGTGTGGTGGACCAGGCCGGCAACGGCCAGGACGCGCTGACTGCCACAGCGGTCCATCACCCAGACGTGGTGCTCATGGATGTGCGCATGCCGATCATGGACGGCCTCGAAGCCACCCGACGCATCACCGAGGACCCAGCGCTGGCCCAGACGCGAGTGATCGTGCTGACCACCTTCGACACCGATGAGTACGCCCTGGAGGCACTGCGTGCAGGTGCCTCAGGATTTCTGCTCAAGGATGTGAAGCCTGAGACCCTGCTGGACTCGATTCGCACCGTCACCACCGGAGGTGCTGTCATCGCGCCCACCACCACCCGGCGACTCTTGGACGCCACCTTGGGACAGGGGACTCGGCGTCGCTCTCCAGATGCACCGCAGCAGGAGAAGCTGAGCAGACTGACCAAGCGCGAGCACGGAATCCTGCTGGAACTCGCCACCGGAGATTCCAACACGGAGATCGCCGCTCGGCTCTTCGTCTCCGAGGCCACGGTCAAGACCCACGTGGGGCAGGTGCTGGCCAAGCTCGAGGTGCGTGATCGCGTGCAGGCTGTGGTCTTCGCCTATGAGTCCGGGCTCGTCTAGGACCGCCATATAGGACAGACTTGGCCCATGGCCGACGCTGAAGAGATCACGACCCAGGATTCGACGCTCGAGGAGTGGACGCGCGCGCTCGCCGAACCCATCGGGTCACCCGGAGGCGGCGCCGGCGCCGGGGTGATGCTGGCGATCGCGGCCTCGCTGACAGCTATGGTGGCAGGTTATACCGAGCCCAAAGCAGACCGGAGCGAAGACGGCCGGGGAGACCAGCGGGCAACCCAGCAGGCGGAGCTCGAGACTGTCATTGCCGGCGCGCAGAAGCTCCGACGTCGTGCCCTGGAGCTTGCTGATGAGGACGCGACCGCCTCGGCAGCCTTCGGGAAGGCCTTCGCCATGGAGCGTGGGCCCGAGCGCAAGAAGGCCATCCACGAAGCCTCCCTGGGAGCAGCTCGGTCCTCGGTGATCCTCGGTGAACATGCCACCGGGGCCATCGCTGACCTGGCCTGGTTGGCCGAGCACGGCAATCCGGCGCTGATCGCCGACGTCGTGGTCGCCTTCGGTGCGCTGCGCGCAGCACTCACCGGGGCCCGCACCAATGCGAGCTTTGACCTTGCCGCACTGAAGTCCTCCGGCTCCTCACTCGATCAGGTCCGCCAGCAGCACCCGGAACTCTGGGCCAGCGTGGAAGCCCTGGACGACGCCATTGCTCGTATCGACGCGGCCACCCAGTCCGTGGATGATCGGGCAGCGCCGACAGATGCGCAGGACTGAGATCCGACTCCGCGGGACCTCAGCTCATCCTGCAGGATGAGACCTAAACCGGCCTGTAGTCCGATGTGAGAGACCATGCCCAGTTCATAGGCTGATCAGCATGATCACTGCACTGACTCCAGCCCTGCGCGCCAGGGCCCTCAATAAGACCTACGGCTCCGGCGACGCGACGGTTCACCCGCTGCGCGAGCTCTCCATCGAGTTTCCCGCCGCCAAGTTCACCGCTGTCATGGGCCCTTCCGGCTCCGGCAAGTCAACGCTTCTGCATGTCCTGGCAGGTCTGGACACCGCCGACGACGGCGAGGTCATCCTGTCCTCCGAGCGTGGAGAGACCACGCTGAGCGGGCTCAATGAGAAGCAGCTGACCAAGGTCCGCCGGGAGAACATCGGTTTCATCTTCCAGGCCTATAACCTGGTGCCGGCGATGACCGCCGAGGAGAACATCCTGCTCCCCACCAATCTGGGCGGCAACGCGGTGGACAAGACCTTCTACGCCCAGGTCATCGACCGCTTGGGGCTCAATGATCGACTCCGTCACCGTCCGTTTGAACTCTCTGGCGGTCAGCAGCAGCGGGTGGCAGTCGCTCGGGCACTGGTCTCTCGACCTGCGGTGATCTTCGCCGATGAACCCACCGGAAACCTCGATCAGTCCACCGGTGCTGAGGTGCTCGGACTGCTGCGCACCGCAGTCGATGAGTTCGGTCAGACCGTCATCATGGTCACCCACGACGCAAATGCCGCCGCCCAGGCCGACCGCACGGTGCTGCTCGCCGATGGTCGCGTGGCCGGAACGCTGGAGAACCCCACAGCCGCTCAGCTCGCCGCAGCACTAGTCGAGGCTGGCTCATGAGGCGCGACCCGGTCCTGCAGGTGAACCTGCGCTCCGCTGGCAAGAAGCTCTTCGCGGCGGGAGCCGCCGTCGCCATCTCAGTGGCGTTCATCGTGGCGGGAATGCTCATGGTGGATGCCTTCAACCGAGGACTGACCCAGCAGCTCGAAGCCGAGGCCGCTGGAGCGGATTTGATCGTCGACACCACGACGCTCTCGGCCTGGAATGAAGACACCGAAGAATACCTCCGCGATGACATCGCGCTCAGCGAGGAGATCGAACAGCTCGACGCCGTGGAGGTGGCGGATCCCATCGGCAGCGGCTACCTCAGCGAGATCGCTGAGGATGGTTCCGCGAGCATCGGTCTTCAGGTCGGCGAACAGTCAGAGACCCGGGTCGGCGAGATCAGCGAGGGCCGCGCGGCAGAGGCTGATGATGAGGTGGTCGTGAGTTCGGCCGCCGCCACCGGTCGAGGCGTGGAGATCGGAACCACGCTGACCGCCGAGCTCTACTCCTATGAAGAAGACGCCGGTCCGGACGCCGAGCCGACGATCACCCAAGAGGAATACACCGTCGTGGGGGTCGTGGACGTTCCGGGTCAGCCTTTCGGCTACCTCACCCCGGAAGGCATGGACCGGCTGCCCTCGGGTGCGAGTCCCACAGAGATCCGCATCCTGCTCGATGCCGATTCTTCCGCTGACGCCGCACAGGTCCAGGAGCAGGTCCAAGACCTCATAGCGGCCCAGGCCGAGGCGCTCGGGGGCAGCAGGGCGGCGGATCTCTCAGGCCTTCAGGTGCAGACCACCCAGGAGATCGTCGACGCTCGGATGGCCCAGCAGACAGGTGACGGAAACTTCCTGGCTTATATCGCCATCGGTTTCGGCGGCATCTCGGTCTTCGTCTCCACGCTTGTCATCTCCAATACCTTCCAGGTGCTGGTCGCCTCACGGCAGCGCACGCTGGCCCTGCTGCGGGCAGTGGGTGCCACTTCCGGACAGCTCAAGCGCGCCACCCTGGTGGAAGGCGCAGTGCTTGGTCTGCTCGGCGGTCTCGCGGGTGTGGTGCTCGGCACCGGGGCCGCCCTGGGCTTCTCACTCATTGCACGCGCCACATTCGCTCCGCAGCTCCCGTTGGCGGGTCCCACCGTGCTCGCCACGATCGTCGGGCTGGGGCTGGGCCTCGTCGTCGCTGTGTTCTCCGCAGTGTCACCGGCGTTGAAGGCCGGCAGAGTATCCCCGATGGCAGCGCTGCGCCCTGCTGGCCTCGGCGAGGTCACACAACGCATCTCTGTCCCTCGACTGGTCATCGGGCTCGTCCTGCTGCTCGGCGGGTTCGGTGCAGTTCTTGCTGCTGCGCTCCTGGCCGGGACCGAGAATGGCCTGCCAGTTCCCGCGCCGATGGTCGGAGTGGGCGGTGCGGTGTTGGGCTTCTCCGGAGTGCTGTTGCTGGCCAAGCTCGCGGTACCGCCGCTGGTCGCCCACGGCGGTCGTCTGCTCGGACTGATCCCGGGACTGCGTGTCAACGCACGGCTCGCCGGTCAGAACGCCCGGCAGGTTCCAGGCCGGACGACGGCGACTGCCTCAGCCCTGCTGGTGGGCGTCACGCTGGTCGGCACCATGATGGTGGGGGCCTCCACAGCGCAGACGGTTCTCTACGATGAGCTCGCCGAGCAGTATCCGGTCGAGGCCACAGTCAGCGCCACCGGGGAGGACCTCGAGGCGGATCTGAACGAAAGCTCACTGGTGGGAGCCTTTGCGAGTGCTCCTGGCACCTCCGCCACGATCACTGGTGATCTGGGCAGCACCGAGAGCCGGGTGATCCTCGTGACGGAGGAGACCTTCGCCGGCGTCGCGCGCACCGAGGATATGGTGCCGGCTGCGGGGCAGGCGATTGTGGCGGGACAGCTCAATGCCGACACTCCTGTCTTCGAGGGCGAGCAGGCCGAGCTCGAGCTCATGCCGTATGGGACGGCATCCTCAGGGGCTCAGGAGCAGGCGATCTCCGTTGAGGCCGCTGTTGCCTCGTGGCTTCCTGCAGGAATGGTCCTGATCTCTGAAGACTCGCTGCCAGCGGAAGCGCTGACGGCGGAAGAATCTCCATGGAACTTCACGGCGGAGAACGGCATCACGTTGATCCGCTCGGCGGAGGGGCTCAGCCCTGATGCCTCCTTCGGGATGGCGACTCTGCTTGAGGACCATTCCGAGGAGTACAACGATGTGGGCACCATCATGCGTGCCAACTACACGCAGGGCATCGATATGGTGCTGCTGATCGTGCTGGTGCTGCTGGGCGCTTCGGTGCTCGTGGCGGTCATCGGTGTCAGCAACACGCTCTCGCTCTCGGTGCTCGAACGCCGCCGCGAGGCTGCGCTGCTGCGGGCAGTCGGCATGAACCGGCGCTCGGTGGGAGCGATGATCACCATCGAGGCGCTGCTCCTGGCAGGAGTGGCACTGGTGATCGGCACCGCACTGGGTGCCTTCCTGGGCTGGGCCGGTGTGGCGTCTCTTGTTGCCCGGCCGGACTGGACCGTGGCCCTGGATATGCCGTGGCTGCGCATGCTCGGGCTTTGGGTGATCACGCTGCTGGCTGCCGCGCTCGCGGCCATGCTGCCGGCGCGGGCACTCTCCAAGGTGGAACCTGCCGCGGGGCTCAGCGAATCCTAGAGCAACAGGTTTCGAGGTCCGCTGAAGGACGCAGGGCGACGTCCGCTGAGTGCTTGGCCACACTTTTCTACATCGTGTAGAAGAACTCTTCTACAAGACGTAGAATTCAAGCACAGCGGACGTCGCACCTAGCGCGACAGCCTCCGTGGACGACCAGCTCACCTGAGGGAATCTGGACTCACCTTGGGCGCAGGTCTGGCGCCCAGTACCGGATGCCCGCCCGTGCTGTTGAGGTGAGAGTGCATGGAAGAGTTCTTCGATCCGCTGGCCCTGGCCCGTTGGCAGTTTGGCCTGACCACGCTCTATCACTTCATCTTCGTCCCGCTGACGATCGGTATGGCGCTGATGTCCGCAATCATGCAGACCGCATGGTTCAGGACCAAGGACGTGAAGTACCTCCGGCTGACCCGGCTCTTCGGCAAGATCTTCCTGATCAACTTCGCCATGGGCGTGGTCACCGGGATCGTGCAGGAATTCCAGTTCGGCATGAACTGGTCGGAATACTCCCGATTCGTCGGAGACGTCTTCGGAGCACCGCTGGCCATCGAGGGTCTCGCCGCGTTCTTCCTGGAGGCCACCTTCATCGGGCTGTGGATCTTCGGCTGGGACAAGCTCCCGCGGCTGGCGCATCTGCTGTGCATCTGGATGGTGTTCTTCGCCAGTGCGATGTCGGCTTATTTCATCCTGGCCGCCAATGCCTTCATGCAGAACCCGGTGGGCTACTCCATGAATGCCGAGCGCGGTCGTGCAGAGCTGACCAGCCTCTGGGAAGTGCTCTCCAACCCCGTGGTCCTCGCAGCCTTCCCGCACACCATTCTGGCGGCCATCATGTTCGCCGCCACGGTGATGATCGCCGTCGCCGCCTGGCACCTGCGCCGGAACCAACACCTCGAGACCATGCGCACCGCGCTGAAGGCCGGACTCTGGACCAACGTGCTGGCCTTCATGGGAGTCGGGCTCTCCGGCGACCAGCTCTCGCTCGCGATGGTCGATGCCCAGCCGATGAAGATGGCGGCAGCCGAGGGGCTCTATGAGACCACCAGCTCCGCGAGCTTCTCGATCTTCACGCTGGGCACCCCCGATGGCGCCAGCGAGCTCTTCTCGATCAGGATTCCGCACCTGCTCTCGCTGCTCTCCACCCACACGATGACCGGTGAGGTAGAGGGGATCAACGATCTGCAGGCGCAGTACGTCACGCAGTTCGGCCCCGGCGACTACTCACCGATCATCTGGATCACCTACTGGGCCTTCCGCTGGATGATCGGGCTCGGAGCTTTCTCCGCCCTGGTGAGCGTGCTCATGCTGTGGATGACCCGCGCCAAGGCCCCGCAGCGCTCGGCGCTCGTCCAGGACCGCCTGTGGAGAGTGCTGATCTGGACCGCGCCGCTGCCCATGGCCGCATCACTGGTGGGCTGGATCTTCACCGAGATGGGCCGGCAGCCGTGGATCGTCTTCGGGCTGATGAAGACCGAGGCGGCGGTCTCACCGAATGTGGCTGGCTGGCAGGTGGCGCTCTCGCTCGCGGCATTCACCGTGATCTACGGGATCCTCGCCGTCGTGGAGTTCAAGCTGATTCTCAAGGCGGCCCAGGAGGGCCCGCCGGAGATCACCCAGGGAGACGGTGAAGATGCCGACTCCGACTCGCTTGCCATCGTCTACTGAGCCGCCGCGTGACGTCTTGGAATTGAGGATCTTCTGATGGACATCGAACAGATCTGGTTCGCCCTCGTGGCGTTCTTCTTCATCGGCTACTTCGTGCTCGACGGGTTCGACTTCGGCGTCGGCATGGCTCTGCCTCTGCTCGGACGCGACGACACCGACCGGCGCGTCATGATCAACACGATCGGTCCGGTCTGGGATCTCAATGAGACCTGGGTGATCGTCGCCGGCGCCGTGCTCTTCGCGGCCTTCCCTGAGTGGTACGCGAGCCTCTTCTCAGGCTTCTACCTGCCGCTGCTGCTGATCCTGCTGGCGCTGATCATCCGCGGGGTGAGCTTCGAGTACCGGCACCAGCGCAAGCATCCGGAGTGGGCCGCGCGGTTCGATCTGATGATCATCATCGGCTCGGTGCTGCCGGCGTTCCTCTGGGGCGTGGCCTTCGCCAATATCGTCCGCGGCGTCCCCATGGATGCTGACCACCAGGTCTATATCTCCCTCTTCGGCCTGCTCAATCCCTATGGGCTGCTGGGCGGGGTGACCATGGTGCTGCTCTGCCTGGTCCACGGGATGATCTTCATCGCGCTGAAGACCGAAGGCGAGATCAGGGTCCGAGCCCGCACCATGACGCTGCGCTTCATGCTCCCCACGGTCCTGGTCGCGGCGACGTTCCTCTTCTGGACCGTGCTGATGCACACCGAGGTGGAGCACCTGTCCTGGATCGTTGGTCTTGCGGCGCTCGCGGCAGCGTCGCTGGTGACCGCGGGGCTCGCCAGCCTGCGTGGCCGTGAGGGATTCGCCTTCTTCGCCATGGCGCTGACCATCGGATCCGCCGTCGCGACCCTGTTCGTCTCGCTCTTCCCCAATGTCATGCCCTCGACGACGACGCCGGAAGGCACTCTGACCATCATCAACGCGAGCTCCTCGGAGTACACGCTCGGAGTGATGCTGTGGGTCGCGCTGATCACCACGCCGCTGGTCATCGGATACCAGGCCTGGACCTACTGGGTCTTCCGTCGTCGGCTCAGCCGCGATCACATCCTCGCTGCCGCCCACTAGTCCGAAAGAGATGCGATGAAGCCCCTGGATCCGCGCCTGCTGCGCTACGCTGCGGCCTCCCGCAGCTTCCTGGTGATCGCGGTGTTCCTCGGGTTGGCCCAGGTGACGCTGGTGATCATCTTCAGCTGGTTGCTGGCCTCGGTTCTCGCACGTGCGGCAGCATGGGTGGGCATCATCGGTGAGGTGCCGCCGGCCGGCACCACGGCGCTGCTGCCAGAGCTCCTCCCCGCCCTCTGGGGATTTGCTGCGGTGGTGGCTGGCCGGGTGATTCTGGCCTGGGCAGTGGAGTTCGTGGCCGCCCGCGCGGCAGTCAAGGCGAAGAGCCAGCTCCGCCTCCACGCGGCGCGGGCGCTCGCCGAGAGTCTGGCGGCCGGTCAGGGCTCTGCGCGCTCTCGGAACAGCGCCCATGCGGTCACCGTCCTGGGCTCCGGGCTCGATGCCTTGGATACCTACTTCTCCCGCTATCTTCCGCAGCTCGTTCTCACAGCCCTCGCGATCCCGCTGCACCTTGGGGTGCTCGCCACCCAGGATCTGACCACGGCGGTGATCGTGGCACTGACGCTTCCACTGATCCCGCTGTTCATGGTGCTCATCGGGTACTCCACCCAGGCGGCGCAGCAGCGGCAGTTCCGCCGCCTCGACCGGCTCTCCCGCACCTATCTGGACCTGATCGAGGGACTCTCCACGCTGAAGGTGTTCAACCGGCAGCATCACCAGCGCGAGAACCTCCGCGAGCTCTCTGAGAGGCATCGGCGCAGCACGATGAAGGTCCTGTGGGTGAGCTTCCTCTCCGGATTCGTGCTCGAACTCGCAGCAAGCCTCTCGGTGGCACTGGTGGCGGTCTCGGTGGGCATCCGGCTTATCGACGGCCAGATGGAACTGCTGACCGGCCTGTTCGTGCTGCTGATCGTGCCGGAGGCCTATGCTCCGCTGCGTCAGGTGGGCGCCAACTATCACGCCGCAGCAGATGGTGTGGCGGCTGCCGAGGACGTCTTCGAGATCCTCGAAGAGGCATCTGCTGGTCCAGAGGTGCCTGCCGTTCCGGCGATGCCTGCTGGTCACAGCTCTGCAGGAGATCGAGTCATATCACCAGACCAATCGGCCGCCCTGCCCGGGGGTCCATCCCGGGAGCTCATCCTGCGAGACCTGGCGGTGCGACGCGGCGAGACCTCCGTCATCGAAGGGCTCAGCATCCACGCACGCGCAGGGGAACTCACCGTGATCGGTGGTCCCAGCGGAGTCGGCAAGAGCTCCCTCTTCGCCGCTGTCATGGGATTCCTGCCCTATAGCGGCGAGATCCTGCTTGCCCACCCAGGGGCTGAGATCTCGACGCCGCAGCTCGCCGGTGCCCGGCGGAGGGAGCTCATCGCCTGGAGCGGTCAGCGCCATGGTCTGCGCAGCGGAACAGTGCTCGAGAACATCACGTTTGATGACGCCACACTGTCTGACGCCACGCTTGCGAACCTAAGGTTGGCGACCCAAGTACTCAGCGAGCTCGGACTAGGACCAGAGACGGGGCAGCTCCACCTCGATCAACCACTGGGGGTGCGAGGGGCCGGGCTTTCCGGTGGTCAGGCGCATCGCGTCGCGATCGCGCGGGCGCTGTTCCGTGCCCGCAGTCGGAACTGCCCTGTCCTGCTGCTGGACGAACCCAGCGCTGCATTGGACTCAGCGGCTGAGGCGCTGCTGATCCGGACCCTGCGTGCCGAGGCTGCTGCCGGTCGCACGGTCGTGGTGATCAGTCACCGCAGCGTCATGCGAGACGCCGCCGATCAGATCATCGACCTCCCGGCACTGCTAGCGGGTGTGCAGGCATGAGGACCTTCAACGCGCAGCCGCAGTCACAAGCCCAGGAGAGATCCCGCAGTCAGGCTGACCGCCTTCTGGTCTCGGCCCGACCACCATGGCGTGTCCTGGCACCGGGAGTGATCTTTGGGATCCTCTCCGGACTCAGCGCGGTGCTTCTGCTCGGGAGTTCGGCGTATCTGATCACCCGCGCCGCTGAACAGCCGCCGATCCTCTACCTGGGACTGTTGGTCGTCGGCGTCAGGGCATTCGCGCTGTCTCGCGGGTTTTTCCGCTATCTGGAACGCCTCAGCACCCACGACGCAGCGTTCCGCGCCCTCGGCGAGGTCCGCGTGGACGCCTTCTCCCGGTTGGAACCGCTTGCACCGGTCAGACTGGGCCCGCAGCGACGAGGAGATCTGCTCACCCGGGTGGTGCGCGATGTGGACGGTCTCGTCGACCTGCCGACCCGGGTGATCGCGCCCCTGGCCTCTTCCTTGACCGTGGTGGCGCTGAGCGTGCTCGCCGTGGCGTGGTTCTCACCCCTGGTCGCGCTGGTCTTTGCCGCGCTCCTGCTGCTTACCCTGCTCATCGGGACCGTGGTGACGGAGTCGCTCACCGTGCGCGCGGAGCGGCGAACAGCTGCGCTGCGGGGTGAGCTGGCCGACGAGGTCGTGGATCTCGTGGCGGAACTTGATGTGCTCATCGCTTATGACGCAGTGGATGCGCAATTGGGCAGGGTGGCCGAGCTGGATGCCCGGCTCCGTCGTCAGGCTCTGCTGGGCGCTCGCGGGGCAGGACTGGTGGCAGCTGTCTTCGCTGGGGGCACCGGGGCTGCAGTGTTGGGGGCCCTGCTGCTCGCCATCCCCTCGCTTCAAGCCGCTGCGCCCATGGGACCGGAGATGACCCTGGGCTTCGCTGAGATCGACCCGGCGGTGCTGGTCACCCTGGCCCTTGTTCCCCTAGCGGTCTTTGAACTGGCAGCGGCGGTCCCACTTGCTTTCAGCGCGCGACGTCGGGTGCTGACCCATGCTCGCCGCATCGCTGAGATCGCACCAGAACCAGAGACCGGGTATTCACCCGCGGAACCCTCATCCGCGGGTGAATCTCTGGCGGATCATCCGCTGGCAGCAGGAGTTCAGCTCCGTGACTTCGCAGTGCACTGGCCCGATAGCCCCTCTGCTGTGAGTCTGCCTATCTCGGTGAACCTTGCACCGGGAGAGAACCTGCTCATCACTGCTCCCAGTGGTGCGGGCAAGACCGCGCTCGCACTGGGTATGAGCGGGTTCCTCGCACATCAGGGCGAGTATCTGGTGGGGGGTGAGTCCGTTGCGCGCTTGAGTGAGGAACAGCTTCGCCGTCGGGTATGCCTGATCGAGCAGCAGGCCCATATCTTCGATTCCACGCTGCGGGCGAATCTTGCACTGGCGCATCCGGAAGGACCAGACGCCGCCACGGATGAACAGCTGAGGCAGGTGCTGCGCGCCGTCGGGCTCTGGGACTGGGCGAACTCGAGGCAGGGCCTGGACACAACGGTGGGAATGTTCGGGTCGCTGGTCTCGGGAGGTCAAGCGCAGCGCATCGCCGTGGCACGCGGACTGCTCTCTGGGGCCCCGGTGCTCATCCTTGACGAGCCGACCGCCCATGTTGACCCGGAGACTGCCGATCAGATGCTGGAAGAACTTCTTGATGCCGCTGGAACTCAACGAACCGTGGTGCTCATGACCCATACCGAGGTTTCGCCGCGGCTCATCTCGCAGACCTTGCGGCTTACACCGACTGGGTAATCCCGCCGGCTCAGACGACATCGCCCGTAAAACCCGGGCAGACACAAAGAGAGCGGGACCCGAGTACTCGGATCCCGCTCTCTCATCGACTTAGCGGATCAGGTCACCAGGATGACGATGATGACGATCAGCAGAAGCGTGGTCAGGCTGATTGGAAGAATTGCTTTGCGCATATTTGGTGCCTTTCGATGATTTTGTCTGGACTGCTCTAGGTCTGAATCACACTAACGTCTTGATACTGCCCTGATGATGAGGAAGATTCCCACCAGCACCAGGATTGCAAACACGATATTGACGAACACACTGAGAACAATTTCAAACAGCCAGAGGGCGATCCAGAGGACCACCAGCACCAGCACGACGGAGATGACAATAGAAAAGAACCTATTGGCCATAACCCCACTGTACGGGCTTTAGCCTGTTCAGCAACTGAGCGCGGGCGCGGGCATCAGTCGTCGGCGTCCTGCAGGGCCTCGACATCGGAGAGTGAGGCATGCGGGGTGTGCTCCGGCACGTCGCCGTTGAGGCGGAGACCGTTCTCCACGTCGAAGAGGTGCACATGGGCCGGGTTGGGCTTGATGTGAACCCGCTCGCCGCGCATGGGTGGGCGACGCCCGTCTACACGAACGATGAAGGGCTGGAAGGTCTTGACGTCATCGGGAGTACCGAAGATGTAGGCATCTGCGCCGAGCTCTTCGACCAGGTCGACGGTCATGGCGAGGCCAGTTCCGTCAGTGGTGAGCTCCATGTCCTCCGGACGGACGCCCAGGGTGACCTGGTCGCCATTGGCCTTGGCAAGGTGCCCACCTGGAACAGGCACGATGTCATTGCCAAGCACAACGCCTTCGCCCTGGATCTGAACCTGGAAGAGGTTCATCGCGGGTGAGCCGATGAACCCGGCCACGAAGACGTTCGCGGGTGCATCGTAGAGGTTGCGCGGGGAGTCGACCTGCTGCAGGACGCCGTCCTTGAGCACGCAGACCCGGTCACCCATGGTCATGGCCTCGACCTGGTCGTGGGTGACATAGACGGTGGTGGTTTTTAGTTCGCGCGTCAGTGCGGCGATCTGGGTGCGGGTCTGCACGCGCAGCTTCGCGTCCAGGTTGGAGAGCGGCTCATCCATCAGGAAGACCTTGGGGGAGCGCACGATCGCGCGGCCCATGGCCACACGCTGACGCTGGCCACCGGAGAGGGCCTTCGGCTTACGCTCCAGATAGGGGACCAGGTCCAAGATCTCGGCGGCCTTCTTGACCCGCTCGGCACGTTCTTCCTTCGACACGCCGGCGATCTTCAGCGCGAAGCCCATATTCTCTGCCACCGACATGTGCGGGTACAGCGCGTAGTTCTGGAAGACCATGGCGATGTCGCGGTCCTTGGGGGAGACATGCGAGACGTCTTCGCCACCGATGAGGATGCGTCCCTCGTTGATCTCTTCGAGGCCGGCGAGCATGCGCAGGGCGGTGGACTTGCCACAGCCGGAGGGTCCTACGAGGACCAGGAACTCGCCGTCGGCGACCTCCAGGTGGAGCTGGTTGATAGCTGGTCGCGCTCCCGCGGTGTAGACGCGGCTGGCGAAGTCATACGTTACTGAGGCCATGGTCTTATGTCCCTTTCACGGGCAGGTACGTGCCCGACGATCCGTTGTGAAGGTGATTGTGGCGACCTGAGACCCACGTGCTGTGGATCACATGTCAGCTGAATCACATCACAGCGAGTCGTAGAAGTCCAAACCATAAGACCGAGAGAGACGACGACGGCGCCCGCCCCCTCGCCACCGATCCTCTGGTGCATAGGGGGCAGGCGCCGTCGGGCGCTTGTGTGCCTAGTCGATCAGGCGGTCTCGTCCTCGATGATCAGCGGGTAGACGCCGTTCTCGTCGTGGACCTCGCGTCCGGTGACCGGTGGGTTGAAGACGCAGACCACGCGGATCTCTTCCTCCACCTCCACGCGGTGCTTCTCCTGGCCGTCGAGCATGTAGAGGAAGCCGTCGGTGATGGCGTACTTCTGTCCGGTCTCAAGATCGGTCAGCGTACCTTTGCCACCCACGCAGTAGACGGCTTCCACGTGATTGGCATACCAGAACTCGTTGGTGGTGCCGGCGTAGAGGGTGGTCTCATGCAGCGAGAAGCCGACCTTCTCCTTGGCCAGGACCATCCGGCGCGAGCGCCAGTTCTCCTGCTGGATGTCGCGGTCGGTGCCGTTGAGGGTGTCGATGTTCATCGTGTACACGCAGATCTCCGATCAATAGCTGGACTAGCAGGGAAGCGGTTTAGCGGGGCGCACGCAGGCGGGATGGTTCACCGAGGTTGCCGGTGGCCGCGAGCAGTGACTCCTCGATGATACTGAGCCCCTTCTGCAGATCCTCCGATTCGATGTTCAGTGCGGGCATCAGCTTGACCACCTCATCCTGCGGACCGGAGGTCTCGATGAGCAGATTGCGCTTATAGGCCTCGGCTGCCACCTTGCCTGCGGTGTCTGGATTCGGGAAGTGGATACCGGTGAGGAATCCGCGTCCGCGAATGGAGGAACCGGGCACGTGCTCGGCGATCCGCTTCAGGCCCTCATTGAGCTCGGTGATGCGCTCGGCGAGCTGGTTCTGGAAGCTGTCATCGGCCCAGAAGAGCTCCAGTGCCCGTGCTGCGGTGACGAAGGCGAGGTTGTTGCCGCGGAACGTGCCGTTGTGCTCGCCGCCTTCCCACACGTCAAGCTCTGGCTTGAACAGGGTCAGCGCCATGGCCAGGCCATAGCCCGAGATGGACTTGGAGACACACACGATGTCTGGGTAGAGGCCCGCCTCTTCGAAGGAGAAGAAGGTGCCGGTGCGTCCACAGCCGGCCTGCACGTCGTCGACGATGAGCAGGATCTGGTGGCGACGAAGCAGCGCGGAGAGGGACTTGAGCCAATCCATGCGAGCAGCGTTGAGACCGCCCTCGCCCTGGACCGTCTCGACGATCACGGCAGCGGGCTTGTCCACGCCGGAGCCTGAGTCCTCGAGGATCTTCTCCAGCCAGAGGAAGTCAGGCATATCCCCGTCGAAGTAGTCGTCATAGGGAATCTTCGAAGAGTTGGTCAGCGGGATGCCTGCGCCGCGGCGCTTCATCGAGTTTCCGGTGACCGAGAGCGCGCCCAGGGTCATGCCGTGGAACGCGTTGGTGAAGGAAAGGATGTGCTGACGGCCGGTGACCTTGCGGGCAAGCTTGAGCGCGGCTTCCACCGTGTTCGTCCCTGTGGGGCCGGGGAACATGACCTTATAGTCCAGTTTGCGCGGTTCCAGGATGATCCGCTCGAAGGTCTCCAGGAAGCGGCGCTTGGCCGGGGTCTTCATGTCCATGGAGTGGGTGACACCGTCGTTGGCCACGTAGTCGACGATCAGGTCGCGCAGCTCGGGGTGGTTGTGTCCGTAGTTCAGCGCGCCCGCGCCGGAGAAGAAGTCCAGGTAGCGAGTGCCATCTTCGGTCCACTGGTAGGGGCCGGAGGCCTTCGCGAAGGTGGCGGGCCAGTTCATGCAGTAGCTGCGGACCTGAGATTCACGAGTGTCGAAAATATCTGTAGCCATATTGCTTTCTCTGTCCTTTGATTCCGGGGGAGTCATGGAATTGTTCTTGGCGCGGGAGGCCCAGTGCTGGCTGTTGGGCCGCTGTGCCTCTCGAAGGTTCTTCTAGGTCGCTGGGGTGCTCAGCGGCGCGACGGTGTAGAGATCCTCAGCGGCGTGTTCTTCCCCGGACTCTTCGGCCGAGGGGAAGACTGATTCGGCGAAGAGCGGGGTGGTGTTGATCTCTGCAGATTTACCCCGCGCGAGGCCGGTGAACAACGCGATGGAGGCGGCGTTGTCTGAGGTGATCGTGGTCTCCAGGCGCAGCGGCGCGACGGACTCCACGAGGCTGGTCAGCATCCGTGACGCCAGGCGGCGACCCCGGAAACGGGAGTCGACCGCCACCTGCCAGATGAAGAGGGTCTGCGGGTCCTGTGGCTTCCGGTATCCGGAGATGAACCCAGCCGGCTCGCCGTCCACCTCTGCGATGACTGAGGTCTCAGCGAAATCCCGGGTCCAGAGGATGTAGGCGTAGGGCGTGTTCACATCCAGCACACCGGTTCCAGCAGCGAGCCTCCACAGGGAGGTGCCGTCGGCCACCGTCGGTGTGCGGATCTCAACTCGCTCGTCCGCCGCAGGGGCGTCCGAGGAGTTCTGGGCACGGGTATCTTCGGTATGTGGCATCGCTCTCCACAGTAGTGAGCCAATATTGAAATTCAACCGAGGATCGTCTGAAAGCTGGGCGAAACAGGCGACCTTGAGACGCCCAGGAGTTTAGTGCCAGCTATATCGGCACCGCTAGAGCCCACGTCTCCCATGGTGAAGCGGGGAACGTCATCTTCTTCGCGGCGAAAAGACGCGAATGTAATCATTATGTGATCACGATAATCAATGACAATTCGCTTTGGCGCCGAGCGCCCCGCACTCAGCCCCTGTGTGGGTATGACCAGGTGCCGCTAAGGTTGCTGTGATGACTACGCACAGGAAGAGCCTTCTGCCCGGATTCGGGTGGACGCTCCACGGAGACGGCAAGACCATTCGACCAGGTGCAGTAGTCACGCCGGGGGAGCGACTGGGCTGGTTCCAGACCACCGGTGTTGGCATGCAGCATGTGGTGGCGATGTTCGGTGCGACCTTCCTGGTGCCACTGATCACCGGATTCCCGCCGTCGACCACATTGTTCTTCTCCGGCATCGGCACTGTGCTGTTCCTGATCATCACGGCGGGCCGGATTCCCAGCTATCTGGGATCCTCCTTCGCCTTCCTCGCGCCCGTAGGTGCCGCGACCGGCCAGTACGGAATGTCTGGCGCCCTTGGCGGGATATTCCTTGCCGGACTCGGACTGGTCATCGTCGGCGTCCTCGTCCATTTCGCCGGCAGCCACTGGATCCAGCGGATCATGCCGCCTGTGGTGACCGGCGCGATCGTGGCGCTGATTGGGCTGAACCTGGCTCCAGCAGCCTGGAACAACGTGGATCAGGCACCCATCACCGCCACTGTCACGATCGTGTCGATGCTCGTGGCCAGCGTGCTGTTCCGCGGACTCCTGGGCAGGCTCTCGATTCTGGTGGGTGTGGTGATCGGCTATATCGTCGCGGTGCTGCGCGGTGAGGTCGACTTCACCGCCATCGGGTCAGCCGGATGGTTCGGTCTCCCTGAATTCACCACGCCGACCTTTCACATCGGAGTGCTGGGACTCTTCATACCCGTGGTCCTGGTGCTGGTGGCAGAGAACGTCGGACATGTGAAATCAGTGGCGCTGATGACCAAACAGGATCTCGACCCGATGACCGGACGCGCCCTGATCGCTGACGGTGCAGCAACGATGCTTGCCGGCACCGGCGGCGGCTCTGGCACCACCACCTATGCCGAGAACATCGGCGTGATGGCGTCATCGCGGGTGTACTCCACTGCCGCCTACTGGGTGGCCGGCATCTTCGCGATCCTGCTGGCGCTGCTCCCGAAGTTCGGCGCGCTGATCGCCACGGTCCCAGTAGGTGTGCTTGGTGGTGCCGGCACAGTGCTCTACGGCATGATCGGGGTCCTGGGAGTGCGGATCTGGGTCCAGAACAAGGTGGACTTCGCGAACCCGATCAACCTCGCGGTGGCTGGTGTGCCGCTGGTGATCGCCATCGCCAACTTCACCATGGTCTTCGGCGAGATCGTCTTCGAAGGGATCGCGCTGGGCAGCTTCGCGGCACTCGCGATCCACCACGTGCTGGGCGGGATCGCGCGGCTGCGTGGGACCGACGTCGGCTTCGAGACCCAGGACGACGGCGCCCTGGCCAGCCCGATCAACGCCGAGGATCTCGCCAAGGGTGACGTACCGAGGGATGGTCAGCAGGAGAACCCCGGGCGCTGACTCCCGCTGTGCTTCGCTGGGAGTTCGCTGGAAAATCCCTGTTTCGAGTGACAGTGCCCAGTGTGATCGGTAACGTGACAACGTAACCTGTCCGCCTACGAGAGGAGTCACCTATGGGACTCGATGACAAGACGAACAATAAGACCCAAGAAGCCACCGGCTCCGCAAAGGAAGGCTTTGGCAAGCTGACCGGCGATAAGGAGACCCAGGCTGAAGGCAACAGCCAGAAGACCCAGGCGAAGGCCAAAGATGCTGCTCAGGACGTGAAGGACAGCGTCAAGGGCTTTGCTCAGGGCTTGAAGAAGAACAACTGAATCACTGAATGAGTGCTGCTCCGCTCTACGCGGACGGCACCAGGGATTCACAACACTGACGCCGGGTCCGAATCAATCGGGCCCGGCGTTGTTGTGTCCGTGGTGTCTCAGTGTCCGTGGTGTCTCAGTGGCCGGGATGTCTTAGCGCCTCAGTGCTGAAGCATCGTGGCGGCAAGTGCAAGCAGCTGTTCCTCGGCCCCGTGGCGCCCGATGAGTTGGATGGACCAGCTGAGTCCCTCAGCGTCGGTATGCGTGGGGACGTTGATGGCGGGCAGTCCCATCACATTGATGACAGAGCTATACGGGGTGAAGCGGCACTGTTCGCGGTAGTTCTCCGCCGGATCCATCTTCGAGAACCACCCGACCTCCGGAGGGGCGAAGGCCAGCATCGGAGTCGCCAGGACGTCCCAGGGCCCCATGAATGCCTCGGCGTTGGCTGAGAATTCTTCCAGTGCTCTGATCGCTGCCTCGGTCTGATCCGCCGGCCGGTCTGCCGAGAGCTCAATGAAGTACCTGGTCAAAGCGGTGAGCCGAGGTTGTGCCTCGGCGGAGAACTCCAGCCCACTTAGGCGGGAGGTCCAGAGAGCCTGGAAGTTCTGGTGATAGTGCTCCGGCCAGAACTCATCGACCCCAGTGCAGTGGCTGCTCCCCTGAATGATGTGCCCGAGCCGACCCAGGGTGTTGAGACCACGTTCCAGGGCTTCCACTGCCGGCTCGGCAAGCACGATCTCAAGCTCAGGGGAGAAGGGTGACTCCGTGGTCACTCCGATCCGCAGCGGCGCGAGCCCCTCCTGGGTGGCCCGTTCTACACCGAACATCGCCTTCCCGAGTGGAAGCCCCGATGATCCGGGTTTCGGAGTGAAGTGGTGTCCGGCCATGACGTCGAAGAGCAGCGCTGCGTCCTGCACCGTCGCGGCGATGGGCCCCGAGGTGGCAAGGTTGTCCACACTCTGGCGCTGTTGGTCATCGGGAAGCCGTCCACGGCCCGGCTTCAACCCGATCAGCCCGCAGGCGGCCGCAGGGATGCGCACCGATCCGCCGCCGTCGTTGCCTGGGGCCATGGGCAGAATCCCGGCGGCAATCGCCCCTGCCCCGCCGCCGGTGGACCCACCGGCAGTCCTGCTCGGTGCCAGTGGGTTCCGCGCAGGTGGCGCAATGTCATTTTCCGAATAACACGGCAGTCCGAACTCGGGCACCTGGGTCTTGCCGATGCTGATGGCCCCCGCCGTATGGACCCGCCGCGCCAAGGGATCGTCGCGCCCCGGGACTGTGGGAGCCAGCGCCGAGGTGCCCATCGTGGTGGGCATGCCCGCCACGTGGACCAGGTCCTTGAACGCGGTGGGCATGCCCAGTAGCGGCGAACGAGAGCTCAGCTGCGCCATGGCGGCATCGCGAGCCTCTCCGCTTCGCGAGTCCAGGACTGCGGCGCGGATCTGGTCGATCTCCTGCGCGCGGTGCAGGGCATATTCAGCATCCAGGTGGAGGAAGGCGCCGAGAGCGGACTGCGTCGCGGCAGAGGTCAAGGCCATCGTGGTGAGTTCTACGGCCGAGACCTCCCCTGAGATGAAGGCCTCCCGGGACTCGGTGGCGGTGAACGTGGTGACCGGATCAGCGCTGTGCTCCATGTGCTCACTCTATGCGGGCTCAACCATGCAAGCGCTAGTGTTGAGCACGCACTAGACCTGTTCGCTCCGCCCTGAAGGAGGCTGCCATGTCGGACTTCGAGACCGTTCGTGCTGCTGATGTTCCCGCCGATGCCGCTCTGCTCGACGTTCGCGAGGGATACGAGTTCGTGGACGGGCATGCCCCGGGGGCGCTGCACATTCCGGTGGATCAGATCCCCGCGCGCTACGAGGCCGAGCTGGATCCGGATGAGGACTACTACGTCATCTGCCGCACCGGGGGACGAGCTGTGCAGATCGCGAGCTGGTTGACCAGCCACGGCTATTCAGCGGTCTTCGTCGCCGATGGCATGGGCGGCTGGCTTGAGGCTGGCCGGCCGATGGAATCTGCAACTGGTGAAGAGCCGCGAGTTCGATGAACAGCGCAGAGTCTGTGCAGCCAGGCGCCTTGAAGTACTCCTTCCTGGGCCCCTCAGGCACGTTCACCGAGGCGGCACTCCTGCAGGTTCCAGGCGTTCACGACGCCGAGCGGGTCCCGGCCGGTTCAGTGCTCACTGCGCTGAACATGGTTGAATCCGGCGAGGTCGACGCGGCGATGGTGCCGATCGAGAACTCGGTGGAGGGCGGGGTCACCGCCACCTTGGATGCGATCTCCGTGGCGCATCAGCTCCACATCGTGCGTGAAGCACTTGTGCCGATCAGCTTCGTCCTGGCTTCTGCAGCTCCGTTGAGCCTCGCGGAGATCAGCTCGGTCTCCACGCATACCCACGGCTGGGCGCAGGTGCGGCGCTGGGCAGAATCTGCCGTGCCGCAGGCCGAGTTCATTCCGGCCTCCTCCACTGCAGCGGCCGCGCGGGGACTTCTGGAAGAGACTCCGCCTGCCGATGCTGCGGTCTGTTCTCCCCTGGTGGCTGAACAGCTGGGCCTCCACGTGGTGGCGCGTGGGATCGAGGACGTCTCGGGTGCGGTGACACGGTTCGTCCTGGTGGCGCGGCCGGGCGAGATTCCTGCCATGTCTGGTGCGGATAAGACGACGATCATGATCCCGCTGCCGCAGGACCGGGCAGGTGCCCTGATGGAGCTGCTGGAACACTTTGCCACCCGCGGGGTGAACCTGTGCCGGATCGAGTCTCGTCCCACAGGTTTCGGGTTGGGTCAGTACTACTTCTCGATCGACCTGGAGGGTCATATCGACGAGGCTCGCGTGGCGGATGCGCTCGCCGGAATCCACCGGATCGCGCCTGGAATTCGCTTCCTGGGCTCCTACTCACGTGCCGATGAGAAGCAGCAGCAGACCACCGCAGAAGTCTCAGACGAAGCCTTCACCGCCGCTGCCGCGTGGATTGAGTCACTCAGACGGATCTGAGTTAACCCGAGCCGGGTGAACGGAGCCCCGCTCAGGCGGTCTTCTGTTTGGTGATGCGGCCTTCTTCGATCCTGGCGGCCTGCGGTGAATCTGACTCAGTTTCTGACAGCGACTCAGCGCCTGAATCGGTCTGAAACCCCTTCTCATCCAGCTCCTGGATCCGGCGCACGGTGACTCCATTGACCTTCAACGCATGAGCGTTCACGGTGCCCGAGACACTGATCACCTCGCCCACGGCGTCGCCGTCGATTTGGAAGGGCATCGGCTCTTCCATCGTGATCTTCGCCTGCTTGGCCTGCCGCACGGTCATCACCGGGATATCGGCGGCGAAGCGGGTGACAGTCTTGGCCATGATCCGCACCCAGTCCAGCGCGTGGCGAGGGGTGAACAGCACGGCGTCCATATGTCCGTCGTCGAACTCAGCAGAGGGCACCAGCAGCATGCCTGCCTGCAGCGAGCCACAGTTTGCCAGCAGCACCGATCGCACGCGGTAGGACTGCGCCTCGCCGTCGTCGAACTGGGCGGTGACGGCTGAGCGGGTCCCCATGATGTGGCGCAGACCTGACTCGCCATAGGCCAGCCACCCGGCGCGCTGCTTCAGCGCCTCGCGGGTATCGCCCATGACCTCGGCATCAAGCCCGCCTCCCGCAATCACCAGGGAGATCTCCTCCTCGGTCTGACCGTCGGCGCGCTCGAGGACAAGATCGAGTGTGTCCACCTGATGGCTGCGGCCGTGGATGGCCTCATCCACACAGGCGCTCAGGTCCTGGAAGGGAAGTCCGATATTGCGCGCAAAGAGATTCCCGGTTCCCAGCGGAACAATGCCCAGTGCGGTATCGGTCCCGGCCAGCTCTGCCGCCACGGCGCGCACCGTGCCGTCGCCCCCCGCGGCGATGACGACGACGGCGCCTGCCTCCAGCGCCCGTCGTGTCATCTCATGACCTGGGTCTTCCGCGCTTGTGGCCATCACCAGCGGCTCGGGCATCCCGGCGCGGGAACAGGCGGAGTGAACCTGGCGCACCACGCTGTCAGAGGAATCTTTGGTGGGGTTGACCACGACGGCCACGAGTCGGCCTGCATCTGCTGAGTCAGTGGAATGGTTCTCGAACTTGGAGTCACGTCCTTCTGCACCGTGGGCCTTGGCGCGGCGGAGCCGTTGGTGAGCGATGCCGAGCCAGACCACCGCCACCAGCAGTAGCACTGCGAGGGCGAGAGTGGACCAGAGGAGTGTGCTGAGCGTCGCGTTAGTCATCATGGGCAGTCTACTGGCGGAGCCTGGCGGCGCTGTGGCGATAGGCTGGTGTCGTGATCGACATCAAGGACCTCATCGAGAATCCCGAGAAGTATCGGGCCAGCCAGCGCGCACGCCAAGCAGACGTCTCCGCAGTGGACTCCCTCATCTCCGCCCAGGAGTCTCGCACCGCCGCCATCACGCGGTTCGAGACGCTGCGTGCGGAGCAGAAGGCCTTCGGCAAGAAGGTTGCTCAGGCCAAGGGCGAGGAGAAGCAGCAGCTGCTCGCCGAGGTGAAGGACCTCTCTGTGCAGGTGAAGGCGGCAGAGACCGAGTCCCAGGAGGCCGAGGATCAGCTCCGCCGACTGCAGAGCTCCTTCCCGAACCTGATCCATGAAGGTGTTCCGGCAGGCGGCGAGGATGACTTCGTCGTGCTGCGCACCGAGGGCGAGGCGCGGGATTTCGCCGCCGAAGGATTCACCCCCAAGGACCACCTTGAACTCGCCGAGTCTCTCGCGGCCTTGGACATGGAGCGCGGGGCCAAGGTCTCCGGCGCCAGGTTCTACTTCCTCAAGGGCATCGGCGCACGGCTTGAGCTGGCTATGATGCAGATGGGCATGGACCAGGCGATCGAAGCCGGATTCATCCCGATGATCACCCCCACTCTTGTGCGGCCTGAGACCATGGCCGGGACCGGGTTCGATGTTGAACACGATGATGAGATCTACCGCCTGGAACGCGACGACCTGTATCTGGTGGGCACCTCCGAGGTGGCCATCGCCGGATACCGTTCCGATGAGATCCTGGACCTGGACAAAGCGCCCGAGCGCATCGCCGGCTGGTCAACCTGCTACCGCCGGGAGGCCGGTTCCCACGGTCGGGATACGCGTGGCATCCTGCGGGTCCATCAGTTCAACAAGCTGGAGATGTTCATCTTCTGCTCCGCCGAGGACTCCGCTGCCGAGCACGCGAAGCTCCTGGCCTGGGAGGAGAAGATGCTGCAGAAGATGGAGCTGCCCTACCGGGTGGTGGACATCGCTGCCGGCGACCTCGGACTCTCTGCAGCCCGAAAGTTCGACTGCGAGGCATGGGTCCCGTCCCAGGACACCTACCGCGAGTTGACCTCCACCTCGGACTGCACGACCTTCCAGGCGCGTCGACTCAATATCCGTGAACGAACGCTCAAAGAAGATGGCACGAAGGGGCCGACCCGCCCGGTGGCGACGCTGAACGGAACGTTGGCAACGACGCGCTGGCTGGTGGCGATCCTGGAGAACCACCAGCAGGCCGACGGAACAGTGCGCGTCCCCGAAGCACTGCGGCCCTATCTCGGCGGCATGGAAGTCATCGCGCCGCCAGCCTGATCCGGAGCCGACTGAGGTTAGCCTCCACTGCCTAGCGCTCGCTTTTATGAATCACTAGTATCAAGAGAGTGAGCGCCGAACAGCGCTAATGCATCTAGAGCACGAGGAGTGTGACATGACTGAGAAGTACTCCGACTACACCGCCCCAGGTCTGGCGCAGGAGAACGGCCACGAGATTGCCGGTCTGCTGCAGAATCGCCTGTACGCGCTGAACGATCTTCACCTGGCGCTCAAGCACGTCCACTGGAACGTTGTGGGCCCCAACTTCATCGCCATCCACGAGATGCTCGATCCGCAGACCGAGCTCGTGCGTGGATTCGCCGATGAGGTCGCTGAGCGGATCGCCACCCTCGGTGGCTCTCCCTCAGGCCTGAGCGGCGAGCTCGTCGCCAAGCGTCACTGGGAGGACTACCCGCTGTTCAAGGCTGATGGTGCCACCCACCTGGCCGAGCTTGAAAAGGTCTACGACGGCGTCATCGGCGATCACCGCGATGTGCTGAACAAGGTCGGCGAGATGGATCCGATCACCGAAGATCTCCTCATCGGCCAGTCCAAGGAGCTTGAGCTCTTCCAGTGGTTCATCCGGTCTCACCTGGATAAGGCTGGATCCACCTCCTGATTTCCTGAGGTTCTCCATAGACGAAAAGTCCGACGCCGCACTGAACATCGTGCCGGCGTCGGACTTTTCGTTTTTTGCGGCCACCATGCTTGAACAGATGTATTTGAACGTATGTTCTGCGCCGAGTAGCATGGTGGCAGATCCTATGTATCAACTGAGGAGCCACTATGAACAGCCAATATCGCATCGTCATCGGCAGCGACGAAGCCGGATTCGCCTATAAGGAAACGCTGAAGGCTGACCTGGAAGCGGATCCTCGGGTGGCCTCAGTTCTCGACGTGGGAGTCGGTGACGACGCCGATAAGACCGCCTATCCCAATATCGGTGTGGCGGCCGCGGAGAAGATCGCCGCCGGGGAGGCTGACCGTGCACTGCTGATCTGCGGCACCGGACTCGGCGTCGCGATCTCGGCGAATAAGGTCAAGGGGATTCGCGCAGTGACCGCCCACGATGCGTATTCGGTGGAGCGCGGAGTGCTCTCGAATAACGCCCAGGTCCTCTGCATGGGTCAGCGCGTGATCGGCCGGGAGCTCGCACGCAAGCTCGTCGATGAGTGGCTCAAGCATGAATTCGACAGCTCCAGCGCATCGGCCGAGAAGGTCGGTGCCATCACGCGCTACGAAGACACCGGAAGCTGCTCCTAGCCTTCAGGCCTGCGCGCGAAGCAGCGCCACGTATCAGGCAGCGTGGATCACGGCTCGTTCGCGAGCTGCCGGTCAACCGCTCGGGCAGTGGACTCATCCGTCACCAGGATGTTGAACCACCCCGCGTTGGCCGCCGCGATGATGCTCGGCGCCTTATGCGTGCCGACGGCGACTGCCACTCGGGTCGGCACTGCGCGCAGCGTGGGTCCCGGAATGCGCACCATTCGCTCGCTCCCGGGGAACGTCACCTCATGACCTTCCTGGTCATAGAAGGCCAGGCAGACGTCGCCGATGGATTTGGCGAGATTCGGATGATGTCGCGGAACCGACTGTGCGATCGAATTGCGGGACAGCGGCGCCGCTCCGATGCCCACAAGTGCCACCTTCGCTGAGTTCCAGTCCGCAACGACCTGCCGGTAGCCCGGATCATCCTGCAGCGCCGAGAGCAGCGCTGGGGACGGCATCGAGGGTGCAAAGAGGTAGTGGGGGTACCCGCCCGAGGTGGCGGCAAAGGCGCGCACCACTTCATTGGTCTGATGCCAAGGATCCGGTTCAGCCTGCCCACCCACCGTTGGCGCGACGACGACGCCGGAAAAGTCACCCAGCCGCTGCTGGGCGAGGGCGTAGGTGGTCTCCCCCGAGGCGAGAAGCAGGACGTCGCCGGCGCGGAGATTCGTCCCGGCCAGTGCGGCCCTGGTGACAGGTCCCAGTCCAAGTCCCACTCGCTGCGACTGGTCTCCGGGGGCAAGGTGGACTCCGTCCACGCCCAGCTTCTGCGTGAGTCGGTCGCGCAGTTCGTCCATCCCGCTCGAGGCGGGGCGGTGGACTCGAATCTCCACGATGCCCTGGGCTCGGGCTTCCGAGAGCATGCGGCTGACTGAGGGGCGTGAGACCTTCAGCTGTTCGGCCACTTCAGCCTGAGTGGCACCCTGCTCGTAGTACAGCTGCGCTGCCCGATACAGCCGCTCGAGCTCCGATGTGCTCGCGGCTGCCTCCTTCATAACCTCAGTTGCCTCCATCGGGCCATCGTATATTGCCTGCTCATCCAGTGTCAGAAGTGGTGCGGATCACGTATCCTGCTCTAGGCTGACCTCAGCACATATGTCAGCGCACATCTGTACTGCCGGTGACGGGAGTGCATATCCGGGACCACGAGGACTGTTATGACCTACCTGCTCAACTCCGCATCCGATTTTTCCCAGGAAGCCGTCCACGGTTTCGCCGCAGCCAATTCTCGGTACGTCACGGCCGTTCACGGAGGAGTGGTGCGTTCCACCGAGACTCCGGCCGGACAGCCGGCACTGGTGATAGGCGGTGGATCGGGGCACTACCCGGCGTTTGCCGGATGGGTGGGCCCGGGTATGGGGCACGGTGCCCCCTGCGGCAACATCTTCTCCTCGCCGTCGGCGTCTCAGGTCTACTCAGTGGCCCGCAACGCTGAGAACGGCGGAGGAGTGATCATGGGCTTCGGCAATTACGCCGGGGATGTTCTGCACTTCGGTGCGGCCGCCGAAAAGCTGCGCGCCGAGGGTGTGGATGTCCGGATCATTCGGGTCAGTGACGATATCGCGTCGAACAGCCCGGAGAATCACCGCGACCGCCGGGGCATCGCCGGTGATCTGCCGGTGTTCAAGATCGCCGGAGCTGCGATCGAGGCCGGAGCGGATCTCGATGCCGCCGAGCGCATCGCGTGGAAGGCCAATGACGCGACCCGTTCCTTCGGGGTGGCGTTCGACGGTTGCACGCTGCCAGGAGCCGATGCTCCGCTGTTCGAAGTGCCAGAGGGGACCATGGGTGTGGGCCTTGGCATCCATGGCGAGCCGGGAGTCCGAGACCTCCCCATGGGCACCGCGGCTGAGGTGGCGGACCTGCTCTTCGACGGGATCCTCGAGGAGGTCCCGGAAGACCGAAGCGGTCGCGTGGCCGTGCTGCTCAATGGCTTGGGCCGGGTCAAATACGAAGAGCTCTTCGTGGTCTACGCCCGGATCGCGGAACGCCTCGCCGATGCCGGATTGACCGCGGTGCAGCCCGAGGTCGGAGAGTTCGTGACAAGCCTGGACATGGCAGGGCTGTCCTTGACCGTGGTCTTCCTCGACGAGGAACTCGAAGGCTATTGGACCGCGGCTGTTGACACCCCGGCGTACCGGCGCGGTGAACTCCGCGACCTCGCAACCGGCAGTGAGCGAACTGCGCGGACCGAGTTCTTCACCCCGGGTGAAGAGAATGTGCCGGCAGCGACGAAGGAATCCCAAGACTCGGCTGCTTCCGTGCAGGAGATCGTAGAACTCTTTGCCCGCGTCTGCGCCGAACATGAATCAGAACTTGGCCAGCTAGACGCCGTCGCCGGCGATGGTGATCATGGGCAGGGGATGGTGGCAGGAACCCGAGGGGCGGTGGAGGCTGGCCGCAAGGCGCTGGAGCGCGGAGCAGGGGCGAGGACTCTTCTGGTCCATGCCGGTACCGCCTGGGCAGAGTCGGCAGGGGGCACCTCCGGGGCACTCTGGGGCTCGGCGCTGACCGCGGCGGGGCGCGCGCTCTCTGACGAGACCTCGGTCGGTTCCACCGCAGCCGCAGATGCCCTGCGCAACGGAGTGGAGGCAGTGCGCCGACTTGGAGGCGCTCAGCCAGGGGACAAGACCATGGTCGACGCCGCTGTCCCCTTCTCAACAACACTGCAGGAGAAGGTCGAGGCGGGGGAGAGTCTCGAAGCCGCCTTGTCCGCCGCAGCAGGAGTCGCCACCAGGGCTACCGCGGAGACCGCCGATCTGACTGCGCGGCTCGGACGCTCGCGAGTGCTCGGAGACAAGTCACGCGGCACTCCGGATCCGGGCGCGACCTCCTTCGCGCTGCTGATGGAGGCGCTTGCCGAGCACCTGTCCACGGGTCGCGGGGACGCTGGACAGTCGCAGTCGCAGTCGGTGACGTCATGACCCGTTGGATCGGCACCAGCTGGAAGATGAACAAGACGATCGAGGAGGCGCGCAGCTACGCCCGCGGACTTCGCGACGAGCTCACTGGGCGGCCAGACCTGCTCCAAGGTGTGCAGCCGTTCATCATTCCACCGCATACCGCGCTGGCAGCAGTCAGCGAGGAGATGGGCGCTCTGGCCAACACAGGCGGTGGAGTCCGGCTCGGGGCGCAGAACGCGCACTGGGAAGACAGCGGTGCCTGGACCGGAGAGGTCTCAATGCCCCAGGTCAAGGATGCCGGCGCCAGCCTCGTGGAGATCGGACATTCAGAACGCCGAGAGCACTTCGCTGAAACCCTTGAGACTACGCGCCAGAAGGTCGAGGCGGCCCTGCGTCACGGGCTGGTGCCGCTGCTGTGCATCGGAGAGTCCACCACAGTCCGCGAGGCAGGTCAGACCGGCGAGCACCTGCTCCTCCAAGCCCGTGGAGCACTTGGTGGTCTCGGCGAGGAACAGCTGCGCCGCGTGCTCATCGCCTATGAGCCGATCTGGGCCATCGGGGCCCAGGGGCGCCCCGCCCAAGTGAGTGAACTGCGTGAGCCCTTCGAGGTCCTGTCACAGGAGTACGGGGGCCGTGTCGAGGCCCTGCTCTATGGCGGCTCGGTGAACACCGCCAATGCCGCGGAACTGCTGAGCATCCCCGGCGTCGATGGACTCTTCGTCGGCCGGGCCGCCTGGTCGCTTGAGGGCTATCTGGGGCTCCTCGAGATTGCAGCAACACCTCAAAACCCCTAGATCCCGCTATCCAGAGGGTCATCCAGCGCATTACAGAACAGTGTGATGCTTGACACACGCGGCGAAGTATCCAAAGATGAACTCGCACGCACGTTTGAAGGGAACAGATGTTCACAGCAGCCACATGGCCCATTGCAGGCAATATGCTCGCCTTCGGAGGCAAGACCTCTGAGGGTGTCCCAGTTGCGGAAGCGTCGGCGACCTATTGGTCCGACTGCCTCCGTCAGATGCGGGAACTCGGCTTCGATCACATCGATCCGACCGACGCCTGGCTACCCCTGCAGAGGCTCTCCGCCTCCCGTCTCGAGGAGTTCAAGGCAGTACTTGCCGATGAAGGCCTGAAGATCTCCTCGATCTCCATGACGCGAAACTCCGTGGTCGACCGGGAACACGGTGAGCGAAACCTCGCCGATGCTCACCGGCTCATCGATATCGCCCCCGAGTTCGGCGCCACCATCGTCAACACCGGATTCATGCAGGCGCTGACCCCCGCACAGGAGAAGGCACTGTGGTTCTGGCTGGCGGAGGGGCATCACGACGATCCCGCACTGCGCCCGCTGGCGGTGGAGCGGATCCGGGAGCTCGGCGATCACGCACAGGCCAACGGGATCGAACTCAGCCTGGAGATGTATGAGGACACGTTCCTCGGCACCGCCGATGAGGCCGTAGCGTTCCACGCCGATGTCGATCACCCAGCCGTGGGCCTGAACCCAGACCTGGGCAACTTCATCCGACTCCATCGGCCGATGCCTGCCTATGAAGAGATGTTCGAGAAGGTGCTGCCCCACGCGAACTTCTGGCACATCAAGAACTACACGCGGGATGAGGATCCAGCAGTGGGTGGGTACTCCTCGGCACCGATGCCGTTGAAGTACGGGCAGATCAACTACCGCAAGATCATTCGCCGCGCCCTGGAACTGGGCTATTCCGGCCCCTTCTGCTGCGAGCACTACGGCTCGGACTCCATCGGAGTCTGTGCTGAGAACCGCGAGTACATCTCACAGATCCTCGTCTCGGCGGAGAACAGTCCGCTGCTCAGTCCTGCACGCACCCCCGAGGACTGAGACTGCAACCGGGCAGCACTGACCCGGTCCCGAAGATCACCACAGAATTCATCATGATGAAAGAGATTTGAGACCCATGGCTAAGACCATCAACACCGTGACCGTTGTCGGCGCCGGATATATGGGCGGCGGAATCGCCCAGTCCCTCGCCCTGGCCGAGCTGAAAGTCGAGATCGTCGACGTCGACGTCGAGGCTGCGAAGAAGGGCCTTGCCCGGCTGCTTCAGGAGGCCCAGGAGTTCGAGGATCAGGGGCTCTATGCCGCTGGATCCACCGAGACCATCAAGGCCAACCTGACCGCCGGGCGCACCTTGGAAGAGGCAGTCGCGGACTCAGACTTCATCGAAGAAGCGGTCTTCGAATCTCCCGAGGTCAAACGTGAGGTGCTGGCAAAGATCTCGGCACACGCGCGGGAAGACGCCATCATCGGAACCAACACCTCCACCATCCCGGTCCATGTGTTGGTGTCTGCGGTGAAGAACCCGGAACGCTTCCTCACCGTGCACTTCTCCAACCCGGCGCCCTTCATCCCCGGCGTGGAGCTGGTCTCCGGTGTGGCCACGACTCCGGATGTCGTGGACGCGGTCAAAGATCTGCTGGCCCGCGCCGGCCGCGAGGGCGCAGAGGTCGCTGACACTCCCGGCATGGTGCTCAACCGCCTGCAGTACGCGCTGCTCAAAGAGGCGGCATCCGTGGTGGAAGAGGGTATCGCCACTGCAGAAGACGTGGACACCGTGGTGCGCACGACCTTCGGCTTCCGGCTCGGCTTCTTCGGGCCCTTCGCGATCGCCGACCAGGCAGGTCTCGACGTCTACGCCAACGGATTCAACACTCTTTCCCAGGAGTACGGCGACCGCTTGGCAACACCAAAGCTGCTTGAAGAGAACGTCTCCGCCGGACGCCATGGCGTGAAGAACGGCATGGGCTGGACCGGAGACTTCGACGAGGAGACAAAGGCCGCAGTCATCGCCTACCGCAATAAGGCCTACGCCCGCATGGGCGACCTGCTGCGCGAGCTCGGTCCTGCACCCAAGGGCAAGAAATGACCGAGGATCTCACGCTCGCCTTCGAGCTGCCCACCCCGGGCCTGCTGGCCCTCGCACTGGCCTCCATCATCCTGCTGCTGGTGCTGATCGTGAAGGTCAAGCTCCATGCCTTCTTCTCACTGATCATCGTCTCGCTGATCACCGCACTGGCCGCGGGCATCGCCGTCGGCGACGTCCTCTCCGTGGTGGTCGGCGGGTTCTCCACCACAGTGGGCAACGTGGCGCTGCTCATCGGCTTCGGCGCCGTCCTCGGACGTCTCGTGGAGATCTCCGGCGGCGCTCAGGTCCTGGCAGACAAGATGCTGAGCACCTTCGGGGAGAAGCGCGCACCGCTGGCGCTGGCAGTTGCCTCCCTGTTCTACGCCTTCCCGATCTTCCTCGATGCGGGATTCATCGTCATGCTGCCGGTGATCTACACGGTGGCCCGGCGACTCGGTGGCAGCTTCATGCTCTACGTGCTGCCCTCTATCGGCGCATTCCTGATGATGCATGCGCTCACCCCGCCCCACCCAGGTCCGACGGCGGCTGCCACGGTCATGGGTGCGGATATCGGCATGGTGCTCATCGTCGCCCTGATGGTCGGTCTTCCGACCTGGTATCTGGCGGGCTATCGACTGGGACTCGTGATGGCCAAGGGCTATCCGAACTTCCCAGTTCCGAACCTCTTCGGAGAGTCAAGGGTCACCGATGAGTACGCCCGGCCAGCCTTCGGCACCGTCATCTTCGTGCTGCTCCTGCCGCTGGCGCTGATCTTCTACAACGCGCTCTCGAACACGCTGGAAGCCGACGGTCGCATCAGTGCCGACAGCTTCGGCTACGCGCTCTCCCAGTTGATCGGTCCCACCCCGGTGGCGCTGCTGATCGCCACCCTGGTCGCGATGTACCTGCTCTTCATCAGGCCCCGCAAGGGCTCCGGTGGACTTGGGAACGCGATGTCGGACCTGATCGACAACGCGCTCGCCCCGGTCTGCTCGATCATCCTGATCACCGGCGCAGGTGGCGCCTTCGGTGCCGTGCTCACCGCGACCGGAATCGGTGGATCCATAGCCGAGGGGCTCGATGCGATGGGACTGCCGGTGATCCTGGCAGGGTTCCTGGTCGCAGTGGTCATTCGCGTGGCGCAGGGTTCCGCCACAGTGGCTGCGACCACTGCTGGCAGCATCATGGCCCCCGGGGTCATGGAGCTTGGACTCGACGGCTTCGCCCTGGCGGCTCTCGTGGTCGCAATCGTGGCGGGCTCGATCACCTTCTCGCACTTCAACGATTCAGGCTTCTGGCTCGTCGGACGGTTCTGCGGGTTCGACACCATCACCACCCTGAAGACCTGGTCCGTGATGGCCACGGCCATCGGCTTCATGGCCTTCTTCCTCAGCTGGGGCGTCTACGCCATCGCGGCCTGAGAGTTGAAGCATCGGATTTCATGTACCGCAAGATAACTCGCTATTGATGAGGATAGGAATGATTTCTATGTGGGGTAAGAAAGCAAAACTCAGCACGGCGGTTCTGGCCGCAGGAGCACTCTTCGGACTCTCCGCCTGTGGCGGAGGAGGTGACTCCGAGACCGCAGAACCCGATGCATGGGTGCTCAACGGTGGCGTCTGGACCGTGGTCGAGGAGGATTTCGAGGCATGGAACGAGGAGAACCCTGAGCAGGCTTTCACCGTGGAGAGCTTCGCCAATGACATCTATAAGGACCGCATTCGTCAGGCCGTCGGCTCGGGTGAAGCACCCACGCTGATCGTAGGTTGGACCGGTGGCGGACTGCTGGAATACGTGGAAGGCGACTACGTCGCTGATATCACCGAAGGCACCGAGGAGCTGCGCGAGGGCCTCATCGAATCGGTGGTCGCCAACGGTGAGGTCGACGGCTCCACCTACGCGGTGCCGATGAACAACGTGCAGCCGGTCATGATGTATTACAACCAGGAGGTCTTCGACGAAGCCGGCATCGAGGTCCCGACCACCTGGGATGAGCTCCTTGAAGCGGTAGAGGTCTTCCAGGAGCAGGGCGTCCATCCCTTCTCGCTGGCAGGCGGTTCCCTCTGGCCCATGCTGATGTGGGCTTCGTATCTGACCGACCGCATCGGCGGCCCCGAGGCCTTCGAGGCCGTGGTGGCGGGCGAGCCAGATGCCTGGTCGCATCCCGCGATCATCGAAGCCATGGAACGCTGCCAGGAGCTCGTCGAGGCAGGAGCCTTCGATCCGGGCTTCGCCTCGGTGGTTGCTGATAACAATGAGGACGCACACCTGGTGGCAGACGGGCTCTCGGCCATGGTTCTGCAGGGCTCCTGGGTCTACTCCCGGCTGCTCGAGGAGAGTCCGGACTTCATGGAGTCCGGCAACCTCGGTGTCACCACGTTCCCCGAGATCCCAGGCGGCGAAGGTGACCCCAACAGCATTGTGGGCAACCCCGCCAACTTCTGGTCGGTCTCAGCCAATGCCACCGAGGAGGAGCAGCAGGCCGGAGTCGACTACCTCTCTGAATGGCTCTTCAACGATGACTATGTGGACGGAATGCTCGAGACCGGCAATATTCCGCCGCTGAAGGGTCTCGAAGAGAAGATCGAAGAGACCGAGGACCCTGAGTTCCTCAGCTTTGCCTATGACATGGTCCAGGAGGCGCCGAACTTCCAGCTCTCCTGGGACCAGGCTGTGGACCCGAGCCAGGAGCGTCCGCTGCTGGAGAACCTGGGTCAGATCTTCGCCGGTGATATCACTCCGGAGGAATTCGCGGAGAACATGAATGAGACCCAGCCCACCGATTAAACAGCGGGCAGATTTCATGCTGTGAGGCCTGGCGCCGGCGGACATCGGCCGGTGACCAGGCCTCACACCTGCTCAGGCACGATGCCCGTCCTGGTGCGGCTCAACTTATGTTTCGCGATGTTGCGTAAGTGTGACGTCCGTCATGTGCTGTGTCTTGACACACACTGATCAGCTATTTAGTCTTACGGCAAGACGAAATCCAGATCACAGTCTGTTCCAGGTCCGCCCGGGCTTTTGAAGAGTCGGATCTGGTTCGGACTTTGGCACTGTACTGCTGAGCATTCCCATCCGGCCGATCCGGACCTCTGGGGAGACCTTGGCCATGTACCGGTACAGCGCTGGGGCTCGCACTGATGAGAAAGGACGCAACGATGCGTAAAGCAACTCGAATGGCAGCAGCAGGCCTCGGAGTCACCTCCCTGATGGCCCTCTCGGCCTGTGGCGGCGGCGACAACGGCGGAGAAGCAGACGCCAACGCCTGGATCCTGACCGGTGGCGGCTGGCCCGCTATTGAAGAAGACTTCAACGCGTGGAACGAAGCCAACGAGGACGCTCAGATCGATGTCGAGGGCATCGAGAATGACTCCTATAAGGGCCAGATCCGCACTGCGGTCGGCTCCGGTGAAGCTCCCACGCTCATCATGTCCTGGACCGGTGGCGCGCTGCTGGAATACGCCGAGCAGGAAGCCGTCATCGACCTCACGGGCGAGACCGGCGACCTGGAAGAGCGCGTGTTCGAGTCGGTCTGGCAGAACGGCCAGATCGATGACAGCACCTACGCAGTGCCGCTCAACGATGTGCAGCCAGTGGTCATGTATTACAACCAGGCAGTCTTCGATGAGGCCGGCGTCGAGATCCCAGAGACCTGGGAAGACGTCGAAGCTGCTATCGAGACGTTCAACGAGAACGACGTCGCACCCTTCTCGCTTGCAGGCGGTTCCGTCTGGCCCGCGCTGATGTGGCTGCAGTACCTCACGGATCGCCACGGCGGCGAAGAAGCCTTCCAGGCAGTCGTCGAGGGTGAAGAGGGTGCTTGGGACAACGAGTCCATCATCTTCGCACTCGAGACCATGCAGGAACTGGGTGACAACGGAGGCTTCATCGAGTCCTATAACTCGGTGACCGCAGACCAGAATGAGGACGCTCAGCTTCTGGCTGACGGCCAGGCCGCGATGCTGCTGCAGGGCTCCTGGGTCTACGCGACCATCAACAACGATTTCCCTGAGTTCGCCGAGTCCGGCGACTTCGGCTTCACATCCTTCCCCACCCTTGAAGACGGCGCAGGTGATCCCTCCAACATCGTGGGCAACCCCGCCAACTTCTGGTCAGTCTCGGCTGACGCCTCCGAGGAAGAGCAGCAGATCGCCACTGATTACATCAGCGAGAACCTCTACAACGAGGAGACCGTGACCACGATGCTTGAGGCCGGCTCGCTGCCGCCGCTCAATGACATCGAGGATCAGATCGCTGAGACCGAGGATGCTGAGTTCCTCGAGTTCTCCAGCCAGCTGGTGGGCGACGCCAATCACTTCCAGCTCTCCTGGGATCAGGCAGTTGCTTCAAATGTGGCACAGCCGCTGACGGACAACCTGTCCGGAATCCTCCGCGGGGAGATGACCCCACAGGAGTTCGTCGACGCGATGAACGCCCTCTAACGAGACTCCCAATCGGTTCGGGGCGACCTTCACTGGTCGCCCCGGACCGTTTGCCTTGCACCGACAACAAGAATCTGAATCGAGCTCATGACTGAAACCGCTTCTCGAGGCAAGACGACCGGGCTTGGTCATAAGGGACCTTCGTTCCTGATGGCGCTGCCTGCTGTCGTGTTCTTCGGAATATTCGCCCTGATCCCGCTCATCGGAGTGGTCGTCATCTCCTTCATGGAGTGGAACGTGCTGGGGTCACCCACGTGGGTGGGCCTGACCAACTGGGAGGCGGTGCTCTTCGACCGTCCATTCACCTGGACCGCCCTGGGTCTGACCGTCACGTTCGTCATCGGTTCTTATCTCTTCCAGGCTCCCGTCGCGCTTCTGCTCGGCGTCTTCATGGCAGGCCAGCAGCGCTATCGCGCCCTCCTCGGGGTGCTGTACTTCCTGCCCCTGCTCTTCTCCTCAGTGGCCGTCGGCCTGACCTTCCAGTCCTTGTTCTCCCCGAACTACGGACTCTCCGCAGCGCTTCCCTTCGAGTGGCTGCCCAATGACTGGTTGGCCAACTCCGACCTCGTCATGTGGGTCATGATCTTCGTGGTCGGCTGGTGCTTCGTGCCCTTCCACGGTCTGCTCTACCAGGCAGGTGTCCGTCAGATCCCGCAGTCGATGTATGAGGCCGCCACCCTTGACGGCGCCGGCAGGGTTCGCCAGTTCTTCTCCATCACGCTGCCGCAGCTGCGCTACACGATCATCACCTCCTCAACCCTGATGCTCGTCGGCTCGCTCACCTACTTCGACCTGATCTACGTGCTGACCGGCGGACAGCCTGCTGATGCAGTGCGCATCCTTCCGCTGGACATGTACGTGACCGGATTCGCTTCATACAACCTCGGCTACGCCTCGGTCATCGCGGTGATCCTGGTAGCTATCGGACTGACCCTCTCCTTGGCACTGAACCTGATCTCAGGTTCGTCCAAGATGGAGAGCGACAAGGCAGGCGCATGATGACTCACCCAGCAAGCACTCAGGCAGCCACTCCCGACGCCGGCAAGGACCTGCACCCGGACGTTCCCGGGGCAGAGCGCCGCGAAGTCAAGCAGAACAAGATCCGCCGCACCGGAGCTCCGGGCGAGAAGCCCAATGTTCTCGGTGCCCTCGGTGGTTGGCTCTGGCTGGCCATCATCATCCTGCCGATCTACTACATCTTCATCACCTCGTTCCGCACCTCCGAGGATCTGCGCTCGTCCAACCAGCTGCTCCCCACCACGAACCCGACACTGGCGCCGTTCATCAAGGTGCTGGAGAACGACTTTCTGAAGTACTTCACCAACTCGCTGATCGTGACCGTGGTGACCGTCGCCGTCGTGCTCTCGGTCTCGGTGATGGCGGCGTACTACATCACTCGCTCCACCACCCTCGGTGGCAAGCGGATGTTCCAGATCTTCCTGCTGGGCATCGCGATCCCCGTGCAGGCCACGATCATCCCGGTGTATTACCTGATCCAGCAGCTTGGTCTCTATGACACCCTGTGGGCGCTGATCCTTCCGCAGATCGCCTTCGCGATTCCGCTGAGCGTGCTGATCATCGTGAACTTCGTCCGCGATATCCCCACCGAGCTCTTTGAGTCGATGAAGGTCGACGGCGCAGGGGAGTGGAAGATCCTGACCTCACTGGTGCTGCCGATGGCGAAGCCGGCGCTGATGACCGTGGGCATCTACCAGGCCCTGCAGATCTGGAACAGCTTCCTGTTCCCGCTGGTGCTGACCCAGAGCAGCGACGTCCGCGTGCTGCCGCTCTCCCTGTGGGAGTACAGCGGCCAGTTCGGCATCGACGTTCCTGCCACCCTGGCAGCTGTGGTGCTCTCGGCACTGCCGCTGCTCGTCGCCTACATCTTCGCTCGCCGCCACATCGTGGCGGGTCTGACCGCTGGCTTCGGCAAGTGACACCCGGCACTACCTATTGATCCCTCAACGAAGCTGTCGGCAATTGCGCCGGCAGCTTCGTTGCGCATGGCCCGAAGACGGCAGCTTCGCTGCGCTAGACCTGAAGACGGCAGCCCCGCTGCGATGACAATTCAAGGAGTTCACACGTGAGCAATCAGACCCCAGAACGAATCACCGGCCCATGGAATGACACCTCACTCTCGGCCACGGAGCGCGCAGATGCGCTCCTGGTAGAGATGACCCTGGAGGAGAAGGTCTCCCAGCTCGGCTCTCACTGGGAGATGCGGGAGGACCCAGACACCCAGGGCGAGGTCGCCCCCATGGAGGACGCGATGTCGGCAGGCAAGCTGCCCTTCGAGTCAGAGATCCTCGACGGCGAAGGCCACCTGACCCGTACCTACGGCACCGTCGCCCTCTCAGTGCCTGAGGGCGCGGCCGATCTGCGGCAGCGCCAGGCTGCGGTGGTCGCTGCCAACCGCTTCGGCATCCCCGCGATCGCCCATGAAGAGTGCCTCACCGGCTACACCGCCTACCAGGCCACGGTCTACCCGACCTCGCTGGCCTGGGGCGCCACCTTCGATCCAGAGCTCATCGAGGAGATGGCCGCTGCCATCGGCGCTGATATGGCCGCCACCGGCGTCCAGCAGGGGCTCTCCCCGGTGCTCGACGTCGTCCGCGATGCCCGCTGGGGTCGCGTGGAGGAGACCATCGGTGAGGATCCCTATGTGATCGGAACGCTGGCCACCGCCTACGTCAAGGGCCTGCAGTCTGCAGGGATCATCGCCACGCTCAAGCACTTCGCCGGCTATGCAGCCTCCCGCGCCGCACGCAACCACGCGCCGGTGCATATGGGCAAGCGTGAGCTCATCGATATGATCTTCTACCCCTTCGAGCTGGCAGTCCGCGAGGGCAAGGTCGGCTCGGTGATGAACTCCTACGCCGACATCGACGGTGAAGCTCCGGCCGCCTCGCACTGGTTGCTCACCGAGGTGCTGCGCGAACAGTGGGGCTTCGAGGGCACCGTGGTCGCCGACTACTGGTCGGTGGCATTCCTGGAGAAGATGCACCATGTGGCAGCCGATCAGGCCGAGGCTGCGCGGCTTGCCATCTCCGCAGGTCTCGACGTGGAGCTGCCCCACACCGGTGGCTACCGCACACTGGCGCAGCAGGTTCGCGACGGACTGCTGTCGGAATCGGTCTTGGACGCCTCGGTGCGTCGGGTGCTGCGGCAGAAGGCCGAGCTGGGCCTGCTTGACCGCCGGGAGGGCGACTCCGATTGGGAGCCCACGATCGACGAGTCGGTGGATCTCGATTCGGCGAGCAACCGGACGCTGGCACGAAAGGTGGCCGCCAAGTCACTGGTGCTGCTGAAGAACGACGGCGTCCTGCCGGCCCCCGCCGACTCGCTGGCGGGCAAGCGGATCGCCGTGGTGGGCCCCTCGGCCGATGAGCCACGCACCATGATGGGCTGCTACTCCTTCCCCAACCACGTGCTGGCGAAATACCCGGCCGGGACCTTCCCGCATAAGGGGATCGGCGTGCCGATGCCCTCGGTGCTGGAGTCACTGCGCGAGACCTACCCCGAGGCGGAGGTGACCTACAGCTATGGTTCGCCCATCGTGAGCTTCGACGATTCGCAGATCGCTGCGGCTGCTGAGTCAGCCGCTGCCGCAGATCTGGCAGTGGTCACCGTGGGTGACCTGGCAGGCATGTTCGGCGCCGGCACCTCCGGTGAAGGCTGCGATGTGGCTGACCTCAAGCTCCCCGGCGCTCAGCATGAGCTGGTCGAAGCTGTGCTGGCCACTGGCACCCCTGTGGTGCTGGTCGTCATCTCCGGGCGTCCGTATGCCCTGGGTGGCCTGGCAGAGCGCTGTGCCGCGATCGTGCAGGGCTTCTTCCCCGGTGAAGAGGGTGGACCCGCGATCGTGGATCTGCTCAGCGGCGCGACTGATCCCACCGGTCGCCTGCCGATCGGCGTTCCGGTTCACCCAGGTGGACAGCCCTCCGGCTATATTGCAGCGCCGCTGGGGCTCAACAGCCAGGGAGTCTCAAACCTCGACCCCACCCCGCTGTATCCCTTCGGTCACGGACTCAGCTACACCACCGTGGAGTACTCGGATCTACAGATCTCCGCTGCGGAGATGGCGGTAGATTCCAGTGCGCAGGTTTCGGTGACTGTCACCAACACCGGTGATCGCCCCACCGAGGAAGTCGCGCAGCTTTACTTCGGCGATCGCGTGGCCTCGGTGGCGCGTCCGGTGCGTCAGCTGCTGGGCTACGCCAAGGTGGAGCTGGCACCCGGTCAGAGCCGCACCGTGAGCTTCGAGGTCCACGCCGACCGCTTCTCCTTCACCGGGGTCGACTACCGGCGGATCGTGGAGCCTGGCGCCATCGACCTCTACGCAGGTCCTTCGGTCGGGGAGCTGCCGCTGCAGGGTGAGCTGACCCTCACCGGCGCAGTCCGGGAGATCACAGGTGAGCGTGTCCTGACCACGCCCGCCACGGTGAGCTGACTCCTTGTGAACTAGCTCGCTGCGGACCGAACCTCCACCCACCGCTACGACGAAGCCCCCGACGCAACAGCGTCGGGGGCTTCGTCAATCCGTCGTATGCCTATGCCGTGTCCCACGGCTTTGGACGGAAATAGCGATGGGACATGGCATAGCCATGCGACAAACTCGTGGGGCGGGAAGATCAACCTTCCCGGGCAACGTCAGCCTGGCTCAGCGAGTGCTGGGGCAGGTCACCCTAGTGCTTCTCTGCGATGAGACCCCTGCGGGCTGCGTAGGTCTCACGAACCTCCGGGGTCGGGGTGGCTGTCATGGTCTGGGACTCCACAGTGGTCCAGGCCGGTGCCGTGGCCTCTCCGGAGAGCACCCAGGCTGCCTGGCGCGCAGCACCATCGGCGACATACTCGCCCGGTGCCGGGATCTGGACCTCGCGGCCCAGAATGGCGGGCGCGATCTGCTGGACGGCCGCGGATCGAGCGGCTCCGCCGATGAGCGTGATCGACTCCACGGGAACACCCAGTGAGGTCATGGCCTCCAGACCATCGGCGAGTCCACAGAGGAGCCCCTCCACTGCGGCGCGTGCCACGTCCTGAGGGTTCATCGAGGCGAGGGTGAGCCCGATGAAGGAACCGGTGGCATAGGGAAGGTTGGGAGTCCGCTCGCCCTCAAGATAAGGAACCAGGGTCAGCCCATTGGCACCTGGTTCGGCTGCCAGTGCGAGTTCGGCTAGACCAGCATGGTCCACGCCGAGCATGCGCGCAGCACCGTCGAGCACGCGGGAGCCATTGAGGGTGACCGCCAGTGGAAGGAACTCACCAGTGGCATCGGCGAAACCGGTGACCATGCCTGAGGGGTCCTGGATCGGCTTGGGTGAGACGGCAGAGACCACGCCGGAGGTGCCGATCGAGATCGCGACGTCGCCGGTGCTCATGCCCAGGCCGAGGGCAGCCGCAGCGTTGTCTCCCGCACCGGGGCCCAGGACCAGGTGTCCCCAGCCCCGTGCACTGTCACCGGTGGCGACCTGTTCCCGCGGGCCGCAGACGCGGGGAAGAATAATGGCCCGGGCGGCGTCCTCGCTGATCCGCAGTGCGCGTGCCAGCAGGTCATAGCGGTAGGTGCCGGCCGCTGTGTCGAAGTACCCCGTGCCGGAGGCGTCGGAGCGGTCGGTGGTCAGCTCGTGGAGATCGGTGGAGCCTGAGAGCTTCCAGGTCAACCAGTCGTGGGGGAGCGCGACGGCGGCCACGCGTCCGGCGTTCTCCGGTTCGGCGTCGGCGAGCCAGCGCAGCTTGGTGACGGTCAGCGAGGCCACCGGCACCGAGCCGGTCATCGAGGTCCATGCTGCAGCGCCCTCTGCTCCGCCTCCGTATTCGGAGATCAACGCCGCGGCGGCGTCTGCCGAGCGGGTGTCGTTCCAGAGCAGCGCATCTCGGATGACCTCACCCTGGGCGTCGAGGGCGACCATCCCGTGCTGCTGACCACCGACCGCCGCGGCGGCGACATCGTCGAATCCGCCGGCTGACTCGATGGCGGAGAGCAGGGCATCCCACCAGGCGGCCGGGGCGACCTCGGTGCCCTCGGGGTGTTTGGCGGAGCCAGTGCGGATCAGCTCACCGGTGTGTGCGTCACGAATGACGACCTTGCATGACTGGGTAGAGGAATCGATTCCTGCGACAAGAGTCGGCAACGTAAGTCTCCTTGATTCGGCGGCCTTTGAGGCAACCACGGGTGGTCAGGGAAGTGGTCTGAGGGTCTCACACCGATGGCCGGCCGCCCCAATGCTCTGGGTCGACCGGCCACGTGATGAGGCTCAGCTAGATGTGAAAGAAGATCAGCCGATCAGGTGCTTCATGGCCAGCTGGTTCAGGTTGACGAAGCCGTACTCGCGCTCGGCTGCCTTGTCCACGTCGAAGTTCTCGTAGGTGGACTTGTCAGCGAGGAAGTCGCTCAGCGACTCGCCGGCGGCAAGGGTGGACTCGCCCAGCTCGTAGACGCCGGAGGCCTTCAGTGCAGCCTGCACCTCTGGGTCCGCGCGGAATGCCTTGGACTTGTCGGCGAGCATGGTGACCATCTCGACGTTTGCCTTGGCGGAGTCCCAGATGCCCTGGACGTAGTCCGTGCGTGAGGGCTTGTAGTCGAAGTGCATCCAACCGTCATACTTCGGTCCGCCACCGGGGAAGCCGTTGACCAGCAGGTCGATGGTGAAGAATGCCGAGGCAAGCTCGCCGTGACCGAAGACCAGGTCCTGGTCATACTTGATCGAGCGCTGACCGTTGAGGTCGATGTGGAAGAGCTTGCCGGCCCACAGCGCCTGAGCGATGCCGTGGGTGAAGTTCAGACCTGCCATCTGCTCGTGGCCGGTCTCTGGGTTCAGTCCGACGATGTCGCCGTGCTCGAGCTTCGCGATGAAGCCAAGTGCGTGACCGATGGTCGGCAGGAAGATGTCACCGCGTGGCTCGTTGGGCTTGGGCTCCAGCGCGATGCGCAGGTCATAGCCCTTGTCCTTGATGTAGCTGGCGATGGTGTCAACGCCCTCGGCGTAGCGCTCGTGTGCAGCGAAGAGATCCTTGGAGCCGTCATACTCGGCGCCTTCGCGGCCGCCCCACATGACAAAGGTCTCTGCACCGAACTCAGCGGCGCGGTCGACGTTGCGCAGCAGCTTCCGCAGGCCGAAGCGGCGCACGGAGCGATCGTTGGAGGTGAGTCCACCGTCCTTGAAGACTGGGTGGGAGAAGGTGTTGGTGGTGACCATCTCGACCTTCAGGCCGACCTCGTCCGCAACTTCCTTGAAGCGGGTGAAGTACTTCTCACGTGCGGAGTCATCGGTGCCGAAGGGGGCGACGTCGTCGTCGTGGAAGGTGACACCGGACGCGCCGGCTTCCTTCAGCTTGGGCAGGTACTCCCACGGCTCGAACTCAGGGCGGGAAGCCGAGCCGAACTGGTCCTGGGCGGTCCATCCGACGGTCCAAAGACCGAAGGAGAGCTTGTAGTCAGATGCTGGCGTCGATGCCATGGGGGCCTCCTGCAAGGAATAGTTCCGGGGTGCACCGGGAAAGCTGTGACCCGGCACTCATTTTGTTTCTAGATGTAACCTAAATCGTATTGGGGCTAAGATCAAGTCCGTGACCCAAGACACTTCTAGCAGGACGGCCGGCCCGAGGCCAAGTACTGCCTTCGGCGTGACCTCCCGCGGCTCTTTGGCACGCCTGGGGCGCAGCTCAGCAGGCGACCATACGGATTTCGCCCGCGCACCCAGGGGAGAAGGTGCCGCACTGGCTCATATCTCCCGCCCAGGCGCTCGCCAGGAGACTCTGCGCGAGTCCAACCTGCTGCTGCTCACCGAGGAGATCTTCTCTGCAGTGGAGCCGCCCTCCCGCGCAGACTTAGCTATGCGTACCGGGATGACGCGCTCCACCGTCTCCCGGCTGGTCGATGACCTGCTCGCGGCTGGGATCATTCGCGAAGGGTCCCCCTCGGTCGGCGGCGGCTCCCGCGGGCGGCCCGCCGTTCCGCTGCACCCTGCGCGCGCGACCCTTGCCGGACTCGGGGTGGAGATCAGCGTGGACTTCATGGCCGCGCGAGCCCTCGACCTCACCGGGGAGACCCTGGCCGAAGAGATCATCGACGGCGACTTCCGTGGATCGGATCCCGAGGAGATTCTGCCGCTGGCAGGGGCCATGGCAACTCGGGTGGCGCGCAAGGCCACCGCACGGGGAGCCAGGATCGTCGGCACGGCCCTCGCGCTGCCGGGTCTGATCGGCTCCGATGAGCACTCGCTGGTGCTGGCGCCGAACCTGGGCTGGCGTGGCGTTGACGCCGTGCCGCTTCTGGTGGGCGAAGATCGCGATGCCTTCGGGGACTTCATCCACGCCGCGAATGAGGCCAAGCTTGCCGCCCTCGCTGTGGCTCAGGAGCTCGCCGCCGCCGATCACCAGGAGCAGACCTTCCTCTACGTCTCCGCGCAGATGGGCATCGGCGCGGCCGTGGTCATCGAATCCGTGGTGGACGTCGGGCAGCATGGCTGGGCCGGAGAGATCGGACATATCTCGATCGAGCCCGAGGGTCAGCTCTGCGGCTGCGGGGCACTGGGCTGCCTGGAGACCTACGCGGGCAAGCGCTGGCTGCTGGAGGCGGCTGGAATGGACCGCACCGCCTCCGCGCAGCAGCTGGTGGAACTCAGCCAACGCGACGACGACGCCGGCCGCAGGGCCTGCGTGGCGATTGACCGCGCCGGATGGGCGCTCGGGGTTGCGCTGGCAGGCGCGATGAATCTCTTAGACGTTCATGACATTGTGCTCGGCGGCGTCTACGGTCCGCTGGCAGATATGCTCCGGCCCCGCATCGAGAAGGAACTCACCTCACGGGTGCTTTCCGCGCGCTGGAGCTCTTTCCGTGTGCGCACCACGCTGGGGCAGCCAGCACCGGCCGCCACAGGTGGAGCGCTGCGGGCGCTGCGATGCGTGGTGGATGCTCCACTGCAGTGGGTGCCCGAGCCTGCCTAGGGCGTTCTCCAGCGCCGAGTCCGGCGGAGCGGAATCAGTCGACCCGGATGGCTTCGATGCTGTAGCCCAGACGGAACCATTCGCCCGGGACCAGATCAATGAGATCTTCCCCGGTGTTCAAGGCGTTGGGTGGGCAGGTCATCGGCTCGATGGCGACACCGGCGCGGTCAATACGCTCTCCGGTGTAGACCTGGACCCAGGGTGAATCGGCGATCATGCGCACGACGAACCCTGACGGACCGTGGACCAGCTCAGCGGTCCATCCCTCCTCGGGAAGATCCGTGAAGGCGTGATCGATGCGGCGCCCGGCCAGCAGCGGACCGTTGTTCAGATCGAAGTCCCCGGTGACCTTCTTGCGCCCCGTGACGGTGCCATCGGCCGAAGTCTTGAGCATGGTCCGCGCGGGCAGACGCAGGCGGCATTCCTTCAGGGATGCACCGCCGGCGGTCAGATAGGGGTGGAATCCTGCGCCGAAGGGAGCGGTCCGTAGGCGGGGAGCTGCGTCGTCGTCGGTGCTTGGGGTGGTGTCGGTCTGCTCGGCCACGAGGGTTTCGGCCATGGCGTCCTCAGACACGGAGTTATCAGATTCAGTGTTTTCTGGCTCCGCGTCCTGGGACGCAGCTTCTTCCGCCACGGCGCCTTCGGAAACGCCGTCTTCCGACACAGCCTCTTGCGCTTCGGTGTCCTGGATCTCGACGTCATCAGTCAGTTCTGCGGGCTCAGCGGCCTCCGCAGGCGCAGTGCTGGACTCCACAGCGAGCTCGTGAGTCTGCTCTGCTTCTTCATCGGCGTTATACCGAGCCATCAGGGTCGCGGTGAGGCCAACATCGGCGGAGACGCGGTAGGTCAGGGCGATCTCAAGTTCGAAGGGATACCCGGCGGTGGGCTGCAGCGTGCCCTGGAGCTGCACCTCGGTCTCCTTCTGGGCCCGTACGAGCAGAGGAAGCTCGGTCATCAGACCATGCAGTGCGGCCCCAGTGGCCTCTTCGTTGACCGGTAGTGAGTAGTCGCTGCCAGCGTAGGAGTAGGAGCCACCGGCGGTGCGGTTGGGCCATGGTGCAAGCACGGCACCCGCGAAGGCGCCTTCGGTCTTGCTGCTTGCGGGTACGACGAGCTCGTCCTCGTGGTGAGTGAGGCTTAGCAGCTGACCGCCGATAAGGCTGATCTGTGCTGTGTATCCGCCGCCTGTGATGGATACAGAGTTCGTCGCGTCCATATGTGGTGCCTCCTACGAAGCTTCGCAATTCCTCGCGTCTCCCTGACACTGCCCCGGCCAGTCTGAAGACCAGGCGGACGGTGGCAATGAAACGCGAAGTTACATGTAGGCCAACAGTACCCAAAAGGCTATAGTCCGGCATATTCCGGCGCGAGCGAGGCGCGGTGACAGTGTGAGACTGAGGCATAAGGCATAATGGTCGGCTACCTATTCGAGCGAGTGTGATGAGCGTGAATACATCGGCAATGACAGCTTCTGAAGAATTCTCGATCCCGGCGGCCGGTTCAGGTGGCAGCTTCTCCCATACACAGGGAAAGAAGATGGTCTGCCTGGACGTGGACGGCACGATCGTCCATCACGATGGCCGGATGTCCGATGCAGTGAAGGAGATCGGCCGTGCCCTGGTAGCCGATGGCCACACCGTCGTGGTCTCCACGGGGCGTTCACTGCCCGCCACTCTGCCGGTGGTCGAGACCTTCGGCATCGAGCATGGCTATGCGGTCTGCAGCAATGGGGGAGTTACGGTGCGCGTCGACGCCTCGCTCGAAGATGGCTATGAGGTCTTGGACCGACGGGTCTTCGATCCGGCACCAGCTCTGGACGCGCTCGTGGACAGGCTTCCCAACGCTCGATACGCCATTGAGACCTCGGTAGGTGATTTCCTCTCCACGGAGCGCTTTGAGGACATGTCCTTTGGACTGGACGCGCGCGGCGTGAGCTTTCAGGAGATGAAGGAGGCCGAAGCGGTTCGGCTGGTGGTCAATTCCTCGGAGTCGACGGCTGAGGACTTCACCTCTGCCGTGGAGAGCATCGGCCTGCATGGGGTCACCTACTCGGTGGGATGGTCGGCCTGGCTGGATATCGCCGCCGCAGGCGTCACCAAAGGCTCCTCCCTCGAGACGCTTCGCGAAAGGCTTCAGGTTCCCGAGGGGGACACCGTGGCCGTGGGGGATGGTCGCAATGACATTGAGATGCTGCGCTGGGCCGCACGCGGTGTAGCGATGGGACAGGCCCCCCAGGAAGTCATCGACGCCGCCGACGAGCTCACGGCTCCGGTGGAAGAAGACGGACTGGTGACGGTCCTGCGGAGTCTCCTTCACCAGGATTGATGCCTTGAATCACCGGTTCGGAACCGGGGAAACCTTCACCGAAAAATACCTGCTCGGGCACTCCCATGTCTGATCGAATGGACGTACGATAACTTATGTTCAGTCAGATAGACGAGTTTCTTCGATGACCTGATGCGTAGTCCAGGTATTTTTTGGAGGCAACTAGGCGTGTTTAACGTACTACAGGTTTTCGCTTCTATCATTCTTTTGGTAATAGCCCTATATTTTATTGTAAAACCGCGAATAATTCGTGATGCATGGTGGTATGGAACGCTGCATGAACCAGTCAACCTATACATCATTCCACCCGTCTGTGTCATTGGATCTTTGGTGATGATCACGAGTGTCGTTGAAGACGCTACGTCTGGGATCCCAGGGCTGCTGGCGATCTTCGCGATCCTCGTCGGTGTTCCGTCGATGCTTCTCCTAGGGCTGGGCATCTTCGCGTACGCGGGCATGTCGATGCCCCGGTTTTTGATGCCCAAATGGGTGTACGAGCGCAAAGTCTGAGACCGGGACGATAGGGGCCATCGTCAATCCCGCGGGAAGGACGAGAAGCAGCGGGTATGAAGATTCCCTCTCACGCGTGCCGCATCAGTGGCACGGTGCCAGAAGATGTGGGGAAGCAGTCCCAGGAGATTGCCGACAAGTTCAGATCGTTCTTCGGAGGTTAAGTGTTGCCTATCGTGTGGATTCTGGTCGCAATCGTCTTCTTCATCCTTTCGGTGCTTTTCGTTGTATATCCGAGGCGGATCCGCGACGCGCATTGGTACGGAACCCTGACGGAACCGCTTTACCTCTACCTGCTGCCTCCGGGCCTCATGCTGTTCTCCCTAGGATCAGCGAGTGCCGCCGCCGATGCCATGGGAGTCGAATCCTCCGTGCCAGTTGTGGGCACTCTGGGGCTTGTGCTGATGGTTTGCATATTCGTTGGATTTCTGGCGTTCATGGGCGTCCCGATGCCGCGTTTCCTGATGCCTAAGTGGGTCTACGATCGCAAAGTCAAAGACCGTGCAGAGCGGCGCAAGGTCCGGGCGCGAAAGAAGACCGAAGAATCCCAGGCGTGAAATCTTCTAATTGATCTCTGACCATTAAAGATTGGATCTTGATGAGTTCACGGAACAGCTACGGCCGCTCGCTATCAGCGGCGGCCATGTATGCGCCTCCCGAGTGGGTGATCACTTGAAGGACGCCGCGAGCGATCCTGCTGGATCGGTGCGCTCATTATTCGGGGACGACGGCTGATGCCCGTCCTGTGGCTGATTGCCGCGCTGGTGCTCCTTGGCCTCACTTTGTATGCCGTGATCCATCCCCGACGAATCAATGACGCTTCTTGGTACGGATCACTCCTTGAATCGGTGAACCTCTAAATTCTTCCGGCAACCTATCTGTTGTTCACCCACGCAGCGTTCAGTCTGTTCTTGGAAAGCGTCGGTCAGACGATGCCGGTCCTTGTCACCGGGGTGGTCCTGGCGATAGCTCTGCCACTGTTCTTTCTCGGAATACTGGGTTTCATGGGCCTGCCGATGCCGAGGTTCCTGATGCCCAAGTGGGTTCATGAGCGTAAGGTCCAGGACCGCCGTGAACGGCGTCGGCGTCGCGCACACAATAAGTCTGAGAAGCGATCTCATGCTTGAGAATGTCGCGTTGCTCGTAGCAATCCCGATTCTGGTCGGCGTAGGAATCTATTTCATCGTGCAACCTCGGAGAATTTCAGATGCCTGGTGGTACGGCTCGATGCATGAGCCGGTCAACCTGTACGTCATACCCCCAGTCTGCTTCCTCTTCAGCTTCGCCATGCTGGCGAGACTGTTGGAGAGTTTCGACCGTGAAGTGCCAGTGGTGCTCACTCTCATTGTTTTTCCTCCGTCGATGTTCGTGCTCATTCTTGGCATCTTCGCCTTCTTGGGCATGCCGATGCCTCGCTTCCTGATGCCTAAGTGGATCCGCGAGCGCAAGGCGCAGGAACGCGCCGGGCGGCGTCCTCGGCGCCCGCGCAAGAACTCTGAGAAGCGCTAGGCACAGGCGCTTCTCTGCACACGTCACTCTCGAGTGGAGATTGGATCGAAATGAGTTCACCGAACAGCTACGACCACCCTCGGTCAGCGGTAGTCCTATATGCCCCTCCCGAATGGGAGTTCGATGACAGCGGCCTGGATGACGGACTGGTGATCGGACGAGCCAGGGAGCCGGAACTGATGGACTTTCATCCCAACGTGACGCTGATCCAGGTGCCGCTAGGTGGAGAGGCCGAGACCCCGGAAGCGACGCTCGCCGGCCAGCAGCAGGCGGAGCCCGGGCTGCAGTCCGCCCTGCAGGACTACCGGCTTCTTCAGCTCGACTACGACGAGGTCGGTGCCCAGGAGGTGCCGGGCGTGATGCGCTCTGCCGCCCACACCACCGCTGAGGGAGTGCCGGTGATGCTGCATCAGTGGGTTGCCCGACGATCCGGGGTCGAAGTGTCAATGACTGTGACCTTTCCCACCGCCCTGCTCCCAGACTGGATCAACATCAGCTGGATGATGCGCTCCGCGATGGAATGGAAAGAGGATGCAGCATGACCGCCCCCACCCAGCACAGCTCATTCACCGTAACCGCCGCCTCGCTTGACGCGATGATCCAGGACAACGCCCCCGATCCCAGCAGCAGCGCCCAAGAGATCCATGGGGCTGACGGGGCGGTTCTCTTCAGCGCCGGACGGGCGGCGCCGGGGTACGAGGACATTATGGAGTCCCTGGCCTGGAAGCAGGGCGTGATCCTGCTAAGCCGCACCTCCTCTACTGGGGAGTATCTGCGTGGGTATGTGTGGATGTCGCCCCAGGGGATCGTGCACACAAGTGGTGCCGCGTCATCCCCGACCTTTACGCTGCAGGCGGAGAGCGGTGGCGCAGTCTTCCGGGTGCTCATCGACATGCTCGGTCTGCAGGCGCGTCCGGCTCCGAAGAAGGGGTTCGAGCCCTCACGAATCGAGGAGAGACTGCTCTGGGAGGTCGTCTCCGTCGAGCCCGGGCCGCGGCACCAGGCTCGGGAGGCGCTGGCATCTGCTGTGGAAGGCATCGCGCCCGGGCCGGCCGCTCACCTGCGTGCAGGAGAGTATTCCGTGGTCACGGCCACCACAGAGTTCAACGGCGTCGAGGGTCAGAAGGTCGGCAGACTGCTAGCCATCGACACCCCAGCGGGATTGCTGATGCACTCCGAGGAGCGCAAGCTGCTCCGCTCCGTCCACGTATTGGAACCGACTCCGGCCTGGGTGATGCTGGCTCAGCTCATCACGGTCATGCCGCAGCCCCAGGACATCTCCTGGTGGGTGGAGAGCCTCTCAGAACGCCGGTGAGCGGATTCCGGATCGAATGGACTCGCCTGAAACGCATCGAGTGTGCAATTCGACCGGTTTTCCCGACCGAACACGGTCGCAAACCTGCACGAATTGCACACTCGATGTTGGGTGGCTGCCCGGAATGCACCGGAACGAAATCTGCTGACTCAGCGCAGTGGCAGCTTCTCGTCGGCGGCGAGCGCGACGTCGTCCTCGGGTTCCTTCTCGCCACGCCATGCTCGCTTCATCGACATGATGCACTCGGCCAGCACCCATACCGCGGCGAAGATGATCACGACGTTGATGGAGAACAGCAGCCATTGGCCCTCGTTGAAGAAGCTGAATACCTGGACCACCGCGGCCCAGGAGCTCATCACGAGCACGAAGGCCATCGGGATCAACACAGGGAGGAACGGACGGTTCTTCCGCATGAGCATCACCACGATGATTCCCAATGTCAGCGAGGCGAGCAGCTGGTTGGTCGTGCCGAACAGCGGCCAGATCAACATGCCGCCGGAGCCGTCTGCGCCCTGTGAGAAGGTCAGGCCGCCACCGATGACGATCACGATGATCGTGGCGGTGATGACGCCGATGCGCACCTTGGCAAGCTCGCCGATCTCCTGGACCACGAAGCGCATCAGGCGCACACCGGTGTCCATTGTGGTGGCCGCGAAGAGAACTGCCATCGTGGCGAGAATGGTGGCTGAGAGGTCCTCTGGGATGCCGAGGCCGGCGTTGACGATCGTTCCGCCACCCTGGACGAAGTTCCCGACTGGGTTGTCATTGAAGGTCGCGTAGACCTCTTCCCACTGAGTCAGTGACTGGAAGCCAGCAGTGGTGGCGATGATCGCACCAAGCGCCAGCAGTCCTTCACCGACGGCACCGAAGTATCCGACGAAGCGAGCGTCGGTCTCACGATCGAGCTGCTTCGAGGTGGTGCCACTCGCGACTGTCCCGTGGAATCCGGAGATCGCACCACAGGCGATGGTGACGAACAGCAGCGGAATCATCGAGGGTGTTCCCTCGGGAAGGTTCGTATTGATGGCCGGGGCCACGATGGTCGGAGTCGCGAACATCGTCGCGCCGTAGAGGATGCCCAGGCCGATGAACAGCTGCACGCCGTTGATGTAGTCACGTGGCTGCAGCAGCACCCACACCGGAAGCAGCGAGGCGATACCTGCATAGAGGAACAACAAGATGATCCAGACACCGTTCGGGGCGAGCCCGAGGGTGCTCTCCGGCAGTTCGATCGGGTAGGAGTTGCCCAGGATGATCAGCCCGTAGAGCGCGACGACGCCCACGATCGTTACTGCCAGGAGGTTCCAGCGGAACCGGTATATAGCCTGACCCACAGCGAGCGCCACGATCAGCGCGCCCCAGGTGGGGATCACCGAACCGGGTTGGGAGACGAGCAGGTTGGAGATCACCACGGCGAAGGCCGCGACGACCATCAGCAGCAGCAGGAAGATGACCACAAGGAAAAGGTTGCGGCCGCGGGCGCTGATATAGCGACCGGAAAGTGTGCCGATGGACTGACCGCGGTTGCGCTGTGAAGCCCAGAGGGCGCCCAGATCATGCATGCCGGCGATGAAGACGGTGCCGATGGTGACCCAGAGGAAGGCCGGTAGCCAGCCCCAGATCACAGCGACGGCGGGACCCACGATCGGTGCAGCGCCTGCCACCGAGGTGAAGTGGTGACCCCAGAGGACGTAACGGTTGGTGGGGACGTAATCCACGCCGTCGTTGAACTGATGTGCCGGGGTCTTGAACTCGGCGTTGAGCTTATAGACCTTCTTGGCAAGAAAACGTGAATACAGGAAATAGCCGCTGAGCATCATAGCGATGCCGATCACGGCGATGACTAGAGAGTTGACCCCGTCCATTTGCTCCTCCTCATTGAGGGGCGACTGCCCGCGGGCAGGTCCCGGCTACGGTGCGAATATGTGATGCAAGCCATAGTACGCAGAATGAGACGCAGGTAATACCGCTGACATGCGAACCCCAGCCAGTGGAATAGGGCTTTCGCGGGCGAGACCGCCGCTAGGATCGTCAGATGCCCCCGATCAGTCCTGCCTCGGTGCCCGTCTCTGCACAGTGGGTGCGAGCTGCGGTGATCGAGACCCAGCGGATTCCTTCCCCGACGCAGCCCGGCACGTTCAGCAGTGCGGCGGAGGTGCTGCGCGGGATCGGGCTGATCCAGCTCGACCCGCTGACCCGTGTTTCCACTGCTCAGCGGCTCACCACCCTCACCCGGCTGCCGCGAAGCTACCGCGCCGATGAGGTCGACGCCTCACTCTGGCCCGCTGGACCACCGCTGTATGGCACCCCCATCTCCTTCGAAGCCTTCACCAAGGTGGCATGTGTCTTCCCGATCGAGGACTGGCCGCTGCTGCAGCTGCGCCGCGAAAGGGTCCGCGAGACCTACGCGACGCGACTTTCTCCTGAGATCCGCGAGCAGATCACCGAAGTCGTCGCAGGGCATGAGCATGGTGCGCAGATCGGCGCCATCGAGTCAGCGATGGGCGCCGACCGGACCACGGGCTGGAACTGGTCGGAGATCAAGCACGCGGCGGAACTCATGGTGCGCACCGGCGAGCTGGTCATCACCGCACGCAGCGGGGTCACTCGGCTCTTCGATCTACCGGTCAGGGCCCTGCCCGAAAGTGTCCGCGAGGCTGCGCATCTGCCGCCCGATGAGCTGCGAGCGGCTCTGGCCCGCCGCGCTGCCGGGACGCTCGCGGTGATGACAGCGGCTGATTTCGCCCACCACTATCACCTCTCCACCGCCGATGCTGCGCGCGGCATCGCGCTTGCCGAATTGGTCGAGCTGCAGGTTTCGGGGTGGAAATCTCCCGCCTATTGCCTGCCTGAACTCTTGGAACGCACTCCCGGCGGCGCACACATGGACGTCAGAAGCGATACCCGAACCGACACCGGGACCGGTCCTGCTGCGGCCGCTCGGCTGATCGGCCCCTTCGATCCGCTGCTGCGCGACCGTGGGCGTGCTCGGCGAATCTTCGGCTTCGACTACACCTTTGAGGCCTACGTGCCGAAGGACAAGCGGCTCTACGGCCACTACGTCATGGCTGTGCTCTCTGGCACCGAGCTGATCGGCCGAGTGGACGCCCAGCGAGTGGGCGGGGTTCTGCAGCTCAACGAGATCTTCACCGAACAGGGCCACAACAGGCGCGCCGTCACGGCTCGGGTCCGCGCGGGCGCGGGAACACTGGCGCGGCAACTCGGCGCCGAGGTCCGACTTCCCGGGAGAGGCACCAACTGAGGCAGCGGCAGTCGAATGTGTACGCTTGCCACTGAAAAGGATGCGCATGAAGACTCCGGTGAGTGTGCGGCGCGCATCCCGACCCCAGTGGTCTGATGACCGAACTTTGACGATCAACAATAGGAGGACCCGTGGCCCAGACTCACGATGTCACCATCGAAATCCCTGAAGGCTCTCGCGTGAAGTACGAGATCGATCATGAGACCCACCGTCTCCGCCTCGATCGTGTGCTCTTCACCCCCATGCAGTACCCCACGCACTACGGCTATTTCGACGACACCCTGGGCGAAGACGGCGATCCGCTCGACGCAATGGTCTGGATCCCGGGTGTGGACCTGGTCCCCGGCGTGGTCGTGGAATCCCGCCCCATCGGCGTGCTGAACATGACCGACGACGGCGGCGGCGACGCCAAGCTGCTCTGCGTGCCCAAGGACAAGCGCTTCGATCACATCCAGGAGCTCGAGGATGTGGACCAGTGGACGCGCCAGGAGATCGAGCACTTCTTCACCCGCTATAAGGACCTCGAGCCGGGCAAGTGGGTCAAGATCGAAGGTTGGGCCGGACGGGCTGAGGCCGAGGCCGAGCTGACCCGCTCCATCGAGCGCTTCAAGGGCTGATTCCGCCTCCACCTTCATCTGTTGGGCGATTTTCGGTGTTCTCCCTCAATTTCCGGGGTCGATTCCGCCCTAAATCGCCCAATAGCTGGCGGGGCCAGGTGCTCAGTCGGGCCAGGTGTTGAGCCGGGTGAGGTGCTCAGCTCCCTGACTGAGCGCCGCACCGGGTCAGCAGTGAGGTAGTTGTGGTGTGATGGAGCAATGAACAGCATCTCCGCGGCGCAAGCCAGTGACCTGATGATCAATTGGGACATCGCCAGCACGACGGCGGCTAAGCTCGCCCCGGCTGGACCCCGGTTCACCGCCTCCGAGGTTGCTCAAGAAGTCCAGGCACTTCGCGCCGCTGCCGCAGCGGCCGTGGACCACGTGCACCGGATCGCCGGGCTCGAGGCAGCCAAGGACCTTGGCACCGACCCTGCTGAAACCCTTGTGGTGGACCGGGCCACCTGGTCCAAGGCCAACACGCAGAGCTTCCGTGAGCTTCTCGGACCTGCCCTGAAGGTCGCCCTGGATGAGAAGCCTGAACTCGGTAGGGAAGGCTCCAGCGCTCAGGTCTTCGGTTCATCCTTCGCCGGAGCCGAGCTCGGCGCTGTGCTGGCATTCCTCTCCGCCAACGTACTGGGCCAGTTCGATCCCTTCGGTCAGAATCGGCTCATCCTGGTGGCTCCGAACATCGTCGAGATCACCAGGGAACTCAATGTGGTCCCTGAGGACTTCCGCCTGTGGGTATGCCTGCATGAGCAGACCCACCGCGTGCAGTTCGCAGCCGCCCCATGGCTGGCCGACCACCTGCGCTCCAAGATCACCGAGCTGAGCTCCTCCACGATGGGCATGGCCTCTGGACTGGGCGAACGCCTCGGGGAGATCATCTCCGGAGTCCGCGAGGGCCGCGGGCTGATCGAGGTCATCCAGACCCCGAAGGACCGCGAGACCATGTCCCACCTGACCGCCGTGATGAGCCTGCTCGAGGGTCACGCCAACGTCATCATGGACGGCGTGGATTCCTCGATCGTTCCCAGCGTGAAGACCATCCGCCGCCGCTTCGAGGCCCGCGGCAAGACCCGCACCCCGCTGGAGAACTTCATCCGCAAGCTGCTCCAGCTCGATGCCAAGGCCGCCCAGTACCGCGACGGACAGAAATTCGTCGGATACATCGTGGACGCCGTGGGCATGGACTCCTTCAACACCATCTGGGAGTCTCCGAAGCATCTGCCCACCGAGCAGGAGCTCCACCACCCGCAGGAGTGGATCGAGCGCATGGGGCTGGTGTGAGTCCGCGCTTCCCCGCCGCGGTCAATCGCGCCCGACGGGCAGTGGAGGCGGTGTTGGATCCCGAGGGGCTGACCCTGGTGGGATGCTCCGGCGGCACCGATTCACTCGCGCTCGCGGCAGCCGCAGCCTTCCACCACCAGCGCGCCACCGGGTCTATGGCCCAAGCCCGGGTGGGGGCCGTGGTCGTAGACCACCAGCTGCACCCGCACAGTGACGTAGTCACGACGACGGCGCTGCGCCAGTTGGAGAGCCTGGGCTTGGACCCGGTGATCTCACTCAAGGCAGCAGTGGACCAAGACTCCGGCGAGGGCCCCGAGGCTGCGGCGCGGATCGCGCGCTACCGCGCCTTCGCCGAGGCGCTGCAGCAGACCGGGGCTAGCCGAATCCTGCTGGCCCATACCCGTGATGATCAGGCAGAACAGGTCCTGCTGGGGCTCGCCCGTGGCTCCGGTACCCGAACACTGGCCGGGATCCCGGCCAGCCGTGGTCCCTTCCGCAGGCCGCTGCTGGAGCTCACCCGCAGTGAGACCGAGGAGATCTGCGCCCACGCCGGGCTGAGCCCCTGGCATGACCCCGCCAACGCGGACCCCAAGTACCTGCGTTCTAAGGTCCGCACCGAGATCCTTCCCTACCTCGAGGCCCAGCTCAGCGGCTCCATCCGGGAATCTCTGGCGCGCACCGCGCAGATCGCCACGGAGGATGCCGCCTATCTCGAGGCGGAAGCTAAGGCGTGTTTCGCTCGGCTGCTTGAAGATCCAGGCCCGCAGGGTCAACTTCGGCTAGACCTCGATGCGCTGCAGACCGCGCCCCCGGCCATTCGCCGCAGAGTGATCGCGCTCGCCGTCGTCGCCGCCGGTGGCGCCACTCCCTCCTATGAACGCCTCGGTTCGGTGGAGAAACTGCTGATCAAACGAGGGTCAGCGGGGCCGGTGGAGCTTGAAGGCCAGGTGAGTGCGCACCGCGGAACGCGGGGAAGCGTGGATTATGGGAAACTTGTCATCGTTCCACGCCAGAACCAGGGAACGCGAAACTTCTAAAGGAGCTGGACACCGCCCATGGACGCTCAGGATGTCAGTGCAGATCTCACCGAGGTGCTCTTCACCAAGGAAGAGATCGACGCGAAGATCAAGGAACTTGCAGCAGTCATCGATCGCGATTACGCGGATAAAGATGTGCTGCTCGTGGGCGTGCTGAAGGGCGCGGTCATGGTCATGGCCGATCTGGCCCGCGCGCTGCAATCACATGTGACGATGGACTGGATGGCGGTGTCCTCCTACGGCTCCGGCACCAAGTCCTCCGGAGTGGTGCGGATCCTCAAGGACCTCGACGCCGATCTGATGAACCGGCACGTGCTCATCGTGGAAGACATCATCGATTCGGGCCTGACTCTGTCCTGGCTCAAGACCAACCTCGAATCCCGCGGTCCCGCCTCGCTGGAGATCTGCACCCTCTTCCGCAAGCCAGAAGCGGTCAAGGTGGACATCGACGTGAAGTACGTCGGCATGGACATCCCGAATAAATTCGTGGTCGGCTACGGCCTGGACTTCGCCGAGAAGTACCGCAACCTTGACTGCGTGGGCATCCTCGCGCCGCACGTCTACCAGTGAGCTGGCGGCGAACGTCGCCGAACTGGCTACCGCGCGCCGTCGAGCCCAAGTACCTTTAGAGGCCCTAGCACTCAAGACACGCTAGGCACATCTGCGTCTGACGGAGCTGAATGAACTTCAAGAAGATCTTCACCGGACCACTGTTCTGGATCGTGCTGGCAGTGGTGCTGCTGCTGCTTGTCGTGCCGATGATGTTCTCGTCCTCGGCCAACGGCCAGCGCGTGGACACCAACGTCGGCATGGAGCTGCTCGCTGAGGGTGAGGTCGTCGAGGCCAAGGTTGAAGACGGCGATCAGCGCGTGGATCTGACCCTGAGCTCGCCCTATGAGCAGGACGGGGAGGAAGTCGGCGACGTCGTCCACTTCTTCTACTCCACTGCCCGTGCAGAGACCGTGGTCGACGCCGTGGCTGATGCCGAGCTCGATGGCTATACCGATGAGCCGGAGCAGTCGAACTGGCTGCTCTCCATGCTCGGCTTCATGATCCCGTTCCTGATCATCGCGCTGCTCTTCATCTGGCTGATCGGGCGAATGTCGGGTGGTAACTCCCGGGTCATGCAATTCGGCAAGTCCAAGGCCAAGATGTTCGACAAAGACATGCCGCAGGTGGCCTTCGGCGATGTGGCCGGGGCCGAGGAGGCAGTCGAGGAGCTCCATGAGATCAAGGAGTTCCTCTCCGAGCCGGAGAAGTTCCAGCGCCTCGGCGCCAAGATCCCCAAGGGCGTGCTGCTCTATGGCGCCCCCGGTACGGGTAAGACCCTGCTGGCCAAGGCCGTGGCGGGTGAGGCCGGAGGCGCGTTCTACTCGATCTCTGGCTCGGACTTCGTGGAGATGTTCGTCGGCGTGGGTGCCTCCCGCGTCCGAGACCTGTTCAAGCAGGCCAAGGAGAACGCTCCGGCCATCATCTTCGTCGATGAGATCGACGCCGTGGGTCGCCAGCGCGGCGCCGGTGTCGGTGGCGGCAACGACGAGCGTGAGCAGACCCTGAACCAGCTGCTGGTGGAGATGGACGGCTTCGACGCCAACACCAACATCATCGTCATCGCTGCCACGAACCGTCCCGATGTGCTGGACCCGGCACTGCTGCGTCCCGGACGCTTCGACCGCCAGATTCCCGTGGAAGCTCCAGACTTCGCCGGACGCCGCGCGATCCTTGAGGTTCACGCCAAGGGCAAGCCCATGGTCGATGATGTGGATCTCAAGGCCGTTGCGCGCAAGACCCCTGGCTATACCGGTGCCGATCTCGCCAACGTGCTCAATGAAGCAGCCCTGCTGACCGCGCGTTCAAACGCAGACCTGATCGATGACCGTGCGATCGATGAGGCCATCGACCGCGTCATGGCCGGTCCGCAGAAGCGCACCCGCCTGATGAAGGATCACGAGCGCCGCGTCACGGCGTATCACGAGGGTGGTCACGCCCTCGTCGCGGCGGCGCTGAACTACTCCGCGCCGGTCACTAAGATCACCATCCTTCCGCGCGGCCGAGCCCTGGGTTACACCATGGTGGTGCCTGAGGAGGATAAGTACTCCACGACCCGCAATGAGCTGCTCGACACCATCGCCTACGCGATGGGTGGTCGCGTGGCCGAGGAGATCGTCTTCCAGGACCCCTCCACCGGGGCCGCGAATGACATTCAGAAGGCCACCGAGACCGCGCGCCGCATGGTCACCGAATACGGGATGAGCGCCCGCGTCGGTTCGGTGAAGCTCGGCACCGGTGACACCAGCCCCTTCCTGGGCCGGGAGATGTCCAATGGCAAGGAATACTCCGAGGAGCTTGCCGCGGTGATCGACGCCGAGGTCCGCGCCATCATCGATGAAGCCCATGACGAGGCGTACCACGCACTCCACGAGAACCGGCATGTGCTGGACCGTCTGGCCGAGGAGCTGCTGCGCGTGGAGACGCTCAACGCCCATGAGGTGGCGGCGATCTTCCACAACGTGGTCAAGCGTCCGGTGCGTCAGGTCTGGGAGTCCTCCCCGGGCCGCCCGGTGACCATCACCTCTGAGGTGGTCCCGGAGGATGAGCGGGATCCCGAGTACCAGTTCGGCGGCGAGAACTCCGATGGCTGATCGGTCCGCACTGCCCCTCACGGAGCCGGTGGACCTGCCACGGATCGAGGCCGCGGTCCGCGAGATCCTGCTCGCGGTGGGGGAGGACCCGGAACGGGACGGCCTCAAGGGCACTCCCGCGCGGGTGGCACGCGCCTATGAAGAGGCCTTCCAGGGTCTGCGCGAGGACCCGGCAGAGCTGATGTCCACGACCTTCGACATCGGGCACGAGGAGCTTGTGCTGGTCCGCGATGTCCCGTTCTACTCCACCTGTGAGCATCACCTGGTGCCCTTCTTCGGGCATGCCCATATCGGCTATATCCCCTCCCCGGAGGGCAAGGTCACCGGACTGAGCAAGCTTGCCCGCCTGGTGGATATCTTCGCCAAGCGCCCGCAGGTCCAGGAGCAGCTGACCACGCAGGTGGTCGACGCGCTTGAGGAACATCTCGCCCCGCGCGGCGCGATCGTCGTCGTCGAGGCTGAACATCTCTGCATGTCCATGCGCGGGGTCTCGAAGCCCGGCGCGCGCACGATCACCTCTGCGGTGCGGGGGCAGCTCCGAGATGCCGCGACTCGGGCCGAGGCCATGAGCTTGATGCTCCACGGTCGCCCGACTTAGCCTTAGCTCACCCATATCCACACCGGGGCTCGGCTCAGTGAAGTCTGGCCTCGTTGAATCCGAGTCATCGCTGAAGTGGAGAGCCCTATGCGTACTTCCATCATGGGAATTCTCAATCTCACCCCGGACTCCTTCTCCGACGGCGGCCGGTTCGACGACGGCGCGGGGTCACCAGATCTCGCCGCTGCGGTCACCGAGGCGCTGCGGATGACCCACTCCGGTGCAGACATCATCGACGTGGGCGGTGAATCAACCCGACCTGGTGCGGAACCCACTCCTGCCGAGGAAGAGCAGCGGCGGATCCTTCCCGTCTTGGGTGAACTTCTGGGCTGTGGACTCAGCGTCTCGGTGGACACCCGGAGAGCCTCGACCGCCCTTGCGGCACTGAAGTGTGCCGACGCGCAGGGGGTGGATCCCCGGAAACTGATCATCAATGACGTCTCCGGACTGCTGACCGATCCGATCATGCCCACCCTGATCGCTGAGACCGGTGCCAAGATCGTGGTCACACATAACCGTGGAGACTCCAAGACCATGGGCGCGCTCACGGAATATGAGTCTCTGCTCGATGACGTCGTCGCTGAGCTTCTCTCAGTCCGGGACCGCTACCTCGACGCCGGAGCGCGCCGCGAGCAGATCATCCTTGATCCCGGCCTCGGCTTTGCCAAGACGGCCGAGCAGAACTGGGAGCTCATCAGGAACCTGGAGCGCTTCGCCCGATTGGGGCACCACGTGCTCTTCGGCGCCTCGCGGAAGGGATTCCTGGCACCTGTGGTGTCCCAGGAAGCCCAGGGCACTGCCGCTGCCGGCGCAGCGGGTGACCTCCGCGATGCGGAACTGCCGGTGACTCACCCTCGAGACGCTGCCACCGCCGTACTCTCGGCACTCGCGGCCGAGGCCGGGGTGTGGGCGGTGCGGGTCCATGACGTGCGCGGAAGCCGAGATGCTGTCCAAGTCATCTCCAAGCTGAGAAGCTAGGGGTATGACCAGGCCGAGCACCCCCAGCGACACCATTCGGCTCACAGGAATCACGGCCACCGGATATCACGGGGTCTTTGACTTCGAGAAGCGTGAAGGCCAGATCTTCACGGTCGACGCCGAGCTCAGCCTCGACTTCCGTGCCGCCGGACGCAGCGATTCACTGGGCGACACCGTGTCCTATGTGGGAATCGCTGAGCTGATCGAGGCCGGTATCAAGGGTGACCCATTCGATCTGATCGAGGCCCTGGCGGATCACCTGGCCCGGGATATTCTGCGCACCGATGATCGTCTGATGGGCGCGGAGATCACCGTGCATAAGCCCCAGGCCCCGCTGACCCAGAGCTTCTCAGATGTCGCGGTAGTGGCACGTCGGACCCGCGCTGACCTCGAGCCGTCGGGGGGCACTGAACGGCTGGTGGATCCTGAGTCGCGGGTGGACCCTGATCAGGCACCGAGCCAGGAAGTTGATGCCGTGCTGGCTCTGGGTTCCAACCTCGGGGACTCCGCGGCCACGCTTGGCTCGGCTGTGGCAGCGCTGAACGAGTCGGAGGCAGTGCGCGTGGTGGCACGATCCCCGCTGGCGCTGACCGCCCCCGTCGGGGGGCCGGAGGGGCAGCCCGATTTTTTGAACCAGGTGATCCAGGTGGCCACCCGTTTGAGCCCGCATGGACTCTTGGAACTGACGCAGCAGGTGGAGCAGGCCCATCACCGCGCCCGCGGTGCGGAGAACGGTGAGGTCCGCTGGGGACCGCGCACCTTGGACATTGACATCATCACCTATGCCGGCTCCCAGGTATCCACACCGGTGCTGCAGATTCCGCATCCCCGGGCCGCACAGCGGGGATTCGTCCTGGTGCCGTGGTCCTGGATGGACCCGCAGGCCACCCTGGAGGGCCATCTGGTTGCCGACTTGGCGGCCACCGCGGCGGATGCCGCAGATGTGCGCCGGGCGGATGCGGCTGATGTGCGCCGGGCGGATGCGGCTGATGTGCGCCGGGCGGATGCGGCTGATGTGCGCCGGGCGGATGCCGCAGATGTGCCGGACGCCGCGAATGTGCGGGAAGCCGCAGTTGAACGCGAGACAGGGTCACGCTCATGAGCCGGTTGCGCCCACTGTGGCTGCTCATCATCGTTGCCTCTGCGGCCCTTGCAGGATTCATCGCCACCGTGATCATGGCCGGACAGGGGCTCGGGTCCCCGGTGCTTCCGCGGACCTCGCTGATCACGCTGCTCGGTATCGCCGCGATCCTGCTCACCCTTGGACTCTTGGTCTGGCGAGACCAACGCCGAATTGCCGCCGCAGCGCAGAGGGGTGAGCGCAGCCCACGCAGCCTGCATCCGCTGCAGGCTGTCCGTGTGGTCGCTGCCGGTCAGGCTGGGGCCTATGCTGGGGCCCTGATCGCGGGATGGCATGCGGGAATCCTGATCGACCTGATTCCCGCGGCGGCTCTCTCCGCGCCGAATGTGAACTCATCCCTTCTGATGATCACGGGAGGCGTCATCTGGGTCATCATTGGATTCGTTGTAGAGCTGCTCTGTCGCGTTCCTCCGGATGAGAACCCAAAGGATCAGCCATGCGAGCCCAGACGCAACACAGGACCGATACCCGAGGAGGGCTATGCCCGCGGAACCCATTGACCCCACAGGCGTGACCTGGACCCGCGTCGATGAACGGTATATCACCGTCAAGTTCATCACCGGCATCATCGGCTGGGGAATCACTCTGCTAGCAATCGCTGTCCCGATCGTGCTCGACGCACTCAATATCATCGGCGATATCCCCACCTGGATCACCGTCACGGTCGTAGGCGTGGTGGTGTTGTGGGCGGCGCTGGATCTGGGGCTGATCCCACGCCGGATCAGGTCCATCGGGTACCACGAACGCGAAGACGACCTCTTGATCCGACGTGGAATCCTCTTCCAGCGCGTGGTCGCCGTTCCGTATGGCCGGCTGCAATACGTGGATATCGAGGCAGGGCCGCTGATGCGTCGGTTCGGCCTGTGCACGGTCCAGCTCAAGACCGCGGCCGCCGCCACCGACGCGGTCATCCCAGGTGCCTCGCGCGAAGAGGGCGCACGGCTCCGCGAAGAACTCTCGGTGCGCGGCCAGGCACGCCTGGCTGGTCTGTGAGCCCCGGAATGACCGAGGAAACCAATGCTCAGCAAATGAGCGCGGATAACCACGGCGAGTCCGAGCGCTGGTTCGATGCCAGCTGGACCAAGGTCCATCCACTGAGTCCGATCGTGCGCGGTGGGCTCGCCGTCGTCGCGATCCCGGGCATCCTGCTCAGCTACAACTGGCAGACCTGGGTGGATGCGTGGGAGGCCTTCCGGAGCGGAGAGATTCAGCGCAGTGTCGAGTCAAACCCGCAGCCATTCCTCCTCGGAGGCCTGGGGGTGCTGCTGATCATTGTGCTGATCTTCGCCGGATTCGCGCTGTCCTGGTGGTTCACGCGCTATAAGATCACCGCCGAGCACGTGATGGTGAAATCTGGAATCCTCGTGCGACAGCATCGACAGGCCAGGATCGATAGGGTCCAGGCTGTTGATCTTCGCCAGCCGCTCCTGGCGCGGATCACTGGTCTGGCCGAGCTGAAGTTCGAAGTGGCCGAGGGTGATGGCACCGCTGCCACGCTCGCCTTCCTGAAGAGGTCACAGGCCGAGGAAATCCGCTCTGAGATCATGGACCGGGCGGCCGGGAAGGGCGCTCCGCTCGCAGAAGTGAATCAGCCGGAGGATGGGCACCACCCGTCCCCGGCCCCAGCAACACACGGCGATTTCGCTGACCCCACTTATGGCCAGAGTTCGCAAGACTTCGCGCAGCCAGATCGCCAGATCGCGAAGGTTCCACCCGGACGGCTCATCGGTTCGGTGCTGACGGGGTGGGGCACCGTTCTGCTTTCCTTCATCCTGGTCCTGGGACTCATCTTCTTGGCCATTGCCGTGGTCACCGAAGGCTTCGGTGAAGGCAACGGTGCAGCTCAGGTCTGGGCCATCTTCGGCGCGGCCATCCTGCCCGCGGCTCTTCCGCTGGGTATCGCGGCCGCCACCGTCTACTACCAGCAGTTCAGCTCCGGATTCGGTTTCACCTCCACCGCCACCACGGCGGGGCTGCGGATCCGCTACGGTCTGCTCGAGACCACGAATCAGACCATTCCCCCCGGGCGGATCCAGGCTATCCAGGTGCAGCAACCGGTCATGTGGCGTCCCTTTGGATGGTTCAAGATTGTGGTGACAGTTGCCGGGTACGGCACCGGTGAGAAGCGCTCGGTGCTGCTGCCGGTGGGCAAGCTCGATGACGTCATGGCTACCGCGGCCGAGATGTTCCCGGACCTCCAAGTGGAGAACCCCGAAGAAGTCTTCACTGCTGGGCTGGTGGGTCAGGGCACCGATCTGGACTTCACCGAAGTGCCTCGCCGCGCGCGGTTCTTCGACCCGATCGTGCGCCGTCGTCGGGGCTTCCGCACCACGCCAGCGGTACTGATGTTCCGCGACGGGCGGGCCTCGCGCCGATTGACCATGATCCCGCACGAGCGGGTCCAGTCGCTGAGCACACATCAGGGACCCTTGCAGCGCCGACGTGAGATCGCCGATATCTTCATCCACTCGCCGGCCGGACCTTTCCAGGCTCGCCTGAAGAACCAGGACCTCCAAGCGGTCAAGGACCTCTTTGAATACGAATCCGAGCACGCGGCGCAGGCCAGGCGCTATAGCGATCGCAACCACTGGATGCGTCCAGAGGAGCTGCAGGAATTCGAGCGCAAGGCTGCAGAGGCAGTTGCGCCGGTTTCGGGGGAGCCGAACCCGGGGGACCACACTGTGGCCGCTGAATCACTGGCCGCCGATCCCGCAATCGCCCCAAGCCCGGCCGCCGACCCCAGCCACCCCGTGTACCCCGACCACCCTCAGGAGCAGCATTTCCGTGAACGCTGAACAGCCCGTCGACCCCTATGCGGCGGAGCTGCCTCCCTCCCAGCGTGAAGGACGTCTCGGCGTCGGCATCATCTCCGCCGGCAAGGTGGGCTCCGTCCTCGGCGCCGCACTGCGCGGAGCCGGGCACTCCATCATCGGTGTGCACGCGGTCTCGGAGGACTCACGCAATCGCGCAGAGTCGCTGCTCGGTGGGGTGCCGGTGCTGGAGATCCCGGAGATCATGCGCCGGGCCGAACTGGTCCTGCTCGCGGTGCCTGATGACGCACTAGGTGATCTCATCGCGGGCCTTGCCGAGGCAGGACATATCCAGGCGGGTCAGCTCGTCGTGCACACCTCGGGCCGCTACGGCACCGGCATCCTGGCGCCCGCGCAGCAAGCGGGTGCGATCACACTTGCGATCCATCCGGCGATGACCTTCACCGGGTTGAGCATGGATCTGCAGAAGCTCCATGCCTGCGCGTTTGGTGTGAGTGCCCCGGCTCCGGTGCTACCGATCGCTCAGGCCCTGGTCGTGGAGATGGGCGGTGAACCGGTGGTGATCCGTGAGGCTGACCGACTGACCTATCACGCGGCCCTCGCGCATGCCTCGAACCACCTGAACACGATCACCGGGCAGGCCACCGAGATGCTGCACCGGATTGGAGTAGACCACGCCGAGACGGTGCTGCGCCCGCTGATGCAGGCCTCGCTGGACAACGCGCTGGCATCGGGGGAGGGAGCGCTGACCGGTCCTGTCGCCCGCGGCGATGTCGGGACCGTGCGCCACCACGTGCAGCTGCTTGCATCCTCGGAGCTGCCTGCCGATATCCGCACCGCCTATATGACCATGGCCCGGGCCACCACGCAGCGGGCACTTGATCGAGGCCTGATCTCTGCCGCCAAGGCCGCCGAGCTGCTGGACGTGCTGACCGGCTGAGCGGGGAACGGGGACCCGGCCCTGGGCCCGTGCTTCTCCTTGGACAGAACGGTCCGGCTCGGCTCCACCCTTGAATCGGTCGCATGGTGATGCCATATCCCATGGCTATGAACGTCCATAGGGATGGGACACGGCATAGCCATGCGACAAACGCGGGGCCCAGTGAAACGGCGAACCTGGGTGAGGCCGACCGTCCTAGACTGTTGCGGTGACTCAACCATTGGTCCTCAACACCGTCGACACGTTCCGCGGCGCCCTCGCCGAGGCAGTGGCGGCACATACCCGCCAGCATGGCAGCCCGCCGACGGTGGGACTGGTTCCCACTATGGGAGCGCTGCACTCCGGTCACGCCGCGCTGATCGAGGCCGCGCGGGATGCCTCAGACATCGTGATCGCCTCGATCTTCGTGAACCCCCTCCAGTTCGACGACGACGCTGACTACCTCCACTACCCGCGCACTCCGGCGCAGGACATCACCCTGCTGGGTGCCCACGGGGTTGATCTGATCTTCGCGCCGGAGACGCAGCAGATGTACCCCGGCTACCCGCAGGCCCCACTGGTCCGGGTCAGCGCTGGTGCCCTGGGGCGCCGCTGGGAAGGTGCCGCGCGGCCGGGGCATTTCGACGGAGTCGTCACCGTGGTCGCCAAGCTCTTCCAGATCATGGCCCCACCAGCCCCCGCAGTGTTCCAAGCCTGGTTCGGGGCCAAAGATGCCGAGCAGGTAGCGATCATCACGCGGATGGTGCTCGACCTCAATATCGCCGTCGACATCCGCACGGTCGAAATCGTCAGAGATGAGAACGGGCTCGCGCTCTCGAGCCGAAACCAGCGCCTCGATGAGGAAGACTATGCCTCCGCCCTCGCGCTCTCGGCCGGTCTGGCGGCTCTGCGCGAGGACGCTGCCGCTGGCCGCCCACTGGGATTGGCCGAGCAGGTGGCCGAGCTCAGCTCGGCCGAGGGGGTTGACCTCGACTACCTCGTGGTCCTGGATCCGACCACGCTGGAGGAGGTCGAACCGGGAAGTCTGCTCCAGGACGAGCACGGGGTGCTGCGCGGTGAGGTCCTGGCGATGGTCGCCGCACGGGTGGGCCCTGTTCGCCTGATCGATAATGCGTTATTGAGTCCTGGCAGGTCACAGCCTCGGGAGTAGGCTGGAACCATGACCGATTTCGCCAGCACCACCTCCAGCCCCGCAGCCAGCGCTCCGAGTTTCCCCTATATCGACGCGAGCGTGCGTCCGCAGGATGACCTGCAGAAGCACGTGAACGGCGAGTGGCTGAAGACCGCTGAGATCCCTGCGGATATGGACGCCTATGGTTCCTTCCATGAGCTGCGCGATAAGGCCGAGGCCGATGTCAGGGACATCCTCGAAGAGGCAGCCTCCGCAGGCGCCGATCACACGCATCCCGCCATCGCTTCCCGCATCGGAGCCTTCTACGCCTCCTTCATGGATGCCGAGGCGGCGGAGCAGCGCGGGTTGAGCCCGATCGAGCCGATGCTGGCCCAGATCGATGCCGTGGCGAGCGTGGAAGACCTCGTGCGGCTCTCCTCTACCTGGCAGCGCCAGGGTGTGGGAGGTCTGCTGGTGGCCGGTTCCATGCGCGATGCCGGGGACCCGACTCGGATGCTCTGGCACATCATGCAGTCGGGCCTGGGTCTGCCCGATGAGTCGTATTACCGCGAGGAGAAGCTCGCAGATATCCTCTCCGCCTATCAGGAACATCTCACCCGCATCCTGAGCATCAGTGGAGTCGAGGACGCCGAGGAGGCCGCTGCCGCCGTCGTCGGTCTTGAAAAAGCCATTGCCGCTCACCACTGGGACAAGGTCACCACCCGTGATGCCCAGAAGCGCTACAACCTCGTCACCGATAACGAGGCGCAGGCACTGATGCCGCTGCTGCGCGAGGCGCTCGCCGGATGGGGCCTGCAGCCGCGCCACACCGAGGAGCTCGTGCTCGCCCAGCCCGAGGTGCTTCCCGGGATGCAGACCGTGCTCACCGAAGAGCCTCTTGATACCTGGAAGCTCTGGCTGCGAGTCCAGCTCATGAGCTGGGCGGCGCCGCTGCTGCACAGCGAACTGGTGGAACAGAACTTTGAGTTCTATTCCAAGAAGCTCTCCGGTGCCCAGCAGCTCAAGGAACGATGGAAGCGCGGAGTCGCGCTGACCAACGGGCACCTCGGTGAGGACGTCGCGCAGATCTACGTGGCAAAGCACTACCCGCCGCAGGCGCGCGCCGCGATGGATGAACTGATCGCGGCCCTGATCGAGGCCTACCGGCGCTCGATCAGCGAGCTCACCTGGATGGGCGAGGAGACCAAGACCAAGGCGCTTCAGAAGCTCGACGCCTTCAAGCCCATGGTCGGATTCCCCGCCCGCTGGATCGACTACAGCAGCGTGGAGGTTGATCCGCGCGACGTGGTGGGCAACGTCCGCCGCGCGGCGGAATTCGAATGGCTCCGCGACCTCGCCAAACTCGACGAGGGACCTGATCCGGATGAATGGCATATGACCCCACAGACGGTCAACGCCTATTACTCGCCGCTGGAGAACGTGATCTGCTTCCCGGCCGCCATCCTGCAGCCTCCGTTCTTCTCTGCGGAGCGGGATATGGCGCAGAACTTCGGGGCGATCGGCGCGGTCATCGGACACGAGCTGGGTCATGGTTTCGATGACCAGGGCTCCCGCTACGGCGCAGATGGCTCGTTGAGCAACTGGTGGACCGAGGCGGATCGGGAAGCCTTCGAGCAGCGCACCGCGAAGCTTGTCACACAGTACAGCGCGCTCTCCCCGGCTCAGGCCCCGGGGCACACGGTCAACGGTGAACTGACCCTGGGCGAGAACATCGGTGACCTCGGAGGACTGGGCATCGCTCATAAGGCCTACCGGGTCTGGCTGGACCAGCAGGGAACTCACGCCTCCGATGCCGAGGGATACAGTGCCGATCAGCGGTTCTTCTTCGCCTGGGCTCAGGCATGGCGAAACCTGACCCGTCCCGAGCGCGCGGTGACACTGATCAGCATCGATCCGCATGCTCCGGCTGAGTTCCGCGCCACCCAGGTGGTCAAGAACCTCGATGCCTTCCACGAGGCATTCGAGACCCAGCCCGGAGACGGCATGTACCTTTCCCCGGAGGATCGCGTCACCATCTGGTAGTCCCGCACTGCAACGCTGAGAGCCGGCCCGGCCGAGGCACGTAGAATGGCGGACTGTGAGTGACCAGACCCCCGCCTCGGCCGGCAATAAAGATATCGACAACAACGATCAGCGCGCTGTGCGCATGGATAAGCGTGAGCGACTGCTCGACGCCGGAGTGCAGCCCTATCCGGTGAGCATTGAGCGCACAGCGTCGCTGACCGAAGTGCGTGAGCGCTTCCCGGATCTGGAGCCAGGAGCTTCCACCGGAGAGACCGTCTCAGTGGCGGGTCGCGTCATGTTCGTGCGCAATACCGGCAAGCTCTGCTTCGCCACCCTGCAGGAGGGCGGACCAGACGGCAGCGGCACGCGGCTCCAGGCGATGCTCTCGCTAGCGGAGATCGGCGAGGACGCGCTGGCGCAGTGGAAGGCGCTCGTTGATCTCGGCGATCATGTCCGGATCACCGGTGAAGTGATTGCTTCGCGCCGCGGCGAGCTCTCCATCATGGCCTCATCATTCGAGATCGCCTCCAAGGCCGTGCGTCCGCTCCCGGTGCTTCATGCGGATCTCAGCGAAGAGACGCGTGTACGCCAGCGCTATGCGGATCTGATCGTGCGCGACGAAGCACGGCAGATGGTCTATCAGCGTGCTGCCATCACCCGCTCGATTCGCGACACCCTGCATGCCCGAGGTTATGTGGAGGTGGAGACGCCGATGCTCCAGCTGATTCACGGCGGTGCCCAGGCGCGACCTTTCCAGACGCATCTCAACGCCTTTGACCAGGACATGACGCTGCGAATCGCCACCGAGCTCTACCTCAAACGTGCGGTGGTCGGCGGGATTGATCGAGTCTTCGAGATCGGCCGAGTCTTCCGGAATGAAGGCGTGGACTCCACGCATTCACCGGAGTTCACCACCCTGGAGTCCTATGAGGCCTGGGCGGACATGTACGTCATGGCCGAGCGCATGCGCGAGATGATTCTCAACGCTGCCGACGCCGCCGGCGTGAGTCGCAAGATCGAGACCGAACAAGGGGTCATCGACCTCAATGCCGAGTGGAAATGGGTATCGGTATACCCGGGACTCTCCGAAGCAGTTGGCCAGGAGATCACCCCAGAGACTTCTGCGGAGACTCTGCGTGCTGTGGCGGCGACCCATGAGGTCTCGGCGGATCCCGCCTGGGATGCACAGAAGCTGGTGATTGAGCTCTTCGGCGAGATCGTGGAACCGCAGCTCATTCAGCCGACATTTGTCTGTGACTACCCACCGGCCGCACAGCCGCTGGCGCGGGCTCACCGTGAGAAGCCTGGAGTCATCGAGGCGTGGGACCTCATCATCGGAGGAATGGAGCGAGGTACTGCCTTCTCTGAATTGGTGGACCCAGTGCTGCAGCGCGAACGTCTCGTGGAGCAGTCACGCCTGGCCGCGGCTGGCGACGATGAGGCGATGGCCCATGACGAGGACTTCCTGCGTGCACTTGAATACGGTGCCCCGCCGATGGGCGGGATCGGACTCGGAATTGATCGCCTCGTCATGCTCTTCACCGGAGTGGGAATTCGCGAAACAATTCTATTTCCGCTTCTGAAACCCGAGTCTTAGGCCTGAATTCATCACTTTGTGAAGCGCGGGGTAGAAACTATTTCTCCCGGTGACCGCAATGAACCTGAATGTAAGCAAGGAATATAATGGAAAACTTCTGGACGTACTTTGAAGTTCTTGCACCTTCGATCGGCGTGGGGCTCGTATTCTGGATGGCCATCAGGGCCATCTTCCGGGCCGACCGCAATGAGCGTGCTGCCGAGGCTCAAGCCCGTGATGAGGCAATACAGGCCCAGAAGGACTCCACGCCGGGAGTTTGAGCGTTGTTGAGAAGATCAACTATTTCCTCATCGCGATCTCCACAAGAATAAATATGTCATGACTGTTCGACACGTCGACCCTGGTTACTGTTCAGAAACATCTTCTTATCTGAGAAATTCCTGAAAGTGGCCAGCTTGACCGGGAATTGTATTTATTGAAATACTCAAGTTACATAGATCGTTCTTGGTCTGTCGCCGTGCTAAAAGCGCCGGATGAGATGAGTTCGATTCCTTGCCGGCGTGTGAGTGAGCAGTGAGGTGTTTGAGATGGCTCAAAAGGTAGAAGTGGTTCTCGTTGATGATCTTGACGGTAGTGAAGCGAAGGAGACAGTCACTTTCGGGCTTGACTCGCGTTTTTATGAGATAGATCTCAGTGAAGACCACGCCAAAGAGCTCCGCGAGACACTGAAGAAGTACATCCGCAAGGGACGCGCTATTGCGCCACCTTCGCCTCAGAATGAGGCGCGTCAGATTCGTGACTGGGCGGTGATGAACGGTTATCAGGTCTCAAGCAGGGGGCGTCTGCACCGGGACATTGTTGAGGCTTACCGCAACGCCAAGAAGCGGTAGCTGAGACGATCCCCATCGCGACAACGGGTGAAGCCCGGGAGCAGCCAAGGCTGCCCCGGGCTTCTCTCATGTCTGGGGAACTTTCCCCTATGGCGAACAGCCGCGACGCGACCGCAGAAGGCCCGTAGCCTTGAGGCAGAGCACCAACGCTAGGAGTGTCTGTGGCTATGTTCGAGAGATTTACTGATCGCGCTCGGCGCGTGGTTGTGCTTGCCCAAGAAGAGGCACGCATGTTGAACCACAATTACATCGGGACCGAGCACATTCTGCTCGGCCTTATCCATGAAGGTGAGGGTGTCGCGGCCAAAGCGCTTGAGTCGCTCGACATCTCGCTGACTGGTGTGCGCGAAAAGGTGCAGGAAAAGATTGGCCCCGGTCAGAATGCGCCGAGTGGTCACATCCCCTTCACCCCGCGTGCCAAGAAGGTCCTGGAGCTCTCGCTGCGCGAGGCGCTCCAGCTGGGCCATAACTACATCGGCACCGAGCACATCCTGCTGGGCCTCATCCGCGAGGGTGAAGGCGTGGCAGCCCAGGTGCTCGTCGAGCTCAATGCCGACCTGAACAAGGTGCGCCAGCAGGTCATCCAGCTGCTCTCCGGTTACTCCGGTGGAAACCAGGAGAAGGCCGGCGCCGGCGTCGGCCAGGGTGGTGCGAATGAAGGCACCCCGGCAGGGTCGGTGGTCCTGGACCAGTTCGGCCGTAACCTGACCGCAGCCGCACGCGAGGCGCAGCTCGACCCAGTGGTCGGCCGTGACTTCGAGCGTGAGCGCGTGATGCAGGTGCTCTCCCGTCGCACCAAGAACAACCCTGTGCTGATCGGTGAGCCCGGTGTGGGCAAGACCGCCGTCGTCGAAGGCCTGGCCCAGGCCATCGTCAACGGCGACGTTCCAGAGCTGCTCAAGGACAAGCAGCTGTACACGCTTGACCTCGGCTCATTGGTCGCCGGTTCCCGCTACCGCGGTGATTTCGAAGAGCGCCTCAAGAAGGTTCTCAAGGAGATCCGCACTCGCGGCGACATCATCCTGTTCATCGACGAGATCCACACGCTGGTCGGTGCGGGTGCTGCAGAGGGCGCCATCGACGCGGCAAACATCCTGAAGCCGCTCCTGGCTCGCGGTGAGCTGCAGACCATCGGCGCAACAACGCTTGATGAGTACCGCAAGCACATTGAGAAGGATGCCGCGCTGGAACGCCGCTTCCAGCCGATCCAGGTTGCTGAGCCTTCGGTGGAGGTCACCGTGCAGATCCTTCGTGGTCTGCGTGACCGCTACGAGGCTCACCACAAGGTGTCCATCACCGAGGAGGCGCTTGAAGCTGCCGCCTCGCTGGCAAACCGGTATATCAATGACCGGTTCTTGCCTGATAAGGCCATCGACCTGATCGATGAGGCCGGTGCTCGGTTGCGCATCCAGCGCATGACAGCACCGCCGGAGCTCAAGGAATTCGACGCGAAGATCGAAGACGTTCGGCGGGAGAAGGAATCCGCCATCGACGCCCAAGACTTCGAGGGTGCCGCCAGCCTCCGCGATAAGGAGCAGAAGCTCGTCGAGGAGCGCCAGGAGAAGGAAGACGCCTGGAAGTCGAGCTCCGTGGATGAGATCGCTGAAGTCGATGCGGACCTGATCGCTGAAGTCCTCGCATTCTCCACCGGCATCCCGGTCTTCAAGCTCACCGAGCAGGAGTCCGATCGTCTGCGCCGGATGGAAGAAGAGCTGCATAAGCGGGTCATCGGTCAGAACGAGGCAGTGAAGTCGCTCTCGCGGGCGATCCGCCGTACTCGTGCAGGACTGAAGGACCCGAATCGTCCTTCCGGCTCGTTCATCTTCGCCGGTCCCACCGGTGTGGGTAAGACCGAGCTTGCCAAGTCCCTGGCAGAGTTCCTCTTCGGCGACGAAGAGGCCCTCATCACCCTGGACATGTCGGAGTTCTCCGAGAAGCACACCGTCTCGAGGCTCTTCGGTGCGCCTCCAGGCTATGTGGGTTACGAGGAGGGTGGACAGCTCACCGAGAAGGTGCGGCGTCGTCCGTTCTCGGTGGTCCTCTTCGATGAGGTGGAGAAGGCTCACGCCGATCTCTTCAACTCGCTGCTGCAGATCCTCGAAGACGGTCGTCTGACCGACTCACAGGGTCGAGTGGTGGACTTCAAGAACACGGTGATCATCATGACCACCAACCTCGGTACCCGGGACATCTCCAAGGGTGTGATGACCGGCTTCACCTCCAGTGAAGACACCACCACCAACTATGAGCGGATGAAGGCCACGGTCAGCCAGGAGCTGCGCCAGCACTTCCGGCCCGAGTTCCTCAACCGTGTGGATGACACCATCGTCTTCCCGCAGCTCAAGCAGGACGAGATCGTCCAGATCGTGGATCTCTTCGTGGATCGGCTGCGCAAGCGGCTTGCCGAGCAGGCCATGACCCTCGAGGTCACCCAGCCAGCTCGTGTGTTCCTCGCCGAGACCGGCTACGATCCGGCGATGGGTGCGCGGCCGCTGCGCCGCACCATCCAGACCCTGATCGAGGACGAGCTCTCCGAGCGGATCCTCTACGGCGAGATCCCCCACGGTGCCGGAATCGAAATCGGCGTCGAGGGCGAGGGCAAGGAGCGCAAGCTCACCTTCGAGTGGCATGAGCCGCTGGATCAGATCGAGGCGGCAGAGGAACCAGCCGCAATCGAGAGCTGATTCCCCCAGGGTCAGCACTGACCTAGATATACGTGAAGCGCCGTCGGAGCAATCCGGCGGCGCTTCACGTATATCGGGATGTTCTTTTAGGAACCCGGCGGACCCACGAACAGCAGGATGACAAAGAGCACGACGACGCCGGCGGCCAGCACCGAACCCACCAGTGCGGGCCGGTTCAGCAGCACGCGCAGCGCACGGTCGTGCCAGGTGTGATCCCAGGGATCATCGGTGCTGACTTTGCGCCAGGGGCCATCGAGCCGACCGCTGCGGTGCAGCCACAGGTCTACGGGGATGGTGGCGTAGGGGATGACCGCGCTGATGATGGCCACGGCAGCTGGCCCCGCAGACCAGCGTTGGTTTTTCGCCACGATCACTGCTGTGGCGCCATAGGCGAGAAAGACGAAGCCGTGGACGCCGCCGCCGATGCTCACGGCGATGTCGAGGTCGTTGGTCGCGCGCAGGACCATCCCACCGATGAGCAGGGTCCAGGAGATGGCCTCGGCAATGGCAAGTACGCGGAAGAAGATCTTGGGGGAGCGGAACACGGATCTCCTGAGTCATGGAAGCTGATGTTGGGAAGAAAAGGTGCTCGAGCAGTGGCTGAGCACGTTCTTGCTCCGAGCATCGTACGGGTTCTGCCTGGGCTGCGCCGGAATATGTCAGTGCCCGGCGGTAACGTAGGGACCATGGCAACTCGCACTGCGTCACGGAGCACGGGGAAGTCCCGTTCCAAGGGGTCCCCGGCCTTCGAATGCACTGAATGTGGATGGCAGACCGTGAAATGGGTCGGACGCTGCCCGGAGTGCCAGGCCTGGGGTTCCGTGGAGGAGAAGGGCCAGGTCACAGCCAGGACCACAGCCGCGGGCCAACTGTCCCAGCCCGCCCGGGTGATCCATGAGGTTGACGCTTCTGAGGCCGAGTTCCGCCCCACCTCGATCGGTGAGCTGGACCGTGTACTTGGTGGCGGACTGGTCCCCGGTGCTGTGATTCTCATGGCAGGTGAACCGGGCGTCGGGAAATCCACGCTGCTGCTCCAGGTGGCCTCCGCGGTGGCCCGTGCACACCCGAGCTCCCCCGTGCTCTATCTCACCGGTGAGGAGTCCGCGGCGCAGGTCAAGAAGCGCGCGGAACGTATCGACGCCATTTCCGATGGGCTCTACCTTGCCGCAGAATCGGATCTGGGTCAGGCGCTGGGTCAGGTGGAGAAGCTCTCACCGCAGCTGACGATCATGGACTCGGTTCAGACCTTCTCCTCGGCAGAGGTTGATGGCGCACCAGGCGGTGTCACCCAGATCCGTGAGGTCACCGCGTCGATGATCGAAGCCGCCAAGCGCAAGAACATGACCACGATCCTGGTCGGTCACGTCACCAAGGACGGCAATATCGCGGGCCCGCGAATGCTCGAACATCTGGTGGATGTGGTCTGCCAGTTCGAAGGCGACCGCCACTCCCGGCTGCGTCTTCTGCGTGCGGTCAAGAATCGCTACGGCCCCACAGACGATGTGGGGTGTTTCGATCTCAATGAGGACGGGCTCACCTCACTGGCGGACCCCAGTGGACTTTTCGTCTCAGCGATGACCGAACGGGTCCCTGGAACCTGCATCACCATCACCCTTGAGGGGCGCCGACCGTTGACCGCCGAGGTTCAGGCACTGGTTGCCGAGTCTCAGGCCGCACAGCCCCGCCGGGCGGTCTCGGGGTTGGATTCGCCTCGCGTGTCCATGCTGCTGGCGGTGCTCCAACGCCGCGCCAAGCTGACCGCACTCATGAAATCCGAGGCTTATGTGGCCACTGTGGGCGGGGTTAAGATCACCGAACCCGCAGCGGACCTCTCGATCGCGCTGGCAGTAGCCTCGGCTGCGCTGGAGAAGCCGCTGCCGAACAGGTTCGTGGCCTTCGGTGAGGTCGGACTTGCCGGCGAGGTGCGCCCAGTGCCAGGGCTGCGCCAGCGGCTGGAAGAAGCGCAGCGCCTCGGTTTTACGCATGCGATCGTGCCGCGCAAGTCCACCGGCACGGAGAAGGAAGTGGTGCCCGAGGGGATGCGGATCCGCGAGGTCGGCTCCCTGACCGAGGCACTGAGTCTGGTTCTAGATGGTGGCCAAGCGGGTGCCGGGGAACCGTCAGGCTGAGAACAATCAGCCGCCGGGTAGACCGATCCGGTCCTCGGCCTGCTCGGCGAGCCCGTCTTTGATCAGCGAGCCCAGGCAGCGCTCCCGCTGCTCACTCGAAGCCTCAGGCAGGTTCAGTGATTCAAGCAGGACCGCGCGATCAACTGTCCCGCCCTTGCGCAGCACCGCCATGATGGCCCCACGCACCTGACGGTCCGTTCCCGCCCAGGCCTGACCCCGGGTCTGCTGTTCCTCTGTGGCGGGAGGGGAGCCCGCGATGCGCCAGGCGCAGAGGTCCGCGACTGGACAGGCGCCACACTGCGGCGCCCGGGCAGTGCAGATGAGTGCCCCGAGCTCCATGGCCGAGGCATTCCAGGCGCAGGCAGTGGCCCCGGCGTCGTGCGCTGTAGCGGGCATCAGCTCATGAGCGAGTTTTCGCTGAGTGGAGGTGTAGGTCTTTCCCTGAAGTGCCGCTCCGCTGAAGGCGCGAGCATGGACCCGCCGGATATTGGTGTCCACCACCACCTCTGGCTGGTTGAAGGCGAAGCAGGCGACGGCGGCCGCGGTGTACTCGCCCACACCGGGAAGGGCGCGCAGCTGCGCTGCGGTGGAGGGAACCTCGCCGCCGTGGAACTCGACGATCGCCTGTGCCGCGGCCTGGAGTCGCAGTGCGCGCCGGGGATACCCCAGCCTGTCCCAAGCAGTGAGAATCTCGGCCGTGGGTGCAGTCGTGAGGTCCACCGGTCGGGGCCAGCGCTGCATCCAGTGCTCCCAGCGCGGGAGAACCCGCACCACCGGGGTCTGCTGCAGCATGATCTCGCTGACCATGACGCCCCAAGGGGTGCAGTCTGGTTCACGCCAGGGCAGCTCTCGGGCGTTGGTCTCGAACCACTCGATCACGCGTTCGTGAACCAGCGTGGGATCGGGGCTGAACCCCATGTCCGCCCGGGAAGCGCTCGGCGTGGAGATGGCTGGGTTCGAAACAGGAGCATTCATCGCCACGAGTCTAGAGACTCCTCGCGGTGGACGCGGCCCGCAGGGCTCAGACGCTGACGTTCAGCGAGCCCACAAGCTCCTTCACGCGCGCCTGGATGTCATCACGGATCACGCGAACATTCTCGATGCCCTGACCTGCGGGGTCATCGAGCTTCCAGTCCTCGTACCGTTTGCCCGGGTAGAACGGGCAGTCATCGCCGCATCCCATGGTGATGACCACGTCCGATTCCTTCACGGAATCATCGGTGAGCTTCTGCGGCAGGTTCTTCGAGATGTCGATCCCCAACTCGGCCATCGCCTCTACGGCGATGGGGTTGATGGAATCCTTGGGAGCGGTCCCTCCCGAGAAGACTTCCACCGAATCTCCTGCGATGTCGCGGAGAAATCCCGCGGCCATCTGTGAACGCCCAGCATTGTGGACGCAGACGAAGAGAACTCATGGCTTGCTCATGTGTATCCTCCCGGGATGGGTGATGCGCTCGAAGCGTGGGGATCGGGACTTGCTGTTCTGGGCGTTGAGGTCAGGCGTGGAAATCGGTGTTTGAAAATTTGTGTTTGAAAATTACAGGGTCTTCGGCGCGGTACCGGCGATTGCGCTCTCCTGCTGCGCGGAACTGCCCGTGCCTGCAGAGCCAGATCCAGCTGTGCGTGAACCGGTGAAGAACTTCCGGGTCCATAGAGCGACATAGACCAGAGCAACCAGGACGGGAACTTCGATCAAAGGCCCGACGACGCCTGCCAGCGCCTGACCGCTGGTTGCTCCAAAGGTGGCGATGGAGACTGCGATGGCGAGCTCAAAGTTATTGCCGGCGGCCGTGAAGGACAGCGTGGTGGTCCGTTCGTATCCCATCCGCAGCATCCAGCCGATCACCATAGAAGCGCCGAAGATGACCACGAAGTAGACCAGCAGGGGCAGTGCGATGCGCACTACGTCCATCGGGTTGTTCAGCACCTGTTCTCCCTGGAGCGCGAAGAGCACCACGATGGTGAAGAGGAGGCCGTAGAGCGCCCATGGCCCGATCTTCGGGAGCACCTTTGCCTCGTACCACTCGCGCCCGCGGATCTTCTCGCCGAAGGTGCGGGTCAGGAAGCCTGCAAGCAGCGGAATGCCGAGGAAGACGAGAACCGAGATGGTGATCGCCATGATGGAGAACTCTGCGGAGGTGGTCTCCAGACCCAGCCATCCCGGCAGCACCTGCAGGTAGAACCAACCGAGTACGCCGAACATGAAGACCTGGAAGACCGAGTTGATCGCGACCAGCACGGCCGCCGCCTCGCGGTCTCCGCAGGCGAGATCGTTCCAGATCAGCACCATGGCGATACAGCGGGCTAGGCCTACGATGATCAGTCCGGTGCGGTACTCGGGAAGATCGGGGAGAAAGACCCAGGCCAGGACGAACATGAAGGCAGGGGCGAGGATCCAGTTGATCAGCAGCGAAGTGATGACGAGCTTCTTATCTCCAAGAACTCGACCGGTCTCGTTATAGCGGACCTTCGCGAGCACTGGATACATCATGATCAGCAGGCCGATGGCGATCGGGAGTGAGACGCCTGCGACCTCCATGGATTCCATGGCCACGCCCACCTGGGGCACCACGGCTCCTAGGAGAAGTCCGAGTCCCATCGCAGCGAGGATCCAGATGGGAAGAAATCGGTCCAGTACCGAAAGTTTCGCCACCACTGCCGTGGTGTCGGGGATCGGTGGGGCAGACTGACTCACAGAGGCTCCTGAAGGGATCGACAAGCTTCGATGTAACGAGTATCGTCAGAAACATCGACAGATGTCAATCCATGCTGCGGGAGCCTGTGTCGCGCGGAGACGAGGAGAGCCAATGACCACTCAGACCGATTGCGCCATGCCCTCGGCGCCCGAAGTGTCTGTAGACCCGGAGGAAGCCGCCGAGCTGGCCTCTGGATTCAAAGCGCTCGCGGATCCGAACAGAATCACACTGCTGACATTGATAGCAGCAGAAGAGACCGGAGAGGCCTGCGTCTGTGACCTGACCGAGCCGCTTGGCCTCGGTCAGCCCACTGTGTCCCATCACCTCAAGGTGTTGGTCGATGCTGGGCTGCTCGCTCGCGAGAAGCGCGGGACCTGGTCCTATTACTCAGTGATACCGGGTGCCCTCCCTGACCTCTTCGCTGCCCTGACTCTGCGAACAACACCAAGGGTCAGTGCAATAGCCACCCCGGTGGTTCAAGACGCCGCTGTCTAGATCACTTCCCCTAGAACATAACCAGGACTACAAAGGACATGCCGATGAGCAATGAGACCTCAACCCATCCAGCCGACCAGCCGGTCCGCGGCGCCGAGGAAGAGATCGCACCGGTTGCTGATTCCTCGCCACGCACTGAGACGCCAGCTGTGCTCTTCGTGTGCGTCAAGAACGGCGGAAAGTCACAGATGGCGGCCGGCCTCCTGCGCCTGGACCTCGCCGCGGCGGGGCGTGAGGGCGCCGTCGTCGTCTCCTCTGCTGGCACCCAGCCTGGTTCGAAGGTCAACGCGCTCTCCGCTGAGGTGCTCCAAGAGATCGGTGCCGATATCAGCGGCGAGACTCCCACGCAGCTGACTCCCGAGGCGATGCGTGAAGCTGGGCACGTTGTTGTCATAGGTGCCGAGGCTGAAGTGGAAGAACTCGAGGGCGTGAGGATCGAGCGCTGGGAGATCGATGAGCCCAGTGAGCGCGGCATCGAAGGGCGCGAGCGGATGGTGCTTGTTCGTGACGATATCCACCTGCGTGTGCGGGAGCTGCACGAGCGGCTGCTCGGCTGAGAATCATCCCCGGGCTCCTCCGCTAACCTGGGGCAATGAGTTCGAAGCGAAGGCGTCAGTCTGCCAAGGTGTACCGGCGTCGGCGTATCCTCGTGGGCCTGCTCGCGGCACTGGTGCTCGTGCTGATCGGCTGGCTTGCTGCTTCGCTCATCGGAGGGGATGACACTCCAGCCGATCCTGCTGCTGAAGAAGGTTCGCCACCGGCAAGCTCAGCTCCCGCGGAACCCGAGCCTACGGAGTCCGAGGCTGGAGATTCCCAAGATGGGGACGCGCCGTCTGAGGATGGCGAGGATGAAGCTGCCGAAGCTGCGGAGGCCCAGAACGAGCCTCCCGAGGACGGTTACTGCCGCAGCGGTGATCTCCAGGTCAGCGCCAGCACGGGCTCGGAGTCCTACGGTTCAGGATTCGCACCCATGCTCGTGATGGAGGTGCAGAACACTGCGGAGTACGCCTGCAGTGCTGACCTCGGCACTGCGGAGCAGGAATTCCTGGTTCAACATGCTGGAGCTACAGTCTTCTCCACCGCAGAGTGCTCTGTCTCCCGGGAGTCCCTGGAGGTCGAACTTGAGCCCGGGCAGAGTGAAGAAGCACGTTTCACCTGGCCACGCTCGGATTCATCCGAAGACTGCACTGCGCCGACCTCGCTGGAACCCGGAGCCTATGAGCTCACGGTGAGTCTCGGGGGAGTCCGCTCGGAACCCCATGAGTTCACACTGAGTGACGGATAGCCAGGATCTCAGCCACATACACTGGGCCGATGGATTCCTTCACGATCAGGCCAGCGCGCACCGCTGACGTTTCGGCAATCATGGGGATGGCGGAGCCCCTGGTGGATCAACGAGTCCTGGTGCCCAAAGAAGCAGTGGCCTATTACGAGTCGATCCAGGAGTTCATGGTTGCTGAGGCCGAAGATGGCTCACTCATCGGTTTCGGCGCACTGCATGTGATGTGGAAGGACCTCGCAGAGGTTCGAACCCTCGCCACCGACACCCGCTGGCGGGGCAAGGGGGTTGGCGCTGCGCTGCTCGCGAAGCTCACCGAACGTGCCCGGGATATCGGGGTCAGCCGGGTGTTCTGCCTGACCTTCGAGGTCGCCTTCTTCACTCGCCATGGGTTTGGCATCATGGATGATCAGGAGACCCTGGACCCTGAGGTCTACACCGAGCTACTGCGCTCTCCGGATGAGGGAGTCGCCGAGTTCCTCGACCTCGCCCGGGTGAAGCCGAACACGCTCGGAAACACGCGCATGATTCTGCAGCTCTAGAGCTCTGGCAGCTGGTCCCTGGCGTCCTCATGGCCAGCCCCGGTGGCCTGAAGCATGTCCACCACCAGAGTGCGCAGCAGCATCACCACGGTTTCGCCCTCAAGCGATGAGACGCCCAGTGACCTTGGATGAAGCCCCTGGGCAAGTGCGGAGAGCGCCTCTTGCGCGGTTTCCATCCGTCGCGTGTACCCAGGCCCGGGTTCTGCCACCGCTTGAGACAGCAGCATCGATGCATCGGCAAGCTCATCAAGGACCGCTGCGAGGTTCTCCACGCTTTCATCGCTGAGCGTGGCATGGTCCACGGTGCTGATGATGCGCCGCGCCACCACCCGCATGCTGCGCACGGAGAGGTCCACCTGATCCGCGACCTCTGACATATGGGCGACGTAGTGCCGGTGTTTCCGGTAGGCAGGTGAGAAGACCGTCAGTTCCTTTGCGGAGCGCACCACATTGCGCAGGTCATCGATCTGCGTCTGCAGGCCGCGGCACCGAATGAGCGCGTGCCAGGCCTGCCGGGAATCCGAGCTGCGCACTGCCTCTGCCACGTCGCGCAGAGAGGCGGTCATGGCGTCGACGACGCTCTTGAGCTCAGCGATCGGTTCCCGCCGCGGATCCTTCGGGGTCAGCAAGGTGATCAGCATTGCCACTGCGCCGCCAAGGATCGCATCCACGCTGCGGGTGAACGGGCCCAGCGCTCCAGCCTCGGGTGGCGGGATCAGCACCACAAGCAGAGCTTGGAGCCCCATCTGCATGGCCAGGACGGGACCCGAGTCCAGGAACCTGGCCAACATGATCGAGAGGAAGAGCACCACGGTGGCCGTGATCAGGTTTGATCCCAGCAGGTGCAGTAGAAGGTCTCCGATGAGGATGCCAAGCGTGCAGCCAACGCCCACCTCGAGCACCTTGCGCATCCGCGGCTCCTTGGTGAACCCCAGCGCAATCAGGGCCGCGATCGCAGCGAAGAGAGGTGCATCATGGCCGAGCACCTGCTCAGCCAAGGTATAGGCACCGACCCCGGCGATGGTCATCTGCGCGGCAGGCACCACCGAACGTCGCGCTCTGCGCAGCCCCACTCGTGTGCGCCGCGAGGCAAAACGGCTCGCTCGAGCCAGCAGGGTGGGTGTAGAGCGCTGCGATGTCACGTCTCGAGTCTATTGGGCATGAGCTGGCCGGGATACGAGCCCGGTCACAAGCCTTGAAGCTTCCTGAAAGTTGTTCACCAACCGTTCACCCAAGAAGGTCACACTCGACACCTGCAGAGAGTCGCAGTGTCACCTGCCCTCCTTAGTGTTGATCGAGGTTCGCAGGACGCACCCCCGGCGAACCGCACAGACTCCTTCAAATGGCGCGAATTGACGCCTGATGAAACCTCAGAGAGGCATTAATAACGTGAAGATGAAGAGCTTCGGTCGCGCAGCGGCCATCCTGTCCGTATCAACCCTGGCCCTGGTGGGCTGTGGCGGGTCCAACAACCCGGACTCGGCAACTGACTCAGAGGGTGGCGAGAACGGCGCGAGCAGCGAAGTGGCAGGCACCCTTGTTGGTGGCGGCGCTTCCTCCCAGGAAGCAGCGATGACTGCATGGACCGACGGCTTCACCTCCGTTGCTCCTGATGCTCAGGTCAACTACGCCTCTGTCGGTTCCGGTGGCGGCCGCGACGGCTTCCTCGGCGGCGAGTACGACTTCGCCGGCTCCGATGCCGCGATGAGCGATGAAGAGTGGGAATCCTCCAAGGAGATCTGCGGCCCTGAAGGCGCATTCCACATCCCCTCCTACATCTCCCCAGTTGCCGTGGCATTCAACGTCGAAGGCATCGACGAGACCCTGAACCTCGATGCCAACACGATCGCCGCCATCTTCGCCGGTGAGGTCACCAGCTGGGATGACGAAGCCATCGCCGAGCACAACCCGGACATGGAGCTCCCCTCCACTCCGATCTCGGTCGTCCACCGCGCGGATGACTCCGGAACCACTGAGAACTTCGTGGACTACCTGGCGAACGCATCTGATAGCTGGGACTACGAAGTCTCCGGTGAATGGCCAGGCGAGATCGCCGCTGAGTCTGCTCAGCAGACCTCCGGCGTCGTCGGCCTGACCTCTGAGACCGATGGTGCAATCACCTACGCCGACGCTTCCCAGATCGGTGACCTCAACACTGTCGCCGTCCAGGTGGGCGAGGAGTACGTTGAGTACTCACCAGAAGCCGCTTCACAGGCAGTCGCCTCCTCCACCCCGGTTGAGGGACAGGCTTCGAACAACATGGCCTACGAGCTGGATCGTCGCACTGAAGAGTCCGGCGCCTACCCAGTCGTCCTGGTGAGCTACCACATCTTCTGCAACGAGTACCCGGAGCAGGAGACCGCAGATCTGGCAGTAGCATTCGGTGAGTACGTGATCTCCGAGGATGGTCAGGCCACTGCTGAAGGCGCAGCCGGCAACGCACCGATCTCTGAGGATCTGCGCACCGGGGCCATGGAGTCCCTCTCCGCAATCACCGTCTCCGAGTGAGCTTGAGCGGTACCAGCAACACGTGATGTATCCGGACGTCGGGTGGTGGGAGCGGAGTTCAGACTCCCTCCGCCCGGCGTCCTTATATGCTGCACCAGGCAGAATCGACCAAGATCTGAGAGGCAGACTAGGTGAGCAGCTCACTGACTCAGTCCGATAAACGGGGAGTCGCAGGGGACCGCGTCTTTTCAGCGCTGACCGTATCTGCCGGCGTCGTCATCCTGTTGACGCTGGCCTTCGTGGCACTGTTCCTGACCGTCAACTCCCGTGACGCGGTCTATCAGGAAGACCAGGGAGGCTGGATATTCACAGCCTTCCTCGACTACGCCTACCCGCTGGTGATCGGCACCCTGATCGCCTCCTTCATCGCCTTGATCCTGGCAGCGCCGGTAGCAGTGGGCGTTGCGCTCTACATCTCGCACTACGCACCGCCGCGGCTCTCAAAGGGCATCGGCTACGTGATCGACCTCCTCGCCGCGATCCCCTCGGTGGTCTACGGCGCCTGGGGCATGAGCTTCCTCGGTCCGGCGCTGATCCCGGTCTACGGATGGCTTCATGAGAACCTCGGATTCATCCCGCTCTTCGCTGGAAATCCTTCGCAGACTGGGCGCACGATCTTCACCGCCGGAGTTGTCCTCGGCGTGATGATCCTGCCGATCATCACCTCGGTCTGCCGCGAGATCTTCATCCAGACCCCCAAGCTTCATGAAGAGGCAGCCCTGGCCCTCGGCGCGACCCGCTGGGAGATGATCAAGATGTCCGTCTTCCCCTTCGCCCGAGCCGGCATCATCTCTGGCATCATGCTCGGACTTGGACGGGCACTCGGTGAGACCATGGCCGTAGCACTGGTTCTCTCTCCGGGAATGCTCACCGCCTCGCTCATCTCCAGCGGCAACAGCACCATCCCCGCCGAGATCGCCCTGGGCTTCCCCGAAGCGCCCCCAGGTTCGGAACGTCAGGCTCAGCTCATCGCCATCGGACTGGTGCTTTTCCTGATCACTCTGCTGGTCAATATGACAGCGCGCTGGATCGTCAGCCGCCATAAGGAATTCTCGGGAGCCAACTGATGACACAGACGCCTACTCCAACCCCGTCCTCGGTCCAAGCCCCGTCGGGACCGCCCAGCCTCAGCAGTGGCAATCGCCGACGCAGCACACTGACGCAGAACACGCTTCCTTCCTGGCTCTGGATCGCGCTGCTTGGCGGATCCGTGGTCCTGGGCGCCGCGCTCTCTGCACTGCTCGGCTTCAACCTCGCCACCTGGTTCATCTTCACTGCGGCGATCTATCTGATCAGCAGCTACGTGGTCACAAGGACTCGGGTCAACCGGCGTCGTGCGACTGATTCACTGTGGACCAACCTGGTGACCCTCGCGTTCATCATCGCCCTGCTGCCGCTGGTCTCGGTCATCTGGTCCGTGTCCTCAGTGGGCATCCAGGGCCTGATGGCGCCGGGCTTCCTGGCGTCAGACATGCAGGGAATCACCGGACTCGTCGATGAAGCGGCGCAGACCGAGGGCGGTCCGGTTCTTGGTGGCATATTCCACGCATTGATCGGTTCGCTGCTGATCACCCTCGCCGCCACGGCCATCTCGGTGCCAATCGGGCTGCTGACCTCGATCTACCTGGTGGAGTACGCCCGGGGCGGACTGCTGGCCCGAGCCATCACCTTCTTCGTGGACGTCATGACCGGTATCCCCTCCATCGTTGCCGGGCTCTTCGCCGGTGCAGCGATGGCATGGTTCCTCTCGGTGTTCAGCGGTGTGACAGGTCTGCTCACCACGCAGCGCTCCACATTGGGAATCACCGCAGCAATCGCACTCTCGGTGCTCATGGTCCCCGTGGTCGTGCGGACCACTGAAGAGATGCTGCGGATCGTGCCGAACGAGCTGCGTGAGGCCTCCTACGCCCTGGGCGTGCGCAAATGGCGCACCATCCTGAAGGTTGTCCTGCCCACTGCGATCTCAGGCATCGCCTCGGGCGTCACCCTGGCGATCGCCCGCGTGATCGGCGAGACCGCCCCAATCCTGGTGACAGCCGGCTTTGTGGTCAACACCAACTGGAACCTCTTCCAGGGGTGGATGACCGCGCTTCCGGTCTACATCTTCCGACAGTTCCAGAACCCCACCTCGCCGAACTTCTCAGATCCTTCAGAACAGCGTGCCTGGGCTGCGGCCCTGGTGCTGATCCTGATCGTGATGGCGCTGAACCTCTTTGCTCGACTCATTGCCACGCTCTTCGCGCCCAAGCAAACCGGGCGCTGACCGCCGCCACTGCGGTCTACCCTTGATCTACCCAGAGAAAGTGTGAATACAAGTTATGTCTAAGCGCGTAGATGCCGTCGATCTCAATGTCTATTACGGCGACTTCCTGGCGGTGGAGGGCATCAATATCAGCATCGATGCCCAGGCCGTGACGGCGTTCATCGGCCCCTCCGGCTGTGGCAAGACCACCTTCCTGCGGTCTCTGAACCGCATGCATGAGGTCCTTCCAGGTGCCCGGGTGAAGGGCCAGCTCCTGCTCGACGGTGAGGATATCTACGGCCCCGGTGTGGATCCGGTGACCGTTCGCACCCAGGTCGGCATGGTCTTCCAGCGGCCGAACCCGTTCCCCACGATGACCATCCGCGAGAACGTCCTTGCCGGATACAAGCTCAATGGTGCCCGGCTCTCGAAGTCGGAATCAGAAGAGATCGTGGAGACCTCGCTGCGCAGCGCGAACCTGTGGGCAGAGGTCAAGGATCGTCTCGACCGGCCAGGTTCGGGTCTCTCCGGCGGACAGCAGCAGCGTCTCTGCATCGCGCGCACCATCGCGGTGAAGCCCGATGTCATCTTGATGGACGAGCCCTGCTCCGCCCTGGACCCGATCTCCACATTGGCGATCGAGGACCTGATCGGCGAGCTGCAGCAGGACTATACGGTCATCATCGTGACCCACAATATGCAGCAGGCAGCTCGTGTCTCGCAGAAGACTGCGTTCTTCAACATCGCTGGAACTGGCAAGCCGGGCAAGCTGATCGAATATAACGACACCACGTCGATCTTCAACACTCCGAGGGAAAAGTCCACCGAGGACTACGTCTCCGGTCGCTTCGGATGATCCTCACCTCAGCCAGATGAGTCCGCTGTTGGGTCAGCCCAGCAGCGGACTCATCGCCAGGGTGAGCGTGGCAGTTGCGGTCCCCGCCGCGAGCGGAGTGAGCACCCAATAGAGGCAGATCTTTCGGAACGCACGCCAGTGGACGGTGGCGAATCGCTGGTTGGATCCTGCCCCGATGATGGTTGAGGCTGCCGTCAGCGAGGTGGAGAGCGGCAGCGCAAAGCCCAGGGATCCGATGAACAAGAGCGCCGAGGTCGTCGTGGTGGCGACCATCCCGCGCAGCGGATCGATCTCCACCAGACGGTGCCCGAGAGTGTGACCTATCCGCCATCCTCCGGTCAGGCACCCAGCGCCGATCAGCACCGCGAACGCGACATATGCCGCCGGAAGCCAGGATTGCGCATCCTCGACTCCACCCGCCATCAGCGCTGTGAGCAGCACGAAGGACAGCCGTTGACCCTGCTGCAGTCCCGTTCCCAGTGAGGTCACGCCAACGCTGACCGACTGCACCATCCGAGATGTGGTGTTCACCGCGTCCGGGTCTTCACCGCGCGCGAAGCGGACGGCGAGGAATACCAGCAGGTACGCCAGTCCGAAGGCGATGAGTGGTGACAGCAGCAGCGTCAGTGCCGCTCCGGCCCAGGGCATCGCGAGGACCTCGCGGAAGTCCAGGTCAGCGACTGTGGAGGCTGCCAGGGTGCCGCCGAGAAAGGCTGCGAGCAGCGCGTGCGTCGTAGACGTCGGCATCCCGCGCATATAGGTGAAGAGGTTCCAGCTCAGAAGCGAGACAGCCGCGCACAGAACGACGGCGAGCAGCAGCCTCGGCTCCATCTGCGGGAAGTCGAACCAGGTGTAGAGATAGATGCCCAGCGGCAGCGCCAGCAGCACGCCCAGGGCATTGAAGGTCGCCGCTACCCGGGAGGCCGCGAGGGCGGTCAGTGCTCGCGTCCGGACAGGTATCGCGATCGCGTTGGGAACATCGTGGAGACCAGCGACGAATGCATTCGGGATCAGTGTCAGGCAGATCAATGCCAGCAGGATTGCCTCCACCCGCCGGCCTCAGGACTCGCGAACGATGATCGAACCGGCAGTGACTGCCACCGTCCGCTGGTCCTCCACCGCGGCAAGCAGCGCATCGGCGATCTGCGCCTGTTGCAGGGCGATGTTCGGCTGGAAGGCGTTATCTGAAGACGTCATCCACATCCGATGCGTCCTGTTGGCCTGCTTCGTCAATCGCTGCATCTGGATCCAGTACTCCTCGAGCAGATCGAAATCCTCAAGGCGAGACATCGCAGCCACGGTGAGGTCCAGCTGGCGGCTCAAGGTCTCCAACTGATCTGCGCTCTGTGGAGGCAGGTTCAGATGTGGCCGGAGGAGGATGAGATCTCCCGCGGCCACGACGTGTTCCATAGTGCGGTTGAGCTGCTGCGAGAGCGCATAGATGTCATGCCGAGGCAGAGGGGTGAGAAAGACACTGCGGATATGGGTCATCAGGTTGAAGTGCAGATCCATGGCGCGGCCCTCGAAGCCGATCAGCTGCTCTCGCAGCGTCGCCCGATCTTCTTCGGTGCTGCCCAAGAGCTGGGAGATCAGCTGGACCCCCGAACGCACCTCACGGGCGATGCTTGCCAATAGGTCAGTGGCCTCAGGCTGGCGCTGTCCTCTGCGTACGATCATGCGGTGAGTGTCCCCAGGGTGAACGGTAGTCGACGTGTCGGCCCCGAGTGTATAGCGCGAATATGAACTCCCTCCGCGAGAGCTTCAATCTGGGAACGACGGGTCCAGCGACTGAGGGACTGCCGAAAGACCCCGCTGATGAGCGGAAAGAAGCTTGGGGTGTGCCGGGCTGGGAACGCCTCACGGCGCGTGGCCGCTCGAAGCGGCTCTAAAATGGAGCCCGGGGGTTACCGCAGCCCGGCACCTCTCCAGTGTGCTCCCTGTCCAGGCGTGGGGTCAACCGCGGTGGATATGCGAGGTGCAAAACGAGCCGGGATGAGAAATGCCCAGGCCAACGCTGAGCGGTGACCTGGGCATATCTGTCTTCAATGGCGGACTATGGTGGGCCCTGCGGGACTCGAACCCGCGACCAGCGGATTAAAAGTCCGATGCTCTACCAACTGAGCTAAAGGCCCTGAAGACGTCCCCTATGGTATCGCCGCCGGGGCCTGCGGCATAATGGCGGACACTGTGCGAGCGTTGCAGTACACCGACCGCAGATCCAAGCGAATCTCTTCAAGGAGGACGCGATGAGCAGCCAGCCCCGCCACCGTCGGCCGAAGTACACAGAGCCTGCGGCATTCGACCAACGTGTGGGTGGTGCGGATCCTGCGGTCATCTCCCAGGCAGCCCATGACACCGCGCATGCCCTGGTCTACCACGGGCGTGATTCCGATGATCCCGAGGTCACCGAGCGGTTCATCCGGCTTGCCGAGACCGAAGGCATCGAAGCCATCGCGGAACTCTGGTCTGATTCCCCTGCGCACTCACTGGCAGGTGGTCTATGGCGGATCTACGCCATTCGTGCGGCCGTGCATAAGGATCCGCACCGGATGAGCGAGTACTACCGACTGGGCAAGACCGATTCCGCCCCGCATGCCATCGCCGGAGTGGCCGAGCCTCCCACTGCGGAGGAGATGAATCGACTTGCCGACCTGGTGCTGGCAGGCATGTACCGGGGTGAGATCGACGTGGCATTCGACCGTGCGGGAGCCTTCTGCCGAGTAGTGGCACGAGGCCAGGCGCTGTGGGCCGGGGGTTCGGAGCGGCATAGCCCAGAGGACGCCCGCCGACTCACCACGCGCGCTGATCAGCTGCTTCGCACAGCAGAGGAACTCGAAGGTGCGGCCCGTGGCTGCCGAGCCGGAACTCTTGACTGAGAAAAATTTCCTCGAGAACCGCTGGACCTTGGCGATTCTCGCAGTACTGTAAGTCACAAGAGGCGGGTGACTAGCAGGTTCCACGTCTCTTATGGCCGATCCCGGGGGGATCGGCGACTCAAACAGTCACGAGCCAGCACAGACTGGCCGCATCGAGGGGCGCAACATGACAGACCAGCAGCCGAACCACGGGCAGCCCAATTTCGGACAGAATCAGCCTGGTTATGGCCAGAATCAGCCCGGCTACGGTCAGCAGGGAAGGCCGGAGTACGGCCAGCCCGGCTACGGACAGCAGGGCTATCCACAGAACCCTTCAGGGCCAAACCAGCAGGGCCCGGGTGGCTCATACCCACAGGGTCCCGGCGGGCCCGGTTCCACCGATGGACCCGGCGGACCGATGTATCCGCAGGGACCAGGTGGACCCAGCGGCAGCGACGGAGGCAAGGGCCCAAAGAAGGGACTGCTCTGGGGGCTGATCGGCGCCGGCGTCGTCGTCTTGATCGCCATCATCGCGCTCGTCGTGATGCTGACCCAGGGTGGAGATGCTGAGGCTGAAGATTCAAGCGGTGACACCGGAGATTCGGGAGAGGCCGAGGAATCAGAGGAGTCGACCGACACCAGTGCGGACACCCCCTACGCCGCAGTCGAGTCCTACTTCACCGCCCTTGCCGACGGCGACGCCGAAGCCGCGCGCTCGATGCTCTATGACGCGAGCGACGAGACATACCTGACCGATGAGGTCCTCGCTACGTCGATCGAACTGGCTCCCATCACCGAGCTTGAGGTCACCGAGGACGCCGAAGTCGAGGAGAACACGTTCTCCCACGAGGTCCAGGTCAGCTACACCCTGGGTGATTCCCCGGTGACCAAGCGGTTGTACACCTACCAGAACACCGATACGGATGCCTGGGAGGTCGACGCCGCCGCTCAGCTGATGCAGCCAGATCTCGCGGATCTCACCACGACCGTTAACGGCGAACCCGTGGACAGCGATGAAGCCACGGTCTTCCTGGGCCTGATGTATGAGATGGCCATCGATGATGAGAACTTCACCATCGACGGCGACGGTCTCGTCGAAGTCTCCGAGACCTACACCTCTGCGGCCACACTCGAGGTCACCCTCACCGAGGAAGCGACTGAGACCTGGCGTGAGCTGATCCTCGCCGATGTCGAAGAGTGCATCGCCTCCACCGATATGGAAGCCGGCTGCGGCTTGGATATGCCATCGGACGTCTCCGGGGCCACCGTGGTGGAAGGAAGCATCTCCCGGACTCTGCCGGCTGCGACCGAGCAGGAGCTCCAGCGCCTCACTCCGACCCCGAACTACTCCACGCCGACTCTGGTGGAAGCCGATTTCTTCAGCGGCACCGTCGATGTGGAATACGAGGCTGAAGAAGGCGGCGTGACCAGCCTTTACGAGCTCTACTTCGGCGATCCAGGAACTCTGGGAGCACCGAAGGTCGACATGGCCGCAGATGAGCTTGAGGTCATCTGGGAGTAAGCAGGGCCAGACCTCGCTTACACTGCCTTTGTGCATCAGAACACATCGAACCAGACGGCCGCGCTTCCCACCGGAGAGTCGGTCCTGCAGAGTCTGCCCTGGCGGTGGAACACCCAGGGCCGGATCTTCGTGATCGGCGGACTCGGGTTCATGTTCGACGCCTGGGACGTCTCCCTCAACGGCATCCTGATTCCACTCCTCTCCGAGGAGTGGAATCTGGGTCCCTCCGAGGCGGCCTGGATCGGCACCGCCAACCTCATCGGCATGGCAGTGGGCGCGGTCATGTGGGGCACCATCGCCGACCGCATCGGTCGCAAGAAGGCCTTCGCCTGGACACTGCTGATCTTCTCGGTGTTCACTCTCGCAGGCGTCCTGACCGGCAGCCTCGAGTGGTTCGTGCTCTTCCGCTTCCTGGCAGGAGTGGGGCTGGGCGGCTGCATCCCGGTGGACTACGCCCTGGTGGGAGAGTTCACCCCGGCCAAACAACGCGGACGTGTGCTCACCGCCATGGATGGCTGGTGGCCCATCGGTGCGGCGCTGGCCGGATTCGTCTCTGCCTGGCTCATCGGCACCTGGGGAGACTGGAGACTGCCGCTGCTGGCCATGATCCTTCCGGCGCTTCTGGTCTTCGCCGTGCGCCTCTACGTCCCTGAGTCTCCGATGTATCTGATGCGTCAGGGCCAGATGGAAGAAGCAAGAAAAGTCATCGATTCGATGGTCACCAAGACCGGGGCCCCGGTGCGCGAATACACCCTGGAGGCCACGCAGGCCCCGGCGAAACTGAGCTTCAGTGCCGTGGGGGAGCAGCTCAAACTGGTCTGGGCGCACAGCTGGAGGGTCACCACGGTCTCCTGGGTCCTCTTCCTGGCCATCATGACCGTCTACTACATCGCCATCCAGTGGATGCCCACGCTGTTGATCGAAGCAGGATACGAACAGGACCAGGCCTTCATCCGTACGGCCGGAATGGCCGCCGTCGGACTCATCGGGGTCGTGATCTCTACGGTGCTGGTGGAGATCACCGGAAGACGAGTGCTGCTCGCGATCTCCGCACCCGTGGCCACGGCGATGCTGGTGGTCCTCGGGCTGAGCATGCATCTGCCCACGGCCGTCCTGTTCCTGCTTCTGGGCTTCGGAATGGTCATCCAGATCAGCATTCCGGTTCTTTACACCTATGTGTCAGAGCTCTACCCCACCGAGCTGCGCGGTTCCGGATTCGGCTGGGCCTCGACGATCTCGCGGATCGGCGCGGGGCTGGGACCGCTGATCTTCATCGCCTGGATGGAACCGACCTTTGGCCTGGCAGGGGCCTTCGGAATCTGCCTTGCGGCAGTGGTGTTTGCGGTCCTGCTGATGCTCAAGCTCGCTCCTGACACGAAATCCAAGCACCTTGACTGAGGAATAAAGCACGTCATCAGGGCGGTGAACACCCTGGAAACATCAGTGCAATGTTTGAAGTCGAAATGTGTCGTACTATTGCCTGCATCACTCGTATCACGGCACCCGTATGGGTGCCGTTCTTGCACCATGAGGAGCACACCCCATGAAGAGGTCCTTCAAGACCAGTGGCGCCATTGCCGCCACCGCCGCCGCAGCACTGATCCTTTCCTCCTGTGGCGAAGCACCCGCCGAAGAGGCCGAGGGCGATGACGCAGCGGCCTCCGAGGAGATGGACTACAAGGCATGCGTAGTCTCCGATGAAGGTGGCTGGGACGACCGTTCCTTCAACCAGTCTGCATATGAGGGTCTGCAGATGGCCATCGACGAGATGGGCATCGAGCACGCCGAGGCGCAGTCCACTGCCGAGTCCGATTACGCGCCCAACGTTGACACCATGGTCCAGCAGGGCTGTGACATCGTCTTCGGCGTCGGCTTCCTGCTTGAAGAAGGCCTGCGCACTGCCGCTGAGGCCAACGAGGACACCAACTTCGCGCTGATCGACTCCTACTTCGAGGAAGACCTCGAGAACGGCAAGCCACTGGTGTTCAACACCGGTGAAGCTGCCTACCTCGCAGGTTATGTGGCAGCCTCCATGACCGAGACCGGTGTCGTCGGCACCTGGGGCGGCATCCAGATTCCGTCGGTCACCGTCTTCATGGATGGCTACGCCGATGGTGTTGAGCGCTACAACGAGGACAACGACGACGACGTCGAGCTGGTCGGCTGGGACAAGGAAGGCCAGTCCGGCACCTTCTCCGGTGACTTCAGCGACCAGACTCAGGGCGCCGCTGTCACCGAGCAGCTGCTGAGCCAGGATGCTGACATCATCATGCCCGTGGCCGGCAACGCCGGCATCGGTGCAGGCCCAGCCCTCGAAGAGGCCGATGCCAAGCTGATCTGGGTCGACTCCGATGGCTATGAGTCCACCGACTTTGGAGACATCATGCTGACCTCCGTGATGAAGGAGATCGGCGCATCGGTCTACGCCACGATCGAAGAGGGCGCGGCTGGCGAGTTCAGCAGCGAGTCCTATGTCGGTACCCTGGAGAACGACGGTGTCGGCCTGGCTCCCTTCCACGATTTCGAGGACGAAGTCTCCTCCGAGGTGAAGGACGCCGTTGAGCAGATCCGTCAGGAAATCATCGATGGCGAAACCGTCATCGAGTCTGAAAACGCTCCTTCCTGAACCGCCTTTAGCTGATTGGTGACACCGCAAAGATGAAGCTTGAGCTGAGAGGGGTCACCAAGCGGTTCGGCTCCTTCACTGCCAACGACCGGATCTCGCTCACCGTGGAGCCTGGAGAAATCCATGCGCTTCTCGGTGAGAACGGGGCCGGTAAGTCCACCCTGATGAACACCATCTACGGGCTCTACAGCCCGGATGAAGGTGAGATTCTGTTGGACGATCATGCGGTGCGCTTCAACGGACCCGGTGACGCAGTGGCCGCCGGGATTGGCATGGTGCACCAGCACTTCATGCTGATCCCGGTGTTCACCGTCACCGAGTCCGTGGCATTGGGCTACGAGCCCACCCGTGCTGCCGGCATCATGGATATGAAGCAGGCCCGGGCAAAGGTCCTAGAGATCTCCGCGCGCTTCGGATTCGACGTGGACCCCGATGCTCGCATCGAGGACCTTCCTGTCGGAGCCCAGCAGCGGGTTGAGATCATCAAGTCACTCTCGCGTGACGCGAAGGTGCTCATCCTCGATGAGCCCACCGCTGTGCTGACCCCGCAGGAGACCGATGAGCTCATCGGGATCATGGGTCAGCTCCGCGAGTCCGGAACCTCGATCGTGTTCATCACGCATAAGCTGCGCGAGGTGCGCGCCGTCGCCGATCGCATCACCGTGATCCGCCGCGGCGCCGTCGTGGGGGAGACCTCACCGGACTCCACCGAGACAGAACTCGCGGGCCTCATGGTCGGGCGTGAGGTCAACCTCACCACCGCCAAAGAGGCTGCGACTCCTGGTGATGTGAGCTTTGAGATTCAGGGTCTGACAGTGCTCAACGCCGCCGATAAAGTGGTCGTCGACGACGTCAGCCTCGAAGTCCGCCGTGGCGAGATCCTCGTCATCGCGGGCGTTGACGGCAATGGGCAGAGTGAACTTGCCCAGACCATCCTGGGCATCCGCGAACCTGTCTCGGGCCGGATCCTGCTCGATAACCTGGACCTCGCCGCGATGAGCGTGAAACAGCGCTTGAACGCGGGACTTGGGTTCGTCCCAGAGGATCGCAGCACCGACGGGGTCATCGCCGGATTCACCATCACCGAGAACTATGCCCTTGATATGTATGACCAGCCTCCCTACGCAGGAGGCCCCGGCAATATGGCGCTGCGTCTGCCAGCGATGCGTGAAGCCGCGCAGACGCAGGCCGAGCGCTTCGATGTGCGCATGGGAACAGTGGATGACCCGATCTCCACACTCTCCGGCGGAAACCAGCAGAAGGTTGTGCTGGCCCGCGAGATGAGCCGAGATCTCCGACTGTTCGTGGCAAGTCAGCCCACACGCGGACTCGACGTCGGATCCATCGAATTCGTGCACCGAACTGTCATCGAGGAACGTGACCGGGGCACGCCCTGTCTGATCGTCTCCACCGAACTTGATGAGGCGCTGAACCTCGCCGACCGCATCGCGGTCATGTATCGAGGCAGAGTCGTCGGTATAGTCCCCGCAGGGACCAGCCGTGACGTGCTCGGGCTCATGATGGCAGGCGTACCCGTTGACGAGGCGCAGCAGCAAGCCGCCACCCACCACACCGTGCTGGCCGAGGCCGATGACTCGGCTGAAGCAGAGGAGAGCAAGTGACCGATTCAGGGTCCCAGCCGGGGATGACGGCTGCCCAGAAACCCCCGCAGCCCGAGGGCCCGGCCCAGCAGAATGCCTGGGCGGAGGCGGAGGGCAAGCTTTCGCGCGCCCTGCGCGAGTTGGGCCAGACCTCATGGCTGGTGACCTTCCTCGCCGTCGTCGTAGCCCTTGTCGTAGGTGCGGTGCTGATCCTTGCCGCAGATGAAGAGGTCCAGGGCAGTCTGAGCTATCTCTTCGCTCGGCCCACCGACTTCCTCGAAACCTCCTTCCAGGTGCTGCGCGAGGCATACTCCTCGCTCTTCCGCGGTGCGGTCTTCGACTGGCAGGCCGATTCGGTTCAGCGCGCCATCCGCCCGCTGACCGAGACCATGGTCTACTCGGTGCCGCTGATCCTGGCAGGTCTGGGCATCGCCATCGGTTTCCGTTCCGGGATGCTCAACATCGGTGGCCAGGGTCAGATCATCCTCGGTGCCACGTCTGCAGGTTTCCTCGGCTACGCGCTCTCCATGCCCGTGGGGCTCCACGTTCTGCTGGCTCTTGCCGGCGGCATCCTTGGAGGTGCCATCTGGGGCGGCATCGCAGGCGTGCTCAAGGCGCGCACCGGTGCCAATGAGGTGATCGTGACGATCATGCTCAACAACATTGCGATCTATCTGCTCGCCTGGCTGCTGCAGCAGCAATGGTACAAACAGACCGGATCCAACCAGCCGCTCTCAAGCTCGGTGGATGAATCGGCGCAGCTGTTCTCGCTGCTCGGGTCTGGCTTCCGTCTCCACGCTGGTTTCCTGGTCGCCATTCTGGCCACCCTCGGTGTCTGGTGGCTGCTGGAACGCTCGACCCTGGGCTTCGAGTTCCGCGCGATCGGAGAGAATCCTGAGGCCGCGCGCACCGCCGGGATCAACGTCCCGAAGGCGACCGCGCTGGTGCTGGTCATCGCCGGTGGCCTCGCCGGCCTCGGCGGTGCCGCCCATGTTCTCGGCACTGAGTACCGCATTGCCGGCGGCATCGCTGGAACCCTCGGCTTCGACGCCATCACGGTGGCCCTGCTCGGCCGGTCAAAGCCGCTGGGCACATTCCTGGCTGGGCTGCTCCTGGGTGGGCTGCGCGCTGGTGGCGTGCTGATGCAGGCTCAGACCGGCACCCCGATCGACATCGTGCTGGTCCTTCAAGCGGTGATCGTGCTGATGATCGCTGCACCCCCACTGGTGCGCGCGATCTTCTTCCTTCCGAATCCCGACGGAAGCCCACGGATCAAGCGGGCGCGACGCTCCAAGACCGCTTCGGTCCGGGCAGAGAAGTCGATTGAGCGCGGGCAGTCGAGTGCGTCAGCTCCTCGGGGAGAGACTGCCCCCGGTGACCCGAACCAACCGCCACGGACCAATACTCAGGAGGTGGGCAAGTGAGTGAGCAGACCGTGAACACCACTGCCGTCCAGGCGGATCCGCTCGATGAGGCTGCGACCGGCGTCAGGCCGATCTCGTGGAAGTACCCCATCACCTATGCAGTCCTCGCAGCGCTGGGTGTGCTGTTCGCGCTGACCAACCCTGCAGGGGCTCACACCCTCTTCCGGCTCTCCTCGGGTGGAGACTTCTTTGAGATTCCGCTCATCGAACTTCCCTCGCGCCCGGCGGGCTGGATTCTTGGTCTGCTTCTCCTGGGGCTGACCGCATTCGCCTTCTGGAAGGCAAGCCGCCGAGCTCGGACGGGCCTCTGGCTGCCGCTGCTCTTCGGCGTGGGCTTCGTGCTGACGTTCTTGGTCTGGGCAGGAGCCGACCGTGGAGCTGTGATTCCGCTGGTCACCATGCTGACCGGAGCGCTGGCGCTCTCGGTCCCGCTGATCTTCGGCGCCATGGGCGGACTCGTGGGTGAACGCTCAGGGGTCATCAACATCGCCATCGAAGCCCAGCTGCTGGCTGGCGCCTTCCTGGCGGCCGTCGCTGCCTCGGTCTTCACCAGTGCCTATATGGGGCTTCTCTTTGCTCCGCTGGCCGGCGCCATGGTCGGCGCTCTGCTGGTCTTCTTCTCGGTGAAGTATCAGGTCAACCAGATCATCGTCGGCGTGGTGCTCAATGTGCTCGTCATCGGTCTCACCGGCTACCTCTTCTCCACAGTGCTGACCCAGAACGCCGAAGTCTGGAACGCGCGCCAGCAGCTGCCTGATCTTCCGATCCCGGTGCTCTCGCAGATCCCCGTGATCGGACCGGTGCTCTTCGACCAGACCATCCTGGTGTACCTGATGTACATCCTGGTGGTCGTGCTCAATGTGTTCCTGTTCCGCTCCCGCTGGGGCCTGCGCACCCGTGCGGTGGGTGAACACCCCAAGGCTGCTGACACCGTCGGAATCAAGGTCAACCGGATGCGCGTATACAACGTGATCCTCGCCGGTGGCATCGCTGGTCTCGGCGGCGCGTTCTTCACCATCGGTCAGGGACTTGCCTTCGGAAAAGAGATGTCCGCCGGAGCAGGGTTCATCGCGCTTGCCGCCATGATCCTTGGACGCTGGCATCCGATCGGCGCGCTGCTTGCGGCGCTGCTGTTCGGCTTCTCCACCTCGCTGGGCAATGTGCTCGCCACCATCGGCACTCCGGTCCCTTCGGAGGCGCTGCTGATGCTTCCCTACGTGATCACGATCTTCGCGGTGGCAGGATTTGTGGGCAGAGTCCGTCCGCCGGCTGCCAATGGCACTCCCTATGTGAAATAGGCAGGCGCCGGCGAGCGCTGGCAGCCTGCGGATTGCAGTTGCAGCCGCCGGACGGCAGCCCCGCCCGGCCTCCGGCTAGAGCAGCGGGCGCAGCGGGACCAACGCCCATTCGATGGCGCGGGTCAGCGTGTTTCGGGTGTCCCATTCCTCGGAGCTGAGCCTCCGGGACTGCTCGGCGTCGGCCTCGAAGACCTTCTCCATCTCGGCGGCGAACCCTGGGTCCATGATCTCGACGTTCGTCTCGTAGTTCAGGGACAGCGAGAGCCGGTCAATATTGGCGGTGCCGATGGTCGACCATTCTCCGTCGATGGTCGCCGTCTTCGAGTGCATCATCGAATTGGTGTAGAGCAGGATCGTGATCTCGGCACGGTGCATCTGGGCGAAGAACCCGCGCGAGACCCAGTCGCTGATCACGTGGTTCGATTCCTCCGGCACCATCACCCGCACGTCCACGCCGCGCTTAGAGGCCTCGATCAGGGCAATGAGGATCTGCTGATCGGGGATGAAGTAAGGGGTGGCGATCCAGATGCGATGGCTGGCCCGCTCGATCGCCCGGAGATACATGTTCCGGATGGGATAGACCAGCTCGATCGGGAGGTTCGCCGCCACGCGGACTGCGGGGTCCCAGCTCGGAGGTGGGGTCCAGGGGATCTGTCTGCTCGGATCACGGTCCTCGTTCCAGAGGCGCGCGATCGACTGGCGCAGTCCCCAAGCCACGGGGCCGACTTCACGCAGGTGGGTATCGCGCCATTCGCGGGCGTAGAGGGAACCGATGTTGAACCCACCGACGAATCCGATCTCGTCATCGATCACCAGGATCTTCGAGTGGTTCAGACCGGTATAGCGCAGCGGTCCTTGCCAGACCTTCCTGCCTATCGCTGGCATCCTGAAGACATTGACCGCGTCGTCGAGCTGGCGGTAGAAGCTGCTGGGCACGACCAGGTTCCCGAAGCCGTCATAGGTCACGTAGACATCGACCCCACGACGTGCGGCGGCGTTGAACGCGTCGATGAAGCGCTGACCGGCCTCATCGTTCTTCCAGATATAGGTCTCCATCATCACCGAGTGCTCGGCGGAGTCGATGGCCGCGATCATGTCGTCATAGAGGGTTCCACCATCGGTGTAGATGCTCAGTTCGGAGCCCTCCACCTGTGAGCCGAACATCCCTGGCCGAGCAGCTTGACGCTTCTTGCGTTCCCGCTGCTTCACCACATCCAGTGCCACCACGGAAAGTGCGGCGAGGGTTGGGACGGCAAAGGTCGTGCCGAGGACGGCGAGGGAGAGTTTCGTAGACAGCGCCCGCCCAGGGCTCCGGTGATGTTTCGATCGGGAGGTTCTCATGGGCCTACTCTATTCGGGCGAAGACATGCGGCCCCCGTTCCACGCTGGAACGGGGGCCGCATGTCTTCGTGTGTTCAGATCCGGACTGACTGGAGCTACGACCGTACAGCGGCCTTTCGAGTCTGCGGATACCGGATTTCTTCCACCATCTCCTGGACCTTCAGGCTTGGCGGTGCTGTCAGCTTCGAGACCACGACCATCACGATGAGGTTGACCGCGGCGCCGATCGCACCGATGCCCTCGGGGGAGACATTGAGGATGTGATCGTTCGCGCCGGTGCCGAAGACCTCCAGCGTGTAGACCATGTAGGTTCCGGTGAACGCCAGGCCGGTGAGCATACCGGCAGCAGCCCCCGGTCCATTGGCCTTCTTCCAGAAGATCCCGAGGATCAGGATCGGGAAGAAGCTGGCGGCCGCGAGTCCGAAGGCGAACGCGACCACCTGTGCCACGAAGGCAGGCGGGTTGATGCCGGCCCAGATGGCGAAGAGGATCGCAACGCCCATGGCGATGCGTCCGACCATCATCTGCTCCTTCTCGGAGGCCCCGGTCTTCTTGAAGACCCGGAAGTACAGGTCGTGGGAAGCGGCCGATGAGATGACCAGCAGCAGGCCTGCCGCAGTGGACATGGCTGCTGCCATGCCGCCGGCGGCCATGAGTCCGACGATCGGAGCAGGTAGCCCGCCGATCTCCGGTGAGGCGAGGACCAGGATGTCGTTGTTGACGATCAGGTCCGCGCCGGAGGTGGCGAGGTTGGAGACCGTCTGGATCGTCTCGGCATCCTCATTGACAGTGACCAGTCCAGTGGCACCCCAGGTGTTGATCCAGTCCGGAAGCGAATCCGGACCCTGTCCCTGCACGCCCTGAAGCAGGTTCAACTTGGTGAACGCGCCCACAGCGGGAGCTGTGAGGTAGAGCAGGGCGATGAAGAACAGCGCCCAGAAGCCCGAGTAGCGAGCGCCGCGGACCGTCTTGGTGGTGTAGAAGCGGACGATCACATGCGGCAGACCAGCGGTGCCCAGCATCAGTGACAGCGTCACCAGGAACACGTCGATCTGTCCGCCGGCGCGGCCGGAGAACGCCTCGGTGAACTCATTGAGCCCGAACTCCACGCTGAGCGAGTCCAGTTCGGTGAGGATCTGGCCGTAGGAGATCTGCGGAACCGGGATACCGGTGGTCTGGTAGGCCACCGCGAATGCCGGAATCAGGTAGGCGATGATCAGCACCGTGTACTGCGCCACCTGGGTGTAGGTGATGCCCTTCATGCCGCCGAGCACCGCGTAGAAGAAGATGACGACGGCGACCAGCACCACGCCCCATTCGATGCTGAGGCCGAGGAAGCGGCTGAACACGATGCCGCCGCCGGCCATCTGGCCGACCACGTAGGTGAAGGAGACGACGATGGCGGCGACGGCGGCCACGATGCGCACCGACTCCGAATACCGTTCGCCCACGAACTCCGGAACCGTGAACTTGCCCCATTTACGCAGGTAGGGGGCCAGCAGCAGTGCAAGCAACACATAGCCGCCGGTCCAGCCCATGAGGTAGACCGAGCCGTCAGAGCCGAGGAAGGCGATCAGACCGGCCATGCCGATGAAGCTTGCCGCACTCATCCAGTCCGCCGCGATGGCTGCGCCGTTGGCGAGGGTGGGGACGCCCTGAGAGGCGACGTAGAACTCTTTGGTCTCCTTCACGCGGGACCGCCACGCGATGATGATGTAGATGCCGAAGGTCAGGATGATGAAGAAGAACGTCCAGAACTGAGTCTCAGTCACTTGTAGCCACCTTCCTCATTGCGCTCGGCCACACCGAACTCATCATCGATCTTGTCCATCCACAGCGCGTAGACCAGGATCAGAATCACGAAGACGTAGATGGATCCCTGCTGGGCGAACCAGAGCCCGAGCGGGAAGCCGAGGATCACGATGTTGTTCAGCGGCTCGATCAAGAGAATGCCAAACCCGAATGAGACGGTGAACCAGATGGCCAGCAGCGTGATCATCAGCCGGAGGTTCTTCTTCCAGTAGCGCTTGCGCCAACTGGTGTCCTCCGCCTCTGGCGGACCGCCGGAGGTGCCCTCATGTGCCACGTCGGACATGGGAGGCTCCCTTCTTCCTAGTGCGAGGTGATTCGCCCACGCGGATGCGCAGGGACTGGTCTAAGACAGTCAAAATGTGGCGCAGATCACAAGACCTAGGACCTCCAGCGGTGCATCTGTGTTTGCCAGCGGCGGAAAATCCACGATGAGTGGTTCGTTGCGGCGCAATGACCGCTCGTGCAGGGATCTATGCCACTCGGCGCCGCGAAACCGCCGTTCATCGGGTTCTGACACGCCCGCTTAGGATGTGGCGCGGATCACATCTAGGATGACGGCATGACCACGACAGCGGATAAGGGCATCTACGGCGGCATCACTGCGCGGCTGAAGGCCGGCAGCGCCACCGGCTGGGGTGTCTTCCACCCCGGAAGCAAGACGATGATCCTCGGCGGACTCATGCTCATCGTCTCGGCCTTCCTGCCGTGGGTCTACCTTCCGTTCTTGGAGCAGGTCACCGGCGAGGTCTACGCGTTGCGTGGCACCGATGGTCCCGGCGTGATCACTCTCGCGCTCGGCTTCCTGGCTTTCGCCGGGGGATTCGTGCCGCGGCGCAAGCTCGCGATCGCCCACGCCGCGATCCCCGGCCTGCTCGTGGCCGGCATTGTCCTGCTCCAGACCTGGAACATCCTGGCATTCTCCGCAAGCTCCGGCGCCTGGGGTGGACTGCTCCCAGGCATGGGACTCGTGCTCGCCGGCGGCGGCGCCGTGATCCTGATGAAGTCCTCCTGGAACATGTACCGGACGTGGCAGCCGGCCTGAGCTGATCCGAGAGTCCGTGACCCTGCCACAGGTATCTCCCGACCGGGAGGTGCGTGACACCCCCGCCGAGGTCGACGCTGCATTCCGCGCGCAGCGGGCCATCGCCCTGGCATATTTCTTCGTCTTTCTCGTCCTGGTCGCGGCCTTCCCGGTGCTGACGATGACGCTTCAATGGTGGACCGGGGCACGCATCCTCGGAGAGCTCAGTCCCGGATTCGTGGCAGCCGCCGGAGGCCTATACCTGATCTTCGCCGTCATCGGCATAGCCGCCGCCAGACTCAGCGCTTCGGTGGAGTCTCGGATGCTCGGCGGACAGCAGGAGCTCGAGGAGTTCCCAACCGAGGGGGAGCGCACGTGACATCAACAGCGGTCGTGACCTTGGCGGCTGTGCTGATCATCGTGCTCGGAGTCTCCTTCCTGAGCCGCCCTCGCGGACCCTCCACCGTGGACTTCTACCTCGCCGGACAGCGGGTCGGCGTGATGACGAACTCCTGGGCCATCTGCGGAGACTATCTCTCGGCGGCGTCCTTCCTCGGCGTGGCCGCAGCTGTCTACGTCTCGGGTCTCGACGGCGCCTGGTATGCCGTGGGCTTTGCCGCCGGCTTCGTGCCCGTGCTGCTGCTCATCGCCGCCCCGCTGCGCCGTTTCGGGGAGTTCTCGCTGGCAGACTTCCTGGGCCGGCGAATGGAGTCGGACCCGGTCCGGCTAGCCTCTGTGGGCGTGGTTCAGCTCGTCATCCTGTGCTATCTGGTCCCGCAATCTGTGGGCGGCGGCATCACCTGGGAGCTGCTGGTCGGGCAGGGCCTGCTGGGACTCTCCCCCTACGCGACCGGGGTTCTGCTCTCTACTGCAGTAGTCGCCGTCGTCGTGGCCTTTGGTGGGATGCGCGGCACCACCTGGAACCAGGCGGTGCAGTTTCTGCTGCTCTTCGCTGCCCTGGTCTGGCTCGCTGTGGTGGTCACCGCCGATGGGTTCCGCTACGGCGACGCCGTGGCTGAGCTGAGTCAGACGCCGCTTGCCAATCCCACACTCGGTGGCGCCGACGGCCAGCAATGGGAGCTCACTGAAGAGACCAATCACATGCACCCCGGGGAGCCGGCACTCTTCGGGGAGCCCGGCGCACGCTACGGCCCGCTCGGGCAGGTGGCACTGGTGGTCACCCTCGGCCTGGGCACCGCAGGGCTGCCTCATGTGATGAACCGCTACTTCACCTCACCCACGGGCAAGGCTGCTCGGACCACCACCGTCTGGGTGCTGATGCTGATCGGCGCCTTCTACGCGATGGCCATCATGCTCGGCACCGCAGCCCGGGACATCATCCCTGAAGCGGTTGCCGGCAGGCCCTGGCTCGAGGAGCTCACGGTCAACGGAGTGCTCCATACCCCTGAACATGCGCTGCCGGTGCTGGGGCGGATCTACGGGGAGCAGACCGGACTGGGCCTGATCGCGGCGGCGGCGCTGATTGCGGCGATGTCCACTGTGGCAGGGCTGTTGCTCGCCTCGGCGGCGACCTGGGGCCATGATGTCTACGAGCGCCATATCAACCCGCGGGCCACGCAGCGCCAGGCGGTCTGGGCCGGACGCATCACCACCCTGCTCGGCGCCGCGCTCGCGGCAGGATTGGCGATCGCGATGCGGCCCGAAGCATTTGCCCCGGCGATGCCCTCACTGGTGGCCACCATGGTGACCTGGGCCTTCGCCGTGGCAGGATCCGCGCTGACGCCGGTGCTGGTCCTGGCGATCTGGTGGCACCGCACGACGGCGGCCGGCGCTCTGGCCGGCATGCTGGTGGGGGCGGGCTTATCGGTGAGCATGTTCATGACTGCTGGACTGGTGGAGACCGTATGGCTGCGGGAACTGCTTGCCGCCCCCACGCTGGTGGTAGCTCCGATCACTGTGGCAGTGATCGTGCTGGTCTCCCTGCTCACGAAGGCTCCTGCCGAGGTCCAGGCCCATTGGGTGCTCATGCATGGCACGGCTGCAGATCGCCGCGCTGAACGTATGGCCCGACTGACCAGAGGAGGCGTTGATGCGCGGTAGCGCGATGCTCGCAGCAGGCGTGACGCTGATCTGGGTTCTGGTCTATCTCGGTACGCAGCTCTTCGCTGACCCTGCGCTGCCCATGCTGCCGACTCTCGGCCTGGGCCTGGCGTTGACCGTGGGTGCAGTGCTGGGCTACCCCTCTGCCCTGCGGGGGGCAAATGGCAGGCGCCGGCAGCGCCCGGTGTCTCCTCGGGAGGTGGAGGTGAGCAGGGGGGTGCGCAATCTCGCCGCCGCCGGGCGGTCTATGCCGCTGCGGGCTGGGCTCACCCCCGAAGCTGCGCGTCGCACCTGTGAGCTGCTGCGCCCGATGCTCTCCGGAGACGCGGTCTCGATCACTGACCGGGAACAGATCCTGGCCTATGTGGGTCCCGGGGCCGACCATCACCGCGAGGGCGCGCAGATGCAGACCTCAGCGGCCCCGCGGACCATTGCCAAGGGCAGGACGCAGGTGGTGCGTGACCGAGCCGGAGTCGGGTGCCGCCAGCCAGACTGCCAGCTGAGCTCGGCCGTGATCGTGCCATTGCGCGTCGGGTCCCGAGTGATCGGAACGCTGGGGGTCTACCAGGCCGAGGCCGAGGTGCCGCCGCGGCAGCTGGTGGAGGATATGGCGGCGATGCTCTCGCTGCACCTGGAGCTGGCGGAGCTGGATCGGGAGAAGCAGCTTGCCACCGATGCTCGGCTCAATGCCCTGCGTGCCCAGATCAACCCGCACTTCCTGTTCAACATTCTCAACACCATCGCCTCGAAGGCGCGCACCCGTCCCGATGAGGCCCGGGAGCTGCTGCTCCGGCTCTCCGAGTTCTTCCGCTACGCCGTCCGGCAGGAGGGCCACTACGCGGAGTTCGCCCAGGAGTATTACTTCGTGCGCACCTACGTCTCGCTGGAGCAGGCGCGCTTCGGGGACCGGCTCAAGGTCCGCTATGACATCGATCCGCAGGTGCTGACCACGCGGGTGCCGGTGCTGATGATTCAGCCGCTGGTCGAGAACGCGGTCAAGCATGGGATCGCGGGCAAGCCGGAAGGCGGCACCGTGCATCTGCGTGCCCGCGTGGATCCGCTGGCCCGGACCACAAGCATCAGAGTCAGCGACGACGGCGTGGGCATGTCCGCCGAAGCGCTCGCCCAGATGGCAGAAGATGCAGGTCAGCGCAGCGGCCGTGACCCGATGCCGGAGGATCCGATGCACGCCGGGGTGGGTCTGCAGAACATCACCGAGCGGTTGAACTCCCTCTTCGGGGACCGCTACGACCTCTCCATCTCCACGCCCCGCTCCGGCGGGACTGTGGTGGAACTCCAGATTCCACTGCGGTGATCCGCATCACATACACCTGGATGTTCCCCGTATACTCAAGTGATGCACCCCCGCGCGCTGATCGTGGACGATGAGGCTCCGGCTCGGGAGGAACTGCGGTTCCTGCTCGAGCAGATCGGAGGCGTCCAAGTGGTGGGAGAGGCCACCAATGGTGAAGAGGCGCTCCTGCTGCTGAACTCCCTGGCCTATGACCTGGTCTTTCTCGATATCCGCATGCCCGGACTCACCGGACTCCAGGTGGCGCAGCGGCTGCGCAGCGGTGCCGCGCCCGAGACCGTTCGCCGCCCGCAGGTCATCTTCACCACGGCCTATCCGGATCACGCTGTGGAGGCCTTCGACCTGGCAGCGGCCGATTACCTGGTCAAGCCCTTCTCGGCGGAGCGTCTGCAGCGATCAGTGGAGCAAGCGCTGGCCAGCGCAGAGGTGGTGGCCCCCACCTCGGCCGTCGCACCGTCCTCCGGCACTTCGGCTGCACCCGTATCGGCCGCATCCGCATCTGTTGCACACGTGTCCGCTCCCGGTCCCGACACGATGGCGGGGCAGGCGTCCGCGTCGTCGTCCTCGCGGCGCTCACGCCCGGATCTGATCAGGATTCCAGTCCAGAAGGACGGCCGCACGGTCTTGGTGGACGGCGAGGCGATCGTCTATGCCGTGGCAGCGCGCGGCTACTCCTCATTGAAACTTGCCGATGACCGCGTACTGGTCTCGTTCTCACTCAATGAGCTTGAACGCCGGCTGCAGGGGCACTTTTTCAGGGTGCACCGCTCGTATCTGGTGAACCTCCGTTATGTCCGGGAGCTGGTGCCGGATTTCCGCGGGTCACTCGTCTTGGTGCTCAATGACCGGCAGCGCAGCCGCGTGGAGGTGTCCCGCCGGCACGCACCTGAACTGCGCCGCCGGCTCGGGCTCTAGCCGCGGGGACGATCCTCTGGAAGGTTCTGCGGCATCTGCCGTGTGGGCTGAGTCCCGGGAGTCTGCGGTGCTGCAACCGGGGATGAATCGATCCCGCGCTGGTTCGGCGCGGGCTGCGTCCGTGGTGCGCCCGTCGTCTTGGGAGCGTCTCTGTCCGCGATCACGGCCGTCTCAGTGGACTTCGCGGGGTTGCTGGATTTCGGGTCGACTGTTTTCGGGTTGCCGGAGCCTGCAGCGTCCTTCCGCCCGGCGGGAGTGGCAGGGGCGGCTGCTGGCTGCTTGCCCCAGGCCTTGATGCAGCCGAGCACCACATAGGAGATCAAGAGTGCGAGCGTGAGCAGCCCGTGCAAGATCATGGTCGCGGTGGCACCGGCGGCGTCCTGAGTGGTGAAGGCAAGCACGAACATTCCGATGCTGTGCAGGATCGTGAGTTCCATCAGACCCGGGTAGGCGCGGGGGCGCCAGGCCACCAGGGCGAAGAGTCCTGCAAAGACGATGAGTCCGAAGGCGTGCCAGGCCTCGGACAGGAATGATTCCGGGCTGGTCTGCTGCAGCTGAGCCATGGACCAGCCGGCGAATCCGGCCGTGCCCAGAGCGGAGACGATCAGTAGGGTGCGGCCGGTCGCTCGGCGACGTGATGTGGTGGCCTCTGCCGTCATGATGGCTCCTCAGAAGTGGTGAATCGGGCTATTACCCTCAGCTTAGGCCCGGGCGGAACCGCTGACCAGACAGGACGTGCTCGTATGATGCTCACAGAGCACCTTCGGGTGTCGGACCCTATGCCATGGAATGAACCTGTCCTATGGGTGGTTCGCACTCCATGTGAGCGAGGATGCTCCCTGATATGCATTCAGTACTAGAGAGGTTGCGATGACTACAGTTCCCACCATTACACTCAACGACGGCAAGACGATCCCCCAGCTCGGTTTCGGAGTCTGGCAGGTCCCGGCCGATGATGCCGAGAAGGTTGTCGCCGAAGCGCTGAAGGTCGGCTACCGGCACATCGATAATGCCGCGGTCTACGGCAACGAAGAGGGCGTGGGACGTGCGATCGCCGATTCCGGTGTTCCCCGGGAAGAGCTCTTCATCACCACCAAGGTGTGGGTCAACGATTTCAAGGCTGGCCGGACCCGGGAGGCGCTGCAGGACTCGCTGAAGAAGCTCGGCCTGGACTACGTCGATCTGTACCTGATCCACTGGCCCTCACCAGCTGACGAGGCCTACCTCGAAGCATGGAAGACCATGGAGGAGATGCAGGCTGAAGGACTGATCCGCAGCATCGGCGTCTCCAACTTCCTGCCCGAGCACCTCGACCGGGTCATCGAGGCCGGGACCGTCGTTCCAGCGATCAACCAGGTGGAGATCCACCCGGCGCTGCAGCAGCGCGACATCCAGGAGGCCAACGAGTCGCACGGCATCAAGACTCAGGCCTGGAGCCCCTTGGCTCAGGGCGCTGTCTTCGAGGACGAGCCCGTCGTGGCAGCTGCGCAGGCGCATAACGTCTCACCTGCGCAGGTCGTCATCCGCTGGCACCTTCAGCGTGGACGCATCCTCTTCCCCAAGTCGGTGACCCCGGAGCGGATCGCCTCGAACTTCGACGTCTTCGGATTCGAACTCAGCGAGGACGAGCTCTCCGCCATTGACGGACTTGAGCGCGACGGCCGAACCGGGCCTAACCCAGGCGAGTTCAACCCTTCCTGATCCTCGTCACGAAAAAAGCAGGACCCCAGTTCAGTACGAACTGGGGTCCTGCTTTTATCTGACCGCTTCAGCCCGGGCCCAAGCCTGAGCCTGGATCGAGCTGGCGGTGCAGCGTTCTAGCGCTGCGGGTTCTCATCCGCGCCCCGCGTCGGGGTCGGATCAGATTCCTCCGTGCTGATTGCCTCGTCGTAGATCTGCTCGGACTCGTACTGCTGGCCCGTGGCAGATTCGGCGAACTCAGGATTATCGAACACCTCGTTGGCGATCGGATCGTTGAAGGCGACGTCTTGATCCCATCCGATGGTGCCCGTGTTCGGGTTGACCATAGTGGAGTGAGCCGGAACATCCTGGATCGCGAAGACCATATCGTCTGAGGCGAATGCCGCAGTCTGTTCCCCGCCCTGGCTGGTTGGCTTGTCCAGACCGGACAGGGTTGCAGAGGTTCCTCCAAGGACGCCCTTGAGCGCCTTGCGCTGACTCGTCAGGATCGTGCGCAGGCTGCGCTGCACGGCCGGATCGGAGTCACTCTTGGCCTCATGGCGAGCCGCATCCACGAGCGCAGTCTTGCTGGCGGTCGGACGGATTCGCACGTAGCGAGGCATTGTCGCGGTCTCGTAGTTGAACATCCGCACCTGCGCGATGACGGCGAGCACCATCACGATGGACAGCGGGGCTGCCGCTGCGATAGAGGTGACCTGCAGGACGCGCAGCGAGGCATCCGCTGCCTCGCCTCCCCCGGCTGCGAGCAGCACGATGGCTGTCACGGCGATGAACACGGTCCAAAAGACGCGCGTCAGCTTGGGGGTGTCGGTGAGTCCGCCATAGGCGAGCACGTCCACCACGAGTGAGCCGGAATCTCCTGAGGTGATGAAGAAGATCGCGATCACCAGGATGGCAACGACTGCGGTGATCGACGCCAGTGGCAGCTGCTCCAGCAGGGTGAAGGTGGCGCCGACGGTATCGATGCTGCCGTCCTCGCCGACCATGACGCCCTCGGTCATCTGGTAGTAGATGCCGGAGGAACCGAAGATGGTGAACCAGATCAGTCCGACCAGGGTGGGTGCCAGTAGCACGCCCATCACGAACTGCCGGATTGTGCGTCCGCGGGAGATGCGGGCGATGAACATGCCGACGAACGGCGCCCAGCTCATCCACCATCCCCAGTAGTAGATGGTCCAGTCAGCGGACCAACCAGCTTCGTCGCCACCGACGTAGCTCTGGCCGCTTTCAAACATCAACTGCGGGAATGCCACGAGGTACTCACCGAGGTTGCCGACGAATGCCTGCATCAGGAACAGGGTTGGTCCCGCGATAAGGACGAAGAGCGCCAGGATCGCGGCCATGACCATGTTGAAGTTCGAGAGCCACTTCAGGCCCTTGTTCACACCTGAGATCACCGAGAAGGTGGCGATCGCCATGATGACCACCACGATCACAGTCAGCAGGACGGTGTTGGCGGGATCCTCGATCCAGCCCATGAAGCCCAGTCCGGCTGCGATCTGCTGCGTGCCAATGCCCAACGAGGTGACGATGCCGAAGACCGTGCCCACGATTGCGACGATGTCGATGAGGTGGCCCACCCAGGATTCGATGAGCTTGCGTCCGAAGATCGGCTCCAGGAGCCAGCGGATCGACAGCGGACGACCGCGGCGGAAAGTCATGTAGGCCAGGCCGAGACCGATGACCACGTAGATGGCCCATGCGTGAAGGCCCCAGTGGAAGACGGACTGACCCATGGCAGTGCCCGAGAGGGTGGACTCCGAGGCTGCAATGATCTCGCCGTTGGCATCGACGCCGGAGGCGCCGGTCACCTCCGGGGGTGCGATGAAGTGCCACAGCGGCTCGGCAACGCCCCAGAAGACCAGGCCGATGCCCATGCCGGCGGCAAAGAGCATGGTGAACCAGGACCCGAGCGAGAATTCTGGCTTCTCGTCGTCACGGCCTAGGCGGATGTTTCCGACCTTTGAAGCTCCGGCCCAGAGGGCGAAGACGACGAAACCGGTGGCGATCAGGGCGTACCACCAGCCGACGGTGTCCACGATGGTGGAGTTCAAGGTCTCAAAGGCGTCCGCGCCGTTCTGGGAGCCCCAGATGGTGGCGAAGATGAGACCGCCAACGATGATCAGCACCGATGGAATGAATACGGGCTTGTTCAGGCCGCGCCAGGCATCAGCCGGCGACCAGTCCCGTAGTGGAGCTTCGGTTTCCGAAGCCATATGGTCCTCCTCAGTCAGGTGAGAGTGTTCTCTTTAGTTAAGTGCAGGGTGATTCGGTCCTGCGCAGTCGGGTCGCCGCAGACATAGAAAAGACGACGCCAACTCTGTCGCCTCACCTGTGGGGAAATGCTCCCCGTTCTGGTGTGACATGAGGCAGAGGTACTGCGTCGTCGTCAGAAATGTCGTCGCGGAATCGAACCGAAAACGTCCGTCTACTATTTACACACCCTTTGACCTTATAATGCAACTGCACTCGGCCAGACAGAGGGTTGTTTACGTCGCTGAAACGTGAGATGGCGCATCAGCTCTGCAGGCCGGATCGGCTCACATCCGGACTGTCACGCCTTCATAACTGTTTACCAAAGTCCCCATCTGGGGTTGGCAGCGACAGGCGTGCCCGTTACGGTGTAACCCATGCCCACAGGCCAGAGAAGCACTGCGCCCCGGGTCAGAGGAACAATACGCGGCGGACTCAGCGCCTGCATCATTGCCGGTCTCACCATGGCCGGGACCTCCGGCGCGTACGCTACGACCACTGACGGCGAGACCGTCTCCAGCTCCGCCGTCTACCCAACTCCCGGACAGCCGATCGCCACCGACGAGGCGCGGGACTCTGTCACCACAGTGGAGAAATCCGAGGGTGACCTGAGGGTCGCCACACTGCACGCTGAACTCACAGGAGACTCATCCGCCGAGGTGCTAGAAGAACTTCAGGGAGGAATGAACCCCCGGGGTCGAGTCTTGGCGGAGACTGTGCAGCTCAATGCCCCTGACGTTCTGGTCCTGACCGGCGTCAGCTACGACGACCACCAGGAGATCGCTGAGGTGCTCAACGCTGAGTACCTCTCTCGCGGGCAGAACGGCCAGACCGGGATGCAGTACACCCACACCTACGCCGCTCCGACGAACTCGGGAATCGATTCCGGTGCCGACCTGGATAAGGATGGTCGGGTAGGAGGTCCCGCAGACGCGCTCGGCTACGGGCGATACCCGGGGGAGCGTGGCATGCTCGTCTTCTCCGTCCATCCCATCGTTGAGGACGAGGTCCGCACCTTCCAGGAGTTCCTCTGGGAAGACATGCCGGAAAACTCGATGCCCAAGGATCGCTTCTCGAGCTTGGAGAAGTCGGTGCTGCGACTGCCCAGCACGAGCATGTGGGACATACCGATCGAAGTTCCGGGGGCGGAAGATCATGTCCATGTAGTCGCGACTGACCTCAACAGTTCCGCACAGAGCGAAGCATCCGCCGCGTCGCGCAATGAAGATCAGCGTCGCATGGTCTCGGACTACATCTCCGGTGAGTCCTGGTATCTCTATGACGACGACGGCGCCTATGGCGGACTTGACGCCGGGACCGCATTCGTGGTGGCCGGCAGTCTGGCCGACTCCACAGAACTGCTGACGCAGCCCGCCGATGAGGTGCCTGAGCTCTCCTCGCTGCTCGACGGTGAAGTCGTTCAGGATCCCGCCCCGCAGGCCGTGACCGATCAGCCCCTGCCGGAACGACGTGATGACCAGACGGATCCGCAGGCAACACAGGGACTGAGCAGCGGCGCCGCGGTTCGATCCTCCTACGTGCTGCCAGCCTCGGTCCTTGATGTGGACCGCTCAGGGGTGTTCTGGCCGGCCAGGGGCGAATTCGGTTATAACCTCGTTGATCCCGGGCAGCCCGGCACTGCGGCTGGAAGGCTCGTCTGGCTCGACATCGCCGGGAGCTGAATGCTTTTCGGGCAGTTGGGGAGAACCCCTAGACTCAGTCCTATCGCAAGTCGACCAGGAACGGGATCTCACGGCATGGTTTCGAATAAAGCAGGCGCATCGAAGAACCACCGCCTCATGAAGACGGCGGCCACCGGGTTCTTCGCCCAACGGACGGTGTCCATGGTCAAGGACCACGCTTTCGATGACCGCGGCGGCCTCACTCCCCGAGCAGAGACCTTCCTGACTCGTGCCGTCACCGTCCAGCGCCCGCTTGTGCTGGCGAATCTGCGTCGACTCCGCAAAGCGCATCCCAATCTGTCCAACCGGCAGTTGGCGGCCCAGCTTGATAAAGAGTTCGTCCGAGGCATGACCGGCGGCGGAGCCCTGATCGGTGCCACTGCAGCTGTCCCGGCTGTGGGCACGCTGACCTCGCTCGGGCTCTCTGCCGCGGCCACTGGAAGCTTCCTCGAAGCCTGCGCGCTCTACGCGCAGTCCATTGCTGAGCTCTCCGGCATCAGCACTGCCGACCCGGAGCGGGCAAAGCTGCTGGTCATGGGTGTGATGCTCGGTGAACAGGGCCGCCAGCTGCTCGGGGAGCTCTCCGCGCAGGCGGGCGGCAAGGGTGCCGGTCCCTTCTCCTCGCTGGTCCCGCTGCACTCTTCGTCCAACTCCGCCGGGGTCACCGGTGTGGTGGTCAACCAGATCAAGCGCCAGTTCGTCCGACGTTTCCTCATCCGGGGCGGCACCTCAATGGTGGGACGTGCGATCCCGTTCGGCATTGGCGCCGTCGTCGGTGGTGCGGCAAACCACAGTCTGGCCAAGCAGATCACCAAGTCCGCCCATCTGACCTTCGGCGAGCTGCCCGAAACCACTCCGTCGGTGTTGATCGCCGATATGGAGCGTGCCTTGGAGCGGGAGAAGCACCGTGCGGAACGTAAAGAGCGGCGTGGTCGCAAGCGGGAGATTCTGGCTCAGCGCAGCGAGAAGCGACGCGAGAAGGGCAGCGACGTCTCAACAGAGCTGACATCTCAGCAGAAGTGACGTCTGGTGAGCGTTGAGTGCCGCCCGCCACGGCAGATCCTTCACCGCATGTTCACCCGTTCTTCCTACGACATGCCCGCCGCTGGTAGTTCTCCGTTGTCCTGCTGAGCGCATTCTTGATACGTGATGCCACAACTCCTGCAGAATCGTGAAGCCGCCCGAATGCTTAGTTCAGCACCACCGTTGGGATTCGATCCCGAGGCCAGCCGGACCATCTCTCCGGCTGATCTCTTGGAGCTTGACCCGAGGACGCCAGGGCCGCGTGCGAAGATCTTCGCGCATCGAGGGGCATCGGGCCTTTTCGCGGAGCACAGCCGGGCCGCCTATCAGCGAGCGATCGAGGAAGGTGCCGACGGCCTCGAGATCGACCTCCACCTGACCGCGGACGGCGAACCAGTCTGTTTCCACGACGCGACGGTTGAGCGCACGAGCAACGGCACCGGGGCTGTGGCTGACCTCAACCTTGAACACATGCGATCACTGGATGTCACCAGCTGGAAGAATCCCAAGCTTCCCGAGGCATACGGCCGCAGGACCGATCAGCTGATGACACTCTCGGATGTGTTGGAGCTCTTGATGGATGCCGGCCGCGACATCAGCCTTGCAGTGGAGCTCAAGCACCCCTCGCCGTTCGGTGATCGACTTGAGACGAAGGTTCTTCGCACCCTGCTGGGCTTCGGCTGGGACCCAGAGACCTCAACGATTCCTGCGGGAGACTCAGGTCAGCACGCGGTGACGGTCTCCTTCATGAGCTTCTACCCAGGCTCGCTGCTGTACCTGGCCGAGATGGTTGCTCCCGATAAACTTTGCGCGCTGCTCAGCTCGGTCACCCAGAAGCAGGTGCGAAAAAGAATCGGTGATGTGCCTCTTGCCTTCGCGGTGCGGCCACTTGTCGCAGCTGTGATGCGCGGGACGCTGCGTGACTCCGAGGCTCTGGTGTGGAACGGGCGTGCCGGAATCGCCGGACCGGGTATCGGATACGTCCGGAAACACAGGGCCGAGGTCAAGGCCTGGCTGGCGCGTGGTTCACGGCTGCGGGTCTGGACCGTGGACGATCCGCGCGACGCGCAGTTCCTCCTGGATATGGGGGTTCAAGAGATCACCACGAACTACCCGGCCAGACTATTGGACGCGGTCACGTCTCGGGGCTGATCCCCGCTTCTGCAGGACCGCGATCCGCGCGCACCGCTCAGGTAGGTGTCTGCGCAGGAGCGGGGCGATATCATGGGCCCAAGCTGACCGCCACGGCCAGAGGAGCTCATGATGAACGCCAAACCCAAGCATCAATCCCGCGACACTGACAGACCAGGCCGTACGCGCGGCGTCGTCGTCGGTGTAGATGGCTCGGAACAGTCACTGCGCGCCGCGCACTGGGCTGCCGCCGAGGCACACCGCCGGAAACTTCCGCTGACAGTCGTCACCGCCTATTCAATTCCTGCCTTCGCCGCGTCATCTATGGATGGCGGCTACGCGCTGATGGACGACTCGGCGCTGCGTCAGGGTTCCGAGAAGGTCCTCGAGCAGGCCGCGGAGTTCCTTCGGGACTATCCGGGCGAGGTCCACTATGAGGTGGAGTCCGGTGACCCTGCCGGAGTCCTTCTGGACTATTCACACGATGCAGTGGTCCTCGTGGTCGGCAGCCGAGGACGAGGCGGGTTCCTCGGGCGGCTGCTCGGGTCCGTCTCCTCGGCGTTGCCGGCACATGCCAAATGCCCCACGGTGCTGGTACCGCTGAAGTTCTCCTCCAAGGAGTCCAACGCGGTCACGACTGCCACAGGTGCTATCCCGATCGTCTCCGCCTCTCCTGGAAGTGGAGCGCCTGCACAGGGAACCGGCGCCTCCGAGCCGGGCACTGCCGCGCCGCAGTCGGTGATCGACAAAGGTGCACCGCCGATTCGAGCCAAGGACTCCCGGCCGGTGGCTGCTGGCGTTGACGGTTCAGATTTCGGTCGCGTGGCAGCCCTTGTTGCTGCGCGGGAAGCCAGCGAGCGGGGGACCAGTCTGCGCATCGTCTGCGCGCTGCCTCCCATGGGCGCCACTTTGGTCTGGATCCCAACCAATATTGATAACGGCACCGCGCTGGAGGAACTCCGCGAGAAGCTGGAAGCGGGGCGGCAGTGGCTGCACAGCCACTACCCAGAGCTGCAGATCGACGCCGAGGTCATCGATGGCACAGCCGTGGATGTCTTGGTGCAGGAGACTCGGGGAGCGCAGCTCACGGTGATCGGCACCCGCGGTCGCGGCGGCTTCGCCGGGATGCTGCTGGGATCTACCTCGCAGGGAGTCCTCCATCACGCGGAGGGCCCACTCATGGTTGTTCCGGAGAACGAGGACTCACGGCTCGAGAACCGACCCGAGTTTGGACCTGTGCTCGGCGAGTAACGCTCACACACATGAATGAGGGCCCCCGGTGTCCGAAGCCGGGGGCCCTCATCTATTTCAGTGACCTCTCCGCCCTACCGCGAGCGGGAGAATCCAGTGAGAGGTATTCAGTTGTACGTGAGTTCGACTCAGGTCACTCGACGGACTGCCGAGGGAGTCTGATAGACCGAGCGGACATCAAGTCCGCGGGTGGGGTTGGCGGCGTCAACCATCTGGCCGTTGCCGAGGTAGATGCCCACGTGGGTCGGTGCTGACGCGCTTCCGAAGAAGAGGAGGTCACCACGCTGCATATCCCCAGTGGATACCGATCGACCTTCGTACACCTGGGTGAAAGTCGTGCGGCTCAGGCTGATCCCGGCCTGGCCGAACGCCTGCTGGACCAGCGAGGAGCAGTCGAATGCATCAGGGCCGTTGGCTCCCATGACGTAGCGAACATCGCTGCGGTTCGCCTGAGACACTGCCCAGTTGATTGCGATCTCAGCTGCGTTGGAATTGCTGCTGGCTGGGACCACATTCGAGGACTGTGACTGGTTCTGTGACTGCGACGGGGCGGGAGCCTGCGTGCGCTCTGGTTCCGGGGCCCGAGTCCGCGTGGGCTCTGGCTCTGGTTCCGGCTCGGGCTCTGGTTCGGCCTGCTCCGCGAGGTAGTCCACGTGCCAGCGCATCTTTGTCCAAGAAGCGTTACCGTCTGCGTTTGTCAGTGACCCATTGCTCAGCACTGCCCGGTAGTAATCCTGAGCTCCTCCGCTGAAGGAGGATTCCAGTTCGGCACCCTGACGCATCAGCGACTGCATGCTGGTGCTCAGATCGCTGAATGACAGGATCGTGGGCGTCGGAGCTGGCTCAGGTTCCGGCTCGGGAGTCGGTTCTGGTGCTGGTTCTTCGGAAGGTGCGGCTTCCCCATCCGCACCTTCCGAAGAAGTCTCTTCTGCCTCGGCGGCGGCTGCAGCTTCGGCAGCCTCAGCCTCAGCAGCTGCTGCGGCCTCGGCTTCTTCTGCTGCCTGAGCCTCTTCAGCCGCTGCGGCCTCTTCGGCTGCCTGCGCCTCCGCTGCTTCTTCGGCTTCCGCGGCGGCTGCTTCTTCAGCTGCGGCTTCCTCGGCGGCCTGGGCTTCGGCTTCTTCAGCTGCGGCTGCTTCTTCGGCCTCGGTGGGCTCCGCGTCAGCTTCCGCGGCGGCAGCCTCTTCAGCTGCTGCGGCCTCGGCTTCTTCTGCTGCCTGGGCCTCTTCTTCTGCTGCGGCTTCTGCTTCAGCTTCGGCGGCCTCTGCGGCCTCGGCCTCTTCAGCCTCGGCGGCTTCCTCCGCTGCTTCATCCGTGATGCGGGCCTGCTCTGCATCGGCCTGAAGCGCGGTGATGCGGTAGGTCAGTTCTTCCTTGTCGACTTCACCGTTCTCGTCTACGAAATCAGCGTTGCCCAGGATCTGCTCGAAGAAGCTCTGCAGATCGCCTTCCCAACCCTCAAGCTCCATCAGAGTCTCGAGAAGTCCCTGAAGGTTCTCACCCACCTCCTCGACATCTGTCCGAGTGGTCTCGGTGGCGCGGTTGGCGCTGTCATTAGCCTCAGCTGCCGCAGTGGACTGCTCAACGGCCTGCTGGGCAAGGTTCTCAGCTTCCTGAGCCTCCTGCTCGGCGGCGGTCGCGTCGAGCTCAGCCTGGTCTTCTAGCTGGGCGTCAGTTGCCGCGTCGGCCAGAGCGTCCTCTTCAGTGAGCAGGACCTCTGCGGCGGAGGTGTCAGGTTCCTGATACTCCTCGGCGGCGGCGGCCTGAGTCTCTTCGGCGGCGGTGCGTGCCTCATCTGCAGCTGCGGCAGCTTCATCGGCATCGACCTGCGCCTGGACGGCGTTTTGGTGCTGCTCCTGCATGGCCGCTTCCAGTTCCAGCGCTCGCTGGCTGGCCTGGGAGATGCGGTCTGCGATCTCATCGATCATCTGCTCCGTTGCCTGGGATGAGTCCCGGGCGGTGGAGATCTCTTTGGCGGATGGAACCGCGGGGAGTTCAGTCAGTGCGACTGAATCGGACGACTTCTTATCATTTTGTTCGACGGCATTGGCGGCTCGGTCTGCCACCAGATCGGGGAGAGTTGTCCCGACCAGCGCTGTCGTCACGACGGCGGCAGTAATAGCGGCCACCGCAAGATTGCGACGGTATTTCACGGTAGATCCTCACTTAGTCCTCACTGGGGCAGCGCCACTGCCCGTCTCACGGGGCCAGATCGAAACGCGGTGCCTCAGCTCCTGATCTCACACAGTCAGGCGGATCCTCAGAAGACGGGCTGGGAACCCACTTCATAAAGTGATCGCCGAACGGTAATAACTCTGTGATTCAGAGGCCGAAGCGAAACTATGGGAATCGCGATTCGAGCCTTTTGGCGCTACGCCGGTAACGATAGTTGTGGAAATGTCATATTGGCAACAGGTCGTGTCGTTCCTGTGACCAAGCTGTGAGCGCGAAAACCGCGCGATTCCGGGGTTCTTAGAGGCATAACCGGCCTGCTTCAACCTTCAAGTAGGTTGAAGGTTGAGCTTCCCGGACATTGGAATCGGTCTGTGCTATTACGATTCGGTGGCGCTTTCGGCTGGGACGGTCTATCCCCAGCCGAGTCGGTGCAGCTTCTCATCATCAATGCCGAAGAAGTGGGCCACTTCGTGGATCACCGTGATTGTGACTTGATCGATCACTTCGGCTCGGCTGTGGCAGATCTCGAGAATCGGCTCCTTATATAGAGTGATCCGATCCGGCATTGCCCAGCCCTCGCCGCCGCGCTCGGTCAGGGGAATTCCTTCGTAGAGTCCCAGCAGAACGGTGTTGGGGTCCTCCCACGGCTCAGGTTCGTATCGATCCTCGACGAAGACCGCGACGTTCTCCAGCTGGCCGGCCAGATCGCTGGGAATCATGTCGAGCGCCTCACCCGTGGCGGAGTCGAACTCCTCGTCGCTCATTTGGAAGGCCATGGGGTTATTTTATGGAGCGTGGCGAGCCCCGCCGTCGTCCTCGGCCCTGGATTTGCTCTGCGGGAGCTCTTCGACCTAAACTCTTACAGTTCCCTTATAGGGATCGGGCCCCCATCGTCTAGCGGCCTAGGACACCGCCCTTTCACGGCGGCGGCACGGGTTCGAATCCCGTTGGGGGTACTTCTTCATTCACGTGAAGAACTGCGGTCGTCAGGCTGCGGATCTAGTTCAAGTCTCACGCAAGTGTGATTTGGACGGCAGGAGTGGTGCTGGTAGAGTTTCACTTCGTGCCAAAGGCACAAATTAAGGCCCTGTAGCGCAGTTGGTTAGCGCGCCGCCCTGTCACGGCGGAGGTCGCGGGTTCAAGTCCCGTCAGGGTCGCTTCACTCTCTGAACAGAGAATCTGGCCGGAGAGCGAGTCGTCGTTGCGATGGCGTCTAGGGCTCTGTAGCTCAGTTGGTAGAGCGTTCGACTGAAAATCGAAAGGTCACCGGATCGACGCCGGTCGGAGCCACTTTTCCCCGGTAACGGGATAGAAAACCCCTGGATTTCCGGGGGTTTTCTTGTGTCTGGAGCAAATTTTGAAACTGCTTTCAGTCAGGCGTTCCGTATAAGTTCCGTAAATTCAGATCAGTCCATCGAGCTGCTTCTCCATGACTTTGGCTGCTTCTGTCGCACACTTCACGGTGTTCATGTAGACGTCCTGAGTCATAGGAGGGTTTTCGTGGCCGAAGTAATCGGCAATTTCCGTGGCGGAGAGTCCTGCCTTGTCGAGGATCGTAGCCACCCCCCTCTTTCTTGGCTGAGCCTCTCCGCCGTGGAACCTCTACCCGACTGACTCCGCCCTGCGTCAGTCGATTGAAGCGTTACACCACGTCACCGTCACCAGCTGGCACTCCTTCTCCGCCCAGAATCTGAGGCGCCCTATGGAGTGAAACGACCGTCGACCCGCCAGCGCCAAACCCGCACTTTCACGTCGTGATCATTTCATGGAAGATGCATCCTGAAAACCCTGAACACGATAAATCGTGAGCTGAACTAAATGCCTGTTGCCGTCGCGTCTAAGCGTGCTGACAGCGCTGTTTCGGGTGAGGGAAAGGACGGGCCCGAGCAATCGCTGACGTGATGACTTCATTCGTAGCTTTACGGGGTGAGCTGGGGCAACGCCGGCTTGAGCAACTTCGTAGGAACCCCGAGGAGAGCTTGACTCTGATTTGGAAGGTCAACGGATCTACGTCGCTCGGCGCCACCGTTTCCGGCAACGGGATAGAAGCCTCCGGGTCTCAGAGGCCTTATTGTGCTCGCATGTGATTCTGAAATTGCTCTTGGCCAGCTGTCGCGTGTGTCACCCTCGAAATTCTCGCACAGGTCTACTCGTGACGTCTTCCATCAGCTAGCTCAACATCCAGGCCAGCGGCTCTGAGTCGTTCGAGCTCTCTGCAAGGGAACCGAGAGTCGGTGAAGACTCGATCAAATTCGCTTAGGTCTGCGACATGGAATGTGCCGACTAGCCCGTACTTCTCTGATCCAGCAACCAGCACGTTCGAGGCAGATTTGGACATCGCCACTTGCTTCACGGCGACCTTAAACTCCGAAGGCGTCGTCACACCTCGGTCCAAGTCCCAGGAGCTCGTGGAGATCAATGCCAGATCGAAGTTGAAATGCCTCAGCATGTCAGCGGCGAAGGAGCCCACGGTGGAGCGGTTTCGAGAGTCGACGTGACCACCCACCTGAAACACATCTACGCCATCGACCTCACCAAGACGCACGGCCGTGGTGAGGTCGTTCGTGACGACTGTAAGGTCACTGATCTCCGAAAGCCGTGGTACTACATCCCCCAGGGTTGTTCCAGCATCGAGGAAAACGGTCTGTCCATTGTGGAGCATCCCTGCAGCAAGCGTGGCCATTGCCTGCTTGCTCTCGACGTTGGCGGAGGACTTGTCCTGATACGTCGGCTCACTGCGGATTGACTGCGAGAGCCTCACCCCGCCGGGCACGGAGCGCACAAGTCCCTCGGATTCCAGCGCTGTGATGTCTCGGCGAATGGTCATGTGGGAGACGTGCAGCAAGTCGCAGAGCTCTTTGACACTCAGGACGCCCGACCGCTGCAGGGCAGCGAGTAGCGCGTCCCTTCTCTGATCAGGGATCAATCGTCCTCCTAGGTCATCCACAAGGATATGCGATGTGATTATTTGGTCTAATACTTGACGCAGGTGTGACTATATGGTCTTATTCTATAGGCCGTGAGACCCAGGCCACACATTTGAGTAAAGGTTGGTATCAGGTGAATTCCCACCCCATGGTCCGTTTCGCACTCACCGGCGCTGCAGGTGGTTTCGCACGCACTCTACTTGCGCAGAGCGCTCTTTCGAAGCGAGTTGAGCCCGTGGTCCTCTGTGACCGGGACACCGCGAAAGTAATGGCTCTGTGCGCGGATCTTGGATACTCGACGAATCGTCTGCACATCTGCGGATCCATCGAAGATCTCCGCGCCCTACCGGCTGACGGCATCGCGATCGTCGCTGAGATTGACATGCTGGATCAGGCCACCTTCGAAGTTCTTGTTGAAGCAACCGGCAGCCCTGTGGCGGGAGCGTCAGCAGCACGAGACGCTATCTCGCGCCACCAACACGTGGTGATGGTGAGCAAAGAGGTGGAATCCGTCAGCGGCGTCGAACTTGCGCAGCACGCACGGCAGAACGGCGTTGTGTATACACCGGCACACGGCGACCAACCCGCGAACCTCGTTGAGTGGTATGAGAAAGTCACGGACTGGGGTCTTGAAGTCGTGGCGCTAGGTAAATCCGGTGAATATGACCTGGTCTACAGTCCCGGCGAGGGCACGCTGACCTATCTGGATCAGACAATCGCAGCCCCTGGGATGGGTGACCTCCTGTATCTGGGACAAGATGTCGCGGACACGCTCGCTCGACGTGCTCGCCTCGCTGCCGCACTTCCACGGAAAGCCGCTGCCGACTATTGCGAAATGGCGGTGGTGGCGTCCTGGACAGGCGCGAAGGCCGACGTTGAGGGCATGCACTATCCAATTGCCAGAATTCAAGAGCTAGCGGATGTGTACTCCACCCGCGAAGACGGCGGAATCTTGCACAACCCTGGAGTGGTGGACGTCTTCAGTGCACTCAGGGTTGAAGGCGAAGCCAGCTTCGGTGGCGGCGTCTTCGTGGTGGTGCGCACCCATGACTCCGAGACTTGGGAGATCCTTCGCGGCAAAGGCCACGTGGTGAGTCGCGACGGCCGCTTCGCATGTCTGTATCTGCCCTACCACCTCATGGGGGTTGAAACCGTTCAGACGATCTTCGCCGCCGCCCAAGGCCAGGCTGTTTCGGACCGCATGCCCACCAGTCACGTGATGCTCGCGGGCCGAGCAGAGAAAGACCTGCCAGCGGGGACGGTCCTGCATATGGGGGGCCACCATCACGACGTCGAAGGCGTCTCGCCCGTACTGCTCAATGTCTCTGAGTCCTCCGATGCTTCTGTCGCTCCGCTGTACTTTGCGGCGCACCGCACGCTCAGCCGTGATGTCGGCCAGGGCCAACTCATCACAGCTCAGGACCTGTAATACCGAACCGATGCAGCAGGGGGTAAATCTCCCTTCCTGCACCCAAAGAGTCTTAGTGCTTTTCCACCCCGAGAAGGATTCATCATGTCCGATGTGTATGTGCTGTCCATATTCCTAGCAGCCGTGATCGCCCTGGTCCTATTGATCGCGCGCTTCAAGGTCCACCCCGTCGCGACGCTGTTCATAGTGGTGGTGGCTCTCGGGCTGGCTCTGGGCATGGGGGGCGCTGAAATTATTGCTCTTGTCAACGAAGGATTCGGCAACACCATGGCGAGCGTAGGACTGCTGGTGATCCTCGGGTGCGTGTTGGGCAAGCTGCTTGAACTCAGCGGAGCGGCTCTGAAGATCACAGAATCTGCTCTGAAACTCTTCTCAGAAAAGCGTGTGCCCTGGGCCATCGCCCTGGCTTCCTCGGTCATCGGCATCCCGCTGATCGCGGATTCTGCCGTGATCATGCTGATTCCGGTGGTTTCGATGATCGCTGCGCAGACCGGCATTTCTATGATGCGACTGGGTCCGATCCTCTACATCGGGGCATACGTCATGACCTCGGTCATTCCTCCGGGTCCTGGCCCTCTTGCGTCAGCATCCCTGCTGGGCGTCGGCATCGGAGAGGCGATCCTCTACGGCTTCGCCGTGGGCATCCCCGGAATCATCGCAGCCACGATCTACCTCATGACCATCAAGACCCACGTCGACCCCAAACCTGAGTTCGTCAATGTGGAATCAGCGGCTGAGGGCGATCAGTCCGGCGTCTCCGGGGGAACCACCAAGATCGATACCAGCCGCATCTCGCTTGCCGCGGCACTGGCCCCGGTCCTGACCCCTATTCTTCTGATCACCATCGCGGCCTTCGTCTCACCGCTGCTGCCTGAGGGTGGCATCGCCTATGAGACGCTCGCCTTCCTTGGCGCACCCGTGGTTGCCCTGTTCATCGGTTGCCTCCTCGTGCTCCCGATGTTCGGTAGTCGGTGGAAGGACAAGGAAACCCTCAACGACATGTTTGAGGGTGGACTCCGCGTCGCCGCGCTGCCCCTGGCGCTCACCGGTGTAGGCGGCGCGCTGGCGCTGCTGATCCGCGAGACGGGTGTCGCGGAGAACGTGGCAGAAGGCATCCAGTCCGTGGGCATCGCCCCGCTTCTGATTCCCTTCTTGGTCGCCGCTGCGGTGTGCTCGATCACGGGTTCAAACATCCTCGGCGTCATGACTGCCGCAGCCATCATGGAACCCCTGATGGACACTCTTGGGCTGGCCCCAATCGTGGTCTACCTCTCCTGCGCCACCGGCGCCCAGATCATGAAACACGCCAACAGCTCCGGGTTCTGGGTCACCACGACACTGTCCAATATGACCGTGGGACAGGGCATTCGATCTATCGGAATCGCCTCCTTGATCTCAGGGGTCGTCGGGTTCCTGGTATTGAACCTCATGGTCCTCACCGGAATCGTCTAGGGAGAAATCGACATGCAACTAGGCGCAATAGCTGATGACCTCACCGGAGCCACCGATCTTGCGATCGCTCTGACAAACGCGGGCTTCCAGACGCTCGTCGTTCCAGAAAAGGGACTGTCCACGCCTGCGGAAGCACAGGAGCTGCTCCATATCGACGCGGTCGTTGTCGCGCTGAAAACGCGGACCTCACCGGCCCAAGAGGCAGTTGACCGGTCCCTCGAGGCGCTGAAATGGCTCCAAGCCGCAGGGTGTGAGCAGTTCTATTTCAAATACTGTTCCACCTTCGATTCCACCGACCAGGGCAATATCGGCCCAGTGGCGGAAGCCCTGATGGACGCACTTGGCGCATCGATCACAGTGGTGGCCCCCGCATTCCCTGCCACCGGAAGAACGGTCTACCAAGGGAATCTTTTTGTCTATGACCTGCCCCTGCATGAAAGCTCCCTGAGCGAGCATCCACTGACGCCTATGCGCGATTCCAATATCGCGCGTCTATTAGCGCCTCAGGTGGGGCCTCGTGCGCGCATCGAGCTGCTCAACCTTCAAACCATCCTCAGCGGTGAAGCAGCAGTTGAGGATCATCTCGAGAAGCTCGCCCGGGCCGGCACGCGGTACGTCGTGGTCGATGCGATCACAGAAGCGCACCTGCGGACGGTCGCCGCTGCCTGCAAGGACATGCAGCTTCTCACCGGTGGATCAGGCCTCGCCGCAGGACTCTCCGGACCGCATGCATCGGGAGCCGCTGAACTCGAGCAGCATCAGGGACGAATGATCACCCTCTCGGGCAGTGCTTCCAGAACCACCCAGGCCCAGGTGCAATACGCGGCGGAACGGGGTCGCGGAATCAAGATCGATGTCGAGGGCCTCCGGGAGAACATGTCTCAGGCGGTGGACAAGCTGATCGAAGCCGTCCTCGAAGTGGAACAAGACGTGCCCACGGTGGTCTACGCGACCGCTTCTCCTGGGGACGTCGTGTCAACAGCAGACGCTGGGCTCATCGAAGAGTGTCTTTCATCCTTGGCGGTTGAGCTGAGTCGACTCGACGCGGTCCGCGGCATCATCGTCGCGGGAGGGGAAACCTCGGGGGCTGTCATAGACGCTCTGGGCGTCACCGCCATGACCACTGGGCCGCAATTGGCCCCGGGAGTGGCATGGGTGCAAGCGCGTACCGCCAACGCCCAGGAAGTGTCGCTTGTGCTCAAATCCGGAAACTTCGGGTCGGTCGACCTGTTCACCGAGGCATGGGGTGTGAAGGGATGACCGTCGACAAGTTACGCAGCGCCGTTGTCATGGGCGGCCGGAGAGTTGTCAACCTCGGGCTCAGCCCCGGCAGCTCAGGGAATTTCTCAGCGCGCGGTGAGGATGCGCTGTACATGTCTCCCACAGGTGTTTCACTGGGTGCCCTCCAGGAGGACCAGCTCTCGGTCATCTCGCTGGCTGGCGAGCAGATCGCGGGCCCGAAGGCGTCTAAGGAACTGCCGCTCCACACTGCGATGTATGCCAAGGATCCAGTGGCGCAGGTCGTCCTACATTTACACTCGCCACACGCGACAGCCGTTTCCTGCCTGAAGGCATACTCCGAGCGTTCCGCGCTTCCTGCCGTGACGCCATACTTGGTGATGCGTGTCGGACGAGTCCCGCGAGTTGCCTATGCGCCGCCGGGCTCCGTGGATCTGGGGGAGCGAATGCTCGAGATAGAGGGGTCCTTCCATGGAGCTTTGCTGGCTAATCACGGGCTGATCGTCTCGGGTAAGGACGTCGAACAGGCCATAGATAGAGCGATCGAGATCGAGGAGTCTTGCAGGATATACCTGCAGCTCCTGGGGACTCCTGCACAATGGCTGACGCAGGACCAGGCCGCTCAGTTGAGCCAGACCTACGGAACCGATTGGTAGCACCCGTCCCGTTTTACCTCCCCCAACGTGGTTTAGCTGGCGTTCTCCAGCGCCGGTAAAATACATAAGGGGAGGTAAAACGCTGGTGGAACTGTCAGGGAAATCCTCGACTGTGCACAATCTGCTCGTATATGTTGAACACAGCGCGGACTGACCGCACAGCATATGGAGGCGAAATGACTCAATACCCAGGCCAGAACGATCCCGAGGACGAGAACCGCACCCCGGGGGAGGCCACAGGTTCAAACTCTGAGGGTTCGGAAGACGTTCCCAAGAAGCAGGAGCAGACCCCCGAGGCCCCGCATGGGGATCAGCCCACTCGACCGATCGGGAGCAACCCCGCCGAGCCGCAGGGTCCGGGCTACGGTGCGCCCAGCCACACTACGCCGGGCCAGCCAGCTCGGCCGGGTCAGCCAGGATCGACAACTCCAGGTCAGCCGGGCCAGGGTCCCTATGGTCAGTCCGGCTCTTCAGCTCAGCAGCCTCCTTCATCAGGTTCCGCGCCTTCCGGCTATGGCTACGGTCAGCAGTCGGGTGGGTATTCGGCCCACTCGGGTCCGAGCTCCGCTTCGGGACAGCCTGGTCAGTATCAGCCAGGTCAGTACGGCACTCAGAACCAGCCCGGACAGGGCGGCCCCCAGTACCAGGGGCAGTACACGGGTGGTCAGTATCAGCAGCCGTATCCTCCGCAGTACCCGCAGAGCCCGGTTCCACCGAAGAAGAGCAACTCGGTCGAAGGCAAGAACTTCTTCGCCGCCCTGTTCGATTTCTCCTTCCAGAGCTTCGTGACGGTGAAGTTCGCGAAATTCATCTACGCGATCCTGATTATTTTCATCGCACTGGGCTACCTGATCGTCGTCGTTTCTGGATTCGTCGATAGTGCGGCCACGGGACTCCTCTTCTTACTGCTGGGCTGGATCCCCGCGATGATCTACCTGATCCTGTTCCGCATCACGCTGGAGTTCATGATCGCGCTGGTCCGCACCTCGCAGAACACCGCCGGGACTCGCTCAGAAATCGAGTTGCTGCGTTCTGAGCTGAAGGACCGCAAATAAGCTCGACCGGTTTCCACCGGTTATAACGACGACGGCGCCTGATCCTCCACATGGAGGGTCAGGCGCCGTCGTCGTTGTGTTGGCTAAACGCTCAGTTCAGCTCCACGATCACGGGAGCGTGGTCCGAGGCGCCCTTGCCCTTGCGCTCCTCGCGGTCGATGGAGGCAGAGCTGACGCGCTCGGTCAGCGCGGGGGAGCCGAGCACGAAGTCGATGCGCATGCCCTCCTTCTTCGGGAAGCGCAGCTTGGTGTAGTCCCAGTAGGTGTAGACGCTAGGACCCGGGGTGTGGGGCCGCACGACCTCGGTGTATCCGCTGTCCAAAAAGGCCTGGAAGGCGGCGCGTTCGGGGGCGGAGACGTGCGTGAGGCCCTGGTCGCGGAAGAAGTCGATGTCCCAGACGTCCTCGTCCTGCGGGGCGATGTTGAAGTCACCCATGAGCGCGATCTGCGCCTTCGGGTCCTCGCGCAGCCAGCCCTGGGCATTGTCATTGAGCTGACGCAGCCAGTTGAGCTTGTACTCCATGTGTTCGTCTTCGAGCGCGCGGCCGTTGGGGACGTAGAGGCTCCAGATGCGCACGTCGCCGCAGGTGGCTGCGATCGCGCGGGCCTCCTGAATGGGGTCCTTGCCTCCCTTGCCGAAGACCGGCTGGTCCGCGAAGGTGCGCTCCACGTCCTTCATGCCCACGCGGGAGGCGATGGCCACGCCGTTCCACTGGCTCAGACCGAAGTGTGCGACGTCGTAGCCATTGGCCTCGAAGAGCTCCCAGGGGAAGTTCTCGTCCTTGCACTTGGTCTCCTGGATCGCCAGGACATCCACGTCAGATCGATCCAGCCAGGCTTCCACCCGGTCAGCTCGAGCCCGCATTGAGTTCACGTTCCATGTAGCAATCCGCATGGGCTCAAAACTACCAGCGACGCGCGGCGGCACGACTCTCAGCTGTGGCGAGGTGAATCAGCTGTGACGCCACCAGTCGTCCTGGATCGAGACCGGCACTGTGCGCTTGTGTCGGGTGCGCAGGTAGTGCCGCTCCAAGATCTCGGCTTCGCTGTCTGGGATCTCCCGGCCCTCGAGGTAGTCATCGATGTGGTCGTAGCTGACACCGAGTTCGGTTTCATCGAGCTGACCGGGGCTGTCATCGAGCAGATCCGCGGTGGGTGCCTTGGACCAGAGGGTCTCCGCGGCATCCAGGTGCTTGAGCAGCTGGCGGACCTGGCGCTTGTTGAGTGTGAACAGTGGCAGGATATCCGCGCCGCCGTCGCCGTATTTGGTGAAGAAACCGGTGATGGACTCGGCGCCGTGGTCAGTGCCGACCACCAGAAGATTATGTTCGCCGCCCACCGCGTATTGAATGGTCATCCGAAGTCTGGCTTTGACGTTGCCGCGGTGGTAATCGACCATGGGACGGCCGAACGCGTCGTTGAAGGCGTCATCCACGCCGGTCACGGCCTTCTCGATGTTGACGCTGTGGAGATGATCGGGGCCGATGAACTCCACAGCGGCGGCCGCGTCTTCGGCGTCGTGCTGGACTCCGTGAGGGAGGCGCACTGCGTGGAACTGGGCCTCGAGGCCTTCCTCGCGCAGCTTCTCCGCCGCGAGCTGGCAGAGCTTTCCGGCCAGCGAGGAGTCCACGCCGCCGGAGATGCCGAGCACGAAACCTTTGACGCCTGCGGTCTTGGCATATTCGACCAGGAACTCTACGCGCCGGGACACTTCCTCGGCGGGATCGATCTCGGGCTTGACGCCCATCTCTTCCACGATGTCTGTCTGTAGCTCACGCATTCCCCGAGTCTACCCACGCCGAAGTTTCACCTGGGTGACGGATAGCTGTGTGTCCACCGGATGTGCAGGGCTCCGCGGCTGGCCCCCCAATGAGAGCCCCGGCGTTGACCTCAGCACAGCTGGGGCGCAGAACCATAGGATGGGGTTCATGACTGAGACCGCCGCCGGAACCCAGCCCGCCGATCATTCCGCTGACCGCCAGCGCCTGCAGGAGCTCATCTCCGAGCTCGCCGTGGTGCGCGGCAAGGTCACGCTCTCCTCCGGCAAGGAGGCCGACTACTACATCGACCTGCGCCGGATCACCCTGCAGCATGAGGCTGCCCCATTGGTGGGCCGGGTCATGCGGCACCTCCTCGCCGAGGCGGGCGTCGAGTACGTCGCCGCCGGTGGCCTGACCATGGGGGCAGACCCGGTAGGCACCGCGGTGATGCATGCCGCCGCGCAGGACGGTGCCGCAACGGACGCCTTCGTGGTTCGGAAGGCGCAGAAGTCCCACGGCATGGGCCGCCAGGTAGAGGGCCCCAGCGTGGAAGGCCGCAAGGTGGTGGTCCTCGAGGACACTTCGACGACTGGCGGATCGGCACTGACCGCGGTGGAAGCTGTCCGGGCTGCGGGCGGGATCGTGCAGGCGGTGGCAGTCATCGTTGATCGCGATACCGGCGCCAAGGAACACATCGAAGCCACCGCGGGCGTGCCGTATCTCTTTGCGTACTCGAAGAACGACCTCGGCCTGGACTGAGGCTGCCTCCCTCCATTGACGATCATCGATATACAGGGCTAGTCTCGGTATATCGAACAATGTCGATGCATGTACGTGACGCTCCTGGCGTCGCGGCGGTGCGCCTCGAGATGGAGTCATGATGGAAGCCAAGACCGCCAGCGAAACTGGACTGCCCGTCGTCGTCATTGGGGCTGGACCTTCGGGCTTGGCCGCGGCCGCGCACCTGCTCGAAGGAGGCCTGGAGCCGCTGATCTTGGAGGCCGAGTCCCAGGTAGGCGCCGCCATCCGGCAGTGGGGTCATATCAAGCTCTTCTCGCCCTGGCGCTATAACGTCGATTCCGCGGCCGTGGCGCTCCTGGAGCCCACGGGTTGGGAGACTCCGCGCGCCACCGCACTTCCCACCGGAGCCGAGCTGGTGGAGAACTACCTCGAACCACTCGCGCAGACTCCCGCCTTGGCCTCGCGGATCCGGACCGATCACCGGGTGCTGGCGATCAGCCGTGGCCAGCGGGACAAGACCCACGTCTTGGCGCGTGCCGGGAAGCCCTTCGTGTTGCGCGTGGCCCATGCGGGCGAGGTCCTTGAGCTGCATGCCCGTGCGGTCATCGACGCTTCGGGCACCTGGGGCACTCCGAATCAGCTGGGGTCCTCGGGGCTCCCGGCTCTGGGCGAAGAGAGTCCCGAGGTGGCGCAGCGGCTGCTGGGTTCCCTTCCCGACGTCCTCGGCACCGAAGCTGACCGGCTGAGCGGGCGCCACACCCTGGTGGTGGGCGCCGGGCACAGCGCGATCAATACCCTGCTCAATCTGGCCGCGCTGAAGCGCGCCGACCATGCCACCACCATCAGCTGGGCCATCCGCGGGAATTCCGCCGAGCGCGTCTATGGCGGTGGCGACGCGGATCAGCTCCCCGCTCGCGGTGCCCTGGGTCAGCGGCTGCGCAGGCTCGTGGAGGAAGGCGAGATCACGCTGGTCACCGGTGCCGAAGTCCACGCCTTGGAGTGGACGGGTGGTGACACCGAGTCAGACACCAACCCCCAGAACGACGACGACGCAATCCCCGCTCTGCGCATCACCTTCGCGGATGGTCGTGACATCAGCGTTGACTACCTCGCCGCCGCCACCGGGTTCCGCCCGCAGCTGGAGATGCTGCGTGAACTGCGCTTGGAACTGGATCCCGCGGTGGAATCCCCACGGAAACTGGCGGCGCTGATCGATCCCGAGTTCCACTCCTGCGGCACGGTGGAGGCCCACGGTGCTGATGTCCTGGCGCACCCGGAGGAAGGCTTTTTCCTCGCCGGAATGAAGTCCTATGGGCGGGCGCCCACGTTCCTGCTCGCCACCGGATACGAACAGGTCCGTTCCATCGCGGCACATCTGGCCGGGGCCGATGCCAGCGCGCAGAACCTGAATCTTCCCGAGACCGGGGTCTGTTCAGGGGTGAGCGCGCCCGAACCAGGTGAAACGCCGTCCTGTGGCGTCCCAGATTCAAACGAGGCTCAGGATCCCAGCGCGGAGAGCGAGTCCTGCTCGACGCCATCACCGGAACCAGTGGGGGCAGGCGCCGGAGGGAGAATCGGCGCTTCCACCGGGGTGCTGCACGGCCGCTCCGGCTGAGGTCTGCGGGCGTTGAACGGGTGACCCCATCGAAACGAGCGGTCCTCATCGGACTGTGCCTGACCCAGGTCACTTCATGGGGTGTGCTCTTCTACGCATTCCCGGTGCTGCAGCCCAGAATTTCGGCTGACACAGGGTGGTCCGCGACGGTCTTGACCGCGGCGTTCTCCGCCGCTCTCGTAGTCTCCGGTCTGCTGGGGATCCCGTTGGGACGAGTCCTGGACCGGCGCGGACCCCGGCTCATCATGACCGCCGGAGCGGTGCTTGCTGCCCTGGGCCTGCTGGGGGTGGCCGCTGCGTCGTCGTACTGGGTGTTTCTGTTGAGCTGGTTGGTGATTGGGGTCTCCATGTCGGGGACGCTGTATCAGCCTGCTTTTGCGGCGCTGACCAGATGGTACGGACCACGTCGGATCTTCGCTCTGACCATGGTGACCCTTGCCGGCGGTTTGGCCAGCACGGTCTTCGCGCCCGTGACGGAGGCGCTGGCCGCGCAGCTGAGTTGGCGAGAGACCTACGTGGTGCTTGCGGTGGTGCTCGGCGTGCTGGTGATTCCGGTGCACGCGGTGGTGCTGAGTAGACCCTGGCCGGTGGAGCACGCCCCGCGGGCATCGGCGTCACGAGCGGAAGCTGAGAGGTCGCAGCCCTCGCACTTACATTCCCCACACCCGCAGCAGGCCACCGACGACTACGCTCCTTCCATCATGCGCAGCCGCGCCTACGTGTTGCTGGTGATCGGGGTCGCGCTGGGCGCGGTGGCCATGTATGCCGGGTTGATCAACCTGGTGCCGATGCTCATTGAACGCGGGGTCTCGCCGATGGTGGCCGCCTGGGTGCTCGGGCTTGGTGGGGTCGGCCAGGTCATCGGGCGGTTCTTCTACGCGCGGCTGGACCGGGCTACCAGCGTGCGGCAGCGCAGTGTGCTCATCTACGCGCTGCTAGCACTGACTACGGCGGCTCTCGCGTGGAACATCACAGCGGAGGTGCTGCTCGTGCTGATCTCCATGACCGCCGGCGTCGCCCGTGGGATCGTCACGCTGCTCCAGGCCACCGCCGTCACCGACCGGTGGGGGACACGGGAGTACGGACGGCTCTCCGGGGTGCTCAATGGGCCGATGATGCTTGCAGTGGCGATCGCCCCGTTTCTGGGTGCGGTCCTCGCCGATCGGCTGGGCAGCTACGAAGCGATGTTCGGCGTGTTGGCGGCGCTCGCGGTCCTTGGCCTGGTCGCGATCGCCGCGAGCATCCCCGCAGATGGACCGCGGGCGTAAAGCGGCCGTGGGTGTGCGCCAGGCACCCCCGCTCCAATCCACTGGTCAATTTTAGGGAGTTTACAAGCGAAATCGACCATTAGAATCACGAAATTTGACCAGTAGATCTGGGGATGTGGATAACCCACGGGAGACCCTGGGTTTTCGGCACACTTGCCCTATGGACGGGCTCCCGCAACGGTTCACCACTTGCGCTTTCACCGCGATGGAAGCTTCGCACGAAGGCGTTCCCCCGGAGAGGTTGCGGCGCAAAGACGTCGTTGCTCTGGGGTCTGGCGTCTATGTTCCGAGTGTGCTCGCCGATTCATGTACGCCACTCCGGTTGCTTGAGCTGAAAGCTGCTGCCCTGCTCCGCGACCGCCCCGAGATATGGGTCTCCCACGTCAGCGCTGCCAAAATTCAAGGGTTATGGCTTCCGGATAGGCTCCTGCACGATGGACGTCTTCACCTGTCCCAGCCAGCGGAGCCGCACGTCAGGCTGCGGAGAGAAGGGGTCTGCGGGCATCGGGTCTCAGTCCGGCCTATCGACCTCACCACACGCAACAACCTCAAGGTCACCACCCCCGCGCGGACCTGGCTCGACGTCGCAAGTTCTTGCACTGTGCGGGAGCTGATCATCTTGGGAGACCAGCTCGTCCGTCATCCGTACCCGCGCTTTGAGGGCCGCACCCAACCCCACGCGACTCCCGCAGACCTGACGAACCTCCTGGCAGAGACCAAGGGAACGGCCGGACGACGACGCTGCCTCACCGCCCTGACCTGGATCCGCGTAGGCGCTGATTCCGTGCAAGAGACCCTGCTGCGGCTGGCGCTGATCCGTGCAGGACTCCCGGAGCCGGAGCTCCAGGTCCCCGCACTACCGGGAACCAGAAGTTCCCCGCGGACAGACCTCGGCTATCCAGAGCTCAAGATCGCGATCCAATACGAGGGGGATACCCATTTCACCCCCGCACAGCAGCGGGCAGACCAGCGCCGGGACAACATCTTCCTTGCCGAGGGGTGGGTGGTGCTGCGCTTCAATGCAGAGGACGCCCGGGAGGGATTCAGGCGCGCGGTGGAACAGGTCCGCGCAACACTCACGGCCCGCAACGCTCTGAGCCAAGCGCGGGAAGGCGCCCTGATCACCAATCGCTAAGCTGAGCCGATGCAGCACCGAACCAGCTCAGAGGACCCCGCGTGAGCGGTACTGCCCTCGGGATGGTTCTGCTGGCTGCGGTTCTCCACGCCATCTGGAACATCGCGGCGAAGAGCGCGAAGGGGGACGCCACCACTTTCGTCTGGCTGTACTCCACCGTCGGGGCGCTGATCTGCTTGCCCATCGGGATCATCGATGTCGCGCGCAACGGAGCTCCTCCGCTGCTGGGACTCCTCGGCGCCGCCGCGGTCAGCGGAGCGCTGCACATCGTGTATTCGATGTTCCTCCAGACCGGCTACCGCAAAGCCGATCTCGGCGTCGTCTACCCGGTGGCCCGCGGGGTGGGCCCGCTGCTGACCATCCTGGTGGCGGTCGCTTTTCTCGGTGAACGGCCCGGCGGAATCGCGCTCGCGGGTGGGTTGCTCATCATCGGCGGCATCCTGGTAGTCACTGGACGCGAACTCTTTCGCCCAGCTTTCGGGCTCACCACGGGGCTGCGCTACGGCGCGGCGACCGGGGCGGCCATCGCCGGATATACCCTCTGGGACAGCTACGCGGTGGGGGACGCGAACCTGCCCCCGATCCTGTACTTCGGTCTCAGTGCGCTCGCGCAATCGCTGTTCATGCTTCCCTGGGTGATTCGGAAACGGGGTCACCTCGGACCCGTCTGGGCCTCGAACTGGCTTCAGGTGCTTTTGATCGCGGTGCTTTCCCCGGCGGCCTACATCCTCGTCCTCTACGCGCTGACCACGACGTCTGTGGCACTTGTCGCCCCGGTGCGTGAATCCTCGATCATCGTCGGAGCGCTGCTGGCCTGGTGGATCTTCAAGGAACCTCACCCAGCACGGCGCATCCTCGGTGCCGTGGTGGTCGCCGTGGGCATCGCCGCCGTCGCGCTGAGCTGACCAGGAATCCCCTACGCCAGACGGGCTTCTCGGGCAAGGATTGCGGCCTGCATCCGCGAGTTCAGCTGTTGTTTCGCGAGGATATTGGAGACGTGAGTCTTCACGGTGGCGAGGCTGACGAAGAGTTCCTGCGCGATAGCCGCGTTGGAAAGACCCCGACCCAGGACCGCCAGCACGTCCAGCTCCCGCGGGGTCAACTCCGTGGAGAGCTCGCCCCTACCATCACTGGCAAAGGATCCGGCAGACGACGGCGCTCCCGCTTCCCCGTCCAGACCGGGGCTCCCCGAGAACTGCGCGCCGGCTGCACCACCGGCGAACTCGCGCAGCAGCTTCCGAGTCACCTCCGGGGCGAGGACACCATCACCAGCCGCGACCCGGCGGATCGCCTCGATCAGCTGGGCCGGCTCCACAGATTTCAGCAGGAACCCGGCAGCCCCAGCCCGCAACGCACCAAACACCACTTCATCCACGTCGAAGGTGGTCAGCATCAACACGTGAGTCGAGAACTCAGTCACGATACGGCGCGTGGCGGAGATTCCGTCGGTGCCGGGCATACGGGCATCCATCAACACCACATCGGGCCGCAACACTGAAACTTGCGCGACGGCAGCCGCACCGTCGGAGGCCTCTCCGATGACCTCGATTCCGTCTGCGGTGTCCAGCAACAGCCGGAGTCCCGCACGGATACTGGAGTGATCGTCCGCGATCACCACGCTGATGTGGTCTTTATTCATGCCCGCACCTCTTTCAGTGGCAGCTCTGCCTCAACGGTCCACATGCCAGATGCCGCAGGGAGGGAGGGCGATGTCTCGGTGGAGGGGCCCGCGCGCAGGGATCCCCCGATCAGCTCGACTCGTTCTCGCATCACGGCCAGTCCCACACCAGTGCCGAGGGAAGTGGCGCCGTCGTCGTCGCTCTGGTTCTCGGGCTCGGTGGAAGTGACAGCGAGATCCCCTACTGGGGAGGTGACCCGGAGCACGAGCAGTTGGCGCTTGCGGCGCAGCGTCACCTCGGCCTGGGCCTGGCCATGCTTCTGCGAATTGGTCAACGATTCCTGCAACACCCGCAGCAGGACGTGGTGTTGGCCCGGGGAGAGATCCTCAGGCGGTTCGCCTTCTACATGTAGACGCATGCCGCGGTCCTTCGCCCGGGCCAGCACTTCCGCCCAGCTAGTGCCATCGAGCAGCTCTTGGTAGTTCAGGGTCTCCGTCTCCAGAGAGACCCCTTCGCCGCGCAGCAGCAGGACCATCTCGCGCAGCTGCTCCAAGGCTTCTACGCTGATGCTGCGGATGTTCCCCAGCGCACGGCGGTCCCGCTCAGTGTCGGCCTCCACATTGAGCACGGCCCCAGAGGTCAGCGCGATCGCGGAGACCTGTGCGGAGACCACATCGTGGAGCTCGCGCGCCATCCGCTGCCGTTCGGCCGCGATGGCTTCCCGGCGCATACTCGCCTGTCGGCGCAACATGCCGGCGTGGCGTTCAGCCTCCAACTGGGGGCGGACATCAGGCTCCTCCCACAGCGGATACCCCCGCCGGACCTCAGCCGCCCACCACAGTGGCATCAGCAACACGGCCAGTCCGACAAGCGTGAGGCTCAGCGCACCTTCCCAGTCCGTCCCGAGTGCCAGTCCCACCACGGCAAAGCCCCCGGTGATGCCGGTCAGCGCTGCCGCCGAGATCTTCACCGCGCGCTTGGATCCGCGGATGCCCATGTTGTAGACCAGGTCAGAGAGGCACAGCAGGATTCCGGCGTTGACACCGATGCTGAGATCCAGCAGGACTATGCCGCCGCCGAGAGTCAGCGCCAGCGCCGGGCGACGGATCCGCAGCAAGAGCGCCCCGGCCATCAGGCCCAGCGGAATCAGATGCCACCACTGCTGGGGAGTCACGCCAAGAGCGCGCCACCAGGGCAGCTCGGCCACACCCGCCCAGCCCACGGCAAGGATCAGCACTGCGACGCTGAGCGTCAGCAGGGACTGCAGGTGTGCCCTCACGCTCGGCCTCATGCCCATATTCGACCACAGTGTGGCGGCAGTCGCCTCCTACCAAAGAGGGAGAACGACGACGACGCCCGGCAAGTCTCGATCCTTTGACCGATGTGCCCGCCACTTTGCGCGGGTCAGGCTGGGTCCATGATCACTGACTTGCTGACTGGTGTGGACACGATCTGGGCGCTGCTCGGTGCGCTCACCGTGCTCGCGCTGTTGGACTCCACGAGCTTCGGCACCCTGCTCATCCCGGTCTGGCTCTTGATGGCTTCGGGGCGACTGCGTGCGGGCCGGGTCCTGGTGTACCTCGCGGTGGTGGCGGGAGCCTACGCGCTGATTGGGCTGGTTCTGCTGGGAAGCCTCCTGCTCTTCGGCGACCAGTTGATCAACGGCTTCGCGCACGCACAGCAGATGCCCGTTGTCCTGTTCGCCCAGCTCGCGCTCGGGGCAGGGTTGATCGCCTACAGTTCTCGGCTAGATCCGATGAGCGCCGCGGGCAAGGAGCGCAAACGTCGGCGTGAGGAATCGCGCGGTACTGCCGGCCGCGTGCGCAGATTCCGCGAACGCGCGGTGGGGGAGGGAGCTCATGGTGGGCTCGGTCCGCTGATGCTGCTCGGTCTGGCGGCGGTGGGTCTGGAGGTGGCTACTCTGCTGCCGTACCTGGCGGGGATCGGACTGGTGGCTGCCGCGGATCCCGGTCTACCGGCAGCGCCGGCCCTCATCTTGTTCTATTGCGTGGTGATGATTCTCCCGGCGCTGGTCCTGCTCGCGGCGAGGGTGTTTGCGCACCGGGCATTGGAGCGGCCACTGCGCTGGCTGGAAGGATTCCTCAGCCGGCACGCGAACGGCACCGTGGCATTGATCCTGTTCCTAGTGGGCCTGTGGCTGGGGATCAATGCCCTCGGTGTATTGGAAGAGGCGGGAGTGAATCTGCCAATCGGGTGACCCAGGTTGGTTCCTGGTGAGTCCCGAGTGAACCTCGGCTGACCGGAAGTCCGGGTCCTCGCCAACGGGTAGCGCTATGCTCCTGCAAGGGTGCTGCCCTCTATCAGCACCGCGCGATCGGCGAGTAGATGCTGCCCGCCTCCTCTCAGAATGGACTTCTTCCATGACCCGTACTGTCCTTCTCGCCGGTGCCACCGGAGACCTTGGCACTCGCATCGTTCGGGAACTCCTCCAGCACGACGTCCGGATCCGGGTCCTCACCCGCCCCGGCAGCCGGAGCTCAGCCGCCCATTTCGGCGATCAGGACCGGATCGATATCGTCGCCGCCGAATATTCCGATCACGCCGCACTGGCCCGGGCCGCTGCGGGTACTGACGTCGTCGTCTCTGCGATCAATGGTGTCCGCTCAGTAATCATCGATTCTCAGCGCGCCTTGCTGGAGGCGGCCATCACGGCCGGTATGCCGAGATTCATTCCCTCGGACTACTCCGCCGATTACCGTCGAATCGACCGGGACAGCAACCGCAATTTCGAGCTGCGTCGGGAGTTTGCGGCCGAAGTGGACGCGACCCCGGTCCACGCCACCTCGATCCTCAACGGCATGTTCACCGACCTCCTCACCGGCGCGGCGCCCATGATCCTCTTTGACCGCCACCGGGTGCTCTTCTGGTCATCGGCGGATCAGCTGCTGGATTTCACCACCAGGGACGACGCCGCCCGAGTGACCGCTCTGGCCGCGCTGGATGACACCGCCCCACGGTTCGTCGAGGTCGCCGGTTCCCAGCTCAGCGCGCGGGACGTCGCCGAGATCATGACGGAGCTGACCGGGACCCCGTTCAAGCTGCAGTGGGCGGGAACCGCGGGCTCCCTCTCGGCAATGAGCAAGGTGGGTAAGCGTCTGGCGAAGAATCCTGATGAGACGTTCCCGGCGTGGCAGGGGATGCAGTACTTCGTGTCTATGTTCAGCGGACAGGCGCAGCTGCGGCACGTGGATAACAACCGCTACGGAGCCCACAGCTGGACCACGGTGCGCGATGTGCTCGCCGCGCACCTGGCCGGGACACGCGACTAGTCTTCGGTCTGGCCCAGCGACCGTTGCAGCAGCACCGTACTCAGCGTCTGTCCGCGCTTGACCCCCACGTCTGCGAGCCGGCCCACCTCGGTGAACCCGAGCTTCACATGCAACGCGTAGGAGGCAGCGGTGGACTCGTCATCGGTCAGCACGGCGATGACCTGGAGGCGCCCGGCAGCCTCGCATCGGGCCAGCAGCTCAGTCAGCAGCGCACGCCCGATTCCGCGCCCCTGCGTGCCGGGGGCTAAGTACACGGTGTCCTCCACGGTGTGCCGGTACGCCGATTTCCGCCGCCAGTGACCGGCATAGGCAAAGCCGACGACGACGCCGGCCTCCTCCGCAACAAGGAATGGATGATCGGCGGCCTTCTTCTCCTCCAGGCTGGCCGCCCACTCCTCCACACTCATCGGCTCCTCGCTGAAGGTGGTCACCGTGTGGTGGGCGTAGTGGGTCTGGATCTCGACCACGGCTGGCAGGTCGCGTGGCTCGGCGGCGCGGATCTGCAGGGTGGGGTGTGGCGTGGTGGCTTCGGGCATGAGAGGAGCATAATCTGCGGAGCTCTGCCGCGGGACAGCTGGACTTGTCGGTCGGGTAGTTGGACCACTCCGGTGGGATAACCGGACCACCGGGGTGGGATAGCCTCGAATCCATGGACGAATCTGCGCAGCCCACCGAACGTGAGATCGGACTGGGCCCGTGGGAGGGGCCGTGGCCCGAAGGTGAGCACTACGACCCCGAGCTGCTGCGCGAGGGCGACCGCCGCAATGTGGTCGACGAGTACCGGTATTGGTCCCATGAGGCGATCGTCGCGGATCTTGATTCGCGCCGGCATGACTTCCATGTGGCCATCGAGAACTGGCAGCACGATTTCAACATCGGCACGGTGGTGCGCACCGCGAACGCGTTCATGGCCAAAGAGGTTCACATCATCGGGCGCCGCCGCTGGAACCGCCGCGGCGCCATGGTCACCGACCGCTACCAACACGTCCGCCATCACCCCACCGTGGAAGACTTCGTGGCCTGGGCTGAATCTGAGGACCTGCCGGTGCTCGGCGTCGACCTGTTCCCGGATTCCCGGCCGATCGAGACCTATGAGCTGCCCAAGCGCTGTGTGCTGGTGTTCGGTCAGGAGGGTCCCGGGCTCAGCGAGGAGGTGCGGGAAGCCGCGAAAGACACGCTCTCCATCGCGCAGTTCGGCTCCACGAGGTCCATCAATGCAGGGACCGCCGCGGGGATCGCGATGCACGCCTGGATCCGGCAGCACCGCTTCAACGGCTGAATCGGCTTGCCATTGGCGGCGCGGACCGACAGGCGGCAGGGAAGCCTCGAACGACTAATATTCCGGTCATGACGGAAGATCGCGTGTCGACCTCGCTCACAATCGAGGCATTTCCTGACAAGGTCTGGCGCATACTCACCACAGACAGGTCAGCGTGGTGGCCCGAGATGGAGTTCGACGCCGCTCCGGGTGCGCCCCTCGTGGAGACCTGGGTCGAGAACGGCGTGTCACTCCAAGCCCAAGGGGCCGTGACCGCCGCCGAGCCCCCGCACCTACTGGCATTTCAGTGGACCGAACCCTCCTGGACGCGGGACCTCACAGTTCGGGTTCGTCTAGTTGCGGTCGGGGAGAACACAGAGGTGACGATCACAGAGCAGGGGTTTGTGAGCGCAGGGACTCCACCCACGCTGCCGTCCCAGCACGAGGCTGGCTGGCGTCATCACCTGCAGGAATTGCGCAAAGCAGTCCTGGGCGGAGATTGACGCGTAATGATCCCGCTTCGTGTCCAGGTAATCCAGGCTGCTTCCAGCCGAAGCGCCGCATCACCCGAAGGAACAATCCAGAGCTACGGCGTCTCCCCGCGGTCCAGCTTCGCCATGAACTTCTCCAGCCGCCGGCTACGCGTCACCGGAGTTGCAGCGATCATCAGCTGATGCAGCACGTGATACCTGCCCTGGCTGCCCAGCGCCGCAAAGGTCGCCTTCGCCGTGGGGGAGACCTCCAGCGCGGCCGCCAGATCCTCCGGGACCTGAGCCCCGGCCTGACCGGCATAGGCCCGATCCCAACGACCATCGGCCTGGGCCCGCTCAATCTCAGCGAAGCCTCGCTCCCGCATTCGCCCCTCCGAGATCAAGGCCTCCACATACCCCACATTGCGCTGGGACCAGATCGAGGTCTTGCGCCGCGGCGTGAAGCGCTGCAGGAAAGTGGTCTCATCCCGGGACTTCCGCTGCCCGTCGATCCATCCGCTGCACAGGGCCTCCTGCAGCGCGTCCGCGTAGCTCAGCGAAGTCGGCTCCGTGATGCCTTTCTTGGCCATCACCAGCCAGACGCCCTCTGAGGTCTCCTCATGCTGATCCAACCAGGCACGCCAGGCGGCGACGTCGGGAAGGGTCAGCTGCTCCTGCTCAGTCACCGCGTCCGGCCTTGGTGCTGGAAGGATCGGCAGCCCAGCGGCTGAGGAACTCCGCGCCGGCCTCGTCGTGAATCGCGCCGGTCTCCGAGGTCAGCACCTCGTACTCGGTCTCCGGAATGCCGTCCTCGGGACGCACATCCACGTGGGATACCGGCAGCCCACGCTCGTGCAACCAGGTGGCCATGGCGTAGTCGGTGCGGGAATCACCCATCGTGAACCAGGTCCTCGCGGTGATGCCCCGGGCCTCGAGCAGGTTCAGAGTGCGCTCGGCCCCGAGGTCCTTGCCCACCCGCTCATGCTCCACATCGGTGGAGATGATGGTCGGGTCGATCCGCACATGACCCAGCTCGTGCTTGCTCAAAAGACCGGGGATCGCGGCGTCGAAGTCTTTCTGAGCCTTGAGGTAGTCCTTGTTCTCCACCTCGGTGGACTGTTCCACCGAGACCATCGCGCGCTTGGTCTCATCGAAGAACATCAGTTCGCTGAAGCGCTCGGAGACCAGGTCCCGGATGTCGTCGAAGAGCGCGGTAGGAAGCTTGAGATCCTCGTCGATGTGGATCTCACCAAGGCCTTCGGGGGAGACCTCGGCCCAGACCGCGCCCTTCTCCGCCACGGTGAAGACCGGCGCCTGCGGGAGCAGGCCGGCCGCGCGCATCGGTGGGATCACCTGCTGAGCGATGAAGTCATCGGAGCGCCCGGTGTTGAAGATGACCGGGATTCCCTGGTTGGCCATGGAGGTCAGGTCCCGGGCGATGGACTCGATGGCCACGGTGCGGCTGACCGGAGAGGCGATGGGCCCATCTACATCAAGGAGCAGTCCGAAGGGTGGGGTGGGGTTGAAGGCCGCAGCCTCAGCAGTAGAAGTCACCTGTTCAGTATCGCCCAACCAGCTAATATCCCGCAGACGACGACGCCGGAAGCTCGGGTGATTAAAAGAGCCCCCTCACCGGCATGACCGGGAGGGGGGCTCTTCTATTTCACTTTGTCTTCAGGCTGACGTGAATCCCACTGAGGGACTACTTGACCGCACCCATGGAGAGTCCGCGCACCAGCTGCTTCTGTGCGAGCCAACCGGCCAGGACCACTGGCAGCGAAGCCAGCACTGAGGCGGCGGAGAGTCGCGCCAGGAACAGGCCCTCGGAGGTCATGGTGCTCATCAGGTAGATGGGCGCCGTGGCAGCGTTCGCTGCGGTGAGGTTCAGGGCGAAGAAGAACTCGTTCCATGCGAAGATCACGCAGATCAGCGAGGTTGCTGCGATGCCCGGGGCCACCATGGGGATCAGCACCCGGCGCATAGTGCCCAGCAGGGACGCTCCATCCAACGATGCGGCCTCCAGCACCTCACCCGGGACCTCCAGGAAGAAGGACCGCATCATCCAGACTGCGATCGGCAGGTTCATGGCGGTGTAGAGGATGATCAGCGTCGCAATGTTGTCCAGCATCTTGATCTGACCGGCGATCACATAGATCGGCATGATCACTGCGACCACGGGAAGCATCTTGGTGGAGATGAAGAAGAACAGCGCGTCCTGTGTCCGCTTCACCGGCCGGATGCTCAGGGCGTACGCCGCAGGAATCGCGAGCAGCAGCACCAGGATGGTGGAGGCCACCGTGGCGATCACCGAGTTCATGAAGTACGGCCCGGCATCCGAGGCGAAGATCGCCCGGTACTGATCCAGCGTGGGTTCGAAGAAGAAGCTGGGAGGCGAGCTTGCGGCGTCGGTCTCTTGCTTGAAGCTGGTGAGCACCATCCATGCCACGGGGGCGAAGAAGATCAGCGCGATGATCCAGGTGGCCACGGACAGGAGGCGGCCCCATACCGGATTCTTCATGACTGCTCCTTCGCGTTGATGCTTTTGAAGATGAGCCGCAGTGCCAGCAGCGCCAGCGCGATGGTGGCGATCACGGTGACCACGCCCATGGCCGCAGACTGGCCGATGTCGAAGCCGAGGAACGCGCGCTGGTAGATGTAGAACGGCAGGTTGGCGCTCGCGGTACCAGGTCCTCCGGCGGTCATCAGGTAGATGTGGTCGAAGGTGTTGACCACGTAGATCGCGCCCAGAAGGACTGAGAGCTCCAGGTAGAAGCGCAGATGCGGCAGGGTGATGTAGCGGAAGGTCTGCCAGGCTGAGGCGCCGTCAACGGAGGCTGCCTCCAGGGCGTCACGTGCCTGGGACTGCAGTCCTGCCAGCAGCAGAAGCATCATGAAGGGCGTCCATTGCCACACCAGGGCGACGATCACGGAGAACATCGGGTACTCGCTGGTCCAGTCCACCGGTGAGATGCCTACCAATCCGATCAGCCAGTTCACCAGCCCGTAGGTCGGGTTGAACATGGAGATGCTCCAGAGCAGCGCTCCGGCCACCGGCATGATCAAGAACGGCGTGATCAGCAGGGTGCGCACGAGTCCGCGCCCAAAGAACTTCCGGTCCAGCAGCAGTGCCAGGCCGAGTCCCAGGAGCATGGCGATGAACACGCAGCCGAAGGTGATCAGCACCGAGTTCAGTGCGGCTTGGCGGAACGTGGAATCGAGGAAGATGTCGCCGTAGTTGCTCAGGCCGACGAACTGTTCACCCTCGGGGCGCAGCAGGTTCCGCGAACGCAGCGAATACCAGATGGTCAGCAGGAACGGGACCTGCGTGACGATGATCAGGAAGATCAGCGCCGGCATCAGCGGAGCGCGGCGGCGCCAGGCCTCGGCGCGGTCAGCCTTCGTCCGTGACTTCTGCTCAGGTGCCGGCTTTGTGGCGTGAGTGTCACGGTCAAGAGCGGGAGGCGGGTTCTGCGTCGTCGTCATCTCAGGCCTCCCATCCGTAGGTCAGTGCGACGGCTTCGGCGAAGCGCTGCGATTGGTCGAGGGCTTCGGTCACGGTCTGTTGCCCCGCGATGGCGGCTGAGATCTGCTGGCCCACGCGGGTGCCGAGGTCCTGGAACTCCGGGATGGCCACGAACTGCAGCCCGTCATAGGGCACCTCGTGGACCATGCAGTTCTCCTGGTTGGCGTTGCCCATGGCATCCAGTGTCGGCTTGGCGTAGTTGCTGGCGATCTCGGCGTACTCCGGGATCTCATAGGTGGAGTCACGCGAGCCCGGGGGCAGCGCCTCCCAGCCGAGCTCTTCGCCCACTAGTTGGAAGTAATCGGGGTGGGTCATCCAGGCGATGAAGTCCCACGCCGCCTGCTTGCGCGGGCTGGTCGCCGGGACGGCCAGGCTCCAGGCGTAGAGCCAGCCGGCGTAGTCGGTTTCCATGGTGGGGGCCAGGGCGTAGTTGACCTTGTCCCCGACCAGCGAGGATCCGGGGTCCTGGATGCCGTTGACCATGGAGGAGGCGTCGTACCACATGGCCGCATTGCCCTGGGCGACCTGGGTGAGGCAGTCACCGAATCCTGCGGTGGCGGCACCGGGCTGACCCCAGGTCCGCACCGTGTCCACATAGGTGTTCACGGCGGCTTCGACCTCAGGGGAGTCCAGCATCGGGCGCCAGTCCATATCGAACCAGCGGCCACCGTAGGTGTTGATGACCGTGTTCAGCGGCGCGAGGTTCTCGCCCCAGCCGGCCAGCCCGCGCAGGGCGATGCCGGCACGTCCCTGATCGGGTGCGTGGAGGACTTCGGCGAATTCGCGGACCTGGTCCCAGGTGGGCCGTTCCGGCATGCTGATCCCGGCCTCTTCGAAGATGTCCTCGCGGTAGACCATGAAGCTGGACTCGCCGTAGAAGGGGACGGCGTACTGCTTGTTCTCATAGGAGAGGGCATCGCTGATGGTGCTGATGAGGTCGTCCGGGTTGTAGCCCTGCGTCTCTGACATGTAGGGATCGAGGTTCGTGAGCCAGCCGTTGGCGGCCCAGATGGGGGTCTCGTAGTTGGAGATCATCACGACGTCGAACTCGCCACCGCCGGAGGCGACCGAGGCGGTGATCTTCGCGCGGGCCTCATTCTCCGGAAGTGAGACGAAGCGGACGTCGATGTTCGGGTGAGCCGACCGAAAGTTGTCGATCAGCCCGATGGCGTCCTGCATCTGCGGGTTGGAGACGATGGCGACGACGATCGTCTGGCGCCCACCGGCGCCCGCGCCCCCGCCACCTCCGCCCACGCCGCAGCCGCTCAGCGTCAGCGCCGCACCGCCGAGGCCCGCGCCGAGCAGCGTCCGCCTCGTCAGCCCTGGTCTGTTGCTTCCCATAATCTCATCCGTTCTGCGAGGTCCAGCAGGAGGTCCGCTCATTTGATAAAAGTATTTCGCTCACTTGTCAGGTGACTGTAGTCACAAAATGTAACCGGGGCAATGCGGGCGCGTGATTCCAAGGTGGCTCGGGCTTGGCTGAGCCGGGAGGCGGGAACGGAGTTCAGCCGCAGCGCGGGTGGCCGTTATGCTCACAGGAATTGAGCATGGAGGAACAATGGCTGCGGATCATCTGGTGTTGTTGGCAACGATTGCCACCGAGCACTACAGGGAGGGGCTCTCCAAAGTCGAGATCGCCCGACGGCATGACGTCTCCCGCTTCCAGGTGGCGCGTCTGCTCGATGAGGCGCTCGCCAAAGGGATTGTGCGCATCACCATCGAGGATCCTACGGATCCCAATCCGCAGTTTGCAGACCTCCACGAGTCCCTCGGGATCAACTCGGTGACAGTGGTACCGCCGCGCCCCACCGAATCAATGCGCCCGGCACTGGCTCGTCACGCTGCAGGCCTCTTGCCGCACCGACTGCATGAGGGTGGCCGGCTCGGCGTCGCGTGGTCCCGGACGCTGATGCACCTGCCGGAGTTCCTGACCGATCTGCCCACGGTGGATGTGGTGCAGCTGGTGGGGGCGATCAGCGCCCCGGGAACTTCGACGGCGGCAGCCTCAGCGCTGATCCATTCTCTCGGTGCCGCGGCAGGCGGAGAAGTCTGGCCGCTGCCCACGCCCTTGATCATGGACACTGCGGAGCTGGCGGCCGCGCTGCGCGGTGTCGACGAGGTGAGTGCGGCACTGAGTGCTGCAGATGAGCTCGACGTCGCGGTGGTCGCCATCGGCGCCTGGGGCCCGGGAACCTCCACCTTCTGGGGGCGACTGAATGCCGATGAGCAAGCCCAGGCAGAAAAAGGCGGAGTGGTCGCCGAGTGCTCCGGGATCCTGATGGACGTCAACGGCGAGATCGCACTCTCCGGCATGGAAGACCGCGTGATCGGAGTCAGTCCGGAGCAGCTGCGCCGGGCTCATGTGGTGGCGGTGGCCGCTGCGGTGGAGCACCCAGAGGCCGTGATCGCCGCAGCTCGAGCGGGTTTTGTCGATGATCTGGTGATTCCCGCTGAGCTCGCCGCGCGGATCAGCGAGACGCTCACCTGATCTCAGATGAGAAATTCATAGTGCTCAAATGAGTGCATGGTTGGTACAGTGTGGTCATGATCACGCTCAATGCCTCCTCGCTGAATCAGATTGCCGATGCTCCTGGCACCCCGGCAGTGCCGAGCTACGACCTCGCGCAGCGGCGCGTGGGGATCGTGCATTTCGGGGTGGGAGGGTTTCACCGAGCGCACCAGGCGCTGTACCTCGACCGGCTGATGAACAGCGGTGACGCCATGGATTGGGCCATCTGCGGTGTGGGACTGCTGCCCGGAGATGTGCGGATGCGTGACGCCCTGGTCCCGCAGGACGGGCTCTACACCCTGGTCACCAAAGCGCCCGACGGCACTCGTGATGCCCGAGTGGTCGGGACGTTGGCGGAGTATCTCTTCGCCCCCGATGACCCTGAGACGGTCCTGGCCCGGATGACGGATCCTTCCGTGCGGATCGTCTCCCTGACAGTCACCGAGGGTGGGTATAACTACAACGCCTCCACCGGGGATTTCCAATTTGAGACCCCCGCTGTTTCTGAGGATCTGTCGGCTGATTTCTCCTCAGGCGCGACGCCGAAGACCATGTTCGGCTATGTGATCGAGGCGCTGCGGCGCCGTCGCGAAGCGGGGGAGCAGCCCTTCACGGTGCTCTCCTGTGACAACGTCCGCGGCAATGGTGACCTGGCCCGGCAAATGCTGCTGGCCTACGCCCAGCGCAAGGATCCGCAGCTCGCGGAGTGGATCGCCGAGCAGGTGGCGTTTCCGAACTGCATGGTGGACCGGATCACTCCGGTCACCGCGGATGCTGACCGCACCATGGTGGGCGAGAGCTTCGGCGTGCAGGACGCCTGGCCCGTGGTCAGCGAAGACTTCATCCAGTGGGTGCTGGAGGACCGCTTCCCGGCAGGCCGGCCAGCCTTCGAGCGGGTCGGCGTTCAGATGGTGGAGGACGTCGAGCCCTATGAGCTGATGAAGCTGCGGCTGCTGAACTGCAGTCACCAGGCCATCGCCTACTTTGGCCTGCTGCTCGGGCACACCTATGCCCATGAGGCCGTCAATGACGAGGACCTGGCCCGGTTCACCCGCAGGAACTACATGGACGACGAGGGCACACCTGCAGTGGGCGAGGTCCCGGGGACCGATCTGGGTGAGTACAAAGACCAGCTCATGCAGCGCTTCAGCAACGAGTATGTGGCGGACGCCCTGGCGCGCCTGGCCGCGGAATCCAGTGACCGCATCCCCACCTGGTTGGTCCCTGTGATTCGGGAAAACCTCGCGGCCGGACGCGACGTCACGGCGTCGGCAGCGATTGTGGCATCTTGGGCGCGTTACGCGGAAGGGGCTGGCGAGAACGGTGAGCAGTGGGATGTGGTGGACCGGCTGCGCGAACGCGTGATGGCTCGGGCGGCGACCCACGACGAGGACATCCTGGCGTTCCTGCGCGATGAGGAGCTCTTCGGAGACTTAGTGGACCAGCCAGCCTTCACCGAGCCTTATGCCCAGGCGTTGCAGACATTGCGCTCCGAGGGCGCTCGGGTGCTGCTGCAGCGGATCAGCGCCTAGGGCTGCTGGTCAAACCCCGCAGATCTAGCTCCGTGCTGGCGGGGTAGGCGCTCCCTTGGGCGGCTCGATCTTCGGGTACTGTCCGTGGGTGCCGGCTGCCTGAGTGGCAGTCGGCCGTTCGGCCTGCTCGGGTCGGTGAGGCGAGGCGTCCCAGTTTCGGTCGACGATGCGACGCTGCACAAGGATCGCCGCACCAAGAATTAGCAGTCCCAGCGCTGCGACGACCACGATGCCACCGATCGAGCCGATGCCTGCTCCGTAGCCGACGAGGATCCCGAACCAGCCGAAGTCGGTGTCCCCGAATGTGGTGTTGGCGGAACCGAAGTCGCCGAGGACCAGCAGCAACAGTGCTGGCAAGAATGTGATGAGCAGACCGTTGACGAAGCCACCTGCCACGGCCCCGCGCCGACCGCCCGTCGCGTTGCCATAGACGCCGGCTGCGCCACCGGTGAAGAAGTGTGGCACCAGGCCTGGCAGGATCAGGGCCAGTCCGAGCGCAGGGTTGAGCCAGAGCGTCAGCGCAGCGAGTCCCACGAGTCCGCCGGTAAAGCTGGAGAGGAACCCGATCAGCACAGCGTTCTGGGCGTAGGGAAACACGATGGGAGCATCGAGGGCCGGGATGGCGCCTGGAACGATCTTGGCGGCGATGCCCTGGAACGCTGGGACGATCTCGCCAAGAATGGTGCGGACACCGAAAAGGATCACGGCGACGGCGATGCCGAACTGCAGTCCCTGTGTCATCGAAAGCATGATGAAGTTGCCGGGATTCGCGGCCCCACCCTCAAACGCCTCATAGGCGGCCTCACCCTCGCGGGCGAAGAAGATCAGCGCGACGACGACGTACATGATCACCATGGACAGGGCAGTCGCGACCATTGAATCCCTGAGGAACCGCAGTCCTTCAGGCAGTTTCAGGTCCTCGGTGGAACGGCTGGACTTGCCACCGACCAGCCGGCCCACGGTGCCGGCCGCCACGTAGCCAGCGGTGCCGAAGTGGCCCATGGCAATGCTGTCATCGCCGGTGATCTTGCGGGTGAAGGGCTGAGAGAAAGCAGGAAGCGAGACCATCAGGATGCCAAGCAGTGCTCCACCGACACCGACGGTGATGGGTCCTGAGTACCCGGCAGTGGCCAGCACAATGGTCAGCAGCGTGGCCATGAAGAGGATGTGGTGGCCGGTGAGGAAGACGTAGCTCAGTGGTGTGAAACGCGCCAGCACCAGACTGATCGCGAAGCCGAGGATCATCAGCCAGGCCACTTGGGCGCCGTAGGTCTCCTGCGCGATGCCGACGATGGCCTCGTTGGTGGGGATCACGCCCTGGGCTCCAGTAGCCCCCTGGATCATGATTCCCAGCGGGTCCAAGGATGCGACGACGAGTCCGGCACCTGCACCGATGAGCAGGAACCCGAGGATCGCCTTCATGGCGCCACCGATGATCTGTCCGGTGGACTTCTTCAGCGCGATGAGTCCCACGGCGACGATGATGCCGATGAGGAAGGCTGGGACGGAGAGAATCTCGTTGACGAGAAATTCAGGGATTGCGACGAGCCAGTCCATGTGTGTTCCTTAGACGTTGTAGAGCTCGCGCAATGCGCTATCGAGCTCGTCTTTGCTGGTGAAGTTTTCGATGACTTTGACCGGGATGCCGACGTCTCCGAGGGATTTGGCGATCTCTCCCGAGGTGAGGATCGCCTTCGCCTCTGAGGCGCGGCCGCGGGCGGAGATGGTGTCGGTGGCTTCGACATTGAGGTAGCGGCCCCATCCCCAGGTGTCCAGAACACCTTCGAGGGTGTTCTTCAGGAACAGGGAAGTCCCGAGACCGTTGCCGCAGACGGTAAGAATCAGGTGCTGTTCATTCCCGCCCGCGGAGTTGTTCGCAGGTACAGGAGCCTTAGTGGGTTTGTCTTCTCCTCGGAGGATCGCGGTGATCGCTTCGGGAGTGGTAGCGGTGTCCACGGCGGCGCGTAGGGCGTCATCGCCCAGGACTCCACTGAGTTCGGCGAGGGCGTGAGTGTGGTCCTTGGAATCCACTGCAGCAAGAGCAACGACTAGGGTCACGGGATCGTTCTCGCCGCTGCCGAAGTCAACAGGCGTCTTCAGCCGCACCCAGGACATGCCGGTGTGATGAACAGCAGCAGAGGGACGAGCATGCGCGAATGCGAAGCCGGGCGCGATGACGATATATGGGCCGTTCTCAACGACGTTGTCGACCATGGCCTGGGTGTACTCGGCAGAGGCAATGCCTGCCTGTTCCAGAAGGCCGCCGGCGAGGCGCACAGCTGACTGCCAATCGGATGCCTCAGCATCCAGCAGAATCGAGTCCTGGCGGATGAGTTCGGGAAGAGATGAGGTCATGGTTGATCCGTTCTGCTCAGACCTGGTGATGTCACAGCCTTGCTGAAGTGCTGCGGAGACTGGGTGACATTATCACCGTCTGGGGTCGAGTCCCTAGGTAGCGGGAATGCGAGTAGCGCCGACCTCTCCTCCCCACACCCTCCACCCGGTAGGATCGCCCCAACGCCGCCACAATGGGGTGGCGGCGCCATGAGTTGAGGGAGACCGCAGTTATGTTCTCGAAGATCCTGGTTGCTAACCGCGGGGAGATCGCGATCCGCGCCTTCCGCGCCAGCGTAGAACTCGGTGCGCGCACCGTCGCTGTCTACCCGCATGAGGACCGCAACTCCTTCCACCGCCAAAAGGCAGACGAGGCCTACCGGATCGGCGAAGAGGGCCACGCCGTCCGCGCCTACCTAGACATCGAAGAGATCATCCGTGTGGCCAAGGATGCAGGCGTGGATGCCATCTACCCCGGTTACGGCTTCCTCTCCGAGAACCCGGACCTCGCTCGCGCTGCCGAAGCCGCTGGCATCACCTTCATCGGGCCACCTGCCGACGTCCTGGAATCCACCGGGGACAAGGTCAAGGCCCTGCGCGCTGCAAAAAAAGCAGGTGTTCCGGTCCTGCAGAGCTCCGAACCCTCCAAGGACGCCGAAGAACTCACCAAGGCTGCCGAGGAAATCGGCTTCCCGATCTTCGTCAAGGCTGTCGCCGGCGGTGGTGGCCGCGGCATGCGCCGCGTGGATAAGCGTGAAGACCTCGCCGAATCCCTGCGGTCGGCCATGCATGAAGCAGAGACCGCCTTCGGCAACCCCACCGTCTTCCTGGAACAAGCCGTCCTGCGTCCCCGACACATCGAGGTCCAGATCCTCGCCGACGGCGCAGGCAATGTGGTCCACCTCTTCGAACGTGACTGCTCGCTGCAGCGCCGCTACCAGAAGGTCGTGGAGATCGCCCCGGCCCCGCACCTGGATGAAAACATCCGCCAGGCGCTGCACCGCGACGCCGTCGCCTTCGCCAAGGCCATGAACTACCGCAACGCCGGCACCGTGGAGTTCCTGGTGGACACCGTCGGGGAGCGCGCGGGCCAGCACGTGTTCATCGAGATGAACCCACGCATCCAGGTGGAGCACACGGTCACCGAAGAGATCACCGACATCGACCTGGTCTCCGCGCAGATGCGCATCGCCGCAGGCGAGACCCTGGAAGACCTCGACATCCGCCAGGAGGACCTGCGCGTGCGCGGCTCCGCCATGCAGTGCCGGATCACCACCGAGGACCCGGCCAACGAGTTCCGCCCCGACATCGGCACCGTCACGGTCTACCGCTCCGCCGGCGGCTCCGGCATCCGGCTCGACGGCGGCACCGTCTACGCCGGCGCCGAGATCAGCCCGCACTTCGACTCGATACTGGTCAAGCTCACCGCCCGTGGCCGCGACCACCAGACCGCCATCGCCCGCGCCCGCCGCGCGCTCTCCGAGTTCCGGATCCGCGGAGTCGCGACCAACATCCCGTTCCTGCTCAACGTGCTGGACTCAGAAGAGTTCCTCGCCGGGGACGTGGCCACCGACTTCATCGACGCGCACCCCGAGCTGGCCAAGATCAACCGCTCCCAGGACCGCGGCTCCAAGGCGCTGCAGTACCTGGCCGACATCACGGTGAACCAGCCGCACGGCCCCCGCGTGGAGGGCATCGACCCGCGGGACAAGCTGCCACACTTCCCCGGAGACAAGCGCGACGAACCCGACCGCAGCCCCTTCGACGGCCCCTCGGATCACCGCAAGCCCGAGGGCTGGCGCCAGGTGCTTCTCAAGGAGGGCCCCGAAGGCTTCGCCAAGAAGCTCCGCGAGCAGACCGCGCTGGCCGTCACCGACACCACCTTCCGCGACGCCCACCAGTCGCTGCTGGCCACCCGGGTGCGTACCCGTGACCTGCTGGCCGCCGCGCCCGCCGTCGCCCATGTGACCCCCGGACTGTTCTCGGTGGAGGCCTGGGGCGGGGCCACCTACGACGTCGCGCTGCGCTTCCTCACCGAGGATCCCTGGGACCGGCTGCGCCTGCTGCGCGCGGAGCTGCCGAACATTCCCATCCAGATGCTGCTGCGCGGGCGCAACACCGTGGGCTACACCCCCTACCCGTCGGAGGTGACCGACGCCTTCGTGGCGGAGGCCGCCGCCACCGGGGTGGACATCTTCCGGATCTTCGACGCGCTCAACGACGTGAACCAGATCGTCCCGGCCATCGAGGCGGTCCGCAAGACCGGCACCGCCGTGGCCGAGGCCGCCCTGTGCTACACCGGCAACCTCACCGACCCGGCCGAGGACCTCTACACGCTGGACTACTACCTCGACCTGGCCCAGCAGATGGTCGACGCCGGCGCGCACATCCTTGCGATCAAGGACATGGCCGGACTCCTGCGCCCCTCCGCGGCCAAGACCCTGGTCACCGCCCTGCGGGAGCGCTTCGAGGTGCCCGTGCACCTGCACACCCACGACACCGCCGGCGGACAGCTGGGGACCCTGCTGGCCGCCGCCGAAGCGGGAGTCGACGCCGTCGACGTCGCCGTGGCCTCGATGGCCGCAACCACCTCGCAGCCGCCGGCCTCCGCCCTGGTCGCAGCCCTGGAGCACACCGAACGCGACACCGGTCTAGGCCTGCAGGCCGTGGCCTCCATGGAGCCCTACTGGGAGGCCGTGCGCTCGATCTACACACCCTTCGAATCCGGGCTGACCAGCCCCACCGGACGGGTCTACCGGCACGAGATCCCGGGCGGCCAGCTCTCGAACCTGCGCCAGCAGGCCATCGCGCTGGGCCTGGGGGAGCGGTTCGAGAATATCGAGGACATGTACCACGCAGCCGACACCATGCTGGGCCGGCTGGTGAAGGTCACCCCCTCGTCCAAGGTGGTCGGGGACCTCGCGCTGCAGCTGGTCGGGATGGACGTGGATCCGCAGGAGTTCGAGGCGAACCCGCAGAGCTTCGACCTGCCCGATTCGGTGATTCAGTTCCTCGCCGGTCAGCTCGGGGACCCGCCAGGCGGCTGGCCCGAGCCCTTCCGCTCCAAGGCGCTTCAGGGCCGCACGGTCAAGCCTCTGGACCAGGAGCTCAGCGAAGAGGACTCCGCGGCGCTGCGCTCCGAAGACGCCGCCGAGCGGCGCCGCACGCTGAACCGGCTGCTGTTCCCCGGGCCGACCAAGGACTTCGAGGCCGCCCGGGAGAAGTACGGCGACGTCCAGGTGCTCCATACCCGGGACTTCCTCTACGGGATGCGCACCGGCTACGAGCACGTCATCTCGCTCGGCAAGGGAGTGCGGCTGCTGGTCACGTTGCAGACCGTCTCAGATCCTGACGCCAAGGGGATCCGGACCGTGATGTGCACGCTCAACGGCCAGGCCCGCCAGGTGGGTGCCCGCGATGACTCCGTGGAGGCCACCGGCGCAGTCGCCGAGAAGGCCGACACCTCCAAGTCAGGCCACGTGGCCGCGCCCTTCGCCGGAGCGGTCTCGCTCACCGTGGAAGAGGGCGACACCGTGGAAGCCGGGCAGAACGTGGCCACCATCGAGGCGATGAAGATGGAGGCCGGGATCACCACCCAGGTAGCCGGCACCGTGACCCGAGTGGTGATCAGCGGCGTGCAGCAGGTCGACGGCGGAGACCTGCTCGTCGTCGTCGACTAGCCGTCTCACCCGCGGGGCTCACCGACCTCACGCGCCCCAGGAGGCCGTGATGTCGGTGATCTCCTCGGGGGTGCGGGCCGCGAGCGCCGCGGCGTAGCCGGGCGGCGCGGGCATCAGGCAGCCCCAGAGACCCTGGACCCGAGCGTCCGTGGTCTCGGTGACGGGCGCCCAGCGCAGCCTCTCCGAGCCTGCGCGACCGTGCCAACGCGTCCCGGTGTCCCGGGACCCGAGATTCTGGGCGTCTAGATTCCGGGCGCCGAGCAGCAGCTCCGCCGGGGGATGGTTCAGCCCCACCCCGGCGGCCTTGAGTACGGCTTCCTTCAGCACCCAGCTCTCGATCAAGGACTGGTTTCTGAAATCGGGGGAGAGTCGGCGCAGGGCTGCACGCTCCGCGCGGTGCAGCGCGTACTCCTCGAACCCGGGGGAGAGCCGCTCCGGGATCGCTTCCAGGTCCACGCCGACCTGCTGGCCCGGGGCTGCGGCCCCGGCCAGGACGTGACGCGCCGAGCTCGAGCTGCTCAGACTCACTCCGTGAAGCTCCGGGCGTCCATGCGGTCCGCCGCACTGCTGGCATGAGCGCCGGATTCCCAGCCGCGCCGCGTCCTGCAGCCGGTCCCCGCGGTGGGCGGCGGCGATCAGCCGCAGTGCCGCCCGCGCGGTCAGCGCCCGCCGCTGATCCACGGGGTCGCGCTTGGCGGAGGCCGCCTCCTGATCCCCAGGTGAGGTCACCTCCGCCAGGTGCTGGAGCGCCCCGGACGTCAGGCGGGGGAGCTGTGCCTCGAGCTCGACGCTGGAGGTCAGCAGGACCGAGATCATCGCCGGCTGATCCGCCGGTACTGGGTCACCGCGATCGGGGCGAAGACCGCGATGATCGCCAGGCAGCACAGCGTGGCGTAGAGCGCGGCGTTCTCCGCCGGCCAGCCTCCCGCCACCTCGAACTGCGCCGGGGCGGTGTTGCCGAAGCCCTGCCGGGCCGCGGTGGCGATCGCGGTGACCGGATTCCACTCCGCGATCCCACGCAGCGGACCCGGCAGCGAGTCCGCCGAGACGAAGGCGCCGGAGATGAAGCAGACCGGGAACAGCCAGAGCAGCCCGAGGCTCTGCGCCACCTCCACGCTGCGCGCGGTCAGTGCGACGACGGCGCCCACCCAGGCGATGGCGAAGGCGTAGAGCAGCAGCAGCAGGAAGGTCAGGGTGACCGTGAGCGGATCGGTGGTGGCCCGCCACCCGATCGCCAGTCCGCAGAGCACCAGCACCACCGTGGAGATCACGCTGGTGATCAGGTCAGACCAGGTCCGGCCCAGCACGACGCCGACGCGCGACATCGGCAGCACCCGGAATCGGTCCACGATCCCCTGGTGCAGATCCTTGGCCAGGTAGACCGCGGTGAAGGAGGAGTTGAACGTCAGGGTCTGCGCGAGCAGCCCGCCGATCAGGAACTCCCGATAGTCGGCCCCGCCCAGCGCCCCGCCGAAGACGAAGGCCATGATCAGCACGAAGATGATCGGCTGCGCGACACCGGTGACCAGGGCTCCCGGGGTCCGTCGAACATTGGTGAAGTTCCTGCGGGCGATGATTCCGCCATCGCGCACTGCGGTGATCACACTCATGAGCGGACCTCCTCTCGGGTGGCGGCGTGGCCGGGGATCGGGTCCTCTTCTGGCGTCTCGGCGGACGCCTCAGCTGGGTCCTCAGCAGAGTCCTGACCCGAGCGGACTCCCGCGGGCTTCTGGGTGATCTGCAGGAAGACGTCGTCCAGCGTGGGCTGCCGCAGCGAGGCCTCGATGACCTCGATCTCGGCCTCGCGCAGAGTAGCCAATGCCGCTCGCAGGCTCTCCTGCCGCCCGGGCGCGGTCGCGCTGAGCCGCAGGGCGGAGTCATCGGCGGTGACCTCCAGGCCGATCGAGCTCAGTGCGGCTCGAGCCGCCGGAACGGTGCCGGGACGTTCGAAGCTCATATCGAGTCGCGCACCGCCGGCCTGGGCCTTCAGGGTCGCCGGGGTGCCTTCGGCCACGATGCGTCCACCGTCGATCACCGCGATGGAGTCAGCAAGCTCGTCGGCCTCCTCGAGGTACTGGGTGGTCAGCAGCACGGCGGTGCCGTCATCGGCGAGTGCTGAGATGGCGTCCCAGGTGTCCCGGCGGCCGCGGGGATCGAGCCCGGTGGTGGGCTCGTCGAGGATCACGACAGGAGGCCGTGCCACCAGCGCGCCGGCGAGATCGAGTCGACGCCGCATCCCTCCGGAGTACGAGCCGGCACGCTGACCCTTGGGCACGCCGTCGAGCCGAAAATGCTCCAGCAGCTCATGCGCCCGGGCCTTCGCGGCCTTGCGGCGCATGCCGTAGAGCTGACCCACCAGTGTGAGGTTCTCGAGCCCGGTGAGCTTATCGTCCACCGCGGCGTACTGTCCGGAGACCCCGAGGTTCCTGCGCGCGGCGTCACCCTCGGTGCGCACGTTGTGTCCGGCGATGAACGCATCACCGCCGTCGGGCTCCAGCAGCGTGGTCAGCACGCGCACCGTCGTCGTCTTGCCCGCACCGTTGGGTCCGAGCAGTCCTTGGACGGTGCCCGCCGGGACCTCCAGGTCCACGCCGGCCAGGGCCTGGAACTTGCCGAAGCTCTTCGTGATCGACTGCAGCGAGATCAAGACACGGCCAGGTCGCGCTCGAACACCGGGGTGATGTCCGCCCAGTGCTCTTCGACGTAGTCGAGGCAGTCCTGGCGGGCGGCGGCCCCGAAGACCGCCACCCAGCCGCTGGGGACATCGGCGAACTCGGGCCAGAGTGAATGCTGGCCGAGCTCGTTGATGACTACCCGGAACTGCACATCATCTCGGTCAAAGGGGTTGGTCATCGCTGCACTCCTGGGTCGGTTTCTCATCGCTCGCCGCAGTGGTTCTTGCGGCATCATGAGGAGTTCGTAACCGGCCCGTGATCAGATGGTCGTCTTCTGCAATTTTTTACAACCCGCCGGGGACATCGCTTCCGGTGAGCTGCGCAGGCAGCACCGCGGCAAGCGCGCGGACTCCTGCGGGCTCCAGCATGCGAGAGTGCGGAAGCTCCGCACGTTCGACGATGACCTCTCCGGAGACATGCGGCGCCCAGGCGCTGGGCTCCGGGCGGTCCGCCGGGACGTCCACCGTGGCCTCCACCAGGTGCAGGTCGCCGCGGTACACCGGCACCGGGCTGCGATCGAAGAGACCCCCGATGGTGCGGAAGCGTGTGGCGCTGCGCCGCATCGTCTCCTCCGGCACCGAGGCCAGCGGACTCCCGGCCTCGCCCAGCAGGGCACGGGCGCGACCCGCGGAGAGCCGCTCATCGGCCGGGGCCTGCACGCCCTGGGCGCCGAGGAACGCCCGCCAGAGGCTCTGGTCATCGGTGATCCCGGCCGTGGATTCCGCAGCCGGGTAGGCATCGAGCACCGCGAGCGTGCCCACCTCGTGTCCGCGCTCCTGCAGCGCCGCCGCGATGGCATGGGCCAGCCGACCGCCGAAGGACCAGCCCACCAGATGGAACGGGCCCTCGGGCTGTTCGCTGAGGATCACCGCCACATACTGGCTGATCAGCTCGTGCATCGTGGCCGGCTCGTCGGGCGTGGGCTCATCCGCGGCGATGCCTGGCATCTGCAGGCCCAGGATGGGCCGCCGGGTGTCCAGGTGCGTCACCAGTGAGGAGAACGACCAGCTCAGACCGCTGCCCGGGTGTACGGCGAAGAGCGGGCTGCCTGTGCCGTTGCGGCGCAGCGGAAGCACCGCGCGCAGGCTCTGCGCCACGTCGGCCTCGCCGGACTGCACCAGGGCGGCCAGACCTTCCACGGTCGGAGCCTGGAAGATCGCTTGGACCGGCAGGTCCGCGCCCAGCGCGGCGTTGATCGCCGAGATCACGGGCTGGGCGAGGAACGAGTGACCGCCCAGATCGAAGAAGGAGTCCTCGGCCGTCACCTCCGCGGCGCCCAGGACCTCCGAGAAGGCGGCGGCCACGGCCTGCTCCGCAGGGTTCTGCGGCGCACGGCCGGTGCGCTCTGGACCCGAGGCCTCAGGCATCGGCAGCGCACGATCATCGACCTTGCCGTTGGGGGTCAGTGGGATCGCGTGGAGACCGCTGATCGCCGCCGGGACCATATAGCTCGGCAGTGCGGCCCGGAGCCGACGCATCAGCTCGGCCTCCAGCTCTGCCGTCGGAGCTGCCTCGGACTCCGGAGCGGAGTCAAGGATCACCCAGGCCAGCAGCTCGGTCCCGCGCTCCAGGGCGCGTGGGCGCACCACGGCCTGGGAGACCTCGGGCATCCCGCGCAGCAGCGACTCCACCTCGGCGGGCTCCACGCGGTAGCCGCGGATCTTCACCTGGCTGTCCGCCCGTCCCAGGGACCGGACGCGCGGACGCGTCCCGTCCGGCCCGGCTTCGACGACGACGAGGTCACCGGTGCGGTACATCCGAGCCCCCGTGGTGGAGAACGGATCGGCGACGAAGCGGCTGGCGGTCTCCGCGGACCTGCCGCGGTAGCCGTCGGCCAGCTGCGCGCCGGCCAGCCAGAGCTCGCCCACCGAACCGTCGGGGACCGGGCGAAGCCGGTCATCGAGCACGTAGGCGATCGAGCCGCAGGTCGGAGCGCCCAGTTCAGGGAGCGGGTCACCTGCGAGGTCGGCGATCAGAGAATCCACTCCCACCTCGGTGGGACCGTAGAGGTTCCAGGAGGTGGTGGCGCTGCGCTCACGCAGCCAGTCCCACAGATCCGGGTCCACCGGTTCCCCGCCGAGCAGCAGCACGAAGGGATCCTCGGGTCCGCTCGCGTCGAGGTGTTCTCCCAGGTCAGCGTGAGCCGTGAGTGCCGTGACATAGCTCGGCGTGGTCTCCCAGGCGGTGATCCGGTGCTTCCGGAAATATCCCACCAGGGCCTGCGGGTCACGCCGGGTCGTGTCATCGACCAGGTGGACCTCGTGGCCGTCGGCGAGCCAGAGGATCGGATCCATGGCGGCGTCGAAGCCGACCCCGGTGGTGTGTGCCAGCCGCTTCGGCTGCAGCTGAGCCTGTGGCATCAGCGTGGCGCGGTGGGACACCAGCAGGTGGCCCAGCGCGCGGTGCGGCACCTGCACGCCCTTGGGCACACCGGTGGTCCCCGAGGTGAAGATGAGATACGCCGGGTCCCGGAGCCTCGCCGGGGCCGGGAGGGAGTCCTGCGCAGCGGCGGGGCCTCCGAGCGCGGAGGAGGCCGCCAGCAGCGAGCCCATTCCATGCAGCGACTTCAGGTCCAGCTCGGCCTGCTCGGCCGCAGCCCGAGCCAGTTGCGCCGAGGTTCGCGTGGGGTCCCCGGTGTCCGCCTCGTCTGCGTGCAGCACCACAGCGGGTGTCGCCGCGGTGAGCATTGCGGCCACCCGTGCCTCCGGCAGCGTGGTGTCGATCGGCATCACGACGGCGCCGGCCTGCCAGCTGCCGAGCAGCCCGGCCACGGTGTCCACCGAACGCGGCAGGCAGAGCGCGACCACGTCTCCCGGTCCGATGCCCTGGGCGGTGAGGCCCGCCGCGATGGCCCGGGCCCGCTCGTCGAGCTCGCTGAAGGTCAGGCTCGCCCCGGCCGCAACCAGGGCCGGCTGGGCCGGCTGGCGGCGCACGGCCTCGGCGAAGGCCTCGAGCACGGTGACCGCTTCTACTCCTGTCGCACCGGCGTCGAGCGGCCAGGGGCTCAGCGCAGTGGCGGTCCCCGCGAGCTCAGCGTCCATGAGCGGCCGCTCCGGGACCTGTCCGGCCTCGTGGAGGAACTGCATCCATCCCTGGACCAGGGCGTCGGCGGCGCGCTGGGAGAACAGTGAGGCGTTGAACTCCAGCACCGCATCCACCGCCGCGTCCTGTCCGGGCCGTGGGCGCAGTGTGAACGAGAGGTCCACCTTGGCGCTGCCCGTGGTTCCGGGGTCAAGCGGGGTCGCCGTCACATTTGGCAGCTCCAGGCTGAGGTCCGTGGGCTGCTCCACCGAGAGCATGGTCTGGAACAGCGGGTGGCGTCCGAGCTGGCGCTCCGGTCGCACCTGTTCCACGATCTGCTCGAAGGGCACGTGTTCGTCCTCGAGCGCGGTCAGCGTCTGCTGCCGTGCCATCCGCACCGCCCCGGCGAAGCTCAGCGACTCATCGGAGAGGTCCAGGCGCAGCGGCAGGGTGTTCACGAAGAAGCCGATCAGGTCCTCGACATCCGGGTCTGTGCGACCCGCCGAGGGGGACCCGATGACCACGTCCTCACCGGCGCCGATCCGGCGCAGGTAGCCGCCGAGCCCGGCGAGCCAGCCGTGGAAGCTGCTGGCGGACTGGGCGGCGGAGAGGGTGTTGAGCTTCGCGGCGAGGTCCGCCGGGATGGTGAAGCTGAGCATGCCGGCCGGTTGGCTGGCGCTCGGGGCACGCTCGCCATCCGTGGGCAGCGCCAGTTCGGTGGGCGCCGCGTCCAGGCGCTGGATCCAGCGCCGCAGCGCGGGGTCCTCCTCGCCGCGACTCCGGATCTGCTCCTGCAGGTGCGCTTCACGGCGGGCGACATCACCGAACTGCACCGCAAGCGGGCGGCGCAGGGCAGTGCCTCCGCAGGCCCGGGCGGTGTAGGAGGCGGCGAGATCGCGCACCAGAGGCGCCAGTGAGGCGCCGTCGGTGGCGATATGGTGCAGGACCAGTTCCAGGCGCCAGGCCCGGGAGTCCTCACCCGTCTCGTGATCACCGATCGCCACCAGGGCAGCGCGCAGCGGCTGTTCCTTGCTCAGGTCGAACCCGGCGGAGATGTCCAGCGGCTGGCTGCCGAGCACCCCCGGTCTCGGTTCATGCACCAGCTGCACCGGTCGTGACTCGGCGTCGCCGCCCGGTGTGCCCGGCGCGGACTCTGGTGCCGCGCCCTGTGCCGGGAAGCTGGTGCGCAGCACCTCATGCCGGGCGACCAGATCGTCGATCGCCCCGCTCATCGCCGTGGCGTCCAGGTCTCCGCGCAGCTCGACGTGAAGCACGACGTTGTACTCGGCGGAGGAGGGATCCAGCTGATTGAGGAACCACAGCCGGGACTGACCAGCGGTCAGCGGCAGTTCAGCATCGTCGACCCGGGGATGCTCCTTCACCCAGGTCTTCAGTGGGGTGTTCAACGGGGCGCTCATCGGTGTCGTCGAGGTGGAGCTGGTCGTGCCTTCAAAGGGCGCCTCAAGGGCGGGCTCCGCCGAGCGTGCCGCGGCGCGCAGCAGTTCGGCGGGAGTCCCGGCCTCGAAGACCGCCCGCAGCGGAATCGACATGCCGAGCTGCTGTTCGAGCCTTCCGACCAGCGAGACCGCCAGCAGCGAGTGCCCGCCGAGCGCGAAGAAGTCGTCGTCGAGCCCGACGTTCGAGGCTCCGAGCACCTCGCCCATGACCTCGCAGACGGCCTGCTCCTGTTCCGTCTCGGGCTGCCTGGCGCCGCCGGTGACCTGGGGCTCCGGGAGCGCCGCGACGTCGACCTTGCCGTGGGAGGTCAGTGGGATCTCGCTGACCCCGATGATCCGGGTGGGGACCATGTACTCCGGCAGCAGCCGGGAGGCGGCGGACCGGATGTCTTCGGCGTCCCGCGAGGTGACCAGCCAGGCCGCGAGCTGCGCGGTATCGGCGGCGCCGGGGGTCACGACCCGCACGACGGCGGATCCGACGCCCTCCAACGCTCCGAGGACCGCTTCCACCTCGGCCACCTCGATCCGGTGGCCCCGGATCTTCACCTGGTCATCGTCCCGGCGCAGGAACTGCAGGGTGCCGTCCGGGTTGCGGCGCACCACGTCTCCGGTGCGGTACATCCGTCCGCCGGCGGTCCAGGGGTCGGCGACGAACGCTGAGGCGGTCTCCGCCGGGCGTCCTCGATAGCCGTGTGCCTCCGAGATGCCGGAGAGGTACAGGTCGCCTTCCACCCCCGGCGGGACCAGGGCCAGCGAGGAGTCCAGCACCCGGGCGGTGAGGTTGGGGATCGGCCGGCCGATATGGGGTTCCAGCCCCGTGATGGGGGTCAGCACCGAGTCCACGGTGAACTCGCTGGGACCGTAGAGGTTCCAGCCCTCGAGCCGGGGCGACTCGGCCACGGCTCGCCAGAGCGACGCGGAGACGGCCTCGCCGCCGAGTGCCAGGGTCAGCGTCTGATCCTGCGCCTCGAGAGCCTCCAGAAGGCCCAGCGCGAGAAGCTGCTGGGCGTAGGACGGCGTGGTCTCGACCACGTCGACCCCTTCCGAGCTCAAGCCGCTCGGCGCCTGATCCTCGGAGGCGGTGGGCGGCTCTGTTCCGGCGAGCAGCCCGACGACGATCTCCGCGTCCACTCGCTGCTGCTCATCCGGGATCAGCAGGGTGGTTCCCGAGACCAGCCAGAGGATCGGGTCCCAGGCCGCGTCGAAGCCCAGCCCGCTCAGGTGCAGCATCTTCGGCAGCGCCGGTGCACACCTCTGCTGGCATGGGCCGATCAGTCGGTCCTGATGGTGGTCCAGGACGTTGCGCAATGCCGAATGTGGGACCTGCACGCCCTTGGGGGTGCCCGTGGTCCCGGAGGTGTGCACCAGGTACGCCGCAGCCTCAGGTCCGGGCGCCAAGGGCACCGCGGCCCCGGAGGCACGGGAGAGCTCCGCAGGCCGCAGCCGCAGGATCTCCGGATTGTGCTCCAGCAGCGTCTGGTCCAGCTCGGCGAAATCTGGGCTCTCGAGCAGGATCGCGGCGCGGGGTGCGGCGCTGGCAGCGATCTGTGCGATCCTGCCGACCGGGTAACTCACGTCCACAGGAACTGCGATGGCCCCGGCGCGGATGACGCCCAGCAGGGCGCTGACCGCCTCGACGCTGCGCGGCAGCGCGAGCAGCACCGGGTCACCGGGTCGAACCCCCGCATGGTGCAGGTTCGCCGCGATGGTCTCCACGCCCTCGAGCAGCTCCGCGAAGGTGATGGACCGGGTGGAGTCCTGCAGGGCAGCCGAGCCGGGGTGGTGCCGGGAGGTCTGCTCGAGCGCGTCCAGGATCGTGCCCGTGCTCGGAAGCGTCGGCGCGATGCTGTGCCGTTCGAGCCAGTCACGGGTGTCCTCGTCCACAGCGGTGAGACCCGAGAGACGCGTCTGAGGGGCCTCGACCATGGTGTGCAGTCCGCGCAGCATCGTGTCCAGGACGCGCTGGGCGCTCGCGGCAGAGAACAGCGCCGCGTCGTAGGCCAGGGCGAGGTGCAGCGGTCCAGCATCGCCCGCAGGTGCGCTGACATCGAGCATCAGGTCCGTCTTGACCCCGGCGCTGGTCATCTGAGCCGGCACCGTGATCTCGACTCCGTCGAGCTCCACCTTCGCGGGCTCGGTGTTCTGCAGGGTGAGCATCACTTGGAAGATCGGGTGCATCGCGGCGGTGCGGGGAGGGTTCACCGCATCGACCACCGCATCGAAGGGCAGCTCCTGATGGGCGTAGGCCCGGGTGTTCGACTCTCGCACCCGGTCCAGCACCTCGCCCAGCTCCGGGTCCTGCTGCAGCTGCGTGCGCAGCACGAGCGTGTTGACGAAGAACCCGACCAGCTCATCGAGTGCTGGGTCGCTGCGGCCGGCCACCGGAGTGCCCACCACGATGTCCTCTCCGGCGCCGTGCTGCTTCAGCGTCACGGCGAGAGCCGACTGCAGCACCATGAACAGGCTGGCGCTGTGGCCCGCGGCAAGCTGCCGCAGCCGAGCATGCTGGGCCGGATCGATCACTGCGTCGAGCTGCCGGACGCCGGCGGCGAGGTTCGCCTCCGACGCGACGCCTCGTGCCCGGTCTCGGGGCAGGGCGATCTCGGAGGGAGCGCCCTCGAGCTCGCGCCGCCAGAACTCCGCCTGGCGGTGTGCCTCACTGCCGGCGTCGGCGGGATCACCGAGGTGTTCGCGCTGCCACAGGCTGAAGTCGCTGTATTCGATGGCGAGCTCACCCAGATCGGGGTGCTCGCCCCTGGCTCGGGCGGCGTAGGCGCGAGAGAGGTCCTGGGCGAAGGGCCGCAGCGACCAGCCGTCGGAGGCGATGTGATGCATCACGGCCACCAGGGTGTGCTCCGTCGCGGAGGTGCTCAGCAGCAGCCCGCGCAGCGGGGTCTCTCGCGTGATGTCGAACGGGCGCCGGGCTTCCTGGGCCACCACGTGATCGACGCGCTCCGCCGGGACCGAGACCGCCAAGAAGCTGGGTCGTGCCGCCTCACCGTCGAGCACGTCCTGCACCGGTTCCCCCTCGCGCAGCGGAAACACCGTGCGCAGCGGCTCATGCTTGGCCGCGACGTCGGAGAACGCGTCACGCAGGGCTTGGGTCTCGACCTGGCCCTTCAGTCGCAGCACCACCGGGATGTTGTAGGCCGCGGAGGCCGGTTCCAGCTGGTTGAGGAACCAGAGCCGGCGCTGGGTCAGTGAGACCGGCAGCGTCTCGGGGTGCGCCATGCGGTGCAGCGGGGCGGGTCCGCCCGCCGATTCGCCCTGCTGGAGCCGTTCCGCGAGGCCGGCCACGGTGGGACGCTCGAACACGTCTCTGACCGTGATGTGAGACTCGGCCGGGGTGGAGAGCACCGAGGCCAGCGCGGTGGCCAGCAGAGAGTGGCCCCCGGCGGCGAAGAAGTCCTCGTCCATTCCGATGCCTGCGACCTCGAGGTGCAGCATCTCGGCGAACGCCTCGGCCACGCGCCGCTGCATGGCGGTGCGGGGACGCTGTGAACTTGCCGCGGCCGTGGCCTGCGGGCTGGGCAGCGCCTTGCGATCGAGCTTGCCGTTCGGGGTCAGCGGGAAGCCGTCCAGGACCATGATGACGCTGGGCACCATATAGTCCGGCAGCGTCGCGCGAAGCTGGTCCCGCATGGCGTGGCCGTCCGGGGCGGCGTCGCCTCCCGCGCCTCCTGCGCCGGCGACGTATCCGGTGAGTCGGGCGGCGGGTCCCTCCCCGTGGATCAGTGCCGCCGCCTGGGCGATCCCTGGCTGGCTCCGCAGGGCGGCTTCGATCTCGCTGAGCTCGACCCGGTAGCCGCGGATCTTCACCTGATCGTCCATCCGGCCCAGGAAGCGCAGCGAACCGTCGCTGCGACGCCGGACCACATCTCCGGTGCGGTACATCCGGGATCCATCGGCGGCGAAGGGATCCGCCACAAAGCGGGCGGAGCTCATCCCCGGCTGTCCCACATAGCCGCGGGCCACGTTGGTGCCCGCGAGGTAGAGCTCTCCCACGGCGCGGTGCGGGACGGGCTGGAGCGCGCCGTCCAGGATGTAGTGGCGACTGTTGCGCACGGATCCACCGATGTGCGGCTGGGTGTCTGCGGTGATCGGCGCCACCAGGCTGTCCACCGTGGTCTCGGTGGGTCCGTAGAGGTTCACGGCGAGGACTCCGTCCAGCGCGGCCAGACGGTCCCACAGGTCAGGGCCCACCTCCTCGCCGCCGACGGCGATCACACTCGGGTGGCCGCCTGCGGCGAAGCTGCCGCTGCCGTCGAAGAGTCCGGTGCCCAGCAGCGCCTCCGCGAAGGAAGGAGTGGTCTCGATGGAGTCGATCTCGCGCTCGCTGAGCAGCTGCGCCAGGCGCTGCGGGTCACGGCGGTCCTCGTCGCCGACCATGTGCAGCTCGTGGCCGGCGAAGAGCCACAGCAACGGATCCCAGGCCGCGTCGAAAGACAGGCCGGCAGTGTGGGCGACCCGGGCACGCCGACCGAGCCGCTCCTCGGTGGGGTCGAAGAGCTCATCCCGGTGCTCCTGGAACAGGTTGCGCAGCGCGAGCCGCTCCACACCCACTCCCTTGGGGCGCCCGGTGCTGCCCGAGGTGAACACCACGTAGGCGAGGTCATGCTGGGACACCAGCGGAAGCGTGCTGGGGTCCTCGGTCGCCCGGCGCCAGGACTGTTCGGTATCGGCGTCGACCGCCATGGTCGGCAGATCCCAGTCGGCACCGGCGGCTCGATCGGACTCCGCCTGAGCCCGGCTGGTGAGCAGCAGCGCCGGGGCAGAATCGACGATCATCCCCTTGACCCGGTCGATCGGGTACTCCGGGTCCAGCGGCACGTAGGCGGCCCCCGACTTGAGCACGGCCAGCACCAGCAGCGGCAGGTTCACGCTGCGCTCGATCCGCACGGCCACCAGCTGCCCCGGTCCGACTCCCCGGTGACGCAGGTGGTGGGCCAGACGTGTGGAGTCCGCATGGAGCGTTCGTAAGTCCAGGGACCCGTCGTCGGCGACGACGGCGAGTGCCTCGGGATGCGCAGCGGCCGCGGCGGCGAAGGCCTGCAGCGCGGTCTCCGCGGTGATCGAGCGGTCCGGTCCCTGGCCGTGGTTCAGCAGGTCGGCGGTCTCCGGACCTGCGGTGAGCGGGAGCTGCCCCACCGTGGTGCCGGGCTCCGCGGTCAGCGCCGTGATGATCAGCGAACGCAGGCGCTCACCGTGCTCCTGCAGCGTCTCCACGGTGTGCAGCTCCGCGTCACCCTCCAGCTGGAGGGTCGGGGTGGCGGCCTGGCTGTCGATCCCGGAGATCACGAAGGAGAGATCGTGCACCGGGCCGGTGGAGAGGATATGTACCTTGCCCGTGGTGCTGCCGAACTTCAGGTCCGCGACCACGGGCAGCAGGTTCACCGATGGTCCTGCCATGCCCGAGGCGCCAGGAAGGGTCTCGACCCGGAAGCGCTGGTGTCGCACCGCGGCGCGGACGGTGTCACCGGCGGATCCGATGATCTCGGTGATCTCGGCGTTCGGGGTGATGTCCATCTGCAGCGGGAGGATGTTGGAGAGCATCGACGGCGTCGACTTCGCCACCCGTCCGCGGCGAGCGGTCACGGGCAGTCCCACAGAGACCTGGTCCTGGCCGGTGACTCGGGCGAGGTAGATGCTGATGATGCCCACGAGGGTCTTCGGCACATCCCGGCCGAGTCCGCGGAGCAGATCCGTCTGAGCCGGATCCAGCGGAAGGGTCACGCGGACCACCCGGTGGGCCGGACCGCTGGGCGTGCCTTCCAGGCCCTCGACCGAGGACTCGCGCTGCACCTGGGTCTGCCAGAACGCCTGGTCCTCGGTGTGCTGATCCGAGGTGGTGTAGTCGTGCAGATCGGTGAGCAGGTCCTGATGACTGGGGAAGGGGGAGTCCTTCCGGGCGGCGACCTTCGCGAGCACCTTCGCCACGGGGCCGCGGACCAGGCCGTTCGGGATCCGGGCGGTGAGCGCGGAGTAGACGCCCGCGAGGTAGTGCAGCGCGATCACCGCGGAGTAGCCGTCCAGCATGATGTGGTGGACGCGCTGGAACAGCCAGCTTCGGCCCTCGGGTAGCCGGAAGAGCACCGCGGCGCAGAGATCGGCGGAGTCGAGCGCCCGTGCCGTCTCCATCTCCTCATCGATGCGTCGACGTGCCTCCGCCCGGGCCTGTTCAGGATCCGAGATTCCGGAGAGGTCCACGACCCTGAGCAGATCCGCCTCAGGGTCGGGCCTCTGGAGCGTGGCGTGGGGGCCCTTGGCGTCCTCGAAGAAGCGCATGGAGAGTGAATCGATGTCCCGAATCACCTTCGTCCAGGCCAGGCTCATCACCTTGGTGTCCACAGCCCCGTCCAGCTCGAGGTACTGGCCGATCTGATAGGTCGCGTTCTCCGGGTCGAGCTGCTGGGCGTACCAGATGCCGCGCTGCGCCGGCGTCAGCTCGAGAGGTGAGCCAGACGAGGAATCAGATGTGGGCAGCGCGGGGTCGACCATGGGTGATGCTCCTTGAAGACTGGGTGATAGAGGTCTGGCTCTGCGCGCCCGCAGGGGCGCGCAGACCGCTTACTGCTGGAACTGCCCGACCTGCAGATCGGTGAGCGTGTCGCCCAGGTTCAGCAGCGGGCCCTCGATCAGCGGGCCGTTGATCAAGGTGAGTCCAGCCGTGGCGAAGTCCAGCAGGGCGCCGTTGCCGGCCATCACGACCAGGGCGGCGAGCGCCAGCAGGCCTGCGGCGGCAAGGGCCTGGAACGAGGTGCGCTGGTGGGTCGGGAGTTCAGCGGTGGCAGCGTGGGCGGTGGTGGTCATGACGGGCTCCTCTGAGTTGCGGACTCTGATGGTGAGCCCGCTTCCCTCGGGAGGGGCTCCGGTCCATGTTCGGAGCGACTCGCACTCTGGATGGGATTCTCCAGGAGATGAAGGACCAAGCCGTCCTGGGGGAGCTGAGACGGCGGTGTCCTCGGGGGCAGGGAGCCCCGCTCAGTGCCCGGTCAGCGAGTTCAGCAGGAAGCTGCGCAGCTCGTGGTATTTCGGGTCCTGTTCCAGGTTCTCCACGTCACGCGGCCGGATGAACGGGACCTTCATGTCGTGGACGATCTGCGCATTGGGCCCGGCCCCCATCACCAGAATCCTGTCCGAGAGCAGTAGTGCCTCGTCCACGTCGTGGGTGACCATGATGAAGGTGCGCTTCTGCTGTTCACACAGCTGCAGCAGCTGAAGCTGCAGCTCGTGCCGGGTGAGCGCGTCCAGCGCGCCGAGGGGCTCGTCGAGCAGCATCACCTTGGGCTCCAGTGCGAAGGCCCGGGCGATTCCCACCCGTTGCTGCATGCCGCCGGAGAGCTGGGTGGGCCGCCGGTCTGCGGCGTGGGAGAGGTTCACCAGCTCCAGGTATTCATCGGCCAGCGACTCGAGCTCCTGCTTGCTGCGCTTCTGGTGCGGATCGGTCTCCAGCGCGAAGATCACGTTCTGCCGCGCGGACATCCACGGCAGGAGGACGTGCTGCTGGGAGACGATGCCCAGCTCACGTTTCGGCGCTGTGATGGGCTTCCCCGGCCAGCGAGATCGTGTCTTCATCCACCGACTCCAGACCGGCGATCATCTTCAGGATGGTGGACTTGCTGACCGGGCTGCCGGAAGTCGATCGAGCATAATCTCCACCCGCTGAGAGTCAGTGCGCGCCCCGTCGGGCAGGAATCTGCAGATCTGCGCGCTGATTCCTCGATCCCCGCAGCACACACCGATAGGATGACGGAAGTGCACCAATGACGCTGCCGTCTCTGACTTAAACTCCTAAGGAGCTCACACGTGGCTATCGCAACCCCGGACAAGTACAACCAGATGATCGACTCCGCGAAGGCTGGCGGCTACGCCTTTCCCGCGGTCAACGTCACCAGCTCGCAGACTCTGAATGCCGCCATCCGCGGTTTCGCCGAGGCTGAGTCTGACGGCATCGTCCAGGTCTCCACCGGCGGTGCCGCGTACTGGTCCGGCGCCAGCGTCAAGGACATGGTGGTTGGTTCCTTGGGCTTCGCAGCCTTCGCCAAGCAGGTCGCCAAGAGCTACGGCGTGAACATCGCCCTGCACACCGATCACTGCCCCAAGGACAAGCTGGACGCCTTCGTGCTGCCGCTGCTCGAGGCCTCCGAGGCCGAGGTCAAGGCCGGCCGCGACCCCATCTTCAACTCCCACATGTGGGACGGCTCCGCTGAGACCCTCGAAGAGAACCTGCGCATCGCCGCCGAGCTGCTGCCCCGCAGCGCCGCCGCCAAGCAGATCCTCGAGGTCGAGATCGGCACCGTCGGTGGCGAGGAAGACGGCGTGGAGAACGAGATCAACGAGAAGCTCTACACCACCATCGAAGACGCCACCGCGACCATCGAGGCCCTCGGTCTGGGTGAGCACGGCCGCTACATGACCGCGCTGACCTTCGGCAACGTCCACGGCGTCTACAAGCCAGGCGGCGTGAAGCTTCGCCCGGAGATCCTCAAGGCCATCCAGGAGCAGGCTGCCGCGAAGTACGGCAAGGACGCCCCCTTCGATCTGGTCTTCCATGGCGGTTCCGGCTCTTCTGAGCAGGAGATCTCCGACGCCGTCTCCTACGGCGTGATCAAGATGAACATCGATACCGATACCCAGTACGCCTTCACCCGCCCCGTGGCCGGTCACATGCTCGCCAACTACGACGGCGTGCTGAAGATCGACGGCGAGGTCGGCAATAAGAAGACCTATGACCCACGCGTCTGGGGCGCCAAGGCCGAAGAGTCCATGGCCGCCCGCATCATCGAGGCCTCCCAGCGCCTCGGCTCTGCAGGCAAGTCCATCAAGTAGTTCATGCGGATCGGCTCCATGAGCTGACCAACGACGACGGCGGCTGCACCCTCCTCAGGAAGGGGCGGCCGCCGTCCTCGTCTGTTGGAAGACCTGCGAACCTAGCGGTCAGTCCTCGGAGCCCTCTAGGACGAAGAACCAGGCGCTGTCTTGCTCACTGGAATGGCCACTGACGAAGATCTCCTCGGGAGACTCGAGTCCCCACTCATCGGGGTTCAGGCTGTGTGGACTCTCCGCGCAGTCGAAGGGCCCCATCTCCGCGCCCTGTGTGCCGCCCGGGGTGCCGGTCTCAACATCTACGCGCATGCTCCCATCGCCGTAGCAGGAGAATTCGGCGGCAGAGAGAGTCGCCGTTGTGGTGAAGTCCACTGACACTCCGTGTCCAGGCTCCGGAGCGGTGTCAGCCTGCACCCTGCTCGACATCATCGCGAGCGTCTCGGGGCCCTCGGCCTCGGAATGCTGATCCTCAAGCCACTGGTCAACGGATTGTGTCTCTTCGGCCGCGTCTGAGCAGGCGGTCAACACCGCAGCAGTCGCGAGGATCGTCAATGTGCCGCTCAGGCGATGAGTCATCGGCCCACCGTAGCAACGGTCCATACGAATGAGAATGCCTAAGGCGGCTATCAGATCGTGCTGGTCGTGCCGGTCGCGCGCCCGCGCCGGGCGAACTTCAGTCCCGAGAGGAACCCCACTGCGAGCAATCCGAGCCCTATCAGCGCTTCGCCAATGATTGTGAGGGCGACGATCGATGCGAAGGGATCGGGGGAGTAGGTGGTGTCCGAAAGCGGGGCGTAGGCGAACCAGCCGAAGTGAGTCTGTTGGTGCATCGCCACGGCCAGGATGACTATGCCAGCCACGATCATTGCGACCGCGGCCACCCAGCCGATCAGCTCTTTGCGCTTCGAAGTCATGACCTGATCATAATGATCATAACCATCCTAGGGTCTTCAAATAGATGCTGAGCGGGTCTTCCGGCCGACCCGCAGTCCAGTCATGAACCCACCCGCGATCAGTCCGAGGATCAGCACTACCGCGGCCACCACGTTCAGCGTCTGCGTCAGCTCGAAGGCTCCGGGGATATACGCGCCACCGGTGATCGGCGCGGGCTCGGCATAAGCGAAATCAGTGGATTGGTTCCTGACGATGAGCAGCGTCACCGCGCCGGCAAGGATTAGAACCCCCGCGAGGGTCCAGCCGATCAGCTCTTTGCGCCTCGAATCCATGTCCCGATAGTAGCCAGAACCCCGCCAGCCAGGCAGAGACACGCGGCCACCGCCGCCAGCAGTACAGGGCTCACGCTTGACTGGACTGCACCGAACCCGGCGGATCCGATGGCCTGACCCACTGCCAGCGAAATGAACAGCACCGAGGTGCCCGCCCCGGCGTGACGCGGCCAGACGGTGCGCGCCCACAGAATCAGCGCCCCGGAGAGTGCCATGTACCCGGCCCCGAAGATCGCCATGCTGGCATAGGCGAGCCACGGGCTCTGGGTGTGCAGCGCCCACCCAAGGAGTCCACTGGCCAGAGCCAGAGCGCTGGCGGTGATGAACCATCCGCCGCGCAATCCTGCCGCCCCGACCAACACTCCGGTGAAGCTGCCGAGCAGCCCGCCTACTCCGAGCACGATCCACAGCGAACCGACATGGTCAGCCGAGACGGCTCCGGAGTCGGTGATCAGGATCGGCCCAAACGTCCAGATGAGCGCCGAACCAATACCAGCGACGACGGCGGCGATCCCTGGTATCAGCAGCTCACCCCAGGCGGGTCTGGTGCCCACAGGAGCAGCGGTCTTCGATGCGCTAATCGCCCGTCCGCGCAGGGGATAGATCACCGCTGTTGCCGCAGCGGCGGTGAACAGTCCCATCAGCAGCCATGCCGACCCGAGGGAAGGCGCAATGAACGCGACCACCCCCGCTCCGATCACGCCCACGCCGGTGCCGGTATTGACCACAGACTGAGCCGTGGCCGTCGCGCGAGTTGCCACCACGGCGTCGATGACCGGGACCAGCGCGGGGGAGGCGAACCCGCCACCCATCCCGCCAATGATCACGGACGCGATGAAGAACACCGGATCCGTGGCCATAGCCACACCCAGGCAACCGAGCGTGCCGGTGGCTCCGGCCAGCACCAGTCCGGTGCGAGGATGCAGATCCACCAGACCCGCGGCCACTACCGCTGCTACCGAGTAGGCAATGAACTGCGCTGCCGCTGCGAGGCCCAGCACCTCGATCAGCTCCGGCCGCTCCGCCGCGAGGTACGGAGCAAAGAGTCCCACCCCGAATCGCGCCATTCCATAGGTGGCGGCGATCAGCATCATTCCTGCCACGGCCATGCCTAGGCCGCTGCCACTACCGGTCGCGCTGCTCTTCGCGGTATTCAAGGGTGCTGCCGTCATAAGGTGCCTCCGGGTCGCTGCAAATATGGTCGCTGAAAGTAGGGGTGTAACGCTCGTTTCACTATAACGAACGTTATACTAATTCCATGGCAGATCCACAACGGACCAAGGACCGGATCCTCAACGCGGCAGAGAATCTCTTCTTCCAGGAGGGCATCAACATCACGGGCGTGGACCGGGTGGCAAGCAGTGCGGGTGTTTCGATCGTCACGCTCTATAAGCACTTCGGATCTAAGGACAATCTGCTCCGCGAGGTCCTGGATCGTCGCCTCACCGAATGGACCGCACACTGGGATGCCGCGATCGCCGCCGCGGAATCGCCCCAAGCACGCTTGCTCGCGATCTTCGACGCGATCGAGACTTTCCGCGCTGCGGCCGGAGCAACCCAGTGGTGCTGCTTCCTGGCCACCGCCTCCGAGCGTCCAGCTCCAGCCGCTGGAAGCCAGGATCCTGTCTTCGACCTCATCCGCCAGGACACGGCTATGGTCACCGAGCGGTTGATCACCTTCGCCGAAGAGGCCGGGTGTCCAAGTCCTGAGGCGGGCGCGGCCTCAGTTCTGCTGCTCTACAACGGCGTGCTTTCAAGCCTGTTGCGCGGTGCTCCGCTAGAACCCGTGGCCCAGGCCCGCGCCACCGCAGCGACCGTGATCGCGTCCTGGTGGCTCGCGGCGGCATAGCCGGGGAATGGAGGAACACTCGGTAGGGTTGGATCTGGAGAAATTTGTCTCATCGAATCGCGGCCATTGGGCAGCGGTCACTACAGGTCGGAGAACCCTATGGATATGTCTGCAATCGCTCTGCGCGCTGTGCCCGGAGCCTTCATTCTCAACGCCGGCATCGGCAAGCTGAAGCTCGATGCCGAGACCGCCGCTGGCATGCAGGGAATGGCCGCCACCGGCGTTCCCGCCGTGAAGCAGCTCTCCCCTGAGCAGTTCGGCAAGGCCCTGGCCTGGGGCGAGATCACCCTGGGTGCGGCACTCCTGACCCCCTTCGTCAGCAACCGCCTCGCCGGCGTCGCACTGGGAACCTTCTCTGCCGGCATGCTCAGCATGTACTTCCGCAATGAAGGCATGACCCAGAGCGACGGCGTGCGCCCCTCCCAGGATGGAACTCCCCTGGCCAAGGATGCGTGGCTCGCTGCCATCTCCGTCGCGCTGATCAGCCTCGGCAAGAAGTCCAAGCGCTAAATAAGTGACTCCCGTCCTAGGGCGGAGACAATCAGAACGGTGGCTATGACCCGCGAGAAACTCCTGCTGCTCGATTTCGACGGCACCCTGTGCCTCGGCGACGCTCCGGTGCTGTTCTACGCAGACAGCGTCGACGCGCGGCTCCAGCAGCGCGGACTCGCGGGTCATTTCCCCGGCACCACCGTCCGTGAGATCGCAGAGGCAGCGTTTGCGGCCAACACTTTGCTGGTTCCCGAGATCCAGTACGGCACGGACGGTGTCCCGCTCACGGTCGGCAGCGAACCGACCCATGACGATGCCAAGGCCCCCCCAGTCTCCTGGCCGCTGCAAGACGGATACCAGCTCGTCCAGCTCCTTGCCCGGCAGGCCGGGCTGAGTGACACCGACTCCGGTGAATGTTTCCGCGCAGCCCGCAAGGAACTGCTGGCCTATGGGCTGGAGAACACCGACGTTCATGCCCCCTCAGGTGCGCAGGAGCTTCTGCGTGAGACGCGGGGCAGCGCCGTCGTGGTGCTGGTGACGAATTCCCCAGCGGACGCCTTCGCCCCCTGGCTGCAGGCCCTTGGGCTGACCGAGTCCTTTGACCTGGTGGTCAATGATGCGCGCAAGCCCTTCGGTATGCCCGTGGCTTTGGACCACGCCCGCTCTGCCGTGGATTCGGCGGAAGGTCCCATCGACCTGCGACAGGTCCTCTCCGTGGGTGACATCTGGCGCAACGACCTCGACCACGTGGATTCCCTGAATGGAACCACAGTACTGATCGACCGGTTTCACACCGGATTGGGCCATCCCGATCACCGCGTGATGGACTTCGGCGAAGCGGCAGAAGTCATTCAGAACTGGGCGTTCAGCTCCGCCGCCGTGTAGTGGGAATCGTTCCACAATACGGTGTAATGTGCGCCTCAGGCTAGTGACGTAGGTCACGGTCAGGACACGGTTGTGTTAACAGTGCGTGACGGGTTGTCCAACAGGCCCATTCCAGGTTGGAGGGGGTAGAACGCGCCCCCTAGAGTGAATCTTGGAATCGCCCAAGGTCAGTGGCATCAACCTGACCTGGAGCGTGACTCGCCGAGTACCGATGCGCTGTGAGGGTTGCGGTGAGCCGGTCCGGTGTGGCCATTGCATCTTGATGAAGAGGACATTCCATATGCGTAAGAAGACTATGTCCACGTTTGCTCTTGCGAGCGTGTTGACCCTGACTCTGGCCGGCTGTGTAGCCGATGAGTCAGAGACCGGCGGAGATGAAGAAGCCGAAGGGACCAGCGAGTCCGAGGCGGCAATCAGCAGCGTCGATGAGATTGTGATTGCGCTCGTTCCCTCCAATGACATCGACAACATCGTCGAGAGTGCCGAGCCGCTTGCCGAGGCGCTCAGCGAGGCGCTCGACGGATTCCCTGTACGCGCCGAAGAGACCCAGGACTACCTCGGTGCCATCACCGCGATGCAGACCGGTGACGCGCAGGTTGTCATGTCCGGTCCCGTGGGCATGATCCAGGCTGAGGAGCAGGCAGACGCTGTTCCGATCACCCAGTCCGTCCGGTACGGCTCCGATGTCTACGTGACCCAGTGGTTCACCAATGACCCGGACACCTACTGCATGGATGAGCCTGTTGACGTGCCCGATGACGAGGGCAACACCATGCTCTTCTGCAACGGCACCGATGAGGCCGAGCCAGGTGCCGTGGGCACCGAGGCGCTGGAAGAGATCGAAGAGGGCACCACGGTCTCCTATGTGGACCAGGGCTCGGCTTCGGGCTACTACTACCCAGCCACCCAGCTCAATGACCTGCTCGGCTTCGCCCCGGGTGAGGGTGACATCGATGAGCAGTTTGCTGGCAGCCACGATAATTCCGTGCTCAACGTCTACAACGACAACGCCACCATCGGCACCTCCTTCGATGATGCTCGCGAGAACGTCGTCGCAGAGAACCCCGATGTGGGAGAAGAAGTTGTGGTCTTCGCCTGGGCCGGCCCGATCCCGAATGACGGCATCGTGGTCTCTTCGGAGTTCACCGAAGAAGAGCAGCAGGTTCTGACCGATGCCTGGCTCGCCGTGGCTGAGGACGAGGACGGCCTTGCCGCACTTGACGAGGTCTACGAGATCGAAGGCATGGTCGAAGCCGATCAGGAGGCACTCGACGGTGCTCGCCAGGTCTACAACGACTTCGGCGATGAGTAACCTCTAGACCCCTTTACGAGAGGAACCTGTCCTCGATCAGTCGGCAGTCCGGGTGCGAAGCTCTTACGCTAGTGGCGTGAGCTTCGCACCCGGACTCGGCTAGGACTCCTAATCATGATCACTTTCGAGAACATCGATGTTGTCTACCCCAATGGCTTCAAGGGGCTCAGCAACGTCAACCTGCAGATCAATAAGGGCGAGTTCGTCGCCATCGTCGGGCTCTCGGGTGCTGGTAAATCCACCCTGATCCGCACAGTGAACGGGCTCGTGCCCTTCACCTCAGGCACCCTGACTGTGGGCGACGTGGTCGTGGACCCGCGCAGCAAGACCAAGCTGCGCCGGCTGCGCTCCCGCGTGGGCATGATCTTCCAGTCCTTCAACCTGGTGAGCCGGGTCTCTGTGCTCAACAATGTGTTGGTCGGACGCTCCGCCGAGACCTCCACCTGGCGTTCGCTGCTGGGCTGGTACCGCGCCGAGGACAAAGAGCTCGCATTCCAGTCCCTCGAGCGTGTGGGCATTGTGGATAAGGCCTATATGCGCGCCTCATCGCTCTCCGGCGGGCAGCAGCAGCGCGTGGCGATCGCCCGCGTGCTCGCCCAGGATCCCGAAGTAATCCTCGCCGATGAGCCCGTCGCCTCCTTGGATCCACCGACCGCGCATAAGGTCATGCGAGACCTGCGTCGGATCCAGCAGGAGCTCGGCATACCACCATCGTGAACATGCACCACCTGGACCTCGCCCGCAGCTACGCAGACCGCATCATCGGCATGCGCGGCGGCGAAGTGGTCTTCGACGGTCCCGTGGAAGAAGCCACCGATGAGGTCATCGAGCAGGTCTACCAGCGCTCATTGACCGCCGAGGACATCGTCACAGCCGATACGGCAAGCGAGTAATCCGTGGTCGCCACCTCCACCACGGAGCGCCGCTCCGTGCCACCCGCTTCGACGACGCCGCGCCCCGCGCCTTCACGGCCCAGCGGTCTGGTGTACCTCGGGTTGGCCGGGCTCGCCGTCGTCGCCTTCATCCTTTTCTGGGTCACTCGCGAGTCCGGGGATGTGCTGCTGATCCCACTGGGCTTCGTGACCCTTTGGGCCCCGCTGAATCCGGTGATCGCGCTGGTCGTGATGCTCGCAGCGCTGGTGCTGTGCTTCAAGGCCCGGATCGGCACCATGGGCGCCTTCGGCGCGCTGGCGTTCATCATCATGAGTTACTGGGCCGGGGCCACGATCAACTTCACGCTGCTGGAGATCCCAGAACGCTGGTCCAATGTGGAACCTCGTTTGATGGCGTTCATGGATCCCAACTGGAGCTACATCTGGACCGTGCGGGATCAATGGCTGATCACCATCTCCATGGCGGTGGTGGCCACGCTGATCGGCTGCGCCATCGGCCTGGTGCTCGCCATGTACGCCTCCCCGGTCTCCAGCCCGAATAAGGGCACCTCCCAAGCCATCAAGGCCATCAACTCAGTCATCCGCTCCATCCCGGATGTGGGCTGGGCGCTGCTCTTCGTCGCATTCATCGGTGGCACCGCCCACGGGCTCGGCCCGATGGCGGGAATCCTGGCGCTGCTGATGTTCAACCTCGGCATTGTCGCGAAGCTGCTGAGCGAAACCATCGACGCCGTGAACCCCGGTCCGGTGGAAGCCGCCGATGCCTCCGGTGCGAACCTGACCCAGCGCAACCGGCTGGCGATCCTGCCGCAGGTGCTGCCCGGATTCGTCTCCTACGGCCTCTACGTCTTCGAGCTGAACATCCGAGCCTCGGCCGCATTGGGCATCGTGGGTGTGGGCGGCATCGGCTCGGCCATGATGCTGCAACTGAACCGCTTCCAGTTCGAGAACGTCGCCGCCATCCTGATCGCGCTGATCGCGGTGGTCCTGCTGGTCGACATGTTCTCCATGTACATCCGGAGGAAGCTGCTGTGAGTACCCCCAACCTCAACGCCGGGCCGGGGAGCACCTCGCAGAAGGAGCCCCGCTTCACCCCGGACGCGCTCGACCGCCGTCCCGTGCGGCCCTCCAAGCTTGGCTACAACATCGGCCTGCTGGTGGTCGGCATCATCTTCATCGCCGCGGTCTACGGTGCCGGCATGGATCTCGGGGCACTGCTGAGCCTGCCCGCGAGTATCCTGCAGTACGGCCAGCTCATGGCCCAGGGCGTCTTCCAGATCCCAGACGAGACGGTCACCGGCTACTGGATCTCGTCCTTCGACGCCATGTTCGAATCCGTGGCGATCGCCTGGGTCGGCACCATGGTGGGTGCTGCGTTCTCCCTGCCGCTGGGCTTCTTGGCCGCGCGGAACATGTCACCGTTGCCGATCTACGTCGTCGTCCGGTTCATCCTCTCCGTGATCCGCGCGGTCCCGGAGATCATCTTCGCCATCGCCATCATGCTGCCGCTCTTCGGCTTCGGCACCGGCGGCGGCGGAGCCCTGGCAGGTGCGATGGCGCTGGGCATCAGCTCCATCGGCACCCTGTCGAAGCTGATCTCCGAGGCCATCGAAGCCGTGGACGGGGGCCCGCTGGAATCCTCACGCGCCTCCGGCAGCAACCATCTGCAACTGATCCGATGGGCCGTGCTGCCCCAGGTCATGCCCGAGGTCATCGCCATCTGGCTCTACCGTTTCGAGGTCAACATCCGCGCCTCCGCGATCCTCGGCGTCCTCGGCGCTGGCGGCATCGGCTCGCTGCTGTCCACGGTCTTCGGCGCCCGCGAGTGGGACCGGATCGGCATCGTCCTGGTGGTCATCATCGTGGTGACCATGGTGGTGGATCAGATCTCCGCGTTCATCCGTCACCGGGTGATCCATGGTGGCTCGGTCCGTGACGGGGGAGAACCGCAGGAGGACGACGACGCTCCCGGTCCGGGGGATGGCCCCAACGTGGAAGATGACCCCGCTCCGAAGAGCACTCGAGCCGCCGCGGGGCTGTAGCTTCTAGGGATCTTCTGCCCGACTTTCCGGGGCGGATCTTCGCAGTAGGATGTGCCCATGAGCATCATTGGTCAAAATTTGATGGAACCGGAGCCCACGCTGCTTCCGGCCGAACCCGAGGTCGCTGAATCCTTGGCCACCGGTGAAGAGCCCGTGGACCTGGCAGCCAAGCACCCAAAGTCTTCCTTAGTGTGGGCGCTGCTCGCCGAGGACGCCCTAGACCAGGGATACACGGTGGAGGGCTATGCCTATGCACGTGTGGGCTATCACCGCGGTCTCGATTCACTGCGGGGTTCGGGCTGGCGCGGAGCGGGACCGGTCCCGTGGAGCCACGAACCCAACCGCGGATTCCTGCGCGCGCTCGGTGCACTCGGCCAGGCCGCCGCGGCCATTGGAGAGACCGAAGAGGTGGAACGCATCGGGCAGCTGCTCCGTGATTGCGATCCGACCGCGCCTGAGGCCATCAGCCGCCTGCGCTGATTCAATTCTGATTCTGCACTGAAACACATGCTGGGAGGCTGGCCTCACCTTGGCTAAGCTCTATTTCCGCTACGGGGCGATGAACTCGGGTAAGTCCACCGGGCTGCTCCAGGCGGCGTTCAACTATGAGGAACGCGGCCAACGCGTTCTGCTCGCAAAACCGCAGGTGGACACCAAGGGCGAGGATGAGATCGTCTCCCGCCTGGGCGTGAGCCGGAACGTAGACTTTCTGATTCCGCCGCAGGCTCCATTGCGTGAATTAGTTGCCCAGCATGCCGGAGGCACTACGCCGGGGACTCTCTTGGACGGCATGGAGGCTGAGTCTGGTGCGCTGAACCGGCAGATTAAGCCGGTGGCGTGCCTGTTGGTGGACGAGGCTCAATTCTTGGCCCCCGCCCAGGTGGAGGACTTGCTGCGCATCGCCGTATTGGATGACGTGCCGGTCCTTGCCTACGGCATTCGCACCGATTTCCGCACGATCGCCTTCCCCGGCTCGGCGCGACTCATGGACCTTGCCCACGCGCTGGAGGAGCTCAAGACGATCTGCCGATGTGGCCGCAAGGCGGTCTTCAACACCCGTCGCTCCGGTGAGGGAATCATCTTCGACGGTGATCAGGTCGCCATCGACGGTGCCGAGGTCTGGTACGAATCGCTCTGTGCCGCGTGTTATCTGGAAGCCTCCGGAGGCCGACTGGGCTGAATCGGCTGCGCTCCCCGGCTCCCCTTGATCGACATTGGTAGGATTTACCGGGATGCCTTCGCGGTTGCGGGTGCTCCCAGACCAGCTCAGCCCGTGAAAGGACTGCCATGCCAGCCATTGTGATCGTCGGAGCCCAGTGGGGCGACGAAGGTAAGGGTAAGGCCACAGACCTGCTCGGTTCCCGAGTCGACTATGTGGTGAAGCCCAATGGCGGCAACAACGCAGGCCACACTGTGGTGGTCGGGGGCGAGAAGTTCGAGCTCAAGCTCCTTCCCGCCGGAATCCTGTCCCCGAACGCAGTCCCCGTGATCGGCAACGGCGTCGTCGTGAACTTGGAAGCACTTTTCCACGAGATCGACGGTCTTGAGGCCCGCGGCGCGGACACTTCCAAGCTCAAGATTTCCGCCAACGCGCACCTGGTTGCGCCCTATCACCAGACCATGGACAAGGTCACCGAGCGCTTCCTCGGAAAGCGCGCCATCGGCACCACCGGCCGCGGCATCGGGCCGGCGTACATGGACAAGGTCGCACGCCTTGGGATCCGCGTGCAGGACATCTTTGATGAGTCCATCCTGCGGCAGAAGATCGAAGGCGCGCTGCGGCAGAAGAACGAACTGCTGGTGAAGCTCTACAACCGCCGCGACATCAGCTCCGATGAGATCGCGGAATACTTCCTGGCCTTTGCAGAGCGGCTGCGGCCCATGGTCGTGGACACCACCATCCTGCTCAATGATGCGTTGGACCGCGGCGAAGTCGTGCTGATGGAGGGCGGACAGGCGACCTACCTCGACGTCGACCACGGCACCTATCCTTTCGTGACGTCTTCCAACCCGACGGCGGGCGGCGCCTCGGTCGGTTCCGGTATCGGACCGACGCGGATCAAGCGCTCCATCGGCATTGTCAAGGCTTACACCACCCGTGTGGGTGCCGGCCCGTTCCCCACCGAGCTCTTTGATGAGTGGGGCGAGTACCTGCAGAAGACCGGTGGTGAGTTCGGCGTCAACACCGGGCGACCGCGGCGCTGCGGCTGGTATGACGCCGTGATGGCGCGGTATGCCTCACGGATCAACGGTTTCACTGACTTCTTCCTGACCAAGCTCGACGTGCTCACCGGTATCGAGACGATTCCGGTCTGCGTGGCCTATGAGGTGGACGGGATTCGTCATAAGGAGATGCCGATGACCCAGACCGAGTTCCACCACGCCAAGCCGGTCTTCGAGAACTTCCCAGGATGGACCGAGGACATCTCAGGGGCGCGGACACTGGAAGATCTTCCGGTCAACGCGCGCAACTACGTGCTGGCGCTGGAGAAGCTCAGCGGTTGCCGGATCTCCGGAGTGGGTGTGGGGCCCGGCCGCGACCAGGTCATCGCGATCCACGACTTGATCGAAGACTAATACTCGCGGCTCGAGCCGCAACTAGGAACCGGGCGAGTCGATGTGTCATCCATTCGCCCGGTTTTTTGTGTCTATTTCGAGACATCGGCTGTAGGCGCTGCCGAATATGATCACATTATATTTGTCCCTCTGACCAGGCTTTTTCGTGCTATTCACGAGAAATCAAGGCAGCTCCGTGATTCATTCGACACCTTGCAATCCCTGTGTTTCAAGCTGGAATAGATGCTGCGTGACCTTGACGTGACTTATGTGATGCGATTCCATAGACGTGTCGACTAGTGACTTAAGTCACTTTGTTGAACAAAGTCAATTAAATGAGCGCATTCACTCGCTCCGTTTATACATGGCAGGTGGCAACGAAGAGTCACGCAAAACGCGCAGGGGGCGTGTTCGCGGGGCGGGAGAACCTATATCAAAGGGGATCCCGCACATGAGGGAAGCAAGACCACAGCAATCGAGGCCAAGACCTCCCGCACAGCGTGCGCAATGGAGACGCTGGACAGGCTTCGCATCCAGCCTCGTCCTCGCCTCAGGACTGGCCATGGCAGGTGCCGTGCCAGCGCAGGCAGTCGATGGTGAGAATCGTAGCCAGGCCCTGGCTGAGCTGATCAACGCAGATGCCCTGGGAATCGATGCGGCCACAGCCGTGACCGCGGAACAGAACTTCCTGGATGACGAAGGTGCTGCACCCGCCACCAGCACCATCAATGCAGAACTTCTCGATCAGCTCGTCGCCGCTGATCTCGGCGGAATTTCACTGGAAACCGGGCTCGATGGGCTCGGCGTTGGGGCGCTGAGTGGATTCGCCTCCACCCCGGAGCCCACAAATGCCATCGCCGCGTCTGGCGCTGTCACCTCGGATGGCTCGATCGCTGTCGACGGCAGCACAACTACCGGCTTCGCCTCCGTGGACCTGACTTCCGCATTGGCGGATCTCGGACTCGGAACCGAGGGTGTGGTCAACGACCTGTCCCTGGAGCTGGGAGCTCTTGCTTCACGTGCTGAGGAGACTGAGGGCGCGGTCGAGAGTCAGTATGCCCTTGCGGGCGCTCAGCTGAGCATTGACAGCCCCACGGTCGGGGATCTCTCTGAATCCCTCGATTTTGCAGTCGCTGACATCAATGCAGACGTCAATGGTCTGCTCTCGGGAGACGGATCCTTTCAGAGTGCCCTGGACACCGTGACCGTAGACACTATAGAGATCGGACTCGGTGGCAGTCTCGGCATCCTAGAGGTGGACCTCGGCTCCCCGCAGCTTGCCGCCACGGCAGATGTCAGCGGAGCAGTCACCGAAGTGCTCGCTGCTCCTCTAGTGAGTGAGTCCGGTTTGGTCTCCATCGATCTCAGCTCAGGTGAGGTACTGATAGACCTCGCGCAGCTGCATGGCGGAAACCTTAACGACCTCCCGGCGAACACAACATTGCTCAGCCCGGCAGAAGTCGAACAAATCAGCATCGAAGCCACGGCTCTGCTTGGTGAACTGACCGACAACCTCACCACAGGGGTTAACACGTCAATTGAGAACACAGCAGTCACGCTCACACTCGACCCCGAGTTGAGCGCCCTCGCGGGAATTGCGGATGGAGACCTCTCTGTCGAGATCGACACCACCATCGCACAGCTCTTGGCTGGAGATGGGGCCATCAGTTCCGAAGCAGTCGACGTGGACGGTGAAGTGACTCTGCTGGGCGGGATCACCATTCCCGCGGGCGAACTGTCCGACGAGCTCGTAGAGCCGATCCTGAATCAGCTGCTACCCAGCATCGCCGCCCCGCTCGCTGCGAACCTCGAGGAAGGCTTGGGTACGTCAGTCCAGGACACTGTGGACGGATCGGTGGGCCCTCTGCTCGACGGGCTCACGCCTGTGTTCGACTCCTTGAACCAGGTGGTCACTCTGACAGTGAATGAGCAATCATCTCCGGGCGATCTTGGTGAGACGTCCTTCACGGTCCGCGCACTTTCCGTGGACGTCCTTCCATCGGTCAACACGGCCTCACTGCAATTTGCCTCCTCAAGCGTCTACGCCGAGGACGCGGAAGCTCCAGCGTTCGACCCCGCAATCACTGCGGATCCCACCACGGTTGAGCAGGGTGAATCCACTGAGATCACCGGTGATGGCTTTGCCGCCGAGGAGTCGGTGACGGTGAGCATCCCGGGAGCCGAGGACGGCGACGATCCCATCACCGTGGAGACCACCACGAACGCTGATGGTGAATTCACGGTAGACCTGCCCGTTCCAGCCGACTACCCGACAGGCGACGTGACGGTAACTGCCGAGGGTGCTGAGTCCGAGACCCCCGCGACCACGGGCATCACCGTGGTTGCTCCGGGCGAAGGCCCTGGTGACGGTGACGACGGCGACGATGGTGCGTTCGACACGGATATCGTGGCTGAACCCACCAATGTCGAACAGGGTGATTCCACGGAGATCACCGGTATCGGTTTCGCTCCGGAAGAAACCGTGACCGTGAGCATTCCCGGCGCCGAGGACGGAGATGATCCGATCACGGTGGACACCACCACAAACTCGGACGGTCGCTTCACCGTGGACCTCCCGATTCCTGCCGACTACCCGCTCGGTGAAGTAGACGTGACCGCCGTGGGTGCTGAGTCGGAAACTCCAGCCAGCACTGAACTGAACATCGTCGCTCCCGGCGATGGCGGCGACGGCGAGGGTGACTTCGACACTGCTGTAGTCGTGGATCCCAACACCGTCGAGCAGGGTGACTCCACCGAGGTGACCGGCATCGGGTTCGCTCCCGAGGAAACGGTCACAGTGAGCATCCCGGGTGCCGAGGACGGCGATGATCCGATCACGGTGGAGACAACCACGGACGGCGACGGTGGATTTACCGTCGACCTTCCGATCCCGGCGGACTATCCCACCGGTGATGTGGTCGTGACCGCGGTGGGCGATGAGTCCGAGACCCCAGCCACCACTGATCTGACGATCGTCGCTCCCGGTGGCGGGAACGGTGGGGACGACGACTCAGAGGCTGATCCCTCGGTCTCGGTTGATCCCGAGACTGCCGCGCCTGGTGAAGACGTCACCATCGAAGGTGACGACTTCGCCCCCGGCACCACCGTCGATATTGAGATCACCGACGAGAATGGCGACGTCATCGGCACGATCGACGATGTCGAGGTGGACGAGAACGGCGAGTTCACGCAGGAGTGGACGGTCCCTGAGGGAACCGACCCTGGTGATCTGACAGTGACCGCTGAGGATGAAGACGGCAACAGCGCCAGCGCGCCTCTCGAGATCGTTGGTGCTGGAGGTGCCGGTGACGAGGAAGATGCAGATGATCCTTCAGTCATCGTCGATCCTGACTCCGCCGAACCCGGCGAAACCGTCACAATCGGTGGTGACGACTTCACACCCGGCGCCACCGTGGACATCGACATCACGAATGAAGACGGCGAAACGGTCGGAACCATCGAGGATGTCGAGGTCGATGCCGATGGAGAATTCACGGTGGACTGGACCCTCCCTGAGGACCTCCAGCCCGGTCAGCTCGTAGTCACAGCTACCGACGAGGACGGCAACTCCGGCAGCGCAGCACTTGATGTACTCAGCGCTGGAGCGGGCGACGGCGTCGGCGTGCAAAGCGATGGCGATGCCGAAGATGCCTCCAATCCCGGCGGATTGGCGGCCACCGGCGCCACTCTCGCCACTTTCGGATTGGTGGCACTGGTGCTGACAATGCTTGGAATCGGACTCTACGTTGTCTCAAGGCAGCGTCGGATGACCGACCAAGAGTAATCAAGGAGCTGCTGACTAAATAAGTCAGCAACCACCCACAAAAGGGTGGCGTCACCGCATGGTGGCGCCACCCTTTTGCTCTGTCTGGGGTCACACGCGCCGAGCTGACGGAATCTTAGTATTTTGTTAGACGGTCCAACTGTTGCAAGAAAAGGCGTAGGGTTGGAAGCGCCTTCAAGCCACCCGTGCACCCGGAAAGCTTGAACAATCGGTCTAAGTTTTAGAAGTGGTAGAAGAATGATGGCCAGGCCTGTACCGTGATCCAGGTTACTTCCGGCAGATCGAGGAGATTTCGTGAACACAGAAAGTCCTCGCGTCGGCCGAGACAAAGAGATCTTCCTCATTCGAGAAGCCGCCAGCCACTCATCCCAACGCCGATCCCACTTCGTGTACCTCGAAGGATTCACGGGCGTCGGGAAGGGCACGTTGCTGCGTGACGCCCTCCGGGACTTTTCAGATTGGCGAGAGATCGTCGTCGTCTTGGATCAGGAGCAGAGCGACATCTCAGGCGACCTTCTTCGCCGATTAGTGCTGCCCCCTGAGGCGGAACTGCGTGATCAGGGTGTCGATGACCTCGTCACCGAGGGTTTGCTGCGCGCTGGGACTCTGCGCAGACCTACGGTCATCTCCATCGTCAATGCCCAGTGGATTGATAGCGAATCGGCTGAAGCAATTTTGCGCATCTGCACAATGCTGCGGGACGCGGCCATTCTTGTGGTCATGTCGGGGCGGCCCTCGCCGCGCCCGGAACTTCACCGGCTCAGTGCCCTTGCTCGAAACAGCCCGAACGGCACCTACATCAGGCTTGATCCGTTCGAAGCCGCCGAGACCCAGGAGCTTCTCCAGCAATACCTGACGACCCCTATCAGCCCCGCCGTCATTGAAACCGTGCAGCAGGAGACCGCTGGTTATCCGCTGTTGGTTCACGAACTCGGCAGACACCTCGCCGCCACTCCGATCGGCACTCGGCGGATGGCTACGTCACTGGCGGCGACAAAAGCAGGCCTTTCAGCTCATTGGATGCGCCGTGCCTTCGAGGAGGCTCTTGCGCCGCTTCCTCCTGAGACGATCCGCGTGCTCAAGCTGCTGGCAGTGTCTTTCGCGCCCTTAACCAGGCACCAGATTTCTCAAGCACTGGATTCACCTGGGGACCTCTCTGATGTGCTCGAATCTGGTCTTGCTGCCTGGGATGAACGGCTTTTTGGATACACCCTCCGCAATTCGTTGATTCGGGAAGCCCTGTTGGAGACCATGTGCCCTAAGGAGCTCGTGGAAGTCCATCGAGATCTGATGCGCTTCGTCGATGAGATGCAGACCCTCGATCACAGGGTAGAGATTGCCAGAGTAGTCCCGGGGGCTGAACCGAAGGATGAGTTGATTGCGGATCTGCGCTCGGCGGCGACTGAGTCGTTGGTGCGTGGAGACCTCGAGCAGGGATTCCAACGCTTCCTTGCTGTTGCGAGATTGCGCCCAGACGCTCAAGCCCTTCAGGAACTGACCCACCTCGGAGTCGCTATAGGGCATCTGGATTGTTTCACCGCCTTCGAATCCTCGATCCGGCGTCTGGAATTTGGTCCGTTGCGCCAAGCCGGCATGGCCCTCGTCGCTCTTGATCGTGATGACCTGCTAGAAGCGGTGGCGGCACTCGAGCGTCAGACATCTTTCGATCCCCTGGCTGAGGGCGCGCTCGTCTACGCCCATACCGTAGCTGTGGTATCAGCACAGCTGGGGATCAGTGGACTGCCGGGCAGAGCGGTCTCCGTCAAGCTTGAGACCCTGAGGATGCTCTCGCTAGTGGAAGAGAACTTTCTTCAGCGCCTCCAAGATCACGACTACGGAAAATATCCCCGAGCTGCCCTCGAGTGGGAACGTGCTCATGCGGCAGGGTTGAGTGCCTTCATCCGGCTGTGGGAGGTCTTTGATGGTCAAGATCCCCGCAAGATTCGTGAGGCAGAGGAAGACATCTCTCGGGAGATCGATAGGCTCGAACAGATCTCTCACTCAGACATCTTCGAGGTGGGACTGCGCGCCGCGAGGGGGGCAAGACTCCGCCTGCTCGGTGACACCGTAGGAGCCTATGCAGATCTTTCTACGGTCCTGACGATCCCCGATGCGCCTTTCCTGACGTTCGCAAAGGCGCAGCTCGCGCAGGTCTTGTTCATGGCGGGCATGTGGGAAGAATCTAAGGATGTCGCTGCCTCAGCTGCAAACCGCGCGCTCCTGGGACGGGAAGACGCGACGGCACTGGTTGCCTACCTGACCTGGGCCTTGGTTCCGATCAGCAGGGGCAGATACGACGACGTCGCGCCCATGGTCGCTGAGATCACCGCCGTGCGCAAAGAGATGGGAGCTCTGGTTTCAGCTGGACTGGAGCGCCTACACGCGTGGAAAGCTGTCGTCGAAGCCGATCATGATCTCGCCGTTCAACATCTGTTGCGCCTCAGGGATGAAGCAGGGGGCTGGTGGAACGTGGGAGTCGATTCGCTGCTGCTCCTGGCCCGCGCTTCCCATTACGCAGGTATGAGTTCACTGGTTTCGCCTCTTCAACATGTGGTCGTAACAGGGGATTGTCCGGTGAGCAGGGACTTCCAAGACACGGTGATGGAGTACCTGGAGGGCTTTCAGGCCTGGGGAAGGCATGATCCGACTGAGGCTATGCGGCGATTCCTACGAGTGTCCGAATGGCTGGATGCTCAACCACCATTGCATCCGGGTCAGCAGGTCTCTGAGTCGGGTGGACACCGACTGTTCCGAGCGTTCACATTCCTGGATATGGGAGCGTTGATCTCCGTTTTCCCACAGGAGCTCAAGCGTCACCGGGCGACTGTGATCGAGGGTTTGGAGTGGTCAGCCAGTCTTTTCACCAGTGTGGGGTCACCGGGATTGCTTCAACTTGCCGTGGAACAGCTGTCCGGGTTGAGGCCCCGGCTCGCATCGTCCGCGCCGATGAAGCGGGTGCCGCATATCCGCAGCCCGGTCCAGCTCAGACCCCCAGTTGAGCAGATCCCCGAGAGCTCACCTTCGGCAGTTCGAAAAGATGTGGCGACGGATAGATCCGGACCCCTGGATGGACTCTCGGGAAGGGAGCGTCAGGTCGCGGTGCTGATTGCAGACGGATGGACGAACAAGGAAATTGCCGAGGAGCTTGGTGTCTCGGTACGGACCATCGATTTCCACGTTCGCAACGCACTGACGAAGTTTGACGTGACATCGCGCCACGAGATTCGGCATCGGTTGCGCGAAGGTCTACCTGGCAGCTGAATCATCTCGACGGCCCCGTGACGCCTACCAGGTATGCCGAAAAATCCCAGCATTTTTTGCCGGACTTTCACTAGATTGGCTACTTTCGTCTCCAGTTCCCGTCCCATTTTCTTAGTCTGATAGTGCAATCGAAACGTCTGTGCGTTTCCGAAAAGCACTAGGAGACGCGTATGCGGGGACACATCCACATGAGGGGTGTCTTGGTGACCCTTCTATTGATGTGTTCTCTCGGCGTGACGCCGGGGGTTGCTTCTCCCGCCGCAGCCACACCAACGATCACGGCTGAAGAGCCCAGCTCTCTCGAGGCTTCCGAAGATGCGCCCGATGGTGCTGAACCGTCTCCTACACCCACTCCGAATGTGGAAGAGGCCCCGCAGGAACCTTCCGAGCAGGAAGCGACTTCGACTGAAGTTCCTGAGTCCCCGGAATCCTCTGTGCCTGAAGATCCTGAGCGGGGTCCTGCTGAGGACGAGGCACCGCAGCCTGAGGAGGAGCCCGCCGACGAAGAGCCGGCTCCCCAGCAGCGTATGCAGCGCAACGCAACTGCCGCTTCGGATACTGCAACGGTGCAGGTCCGCGTGGGTGCTGACCGGACTGGTTCTGGCGCAAGCGCCCTGCCGGGAGCGCAATTAGCCCTCTTTCGGTCCCTTGGATCCACTACTCCTGTCAGCCAGTCCTGGGGTGTATGTACCTCCAACTCGCAGGGGACATGCACATTCACGATCCCCAATGTCGGTCCAGGTGGTGCCAACCGCGATGCCGAACTGTATGTGAAGGCATGGACAGCCCCCTCGGGCTACAGCACGGTCAGTCAGCTTGGGACGGGCAACGCTGGCCAACTCGGAAGCGCGACCTACGGATTCCGAATCGGCGCAGAAGTTCGCGAATGCCAATGGCAGTTCTGGGGTACGTGTCAGAGCTACGCCGAACGCTGGCAGATTCGCGCCGGTGAGACTTACAGCTCCTTCGCCAGTGGAGGCACGCGAGCCACGTTCATGAGTGAGTCTGCTCTACGGGATCCTTCTACCCAAGCCTCTGGGGGAGTCTTCGCATTCGTCAGAAATAACCCAAGTCTCTCCACGCGCTGCGGGATCGATGTTGCGGTCATCCAAGATTTCTCGAGCTCCATGAATGGACAAGAGAACAATCTCGCAAGGACGACCACCTCGTTGGTGGATACACTCGAGGGCACGCCGTCCACCGTCTCGCTGTACAACTTCGGCACCTCGAGTCCTGCAACTTCTGTAGTAGGTCAGCCCAACCGGACGCAGCAGCAGTCAGTCGCCACGCGCAGTGGCGCTGAAACGGTGCGCAACTGGTATTCGCGCTATCCCTACCACCCGTTTCCCTGGGGGCAGCGCAGCGCGAACTTCAGCATTCCGCTCGGTTCCGAGGGGACCAACTGGGACCGTGGACTGAACGCACCAGCTGTCAGCGGAAAGTCCTACGACGCAGCGGTGGTCATCACCGATGGCAGCCCCACCTTTCACGGAAGTGCGCAGGGAAACGGCAGTCAAACGCGTTTCATCGAACTAGAGAACGCAATCTTCTCCGCCAACGCGCTCAAAGCCTCGGGTACTCGCGTCATCGCTGTCGGGCTTGGGACCACGGAGATCGCCAACGCGGTGTCAGGGCTGAACCTGCGCGCTATCTCGGCGTCGGCCGCCACCGTGCAGAACTCTAGCTTCACCGAGGCTGGCCGGGTTCTCGCAGACATGGTGCAAAAGAATTGTCAGAACACCGTCTCAGTGGTCAAAGAAGTCATTCCCGAAGGAGGAGATCTTGGCCAGGCCGGACCTGCCGGGGGCTGGCACATCACGGCCGAGTCCACTGATGCACCTGTGAGTCTTGTGGGCAGCGACGACAGCAGGGGCACAACAATCAGTGGGCTGACGGATCGTGACAACGGCGCCTTCACAGTAGGCCTCGACTTTGAAGGACAACCACTGGGAGCAACCACGAACCTGACGTTCCGCGAAAGGCCTCAAGACGGATTCGCGCTGGAGTCGGTGCAGGGACAGAACGCACGGTGTGCAGACTCCACCGGCAGGTCGATAGCGGTCAACAATATTGACAACGGATTCATGCTGCGAAACGTCGGCATCGGCACAGGAATCGAATGCGTCCTGCTCAACCGCGAGCTCCCACCCGCGGCTTCTGTGCGCGTCGATAAAACGTGGATCATCAATGGTGACGAGTACGCGCAGGGGTCCCAGCCTGACGGCCTCGAAGCGGAATTGCACCTCTCCGGGCAGGACGCATCCGAAGAGACATCTCGCGAGGCCACGTGGAGTGGAGAGCACGAGGGCTACTTCGCAGGGGACAAGGCGCGAATCGAAGAAGACGTGGACATCGGCAAGGACCGTGCAGGTTGCCGCCTCGCTTCTGCGCAGGTCACCGCCATCAACGGCAAAGAACTTGATGTCCCCGAGGTCGTTTTGGACGAGGGTTACGTCTCTAGCGATCTCGTCGCAGGTGTCAACCGCTTTACTCTCACCAACACCGTTGAGTGTGAGCAGAGTCTGACACTGAATACCAAAGGTCAAGGTGGAGATGCCGTTCCAGAAGACTGGGCTCTCGCGGCCTACTCGACGCCAGAAGACCCAACCACCGGAGAAATCCTCTTCACCGGGGTCAGTGGGGTGGCGAACACCGATGTTCCGGCAGCCCAAACTCTGCAGTTGGCGGCGACGAACGGGCCAAGCGTCTACGTCCAGGACGACAATCGCTCAGACCCGTCGATTTCCCCGTTGGCGAGTGGCTCATGGCAGTGCGCTCAACTAGATGAGGTGGGGCGCAAACTCGAGGAAGCACCCTCCACTGGGGGTGCTGACGGAACTGTCAAAGTGCCACTTGGCGGCACCGTTGAGTGCACGGCGACAAGTCGAACCGCCGAGCTGACGCTTCTCAAGCATGTGATCAATGAGAACGGCGGCACACTGGAACCGGGAGATTTCACCCTTCTTGCAGGAGCTGCATTCGAGGGAGTCGAAGTGAGTTCCGGTCCCGTCACTGGCAGCGAAGAACGCAGTGATGACACCACAGTGTTGGTGCGGCCGAGGGCCAGCTACCGCGTCACTGAGGACCCTGTCGATGGAAATCTCGCCTACCGGACGGGTGAACTCCAACGGTATCTGGGGTCCGAGGAAGCCGACCACGAGGTGGACCACCAGGACTCGCGTCTCTGGGAAACGGTGTCCGATGGCGAGCTCAGCGTCGCGGCAGATCGTCATGAGACATACCGCTTAGTCAGTTATGACGTTGCGCCCTCAATTCTTCCCCAAACCGGTGGCATCGGCACCGTGCCCTATCCCTTCGGGGGCGCGATGTTGGTTGCGCTCGCGGTGATGCTCGCCATCCGAAGCAGGAATCCCGCTCAAAGAACGGGGAGGTCAGCATCCTGAGAACCTTCGCCGCGCCTCCTTCTATCTAGTCCACACAGCTCGCACGTCTCACTCACTCGCACTGTTACTTCTGCGGAAAGACAATGAAAGGACCCACCATGTCCACATCCAAAAGCGCTTCGAGGCGCTCCACCATTTCGGTGGCTGCCCTGCTAGGAGCCTTCGCCCTGTTATTCAGCGGCATTGCACCTTCCAGCGCAACCCCGAACAGCGCCCCTCAGATCGATCCCAATGCAAATGGCTCGATCACGATCCACAAACTCGCGCAATCAGGTCAATCCGGTATCGATGACCACCAGGGTGAACAACTCAATGTCCCCGGAACTCCGCTCCAAGGCGTTGAGTTCACGATCACGAATCTCGGCGTTGAGCTCTCCACTTCGGCAGGGTGGGAAGAGGTAGAACAGCTTCGGACCAAGTCGACCGATCTGCTCGTGGAACAGGGCGACGCCCGACCCAGCGAGTCTCGATTCTCAGTAAAGACAGATGCATCAGGTGTTGCCAGCACTGACTCAGTGAAGGAACTGCCTGTGGGTGTCTATCTCGTGGAAGAGACCGATTCAGGTATGCATGACACCGTCGAACCGGTGGCTCCGTTCCTGGTCAGCCTCCCAACAGCTGGTCCCGAGAATGAGTGGCTCTACGACGTCCACGCGTATCCCAAGAACTCTGTTGTTTCCCTCGACATGGTGGCTGACGACAGCACCGCCTTCGGTATGAATGGCACGGGAAATATCAACTGGGAGATCACTTCTGCTGTCCCATACCTCCCCGCTGGAAAGACGCTGAACACGTTCCAGATCAAGGTCGACGTCACTGACCGTCTGGCACTGTCCGAAGATGTCGAGGAGAACATCCAGCTCGAGGTCGGAGGTCAGTTGGTACCGCGGGGAACGTACTCTGCGGAAGTCAACGAACAGGGAATACTCACGGTCTCACCGCCACAGGGTGCTGGCGCTCTTAACCAGTACCAGGGACAGAACGTTCGATTGATCATTGCGACCAAGATGACCCAGAACGAAGATCGAGCCGGCGTCGTGCAGGCCAAAGCTACTGTGCATGTCAACACTGACGACACCACGAGTGAGACGAAACCGGCTGTGGCCGAGAGTGAGTGGGGCGCGGTGAAGGTCATCACGCGCGCAGACCGTAGTGCGCCCCTGGAAGGCGCGACCTACGAAGTCCGCAGGACCCAGGATGGTCCCGCCATTCGCGTCGGGACCGAGACGAGCTTTACCACTGGCTCAAACGGCGAACTGCTGATCCCCGGTCTCCGGGCTGGTGAACAGTTCTGGCTGATCGAGATCGACGCCCCTCGCGGTTACCAGGCTGCTCCAGCCAAGCAGTTCACAGTTCAGACCGCCGACCTCGCGACTGTCCGACCATCGGAGGACCACCCCAACGTGATCATCTTCGAGAACCAGCAGGTCTCCGGCTTCGCACTGCCAATCACCGGTTCCTTTGGTTCGCTGCCGTTCCTACTGGGTGGCCTGTTGATCGTCGCGATCGCGCTGGTCGTCAACCGCAGCCGCCGTCGTCGGCTTGCCCAGGCAGTCTAAGCAAGTCCCAATGTCAGTCTTGACTCCCTCTCCACGGCACGCCGCCCCTGCACCTCGCTCCATTCCGAGCCAGGTGCAGGGCGGCATCCGTGGTGCCCTCATGGTTTCCTCGCTGCTGGTGTTAGGCCTGAGCATCATGTTGTATCCCAGTGCAGCGCAATGGTTCACCGCGTGGGAACAGCAGGGTCAGGTCGAGGATTATTCAGACGCCATGAACCAGGCTCCACCCGAAGAGCTTGCCGCCGAGGTGAAGCGTGCCCAGCAATACAACACCGAACTGTCCTCGGGAGGCGGCCTGATCGACCCGTTCTCTACGCAGGCAGCACAGGAGGAGGGTCTCGGAATCGAGGCGGAAGATCGCTACCGGGATCTGCTCTCCGGCGCCCCGGGGGACGTGATGGCTCGGCTGACAATCCCCAGTATCGACGCCGATCTACCCATCTTCCACGGAACGAGCGAAGAGACCCTTGGACGAGGAGTAGGCCACCTCGAAGGTACAGCTCTCCCCGTAGGTGGGGAAGGCACGCATTCTGTCCTGACCGGGCATCGCGGGCTCCCGAACGCCGAGATGTTCACCCGTCTCGATGAGCTCGGGAAGGGCGACACCTTCTCAGTTGAGACCTTCGGCGAGACGCTGACCTATGAAGTCATCCACACCCAAGTGGTCGAGCCCCATGAGACCGAATCGCTCTACCCAGAATCAGGGCAAGATCTGGTCACCCTGGTCACCTGCACTCCGCTGGGACTGAATACCCACCGGATTCTGGTCACCGCCGAGCGAATATCCGAGACCCCCGAAACAGCTGAAACGTGGCAGGCGGAAATCTTTGGGCTGCCGTTCCCCTGGTGGGCGGTCATCCTGAGTGGGGCACTCTTGCTGCAGCTGCTCTACCTCTGGCGAGTCAGAACAGCCGCGCTGCCCGTGTCGCGGAGTGGCTCGCAAGAGCACGAACACCGCGTTGCTCACGCGAAAGCGGATTGAGCTATCTTTTCAAGATTCACGAAAAAGGTCTGTCCCAGATTCAAACAACGCCGTAATCTGATTCCGTAGCTATCCGTTCCTTGAAAACTGGTGATCCGTCTATGGAGCTTCGACATTATCTCAGTGTGCTTCGGCGAGGATGGCTGATCCTGGTAGCAGCAGTGCTTGTGGCACTCATCGGAGCCGCTGCGATCATTGCGCTGACCCCACCCTCTTATCAGTCCGAGTTGCGGATCTACGTCTCCGTGGACGACCCAGCAGATGACGATGAGCTCGGTCTTGGCGCCATCTACACCCAGGAACTCACTCGCAGCTTCGTAGAACTGGCAGAGAGTCCAGCAGTCCTGGAACCGGTGATCGAAGAGCTCGGGTTGGACGAGTCCGTCGGCGCCCTTGCCGGACGGATCGACGTGGAGACCCAGGTCCAAACGGTCATCCTGGAAACCACGGTCACCGATGGGGACCCCGAGCAGGCAGCCGCTATCGCTGGGTCTTTCGCAGAGTCCTTGGACGACGTCATCCAGGGGTTGACCTTCTCGGAAGCCGGCGGCGGGACGATGGTCACACTGACCCCGGTGGAGGAACCGTCCGTGGCGACGCAGCCCTCCGCTCCCAGCTCGTCCATCATTCTTGGTCTCGGCCTGCTCGTGGGTCTTTCCCTTGGCATCGTCATTCTCGCCCTGCGAGAGGTGCTGGACACCCGCGTCCGCACCGAAGATGACGTTTCCGCCCTTTCCGGGCTCACAGTTCTGGGCGCGGTGCCGCGTGATCGTGAGATTGCAGCCGGCACGCTCATCCCGCAGGCTGATCCCTCGAGCCCATGGGTGGAGTCCTTCCGCACGCTGCGCACCAACCTGGGATTCCTGGACAAGCCAATGAGCAGCCTCGTCATCACCTCCTCCATCCGCGGAGAGGGTGCATCCTCCGTGGCAGTCAATCTCGCGCTGAGTCTGCACGAGGCCGGGGAGCGGGTCCTATTGGTGGATGCTGATATGAGAGCACAGACTGCCACCAGAATGCTCGGACTGGAAAGCGAGCGAGGACTGGCCGAGGTCCTCTCTGGAAGCGCCTCCCATGCGGAGACGATGCAGCTTTGGGGGGCGGATGAACTCGCGGTGCTTCCCGCCGGGGCCGCACCGCCAAACCCCAACGAACTGCTCGGCTCATCCGGCATGCAGCAGCTCATGATCGAGTTGAACCGTGATTACGACGTCGTGCTCATCGACGCTCCGCCGCTGCTGCCGGTGAGCGATGCCAGCGTGCTCAGCGCCGTCTCCGCGGGCATGTTGCTCGTCGTGGGTCTCGGCCGTGTGGACAAGCAACAGGTCCAGAAAACCCTTGAGACTGTCCAGATGGTGGACGCCAGGATCCACGGACTGGTTCCCACCCGGATGCAGACACGTGGGACTCGCGCCCACGCCTACAGGATGCCGCTACCCGCCCAGCGATCTAAGGCCGGGGCCGCGGCGCCATGACCGCGCTGCGGGCGGCATTCTTCTATGTCTATATCGCGTGCACGCTCGGCGCAAACGCCGTCCTGCTGATCCCAGTGGATGCACTGGGCAATTCCGGTGACAACACGATCTTCTCGCTCAGCTGGGTGCTGCTGCACATGATCTCGGTCCTGGTGCTGCTGACGAGTCGGTCGCTGCGAGCCGTGCCGGTTCTCATCGCGGTGGGAATCGGTGGACTCATCGTCCTGAGCGCTGCGTGGTCCGTGGCGTGGATGGACTCCCTGGTCTACGGGATGATGGCCGCCGGCAACATCCTGACCGCATGCGTCTTAGCCTCGGAACGCTCACTTCCGGATATCGCGAAGATGATGCTGCGGGTGCTCACCGTGATGGTGCTGGCGGGGATGCTCGGAGCATTGATCGGCTACGGACAGGTCTTCGACGTCGACCCCCACGCGCGGCCCAACTATCTGGGAAGCGAACCCATTCGGGGATTCTTCGCCCACAACATCATGGCCGGATTCTTCTCGGCCACCGGTGCCGTGCTCGCCATGACGCTGCTGCGGGGAATTCGTCGGATCCTCGTGCTGGCGGCATTCATTCTCTTCGTGCTGTGGGCCGGATCCGCCACCGGTTTACTCTTGGCGGTCGCCGGGATCATCATCGTGCCGCTGGCCCAGTTGGTCGTGCCCAGGGTTCCGCTTGGGGGACTGCTGGCAGTGGGTACCCCGATAGGGCTTCTCGCCGCAGCCGTGGTGTCACAGATATGGGTGCCGGTGGTGGAACTGGTCGGGCGAGACCCCACGCTGACCGGTCGCACCTTGCTGTGGGAATGGGGCTTCGGCGCCATCACAGAGCGACCCGTGCTGGGCTGGGGATTCTTCGGGTACTTCAACTCCGAGTACGGCGCACTCCCCAGCCGGTACACCTACCAGTTCTGGGAGTATGACATCCCGCACTTCCACAATTCCTATGTGCAGACCGGTGTGGATCTGGGACTCTTAGGTCTCCTGATTCTGCTCTTCGTGTTGATCTACACCACCGCCACCGCGTATCTCTACGCCGGTTCCGCCACCACCCAAGCGGGGACACGCACCGGGATTGCGCTGTTGATGGTCATGGTGACATTCCTGATCGCCTCACCCACCGAGGTCATCTTCCTGACCTATAACCACTTCGGTACCTTCGGCCTGTTCGCGATGTTCTTCGGGCTGATGCGCCACCGCCACGAACAGCGCGACCCCGGAGCGCCACAACAGAATGGGGCGCGGCCCCGGGAGAAGAGCTCTCCTGGCGCCGCGCCCCAAACTGTCTGAATCAGGATTTAGCCGTCGAGGATCTGACGCTTCGCCGAAATGACGCCGGTGTTGAATCCGGAGAGGTGAAGATTGCCATGGAAACGGCCATGTTCAATCTTGATGCACCGGTCCTGCACCGCGTTCAGGCCAGCATCCTGAGCTAGCTGCATCGCTTCCTCGGACTGGATGCCCAGCTGCGCCCAGATGGTCTTCGCCCCGATATCGGCCGCTTCCTGGGCAATACCCGGAACATCTTCGGCGCGGCGGAACACGTCCACGATGTCGGGGACCTCAGGAAGCTCCTGCAGGGAGGCGTAGACCGGCTGCCCCAGCACTTCCTTGAGCCGCGGGTTCACGAAGTAGACCTTATAGCTCGAGGAGCTCAGCAGATAGGACGCCACAAAGTAGCTGGCACGCGAGGGTTTATCCGACATGCCCACGATCGCCACTGACTTCGCGCTGCGCAGCAGCTGCAGGCGTCGCGAGGGCGACGGCGCGGCCCAGCGGCCATGGGGGTGTTCGGCCGTGGCCTCGTCGTCGTTGGTCAGGGTCTGTTCGCTCATCACTTGTCTCCTTCGAGTGCGGTGCTCAGCGCCTGGTCCAAGTCCCAGATGATGTCCTCGACGTCTTCGATGCCGACGGAGATACGGATCAGGTCCTCAGGGATCCCGGCCGCGGCCATCTGCTCCGGGGAGAGCTGCTGGTGGGTGGTCGATCCTGGGTGCAGAATCAGGGTTCGCACGTCTCCCACATTAGCCAGGTGGCTTGCCAGCTGCAGAGACTCGATGAATCGCGCACCGGTGGCCCGGCCGCCGCGGATGCCGAAGCTGAAGACCGAACCCACGCCCTTGGGCAGCATCTCCTTGGCCCGGTCGTGATCCGGGTGGGAGGGCAGGCCGGCGTAGTTGACGTAGTCCACGCGGTCATCGGCCTCGAGCCATTCCGCGACCTTCTGGGCATTGGCCACGTGTTCGTCAATCCGCTGTGGCAGGGTTTCGATGCCCTGGATCAGGTTGAACGCAGCCTGCGGGCCGAGTGATGGTCCGATGTCGCGCAGCTGCTCGGCACGCAGCTTCGTGAGGAAACCATACTCGCCGAAGTTGCCCCACCAGGAAAGTCCGCCATAGGAGGCCACGGGTTCGGTCATCGCGGGGAAGTTGCCGTTGTCCCAGGGGAACTCACCGGATTCCACGATCACACCGCCCAGGGTGGTGCCGTGACCGCCCATGAACTTGGTGACCGAGTGGATCACGATGTCCGCGCCGTGTTCGAAGGGGCGGATCAGGTAGGGCGTGGTCAGCGTGGAGTCCACTACGAGCGGGACGCCGTGATTATGCGCGACCTCGGAGAGTCCGCGCAGATCAGCGATGTCTGAGCTGGGGTTCGCGACGACCTCGGTGTAGAGCACCTTGGTGTTCTCCTGCATCGCTGCCTCGTAGTCTGCCGGTTCCAGCGAGTCCACGAAGGTGGTCTCGATCCCGAAGCGGCGCAGGGTGACGTCGAGCTGGGTGATGGTGCCGCCGTAGAGCTTGGAGCTGGCCACGATGTGGTCCCCGGAACCACACAGCGCTGCGAAGACCAGGAATTCGGCACTCATGCCTGAGGCGGTGGCCACCGCGCCGATGCCGCCTTCGAGTGAGGCGATCCGCTCCTCGAGTGCCGAGACCGTGGGGTTTCCGATGCGCGAGTAGATATTGCCGTACTTCTGCAGCGCGAAGAGGTTTGCCGCGTCGTCGGTGTCCTTGAAGACGAAGGAGGTGGACTGGTGGATGGGCACAGCACGCGAACCGTAGACGGCATCGGGGACGGCCCCGGCGTGCAGGGCACGGGTGCGGAAGCCGAACTGGCGATCGCTCATGTAGCTACCTCTTCTTTCCTCGGCGCGGTCCCGCGCCGTTGGCAGATCTCTTCAATTTTCGGAACACAGGGTTCATTCTGCAGGCTTGTGGTGTCCCCGAGGGTCTCACCGTCATGGAGCTGCGTCAGCAGTCGGCGCATGATCTTCCCGGAACGGGTCTTCGGGACCTCGGGCACGGGGATCACGCTGCGCGGTTTCGCCACCGGGCCGATCACCTCGCTCACGTGGTTGCGCAGCGCGCTCAGCAGCTCGTGTTCGGCGTCGCTGCCAGCTTCACCTGCGGCTTCAAGGCGCTCGCGGGCTGCGGTGGTCAGCACGGTGAAGGCGACGGCGGCGTGGCCCGTCATTGGATCGAACACCGGACAGACCCCGGCTTCGACCACATCCGGGTGGGAGATCAGCGCGGATTCGATCTCGATGGTGGAGAGCCGGTGGCCGGAGATGTTGATGACGTCGTCGATCCGGCCAAGGATCCAGATGTCTCCGTCCTCATCCTTGCGTGCGCCGTCACCCGCGAGGAACCAGCCCTGATCGGCGTATTTCTCCCAGTAGGAGGTGAAATAGCGCTCGGGGTTCCCCCAGACGGTCCTGGCCATTGAAGGCCCGGTACGGGTGAGCACAATATTTCCCTGCGCACCGGCAAGAGCCGGATGGCCGGCATCATCGACGACGGCGGCGCCCCAGCCGGGCAGTTCGCGGGTGGCCGCGCCGGGCTTGAAGTGGGTGTCCTCGGGGCGCGGGGAGAGCACCGTGGACCCGGATTCGGACTGCCACCAGGTGTCCACCATGGGAAGAGCGGGTTCTCCGGCGTCGTCGGTGGTGTCTCTGCCGATCTCGCGGCGGATCCACTGCCAGGCTTCGGGATTCACGGCCTCACCCACCGTTCCGGCGAGCCGGATCGAGGAGAGGTCATACTGCGCCGGAACGCCTTCGGGGAACCAGCCCATCAGTGAGCGCACCAGGGTGGGCGCTGTGTAGTACGTGGTGACCTGGTGGCGTTCGATGATCTCGAAGTGGCGCCCCTCATGCGGGGTGTTCGGCGTGCCCTCGAAGATCACCTGGGTGGCGCCAGCCGCCAGCGGACCATAGATCTCATAGGTGTGTGCGGTGACCCACGCGAGATCGGCGGTGCACCAGTGGACGTCATGGGTGCGCCGGGCCGGATCCGGATGCGCGAAGAGCCGCAGGTAGGTATAGAGCGCACCGGTCAGGTAGCCGCCAGTGGTGTGCACCAGTCCCTTGGGCTTTCCGGTGGTCCCGGAGGTGTACATGATGAACAGCTCCGTCTCGGCCTCGAAGAACTCCGGGGTGTGTTCAGTGGAGGCGGTCTCCACCACCTCGTGCCACCAGAGGTCACGCCCGGGGGTCCATTCCACAGGTGAGTCGGTGCGGTTGATGACCAGCACGTGTTCGAGATTCCCACCATGGGCAACGCTCGCCTCGGCCACGGCGGCATCGGCGTTGGCCTTCACCGGGACGGCCTTTCCGCGACGGTACTGACCATCCGTGGTGACCAGCAGCTTCGCGCCGGTGTCCTCCACGCGGAACTTCAGCGCCTCGGCGGAGAAGCCGCCAAAGACCAGTGAGTGCACGGCGCCGATCCGCGCGCAGGCCAGCGTGATCACGATGGTCTCCACCAGGACCGGCAGGTAGATGACCACGCGGTCCCCTTTGGTGATTCCCATTGCGGTCAGAGCATTGGCTGCCTGGTTGACTCGGCGGCCAAGCTCCGCGTAGCTGACATCCTCACGGTCACCTGGTTCACCCTCGAAGTGCAACGCGATCTTCTCGCCCCGACCCGCGGCAACGTGGCGATCCACGCAGTTCACGGCAGCGTTCAGAATTCCACCCTCGTACCAGCCGATCTTGGGACCGCGTTTGGTGACCGGATTGGGCGGCGTCCAGGTGTGGGTGCTTTCCCAAGCGGTGTTCCAGTCCAGGAGCGTGGCGGCTTCGGCCCAGAACGCGAGGCGCTGGTCCTCATCCTGGGGATCGCTCCACTGATGGACATCGGCGCTCGTGGGATCTGCGGGTGTGATCGCCGCGCGCTGGGCCTTGAGTGAAGGCGGGGCAGGGGAGGAGGGGGTTGTCAACAAGAAAGCCCTTCGGGATCAGTTCAGGGGGGTCAGGGTCTTGAACTCGTGCTGGTGGAAGACCAGTCCGGCCGCATCCTCGGTGAAGCCCAGATCGAGGATCTCAAGGACAACGATGTCGTGATCTCCCGCCCTGACCTGGTCATAGACGCGGGTCCGCAACCACATGGGGACCCCCTGGAGCAAAAGCGCAGATCCCTGCAGCTGGTAGTCCACGTTCGTGAATCGGTTTGCTCGGTCCTTGGAGGCGATCTGCCGGCAGAGGCCGTTCTGATCCCGGCCCAGCACGGAGATGCCGAGGTCGCTGCCGCTGCGCTCGAGCTTCGGCCAAGTGGAGGAATCATGCTGGACAGCCAGTGTGACCAGGGGTGGTTCCAGCGAGACGCCCACCGTGAAGGTGGAGGCGATGATCGCTTCCGGGTTGCCATCCACCTCGGCGCCGACTGCGACGACGCCCTGGGGGAACTGGGCCAGCGCATGGCGGAGTGCAAAAGAATCCACGCGAGATGCGGCGGTCGGATCTTCGAGAATACGAGCAGGAACAGTCATGCCAATCAACTCCATCGGTCCTGGCGTTAGCACCCGGCATGTCCGGGTTGCTGCGGCGTCTCTGAGCCAGATCTCTCAGCCGCTCGGGATGGTTACAGGGCCAAGCCTAAGTCGGACTGTGCCGCTGAGCAAAGGAAGGTCCAGGGTTCGAGACACACGTGGACATAATCACCGGCATTCTCTGGACCGCGCTGGACGGGAAGGGGGATCGTCGTTATAGAGTCAGCGGCGTACCATCCAGAGCGGCTGAGAGAACTGGCTCGATGACGCCGCAGCAACCGTCGGCGGGGACCCTGTGGTCTCCGGATGAACCGGTGCTAATGCCAGAGAGCCCGCGGGCTCGCCGATGGAAGGAGCTTCCTTTGTCACACCCAGAATCATCGAAGCATTCAGAATCACTGTCACAGCCCGAATCTTCGGCACAGCCCGAATCTTCCGCACAGCCTGCCTACCCGACCACCGAGTCCGGCAAGCGCGAGATCCTCTTCAACGCCTTTGACATGAACTGCGTTGTGCACCAGTCCCCGGGACTCTGGCGTCATCCCGATGACCGCGCCCGGGAGTACAACACCATCGGGTACTGGACCGAGGTCGCGCAGATCCTCGAGCGGGGCCTTTTCGATGGACTTTTCATCGCCGACGTCCTTGGCCCCTATGACGTCTTCGGATCGAACCCCGATGCCGCGCTGCGCTCAGGTGCCCAGATTCCGCTCCAGGACCCGTTCCTGCTGGTCTCCGCCATGGCTGCGGTGACCAAGAACCTCGGCTTCGGCATCACCGCCGGTACCGCCTATGAGCACCCCTATCCGTTCTCCCGACGGCTTGGCACGCTTGATCACCTCACGGGTGGTCGCGTGGGATGGAATGTGGTCACTGGTTACCTGCCGTCCGCCGCGCAGAACATGGGTCAGGACGATCAGATGGAACACGATCGTCGCTACGACCACGCCGATGAGTACCTCGAAGTCGTCTACAAGCTGCTCGAGGGCTCCTGGGAGGATGACGCGGTCCTCGCCGATAAGGCCTCGGGAGTCTTCACCGATCCCGCCAAGGTGCATCGCATCGAACACCACGGAGAGTTCTTCAAGACCCCTGGCATCGGTGTGGTGGAGCCCTCGCCGCAGCGCACTCCGGTGATCTATCAGGCCGGCGCATCCAGCAGAGGCCGCGCGTTCGCCGGACGCCATGCTGAGGCGGTGTTCATCAATCCGCCGACCAAAGAGCTGGCCAAAGCCTCGGTGGAAAAGATCCGCGCCTCGGTGGCCGAAGCGGGGCGCGACCCCTACTCGGTGCGCATCTTCGCCATGCAGACCATCGTCACGGGTCCGGATAACGCGGCGGCACAGGCCAAATATGACGATCTGACCAAGTACATCGACGCCGAGGGCGGACTGGTGCTGATGTCGGGGTGGATGGGCATCGATCTGAGCCAATTCGATCTGGACCAGCCCATCGGTGACGTGAAGTCCAATGCGATCCAGTCAACGGTGGAGACCTTCCAGAAGGCCTCAGGGCGTGAAGACGAGGTCTGGACCGTTCGGCAGCTGGCCGAGTGGGTCGGCGTCGGCGGCTTCGGTCCGGTCATCATCGGTGACGGCCCGAGCGCGGCGCAGCAGCTGATCGAATGGCAGGAAGAAACCGATGTAGACGGGTTCAACCTGGCCTATCACATCACTCCTGGCACCTTCGAAGATGTGGTCGAACACGTGGTCCCCGAGCTGCAGAAGCTCGGACGGTATAAGACCGAGTACGCCCCGGGCACGCTGCGCAATAAGCTCTTCGGTGCGGGAGATCATCTCCCCGCGGACCACCACGGAGCCCAGTACCAGCTCCGCCGTAAGAGCTAACCCACCCCACCACGCAAAATACCGGGGCTTACGTGCTGTACCTGGCCGCAGGAACGGCCGGTAAAACGCGTAAGCCCCGGTAAAACGCCGAAGCGGGGGAGGGAGGCTAGGCCCAGGTCTTGAGGGCCTTGCGCTCGAGGACTCCCAGCAGGGTGTCGGTGAGCTTGCCGATCACTGCCAGCAACACGATCGCCAGCAGCAACCGGTCGGTGCGGCCATTGTTCTGCGATTCCGTCAGCAGGAAGCCAAGACCCTCAGAAGAGGCGAGCAGCTCCGCAGCCACCAGGAACAACCACGCCTGGGCCAGCCCCAGGCGCAGTCCGGAGAACACACTCGGCACGACAGCCGGAAGCTGAACCGTGCCCAGCAGTCGCACCCCGTGGAAGCCGAACGCTCGCCCGGCCTCCACCAATTGGGCATCCACGTGTCGAAGCGCGGAATGCACCGCGGTGAACACGGGGAAGAACGCGCCGATCGCGATCAGGATGACCTTCGAGTCCTCATCGATACCGACCCAGAGCAGCAGCAGCGGCACCCAGGCCAGCGAAGGGACTGCGCGGAACGCCCCCACGGTCGGGTTCAGCAGCTTATCGGCGATAGACGAGAGGCCAAGCAGCGATCCCAGCGCCAGACCAAGTGCAGCGCCGATGGCGAAACCGATCAGCACGCGCTGCAGCGAGATCGCAATATGATCCAGGAGCGCGCCGGACTCAAACAGCCCGATGCCCGCAGTGAACACCGCCTGCGGTGCAGGCAGCTGGATCGAGGTGAAGGTCCCGGTCACATCAGTGACCAGCCACCACAGTCCCAGCAGCAGCACCGGAACGAGGGCGCCGATCAGCAGACCGCCGCCAGGTAGCCTCCGTCTGCCGCGTTCCCGGGGAGCGGGTCCGGCGCCGTCGGCGGGCTGTGCGGCCGGTGTAGTGGGGAGAGTATCTGTCACTCTTCGGCCTCCTCGATATCGGCCCCTTCAGCGGCGTTCTCGGTTCCCTCGGCGTCGGTCGCCTCGCGGTTCTCCGCAAACTCGGTGTAGAACAGCGAATCCAATGCTTCGTCCACGGCGTCCTGGCTGTCCACGTCACCGTTCTCCACGAAGAATGGGCCGGCAGCTTCCATGGCGGCGTAGACATCATCGCCGGGCACGGGATCCACCTCGAAGTTGGTGCGCTCGGTGATGACCGCCTCGGCGATCTCTGGCTCGATCCCGGCGTACTCGGCCAGAATCTCGGCAGTGCCCTCGGGGTTCTCCGTGGCCCATTCGCGTGCCTGTTCGTAGACATTGACCACGATCTGGGCTATGTCTGGGTGGTTCTCCACGAAATCGCCGGTGGCGTTGACCACCGAGTAGGTGTTGAACTCCACGTTGCGGTAGAGCAGCTCAGCACCCTCGGCTTCCGCGCCCGCCATGATGGGGTCAAGCCCGGCCCAGGCGTCGACGTCGCCGTTTTCAAGCGCTTGACGTCCATCGGCGTGCTGCAGAGCCTGGACCTCGACGTCATCAACGCTGAGTCCGGCCTCCTGCAGTGCCCGCGCCATGAAGAAGTAGGGATCCGTGGCCAGTGTGGCCGCGATCGACCGACCCTCGAGGTCCTCCACCGACTCGATATCCGAGCCCTCCTGGGTGACCAGAGCGGACCACTCAGGCTGGTTCTCGATCATGATCGTGTGCGTATCTGCGCCCACCGCACGGTTCAGCAGGGCTGCAGATCCCGCAGTGGAACCCACATGGATATTGCCGGCGCGCAGGTTCTCATTGGCGCGGTTCGAGCCCTGGGACTGCACCCACTTCACATCGACGTCGAGCTCTTCCAGCTCCTCTTCCAGCCAGCCGTTCTCCAGGATGATCAGGCTCAGCGGGTTATAGGTGGCGAAGTCGATGTTCAGCGTCTCCAGCTGCTCATCGCCATCGTCACCGCAGGCGGTGGCAAGAAGGGCGACGGCGGCGGCCACAGAGACCGCCTTGGCGGCGGAACGGCTTGAGCGGTGAGCCCGTGCGGACTGGGAAGCGGTGGTGCGGGGCATGGGAGGCCTTTCGGTTCTTCAGGGGTGGACTGCTAGGTGGAAGTTTTGGGTGTAGACGACCAAAGCCCGGTACGGATCGGGCTCGTGGTGACAGGTGGGTCAGCTGCGGGATGCAGCCGGAGGAGCTGGAGGTCTGACCAGGTCCGCTAGCGGCTGTGCGAATCCACGCCGAGGCCCGAGAAAAGCTCCCCGCGCAGAGCGGCGAGCTCCGCTGAGGCGCGGTCTCGGGGACGTTTGCCCGGCACTTCGAGCAGGCGTGCGATCGTCGCGCCTTCCGCCTGGGCCGGATCCTGGGCATTCTTGCCCAGCAGCAGCACGCGATCAGCCAGCTGCAGGGCTTCATCCACATCGTGGGTGACCAACAGGACCGTTGTGCCGGTCTGAGCATGCAGGTCCAGGAGCAGATCCTGCATCTTCAGCCGAGTCAGTGCGTCCAATGCGCCGAAAGGCTCATCGAGAAGCAGTACTCCGGGGCGACGGGCCAAGGCGCGTGCAAGCGACGCGCGCTGTGCCATTCCGCCGGAGATCTCGCGCGGACGCAGTGACGCCCGGTCGTGAAGTCCGACGAGCTCGAGCAGCTCATCAACTCGCTCACGGCCCTCTGACTTGGGCAGGGAGCGGGGAAGGCCGAGGCTCACGTTCTTGTGGATCGAGCGCCAGGGCAGCAGTCGTGGTTCTTGGAATCCCACTGCTGTGCGCTCGTCGTAGCGCTGAACGGGGGAACCATCAATCAGGATCTGGCCGGTGTTCCCGGCATCAAGACCGCCGACGGCGCGCAGCAGCGTGGACTTGCCACAGCCGGAAGAGCCGAGGATCGCAAGCACCTCACCTGGTGCGACGTCCAGGCTGACATCACGCAGCACAGTCCGCGAGTCGAAAGCGCGACCGACGCCGTCCAAGCTGACATTCAGTGAGGTGTACTGCTGGCGACTCTTCGACCGCGCAGCAGAGCTGGCCGGGTTGGAAGATGCGGACCCTGCGGAACGGTTGCCGGAGCCGGCAGCAGTCGTGGCAGTCGCATCGTATTCAGTAAGGGTGGAGGCAGGCAAAATCATCAGAGGTAACTCCCATCGATCCTGGCGGTAGCACCCGGCGAAAGGACCCCAATAATGGAGATTCTCACCCGGGTTGCTGCGGCGTCGACGAGCCAGATCTCTCGGCCGCTCGGGATGGTACAGCCTCCAGGATACGCACAGGCTCAGAAGCTGATCAAAATTGAGTTCAAGGGATGAGACAAAACGCAACACATTCGTGGACTTGACAATTCTCCTATGTTCGGACTTAGAGTGAGGGCACTCACCCATCCAGAGCGACTGAGAGATCTGGCTCGCAGACGTCGCAGCAACCCGCAGGGCTTCCGAAGCCCCGGCCGGGTGCTAACGCCAGGACCGATGGAGTCCTTCTCATGATTTCTTTACGCCATGTATCCACATCTTTTGCCGCCCGCGGCAGAGAGCCGCTGCTTGCGGTCGACGATGTCAGCCTGGAAGTGCCCAGAGGCAGCATCCAAGGCATCATCGGCTTCTCCGGGGCGGGAAAATCAACCCTCCTGCGCAATATCAATCTCCTGGAACGGCCCACCTCGGGTGAGGTCCGGGTGGCGGGAACCGAGCTGACCACGCTCGACGACGCTGCGCTGCGGCGGGCCAGGCACCAGATCGGCATGATCTTCCAGGGATTCAACCTCGTCAACAATCTCACCGTGGCGCAGAACGTCGAGCTCTCGCTGAAGTTCGCCGGAGTCAAAGACGGCAAGGAGCGGCTGCGTCGCGCCGCGGAGGCGCTCGAGATCGTCGACATCACGGATAAGACGAGCGTCTATCCTGCTCAGCTCTCCGGTGGTCAGAAACAGCGGGTGGCAATTGCTCGGGCACTGGCGACTAAGCCTGAGGTGCTGCTCTGTGACGAGCCGACTTCAGCGCTGGATCCCTTCACCACCGCGACCGTGCTGCAATACCTGGCAGATGTGAACCGCGAGTTCGGCATCACCGTGGTGATCGTGACCCATGAGATGGACGTGATCAAGGCGCTCGCGGACAACGTGGCGGTGATGGAGGACGGCCGAGTCGTCGAGGAGTTCCCGGCCATTGAACTCGCTCGGGAGGGCTTCAACCCGCGCACCTCGATCGGACGTTATCTGCTCAGCGACGGAATCCGGCTGGATCGCAGCGGCATCACGGAGCAGGAGAAGTTGGCTGAAGCTCGGCAGGATAAAGAGCTCACCACGGGGGGTGTCCGCTGATGGACCTCGTCATTGAACGCATTCCTGAGATCAACCAGGCCATGCTTGAGACCTTCGCCATGATCGGTGTGGCCATCCCAATGGCGGTCCTGCTCGGCACGCCGCTGGGAATCTGGCTCTTCATCCACGCTCCCGACGGACTCGCTCCTCGCCCCCGCTCTCACGCAGTGGTGTCCGGGATCGTGAACATGATGCGGTCCTTCCCCTTTCTGATCCTGCTGATCGCCATCATCCCGTTCACCCGGTTCGTGGTGGGCACCTCGGTGGGGACCGCTGCGGTGATCGTCCCGCTGACGATCAACGCGATTCCGTACTTCGCCCGTCTCGTGGAGCAGAACATCACGCAGCTCGGTTCGGGTGCGGTGGAAGCCTCCCGAGCCATGGGTGCTACCCGAGGCCAGATCATTCGCAATGTCCTGCTCGTGGATGCGAAGCCCGGGATCATCGGTTCGATCACCATCACCACGGTCAGCTTCATCTCCTATTCGGCGATGTCGGGACTGGTCGGTGGCGGCGGCATCGGTGACCTGGCCATCCGCTATGGCTACTACCGCTATGAAACCCCCACCATGATCGCGGCCATCGTGCTCATGGTGCTTTTGGTGAGCCTCGTGCAGTGGACCGGGACCCGAGTCGCTCGCGCCTCGGACCGCCGCATCACCGCCTGAGGAGCATCACGGCCTAACCGACATCACCGCCTGACCAGTACCACCGCCTGACCAGCTTCGGTCCTCCTTTGACGCATCCAAAACAGCGATGGCGCGCGCTCGACGCCGTGCCACGCAGCCCTGCTATGCCCCGACCGGGGGCCTATGTCCCCGCACAAGAAAGAAGCACACCCATGAATTCTCGACGCCCCTTGATCCTCACCGGCGCCGCACTCTCCGTGGCAGCATTCGGTCTCACCAGCTGCGGGCTGGTCGAGGATGACTCCACGATCAGCATCGTGGTGACAGAATCGGCACCCTTCCAGGAACCGGCGGAGATTGCCGCAGGCCTGTTGGAGGAGGCGGGCTATGAGCTGGACATCACGTATATGACCGATATTGTCCAGCCGAACCAGGTTGTGAACCAGGGGGAGTTCGAGGGCAATTACTTCCAGCACCTGGCCTATCTGAACAACTTCAACCAGTCCAATGACACGGATGTACGTCCGCTGTTCTCCGTCTACTACGCGCCTGCAGGACTCTTCTCCCTGGAATATGACTCGCTCGAGGAGCTTCCCGACGGCGCTGAGATCAACCTGCCCGTGGACCCCTCCAATAACGGCCGGGCGCTGCAGCTGCTGGCGGATGAGGGTTTGATCGAGGTCGATGAGTCGGTCTCGATCATCGACCTCACGCAGAATGACATCACTGCCAATCCCCGGGATTTCCAGTTCGTCGAGACCGACCAGCAGTCGGCCGCGCAGGTTCTGCCCGACGTCGACGCCGGATTCGCCTTCGTGCGCTTGATCGCCGAGGCAGATTACGACGTGGAAGAGACGATGCTCAGCATCGAGGACGGACGCGAGGATGTCCGGACTCCCTTCACCTGCGTGGTTGCGGTGGGCCCCGATGGGGTCACTGATGAGCAGGCACAGGCCCTGCAGGATGCCTTCCAGTCGGAAGAGGTCGAACAGTGGTTTGAGGAGTATCAGGGCGGGGTCATCGACTACGCCGACTTCATGACTCTGGATAATGCCGATGAGATCTGGGAGGACTTCAGCTCATGACGACATCTGGCACCCACACACTCTCCCGGCGTCGACTATTGAGCGGTTCACTGGGCGTGGCCACTCTTCTCGGCGTCGGGAGCCTCACCTCAGGCTGTGGCCTGGTCGATCGGATCGGCGGAGTCCGGACGCTGCGTCTTGTGGTGACCGAGAACGCTCCATTCCAGGAACCCACGCTGATTGCACAGCGCATCTTGGAGGAAGAGGGGTGGGATTTCAACGCCACCTACGTCACCGATATCATCCAGCCCAACCATGCGGTGAGCAACGGTGAGTATGACGTGAACTTCTTCCAGAACATCAGCTACCTGCGGCAGTTCAATGAGGACAATGACCTCGATATCGAACCGATCTTCTTCATGTTCGAACAGCCCTCGGGGATCTATTCCGCGCAGTACGACTCATTGGAGGAGATTCCCGACGGCGCACAGATCGCCCTCCCCGTGGACACAGCGAACAATGGTCGCGGTATTCGGCTCCTGGCGCGCGGCGGTCTGATCGAGATCGACGAGTCCAAACACGTCGCGGCACTGAGCGTCCAAGACATCACTTCGAATCCGAAGAACTTCGAGTTCATCGAGGTCGACCAGCAGTCAGTGGGCCAGATCTACTCCGATGTCGACGCTGTCTTCGGGTTCGCACGCCTCCTCGCGGAGATCGATGTCCTCCCTGATGAGGTCCTCATCATGGAATCGCAGGAGGAGGCGCTGCCCTTTGCGCTGGCTGTGTGCGCACGGCCAGGCTTCCGTGAGGAAGAGCCAGAACGCTACGAGGCGCTGAAGGCCGCGTATCACTCGGAGGAGGTGCGCCAGTGGTACGGCGAGTACCTGGACGGATTGCTCACACCTGCCTTTGACCGCGATATCGATGCCGCTTGGGAAGAGGTGAATGCCCGATGAGCCAACGACCGAGCAAGGCCCTGCTCGCCCAGATCCGAGCGGGTGCGGTGGAGCGTGAACTAGAACGGGTTCTTCCCTACGAGCAGGTCGCCTGGCTCGACGCCATCGGCTTCGGCGCGCTGCGAGTGCCGGCGGAGTTCGGAGGACCAGGCCTCAGTGTGGAAGACCTGACGGCCGAGGTGATTGCGGTGGCGGAGGCGGATTCCAATATCGCCCACCTGTACCGCGGGCATTTCGGCTTCGTGGAGTCCTTGCGGTTCCAGCCCGCGGAGATCAGAGCGGCCTGGTACTCCCGGGTTCTTGAGGGCAAGACGATCGGCAACGCCTCCACGGAGAAAGGGGGCAATGCGCTGGGAAGCCTGAACACCACACTGACTGCAGATGGTGCGGGCTCTCACGAGCTCAACGGGCAGAAGTACTACTCCACGGGCACGATCTTCTCCGACTACACCCGGGTTTCGGCGGCCAGAGCGGCAGAGGGCGAGGGACGCCGATTCGCCGTGGTCGCAACTGATGCCGAGGGTGTCACCCTCTTGGATGACTGGGACGGTTTCGGGCAGAAGCTGACCGGAACCGGCACCACGCTCCTGGATTCGGTCAGGGTCGATGACGTCGCGGTGCTCGAGCGCAGACCAGGGGATCACGAGTCGGTCCACGAGGCGGCGTTCTTCCAGCTCTATCTTCTCGGCGTGCAGGTGGGCATCGCCAAGGCTGCGCTCGCCGATGCCACAGAAACGCTGGCCCGGCGCACCCGCACTTTCAACACCTCCACCGCAGGTCAGTCCTTCAGTCAGGATCCGCTCATCCAACAGATCATCGGGCGGATGTCCTCCAAGACCTTCGTGGCCGAAGCCGCTGTGCTTGCCGCGGCTCGAGAACTCGACCGCGCACTGCAGGCTGGCCTCACGGCCGGCACCGGGAGCCCAGACTTTCAGGACAAACCACCGGCCGAGGTCTACGCAGCGGAGATCGCTGTGGAGAAGGCGCAGATCACGGTGCCGGAGCTTGTCCTTGCAGTGGCCTCGGAGCTGTTCCAGACCGTCGGCGCGTCAGCAACGCTGCGCACCAAGGCTCTTGACCGGCACTGGCGCAATGCGCAGACCATCGCCACCCATAACCCCATCGTGTTCAGGGCTCGATCCCTCGGCGATCACGAGATCAACGGAACCCTTCCCGAGGGGCTCAATGCCATCGGTGAGGCCAAGGAGAATAAGTGACGATCCACTTCAACGCTTTCGACATGCTCGTCCCGGTCCATCAGTCCCCGGGACTGTGGCGTCATCCGGATTCACGGATCGAGGAGTTCGACACGCTTGGCTACTGGACCGAACTGGCCCAGACAGTCGAACGCGCCGGATTCTCCTGTCTGTTCCTGGCGGATATCCCCGGTGTCTATGACGTGTACGGAGGCAATGCTGAGGCCGCCGCTCGAGGGGGAGTGCAGTATCCCTTGCTCGATCCCCAGGTCATCGTGCCAGCTTTGGCCGCCGCCACCACTCATCTTGGCTTTGGTCTGACGGCTTCGGTGACCTACGAAGCCCCCTATGCACTGGCGCGACGCTTCGCAACGCTCGATCACCTTACCGCCGGACGCATCGCGTGGAACATCGTGACCAGCTACCAGGATTCCGCAGCACGAAATCTCGGTCTGACCGAACAGATCCCGCACGACGAGCGCTACGACCGTGCCGATGAGTATCTTCAGGTCATGTACAAGCTCTTCGAGCACTCGGTGGAGTCTGATGCCGTCATCGCTGATAAGTCCACAGGGGTCTTTGTGGATCCGGCAAAGGTCCATCCCATCAACCACCAGGGGGAATGGTTCAACGTGCCTGGTGAGATGCTTACCCACCCCGGTCCGCAGCGCACGCCGCTGCTGTTCCAGGCCGGCTCCTCTGCGCGGGGTCAACAGTTCGCGGTGGATCACGGGGAGGCGATCTTCGTGATCAGCTCCTCACCCCAGCGGTTGGCGCAGCAGGTGTCGGGGACTCGGTCGGCGTTGCTGGAAGTCGGACGTGATCCGGAGTCGGTGAAATTCTTCGCCATGGCGACGATCATCGTGGCCGAGACCGAGGAACTGGCTCAGGCCCGTCTCGAGGAGTATCGCCAGTACGTTGACACCGCCTCGGCACTTACGCTCTTCGGGGGCTGGACCGGGGTGGATCTCTCGGACCTGCAGGAGGACGACGTCGTCGCTGATGTTCAGACCGAGGCCAACCAGTCTGCCCTGGCCATGTTCACCAAGGACCCTGATAAGCGCTGGACCGTCCGCGACGTCGCCGAATTCATCTCGATCGGTGGCCGCGGGCCGCTGATCATAGGGGATCCGGTGCAGGTGGTGGATCAGCTGGTGAACTTCAAAGAGCTCTCAGGGGTAGACGGGTTCAATATTTCGGCAGCGGTGCGTCCCGCTGATTTCGAACGTTTCGAGCGATACGTCACGCCCGAGCTGCGCCGACGCGGACTGCTCCCCGAGCGTCCCGACAAGCCGGTCACGCTGCGCGAGGCGTTGCTGGAGGAGGGTCCGTATATCCGTTCCGACCATCCGGCGCGCCGTGCCGACCTCTGATCCGGCCTCTAGTCCTGCCAGACAGGCCGACCCTCAGCGTGAGGCGCGGTGCAGCAGCTGATCGATGATGGGATCATTGATCTTTCGCGCGGTGCCATAGGCCGGATAGTGGAACTGCATCAGATTCGCATAGGGATTGACGTCAAGCACCACCGCCTCGGTAGCGCTGTTCAACTCGGGCGCGAGCATATCCACAGCCGCGGCGCCGAGACCGGGGACTGCCAGCAGGCCATCCACCGCGAGGTCCTTGAGCTCCTCGCTGAGCAGGTCCAGCACGTCTACGGCGAGTCCTCCGCCGCGGGCAGTGTCAGCGATGGGTGTCAGCAGCTGCAGCGCGCCGCTTTCGGGAACGCTCTGCGTGGTGATGCCCATAGGCGCGAGGAAGGCATCGGTCACACGGGGTGCCCGGCCGGCGAGATAGGCGTTGCTCTGCCGACGTTCGATCTCCGCCGCCGCGAGTTCCGCGACGCTGCTGGACCCATCTCCGATCACATAGAACGGGATCCGCACGATCGCTCCGACCACGGACTCGCCGACCACATAGGCACGGATGTCGAGCCCAGGACGATGCTCCTCCACCATGATTACGTAGCGTGCGCTGGAGGTGGCCGAGCGTGCCGCCATCGCGGAGGTCCACGCCTGGCGAAGCTGGGCCTCGTTAGTGACCCGCGGGGTGATCCCACGGCCCGCACGTCCCGCAGAGGGCTTGACCGCTACCGGTCCGCTGGACTTCTTCAGGTGCTGCACCGCGCGCGAATACTCCGTGGGGTTGATCGCCCGACCTTTGGGCGTGGGCACCTCAGCAGCCTGGAGGTACTTCTTCGTCATGGCCTTGGACGCAGAGACTCGGCGCGCCTGATGACTGACCAGCGAGGTGACGACGGCGTCCATGCCGCCCACCACCATCCCTGACAGGAAGAACAGCACATTGGAGTCGTTGATCTTGGTGATCGTCATCTGTTTCCGCTTGGCGGCGCGGTGCAGCAACATCTCATGCGTCATGGTGTTCTGCCAGCGGTGCAGCGCGCCGAATCGAGGTTCCACCTGCTCGGCGATGAATCGTTCAAGTGCGTCAGGCTCAGCGCTGAGCTCAAGCGGCGCCCGAGACGCGGGCGCGGCGTCGGTCTTTACAGGCACGGCGCTCAGATTATCGGGATGCACGCAGCAAGATCTCCTCGGCAATGGCCCCGGCAACGTCATGGGGCTCCCCATAGGCGGGGAAGTGGGCAGGACGAATATCGGCCTCGGGTATCACCGCACTGACGACGGCCCCCTCGGCAGATTCCAGGTCAACAATCTCCAGATCCGCAGCAGCTGCGTTGAGTCCCGGAACAGCTGCCACAGCCTCGACTGCGAGTTCCAGGAGCGAATCAGGCATGGTGTCGGTCACGTCGATGGTGAGAGCGTTCTCCGAAAGAGCGCTGGAGTCTTCGAGTTGCAGCAGCTCCCCGGCAGCCAGAACCCGTGACGGGCTCACCCCGAGCGCGCTGAGGCTCTCATCACTGGGCAAGGCTGGGCCGCGGGCAAGCAGAACATGCTTGCTGCGGGCAACGGCCTGACGATCCAGCAGCTGGCGCACGCTCGACTGCCCATCCCCGAGGACAAGCAGCGGCACTCTCATGAGTGCGGCGCATGCGCGTTCCCCGACGACGAACACCCGGACGTTGCTGCTCGCGGCCGAGCCGTTCCCGGAGATAGGTGCACTGTTCTCCGTTGGCGCGCCGATTCCAGCTTCCTCCGCCTCGCTGCTCGGTCCCGCAGCAGAATCCTCGCCCGTTTGCTCTACCCTCGGCTCATCCGAAGCTTCAACAGCAACGTCCTGGATCTCCAGGTGGCGGCGCAGAAGCTGCGGGTTCGCGGTGATGCGCCGAGCATGAGCGCTCGCCAGCGTGGTGACGGTGGCATCCATGCCGCCCACCACGACCCCGCCGAAGACGAAGACGAGGCTGCGTTCGCCGACCGGCCGAATCTCGACCCGCCGACGGCGCAGCGCCATGCGGATCAGCTGGTCGTGGCGCGGCACATCAGCGTATTCGTTCATCGGGTGGGAGCCGAGCGTGTCAATGATCAGGCGTGCGGCGGCGGTCTCAGACGGCATAGCCCTCAGGATATAGGTTGGCCGTGGGGCCGCGCTCCCGGGTTCGGGAGCGCGGCCCCACGGCCGCCTCGGCTTCTCAGCTGAATCGCTTACTTATTGCCTGCGGTGTTGTTTGAAGAACCGCTGCTTGCGGCGGAGGGCGTGCTGCTGGTGGAAGAGCTGGTGGCGGAGGAACCGAAGCCCGAAGAGTCGCTGGACTTCTTCACGGTGTCTTCTGCCTTGGCTGCCACGCTCTTCGCCGTATCGGCGGCGTTCTCGGTGACCTCATTGGCCTGCTTCTTCACCGAGTCAGCAGCCGTGGACGCGTACTTCTTTGCGGTCTCTCCAGCCTTGGAGACGGTGTCCTGGACCTTGGGGTCCTTCCACGCCTCAGCGGCGTTCTTCTTCACAGTCTCGAGCGTGCGCTCGAACTGGGCCTGGCCGCGCTTGCTGCCCATGATGTAACCGATGGCCACGCCGGCGCCTAGTGTGAACAATCGCATGATCGACTCCGTTCTGAAGATGAAGTAAGTGCTCGCCTCTGACGAGTCCCTCTTGAACCTAGCCGGAAAGACCGGTCCGTGTCACGGCCAAGCAGGCTGAATAACCCTGAAATAACCCTGGTTCTGCCCGGAGATGCTCAGCTGACCATCGCGGTGCGGGGGTCCCACTGGTCCACAGCACCGGGTACCGGCTCAGCCGGGTCATTGCCGAGCTGTACGATCCGGTTTCGGGTGTCCACGTGAACCACCTGCGGCTCATGCTTGGCGAGCTCCTCGGCGTCGACCATGACGTAGGAGATCAGGATGATCAGATCCCCGGGATTCACCAGATGCGCGGCAGCACCATTGATGCCGACGACGCCGGTCCCGCGGGGTCCCGCGATGGTGTAGGTCTCCAGGCGCGCTCCATTGGTGATGTCGACGACCTGGACCTTCTCGCTCTCCACAATGCCTGCAGCATCGAGCAGATCGGCATCCACGGTGATCGAGCCCACGTAGTGCAAGTCCGCGTGGGTCACGGTGGCGCGGTGGATCTTGCCGCCCATGACGGTCCTCAGCATGCTGAGCTCGCTTTCAAGACAGAGGGTGTGAAACCTGCGGAACAGAGACTGGAACGAATAAACACGTGCATCATTATCCAGCGTCGGGGCGCGGGTGGGTATTCCCGGATGCTGCGCGGCGTCGGGCCAGCGACTCAGTGGCGCGGCTGCCCACCTCGACCAGCCCGCAACCGATGATGCTGGACACGAATGCGGCGGCCAGGAGCTCTGCCGATGGCATGGCGAAGAGGTGATACTGCTGCGACGCGGGGACCAGCAGAACCGCCGCCAGAAGAAGGTACATCGACGCGATCAGTGTCACGCGCAGCGGGGTCAGCGGGCGCAGCGCCACATTGAGCACCCAGAGTCCCACTGCCGTGAGGCACAGCGTTGCCGCGGTCTGGATGGTCGCAGCTGGTTCACCCAGGTACCGACCGAACGCGCTCACCGTGACCACTGCGAGCACAATGGCGATCGCCGTCGGAATGGCGAAGTGGACTGAACGGCGGAGGAAACCGGGCTGGTAGCGCCGGGAGTTCGGCATCAGCGCGAGGAAGAACGCCGGGCAGCCGATCATCAGAAAATCGACGGTGGAGAACTGACGCGGCAGGAACGGGAACTCCCAGAAGAGCAGACCGTAGAGCAGCCCCAGCAGAATCGCGTAGGCAGTCTTGGAGAGGAAGAGATGCGCCACCCGCTCGGTATTGGCGATCACTTTTCGTCCCTGCTCCAGAACCGAGGGGAGCCGGTCGAAGCGTCCGTCCAGCAGGACCATCCGTGAGACCGCTTTGGTGGCCGGGGCGCCGTCGCCCATGGCTATACCCAGGTCGGCCTTCTTCATGGCCAGGGCGTCATTGACCCCATCACCGGTCATCGCCACCACATGGCCAGCAGCCTTGAGCGCTTCGACCATAGTGCGCTTCTGCTCCGGGGAGACCCGACCGAATACCGAGTGGCGCTCGAGAACCTCCTGAAGCTCCGTCTGATCGGTCGGAAGAGTCGCCGCGTCCACAGCATCGCCCTCGATGACCATGCCCACTTCCCGGGCGACCGCGGCGGCTGTCTTGGGGGAGTCCCCGGAGATGACCTTCAGCGTGATGTCCTGGGCGCGGAAGTACTCCAGGGTGGCGTGCACTTCAGGCCGGACATTCTCCTTGAACGTCAGCAGCGCCACCGGGCGCATATCGTGAGGGAGGCGTTCTCCTCGGCCCAGCGGGCCGGTCGCGCCTTCAATGATTGGGCCATCCAGCGGCGCATGGGTCAGCAGCATCGTGCGCAGGCCGCGGCTGGAGAGCTCATCCGAACGTGCCAGCAGCGCCTCGACATCCACCCTCGAGTCCACAGTCTCGTGGCGCATGATCTCTGGAGCTCCCAGCACCCAGTGCCCGGCGAGCCCGCCGGCGTCCTGGGCGAAGCTGACAGCGGAGAACCGGCGCGCCGAAGAGAACTGGACCTGGCTGGCGACGCGATGGCGGGGGAGTGCCGAATACGGCTGACGAAGCGCCCTTGCCGTGGCGTTTGCCCGTTCATCGGCTCCGAAGAACGCCAATACCTGTTCCCAGTCTGCAGTCCCGCTCAATGCAGTGGAATCAGGGTCCACCCGCACCGCAGCGGGTTCGCCGTGGGGATTCAACGCGGTGGCGCCGTGGAAGGCGATCGTCCCATCGGTCAGGGTGCCGGTCTTATCCAGGCACACCACGTCCACTCGGGCCAGGATCTCCACGGCAGGCTGTTCCTGGATCAGGACGTTTTCGCGGGAGAGCTGCACGGCTGCCACGGCGAAGGCGATGGTCGTCATCAGCGCGAGGCCCTGCGGAATCATGGCCGTCACTGATGAGACGGCAGTGACCAGGGCGTCACGCCAGGCCCCGGTCTCCCAAGCGAGCGTCCATCCGCCGAAGGCCTGCATCTGACCGTTGATCACCACGGCGACGATCGGGATCAGGACCAGGGAGAGCCAGAAGGCGATCCTCTCCAGCGCCCGGCGCAGCTCGGAGTTGATCTTCTGGTACTGCTTCGCCTCGGTGGCGAGCTTGATCGCGTGCGCGCGCTCACCCACCGCGGTGACCCGGAATCTGCCGGATCCCGCCACCACTGCGGTGCCGGAGAGGATCGTGTCATCACGGCGCTTGGGCACCGCATCTGATTCCCCGGTGAGCATGGATTCATCCACGTCGAGTCCCACCGCGCTGAGCACGATCCCATCGGCGGGGATCTGGTCCCCGCGGCGCAGCTCGACCACGTCGTCCAGGACGATCTGCTCGCGGTGGATCTCCAGGACCATGCCGTCGCGCAGGGCGTGGACCGCATCCTGGTGCAGCAGCGCGATGGCGTCGAGCTTTCGCTTGGCGCTGTATTCCTGGAAGAGACCGATCACCACGTTCGCCACGGCGGCGACGGCGAAGAGCAGATCCAGCCAGCGTCCAAGCAGGATGATCGCGATCGCGCAGATGCCGATGATCAGATTGAACAGCGTCATCAGGTGTGTGCGCAGAATATCTGCGATGGATCGGGAGGTGGTGCGCGGCTGAACGTTGGCCAGGCCGAGGCGGTGGCGTTCCAGGACCTGCACCGAGCTCAGTCCGGAGGCTTCCAGCGTCTCGGGGTCTACTGCAGACCGGGTCTCCGCGGGATCGCGGACGTCAGTCTTCTGGGCAGCCACAGGGCCAGAGTCTACAGTCCGGGTCCCGCCGCGCCGGTGACCGCGACGATCAGTTCCTCGCCGCTTGCGCCGACCTCGATGTCGAGGTCGAAACCGACCTGGTGGCTCTCCTGCAGGCTGGCGCCGTCGTGGAAGTGACGGGAGTCGAAGTTGATCGTGGCTTCGAGATCGGTGTCCGAGGTTTCCCATCCCTCGGCGTCGAAGTCCAGGGCGAGCTCATCGGGTTCTGGCATCCGCCAGTTGATGGACTCGGTGACCACCTGGTTCGGGGTATTGATTCCCATGGGACATCCGGCAGGCATGAGCACCTGCTGCTCAGCGCAGGAGTCGAGATACGCGGAGACCTCCTCGTGGAGGACCTCCTCAGCGGCCTCGGAGGCTTCAAGGTCCAGGGTGATCTGATGTGCCTGGTCCTCGTCTTCACCCTCGGCGCCATCGACCACGACGTAGCGCGAGGCTCCCACCAGCCACTCGCTTTCCACCTCGATCTCGACGACCGCGGGGACATAGGCGCGCATGGTGACCGAATCATCGACCAGGTTGACGGGTTGGCCGTTGACGGTGATCGCAGCGATCCCGCCCGCGGCAGCACCGGGAACATCGATCTGCAGCTGGCTCATGGAATCTGCGGTCAGCTCCCAGTTCTGAAAGAACGCCAGCGTGGTCTCCTCGGACTCCATGGGCAGGGCTGTCTCATAGTCCTCACCCTCCACCTGGAACTGCATGACGGCGTTGCCGCTGTTCGCTGGGTTCTCACCGAACCGGGGGTTCTCAATCCCGGCGGTGCTGCGTTCCAGCGCTTCGCCATCCAGGAGTACGCTGTCGACGCCTTCCTCACCGGAATCGGCATAGACCCCGGCGTCGAAGAAGCCGAGGGCCTCTGATCCGCTGCCGCGCGTCATGGAGTCCCAGTACTCCTCGGCGGTGTGTCCCGGGGTATAGATCTTCTCGCTGACCTGCCAGATGGCGGCCCCACCGGCTGCGAGTGCCATGACCAGTGCCGCAACCCAGGCCAGCAGGACCACGCGGGATGAGTGTGGTCTCTGATCCGGCTCGGTTTCGGGCGTGGGGGAGTAGGCCTGCGACATAGGGCACAGACTAGCAACTCAGCCCAGCCATACCTGACAGCCCAGCCGCGCTAGCAACTCAGCCCAGCAGCACAGCCACGATCACCACGGCGGGAATCGCGGCGATCGTGGTCAGCAGCACGGTGTCCCGCGCAATGACCTCACCGGTCTGATAGCGCACCGCCGCGACCAGGACGTTCTGCGCGCTCGGCAGGGAGGCCATCACCACGGCAGCAAGCACCTGCGGCTGCTCCAGGCCGAACACGAAGTCCGCGAGCAGCCAGGCCAGAACGGGGTGCAGGGAGAGTTTCAGGCCTGTCGCGAGGAACACATCACGACGTCGATGCGCGCGTTTGTCCAGTGGGTGGGTCCCCACCAGGGAAAGTCCGAACGCCAGCAGCATCAGCGGAATAGAAGCTCCGGCGATGAGTTCGATGGACTCTTGGACCGGGACTGGGAAGTGCCAGTCCTGCCAGGAGAAGACCAGTCCCAGGAGGGATCCGATGATCATCGGATTCACCGCGGACTGTCCCAGGCTGCGCAGCGTGGAAATCCGCGGGTGCGGACGCACCTTGGTGGTGGTGCCCTGGTCTCTGGTCAGCAGGTCCAGAGCGGTGACATAGAGGGGGGTATAGACCGCCAGCTGGAACATGATGATCGGCGCTGCGAGGGCAACGTCGCCGAGCACATAGGCGGCGATCGGGAATCCGAGGTTCGCGGCGTTGACCAGGGAGCCGCTCATGCCGCCGATCATGAGTTCGGAGCCGCTGCGGTTCTTCATCAGGATGAAGCGTCCCACGAGGATGAAGACTGCGAGGGTGGTCAGCGCGCTGATCCCGGCGATGACGAACTGCGGGCCGAGCACCTGACGCAGCGAGGATTCTGAGATGGTGACGAAGAGCAGGCACGGAGACGCGACGAAGAATGCGACTCGGCTCAGAACAACTCGCGCCTCGGGTCCGAGCACCCCGAACCGACCAATGACCCAGCCGACACCGATGATCAGCCAGATCACCGTGAAACCAGAGAAGACCGCCCCCATGACCCTCCATCAGTGCAGCAGCAGATTCAGCTCATCACTCTAGCGCTGTGCTTGAGAAGGTGGGGGCGGTCCGCCCCGATTGCCCGTGTGGGCCTCAGCTCACTGCTGTGCTTCGGCTTCTTCTGCGGGGCTGATGAAGTCGGTGCGGATGCGCTCGACACCTTCAGCGGAGATCTGGAAGCCGTGCTCCTGGCCGGCGTCGATCATGATGCCGGCACCGGTGATGGACTGCACGATCGCCACGCCGGGTGCTTCCACGGCATGAGGTGCGTGTTCCTTGTAATCATCGGGGATGTTCGCGCTGGTGCTGAAGAGCGCGATCAGCGGATTGCCCTCATTGTCCTGCAGGGTCAGCGGGTTCACCGAGCCGGTCTCCTCACCGACCTCCTCGGGGCTGAGGAAGAAGACGCTGCTGGTCAGGAAGGTGCGAATGATCTCGCCGGCCTGGGCATTTCCGTCTTTGCCCTCGATCAAGATCTGCTCCAACGTGGCCGCTGGTGCAGCGGAGTTTGCGGCCGCCTCGGTGGCGGGGTTGTTCTCTGGCTGGGTGCTTGGAGTCTCGGTCATACCTCTACGCAATCAAGGACGCGCCCATAATGCAATGCGGGCGGGCCTGTTTCGTGCCCAGGAAGCCTGTGCTGGGGTACTTTGGGCAGGTGCTGCTATCTGATCGTGACATCCGAGCCGAGATCGACGCCGAGCGGATCAAGCTGGACCCGCTGGACCTCTCAATGGTCCAGCCCTCCAGTGTTGACGTGCGCCTGGAGCGCATGTTCCGGCTCTTCGACAACCACAAATACGCGCATATCGACCCCGCAGCAGACCAGCCGGACCTGACCCGACTGGTCGAGGTGGCCCCGGACGAGCCCTTCATCCTGCACCCGGGCGAGTTCGTGCTGGGCGCAACCTATGAAGCGGTCACGCTCCCAGATGACATCGCTGCGCGGCTTGAAGGGAAGAGCTCGCTGGGACGCCTGGGGCTGCTGACCCATTCCACTGCTGGATTCATCGACCCCGGATTCTCGGGACAGGTCACCCTGGAGCTTTCAAATATGGCGACGCTGCCGATCAAGCTGTGGCCCGGGTCCAAGATTGGACAGCTCTGTTTCTTCCGGCTCACCTCACCTGCTGAACATGGCTACGGGGCCGGCACGCATCAGTCTCGCTACCAAGGCCAGCGCGGACCCACCGCCTCCCGAAGCCACGAGAACTTCCACCGCACGCTCATCCAGTAGCAGTAGCAGTAGCAGTCACAGCAGCCGCGCTTAGCTGCTGCTGGTGATCCGGTGCTCGCGCATCTTCGCGGGGCCGGTGGGGTCATGCACCAGCGTCAGTGAGGCCAGACCAACGCTCAGAATGACCACGACGCCGATGATGATCGCCTTATCGCTGCCTCCGGCGCTCCACAGCAGCAGAGCGATCAGCCCCGGGGTCAGGAACGACACGCTTCGTCCGGCCGTGGCGTAGAGACCGAAGAGTTCTCCGGCCCGGCTCGGTGGTGCCAAGCGGGCGAGGAATGCCCGTGAAGAAGACTGCGCCGGTCCGACGAATACGCACAGCAGCAGACCGAAGACCCAGAACGATCCCTGCGGAGTGAGCACGAAGGACCCGATGCTCCGTTCCACGTCCAAGAAGTACAGGATCGCCGCGGTCGCGATCAGTGCGGCCACACAGGTGGCGATGACCTTGCGCGGGCCGACCTTGTCATCGAACCACCCGCCGATGAAGGCGCCCACGGCTGCGGCGACATTTCCGGCGATGCCGAAGAGCAAGATGTCTGAAGTGGTGAATCCGAACACCGTGACGCCAAGGATCGCACCATAGGTGAACACCGCCGAGAGCCCGTCCCGGTAGATCGCAGAGGAGATGAGGAACCAGAAGGTGTTCCGGTCTTCTCGCCAGAGTCCGATGACCAGCCCCACAAGCCTGCGGTAGGACTCCAGAATGCTGACCTTCTCCTCCACCACGTCCTGATCTGCGGTGGCCAGCGGAGTCAACAGCAGCGGGAGCGAGAAGACCAGGAACCAGGCAGCGGCCACCAGTGCCACGGCGCGGACGTTGACCATCTCGTCCTCACCGAGTCCGAACATATGCGGAGGCTCCCCGGCGACCAGGCCAAAGTACACGATCGCCAGGATCACGATTCCGCCCAGATAGCCCGAGCCCCAACCGATCCCGGAAACCCTTCCCATCCGTGGTGAATCCGCGATATCGGTGATCATCGAGTTGTAGTTCAGGTTCGCGAACTCATCGAAGAGCGTCATCGTGGCCATCAGCGTCACACCCAGGACCAGATAGGCCTGATCCGGCTTCACGAAGAAGCACGCGGCCACCAGCGCAATGACGATGAACGTGTTGATGGCGAGCCAGCGCCGTCGTCGACCGCCGTTGTCTGCGCGCTGCCCGATCACCGGGGCGGTCAGGGCAATGATCAGCCCGGCAATCGTGTTTGCAGTGGTCAGATACTGCGTGCCCTGCCCTCCCGGTCCCACCGCATCGGCAATGTAGGTGCCGAAGACGAATGTCACCATCACGGCACTGACCGTGGCATTGCCCCAGCTCCAGAGGCTCCACACCGCGATCAGCCGCTTCTTCAGCGGGGCAAATGCGGGGGTCGCCTCGGGCGCAACGCTGCTCATTGCGGCATAGTAACCCCGGTTTGTTAACATAGAGAGGATTGCCGCCGCAGAACCTTGGCTCAAGGACTCGCAGATGGGCGTGCGAAGATTCGAAAAATGCGAGAGGAGCGGGGTACATGATCATTGGGATGCTTTCGGCTCTCTTCCTCTTCAGCATCCTGACCCCATGGCTCTATCAGCGCTTTGGACGCCACACCTTCTTCATCCTTGCCGCCATCCTGACGGCCGCGCTGGTCTGGATTCTCAGCTACGTACCAGCAGTCTTGGAAGCCGAGCAGTCCGCGGGAATCGGTGAACCCAATGCACCTCCCGCAGAGGTCATGGAGTGGATCCCGCAGTTCGGGGTGGAGCTCGCCTTCCGCGTAGATGCCCTTGCGCTTGCCCTGTCGGTGCTGATCCTGGGCGTGGGCGCGCTGGTGATGCTCTACTGCGCCAGGTATTTCTCCACCAGTGAGCGCGCGGCCGGCCCCTTCGCCGCCGAGCTCTTCGCCTTCGCGGCCTCGATGCTCGGCCTGGTGCTCGCCGATGACATCGTCATGCTCTTCGTGTTCTGGGAACTGACCACGATCCTGTCCTTCCTGCTCATAGGTTTCTCCGCGCACCGCATCTACGCCCGCCGCTCCGCCATTCAGGCACTGCTGGTCACCACCTTCGGCGGACTTGCCATGCTGGTCGGCCTGCTCTGGCTGGGACAGCTGACCGGCAGCTACCGGCTCTCCGAGATCATGGCTGCCGCCCCCGATCTGGTGTCCAACCCTGCGACGGCGCTGGCTGTAGACATCGCGGTGGCGCTGGTCCTGCTCGGGGCCCTGTCCAAATCGGCGCTCGTGCCCTTCCACTTCTGGCTGCCAGCCGCCATGGCGGCACCGACCCCGGTCTCGGCGTACCTCCATGCGGCGGCCATGGTCAAGGCCGGTGTCTACCTGGTGGCACGATTCGCCCCGGGCTTCCACGACTCCACCTTCTGGCTGCCCCTGGTCCTGGGACTGGGTCTGCTCACCATGCTGGTCGGTGCCTGGCGAGCCCTGCGGCAGACCGATATCAAGCTCGTCCTGGCCTACGGCACGGTCTCCCAGCTGGGATTCCTGATCATGATCAACGGACTGGGCACCGAGGATGCGGCACTGGCTGGAATGGCGATGTTGCTCGCCCACGGTCTGTTCAAGGCCGCGCTGTTCATGGTGGTCGGCATCATCGATCACCAGTCCGGGACCAGGGATCTGCGAAAGCTCTCCGGACTTGCCCGCACACAGCGCCCGCTGTTCATCGTGGCGGCGATCGCCACCGCTTCGATGGCGGGGATCCCGCCGCTCTTCGGCTTCGTCGCCAAAGAGGTCGTCTTCGAATCCTTCTACAGCTACGCCGAGGTCACGGGAGACGGTTCGATCCTGACCTGGGGCTGGCTGGTGCTCGCCGGCGTCGTCCTGGGGTCCGCCCTGACGGTGGCCTATTCGGCTCGCTTCCTCTGGGGAGCCTTCGCGACCAAACACCCAGTCCCTGGTGTGGCGGTGAAGGCCACCACGTTCCACGGGCCGGTATCCCGAGTCTTCCTCGCAGCCCCCATGATCCTCGCCGTGATCACGGTGATCATCGCGATCTTCCCGGCCCCGGCGCAGGTCTTGGCGGCGTCCTGGGCCACGCTGTTCGATCCCGTGGAAGCCGGAGTGGAGCCTACGTATCTGGCGCTCTGGCACGGGCTGACTCCGGTGCTTGCGCTCTCGGCGCTGACCTGGGTGCTGGGTGCGCTGCTCTTCTGGGCGCGTGATTCCTTCGGCCGGTTCCAAGCGAAGCTCCCCGCCGTTCTCGACGCCGAGCGCGGCTACCGCGGAACTGTGCGCGCGGTAGACCTGCTCTCCTCCTGGGTGACCGCGCGCACCCAGCGCGGCGCCCTGGGTTGGTATCTGTTCATCATTCTTGCGGTGGCAACACTTGTGCCGCTGTCCGTAGTCATCTTCGGCGCCCCGGGCGGTCGTGGCATCGCAGAACGCTGGGTGCCTGATTCCCTCATCATTGCGGAGCAGCCGCTCCAGGTGGTCCTTGCCGTTGTCATCCTCGCCGGAGCCTCGGGAGCGATCTGGGCGCCGAAGCGCTTCATGGCGGTGCTCATGGTTTCGCTCTGCGGCTGGGGAATTGCCGGGATCTTCGCTCTGCAGGGCGCCCCGGACCTCGCGCTGACACTGCTTCTGGTGGAGTCCATCGTGCTGGTGGTCTTCGTGCTCGCATTGCGAAGCCTGCCTGCCGGAATATGGACGCAGAGCCCGACCCGGTTCAAGTTCGGACGCGCTGCCCTGGGCATAGGTTTCGGCCTTGTCATGATGGTCGTCGCGGCGATGTCCATGAACGCCCGCGTGGCCGACCCCATCTCCATGGAGTTCCCCTGGATGGCCTATGAGGTGGGCCAGGGCGCCAATATCGTCAACGTCACGCTGGTGGACCTGCGGGTATGGGACACCTTCGGAGAGATCACCGTGCTCGCCGCAGCTGCCACCGGCGTGGCCTCCCTGATCTTCGTCAAGCGCCGCGATGTCCAGCGCCGCGAGCTGCACGAGGTCCCCACGGGAACTGTGGGTCGCGTGCTCTCGGATAAGGCGCTCTCGCCTCGACAGGTCAAAGAGATCAAGGTAGCCCGCTCTTTCGCCACAGTGGCGCGCGAGGCTTGGCTCGTTGCTGGACGCACGGTGGCGCCGGAGCATCGCAGCATCGTCTTCGAGGTAGTCACACGGTTGATGTTCCACGGCATCATTATGATCTCGCTCTACCTGCTCCTGGCCGGGCATAACCTGCCCGGAGGAGGGTTCGCCGGTGGTCTGCTCGCCGGACTGGCCTTCGTGCTGCGCTACCTCGCCGGCGGACGCTATGAGCTTGAGGCCGCTATCCCGTTCTCCGCCGGCGCGCTGATGGGCTGGGGCCTCGCCGTCGCCTGCTTCACAGGACTCGCGCCGATGATCGCCGGCGGACAGGCTTTCCAGTCTTTCGACGTGGAGCTTACGCTGCCGCTCTTCGGCTATCACCACTTCGTCTCCGCTGTCCTCTTCGACGTCGGGGTATACCTCGTGGTGATCGGGCTCATCGTGGACATCCTGCGCAGCCTCGGTTCTGAGATCGATGTGCGCAGCGAGCGCGAAGGACAGCTAGCCTCCTCACCGGGACACAATATTCACGGCGAAACCTCGGCAGGAGTGGCCCGATGACAGTCAACCTCACTCTGTTGGTCCTGATGGGTGCGCTCTTCGCCATCGGCATCTACCTGCTGCTCGAGCGTTCGCTGACCCGTGTGCTGCTGGGAATCATCCTGATCTCCAACGGCGTGAACCTGCTGCTGCTCCATACCGCAGGCCGCGCGGGACTTGCCCCGATCTACGACCCTGATATCCCTGCCGAGGACTACCTCGACCCGCTGCCGCAGGCCCTGCTGCTGACCGCCATCGTGATCGCCTTCGCTCTGGTCAGCTTCATGCTCGCGCTGATCTACCGCTCGTGGGTGTTGGCACGTCAAGATGAGCTTGCCGATGACGAGGAAGACCGTCGGGTGGCCTCCTATGCGGGTGTCCACGAAGCCGAGGAGGATGATGAGGTCGCCGAGGAGACCACGGAGTTTGCCGATGAGACCGACGCCGTCGGACGCCCCCTGCTGAACCCGCGCCGCGGCGCTGATGACGATGACACCACGCAAGACCCGGGCAACGGACCGGGCACCGCAACAGGAGGGGAGCGCTGATGAACACTGAATTCCTCAGCTTCACCCCGCTGGCGGTGCTGATTCCCTTCTTCGGTGCAGGCTTCGCCTTCGCCTTTTACCGCAATAAGTCCACCCAGCGCGCCATTGCAATCGGTGCCCTTATCCTCACCGTCATCCTCGAGGTCACTCTGCTGGCACAGGTCTGGAACGGCGGGGCCCATGCGGTGCATCTTGCCGGCTGGCCGGCGCCTTTCGGGATCGTGATGGTGATCGACCGATTCGCGGCGCTGATGCTCGTGGTCTCCTCCATCATCACGCTGTGTGTGCTGCTCTATGCGGTGGGACAGGGTGCGGCGGAGGAGAAGGAAGACTCAGGCCCGGTTTCGATCTTCTACCCCACGTACCTGATCCTGGTGGCAGGCGTCTCCAACGCCTTCCTGGCTGGTGATCTGTTCAACCTCTATGTCGGCTTCGAGATCTTCCTGACCGCCTCCTATGTGCTGCTGACCCTGGGCGGTGGTGAATCCCGGATCCGCGCGGGAGTCACCTATGTGGTGGTCTCGATCATCTCCTCGATGCTGTTCTTGATCACGATCGGCATGATCTACGCCGCCACGGGAACGGTGAACCTGGCGGACCTCGCGCTGAAGCTCGGAGACCTTGACCCCAGCATGCAGCTGACCCTGCACGTGATGCTGCTGGTGGCCTTCGGGATCAAGGCCGCGGTCTTCCCGCTGGCCTTCTGGCTCCCGGATTCCTATCCCACCGCGCCCGCGCCGGTCACGGCAGTCTTCGCAGGCCTGCTCACCAAGGTGGGCATCTACGCGATCATCCGCACCGAGACGCTGCTCTTCCCGGGGGAGCGGATCAATACCGCACTGATGATCGTCGCGGCGCTGACCATGATTGTGGGCATCCTGGGTGCACTGGCGCAGGCCGATATCAAGCGCATGCTCTCCTTCACGCTGATCAGCCATATTGGTTATCTGGTCTTCGGCCTCGCGCTGAGCTCCATCATCGGGATGGCCGCGACGATCTACTACGTGGCTCACCACATCACGATCCAGACCACGCTGTTCCTGGTCACTGGTCTCATCGAACGCCGCTCGGGCACCTCCAATGTGCTCAGGCTGGGCGGTCTCGCGAAGATCTCCCCGGTGCTGGGACTGCTCTTCTTCATCCCGGCGATGAACCTCGCGGGCATTCCGCCCTTCTCCGGTTTCGTCGGGAAACTCGGAATGCTCCAGGGCGGCATTGCGGAGAACACCTGGATCACTTGGACTCTGGTGATCGCCTCGGTGGTCACCTCACTGCTGACACTGATGGCGGTGGCGAGGATCTGGACCCGCGGCTTCTGGCGCAAGCCCGAAGACGCCGATGAAGCTCCGGAGCGGCAGCTGATGTCCAAGACACTGGCGCATTCCCGAGCCGCCAATAAGCGCTACCTGCCAATGTCGATGGTGGCCCCCACCGCGGCGCTGGTGGGACTCTCGCTGGCGTTCAGCGTCTTCGCTGGACCGTTGATGGACTTCTCTCGTGCGGCTGCCCAGGATATGTATGAGCGCACGCCTTACTTGGAGGCCGTGTTCGGACCCGAACGCATCGAGGGGGTGCGGGATGAGCTCGACGAGTTCGCTGCGACATTCTTGATCGACTACGAGCTTGACGACGGGGGCGCCGCCGAACATGCTCCAGTCGAAACCTCACTGCAGCCAGACGATGAGGAAGCCGAAGTCGAACCCGAGATCACGGACGAGGGTGATGACCAACGATGAAAAGACCCAAGACTCCACTGAAGCTGGAACTGCCGCTCATCGCCTTCCTAGGCTTCTTCTGGATGGCGATCTGGCAGGACTTCACGTTTGGCACGCTGATCATCGGGATCGTCTACGCCACGATCATCGTCCGCGTCTTCTATCTGCCGCCGCTTCGCGGCAGCGGTCGGCTCAACCCCTTCTGGGCACTTGTGTTCACGGTGAGGTTCCTGGGCAAGATGGTGGCCGCCTCTTTCCAAGTCTCTTGGATCGCCACCGTCGTCGGGCCAAGGGTGAAGAACTCGGTCATCTCAGTGCAGCTGCGCAGCCATGATGACCTTATGGTGACCCTGACCGGTCACGCCCTGTCCCTGGTGCCAGGGTCTCTAGTCCTTGACATAGACCGGACAACGGCGACGCTCTACCTCCATGCGCTCGATGTCACCTCGGACGAGGATGCCGAGAAGATTCGCCAGGACGCTCTGAAGACCGAGGCGCTGATCATCCGCACCTGCGGCAGCCGCTCCGACCTTGCCGTGGTGCGGGCCGAGACGCGGCTGGGCAGGGTGTCCGGATTTTCCAAGACCGAACGCGAAGCACCCTTCCGCCCTTACGGTCCGGCGCAGGCGGTCGAAGTCAGGACCTCTGCGGATGGGCCCCGCGTGACCATTGATGAGGTGGAGCACTGATGCTTGAAATTGCTATCCTCATCACGCAGGTCCTGTTGGCTCTGGGTGCCGCAGGCGCCGTCTTCCGTATCTATAAGGGTCCTTCTGTGCTGGACCGGGTGATCAGCCTGGACGTCATGCTGATCATCGTGGCTTCCATGATGATTGTGGACATGGTGGCCAATAACCACCAGGACTTCATCCTCTTCGTCGTGGTCACGGCCGTGATCGGCTTCCTCGGCGCCGTCGCGATCGCCCGGTACGTCGTGGTTCGATCACCCGAAGAAGTGGCTGAGGAGACCGCGGCACAGGATCCATTCCCGGAGCCGCCCACCTCGCCGGTGCTTCCTGGCGTGCCGGGGGAGAACGAGCCTGAGGCTCCGCATGATCCGGTGAGCACCCCGGCGATGCCGGGAATCGACGATGAAGAAGATGAATCGACCTCCTGGTTCTCTGCGCTGACGCGCTCCGGATTCACCCCGCGTCCGCTGGATGAGAACGATGCCGCGGAAGAAGAGGCGGTGGATTCGGACCCTGCTGAGTCTGATTCCACTGCTCCAGATTCCACTGCTCCAGATTCCACTGCTCCAGATTCCACCGCCGCTGATCCCACCGCGCCGAAGAAGGAGGAGGACCGAGATGTTTGAGTCACTGGACCTAGACCTCGTGCTCGACGCCCTCGCCTCGGTGTTGCTCGTCATCGGCGGACTCATGTCCCTGGCAGCTGGAATCGGGCTGGTGCGCCTCCCGGACCTGCACTCGAGGATGCATGCCGCCACCAAGCCTCAGGTCCTGGGCCTGCTCTCCTTATTGCTGGCAGCGGCTATCACCTGGCGGGCCTGGGAGTGGGTGCCCATCGTCATCCTGGCCTGGGGTCTGCAGCTGCTCACCGCGCCCGTCAGCGCGCATGTTGTGGGACGCTCGGGCTACCGCACCAAACATATGCGTCGAGATCTGTTGACTCACGATGAGCTCGCAAGTGCCGTGGAGCGGATCAGCAAGGATCAGCCACCCGAGCGGAGATAGTCCGCTTCGGCCTTCGCCGGGGTCAGACTCAGGTCCAGACAAAGTTCCAGGCTCCAGTCGCGATCGCTGCCCATACGGCCAGTGAGCCCAGGAGAAGACCTCCGAGGATCACCGGAAGGTCGGCAGCACGGAACCTTGCCGGGCGCGCCCAGGTGCGACGACCCGCCCCAAAACCACGCGATTCCATGGTGACAGCCAGGCGGGTGGCCATCCTGATGGCCTGAACAAGCAGTCCGAATGCCTGCGAGGCCGTGGTTCGGACTCGCTGGGCGACTCCACCGTGGGCCCCCACTCCGCGAGCTCGACGCGCATACCCGATGGTCTTCCAATGCTCTGCCAGCAGCCCGAGCAGACGCATCGCTGCGAGCGCGCCCAGGACGAACCGGGCTGGTAGTCGCAGCTGTTGGGCCAGGCCATCAGCGAGATCCGTCGGATCGGTGGTGGAGAAGATGATCACCGATGGCAGCACGATCGCCAGCGCGCGTGCGCCCAGAGCCATCCCCAGTGTCACGGAACCTTCACTGATGGTGGTGAATCCAAGGTCCAGGAGGACCTGCCCCGATTCCTCCGCCGCGATCGCGGTGCCCCAGGCCGCGACCAGCGCCCCTACCGCGAAGGGCCAGATCCGCCCCATGAACGCCAGTGGGCGGATCCCGGCCAGTGGCAGCAGCGCAAGGCTTCCCAGGATCACGACGACGGCGCTGACCACGTCGATGGTCATCACCAACGCTGTGGTGACGAAGAAGACGACAAGGAGCTTTGCCAGGGCGTTGCGGCGGCCAAGCCAGGAGCTCGAGCGCGATGCCCCGAAGGGCGTCTGGTCGGGGCCCGCGGTCTCATGGGTCTTCTCCGCGAGCTCCAGCGGCCTCGCCCGGAGGGCGGCGAGGAATGCGGCGTCATGGGTGACTGCCACCACCGTGCCGCCTTGTTCGATGTGCTCGCGCAGGAGCGAGACAAGCTCGGTGAATGTTCGGGCGTCTTGCCCGAAAGTAGGCTCATCGAGCATCAGGAGTGCAGGTCCAGCTGCCAAGACGGTCCCCACGGAGAGACGACGCTTCTCTCCACCAGAGAGGGTGAACGGATTGGCCTCGGACAGCGCGGTGAGTCCCAGCCGATCCAGCAGTCGGTCTACCCGCGCATCAATCTCTGCTGCCGAGAAGAGGGGCTCGGTGGACCCAGGGAGCTTGGCCTGGATCGCCCCGAGTGCCAGCTCCTCGCGCACAGTGCCGCGCACGAACTGGTGCTCGGGTTCCTGGAACACCATCCCGATCCGCGCGACGAGGTCGGCACTGCGCCAGCTATGCGGGTCGTCTGCGAGCAGCCCACCCGTCCCTTTCAGCCCGGGTGCTGCGGAGAGGTCGCCGCCATGGGCCTCCAGCAGGCCCGCAAGCGTGAGCAGCAGAGTCGACTTGCCAGTTCCATTGGCGCCGGTGATGCCCAGGGATCCGCCGCGTCTGATCTCAAGGTCGATATTCGACACGGTCGGAGCGGCCGGCCGGCTTCGGTGCCAACCCTGTCTCGGTGAGTGCCGGCCGATGCCGAGGTGGCTTGCCTCCAGCAGCAGCTCAGTGGAGTCGCCTGCTCCTGCCGGCTCCCACTCTGGCAGACCCGCAAGCGGGTCCCTACCGGGCACCCAGAGACCCATGTGGGCGAGCTCCGAGCGGAGGTTCTCCTCGCGGAGGATCGCGGAAGCGGGACTGCGCCCCCGGATCCCGCCGCCAGGTTCTAGCACGATGAGGGAGTCCATATGCTCCGCCCAGACCTCGAGTCGGTGTTCCACCACGATGATCGTCGCCCCGGTGGATTCGGCCACCCGCAGCACGGCGTCGCGAACCTGGCGCACTCCCAGAGGATCCAGGTTCGCAGTGGGCTCATCCAGGAGGAGCAGGCCAGGTCGCATGGCAAGGATCCCCGCGAGAGCCAGGCGCTGCTTCTGTCCTCCGGAGAGCTTCGCGCTCGGGTGCTCCAGATCGAACTGAGTCAGTCCCACATCGCGCAGCGCCGCGTCCACCCGTGCCCAGATCTCTTCCCTGGGTACTGCCAGATTCTCTGCGGCGAAGGCGATATCGTCACCGATTCTGGAGAGCACCACCTGGGATTCAGGATCCTGCTGCATGAGCCCCGAGCGACCGCGCGCAGTTTCCGGGTCACGTCCGTCCAGCAGCAGCTGGCCGCTGCTGAGTGCTTCTTCGTCATGGAGCACCCCGGCGAGGCCATGCAGCAGTGTGGATTTACCTGCCCCGGAGGGTCCGGCGAGCAGGACCTTTTCCCCAGGCAGGATATGCAGATCCAAGCCAGAGACCGCAGGGGAGTCTCGGTCTGCGTGCTGCCAGCTCCAGGCCTCAGCTCTGACTTCGACGCCGGGAGTTGCGCTCACCGGCGCGGCGATTCCGACCGCGTCATCATCCACGCGGTGCGCCGCCGATGAACATCGGCTCCCGGTGAGCACGGCGCGAGGCCAGCGGGCCCAAGACAGAGGAGGCAGCGAGGCCGCGGGTGGCAAGCCAGGAGAGCAGGCCTGCAATGATCGCCCCCGATACTGCGAAGCAGGCGATATGGATGACTGTCTCCAGCGGGGCATAGGCGTACATCGGCACGATCCAGTGATAAGTGATCCCACCGGTGACACCCGCAGCGGCGCCGGCCAGAATCGCAGTCTCCAGGGTGAACCGGCGGTAGAGCACCGCCAGGAAGATCAGCTCCGCACCCAACCCCTGCATGAAGCCCGAAGAGAGCACGGTCAGCCCCCATTGCGAGCCGAGCAATGCCGAGACCGCGGCGGCGACCATCTCACAGTAGATCGCAGCACCAGGCTTGCGAATGACCAGCGCTCCGAGAACCGCCGGGAAGAGCCACATCCCGTGGACCAGCGTCTCCACGGGTGGGTAGAAGAGGAAGAGGTTTCCGATCAGGTGGTAGCTGAGGTTCCATCCCCAGAAGATGACTCCCGAGGCCACGGCGAGAACCGAGGCGACGACGATGTCCGACACGGACCAGGTCAGTGCGCGGTTCTTGGTTGTTCTGCTGCTCATGATGCTTCTCCCTGAAAAGGTGAGGGCGGACCAAAAGCACGCAGGAGGAAAGCTGTCGCTGAAACAGCGCCAGCATCCGAGTAAAGATTCTCGACTTCCTTCGCAGGTCCTAACCTGATCAGGTTCGAGGGTCTGGGCCTATAGCCCACTCTCAGCGTCCTGCCGGTGACGTCACAGCTGATCAGCCGTGAATTCACCGAGGGGCGCTCCCCTGTCGTGTCTCAAATGACGTGCACTACAGTAGCAGGAGAGACGATTGAACTACCCCGAGGAGAACACTGTGGACAAGCTTCTGGACAAGGGCATGGCGCTGGGAATTTCGCTGGCCGGCGGTTTCATCGCCACCCGCCTGTTCGATTTCGTGTGGAAGAAGACCACCGGGGATGACGCTCCCCGCGTCGCCAACGATGAGATGACGCTCAAGCGTGCACTGGCATTCTCGATCGGTTCCGCTGCTGTGTCAGCCACGGTGCAGGTGCTGTCCCAGCGCGGCGCAAGCTCCACGGTGAAGCGGATCCGGAACAAGGTCGGGGATCGTTCCGAGGTCTGATCCATGCGCATCGCTGCCGCCCAGATCACTACCGGGCCTGATCCCTACGCAAACCTCGCACTGATGCGTGAGTACACGTACCGCGCCGCCTATGGGGGAGCGCGAGTCGTGGTGTTTCCGGAAGCTTCGCAGCGGGCTTTCGGTCATTCGCTTCCGCCGATCGCGGAGCCGGTGACCGGTCCGTGGGCGCAGGCGGTCAGGGACCTTGCGCGGGAGTTCAAGATCGTGATCGTCGCCGGCATGTTCACCCCTGGAGTGCCCAGCGCCGAGGGCCGCCCTCGGGTGGTCAACACCCTGCTCGCGGTGGGTCCCAGCGATGATGTGGATGTCTCCTACGACAAGATCCACCTCTATGACGCGTTCGGATTCAAAGAGTCCGACGGGGTGCAGGCAGGCAGGAGCCCGGCACAGTTTCACCTCGATGGGGTGACCTTCGGCCTCGCCACCTGTTACGACATTCGCTTCCCCGATCTCTTCACCGCTCATGCCCGCTCGGGTGCTCATGTCACCCTGGTGCCGGCATCCTGGGGCGCAGGAGAGGGGAAGGTCAGGCAGTGGCGGCTCCTGACGCGTGCCCGGGCACTGGACTCCACGTCTTATATCCTTGCCTGCGGCCAGGCCGAACCTTCCGCTGCCGGTGTGGACGCGGTCGAAGGCGCACCTACCGGCGTGGGCCATTCGATGATCGTCTCACCACTTGGAGTTCCACTTGCTGAGGCCGGAGAAGCCCCGGAGCTGCTCTTCGCCGAGGTGGACCCGAAGGTGGTCGCCCAGACCCGCGAGCTGGTCCCGGTCCTGGAGAACGCCCGGCAGTTCTGACGCCCGGCAGTTCTGAGGCGGCGACTCAGTCCAGCGGGTGGTTGACGGGCAGATCCTGGTCCAAGAAGCTGTTCAGCTGCGCCGTGAGCTCTTCGTCGATGCTGAGCTCCTGCTGATCCAGACGCTGCACCGGTGCCGCGAGGCGCACCGAGGACAGCAGCCAGAGGTGATCGGCTGCGTAGAGATCCTCCGGGGTGAGCGGGCCGTATCCCAGCTTCCATCCGGCACGCTCTGCCGCGGTGAAGATAGCGCCCTGAGTGGTGCCGGGAAGAATGCCGGTCTCCAGCACGGGGGTGATCAGCGTGGGCGGCTCACCCTCGGCTCCGCGCTTGGCGATCAAGACCGTCGAGGTCGGTCCCTCAAGGACCTGGCCATCGGATGTGGTGAAGATGACGTCGTCGAACCCGCCTGCTGCTGCGTGACGGAGCGCCGCCATGTTGACCGCGTAGCTCAGCGTCTTCGCGCCCAGCACCAGCCATGGCGCACGCTCGGCCGCAGTGGAATCGTAGCCGCGGTCCAGCAGCGTCACTGCCAGTGGCGCCCCGCGGTTCTGCCTCATGGATTCAGCGACAGGCGTCAGCATGATCCAGTATGTGCCCGCGAAGTCGATGTCCTCGGAGGCTGGCTCACCCTCCACGCCGCGCGTGGCGACGAGCTTGACCGCGAGTTCCTCGGGCACGCCACCTCGAGCACGGTATTCCTCGAGGCCGAGCCCGATGGCGGCCTCCCAGGAATCTGCGGGTGGGATGCCGATATCAAGGATGCCGGCGGAGCGTCGCATCCGCGCCAGGTGCGCGTCGAGCTTCCGTGGAGTCCCATTGACCGCAAGCATGGTCTCAAAGATCCCGTCGCCACGAATGGCCCCCAGATCTGTGATGCGCAGTTGAGGCTGGTGGGGGTCGAATACTAGTCCGGTGGGGTGCTCGGCGTCAATCCGTACAGCGACGGCGGCCACGGAGTCATCGCGAAAGTGCTCAGCCATAGCTACAGCCTAGCCCCTGCAGCGGTGACACCCGGATCAACGGCCCTGAGTGCACCCAGTAAGCTGTCAAGCAAGAGTCTGGAGGGGATGCTGTGCTGTGGCCATTGAGCGGATTGGGGCTTGAGTCGCTCCCGCAATGGATCTTCCTGGTCATTCTCGTGCTGGAAGTCGGAATCCGGGTAGCCGTCATCGGCATCATCCCCAATAACCGCCGGCCCAACACCGCGATGGCATGGCTTCTTGCGGTGTTCTTCATCCCCGCCGTCGCCCTTCCGCTCTTCCTTTTGATCGGTCGCAGCAAGCTTTCATCCCGGCGGCAGGAACGCCAGAGGCGCATGAACGCAGCTCTGCTGAAAGCCACGCAGCACATGAACCTCTCGGACCAGCTGCGCGAATATGACGAACAGCTCGGTGCCACCGCGGTTCTGAATCGCAATCTTGGCGCATTCCCCATTCAAGAGGGGAACCAGCTGACGCTGATCTCGGACTACCGGGCGACCTTCAACTGGCTGGTGGATCAAATCGACCAGGCACGGGAGTACGTCCACGTGCTCTTCTACATCGTCGGAGACGATCCGGAATACACCGCACCGGTCCTGGACGCTCTGGAACGGGCCGCCGAGCGGGGCGTCAAGGTGAGATTCCTCTTCGATCACCTGGGCACCGCGCGTGTCCGGGGCTACCGAAAACTGCGGCGGCGACTGCGCAATTCACAGATCGAGTGGCACCGAGTCCTTCCGGTCCGCCCGTTCCGGCGGAGATTCTCCCGACTTGATCTGCGAAACCACCGGAAGATCGTCGTGATCGATGGGATCACGGCATTGACTGGGTCCACGAACTTGATCGAACCGCACTACCACCGGGCGTCGGCAGCTCGGATGAACCGGCGCTGGGTGGAGCTCAACGTCGTCCTGACCGGCCCGGCAGTCACCGGGCTGGATATCGTCTTCGCCTCAGACTGGTACGCCGAGACAAACGAGAACCTCGGTGAGAAGCTGCTCGTCGACCTCGAAGCGGATGAGGCGTCCTCGGGAGGGTCCCTGGTCCAGGTGGTCCCCTCGGGCCCGGGATTCCCAGATGAAAATAATCTCCGGCTCTTCAACGACCTGATCTACCAGGCAACAGACCGGATCATCATCTCCACGCCCTATCTGGTGCCGGATGACTCTCTGCTCTACGCATTGACCAATGCGGCGCATCGAGATGTGGAAGTGATGGTGCTGGTCTCCAAGCGGGCCGACCAGTTCACGGTGCAGCATGCCCAGCAGTCCTACTACCAGATCCTGTTGGAGGCCGGGGTGCGGATCTTCCGCTATCCCGACCCCGATGTGCTGCACGCGAAGTTCATGATCATCGATGAGGATGTGGCGGTGCTCGGCTCCTCGAACATGGATATGCGTTCTTTCTCGCTTAACCTCGAGGTCACCCTCATGATCGTGGATGAGGCCAAAGTCGCTGAGATCGAACAGGTCTTCACCCGGTACCTGCTGCTGTCCACCGAACTGGATCTCGCAGAATGGTCCCGCCGTCCATGGCATGTGCGCTACCTGGACAACACCTTCAGGCTCACCTCAGCGCTGCAGTAGCACTTGAGGAGAACTGCAGGAGGACTCCAGGAGAACACCGCTGGAGCTCCGTACGGTCGTCCGAAGTTCTCTGCGCCGGACCTGTATCGCACTGGGGAGGCGTTATATACTCGCTGCCGTGGACGCCGGAGAACCGTTCCGGATCCTGCATCTTGCGCCGATGAGACCTGGGGAAACATGTTCGGATTGCGTTCCAACGCGCGTTCAATCGCGCCCTCAGTGACCCGCGCCTCGGGTCTGATCGCCACCGTTGCCGCCGCAGCGCTGTTGAGTTCTGGTTGTGCGCAGAGTTCCTCTTCCAGCCAGGACAGAGATTCAGCTGCAGCGGTCAGCTCCAGCGATGCTTCTTCGAGCGAGCCAGTGGAAGCCGATTCGACCACGGACGAGGCCGACGCCGACGACGGCGAGGACTCAGCTGTCGAACCGGAGCATTTGCTCACAGAGCGCGAGATCGGACAGATCCTGCTGTCCGCGAGCGATCTCCCGTTCACCCCCGATACTCACTCGATGATGACCGGCGTCGACTTCTTCCAGGATCAGCTCGGCGCCGAGGACGACACCTATACCCAGAGCTTCGGGACCAATGAATGCACCTCGGCGATGGACCGGATCAACTCGGACCTTGTGGGGGAATCTCCTCAGGGGGGAGTGGTGCAGGAGTACACCCACGAGCTCGAGGATCGGACCGAGAGCCTCTACGTATGGATGCTTGGTCTCGAGGACGCCGCGGATTCCTCCCTGATCTGGGACGGGGTCATCGACGCCTGCATGGATGAACCCTTGCAGAGTGACACAGACACGGTGAGCTTCGAAGCATTCCAGGCAGAGGGGTTCCGCGGGATCGAGCTCGAGATGGACGTGCACAACGGCGAGTCCATGGTGGAGGTCCTGGGATTCTCCGCCAGCCAGGACTTCGGCAGGCACCTGTTGATGGTCAGCGCCGCCAATATGGAGGCTGACACCTTCCGCGAGATCGTTGAGTCCCAGGCTGAGAAGCTGGCCAGTTTCCAGCCGCAGGCCGAGTAGCTCCGCCTGGATCAGGAGCCTCGAGCCGAGAGAGCTTCCTGGCTCTGAGGTTCTGGGAAGGCGGCGTCAAGGACGTCCAAGACCCCGCGCGACTTGATTCGGATCTCATCCCATTCCTCTGCCGGATCTGAATCTGCAGTGATCGCCCCGCCGAGTCCGAGGTGCAGGTTTCGAGCCTGAGCTGGCCCGGTGAGCACCGCCGTGCGGATCAGCACTGAGAGATCGGCGGCGCCATTGGAGCTGAAGTATCCGGCAACCCCGGAATAGGGTCCCCTGGCACCTGACTCGAGCCGGGCAAGGATGTTCATCGTGGAGATCTTCGGGGCCCCGGTCATCGACCCGGGCGGAAACGCGGCCGCGACGACTTCCGCCCGATCGGTCGAAGCTTCGATCCTGGCGCTGATCGTAGAGACCAGTTGATGCACCGTGGGGTAGGTCTCCACTGCGCACAGCCGTTCGGTGCGCAGGCTGCCGGGGATCGCATGGATGGAGAGATCGTTGCGCACAAGATCCGCGATCATCACGTTCTCTGCCCGATCCTTGGGATGCGTGCGGAGATCCTGGATTCGTTCCCGATCTTCCTCGGCAGACTCCCCCCGCCCCCGGGTGCCCTTGATGGGTTCAGACCGCACCGTGCCGGACTCGCTGATGCTCAGGAACCGTTCCGGAGAGGTGGAGAGAATCTCTGTCTCTCCGATGCGCAGAAATTGGGTGAAGGGCGCCCGGTTCCGCGCGCGTAGGGCGCGGAAGAGTCCGACGCCTGAGCAGCCGGTCTCCGACATCAGCGTGCCGGTGACCGCCGTGGTCAGACAGATCTCATAGCTGTTTCCCTCCGAGATCTGCCGCTTGGCCTCGGCGATGGCGCAGAGGTACTGCTCACGGGAATCTCGGACAGTGAGCTCCGCGGCGCGGAACCGCAGTGTCGGCGCGGCGTCGGTGTGCTCCTCGACCGTCCGGATGAGAGCCTCCTGGACTAGCCGGGGCCACGCGGTGTCGGCCTCCGATCCTGAGTCATTCTCGGGTTCGGACTCCACCCACTGCAGCTCGAGCTGCGACCGCTGGTGATGGAGAACCACCGCATGGGTGGCGCGGAACAGCGCCGCATCCTCTTCCGGGAGTCCACCGCGATCAGCAGGTGCTGCGGAGTCAGTTCCCGCTTCGCGGTGCAGCTCGTAGCCGAGCCACCCCACCCATCCGAGTGCGAACCGAGGTGTGTCACCAGCTTCAGTCACAGCGGGATCGGCCCAGGGCTCCACGCCCCAGTTCTCACTCAACCAGGAGAAGAACGGCTGCTGAGTGCTCCTGGTGAGTGCGGCGCTGCGCACCGTCGTCGTCCCAGCGCTATGGCTGACCGTGGAGGCGTGCTCACCCAGGGAGAAAGCAAGGATGCTCTGTGCGCTGCGGGCTGGCTGCTGGGTCTGCGCGTGGTCGCTGCTATCGAGCAGGGCCGCCGGCGCAGCGGGGAACTCGGCTGAGAGTCTGCTGAAGAGCGCGGGTGCAAGATCCTCAAGCTGTTCGACCCCGAGGGCATGAGCCCTGCAGAATTCTTCCAGGTCTACAACGCTTCGGCGGATCGACGCTGCGCTCATCACCGGATCCCGAGCGCAGCAGTCATGGATCAAGGATGGCACAGGCCAGCGCCTGCCGCGGCGCGCTACGATATCGCCCATGGCATCTGAGGGACAGCGATCGGACACCGTGGAACCGCGTCGGGGACGCCCGCGCAGTGAAACCTCCCATCAGGCTGTCCTGGACGCGACCTCTCGACTCCTGCGCGTGGGCTCCTATGAGGACCTGACGGTGGAAGCCATCGCCTCCGAAGCGGGAGTCAGCAAGCAGACGATCTACCGCTGGTGGAAGTCCAAGGCCGGCGTGGTCTTGGAGGTCATGCTCACCGGCGAGGGTGATATCGAGCTGGTCCCCATGCCTTCCACGGGTGATCTCCGCGGGGACTGCCTGACCTGGATCCGGGCCATGCTGGTGGAGGCTTTCCGGGATACCCATGTAGGTATGGCGCGCAGCCTCGTGATCGCGGGCCTCCAGGGCGGACCAGGAACCGAGAGACTTCTGCAGCAGGCCAGCATGTGGGACCACTGGCCCCTGGCGCAGAGATTGCGTCAGGCCGAAGAAAATGGGGAGCTGCGTAGCGATGTGGATATCGCCGCCGCCGCCTCCGCCATCGGGGACCCGCTCATCTTCCGCATGCTCACCGGTGCCGCTCCCACGCTGAGCTGGGCGGAGAGCCTGGTCGACGTCGTGCTCACAGGTCTCCTGCGCACCGAGGACCCGCGCCCGGGCCGCTGAACCAGCTCCCGGTCTCCGGGCGGAGCAGCATGAAATTTGTCACATCTGTGCCACAGAATCCCTTCTGTGAATTTCGAGACGCGGCGTTCCGTTTATGATCGACTCATGGCAAAGCTCCTATATCGCCTCGGCCTCCTCTCAGCACGCCGAGCCAAAACGGTTATCGCAGCATGGCTCGCCGTGCTTGCCCTTGCAGTCAGCTCCTTCCTCGCCTTCGGCGGTGAGCTCACTGATCAGATCAGCCTTCCCGATCTTGAGACGACGAAGGTGGCGGACCGCCTGGCCGAGGAGATGCCGGAGTCCGGTGGCGGCAACGCGACCGCGCTGCTCCGGACCCAGGACGGGGAACCCTTCACGCAGGAGCAGCAGGACCAGATCGATGAGTTCATCGCGGAGCTCGAGGCTGATGAGATCATCAGCAGCGTAGGCAACCCGTTCGCCACGCAGTCTGAGCTCGAGGACGCACGCGCCGAGATCTCAGACGGCGCGGATGAGCTGGAGTCCGGCCAGGAGGAGCTCGACGGCAGCCGCGAAGACATCGAGGATGGATTCGATCAGCTGGAAGAGGGTCAGGAGCAGCTCGACGCCGCCATCGCCCAGGCTCAGGAGCAGGGCATCTACGAGGCGGCAGCCCCGCAGTTCGACGCGCAGCAGGCCGAGATCGATGCCAACCGCGAGGCCCTTGAAGAAGGCCAGACGGAGCTTGAGTCCGGCGAGGAGGAGATCTCCACGGCAGCTGAAGAGCTTGAACGTGGTGAGGCCCTGCTGGAACTGTCCTCCGGCGTACAGGTGGTCTCCGACGACGGCGACGTCGCGGTCCTGATGATCAACTTCTCCGAGCCTATGGAGAGCGTGGGCACCGAGGAGCTGTCCTCGATCTCCGAGCAGCTTGCAGACGCGGATATCGACGGAGTGGACGCACTTCCCGGCGGAGATCTCGATATGGAGCTTCCGCACCTGTTCTCCGTGGCAGAAGTCATCGGCCTGATGATTGCGGCCGCCGTGCTGCTGATCATGCTGGGCACGCTCATCGGTGCCGGACTGCCGCTGCTGAATGCACTGGTAGGCGTGGGAGTCGGCGTCGCCGGCGCCATGGCCCTCTCCGGGGTCGTCGAGATGATGTCGATGACACCGATCCTCGGTCTCATGCTGGGTCTCGCGGTGGGCATCGACTACTCGCTGTTCATCATTCACCGCCACCGCAGGCAGCTGAAGGAGGGTATGGCGGTCCCAGACTCGATCGCCCTCGCCACCGGCACCGCTGGCAATGCCGTCGTCTTCGCCGGCGCCACAGTGGTCATCGCGCTGCTCGCACTGAACGTGACCGGCCTGCCCTTCCTCGCGCTGATGGGCACCGTGGCAGCCGCCTGTGTCGCCATCTCCGTCATGATCGCAGTGACCATGACTCCGGCCATGCTCTCCCTCGTCGATCGACGGATCCTGCGCAAGAAGGAACGCCGGGCCATCGGTGAGTTCCGGTCCAAGAGCATCACCGAGCCCATGGGGCATGGCAAGGCCATAGGCATCGCGGTGCTGGCGCTCCTGGGACTCGGCGTGCTCTCCATCCCGACCTTCGACCTGCGCCTCGGGCTTCCCGACGCGAGCTCCAATGCCGAGGATTCAGCCTCGTACCAGGCGTACCACGCCACCGAAGAAGCCTTCGGCGCGGGTGTCAACGGGCCGCTGCTGGTTCTCGCTGACATGCCTGAGGGACTCGATGACACCGCCGCTCAGGACTACCAGATCGAGATCGGCAACGAACTGCTCGCCAATGAGAACATCGCTGCCGCAGTCCCGGCCGGGCTCAACGACGACAACACGCTTGGCATCTTCCAGGTCATCCCGGAAGAAGGTCCCGCGGCGGAATCCACCGAGGAGCTCGTCCACGAGTTCCGCGACGGCGGCATCCTCGCAGGCGCAGACCTGAGCGACGTCGAGCTCTCAGTGGCAGGTGTGACGGCGGCCCAGATCGACATGTCCGACGTCATCTCCGACGCGCTGCCGCTCTACCTCGCGCTGGTCATCGGGCTCTCGCTGCTGTTGATGATCATGGTGTTCCGCTCGATTCTGCTTCCGGTGATCGCCACCCTCGGGTTCGTCGCGTCCTTCGCTGCGGCCGTGGGCATCGTCGTCGCCGTCTTCCAGTGGGGTTGGTTCGCCGACATCGTGGGAGTCACCGAGCCAGGTCCGGTCGTGACGTTCCTGCCGGTGCTGATGGTCGGCATCCTCTTCGGGCTCGCTATGGACTATCAGCTGTTCACTGCATCAGGAATGCGTGAAGCTTATGCGCACGGGTCCGAGCCGCGGCTCGCCGTGCGACAGGGTCTCCACGCAGGACGCTCGGTGGTGACCGCGGCGGCACTGATCATGTCGGCGGTCTTCGCCGGATTCATCTTCACCGATGATCCGATGATCGCCTCCATGGGACTTGGTCTCGCGGTGGGCGTGCTGCTCGACGCCTTCGTGGTCCGGCTGCTGCTGGTTCCGGCGCTGCTTCACCTGGCAGGGCCCGCGGCCTGGTGGCTGCCCAAGTGGATGGACCGCATCATCCCGGATGTCGACGTGGAAGGCGCGAAGCTCGAACGCACAGTCGCAAGCGCTCCTGCCGACCGCGAGGTCTGACCCAGGACGCATCCCGCTCGGACATACAGCGACGCCCGGCACCTGTTCACCAGGGGCCGGGCGTTGCTGTATGTAAGCGTTGCTGTGCGTATGCGGAAGGAGCCTAGTCGGCGTCGTCCTCTTGGCTGAGCGGTTCATCGAGAAGCTCGTGAACTCCGTCGATGATCCGGTTGGGCCGGAACGGGAAGTCGGAGATGCTCGAGCGGCTGGAGAGGCCCGTCATCACCAGAATCGTGTGCATGCCAGCCTCCATGCCGGCAACGATGTCGGTGTCCATGCGGTCCCCGATCATGGCGGTCTCCATGGAATGCGCGCCGAGGTGGTTCAACGCCGAACGGAACATCATCGGGTTCGGCTTGCCCACCACATAGGGCTCCCGTCCCGTGGCCTTGGTGATCAATGAGGCGATGGCGCCCGTGGCCGGAAGAACGCCCTCGGCGCTGGGCCCGGTGGCATCGGGGTTGGTCACGATGAAACGCGCACCGTCGTTGATCAGACGCACTGCCTTGGTGATGGCTTCGAAGCTGTAGTTGCGAGTTTCACCTACGACGACGTAGTCGGGGTTGGTCTCGGTCATGATGAAACCAGCTGCATGGATGGCAGTCGTCAGACCGGCCTCGCCGATGACATAGCAGCTGCCCTGGGCATTGGACTCGGGGTCGATCTGATTCGCCAAGAATGTGGCGCTTGCCAGCGCCGAGGTCCAGATGCGCTCCTCGGGCACGACGAGTCCGGAATGGCGAAGGCGGGCACTGAGGTCTCGCGCGGTGAAGATCGAATTATTCGTCAGCACCAGATAGGGCAGATCCTTGCGCCGCCATTGCTCCAGGAGTTCCGCGGCACCGGGCAGTGCTTCCTGCTCGCGCACCAGCACGCCATCCATATCGGTCAACCAGCATTCGATATTCTCACCGTTCATGCCCTGATCCTATGTCCTCCCGCTGGGAGCCCACCAGGAACGAACCCTTACGGGACGATTGGCAGCTTTCCAGAATCCTCAGGAGTCGCACTCTTGACCACATCAAACCTCTATGGTTCATTAGTAGGGTAATGAACCATAGAGGTAGGGAACTGGATATGCTGGTGGCTTTCCCGAGAGAAGGTGAGCGAGTTCGTGGATGAGGGACGCGCGCTTTTCGTGCAGATCGCTGAACAGCTGGAGGCGTCAGTACTCGACGGCTCCCTGGCAGAAGGTGAGCGCGCGCCGTCGACCAATGAACTGGCGACCTTCCATCGGATCAATCCCGCCACCGCGGCGAAGGGAATCAACCTCCTGGTAGACCGCGGAATCCTGGTCAAGCGTCGCGGCCTCGGGATGTTTGTGGCCCCAGGAGCACGCGAGATACTCACCGCCCATCGCCGCCAGCAGTTTGCCGCGAACTACCTCGATCCCATGCTCACCGAAGCCCGCGCCGTCGGACTTTCGGTGGACACCATCATCGAGATGCTGCGCTCCAGAGCGTGATCGCGCTCAGCGGCTGAAGGAAGGAGGCTGGAATGAGTACCGCCATAGAAGTCACCGGGCTCTCACGCCGGTACCGAAGAACGACGGCGTTGGACAACGTCTCGCTGCGGCTTGAGAAGGACACCATCCACGGTTTGCTCGGGCGCAATGGCGCAGGCAAGACCACGTTGATGTCCATCATCACCGGCCAGGACTGGCCTACCGTGGGCGAGGTCAAGGTTCTTGGCGATCGTCCGCATGAGAACGAACAGGTGCTCCCGAGGATCTGCTTCGTCCGTGAAGAGCAGCGCTACATCGACGACGCGCTCCCGAAGCACGCCTTCAACGCTGCGGCTCAGGCCTTTCCGCGCTGGGATGCCGAGCTGGCGAATCGGCTGGCATCCGAGTTCAGAGTCCCTGAGAAGACCCGCATCAAGAAGATGTCCCGCGGCCAGCGCTCCGCCGTCGGGGTCATCATCGGGATCGCCTCCCGAGCCGAGGTGACCTTCTTCGACGAGCCCTATATGGGTCTGGACGCAGTGGCTCGCCAGCTGTTCTACGACCGACTGCTGGAAGATTATGCTGCACACCCGCGAACAGTGGTGCTCTCCTCTCACCTGATCGATGAGATCGCGCATCTGATTGAGAATGTGGTGGTGATCGACCAGGGAAAGATCCTGCTCCAGGAGCCGGTGGAGCAGCTGCGCGACCGTGCAGTCACCTTGGTGGGTCGCGCAGATGCGGTGGCCGAGATCGCCGCCACGCGAGAGGTCCTGCACCACGAAGCGATGGGCCGGATCGTGCGGACCACGCTCCTGGGAGCCCTGGACGATGCTGAGCGCAGAGCCCTCGAAGAACGTGACGTTGAGGTCGTCCCGGTCTCGCTCCAGCAGCTGATCGTGCGACTCACCGCGCGGCAAGACCAGTCTCAGCCGAGCGCGATGGATTCGTTCCAGGAGGTAGTCCGATGAACAGCGTCTCAGTTCAATCCCCGGAGACTCCGAAGACGCACGAGGCTCCAGCGTCACGCTCGAGCTTTGCCCGAGTTCCCGCAGCGTTCAAGCTGCAGTTCACCGTCCCCTCACAGATGATCTGGGTGCCGCTGAGCGTGTTCTTCCTCGCCTGGGCCGTGGCCATCGGGATCGGGCTGTGGATCCGCCATGTGGCGGGCGAGGGAGCTGTCATCATGACAGGAGCCTCGCAGGCAACGGTCTGGTGCCTGGCATTCATCGCCGCTTATTCGGCGTCCCACACGTTCCCCTTCTCGATGGCGCTGAGCTACAGCAGGCGGGTTTTCGTGCTGGGTGCCTTCCTCGCCTTTGCGGCAGTCTCAGCGGGTTTCGGTGCCCTCTTCAGCCTCGGGATCCTGCTGGAGCGGGCGACCGGAGGCTTTTGGGCGGGGAGCTACAGCTTCGACCTGCCGTTCATGACCCAGAACGCCGGAGTTCTCGGAGCGGGACTGCTGGCGGCCGCGGTATGCCTCTGGGCGATGATGTTTGGATTCTTCTGGTCGATCCTCTATCGCCGTGTCCGTCTCGCGGTGCTCTGGATCATCGCCGTGGGTCTTGTGGCGCTGCTGGCGGTAGGTGTCATGATCGCCACGCAGAACGAGTGGTGGCCCCATATTGGGGACTGGCTGGCAATTCAGAGCTCCTACTCCTTCGCGGGCTGGGTGCTTCTGCTCGCGCTGGGCCTGACGGCAGTGAATTACCTGGTCATCCGGAGGGCCGTCCCGACACTGTGATTCCCAGGCAAGTGTTGATTCCTGGGGCTGTCGCTGCGGTGTGGTTCACGAATGAGAAAGGAGCCCCGGATCGGCCAGCGTGAGGGGAACGCTATATCGGCCGATCCGGGACTCCCGAATCACTCGCACCTTGATGAGGTAGTCCCAACACTAGGAAGTCTTCATGGACGAGCACTTGCAATTGGCTGGTAATCCACTGGGAATATCTCACGCCTCGTAGACATGAAGAAGCCCCGAATCGGTCAGCGTGAGGGAACGCTGTACAAGACCGATCCGGGGCTTCTGAATCACTCGCACCTTGATGAGGTGCTCCCTACTTTAGGAAGCATTCTTGGCAATTTGCGGTGCAGATCCTGGGAGGTTCCTGGGACTTTTCTTGCGACTAGTCACTGGCCGGACGCGGCGACCCGGGATGAAGAATCACCCGCTCCTCCTCAAGGACGATTCGGTGCGTCTTGACGGGGGTCATCGCGGGAAGAGTCTCCGGGACTCCTGTGCGGAGGCAGAACGCTGAGGCATGCATTGGGCACTCCAGGGTGTCCTCCTCCACGTATCCGTCGGAGAGAGACACCGCCTCGTGAGAGCAGGTGTCATCCAAGGCGTAGAAGCCGCCATCCTCAGCGTGGACCACCGCAATGTCGTCATTCCAACCTGAGGCTTCGGCAGACACCCTGAAGACCTCTCCCTCCGGGTACTGGGAGGCCGGACCAAGGTCCAATGGAGGGAGTGCTTCGGGAGTGGACATCTGTACTGCCTTTCGACGGACGGGATTGTATTGCAGGGTTCTCTCAGTGCTGCCAGATGGCTGAGTCGCGCGGGTATGGCGTCTCAGTGACCACGAAGCTCCTCGAGCTGACGGCGCTCACGCTTCGTCGGTCGCCCGGATCCACGTTCGCGGACCGGCAGGCCGATGTCCCGGGGGCGAACCCTTTCCGGGGAATGATCTCGATAGGCCTTCTGTGCGACAGGGGGACCTACACGCTTGGCGTAGGTATGGATCACCTCAAGAATGAGCTCATGCCCAGGTCTGCGGATATGCACTCGAGTCAGCGGGCTGATCTTCAGTGAAGCCTTGACCGGGTCCCCGTCGATCGTGATGTGTCCGGCGCGGCATGCTGCAGTCGCCGCGGATCGGGTCTTGAAGAGTCTGACGGACCAGAGCCAGGCGTCGATGCGAACTGGTGCACGTGGACCGGCGGCTGCGGTCTCAGTCATGGTCTCAGTCTAGGAGAATTGTCGATGTCTTTGGGGGAATGCGCAGACCCCGCGCCGGGAGTGTGAGGGGACACTGTTCCTGGACACGGGGTCTGCTGAATCACTCGCACCTTCAAGAGGCAGTTATTACATTAGAGACGTTTCTTGAGCACCCGATGGGAGTCTCCTGGGAGCTGACTGAAATCTCAGTTCTGGGCCCCATCGTCGCTGTGACTCTGATTGTGGTAATCGCCCTCGCAGAAATCCACGGTGAGCCATCCGTCAACCGGTTCGGCTGCGACAAGAACTTCTTCTTCATCTAAATCGGCAACATCAGTATCGAGCAATTGGAGGATGTTCTCCATAGGTTCGCGCAAATCATTGGGAACCAGAATATATGTCTGCTCAACCGCGAGATAAACCTCATCAAGGACATCCTGTTCTTCGACACCCTGATTCATATCTGTCCGCAGTCCATCAATCATTGATCCCACGGACATACACGCCTCCTCTTCGGAGAAATAGGCGCCAAGTTCATCTGTTCTTTCTAAGTCCATGGCATCTGGATCAGGCAGTTCCGCACCCGCGCCAGTTTCAGGCGATGCCTCGGAAGATGATTCTTCCGTGGCATCGGAACCTGCGTCTGAGGTTGCGGCATCTTCTGGAGCCTCCGAGCTCGGCTCCTGCGATGCTGGTGCCGCTTGACTGCCTGATTCGCTCGAAGTTGACTCTGGCTCCTCCTCCACGGTGCAGCCGACCAGCAGCAGCGAGGCGATCGCGGCGCTGGTGAGCAGGGCGCGGGAACGAGCTCTGGAGGTGCTGCTGCGCGACGCGGATGCTGCAGGGGATGCGAGAAGCAAGTTCATGAGACCAAGTGTGGCACGTCATGCTGGCGCTGGGTCACGAACTGATCAACATCGCGTTATTGCCAGAAGAACGCGATGATGCATCGCTCGACTAATCAGTTACTTTTCCCGGGTGAGCGGTGCGGGGCGTCTTGAACGCCCTCTAGTAGAAGCATTCGGCTCTGGCGGAGTTCCCGAATCATCTCAGCAGGTCAGCGTAGGAACGTCCTCGTCAAGACCGGACGATCTCTGCGCTGAGAGGGTGCGCCCGATCAATCTGTAACGGCGGTGATACAGCCATCACGGCCTGGTTAAAGTCACACTAGAAGCTTTTCTAAAATCCCTGTCAGTAACAAGTATTCATGGGTTACAGTAGTCACGACTCGGCTAGCCGTATACGCAGGCTTCCCATCTTCAAGTACGGTTCGCTGCTTCCCCAGTCGCCATATCTGCTTATGAATACAGTGCATGCGCGTGTCGCCGCATGCTGGTCCTGATCGTCCCCTGACGGCGTTCTTCGGTTCCCAGCCGAGAACGAGGTTCCAGCAGCCGCAACAGGCGTTTGCTGACGTATTCGTGGAGCCGTTCGGATGTGAACGACTAGTGAGGAAACACCTGTGCCGAAAAAAATCTCTTCTGCCATCGTCGGCACGCTCGCCGTCGGGCTGACCATGCCGCTGACCGCGAATGCCGCAGCCGCTGCGCCCGCTCCTATGGATCTGGGGTCGCTGTCGAATCTGGGGGTGGACGCTCCTGCGACGGGCGCCTCCGGTCTGAGCGGCGTCGACATCTCTGCCACTCGTAATGCCACGCAGTTCCGCTTCCCCCTTGCCCAGCGGTCCTACAGCTTCACCTCACAGTACGGTGCTCGCTGCATGCCGGTGCAGGGAGCCTCCACGTTCCACCTGGGCCAGGACCTGGGCGCCGCCGATGGCAGCCCGATCTTCTCGGTGGCCGATGGCACGGTGGTCCGCACGTTCAGCGGAAACCGGTACAACGCGGGCTACGTGGTGGTGCAGCACCGTATCGGCGGCAAGACCTTCCACAGTGCGTACTACCACATGTGGAATGCCAACACCCACGTGAAGATCGGCCAGGCGGTCAAGGCCGGCCAGACCATCGCTCGGGTAGGAAACTCGGGGCCTTCGACGGCGCCGCACCTTCACCTGGAGATCTGGGAGGGCGCCTGGCTCAACGGAACCTCGCACAACCCGACGACGTGGTTGGCCTCTAAGGGAGTCAATCTCCGTTCGGCCGCCACCACGGTGTGGAATACGTCGACGCCGTCCTCTTGTGACTATTACACCGCGACCTCCACGGCTCTTCGCTCCACTGCAAGCAGTACCGGGCCTGTGATCATGCAGCTTCGCGCCGGCACAGCGCTGACCGCGGTCCCCGGTGACATCAGCAACTCCATGGTGCGAGTCAAGACCAACGGCCGGACCGGTTGGGTGGCCCATTCTTCGGTGACACCCACGCGCCCCGCGGGATCGAGTGCAGGAACTATCCCAGCGTCCACTGCGCCGCAGGGAACCTCCGTGACTCCGGCCAAGTACAAGACGACGACCTCGATAAACGCCCGCGGTGGTCCAGGCACGAACTATGCCGTCCGCCAGGGACTGGCAGCGGGCACCGAAGTCACGGTGACCGCCAAATACGGCAGCTGGTTGAAGTTCAGCCGCAACGGTCAGTCTGTGTGGTCCCACGGCGATTACCTCAAGAAGGTCGCGACGGCCAGCTCCGGTTCCTCCAATGCCGGTTCCTCGTCCTCCGGAGTCACGAAGGCCAGCGGGAGCTATAAGGTCAAGTCCGGCGTCCAGCTCAATGCCCGCACCAGCGCGAGCACCTCCAGTTCCACGGCCAAGGTCCTCACGCCCGGCACCACGGTGAAGGTGACCGGCAAGAAGGGGTCCTGGTTCAGCTTCAAAGACGGCAGCAAGACCCTTTGGGTCAGCTCGGCCTACCTGAACAAAGTCACGACGACGACCCCAGCGTCCTCGTCGAACTCCGGATCCTCGACCTCAGGCGTCACGAAGGCCAGCGGCAGCTATAAGGTCAAGTCCGGAGTGCAGCTGAACGCTCGCACCGGTGCGAGCACCTCGAACTCCACTGCCAAGGTCCTCAAACCAGGCACCATGGTCAAGGTGACCGGCAAGAAGGGGTCCTGGTTCAGCTTCAAGGACGGCAGCCGCACCCTCTGGGTCAGCTCGGCCTACCTGAACAAGGTCACCACCACGAGTGCAGCCTCCTCGAGCACAAGCTCGACGACGAAGGCCAGCGGCAGCTACAAGGTCAAGTCCGGCGTGCAGCTGAACGCTCGCACCGGTGCGAGCACCTCGAACTCCACTGCCAAGGTCCTCAAGCCCGGCACCACGGTGAAGGTGACCGGCAAGAAGGGGTCCTGGTTCAGCTTCAAGGACGGCAGCCGCACCCTCTGGGTCAGCTCGGCCTACCTGAACAAGGTCAGCAACAACGGTTCGGGCTCAGGCTCCGAGACGCTTCCTGGTGGTCCCGAGTCATCTGACTCCGCTGTCACCTCGAGCGGCACCTATAAGGTCAACTCCGGGATTCATCTCAACGCACGCTCAGGCGCCAGCACTTCTAACGCAAGTGTGAAGGTGCTCAAGCCCGGCACCACGGTCAAGGTCACCGGAGAGAACCGCGACTGGGTCAGCTTCAAAGACGGATCGCGGACCCTGTGGGTGCACTCGGACTACCTGACTGCGGTCCAGTCTGATGCGAGCGAGTCACGTTCATCCAGCACATCTTCATCCAGCTCATCCGCCTCGACCACTGCGGCCAGCGGCAACTATCAGGTCAAGGCTGGCGTGAGCCTCAACGCCCGCACTGGTGCAAGCGCCACCAGCTCGAGCGCGAAGGTGCTCAAGCCCGGCACGAAGATCTCGATCACCGGTAAGAAGGGTGAGTGGGTCAGCTATAAGGATGGTTCCCGCACGCTGTGGGTGCACTCGGGCTACCTGACCAAGTCGACTGCCTCTTCGTCGAGCGGTTCTTCTTCAGGCTCTGCGAGCTCCTCGAGCACCACACCGCCGAAGACTTCTTCCTCGAGCTCGACCACTGCGGCGAGCGGCAACTATCAGGTCAAGGCTGGCGTGAGCCTCAATGCCCGCACTGGTGCAAGCGCCACCAGCTCGAGCGCGAAGGTGCTCAAGCCCGGCACGAAGATCTCGATCACCGGTAAGAAGGGTGAGTGGGTCAGCTTCAAGGATGGTTCCCGGACCCTGTGGGTGCACTCGGGATACCTGACCAAGGCCACCGCATCTGCCTCTAGTGGCTCTGGTTCGACGCCCAACACGGGTTCCTCCTCAAACGCCGGTTCGTCCTCAAACGCCGGGTCATCTTCATCCAACTCGAGCTCCTCCTCGACGAAGCCTGCGAGTGGCACCTACCACGTCAGGAGCAACGTCTACCTGAACGCGCGCAGCGGTCCGGGCACCTCCAACAGCATCATCTTGACCTTGGACCCCAAGGACGAGATTCAGGTGACCGGTCGCAATGGTGACTGGGTGAGCTTCCGCTACAGCGGCAAGACCGCGTGGGTCCACAAGAACTTCATCAGTGAAGGCCGGGCCACCGCGTCTGCACCTTCAAAGCCGAGCAGCTCATCCGGTTCCTCAAGCGGATCCAGCAGCAGTCCCGCCAAAGCCAACTCCACGAACAGCACCAGCAAAGTCGTGGGAACTGCCTACAGCACCACGGCAGTGAACGTGCGCATGGGGCCGAGCACGGAGAACAGCGCGATGTTCTCGGTGCGTGCCGGCACGAAGGTCGAGCTGCTGGCGAAGACAAAGAACGGCTGGCAAGAGGTCAAGGTCAACGGCGCCACGGGTTGGATGTCGGCGGCGCTCCTGACGAGCAAGGCTCCAAGCTCCACCGCTCCGGCAAACTCGGGAAGTTCGAACTCAGGATCCTCCGGCTCCAACTCCGGCTCAGGAAGTTCGAGCTCTTCGAATATGCACGCCAAGAGCAAGAACGGTCCCTACAGCGCCATCTGGGACAAGCTGGCACAGTGTGAATCCGGCCAGAACTGGAAGATCAACACAGGGAATGGCTTCTACGGCGGCCTGCAGTTCAGCCCGAAGTCATGGAAAGCAGTGGGTGGATCGGGCTTCCCGCACGAGGCCAGCCGCGAAGAGCAGATCAAGCGCGCCTACATGCTCTATCAGAAGCAGGGTTGGAACGCTTGGCCTCTGTGCAATTCCAAGCTGGGACTCAAGGGTGATCCAGGTGGCTACGGAGACAGCTACTACAAGGTCCATCCCAACGCCAAGACCGTATCCTCGGTCTCTGCAGCTGACAGCTGGACCGCCAGCTACAGCGTCCCGCTGCGCGAAGAGGCTTCCACCTCAAGCGACAAGCTGGTCCAGATCCCGCGCGGCGCAGAGCTTAAGCAGCTCAAGCGTGAGGGTTCATGGCTGAAGGCGGAGTACACCTCCGGCGGCGAGACCCACACCGGCTGGGTCAACACCAGCTACATCTCTCAGGCCTGAGCTCAAAGCTCAGAACTGACTTCGACGGCGGACACGACTCCCTCATTCGCGGGAGAGTCGCGTCCGCCGTCGTTGTTTCTGCCTAGTTGAAGCGTGCCTGGACAGCCTCGCCGTGCGCCGGCAGGCCCTCCGCCTGAGCCAGCGCAGAGACGTGATCTGCCACCTGACGCAGACCTTCCCTGCCGTAGTGGATGACCTGCTGCGAGCGCAGAAAACTGGAGACATTCAGCCCCGAGGAGTACGCAGAGGCACCTCCTGTGGGCAGCACGTGGTTGGACCCGGCGCAGTAATCCCCCAGGGACACCGGGGTGAAGGCTCCGACGAACACAGCCCCTGCGTTGTGGATCTGCTCCACGATCGCGGAATCGTCCCCGGTCATGACCTCAAGGTGCTCGGCCCCGTAGGCATTGGCGATCTCGACGGCCTGATCCATGGTGTCCACGACGAGGATCGCGGACTGGGTGCCGGCCAGCGACTGCCTGACGCGCTCGACATGCCGAGTGGCGGCCGCCTGCACCTTGACCTGATCGAGCACCGCCTCCGCCAGCGCATGCGAGGTGGTCACCAGGACCGCTGCGGCCAGGACGTCGTGCTCGGCCTGTGAGATCAGGTCGGCCGCGACGAGCTGAGGCTGCGCGGTCTCATCTGCGAGCACCATGATCTCCGTGGGTCCGGCCTCTGAATCGATGCCCACCACTCCCTGTACCGCCCGCTTCGCGGTGGCGACGAAGATGTTTCCCGGCCCGGTGATGAGCGAGACGGGCGGGCAGACCAGCTGGCCGTCCTCATCCTTGGCGCCATAGGCAAACATCGCCACGGCCTGCGCGCCGCCGACGGCGTAGACCTCTTCGATCCCGAGCAGGTGTGCTGCGCCGAGGATGGTCGGGTGGGGGAGTCCGCCGAACTCTGCCTGCGGAGGTGAGGCGATCGCCAGGGACGTGACTCCGGCGACCTGAGCCGGGATCACGTTCATCACCACTGAGGAGGGATACACCGCCTGGCCGCCGGGAACATAGAGCCCCACTCGGCGGATCGGGGCCCAGCGATTGGTCACCCGGGCATCCGGGCCGGGGGAGACCATCGAGGCGGCCGGAAGCTGCGCATTGTGGACCTCCCTGGCGCGGGTGATCAATTCCTCCAGGGCCGCGCGGACTGCGGGCTCGAGCTGCTCGGCCGCTTCGGCGAGCTTCTCAGCCGGGACCCGGAGCGAAGGCGGGCGCACGCCGTCGAACTTCTCCGAATACTCCATCAGTGCCGGGACGCCGCGGCGCCGGACGTTCTCGAGGATCGGCGTGACGGCATCGATCGTGGCGGAGATGTCTTGGGTGGCGCGCGGCAGCACGGATGCGGCATCGATCGCATCGCCGCGCAGATCCTTGAGTGTGAGCATGTTCCCATTCTCCCCAATGCCCGGTGCTCATGCCTATTCCATGACGTGAGAGCTCACACACCAGGTATTGCGGTGTGTTCCAGTACCTGTCCAGAAGCGCGTGGCATGATGCTGGCCATGGTCTTTCCCCGTTTGGATTTCTCCACAGTGTCTATGGCCGATGCCGCGCCGCAGGTCCTCGGTGCTGCGCCACAGGAGGCAGAACCCACCGAGGGTGTCGATCAGATGGTGGAGGAGAGCGTCCCGGACGGGCTTGAGAGTCTCATCTGGGAACAAGGACCGGTCTTCGGGGTCATCACCGGTCTCGTCGTCGCAGTGGTCATTGCGCTGGTTGTCACCATCCTCTCCTCGATGCTGCTCAAGCAGATCTTCCGGAACAACGAGCGGGTTCATCGCGCCGTCAACCGCACGCGAACCCCTCTGTTCATCACGCTGGTGCTCATCGGTGTGCGGCTGACACTTGGAATCCTGCTGAGTTCCGCCGACTGGTTCGGGCCGGTGTCCTTCACCCTGGCGGTGGCGATCGTCATCGGCGCGGCCTGGTGGGCGCTGCGCATCGTGCGCATTGCCGAGGCGATGATCTATTCGAAGTACATCGCCTACTCCGAGGGCGAGCTCGACGTGGAGGACCGTAGGGGACGGCGTCTGGCCACTCAGGTGTCGCTCATTCGCCGCATCCTCACAGCCTTGATCATCACCATGGCAATTGCAGCGATCCTGCTGATGATCCCGCAGGTGCGCACTCTGGGCGCCGGTCTGCTCGCCTCTGCCGGCGTGGCTTCTGTGGTGGTCGGCCTCGCGATGCAGTCGGTCCTGACGAATGTCTTTGCCGGGATTCAGCTGGCCTTCACCGACTCGATCCGAGCGGGGGACGTGGTGGTGGTCGAGGGGAACTTCGGCACTGTGGAGGACATCACGCTGACATCTGTGGTGATCAAGTCCTGGGACGAGCGACGCTTCATCTATCCCTCCAGCTACTTCGTGGCGACTCCCTTCGAGAACTGGACCCGAGTGGGCACCGACATCCTGGGAACCGTGGAGCTCGACGTCGACTGGCGGGTCCCGATGGATCCGCTTCGTGCGCGCCTGAAGCGTCTGCTGGACTCTGCCGAGCTCTGGGACGGTCGCGACTACTCGCTGCAGGTCACCGACGCCGTGGGTGGGATGGTCAAAGCACGCGTCGTCGTCTCTGCCCGGAACTCAGGGGAGCTCTGGGACCTGCGCTGCCTCATCCGTGAGGACCTGGTGAACTACCTACGCGCCGAGCATCCCTACGCGGTCTATACCCAGAGGATGCTGATGACCACCGAGGAGGCGCTGGCCCAGACCTCGCAGCCTGTCCAGACGGGTCAGGTCGGGGTCGTAGACGCCGGCGTGGATTCCCAGCCCGTGACGCAGGCAGGCGAGGGTGCCTCGGTGTTCACCGGTTCGATCGCCGCACTCCAGCGCAACCGGGAGTTCTCAGGCCCGGGAGCGGATGCCTACCGTGAGCGGCTGGAACGCCAGGAGGACCGTGCAGACCTCGAGACCGACGGCACCGCCTATCCCGAAGATGTGGCATCCAGGGACTCGAGAGCACCCAGTGCGGCGACGCAGGATGAGGCCCAGGAGGAGACGTTCGGAGCTGCAGCAACTCGCCGTCCCGGCGAACCGGGACCACCGCCTCCAGCGAAGTGACCTGGTCCGACTGCGACCTGGTCCGACTGTCCGTGGCAGGTAAGCCGGTTACTGCTTGAGTGCCCCGCGGTTCGACTTATTCTTCGCGCTGCTCTTGGCTTTCGCGGCCTTATAGGCATCCACGGTGTTGATGGCTTCGGTGGTGGGCTCGGCGGTCCCGTCTGCCGAGGTCCCGTAGCTCGGGGTCCTATGGTCCTGCGCTGAAGAGTCCGAACCAGCGCCAGCTGGGTCCTCGGTTCCCGCCTCTCCCGACTCAGCCCCGCCGGTGCGCTTGTCCACGGCCCACTGCACCATGGAATCTGGCATGAAGCGCAGACCTGCGGTGAGCATCTGGTAGCTCCGTGCGGGGACACAGGTCGACGCGCCCTGGGCGTTGGCGGTCAATGCCTGGCGCACCACATCATCGGCATCGAGCCACATCCACCGCTTGGCGGACTTGATCGTGATCCCCGAACGCTGATGGAACTCTGTGCGGACAAGCCCTGGCACCAGTGCCGTCACCGTGACCCCGCGTGAGCGGAGCTGGGAATGAAGCCCCTTGGAGAAGTTGATCACCCAGGACTTCGCGGCCGAATACGTGCCCGTGGGTGTGTACCCCGCCACCGAGGCGACGTTGATGATGCGCCCGCCGCGGCGTCGCACCATGGCGTTGGCCGCGGTGTGGGAAAGCTCAAGTGTTGTCTGCACGTGGAGACGCAGCAGCTTCCGCTCGTCATCGAGCTCAGAGTCGATGAAGTCTGTGGCGAGACCGTGCCCGGCGTTGTTCACCAACAGATGCACCGGGTGGGAGCGATCAGCGAGTCGTTCCTGGACGGCCGCGACGCCGTCGTCGGTCACCAGGTCTGCCACGATCACTGAGGTTCCCACGCCGTACTGGGAGGACATGGACTCGGCCTGCATCTGCAATCGATCAGCATCGCGGGCGACTAGCACCAGGTCATAGCCCTGGGCGGCCAGTTGGCGCGCGAACGCGGCACCAAGGCCAGCGGTGGAACCGGTGATGACAGCAGTGTTGACGCTCATGGTGGCTATCCTAGAGTGCTCAGGTGGGCGCGGGTTCCAGTATCGTTCAGCGTGTATTCAGACTTCTCTTCGGGCGAGCAAATTCGCGGCTGAACAGCAAGACATATCAGGAGGATCATTGCGCTGGAAGAAACGTGCCCCCTGGGGGAGGCGTCCGCTGGGGACTGATGAATGGGCCGTGCTGCACGCCGAGGTCTTCGCAGAGGATCTCATCGCCGTCGATGATGCGGTGGAGGAGCTCACCGGTTTCATGGACCCGTTCCGCGCGGATATCGACGATGTCCCGGTCGTCGGAGTCACCGACGGTCAGCTCGCGATGGTCACCCGAGATATCCGCGATGAGCGCGGCCGACGTGCGCTCCAGCTGAGCTTCTACTGCGCCACTGTTGGACAGTCCGGCAGTGATGATGCCTTCGCCCGGCTGAACTCTGCGGCCTCGGCCTTCATCGACCACCTGAACACCGAGGGAGTCACCGTGGAAACGCTCCGCTGGACCGAGGGCGAGCACATCAAGCGTCCGTTCTGATCCCGCGGGCGTGAACCTAGGCGGTGGCGTCGAGCTCGCCGAGGTGGCGCAAGTGATCCAGCTGCGCGGCCGCGATCTTCGTGGTGATTCCAGCGGGAAGTCCGCTGCGCTGTCCGTAGATCAGTTCCCCCAGTGACTTTGCGCTCATCTGCGAGTCCTCCCCGCCGTGCTCTGCCAGCAGCGCTCGGACCTGATCCAGTCGCTGAAGCCGGTGCAGGCGATACTTCTCGGCTGCCGCGGCGAGACTGGGCTGCTCGGGTCCGTGGGCCGGCAGCAGGCGTGCGGCAGTGAACCCGCTCAGCCGTCGAAGACTCTGCAGGTAGTCGGTGAGTGTGCCATCGGGGTGATCGAGCATAGTGGTGCCTTCTCCCAGGATCGTGTCCCCTGTGAGCATGGCCTCGGCCGGGTCATCCTGTTCGGTTTGGGCTGCCTGTTCCACTTGAGCTCTCCGTCCCGGCTGCTGCACCAGGAAGCACACCGAATCATAGGTGTGCCCCGGGGTGTGCAGCACAGTCAGGCTCAGCTTGCCCAGACTGATGACCTCCCCGCCCGTCAGCGGTGAGACTGAGCCGTCTTGGTTTCCTTTCGCAGGACGGCACTGCTCGGCAGCGAAACCACGAACCGGCGCGGCGAAGATCTCGCTGAAGCGCAAAGCCGCTCCCGTGTGGTCATTATGACGGTGCGTGACCAGAATCTGAGTGACGCAGGCATCGCCGATGGCGGCCCGCACACGCTCGAGATGCTCAGGGTGATCTGACGGTCCGGGATCAACGATGACCATCTCCGCGCCCGAAGGGCTGGCAATGACATAGGTATTGGTGCCCTGCAAGGTCATCGCGGAGGGATTGTCACAGGTGATGCACTGGATCGAGCTGGCCGTTGACATGATCTCAGCGTACCCAGCCGGGCGCGTAGGCTAAGGCCATGGCGGAAAACAGCGAACCCAAGAAGACAGCCGGCACCGAGCACTCCACCAAGGGTGCCTACGTCACCGGCGGTGAGTTCACTCGCGACACCAACTACATCGAAGACCGCGTCGTCGCGGATCCGGAAGCCGCACGGGCCGCCGAGCAGGCAGAATCTTCATCCATCGGTGACCCGCGTCAGACCGGACTCACCGAGGGCGGAGAGGCCTGGCCCGTCGAGGCTGGGCGCTACCGGCTCGTGGCAGCCCGGGCATGTCCCTGGGCCCACCGCTCGATCATCATCCGCCGTCTGCTCGGACTGGAGGACGCAATCTCTCTGGGCACTCCCGGCCCCACCCACGATGCGCGCTCATGGACCTTCGATCTGGATCCCGACGGCGTGGACCCGGTCCTGGGAACCGAGCGGCTGCAGCAGAACTACTTCGCCCGCTTCCCCGATTACCCGCGCGGCATCACCGTGCCGGCGCTGGTGGACGTTCCCTCCGGCGGCGTCGTCACCAATAACTACCCGCAGCTGACCTTCGACCTCTCCACCCAGTGGCGCGAACATCACCGCGACGGCGCTCCCGATCTGCTCCCTGAGGATCAGCTCGAGGAGATGATGCCGGTGATCAAACGGATCTTCACCGAGGTCAACAATGGCGTCTACCGCGCCGGCTTCGCGGGTTCGCAGAGTGCCTACGAAGACGCCTATGACCGCCTCTTCACTGCCATGGACTGGTTGGAAGAGCGCCTGGCAGATCGCAGATACCTCATGGGGGATCACATCACGGAGGTCGACGTGCGCCTCTTCACCACCCTGGTCCGCTTCGATCCCGTCTATCACGGCCACTTCAAGTGCAACCGGAACAAGCTCTCCGAGATGCCGAACCTCTGGGCATATGCCCGGGACCTGTTCCAGACCCCAGGATTCGGCGACACGGTGGACTTCGACCAGATCAAACGGCACTATTACGAGGTCCACGAGGACATCAACCCCACCCAGATCGTCCCCGCCGGACCTGATCTGGAGAACTGGCTCACCGAGCACGGTCGTGAATCCCTCGGTGGTTCCCCCTTCGGCAACGGCACTGCTCCGGGCCCCGTCTCCGAGTCGGAGCAGCCTCCCGGTGCCAACCCGCTCTACCGCTGAGTCTCAGACCCGCTCCGGGTTCAGTCCTGGCCTGCCCACCGGTAGGGTTGCGGAAGAGAGAACGCCAGCAGTATGCAAAGGGGAGGACTCTGTGTCCGCATCAGAAAAACTTGATGGTCCATTTCAGAAGCGCTTCGTCGCCCTAGGGGACTCCTTCACGGAAGGTGTTGCTGATATCGATCCGTCGAGTCCCAACGGCGTCCGCGGATGGGCCGACCGGGTGGCTGGCCAGCTCATCTCGAATGACTCCTCCTGGGGATACGCGAATCTTGCCGTCCGCGGCAAGAAGCTCCAGCAGGTCCTCGATGAGCAGCTGGACCCCGCCATCGGCCTGGAGCCCACTCTGGTCACCGTCTATGCCGGCGGCAACGACATTCTGCGCCCCACCGTGAACATCGACGGCCTGATGGAGCGCTACCGCTGGGGCGTGGAGAAGCTGATGAGCAGCGGAGCCCGCGTGATCCTTTTCACCGGTTTCGACTCCGGCCAGGCTCCTCTGTTCAAGGCCACGCGTGGCCGCACCGCCATCTACAACGAGCATGTCCGCAAGATCGCTGCGGACTTCGAGCTCGACCTGGTCGATTTCTGGCATATGCACCAGTTCCAAGACTGGCGCTACTGGGACGAAGACCGGATGCACCTGGGTATTGCTGGGCACATGCTCATGGCCAAGGAAGTGCTCAAGGTGCTCGGTGAGACCGACGAGATCGAGGATCCGGACGTGGATGATTCCCCGATCCCCTCGCTCCCGGAGCGGGTCCTGGGCGAGCTGACCTGGACCAAGGACTACCTCTACCCCTGGCTCAAGCGGCGGGTGAAGCGGACCTCATCTGGTGATGACATGTCCCCGAAGTACCCGCAGCTGACTTCCCGGGTCTGGTAGCTCTCAGGCGGCCACGACTGCGTCCACGGCCTCGGTCCATAGTGACACTGCCTGATCGACTTCGGACTCGGAGACCACGAGTCCGGGGATGAACCGGACGACCTCGCCCCATGGTCCGCAGATCAGCAGGAGCAGTCCGCGACGAGCCGCTTCCTGCTGAACTGCGGTGGCAGTGACTGGATCCGGAGCCCCATGCGCGTCACGGAACTCATTGCCCACCATGAGCCCCAGCCCGCGCACATCTGCGATGCGTTCGGCGCCCACTTTTGCATTGATCGAGGCCGCCACTTGGCGCAGCCCTGCACGAAGCTGTTCCCCTCGAACCGCTGAGTTCTCTACGAGGCCTTCCTCGGCGATCACGTCCAGAGTGGCTACTGCGGCGGCACATGCCACCGCATTCGCGCCGTAGGTTCCGCCCTGCGAGCCCGGCCAAGCCTTCGCCATGAGCTCTGCGGAGGCGGCGATCCCCGAGATCGGGAACCCCGAGGCAATCCCCTTGGCGAACATCATGATGTCAGCCAGAGGCTTGGCCCCCACGGGGCTGAAATGGTCGTGACCCCAGAACTTCCCGGTGCGACCGAAGCCGGTCTGCACCTCATCGACGATCAGCAGAATCCCGTGCCTGTCGGCGCGCTCACGAAGGCCGGCGAAGAACCGCTCGTTGCCAGGTACATAGCCACCCTCGCCCAGCACCGGCTCCACCATGAATGCTGCGGTATCGGCGGGGTTGGACTGAGTCTGGAGCAACAGGTCCAGCTCCTTGAGTGCGAAGTCGGTGGCCTGCTCCTGATCCCAGCCGTACTCCCGGTAGTGGCTCGGATTGGGGAAGGGCGCGACGACGACGCCTGACATCAACGGGCTGAAGCCTGCTCGGAACTTGGTGCCGGAGGTGGTCATGGAGGCTGCGGCGACCGTGCGCCCGTGGAAACCGCCCTGGAAGACGACGATATTCGGTCGACCCGTGGCCTGGCGTGCCAGGCGAAGTGCGGCCTCTGCAGCTTCGGATCCGGAGTTGGCGAAGAACAGTGAGTCCAGCCCGGTGGGGAGCACCTCGGAGAGTTTCTCGGTCAGTGCCAGCAGCGGCTTGTGCATGATGGTGGTGTACTGCCCGTGGATCAGCTTGCCCACCTGCTCCTGGGCTGCGGCGACCACGCGAGGATGAGAATGGCCGGTGCTGGTGACTCCGATGCCTGCGGTGAAGTCAAGATGCGGCTGGCCCGACTCGTCATAGAGCCAGACCCCCTCGCCCCTGGTCGCTACCAGGGGGGTTGCTTGCTTCAGCATCGGGGAGAGCGTGGCCATCGTGTACACCTTTCGGATTGTTGACAATCTTGCGTCCGGACTAGGCTAGCCGTCATCGCCACACATGACCAGACCGGCACACTCAGCCCCAACACCGAGCAGCACAGCCAAGCACCGAGCAGCCCGGCCAAGCACAAAGCAGCACAGCGCATGACCTCGGCTTCGGTGGCGGCGTAGGCTGAGCGCGCAGGCTGATCCAGGCACGGCGAACCCCGTAGAAGGAGCACTCATGGCAGAACAGACCATCACCGCAGAACGCGAGTCCAGCCTGATTGAGGCTGTGCCCAAACAACTCTTCATCAACGGTGAGTGGGTGGACGCCGAGAATCAGGCCACCTTCGACGTCATCGATCCCTCCACCGGCAAGGTGCTCTGCGCAGTGGCAGACGCCTCCGTGGATGACGGCTGGTCTGCGCTGAAGGCGGCTGAAGCTGCCCAGCCAGGACTTGCGGCGATGTCCCCGCGGGAACGGGCGACGATCCTGATGCGCGCCTTCGAGCTGATGCATGAGCGCAAGGATGACCTCGCCCTGCTGATGACCCTGGAAATGGGAAAGCCGCTGACGGATTCCTATGCAGAGGTCAGTTACGCCGCAGAGTTCTTCCGGCACTTCGCCGAAGAGGCCACTCGGATCAGCGGAAGCTACCAGACTGCGCCGGCGGGCAATGCGCGATTCCTGGTCACCAAACAGCCAGTCGGTCCGTCCATCCTGATCACGCCGTGGAACTTTCCGCTGGCGATGGGCACGCGTAAACTAGGGCCCGCCATCGCCGCGGGGTGCACCTCGGTCCTCAAGCCTGCCGAGCTCACGCCGCTGTCAATGCTGGCGCTCGCAGACATCCTCCGTGAAGCAGGACTCCCAGCGGGTGCGGCGAATATCCTGGTCACCTCCACCTCGGGCAAGGTGATGGAGCCGCTGATCCGCTCGGGCATCGCTCGAAAGCTCTCCTTCACCGGGTCGACTCCGGTGGGACGAAAGCTTCTGGAGCAGGCCTCCGAGCATGTCCTGCGCACCTCTATGGAGCTCGGCGGCAATGCCGGCTTTGTGGTCTTCGAGGACGCAGACCTCGACGCCGCGGTGGCGGGAGCCATGCTGGCCAAGATGCGCAATACCGGTGAAGCCTGCACCGCTGCCAACCGCATCTTCGTGCACCGCAGCGTGATGGATGACTTCGCGAGCAGGCTTTCCGCCGAGATGGAGAAGCTGCCCATGGGTCGTGGAGTCGAAGACGGTGTCAGGGTTGGCCCCATGATCGACGCCAAGCAGCTGGACAAGGTCGACTCACTGGTCACCGACGCGCTCGAGGGTGGAGCGAAGGCATTGATAGGCGGCAAGCCAGCCGATCGCGAAGGCTTCTTCTACCCGCCCACGGTGCTCACCGATATCCCGGACAACGCCAGGATGCGGCAGGAGGAGATCTTTGGGCCAGTCGCCCCGCTGACCCCCTTCGATACCGAAGCCGAGGTCATCGACCTGATCAATGCCACCGAGTATGGGTTGGTCAACTACATCTACACCGAAAGCCTGCGCCGCGGTATCCGCGTGGCAGAGGCGGTGGAATCCGGCATGGTCGGCCTGAACCAGGGTGCCGTCTCCAACCCGGCGGCTCCCTTCGGCGGCATCAAGGAATCCGGACTTGGACGCGAGGGCGGTGACACTGGCATCGAGGAGTTCCTCGAGACCAAGTACATCGGCATCGCAATGTGAGCGGAGCCGCAACCCCTGCGGGGGAGGAGCTGCTCCTCTACGCCGAGCGGGCGCTGACTCCCTCCGGGGAGCTTGCCCCGCTCTGGCTGCGCATCCGGGGTGAGCAGATCCTGGAGACCGGCACAAGCCTGAACGGCCCCCGATCACCAGGGCGCTCTCCGGATATCACCTTCCATGAAGGGGTGGTCTCACCTGGGTTCATCGACCTGCACTGCCATGGCGGGGGAGGAGCCTCCTTCGAGGAAGGTCTGTCTGGCGCCCGCGCGGTGCTGGCCTCACATAGCAGTCACGGTACGACGACGCAGCTTGCCTCCCTGGTCAGCGCGGACCTCGAGCATCAGCTGGCGCTGGCTGCGGAGCTCGAACCGCTCATCGCTGCAGGGGAGCTGGCTGGGGTTCACCTAGAGGGGCCTTGGATCAGCCCGGCTCAGCACGGAGCCCATGACCGGCACGCGCTTGCGGACCCCAGTGCAACCGCGATCAGTCAACTTCTGACGCACCCCGCCGCCCGGCTCATCCACTCGGTGACATTGGCCCCGGAGCTCTCCGGTGCGCAGACGGCCATCACGGCGCTGCGCGGGGCCGGCGTCGTCGTCGGTCTGGGCCATACCGCGGCCAGCTATGAGCAGACCCGCGAGGCGCTCGCGGCGGGAGCGACTGTGGGCACCCATGTCTTCAACGCGATGCGCGGGATCGGTCACCGTGACCCGGGGCCGATTCCTGCGCTGCTGGAGGACCCGAGTGTGTTCCTTGAGCTCATCGCCGACGGGGTCCACCTGCATCCGGCAATGCTGCGACTCGCCTGGAATGCGGCGGCGGGCCCATCGGCTCAGCAAGACCGGCCTGGGCAGCCTGGGCGGATCGTCTTGGTCTCTGACGCCATGGCCGCCGCTGTGGCGCAGGATGGTGAATATGACCTGGGTACCTTGCGCGTGCGGGTCGCAGATGGGGTCGCGCGCGTGATCTCGACCGGCGCCATCGCAGGCTCCACCCTCACCCTCTCTGCGGCAGTCCGGTACTGCATTCAGCGTGCGGGGATCACTCCGCAACAGGCGCTGGCCGCGGCCACTGCTGCTCCTGCCGCAATGGCAGGATTCACCGATCGCGGTGTGCTGCAGGCAGGTCACCGGGCCGACCTCGTGGTCCTTGATTCCGACTGGCAGGTGGATGCCGTGATGCGCGCCGGAGCATGGCTGAAGGCAGCTCGGGAATGGAATCTCGATCGCCCTGGTTAGACCGGGAGTAGAAAGTTGAGTCGACTTCACTCAATTCAGTTTGACACTTCGCATCGCGAGGATAAGACTTGAGTGTAGTTCGCTCAACGTAGCTCTCGAAAGGAGACCGTATGTCCCGCTCAGTAGGTATCGACCTCGGAACCACTAACTCGGTGGTCACAGTTCTCGAAGGTGGCGAGCCCACCGTCATTGCTAACGCAGAGGGTGCACGCACCACGCCATCGGTCGTCGGCTTCTCCAAGTCCGGCGAAGTTCTCGTCGGTGAGGTGGCACGCCGTCAGGCAGTGTCCAACCCCGACCGCACCATTGCTTCAGTCAAGCGCCACATGGGTACCACCTGGACCACTGAGATCGACGGCAAGAAGTACACCGCTCAGGAGATCTCCGCCCGCACCCTGATGAAGCTCAAGCACGACGCCGAGTCCTACCTGGGCGAGGACGTCACCGAAGCGGTCATCACCGTGCCGGCATACTTCAACGACGCCGAGCGCCAGGCCACCAAGGAAGCCGGTGAGATCGCCGGCCTCAAGGTCTCCCGCATCGTCAACGAGCCCACCGCCGCAGCACTGGCCTACGGTCTGGACAAGGGCAAGGAAGACGAGCTCATCCTGGTCTTCGACCTGGGCGGCGGCACCTTCGATGTCTCCCTGCTCGAGGTCGGCAAGGACGAGGACGACTTCTCCACCATTCAGGTCCGCTCCACCTCCGGTGACAACCGCCTCGGCGGCGACGACTGGGATCAGCGGATCATGGATTGGCTCGTGGCACAGGTCAAGGCCAAGGAGGGAGTCGATCTCTCCAAGGACAAGATCGCCGTGCCGCGTCTGAAGGAAGAGGCTGAGCGCGCCAAGAAGGAGCTCTCCTCCACCTCCAGCGCCAACATCAACATCCCCTACGCCACGCAGAATGACGGCGTCCCGGTGCACGTCAACGAGACCCTGTCTCGGGCAAAGTTCGAGGACATGACCTCGGACCTGCTGGACCGCACCAAGAAGCCGTTCAACGACGTCATCAAGGAGGCCGGGGTCAAGATCGCTGAGATCGATCACGTGATCCTCGTCGGCGGCTCCACCCGGATGCCCGCAGTCGCCGAGCTCGTCAAGCAGCTCGCCGGCAAGGATGCTAATAAGGGTGTCAACCCGGACGAGGTCGTCGCCGTGGGCGCAGCCCTGCAGGCAGGCGTGCTCGCCGGTGAGCGCAAGGACGTCCTGCTCATCGACGTCACCCCGCTGGCACTGGGCATCGAGACCAAGGGCGGAGTGATGACCAAGCTGATCGAGCGCAACACGGCCATCCCGACCAAGCGCTCCGAGGTCTTCTCCACCGCCGAGGACAACCAGCCCTCCGTGGCAGTCCAGGTCTTCCAGGGCGAGCGCGAGTTCACCCGGGACAACAAGGCTCTGGGCACCTTCGAGCTCACCGGTATCGCACCCGCGCCCCGCGGCGTGCCGCAGGTCGAGGTCACTTTCGACATCGACGCCAACGGCATCGTCCACGTGTCCGCCAAGGACAAGGGCACCGGCACCGAGCAGTCGATGACCATCACCGGCGGCACCTCGCTGGAGAAGGAAGACATCGAGCGCATGGTCGCCGACGCCGAGGCTCACGCTGAGGAGGACAAGGCTCGTCGCGAGGCTGCTGAGAAGCGCAACGCTGCCGAGTCCACCGCCTACTCCGTTGACAAGCTGCTCAAGGACAACGGCGATAAGCTGCCCGAAGAGGTCAAGACCGAGGTTCAGGCCGACGTCGATGAGCTCAAGAAGGCTCTTGAGGGTGAGAACAACGAGGACGAGGTCAACGCCGCCTATGAGAAGCTTCAGGCTTCCCAGGGCAAGATCGGCGAGGCCCTCTACTCCCAGGCTCCTGACGGTGCTGCAGACAGCACCGGCGAGCCAGCCGCCGAAGATGAGGACATCGTTGACGCAGAAGTCGTCGACGAAGAGGACGAATCCGAGAAGAAGTAAGGGGTCTGACTATGGCAGATCAAAAGAACCCTGAAATTCCCCGCGGCGAAGAGCCCGAGGAGCAGGATCCGGTGCAGGACCCCTTGGCTCAGGCTGAGAAGATCCTGCAGGACATGCCGGTGGAGGACACCCAGGACATCGACACCCTGGGCGCCGAGGGCCAGACCGAGAACTACGGTGAGGCCGGAGATCCGGTCTCGGCTGAAGAAGCTGCCGGCGTGTCCTCCGACGATATCGATCCCCGCGTGGCTGAGGAGCCCGAGCTCACGCAGGTCTCTGCGGAGGACGGCATCACAGGTGGGGTTGAGACCGAGCCTGAGGAGCGCATCCAGGCGGCCGACGAGTTCCTCCGCGGCACCGAGGAAGAAGCGATTGCTGATGCCGCCATGCAGATGGACCCCGAGGCTGTTTTGGCCGAGGAGAGCATCCGTGAGGACGACGGTGCCGCAGATGCTGGCTCCGCCGGTGTGCGGGAGGCCGAGCTGCAGGCTGACCTCCAGCGCCTTCAGGCCGAGTACATCAACTACCGGCGCCGGGTCGAGCGCGATCGGGCTACCGAGCGGGATCGGACCAAGGGTCAGCTCATCACTGAGTTGATGCCGGTTCTGGATGACATCTCTTCGGCCCGCCAGGCCGGAGACCTCCAGGACGGTCCCTTCGCTCATATCGCCACTCGCCTGGAGTCCGCACTCACGCATCAGGGTCTTGAAGTGGTGGGCGAGATCGGAGAGGCTTTCGATCCCAACCAGCACGAGGCGATCATGACCCAGCCGAACGACGAGATCCCCGCCGACCATGTGGCAGTCGTGCTGCGTGCCGGATATCGCCACGGCGGTCGCCTGCTTCGGGCCGCCCAGGTGATGGTCTCCTCAGGACCCGCAGAAAGCTAGACAAGCAAGAAAGGAGGGAGGCGCCATGGCCTCACAGGACTGGATCGATAAAGATTTCTATGCCATCCTCGGCGTCTCCCGGGATGCCTCGGAAGAGGACATCAAGAAGGCGTACCGAAAACTCGCCCGGAAGTATCATCCCGATCGGAACCCCGGGGATGATGCTGCCGAGCAGAAGTTCAAGGACGTCGCTGAGGCCCACTCGGTGCTCGCGGACAAATCTGACCGCGAACAGTACGACGCCGTGCGCGCTATGGGCTCGGGTGCCCGATTCTCGGGTGGCCCGGGCCCCAGCGGCGCCGGCGGAGGCTTCGAAGACCTCTTCGGGAACCTCTTCAACGGCGGTGCTGGTGGCTTCGGCCGGGGCGGCGCATCAGGCCAGGGCTCCGGTCCCGATCTCTCCGACATCTTCGGTGGTGGCGGATTCGGCGGCGGTCGCTTCGGCGGCGGCGCACCGGCAAAGGGTGCAGACCGCACTGCTCGGACCACGATCTCCTTCGGTGGGTCCATCCGTGGCACCACGGTGGGACTGCGCGAGCCAGATGGCGGTGTCATCGACGTCCGCATCCCGGCCGGGATCCGCACCGGCCAGAAGGTGCGCGTCAAGGGCAAGGGCCAGCGCGGCGGTGGCGGCACTGGCGATCTCTTGGTCGAGGTGGCGGTCTCCGCGCATAAGTTCTTCGAGCGCGAAGGTGACGATATCCGCATCCACCTGCCCGTGGCGTTCAACGAGGCCGCGCTCGGGACCACCGTGCAGGTTCCGACTGTGCACGGTGAGAAGGTCAATATCAAGATTCCTGCGGGCGTTGCCTCAGGTCGGGTGCTGCGGCTCAAGGGACACGGGGTGCGCCGCAAGGAGAAGGGCCGCGAGGTCTCCGGCGATATGCTTGTCACAGTCGAAGTTCAGGTTCCCAAGGACCTTTCCACGGAGGCTATCGACGCTGTGAATGCCTACGCGGAAGCCACCAAGGGGCTTGATCCCCGGAAAGGCCTCGAGGCCAAGGCGGTGCTGTGATCATGGATGCACGAATAACGATGGACGCGCGGATGCTCGACCCGGAGCAGCGCCACGCCCCGATGTTTGTGATCTCAGTGGCCGCGGAGCTCGCGGATATGCATCCGCAGACGCTGCGGCAATATGACCGGATCGGCCTCGTCATCCCACGTCGGCAGGGTGGTAGGCATCGCCGGTACTCCCCATACAACGTGGAGCAGCTCCGTCAGATCCAGCAGTTCTCCCAGGAGGGCGTCTCGCTGGAGGGCATTCGCCGCATCCTGGAGCTGCAGAACCGCGTGGAGGTTCTCGAAGAGACCGTTGACGTGCTGCGTCACGAACTGCGCGAATCCGAGAAGCATTCCACCAAGCCGCGCATCTTCGCGGTCGGCCCGCACGGCGACGTGGTCACGGTCGCGCGCGGGCGTCGCCCCCGCGCCAACACCCAGGCCCTGGTGCTGTGGGAACCGGTGCCGCGTCGTCGCTGAGGTCTTTGACCTTCGGTTTCCGATGAACCGTAACTCCCTATAGCGCCGCGAGTCCTGCCGGTCCCCCGGCTGGGTGGCGGGGATACTGGGAAGCATGTCTGCCTCAAAGCTTCCCCGGATCTTCGCAACGAGCGCGGTGGGAGCAGCGGCAGTCCTGCTGATGACCAGTTGCAGCGCAGACCCTGCCGAAACCGTGGACGAGGCAGCAGCCGCCGTGGCCAGCGCGGTGAGCAGCGGGGATTTCTCCGCCCTCACATTTGCCTCCGGCGATGAACAGGCCATGGGTTCCGCCGTGGAGAACCTGCAGGCCCCCTTCGATGAGCTCAGCCCAGAGGTGAGCGCGGGGGAGATCGTGCTGGACGAGCCCGGAGAAGACTCTCCTCGCCCTGTCACCGCAACTGTCGCGCTGCAGCACAGCTGGGAACTCGCTGACCTCGGCATCGAGGGTGAGGCCTGGACCTATGAGACCTCCGCGGACCTGGTCTATGACGAGGAGACCGAGACCTGGGCGTTGGAGGCAACTCCGGAGGTCATCCTTCCTGATTACAGCGGCGACGAGCCGATCAGCCTCGTCAGCACCGCCGCGGACCGCGGTCGGATCATGGACGACGACGGCAGGGCCATGGTCTACAACCGCGACGTGGTCCGACTGGGCATCGATAAGGCCCAACTTGCGCAGGGGGATGAGCCGGCAGATGAGGAGACGCTGCGCTCCTCCGCCGAGGCACTGGCTGAGCTGGTGGAGATCCCGGTGGACTCCTATGTCGACTCCGTGGTCGGTGGAGGGGAGCAGGCCTTCGTGGAGGCGATCACGCTGCGCCGGGACGACAGTGAGGTCACCGCCACCGACGTCGAAGCGATTCCCGGCGCTTCCTCCATCTACGACCAGATGTCACTGGCGGACTCCCGCGACTTCGCTCCGCTGCTCTTGGGGCGGGTAGGACCGGTGACCGCGGAGTCCCTGGAGGAAGATCCGAGCCTGAGCGTGGGAGACACGGTCGGCACATCCGGCATCCAGGCCTCCTATGAAGAGACGCTGCGCGGCACCCCTGGTGTGGCCATCCAGATGGAGGGTGAGACCCTCTATTCGGTAGACCCGTCGGACGGGGGAGATGTGGACACCACGATGGTGCCGCGGCTGCAGAACCTGGCGCAGGACATCGTCGATGAGCAGGACACCTCAGGTGCCATCGTGGCGATTCGACCCTCCGACGGCGGCGTGCTTGCAGCCGCCAGCCACGACCCCGACGGCGGATACGTGGACATCGCCACGCAGTCCACCTACGCCCCAGGTTCCACTTTCAAAGTGGTCTCCTCTCTCGCGATGCTGCGAAGCGGACTCACCCCGGACTCCGTGGTGAGCTGTTCGAATCAGACCACCGTGCACGGGCAGTCCTTCGGCAACTACACCGGCTTTCCCTCCGAATATCTCGGCGATATCCGTTTCCGAGATGCGGTGGCGGTCTCCTGCAACACCGTCTTCGCCGATGCCTACGATGATGTGACCTCCGCGGAGGTGCACGAGGCCGCCGTCGACCTTGGGATCACCGAGGAGACCCATCTGGGCGTCCCAGCACGGATGGGATCAGTCCCGCAGGATTCTGAGCTCAACCTCCATGCCTCCAACCTCTTCGGCCAGGGCGTGGTGGAGGCGTCCACCTTGGGAATGGCCACTGTCACCGCCTCCATCGCCGCAGGTGCCACCGTGACACCACACCTGGTGGTCCCCGAGGAAGAGCCCGAGGTGCCTGAGAGCGGCATCAGTGAGGAAGAAGCCGAGGACCTGCGGACGCTCATGACCGATACCGTGAACTTCGGTTCGCTGGACTCGCTGATCGATGTCCCGGGTGATCCCGTGTACGCCAAGACCGGTACCGCTGAGGCCGGCGAGGGTGACGATTCCTACTCCCACACGTGGGTCATCGCGATGCAGGGAGACCTCGCCGTGGCGATCTTCCTCGAAGAAGGCGAATTCGGCGGTTCCACCAATGGGCCATTGCTCCAGGAGTTCCTCGAGGGGGCCTCCGCTATCCTGTAGCGGTGACTTCCCAGCCCGATACTTCAGCGTCCGATACTTCCCAGCCCGCGTCCTCCGTGTCCGATACTTCCGTGTCCGGTTCTTCCACTCCCGATGGTTCCGGGACCTCCCGGCACATGCGACTGCCGCTGTCCTTCGTACGCCGCAGCAATCGGCTCAAGCCCAGCTACCAGCGCACCTGGGACGCGGCACTGGGCCAGGAGCTGCTTGATATCCCGCACGGGGAGCGGGACACCTCCGTGGCGGAAGGGTTCAGCATCGACTGGGCCGCAGAGTTCGGCCGCAGCGCCCCGATCATCGTGGAGATAGGGTCTGGATCGGGCGAAGCCGTAGCTCATGCCGCCGCGAATCACCCTGAGAAGAACTTTCTCGCCATAGAGGTCTATAAGCCCGGAGCTGCCCAGCTGGTGAGCCGGGTCCGCCGTGAGGGTCTGAGCAATGTCCGCGTGGCAGTTGCCAACGCCCCCGAGGTCCTGGATCAGCTCTTCGCCCCGGGCGAGGTCTCCGAGGTCTGGATCTTCTTCCCTGATCCGTGGCACAAGAAGAAGCACAATAAGCGTCGGCTCATCGATGAACGCTTCATCGAAAAAGTTGCGCGTGTGCTCCCCGCCGAAGGCATCTGGCGCCTGGCCACCGACTGGTCCGGCTATGCGGTCCAGATGCGCAGCCTCATCGGAGCCTCGCCCCAGTTCCGCAATCCGCATCAGGGGGAGCGCGCCGGTGATGAGTCCGCGCTGACCGAGGTGCGGCTGCATGATCTGGATGCCATCTCCATGGGCAAGGAACCGCAGCCGCTGGAGCCCGAGCAGGCGCGCGATGAGGAGGGCGGATGGGCCCCGCGATTCCCCGGCCGCGCTCAGACTGATTTTGAGACCAAGGCCCTGACAGTGGGCCGGAAGATCTTTGACCTCAGCTTCATCAGGAGGTCAGAGACCGAATATTAAATGTTTGCGCTCCGGACGGGAACCGTAGCGCAAGCCGAGCAGGACCTAGAACACTCGCACACACTCGCACCATCCTGATGAGATTGAGGTACTTCACCTATGTCTGAAGAGAATCCACCGACCAGGGGTCAGCGCCTCGGCGAGGAAACCCGCCGCCGCTCCCGGCAGGCCGGTCAGGCGCTGGGCCAGTTGAACCCCATTGCCAGGGGCCGCTATCCGCACGACACTCACCCGGCGCTGGTCCCCGGCATCGGGATCGACGAACAGCGGCGCAAGTACAGCATCGACTGGCTGATCTTCAGCATCACAGGAGTGCTCACCGTGGCCTTCGTGATCTGGGGCATCACGAACCCGGCGAGTGTCGGTGAAGTGGCAGGAATCGCCTATGACTGGACCATGGTCCACGCGGGCTGGCTCTTCAATGCGCTGGCAATCGTCATTCTGGTGTTCCTGCTCATCCTGGCGTTCACGCGCTATGGCAAGATCCCGCTCGGCAAGGACGGGGAGGAGCCCGAGTACTCCACGTTCGCCTGGATCGCGATGCTCTTCGCCGCAGGCATCGGCATCGGCGTCCTCTTCTGGGGGCCGGCCGAACCGCTGACGTACTTCCACAACGTTCCGGCCCCGCTGGACTACGAGGCTGGATCCGAGGAGGCGCTCCACGGCGCCATGGCTCAGACCTACTACCACTGGGGCCTGCACGCCTGGGGCATCTACGCCCTCGTCGGTGGCGCAGTGGCCTACGCGGCGTACCGCCGCGGCCGTGTCCCGCTGATGTCGGCGATCTTCGAGAAGATGATGGGAAAGAAGCACTCTGAGGGCTTCGCGGGCCAAATGATCGACATGTTCGCGATCATCGCCACGCTCTTCGGCACCGCCGCAGCGCTGGGTATCGCGGTCATGCAGATCGGTGAAGGTGTGGTGATCGTGGCGGGAGCCTCAGAGCTCACCAACTCCATGATGATCGGCATCATTGCGGTGCTCAGTGCCTGCTTCGTGGTCTCCGCCGTCTCCGGCATCTCTCGCGGCATCCGCTACCTCTCGAGCATCAACATCGTGCTCACCATCGGTGTCATCGCACTGTTCTTCTTCGCCGGCCCCACCCTGTTCCTGCTGAACCTGCTGCCGTCCTCGCTCATGGAGTACCTCGGCACGCTGTTCGAGATGATGGGTCGCTCGGCCTCATGGGGTCAGGAGACTCTCGACTTCCAGTCCGCATGGACCGTGTACTACTGGGCCTGGTGGATCTCCTGGTCCCCATTCGTGGGTATCTTCATCGCCCGTGTCTCTCGCGGGCGCACCATCCGCCAATTCATCATGGGCGTCATCCTTGTGCCTTCATCGCTGCTCTTCGTGGCCTACGGCGTGATGGGAGGAACCTCGATCTGGCTCTCCAGGGAGGGTCAAGGGGATGTCAATCCGGATCTGAGTGCTCCGGCAGTACTGTTCGCCGTCATCGACGCGCTGCCGTTCCTGCAGCAGTGGCTGCCGATCGTCGTCGTCTTGATCCTGGCGATCTTCTTCATCACCTCCGCCGACTCCGCCTCGGTGGTGATGGGCATCCTCACCACTCGTGGTGATCAGGATCCGAATAAGCTCGTCGTGGTGTTCTGGGGCCTGGTGATGGCAGGTGTCGCTACGGTGATGCTGCTGCTCGGCGAGGGCACGGCCCTGCAGGGTCTGCAGTCGCTGGTCATCGTCACGGCACTGCCTTTCGCTGTGGTGCTGATCTTGATCATGATCGCGTGGTCGCGTGAGCTTGCCACGGATCCGCATGCACTGCGGGAGAAGTATGCCGATCTCGCCGTGAGCAATGCCGTGGTGGACGGCGTGCACCGCTATGGCGATGACTTCGCTCTGGAGGTTGTGCCGACGCGACCCGGTGAGGGAGCTGGTGCTGAGGTTGATTCCGAGCACGGCGACTACACCGAGTGGTACCAGCGCACCGATGAGAACGGTGCACCCGTGGGCTATGACTTCGCCACCGGGGAATGGGCCGATGGATGGGATCCCGAGACCGGCGAGATCGGCACCGTGGTGACCGAGGGGCCGTCGACCCCGAAGGCAGGAAGCACTGAGGAGCCAGAGGAGGGTCAGACCACCAAGCGGTAGCCGCGTTTGACGACTGTCTTGACCATCGATGGGTCAGGCAGCGCCTGCCGCAGCCGTGAGACCCACATCTCCAGGGCGTGCTCTGAGCCGCAGTGCGGCAGGACGGCCAACAGGTGCTCCCTGGAGAGCACGGCCCCCTGAGCCTTCATGAGGGCTCGCATGAGCGCGAGTGGACCCGGTGCCAAGTGCACCGGGTCCGTTCCTGCATGGGGCAGATACACGGTGTCTCCGGAGACGTGGATCTCGCCGTGATCGGTGAGCAGGCGGAGTCCGTGGTCTTCCTCGACCGGCCGCTGTGCCGGAAACGCCATCCCCACTCCTCCCCATGCCGGGTTCATGCCTGTGAAGGCCGCCAGGTGTCATGGGCAGCCTGATCTCAGGCTATGGCGAGGGCGTTTCTCCGTGGTCTCGGCTGTGTAAAGCGGATGTGTCGGCAGATTCTTAGTTCTGCGGGGCCTTGGTCTTCACGCGGCGCCTGCGGGAGGGCGAGGCCGGCGCGGGGGAGAAGGCGCGGCGGGCGAAGATGAGCAGTCCCACCAGCAGGAGGCCAGGAAGGATCCAGCCCGAGTATCCCTGCAGCGTTGCCTGCCGGAAGTCCACGATCTCTCCCGCCGAGGCGAACCAGTAGTGCAGGATCGCGGCGGAGGTGATCATGGACTGGGCGAAGGCGGAGGGCCAGATGGACCCGGACTGCATGCGCAGCCAGGCCAGCACTCCGCCGATGATGATGCAGTAGCCAAGCATCAGCGCCAACGATTGAAACACCGGTGCCTGGTTATAGAAGTAGCCAGCGGCCAGCAATGGGGCGTACCAAAGCCCCGAGATCACACCGGTGAGAACGACGGCGACCCGTGCCCCCCAGCGCAGCTGCAACCGAGGAAACAGGTAGCCCCGCCAGCCCATCTCGATTCCCGCGTGCAGGAATACTGTGAACACGGCCGCCGTGAAGATCACTCCGATCTCCACGAGAACGCCGGTGGCGATGAACTCGGTGGCATCTCGGCCCAGGCGAGAGCTGAGATCCTGGACGAAGATCGGCATCGAGGGATCGAAGGGATAGACCCCGAGCGCACCACCAAGCGGGAGCGCCGCCAGGCTGAATCCGAGAAAGAGCAGCAGTCCGAGTATGCTCCACGCCAAGAGTCTGCCCACTGGTCGCAGCGGTGTGATCCCCAGGGCGTCGGTCAGGCTCTGCGGCTTGAGCACGCTGGCCTGCTCTGCACCTGACGGTGCGTCGCTGGGCTGTTCAGAGATTCGGTGGCCATAGAGCACCGCCGGCGGTTGGCGACGCTCGAGCACATAGGCAATTCCCGCACCGATAGCGGGAGTGAGCATGAACAGGTTGTAATAGAGGTCCAGCGATGCCGTGCTGCGCTCCTCGGGGCTCATCAGCACCAGTGGGAGCGCTATCAGCCATCCCAGAGCGAAGGTCACCAGCACAAAGGTGCTCAGAATCATCACCGGGGTGCGCGGCGTCGTCTTGAAGGTGTTGATCTGTTCAGTCACGCAAGAACCCTACCGGCTCAGCCTGGAAGGGCTCCTAGCGCTGTGCGCCGCTGCGGCGGGCAATGAAGAAGAGCCGCCGGAAGGGCAGGATCGTGCCGATGGGCGTTTCCGGATAGGCCTCGCGCAGCGCGGCCTTGTACTCCCCGATGAACTGCTCACGGGCCTCGCTCGGCAGCGCCTGCAGCACAGGACGGGCGGCGGCGGCGGAGATCCATTCAAAGACCGGATCCTCACCCTGGAGCACGTGGTGATAGCGGGTCTCCCAGGCCTCAACCTCCCAGCCGGGCAGCGAGACATCGAGCATGTAATCGCGCAGCTCCGAGGTGGGCTTGAGCAGCGCTCCGGGGTCGATGAACTCCGCGTACGGCGCGGAGGCAGCAAACTCCGCGAGCAGCTGATGACTTGGTGCGTTGAAGTTGCCGGGGATCTGGACCGCGAGCATGCCGCCCTCGGCGACATTGGCCATGATCGATGGCAGGAGCTCGCGATGCTCCGGAATCCACTGCAGTGCAGCGTTCGAGACGATCAGGTCTGCTGGTTCCTCCAGCCGGAGATCCCGGATATCGGCTCGGGTGTAGGAGATGCGGTCGTCGTCGGTTGCTTCGCGTGCCCGATCCAGCATCTCCTCGGATGAGTCGATACCGGTGATCTGCGCAGTCGGCCACATCCCGCGCAGCACCGGCATGCCGTTCCCGGGCCCACAGCCGAGGTCGACGATCTGTGCCGCCCGAGGAGCTCGTACGCGCTGCAGGAGGTCGATGAAGGGCTGGGTGCGTTCGGAGGCGTAGGTGAGATACGCACCCGGGTTCCACTGGGTACTGGACATAGCTGAAGTTTAGGTCCGCACCGATCGCCGCCGCCCTGGGAGTGACACAAACCGACACTCGCCTACGCGGCACCGCATTAATGCGAACGGTTTGCAATTGAGAGTGGGTTAGATGAGAATGATTCGCATGAACACCAAATCACTCACACTACCGTCACTATTCATGGTCTCCGCCCTGGCTCTGGTCTCCTGTGCAGATTCCAGCACTTCAGGGGAAGGCGCGGAACCGGCTGCCGCGACCGAGGCAGCGGATTCCTCTGCAGATACGTCTGGGGATTCTTCTACGGAGGCTCCCAGTGAGCCTTCGGACCGCGAGACCCACGAAGCTGGCGGGCCCAGCCCGCGGTTGGCCATCACCTACGACGGCGGCGTCTCTGTTCTCGACGGCGCCACGCTGGAGGTGCTGAGCGACCACGAGGCGGAGGGCTTCCTGCGCGTCAATCCTGCAGGAGATGGCCGCCACTTCTTTCTCACCGAGGGGGAGTCCTTCCGGTTGATCGACGGCGGCACCTGGGGGGAGCCGCATGGCGATCACGATCACTTCTACACCACCGACCCCTACCTCAGTGATGTCACGGTGGATGGTCCTGCGCCAGGCCATGTGGTGGCTCATGACGGCATCGGCACTCTCTTCTTCGACGGCAATGGCGAGATTCACAGCTATGACCTCGCAGATCTCTCCGAGCTTGATCTCGGCTCCGCCGCAGAGCTCGAGACCGAGGTTGCGGAGACCGAGGAGGCGCACCACGGTGTGGCCGCTGTCTTCGCCGACGGGGGTCGATTCGAGACCCTCGGCAATGAGGATGAGCGCAATGGTGCCAGGGTGCTCGACGCCGATGGCGAAGAGGTTGCCAGCAGCGAGGATTGCCCCGGTGTCCACGGTGAAGCTGCGGGACCTGATGGAATGATCGTCGTTGGCTGCGAGGACGGCGTGCTTGTCTTTGACGGAGAGGACTTCACCAAGATCGACGCCGGTGAGGAATTTGCGCGTACCGGCAACCTCTTCCCGGCCGAGGATTCCCCCATCTTCCTGGGTGATTACAACACCGACGCCGAGGGTGAAGAGCCCATGACGCAGGTGGCCCTGGTGGACACTGCCAGCCAGGAGATCTCGACTGTCGATATCGGTGCCGCGTACAACTTCCGGTCACTGGCGCGGGGTCCCGAGGGTGAGGCGCTCGTCCTTGCCGAGGACGGTCAGCTCCACGTGATCGATCCCGAGACCGGGGAAGTGACTGATCAGCTGGAGATCATGTCGGAATGGACCGAACCGGAGGAGTGGCAGGAACCTCGCCCGGCCATCCGCGTGATCGATGACATCGCCTACATTACCGAGCCGGACGAGCAGGCAATGCACATGGTGGATCTGACCTCGATGGAGATCATCAACTCCGCCGAGCTGGACTTCGTTCCCAATGAGATTGCTGCCGTGGACGGCCGCACCGCCGAGGGCGCTCACGAGCACGAGGGTGAGCACGCAGAAGAAGATGCCGCTGAGCACGAGGACGAACATGAAGACCACGACCATGAGGATCACGACCACTGATCCGCTAGCGCGGTAGGTGCGGCTGACTCTGCTCAGAGTTGCCAGCCGGAAGGGTCGGAGGCGCATTGCCTCCGGCCCTTCTGCGTGCCGCCATCGCCGTCCACCAGGCGCCGGCAATGATCATGGCGCATCCCAGAAGCTGCCATGCGCTGGGGATATCGGCGAACAACACGGCAGCGAGCGCGACTGCGAAGACTGCTGAGAGCAGCATCAGCGTGCTGGATGCGGTCTCTGAGATGGCTGTCATTGCGACGTTGAAGCATAGATAGGTTAGGACCTGGCCGACGAAGGCCAGTGCCAGCATCGCCGCCCACCCGTCAAGCCCAGCGGGCACATCAAGCCGGCCGAGTCCGGCGGCAGTCAGGGCTGTGGTGAGTCCGGCGGAGAGGCAGACCAGAGTCAGGATGGTGAACGGTGCGGGTCTGCTTCGCCCGGGTCCACGCGGAGCGGTGCGTCGAATGATGGCGAGGTAGAGCGCATAGCCGGTTCCGGCAGCGAGTCCGGCGAGCACCCCGGTGAGCTGCAGGCCCCCAAGGTCAAGTGCCCCCGCTGTGAGTGCGACGCCGGCCAGCATGAGCGGAATGATCAGGGCGAGCTGGCGCATCGGACGCACACCCTCGAGTGCCCAGGCGATCAGCGGGAGAATCACGATCTGCACATTGATCAGCACGGTGGCGATCCCGGGCCCGATCATATTGATGGAGGTGTTGTAGAAGCTGTAATCCACCCCCAGGGCGACTCCGGCGATGAGCGCGCCGATCAGAGTGCGCCGGGAGGGTCCCGGCTGTCCGGTGCGGCGGCGCAGCTCCCAGATGGCCAGCGGCAGCAGCATGGGCACCGCGAGCAGGCATCGCCAGGCAGCGACGCTGAGCGGTTCGCCGTCGATGGCTGAGATCATGGCCGCGGAACTCGCCAGCGCTAGGGTGCCCACCACCATGAGGAAGACCCCGCGTGAAGCCGTGATCATGCCAGGGCTAGGACTTCACGAGTCGTCGGATGGCAGCCGTGGCTTCCTGGATCTTCGCCTCGGCCTCATCGCCACCGGCGGCCACGGCATCCGCCACGCAATGCCGGAGGTGATCCTCGAGTAGGGCCATTGCCACATTCTCCAAGGCTGCAGTGGTGGCGCTGATCTGCGTCAGGATGTCGATGCAGTATGTGTCCTCATCGACCATGCGGTGGATCCCGCGCGCCTGACCTTCGATCCGGCGGAGTCGGCTGAGGTACTTGTCCTTCTCTGTCATATACCCGGGGTGGTTTTCCATGAGCCCTCCTCTGTGGACAGTGCACCACTATACGGTCTAGAGAAATATACCCCCTTAGGGTATATTGGAAGACCTTGTCCCAGCATCGTCGTACCACCGAGGAGCGCACCATGGCCGAAGTCCGCCGCTACAGCGTCACGGGAATGTCCTGCAGCCACTGCGAGAACGCCATCCGAGGGGAAGTTGAACAGCTCAACGGAGTCTCTGGGCTTCGGGTGGATGCCAGCACTGGTTTGCTGGAGATCACTCTCGAGGATCCATCGACCTCAGACAGCCAGGTGCTCGCGGCCGTGGACGAAGCCGGATACGACGCCGCCCGCCAGGCATGACCGAGTCGGGAGCTGGTTCCACAACAACCAGTGCGAGCGCCTCCGAGCGGATCGATCTGGAGATCGGTGGGATGACCTGCGCAGCCTGTGCGCAACGCGTTGAACGCCGACTCAACAAGCTCGAAGGTGTCACCGCAAGCGTCAACTACGCCACCGAAAAGGCCTGGATCCAGCATGCTGGTCCTGTGGAGGGCACCTCCACCCCCGAGCGTGAGGCCGTCATCGCAGAGCTGATCGCTGCGGTGGAGAAGACCGGCTACAGCGCACAGGAGCCGGCACCGCTCGCCGAGGATTCCCAGCGCGCGAGCACCGCTGAGCTGGAGCTGCGCGGGCTTCGTCGTCGTCTTGTGGTCTCCGCGCTCCTCACCGTCCCTGTGGTCCTGCTGGCCATGGTGCCGCCGCTGCAGTTCCCCTGGTGGAACTGGGTCTCACTGGCGCTGAGTCTGCCGGTGGTCCTATGGGCCGGGTGGCCCTTTCACCGCGCGGCCTGGTTGAACGCCCGCGCGGGCGCGGCGACGATGGACACCTTGATCTCCTTAGGCACCTTGGCTGCGCTGCTCTGGTCCCTCTACGCGATGATCTTCGGCGCGGCCGGAGGCCCTCAGCTGCGGCACGAGTTCGTCTTCTTCGCGCAACCGGCGTGGACCGGCGACGCCACCCACGAGATGGGCGCGGCCAATATCTACTTCGAGGTCGCCACTGCAGTCACGGTGTTCCTGCTGCTCGGCCGATACTTCGAGAAGCGGTCAAAGTCTCGGGCCGGGCAGGCGCTGCGATCGCTGCTGAACATGGGAGCCAAGGAGGTCGCTGTGCTGCGCGGGGGCGCCGAGGTGCTCCTCCCCGTCCGTGAGCTCACCGTGGACGACGAGTTCATTGTGCGACCGGGGGAGAAGATCGCCACTGACGGAACCGTGATTGCGGGGGCCTCGGCAGTGGATATGTCCATGCTGACCGGAGAGTCTGTGCCGGTGGAGGTGGCCGAGGGAGACAGCGTCACCGGGGCCACGGTGAACACCTCCGGGCGGCTCAGCGTCCGGGCCTCGCGCGTGGGAGCCGATACCCAGTTGGCGCAGATGGCGCAGCTGGTGGAGCAGGCACAGTCGGGCAAGGCCGCGGTCCAGCGACTCGCCGACCGTATCTCGGGGATCTTCGTCCCCATCGTCCTGGTGATCGCACTGGTCACACTCCTGCTCTGGCTGGTCTTTGGGCCTTCGGTGGAGCTTGCCTTCACCGCGGCAGTGGCGGTGTTGATCATCGCGTGCCCATGTGCGCTGGGACTCGCGACCCCCACCGCCCTTCTGGTGGGCACCGGTCGCGGAGCGCAGCTGGGCATCCTGATCCGCGGACCTGAGGTCCTGGAGGCCTCGCGCGGGATCGACACCGTGGTTCTGGACAAGACCGGAACCGTGACCACCGGGGCCATGACGCTTGCAGCCATGCATTCGGCGCGCGCCTGGTCCGAACAGCTCTCCGCAGAAACCGACGACGCCGAGCTGCTCCGACTCGCCGGCGCTCTAGAGGCCGCCTCTGAGCACCCGATTGCGCGGGCCGTGACGAATGCCGCGCGAGAATCACTGGGATCCACGTCCGGGACGCTCCCTGGGGTCGCCGATTTCCTGAACCACCAGGGCTATGGAGTCTCCGGAGAAGTGGCCGGCCGAAGGGTCCTCGTGGGTCGCCGGAGGCTGCTGGCAGAGCAAGGGATCGAGGTCGCCGCGGAGGTCGAAGGAATGCTTGCGCAGGCCGAATCTCAGGGATCCACGCCTGTGCTGGTGGCCGTGGACACTCTCTTTGCAGGCGTGCTCATCGTCTCGGACACCGTGAAGGACACCTCTGCAGAAGCTGTTTCTCGCTTCACTGCCTTGGGGCTCAACACCGTCCTGCTGACCGGAGACAATGCAGGTGCGGCGCACCGCGTGGCGGCTGAGGTGGGCATCGAAGAGGTCATCGCAGAAGCGATGCCCCAGGACAAGGTCGCGGCGATCAAGCGCCTTCAGGACCAGGGTCGGACCGTGGCCATGGTGGGAGACGGCGTCAATGATGCCGCTGCTCTTGCTCAGGCCGATCTGGGAATCGCCATGGGAACCGGCACCGATGTGGCGATCGACGCTGCAGGCATCACGGTGATGCGCGGGGACCTGCGCAGCGTTGCGGACTCGATAGAACTCTCGCGTCGGACGCTGCGGGTGATTCGTTCCAACCTCTTCTGGGCCTTCGGTTATAACATCGCAGCCATCCCGCTCGCAGCGCTGGGGCTGCTCAATCCCATGCTGGCCGGCGCCGCGATGGTCTTCTCCTCACTCTCGGTGGTGGGAAACAGTCTCAGGCTCCGAAGGTTCAAGGGCGTCTGAGTGGTTTGGGCCTGAAGTTTGTCTAAGATGAGCCCATGTTGAAGCCATTTCGCCAGGTCGACGTCTTCGGTGACGGACCCTTCACCGGAAACCCAGTCGCAGTCATTGCCGAGGCCGACGGCCTGAGCGATGAACAGATGCGCGCGATCTCGCGCTGGACGAATCTCTCCGAGTGCACCTTCCTGCTCTCGCCCTCCACACCGGAGGCGGATTACCGCGTCCGGATCTTCGCGCTGGACACCGAGCTGCCATTCGCCGGGCATCCCACCCTGGGATCAGCTCGCGCCTGGTTGGACCTCGGGAATGAGCCGCGATCGGCCGGCGTCGTCGTCCAGGAGTGTGGAGTGGGTCTGGTTCCGGTTCATATCGGTGCGGAGACGCTGTCATTCGGTGCGCCGGGGCTGGTGCGATCGGGTCCGATTCCGCGTGCCGCCCGCGCGATGTTGACCGAGGCTCTGGGTCTGAGCCCTGAGCAGGTAGTGGATGCCGCCTGGGTGGACAACGGGCCCGGGTGGGTGGCGGTGCTTCTCGACAGCGCCGAGACTGTGCTTGGCGTGACCCCCAATCTCGCAAAGATCTCCGACCCTGAATACCGGTTCCTCGGTGTCGTAGGGCCACAGCCCGACGGCGAGGAGACCGCCCTCGAACTGCGCGCGTTCTTCCCTGATGACACGGGCGCGCTGCGCGAAGACCCTGTCACGGGCAGTCTCAATGCTTCGGTGGCCCAGTGGCTGGAATACTCCGGCAAGCTCACTCCTCCCTATGTCACCAGCCAGGGCACGGTGTTGCAGCGTCGGGGGCGCGTGCAGATCGAGGGTGAGGGGGAGGCCCTCTGGGTTGGGGGACGCACTCATGTCGCCATCAGCGGGACCATCGACGTGGACGGGCCTGCGCCATTGCCCAGTTCGTGAAGATCCGACGGCCTCGATATGAGGACGCGGCACGGATCGCTGAGGTCCATGTTCGTACCTGGAAGCAGACCTACGAGCATCTCCTGCCCGCTGGTTTCTTCACCGATGACCATGCGCGGGGCCGGAATGAGTTGTGGTCGCGCATATTGGCCGAGCCGCAGGGGAAGTGGAGCGTTCACGTAGCTGAAGTGGCTGGTGAGCTGGTCGGCTTCGCGATGGCCGATGCAGCTCATCCGACCGGGCCGGGTGAACCGGCCCAGGACCGGAACGGAGAACCTGCTGTGCGTGAGCTCTACACGCTCTACGTCCTTGATTCCCACCATGGAACCGGGGCGGGCCAGGCTTTGCTGGACGCCACCGTAGGTCACGACCCGGTGGGGCTGTGGGTGGCCAAGCAGAACCCCCGTGCGATCGCCTTTTACCAGCGAAACGGGTTCGTCTTCACGGGAGAAGAGAAGTCTGACCCTTCGGCTCCGGCCATCACGGATGCGCGAATGATCCGCAGTCAACGGTCCGCAGAGGCTCGCACGTTGAGCGCAAACTAGATCAAATTGGTGTGAAACGAACCCTTGTGGTTCAACTTATTCGAAGATATATTCGAATCATGAAGGCAGTTTTGACTGACCCGAAGACGCAGCCGCTGTGGGAGTCGCAGCGGCTGATGAATCAGGCTCAGGCGCAGCAGCTTCGACTACTCATGGGTTATGTCGAGTCCTTCCTTCGTGAGACCGAGGTGACTGATCCACACCTGATGCGGACAGCCCGGGGCCGCGCCACAGCTGAGTGCGCGGCCATCATGAACGCCGCCGAAGCCATGGGATCGGGCGAAGGTTATGTGGCAAGTCAGTACCACCAAGCACGCTTTGCCCGCGAGTTCCTTCCAGCAGTGTGGACCGCCACTCGGGCCGGGGAGATTCCCGTGCGGTCGCTTATCCGGGTGGTCTCAGCAGCGGAACGGCTGGTCTTGCCGCAGAACCGTGAGCGCCTTGATCGGGCCGCCGCGGACTATGCCGTCACACACCGGCCGGCGCAGCTCAACGCATGGTTGAACCGCTTCGTCTCACGAGTGGAACCAGAACTGCACGCGCAGCGCTGCTCGCTTAGTCAGTCTGAGCGTCGCGTGTGGTTGGAACATCTGGAAGACGGGTTGAGCATCCTGCACGCCATGTTGCCCACGCTCACCGCGGAGGCCATCCGGAAGCGACTCTTGGACGTGGCGCGGAGCCCCAAACGTTCGGTTCCTTACGATCCCTGCGTTGAACGCCCGGCCGCCAAGAATTCGATGAGCACGGTGAGCACGGTGAGCACGGTGAGCTCGGTGAGCACGGTGAGCACGTTGAGCACCGGGAGCTCGGTGGACGCTCCGGGTTCTAGCGAAGATATGCTGCCCACCCGGGATTCCTCCACCGCCACGAGTCGAGACACCGGAGATGCCAGAACACAGGGCCAGCGAGAGGCCGATCTGCTCTCGCACTGGCTGCTCACCGGGGAGACCGATTCGGGGACACCTATCAACGCGCACGTGGGGCTGATCATCTCCGCAGAAAGTCTGCTGGGCTCCTGGGATGAGTTCCCGGACAGAGAAGAAGCTCCCGGCACCGCCAAAGGCGCTGTGACTTGCCCCGGTTCTGGTCCAGAGCAACCAGCCATCAGCCGGGACCGTCGTCACGCGTATCCGGCAGAGCTGATTCGGCGCATAGTTCAGGGGAATGAGCATCGCATCACGTGGACCCTGCTCCTCGATCGAAATGTACCGATGGATTCACTCAGTCCCCCGGACGAGGGCCGCGAACGGGTCTATCAGAGCAGATTCGTCCCGAAGCGTCTGCGCCAGCTGATCGAATTCCGTGACGGAACCTGCCAGGCTCCGGGTTGCATGGTGGCAGCGGAACACTGCGACATCGACCACCGGATTCCGTGGCCGCGGGGAGAAACGACTGCGTCGAACCTCTGGGCGCTGTGTCGTAAACATCATCGGCTCAAGACCGCCGGTTTCCTTGATGTGCCGGCGCGAGCCGACGCTGGGCGCAGCGCGTAAGCTAACAGTCACTTCCGTTCCAGGGAGGTGCCGAGAACGCGCCATTCCTGAAGAGGTGTCCGCCGCTGCAAAGGATCCGATGACCGACGAATACCGCCTCTCCGCCTCCAGCCTGACCTCGGGCTATGAGGAGCGACAGGTCCTCGAAGACCTCACCATCACCATTCCCGACGGGTCATTCACCGTCATCATGGGTCCCAACGCCTGCGGAAAGTCCACGCTGCTTCGCAGCCTGGCTCGGCTCATCAAACCCACGGGCGGACAGGTGCTCCTGGACGGCGAATCCATCTTCAATATGCCCACTAAGGAACTCGCGCGCACAGTCGGTCTGCTCCCGCAATCGGCAATCGCACCAGATGGGATCACCGTCTTCGATCTTGTCTCTCGTGGACGCCACCCGCACCAGCACATGTTCAAACGCTGGGGCAACGATGACGAGGCGGCGGTGCGCTCAGCGCTGGAGAACACCGCAATGACCCAGCTTGCGAGCCGGGAGGTTGACGCGCTCTCAGGGGGTCAGCGGCAGCGGGCCTGGATCGCGATGGCTCTTGCGCAGGAAACTCCGCTGTTGCTTCTCGACGAACCCACGACCTACCTCGATATTGCGCACCAGATCGAGATTCTTGAACTCTGTTCACGGCTCCAGCGCGAAGGACGCACCATGGTCGCCGTGCTCCACGACATCAACCAGGTGCTGCGGTATGCGACCCATATCGTTGCCATGAAGGACGGTCGCATCGCGGCCGAAGGCACGGCAGAGGAAGTTGGCACCGAAGAGACCATTCGTCGCGTCTTCGGTGTGGAGTCCCGGGTCATCGAGGATCCAGAGACCGGGAAGCCACTCATGATCCCCAGGGCGCCGGCGCGCTAGGAAGCCCGCTATCCCGAGAGCCAGGGAGACCCGATCCCGTGAGTTTAGGGGGCCTTTCACATCGTCGCTGTGCCGATGGACCCCGGTCCTCCTGATGGACGGCGGCCCCAGCGCCTGCCGGTCCCAGCTCCTTCCGGCTCAGCGCTTCCCGGCCCCAGCTCCTTCCGGCCACCGGTCTCAGCGTGTGACACTGCTGCTTCCTAGGAGGTAGTGATGGGCAAGCTGATCTTTTTCATGATCGTCTCGGCAGATGGATATGTTGCCGATGACCAGGGTGATTTCCAATGGGGTGTTCCCAATGAGGAGGCGCTCCAGATGATCAATGACCAGACCCGGGACATCGGCACCTATCTCTACGGTCGGCGCATCTACGAACTCATGAGCGTGTGGGAGACCGATCCCTCGCTCGCTGCCTCCGCGGGAGATAAGGAGTTTGCCAGGATCTGGACTGCCGCGGAGAAGGTTGTCTACTCCACCACCCTGAACGAGGTGAGCACCTCTCGGACCAGGTTGGAGCGAGAGTTCATCCCCGAGGAGGTTCAGCGCCTCAAAGACAGCAGTTCCGCTGATCTGACGATCGAAGGTCCCACCCTGGCTGGCCACGCGATTCGCCATTCGCTGGTGGATGAGGTGCACATGATGGTCTCTCCAGTGGTGCTCGGTGGCGGTCTCCGGATGTTGCCCGAACTGCGTCTGGACCTGGAGCTGCTGGATGAACGTCGATTCAGCAACGGGATGGTGTACCTGCAGTATCGGGTGGAACTACCGACTCAGTCGTGACCACAGTTCAGCGTCAAAAGATTCCGGTGCCAGCGCAGACATATGACGCACCGCGTTATCCAGCTTGAGCCGCCAGGCGCGTACCGCGGCCTCCGCATCACCTGCGAGAAGGGCCGTGAGGATCCGCCGATCGTCACTGACGATCCGCTCCAATGCCGGGCTGTAGTCCAGTTGCAGCACCGCGATGAACATCCGCACCCTCAGCGTCAAGGCATGAAATCCACGCGCGGACTGGTTCAGTCCAGAGGCCTCAGCCAACTCCTGTTGAAAGTGCAGGTCGACAAGTCCGACGTCGGATCTGGTGCCCTGAGTCGCGGCGGCCTCCACCGCCCCAAGAGCCAGCCTGGCCGGCAGGAGTCGGTGCCTCGGCTGAGCCGCGCAAGCTCGCAGCAACACCATTCCTAAGTGGAGTCGTGCGGCATAGAGATCCACTACATCGGCGCCGGTGACAGCCGGGACCTGGAATCTGCCCTGCTCGAAGTCGAGCAGTCCGTCGTCGACCAAGCGATGCATCGCACGGCGCACCACAGTTCGATTCAGCCCCAATCGATCAGCGAGCAGCTGGGGCGCAAGGCTATCTCCAACGCGGAAGCCCGAGTTCGTGATCTCCTTACGAAGCGCGATAGCGATCTGCTCTGTCACCGAGAGGTCCGCCTGCGAGAACCACGGATTGCGGGGGGACCGTTCAAGTTCAGGCTGGGGAGGAAAAGTCGCGTCCTCTGAGTCAGAATTCTCACTGTTTTCTCGAAGTCCGTTGACGGGTGCGTTCCGCTTCCACTCGGTGCCGTGCAAACCCCGAGCTGCGCGGCGGGCCAGCAGCTCCAGCAGCTCTCCGGGGATCGCATCGGGAGTCGGATCGCACCGCGACAGCAGATCCGCCGCCTGTGAGAGGAAATTCGCCCAACCCTGCTCGTCTCCGGCGCTGATTCGCGGATCCCACACGGCCGAAAGGGGGTTGGTGGGAGTGTTCGCGGAGCTTGCATCGCGGATTCGCCATTGCGAGGCCTCTGAGACTCGCAGTGCTGCCATCACCGCTGTTGCTCTTCGTTCGAAAGCAGTCCTGGCAATGGAGGCGCTTGTCGGCTCCGCTTCCGCGAACCGCAGACTTATCTGCGGGAATCTCACCTGGATCTCAACCAGGACCAGCGGCACAGTGTCAGCAGCCTCCCGCCTGGCGTCGGCTGCGGCCGATGTGGCGATACCGGCCTTTGCCTGGGGTGCTCTCGTTGCCCCCGGTGCTCCACTCCCCGGGTAGCGGATCCGGCGAAATGCCCGACTGACCAGGGTCTGGCTCAGCCCGGAGAGTTCAGCGACCCGGCGGGTGGAGAACTCGCCACTCGACACGCGCGGGCCTGCGGTCGCGAGGATGCTCGCCACGATGTCGTCGGCGGTGTCCTGGATGCGGGGGCGTCCCCTCGCGGCTGAGTGCATACCGCCCATTCTTGCGCATGATGCACTGTTTCTGACTCATAGCTCCCGCGAAATCCTCGCGCAGCATGTCGCTAAAGTGGTTGTCGCCACAGACTGGAGCCCAGTAGATCCACCTACCCGAGAGCTGCGCCGTCAGCATTGCGCGAATTGAGGCCCCGATGTCCAGTGTGAACACCGCCGAGCTTGCCGAGCTCACCGAGCTGTCCGAGGCCGTGGTCTCCAAAGTCACCGGATGGCTTCAGCGCGATCCCGCAAGGGAAGTCGACCAGGGCAAAGACAAGCAGGGCAGGCAGACAAAGCCAAGCAAGAAGGCCAAAGCTAGCAAGCCCAGCAAGAGCCACGCGGCAGCTGATAAAGCCGCACAGCGACTTTCGGCAGTCCTCTCGCACCCCAATGGACTGGACTTCACCGTGGGGTTCGTGGATCGCGTGATCCGCACCGAGGACACCAAAGCCGCCGCATCGGCCCTCGCTGAGCTGGGTCAGCTGGCTCCCGACACGCTCTCATCCCTTGACCGGGCGCAGATCCGGGCCGGCAGCGCGCTGGCAAAGACGCTCCCCGACGTCGTCGTCCCGGCAGCTCGCGCCCGGATGCGCTCAATGGTCGGTCACATGGTGGTGGACGCTCGCGATAAGCCATTCGGCAAAGCGGTCGCTGCGATCAAGCAGGACGGCCACCGGCTGAACATCAACCTCCTGGGCGAGGCCGTGCTCGGCGAAGCCGAGGCCGATAAGCACCTCCAGGACACCGTGGATCTGCTGCGCCGCGAGGACGTGGACTATGTCTCCATCAAGGTCTCCTCTATCGCCTCGCAGATCTCCATGTGGGGCTTTGACCAGACAGTTGACTACGTGGTGAGCCGATTGATCCCGATGTATCAGGAGGCTGCGAAAGCACCCGCCGGGTCGAAGTTCATCAACCTGGATATGGAGGAGTACCGCGACCTCAGTCTGACCATCGCGGTGTTCAAAACGCTGCTCTCACGCCCCGAGCTACGTGACTATGAGGCCGGGATCGTGCTCCAGGCCTACCTGCCCGACGCGCTGGGTGCGACCCAGGAGCTCGCTGAGTTCGCCAATGCCCGCGTCGCCTCAGGTGGAGCCGGAATCAAGATTCGCCTGGTCAAGGGTGCGAACCTCGCCATGGAGAAGGTCCACGGCGAGATCGCCGGCTGGCCCCGCGTCACCTGTGACTCCAAGGAAGCCACTGACGCCAACTACAAGCTCGTGCTGCATTGGCTTCTGAGCGAGGCCAATATGGCCGGGGTCCGCATCGGCGTGGCCGGACACAACCTCTTCGACATCGCCTTCGCCCATCTGCTCGGAGTCCAGCGCGGGGTCACCCACCGTATGGAGTTCGAGATGCTTCAGGGCATGGCCACCGAACAGGCCGAGGCCGTCAGCGCCGACGTCGGGCAGCTGCTGCTCTACGTCCCTGCCGTGCGTCCGGCCGAGTTCGACGTCGCCATCTCCTACCTGGTCCGCCGACTCGAGGAGAACGCTGCCAGCGAGAACTTCATGTCAGGGATCTTCGACCTCGAAGTGGACGCCTCCGGCACCGGCAGCGAGATCTTCGACCGCGAAGCCAAGCGTTTCCGCGAATCACTGCAGCTGCTTGAGGACATCCTCGCTGCGCACGGACATCAAGCTCCGAGCCCGCAGCACACTCAGGACCGCAACGCTGAGCAGCAGCAGGGTGTTGAGCTGCAGCCGAAGAGCGACGACGCCGCCAGCCCCCTCCCTGCCTTCGTGAACGAGCCCGATACCGACCCGGCGCTGCCTGCGAACCAGAGGTGGGCCGCAGAGGCGATCGCGCGTGCAGGCAAGCCCGGATGGCTTCAGCAGCAATCGCTGCCGGAGAAGATCAGCGGGGACCGCATCGATGAGCTGGTCTCTCAGGCGCGTGCCGCCGCGGTCGAGTGGGCAGCACGCCCCGCCGTCGAACGTGCTGGCATCCTCTACCGCGCTGCAGATATCCTCGCCGCGCGCCGTGGGCACCTGGTGTCGATCGCGGCGGCCGAGGTGGGCAAGTCAGTGGCGCAGACGGACCCGGAGATCTCTGAGGCCATCGACTTTGCTCGCTACTACGCCCACAGTGCGCTGCAGATCGAGGAGGTGGAGCATGCACGCTTCATCCCTGATCGGCTCGTGCTCATCACCCCGCCGTGGAACTTCCCGCTGGCGATCCCTGCCGGAGGCACCTTCGCCGCGCTCGCGGCAGGTGCTGCGGTGATCCACAAGCCCTCGAACCACACCCCGCACTGCTCGATGGCAATCCTGGAGGCGCTCTGGGATGCCGGTGTCCCGCGCGAAGTGCTGCATGGCGTCTACCCCTTCGAGGGCGAGGACGGCAAGCGTCTGGTCTCCCACGAGGGAGTGGATCGTGTGATCCTCACCGGAGCTTCCGAGACTGCCGCGATGTTCCGCTCCTGGAAGCCGCAGCTGCAGATCAACGCCGAGACCTCGGGCAAGAACTCACTGGTCATCACGCCCTCCGCCGACCGCGACCTCGCCGTGGCGGATCTGGTGACCTCTGCCTTCGGCCATGCCGGGCAGAAGTGCTCCGCCGCTTCGCTGGGCATCCTCGTCGGGAGCGTCTATGGATCAGAGCGGTTCCGCCGGCAGCTCGTCGATGCTGCCTCCTCGATGGTTGTGGACTGGCCGAGCAACCTCTCCGCCACCGTCGGTCCACTGACCGAGGATCCCAGCGAGAAGCTGCAGCGCGCACTGAGCTCGCTCGAGCCCGGGGAGAGCTGGCTGCTGGAGCCCAAGCAGCTCGATGACACGGGGCTGCTCTGGTCTCCGGGCATCAAGGACGGCGTGAAGCCAGGATCCTTCTTCCACCTCACCGAAGTCTTCGGTCCTGTCCTGGGTCTGATGCAGGCCACTGATCTGGACGAGGCCATGACGCTGCAGAATCAGGTGGACTTCGGCCTCACCGGTGGGATCCACTCGCTGGAACCCACCGAGGTTCGTCAGTGGCTGGACCAGGTGCAGGTGGGCAACGCCTACGTGAACCGCGGGATCACCGGGGCGATCGTGCAGCGGCAGTCCTTCGGCGGATGGAAGCAATCCTCGGTGGGATTGGGCTCCAAGGCCGGCGGCCCCAACTACGTGATGCTCTTTGGTCGTTGGGAGGACGACGCCGTGGGCGCAGATGCCACCGCGGGCGCCATCTCCCACGCAGTGGTGCGTTCGCTGCTCGAATCAGCGCAGGCCGATGGTCTCGTCGCAGGCGCGGATCGCGCATGGCTCGCTGCAGCGGCGGCCGATGACCAGCGCTGGTGGGAGACCGAGTTCGGGTGCCCAGTCGACCACACCGGACTCGACAGCGAGGCGAATATCTTCCGCTATCTCGGCGAAGATGTGCTGCTGCGCGTGGAGGTCGACGCCACAGCCGGACAGGTGCTGCGAACACTTATCGCGGCTCAGCGAGCAGGCGCCGACGTCAGCATCTCTGCGGATCCGCAGCTGCCTGCCAAGACCGAGAAGGCTCTGCAGCTGGCGCGCAAGAAGCTGAACCTGACGGTGCAGCAGGAGACCGGGGCGCAGTTCGCCAGCGCATTGGCCTCGGGCGATCACGATCGCGGCGTAGGGATCCGCGTGCGCATCCTCGGCACGCTTGACGCCTCGCTTCAGCAGCGACTGGCGAATCGCCCCGAGGTCGCACTGTTGGCCGATGAGGTCACGGCCTCAGGTCGCGTGGAGCTGCGCTACTGGCTCAAGGAGCAGGCGGTCTCGATGACGCTGCACCGCTTCGGCAACCCGGCGCGGGACTTCCACGCGCTGGCCCAGGAGCTCAAGCAGGCTAGCTGAATCCTCCTCGCGTTCGCAGCGTATACGCGGCGAGCGCGAGGACAGCGCCATACTGCAGTCCTGCCACGTCCTTGATAGGGATCGGTTCGAGATCCTGCTCGGCGTCGAAGGATTCGGCCAGCCACTGTTCATACACCGGTGCCAGTTCCTGGGCCAGCGTCTCGGCGTGGCCGTGGGAAGTCTGCTCACGCAGCGCGCGCAGGAACATGCCACCGAAGCGCAGACGCAGCATATGCAGGATGCCCTGGAGTCCGTGGAGTTCTGCCACGCTGGCGAGGCGGTGCGTCACCGGGTCAGCGGCCCGCGCCCGCTGAGACTGCGCCGCCTGGTCCAAGAGTGGCAGGAAGGCGCGGCTGGCACGCAGCAGCGGCGGCTCAGTGAAGGCCGGTGCGTCAGGATTTCCGCTGTGTTCATCGAAGCGGTGCAGCAAGCTCATCAGCAGGGCGCCCGATTCGCTCAGCGCGGCAGCCTGCTCATGCAGCGCGGAAGCGTAGTTCTCGGAGCTGGGGCCGATGTCGTCGGCGAGCAGATGCTTCCACAGCGGCATCTCCGCCACCATGGAGATCGTGCCGTGACCCCGGGCGTATCCGGTGGAGGATTCTCCGGTGGATCCCTCGGGGAACGGGTCGAGCCCCAGAGCTTCTACCCAGTCGTAGGCCTCCTCCAGCGTTCCCATCGCAAAGATTCCTGGGGAGAGCACCTTGAAATGTGCCGCCTCCGGCTCGCCGCGGTGCAGCGGGATCCCCACTGCGGCGGGCAGTGCGCTCAGCAGATCATGGAGCGGCTCCATTGCGTCTGAGAGGTAGTAATACGCTCCGCCGGCCTCAGCATTGTGCAGCGGCATATAGAAATCCGGCCGGCTCAGATCGATTGCTCGCTGCAGTGCGCGCGTCTCGGGCAGCATCGCGTCGAAATGAGCGTTCTTATAGCGGAACGGGAAGGTCCACTCGACCTGTTCGCGTCCCGCGGGACGGTAGAAGTTCTCGAAATAGCGCGTTCGGTCATGCGGGTCGTGGAACCAGCCCTCGTTGAGCCGCATGGAGTCAGGGTCGGCGCAGGGCAGGAAATGCCAGCTGGTGCTCAGCGATCTGTGCAGCTCGGGATCGCTGAGGAGCTCCTGAGCCAGGTGCAGCATGGTCCAGGAGCCGATCGGCTCATTGGGGTGCACCCCACCGGCCAGCAGGCCTGAGAGCACGTCATCCGCTCCGGTGATGGAGTACAGCAGGATGCTCTCCCCGTCTCGCGAGCGGCCCAGCTCGCTGACCCCGACCCGATCGGGATGGGCGTGGGCCAGCGCAGCGAAGGCGTCATTGAGTTCATCCACCGTGGGGTAGTGGTGGAGCTCGGGCAGTTCGGTGGCCCTGCGCAGGACCTCGGTGCTGTTGAAGATCTCGCCGCTGCCCGGTGCTGCCGGGTCCGCGCCGACTTCTCGGGTGTGCATCAAAGAAGTCCTTCAGATTGGAGCGGGCCAGGGCAGCTCCCTATTCTAGGTGGATGCGCCACAATCCGACTTACTCCCTCGAGGACCTCGTAAGCATCAAGGACTTGATCGCTGCGTACCCGTGGTGCACCTTCGTAGCGCAGACCGCCGAAGGCCTCGTCGCCTCGCACTATCCGGTCCTGCTTGATCCGGAGGCAGATGAGAATGAGCTTGTCCTGCTCAGCCACGTGGGTCGCCCGGATGAGATCAAGCTCGGACTGGGACAGGCCGAACTGCTGGCCATCATCCAGGGACCGCATGGGTATATCTCTCCGAGCTGGTACGGCTACCGTCCCAACGTTCCCACCTGGAACTTCGCCGTGGCCCATCTCCATGGTGTCCCGGAGGTGCTCTCCGATGCCGAGAACCTGGAGGTGCTGCACCGGCTGGTCGAACACTTCGAGGGCGAGCTTCCAGACCCGCACCTGCTGGATTCAACGCAGGAGAACAGTGAGTACGCCGCGCGGATCGTGCGTGGGACCGTCGGGTTCCGCATGCGCGTCACCCGGATAGAAGCCAAGGAAAAGATGAACCAGGACAAACCTGCGGAGTCCGTGCGCAGCATCATGGAAGAACTGCGAGGCTCGGGGCCGTATGCGAATCCGGCGCTCGCCGAGAGGATGGCAGTGGTCAACGCGGGGATGCTGGGTAAAGACGTGGTCCTGGATGATCCGGCTCCTGCAGGAGAGGTCGTATGAACCCCGAGTCGCTGACGCTTCGCAATGTCAGGCTTCCCGGGACTGAGGGAACCAGCGGGGCGGCGCAGCTGTATGACGTCTACCTCTCGGATGGACACATCGCCGGGATCCTCGAGGCGGGTCAGAGTCCTGGAGCCGGCACTGGACCCGGCACTCGATCCGGGCAGAGGGCCGGCCAGACCGAGTCCCGCGATGCCGATGGCCGTTTCCTGATTCCGGGACTCTGGGACCACCATGTGCATTTCACGCAGTGGGTGATTCAACGTCAGCGACTTGACCTCGCCGAGACCAACAGCGCCGCGGAGGTGCTGCAGCTGGTGCGCGGCGCGATAGCAGCTGATCCTGCGTTGGCGGATGGTTCGGCAACCTCGGGCTCCGGCATCGTCGGCTATGGGTTTCGAGACGGGCTCTGGCCTGACCTTCCCTCCCTCATCAGCCTTGATGAAGCGACGGGTTCTGTGCCGGTGGGACTGATCAGCGCCGATCTGCACTGCATCTGGCTCAACTCCGCGATGCAGTCCCGTCTGGGAGCCACCACCGATTCAAGTGGTCTGCTGCGTGAGTCCGATTCCTTCGCGGTGATGGATCAGCTGCAGGATCCAGCCACGCTCACCACCTCGATCTACCGCCAGACTGCTGAGGCAGCGGCGCGTCGGGGAGTGGTCGGGATCGTGGAGTTTGAGAACGCAGACAATATCTCGGAGTGGCCGCTGCGGACCGCGGCAGGTGTGGACTCCCTACGTGTGGAGGTCTCCGTCTGGCCGGAGTACCTGGATGCTGCGATCCAGGCCGGGATCAGAACCGGGGATGTGCTCGATGAGCGCGGGCTGGTCACGATGGGCCCGCTGAAGGTCATCTCCGATGGGTCGCTCAACACCCGCACCGCCTGGTGCTGGGAGCCGTATCCGGATCTGGACCTGGTGCACCCGCACAGCTGCGGGATGCAGACAGTGCCGATGGATCAGCTCCAGGAGGTGATGGGACGGGCCCGGGATGCGCAGATCTCGGCCGCCATTCATGCCATCGGAGATCGGGCGAACACTGCGGTGCTCGATGCCTTCGAAGCGTTGCGCATGCCAGGTGTGATCGAGCATGCCCAGCTGCTGCGCTGGTCTGATATCCCGCGCTTCGCCCAGCTGGGACTCACCGCGAGCGTGCAACCCGAACATGCGATGGATGATCGGGATGTGGCTGATGCCTACTGGGCCGGGCGCACCGAGCGGGCATTCCCGCTGGCAGCGCTGCGCCGCGCCGGTGTGCCACTGCGTCTGGGTTCGGATGCACCGGTGGCGCCGCTTGACCCATGGGTTGCGATCGACGCTGCGGTGAACAGGAGTCGGGACGGACGCGAGCCCTGGCATCCGGAGCAGAGACTTGATCCCGTCACGGCGCTCGCGGCCGCGACCCGTGGCGGAACCGCAGGTGGGACAGCCGGAAGAAGCACCGCAGGGGACATGAGGTCGAAGATCTCTGTCAAGACTGGGGATGTGGCAGATCTGGTCCTGGTAGAGGCTGACCCGCTGGCCACCAGCACCGGGCTCGCGGGCGACGGGCTGCGCACTATGGGAGTTGCGGCCACGCTCTTGGGTGGTCGACTGACCTATGACGGCCTGATGTGAGTCCGTGCTTCGGCTGGGGCGGGGGTCAGTCCTTGCGGGCCTGATACGCCAGCAGCGCCGCGAGGTAAGCGCCGCCGAGGATCACTGTCACCATCCCCACAGGGATGGGCTGGGCGAGAACCTGTTGCGCGAGGATGTCCGATCCAAGCAGCACCAGGGCGCCCATAAGTGCCGAGTGCAGCAGGGGGATCCCAGCTGAGCGGGTGAGCAGCCGGGCGATCTGTGGAGCGGCGAGGGCCACGAAGGCGATCGGTCCGGTGGCAGCGGTGACCAGGGCGGTCAGTGCGACTCCCACACCGAGAATGACAAGTCGGGTGGGTTCCACCCGGACTCCGTGGGATGCCGCGACGTCGTCGCCGAGCTCGAGCTGCCGCAGCGGTCGCACCGTCATGAGCAGCAGCGGCAGCACCGCGAGCACGATCCCAATGGCGGGAAGCACATCGGACCAGCTGGTCAGGCCCAGCGAACCGGCGCCCCAGATGGCGGCGCTCATCGCGGTCTCGGTCTGCGCACGCAGCAGGATCCAGGAGTTCACGGCATGCAGGGCCGCGGTGACCCCGATGCCCACCACGATCAGCCGGAAGCCTTGGATGCCCTGGCGGTAGGCCAGGAAATATACGAGAAGTGCGGTGCCGAGCCCGCCGATCAACGCACCGAGTGAGGTGCCGATCAGACCCCCGGCCACGGTGACGCCGCCGATTCCGACAGTCGCCAGCAGCACGCCGGTATAGGCCCCGGTGGAGAAGCCGATGATGTCGGGGGAGCCCAGCGGGTTGCGGGTGAGCGTCTGGAAGAGCGCGCCTGAGACTGCAAGCGCAGCGCCGAAGACCAGCGCCGCAGTGATCCGCGGAAGCCGCCATTCAAGCACCACAGTGGAGTCGAATCCGCCTGCCCCGGTCAGCGCCGCGAGCACCTCGGACGGGTTCAGCGGGTAGTCTCCCATGCCCAGTGCGGTGATGGTCAGGATCACGATCACCGCACAGAGCCCGAGCCCGACCAGGATCGCCCGGACTGGGCGGTGGGTCAGTCGGGGCAGGCGGGTTGTCCGGAAGGAACGCGCAGGCTTCGCTTCTCGGGTCTCGAGCGCCGTCATAGTTTCAGCGTCTTTCGCCGACGGATCAGCAGCACCAGGACGGGGGCTCCGATCAGCGCGCTGACCAGGCCCACCGGCATCTCTCCCGGCCAGACGATCAGCCGAGCGATGATATCGGCGGTGAGCATCAGAATCGGGCCGAAGACCATGGAGAGCAGCAGCACCCAGCGCTGATCAGCCCCGGCGAAGAAGCGCGCAGCATGAGGCACCATCAGCCCGATGAAGGCGATGGGTCCCGCAATGGCCGCCGCTCCGCCCGCGAGGACGGTGATCGCAAGAATGCTCAGCACCCGGGTCTTCCAGAGGGAGACGCCGAGTGCGGCGGCAAGTTCGTCTCCCAGAGCGAGGGTGTTGAGCCCCTTGCCAAGCGGGAGCGCGACGAGCAGGGCCAGCAGAACCAGCGGAGCCACGGTGAAGGTGACATCGAGTCCCCGGCCCGCCAGGATTCCGGCTTCCCAGACCTGTAGGGCGTTGAAGGTCCGCGGGTCCGAGACGCGCAGTGCGCCGATGATCCCGGAGAGCACTGCGGAGAGGGCGACGCCGGCGAGCACCAGGCGCATGGGATCCACCCGCCCGGAGGACATACCTCCGATGAAAGCCACCGCCACGGTTGCGAAGAAGGCGCCCGCGAGGGCGAACCAGATATAGCCCAGCGGGGAGGTGATGCCGAAGCCGACTATCGCGATCGCAACGGCAAATGCCGAGCCCGCGGAGACCCCGAGGAGTCCCGGTTCGGCCAGCGGGTTGCGGGTCAACGACTGCATCAGGGCCCCCGCCACGGCAAGAGCAGCACCCACGACGACGGCGGCCAGCGTGCGCGGCACCCGCAGCCCGAGAATCGCGTGTTCATCGGCAGGACTGGCGTCTCCGGCGCTGATCACCGAGAAGATGGTGTCCAGCCCGATGCCGCGGCTGCCGATGCTGATGCTGGCCAGGCAGAGCAGCAGCAGGGTCAGCAGGCCGAGGATGAGTGCGAACTTGGTGCGCGGGGTGGAGCTTCGTCCCAGGGCATGCGGATGCATTCCGGGGCGCCCGGAGCGTCTGAGGATGGAAGATTCTGCCGTCATGCCTGGATTAGTCTAGCCTTAGTAGAAAATAGATACTGTGTCGTTCTCTAATTTGTTCTATTCTTAGTTCTGGTCCCCTGACCAACCTCGACATCCTTTCACCACTAGGAGCACCATCTTGCGCGGATCACGCCACCTCTCACCCTCCGTCACGCGATCGAGCACCGGTGGCATCGCCATCGCCGCAGCCGCGCTGCTGGCTCTCACCGGCTGCTCCGGTTCAGCCGATGAGGACACCGCTGGAGACAATGAGTCCGGTGAGGCGGCAGAGGCATCCGCAGAAGGGTTCCCCGCCACCATCGAGACCGAGTTCGGCGAGGTCACGATCGAGGAGGAGCCACAGCGCGTCGTCGCACTGGGTTGGGGCGACGCTGAAGTTGCCCTCGACCTGGGAGTAGAGCCTGTGGGAGCCTCTGACTGGCTCGGCTTCGAGGATCCAGACGGCATCGGACCCTGGGTGGAGAACACCTACACCGAGTCCCCAGAGATCCTCGGCACGATGGAGCTCTCCTATGAAGCAGTCGCGGCGCTTGAACCCGATCTCATCCTGGATGTGCGCAGCTCCGGTGACCAGGAGCGCTATGACCGCCTGACCTCCATCGCTCCCACCGTGGGTGTTGCCCCGGGCGGTGCGAACTACCTCACCGAGTCCGACCAGCAGGTCGAGATGATCGCTGCCGCACTCGGGCAGTCCGAGGCCGGCGAGGAGATGCTTGCGGAGCAGGAAGAAGCCTTCGCGGCCGCCGCCGAGGAGAACCCGGATTGGGCTGGGCAGAGCGTCACCGTGGCGACGCGCACCGCAGAGGGCTGGGGTGCCTATACCGAGGCCGACGGACGCGTGGCCTTCATGCAGGATCTGGGCTTCGAGCAAAACCCAGAGATCGCAGAACTCGGTGGCGAGGGGGAGTTCAGCGTCAGCATCTCGGACGAGCAGCTTGAGCTCCTCGATGCTGATCTCCTGGTCGGCTTCCCGATCTTCATCGAACCCACCGAGATCTCTGAGGATGAGGGATGGAACAGCATCCCCGCTGTGGAGGACGGGCGGTCAATGGTGATCACCGATGATCTCGCGAACGCGTTCTCGTTGGGAACGCCCGAGGCGCAGATCTTCGCAATCGAGGAACTCAGCACTGAGATCGAGGAGACATTGGGTCAATGAGTCCGCATTCCAGCCTCGCCGAGGTAAGTGCCCGCCAGCGCAGCGTCTCCGCTCAGCAGGTCGAGCCCGCCGAATATAAGCCCCAGCGTGCCTACCGCACTATGGTCGCGCGGGTTCAACGGCTGAGCCCGAATTTCCTGCGCTTCACGCTTCAAGATGATGCGCTGCGGCATTTTTACACCGGCGGGCTGGATCAGCGGATCAAGCTGCTGCTCCCGCGTCCCGATGGAACCCTGCCCGACCTGGGGCTCTTCGATGAACCGGCCCCGGACACGATGGTCTGGTATAACGCCTGGCGCCAGCTGCCTGACGCTGAGCGCAACCCGCTGCGAACCTATACGGTTCGTTCCATCCGGCCGCGTGAGGACCAGATCGACGTGGACTTCGTCGTGCACGGCACCGAGGGTCCGGCCTCGGCCTGGGCCATGCGGGCCGAGGTGGGCGATGAGCTGGTCATCATCGGTCCCGACGGCCGCTCCGCGAAGGCCGGCGGCGGGATCGAGTTCAATCCCGGCACTGCCCGGGACATCCTGCTCGCCGGGGATGAGACCGCGGTGCCTGCAATCTGCGCGATTCTGGAGATGCTGCCTGAGCGGATCCACGGTGAGGCGTATCTGGAGATTCCCACCCGCGCCGATGCCCTCGATGTGGTCAACCGCTCCGGAGTGGAGATCTACTGGCTGCCCCGTGATGGGGCCGAGCGCGGCGAACCGCTGACCAAGGCGGTGCAGAACTGGGGTCGCCGTCGCGCGGAGATCTTCGCTCAGCGACGTTCATCCTGGCAGCCTTCACGTGAGCCGGTGGGTGCCCCCTCGGGCGCCGAGAGCTTCACCGAGCTCAATGACGGTGATCTGCTCTGGGAGGTCGCCGATGCCGATGGCTTCCGTGAGTACGCCTGGCTCGCTGGAGAGGCCGGTGTCATCACCGGGCTCCGCCGCCATCTGGTCAAGGACATCGGGCTCAGCCGCAAGCAGGTCTCCTTCATGGGCTACTGGAAACAGGGCCGCGCCGGGGCCTGAGGAACTGTCAGCGACCGGTGACGAGCCCGCCCCTGCTGAAGACGTGACTGATTGACGTCTCGGGCGTGCTCAGCACGTTGACGTCCTCGAGCGGATTGCTCTCCAGGAGGATGACGTCCGCCAAGGCGCCTTCGGAGAGGGTTCCAAGTTGACCCTCGCGGCGGAGGAGTTTTGCTGCGGTCGTGGTGGTTGAACGAAGGATCGCGCCCGGAGACTGGACGCGGGCGCGGATCGCGAACTCATGGCTCTGCCAGCCTCGCATGCCACCGAGCAGATCTGACCCGTAGGCGATATTCACACCGCCCTCATCTGCGAGCTTCAACGCGTCCATACCAGCATGCAGGACGTTCTCTACCTTGTCCTGGCTCTCCTGCGGGAGTCCGTTCGCGGCTCCGTCCTGCTGCAGACGTTCGTAGGTGACGAGCGTCGGGACTAAGAATGCATCGAATTCACGAAAGAGTCGGACGCTCTCCTCATCGAGAAGGTTCCCGTGTTCGATCGAGCGCACGCCGAGTTTCAGACCTCGATTTATAGCCTTCGCGGTGTAGGCGTGACCGAGAGCGTAACGGTTGGCCGCCTCTGCCTCCTCAACCGCCGCGCGAATCTCTTCGTCGGAGAACTGCGTGGAGTCGACGCGATCCGTAGGTGACGCGACTCCGCCTGAGAGCATGAGTTTGATGTGGTCTGCACCGGTGCGCAGCTGGTGGCGGGCTGCTCGCCGCACCTCAGAGACGCCGTCACACACGACGCCCATATGCGGACAGCACTGGTGGGAGTCCATCACCGAACTGCCAGGTGCGCGCATATCGGCGTGACCGCCGGTCTGTGAGATCGCTTTCCCGCCGTAGAAGAGCCTGGGTGCCGGGAAGAGACCCTCATCAGCGGCTCGTGCAAGTCCAAAGTCGGCCCCGCCCGCATCGCGCAGCGTGGTGAAACCACGGGCCAGCGCGTCCTGCATGGAGTTCATTGCGGTGATGGCCAGATAAGAAGGTGACTCGTCACCGAGCCGCCCCAGATCGGCAGTATTGGCCAGAACATGCACGTGGCAGTCGATCAGACCTGGCATCGCGATTCGACCGCCAGCGTCCAGTGCCTCCGCATCGACCTCAGCTGCCCCGCCGATCGAGACGATACGATCATGAGCAATCCGAATCGTGGTCGGCTCAGAGATTGTTTCGGTCTCAGGATCTAGCAGACGCACGTTGGTGATCGCGCGATGGGAATGATCGAGTTGCATGAGGCAGCCTTTCTAGGTTCCGGCGCTGCTGAAATTGAAAGCCCGGTGACGTCAACATAACGATATGCAAAGGACTTTGCAACGCATGAGTCAAAGTGTCTCCACCTGGATCGACAAGCTGGTTGACGGTCGGAAGCCCTCTCCCGCGCTCGGCCGGGTGGTGGCGGTGCTCCGAGCTGACCCTGAACTGTGTGCCTTCGCGACGACGGGACAGCTTGCCTCCGTGGCGCGAGTCAATATCGGGACCGTGACAAGGACCGCGCAGTTCCTCGGGTTCTCCGGGTGGCCGGCCCTGGTATTGGATTACCGCGGACGCTATCTCGCCACGTTGACTGCAGACAGAATCCTGAGCGCCGCAGCGTCAGGGGTCCAAGGACTGGCATCGATCATGGAGGACGTCCGTGCCTTGGAGTCGCTGGGGGAGACCCTCGACGAGCGGGTGATCGAAGCTGGGGCGGAATTGATTGCTAGGTCGCACAGAGTTGTCGTGCTGGCCACCGGAATCTTTGCCGGGCCGGCAGCTCAGCTGGTTCATGGCGCCCAGCTGCTGGGCTGTGACCTCTCCCTGCAGACGGGAGCGGTGTCCACGCAGATGACGGCGGTTCGTCAGCTCGGGGCTAAAGATCTCGTGATCACATTCAATATCTGGAAGACGACCGAAGCCGTGAACCAGCTTTCGCTGCTGGCCGTGGAGCGCGGGGTTCCGCTGTTGGCGATCGTGGATCGTTCCACGCCGGTCGCACAGCGCGCCGAGGTTGCCATCACGGTTCCCAGTGAGTCCTCGCGGTACTTGCCCTCCACCATTCCCGCGACTTCGGTCATCCAGGCGCTGCTGATGGGAGTCGCAGAGCGAGACCGGGCAGGCTCCGAGGCCAACCTGCGTGAAGCCGACCAGATGTGGAAAAGAGTGGGTGTCGTCGTGGAGTGACCGGAGGGCAGTGGTGTCGACGAAGAAACTCACGGAGGAAACACGACGGTAATGCAATAAATGTTGCAATGCTGTCTGTGGGACGCCAAGATAGGTGAGTTCCACGTCACACTCGCCTCTAGATGGAGTACTGCACCGTGACCAACATCGTCGTTCTCATTTGTTATCTGCTGCTCATGGTGGCTTTTGCCGCGTGGTTGGGGAAGCGCGCCAAGATCAAGACAGGCACTGACTTCGTCCTCGCCGGGCAGTCGCTTCCTGCGTGGGTCCTAGCGGGGACCATGCTCACCACGTTCGTCGGATCGGGTTCGATCATTGGCGGTGCCAGCTTCGTCTTCCAGAACGGACCGCTCCCAGGCATCTTCTTCTTCCTGGGAACTCTTCTCGGGGCACTGACGCTGGGTTTTCTCGCGCAAAAGATTCGTCGCAAGTCTTTCCACACGGTTCCTCAGCTGCTGCGTACTCGCTTCGGCAACAACACGGGCATCATCGGTACGGTGATCGTGCTGATTGCATTCATGGGAATCGCCGCCACACAGTTCACCGGGGCCGGATACATCTTTAGTCTCATCACGCCGCTGAGCCAGACGCAGGGTGCCATTGTCGCGGTCTTGCTCATTACGTTCCTGGCGCTGGCGGGAGGACTGAAATCGGTCGCCTGGACAGATTTCCTCTCTGCCATCGTGATCATCATCGGCCTGGTGGTCGCTGTGGGCTACGTCTTCATCCAAGATGTCGGTGGGTTCGGAAGCTATGTTGATCGTCTCGATCCAGCATTGAGCAGCTTCACCGGCCCGCTGACTCCCCTTCAGATTCTGGGTTACTTCCTGCCGCTGTTTCTGCTGTGTCTGGGAGACCAGAACATGCACCAGCGACTCTCTGCGGCGAAGAGCCCGCGCACCGCTCAGCGTGCGGCCTTCCTGTTCTTCATCGGAGGTCTCATGATGATCATCCCGATCATCCTGCTTGCCTCCTCGGCCACGATCGTCAACCCGGATTCCGAACCCGATATGGCCGTGCTCGGTCTTGCCGCAGGCGGATTCACGCCCGAATTGGTTGGGGCCGTCATCCTGGTCACTGCCTTGGCATTGATCGTGACGACCGGATCCTCTTATCTGCTGACGTGCTCGGGCAACATCGTCTATGACCTGGTCTTCCGCAACAGCGCGAAGCGGAAGGCTTCTGCTCCGGGAGCCCAGGTCCTCACGGCCCGTCTGGCTGTGATCGTCATCGCGGTCTGCGCCTATATCCTCGTCCAGTTCTTCCCGACGTTGCTGGATCTGCAGATGTACGCCTACACCATGTATGGCGCGGCGGTGACTCCTGCTGTCCTTGCAGCGTTGTTCTGGAAACGGGTCAGTGCGGCTGGCGCCACGGCTTCCATGCTCACAGGTGGCCTGGTGACCGTGCTGTGGGAGCTCTTCGGTGAAGGGATCAACTCTGTCGTCGTCGCATTCCCTGTGGCGATGGTTGCACTGGTCGCCGTTTCATTGGGCACCAAGGCTGCCCCGCCGCTGCAGGACAGCACTGCGGTCGAGCGAGAGGCGAGCAGCGTCTGAACCTCGCTGAAGAGCAGAGGTGCACTACCGCTTCGATGAGTCTCGGAGAGGTAGTGCACCTTCATCCGGCGCGTGGGAGACTTGAAGGGATGGCAAATCCCAAGAATCCCCGCGAAGAAGCCCGCACCCGCGATGAGCGTGAGTCGATGATCTCTGCTCCCAAGTCTGCCGCTGCCCGGAAAGCGGCCGGCGCCTCCCGCCCTCCGGCGGGTCCGAGCAATGATTCCGCGCGTCCGCAGATCCGTCCGAAGGCTGAGGGTTGGAAGCAGCCCATGGACGCTGAGGGCCGCCCCAAGCTGCAGTTCGCCCAGCCCAAGGTCAAGCAGCCGCCGAAGCACCTGGCGGACATGACTCTTGATGAACGGATCGCGAGGGCGAAGGAACTCGGCATATCCGGCTTCCGCGCCAAGCAGCTCTCGGTGCATTACTTCCAGCACTACACCTCAGATCCTGATCTGATGACTGATCTTCCTGCGGAGACCCGCGAGCAGCTGGTGGAGGAGTTCCTTCCGCCGCTGCTCACCGAGGTCCGCAGGCTCAAGACCGACGACGGCGCCACGATCAAGTTCCTCTGGCGGCTCTTCGACGGCGCCCTGGTGGAGTCGGTGCTCATGCGCTACCGCAGCCGGATCACGCTGTGCATCTCCTCGCAGTGTGGCTGCGGGATGAACTGCCCCTTCTGCGCCACTGGCCAGAACGGGCTGACACGCAATATGTCTTCCGCGGAGATCGTGGATCAGATCGTCCAGGCCAACCGGGCGATCGCGGCCGGAGAGCTGGATGCCCCGAACGCCGCTGAGATCGCCGAAGAGAAGGATCACGCGGCGCTTGGCGAGGAGACCGATTTCGCCGAGTCCGAGGAATCGGCAGCAGCAGGCAAGGGCGCGTCGTCGTCCTCGGGTGTGGGCCCGCAGCGGGTCTCGAACATCGTCTTCATGGGGATGGGGGAGCCGCTGGCGAACTATAAGCGCGTCATGAACGCCGTGCGCCGCATGGTGGACCCGGCGCCGGAGGGCCTCGGGATGAGTGCTCGCGGCATCACCATCTCCACCGTGGGGCTAGTGCCTGCTATCCGCAAGCTCGCCGATGAGAACCTGCCGATCACCTTTGCGCTGAGCCTCCATGCCCCTGACGATGAACTCCGCGACGAGCTCATCCCGGTGAACTCGCGCTGGAAGGCCGATGAGGCCATCGACGCGGCGTATCACTATTACAAGACCACCGGCCGGCGCGTCTCGATCGAATATGCGCTGATCAAAGACATGAACGACCATCAGTGGCGTGCCGAGCTGCTGGCTGAGAAGCTCAACGCCCGCGGCCGCGGCTGGGTCCACGTGAACCCGATCCCGCTCAACCCCACTCCTGGCTCCATCTGGACCTCATCGGAGCCTGAAGTCATGCGGGCCTTCGTGAACCGGCTCGAGTCCCTGGGTGTTCCCACCACGCTGCGGGACACCCGAGGCAAAGAGATCGACGGCGCCTGCGGCCAGTTGGCAGCAGCCGAGGACTAAAAGCAGAGGACCCACCCCGTGAGCGAAGATCTGAGTCACCATGACGTCATCCGCGTGGTCGGGGCAAGGGAGAACAATCTCAAGGGATTCAGCCTGGAGATTCCCAAACGGGCGCTGACAGTCTTCACAGGGGTCTCCGGCTCAGGAAAGTCTTCGCTGGTGTTCGGCACGATCGCTGCCGAGTCACAGCGGATGATCAATGAGACCTACAGCGCCTTCCTGCAGGGGTTCATGCCCAGCCTGAACCGTCCGGATGTCGACGAGCTGCAGGGACTGACCGCCGCGATCGTGGTCAACCAGGAGCGGCTCGGCGCCAATGTGCGCTCCACAGTGGGCACGGTCACCGATGTCTACACGCTGCTGCGGATTCTCTTCAGCCGCGTCGGTGAACCGCATATCGGCTCACCTCAGGCCTTCTCCTTCAACGTGGCAAGCATCAGCGGTGCCGGCGCCGTGACCATGGAGCGCGGCGGGGAGAAGATCAAGGAACGCCGGGAGTTCAGCATCACCGGCGGCATGTGCTCCCGCTGTGAGGGTCGGGGTCAGATCAACGACATCGATGTCTCCCAGCTGATCGACGAGTCGCTCTCGCTCAACGCCGGCGCCATCACCGTGCCCGGCTATAAGGCGGGCGGCTGGTCGGTGAAGTTCTATGCCGAATCGGGATTCTTCGACCCGGACAAGCCGGTGCGGGACTACACCGAGCAGGAGCGCCACGATCTGCTGTACCGGGAGCCCGAGAAGGTCAAGATGAGCGGGGTCAACATGACCTATCAGGGGCTCGTGCCGCAGGTGCGCAAGTCCATGCTCTCCAAGGACCGCGAAGCGATGCAGTCCCATATCAGGGCGTTCGTCGACCGCGCCGTCACCTTCGTGACCTGCCCCGAATGCGGCGGAAGCCGGCTCAGCGAACTCACGCGTTCGGTCACAGTCCAGGGACTCAATATCGCCGAGGTCTGCGCCATGGAGCTCCGGGACCTCGCCGAGTGGCTGCGTCCCCTCGATCTCCCCTCCGTGGCTCCGCTGCGTGCAGCACTGCTGGAGACCGTGGAGCACTTCATCGAGATCGGGCTTGGTTACCTCAGCCTTGACCGACCTGCCGGGACCCTCTCCGGCGGCGAGGCGCAGCGGGTGAAGATGATCCGACACCTCGGCTCGGCACTGACCGATATCACCTATGTCTTCGATGAGCCCACGATCGGGCTGCACCCCCATGACATTGCGCGGATGAACCAGATGCTGCTGCGGCTGAGGGACAAGGGCAACACCGTCCTGGTGGTGGAGCATAAGCCCGAGACCATCGAGATCGCCGACCACGTCGTGGATCTCGGACCTCGGGCGGGTGAGGCCGGTGGTGAGCTGTGCTTCGAGGGCAGCGTGGCGGGCCTGCGCAGCAGCGGGACCCTCACCGGCAAGCATCTGGACTATCGCGCACAGCTCAAGGACTCCTTCCGCGAGTCCACCGGCGCCCTGGAGATCCGGGGAGCGTCTTCGAATAATCTTCACGAGGTCGATGTGGATATCCCCACCGGAGTGCTCGCCGTGGTGACCGGAGTGGCAGGCTCCGGAAAGTCCACGCTGATCGAATCCAGCCTGGCGAATCGTGAGGGGGTGGCCTTCATCGACCAGACCGGGATCAAGGGTTCGAGCCGGTCCAATCCAGCCACCTACACCGGCCTGCTGGAACCGATTCGCAAGGCATTCGCGAAGGCCAACGGGGTCAAACCCGCGCTGTTCAGCGCGAATTCGGAAGGTGCCTGCCCCACCTGCGGCGGCGCTGGGGTGATCTACACCGAACTCGGCGTGATGGAGACCGTGGCGAGTCCCTGCGAGGAGTGCGAGGGACGGCGATTCCGCCACGAGGTGTTGGCCTACACGCTCGGAGACTCCACGAATGGGCCCTTGAACATCAGCCAGGTGCTCAACCTCTCCGTGGATCAGGCCCGTGAGTTCTTCAGCTCCGGCGACGCGAAGCTGCCGGCCGCGTCCAGGATCCTGACCCGGCTCACCGACGTCGGACTGGGGTATCTGCGGCTCGGGCAGCCGCTGAACACCCTCTCCGGCGGTGAACGTCAGCGGATCAAGCTGGCGACCAAGATGTCAGATCCAGGCGGGGTCTACGTGCTCGATGAACCCACCACGGGGCTGCACCTGGCAGATGTGGAGAACCTGCTCTCTCTGCTGGACAGGCTCGTCGAGTCCGGGACCTCGGTAGTGGTGATCGAACATCATCAGGCCGTCATGGCGCATGCCGACTGGATCATCGACCTCGGACCCGGTGCCGGGAACAACGGTGGCCGAGTGGTCTTCACCGGAACCCCGGCTGACCTCGTCGCGGAGGCCGCCACGCTCACCGGAGAGCATCTGGCGCGGTACGTGGCCGGGTAATCCCGATCACGATCACCGCCACCGCGATCAACAGCACCGAGAGCGCGACGGCGGCGTCTGGATCCGTCTCTCGCTGCAGGTAGATCTCCAGTGGGAGCGTCCGGGTGACGCCCTGCAGGCTTCCGGCGAAGGCGATGGTCGCACCGAACTCCCCCAGCGAACGAGCGAAGGCAAGCACGACACCCGAGGCCAGACCAGGGGCGATGAGGGGCAGGATGATGCTGCGCAGCAGCTGCGTAGGACCTGCTCCGTCGACGACGGCAGCTTCCACCACTTCCTTCTGCACCCCGCGGATAGCGGCTTCCACGGCGATCACCATGAAGGGCAGGGACACGAAGGTCTGCGCAAGCACCACCGCGGCGGTGGAGAACGCGATCTGGATCCCGAGGACCTCGAGGCTCTGACCCAGCAGGCCCTGACGGCCGAAGGTGTTCAGCAGCGCGATGCCGCCGATCACCGGAGGCAGCACCAGCGGAAGCAGGATCAGCGTTCGCAGAACTCCGCTGCCGCGGAACCTGAGCTGAGAGAGCATCAGTGCCAGCGGGACTCCCAGGAGGAGACACAACACAGTGGCCAACAGCGCGGTGCGCAGGCTCAGCCACAGCGCTGACAGTGCGGCGGGAGAGCTCAGCAGCGAGGGCAGCTCGGCGAGCTCCACCTGGGTCAGCAGCGCGAAGATGGGAAGCAGGATGAAGACGGCGCCCAGCGCCGCAGGGAGCAGGATCCAGCGTGGCATCATCACGGCGGGACGGCGGCTCATGGTTGATCTTCCGGTTCGGATCCTGGGCCGAATCCGGCCTCGTTCAAGGCTTCCTGTCCCGGCGCGCTGCTCAGGAAGTCCAGGAAATCCTGCGCCAGCTCGGGTTGAGGCGAATCGCGAAGCACAGCAGCAGGGTAGCGATTGGGGAACTCGGCCGCTTCGGGGATCTCCACGGCGTCCACCTGGTCTGCGGCGCGCAGCGCATCGGTGGAGTAGACCAGACCGGCGTCGGCCTCTCCGCTGCGGACCTTGCCCAGGACATCGGTGACAGCAAGCTCCTCGCTGACCGGGCTGAGCGTGATGTCTGCAGCCTCGGCCACCTGCTGTGCGAGGGCACCGCAGGGCACCTGGGCGGCGCACATCACCAAGCTGGGGGAGGAGCCGGTGGAAGAGCTCGCCGAAGAGCCGGCTGAGCCGGCGTCGAGGTCTTGGATCGAATCGATCTGGGCGGGATTGCCCGCTGGGACTGCGATCACCAAGGTGTTGGAGGCGATGGGCTGTGCCGGTGCAGCGATGAGGTCTCCCGATTCCGCCCGCTGCATTGTCTGGAGGTCCGCGGGGATGAATACATCGGCCGGAGCTCCCTGTTCCAGCTGGGCGAGCAGATCCGCCGAACCCGCAGAGCTGAGCAGGACGCTCACGCTGGAATCCTCCTCATAGTCACGCGCCACAGTTCTCAGTGCCTCGTCCAAGGAGGCCGCGGCGAAGACTGAGATCTGCTGGTCGGCCTGGTTCTCGGCGGCACCCGGATTCTCCTCGGCAGGGGCCGGTGAGCAGCCGCTGAGCACCAGCAACGCAAGTGCGAGTAGACCGGCTGAGCTGCGCATAGGGATTGAGTCTATAGGCTGGATAGATGTTGCCTTCGAAGAGATCACAGGTGCCCGGATTCGAAGTGATGAGCATCCTGGGACGGATCGACGCGCTGCGCGCATCCGGGCGGGATGTCATCTCGCTGACCGCAGGGGAGCCCGGTTCGGGGGCGCCGATTGCGGTGAATCAGGCGGCCGCGGCGATCCACGCGAGCAATACGGTGTTGAACTACACCGCCGCAATGGGAATCATGCCGCTGCGTCAGGCCATCGCCGCGCACTATGAACGCTGGTACGGAGTCAGGGTCCCGGCGGAACGAATCGCAGTGACCACCGGGTCCTCGGGGGCGTTCATGCTCAGCTTCCTTGCTGCCTTCGATCCTGGAGACCGCGTGGCACTTGCCCGGCCCGGCTACCCCGCGTACCGGAACATCCTCAGCGCCCTCGGCGTAGAGGTCGTGGACCTCGACTGCGGACCCGAGGAACGCTTCCAGCCCACAGTGGCCCAGCTCCAGGCCGAGCTGGACGCAGGGCGGGGACTCGCCGGTCTCATCCTCGCCTCTCCGGCGAACCCGACCGGCACTATGATCGCCCGGGAGCAGCTGAGTGAGATCTCGCAGTGGTGTGGGGAGAATGGGGTCCAGCTGATCAGCGACGAGATCTACCACGGCATCAGCTATGGGGCCGAGAACGTCAGCGCGAGTGAGATGGGATCCGCCGCCGTGGTCATCTCCTCCTTCTCCAAGTACTGGGGAATGCCAGGGTGGCGGCTGGGCTGGACGGTGCTGCCCGAGCACCTGGTGGATCCGGTGTCCAGACTCGCCGGCAATGTAGCGCTGTGTCCTCCGCATGCGACGCAGCTGGCCGCCGTGGAGGCATTCAGCCCTGAATCCCTGGAGTTCGCGGAGTCCCAGGTCAGCGGTTACGCCGCGGCGCGGGAGCTGGTGCTGGCTGCGATTCCAGCCTTGGGCTGGGGCGAGGTCGCCCCGGCCGACGGTGCGTTCTACGTCTATGCCCATCTCGATGATCAGCTCTCCCGGTACAACGATTCCGCGCAGTACTGCCAAGCCCTGCTTCAGGACGCCGGTGTCGCCATCGTGCCTGGGACGGACTTTGATCCAGTGGCAGGCGGCGAGTGGGTCCGGCTGAGTCTAGCCCCAGGCAAGGATGCCGTGGCGGAGGGACTCAGCCGGATCCTCAGATTCCAGCGCGGTCAGCGCTCGTAGCGAGGGCGCCGGATCAGGCGACGCTGAACTCGATGCGGTGGTGTCCGGTAGCGGCACCTGGGATCGGATCCGCACGCTCGGAGGTCTGCGTGTCACCATCGGCGTTGATCGCCCGCACGGTCACCGAGTGGCGTCCCGAGCTGACATCGGCGAAGGTGTGCTTCCACTGCCTCCAGGTATCGGTGGTGACTTCCTCACCGAGCTCCACCGACTCCCAGTCGCCGTCGTCGAGACGAACTTCTACGGTCTCGACACCCACATGCTGGGCCCAGGCGGTGCCACCCACGACGAGCTCCTCACCGGAGACCTCTGCCAACGGGCGTGGCACGTCGATGCGGGAAGCGACCAGGACCGGTCCGCGCGCATTCCAGCCGCGGTCGGTCCAGTAGGCGGTCTGCTCGTCGAAGCGCGTGACCTCCAGTTCGGTGACCCACTTCGTGGCGGAGACGAAACCATAGAGGCCCGGCACCACGAGCCGGGCTGGATAGCCATGCTCTGCCGGCAGCGGCTCACCATTCATCCCGATGGCGAGGAGCGATTCGCGGTTCTCATCGGTCAGGACCTCCAACGGAGTCGACGCCGTCCAGCCATCGATGGAGGTGGAGAGCACCATATCGGCGTTGCCGGTGGGCCGGGCCCGGGCCAGCAGCTCGTGGATCGGGTAGCCGAGCCAAGTGGCGTTACCTACAAGATCTCCACCCACGGGGTTGGACACACAGGTCAGCGTGACGTGGTGCTCAACGAGGGGCAGTTCCACCAGCTCGCTCATATTGATGGTGACCTCCTCCTCGACCATTCCGTGGATGCGCAGCGTCCAGTCCTCAGCGGCAAGCTCCGGAACCGCCAGTGCGGTATCGATCCGGTAGAAGTCGCTGCTGGGCGTGATGAATGGTGGCATTCCTTCCACGGCGACCGAGGCGGCATCCGGGATGGCAGTTGCCGCCACGGCGGGGGTGGGCAGAAGCTGGCGTGCCGCGGTCTGGCCGACCTCCTGGCCGAAGGCGTTGACCGAGCGACCGAAGGCGATGGAGCCACCGGCGACGGCGGCGCCTGCCGCAGTCAGGCCGAGGAAGAGACGCCGTGAATGTGCGGAGCTCTTGGCGGTTGCCGGTGAGCTCTGTTCGCGCTGGACTCCACGACCACGTCGAGTCTCTGCTGCAGGGCTGATCTCAGGGTCGGCAGCAGTCCTGCCTGCAGTCTCACCGCGTGGCCGCAGCCAGCCGGTGGCTGCACCGCTGAGCAGCAGCAGCGTGAGGATGCCGACCACGGCGCCGATCAGAGTGGGAACTGTATCCGCGGCTGAGTTCTCCGGGCGCAGGAAAACTGCCGCCAGGAGAATGAGCGCGACGAGGCTGAAGGCACCCAGAGCGAGCTTCATCCGCGATCGCGAGAGCAGGCCGATGAGAGCTGCGATGATCGTGCCGACCACACCCATGCTGATGTAGAGCACGAGCTTGTTGTTGCCGCCGAAAGTGGAGATGGCGAAGTCCTGCAGCCAGCTGGGGGAAAGCGTGATGACCGTAGAGCCAAGCGCGATCAGCGTGGAGGAAGTGGGCCCGAAGAGACGAGATATCAGGTCCGCCACGCCGAGGAACACTGCGGCGGCGAGGACGCCGGCCAGCAGGTGTGGGAGAAGCCGAAGCAGCCGATGGCCGAGGCTGTACTGCTTCCGGTCCGTATTCTTGCGCGAGGTCTGTGTCATAACCGTCTATTCGGAGCGGAGGGGCCTACTGGATGGGATGAGACACGACCCGTTTCAGGAACCTGATCTAGAGATCAGCGAGCAGAACTGGTTCGCTCGTCGGTTCATCAGAGCCGCCGGCTGGTTCTACGGTGATGCCGAAGGTCATATCATCGGCCATTGCCACATCAGTGAGCAGCTCGGTCTGAGTTCCGGTCATAAGACCGGCGCTCTGCGCTCCGGAATCGTCGATCAGCCAGAGCTGCATGGTCTGGTCCTCGGGCAGCTCAGGCATGTCATGCGGAGTCAGCTGCATCATCCGTTCAGAGACGGAGTAGGCCAGACTCAAGCTCCCACCTACGCTCGCCTCAGCTTCGGTGAAGCTCAGATCTGAGGCGCTGAGCAGGCGCTGAGCGCGTTCCCGTTCAGCCTCTGCGGCGGTGAGAGAGTCTTCGATCTCCGCGCTGTCCTGCTGCTGATTCACCAGCGCGCCCGCCAGCACCGCGGAGAGCACCAGCAGCGTCGAGGCAGCCAGAGCGAAGAGCGTCGTCAGGGGACGCTTGCGCGGCGCAGCCGGAGCGGACTCGGGCTGCGAAACGGCCTCAGTCTCTGCGACAGGCTCATGCCGCGAAACGGCCTCATGCTGTGAAGCGGGCTCAGCAGGCGCGGACTGCGCGTGCTGTCTCGGGATGGCGAGGATCGCGGCTTCGACCTCGGCGCTGGGCGCGATGCCATCATCGGAGTCCGCCAGCAGTCCCAGCGTCTCGCGGAAGGACTGCACGTCTTGGGCGAAGGTGGGGTCAGCAGCTTCAAGCTCACGGGCTTCAAGCACTTCAGCCTCTGCCAAGGTGCCTAGCGCGCAGCCGGCAGCCAGGTATTCGCGATCGGCGTTCATCCGGCACCCCCTAGCTGGGCTCTGAGTCTTCGCATACCGTCTCGGATCCGAGATTTCACGGTGCCCAGCGGAACTTCCAGCCGTTGCGCGATCTCGGAGTGAGACAATTCTTGATAGTAGGCCATCGCAATTGCGGTGGCCTGCTCTTCGGGAAGGGCCCGCAGCGCCGTCTGCGCGCGTGCGGCCTCCACCTGAGTGAGGACGGAGTCCTGAACATCGGGCTCTGTCACATGAGCCTCCTTCACACCTTGGGTGAAGTCCCTGTTCTGCTGAGCCTGCACCGCGCGGACCCTGTCAATGGCCCGACGGCGACACATGGTGGTGAGCCAGGCTCTGCCGCTGCCGGCCTGAGGTCGGTAGCTGTGGCAGTTGACCCAGACCTCGGTGAAGATCTCTTGAAGAACTTCCTCGGCAAGGGATCTATTCCGCAGGACCCTAAGCGCAGTGGCCAGGAGGATGGAACTCTGTTCGCGGTAGAGCTGCTCGAAAGCTCGCTCATCTCCTCGCTGAATCCTCAGCAGCAGATCTCCGCAGGAGTCCGAGACGGGGTGCACAGGCTGCTGCTCACGCTCGGCGGCAGGCCCGGAAGTCCCCATTTCATGCATCCCCACAGGATGCCACACCCCGGCGGGGCTTGCTGCAGCCACTCCGCGAATCCCTTCCAGCCCTGGCCTGGCGTGCAGCCAGATGTCCCGGTATGAACATCACGTGCGACGACGGCGTCCCGCACCCGTCCTACAGATGGGTGCGGGACGCCGTCGTTGTCCTTCTGCACGCTCAGGATCGATCGGCAGCGACCGAACCAGTCGGGCTTTACTCTTCTGTTGCCTCTGGCATCAGAACAGCGTCAACCATGTAGACGGTGGCGTTGGAGGTCATCACGCCGCCGCAGACGAGGCCGGCGTCGTCGAACATCAGATCGTCGCCTTCGCCTTCAACGGTCACAGTGGCGCCGTTGACGGTCTCGTGCTCACCGGCGATCTCATCGGGGGAGAGCTGGCCTGGGATGACGTGGTAGGTCAACACGCTGGTCAGCATGTCGGCGTCCTCGACAACAGCGTTGAGGTCTTCCTCGGGGATGGCGGCGAATGCGTCATCGGTAGGAGCGATCACAGTGAACTCGTCACCGTTGAGCGTGTCCACCAGGTCGACATCGGGGTTCAGCTCGCCGGAGACGGCTGCTGTCAGCGTGGTCAGCATTGGGTTGTTCGATGCGGCGGTGGCCACTGGATCCTCGGCCATGCCGCCGACTGAACCGGCACCATCTGGGACTTCCTCGGCATATGCCTCACAGGAAGCGCCCACCAGGCTGGCTGCTGGATCGGACTCGTCCATGGACTCTTCGTCCATAGGCTCTTCCGACTCCATGGACTCCTCGTCCATGGGAGCCTCTGACTCCATGGTCTCTTCTTCGGTCATCTCCGCGCCGGTGTCCTCGGCTGGTTCCTCAGAGTCGCCGCAGGCGGTCAAGCCCAGCAGGGCGACCATGCCGATTCCGAGCAGGGAAGTTGTCTTGCGCATCTCGGTCTTCATGACTGAATCTCCTGTTGATCGCACTTTGGTCTATGGCATGGAATCTGGTCGATGTCTTGACCAGGCCATGTGCACAGAGTTCGGAGCGAGATCAGGATCGGATGGGGGAAATCTGAAAAAACTTTCAGACTGCCCCCATCCGCTCAGTCCTAGCGGCTTGAATTCTCCGCATCGGAGACGATCCGGGCCGCCATCTTTCGGAAGATGACCGCATGGAATGGGGCCAGAGCGAGCCAGTAGGCGCGTCCTGGGAGGCCGCGTGGGAAGAAGATGGCGCGCTGCCGGTACCGGGTGCCTGTTCCCTCGGGTTCAACCCGGAATTCCAGCCAGGCCTGTCCCGGAACCTTCATCTCTGCTCGCAGGCGCAGCAGACTGCCACGGTCGAGATCCTCCACGCGCCACCAGTCCAGCGTGTCACCGAGGGCGAGCTCTCCGCGGCTGCGGCGGCCGCGCCCCAGCCCGACCCCGCCGACCAATTTGTCTGCCAGGCCGCGCAGGGCCCAGGCGCGGGAAAGGGAGAAGTAGCCGCTCTCGCCCCCGATTCCTTCGATGATGGCGAAGACCGCCTCGGGGGAGGCTGTGGAGACGCGCTGGCGCTCATCCACCAGGACGGAGCGTCCTGTCCAGTCCGGGTCCGAGGGCAAGGATTCCGAAGGAACGTCGAGTGGATGCGATGCGGCCCAGGTGGTCTCCACCCGGTCCGCCGAGATCTTGTCCAGTGCCAGCCGCACCGAAGTCTCATAGTCGGTGAGGCCCTCCTCCGGGGGAGGGATGATCTCGTCGATGATCTGGTCCTTGACCACGCAGTCATGCTGCAGGGATTCCACCAGCGGGATTGCAAGAGTGCGCGGGATCGGGGTGACGAGGTTGACCCACTGCGCGGCGAGCCAAGGGGTCAGCACCGGCAGCGGAATCACCCTGGGCTCATTCATCTCAGCGGTGCGGGCGTAGATCTTCATCAGCTGCGCATAGCTGTGCACGTCGGGGCCGCCGATATCGGCACGCACGCTGGACTCCATGGTGATGTCCATGGCCCGAGTCAGATAGTGCAGCGCATCACGCACGGCAATGGGCTGGATCTGGTTCATCACCCATTTGGGTGCCGGCATCACGGGAAGGACATCGGTGAGGTGACGAATCATTTCAAAGCTTGCAGAACCCGACCCGATCACGAGTCCCGCCTGGAGGGTCAGGGTGGGGACGCCGCTGGACTCCAGGACCTCGCCCACATGGACCCGGGAGCGAAGATGCGCACTGAGCTCACGCTCCGAGGCATCGGGGTGAAGGCCGGCGAGATAGACCAAGTGATCGACGCCGGCCTCAGCGGCCGCGCTGCCGAGGACCTCGGCGCAGCGCTCGTCGAGTTCCTCGAAGCTGCGGTCTGAGGTCATGGAGTGCACGAGGAAATACGCGGTATCGGCGCCCTCACACAGCTCCTTGGCAGCCTCTGGGTCGGTGAGGTCACCCTCCACCACGGTGACCTGGTCACGCCAGGGCACGTCGCGCAGGGCTTCCGCCCGGCGGGTGAGGACACGCACTGTATGTCCTGCCTTGAGGAGCTGGGGCACCAGCCGTCCTCCGATATATCCGGTTGCACCGGTCACCGCTGCTGTTGCCATCAGGTTCACATCCTCGCTCGGAAGTCTCCGCGGCAAGCAAGGGAAAGAAGCCGTGCCGCGGCACGTCTTCGCCAATCTAACACCGATGCTCTTCATGGTTCTGGGGGCAATCATCAGAATTGCGCTGACAGGTTCTTCGGGGTCCCGTGCCATGGCAGGTGTGCGACGCATGCCGCGCGAAGCAGGCATCAGTCGTTATGCTCGGAGCATGACCTCAGGCACTTCCTCCACAGAGGAACACGTTGTTCTCCTTTCGGAGAGTGGTGCGGCAGTGGGTGCGGCCCCCAAGCGCACCGTGCACACCGAGAACACCCCGCTGCACCTGGGCTTCTCCTGCTACCTCTTCAACTCCTCCGGAGCGCTTCTGCTCACCAGGCGCGCGCTGAGCAAGTCGACCTGGCCCGGAGTGTGGACGAACAGCTTCTGCGGGCATCCCGGCGTGGAAGAGGACCTCATGGACGCGGTCCGTCGCAGAGCGCGACAGGAGCTCGGTGCCGAGATCGGCCAGATCCGTGAAGTGCTTCCCGAATTCCGATACCGCGCAGTAGACGACAGCGGCGTCGTCGAGAATGAGATCTGCCCGGTCTTCACCGCGGTGCTTGAAGGGGAGATCGCCCCCGTCGGGGAAGAGGTCGCCCAGTGGAGATGGGCCGATCCCTCTGCGGTGCAGCGCGCTGCGAGTGAGACTCCCTTCGCCTTCAGTCCCTGGATGGTCGAACAGCTGCCCGAGCTGGAGGCTAAACGCTGGGGTGCCGCCGGGTGAGCGCAGAAGCAAGTGCAAGCGAACACTTCACGGCCACCGCGCGCGCTGCGGCCGATCGCGTCATCTCTTCCTACTCCACCTCCTTCGGGCTGGCTACAAAGCTCCTGGGTCCACGGCATCGGAGTCATATCCGCAGCATCTACGCTCTGGTCCGGGTCGCTGATGAGGTGGTGGACGGTGCCGCGAGCGAGGCCGGGCTTGATGATCAGCAGAAGGCCGAGGCGCTGCAGCGCTACGCCGAGGAGACTCGACGGGCCCTGACCTGCGGTTACAGCACTGATCTTGTTGTGCATGCATTCGCGCAGACCGCGATCGAGGCACAGATCGGTCCTGAGCTGGTGGATCCCTTCTTCGATTCGATGCGTGCAGACCTTGAGCCTGCCTCCTACGGCGCCGAGGAACATGCCAGCTATGTCTATGGTTCCGCTGAAGTCATCGGCCTGATGTGCCTGCGGGTGTTCCTTCGCGGCCAAGCCCGCACCGAAGCGGAACGTGAAATTCTGGTCACCGGGGCCCGCCAGCTCGGTGCTGCGTTCCAGAACATCAACTTCCTGCGTGACCTTGCGGAGGACACCGATCAGCTGGGCCGTGACTATCTGGGCGGCGGCACCGGACTGACCGAAGCGCAGCGGGATCAATGGGTGGACGCCATCAGGGTTCAGCTCGCAGATGCCCGGGCATCGATGCCGCTGCTTCCGCGCGACTGCCGGACCGCGGTGCGCAGCGCCTGTGAGCTCTTCCAGGCGTTGCTGGAGAAGATCGCCGCCACCGAGGTCAACGAGCTCTATGAGACGCGCGTTCGAGTTTCAAACCCCCGCAAAGCAGGTCTTGCCGCGCGGGCTGCCTTGACCACAAGACTGGAGTCCCGCTGATGCCTCGCACCATTGTGATCGGCGCCGGAGTCGCCGGATTGGCCACTGCCGCGCTGCTCGCCCAGGAGGGCCACGAGGTCTTGGTGCTCGAGAAGGGCGCCCGAACGGGTGGCCGGGCGGGAGTCTTGGACGCAGAAGGCTTCCAGTTCGACACCGGGCCGTCCTGGTACCTGATGCCTTCAGTCTTCGAGCACTTCTATAACCTGCTGGGCACGACGACGCAGGAACAGCTCAGCCTTGTTGACCTTGACCCCGCGTATCGCGTCTACTCGGAGCCAGAACCCGGCAAGACTCCTCCGGCACCGGTGGATCTTCCGCGTGGCGTGGACCGCGTCCGCGCGCTCTTCGAGGAACTGGAACCCGGCAGCGGACCTGCGCTGGACCGCTATATCGCCTCCGCCAAGCGCACCACCGACATCGCCGAGCGACGATTCCTCTACAACCCGTTCAAGCGGCTGAACAACCTGGCAGTGCCAGAGGTGCTCAAATCCGCTCCGGAGCTCGCCAGGCTTCTGCTCACCTCCCTGGAGCGCTATGTCGAACGGCGCTTCACTCACCCGGTGATCCGCCAGATCCTCGGCTATCCCGCAGTGTTCCTGGGCACCCGACCCCAGGACGCACCTGCGATGTATCACCTCATGAGTGCGCTGGACCTCGAAGATGGGGTCAGGTACCCGATGGGTGGATTCTGGGAGGTCATTGCGAGCTTCCGACGGCTGGCCGAGGGGGCCGGTGCGCGGATCGTCACCGGCGCAGAGGTCACCGAGATCATGACTGAACCCGGGCGTCGTCGTCGTTTTGGGGCTGGGCCCAAACGGGTCGCGACTGGGGTGCGCTGGCGCGATGAGCAGGGTCATGTCCACACCGAAGAGGCCGATCATGTGGTCTCGGCTGCGGATCTGCATCACACCGAGACAGCGCTGCTCTCCGAGGCGGACCGCAGCTACCCGGAGTCCTGGTGGGAGAAGGTCACCAGCGGCCCCGGTGCGGTGCTGGTGATGCTCGGTGTCCGCGGTGAGCTGCCCGAGCTGGCTCACCATTCGCTGTTCTTCACCCGAGACTGGACCGCGAACTTTGAGTCCATCTTCGGCAAGTCCCCGCAGGTTCCCACACCGGCTTCCAGCTATGTCTGCCGGGCAAGTGCCAGCGAACCAGGTCTGGCTCCTGAGGGTCACGAGAACCTCTTCGTGCTGATTCCTGTGCCTGCAGATGTCTCGCTGGGCCATGGCGGCCGCGACGGCGCTGGGGATCCGACCGTGGAGGCCGTGGCCCAGGCCGGTATCGAACAGATCGCCGCGTGGACGGGGATCGAGGACTTCGAGGAGCGCATCGTGCTGCGTCAGACGGTGGGTCCTGCCGACTTCGCCACTGACTATCATTCCTGGCGCGGCTCGGTGCTGGGCCAGGCGCATACGCTGCGGCAGAGCGCGATGTTCCGTCCGCAGAACGTCTCTCCCACGGTGGAAGGCCTCTACCACGCCGGAGGCACGGTGGCCCCGGGCATCGGAGTGCCGATGTGTCTGATCAGCGCCGAACTGGTGCTCAAACATATGCGTCGAGATTTCAGCGCCGGCCCGCTGCCCACTGGGAGCTGAGCGTGTCCTTCCTGTACCTGATCGGGCTGCTGGTCTCCAGCGCGTGCATGCTCCTGATCGACCACCGCTTCAAGCTCTTCTTCTTCCGCGATCCGATCGCCGCCTCAGTGGTGACCCTTATCGGCCTCGTCTTCTTCCTGCTCTGGGACGCGGCGGGGATCTTCATGGGGATCTTCCTGATGGGCGAGAGCAGCTACGTCACCGGGATCGTCGTGGCCCCGGAGATGCCTCTGGAGGAGCTGTTCTTCCTGACGTTTTTGAGCGCCTGCACGATGATCATCTACACCGGAGCCGCCAAGTTCTTGAGCAGACGAGCCGAGACGAGCCCAGCTGGCGTCGGAGGGATTCGATGATGGCCTATATGTGGCTGAGCCTGGCATTCATGGTGCCCGCTGTCATCGCCGGGGTGCTGCTGCGCCGTCGGATCCACTGGAGCGCGGTGGCGCTGACGACCCTTGTGCTGCTGGTCCTGACCGCGGTCTTCGACAATGTCATCATCGGTCTGGACATCGTGCGGTATGGCCATGACCAGCTGCTCGGTGTCTATCTCGGCCTGGCGCCGATAGAGGACTTCAGCTATCCGCTGGCAGGAGTGCTCCTGCTGCCGGCCGTATGGCATCTGCTGCGCAGACGGCGCAGTGTGACCGCGCGTCACACCGCAGAGCGGGCGCAGGCATGAATCTGATCTCCCAACTCGTGCTGTCCTCACGCCCCTTCAGCTGGGTCAATACCGCCTTCCCCTTTGCCGCCGCATACCTCTTCGCCACCCGGGAGATCGACTGGGTGCTCATCCTGGGCACCCTGTTCTTCCTGGTCCCCTATAACGTGGCCATGTACGGGATCAACGATGTCTTCGACTACCCCTCTGATCTGCGAAATCCCCGCAAGGGCGGTATCGAGGGCGCGCTTCTGGCACCACGACTGCATCCGGCGGTGCTGTGGATCTCCGCGCTGAGCACGCTGCCCATCGCGCTGGTCCTGATGCTCGCGGGATCGGCATTCACCTGGGCGGCGATGCTCGTGAGCATCTTCGCCGTGGCGGCATACTCCGTGCCGGTGCTGCGGTTCAAGGAACGGCCCTTCGTGGACTCGCTGACCTCCAGCACCCACTTCGTGAGCCCTGCAGTGGTCGGATTCGCCCTGGCCTACGATCGTGTCGGCTTCGAACCAGGCACCACCGTGCTGCTGATCCTCGCGGCGTTCTTCCTCTGGGGCATGGCAGCTCACGCCTTCGGAGCCGTGCAGGATGTGCTGCCCGACCGTGAGGGTGACATCGCCTCCGTGGCCACGGCGCTTGGTGCCCGTTTCACCGTTCGAATGGCTGTGCTGCTCTGGGCCGCGGCCGGAGTGCTGCTCCTGCTTGGACCCTGGCCGACCCCGCTCACCGCCGCGCTCGTGCTGCCGTACATAGCGATCTCGCTGCCCTGGTGGAATGTCACCGATGAGACCTCTGCCGCGGTCAACGCCGCCTGGCGGAAGTTCATCTGGCTCAACTACGGGTGCGGATTCCTGGCCACGATGGTCATGATCTTTGTCTGGTAGCTAGCACGAGACAGTTCAGCGGGAGGCTGCTCAGCGAGAGGCGTTGACCATCCAGTTGACGCCGAATTTGTCCCGCAGCGTGCCGAAGGTATCGCCCCAGGGCGAGGGCGCCAAGGGCTCAATGATCTCGGCTCCCTCGGAGAGCTTCGCCCACCACTGCTCCAGAGTCTTGTGCTCGGCCTCGTCCGGGGCGCTGTTGCTCAGCGAGACGGTCCCGAGTTCAGCAGGCATACCCGGTGGAGCGTCAGCTGCCATGAGGTGAACGCCATTGTCGATATAGAGCGAGCCATGCATGATCAGGTCATTATTCTCATCATCGGTGCCCATGCCCTCGGCATAGGTCATCATGCCGAGCTCTCCGGCGAACACCGTGTGATAGAACTCCAACGCGCTTCGGGCGGTTCCAGCGAACTGGAGATACGGGGTCATGCCAATGGTCATGGAGAACCTTCCTCACCGGGGTGCTCGGGGCACCTTCCTCAGGTTGACGGGCTCATTCTTACCTGGGGTTCGCCTGAAACGGAAGGGTCACAGGCCGCTCCGGGATTGGTTCTGCGGTGTCAGCTCTCCAGTTGGCGGATGACTCGCGCGGGATTGCCCACTGCCACGCAGTTCGCGGGAATGTCGCGGGTCACCACAGATCCTGCTCCGATGACGGAGTTGCGACCGATGGTGACTCCGGGGCAGACGATGACGCCGCCGCCCAGCCACACATTGTCTTCCAGCGTGATCGGCTCCGCGGATTCCCACTTCTGCCGCCGCGGTCCTGGCTCCAGGGGATGGATGGGGGTCAGCAGCTGCACATTGGGACCGAGCAGGCAGTCGGCTCCGATCCGGATAGGGGCGACGTCCAGGGCCACCAGGCCGGTGTTGATGAAGGTGCGATCACCGATAGCGATATGAGCGCCGTAGTCCACCGAGAGCGGAGGACGGATCGCCACATCCTCGCCGAGCTCACCGATCAGCTGCGACAGCAGTGCGGCGGCTTCGGCGTCCTCGCCCTGCGCTGCAAGCTGGCTGTAGCGGTGAGAGAGCTGATGGGCAGCGAAGGCCTTATCAAGGATCTCGTCATCCGCCCTGTACCAGTGGCCGCCCCGCAGACGCTGATACTGGGTCCGGTGGTCATCGGCGAAAGCTCCATGATCCATGGGGCGACTATTTGCCGAACTGTGTGGCCAGCTGAGAAGCCAGACCGGTGTAGTCGGCGGGGGTCAGCGCCGCAAGACGTGCTTCGGCGGCCTGGCTGAGCCCTAGACCGCTGACGAACTCCTGAAGCTTCACGGAGTCCACACGGCGGCCGCGGGTCAGTTCCTTGAGCCGCTCATAAGGGTTGGTCATACCCTCGGTGCCGGCCACTGCCTCGGCTCGCATCACCGTCTGGATGGCTTCCCCGAGGACCTCCCAGTTGGCATCGAGATCCGCTGCGATGGCATCTGCCGCGACGTCGAGCTGTTTCAGTCCCTTGGTCACATTGCTCAGGGCGAGCACCGAATGACCCATGGCGGTGCCGATATTGCGCTGGCCTGAAGAGTCGGTGAGGTCGCGCTGCCAGCGGGACTCCACCAGCGTGGAGCCCAGGGCATCGAGCAGCGCGTTGGAGATCTCCAGGTTCGCCTCGGCGTTCTCGAAGCGGATCGGGTTGACCTTATGCGGCATGGTGGAGGAGCCGGTGGCGCCCGCCACGGGAATCTGGCGGAAGAAGCCGATGGAGATGTAGCTCCAGACGTCCACGCACAGACCGTGCAGGATCCGGTTGAAGCGGGCCATATCGGCGTAGAGCTCGGCCTGGTAGTCGTGGGATTCGATCTGCGTGGTCAGTGGGTTGAAGGTCAGTCCCAGCTTCTCCACGAAGCGCTGCGCGAGGCCGGGCCAGTCTGCCTCCGGCGCTGCGGCCAGGTGTGCCGCATAGGTGCCCGTGGCCCCGTTGATCTTGCCGAGGAACTCCTGGGACTCGATCCGGCGCAGCTGACGGCGCAGGCGGTGGACGAAGACCGCAATCTCCTTGCCCAGCGTGGTGGGGGTGGCTGGCTGCCCGTGGGTGCGCGAGAGCATCGGCACCTCGGCGGCCTCCTGGGCGAGCTCGGCAAGTCCCTCCAGTGCGGTCTCGGCCTCCGGGAGCCAGACCTGGGCCACGGCGTCGCGGATGCCCACGGCATAGGAGAGGTTGTTGATGTCTTCGCTGGTGCAGGCGAAATGGACGAGCGGGGTCAGCTCGCTCAGGCCCAGTCCCTCAAGGCGGCGGACGATGAAGTACTCCACTGCTTTGACGTCGTGGAGAGTCTCGGACTCGATGGCCGCGAGCTCGGCAAGCTCTGCCGAACCGAAATCGGTGACGATCTGACGCAGGCCGCGAAGCTGCTCATCGCTGAGCCGGGGAAGTCCTGAAAGAACCTGCTCCTGGCACAGGTGGATGAACCATTCGACCTCCACGTGCAGTCGATTGCGATTCAGTGCGGCCTCGGAGAGGTGGTCCACCAGCGGCGCGACGGCTCCCCGGTAGCGCCCGTCCAGGGCGCCCAGTGCGATCTGCGGCTGCGCATCGGCAAGCCTGACACGGTCCTGATTCTCGGAGAGCGCAGGGGTGACATCAGTGGAGTTGGCCATGGCCCGATTCTTTCACGAGTTTTCCCCAGATCTGCGTAGCCGACGACGCCGAGCGCGCGACTCCACTGCGGCGTACCACGGGCGGCATCGGGTGCCGCGGCTGAATAGATTGTGCTTTTCCAGCACCATTCCCCAGCACTATTCCCCATCCCAGCCCACCGAGAGGAAGCCGAGTCGTGATCTTCGGACGAGCTGCACAGCAGCTTGAGGCAGCTGCCGCGCAGTACGAGCAGGCCGGCAGCAGACTGGATGCCGTGGCGCTGCGCTCGCAGGACTGCATCGCGGCGATCTTCACGGGCCAGGAGTCCGTGCAGTGGACCTCAGCTGCAGGGCAGGCCTTCGTCGCGCTGACGTTCAACCATGTGGAATCTGCACGGCAGCGGCAGGAGTCCGTTCAGCAGCTTGCTTCGGCTGCTCGGATGATCGCGGCGGATCTGCGTGAAAGCGCGTATCAGGCGCGAATGCTCGAGGCGGTGCTCACTGCCGCCAGCGGAATCCCCGCCGCGGCCGCGGGTGACCTGGCCGCAGATGACGCTGCTCGGGAGGCCCTGCTGCGAAGTGCCCGCAGCGCGACTGAGAGTGCGCCGGACTTCCTGCGATTCCTCACCGACCATGGCGGTCCGAGAGTACTGGCCAGACTGCAGAGTCCGGGAAGCTGAGTCGATCGCGATGTATGTACTTCGCCCGGATCACTTTGGCCAACCGGAGGAACGGGGCTTCAGTGTGACTGCCTTCGGGGGTCCCAGTCAGGTCAATGTCGTCCTCGAGTCGCTTCAGATCGCCGCTTCGGGGTTGACCGAGGCATCGATCATTGCTGAAGGGCAACAGCACGCGCTGATCGGCATCGGCGCGGAGCTCTTCGAGAATTTCGCCGGGGTGGCGCTGCACTGGCGGATCCCGGTTTTTGGGGCGCAACTCGGCATCGATACCGCGCAAGCGGCCATGGGGTCCTGGGCCATGGAGAAGACAGCCACCGCGGTCGAGCGCGCGCATGAGAGCTATCGCGACACCGAAGCGCTGCTGATGCGCTGGTTCGGAGCTGGTCGGCAGCTTTCGCAGTATCCAGAGATCTATCCACATCTGATGAACCCACAGGGGGACAAGGCGCTGGCTGATGCCTGGGCACGGACAGCACTGGTGAACCTCGGACATGGGGCAACTGTGTTGTTCGCCCTCCTTGCCCGGAAGCAGCCGACCTTGCGAGCCTCTGGTGAGGCCGCTGGGTTGGTGGGCCAGGCGGTGATGGAGAAAGCGCGCCGGATCTCCAGGGAAAGCACGCAGAGTCTGAGCCCACAGACCCACCGCCTCGAGGCCAGAAGCACTGACCAGCTCTCGGATTACCTCGACGCCCACGCCGAGGTGGCCGAGCTGGGAGACTTCAGCATCTCTTCAGGACCAGGACCAGAAGAAGGCCAGCGAACCCGTCAGCATGTCATCCATATACCCGGCCTCGAGCTGCCCGAGGGGTTGGAGGAGTTGGATCGCGAGGACATTGCCAGCGGAGAACTTGATCTCGGTTCCGGACGTGGCGTGAACAGCCTGCTCGACGCGGTCACGAATGATTCAATGCACCTTCAGAGCGTGATCGATGACGCTCTGGTCGAAGCCGGGGCGCAGCCAGGCGATGAGCTGGTGATCTCTGGGTACTCCCTTGGCGGACTGCATGCCCTCAACATCGCAGCAGGTGGCGCACTGGCTCGCAAGTACAAGATCTCAGACGTGGTGACGGTGGCGAGTCCTGGCCGCTCCGGACCCACGCAGCCCGGGGTCAGGACCACGAGCTTCTCCGACGTCAATGACCCGGTGCCTCGACTGATGAGCGATCAGAGCCAGCTCTCGGCTGACCGTGTAGAGATCAGCTATGAGTATCAGAACCCTGATGGGGAGGCAGGCAGCATCTTCGGACAGAGCCACAGCTACGAGCACAACACGGAGGCGATACGAAAGCTCGAGGAGACCGCCTCGACTCATCTCGATGAGGGGCAGCTGGAGCATCTGCGCCAGCTCACCGCGAGCCTGAACCGCGAGCATCAGGCCACCGTGTACTCCACGTACTGGGACTCACCAGGGATCGAGGAGCTTGAGGAACTGATCGCCGAGCTCGCGCGTCTGGGGGATCAGCCTGAGATGGAGACCCGGTCGCTGACCCACTCGGGGATAGCGGCAGAGCATGCGCCCCTGGCTGGACGGGATGAAAGCTCCCCGCTAGGAGTCCAGCGGCCGCAGGATGAAGCGGTTCAGCAGCGCTGAGACCAGGGCAACCACCAGGGCGCCCAGGATGGCGCTCCAGAAGAAGTCCTCCACGACCAGCTGCACCGGCACCCAGGAGGTGAGCCATGCCGTGAGGACCAGCATTCCCGCGTTGATCACCACGGCGAAGAGCCCGAGGGTCAAACAGGTGATCGGGAGTGAGAGCAGCGAAATGATGGGCTTGATGATGACATTCACCAGGCCGAACACGGCACCCACAAAGAGGAAGGAGAGCACTGTCGCGCCGGTGCCCTCTTCGGCACCATCCATATAGATGCCAGGGATGATGAACGCGGCCGCAGCAAGGGCCAGGGCATTCAAAATAATTGCCAGTAGGATTCTCACGATGACTATGTTCTCACGCGCCGGGTCGATCACCCCAAGGGAAAGTGTCAGCCGACTCCCCGCATACGCGGCGGGGAAACCCCCACGGCCGGCAGAAGGTCTGACGCCCTTCAAACTCTCCTCCAATGAGAACCCGCTGGGACCGGTTCCTGCGGTCACGGAGGCTCTGGCTCAGATCGACACCCTGCACCGTTATCCGAACCCGAGCGCCGAAGCGCTGCGCGCCGGACTCGCGACGATCCTGGACGTGCCCAGCGAGGACATCGTGGCGGGGACCGGAAGCCTCGGTGCGCTGACCCAGATCATCAACGCCTTCGCAGGGTCCAACAGCGATGGCACCCAGGATGAGGTCATCTACGCCTGGCGATCCTTCGAGGCGTATCCGATCGTGGTGCGAACGGCGGGAGCCAAGGACGTCACCGTGCCGGTGGCATCCGACGGGCGCCATGACCTGGACGCAATGGAAGCGGCCATCACCCCGCAGACCAAGGTCATCCTGCTGTGCACGCCCAATAATCCGACCGGCCCAGCACTCACGCACAGCGAGGTTGAAGCCTTCCTCGCCAAAGTGCCCAGCGACGTCGTCGTGGTCATCGATGAGGCGTACCAGGAATTCGTCCGTACCCCGGATCGGCTCGATGCGCTCTCCCTCTACCGCAAGCACCCCAATGTTGCTGTGCTGCGCACGTTCTCCAAGGCGCATGGTCTGGCGAGCCTCCGGGTGGGCTACTCCATCGCCTCCCAGGACATCACGGCCCACCTGCGCCTCGTCGCAGTGCCGTTCGGTGTCTCCACGCTGGCAGAGACTGCGGCCCTAGTCTCCCTCGAACATCTGGATGAGGTCGACGGACGCGTCGACTCCCTGGTCGCCGAGCGGCAACGGGTCAGTGCTGCGCTGGCCGAGGCCGGTTGGGAGATTCCTGAGACTCAGGGCAACTTCGTCTGGCTGCCGCTGGGGGAGTCCGCCGTGGACTTCGCGGAGCAGGCAGGTGTGCAGGCTCTCGCTGTGCGTGCCTTCGCCGGGGAGGGTGTTCGCGTCACGATTGGTGAGGTCGAGGCCAATGATCGTTTCATCGAGTTGTGCCGGACCTACAGAATCGACGATTGAGTCCAGCTGACACAATGAACGGTGGTCATCCTCATCTGCGAGGCGACCATCAGCGGCGCCACCGGAGAGGATCACACCGTGCAACCACAAGAGGTGCAGCCCATACAGCTGCTCACCCCGGACGGAAAGCTCGCTGAGAACGAGGTCTACAGCCCCTATATCGCCTCGCTGAGCGCCGAGAAGCTGCGTGAGCTCTACCGCCATATGGCCATGGAGCGTCGGCTCGACGCCGAAGCCACCTCGCTGCAGCGCCAGGGTCAGCTCGCACTGTGGGCGCCCGCGCTCGGTCAGGAAGCAGCCCAGGTCGGCACTGTTGCGGCACTGAAGTCCTCGGATATGGTCTTCCCGACCTACCGTGAGCACGCCATGGCGCTCTACCGCGGGATCTCCCCGGCGGAGCTGCTGACCACCTTCCGCGCCACCCGCCACTCCGGCTGGGATCCGCGCCAACACAACTTCCAGGTCTACACCCTCGTGCTCGCGGCGCAGACCCTGCATGCCGCCGGTTGGGCAATGGGCATCAACCAGGACCTGCGCATGGGAAGTGTTCCGCGTGATCGCGCGGAGGACGAGATCGTCGTCGCCTGTATCGGAGACGGCGCCACCAGTGAGGGTGATGTCCACGAATCTATGGTCTTTGCCAGCTCCTACGAGCTGCCGCTGCTCTACTTCATCCAGAACAACCACTGGGCGATCTCAGTGCCCACACGTACCCAGTCACGTGGTCCACTGGTGAACCGCGCGCTCGGCTATGGCTTCGAAGGTGTCCGGGTGGACGGCAATGACGTCCTTGCCAGCTATGCCGTGGCCTCGAAGCTCTCCGGAGATATTCGCGCGGGCAAGGGGCCCAAGCTGATCGAATCCGTCACCTACCGGATGGGCGCGCACACCACTGCTGATGACCCCACCAAGTACCGCAGCTCCGAGGAGCTTGAGCTCTGGCAGTCGCGTGATCCGATCTCACGCTATCGGACCTGGCTGAGCTCCACGGGGGACGCAGATGAGTCCTATTTCGAAGAGATCGACGCCGAGGCCAAAGACATGGCGGCCGATATGCGAAAAGCTGTGCTCGCCCTGGAGCCGATCGACCTCGAGCGGGTATTCGACACCGTCTACTCCGAGCCACACCGGCAGGTGCAGAACGAGAAGGCCTGGCTCAAGGACTATGAGGCAGGATTCGCGGAAGACCAGAACTCAGGGGAAGCGGGCACCGCACGATGAGCGCGATCAAAGAGATGCCACTCGCCAAAGCGATCACCGCAGCCCTGCGCGATGAGCTGGCAGCGGACCAGAAGACGCTGCTGATCGGTGAGGATATCGGGGCACTCGGCGGAGTGTTCCGAGTGACCGACGGGCTCCAGGCAGAGTTCGGTACCCACCGAGTCATTGATTCACCGCTGGCCGAATCCGGGATCATCGGTGCGTGCATCGGTATGGCAATGCGCGGGTACCGCCCAGTGGCCGAGATCCAGTTCGACGGTTTTGTCTTCCCCGGCTTCAATCAGATCACCACGCAGCTCGCCAAGATGCACAGCCGCACGGATGGCAACATCAAGGTGCCGGTCACCATTCGGCTGCCCTATGGCGGACACGTCGGTTCGGTGGAGCACCATTCGGAATCCCCTGAGGCGCTCTTCGCCCATACCGCGGGACTGCGGATCGTCGCCCCCTCAAGCCCGCAGGATGCGTACTGGATGACGCGCCAGGCGATCGTCAGTGATGACCCGGTGATCATCCTGGAGCCGAAGCGACGCTACTGGCTCAAGGGTGAGGTGGATATGGAGAATCCTGCACCGGACGCCTCCCGCGCTCAGGTGCTGCGCGAGGGCACCGACGCGACCATCGCCACCTACGGCCCGCTGGTTCCAGTGGCCCTTGCGGCAGCTGAAGCCGCGCGCGCCGATCACCGCAGCATCGAGGTGGTGGATATTCGGTCCATCAGCCCGCTCGATGATGAGACCATCGCACGTTCCGCTGCCAAGACTCAGCGGCTGATCGTGGCTCACGAGGCTCCGACCTTCGGTGGAATCGGTGGCGAGATTGCCGCGCGGGTCGCGGAACGCGCCTACCACCGGCTGCTGGCCCCGGTGCTCAGGGTGGGTGGATTCCATATGCCGTATCCACCTTCGGCCCAGGAGCACCGGTACCTTCCCGATATCGACCGCATGCTTGAAGCCGTTGAACGCAGCTTCAGCTACCAAAGGGGTGCGTGAGCATGGCTGAGACTTTCAACCTTCCCGACGTCGGAGAAGGCCTGACCGAGGCCGAGATCGTCACCTGGCGCACCTCCGTGGGCGCAACGGTGGAGGTCAACGACGTCGTGGTCGAGATCGAGACCGCGAAGTCGCTTGTGGAGCTGCCGGTTCCCTTTGCCGGAGTGGTCACCGAACTTCTGGCACGCGAGGGCGAGACTCTTGAGGTGGGAGCCCCGCTGATTCGGATCGCGGCCGAGGGGGAGGACGTCCCCGAGGCGGGGCCGTCCACTGAGGCGCCGCAGGAGGCCGAGCCCGCACCGGAGCCTGCAGAGAAGTCCGGACGCAGGTCCGGGCGGGGCAAGAAGGCCGCCGCTGAGAAGGCCGCCTCAGAGAAAGCTGCCGCCGAGAGCGCTGCGATCGCGGGAAGCTCCACCGAGAACAATGCACTCGTGGGCTCCGGGCCAAAGGCTGACCCGACCACTCGACGTCGTCGTACGCGTTCCACCGCACCTGACCTGATCGATACAGACGGCATGGACATCGCCGCGCCGGCGGCTCCTGCGGGGGCATACACCGATATAGCAGACATCGTTGCGCGCGCGAGCCCCCCAGTGCGTGCCCTGGCCAAGCGCCTAGGTGTCGCCGTCTGGGAACTCGTAGGGTCTGGTCGAAACGGACAGATCACCCGAGACGATGTGGAACGTCAGGCTCAGCAGAAGCGTGAGCAGCGAGCCTCGGGCCAGACCCCGGCTTCGGGAGCACCAGCTCCGTCGCGGCGCAAGACCACCCCGGCCGAAGAGGGACTGCTCTACGAAGGTCCGCGGGAGAACAACGTTCAGGTGCGTGGGGTGCGGAAGGCCACAGCACGCAATGTGACTGCCTCAGCCACCACGATCCCGCATGTCTCGGTCTTCAAAGAAGTCGACGTGACCCGCACGATGGAACTGCGGCTCGCGCTGAAGAATGACCCCTCATATGCGGGTCTGAGCGTGTCTCCCATGCTCTTTGCCGCCAAGGCGATCATCTGGGCCGCGCGACGCAATCCGCAGATCAATGCCACCTGGCATGACACCTATTACACGCTGAAGAACTATCTGAACCTCGGGATCGCGGCCGCGACTCCGCGAGGCCTGGTGGTGCCGGTGATCCATGAGGCGCATGCGTTCAACACCCGTGGTCTCGCGGCCGCCATCACCCAGCTGACCATCGACGCCCGAGAGGGCCGGACGACGCCGGGGGAGATGCAGGGCGGGACGGTGTCGATCACCAATATCGGCACACTGGGGCTCGACAGCGGCACTCCGATACTGCCTCCAGGTCAGGCCGCCATCGTGGCGCTTGGTGCCGTGCGCAAGAAGCCGTGGGTGGTCGAGGGTCAGATCGTTCCCCGTGACGTCATGGTCATCGGCGGATCCTTCGATCACCGGCTCATCGATGGAGACCTTGCGGGCCGGTTCATCTCGGATGTCGCTGCAGTGATGGAACAGCCAGGGCTGCTCATCGATTGATGCTCTGCGGTGGACCCGCTGCTAGAACGTGACTTCGCGAATCTCCAGCGGAGTCTCAACGGGAGCGAGTCCGAGCGTCTCCGCGAGCGGCTGACCGTCGAGGTTGACTTCGCTGAAGGTTGCGCCGGTGGCGACCCTCGCCGTGGTCTCGATCTGAGTCAGGATCTGCCAGGACTCACATTCGCTCGTGGTCGTGGGCTGGCCGCTCAATTCCACGGTCACAGTCTCATCTTCGAGCTCCACGGACTCCACACTGAGCTCGTCTGAGGCGGAGAGTGGGTTGGAGAAGGCCGGATCGCCATGGGAGTACAGCTCATCGCTGATGAGATATTCCAGTGCCGCAACGGCTGGTTCCTCGGTGAGCATCGGGACCGACTGGATGACGGAGATCGTATCTCCGCAGCCGAAGGTCTCAGTGCGAGCGACCTCGATCTCCTGTTCCTGGGTATTCTCCGGATCCTGCACCACGGGGCTGAGCATCGCCAGCGGGAGCCTGACCGTGTCATCACCGTCAACCTCTGGCTGCGGTATGGCATTGCTCGGCGCTTCGGCCTCTTCCGTCTCTGTGTCCGCCGGTCCACAACCGGCGAGCAGCACGGTGAGCGCGAGGCAGGCGGCAACTGCGCGGGTTCGGCGCAGGTCGGACCGAGTGGAAGTCATGGCAACAGGATAGAAGCTGCACCGGCGCATACCGAATCCACGGCTGAGTGCCGACGCTGCGAGGATCGGACCTATTCGCACCGCCGGGGGCCCTTGCGGGCGGAAGGCGTGAAACGGGGGTGGCCTTCCGCCCGCAGAATGGGAGGGAAACCGGGTGTCGACTGGGGCGATTGCCGATCACCGGGCCAGCAGATCCCTCCCACCGGGCAACGCCGGCCAGGAGTAAACGGGGGCTCCTGAAACCGCGTCCGGGGAAAAGCTCCAAGCGATGTATTTCAAACTTGAAGTTCTACCGAAACCTATATTGGGTCCCGATCCTGGCAAAGTCAACACCCTTTCGGTGTGGATCACGCCGAAATCTCCACATGACTGCGCGCATCAGTGTATGGCGGGCCGCGACTTCCGGCCCCAGACTGAGCCGACGCTTCCGGTAGGCTGGGGATCATGCCCATCCGGAACCGTCGCGCCGCTGCGCTTCCCGCAAAACTGTCCCGCTCCTGGCTGCTCATCAATGCAGCGAGGGAAGAGGATTTCGCCCCTGGGCTCGCAAGCGAAGCAGATTCGGTGATCTTCGATCTTGAGGCCTCTGTGCCCGATGACGGCAAGGTCGCCGCCAGGGAAGCCGTGCTTCGAGCGCTCAACGGAGGCATGACCGCCTGGGTGCGGGTCAGCCCCAGCACCTCAGAGCACTGGGAGGATGACCTCACGGCACTCTCACGTGCGGAGGGGCTCCGCGGGGTGATGCTCGCGGAGACGGAACATCCCGAGCAGGTCACCTACACAGCGATGCGCCTGCGGGCCGGAACACCGGTCATCGCGCTGGTCGAATCCGCCCTCGGCGTCGAGAATGCGACGCAGATCGCCTCCGCTCCGGGAACGTTCCGCCTCGCCTTCGGGACCAATGACTTCCGCAAAGACGTGGGCGTCTCAGCCGACCCCATGGCGTTGGCCTATGCGCGCTCCCGTCTGGTGATCGCCTCCCGCGTGGGTGGACTGCCGGGAGCCATCGACGGTCCGACGGCGGTGGATGCGGATCCGCAGCAGACCGCCGAGGCATGCATGGTCACCGCGAGCATGGGAATGACAGGCAAGCTCTCGCTCAACAGGGCGCAGGTCGAGCACATCAACACAGGCCTCGCTCCATCCGCGGACGAGCTGAACTGGGCCCGAGAGCTCATCGAGGCGCATGAGGCAGGCAGCTCCATCGGCGATGGCTCCTACCTCCCGCGGCTGGCCCGCGCGCAGAAGATCGCCTCGCTGGCTGACTCCTACGGACTCTGGAACGCATAGCCTTCTCCCTGCTACACCCATGACACTGCTGTTTGGGTGCACCACCACTGCGGTGTAATCTCTGTCACATGGGCAGGGAGACGTACACCGGCGATGTGGCCTTTGAGCTGCGCGGACACCTCGGAATCATCACGCTGAACCGGCCTCATGCGGTCAATGCCCTCACGCAGCTGATGTGCGAGTGTCTGCTGGTGCAGCTCCAGGACTGGGCGGTCGACGACGCAGTCACCCAGGTGCTCATCCGTGGCGCCGGGGACCGAGGGCTGTGTGCCGGTGGTGACGTCGCCAGCCTCTACCAGGAGATGGTGGCGCTCCAGGACCGCGACGGCGGTGGAATCCTGCCAGAGGGCGCGCCCGGCTATGCGGCAGAGTTCTCCAGCGAGTCATTCCTTGCCACGGAGTATGCGCTCAACCTCACTATCGCCCAGTACCCCAAACCTTTTATCGCGCTCATGGATGGTCTGGTGCTTGGCGGCGGCATCGGAGTCTCGGCACACGGCTCCCACCGGCTCGTCACACAACGCACCCGAGCGGGTATGCCGGAGACGACTATCGGGTTCTCCCCAGACGTGGGAGGAACGTGGCTGTTGGCAAATGCCCCGGGCAGGACGGGACTCCATGCTGGGCTGACCGGCACTCATCTCGATGCTGCTGACACCATCGCCCTGGGCCTAGCCGACAGCCAGGTGGAGAGCGAGGCGCTGCTGGAACTGACTCAGGCACTCAGCCACGCCGCCGTGGACGAGGTCCTTCCAGCTTTCCGTGTCGAGTCACCGGGCTCTGCGCTAGAGCAGTCACGGGAGTGGATCGACTCAGCCTATGCCGCGCCCACGGTTGAGCAGCTCCTGACCCGGCTGGAGGAGTTAGGCCAGACCGAACCCGGGGCCGCCGAGACGGCGCGCGTGCTCCGGAGAAAGTCACCTCTCGCGCTGAAGGTGGCACATCGAGCGATTCTTGCCGCCGAGAAGCTCTCGCTCCCCGAAGCCCTGGACCAGGAGTTCACCATCGCGGTCCACATGCTGCGCTCCCGAGACTTCCGTGAGGGCATCCGTGCGCAGATCATCGACAAGGACCGCTCGCCGCAGTGGTCACCGGCGCGACTTGAGGATGTCAGTGAGGACCTCGTGGAGACCTACTTCACCCCGGTGCCGCACCGGCGACTTGCAAGCCTGCAGCCGAACTGACGTGACCAGTCCCGCCCGTATGGGTGGCTCCGCCTTCCGGGCCTAGGCGAGGACGTCTGCCGTCGCGCGGTGCTCAGCGCCAAGGGCAGCGGCCACCGGGGCATTGGTGATGAAACCCTCGTGGACATTGAGCCCATTCGCCAGATGCGGGTCCTCGCGCATCGCCTGCTTCCATCCCTTATGAGCCAGGGCGAAGATATAACGCAGGGTGGAGTTCGTCAGCGCAGCGGTGGCGGTATGGGGGACCGCGCCCGGCATATTCGCCACGCAGTAGTAGATCTGCTCACCGATGGTGAAGGTCGGATCGGCATGTGTGGTTGGACGGGAGCCCTCGAAGCAGCCACCCTGATCGATGGCGATATCCACGAGAACCGAACCTGGGCGCATTGCCGAAGCCATCTCTCGGGTCACCAGTTTCGGCGCCGTGGCTCCTGGTATGAGGACCGAGCCGATCACGAGGTCTGCCGCGGCGACCTCCTCGGTGAGTGTCAGCGTATTGGATGCCAGCGTGGTCAATCCACGGGCGGAGAGCGCGGAGAGTTCGCGCAGACGTTCGATGTTGAGATCAAGGATGGTCACGTCGGCACCCATGCCCAGCGCGGTCAGTGCCGCCTGTTCCCCGGCCTTGCCGCCACCGATCACCACGACCTTGGCGGGCCGCGCACCGGGAACACCGCCGATGAGCAGGCCTGAACCTCCCTGGGAGTGCATAAGGTGATACGCCCCGACCTGGGGGGCGAGCCGTCCCGCCACTTCGCTCATCGGGGCCAGGAGCGGAAGGCCGTGTGTGCCGGTCACCGTCTCATAGGCGATGGCGGTGACGCCGCGCTCTTGGAGTGCCTGGGCGCATGCAGGTTCTGCGGCAAGGTGGAGATAGGTGAAGAGCACCTGTCCCGCGTGCATCCGCGGGAATTCCTCGGCCTGGGGCTCCTTGACCTTCAAGACGAGCTCGGCCTGGTCCCAGACCGAATCCACGGAGGAAAGAATCTCCGCCCCTGCCAGTTCATACTCCGCATCGCTGAACCCGGAGCCAGTTCCGGCGCCGCTCTGGATCAGGACGCGATGGCCACGAGCAGCCAGGTCGATAGCTCCCGCGGGCGTGAGGGCCACACGGTACTCATTGTTCTTGACTTCGGCGGGGACTCCGATGATCATCTGTTCTCCTCGAGAAAGGGCCGTTCAGGCTGGTCGGTGGGATGAACGTGGCGCCGAGGTGGGGTGATATCGGTCACCTGGGCCAGTCTTTCACGGATCCCTGCGCACAGCGGAGACCTTCAGGGTCAAGTTGGTGTTGAGCCTGGGGCTTCACCCGAGGTCCACTTCTTGAGAGTCTGTATGCTGCGGGAACATCTGCCGCGTCCTGATCCGTAGGCCGGGAGATAGATCTTGGAGATTTTTCAATGGAGCGAGTAGACGGTGCTGGGCCGGAAGGTGAGCCTGCCGCGCCGTCGTCGTCTCCGGGACTCGGCACAGATCTCCTGATCTCCTCGCCCGTGCTCATCCTCGGAGGGCCCTCACCTGCGGCTTCGGAGCTGAGCCAGCGGCTCCGCGGTCTCGACGTCAAGGTCCTGCAGGCCTCAAGCGGCGAGGCGGCGCGGCAGAGTCTGCGTGCAGACGCCCCAGATGTCTTTGTGGTGGATCTGCGTATGAGCCGTCGCGTTGCCGAGGTGGACCGGGTGGTGGAGGAGCTGCGCGCGAGTGTGGATCAGGCTGCGGTGCTGCTGTGGTTCGATGCCGAGGTCGAGCTTGGAGAGGTCCTGGCTGCGGTGCAGCCGCTGGATGACCATATGACCGGTGTGATCGGGGTGGAGGAGTCGTTGCGGCGCCTGCATCTGATGACCGCGAGACTGCCGGCCCGGGCCGAGGGTGAGCGGCTGGTCGTGGGGGATCTGGAGCTGAACACCGCGGCGCGGACCGTGCGAAGAGCGGATCGGGATATCGACCTTTCCGACACTGAGTTCCGCCTGCTGCGGCTGCTCATGCGCCATGCCCGCACGGTGCTGCCCAAGGCGGAGATACTGCAGCAGGTCTGGGAGTACGAGTTCGCCGGACAGGCAAATATCGTCGAGCTCTACATCTCCTATGTGCGCAAGAAGATCGAGGCCGATATGCCGCGGATGATCCACACTGTGCGAGGTGCCGGCTACGTGCTGCGCCCTGCGGATCGTGACCCGAGTGTTACGCAGGAACCGGCACAGTCCCGGTAGGGATATTCGCGCACTTATTACCGACTGGTAGCTTGTGGCACACTGAGCCCATGCATGTGATATTCCGCACCCTGCTCATCCTCCTGCGCGCGCGCCGACGTCCACCCGTGACTCCCTGGGAGTCCTCGGTGGTGAGTCTGCGTGCCCTGCCCACCGACATCGACATCGCTTGGCATATCAATAATGGTCAGTACTTCTCGCTTTTCGATCTGGGGCGCTTTGACCTGATGGCGCGATCCGGGCTGTGGGGACAGATGCGCAAGCGTGGCTGGTCCCCGGTGGTGCAGTCGGAGCAGATCACCTTCCGCCGGTCGGTCACATTCATGACCCGGTTCGAGATCCATACCCGCATGATCGGCTTCGATGAGAAGTGTTTCTACTTCGAGCAGCGCGCAGTGGTCGACGGCGAGGTCTACGTCCGCGCCCATATCGCTGGTCGGCTGCTCTCCTCAGGTGGACCGGTGCCAAACGACGAGATCCTCGCGGCGATCCGCGAGCTGGGCCACGAGGTGCCGGAGGACCTCGGCGTGAGCGAAGAGCTTCAGACCTGGCGGCGAAACTCAGCGTTGCCCTCCGCCCGGAAGCCCGCGCCTAATACCTGGTAAGCCGGTCCCTGCGGGAGGCCAGCGCCACGGCGAAGATCCCGACCAGGATGGACATCATGCCTAGGGCCGCGGCAGCCAGAGTCTGCAGGGAATCTAGCCCTGTAGCGGCGAGGGCAGACTCATCATCTGCCTCAGCGGCAGGGGTGGGACTCTGCTGGAAGCTCGGAAGGGTATAGCCGGGCATGCCTGGGACCGGGGGTCCGCTCGTGACCTCGGTGGGTGTCGACGGCGTGGAGACCCCCACGTTGGGGGATGGTGTGATCGCAGGCTCCTCGGGCAATCCCTGGGTGCCGGTCACTGGGGGCGTGGGTGCGAGGGAGGATGATCCGCCGTCGAGGCTGCTCTGGAGGCCGATATAACAGCGCGCGGAGAGCGTCTCCCCGTCCGGGGTCTGTGCGCGGACAGCAAAGTCATCCTGAGATGATCCCGCTGGCAGCGGAGAAGGTGCCTGATAGTAGAGCACGCCCGCCTCGATCCAGATGGCGGCTCCGGTGAGGCTGGATCCCGCCACGACTCCAGTGAGGTCTCGGCTCATGTCCAATCGGAATGACTCCGTCTGTCCCGCCACAGCGAAGAGCGAGCCGCAGCGGAGGTAGCTTTCTCCGGCTGCAGGGTTTTCTTCCGGAGCCTCGTTCTCTGGAGCCCCATCCTCGGGTGAATCTGCGGGCGCGCCCGGAGTTGACTCGTCTGGGGTCTGTTCCGGCTCGTCTGGCTGATCCGGGGTCTGCTCCGGCTCTTCCGGGGAGAGCGTGGGTGGTGTGGACGGCACTGGCTCGGGAGTCGGTTCTGGTTCTGGGGTTGGCTCTGGCTCGGGGGTCGGCTCTGGAGTCGGTTCGGGTTCTGGGGTTGGCTCCGGTGTGGGAGTCGGCTCCGTAGTTTCGCCGGGGGAGTCCTCGGTGCCTTCCTCGGTGGCACCGTCTTCTCCCTCTGCCGGCGTGGCTTCGGCAGTGGTCTCCGCGGGGGAGTCGGTCTCGCTTGAGCTGGGTTCAGTGGCCGTTGCCGAGCTTGACTGCGTGGGCGCTGGAGCCGAGGCAGTGGCGGAGGCGGGACTCGCTCCGAGAAGCAGCGCTGTGACCAAGAGTCCAGCACCGGCCCAGGACGCGGCAAGATGTTGTCCCCGCTTCATGATGTCCCGCCCCTCATATGCCCCTGCCCGTCAGCGTTTCAGATGGCCGCCGAGTCCTTAGTCCAGCGGCTAGTCTACGACGCGGAACGCGATAGACATAACGATCCGGTAAAGACTCGACGGCGACAGCGACAGTAAAAGCAACACCGGCAACGTCAGCAACACCGTCAATGAAGGCAGTGACGGCCGACCTGTGGATTAGACGATGCGGGTCTCTGGAGATTTCGTCAGCCGCGGGTCGTGCTGTGCGAGATCCCCCAGTACAGAGTCGATGGAGTGCATCGTTGCCTCGTCGAGGGTCACGCCAGCGGCAGCGACATTGGAGGCGATCTGCTCCGGTCGGGAAGCACCGACAAGCGCCGAGGCCACATTGGGGTTCTGCAGGACCCAGGCGACTGCGAGCTGTGCGAGGTTCAACCCGTTCTCCTCCGCGACGGGCTTGAGCTTCTGCACTGCGGTGAGTGTTTCGTCATCCATATAGCGCTCGATGAACTTACCGGCCTCCTTGTCCGAGGCGCGGGAGCCCTGCGGCGCCGGTTCACCTGGGAGATACTTGCCGGTGAGCACGCCCTGAGCAATGGGCGACCAGACGATCTGGGAGATGCCGAGATCTTCGGATGCCGGAATGACCTCGGGCTCGATCACGCGCCAGAGCATGTTGTACTGCGGCTGGTTGCTGATCAGCTGTATGCCGAGTTCCTTGGCCAGGGCATGACCGGCACGAAGCTGGTCGGCGGTCCACTCGGACACTCCGATGTAGAGAGCCTTGCCGGAACGGACGACGTCGGCGAATGCCTGCATGGTCTCTTCCAGCGGCGTCTCGAAGTCGTAGCGGTGGGCTTGATACAGATCCACATAGTCCGTGCCGAGACGGGTCAGTGAGCCGTTGATGGACTCCATGATGTGTTTGCGGGAGAGTCCGGTGTCGTTATGCCCCTTGGGTCCGGTGGGGAAATAGACCTTCGTAAAGATCTCCAGGGACTCACGGCGCTGACCTGCAAGAGCATCGCCCAGAACCTGTTCGGCCACGGTATTGGCGTAGACGTCTGCTGTGTCGAAGGTGGTGATACCGGCGTCGAGCGCTGCATGGACACATGTGGTCGCCACGTCGTTCTCAATCTGCGAACCATGGGTGAGCCAGTTGCCGTAGGTGATCTCTGAGATCTTCAATCCGGAGTTACCGAGGTATCTAAATTCCATGGGCTGAGCCTAACCCGTGGTGCCGATGCGCGGCCATGGATGAGCGAGATGTTCACCTCGTCGCCGACTTATCACTGCGCCTTCGGCTGCGTTGGGTCGGCACGGATCAGCCGGTCTAGGGCCTCCTGCATATGCTCTTGGATCTCCTGCTGCAGGACTGCGTCATCTCCAGAGGCCACGGCATCGGCGATGCGGGTGTGCTCTGCGACCTGAGCCTCGGCGTCGAAATAGGTTCCCTGCAGCGCCGTCATGCACATACGGGTCTCCACCATGAGCGTCTCGTGGACGCGGTGGAGGCGCGGGCTCCCCGCGAGGCTCACCAGCTCCTCGTGAAAGGCGAAATCGGCGTCGGCCAGGGCCTTGAGGTCTCCGGACTTCGCCGCCGCGGCCATGACGCCGGCGCGTTCCCGGAGCTTCTGAGCAGCTGCTTCTGCTGAATCACTATGGGCCAATGCGCGTGCTGCGGCCGTCTCGATCGCTGTTCTGGTGAGGTAGATATCGCGGATCTCATCCTCATCGAGCTCCTTGACGAAGAGCCCGCGGTTGAGCTCGCTGCGGACCAGTCCTTCCTGGACCAGTCGCTGCATGGCCTCGCGCAGCGGGCCCCGACTCACGCCGAACTCGGCAGCCAGACCCGCCTCTGAGAGTTGGGCGCCCGCGGGAAGTCGGCCGTACATGATTCCCTCCCGTAGCTGGCGAGTGATCTGTGCGGACGTGGACTCACGCTGGACTGGTTGAAATCCTGTTGCGGAACTCATGGCATCTCCGGATTGTTGACAATCTTCACAGGTATTCATAGCATAGCCGCACCTCAGTGTGAAAGGTCGGCAGACCGCATCGAGCCCGAGACGACCGATTTCCGGAAGCGCAGGTGGGTATGACGCCAGCATCGCCAAGCAGCACCGACCAGCCGATCATCACTGTGCTGTGTCCTCGTGGGGACGCTCAGGAACTCGAGCGGCCACAGGGCCTGGGAAGCATTGAGAGTCGAGCTGAGGTTCGGTATACCGATGCTGCTGGTCTCGGTGCCGCGCTGGAAGGAGCTCGGGCGCTGTTCCTCTGGGACTTCTTCTCCCCGGCCGTGGAAGAGGCCTGGTCATCCAGTGCGGAGCTCGAATGGATCCACGTGGCCGCAGCAGGGGTGGACTCGCTCATGTTCGATGAGCTGCGCAGCTCCGAGGTGCTTGTCACGAATGCGCAGGGCACCTTTGACCGACCCATCGCCGAATATGTCTTGGCCGCGATATTCGCCCATGCCAAGGACTTCGCCACGAGTCTGCGGCACCAGCGCAATCGAGATTGGGTCCACCGGGAGACCATGCGGGTACAGGGAAGCTCAGCGCTGATCATCGGCACCGGCGCCATCGGCCGAGAGACGGCACGGCTGCTTCGCGCAGTGGGTATCGATGTCACGGGTGCAGGTCGCAGCGCCCGAGAACAGGACCCTGACTTTGGGGCGGTGCTCAAGAGCGCCGAGCTCCCCAGCTACATCGGCAACTTCGATCACGTCATCAACGCCGCACCGTTGACCGCGCAGACCACTGGACTGCTGGGCCCGGAATCCCTGGCAGCAGTGCGGACCGGAGCTCACCTGATCAACATCGGGCGGGGAGAGTCAGTGGATGAGCCCGCGCTGATTCAAGCGCTGGAGATGGGACGGCTCTCCAGGGCCACCCTGGATGTCTTCCACACCGAACCCCTGCCGCAGGACTCGCCGCTCTGGAGCATGGAGACCGTGACCATCTCCGCGCATATGTCGGGGGACGTAGTGGGTTGGCGAGAGGCGCTGGCGGAGCAGTTTGTAGAAAACGCAACACGGTGGCTGGACGGTCAGCCACTGCGAAACCTCGTCGACACCGAAAAGGGATACGTCCCGCGACACTGAACACCCGAGTCACTGAACATCTGAGCGACTGAACATCTGAGCCACTGGAAACTCCAGCTGAGTGTTACCCGTTGAGTCTGCGGACTCCAAAGCATAAGGAGGGGCGCATGGCGCACCTTGCTGAACTGACCGCCGTCGAGCTTCTCGCGGGATACCGCAGCGGAGAATTCACCCCGGTGGACGCCACCGAGGCTGCGCTTGACCGGATCGAGCAGGACAACGGAGCGCTCAACGCGTTCGTGCTGGTCGACGCAGAGTCCGCGCTTGAGTCCGCCCGAGGCTCGGCGAAGCGCTGGGCAGACGGGGAGACCCAGGGACCCGCGGATGGGATTCCGACCTCCATCAAGGACATCTTCCCCACAGTGGGCTGGCCCACTCTGCGCGGAAGTCACCTGATCAACGAATCTGGACCCTGGGACTTCGACGCACCGTGTGTTGCGCGGCTGCGTGAAGCAGGCGCAGTCCTGCTGGGAAAGACTGCCACGCCGGAGTTCGCCTGGAAGGGCACCACCGATTCGCTGCGATTCGGAGCCACCACGAACCCTTGGGATGCCTCGGTCACTGCAGGCGGATCATCCGGTGGTGCAGCGGCGGCTGTGGGTGCGGGAATGGGCCCCTGGGCAGTAGGGACCGACGGTGGCGGTTCGGTCAGAATCCCGGCGGCCTTCACCGGCACCGTGGCCATCAAGGGGACCTACGGCACGGTGCCCATGTACCCCTCGAGCCCCTTCGGCACGCTCGCCCATGCAGGGCCTATGGCTCGTACGGTGACTGACACGGCCCTGCTGCTCGACGTGATCTCCGGATTCGACCCGCGCGACTGGTCTGCGCTGCCCTCACCAGCGCGCCCCTTCTCCGAAGACCTGGCGTCCCTGAATGTGGACTCAGCCTCCCTTGAAGGTGTGCGGATCGCGTATTCACCCACCCTGGGGTTCGGCACCAACGACCCCGAGGTGGAACAGCGGGTGCACGAGGCTGTGGAGGTGCTGGCCTCGCTGGGCGCCCAGGTGGACCAGGTGGATCCGGAGATCGAGGATCCGGTGGAGGCCTTCCATATCCTCTGGTTCACCGGTGCGGCCAAGGTGCTGGAGGCCTATGGGTCAGAGGCCCTGGGACAGATCGACCCGGGGCTGCGAGCCGGAATCGAGAAGTACGCAGACTCGACGGCACTGGACTACCTCACTGCGACAGCTGTGCGGATGGATATGGGAGTCCGGATGGGGTCATTCCACCAGACCTACGATCTGCTGGTGACCCCCACAATGCCGATCCCTGCTTTCGACGCGACACGTCAGGCGCCCGGCGGGTGGCCATCCGATCTATGGACCAGCTGGACGCCGTATACCTATCCGTTCAATATGACCCAGCAGCCTGCGGTCTCGGTGCCCTGCGGACTGACGAGCTCGGGGCTGCCGGTGGGGCTGCAGATCATCGCGGCCAGGACCCAGGATCGGGCCGTGCTGCGAGCGGCCCGAGCCTATGAGATCGCCAGTGGCGAGAAGTTCAGTGCGCCGGTCTCACCGTCCGCGCGGGCCGGCGAAACTGGGCAATAGCCACACCAGTCAGAGTGATCGCCCCGCCGATGATTCCCAGCGGCGGGGGGATCTCGCCGAGGGTGAGTCCCGACATGATCACGACGACGGCGGGGACCGCCAGCGTGCTGGCGGCGACCTTTCCGGTGGGGAAGTGGTTCATCGCGTAGCCCCAGAACCAGAATCCCAGCGCGGTCGGTCCTATCCCCATATAGATCGCACCAAGGATGACCGGGGTGGCTGTGGTCTGCAGTTCCTCTATGGTGACCCCCAGGAAGGGAAGCAGCGCGATCGTGCCTGCGGCGCAGGCCAGCCAGGTGGCGGTCAGCGGATCTGTGTGCCGAAGCGCCACCTTCTGGATCAACATGCCCCCGGCGTAGAGGAAGGCCGCAATCAGCGCGATCCCGAGTCCGATGAGCGCCAGCTGACCAGTGGAGCCCGCCACGGTGATCAGACCGATCCCGCACAGGGACACGACCATGCCCAGGAAGAGTCTGGGAGAGAAGGACTCCTTGAAGAACACCACGGCACCCACCCCGACCATAAGTGGTGCGAGATTGACCACCATGGCAATCGTGCCAGCGTCGATATAGTGCCCGGCGAGGTTGAAGACCAGGGTGTAGAGCGCAAACCAGAGCACCCCGAAGAGCGCCGTCAGACCCAGCGCCGCCCGGGTAGGCAGGGTGATGCGTCCTCGCCGGACCCATAGCAGCAGAACGGTCAGCGTCGCCGCCCCCGCCAGCAGCCGGACCAGGGCCAGCGGACCTGGGGAGAGTTCGCCGGCTGACCAGCGGATCAGCACGAATGACGAGGCCCACATGAGCACTGTGGCAATGATCGCGGCGATGGGAGTTGCCTTGCGGGTCAGTGGAGCAGTCTGGTTCACGCCATGACTGTACCGTCGCTTTGCTCAATCCCCGGGCCCGGGCTATCATTGACAGTCGCAAGCCGTGCTGCGCTGCGCTCATACGTGTCCTCTTGGAGAGAGGGCGTGATGGGTGTGGCGCCGGAAAGCAGCAAGGTTGTTGTGAAGCCTGGATTCCAGAGCACCACATTAAGCACCACCGTCCGTACAGCTTCGCGCTGCACGTATGAGAAGACACTTCGGTTGGATCTCACCCAGCCTGGTCCGTCCTCGCAAGTAACGGTGTCATAGCTGGTGGCGGGACCCAGAATCGGGGGACCGCCCGTATACATTCACGTACTTACGCAAGAGGAGTGATCATGGCAGCACGTTGCCAGGTGACCGGAGTGGGGCCGCAGTTCGGCAACTCAATTTCCCACTCGCATCGGCGCACCAAGCGCCGGTTCGACCCGAACATCCAGAAGAAGCGCTACTGGGTTCCTTCATTGGGACGCAATGTGACGCTGACCTTGTCCGTCAAGGGCATCAAGACCATCGACGTCCGCGGCATCGACGTAGTCGTCGCCGAGCTGATCGAGAAGGGTGAGAAGCTCTAATGGCAAAGGACAAGGACGTACGTCCCATCATCAAGCTGAAGTCGACGGCAGGCACCGGGTTCACCTATGTGACCCGTAAGAACCGCCGCAACAACCCCGACCGCATCGTGCTCAAGAAGTACGACCCGGTCGTTCGTAAGCATGTCGACTTCCGAGAGGAGCGCTGATCATGGCTAAGAAATCCAAGATCGCAAAGAACGAACAGCGCAAGGTCATCGTTGAGCGCTACGCCGAGAAGCGTCTGCAGCTCAAGAAGACCCTGGTTGACCCGAACGCCTCCGATGAAGACCGCGAAGCAGCACGCGTGGGTCTGCAGAAGCTTCCTCGCGATGCTTCTCCGATCCGCGTGCGCAACCGCGACTCCATCGATGGTCGCCCCCGCGGCACCTTCCAGAAGTTCGGTATCTCACGTATCCGCTTCCGCGATATGGCTCACAAGGGTGAGCTTCCCGGTATCACCAAGTCCTCTTGGTAGTCACTGGTCGCTGAAGTAAGTTCCCAAGTCAGGGGTGGGTCGCCTTCGGGCGTCCCACCCCTGACTGGTTCTGCTGTAGATTAGGCACAGAGCTTTTCGCGAGAAGAGCTCTCATAAAGACCGCCACCCGTGCGGAGGCCGCTGTTCCTCACCCCCTGGAGGAATAGCGTCAGGCCTCTCACGGGTGGTTTTTTGTTCACAGTCCCGCCGCGGCACATATACCGGGCCCCGGGACACATAAAAAAGTGTTCGCGGAGCGGAAAACACGGCGCTCTAGCCCCGAATTACGCGGTTCTATGCAGGTTCGACCGGCACTGCGTGGTAAATTTCCGTTCTGAAAGCCCCACGCGGCATAACCCGCGCGCTGCCGGAGAGATTGCATGATCGGTATGCGTACTGGCAATGTCGGGGACTGCCACCGAATACGTCCAGGAGGACACAACATATGGCACTGAACCGTAGCGAGCTCGTCGCAGCAGTCGCAGAGAAGTCCGGAAACTCCCAGGCCGCCGTCAACGGCGTTCTGGACTCAGTCTTCGAGGTCTTCACCGAACAGGTCTCGAAGGGCGAGAAGGTCACCATCCCCGGTTGGTTGGCAGTGGAGCGCACCAAGCGCGCCGCACGCACCGGCCGCAACCCGCAGACCGGCGAGACCATCCAGATCCCGGAGGGCTACTCCGTGAAGCTTTCCGCAGGCTCCAAGCTGAAGGCTGCCGCCACCGGCAAGAAGTAAGCCCAAGCTGTTGACTTCGGCCCCTCGTCCAGATCATGGATGAGGGGCCGAAGTCGTTTCAAGGCGCTCTCTACCCCCGCTTTTTCTACACGGCGTAGAATCATGGGACGTTCCAGCGTTGTGTCCACGCAGGCTGGAGCGACATCCCCGCAGGAAGGTGCAGCAAAATCATGACCGTTCCATTCGTTCTTTCAGCCTCGGCGTCGACTCCCGCCATGAGTGACCTTCCTGCCTGGGCACCTGTGGTCTTCGGCATCGGCAGCCTGCTGGTGCTGACACTGGTGATCGTGTTGGCGCGGCGCAAGATGAATGAGTCCCAGCGCTGGCAGGATGCACGCGACCGCGACGGACGCGACACCAAGGACTTTCCAGACACTGGGGACTCTCCAGACGCTAGGGACTTCCCGGAGTCTCAGGATTTCCCTGGCTCACACGAGCGACCTGGGAAGAACGACGACGCGTGAGCACCCCCGCGCCGACCGTCACCTCATCGAGGCGACCAGCTCAAAGACTATGGACAGCGCCGCTTCCGCTCACCGCGGCCGCGCTGTGCGCGGGCCTGATTGCACTGATCATCAGCGGAGTCCTCACCGGCGTCAACGACCCAGGTGAGATATCCGATCCGGGTCCGGCCACGCGGTGGGGGCTGCCAGTCGCTCGGTTCATCCATCACCTGGCGATGGCCACAGCGGTGTCAGCAGTCATCCTGGCAACAGTCGCAGTGCCTCCCCATACCGGCCCGCGACGACGCAAGAAGCTTGATCAGCACAGCGCCGAGGCCGAGCATCCTGTCTTTACCCGAATCATGCACATCGCAGGGATCGCCAGCGTGGTCTGGACCATCGCCGCCGTAGCTGTCCTGGTGCTGACCTTCTCCTCGCTCTCAGGACTCGAGCTCTCGGCCTCGGACTCCTTCGGCTCGGGATTCTTCGGCTACGTGCAATCCATCGCCACTGGGCAGGCCTGGGCGGCGGTGGTGATCATCGCGGCGGTCTTCGCCACCCTGGTGACCGCTGTCCGCGCCACAGGCGGTCTCTTCGTGGTGGCCATTCTCGGTCTCACAGCGATCCTGCCCATGGCGCTGGTCGGTCACTCATCCTCGGGGGATGATCACTATGCGGCGGTCAATTCCTTGGGGCTGCACCTGCTCGGCGTCGTCGTGTGGGTGGGTGGGCTCGTAGTCCTCGCGCTGCTGGCGCCTGCACTGAGCCGAGAGGCCCGGGAAGCGCGGGCGAAGCCCGCAACGGCCGATGCAGGCACCACAGGTGAGGGTCCTGAACTGACGGAGACGCTGCTGCGTCGGTATTCCACGCTTGCGGGACTCGCGCTGCTGACCGTGGCGGCATCAGGCGTCATCAACGCTGGGCTGCGCATCGAGTCCCTGGGCCAGCTGGTGAGCACCGAGTACGGATTGATGCTCACTGCGAAGCTGATCGCCACAGTGGGACTCGCCGCCATCGGTTGGATGCACCGGGCGTGGATCATTCCGCGTCTGAGCACCAGGACCAAGCCGGCGGGACTGCTCTTCCAGCTCATCCTGGTGGAGATTGCGCTGATGTCTGCTGTCATCGGCGTCAGCACGATCCTGGGCAGGACTGCGCCTCCGGTTCCAGAGGACCTTCCGCCAGATGCCACCGCTGCTCGCACACTCACCGGCTACGATCTTCCGCCCGAGCCTGAGGGTTCCCTCTGGTTCACGCTCTGGCGACCTGACTGGCTCTGGGTCGCCGTCGTCGTCTTCCTCGCCGCCTGGTACGTGCTGGCGATGGTGCGCACACGCCGCCGCGGGATCCGCTGGCCGCTGCTGCGCGCGGCGAGCTGGCTCCTTGGACTCGTGGTTCTGCTGTGGGTGACCTCCGGCGGACCGGCAATCTACGGAATGGTGCTGTTCTCCGGTCATATGGTCCAGCACATGACGCTGACCATGGTGGCGCCGATCTTCCTGGTCATGGGGTCCCCGGTGACTCTGGCGCTGCGTTCGCTCACCCCCCGCAGGGATGGCACCCGCGGACCCCGGGAATGGATCCTCTGGCTGGTGCACTCGCGCTGGTCACGCTTCATCACGCATCCGATCGTGGCGGCGGTGAATTTCGCGGGATCCCTGCTGATCTTCTACTACACCCCGATCTTCGGACTCGTGCTGAACTATCACGTGGGCCATGAGCTGATGATCTTCCACTTCCTCGCCACCGGCTACATCTTCGCCCTGGTGCTGATCGGACAGGACCCGCTGCCCAAGCGACCTGCCCACCCCATGCGGCTGATCATCCTGCTGGCAACCATGGTCTTCCATGCCTTCCTGGCGGTGTCCATGACCAGTTCGGAGCAGCTGATCCAGGCAGCCTGGTTCGGCAATATCGGCCACGACTGGGGCTTCACCGCTATGGAGGATCAGCGTCGCGGAGGCGAGCTCATGTGGGCGCTCGGGGAGATCCCGGCCATTCTGATGTCCTTCGTGGCAGGGGTCATCTGGTCCCGGGACGATAAGCGTGAGACCAAGCGCCTCGACCGTGAGGCCGACCGCACCGGCGACGCCGAGCTCAACGACTACAACGAGATGTTCGCGCAGATGGCACAGCGGGACGGATCCCGATGAGGCGCGGGATATCTTTGACGCTTCTCTCGATGCTGCTGCTGACCGGCTGCTCCGGTGAGAATGACGAGGCAGCTGCCGAGGTGCCCGAGCACGGCGGGAACCTGCGCGCCGAGTCCAGCGAGGCCCAAGGAACTGAAGAGACCGAGGGAACCGGGGAGGCCGAGGCTCCTGCTGACGGTGAGGTCGCCGGGCAGGACCAGGTGGGCGGTCCTGAGCGGCTCATCACGGCAGCGACGGCGGGTGCACAGCGAGCTGCAAGTTTCGGCTTCGATGAGCTTGGATTCGTCTCTGACGACGTGGCCCAGTCCTACCGCGAGCTGCTCGAGGAGAACTCACTCGCGGGGGAGGATCCAGAGGTGGATGTCAGCCCTGCCAGCTGCGCCGCGCCGCTGGCGGCAGTGGACTTCTCCCCGCTGCTGCTGGGCCCCGATGCAGTGCGGGCCGACTTCTTTGCCCAGAGCTTCTCCGGGGCCGGCTCCATCGAGCTGGCCACCCTTGACGGCTCACCGGATGCGCAGCGCGTCACAGCTCACCGGGAGAACGTCCGCGAGCTGCTGGACTCCTGCGCGGAGACGGAGTTCACCCTTGACGGTGTGGCGTATGAGCTCGAGATCACCGAGCCCGAACTGGACTCCGCCGGGGATGAGACAGTGGCCTACTCCTGGGAGCGGAGCGGCGAAGGAACAACTTTCGCCCAGATCCTGTTCACGCAGGTGGAGCAAGACATCATCATGGTCTCTTTCACCGGAGACGAAGCGGTGGCCACGGCAGAGTTCACCTCGATAGCCGAGGCGATCGCCGCCGAAGCAGCCGCAGCGCTGACCGAGACCGAGTAGCAGGACTGAGAAGGAGATCCCGAATGACCGAGACGATTCGCCGCGCTGATCGGGTGCGCGCTTCCGAGCTGGTAGGACGCGGCTGGCTGAACACAGGAGGCCAGGAGGTCTCACTCGAAGACCTGCGTGGCAAGATCGTCATCCTGGATTTCTGGACCTTCTGCTGCATCAACTGCCTGCATGTGCTAGACGAGCTGCGTCCCCTGGAGGAGCGCTTCAAGGACGTCCTGGTCACCGTGGGCGTACACTCCCCAAAGTTTGAGCATGAGGCTGATCCGGATGCGCTTGCGGCCGCGGTCGAGCGCTACGAGATTGCCCACCCGGTGCTGGATGACCCGAACCTGATCACCTGGCAGGCCTATTCTGCTCGCGCCTGGCCCACACTTGTGGTCCTTGACCCCGAAGGGTATATCGCTGCCTCGCTGGCCGGAGAGGGCCACGTCGCCGGGCTGACCTCGCTGGTCGAGGAGCTCGAAGCCGAACACGAGGCCAAGGGCACGCTGCACCGCGGGACCGGTCCCTATGTGCCGCCAGAGCCGGTCTCGCGCACGCTGCGCTTCCCTGGCAAGGCCATCCCGGTGACTCGCGCCCTCGGTGGGGAGCAGGACTCGCTCGGAAACTTCCTCGTATCAGACACCGGGCATCACCGGATCGTCGAGCTGGCCCCGGACCTGGAGACCGTCATCCGCTCCTGGGGCGGCGGCGAGGACCAGGAGAAGGGCCACCAGGACGACGACGCTGCAGCCGCACGGTTCAACGAGCCACAGGGACTGACCCTGCTTCCGGCGGAGCTGAGCCAGGAAGTCGGCTACGACATCGTGGTCGCCGATACCGTCAACCACCGGCTGCGTGGAATCAACACCACCACCTGCAGTGTGACCACGCTGGCCGGCAACGGCGTCCAGCGACTGCTCGACGCCGAGCGTGCCCGCGCCGGCGCAGTGGAGTCCGGAACGCTTGGGACAGACCCGCTGGACGTCTCGCTCTCCTCGCCCTGGGATGTGCTGTACTCCGAGTCGCTGGGACTCGTGGTCATCGCCATGGCCGGCACCCATCAGATCTTCACCTTCGACCCACGCACCGGAGAGCTTTCGATCTTCGCGGGCACCGGGCTCGAGGGCCTGCTCGACGGCGCCGCTGAGGAGGCATGGTTCGCCCAGACCTCCGGGCTGACCGAGGACGCTGCCGGTGATATCTGGATCGCTGATTCGGAGACCTCCTCGCTTCGCGTCATCCGCACCAGCGCCGCGGGAGAGAAGCCGGTGAGCGTAGAGACCCTGATCGGCGAGGGGCTCTTCGATTTCGGCTTCCGCGACGGCGACCCGGAACAGGCCCGCATGCAGCACCCGCTGGGTGTGACGGCACTGCCCGATGGTTCAGTGCTGGTCGCAGACACCTATAACGGTGCCATCCGCCGTTACCGCGGTGAGCACCTGGCCGCGGATGGGACAACTGTCGCGGCAAACGTGTCCACCGTGGCGCGCGGGCTCAAGGAACCCTCCGATGTGCTGCTCGACGCCGATGGCGCAAGCCTGCTGGTCGTGGAGACCAATGCCCACGAGCTGGTGCGCATCGCCATCCCAGAGCAGTACCTCAGCGTGGATGAGGGCGCATCTCAGTCTCAGCGTCCCGCCACGATGGTCTCTCCAGGGGACTTCGACCTGTCCATCGGCTTCTCCGCCCCCACGGGTCAGAAGCTTGATGACCGCTGGGGAGATCCCACCCAGCTGAAGGTCTCAGCCTCACCGGAGAACCTGCTCCTGGATGGCGGCGGCAATTCCGAGGGACTGCGCCGGACCCTGAAGCTGAACCCCGAGGTGAGCGAAGGCGTCCTGCACATCACCGCTCGAGCCGCGGCCTGTGATGGCGCCCCCGGGGAAGAGATCCCGATGTACGCCGCATGCCACCTCTATCAGCAGGACTGGGGCATCCCGGTCAAGCTCGAGGCCGGTGCCCAGAGCGAGCTGACCCTTGACCTGCGCGGAGTCCACTAGTACCAGTTGATCAGGTGCAGGTTCACCAGGCGCACCACACGCAAGCCCCGCGTTGGTAAGCTCATGGACGAACCAGAGTTTCTGCGAAGAAGGCGGTTGAACTATGACCACGATGGTCGTTGTGGCAAGCAAGCATGGGTCCACCGCGGAGATCGGTGAACACATCGCCTCCACGCTGCAGAACCGAGGTGTCGCAACTCATGTCAAAGACGTCTCCGAGGCCGGTGCGTGGCTCTACGAGACCGACAACGTGGTGCTTGGGATTCCGGTCTACCGACAGAAGCTGTGGGGTCCGGGGACGATGTTCCTCGAGGCCAATCGCACCGAGCTCGGCGGAAAGCCGTTGTTTCTCTTTGCCGTGGGTGGTGGGCCGAGTCTCGCCCCGAATCTGGCCGAGGAGCTGCGCAGCTACCCCCACCGCGAGGTGACCTACTTCCGTGGATCCATCGACGCCGAGAAGCTCAGCTTCTTCGAGAAGCTGCAGCTGCAGGTGGCGAAGGCGCCCGCCAATGCAGATTTCCGCGACTGGCCCGGGATCGAAGACTGGTCACAGTCCCTGCTTGCCTATGGCGTGAGCTGATCCCGCTGACCTTCTCACGATGATCGAGTTCGCCCAGGTCACGAAGAGTTTCACGCAGCGAGGTTCCGGTGCACGGGCCGGTGCAGTCAATGCGCTGCACGAGCTCAGCCTCACCATCTCAGAGTCCGAGATCTTCGGTGTTGTCGGCGAGTCCGGCTCCGGGAAGTCCACCCTGCTACGGCTGATCAACGCACTGGAGACACCCAGCGCCGGGTCGGTCACGGTCAACGGCGTGAACTTCGCCGCCCTGCGGCCAGCCGCGCGCCGGGCGCAGCGGCGTCAGATCGGCATGATCTTCCAGCAGTTCAACCTGCTCTCGAATAAGACGGTGGCCGCCAATGTCGCGCTGCCGCTGAGCCTGCACAGGCGCGGAGGAACGCATAAGTCCCAGCCGCAGGAGCGTGCGCTGGCGATGCTAGATTTCGTGAACATGGGGGCGCATGCCACCAAGTACCCGGCCCAGCTCAGCGGCGGAGAGAAGCAGCGCGTGGCGATCGCCCGCGCCTTGGTCAATGAGCCGGACATCCTGCTGTGCGACGAGCCCACGTCCTCCCTGGACAGTCAGCACACCGATGAGGTGATGGCGACTCTGCTGCGCGTCCGCCGCGAGATGGGCACCTCCATCGTGGTGGTCAGCCACGAGCTCGAGGTCATTCGCGGAGCCTGCGACCGGGCAGCGATCCTGGATTCAGGACGGCTTACCGGGATCGTGGACATCGCAGCACCGGAAGCGCGGGAACGCTTCGACAGCTATTCCGAGCGCGCCCGGCGGTACCTCGAGGGGGACCAGGAGTGAACGAGCTCGCGGAGCGCCTCGGGACCTACCAGGACCAGATCATCACCTCGATCATCGAGACGGGCGCCATGCTGGGCTGGTCGCTGCTGGCAGCCGTGCTGATCGGTCTGCCCATGGGCACCGGGATGTATCTCGCGCGCCGGGGCGGCCCCAAGGAGCGCGGCTGGCTCTATGCGGCGCTCAACGGCTTCGTCAATGTGGTCCGCTCGGTCCCGTTCCTGCTCTTCGTGGTCGCCCTGATCCCTTTCACCCGCTGGGCAGTGGGAACCTCCTTCGGCACCACTGCGGCTGCGGTGCCGCTCTCTTTCGTGGCAGTGGCGCTCTACGCGCGCTGGGCCGAACAGACCCTGGTCGATGTCCCACGTGCCACCGTGGAGCTGGCTGATTCTCTGGGTGCCAATACGCTGCAGCTGGTGACCAGGTTCCTCTACCCCGAGGCGCGCAGCGGACTGGTGCTCTCGCTGACCACCGTCACGATCTCGATGATCTCGTATTCCACCATCATGGGTGTCGTCGGCGGAGGCGGGGTGGGCGATTTCGCCATCCGCTACGGATATCAGCGCTACGAGTACGACATCATGTACATCACGATCGCCATCATCGTGGTCCTGGTCATGTTGATCCAGACCTTCGGCACCAGACTTTCATTGGCACTTGACCGCCGTTCCCGCTGAACCTTGGCATAACTTCAGCGCCGGCGTCGTTGATATCAATGGGTCTTCAATGGGCCCGACCATTTCGATCGAGGAGCATCTTGACTTCCCAACTGCAGAACCGTCCTGTCCGCGCGCTCAGCGGGGCCGCCGTCGTCCTTGCACTGTTCGCCACTTCCGCCTGCGGAAGCGATCAGTTGCAGGACTCAAGTGAGGGCGATGACACGCTCATTCAGGTCGCCTCACACACCACACCGATGACCGATGTGGTCGAGGCCGCCGCTGAGGTGGCCGAGGAAGAGGGCTACACCATCGAGCTGGTGCAGGTCAGCGACAACGTTCAGTACAACAGGCTCCTTGCCGACGGTGAGGTGGACGCCAACTTCGCTCAGCACGAGCCCTATATGCAGGCGTATAACGCAGAGAACGACGCCGAGCTCGCCGTGGTCCAGCCGATCTACAACGCCCGAGTCGGCTTCTACTCCCAGGACTACGATTCCCTCGATGAAATTCCTGAAGGTGCCCGCATCGCGCTGCCCAATGATGAGTCCAATGAGGGACGCGCGCTGGCAATCCTTGCCGATCAGGGCCTGATCACCCTCGCCGATGGCGTGGGCTTCGAAGGCACCCTGGATGATGTCGAGGAGAACCCGAAGAACATCGAGTGGGTCCAGGTCGATCTGCTGAACCTGACCTCGGCCTATGAAGAAGACGGCATCGCCGCAGTCTTCAACTACCCCACGTATATCTCCAGCCTCGGTCTGACCCCGGAGGACGCGATCGCCGTGGAGGAGAACATCGACGAGCGCTTCGCGATCTCGCTTGTGGCGCGTGAGGCCGATCTGGACACCGAGAAGATGGATGTGCTTGAACGGGCGATGACCAGCGATGAAGTCCGCGACTTCATGGTCGAAGAACACGACGAAACGCTGCTGCCAGCCTTCTGAGCGGCAGCGTCTCATGCAGGCCTGCAACGTCGAGAGCCGAGGTATGACGCATGACGTAACGCAGTGCCCATACAGGCACAGGCCCGGTGATACGGTTCTGTGCCTGCCTAAGACCTACCTACTACGCGCCGCCTCTCAGGGGTGCCACAACAAGGGATAACACCGATGACCACACGCCTGCTTTCCACACTCGCCGTCTCTGCCGTCGCAGCTCTGACCCTCGCCGCCTGCGGCGGAGGCGATGAATCCTCGCCGGAAGGTGCCGCTGAGGGGGAGAGCGCCTCGGGTCTGAGCCTCGAAGAGGTCCAGGAGGAAGGCGTGCTGACCATCGGTACCGAAGGCACCTACCGCCCCTTCAGCTTCCATGAGGACGGCAGCGGTGAGCTGACCGGTTTCGATGTGGAGATCGCCACCGCAGTGGGCGAGGAGCTCGGTGTGGAGGTCAACTTCGAAGAGACCCAGTGGGATGCGATGTTCGCTGGTCTGGAATCGGCGCGCTTCGATGTGATCGCCAACCAGGTCTCCATCACCGATGAGCGCGAGGAGAGCTACCAGTTCTCGGACCCCTACACCGTCTCCAACGGCGTGATCGTGACCCTGACGGAGAACGAGGATATCTCCAGCTTCGAGGATCTCGACGGCGCGACCACAGCCCAATCGCTGACCTCGAACTGGTACGAGCTGGCCACCGAGTCGGGTGCCGATGTCGAGGCTGTCGAAGGCTGGGCGCAGTCGGTGGCACTGCTTGAACAGGGACGCGTGGATGCCACCGTCAATGACAAGCTCACCTACCTGGACTACCAGGAGACCGATAACAACGAGAACATCAAGATCGCGGCCGAGACCGAGGATCAGTCCTTCTCTGCACTGACCTTCCGTCAGGGCAGCGACTCTCTGGTGGAGGCCGTGAATGAGGCAATGGCTACGCTTGCTGAAGACGGCACCCTGACGGAGATCTCCGAGAAGTACTTCGGCGAGGACGTCACGCAGTAATTGCGTCCTGCCCGTACCTTCGATAGGCGGAGTTAGCTCATGGAGATCGACTGGGAACTGGTCGTCGATTCGTTCTGGCCGTTGCTGCGCGGCGGCCTGACCGGGACTATTCCACTGGCCCTCGCGAGCTTCGCGCTGGGTCTTGCCCTTGCGCTTGTCCTGGCGCTCATGCGTATCAGTGGGAACCGACTGCTCTCCGGTCTTGCGCGGGTCTACATCTCAGTGATCCGCGGCACGCCCCTGCTGGTGCAGCTATTCGTGATCTTCTTCGGTCTGCCCTCTATTGGCGTCACGATTGACCCTTGGCCCAGTGCGGTGATCGCATTCTCGATGAATGTCGCCGGGTATGCGGCAGAAGTCATCCGTGCCGCCGTGCTCTCGGTGCCCAAGGGGCAGTGGGAGGCCGGTTACACCATCGGGATGTCCCGAAACTTGACCCTGCGTCGGCTGATCCTGCCCCAGGCGGCGCGGGTCTCGGTGCCGCCGCTGTCGAACACCTTCATCTCGCTGGTGAAGGACACCTCATTGGCATCGCTGATCCTGGTCACCGAGATGTTCCGCGAAGCCCAGCAGGTCGCCGCCTTCAGCCAGCAGTTCATGGTGCTCTACGTGGAGGCTGCAGTGATCTACTGGGTGTTCTGCCTGGTGCTCTCCACCATCCAGGATCGCCTCGAGCGCAGATTGGACCGCTATGTCGCGCACTGACCACTCACAGGGTGCTCCGCTGCTCACCGTCTCCGGGCTGAACAAGTCTTTCGGTGAGAATGAGGTCCTGCGTTCCATCGATCTGAAGGTCCACTCGGGTCAGGTGCTTGCGCTCATTGGACCCTCCGGGTCGGGCAAGACCACCGTGCTGCGCTGCCTCAACGGTCTGGAACAGCCGGAGGCCGGCACAGTGGAGTTCGACGGCGGCCCCGCCGTCACCTTCGGTGTGAAGACCAGCAAACGTGAGAAGGAATCACTGCGCACTCGCTCGGCCATGGTGTTTCAGGGCTACAACCTCTTCCCACATATGACGGTCCTGCAGAACATCATCGAAGGCCCCGTCCAGGTGCAGAAGAAGCCCAAAGCTGAAGCCATCGCGCAGGCGGAGAAGCTGCTTGAGCGGGTGGGCCTGGAGGAGAAGCGAGACAACTACCCCCATGAGCTCTCCGGGGGCCAGCAGCAGCGGGTCGGAATCGTTCGCGCGCTGGCGCAGGAACCTTCACTTCTGCTCTTCGACGAACCGACCTCCGCGCTGGACCCTGAGCTCGTCGGCGATGTGCTCACCGTGATCAAGGAGCTTGCCGAGGAAGGCTGGACCATGGTCCTGGTGACCCACGAGCTCGCCTTCGCCCGCGAAGTCGCAGATACCGTGGCCTTCATGGATGGCGGAGTAGTCGTGGAGCAGGGACCGGCGCAGGACGTGCTCCGCGCTCCAGCTCAGGGACGCACGCAGCAGTTCGTGCACCGCCTGCTGAACCCCTTCTGAGCCGCGGCTAACAAGGGAACCCGCCGGCCGGTTCCCTCGTCAACGCCCTTGACCGGATACTTGAGCCCGCGCAGACTGAAGCAATGAAGATCACCGCGATCACAGCCGTGTTTGACGCCGCCGATATCCACGCCGAGAGCAGCTTCTGGGCCAGTGTGCTCGGGGGTGAAGTGCGAGCCGAGGAAGACTGGCATACCGTCATGGTCGAGGGCAAAGCGCCTGTGGCGGTTCAGCTGGCTCCGGATCATCGGCCTCCGCAATGGCCCGATGGTGAGCCTCAGCAGATCCACCTCGACATTGATGTCGACGACATCGCCACAGCCCATGCAGAAGTGGTGCAGCTCGGCGCTCAGGTGCTTCAGATGGCCACTGACAGCCAGCGATTCAACGTCTATGCCGATCCCGCAGGTCACCCATTCTGTCTTTGCTGGGAGTAACCCCTGGTCCGGCTCATACCGCCTGTGCCAAGCTAGGCCCATGAGCGCTGTAGAGAATTCCACCCTGGCAATCATCGGTGCTGGAAGCGTGGGCACCTCAACGGCCTACGCCGCAATGATCCGCGGATCGGCGCGCCACGTGCGGCTCTATGACATCGATGCAGCGCGTGTCGACGCGGAGGTCCTCGATCTCGCCCACGGGAGTCAGTTCACCGGCTCCAGCGACATCGACGGCGGTGCTGACCTCAAGCACGTGGAGGGCGCCGACGTCGTCGTCATCACCGCGGGTGCCAAGCAGCATCCGGATCAGACCCGGCTCGACCTCGCCGGCACCAACGTGGATATTCTGCGCCAGCTGCTGCCTCAGCTGCTGGAACGCGCCCCCGATGCCGTGTACCTGCTGGTCACCAATCCCTGTGATGTGCTCACGGTGGCGGCCCAGCAGATCTCTGGACTGCCAAGTCATCGGTTGTTCTCCTCCGGCACGGTCTTGGACACTGCGCGGCTGCGATGGAAGCTTGCCCAACGCGCGGGTGTCGCGCAGTCGAGCGTGCACGCACATATCGTCGGGGAGCACGGGGATACCGAGTTCCCGCTCTGGTCTGCTGCCAGCATTGGAGCCACGCCGCTGCTGGACTGGGAGCGTGAGGGTGCGCGGGTCTTTCGCGCCGAAGAGCTCGATGTACTCACTGATCAGGTCCGGAACGCGGCGTATCAGGTCATCGCAGGCAAGGGCGCCACGAACTATGCGATCGGTCTCTCCGCGGCACGGATAGTGGAAGCAGTCCTCCACGATGAGCACGCGATTCTGCCGGTCAGCAGCGTGCTTGACGGCTTCCTCGGAATCAGTGGTGTGGCGCTGTCGATCCCCAGTGTCGTCTCATCCCGGGGGGCCGAACCGGTGACGACGACCCCCTTCGCGGATTCGGAAGCGCGTGCCCTCCGCGGCTCGGCGGATGCGCTGCGCCGGGTCCAGGCCTCGCTGGGAATCTAGCCTCATTCAGCAGGGCACGGCCCGAAGGGCCAGGTCAAAGCGCGGTCACACTGCTGATCCCAGTAAGGTGGTGCCATTATGACGCGTATCGGCACCTTTGTGGGAGCACTGTTCTACCACTCCGGCGGAAAATCATTCGCCCTCGTTCAGCAGCTCACCTTCCTGGCTGTCCTGACCGTCCCCACAGTGGCGCTGGCCATCTTCGAGCCTGCCACCACCGCCGCCTTCGGCATCACACTTGGCTTGGGCCTCTTATTCGCAACAACTGTGGCGGTGATTCTGTCCCCGCGGGAGGGTCTGCATCCTGCTCTTGAGTGGTTGGTGCCGGTCAGCAGCATCGTGGCCTGCGGTATCTGCCGCTACGCCACGTATCCCGATGGTGCGGTGATCTCTAATCTGAGTCTGGTGCCGTCCCTGTGGCTCGTGGTGCGCTTCCGGCTCAAGGGAGCCGGAGTGGCCATCGTGATGGTGATCCTTTCGATCAGCATTCCGTCACTGGTGGCGATCGGGGATGACATCAACGTCGCGTCCTTCTCCCGCTACACGGTCCTACCCGTGGCACTGGCGCTGATGTCCTTCGCTGTGGTCGGCATTCTGCAGAGCCTTGAGGCCAACGGCATCGAGGCCAAGAGGGCGCTTGACCGAGAGCGCGAGTCCTCGGAACGGCTCGAACGGACCGACCGATTGCTGCGCGGGGTGCTGGAGAACCTCAATGTAGGGGTCCTCGTGATGGACGCCCGCGGCAATGATGTGATGACCAATCGTGCGCAGCGTGAGATCCACGCCCATGCCTCTCCGCCGAGCAACCAGGACCGAAGCGAGGCGGGGCACCTGATCTTCCATACCGACGGGACCCCGATACCCGCGCAGGACCGGCCCGCTGCACGGGCCAATAGGGGAGAGGAATTCGACAATGTCGAGTTCCTTGCGGGAAGTCCTGGACCGGAACAACGCGTCATCTCGGTCACCGCGAGGGCGGTGCTCGCCGAGGACGGCGCCAGGGATGCCTCATTCCTGATCTTCCGAGATGTCACCGACCAGTACAACCTGCTGCGCGCCCAGCACGAGATCATTGCGACGGTCTCCCACGAGATGCGCACCCCCTTGACCTCGATAGTGGGGTTCACAGACTTCACCGAGGATTCTCTCTTGGAGCTGCCGGTCTCCCCAGCTCGGGATGACGCCATCGAGCAGCTCGGAGTGATTCGGCGCAATGCCGAGAAGCTCAGCAAACTGGTCGAAGACTTGCTGCTGGAACAGCAAGCGGCGGTGGGACGCCTCACCCTGAATCTTGAACTAGTCGACGTGCAAGAACTGATGACTTACTGTGTGACGGCGTTTCAACCTATGGCAGACCGGCGCGGCATCTCACTTGACCTGCAGCTCGAGGCGGGTGCGGACATCATCGCCGATCGCCTGCGAATCACGCAGGTCATGGACAATCTGGTCGGCAATGCGCTGAAGTACACACCGCCCGGTGGTCATGTGACCGTCTTTGCGACGGTCCCTGCCGGGGGCGAAAGCCTTACAGTGCATGTGGCCGATAACGGGCCCGGTATGACCCAGTCCGAGGCCAGCCAGGTCTTCAATCCGTTTTACCGAGCTCCTGCGGCGCGCCAGTCGGAAACCGCAGGTGCCGGTCTCGGTCTCGCGCTCTCCCAGTCCATCGTCGAGGCCCACGGGGGCACCATCACGGTCCGCTCGTCCCCAGGACAGGGCGCTCGATTTACCTTCACGTTGAAGAACGATTTCACCCGGCGCGCCTTGGACGCGCGAGTCTGAAAAGGACCTTTCATGTCTCCAGCGCCAAGGAATGTCTCCACCAGACCGCGCAGACGGCGCGTCTCTGCCCTGGTATTCATCACGTGCGCCCTCTATGGCAGCATCGCAGCACTCGTGTTCTGCTTCTCTGGTGCATTCGGCAATTTCGGTGAGGAACCGGTGCGCGACTCCGGTCTCGTGGCCGTCACCATCATCTCCTCACTCGCCCTGACGTACATCACTTTGCTCATCCATTCCTATCTCTTTCGCCGGCCGAACCGAAAGGGAGACCCTGACGCGCTGACCTGGCACGTGATGATCCCCTGCCGGGATGAAGAGAGCGTGATCGCGGAAACCGTCTCGGCGGCCCGCACGACCTTTCCCGGTCTCCATGTCTGGGTGATCGATGACGCCAGCGATGACGCGACGGCGTCGATCGTGCGCAAGCTTCAGGACTTCGACGACAGGGTGCACCTGATCTCCCGTCGTCGACCCGAAGCGAGGACGGGCAAGGGGCATGCGCTCAACGCCGCGTACCGGGTGATCTCCGCCCAAGCAAGCCAGGACGCGAGGGGGCGTCACCGCACCGTGATCGGAGTCCTCGACGCCGACGGATTCCTCTCCGGCAACGCTCTTGACCTGCTGGCGGGCCCAGATGCCTTCGGCGAAGACACTGTCGGAGCGGTGCAGTTGGAGGTCTGGATGAAGAACCGCGGAGACCGCCGTCCGCGGCCACAGTCCGGGGCGTGGAAGAACTTCGTGGGCAGGGTGCTCATTCGGATGCAGGACATTGAGTTCCGCACCTCGAACTCGGCCATGCAGATGCTCCGCATCAAGACCGGAACGGTGGGCATGGGTGGGAACGGGCAGTTCACCAGACTTTCAGTCCTCGACGACCTCGACGCCGAATATGGTCAGCCCTGGGGCAAGAAGCTCAGTGAGGACTACGAGCTGGGGCTCAACATCATCACGCGCGGTCACCGCACGCACTACGTTCCGGAGGCGCATGTGTCTCAGGAGGCGCTTCCCTATACCCGGCGACTGCTCACTCAGCGCACGCGGTGGGCCCAGGGGAATATGGAATGCGCCGAGCTGCTGCCCTCGCTGCGAAGAAGCGGAAACCTGAGGCGCTCGGGCTGGACCGAGATCCACTTCTTCATGGGCCAGCCCATCCTGTTGATGATCAACCTCTTCCTCGCCCCGCTGCTCATCATCCTGGCCGCTAAAGAGGGAAGATTCGGCTTCAGCTTCGGCAATCCGATCGAGTGGATCATCGTGCTGGCGGCAGTCCTGGTGGTACTGCCGTACTTCCTATGGGGAATCTTCTATAAGTACTTCAGCCGCGAGGACATCAGCCTGCTCAACAGCATCTTCCTCGGCGTGGGGTATGTCTTCTACATCTATCTGATCTATATCTTCTATCCGCGTGCCATGACTCGCATGGCCACGGGACAGACCTCCTGGGCCAAGACCGCCAGAAACGCGGACAATATGCTGCTGCCGGTGGCAGGTCCACGCGAGGGGCTGCTGGCACTGCCGCTGCTGGAGGCCGAGATCATCACCAACCTCGCCGAGGAACTCGAAGGAGCCGAGGACTTCGCCCGAGAGCTGGTCAATACCTTCGGCCTCATCTGGCCACGGCGCTGGGCAAACCTGCGGCTGGCCGCTGCGGCCGAGGACTACACGGCTACCGCCGACGCGCTGGCAAGCATCAGGGTGTCATCAGAGATGCTGGGTGCCCAACGGCTGGCCGAGTGTGCCAGCGATCTGAGCGGGTACCTCGAGGCGGAGGACTATTCCGCGCTCCGGCGAGACCTGCCGATCATCTCCGGGATCGGCGAGGCCACTGTGGAAGAGATCCGCGGACGGTTCATCACGGCCTAGACCTGAGTTCGGTGGTCGGTCAGGAGTTGGCTGCGGCGACCAGGTCGATGAACTTCTGCTTGAGCTCACGAGGGCGGAATGGCTTGGTGATGTAGAGGTCGGCCCCGGCCGCGTGCCCAGAGGACTGGTCCGCCTCCCCAGCGCGTGCACTGACCATCACGATGCTCCCGCTGAAAGTGGGCCGTACGCGACGCACGACCTCGAGTCCATCGATATCAGGCAGCCCGACATCCACGCTGATCAGGGAGTAGTTGCCGCCCGCAGCCTTCGCCACGCCCTCTTCGCCGTTGGGCACGGTGTCGACGCCGAATCCGGCCTGAGTCAGCACCATCTCAAGAAGACGACGGATATCGTCGTCGTCCTCGATCACGAGTGCCCGGTGGGTCTCCTGCATAGTCTTCCTCTCCTAGAATTCTTCACCATCCTAGGGGAGAGGCCCACCGGGTCACGTCGTCATGGTCTGCGCAGCCTGGCAACGCAGGGGGGCGCGCTACTTCTCCGAACGAACTGCTTCGGTGGCCTCTCCCAGCGCGGCGAAGCGCGAGGGGATGACGGCACTCCAGGCTTCACGCAGCTCGTCGATGCCGATGGTGAAGCTGCCGCCTTCGAAGGGCCCAGCGATCTCGAGGTCACCTGAGGTCGCGTCCACGATGCCGACCCTCAGTGCCGCGAAACCACGTGCAGAGGTCATATCGGTGAAGCGCAGCTCCTCCGAACGCGGAAGCGAGACCAGAGCCCGGGCCTGGGACTCGCTGAAGAGGGCCGTGAAAGGATCCACACCGTCGCGCTCACAGATACCATCCACCGCCACCCGGGCACCCACGCCGAAGCGCAGGCTCATCTCGGCGAGTGCCGCTGCGAGACCACCCTCTGAGAGGTCGTGAGCGGCGTCGATCATGCCGTCACGGGAGGCGTTGATCAGGATCTCGCCGAGCATCTTCTCCGCGTCCAGGTCCACCTTCGGTGGCATTCCACCCAGGTGACCGCGTCCGCGAGCGAACTCGGAGCCATCGAGCTCATCGGAGGTGGTGCCGAGCAGATAGATGGCCTGACCATCGGCCCAGCGCTCGTAGCCCGAGGGGGTGCGGCGACCGACGTCGTCGAACTTGCCGAGCACTCCGACCACCGGGGTGGGATGGATCGCGCGGCCAGCGGTCTGGTTGTACAGCGAGACGTTGCCGCCGGTCACCGGAATGCCCAGCTGCTGGCAGCCATCGGCAAGGCCGCGCACGGCCTCAGCGAACTGCCACATGATCTCCGGGTCTTCGGGGGAGCCGAAGTTCAGGCAGTCCGAGACGGCCATGGGGATCGCGCCGGTGGTAACCACATTGCGGTAGGACTCCGCCAGGGCAAGCTGTGCCCCGGTATAGGGGTCCAGATAGGCATAGCGGGCATTGGCATCGGTGGAGAGTGCGACGCCGAGCCCGGTCTCCTCATCCACCCGGATCACGCCGGAGTCATCGGGCTGGGAGAGCGCGGTATTGCCGCCGACGAAGCGGTCGAACTGATCGGTGATCCAGGAGACGTCTGCCATATTGGGGCTGGTCATCAGGTCCACCAGTGCGCCGCCGAGCTCCTGGCCGGTCTGTGGCAGGTCTGCACCGGCCGCCGAGGAGCGGAAGGTATCTGCCTGCAGGGAGTCCTGCCAGGAGGGGCGGTGGTAGGGGCGCTCATAGACGGGTCCGTCATGGGCCACCGTGCGGGGGTCCACGTCGACGATGGTCTCGCCGTCCCATTCGATGATGAGCCGACCGGTGTCGGTCACCTCGCCGAGCCAGGAGTACTCGACCTCCCATTTGGCCATGACGCGTTCAAACTCTGCGGCATTCGCGGGGGTGACCACTGCCATCATGCGCTCCTGGGACTCCGACATCAGGATCTCGCCCGGGGTCAGTGAGGGATCGCGCAGCAGCACATTTGTCAGTTCCACGTGCATGCCGCCCTCGCCATTGGAGGCCAGCTCGGAGGTGGCGCAGGAGATGCCGGCCGCGCCGAGATCCTGGATGCCTTCGACCAGCTCCGCGTGGAAGAGCTCCAGGCAGCACTCGATCAGCACCTTCTCGGCGAAGGGGTCGCCGACCTGCACTGCGGGACGCTTGGAGGGCTTGGAATCATCGAAGGACTCCGAGGCCAGCACCGAGGCGCCGCCGATGCCGTCTCCACCGGTGCGAGCACCGAAGAGGACGACCTTATTGCCCACGCCTGAGGCGTTGGCCAGGCGGATGTCCTCATGGCGCATCACGCCGACAGCCAACGCGTTGACCAGCGGGTTGTCCTGGTAGACGGAGTCGAAGACGACCTCGCCACCGATATTGGGCAGACCCAGGGAGTTGCCGTAGCCGCCGATGCCGGAGACCACTCCGGGCAGCACGCGCAAGGTGTCAGGGTGGTCGATATCGCCGAAGCGCAGCGGATCCATCACGGCCACCGGGCGGGCGCCCATGGAGATGATGTCGCGGACGATCCCGCCCACGCCGGTGGCGGCTCCCTGGTAGGGCTCCACGTAGCTGGGGTGGTTGTGGGACTCGATCTTGAAGGTGACGGCCCAGCCGTCGCCGAGGTTGGTCACGCCGGCGTTCTCGCCGATGCCGACCATCAGGTCCTTTTTCATCTCCTCGGTGACCTTCTCGCCGAACTGGCGCAGGTGGACCTTGGATGACTTATACGAGCAGTGCTCGGACCACATCACCGAGTACATGGCCAGCTCTGCCGCCGTCGGCCGCCTGCCCAGGATCTCCACGATCCGGTCATACTCATCCGGCTTCAGGCCCAGCTCGGCCCAGGGGAGATCGGTGTCCGGGGTGGTGGAGGCGTGCTCCACCGTGTCGATGTTGAATTCTTTGTCTGTCACAGTCTGCTCGCTCACTGGGCACCTCCGGCAAGAGATGCGATCACGGAGGTGAAAATGGTCAGGCCGTCGGTGCCGTTGCGCATCCCGGTGGAGTCATCGGGGCCGTAGCCCGCCTCCACTGCGTGCTCGGGGTGCGGCATGAGGCCCACGACGTTGCCGGTCTCATTGCTGATCCCGGCGATGCCGTTGCGGGAACCATTGGGGTTCTCGCCCACATAGCGGAAGACCACACGGCCTTCGGCCTCGAGGGCCTCCAGTGTGTTCGCGTCGGCGAGGTACTGCCCGTCCTGGTTCTTCAGCGGGATGGCGATGAGTTCATCGGGAGTGAACTGCGAGGTCCATGCGGTGGTGGTGTTCTCCACGCGCAGCACCTGGTCCCTGCAGAGGAACTTGAGGTGTTCGTTCTTGACCATGGAACCGGGGAGAAGATGGGACTCGGTGAGCATCTGGAAGCCGTTGCAGATGCCGAGCACTGGAAGCCGGGTGCCTGAGGTGGAGGTCGCGGCGTCGATGATCTTGCTCATCAGGGGCGCGAAGCGGGCGATGGCGCCGGCGCGCAGGTAGTCACCGTAGGAGAAGCCTCCGGGCAGCACGATTGCGTCCACGCCCTGAAGAGATTCATCGCCGTGCCAGAGCGGGACGGCGGTGCCGCCGCCGAGCCGGACTGCACGGGCGGCGTCGCGGTCATCGAGAGTGCCGGGGAAGGTGACCACGCCGATCCGTGCGCCGCCGAGGGGATTTGCGGCGGGAGCGGCGCGGAAGTCACCGATCAGAGGAGTTTCGGTGCTCATGCAGCGTCCTCATCCACACGCACGCTGATGACGTCTTCGATGACCGGATTCGAGAGCATCTCGGTGGCCGCGGTCCGGGCACTCTCAAGCATCTGCTCGGTGACTTCACCTTCAACGGTGAGCTCGAAGCGCTTGCCCTGGCGGACACCGGAGAAATCGGTGAATCCTAGGTGCGGCAGCGCGGAGGCGATGGCCTTGCCCTGGGGATCGAGAATCTCGGGTTTGGGCATTACCTCGACGATGATGCGCGGCATAGGTTCTCCTGTGCGATGGTGCGGCGAGTGGATGCGCTCGCGGGACCGCTGTCAGGTGCCGTCTCACGCACCGCCGGGACCTGATCAGCACGGCTGAGGACGACGGCGGCACGCTCCGCGAGCTTGCCGCACCAGTCTACCGGGTGGCCATGCCGCACCGCGCCGCGGAGACGGGACCCGATGCGCGGCCCACGCGCACTCCAATCCGCGTCCCACGCGCACCCCAATCCGCGTCCCATCTACATCCCTGGGGCGCCTACGGGTGGAAAGAAGGTGATTCGGGCACGCATTCCACCCGGAGATGACCCAGGGATGAGCGTTGCTGCGCGGATGAGATGCTGAGTGGATGACGCCAAGCGATTCCCAGCAGCCTTCCCCGGGGCAGGTTGACCCCAGCCAGCGCTGTCCCTGCGGCACCGGTGACACCTACGCCGCCTGCTGTGGGCGTTTCCATGCGGGGGCCGCGGCACCCACAGCGGAGGCGCTCATGCGCTCCCGGTACAGCGCGAACGCCCTGCTCAGCGCCGCCCCCGAATATTTCGGGGCCTACCTGCACCGGACCTGGGCCAAAGAGACCCGGCCTGAGCTCAGTGATCTGCGCACGGCAGGACCGCGCTGGACACGACTCGCCATTATGAGCACGACGGCGGGTGGCCCCTTCGATTCAGCAGGCACCGTTGAATTCGTGGCCACCTATCAGAAGGGCGCGACCCGGGGCCGGTTGCAGGAGCTCAGCCGCTTCCGCCGAGAGGCAGGCACGTGGCTCTACATCGACGGCGACATCGGCGACGCTCACGGCATGTAGGACCGATGTGAGCCCGGACACGGGCGGAACAAATCGCGTGGAGCCCGCGTTATGCCCAGCGAAATCTTTCAGTTTTGAAGCATCAGTAGTTTTAGAGAATCACTGCGGGGCGTTGATGGACACCCCGCCGGTCGAGGGACGGGGAACACTATGACGCAGAAGCCACTGACAATCGCGGTGCTGGGTGCGGGTCGAGTCGGCACCGCTGTGGCCCGTCAGTCCGTTCGCGCCGGTCACACGGTCAAGATCGCCACCAGCAAGCCTGCTGCCGATATTCGTCTGCTCACCGAGGTGATCGTTCCCGGTGCCACCGCCGTTGACCGCGAAGAGCTTCGCGGAGCAGACATCATCGTGCTGGCTGTGCCGCTGCATAAATACCGCAGCATAGATACATCCGTCCTTCGCGATCAGGTCGTCATCGACACGATGAACTACTGGGCGCCGGTGGATGGATTCATGGATGAATTCGAAACCGGAACCAGCACCAGCGAGGTCATTGCAGAGTTCCTTGACGGTGCGCGGGTCGTCAAGACGCTCAATCACATCGGCTACGGAGATCTCGAGGTCGATTCATACCCGGCAGGAGATCCACACCGCCGGGCGCTCGCCGTGGCCTCTGATGACGCCGAGGCCAAGAGTGTGGTGCGCGAGTTCATCGACTCCCTGGGATATGACGCAGTAGATGCAGGAGATCTTGCCGCAGGCAAGGCCTTCGAGAATGGCACCGAGATCTTCAACGGTCGCCACGGGGCAGCCCGAATGCAGGAATTGCTGGGCGAATGCAGCAAGGTGCTCGCCAACGCCTGAGACATCAGGGCTATCCGACTGAGCAGGTTTCTTGCATCCGCCTGCTCAGTCGGCGGCTCGAGACGTGTCATGCACGTCAAGCACATCGAGCAGGTGAAGCACGTCTAGCAGCTTCCCGCGAAGCACCTGAGACTCCTCGGCAAAGCCCTTTTGTGCCCGCGCATAGGCCGCACGGCCGGCCGGGGTCTCGATCTGGATCGGTTCGTAACCCCAGTCGGCGAGGTCATAGGGTGAGGCGCGCATATCCAGTACACGGATCCTGGAAGCGAGATCGAAGCATTCCAGGAGCAGATCGCTGCTCACCGCCGGGACCAACTTATAGGCCCATTTATACAGATCCATATTCGCATGCAGGCATCCCGGCTGTTCCATCTGCGCCTGGGACTCGCGCGTAGGCTCCAGCGCATTGAGCGGCAGCGCGGAGGGCGTATAGAAGCGGTAGGCGTCAAAGTGTGTGCAGCGGATGTTCGCGGCCTCCACCACCTCATCGGTGCCGCTCGCCCCTAGGCGCAGCGGCACCTGTTCATGGCGCTGTCCATGCTCCACAGATTTATAGACCATGGCCCACTCATGCAGGCCGAAGCAGCCCAACTGGGCCGGGGCGGCCGCCGTCGTGCTCAGCAGCCGGCGGGCGAAACCGATCATGGAGGCCCTGTCCCGGGTGAACCCCTCGACGTCGAGCGTCACGCCCTCATCGGTGTTGCGGTAATGCTTCCATTCGCGCTGTTCCAAGTCCGCGCCCTGCAGAACGACGCCTGCGCCAGGATGCCAGCGCGAGAGCTTGCCGGGGGAGTGGGAGTAATAGGTGAAGAGGAAGTCTTCGACGGGGTGCTTGGTGCCGGCATGGCGACGCTCAAGAAAGCCAGCGGTCAGCCGGTCCACCGCAGCCTGATGCTCGGCGGCTCGAGCGCGGTGCTCCTCTTCAGGAACCACCACGAAATTGCTTAAAACCTGAAGTATTGCTGGTGTTTGGGTTACCATCGGGTATATCACTCGTACCAAGTGCGCAGGCGGCAGGGAACCCGTAAAGGGTACACCTGTCGCCTGTGTGCTGTGCGGGGTCTCAACCTAGTTCACGTCGCATCATCCAGCGCGGCCGATGACCGCTGTGCGCCGTGGTCGGCCCGGCCACGTCAAAGCCGTGGGAGCTGAATAAGTCGGTGGTGCCGACATACCCGCTGATCACGTCGACGCGGGTGTCATTCTGGAGCTCAAGCGGGTATCCCTCGACCACTTCTGCTCCTTTAGCGGCCGCGTGGGCCACGGCTCCCTCAAGCAGATCATGCATCAGTCCGCGGCCGCGGTATCCCGCCCTGACCACGAAGCAGACCACTGCCCAGGGGTCGCGGTCGTCGAGGAACGGGATGGTGCGCGAATTCATCAGTCGCCGGTAGGTGCTCCGCGGCGCCACTGAGCACCAGCCTGCTGGGGTGTCATCAACATAGGCCAGCACCCCGGGTCCCGGCTCTTGAGCGCAGAGCTCGCGCATGAACTCCGGACGGTCCTCGTTCGCGACGCGGGAGTCGCGGTAGGACATGCACCAGCACCCCTGACCGCCGGGCTTCTTGACCCCGACCACCTCATAGAAGTCGTCGAAGCGTCCGACGGCGGGGCGCACCTCGGTGCCCATGATCGGGCCTAGCGACCGGTTCCGGCGTAGACCTTGGCCTCTTCGTCGGAGTCCAGGCCGAAGGCGGTGTGGATGGCCTGCACGGCGCGGTCCAGCAGCTCGACGTCGGTGATCACGGAGACGCGGATCTCCGAGGTGGAGATCAGCCCGATGTTGATTCCGGCATCGCGCAGCGCGGTGAAGAACCGAGCGGAGACACCGGGGTGGTTGCGCATTCCGCCGCCGATCAGCGAGACCTTGCCGACCTGCGGGACGAAGTCCATGCCTTCGAACCCGATGGTGGCCTTATGCGCGTTGAGCATCTCCTGGGCACGTGCGCCGTCTTCTCCGGGGAGGGTGAAGGAGATGTTCGTCGTCTTGGTGGCCATGGAGACGTCTTGGACGATCATGTCGATGTTGACCGCGCCCTCGGCGATGAGGTTGAAGATCTCTGCGGCCTTGCCGGGCACATCGGGCACCCCGGTGATGGTGAGTTTGCCTTCGGATGCGTCGTGGGAAACGCCGGAGATGATGGGCTGTTCCAAGGGTTCGCCTTCCTGAATGGTGACGGTGTCGTTGGGGTCGGGGATGACCCAGGTGCCTTCGAGCTGGCTGAAGGAGGATCGGACGTGGAGCTTCACGCCGAAGCGGCGGGCATACTCCACTGAGCGAAGGTGCAGCACCTTGGTGCCGGCGGCTGCCATTTCGAGCATGTCTTCGCTGGAGATGGAATCGATCTTGCGCGCTGTCTTCACCACCCGCGGATCAGCCGTGAAGACGCCGTCCACGTCGGTGTAGATCTCGCAGACGTCGGCGTGAAGTGCAGCTGCCAGGGCCACCGCGGTGGTGTCAGAACCGCCACGGCCCATAGTGGTGATGTCACGGGACTCACGGCTCATGCCCTGGAACCCTGCGACGATGCCGACGTGGCCGTCGTCGAGGGATTCCTGCACGCGCTGAGGGCTGACCTCGATGATGCGGGCCTTGCCGTGGATGGCGTCGGTGATCATGCCCGCCTGCGAGCCTGTGAAGGACTGGGCAGATTCGCCGAGTTCGTGGATGGCCATGGCAAGCAGCGCCATGGACATGCGCTCTCCGGAGGAGAGCAGGATGTCCATCTCACGCGAGGGGGGTGCTGAGGTGATTCGACCGGCGAGGTCGAGCAGGTCATCGGTGGTGTCGCCCATTGCGGAGACCACCACGACCACCTGGTGCCCGGCGTTCTTGGTCTCTACTACTCGCTTCGCCACTCGTTTGATGCTTTCGGCATCGGCGACAGATGATCCGCCGTATTTCTGAACGATCAGGCTCATGACTGGTTGTCTCACTCCCGGGGGATACGTTGGAACGTGGGTCAATTCTAGATCTGGTCGGTCACCGTTGCGCACGGCGAAGCGGTGTTCATATGGTGCAATCGTGGGTGCTGCGTCGAAAACGGGCAGTTGTGTCTTGCCCGTACGCTAGACCGCGAGAAAAAGATATAAAAACCAATAGGATTCGAAATGCAGACATTTCACTCATTGTGGGAGTGAGATAAATGGTTCGGTGAAACATCGTGGCTGATCGCTTCGCGGGGGCCGTGCCCTACTGGGGCTTGACCAGTAGGGAAGCGGCGTGGTGTGGAGAAATCGGTTTCCTAGAAAACTGAGCATTGCCTGATCACGCTTGGATAACTATCTGGACGCGCGAGCGCTCAGCGGCCTAAGTCATGACCCGGCGGCCCTCGAAGGCGCGTCCCAGGGTGACGTCGTCGGCGTACTCCAGGTCACCGCCCACGGGCAGTCCGGAGGCCAGGCGGGTCATTGGGATGCCGATCGATCCGAGCATCCTGAAGAGGTACGTGGCGGTGGCCTCACCCTCGAGGTTCGGGTCGGTGGCGATGATGACTTCCTGGATCGCGTCATCCGAGAGCCGTGTCAGCAGCTCGCGGATATGCAGCTGGTCAGGGCCGATTCCGGCGATGGGGTTAATGGAGCCACCCAGCACGTGATATTTGCCCTTGAATGAGCGAGTGCGCTCGATGGCCATGACGTCCTTGGACTCCTCCACCACGCAGATGAGGCTGGCGTCTCGCCGGCTGTCCTGACAGATGCGACAGGTGTCCTCTTCGGAGACGTTGAAACAGATGGCGCAGAACTTCACCTTTTCCTTCACAGTGGTGATCGCATCCGCCAGGCGCTTCATATCCTCGCCATCGGCCTCGAGGATGTGGAATGCCACTCGCTGCGCCGACTTCGGCCCGATGCCGGGTAGGCGTCCGAGCTCATCGATCAGATCTTGAACTGCGCCTTCATACACGGTGGGAACGAGCCTTCCAGGTGGGGTGGTGATTCAGTGTAGCCGTGCTTATTCGTTGAGCCAGCGTTCCTCGAGAAGGGTCGCTCCGAGGTGCTTCTCAAAGGCTTTGCGTCCGAAAACTCCCGAGTGCTCCAGGGCAACGTCGTCGTCGCTGGCGATGTCCTCCGGTTCGGGACTCTTCGCGGTGCCAGGTCCTGCGGGGGCCACAGAAGCTTGAGTCCACGACGGCGGCGCCGTCTGGTCATAGTCGCTGGGCGGCCCGGAGTCCCAGCTCGGGTCAGGAGGTGGCGCCGGCTGGCTCTGGTCGGCGGGTGGTTCCTGGACGTGCTCGACGGGAGTCGGACCGCCCCGGCGCTCAGCGATCCTTCGGCGGATCTGGGTTGCCCGGCTTGGCGCGCTCTCGGTGTCTGCAGCGGCAGAGCCGGTTGCGTGACTCGGGGCGGGGCTGTTCCGAGCGTCGGGCTGAGCTGGTGCTGCGCTAGTCCGCGGTCCTGCTGATGCTCGGCGCGCGAATGCAGGGACAGGGGTTTTGGTCTCTTCGGGCTTATAGGACACCGGGGAGCTCGAGTCGGGGGACTCCGCGCTGGGTGCGGACTCCCACGCGGGGTGCGGTGTGGGTGACACAGGGGTGGACATGCTCCCGTCCCCTGCTGCTGCGTGCTCAGCCGGGTGCGGAGCGGGTGCCTCTGCAGGCGGCTCCGGAGCTGACTCGTAGAACCCGGGGTCATAGGGTTCTGGCGGTTCTTCCTGGACCCAGGCGGGTGCATCCTCGGGGCCCTGCTCCGGTGCGGGCGCCGGGGTGAGCCGGCTTTCAGCTTTTGGGCCGCCACCACCGCCCGGCGCGGCAGATCCGCCGTTTTGGAGCTTGAAGCGTACCTGCATTCCGAGCACGTCTTGGAGGGCCGAGTTCATGGCCTGTTCGCCGTTGCGGTTGGCGAATGTGGTGCGCGCTCCCTCGTTGGCGAAATCCAGGCTCAGTGTCTGACCGTCGAAGCCTCCGACGCTGACATTGCCCTTGACCAGCATCCACAGCATCCGGGAGTGCGACTTCAGCGAGTCCACAATGTCAGGCCAGGCCCGGCGCATCATCTCATCGGTGGACCCGCTCTTGGGTTCGCCCGTGGAACTAGCCGCTGGGCGACTCGGGGCGTCGCTGGAGCCCTGCGCAGCCTGATCCTCAGAGGCCGGCTCGGAAGAAGCAGGCTGAGGGGCAGCTGGCCTAGAAGAAGCGGACTGAGGGGAAGCCGGCTCGGGCGCAGCCTGTGCTGGTGCTTGAGTCTCCGCTGTGGTCGACGGCGTGCTGGGGGGTGCGCTGGGGGCCGAATCCGCGGGTGTGCTGGACCAGTCGGCGGCAGGTTCGAAGTTTTCGGAAGCCTGCGCTGCAGGTACAGGTCCAGGTACCGCTGCAGGCTGCGGCGCTGCGGAGGTGCCGGACCCTGTAGGGGATGCGGCTGATGTGCGTGATGGCTCATCCGAAGTGGGTTCGGTATCCGTCCCGGGAGTCACTCCGGCGCCGGCGGCGAAGTCCAAGCGGCGTTCAATTCGTTCCAACCGTGCCGCCAGTGAGGCGTGGCCCTGTTCAGCATGAGGCAGCAGCAGCCGCGCCATCAGAAGCTCAAGGTGCAGCCGCGGCGAGGTGGCCCCGACCATATCGGTGAGCGCCTGTGCGGTGATGTCGGCGGCGCGGGAGAGCTCTGCGGAGCCGAGCTTCCCGGTCTGTGTCTGCATGACCCTTATCTGGTCTTCCGGGACTCCGCGCAGGATCGCGCCGGGGTTCTCCGGCACGGATTTCACGACGATGAGGTCCCGCAGGCGTTCCAGCAGGTCCTCCACGAAGCGCCTCGGGTCCTGTCCGGATTGAACGACCCTGTCCACCACGGCGAAGGCTGTGGCGCCGTCGAGGGCCGCCACGGAATCCACAACGTCATCAAGCAGGGTGGCGTGGGTGAAGCCGAGCAGCGCCGTCGCGCGGTCGTAGTCCAGTCCGCGCTCGGCTGAGCCTGCGATCAACTGGTCCAGCACTGAGAGGGTGTCGCGAACCGAACCCCCTCCCGCTCGGATGACCAGGGGGAGGACCCCGGGCGCTACGCTCACAGATTCCTGATCGCAGAGTCGATGGAGGTAATCCATCAGTGGCTCCGGCGGCACCAGCCGGAACGGATAGTGATGTGTGCGCGAGCGGATGGTGCCGATGACCTTATCCGGCTCTGTGGTCGCGAAGATGAACTTGATGTGCTCCGGCGGCTCTTCCACGATCTTGAGCAGGGCATTGAAGCCCGCGGCCGTGACCATATGAGCCTCATCGATGATGAAGATCTTGTAGCGGTCACGCACTGGTGCGAAGGTGGCCCGTTCACGCAGGTCGCGGGCATCATCCACACCGCCGTGGCTTGCAGCGTCGATCTCGATGACATCGAGGGAGCCTGATCCACCGGTGGCAAGATCCACACAGGAGTCACATTCACCGCAGGGGGTGCCGGTGGGACCCTGGGCGCAGTTCAGGCAACGTGCAAGGATGCGGGCCGAGGTGGTCTTGCCGCAGCCGCGGGGCCCGGAGAAGAGATAGGCATGGGAGACCGCATCCTTGCTCAGGGCTGTCATCAGCGGGGCAGTGACATGTTCTTGCCCGATGACATCGGCGAAGGTGTCAGGACGATAGCGGCGGTACAGGGCGGTGCTCACAGTCTGAAACCTTATCTGCTCACTAGGACATGCGCATGCGGTGATTGATCGGGTGTGGGATCAGCGCTGGGCAGCCAGTCGGGCTGCCACGGTGCGATTGCCCGGGACGGTATAGAGCCAGCGTGTCCACGGGCGAAGCCAGACCACGAGGAGGGTCAGTGCCAGCCCGCCTATGGTGCAGACTGCCACATACGCCACTGGCTCCAATCCACTGCCGCTGATAGCACGGTGGATCAGGATGATGATCGGGAAGTGCGCGACGTAGACGACGATCGAATTGCGTCCTGCCCACTGGAGAAAACGATGGATGCGTCCGGTGGGGATTCGGGGTGCGACCCAAAGGATCAGCGCGATCCCCAGCACGGCAGTAGGCGCGGCGAAGAGTGTGCCTGCACGGAAATCGCGGCTTTCCAGTCCATGGTGAGCCAGCCATGCCACGGCAAGCGCCAGGGCTGAGATGAGAAGCCAGGGCGCCTTCACCCAGCGGGTCAGAATACGAGCGCAGGCAGCGCCGAGGAAGAAGAATGCTCCGTAGTAGAGCGTGCGAGTGACAAGGGAGTTCTCGATCTCGGTGTAGTGGCGGGTGATGAGCATCAGGACGAATATGCCGACCGCCAGCACCACCAGCACCGAAGGTCGGGAGGTGGCGGGCTTGAGCACCAAGCCCGCGAGGTAGCAGAGAGTCAGTGCCATCAGGAACCAGAGGTAGTCCCCGGTCTGCCAGTAGACGGGATCTCCGGGACCGCCTCGGTAGATCAGCACGGCGAATCCGATGAGCCAGACCATCATGGGCCAACCCACGGCGGCGAACTTGCCCCAGAGATACAGCCCCAGCGGTTTGGTCAGCGAACGCGGCAGCAATGTCCCGGACAGGAACATCAGCAGGGGCATCCGGAAGGGCTCCAGGTAGAGATTCAGCCGGGACCACGCTTCGACGCCCATGCCGTTGACGCGGGGTATATCAGCGCCATGCAGGACGACCACCAGCAGGACGGCGACCCCGCGCAGCAGGTCCATCCACTGCATGCGAGGCTGCGAGTCAGAAGCTGTATGCGGCATGGTCCTGGAGCGGCTCTTTCTGAGGACGGAGGTCGGAATCACGGGGACAGCTGGGCGCGAAACAGCTGAATTCACTGTAACGGACGGAGTTTTCCCTGGTCACCAGACTGACCAACCGTTCGGTCAGGAATTCTGGTACATTGGCGCTCATGTCAGTGACCTGGATCACAGGCATCATCCATGAATCACTCGTGCGTCAACGCGACGTGTCCAGCATTTGGAGCAGATATGAGCCAGTCCACCTACCTCAGCACAGAGGGGCACGAGCTGACCCGTGAGGAGAAGAAAGTCCTTGCGGGAACCCTCGTCGGTACCACTATCGAGTGGTACGACTTCTTCATCTACGCGCAGGCAGCCGGTTTCGTGCTTGCAGTCTTGTACTTCGAGCCCCTCGGTGAGGAAAATGCTGCGTTGGCGCAGATCGTCGCCTGGGCATCTGTGGGAATCTCCTTCCTCTTCCGGCCGCTGGGTGCCATCCTGGCAGGCTGGATGGGGGACCGGTTCGGTCGAAAAGCAGTCCTGGTCATCACTTTGATGGGCATGGGCGGGGCGACAGTGCTCATCGGCCTGCTGCCCACTTATGCCTCGTGGGGTCTGGCGGCTCCGATTCTGCTGATCGTGCTGCGTGTCCTGCAGGGGCTCTCGGCCGGCGGCGAATGGGGCGGTGCGGCGCTGCTCGCCGTCGAACATGCTCCGCGGCATAAGCGCGGTCTCTTCGGCGCATATCCGCAGATCGGCGTCCCGCTCGGCATGCTCCTGGCCACCGGATTCATGTTCGCCCTCAATGCCGTCACCACCGAAGAGCAGTTCATCTCCTGGGGCTGGCGCGTGCCGTTCCTCTTTTCCTTCGTCTTGATCGTCATCGGCTACCTCATCCGGATGAAGGTCGATGAGTCTCCCGTCTTCCTCGAGATGAAGAAGCGCAAGAAGGAGTCATCGGCGCCGTTGAAGGAGCTGCTGACCACGCATAAGAAGTACACCTTCCTCGCCGCACTGATCTTCGCAGCGAACAACGCCGCCGGTTACCTTGTGATCGCGTTCTTCGCGGCCTACGGCGTGAACACCCTGGGCATGGATCGCAATGACACGCTGATCGCCTCCCTGATCGGTGGCGTGGGCTGGTTCATCTTCACGCTGTTCGGCGGTTGGATCTCAGACCGGATCGGACGCGTGAAGACCTTCCAGATCGGGTACGGCATCATCATCGTGTGGGCCGTTCCCATGTGGTTCCTGCTGGATACCGCATCGCTGCCGCTCTTCGCTCTGGCGATCTTTATCCTGACGATGGGCCTGGGTCCGTCCTACGGACCGCAGTCGGCCCTCTATGCCGAGATGTTCCCGGTCTCGATCCGTTTCTCCGGTGTCTCCATCGGCTATGCCTTGGGCTCGATCATCGGCGGCGCATTCGCTGCGACCATCGCGCAGGCCATTCTGAACTCCACGGGACAGTCCTGGCTCATCGGCGTCTACATCTCGGTCCTGGCCATCATCTCCTTCCTCGCGGTCTCGGTGATCCCGAAGCGACTGCAGGGGATCAACCTCAACGACGACAGCGAGCGTGAGGAGTTCTCGGTGACCCCGGGCACTCGCTCGACCAACACTGCCAGCTGAATCACACGTTCCGTCTGGCATCAGATACAGCAGTTCTACGCACCACAGAAGGGGACCATTGATGAGAAACAGCACCTACACCCTGAGGCTTTCCGCGGCGGTCGCAGCCACAGCCTTGATGTTGACCGCCTGCGGCGGCGACAGCGAGGGAGGGAATACTGAGAGCGAACCCGGTGAAGAAGGCGGCAGCTACTCGATCGGCATCACCCAGATCGTCTCCCATCCCTCGCTGGATGAGGCCCGCGAGGGCTTCAAGGCAGCTTTCGAGGATGCCGGGCTCGAGGTGGAGTGGGATGAGCAGAACGCCCAGGGTGAGCAGGCGACGGCGAGCAACATCGCTGGCACCTTCGCCTCCTCCGATATGGACCTGATTCACTCGATCGCGACGCCTACCTCACAGGCAGCGGCGCAGGCCATCACGGATAAGCCGATCGTCTTCTCCTCGGTCACCGACCCTGAGGAAGCCGGCCTGGTGGAGTCTTGGGAGGAGCCCGGGGCCAACATCACCGGAGCCTCCGATCTGAACCCGGTCATGGAGCAGTTCGAGCTGCTTCAGGAGATCGCACCCGAGGCCGAGACCGTGGGCATCGTGTATTCATCCGGCGAAGCCAACTCCGAGGTGCAGGTGGAGCTGGCCCAGGAGGCCGCCACCGAGCTCGGTCTGGAGATCCAGGAAGCCACGATCTCGAACTCCTCCGAGGTCCAGCAGGGCGTGGAATCTCTCGACGTGGACGCGATCTGGGTTCCGACCGACAATGCCGTCGTCTCGGCGCTGGAGTCAGTGCTGCAGTACGGCCAGCAGAACAGCATCCCGGTGATCGCCTCCGAGGGTGACTCGGTCATCCGCGGTTCGGTGGCCACCTACGGGCTCAACTATGAAGACCTCGGGCGCCAGGCCGGCGAGATGGCCATCCGGATCCTCGAGGATGGGGAAGACCCTGCCACCATGGCTGTGGAGACACTCGAGGAGCTCGAGCTGGTCGTCAACCCTGAGGCAGCAGAGGCCATGGGTGTCCAGCTGGACCAGGAACTGCTGGATCGCGCCGACGTCGTCGTCGGTGAAGATGTAGACGCCGAGGATCCTGCAGAGGGTGACGAGGCCGCCGACGAGGAGGAGTGACTCCTTCCGCAGATGATGACACGACCTTCAATGGCCGGCTCACCTGCGGCTAGGCCCAACAGATGACCACCAGGCCGGGCGCCGGGACAGCCGCACCAGGCTGCACCGGTGCCCGCGGCCTGAGTGGACGTGGACCCGCCGAGGGCCGATGATCCGGCCGCGACGATAAATGAGGACACATGATCACAGCATTCGAGCTCGGGCTGATCTACGCGATCATGGCCCTGGGCGTGTACCTGACCTTCAGGATTCTGAACTTCCCCGATCTGACCGTCGACGGGTCCTTCACCTCCGGTGCGGCGACGGCGGCAATCTTGATCACCAACGAGGTTGACCCTTTCCTGGCCACCGCCGCGGCCTTCGTGGTCGGCAGCCTCGCCGGGATGATCACCGGACTGCTGCACACCAAGGGCAATATCAATGGGCTGCTGGCCGGCATCCTGACGATGATCGGGCTCTACTCCATCAACCTGCGCATCATGGACGGCGCCAACGTGCCCCTGCTCGGCCAGGACACGGTCATCTCGATGATGCGCGGCTTCACCGGCGTGGGCTGGACCTCGGTGGCCGTGCTGGCCGCCGTCGCGCTGATCTTCAAGCTCATCATGGACTGGTACCTGCAGACGGACAACGGGCTGGCGCTGCGCGCCACCGGGGACAATGAGCAGATGATCAGCTCCTTCGCGGTCAGCACCGACCGGCAGAAGATCGTCGGTCTGATGCTCTCGAACGGGCTCGTCGGCATCGCCGGCGCAGTGGTCGCCCAGCACCAGGGCTTCGCCGACATCGGCATGGGCATCGGCTTGATTCTGGTCGGACTCGCCTCGGTGATCGTGGGTCAGGCCATCTTCGGCAGCCGCACCGTCATCCAGGCCACGCTCGCGGTGATCCTCGGCGCTGTGGTCTATCGCCTCGCGATCCAGCTCGCGCTCAACGTCGGTCTCAACCCCAATGACATGAAGCTGATGTCAGCGATCCTGGTCGTCGCAGCACTGCTGCTGCCGCAATGGAAGGGCTTCTCGAAGCTGAGCCTGCGCCGCGAGCGCTCATCGCCGCTGGCCGACGCCGCCGCACCGCTGACCACCTCTGACGCCCAGCTGTCCAAGACCTCGGCAGAGAAGGGAGCCTGACATGTTGACCATCGACTCAGTCTCCAAGACGTTCTTCCCACACACCGTCAATGAGCGCCGCGCGCTGGTGGACGTGAATCTGGAGTTGAAGGAGGGTGACTTCGTCACCGTCATCGGATCCAACGGTGCCGGCAAGTCCACCCTGCTCAACACGGTGGCGGGTCGCATTCACCAGGACACCGGCGTAGTCTCCCTCGACGGCAGCGACGTCAGCAAGCTCAAGGAGCACCAGCGGGCCGCGCAGGTCGGTCGGGTCTTCCAGGACCCGATGGCAGGCACCGCTCCGAACCTCAGCATCGAGGAGAACCTCTCGCTGGCAGATCGCCGCGGGCGTCCGCGCGGGCTCTCCCGCGGGGTGACGAAGGCCAAGCGAGACCGATTCGCCGAGGCGCTCAAGCAGCTCGAGCTGGGCCTGGAGGGTCGGCTGAAGACCAAGGTCGGGCTGCTCTCGGGTGGTCAGCGTCAGGCGCTGAGCCTGCTCATGGCTACCTACTCGGACCCTCGGGTGCTGCTGCTCGATGAGCACACCGCGGCCCTGGATCCGCAGCGCGCAGAGCTGGTCACTCGGCTGACCCGCAGCGTGATCGAAGACAAGGGTCTGACCACGCTCATGGTCACGCACAACATGGTCCAGGCTCTGGAGGTCGGAAACCGGCTGATCATGATGCACGAGGGTCGGATCATCCTCGACGTCAGCGCGGAGCAGAAGGCACAGATGGCTCCGCAGGACCTGCTCGCCGAGTTCGGCAAGCTCAAGGGTGCCGTGGTCGACGACAAGACGCTGCTGCAGTAGCGCTCTTCGGAGCCCTGCCGGGGCGGGAGACCGACCAGAGCGGGGGAGCGACCTGGGGCCCAGGTTGCTCTCCCGCGGTCTGGATCAGACGATGGCTGCGCGCAGCTCCGCCGCGGCGGCCGCGACATCAGAGGCACCGTAGATGGCGCCGCCGGCGACAGCTACCTGGGCTCCTGAGTCCTGCACCGACTTGATCGTGGAGGTGTTGATTCCACCGGCCACCGAGAACGGGACGCCGGAGGCCTCGCCATCGCGCAGCAGCGTGGAGAAGGTGAAGCCTTCCTCTGCCTGCTCGTCGAGGCCAGCGTGCATCTCGACGAACTCAGCGCCGAGAGCGACGACCTCACGGGCGCGCGCAGGCTTGTCGGAGACGCCGATCAGGTCGACCACAACACCCTTGCCGTGCTTCTTCGCGGCGGTGACCGCGCCAGCGATGGTGCTGTCTCCGGCCGATCCGAGGACGGTCACGAGGTCGGCGCCTGCGGCGAAGGCGATGTCGGCTTCCAGCTCGCCGGCGTCCATGGTCTTCAGGTCTGCGAACACGATCTTGTCAGGGTGGGCGTCCTTGATAGCGGTGACGGCTGAGAGGCCGGCGCTCTTGATCAGTGGAGTGCCGAGCTCGAGGATGTCGACATGAGGGGCCGCGGCTGCAGCCAGTTCGAGTGCCGCTTCGGTGGTGAGGGTGTCCATAGCGAATTGCAGTTTCATCGTCGTCCTTCGGGGTTGTGTGTGACGTGCTGCTGGGGATGCAGCACGGCCTTATTCAAGGTTTGCGTGGCGGGGCCAGAGCTCATCGGCGCTGACCCCTGAGCGGTGCCAGACCGCATGGAAGAGTGCGTCGCCGAGCAGGACCACGGACTGCTCGAACAAGCCCCCCGCGTATTGCGCCGACGCGTGGCCGGAGCGATCCTGTTTGCCCGCGGCCGGCACCGTGATCGACACCGAGGCGAGTTCGGCGAGCCGGGAATCTGCTGCCGTGGTGATGGTCGCCACCCGAGCGCCCACGGAGCGCGCCTTCTCGGCCGCACTCACGATGCTGCTCGTCGTGCCTGATCCGCTGGCGGTCAGCAGCAGGTCTCCCTCAGTGATGGCCGGCGTCGTCGCGTCGCCGACGACATGAACGTCCAGACCGAGGTGCATCAGGCGCATGGCGGTCATCTGCAGCGCTAGTCCGGACCGTCCGGAGGCCAGCACGAAGACGCGTGGGGCTTCCGCAAGGGCATCGGCCAGGCGTTCGAAGGCGGGTGCCTCGTCGTGGACGAGTCTCGAGGTGAGCGAGTCCAGTTCGTCTGCGATGGTGCGCAGCGGGTGGTCAGCTTCGGTGTTTGTGGCATTCACGCTCATCAGTCTGCGCCGAGGTGGCCGGGCTGTCTCCGACCTGAGCGTGCAGGAGCACTACCCGAAAGGATAGGTGTGGTCTTCCGGGTAGGCTCGGCGGCATGACCGATGACCAGCAGCTGCCGTCCGCCAATCTGCGTCGACTCGCAGCCGAGCACGCGCGGGCCATGGCCGAACAGGCGGATCGGCACGCCGTCACGCTGGAATCGATCCTGGCGAGCCTGCGGTCTGCGCGCCTGGATGATCGCGCGGCCCGGCTGGCGGCGACCGACACGGTCGCCGAGGCGCTCGTCGGGCTTCGCACCCTCACCGACGAGCGACGCAGCAGCGCGCTGGAACCGGTGGTGGGTGCCTTCGCTCGACTGCGCAGCGATCTGCGGCCGCTGGTGCGCTTCGGGGAGCTCGACCTGCAGTTCGTCGAACCGCCTGCCTCGGGACGGGCTCTTCCCGGGGAGGTTGCGCACGCGGCCCGCGCGATCGTCCGCAGCGCGGTCCTGGCGGCTGTGGACAAGGGCTCGACCCGGCGTGTACGCGTGCAGTGGGACTGCGACGGCCTGAATCTGCTCATCAACGTTCGCGACGACGGATCGGGTGACCTCAATGCGCACGACGACGCGCTCAGGCCTCTGGTCGAGACTGTCACCGCTTTGGACGGGAACTTCTCCGTGTCCTCGACTCCCGGTTGGGGGTCCGCGATCGACATTCGTCTCCCGCTCGACCCGCCGGCAGGCCCGGACCTGACCGTCGACTCGGTCTTGCTCTCAGCGCGCGAGCAGGAGGTGCTCCAGTTCGTGGTGGCCGGGTCGCGCAATCGCCATATCGCCGATCAGCTGGGCATCAGTGAGAACACGGTCAAGTTCCATGTCTCGAACCTGCTCCGCAAGACCAGCTCTCGCAACAGGGGAGAGCTGTCGGCGCTCGCCCTGCCTCGCTGAGCCTTGGGAGATCGACCCAGCGGGTCCATGTGCAGCGCGTGGTCGGCAATGATTTCGCTCATGCTCTCCTTTGCGGGCTACCGGTGGGATCACACTGTGATTGACCACACAGTGCGCGCATGGAAGAGTACGGGTGAACGATCGGTCAGTTATTCCTGTGAAAGGCGCATGACGTGGCGATCAGCCCTGCATATCTTGTCTCCGGCACCCGAACCCCCGTGGGTCGCTACGGTGGTGCGCTGGCCTCGGTCCGCCCCGATGACCTCGCGGCACTCGTGGTGCGCAGAGTGGTGGAGGAATCCGGGATCGATCCGGCCGCGGTGGATGAAGTCATCCTGGGCAATGCCAACGGTGCTGGTGAGGAGAACCGCAACGTCGCGCGCATGGCCTGGCTGCTGGCAGGGTTCCCCGACTCCGTCCCAGGCATCACCGTCAATCGACTCTGTGCCTCGGGAATGAGCGCCATCGCTTCGGCACAGCAGATGATCGCCGCAGGCGCCGCGGACATCGTGGTGGCAGGCGGAGTCGAATCAATGTCACGAGCCCCCTGGGTCATGGCCAAGCCCACCACTGCGTTCGCGAAACCTGGAGAGGTCTTCGACACCTCCATCGGGTGGCGCTTCACCAATCCGAAGTTCCTGGATATTGATAAGCGGACCTACTCCATGCCTGAGACTGCCGAGGAAGTCGCACGGGTGGAGGGGATCAGCCGCACCGAGGCCGACGCCTTCGCCGCGGAATCCCAGCGCCGGGCCATCGCCGCCATCGACGCCGGCCGGCTTGCCCGGGAGATCACGCCGGTGGAGGTCTTCGGCCGAAAAGGCGCGGTCACTGTGGTGGACACCGATGAGGGCCCACGGCGCGACACCACCGCTGAGACCCTTGCAGCCCTGCGACCGGTGGTTCCTGGAGGCAGCGTGGTCACCGCCGGCAACGCCTCCTCGCTCAATGACGGGGCCTCCGCAGTGATCGTCGCTTCTGAGGCGGCGGTGAAGAAGTACGGACTCACCCCCCGTGCTCGTGTGGTGGGGTCTGCCAATGCCGGGGTCGCTCCGGAGATCATGGGCATGGGGCCGGTGCCCGCCACCCGAAAAGTCTTGGAGCGTGTGGGCTGGGGCATCGAGGACCTCGGCGCGGTGGAGCTCAACGAGGCGTTTGCCACGCAGTCCCTGGCCAGCATGCGTCGACTCGGCCTGAACCCGGAACAGGTCAATGCTGACGGCGGCGCCATCGCGCTGGGACATCCGCTGGGCTCCTCCGGTTGCAGGATCGTGCTCACCCTGATCCGGCGGATGGAAGACGAAGGTGTGGATCGCGGCCTGGCGACCATGTGCGTGGGTGTGGGTCAGGGCTCCGCGCTGCTGCTGGAAAGGGTGTGAAGCCATGAACGACTATCCCGCCGAGACGCTTGACGCCGGAGACTTCACCACGCTGCGGATCACCGAGACCGATGACAGGCTGCACGCCCAGCTGGACCGTCCCGCGGTCCGCAACGCCATTGATGCGGCGATGATCACCGAACTGCATGCAGTCTGCGCTCATCTGGAGCGTCATCCCAAGCTGCTGATCCTCTCCGGTAGTGAATCCGGAGGCAAGGGAATCTTCGCCTCGGGTGCAGACATCGGCCAGCTCAGACAACGACGCCGCGAGGACGCCCTGCGCGGGGTGAACTCCACTGCCTTCGAACGCATCGCGAAGCTGCCCATGCCGGTCATCGCTGCACTTGACGGCTATGCCCTCGGGGGCGGAGCGGAACTCGCCTGGGCCGCCGATTTCCGGCTCGGCACGCCCGAGGTGAAGATCGGCCAGCCAGAGACCGGACTGGGCATCATCCCCGCTGCCGGGGCGCTCTGGAGGCTGCGAGAACTCGCGGGTGAGGGCATCGCCAAAGAGATCCTGCTCGCCGGGCGCATCCTCGATGCCCAGGAGGCCTTGGAGCATGGACTGCTCACCGCGATCCACCCTGCGGCCGAGCTGCTCGAGAGCGCCCACGCGCTCGCAGACCGGATCGCGACACAGGATCCCCTCGCGGTGCGGATCAGCAAACAGATCTTTGCCATGCCCCGCGAGGCCCATCCGCAGGTGGACAACCTCGCCCAGGCCATCCTGTTCGAATCCGAGGCAAAGTTTGAACGCATGCAGGCCTTCCTCGATCGCCGCGAGGCCAAGTCGGCCGAACAGGCCGTTGCTGCACCCGATGAACCCTCAGGAGGCACCGCATGAACACTTCCACCCCAGTCGAACCTGTATTTCCGCGGACTGTCGGCGTCCTCGGAGGCGGCCGGATGGGTGCCGGGATCGCCCACGCGTTCCTTATTGCCGGGGCCGAGGAGGTCGTCGTCGTCGATGTCTCTGATTCGGCGGCGCAGACCGCTGCAGCACGGATTGAGAGTGACCTGACTGCCTCGCTGGAGCGTGGCAAGATCGACGGCGAGTTGGCCAGTTGGAGCAGCAGGCTCACCGCCACGGCGGATATGACCGCCTTCGGTCGCTGTGGACTGGTGATCGAGGCAGTGCCTGAGGACATGGACCTGAAGGTCGAGTCACTGCGCCGAGCCGAAGGGGAGCTGGCCAAAGATGCCTGGTTGGCCACGAACACCTCATCGCTGTCCATCACGACGCTGGCCGATCATCTGCAGCGGCCTGAACGCTTCTGCGGACTGCACTTCTTCAACCCGGTGCCGGCTTCGAAGTTGGTGGAAGTGGTGCTGGCCGAGCGCACTGGCGAGGAGCTTGCCGAGCTGAGCCCCCGCTGGGTCGAGGCACTGGGCAAGACTCCGGTGGTGGTCAAAGATGCGCCGGGCTTCGCCTCATCACGTCTGGGCGTTGCCATCGGACTGGAGGCTATCCGGATGGTGGAAGAGGGCGTGGCCACCCCGAGCGATATCGACAACGCGATGGTGCTGGGTTATAAGTTCCCGATCGGCCCGCTGGCGCTGACCGACATCGTCGGCCTTGACGTCCGCCTCGGGATCGCCGAGTACCTCCAGTCCCAGCTGGGGGAGCGCTTCGCGCCGCCACAGCTGATGCGTGACATGGTTGCCCGCGGTGAACTGGGACAGAAATCCGGAAAAGGCTTCTACGACTACCCGTAGGCCTGATCAGGATCAACCCTGGACAAGCTGACGGGCAGAGGCCTCGTCCAAGATGAGATCTGTGGGGAGCCCGGCGGCAAGTGCGCCGCGCAGCCCGCTGATCTTCGTCTCGCCAGAGACCACGCAGATGCGCCGCGACACCGATTTCAACAGACTCAGATCGGGTCCGGTGCTGCGCCGATTGATTCTCAGATCCCGGTGACTGCCGTCGGCGCGGAAGAACATGGTCGCGACATCGCCGACCACCCGCTCATCATTGAGCGCGCGCAGATCCGCATCGTCGAGGTATCCACCCGAGTAGACGTGGCTCGGGATTCCCGAGTTGGTGGAACCGACCCCGAAGATCGCCATGGTCATGCGCTCTTGGAGCTCCAAGATGCGCAGCACGCTCCGCTCGGCCCACATCGCGGTCTTGGTCTCGGCGTGATCGAAGAAGGCCGGCACGGGGAACTGTTCCACGCGCGCCCCGTAGGCGTGACCGAAGCGGCGGAGGATCTCACTGGCGTAGGCGATGCCCGTGGTCTGGGTGTTGCCCGCGCCGTTGAGCTGCACGATCGTGCTGTCATGAGTGACCTTCCTGGTCAGGTGCTGACTCACGGCGCTGAGCGTTGAACCCCAGGCCACGCCGATGATGGCGTTGGAGTCAACCAGGGGACCGATGATCCGCGCGGCCTGAAGTGCGACGCGATCAAGAACCTCTGAATCGGTCACCATCTCAGAGACGGGAACCACATGGGCCTCCACCCCGTACTGGCGGCGTATCTCGTTCTCCAGCGACGGCGCCTTATGCAGGGGGTTATTGACCTGGATCTGAACCAGGCCAGTCTCCCTGGCTGCCGACAGGAGCCGAGACACAGTGGATCGAGAGGTTCGCAGCTCCCGCGCAATGGCATTCATCGTCAGATCCTGGAGGTAGTACATCTGCGCGGCCCGCCAGGTATCACCGCTCCGAGAGCGGTGGGCATCATGGTTGGAATTATGTGCAGCTGGGTCCAAGTATTCGGATTCCCCTGAAACGTTCACCGACAGTTCTCTCCTCGTTTTTGCACGTCTGTGCACCGGCATTGACTAATCGTTGCATTGTTTCGAGAGTGGACCAAGACGCACCGTAGAGAACGATGTGCTGCGTGACACCCTGAGGAGAATGTGATGGCCGACACCACTGTGAAGAATCACGACACCGTAAACCCCGCAGAGCGGGCAGAAGTGCGTCAGCTGCGAGAAACTCCGCGCGCCTCTGTGCTGATCATCGGCGGCGGCATCAACGGCGTCGGCACCTTCCGAGACCTTGCCCTTCAGGGTGTGGACGTTGCTCTGGTGGAGCGCGGCGACTATTGCCAAGGCGCCTCAGGTGCCTCATCCCACATGATCCACGGTGGCATCCGCTACCTGGAGAACGGTGAGTTCCGGCTGGTCCGCGAATCCGTGGTGGAGCGCAACGCACTGCTGCGCACGGCCCCTCACTACGTGAAGCCGCTGCAGACCACGATCCCCATCTTCAGCACATTCTCCGGAATCCTCGCCGCGCCGTTGCGGTTCATCACCCACCGTCAGCAGGGCCAGCCGCGTGAACGAGGCGCATTCCTGATCAAAGCGGGACTGACGATGTATGACTGGTTCTCCCGCGATGGCGGAACCGTCCCGCGGCACAGCTTCGCAGGCCGCCGTTCCTCCCTGGCGCAGCTTCCGGACCTGCGTTCCGATGTTCGCTACACCGCCACCTACTTCGATGCCTCGGTGCACAATCCCGAGCGGATGACTCTCGACGTGCTCCGCGACGGTCTCATCGCTAACCCTGAAGCTCGCGCTACCAACTACGTCAGCGCCGTGAGCCGCAGCGGCGAGTCGGTCATGCTCCGTGACGAGCTCACCGGTGAGGAATTCCCCTTTGCCGCTGATGTGGTCGTCAACGCCACCGGCGCCTGGGTCGATGGGACGAACGAGTCCCTGGGCGAGCCCAGCGCATTCATGGGTGGCACCAAGGGCTCCCACATCGTCTTGGATCACCCCGAGCTGCTCGCCGCCTGTGCGGGACGTGAGATGTTCTTCGAGAACACCGACGGTCGCATCGTGCTGATCTACCCGATCGAGGATCGCGTCTTGGTGGGCACCACGGATATCGATGTCGACATCAACGAACCTGCTGTCTGCACCCCGGAAGAGGTCGACTACTTCATCGACCTGATCGGACAGGTGTTCCCGAAGATCGACGTGGAGCCTGACCACGTGGTCTACAGCTTCTCCGGCGTTCGGCCACTGCCCCGCCATGATGAGACCCAGCCAGGCTTCGTCTCACGGGACTACCGCATCGAGAAGCGTGAGGACCGGGTCGCAGGACAGTCGGTGACCACGCTCAGCCTCGTGGGTGGAAAATGGACCACCTTCCGGGCGCTCTCCGAACATATGACCAATGATGTGCTCGAGGTCCTCGGCAAGCGCCGTACCGTGAGCACGGCCGGACTTGCCATCGGCGGCGGTGTGGACTTCCCCAAGACGCCCTCTGCACAGAAGGCCTGGGTCATGACCCACAGCGGAGACGGACTCTCCGCGGAGCGAGTGGAAGGGCTGCTAACCCGCTATGGAACGCGGGCTGCGGAGGTCATCGATTACCTGCGCGCAGACACAGACGAGGACTTCGCCTCCACGCCCGAGCTGAGCCGTCGCGAGCTGGCCTACATGGTGAAGCACGAGCAGATCGGGCACCTCATCGACGTCCTGATCCGCCGCACCTCACTTGCCTTCCGTGGACTCGTCACACCGGAGCTGCTGCGTGAGCTCGGGCAGACCCTCGCACCGCTTCTCGGCTGGGACGAAGAGACCGTGAGGACCGAGATCGCGCATGCGGAGCAGATCCTGCGGGACTGGCACAAGGTCGAGCTGAAGGACCTGGTGGCGTAGCCAGCTTTCAGCGCTGTGCCGCTGCCTCGCAGCGGCACAGCGGCACAGACTTCCCCGCAGTCACTGCTGGGTTGAACGAACCCAGCACTCGGCTGAGGTTTGCTAAGAAATGAATACAGAAAGGAGCCAAAGATGTCTCTTGAAGCTTTTGTCGCCGAGACCTTCGGCACCATGTTGCTCTTGCTGCTCGGCGGTGGCGTCGTCGCCAACGTCGCGCTTAAAGGTACGAAGGGAAATAACGGCGGAACCCTGATGGTCAACTTCGGCTGGGGGCTCGGCGTCTTTGCCGGTGTCTACGCCGCGGCCCTCTCGGGTGCCCATCTGAACCCAGCTGTGACCATCGGTCTGCTCGTCAACGGCGATACCGCCACGCTTGGCCCGGATATCGACAAGACCCTGCTCAATGTGGTGCTGTACTTCCTCGCCCAGATGCTTGGAGCAATGATCGGCGCGGTGCTCTGCTACCTCGCCTATAAGCAGCACTTCGACGCCGAACCTGATGCCGCCGCAAAATTGGGGGTCTTCTCCACAGGCCCTGCCATCCGGTCCTATGGCTGGAACCTGGTGACCGAGATCATCGGCACCTTCGTCCTGGTCTTCGTGATCATCGCGCAGGGCAGCACCCCCTCAGGCCTCGGCCCATTGGCGGTCGCCTTCCTGGTGGTCGCGATCGGTGCGTCTCTCGGCGGACCCACGGGCTACGCCATCAACCCGGCACGTGACCTAGGTCCTCGTATCGTCCATGCGTTGCTGCCCATCAAGGGCAAGGGTGGAAGCGACTGGTCCTATGCCTGGGTTCCGGTTCTCGGTCCGCTGATCGGTGGCGTCCTGGGTGGTCTACTGGCCATGGTCGTCAGCTTCCCCGCGGTCGCCTGAGCGCTAGATAAGCACTGGCGGTCGTGTGACCGCCTGCGGCAGAATCAAATAACGACAGAACACTCAAAGAGGAGAACACCATGTCGAGATACGTCATAGCGATCGACCAGGGCACCACGTCGAGTCGCGCGATCATCTTCGATCACAGCGGCAACATCGTGTCCCAGGGTCAGAAGGAACACGAACAGATCTTCCCGAAGGCGGGATGGGTCGAGCATGACCCGATGGAGATCTGGAACAACACCCGAGAGGTCATTGGCAACGCGCTCTCCAAGGTGAACCTCACGCGGCACGACATCGCCGCAGTGGGCATCACCAACCAGCGCGAGACCACGGTGGTCTGGGACAAGAACACCGGTGAGCCGGTCTACAACGCGATCGTCTGGCAGGACACCCGCACCCAGTCCATCGTGGACGAACTCGCCGCCGACGGTGGAGTAGAGCGCTTCAAGAAGAAGGTCGGGCTGCCCCTGGCCCCCTACTTCTCCGGAACCAAGATCAAGTGGATCCTGGACAACGTGGAAGGTGCTCGCGCCAAGGCGGAGGCCGGCGATCTGCTCTTCGGCAACACCGACTCCTGGCTCACCTGGCATCTCACCGGTGGCACCGAGAGCGGAGTCCACATCACCGATGTCACCAACGCCTCCCGGACCATGTTCATGGACATCGAGACGCTCACCTGGGACGACGAAATCCTGAAGGCCTTCGGCGTACCCCGCTCGATGCTGCCCGAGATCAAGTCCTCCTCGGAGGTCTACGGCAAGGTCCACGGAGCGCAGCTGCTGCGTGAGACTCCGGTGGCAGGCATCCTGGGTGACCAGCAGGCCGCAACCTTCGGACAGGCAGCCTTCGAGAAGGGCGGCGCCAAGAACACCTACGGCACCGGTAACTTCCTGATCGTGAACACCGGCGAGGAGATCGTCCACTCCAAGAACGGGCTGCTCACCACCGTCTGCTACAAGCTCGGTGACGCCAAGCCCGTCTACGCACTGGAAGGTTCCATCGCGGTGACGGGTTCGCTGATCCAGTGGCTGCGCGACAACCTCGGGATCATCAAGACGGCCCCAGAAGTGGAGCAGCTTGCCGAATCGGTGGAGGACAACGGCGGCGTCTACGTCGTACCAGCTTTCTCCGGCCTGTTCGCCCCCTATTGGCGCGGCGAGGCCCGAGGAGCCATTGTGGGTCTGACTCGCTTCGTGAACAAGGGTCACATCGCACGTGCAGCGCTTGAGGCGACAGCCTTCCAGACCCGCGAGGTGCTGGACGCCGCGAATGCAGACTCCGGAGTCGATATGGAGGACCTGAGGGTCGACGGCGGCATGGTGGCCAATGAAGCCCTCATGCAGTTCCAGGCCGATATCCTCGGCATTCCCGTGGTGCGGCCCAAGGTCACCGAGACCACCGCTCTGGGTGCTGCCTACGCAGCCGGACTTGCCGTCGGCTTCTGGAGCGACACCGACGAGCTCGCAGCGAACTGGTCCGAGGACAAGCGCTGGGAGCCTTCGATGGATGAAGCAGAGCGTGCCCGTCAGCTGCGGCTCTGGAAGAAGGCCGTGACGCGGACCTTTGACTGGGTCGACGACGACGTGAAGTAACACCAGGTTCCCGTACGACCGAATGGGCCTGTGCCAATCTTCGAAGATTGGCACAGGCCCATTCGTGTATCGCGCTGCTACAGATCGGCCAGAGCTGAGGCTGGATCACCCATGCAGGTGGCCACAAAGTTGAGGAAGCCTCCCGCGGTGCCGCCGTCGCACACACGGTGGTCAAACGCTATGGTCAGCGTGGCGACCTTCCGCACGGCCAGTTCCCCGTTCACTGCCCAGGGACGGTCGAGGATGCGACCGATGCCGAGGATACCCACCTCGGGATGATTGATGATCGGTGTCGCCCCATCGGAGCCGAAGACCCCGTAGTTGTTCACGGTGAAGGTTCCACCAGTGAGCTCACGCCCGGAGATCGACCCTTCGCGGGACTCGCGCACGAGCCGGTCGATCTCGGTGTGCAACCCGCGGGCCGAGAGCCGCTCCGCGTGCCGGATCACCGGAACCACGAGACCGGCAGGGGTCTGCGCGGCAAACCCGAGGTTGACCCCGTCGAAGTGCACGATCTCCTGGCTGCCGTCTTCACCCACCTCGAGCCGGGTGGCAAGGTCCGGATAGCGCGCGAGTCCTGCCAGCACGAACCTGCTCAGCAGAGCCAGCAGCGAGGGTGCTGCGACCCCGTCCTTGGCCGCCTGTTCCTTGAGCCGGGCACGCAGGGCGAGAACCTCGGTCATGTCCACGTCCTGCCAGACGGTCGCCTCCGGGATCTCACGGCGTGAGCGGGACAGTGTGGTGGCTACGGCCTTGCGCATTCCTGACATGGGGACACGCTCACGCACCTCGAGACCGCCTGGAGTGGCCGCCTTCGTGGAACCGGGCGCGGACATCGAGGGGGATGCTGCGCTCGAGGGGGCCGCGGCATTTGAGGATGCAGTCGGAGTCTCGGAGCCCTGGGGCTGATCCGCCGCGGCGCTGCCCTGCGCAGCGGGAGTCTCCTGCTTCGAGGAGGCATTGATCGCTGCCTGCACATCGGCGCGCAGGATCATGCCGTCTGGACCCGAGCCGCTGAGTTCGCGCAGCGCAATTGAGTGCTCCCGGGCGAGGCGGCGCACCAGCGGGGAGGAGACCCGAGGTGCCTTCAGCGAGGCAGGCGAGGCGGCGGAATGACCCTGTTCGGTCTCACCGCTGCCGCCGTTGTTCCTCTGTCGACCAGCAGCGTTGCGCCGACGTCGTCGTCGGCTGTTCGAAGAAGTTGAGGTGCCATAGCCGATCAGGACGTTGCCCGAGCCCTCATCCTCCCCGGGTTCATCCGGGGCTGAGACGGATCCGGTGGCCGGAACCGTGCCCGCACGTTCCTCCTCGCGGTAGCTCAGCGCACCGGCGTCCCCGGAGGAACCGCTGTCACCAGCATCCCCGGAGCCCACGGTGATCAGCGGCTGGTCGACGATCATGGTCTCGCCCACCGCGCCGTGGAGTGTGGTGACGACTCCTGCGTAGGGGGAGGGCACCTCGATCGCGGATTTCGCGGTCTCCACCTCGGCGATGGGCTGATCCACCACGATCGTCTCGCCCTCGGCCACCAGCCAGCTCAGCAGAGTGGCCTCGGTGAGTCCTTCACCCAGATCGGGCAGATTGAACGTGGTCATCTCAGTCCTCCCACTGCAGTTCGTCGAGCGCGTCCAGGATGCGGTCCACGCTGGGCAGGTGGTGCTCCTCGAGCTTCGGCGAGGGATACGGAATGTCGAACCCGGTCACGCGCTTCACCGGGGAGGACAGCGAATGGAAGCTGCGCTCCTGGATGCGGGCCACGATCTCCGCAGCCACGGACACGAAGCCTTGAGCCTCGGCGATCACAATGGCACGTCCGGTCTTGGCCACCGTGGCGGCCAGCGCGGCGTCGTCGAAGGGGACGATGCTGCGCAGGTCCAGGACCTCTGCGGAGATTCCGTCCTCTGCGGCAGCCTCGGCGGCCTTCAACGCCGTGGACACACTGGGCCCATAGCTGATGAAGGAGACGTCGGTGCCCTCCCGGACGACGACGGCGCGGCCTTCGGCTCCGACTCCGGCTGCCGGCGTTGAGGCATCCGCTGCGGCGGACTCGTATTCGGTCCGCAGTGCGCTGAGATCCATGGACTGCTTGGTCCAGTAGAGCTTCTTCGGCTCGAAGAAGACGACCGGATCGGGGGAGTCGATGGCCTCGCGCAGCATCAGGTAGGCATCGCTCACCGTGGCGGGAGTGTAGATCTTCAGTCCCGGGGTGTGCGCGTAGTAGGCCTCGGAGGAGTCGCAGTGGTGCTCCACCCCGCCGACTCCGCCGCCGTAGGGAATGCGGATGACCATGGGCAGGCGGACCCGACCGCGGGAACGGTTCGCAGTCTTGGCGATGTGGCTAAAGATCTGTTCCAGCGCGGGGTAGGCGAAGGCGTCGAACTGCATCTCGATGACCGGGCGCATGCCGTTCATTGCCATGCCCATAGCCATGCCGGCGATTCCGGATTCGGCCAGCGGGGTGTCGAAGCATCGGCCCTTGCCGAAGCGCTGGGTCAGCCCGTCGGTGATCCGGAAGACGCCGCCGAGTGTGCCCACATCCTCGCCGAAGACGCAGACCGAGGCTTCGCGCTCCATGGCATCTGACATCGCGGTGTTCAGCGCGGCGGCGAATGTGGTGGGTGTGGCGGCGGACGTCTCTGTGCCGTGGGCGTGGGCGTGGGTGTCGGTGGGTGCGGTGATGGTGGCCAAGGGTCAGCCCTCCTGATTTCGAGCGAGCTCATCGGCCAACTGGTCGCGCTGTTCGCGCAGCTGGGCGGTGGGGGTGGAATAGACGTGGTCGAAGATCTCCAGCGGGTCCATATCTGGCTCGGTGGTCATCGCCAGCCGCAGGGCTGCCGCGACCTCCTCTGCCTTGCCGCTGATGCGGGTCTCGGCGTGCTCATCGAGCACGCCCTTATCCGTGAGGAAGGTGCGCATGCGCTGCAGCGGATCACGCTGCTTCCACTGCTCGACCTCATCGGACTCGCGGTAGCGCGTGTCGTCGTCGGCGTTGGTGTGGGCCTGCATGCGGTAGGTGATGGCTTCGAGCAACAGGGGCATCGAGTGCTTGCGAGCAAGGTCGACGGCGCGGCGCAGCGTGGCCAGCACGGCCACCATGTCATTGCCGTCCACCTGCTCGCCCGCCATCCCATAGCCGATGGCCTTATGCGCCAGCGAGGGGGCGGCGGTCTGATGAGCCAGCGGAACCGAGATCGCGTAGCCGTTGTTCTGCACGAAGAAGACCACCGGGACCTCGAAGACGGCGGCAAAGTTCAGCGCCTCATGGAAGTCGCCTTCACTGGTGGCGCCGTCGCCGCACATGGCCAGGACCACAGTGTCCTCGCCTCGCAGCTTGGCCGCATGGGCAACGCCGACGGCGTGGAGCAGCTGTGTGGTCAGCGGGGTGGACATCGCTGAGATCTTGTACTGCAGCGGGTCATATCCGCAGTGCCAGTCTCCGCGGAAGGAGACCATGACCTCCAACGGGTCCACTCCGCGGCTGATGGTCGCCACGGTGTCGCGGTAGGTGGGGAACATCCAGTCCCCGTCGCCCAGTGCGAGTGCAGCGCCGACCTGACAGGCCTCCTGCCCGTGTGAAGAGGGGTAGACGGCCAGCCGGCCCTGCCGGACCAGGGCGTAGTTCTGGTCATTGACCCGCCGGCCCACCACCAGTGCCTCATAGGCTGCCAGCAGTGCGTCATCCTCGGGGATCGGGTACTCGTGACCCGGGCTGGTGCCCTGTTCCGCCTGGGGGATGAGCTTTCCGTCGGGACCGAGCATGCGGATCTGCTGGGCGGCCGGGAGCATGTACTGCTCCGGGGTGATCCCGAAGCTGCTGCTGGTGTCACGGATATGGGAGCCCTGCTCAGTCGCCTGCTTGGCAGCTCTCTCAGTGGCGCCCTCGGTGGCCTCATGAGTGGTGCCCTGGACGGTGTCGCTGGTCATGGTGCCAGCCTCCTTGGAGTTCAGTGAAAAGTGCCGTGGATCACATGCTTTCTATGAGTGTGACCCAGCTCACCTGGTGGTGGCCACCGTGGAGAAGGATCCGAGACAGGTGCAGCTCTGGAGCGAGTGACACCTGGACGAGTTGCATCTATCTGAGGGCTGGAGACTGGTAGCGTCCAGAACTATGGACAACGTGCAAGACGGAACGACGCAGAGTGAGATCTCGCTGGACGTCGTCGATCACCGGATACTGCATGCCCTGAGTGCGGATGCACGCAGATCCGTGACCGCCATCGCGGCCGAGCTGCACCTCTCCCGGGCCAACACCTATGAGCGCATCTCGCGACTGCGCCACGCGGGAGTCCTGCGCGGATACACGGCGGTCATCGATGAGCGGGCTGCCGGACTTTCGACCGCCGCCTATGTCTTTCTCAACCTGAAACAGGATGACTGGGAGGTCCTCCGAGCGGCGCTCGCGGATGAGCCGGCTGTGCGGCACCTCTCCCTGGTGGCGGGTCAGTATGATGCGGTGCTGCTGGTGCGCACCCGGACGGTTGAGGAGCTTCGGAGAGTCATCTTCGAGCGCATCCAATCGCTTGCCTGCGTGCAGTCCTCCCAGACTGCGTTGATCTTCGACGACCATGCTGAGCATGAACATCCACTGCCAAGGAGGCTGCCATGACATTCACCGCTGCACTGATTGAACAAGACGTCCAGGGTGGGCGTATCCAGGATCACCAGGCGAAGCTGACGGAGCTTGAGGAGGACTTTCTCGAGGGCTCTGGAGGAGAGGCTCCGGTGGACATCGATGTCAGCTATTCCGGGATTAACTATAAGGATGGTCTTGCGCTGTCCGGAAAGCCCGGGGTCGCACGGACCTCGCCGCTGATTCCGGGGATCGACCTCGTGGGCACTGTCGCAGGCTCGGTGGATCCGCACTTCGTGCCCGGGGACACCGTCGTGCTCACCGGCGGCGGGATCGGCGAATCGGCCCATGGTGGGCTGGCTCAGCGCGCTCGCGTCTCCGCTGAGCATCTCGTCAAGCTCCCCGAGGGGCTCTCCCCGCGTCAGGCCGCCGCGATCGGCACCGCCGGGTTCACCGCGATGCTCTCTGTGCTTGCGCTGGAGCATGGCGGAGTGCACAAGGATGCGGGCCGCGTCGTCGTCACCGGTGCTGCCGGCGGTGTGGGCTCGGTGGCCATCGCCATCCTGTCCCAACTCGGGTATCAGGTCAGCGCCGTCACTGGTCGGGCTGATTCTCAAGGTGACTACCTGCGCCGCCTGGGTGCCACCGAAGTATTGGACCGGCAGGAATTCGCGGAGCCCGGGACCCCGCTGCAGAAGCGCCGTTGGGCTGGGGCGGTGGATGCCGCTGGTTCCGCCACGCTGGCGAACATCCTGTCCCAGACTCAGGACGGCGGCACGGTCACCAGCTGCGGCCTCGCCCAGGGGGCTGATCTGCCGACCAGTGTCATGCCGTTCATTCTTCGCGGGGTCACCCTTACCGGCATCAACTCGGTCACGGCACCGCGCGTGCTGCGTGAGCAGGCCTGGGAGCGTCTGGCCAGTGATCTTCCGCTGGAGCTGCTCGAGGAGATGACCCAGGAGATCTCTCTCGGGGAGGTCTTTGACCAGGCCGAGCAGATCCTCGCCGGGCAGGTCCGCGGGCGGACAGTTGTGAAACTCGACTGACCCCCGAATCGCATGTGTGGGCTGTCACATTCTGAAATCCCGAGCTACTATGGATGAATTACCGACCGTTCGGTCAGTTCATGATCGGTCGCATCCACTGCTCTCGAGAGGACCCCATGGCCGCCACTGCTATATCTGCGGATACCCGCCTGCTCCCCAGCTACATCCAGGACGTCTGGTGGACTCCCGATTCAGCGGCGAAGGCCAGCGTGATCCTCGATGCTTCAACGGCGGAGCCGGTCTGCCGGGTGTCTACCCAGGGCTTGGACACCGGCGCCGCCGTCGCCCATGCCCGTGCGGTGGGGCAGGCGAACCTGGGTCAGCTGACCATCCACCAGCGGGCACTGCGACTCAAGCATCTCGCCGCCTATCTCCATGAGCACCGCGAGGAGCTCTACGAGCTCTCCGACCGCACCGGCTCCACCCGTCGAGATCACCTGATCGATGTGGACGGAGGCATCGGCACCATGCGGACCTTCTCCTCCAAGGGGCGCAAGGAGCTGCCCAACGCGAATGTGATTCTTGACGGGCAGGTTGAGCAGCTCTCCCGCGACGATTCCTTCCTCGGTGAGCACATCTACACGCGGCTGACCGGAGTCGCTGTGCAGATCAACGCGTTCAACTTCCCGGTCTGGGGGATGCTGGAGAAGTTTGCGCCGAGCTTCATCGCTGGCGTGCCCACGATCGTGAAGCCGGCCTCGCAGACCGCCTATGTCACCCAGGCCTGTGTGCGGCTGATGATCGACTCCGGGCTGATCCCTGCCGGCGCGCTGCAGCTGATCTCCGGCTCCGCCCGGGACCTCTTAGATCATCTGGATCACCGCGACCACGTGGCATTCACCGGATCCGCGAATACGGCCCAGCTGCTGCGTTCCCATGACAATGTTGCCAATCAAGGTGTGCGGTTCACGGCGGAGACAGACTCTCTCAATGCCGCAATACTGGGCCCGGATGCCGCCGAGGACAGTCCGGAGTTTGAGGCGTTCATCAAGTCCGTGGCGCTGGAGATGACCGCGAAGTCGGGGCAGAAATGCACTGCTATCCGTCGGGTCATCGTGCCATCGGCCCAGGTGGAGCCCGTGGTGGAGGCGCTGCGGGCCCGGCTGGACTCCCGTGTGGTCCTCGGGGATCCCAGGGATGCCGACACCACGATGGGTCCGCTGGCCTCCACCGAACAGCGCGATGAGGTGGCGCGGGCTGTGGAGACTCTGGTCGACGCTGGCGGCGCGGTGCGCGTGGGTGGCCCGGCGGCCGGCACCGGTTCTGCGGATGCTGCACAGGGTGCGTTCTTCCCAGCGACCGTGCTGTCCTTCGCCGAGCCCCGTACCCCAGCGGTTCACTCGGTTGAGGCCTTCGGACCGGTCACCTCGGTGCTCGGTTATACAGACATCGACGACGCCGTGGACCTCGCCGCACTCGGCGGTGGCTCCCTGGTGGCCACGGTCTGCACGCATGACCCGGAGATCGCCGCGGAGTTCACCCGGGGGATCGCCTCGCATCACGGACGTGTCCTTTTCCTCGACCGTGATGACGCGAAGACCTCCACCGGTCATGGCTCTCCGCTGCCCCATCTGGTCCATGGCGGACCAGGGCGTGCCGGTGGCGGCGAGGAGCTTGGCGGGATCCGGGCGGTCAAGCACTATATGCAGCGCACCGCGATCCAGGGATCCCCGGATCTGCTGACCGGTGTGACCGGGGTCTGGCATCGCGGAGCCAAGGCGGTCACCGCGACCCCGGAGAGCGTGGCCGACGGTTCTGCCACGCACCCCTTCCGCAAATCGCTGGCCGAGCTGCGGATCGGAGATCAGTTCGCCTCGGGTCTGCGGGTGGTGGGACTCGAGGACATCACTGCCTTCGCTGAATCCACCGGTGACACCTTCTATGCGCATACGAACGAGGAGGCTGCGAAAGCGAATCCGTTCTTCCCCCGGCGAGTGGCACATGGTTACCTGTTGGTGGCCTGGGCTGCGGGTCTCTTCGTGGAGCCTGCCCCGGGGCCGGTCCTCGCGAACACGGGTCTGGAGAATCTGTCCTTCCAGACTCCGGTGACCTATGAGGATTCCATTCGGGTGACACTGACCGCTAAGCAGATCACCCCGCGGGAGACCGATGACTACGGTGAAGTCCGCTGGGACACGGTGCTGCACAACCAGCATGACGAGATCGTGGCGACCTACGACGTGCTGACCCGCGTGGCGAAGCAGAACAAGCCCGAGTGGCTCCTGGACTGACCTCAGAACCGGTCAAACCTCACCGTGACACTCGCGAATTTGACAACTAGATGAACATCGCGCAACACCCGGTAGAATAATAGGTTGAATTCTAGTGAAGCTGGCTGACGGATGCTGGCGCCGAGGTGGAGGTGGGGGATGTGACGACATCTGAATCCCAAAGTAGTGGCAAATCTGCCCAGGTTCTCCGCGTAGTGGGACTGCTCGGAAGAGTGCTCTCCCGGGCTGTGGTGTTCGTGATGATCTGGTTGGGTCTGCTGCTGCTGATGTCCGCAGTCATCATCCATTATTACTGGGGCCAGGTCACTGTGGTTCAGGTACTCCTGAACCTCATGGCAGTCCAGCTCGACGGCGGAGGCGGCCCCATCGTCTGGGTCTGCATCTTCGGAATCGGACTGTTCCCGCTGCTGCTCACGATCGCTTTGACATCCTGGCCCTATTTTCAGCGGCGGAGGAATCTTCGAAAAAAGCGCGACGGCGGCCAGGTAGCTTCGCCCTGGTTCGGGCGCACCACGCGGACCGTCATCGCGGCAGCGCTGATCGTCGGTGGACCGGCGGCATTCGTCTCCACGGTCGAGGTGACCGAGTACGTGACAGCAGCGAATTCCGAGTACGACGTCGGCGATCACTACGTGGAGCCAAAGATCACCAGCGACGAGGACAAACGCAATCTTGTCCTCGTCTATCTCGAGTCCGCCGAAGCCACCCTCGGAGAAGAGGGACTCGTCGAGAAGAACCCATACGCCTCGCTGGAGGAGACCACCAAGGAGGCAGACGGATGGCAGAGCGTGGAGGGACTCCAGGAGTATGACGGCAGTGGCTGGACCATGGCCGGCATCACCTCGACACAGTGCGGCTTCCCACTCAACGGCATCCTTTCCGCCGCGAACAGCGGTTCTTATTCTGAGGTTGGAGTCGGAGAAGAGACCTACCTGGGAGGAACCACCTGCCTCGGTGATCTGCTGAAAGACTCCGGCTACACAAGTGTCTTCCTCGGAGGCGCCAACCCTTCCTTCGCTGCCAAAGAGACTCTGCTCACCGATCACGGCTACTCGGAGGTCAATGGACGCAGTGACTGGGTCGCTGCCGGTGAACCGGAGAGCAGTTTCAGGAGCGACTGGGGCCTGAGCGACCAGCGCCTCATGGAATACGCCAAGGATGAGATCGACGATCTCCACGCCGAGTCCGAGCAGACCGGGGAGCCCTTTAATCTCTCCGTGCTGACACTGGACACGCATGAGCCCGTTCACGTCCACGACTACTGCAATGTGGACACAGCCGATGAGATGACATCCGTCTACGCCTGTTCCATGGAGCAGGTCGCGGGATTCGTGGACCATATGGAGGAACAGGGCTATCTCGAGGACACAGCAGTGGTCCTCATGGGTGATCACCTGAAGCCTTCAGATGCTGGCGACGCTTTCCACGAAGAGCTCGACGAGCACCCCAACCGCACGCTTTTCAACCGCATCTGGATTCCGGGTGAGGATGACCCCCAGATCGCGCGCTCTGGAGTCGATCAGATCAATATGTTCCCCACGATCCTAGAGATCGCGGGCTTGGAAGTAGCTGATCAACAAGCGGGTATAGGCGTATCCGCCTTCACCTCAGAGGTTCCTGAGGATTCGGCACAGTCCTTGCCCGATGACGCCTATGCCGAGCTGCTGAAGTCAGGATCCCCACAGTTCTACCGCGACGCATGGGTCGGTGAGATTGGGTCCGATGGGGGCCCCTGAGTCGGAGATGAGTCCGACGCGGAGATTCACTCCGCTCTGTGGTCCCGTCATCGGACAGGTTCTCGGTACGGTCGTGAAAGCCGCGGGCATTCCCTACGCTCGCGCCGAGCGTTTCCAGCCGCCGGTACCTGTGGACGACTGGCTGCAGCCATATGCGGCGCTGGATCCAGCGCCAGCCTGCCCACAGTGGCGCATCCGGGAACTCGAGCACGTCATGGGTCGTCAGACCGGTGGGTTGCCGGAGAGTGAGGATTGTCAGAATCTCACGGTTACGCTCCCGGCAGACCTCCGTGAGGATGAGCGTCTGCCGGTCATGGTGTGGATTCACGGCGGGTCCTATATCTCCGGCGCCGGAGACGCGCCCATCTATGATCCGACCCCTCTGGTGAGCGAACAGCGCGTTGTCCTCGTGGCCGTGACCTACCGGCTCGGGGCACTGGGGTACCTGGGCGGCCATGGGCGCACGCCGAACCTCGGTCTCTTGGATCAGCTCTGTGCCCTTGAATGGGTGCAGCGGAACATCGAAGCCTTCGGCGGAGACAGGCATGCCGTCACGGTCTTCGGCCAGTCTGCCGGCGGCGACGCCGTGGCTCACCTGATGATCACTCCACGAGCCTCGAAGCTCTTCCGCAGGGCCATTATGCAGAGCCCTCCGCTGGGCATCTCCCGAGGGCGTTCCAAGATGACCGCCGCCATGGCGGCGGCGGGGACTTCGATATCGGCCGAGGCGCCTATCAAAGAGGTCCTACGAATTCAGGAAGCGGCCCGGGCGGCGGCTGCCCCGTTCGGTCTGCGCGGACTGATGCCCTTCGGGACACAGTATGGAACCTGGCCGCTGCCAGAGGAGGCTCAGATCGACGAGGCCTGGAAGTCGGTCGCGCCCGAGATCGATGTCATCATCACCCATACCGCGCAGGAGGCCAGGCTGTTCATTCCAGTGGCGCGTCCGGTGCAGAGAGTTCGTGAGATTCCGGTGCTCGGTCCGCATGCCATGACGCTGCTGAGCGCATTGGCCACGCGCCTGGTGTACTCCAATGGCATTCGTGCCTTTGCCCGGCGTCACCGTCGAGCGGGAGGAAGAGCCCACTACTTCATCTTCACCTGGGCGGCACGGGGTAATGAATTCGGATCCGCGCACGCAGTAGATGTGGCGCTGCTCTTCGGAACTCGTGAGAACACCAGAGGGCTTGGACTCCTTGAAGGAGCCTCATGGGAGGAGATCAACGAGGCAGGTAAAGCCGTCCGGGGGCTTTGGGCAGGATTCGCCCGAGGAGCGGACCTACCGGACTCGGGCAAGATTCCCGGGGTCTGAATCTGAGGGTTGTGCCCTCAGAGCCTTAGACGTGGTGCCGGGCTTCCCTGCGGTCCTGGTGGAGTTCCCAGCGCAGTTCAGCTGCGCTGGTGATCGCGACCACGGAACCGATGATCGGCAAAGCGACCGCCACGAGTACCAACACCGACGCGTGGGTCTTGGTGGTGGTCAGTGTCGCCGCGAATAGGGAGGCCACGATGCCCAGCAGCCAGATGCCGAGGATGACCGCTTCTACAAACTCGATTGTTTCCATGCGAGAAGGCTAGACCTGCACGGGACCGGCGGCAAGCTCCGATGTGTGTCTGTCGAGTCACGTTTCAGCGCCTATGTCAGTGCCCGTGGAAAACAGGCTTTCGCTTGGCCTGGAATGCGGCGAAACCTTCACCGTAGTCAGCAGAATCGCAGAGTCTGCCCTGGGCGTGGTTCTCTTCCTTCAGCGATTCCCACAGGCCGAGCCGCTGGTCTCTGATGGCTCCCACCAGGGCCTTGGACTCGCGGAATGCCAGGGTGGCCCCCGCGGCGGCGGTGGAGGCCTTCGCACGGGTGAACTCGAGCAGATCATCGGCATGCAGCGCGCGGGAGAAGAGCCCCGCGGCCACTGCCTCGGATCCGGACATGAGATCGCCGGTATAGATCAGATCGAGGGTTCGGTGCGCACCGAGGCGTTCCACGAAGAGTGCGTGACCGCCGGAATCCAGGGTGGCGCCCAGTGCCGCGAACGGTGAACCGATTTTGGCGCTCTCAGCGACGTAGACCACGTCGGTGGCGATGGCGAGGCCAAGGCCCACACCGAGACATGCTCCGTGCACTGCGGCGAACGTCGGGGCCGGGAACGCGGCCATGCGGCGCATCAGCGGGGTGACCTTTCCCTGGAGAAAGCCGAGTGCGTCGTCGGTGGCTGGCACCACGTCGGAGATATCCCGCCCGGCGCAGAAGCCCTTGCCCTCACCTCGAAGCACGAGTGCGCGGACACCCTCCGTCTCGGCTTCTGCATACGCCGAGTCGAGGTCATCCAGCGCCTGCTCGTCCAGAGAATTCAGCTTACTGGGAGCATTCAGCGTGATTTCGGCGACGCTGCCGGTGATGCTGAGGTCGATCATGGAGACTCCTGAGTGGGACGGCGCGGCGGTGAGGCGATGTCGATACGGGGCTAGGCGTCGTAGTCGACCACAAGCTGCTTGGAGGTAGGACGGGTCTGACATGTCAGGATGTAACCGGCCTTGACCTCATCGGATTCAAGCGCGAAGTTCTCCTCCATCTCGAAGTCACCGGAGACCACTTTCGCGCGGCAGGTGCCGCAGACACCACCTGCGCAGGCGAACGGCACATCTGGCCTTGCCCGCAACGCAGCGTTGAGCACGGTTTCTCCGGAGGCCGCCGGGGAAGCGATCTGTCCTGTGAGCCCGTCCAGGGTGAATTCGATCTGGACGTTATCACCCTCCGGATCTGCTGCCACCTTCCGGCCCTGCTGCCCTTCGGGTCGATCAGGGCGTCCCGTGGTGAAGAGTTCGAAGCGAACCTTGTCCTCAGCTACCCCTCGGGCCGCCAAAGAGTCGCGTGCCATCTGGACCAGCTCGAATGGCCCACAGAGGAACCACTCATCGGTTTCTTCGACGCGCAGGACCTTGTCCAGGAGATCGCTGAGCTTCTCCTCATCGATCCGCCCGGTGAGCAGCGGGTTGATCCGCTGCTCGCGGCTGAGGACATGGTGGACCGCCAGCCTTGCGGGATAGCGGTCTTTGAGGTCGCCAAGCTCTTCGGCGAACATGACATCCCCGGCGGAACGGTTCGCGTAGACCAAGTCGAAGGTCGAGTCCTGAGATGCGGCGAGCACCGAGCGGGCGATGGCCATGATGGGGGTGATCCCGGAGCCCGCCGCGAACGCCACCAGGTGGACGTCTGAGCGCAGCGACACGGCCTCCTCGGCGAGCGTAGCCGGGTTGTTCATGGATGTGATCGCGGTCTTGGAGATGAAGGCGCCCGAAGGGTTCATCACCTCCATCTGGTCCCCGGGCTGCAGCGACTCGTTGGCCCAGTTCGAGAACAGTCCGCCGATATCGCGCTTGATCGCCACCCGGATCTCTCCCCGGGTGGGCTCGGTGCAGATCGAGTAGGAGCGGCGGATCTCTTGGCCATCCAACTCGGTGCGCAGCGCCACGTACTGGCCCGGCGCGTAGTCGAAGTCCTCCTGCAGCTCCTCGGGAACTGCGAAGGTGACCTCCACCGAGTCCGTTGTCAGCCGACGCACCTCTGAGACGGTGAGGGTGGAGAAGGTCGCGCGGCGGCGAGTCGTCGTCGTCATCAATGCACCTTGAAGTGGTCGAAGGGCTCCAGGCACTCGCGGCACTGGTAGAGCGCCTTGCAGGCGGTGGATCCGAAGCGGGTCATCTCGCGGGTATTGGGGGAGTCGCACCGCGGGCACTTCACGCTCAGTCCCACGCGGACCGGGCCAAGGGCCGCTTTGCCAGTGGGTGGGGCGATGCCGTATTCGCGCAGCTTCGCCTTCCCCTCCTCGGTCATCCAGTCGGTGGTCCACGCGGGGTGCAGCACCGTCTCGATCCGCACTTGTGTGTGGCCGGCATGACGCAACGCCGCAGTGACATCGGCGGTGATCGTATCCATGGCCGGGCAGCCAGAGTAGGTCGGCGTGATGACGACGACGGCGGTGCCGTCCTCATCCACGCGGGCCTCGCGAAGGATGCCGAGATCAGCGATGCTCAACACGGGAATTTCAGGGTCGTTCACCGTGGCGGCCACGTCCCAGAGCGAGGCGTCGGCGGGAAGAGTCACGGCCTCGGGTCTCAGCATCTCCATGGCGGGCACTCTCACCAGGTTGCTCCGGGGTGCTGGCGGGCCAGCACCTGCATTTCGGCCAGGATGAAGCCGCGCTGCTCGGAGTGCCGTCCTGATCGGTCAGCACCATGTGCGCCGGACATATCGGGCACATCCAAGCCGGCTTCGGCGATGATGCGCCGCAGCCGCTCCAGTGTGGCGTCTCGCAGCGATGACGTCAGCACCGCGACATCACCGAGTTCGGTGATCGGCTCTACATCGGTGAAGAGCTCCTCCACATAGGACCAGACGGAGTCCAGCCCGGCCTGCATGCGGCGGGCAGATTCTTCGGTCCCAAGGCCGAGGCGAAGGGTCCACTGCGCTGCGTGATCCTGGTGGTAATCGACCTCCTTGAGCGCCTTCTCCGCAATGGCAGCGAGGGTGGTGTCGGTGGAGTTCACCAGTCGGCTGTAGAGCTCGTGCTGGTAGAAGCTGAAAATGAGCTGCCGGGCGATGGTCTTGCCGAAGTCTCCATTGTCCTGCTCCACGAGGCGGCAGGACCGAAATTCCTCTTCCCCGCGGAAGTACGCGAGATCATCTTCGGATTTGCCCCATGCTGTACCGGCGTAGGTGAGCAGAAAGCGGGCGTGCCCGAGGAGGTCCAGCGCGATATTGGCCAGCGCCACGTCCTCTTCAAGCTCGGGAGCCCGCGAGACCCAGCCGCTGAGACGCTGAGACAAGATCAGCGCATCATCGCCGAGGATGAGGGCGTAGCGCGCGGTGGCCTCATCAGCGATGGCGCCGGAGGCTGCGATGTCCTCCGCCGTGATGGACTCCCCCTGAGACTGGCGCGTGGCGGAATCATGAGATGCGAAGCTCATAGGTGCTTCACCCCTTCAGACTGGGTGTAGTACGTCGCGTGGCGGTAGCTCTTGCCCTGGGCAGATTCGAAGTACCCGCCCTTTGAATCAGGATCCGAGGCCATGATGGCCTCTGCCGGGACGACCCACACGGAGGTTCCTTCATTGCGACGGGTATAGAGATCGCGGGCATTGCGGATGGCCATCGTCGCATCGGGTGCGTGCAGCGATCCGGCGTGGACATGGGAGAGCCCGCGAGAGCCCCGGATGAAGACCTCCCAGAGGGGCCAGGTGCTCGAATCTGCGCTGGAGGACATGGCCTCGCCTTTCTTGCGGTTCAGTGCGGGGTGGACGGCGTTCAGGCGCCGATGAGGGCTGCCTGGTCGCGATCCTGGTCCTGAGACTGGCGGTTCGCGTAGGCGACGGCCGCTTCGCGAACCCATGCCCCTTCGTCCCTGGCCTTGCGGTAGTGCTCCAGACGCTGCCGGCTGAGTGGCCCATTGCCCTTGATGACCGCGAAGAACTCGTCCCAGTCCAGCTCGGCGAAGTCGTAATGGCCCCGTTCTTCGTTCCACTTCAGCTCAGGATCCGGCAGCGTGAGACCGAGGGCCTCGACCTGCGGAACGATCATGTCCACGAAGCGCTGGCGGAGATCGTCATTGCTGAAACGCTTGATGTTCCAGGCCATCGATTGCTGCGAGTTCGGTGAGTCGCCGTCGGGCGGTCCGAACATCTGCAGCGCCGGTCCATAGAAGCGATTGACGGCATCCTGAGCCATCTCATGCTGTTCCTTCGTGCCGTGGGAGAGCGAGTAGAGGATCTCCCAGCCCTGGCGCTGATGGAAAGATTCTTCCTTGCAGATGCGCACCATGGCACGCCCATAGGGGCCGTATGAGGCGCGGCACAGCGGAACCTGATTCACGATGGCGGCGCCGTCGACCAACCAGCCGATCGCGCCGACGTCGGCCCAGGTGCGTGCCGGGTAGTTGAAGATGGAGGAGTACTTGGCTTTGCCGCTGTAGAGCTGGTCATACATCTCCTCGCGCGGGCTTCCCAACGTCTCAGCGGCGGAGTAGAGGTAGAGGCCGTGGCCAGCTTCATCCTGGACCTTGGCCATCAGGATCGCCTTGCGCTTGAGGCTCGGTGCGCGAGAGATCCAGTTGCCCTCCGGCTGCATGCCGATGATCTCGGAATGCGCGTGCTGAGAGACCTGACGCACGAGTGACTTCCGGTAGGTCGCGGGCATCCAGTCACGCGGTTCGATCCGCGAGTCTTCGGCGATGATCTCGTCGAAGCGGGCCTGGCCGGACTCTTCCTCGGCGACTGCTGCCGCGGCATCACTCGCGTCTGCGAGTCGAAGCGGCGCGTGCTGGTGGTTCTCGGGTGACATCGTCATCCTCAATTCCGTCCCGTGATTTACTGACCGTTCGTTCAGTATAGCATCGGTGGTGTGACGGTCAACACGCAATCGGGAAGTCGGTCTCATGGCTCGCGCTCACACATCGAGCAGGTCCTTCGCTGGCTCGCGGAGTCGGCGGATCCGGGGGTTGAACAGGGCCGCGAGGACGATGATGACCCAGACGGCGACGAAGACGGTGGTGGCCAGGTGCAGGCTGCCGCTGTCGATGAGGACAGCTCCGCCCCCGATGCCCAGCGCCGGAGTGAGGGTCAAGATAACGTTCTGCGCCCCAAGGACCCGACCACGCTGGGATTCGTCCACGTTCTCCACGAAGGTCACGCCGACTACGGAGCCGATTGCTCCACCGCCGAGGCCTGCGACCGCCGCCGAGGCGAAGATCGACCACACAGGGCCGAGGAACGCGAGGCCGGTGAGCCCCACCGTGAGAACCGCGATACCAGAGATGAACCAGACCCTGCGCGGGATACTGGTTGCGAGGCCCGCAAAGAGACCACCGCCGATAAGCAGGCCCGCGGCGAGGGAGCTGAGCACGAATCCGACGAACTGAGGTTCATTCCGGAAGGCGAAGTGCACCGGGATGACCATGCCCTGCACTGCTGCCAGAACGACCCCCAGTGTGACTGACAGCAACAACATTCCACGCAGCAGCGGGGAGTGAAACAGGAACACCACGCCGTCCAGCACAGACCTGATGCCCGAGGTCCTGCTCTCCTCGGCGTGCTCTCGCAGATGTGCGGTCGCCCCAGACGGAATGCCCAGCGTGAGCAGCGCCGCGAGTGCCGCCAGGCCGGAGGTGATCCATAAGACCGTCACTGTCTCGAACGTTGCGACCAGCACTCCGGCCGCGGCTGGACCGATCAGCATGGTCACTCCAGCCAGCGCTTCGCGCAGTCCGATCAACCGAGCCGGCTCTGTTCCCACCGCCTTCGCGATAGCCGGAAGCATCGATTCCCGGGCGGTCATGCCCGGCACGTCTCCGAAGGATCCAAGGACCGCCACCGCGATGAACCAGCCTAGGTTCAGCCCCACCGTCAGGTCCACAATGGGCAAAGCAAGCAGCGCGACGGTAGAGATGACATCCGAGAGGATCGATGCAGTGCGTCGATTGATCCGGTCGATGAGTGAACCCATCAGGAGCCCGGCGATCGCCGCCGGCACCGCAGCAGCGATCGCGACGACCCCGGCGTCGAGCGGACTTCCGGTGGTGAACAGCACAAGCAGCGGCAGTGCGATGGCTGTGACTGAGTTGCTCAGCAGCGAGGCGGCGAATGAGGCGAAGTAGAAGAAGGAGGTTCTTTTCATGCGACCAGTCCAGGCTATGACGTCGCGTCAGGGTCAAGCGTCGGGTCTCGGCCGCTGAGAAAGTCCTTGATTCAGCTCTCTTCGAGTCGTTCCAGCGCCTGCTCGATCTGACGCAGGACGCGGCGTTGGACGGGGCGGAGTCTTCGTTCGCTCAATTCATCCATCAAGTCCGTGAGTTGGTCGTTCAACGGGGGAAGAGTCGCGAACCTCTCTTGAACAGGACGTAGGACCTTGACGATCTCATTGATCAGAGAGTTGACCTCTGTCTCCGGTGTCTCGGCATCGAGTGTGGAGAAACGTGCCGAGAGGGGCGCGATCATCCTTGCGTTCAACGCGGCGAATCCTTCGGTGAACACCTGGTGATCGCCATCGCCCAAGAGGTGCCCCAGCAGGATTAGCTGTTCGTGTTCGTACCGCGAGATGTCCTCTGGAAGAGACAGCCCAGGTGCGGAGCGCCACTCCGCAAGCTCTGGTGCGAGGTCAAGCGGGGCTCCGCTGCGGCGCAGCTCAGCGATACGCTCGCGGCGAGCGTTCAGACGGTCGATCTCAGCGGCAGCCTGCAGGTCGAGCTCTTCGAGCAGGTCCTCTGCTGCTGAGGGTGCGTCTAGGGCGCCGGATAGATCTGACAGGGGAATCCCGAGGGTGGTCAGCCTCTTGATGCGGAGCAGCTGGACAAGATGGCTGATGTCATAGCGGCGGTACCCCGTGCTGCTGCGCGCAGGCTCAGGGAGCAGACCGATCTGGTGATAGTGGCGCAAGGTGCGCACCGTGACCCCTGCAAGATCGGCGATCTCACTGCTGAGCAATGGTCCAACCTCCTAAACACCAGGCGAAACCCGCGACGGCGATGCGCGTGGTCCTCACGGAGTCCCCACATTCGCTGCCAGCTGGTATTTGAAACCTCGGTGGGAACCGCGGAAGCCAAGTTGCTCGTAGAAGCGGTGAGCACTGGTTCGAGCCGCATCTGACGTGAGCTGGACCAGTGAGGCACCTATTGCTGGAGCAGCTGATTCGAGGACCCATCGCATCATGGCCGATCCGATACCGCTGGATCGGTGATTGCTGGAGACTCTGACGGCCTCGATCTGAAGTCGCGTGGCACCGCGGCGAGTCAGGCCAGGTATGCGCGTGAGCTGCATCGTCGCCATGAGCTCGCCTGCGGGGTTGACCAAGACGAGCAGCTCATTGGACGGGTCCTGTAGGAGGCCAGCAAGGACTTGCGCGTAGTGGGTGGCGTCTTTCGGAAACGCTTCGTCGCCTCTGCTGGTGCTGACGGGATCATCCGCGAGGAGTTCCAATAATGGCAGAAGGTCACCATGGTGAGCGCGACGAAGGGTGAGGTTACGAGTGGTGGTCTCCAGCGCGGTGGGCAGGTCAAGAGTTCCGATCATGTACGCAGTGTGCCACTCGAACTCTCAGCGCGCGCTGAAACCGGGGCTACCCGTTATTCACTTCCGCTGGGTCTTTGGGGCCAGACTCGGCAATCGCTTCACCTATGGCGTTTCCCTGCACCTTTGCCTGGAGGATCGAACCAAGATCGATCCCTGTGGCGGCTTCGACCCGCTTGAACACGCCGGCCAGGGCCACGGAGGCCTCGCCGTCGAAATGCTTCGAGGCACCTGATTCGCCGGAGCCGCCGATCAGTGTCATGGAACCGATATTGGCGTACCCGGCGGCGAAGGAGTCCATGAGCTGGGGCAGTACCGCGAGGGCTTCACGAGCCAGCACAGCCTCCTGGTTCTCTCGCAGTGCTTCTGCTTCTGCGCGGATTGCAGCAGCCTTGGCCTCGCCTTCCTCACGGATGGCGGTGGCTTCAGCCTCAGAACGCTTCAGCCGCGCACGAGCTTCGGACTCTGCGACCAATGCTCCGGCTTCAGCAGCCTTGGTGCGCTCATAGGCTTCGGCGTCGGCGCGCTTCTGCTGCTTATACAGATCTGCATCGGCGACACGTTTGACGTCAGCATCGAGCTCAGCCTGTCGGTTCTCTGCTCGCTGACCGAGCACCTCCTGCCGGGCCTTCTCTCCGGCGAGAGCCTCGGCCTGTTCGGCCTGGGCGCGTGCCTGGCCGACTCGAGAGGTGGCAGCGGCCTTATTGGAGTCGTACTCGGTCTCCTCGATCAGGTTCTGTTCGTTGTTCGAGATCCGCTCTTTGGCGATCGCGCGTTCCGCATTGGTTGCCGCGATCTCGGCTGCCTGGCGCTTGGCTTCGATTTCAGGAGCGCCCAGTGAAGAGATGTATCCCGAATCATCGGTGATCTCGCGGATCTGGAAGGAGTCCAGCAGCAGGCCCTGGGTCAACAGTTCTGGAGAGATCGACTCAGAGATCTCGTCGGAGAACTTCTGCCGGTCACGCATCAGCTGGATGACCGTCTGCTGAGCCATCAGACCGCGGAGTGCGCCCTCGAGCTGGTCCTGGGTGTATTCGACTACGGCGTCGTCTTGGGATGCAAAGCGTTCGGACGCAGCCTTGACGTCTTCGTCTGCACTGCCGATCTTCACCAGCGCGACTGCCTCGGCATTGATGGTCACGTTGTCGTGACTCTGGGCGGTGACTGTCATCAGGACCTGACGCGAGCGCAGCGAGATGATCTCGTGCCGCTGCCGGATCGGGTTGACCAGGGCCCGGCCATTGACGATGACCTGTTTGGGCCGTGACCCAGGAAGGTCGGAACGGGAGGACTTACCGGTGACCACCAGCGCCTCATCGGCGCGAGCCACCTTGGTCCAGGCCCGCATCATCAGGAGGCCCACGGCGCCGATCAGCAGCAGGGCTACGATCAGAGCGATCACGATGGCAAGTGTGCCGCCGGTTGTCAGAATGTCCATCGGTGAGTGCCTCTATCTGCGTCGGGATCTGGCATTGTCGGCGATCTGAGAGGTGTTTTCTTGTGCGGCGGTCTGCTCCGAGTAGTTGATTCCGTCTGAAGTAGATCGACCAGCGGAATGAACGTGGGAACTGAACCTAATCTGACGCTAACCTGAACAAAAGCTCCTGGTCAACGACGCTGAGTTCTGTTGCTTCGCGAAGTGGTGACCGCTGATGGCACATATGGTGCTGGATGACTGTGATGTCGGGATTCTCGTCAGTTGCTTCGAGCAAACAATATTTCGCGTGGCGCGTGGAGAGCTCAGCCTGCTGCGGGCGCGCGCAGACCGCCAAGCACCATTTGCCGCACGGTCTCCGCGAGAGCGGCATCAGGGGCGCCTCCCACCGGGCGGTACCAGTCCACGATCGAGTTGATCGTGCCCATGGCGAGCCGTGAGGCAGTGCGTGCGTCGATGTCGCTGCGCAGATCTCCGTCCTTCTGGGCCTGGCTGATCAGGTCAGCGATGCGCAGCGTGATCTCACGACGTCGTTGCAGGGCCTTGACCTCCATCTCGGAATTTCCGCGAAGGCGCAGAAGCAACGTGACGTAGGGCAGGGAGGTCGTCAGCACCTTGACCGATTCACGCAGAATCGTGTCCAGCTCCTCTACGGCCGGGGCATCAAGGGCCTCGGCTTCGGAGACGACGCGTTCAAGCTCCGCCAGTGAGCGGTTCAGCGCGATGTCGAGGATCTCTTCCTTGGAATCCACGTGGTGGTAGATCGCAGATTTCGAGATCCCGAGCTCACGCGAGAGCGCCCCCATGGAGGTTGCCTCATAGCCGTTCCGGTTGAAGGCCTCCACGCAGACGGTGATGAGACCCTCGCGGTCATAACCGGGGCGCCCCCGACGTGAGGTGCCTGCGGCAGTCGTGGTGGTGGTCATGACTCCTACATTAGCGGGGGCTACTTTGGTCGCTGGTCATATATCCGACGCAGCTTGCCCGAGGAGCGTGCCAGCGCGCCTGGTTCCTCCACTCGTATCCTGCAGCTGGATCCCACTTTGACCTTGATCTGCCGCGCAAGCTCCACGCCCGCGGCTTCTGCCTCCTGCGGCCCGGTCTCTGGCCGTCGCTCGATGTGCACGGTCATCTCATCCATCTTCTCCGGCCGCTCCAATCGCAGCTGGAAATGTGGTGAGAGTTCTTTGATCTCCAGGGCGATCTCTTCGATCTGGGAGGGGAAGAGATTGACCCCGCGCAGGATGATCATGTCGTCGCTCCGCCCGGTGATACGACCCATTCGGCGGTGACCTGGGCGATCTGATCCTGGCAGGAGTCGAGTGAGGTCATGGGTGCGGTAGCGGATGATCGGCAGCGCCTGTTTGGTCAGCGTGGTGAACACCAGTTCCCCATGCTCGCCGGTGCGCAGCACCTCTTCGGTGAAGGGGTCGATGATCTCTGGCCGGAAGTGGTCCTCCCAGATGGTGGAACCGTCCTGGCGCTCGCCGGACTCGCCTGCCACGCCGGGGCCCATCACCTCAGAAAGCCCATAGATGTCGCAGGCTTTCACCGCAAAGGTCTGTTCGATCTCATGGCGCATCTGGTCGGTCCATGGTTCAGCCCCGAGCACGGCAACCTTCAGCGAGGTCTCGCGAGGATCCACGCCCGCGGCCCGGAATGCATCTGCCAGAGCCAGCAGGTATGTGGGGGTGCAGAGGATCACCCGGGGCTTGAAGTCCTGGATGAGCTGGACCTGTTTCTCGGTCTGGCCTCCGGACATGGGAATGACGGTGGCCTTGAGCTTCTCGATCCCGTAGTGGGCACCCAGGCCACCGGTGAAGAGTCCGTATCCGTAGGCGTTGTGGACCAGATCTCCGGGGCGCACGCCGGAAAAGCGCAAGCACCGTGCCAACAGGGTGGCCCAGGTGTCGATGTCCTCCTCGGTGTAGCCCACGACGGTGGGCCGGCCGGTCGTGCCTGAGGAAGCATGCACGCGACGAATCTGCTCCATCGGGACGGCGAACGCCTTGAAGGGGTAGGCCGCGCGGAGGAACTCTTTGTCCGTGAAGGGAAACTTCGCCAGGTCCTCGAGCGTCTGCAGGTCATCCGGCCCGACTCCGTGGGCGTCGTAGAGCTCACGGTAGGCGGAGACGTTGTCGTAGGCGTGTCGGATGGTGGCCTTGAGCCGGTTGAGCTGCAGCTCTTCGATCTCATCCCGGCTCATCAGCTCGGCGGCATCCGGTTCTGCTGGATTCTTGCCCGGAAGTTCGGTTCTCTCAGTGGTCAAGCTGCTCATGAGATCTACTTCTTTCCGGGAGTCGGGACAGTGCGGGAGCGGCCACGGAAGACTCCGATGAGCTCCTCGCCACGAGTGATGGTCACGTCGTAGACGCCGCTGCGTCCGGCCTGAGCAACCTGGTGGGACTCCGCCACGAGGTCATCTCCAAGGTGCGCCGATCGGAGGAAGTTGATGTCCGCGCCAGCGGCCACGGTGATGGTGCCTTCATCGAGTTCAGGGTGATTGCATGCCATGGCGAAGCACGTGTCGGCCAGGGAGAAGATCATCCCGCCGTGGGCAATGTCGAAGCCATTTGTCATGTCCTCACGGATGCTCATCCGGATTCGGGCATGGCCTGGGTCTGCCTGCAGCACTGTGATCCCGAGAGCCTGTGAGGCTCGATCGTTCTCCAGCATCCGGTGCCGGGGGGCTTGATGCGCTGACTCGGGACTCGCGTGGGCGAGCTGGGTGGACTCCGTCATCGGTACTCCTCATTGCAATTCCAGACCGATTGGTCAGTAACTCAACTCAAGCACCGAAGCAGATGTGATGTCAAGCACACTGCCTAAGGTGAGACGCCCTTGGACAAGGCTTCACAGGATGAGGCCTTGTGGAGCGATCCCGGCGAAGGTCAGTCCCGGAGTGCTGCCGAATATCCGGAGCGGAAGTCAGGGTGCAGCAGTGTGCCCAGCAGGCTCTGCAACCGCGCTCCGACCAGGGCTTTGCCGTGGCCGGCCTCGCGGAGTTCTCCGCGCCGGGAACTCTCCAGCAGAGCGGGATCCAGACGTGGATCGCTCCAGGGACGGGGAAGATCCAGCTGATCGGCCATCCAGTTGTGCACGACTCCGATCGGGATCGGCAGTTCGTCTACTCCCAGCACGAGTTCCGGCGGGTTTGAGAGGGTCAGAAGCTCGACGGCGGCGCGTGCGGCGTCGTCGGAATGGATCCGGTTGGAGATCCGCCAGGCATCGTGGGGGTCCTGGCCTTCGGCTTCACCGACAGATGCCGAGCGAAGCTGCTTGATGATCCGGTCGCGGCCCGGTCCGTAGATTCCGGAGAGGCGCAGAATGCTGCTTCGCGAGCGGGGAGAGGACTCCGGTCCGCGGGACCGCCAGTCGCGCAGCAGCTCTTCGGTGCGCGCCAGGATCTCGCCGGTGGGACTTGAGGGGGTCAGCGGTGCAGATTCATCCAGCACGCCATCAGCGTCACCGTTGACTGAGCTCGAGGAGACCAGGAGAACCTGCACGGAGTCGGCCAGCCCAGCCTCTTCGAGGCGGTCTAGGACGCGGGAGAGGCCGTGGAAGTAGACCTGCTCGTAGCGCTCGGGATCTCTGCTCCCCGCTGCGGGGGAAAAGACGAGGACCGCAGTGTCTGCAGGTGGTGCCGGGATGCTCGCCTCTACCGTGAGGTCAACGGCCGCGCCGTCGAACTCTGCGGGAAGTCGATCGGGGCTGCGCCGCCATCCTGTCACCGCAAAACCCTGCTCCAGGAGTCGGTGACCTATCCGGGTGCCGACATCCCCGCAGCCGACCAGGACTGCGCGGGGTGAGGAAAGATCTGCGGGCAGCTCAGTGGCAGAGGAAGTCATGTCTAGAGCCTAGCGACATCCCTAGTGCCACGGGATTCGTGGGTCGGACCGTGGAGCTGTTTCCCCAGTTTCTATTCAGCAACTATCAAGTCTGCGCTGAAGACCTGTGTCTACCCTTGACATGTGGCCCAGCGAAATCAGCAGCTTGATCGCGCCAAAGGCGTGTTCGTCTTCCTGGTGGTCCTCGGGCATATGCTCGCGGCGGTCTCGCCCTGGGAATCAGACCTGCTGCGCGTGTTCCAGACGGTGATCTACTCCTTCCACATCCCCGCCTTCGTCTTTCTGACAGGCATCACCGCTAAATCAGGGAAGATCCCTCAGCGGGTCACGTTCTTCCTGGTGCTGCTCGCCACGGCCCTGCCTCTGTACTACGGGTGGATGAGCCTCCTCGGGCTCAACCCGGACTTCGAGTTCATGGTGCCGTACTGGCTCACCTGGTTTCTGCTCTCCATGGTGTGGTGGACCCTCAGCGTGCCCCTGATCGAGAGATTTCCACGCACGACCCTTGGCATGTCCGTGCTCGTCGCCCTTTTCGGGGGAGTCATTCCCGCCTGGGACTACGAACTGTCACTGTCTCGGACACTGTCCTTCTGGGTGTTCTTCGTCGTCGGAAAGCTCTACGGCTCCCGAATCCTCAGCTGGGCTGGTAGCCGCACCCCGGGACAGAAGGGCGGAATGGCTCTCGTCGCCGCCATACCGATGCTGCTGTTCTACCTGGCTGACCCCAATAAGCTTTGGTTCTACGGAGCAAGGAACTTTGACTGGTTCGATGTGACCGTTGCCGAGGGAGTGGCCGCACGATTGATCGTGGGCTTGAGTGCCGCATTGAGCACCGTTGCGCTCTGCGCCTTCCTCTCGAATATGCCTAGCTACCTGGGCACCGTGGGGCGGCGCTCACTTGCGGTCTACCTGCTCCACGGATTCATCGTCAGGCTGCTCGACATCTGGCTCGACGACAGCCTGGACTACCTCCCATCGCCGGTGATGCTCCTGGCCTGTCTGATGCTCACGATCATGACTACCTGGCTGTTCTCACTGAGACCGTTCAATGCCGGGCTGCGCGCATACGGAGAAGGGGTCACTGAGATGATCTTGCGGCCCTTCCCAAGATCCCGTTCCGCACAGGGACCCTGAGAGCACGCAATACGCATCGGCCGAGAGCAGGTCGGGTGAGGGCGGGCGTCGCTTCTGCCATAAAAAGAACCCCCGCCCAACAAACCTTCTTGTCAGACGGGGGCATCTTGGCGGAGGCGGGGGGATTTGAACCCCCGGTCCGCTTTGAGGCGGACACTTCATTAGCAGTGAAGCCCATTCGGCCGCTCTGGCACGCCTCCTGGAGCGGATGAGTACGGAAACCGTTCTCATGCGCCCGTCTAGACTAGCGGTTCGTCCAGGAAACTGACAAAGCGCGTCCCCGCAGTACGCTGAGAAGCACATCAGCCCCGCTGGAACCAGCGCCCCGCCACCAGGAGATCACCCCGCCCATGCCCCGTCAGATCGAGGAACGCACAGTCGCGCTGATCGGGGCCGGCCCCCGGGGGACCTCATTCTTGGAGCGACTTCTCGCGGCGGTCGAGCACGGTGCTGGTGGGTCCAAGACACCGCGGTTGCGGATCATCGTCATCGATCCCGCCCCGCACGGTCCCGGCCGGGTCTGGAATCCCCAGCAGTCGCCGCTGTATCTGATGAACACCCCCGCACGATTCCCCACTGCCGCTCCCGCTGGTGCCACGCAGCAGAGCCTGCGCCCCTCGTCGGTCTCCCGATCCTTTTCCCAATGGCGGCACGAGCACGAGGCTGAAGAAACAGTGACCTCAGTTCGAGCCGATAGCTTTGAGCCACCTGTCTTCCACGGCATCGATCATGGTGATGCCGATACCGATTACCCGGCACGCGCCGCCTATGGGCAGTACCTGAGCTGGCTGCACACCGAGGTGTGCGCCGGCCTCGAACGGCACGCCGGAATCACCGTGGAGCACCGCGACGCCGAGGTCACAGCGCTGCAGCGGGCTGAGACCGGCTACGAACTCAGCGTTGCGGACCGGAAGGGCCAGGGCCGGACCGCCCAGGACCGGAGGAAGAGGGACCGGACGGACCAGGGGAAGATCGAGCAGCTTCGTGCCGATCAGGTGGTTCTGGCGCTGGGGCATATCCCGGCAGGTCTCAATGAGTCGGGGGAGCACTTCACCCAGGTCGCTGAGCAGCTGGGCCTGCACTATCAGCCCCCGGCGATCCCAACCGAGGTGGATTATCAATCGCTGCCCGCAGGGGAGAACGTTCTGGTCCGCGGCATGGGGCTGAACTTCTTCGACCTGATGATCCAATCCAGCGTGGGCCGCGGGGGAGTGTTCCATGAACACGCCGATAGACCCGCCGGACAGCGCCTGGAGTATCTGGCAACAGGCGATGAGCCCCACCTGGTGGCAGGTTCTCGACGTGGCACGCCCTACCGCGGGAAGTCCACCGCCCCCACGGTGGCTCCCGGTTTCGCCCCGGTGGGCGTCACTCTGCGCCATCTCACTGCAGAAGCGGTGACGGCCGCAGAACGACGTCACGACGTCCTCGATTTCTCCGCGCACCTCTGGCCACTGATCCAGCGCGACGTGCTGCGCACCTATTACCGCACCCTGGTGCGCGTCGCCCCTGAACTCTTCGCGGACGGGTTCCTGCCCGCGCTGGGTGAGCTGCTCGCCGATACCCACCTCGGTGAAGCGGTGCTGCAAACCCGTGGCCACCACCTGCTGCGCGAACACGCCCCTGATGTGCTCTGGTTCGACATCCGCTCGCTCGGGAAACCCTTCGGTGGGCTGACCTTCGACTCTGCGGCGCAGTACCAAGAACATATGAGCACCTACCTCGAGGATGACGCTGCCACCTCCGCAGCCGGTGCACTGAGCCCGGTGAAGATGGCCATCGGTGCGCTGCATCTTGCCCGCATGGAGGTCAAAGCGCTGATCAGCCAAGGGAGGGTCTCGCAGTCGAGTCAGATCAGCGAGATTGAAGGCTGGTTTGAATCCCTAGTCGAGGGGCTCGCCAGCGGCCCGCCGCTGCAACGCATCGAAGAGCTCGCAGCACTTCTCCGGGCCGGGGTGGTCGAATTCCTGGGACCGGAACCCATCTTCGACGTGGACCGAGAGACGGGCTGCTACACAGCAGAATCCCCCGCCGTGGCGGCCCCGGCCTATCAGGCGCGGTGGCTTCTTGAAGCCATGATGCCCGCCAATCGGGTCCAACTCTCCCGCTCACCCTTGGTGGCCGGATTGCTGCGCAGCGGTCTGGCTCGGCCGCGTGAACTTGTGGATGCCTCCGGCGCTCCCCGGGCGGGCAAGGGCTTTGATGTCACGCCGCTGCCCCACCGTCTGATCCCTGCCGGGGGCGCGGCCGCAGAGGAGATCTACGTCCTCGGGCTCCAACTCAGCTCGGTGCAGTGGGGCACAGCGATCGCAGCGGAGTCCGGCGGTGACCCGAAGTCCTCGGCGAGGTCTCTCGCGGACGCAGACGCCGCTGCCCGCGCGGTGCTGGCCGCGGCTCTGGCTACAGAATCGCCCGACCGGGATTGAGCCGGTAGTCGGGGTCGAAGACGTTCTTGATGCTGCGCTGCAGATCAATGACCTCGGGTGATTGTTCCCAGTCCAACCAGCGCAGCTTATAGGTGCCGATCCCGTGCTCCCCGGTGATCGTGCCGCCCATCTCCAGGGCGATACGCACCGAGCCATCAAGTGCCGCGTGCAGCCGGGCCATGGCCGAGGCAGGCGAGGCGTCGTCGGTGGCGACATCTGAGCTTGGCACGCTGAAGGTGGGGTGCAGATTGCCGTCCCCGGCATGGGCGACCACTTTCAGCTGGACCTGCTGCTCCACGGCGAGGTCCTCGATGGCGCGGATATAGTCCACCAGCCGAGAACGGGGGACTGCGACATCCTCGCCCACGCGCACCTCGGTCACGACTCCATCGCCGCGGGCATGCCGCCGCAGCTCGATCAGCCGCTCAGATTCGGTGGAACCTGGCGCGCTGACCTCGGCGCCGAGTGCGCCCAGGACCTCACGGATGATTCCTGCCTCGATGCTCGCGCCGTGGCCATCGGTCTGGATCAGCAGCAGGGTGTTGCCGCGCTGAGAGAGATCAGAGCCCTGTGCCTCATCCAGTGCCAGCATGGTGTTGTGATCCAGCAGCTCGGTGATGGCTGGCTGGACACGGGCCTTGCCGATGTCTAACACTCCCTGGGCTGCCGTAGTGAGTTCGCTGAAGAACGCGGCAATGGTCTCGGTGTGCTGGCTCAGGTGACGAAGCCGGACGGTGATCCCGACGACGATGCCCAGCGTCCCCTCGGAGCCGACGAACAGGCTGGTGAGGTCGTATCCGGCCACGCCCTTGAAGGTGGCCTGGCCGGTGTGGATGAGGGTGCCATCGGCGAGCACCACGTCCAGTGCAAGCACCGAATCCCGGGTCACCCCATATTTCGCGCAACGCAGGCCGCCCGCGTTGGTGGCGACATTTCCGCCAATGGTGGAGGTGCGATAGCTGGCCGGGTCAGGGGCATACATCAGCCCGTGCTCTGCAGCGGCGGTGTTCAGGTCGGCATTGATCACACCGGGTTCCACCACTGCGACCTCGTCCTCGGGGCGCATCGCGAGAATCTTGTCCATCCGGGTCAGACTCAGCACTACCGAGCCGGCAGTGGTGTTGGCCCCGCCGGACACCGAGGTCCCAGCCCCGCGGGTGATCAGCGGGAACCCGTGCTGGGCCGAGAGCTGCGCCAGCTGCTGCACATCTGCGACCGATTCGGCGAAGACGACGGCGAGCGGGGTATGCACCTGCCAGTGCTCCAGTGGCCCCTTATCCACCGCGTGGGAGTCAAGAACTACGGGCTCGGTGGTCAGCTGTCTGGGTTCAAAGGAACTACGCAGGGCTGTCAGGACGTCATTGTCAGAAGCACTCATGAGAAGTGAGTCTAGGTCAGCGGTGTCCCATGGGCTGTCGCTGGGCCGAGGAATTGGCATGGGACCGGACGAGGAGGATCGTCAGAATCGAGCCGACAAACGGAGCCAGAATGATCAAGAAAGCGAAAGCGAGCTTCGGCGCGATATCGAGGCTCTTGTTTCTCACCAATTCCACGATGCCCCAGATGACGAGGGCCAGATAAGCCACGGGTATGACCCAGAAAAGAACCTCAAACGTCCTCGGGACGATCGGATTTGCGCTCTGGACTGCGTAATGAGCAAGGCTAAACATGGGATAGCTTTCCAATAATGACGGGTTTGGTAGCAGAAACCACCCTACATTTATCAGTCCAAGAAATGTCGAACTAGGGGCCGTCCGCGGGCCAACGAACCGATGTCTCACAGAATCTCGTCGCAGCGGCGCGCTCGTGTTCGCATGCCCCGTCGGTGAGCTCCCGACCACCCAGGGGTTCGCCCAGATCAACGGTGACCGGGACCGCGTTATTGCCCAGACAGTCATAGGCGGAACCGTACACCGGCTCCACGCTGGCGCGGATGGCAATCTGATCTTCCCCAGCGACCACATCCACCTCGGTCACGTCCCCGGTTTCACCGTTCGCGCAGCCCAACCGAGAGACGTCAATCTCCAGGCGCTCGATATCTGCGTCGAGCGTTTCAGGGGTGCTGACCTCCCAGGTGGCGAGGCTCTCGCGGACCACTTCTTCCTCAGATAATGATCGGGAGGGTCCATTGGGTCCGGGCGCACCCTTCGCCCCCACAGCCGAGCAGCGTGAGCAAAAGGATGCTGACTGCTGCGGTGCGGTTTTGCCTATCAAGCTTCCGGACGGAGCCGTTCCTGGACACGTGCCCAGGCTAAGTCGTGGACGAGTCTGCGCCAAGCACTTGCACGGAGGCATTCCGCAATGCAGACTTGTCCCTAGGTCAAGAGTGCCAGCGCAAAACCCCGGTTTGCTGGCCGGCAACCCTCCAGTTCGCGGTGGGGTGCCCCGGGTGACGACCTGGCTGCGGCATTCAGTGAAGTGATTCACGACTGACGTGGCAAGCGCGGGCCACACACCAGTGCGGGCCCTACATCCCAGTCCTTGTGACGGGGCCGTACAGGATTCTCAACGCCGGAAGACTCTGACCGGTGGCGATGTTCATACTCGGCCCAGCCTCAGGACCGCATTGAACGGAGAATTCCCTTGAGCAATGACACCAGCAGCTGGAAGTTTGAAACCCAGCAGATCCACTCCGGAGTCTCACCGGACCCAGTGACCGGGGCGCGAGCGCTGCCGATCTATCAGACCACCTCCTTCGTCTTCCCCGACACCGCAGCTGCCGCCCGGCGTTTCGGGCTCGAAGAGATCGCTCCGATCTACTCACGGATCGGCAACCCCACGGTCCAGGCAGTGGAGGACAAGATCGCGGCGCTCGAGGGCGGAGTCGGAGCGCTCGCCGTCGGCTCCGGGCAAGCAGCCACTTCCCTGGCGATCCTGAACATCGCCCACGCAGGCAGTCATATCGTGGCCTCGCCCACGCTCTATGGCGGCACTCAGAACCTGTTCAAGCACACCCTGCCCAAGTTCGGCATTGAGGTGACGTTCGTCGAGGACCCGGATGACCTGGAATCCTGGCGGGCGGCGACACGAGAGAACACCGTCGCGTTCTTCGGTGAAGCGGTGGCGAACCCCCGTGGGGACGTGCTCGACATCGAAGGTGTGGCATCGGTGGCCCATGAACACGGCGCTCCATTGATCATCGACTCCACGCTGACCACGCCGTATCTGATCAAGCCGTTCGAGTTTGGGGCCGACGTCGTCGTGCATTCGGCGACCAAGTTCCTCGGTGGTCATGGCACTGCCATTGCCGGTGTGATCGTGGATTCCGGGCGCTTCGACTACTTCGCCCAGCCCGAACGGTTCCCAGGATTCAGCACCCCGGATGAGAGCTACCACGGTCTCGTCTTCGGGCGTGACCTGGGTGCGGAAGGGATCTTCGGCGTGAACCTCTCCTTCATCCTCAAAGCGCGGGTCCAGCTGCTCCGCGACTTCGGTCCGGCGCTGTCTCCGCATAATGCCTTCGAGATCAACCTCGGCCTGGAGACCCTGTCCCTCCGGGTCGAGCGTCATGTCCAGAACGCCCAGCGAGTGGCCGAATACCTCGAGGGCCATGAGGCGGTCAAACGTGTCTACTACTCCGGTCTCGCCTCGAGTCCCTGCCGGGAACGGGCGAAGAAGTACCTGCCGCGCGGTGCCGGAGCGGTGCTGGCCTTCGAACTTGCAGGCGGAGCCAGCGACGACGACGAGACTCAGGCCCGTGCGGGACAGACGCTCGTGGACGCGCTCGAGCTGCACTCGCTGGTGGCCAACGTCGGTGACGTCCGCTCGCTGGCGATCCACCCGGCCTCGACCACTCACCGGCAGCTCAGCCCGGCAGAACAGCGCGCCGCCGGGGTCAAGCCTGGTCTGGTGCGGCTCTCGGTGGGTCTTGAGCATATCGATGACATCATCGCCGACCTCGCTCAGGGTCTGGAGAAGGCGGCCGCTGTCCAAGCGGACGCGGGAGATGACCAGAGTGCGGACAATGTGACGCAGCGCGAAGCCGCACCTGCGGTCTGAGGTTAGGGTGATTGGGTGCTAAATGACTTTGGGGACAGGCCTGCTGGTGCGCTGAACACGGCTGATGTCGGTGCGTACACATTTGAGACTGGCGGGCACCTCGCTGAAGTCACGATCGCCTATGAAACCTGGGGCACCTTGAATGAGGATGGCAGCAATGCCGTTCTGGTAGCCCACGCCCTGACCGGAGATTCGCATGTCGCGGCGACCCCAGCAGATCCCTCCCTCGGTTGGTGGGAGGGGCTGCTGGGTCCCGGACGTCCGATCGACACCCAGCGCTGGTTCGTCATCGCCCCGGCGATGGTGGGCGGCTGCTACGGGTCGACCGGACCTGCCTCCCTGGATCCCGAGGGGAAGCCCTATGGCTCCCGATTCCCCTTCGTGACCATTCGCGATTCTGTGCACCTCGAAGCCCGGCTGGCTGAAGCCCTGGGAATCAAGAAGTTCCACACAGTGATCGGCGGATCCATGGGAGGTGCCCGCGCGCTCGAATGGGCCGCCACCTACCCCGAGATGGTCGAGGGCGTCGCGGTCTTCGCCTGTGGCGCGGCCTCGACGGCAGAGCAGATCGCTTTCGGTCAGGCCCAGGTGCTGGCGGTGGAGAATGACCAGCACTTCGCCGGTGGCGACTACTACGACGGCACCTCCCCGCAATCGGGGCTTGCGCTGGCCCGGCGCATCGCGCATATCACCTACCGTGCTGAGTCAGAGCTGGCCGCCCGATTCGGCCGCTCGGCGCAGGGAACCGAGGACCCCTTCGGCTTTACTCAGCGCCGACGTGGTCGCTATCAAGTCGAGTCCTACCTCGATCACCAGGCCCATAAGCTGCTGCAGCGGTTCGATCCAAACGCCTATGTGGTGCTGACCGAGGCGCTGATGAGCCACGACGTGGGCCGAGGGCGCGGGGGAGTTGAACAGGCGCTCGCGGGAGTCACCGCCGTGCCCTTCCTGGCGGCAGTGGAGACTGACCGGCTCTACTTCCCCGAGCAGTCCCAGCGAATCGCCGATGTCATTCCCGGGGAGCACCGGGTGCACATCATCAACTCTCCCATCGGCCATGACGGGTTCCTTACCAGCGCGGAACAGCTCGGGGAGCCGATGCGCGAGACGCTGCGGCTCTAGCTCTGCCGGTTCTGACCTTCGATTCGCCTGAGCTGCGGCGACCGGCGGTTGTTGAAACGGACATTGCAGGGTCGTCATTCTGCTGTAACACCTGATCGGGCACACTGATCGGGACGAGGAGAGTGATTCATGAGCCCGCAGCCCATCCTGCAGCCCGGAGAGCACCTGCCCGAGGGCGTCCGATACTTACCCGCCAGCGCAGAGAACATCTTCTGGGGCCGCCTACCCTGCGCCACCGATGCGCCCGTGATGTGGATCAAGCCAGGCGAGCAGGTGGTCATCGACACGCTCTCGCATGAGGGAATCCTCGAGGACCAGGGGCGCGATCCAGCGGCGTACTTCGCGGGCCACGGCGTGCCTGCAGAGCAGGTGCTGACTGACGCCATAGAGCTGGCAGCCAGCACGCACTCCCGTGATCCCGCCACAGATGGTCCGCATGTCAACACCGGGCCGATCCACATCGAGGGTGCTATGCCCGGAGATCTGGTCAAGGTCACCATAGACAAGCTTCAGCGCCGTGTGCCCTACGGCATCATCTCCAACCGGCACGGCAAGGGCGCGCTCAATGGCGAGTATCCGCGTGGAGAGCGCAATGTCTCCATCTTCGCCAGCGTGGAAGAGGTGGACGACGGGATCGATAAGGGACGCATGGCGCCCCGCGCCGGGGCCGAGAAACTGCTGAGCTTCGATCTCGCCCCCTTCTTCGGCACCATCGGTGTGGCCGTCGCCGGAGACACCCGGCCACATTCGGTGCCGCCCGGGACTCACGGCGGCAATATCGACATCAAGGTGCTCACCGAAGGGACCTCGCTCTACCTGCCGGTACAGGTGCCGGGAGCGTTGGTCTTCGTGGGGGATCCGCACTTCGCCCAGGGCGACGGCGAGGTCGCACTGACCGCGATGGAAGCGTCGCTTCGCGGACACCTCAGCTTTGACCTGATTCCTCGCGAACAGGCGCTCAAGGAGTTCGGCGACCAGATCGGACCGCTCGCCGAGACCAGGGAACACCTGATTCCCACCGGGATGGATGAGGACCTCGACATCGCCGTGCAGAACTGTGTGCGCAACGCGATCGTCCTGCTCCAGGCCCGCTGGGGTCTCGACGCCGAACATGCCTACGCCTATCTCTCAGCAGCCACCGACTTCAACATCTCTCAAGTGGTCGACATCGTCAAAGGTGTCCACGCGAAGGTGGCAGTCAAAGACTTCACGGAGCTGTGATGGGGCCCGCAGATCCCATATCAGCTGCAGCAGATCCCGCCGTCTGGCGCGTTGGCGGTGACCCCCAGGCCGCACTGGTTCCGGCAACTGGCGCGGGGGTCCTGGACGGGCAGAGCCTTGCGGTGAAGGACCTCTATGCCGTCGCGGGTCAGCGCATCGGAGCAGGAAATCCCACCTGGTTGGCTGAGGCGGAGGAGCAATCCGCCACTGCCGTGGCGGTGGATCAGCTGCTTGCTGCGGGCGCGCACATCACCGGGATCGCGCAGACCGATGAGTTCGCACTCTCACTGGCCGGGACCAATCAGCACTACGGGACGCCTCCCAACCCTGCGGCCCCCGAGCGGATCAGTGGCGGGTCCAGTTCGGGTTCCGCCTCCGCCGTCGCGCTGGGCCAGGTGAGCGTCGGGCTGGGGTCGGATACGGGAGGCTCCATTCGTGTGCCCGCCTCCTACCAGGGGCTATGGGGGATCCGTAGCACCCACGGCGCGATCTCCCGGCAGGGGCTGCTTCCGCTTGCGCAGAGCTTTGACACGGTGGGGTGGATGACCCGGGATGTCGACACTCTCGCTCAGGTGGCTCAGGTGCTGCTCCCCGCCGAGCAGGCGGATGAACCAGTGCTGGAGGGACCGTTGAAAATCATCCCGGCACTGCTTGATCAGGTGGAGGGCTCGGTGGCCCAGGCAGTTCGCGTCGCCGTCGCAGATTATTCGCGTGGCTCGGAGACGGAGGTCCAGGAACTCGCGGGTGTCTCGACTCAGATGCACGCGGCCTGGTTGGAGGCGTTCCGGATCATCCAGATGCGTGAGGCCTGGGCGAATAACGGCGCCTGGATCACCCACCATTGGGGCGCGATGGCAGAAGACGTCGGGGCCCGGTTCCGCATGGCCAGTGAGTTCACCGCAGACCAGGAGATGCAGGCCCGGGCGCTCGCGGCAGGCGCGCGCCGGGTGATCCGAGAGTGGATCGGCAATTCCGTCCTGGCTATTCCCTCTGCCGCTGGGCCGGCACCGCTTCGAGCTGAGGCAGCGCTGGGTGGGCAGATCATCGAGGAACACCGCCGCGGAACGATGATGCTGACCTGTCTGGCGGGAATCGCCGGTTTGCCGGCGGTCAATGTTCCGCTGAGCACCGCCCAAGGCCTGCCCACGGGCATCTGCCTGGTGGGTCCCGCAGGCAGCGATCTGAAGCTGATCCGCTGGGCGGCGGAATTCCATGCCAGCATCCAGCCGAAGAAGGAGAGTCTGTGACACCGCGCGACGAAGGAGAGCCCATGACATCGCTCGAAAAAAGTGAGCCTGTGAAGCTTGCAGCATTCAATGAGGCCGACGCCGATGACCTGGCCGACCTGCTGGCGGCCTGCGCGCCGATCCCATCCTGGCGCGCGGCCGTTCTGGCCCGTCGTCCCTATGCGAACACCGAGGAGCTCACCGCCACTGCGACGCTGCTGGCCACGGAATGGACCGACCTGGAAGTCGATGCTGCCCTGGAACACCATCCGCGGATAGGGGAGAAGGTGCAGGGTCAGACGCGTGAGGCCGAGGCCTCCCGCCGGGAGCAGGGCACGCTGAGCGCTGATGAGGCGGCGCAGGCCGAATGGGTGAGCGCCAACGAGGCCTACGAAGAGCGGTTCGATCGGATCTTCCTCATTCGCGCGGCGGGGCGTTCGAGTCAGGAGATGTTGATCGAGCTGAAACGACGATTGCAGAACTCGCCGGAGGAAGAAGCCGTCATTCGGCGCGAACAGCTCGCCGAGATCGCCGTGCTGCGCCTGGAACAAGCGGTGGCGTGACGATACCCCGCTGTTTCACGAATGAAACAATAGTTTCAGTACCATAGTGGCTATGAGTTCCCACCAGATCAATCCGCCCCCACGGCTGCTGATGGGGCCTGGCCCGATCAATGCCGACCCTCGCGTCCTGCGCGCGATGTCCGCGCAACTTGTAGGCCAATATGACCCAGCGATGACCGGATATATGAACGAGGTCATGGAGCTCTACCGCGGAGTCTTCAAGACGCAGAACCAGGCGACATTCCTGGTGGATGGCACCTCCCGCGCTGGAATCGAGGCGGCGTTGATCTCGCTGATCGAACCCGGAGCGAAAGTTCTTGTCCCGATCTTCGGCCGCTTCGGCCATCTGCTCAAGGAGATCGCAGTGCGTGCCGGGGCGGAGGTCGCCGTGCGGGAGAAGCCCTGGGGTGAGGTCTTCACGCCGGAGGAGATCGAGCAGGCGATCACCGAGGAGCGTCCAGCACTGCTGGCGATCGTCCAGGGTGACACCTCCACCACGATGAACCAGCCGCTCGAGGGCATCGGTGAGATCTGCCAGCGCCATGAGGTGCTCTTCTATACCGATGTCACCGCCTCCCTGGCCGGCAACGAGTTCCGCGCCGATGAGTGGAAGCTCGATGCCGTCACGGCAGGTCTGCAGAAATGCCTCGGCGGACCCTCAGGTTCAGCCCCGATCACGCTCTCTGACCGCGCGGTGGAGGTGATTCGCTCACGCAGACATGTCGAGGAGGGGATCGCGGATGGCACCGAGGGACGCGGCACCCGGATCGCCTCGAACTACTTCGATCTCGCCATGATCATGGACTACTGGGGCCCGCAACGGCTCAATCACCATACCGAGGCCACCTCCATGCTCTATGGCGCACGGGAATGCGCCCGGCTGCTGCTCGAGGAGGGAATCGACGACGCCGTCGCTCGTCACGAACTGCACGGACGCGCCATGCTTGCAGGAGTCCAAGGACTGGGGCTGCAGGTCTTCGGGGACATCCGGCACAAGATGAACAACGTGGTCGCCGTGGAGATCCCCGCCGGAATCGATGGCGACGCTGCACGGACCGCGATGCTTCTGGACTACGGCATCGAGATCGGGACGAGCTTCGGACCGCTGCACGGCAAGGTCTGGCGCATCGGCACTATGGGCTATAACGCACGGAAGGACACCGTCATGGTGACCCTCGCCGCCTTGGAACAGGTCCTGCGCGCCGGCGGCGTCCAGGTCACTCCAGGTGGGGGCACCGGTGCTGCCGCTGAGATCTACCAGGGGCAGACGCGTCAGGGAGTCGCCGTGGCAGAGGCCCCGGCATGAGCGTCGAGGTTGAAGCCGAACGCATCATGGCTCGCTGTGACGAGCTTGCTGCGATCAGTGCCATCCCGGAGGGGATCTTCCGGGCGTATCTCACCGAAGAACACCACCGGCACAACGCTCTCGCCGCGCAGTGGATGGTGGAGGCGGGTCTGGAGACCTGGCAGGACGCCGCTGGAAACCAGTGCGGTCGGCTTGAAGGTCGAGAGCCCGGGCTCCCGGCACTCGTCATCGCCTCGCATCTGGACACGGTTCCCGACGCCGGCCGCTATGACGGGATCATGGGGGTGCTGCTGGGCATCGAGACTGCCCGAAAATTGGTGCCCCATGCCCGCGAGCTGCCCTTCGCGGTGGAGATCATCGCCTATGCCGATGAGGAGGGTGCCCGCTTCGGCGCCACCCTCCTGGGATCCCGCGCCATGGCTGGCACCTGGGATCCGACATGGTGGGAGACGATCGACGCCGACGGGATCAGCATGGCCCAGGCCTTCTGGGACTTCGGATTGGATCCGGAGCGGATCCACGAGGCCGCCCGTTCTCCGCAGGACCTGGTCGGGTACCTCGAAGCCCATATCGAACAGGGTCCCTACCTGGAGGCCGCAGGCCGCTCGCTGGGATTGGTCAGCTCGATCGCGGGCGCGCGGCGCTTCCGGCTCTCCATTCTCGGAGAGGCTCGCCATGCCGGTGGCACACCCTATGAGCGCCGCAAAGACGCCCTGATCGGCGCGGCCCAGGCGGTGCTGGATGTGGAGCGGATCGGACGTGAGCGCGGGGTGATCGCCACCGTGGGACAGCTGGATACTCGCCCGGGCGCAGTCAATGTGGTTCCGGGAGAAGCAGATTTCTCCCTGGATCTTCGCGCGGAGTCAGACGATGCTCGCGATGCCGCCTGGGATGAGATCCACGCCGCGATGCAGTCCTTCTGCAGTCAGCGGCAGCTCGAACTGATCGTCGAGGAGATCCACATCGCGCCGACCGTCACCTGCTCAGCTGAGTTGCGCCGGGCGCTTGCGGCAGGTGTGGCGGCTACGGGTGACTTGGAACCGATGACCCTGTACTCCCGTGCCGGACACGACGCCATGGCCATGGCGGCGGTGACCGATATCGCGATGCTCTTCACCCGGTGTGAGGATGGGATAAGCCACCATCCAGACGAAAATGTCCTCGTCTCAGACGTTGCCCACGCCCTCGTGGCGCTGGAGAGCACCGTCTGGGAAGTGGCGAAAGCGAGGAGCTCATGACTTCATCTCAGGAAGCCGATCAGGACTCCGGAATGGAACCCGAGATTCGGATCGACGCGCGCATTGACGCGAGGTACGGCGGCCTGCCCCCGCAGGAGCGCCGAGTGGCGGATTTCCTGCTCGAACACCTCGGTGACCTTGCGATCTTCTCCGCAGCAGATATCAGCCGTGAAACCGGGGTGTCCAAGGCCACTGTCTCGAGACTCTTTCGGAAGCTTGATTTCGAGGATTTCCGCGAGGTCAAGGACCACGCCAGGGCGCTGCGCAGCCGCGGATTGCCGACGGCGGCGCCTGTCACCTCTGCCGATACCGAGGCCTCCACCGGAGTCCAGCGTCACGAGGCCAGAGACCATGAGAACCTGGCCCGACTCAGTGCTGGACTCGCCGAGGGCAGGCTCCACCAGGCCGTGGAGATGCTCGCAACTGCAGAGCGGGTGATTCTGCTGGGACTGCGCAACAGCTATCCGGTCGCGCTCCACCTGCACCAGCAGCTCATCCAAAGCCGCTCGCGGGTACGGATCGCTCCTCAGCCGGGACAGACCCTGGGTGAAGAGCTTGCCGGCATCGGTGCCGGAGACCTCGTGGTGGCGGTGGGTTTCCGGCGTCGTCCGGTGGTCTTTGGAAAGGCAGTCCGAGCGGTTGCCGCCTCGGATGCGCAATTGCTGTGCCTGGGTGACAGCACCTCAAGGCACTACGCGATGGATGCTGACTGCTGGATCGAATGCCCGATTGATTCCGAGGGCGCCTTCGACAGCTACGCGGCGGCGATGTCGCTCGTCAGCCTGCTCGCCAACGGGGTGCTCAACCGTCAGCTCGGTGCTGGACGCAAACGCATCTCCGCCATCGCGCGGGCCTATGACGAACTGGACGAACTGGAACACTGACGCACTGCTGTTCCGCGAGCACAGAATCTCCGCAAGCACAGACTCTCCACAAGTACAGATCAGGAGCCAGGATGAGCCTCATCACGACCCATGTGCTGAACACCACCACCGGAACGCCAGCGGTGGGGATCAGCGTTGCGCTGTGCAGCCAGGACGGCACCGAGATCGCCGCAGGCAGCACGGACACCGATGGACGCGTGGGAGAACTGGGCCCGGCAACCCTGAGCCCGGGTGTCTATCACCTGGTCTTCGCCACGGCTGAGTACTTTCGGTCCCTCGGGGTGGAGCACTTCTTCCCCGAGGTCACGCTGACCTTCAACGTAGAAGCCTCCGCTGTCCACTATCACGTGCCGCTGCTGCTGAGTCCCTTCGGCTACAGCACCTACCGCGGCAGCTGAATCAGCACAGATCACCGTCAGAGAAACTGGAGAACACCCATGAGCAGTTCAGATGTCATTCTCGGCCAGAATCAGTACGGCAAGGCAGAGGTCCGAGTGGTCCGGGTCAACCGGGAGACTCCGGTCCACGAGCTGATCGATCTCAACGTCAGCTCCATGCTGCGTGGGGACTTCGCCGACTGCTACACCTCCGGCGATAACACCAGGGTCATCGCGACGGACACTCAGAAGAACACGGTCTATGCCTTCGCGAAAGAGCACGGCATCTCCACTCCGGAGCAGTTCCTTCTGCTTCTGGGCCGACACTTCACGCACTCCGCCGAGGTCAGCGGGGGACGCTGGACGGCTGAGTCATACCCCTGGGAACGCATCCAAGTCCCCGGGGCAGCGGGTGAGCTGCGCGCGCATGAGCATTCCTTCGTGAAGTCCAAGCAGGAGATCCGCACCGCTGCGCTGACCGTCGAAGACGGGGTAGAACATCTGCTCGGTGGTTTCAGCGACCTCACGGTGCTCAAGACCACGGGCAGTGAATTCTCCGGGTACCCCAAAGATCGGTACACCACACTCCCGGAGACCCAGGACCGAATCATGGCCACCGATATCACCACGCGCTGGCTCTTCGCCGCAGAGACCGACGCCGAGGTCACCGACTTTGACGCCATCTACGCCCAGGTCAAGCAGATCGTGCTGGAACAGTTCGCACAGGTGCATTCACTCTCGCTGCAGCAGACGCTCTACGCAGCGGGCGAAGCCGTGTTGGGCGCAGTGGAAGCGATCGAGGACATCCGCTTTGTGATGCCGAACAACCACCACTATGTGGTGGATCTGAGCCCATTCGGATTGGAGAACCCCAATGAGGTCTTCATGGCCGGTGACAGGCCTTACGGGCTGATGAATGCCTCGGTGACCCGCAAGGACGCGCCCTCACGTCCCAAAGCCTGGGAGTGGCTCGGCGGCTTCTGCTGAGTCCTCTGAGTCACCGGAGGGCTCACCTGGACACACTTTCGGGAAAGCATTCTTGGGGCGGCAATCGCTCGGAAACACTTCCATAACACCGTTCTCTTAGCGTAGAGGAACTACCCGCAGTGCGGTCTGACGAAGAAGGTGAGCCCATGAGTGTCGACTCCACCCACCCGAGGTCTACCCCCGAACTGCGGCCGGGGCCCCGGCGATGATGCTGCGTCACCTCATCGCCGAGCAGGTCCTCCTCGATGGTGAGTTCGTGCCCGCACATCTGGAGATCTTCGATGGTGAGATCACCCGCGTACATCGCCTCAATCCCGGAGAGGGACGACGCCGAGCCGAGATCGTCACCGCCAGCGATATAGGCGCCGGGTCCGGGATGACCCTGGTCAGGCCCACCCACCAGGTGCTGCCCGGAAACGTGGACACCCACGTGCACATCAATGAACCGGGGCGCACCAGCTGGGAAGGCTTTGCCACCGGCACTATGGCGGCTGCCCTCGGCGGCGTCACCACGGTGGTGGATATGCCGCTCAACAGCATTCCACCCACAGTCGATGTCGCGTCCCTGCGGATCAAGCAGCAGGCGGCCCTGGGTCAGACATTTGTGGACGTCGGCTTCTGGGGCGGCATCATTCCCGGCAACACAGCGGAGCTGCGACCACTCTGGCAGGCAGGCGCCTTCGGATTCAAATGCTTCCTGCTGCCTTCCGGGGTGGATGAATTCCCGCCCGTGAACGCCACCCAGCTGCGCGAAGCCATGCGCGAGGTCGCCAGCTTCGACGGTCTGGTCATCGTGCACGCCGAAGACGCCGAAACCATTGACCGCGCGACTGACATCACCGGACGACGACGCCGGCTCAGCCACTACGCGGACTGGGCGCTCACCCGCCCGCAGGACGCCGAGGTGGCCGCCATCAGCGACCTGATCGAGGCGGTGCGTGGGACCGGGTGCAGGACCCACATCCTGCATCTCGCCTCCGCACGGGCACTGGACATCATCGCGGAGGCCCGCTCCGAAGGGCTTCCGCTGACCGTGGAGACCTGCCCGCACTACCTCTGCTTCGAGGCAGACTCGATTCCCGAGGGGGCCGCGGAGTTCAAATGCTGCCCCCCGATCCGCGACGCCGGAAACCGCGAGGCGCTGTGGGACGGTCTCCGTGAGGGCATCATCGACGCAGTGGTGAGCGACCACTCACCTTCGACGCTGGAGGAGAAGCAGCGCGGCGCCCCCGACCTGCAGCAGGCGTGGGGCGGGATTTCAGGTCTCCAGGTGGGATTCTCAGCAGTGGCCCATGAAGCTCGCCTGCGCGGCATGCCGATTGCGCGGGTCAGTGAGTGGATGTCCTTCAATACCGCGCGGCTTGCCGGGCTGGACCGCAAGGGGAGCATCGCGCTGGGCAAAGACGCCGACCTGGTGATCTATGACCCGCTGGAGACCAATGTGGTCTCCGCTTCCGGTTTGGCGCATAAGAATCCCATCTCCGCCTATGACCACTACGAGATCACCGGGACCGTGGTGGGAGCCGTCTTGCGCGGCATGGAGCTCTTCACGCCTCGCGACACCACAACGGCTCTGGCTCCCGTGGGGCAGTTCCTTCAAGGAGTGGGCTGCCCAGAACTCAGCGCAGTGAAGCGCTGATTGCGATGACCAAGGATAAGGAGCAGGCCGTGACCGAAGGACGCCGCGTATCAGGGGTGCAGTCAGTGGATCGCGCACTGGACCTGCTCGAAGCAATCGGGGCCAACGGTGGTCAACTGAGCCTCAGCCAATTGGCGGAGATCACCGGGCTCCCGGCGCCGACCGCGCATCGACTGCTCCGCACCATGATCGTCAAAGGTTATGTCCGCCAGCTGGCGAACCGCAGCTATGGCCTGGGAGACAAGCTGATCTCCCTGGGTGAGGCCGCAAGCCTGCGGGCCTGATCTGCGCCGACTCAGGTCCCATATGAGTTCTCTCGATGTCACGGTGATCCTCGCGGCCGGAGCGGGCACTCGGCTGGGAGGAACTGGAAAAGCCCTGGTGCAAGTGAACGGGCAGACGCTTGCTCAGCGTGCCATCCACGCCGCAGCAGGGGCCGGAACTGTTCCGCTGCTGGTGCTGGGCCATCGTGCCGAGGAAGTCCAGGCGGAACTCACGGCCGGCACCGTCTCATCCGGACTACAGATCCTGGTCTGCCGCGACTGGGAACAGGGACTCTCAGCCTCCCTGGCGGCCGGGGTTAACGGTGCTGCTGCGCTGGGAGCCGAGCGGGTCGCCGTCGTCCTGGTGGATCAGCCAGGAATCAGTGCCGCCGCCTTGAGTCGGCTGTTTGACACCCAGTCACCCGGACGGATCGCCCGGGGATCCGTCCACGGCCGCAGCACCCACCCTGTGGTGTTCGAGATCAGCGCGGCGCTCGCCGCGGCAGCCCAGGCCACGGGGGATCAGGGAGCGCGGGAGTACCTGCGGACGCATTCAGGGCTGGTCGATGACATCGACATCACCGCAGATGCCGATGATGCCGATGTCGACACCGTCGAGGATCTGCTGCGCTGGCGCCAGGCTTAACTCTCATTGAGAGCGAAGCGCAGAGTCCTCATCGAGCTGTTCGGAGGCCCGCAGTGCTTGGGCGATCCGGTCCTTGCGGAAGGGTGTGCGGGTCATCCGAATGCCGATCGCATCCCGGATCGCATTGCCCAAGGCAGGCGCCACCGGGTTGAAGGGTGCCTCCGACATGGACTTAGCCCCCATCGGGCCGATCGGATCCTGAGTCTTGGCGAAGAACACCTCGGTGCGCGGAACGTCTGCCATCTGCGGTATGTGGTAATTGCGGAGGATATCGGTGGTGACCTGGCCGTCCTGATCGATCTCGAGCTCCTCGAACATGGCAGCTCCCAGGGCCTGGGCGACGCCGCCCTCGATCTGACCCCTGCACTGTGCCTCATTGAGCACCACTCCGGCATCGGCCGCCTGCACCGATTGCAGAATGCACAGCGTGCCGCTGACGCGGTCCACAGCGATCCGGAAGCCCTGCACGTTGAAAGACACCGAACGTGGGGTCCCCGCCCAGGTGCCCTCTGCAGAGAGTCCCGTGGGATCAGCCTCCGGGTCCTGCGCGATCTTCGCGAGCAGATTCTCGGCTGCGGCGTGGGCTGCCTTGACGCCCACCGTGATCCCGGTGGAGCCGAAGGCGCCGGTATCGTAACGCGCGGCATCTGTATCGCCCTGGATCAGGGTGATCTTCTCCGCGGTGGTGCCAAGCACCTGCGCCACCACCTGACGGTGCACCGTGGATGTCCCATTGCCGAACTCCGAGGTCCCCACCTTCAGCTCATAGCGGCCGGCACCCAGAGCGCTGACCGTGGCATGGGAGTGGTGTCCATTGGGTGGGACCGTGTCGATCATGGCGACGGCGGTTCCGGTGCCCACCGCCCAGTCGCTGCGGCCAGTGCCATGCGTACCAGACCCACCGCCGTGGCGTTCTTCCGAGAGCAGCCGTTCGCATTGCGCGAGCTCACTCCGTGTGAGCTCTCCCGTGCGGAGCTCCCCGGCGATGATGTCCAGGCACTGCTCCAATCCGTCCACATCGATGAGCACATCATCGTGTTCAGCGCCGAAGAGCGTCTCACCTTGGCTCACGATATTCGCCGCCTTGAAGCTCAACGGATCCTGCCCGAGCTCCCGGGCCAGCTCATCCATGGCGGAATCCATCGCGAAGAGGGTCTGGCTGAGCCCATAGCCGCGGAACGCGCCGGCGGGAGGATTATTCGTGTAGACCACCTCTGCGCGCACCTGCTTATGCGCCGCCGAGTAGAGCTGCATGGATTCGGTGATGCTGTGGAACATCACGCCCGGGCCGTGGTTTCCATAGGCGCCGGTATCGGAGAGCACCTGCATCGAGATGGCCTCCAGCCGGGCATCATCCCCCGCCGCTAGCGCGACCTCGATCTGGAACGGATGCCTCGTGGTGGTCGCGGCGAAGGCCTCTGAGCGCGTGAGCTCGAGCTGCACTGGGCGGTTGATGCCGCGAGCATGCAGGACCCGCAGGCTGAGCAGCACAAGGTCCTCGGTGAGGACTTCCTGCTTAGAGCCGAACCCACCACCCACGCGCGGGGCAAAGACGCGCACCGCTTCGGGCGCGAGCCCGAAGACGCGGCAGAGCGTGCGCCTGACCAGGAAGGGGACCTGCGTGGAGGAACGCAGCGTGAATCGGCCGAGCTCATCGATCCAGCCGAGGCATCCGTGGGTCTCCAGGGCGACATGTGAGGTGCGGTGAGTCTGGAAGCTGCCGCTATAGGAGGCGCCCGTCGACGTCGCCTGCATCGCGGCGAAGGCCTCATCCGGGGCGCCCTGAGAGCTGGAGGCCAGGGCGATCAGGTTCTTCTCCGGGGCCAGAATGCGATGTGTGGCGGAGTCTTTATCGCCGTGGATCGCTGAAGCACCCGCAGCTTGGGCGCCTCGCGGATCCAGCACCGCGGTCAGCGGTTGGTACTCCACAGTGACGAGCTTCGCAGCCCGTTCGGCCTGACGGCGGGTTTCTGCGATGACGACGGCGACGCGCTGCCCCACGTGCCTGACCACATCATCGAGAACTCGGGTGTCAGCAGGATCGTCCTCCACGAGCTCATGCTGGGCCGAGGAGTAGAGCTCTGCAGGGGCATCTTCGTGGGTGAGCACAGCGACGACCCCTGGGGAGGCCAGCGCGGCGGCGCTGTCGATATCCAGGATGCGGGCATGAGCGTGCGGGGAGCGGATGACCACGATGTGCAGTGGTGAGTCTTCAGGGCGTTCGCCGGCCTGATCGAAGCTATAGGGGGCCGTTCCAGTGGCGACTGCTGGCCCGGCAGGCGGCATCGGACTCTTACCCGGAGAAGATTCCTTGCTGACCCGAGGCGTCTGCGTGAGTGCATCCTTGATGGAGCAGTAGCCGGTGCACCGACACAGGTTCCCCTTGAACCGGCGCAGCGTGGCAGGGTCCTCAGGATCCACCGCGGTACCAGGTGCGGGGGAGTAGGGGCCCTCGGCGGTGGCGGTCATCAGATACCCGGCAGTGCAGTATCCGCACTGAAAACCATGGGAGTCCAGGAAGTCGCGCTGGGTCGGATGCAGCAATTCCGCCAGGGCTGCGTGGTCCTCGGAACCGTGACCAGACGCGTTGGACTTGACCCGTGCGGTGGCTTCGGCACTCAAGCCCTGCACTGTGGTGACCTCTGCTCCCGCGGCGCGCTCGGCGGGGACGATGCAGCTATGGACTGCCGCGGGGGTCTCCCCGGGCTTTCCCAGGTGCACGGTGCATGCGCCACAGTCTCCCGCGTCGCAGCCTCGCTTGACTCCCGCCGCTCCGGCATCACGCAACCAGGTGCGCAGGCACTGGCCTGGCTCAGCGTCCAAGGGATGCATGACGCCGTCCACACTCACCTGCGTCGGGGTGGTGGTCTCTGTCGCCTCGGATGATGGCGTGCCCACTGGGACAGCAGCTGGGGAAGGCTGGGAGGTTGGCTGGGTCTGTGGAGCTTGTGGAGCTTGTGGAGTCTGCGTGGTCTGTGTGGGCAGCGGCAGGTCGCTCTGGTCCTGAAGTGAGATCTGTGCGACGGGGCCGACATGGCCGTTCTCTGCGAACAACGTGTTGGTCAGTTCTTGAGCCAGTCGAATCGTGACGTCGATGCGCCAGTCGCGGTCGCCATGAACATCGTCATTCCACAGTGATGCGGGCACTCCGGCGCGGATCGCGACTGCGACATCATCCCCACGGCGCAGCTCCAGGATGATCGGTCGGACGGTGCTCGCGGTCACGGTGAGTCGGACCTGTTCCAACCCCTTCACTGCGGGTCCGGATTCACCTTCGCTGGTTTCCGGTGAGGCCAGCAGCAGGGCTGCTGAGCGTCCGTAGCGGGTCAGTGATTCGCGCGCCATGAGCGTGGGGCGGGCAAGGGCATGCACGGGGATGAAGAAGGCGCGGATCAACTCTCCAGGTTCCAAGGAGGTGGATCCGGTGCCGAGGACCAGATCCGACACCAGGACCCTGCGACTGGTGCCCCCTGGGCAGTGGATCAGTGCAATGGCCTCCATGGCGGACAGCCAGGAGGTCATCGGTCCAGCCGGGAGGGCGGTCACCACGTTTCCTCCCACCGTGGAGGTGTTCCATACCTTCCAGGAAGCCACGAAGCACTCCGCCGCCGGCTCCATGAGCTTGATTCCAGGGAGACCTGAGACCGACTCGCGCAGCGTGGAGGTGGCAGCGTGGAACTGTGCGATGGTGCAGGTGGCTGCGACTTCAAGGCCTGACCACCCTGGCGTGGTGTCCGCCTCATGCCAGGTCAGGGGGGCCCAACCGGCGCCGGTGATGTCGAGGAGTCGCTGCGGTGCTGAGTTGGTGAAGTCATATCCATAGGAGTACAGGACGGTTCCCCCGGCGAGCCAGGTATCACCGGGGCTGAAGACGTCGGGATCGGTGGTCTTCAGGGTCTGTTCAACGCTGCTGATATCCAAGGCTCACACTGCCATTTCTCTGATGATGCTCAGGCTGCGGGGTCGGTTGCTGTTGATCGGCCCAGTGCGCTGGGTCAGTGGGGCTGCTGTGGCCGCGTTCTTCGCCGCGATGAGTTGCGCCATCATCGAGACCGCAGCCTCGGCAGGAGATTCTGCGCCGAGGTCCAGGCCCAGAGGGGAGACCACTCGAGCGCGGTCTTCCGCACTATGGCCGAGATCTGCCAATGCCGCGTCTCTGCGAGCGGCTGAGCTGCGGGAACCCATCGCGCCGATGAAGCGGCGGGCGTCGTCGTCGGACTGTGATTTCTCAGCTGCCCAGCTCAGCGCTGAATCCAGCACCGGGACGTCGAGATCCGTGTGGTGAGTCATCACGACCACCCCGGTCCACGAGTCCTGGGACTGGGAGAGAAGGTCAGCGACCACGGATGAGGGGTGCCCCATTCTCAGATCGACACCCGAGGGGATGCGCTTGGCGGTGCCGAAGGCGGGCCGCAGCTCGACCATGTCGACCCGCCACCCTGCCTGCGCCGCGAGGTGAGCCAGGTGTACCGAAAAATCCTGGACTCCGCTCAGGATCAATCGCGGGGCAGCGGCGCGGCGTTCCTCCACCGTGAATCGGGCGCCTGTGTGATCGGTCATGCTGCGGGTCAAGGTGGCCGCAGTGCGCGGATCGGTCATTGCGAGCTGGCGCAGTTGCGCGAGGTCCGCGGTGAGCAGCGGCTGAATCACCACCTCGATCTCCCCACCGCAGGTCAGTGCCACACCGAGTCCTGCCTGGCCGAACGGGGTCCCATCTGGGCCGAAGGACACCCGCTGGACGGTGCCTTCGCAGATCGCATCCTGCGCCGCCACGGCCACTGAAGACTCCACGCATCCGCCGGAGAGTGAGCCGATGATCTCAAGCTCAGCCGAGATCGCCATAGAGGTGCCCACGGGGCTGGGAGAGGAACCCTGGGCCGAAACGATTGTTGCCACGGCCCATTGTGCAGGGTTCTCAATGCAGCACAGATAGGAGCTGATGCGGTCTAACACGAGACCTCCTCGGAAGGGCCTGAAGCTGGGCAAATCGTTGTGGATCGTGCTCCAGCTTAGGCATGCGTGGGTTACAGCACCGTTACGCGTTGCGGCATTTACATGCCCGTAACCGAGTAGAGTAAAGGAAGAAACATCTGTTTCATAGGTTAGGGGCAACCTACTTCAGGAGGACGGATGCACCCCGCCCCGACACATGTCGACACGCTCATCACCAACGCCTATATCGTGCTGGAGGCCTCCGGCGAGGGTGCCTCCGCGCAGGAAAACGCCTTGGACGCCGGGCGCGAGATCGACGGTGGCTGGATCGCGCTGGCTGCCGGACGCATCCACAGTGCGGGGCCGAGTGCGCAGCCCGCGCCCTCCGCGGATCGCGTGATCGACGCGGGAGGCCGACTGGTCACCCCGGGACTGGTGAACACCCACCACCACATGTACCAGAACCTCACCCGGGCCTTCGCCCCGGCTATCAACGGGAGCCTCTTCCAGTGGCTCACCACGCTCTATCCCCGCTGGGCAGCGCTCGATGAGGAATCCACCTACCTCTCCACCTATGTGGCCTGCGCCGAGCTGCTGCTGGGTGGCTGCACCACCTCCTCAGACCACATGTACGTCCACCCCAAACCCAATCTGATCGATGCTCAGGTCAAGGCCACCTCCGAGATCGGTTTTCGGTTCATGGCCAACCGAGGCTCCATGACCCGGTCGGTGGAGGACGGCGGACTGCCTCCCAAAGAGGTTGTCCAAGATGAGGACACGATCCTTGCCGACTCGGAACGGCTCATCGCGGCCTTCCATGACCCCACGCCCGGGGCGATGACCCGCGTGGCGTTGGCACCGTGTTCGATGTTCTCCGTGAGTGAGTCGATCATGCGGGCCACCGCGGAGCTCGCCGAGAAGCACGACGTCCGCCTGCACACCCACCTTGCCGAGGACAAGGACGAGGACACCTACGCGCTGGAGGTCTACGGCCGGCGCCCGGTGGAGTACTTCGAAGACGTCGGCTGGGCCACGCCGCGTTCCTGGGTGGCCCACTATGTCTACGGCAATGAGGAAGAGAACAGGCGCCTGGCGGCAGCAGGTGTCAGCGCGACCCAGTGCCCCAGCTCGAACATGATCATCTGCGGAGATGCGGCCGACGCCAAAGGGCTGCGGTCGATGGGGATGTCGGTGGGAATCGGCTGTGACGGCTCTGCCTCGGCCGATTCGGCCAACCTGTGGATGGAGACTCGCGGAGCCCTCCTACTCGCTCGGCACCGCGGAGGACCTGCCGCATTCTCCGCGCGCGAAGCCTTGAATATGGCAACCCTGGGTAGCGCGGCGAATCTCGGATGGTCTGACGAGATCGGCCACCTGCGTCCCGGGGCCTGTGCGGACCTGGTGATGTGGGAATCAGCACCTCTGTCTCAGACCGGAGCCTTCACGGATCCCGTCGAGGCCTGGTTGCGCTCCGGACCTGCCCGTGCGTGGCACAGCTTTGTGGCTGGAAAGGCCCTCATCGAATCCGGTGAGTTGAAGCTCGCCGGTCTCGAAGACATCCTTCCCCGCCATCGTGCCGCCGCGCGCGCAATGCAGGGCCTCGACTGATCTTGCACTCTATGTCCATCACAGCACCACGCAGCCGCTGAAAGGCCCCCATGACAGTGACCCTTTACATCCCGGATCTCCTCGTTCCCATGACCTCTCCGCTGGGGGTGCTCACCGAGCATGCTGTTCTTGTCGAGGACAGCATCATTGCTGCCGTGGGGCCCGTGGAGCAGCTCCGCGCCGATCACCCCGGTGTCACCGAGGTTCGTCTCGACGATCAGGTCCTCATGCCAGGCTTGGTCAACACACACCACCATTCCGGAATTCTCCGCGGTACGGCAGAACATCTGCCTGTCTGGGAGTGGCTCCGTGTCCATATCGACCCCATGCACAGGGTTCTGCGCGCGGATGAAGCCCAAACGGCTGCGTATCTCTGCTACGCAGAGGGGCTTCTCGCCGGAACGACCACCACTGTGGACATGTGGCGCTATATGGACGGCTGCGCTGAGGCCGCAGAGCAGCTCGGCAATCGCCTTGTGACGGTGAACTATGTCGGGGAGCACCCAGAGCACAACTATTTCGACACTCTCGATGACAACGAACGCATGCTCAAGACCTGGGGCCCCAGTGCAGGCCGCGGAGACGGACGAATCATCCCCTGGGTGGGGTTGGAACACCCCTTCTATGCCGATGATGCCGGGCTGGCCCGCGCAGTGGAGCTGGCACAGAAATATGAGACCGGTCTATATACCCACTGCAGTGAATCGCAGCTGGACGTCACCGAGTTCCACACTCGGTATGGCAAGCGGCCCGTGCACGCGCTCAAGGACCTGGGTTTCTTCGATGTGCCGCGCACTGTCCTGGCGCACGCAGTGTGGCTGGACGAGTCCGAGATCGCCTATATGGCCACGCAGAAGGCCGGAGTGGCGCACAACCCGGTAAGCAACATGAAGCTCGCCAGCGGAATGGCGCCCGTGGCGGACATGCTGGCCGCAGGCATACCTGTGGGAATCGGCACAGATGGGGAGAAAGAGAACAACAATCTGGACATGTTCGAGGAGATGAAAGTCTCCTCACTGCTGGGAAAGCTGCGAAGCATGGACGCAGCAGCCATGGATTCCTGGGAGGTGCTGACCATGGCAACTATCGGTGGAGCTCGAGCGCTGGGCCTGGACCACCGCATCGGTTCGGTGGAAGTCGGCAAGCAGGCGGATCTCATCGCGGTGCGCACCGACACCCCCCGCATGACACCGCTGCTCGCAGAGGGACGCTACGCGAATATCCATCACAACCTTGTCCACGCCGTCCGCGGCAGCGACGTCAGCCTCACCATGGTCGACGGGCAGGTCATCACCAGAGACGGTGAGCTTCTGAGCGCTGAACTGCCAGAACTCATCAAGGCAGCACGCCGGGCCGTTCCCGGCCTCTTCGAGCGCCGCAGCCAGTACCTGGCTGCAGTAGAAGCCGGAGAAGCGGCCGCAATCACCGCACGAGGGTCTGAAGACTCCGCCGCTCGGGTTTAAACCCGGATCTTGCACCCCACACGTCACTGACACCTAGGAGAGCCCAATGAGCACAACTCGCAAAAACACCCCGTGGGTCCGCAGCCTCACAGCCGGAACACTCAGTCTCGGACTGCTTGCCCTCTCTGCCTGCAGCGGAGGAGCGGCCGCCGAGGACGAAGCATCCGAAGATGCCAACTACGGTTCTATCGACGTTCCGCTGTCCTGGTTGCACACTGCGGAATTCGTCGGGCTCTATGAAGCCATCGACAACGGGTACTACGAGGAGAACGGATTCGAATCGGTCAATCTGATCCCCGGCGGACCTTCAGCAACACCGTCCACCGTGCAGGTGGCTTCCGGTGCGGGCCTGGTCGGATGGTCTAACCCGTTGCTGGTTGCCTCCACCATTGAGGCAGAGGGTGAGGACGCACCGCTGAAGATCATCGGTTCCGTCTTCCAGGACATTCCCTACACCGTCGTGACCATGAGCGACAATCCGGCCACAGAGCCGGAGGACCTGATCGGTATGAGCGTCGGTGTCCCTCCGGCGAATGAACCGGTCTTCAACGCCTTCCTCGCGGCCAACGACCTCGAAGGCGAAGTGGAGGTGGCCTCCATCCAGGCCGATACGCAGCCCTTCCTCAATGGTGAGATCGACGCCTACTTCGGCTTTGCCACCAACGAGCTGATCAGCATCGAGATGGCCGGCTACGACGTCGAATCCATGATGTTCGTGGATCACGGACTGCCCTTCTCCGGCGGTTCGCTGGTGGCCACTGAGGAGAACATCGAAGAGAACCGGGAGGAGCTCAAGGCATTCCTGGAGGCCTCCATCCGAGGCTGGCAGGATGCGCTCGCAGATCCGGAGGAGGCGGCACGGACCACCGTCGAAGACCACGCAGCAGACCAGAACCTCGACTACGACCATCAGCTGCGGACCGCTGAGACCCAGGCCGAGCTCATCGCCTCCGAGTGGACCCAGGAGAACGGTCTCTTCACGATGTCAGATGATGCCATCGCCGACACTCTCGATGCCGTGGAAGCAGTGGGCTACGACGTGCCCGAGGATCTGTTCGATCTCAGTCTGCTCGAGGAGATCTACGAAGAGAATCCAGATCTCATCGAACATCCGCTTCCGTGAAGACACTGAGCGAGAACTAGCAAGGAGTACGACGTGATAGCAGAGACCACCACACACAACCCCGCTGTGGACACCGACAGCATGCACTTCACCGGGGACGGCATCAGCCTCAGCGGTCTGAGCAAGATCTTCGGTTCAGGGTCGAAGCAGGTCACCGCCCTGGAGGACGTGAACCTTGCCACCGGGCGGGGAACCTTCCTCTCTCTGCTCGGACCATCCGGCTGCGGCAAATCCACGATTCTGCGGATGCTCGCGGGTCTGGAGGAGCCCACCTCCGGCGAGCTTCGGATGGATGGCCAGTCGCCCGCCGAGCTCCGTGCCGGCAACCATCTGGGAATCGCCTTCCAGGACTCTGCGCTGCTGCCCTGGAGAAGTGTGGTCTCCAATATCCGGCTGCCATTGGAAGTGGCAGGGATCAAGCCCGAGCCCGGGTTGATCCAGGGTCTGGTTGATCTGGTGGGGCTCAAAGGTTTCGAGAAGGCACGTCCCGCTCAGCTGTCCGGAGGTATGCGTCAACGGGTGTCGATTGCGCGAGCCCTAGTCGTGAAACCCTCTGTGCTGCTTCTCGATGAACCCTTCGGCGCACTCGATGACATGACCAGGCAGCGCTTGAATATGGAGCTCCTGAGGATCTGGACCGAGAAGCCCGCGACGACGCTGATGGTCACCCACGGCATCGCCGAAGCGATCTTCCTCTCCGACGTCGTTGCGGTCATGAGCGCTCGTCCCGGGCGCATTCGAGAGGTGTTTGAAGTGGACCTTCCGCGTCCACGCACCCCCGAGATGCAGCGCACCCCAGAGTTCCACGCTCTGGTGGACCATGCCTCGGACCTGCTCTTCGGGCAACCGGGCCAAAGTGGTGCCTCATGAGTCACGGCTCAGCGGTGGGGACCGAGCCAACAGCCGTTTCGAGAGCCAGGTCGGCGCCGGCTCGGCGGTCCACCCTCACGCTCCCGCGGTGGGCCCCCGGCGCCATGGGCCTGCTCGTGGTTCTGGTGGTCTGGTGGGTCGTCGGCGCTGCGAACCTTGTAGGCCGTGGTGCAGGCGGGAACGTCTCGGCAGTCCCCACTCCGCCCGAGGTCCTGCAGCAGCTCGTGACCGATGGATTCTCCTTCTACTGGCGCAATGCCTCAGTCACATTGGCCGAGGCCGGTATCGGTTTCGCCGTCGGCAACGCGCTGGCCGTCGCGACGGCGGGACTGGTCCTGCTCGCACCCTGGCTCGAGCGACTGGCGACGCAGCTGGCAGTCATCACCTACTGCCTCCCGCTGATCGCGATCGGTCCGGTGATCTTCGCCGTGGCCGGTCCGCCCATCAGCGGAGAACCGTCCATGACGGCGGCCGTGCTTGCGGGCCTCTCCGTGTACTTCGTGACCGTGGTGACCACTATCCAGGGTCTCAAGGCAGCTGATCCCTCAGGCCTCGACGTCATCGCCGTTGCCGGTGGCAATCGATTTCATCAACTGGTCAAGGTTCAGCTGATCACGGCAGTGCCGTATATCTTCACCGCGCTGAAAATTGCAGCTCCCGCCTCCGTCCTCGGAGCCATCCTCGGTGAGTTTGTGGGTGGCGTGGATCGTGGACTGGGACCTGCAATGGTCAGCGCCCAGGAAACCTTGAACGTCGATCGGCTCTGGGCGCTCGCGCTGGTCGCGGTCCTGGTCGCCGGGGCGGCCTACGCGGTGATTGCGCTCGCGGGGCGCCTTGCGACTCCGTGGGCAGGAAAGGAATCCTGATGCAAAGGACACTCACGCTTCTCAAACCGCTGGGAAACCTCGTCATCTCACTCGCGCTGATCCTCATCGCCTGGGTCGGACTGCTCGCATTCTTCGATGTGTCCGGGATCATCGGCAAAGGACCCCTTGACGTCTATGAGTATCTCTTCGTCGAAGAGTCCGCCGCCGAGAACCTTGCGCTTGTCTGGTCCGACTTCCAGATCACCATGGTCGACACGCTCATCGGATTCACCGCGGGCCTGCTCGTCGCCCTGGTGGTGGCGATGATGTTTCAGCTCTTCAAGGGATTCGAAGCCGCCATGATGCCGTTGGCGATGATCTGCCGTTCGGTGCCGCTGGTTGCTATGGCTCCTATCATCGTCCTGATCTTTGGCCGCGACTGGTTGTCCGTGGCGGCAATGGGCACGATCGTCGTCATCTTCCCAGCGCTGGTGACGATCGTAGAAGGTCTGCGTTCCACCTCACCTGCGATGTCCGAGGTCGTCCAGGTCTATGGCGGAGGTCCGGCGACGGTGCTGCGCAAAGTGGCGATGCCTGCTTCCGTTCCATCCTTCTTCACCGCCACGAGGGTCTCTATACCGGGAGCTCTCACTGGAGCGCTGCTCGCGGAGTGGTTGGCCACCGGGGACGGGATCGGCTATGGCATCTTCCAGGCCATCGCCAATACGCAGTACGACCGACTCTGGGCCTCGGTGCTCGTGGTCACTCTCGCCTCGCTGCTGTTGTATTCGGTCATTGGCGTTGTGGAACGCATCGTGGCTCGTCGGACCGGGATGGGGTTGGACGCGTAGATGAGTGAGAAGGAGTCCCTCTACCCGAGCTCCGAGGAGCTGGGGATCCTGCGTGAGGTGGCCGCCGGGAGACGGACCCCAGACCTCATCATCCGCGGTGGCCTGGTGCTCTCGCCGGGAACCAAGGAATGGCTGCAGTGCGACGTGGTCATCGCGGGTCGCCACATCGCGGCACTCACCCCCTGGGCGCATTTCCCGACGGCCGGCGAGGAGCTTTCGGCGCACGGTCAGCATGTGGTGCCCACCTATATAGACGCACACCTGCACATCGAGTACACGAACCTGACTCCTGGCGAACTGGCCCGGCTGAGCCTTGCCAGGGGGACGGGGACGGTGCTGACCGACCCCAATGGAGCGGCGAACGTCTGGGGAACCGCAGGTATGGATTTTCTGCTGCATACCGAGACGCCGCTTCGGATCTTTCAACAGGTATCACCCACCACGCCCGCCTCCCACGTGCTTGAACGCGGAGGGGCGGTGATCTCCGAAGAGGAGGTGCACGGCCGCCTTCATCAGGATTCAGCACTTACCCTTGGCGAGGGCAATCCCTTCGACTACGGCGCTGTGTCCACTGCCCGTTTTCGCGCTGCTCTCGCTGCTGGAAGGCGTATCACCGGACATACCGCCGCGCAGACGCACGAGTCACTCTGGGGTTATCTGGCGGCCGGCGTCAGCGATGACCATAACTCATCCACGCTGGCGGAAGTGCTCGAGCGCACGCGACTCGGCGCCATGATCACGGTGATGGCATCATCACTGGCCGATAACACCGCAGCGATCTTCGCTGACCTCGAAGGTTTGGAGCCGGCTCTGGAGAGCCTGTGCTTCTGCGCCGACGATAAGCATGTGCTGGACCTCTCTCTAGAGGGCCACATCGATCACCATCTGCGTCAGGCCATGGACGCCGGTGTTGATCCCCTCATGGCGTACCGCATGGCGACGATGCACCCGGCGCACTATTACCGTCTGGACCAGATACTCGGCGTCGTGGCGCCCTCACGTGTCGCGGATCTCCAGATCATTCCTGATCTGCGCGAGGCCCTGCCATCTGTTGTTCTCGCGGGTGGAGTGGTGGTGGCGCGTGATGGCTCTGCCCTCTTCAAGAACTTGGACGCACTGCCAGCCTGGACGGCAGACACGATTCGTCTTCCCGAGAGCCTTGATCCCGAGATGTTCGTGCTCAGTGCACGCACCCAGAGCGGGACGGCGCGAGTGCGGGCCATGGAGATGTACAACGGCTACTTCAAGCAGGCCTTCACTGCAGAGCTGCCGGTCCAGCACGGAGACGTCCAGGCTGATCCGGCTCAGGACGTGCTCAAGATCGCGGTGGTGGACCGTCATCATGGCACAGCAGACACCGGCATCGGCTTCGTCCGGGGATTCGGGCTGACCCACGGGGCGATTGCGATCAGCATGAACTGTCCCAATATGAACATCGCTGTGGTGGGCGTCGACGACGAATCCATGCTGCTCGCGGTGGAGACTCTGCGCACGATGGGAGGCGGATACGTCGCCGTCGCGCACGGGGAGGTCATCGCTACTGTGCCGCTCCCGGTAGGTGGCATGATGAGCGCGGTCAGCTTCGAGGAGACCGCCACAAGTCTCGAGCGGGCTCACCACGCAGCGGCAGGACTCGGTTGTCCTATGGCTTCCCCCTTCATCATCCTGTCCTTCGTCGGTCTCTACGTGGTGCCCGACTACGGCATCACGGAATGGGGTTTGATCGACACCCCCGCGCAGGAATTCATCGACGTCCTGCTTCCGGGACCCAGTGAGTCCTGTGGCCACGACTGAGCAACATGACTCACTGCGTCACCCCATGCCAGGACCCCTAGAGCAGAGCCGTCCGCAGGGCCAAGGCCGCGCCGTCGAAATCTGCCAGCAGCCGCTGTTTCTGTTGATCAGGGCACCAGGAGGCGATGAATCCCTGCCTCGCGATCAAGGTCGCTTCCTCCGCAGTGATACCCATAGCGGGCAACGCCTCCACATACTCACGGGCGAGATCCGTCTTGAAGAACACCGCATCGTCAGTGGCCAGCGTCACCGGCAGACCGGCTCGAACCATGCGCGCGATCCTGTGATCAGCAGTGAGCTCCCAGCCTGAGAGCATCACGGTGGAATGGGGCGTGCAGGTGAAGCTGAGCCCCGTGGCTCTGATCGCGGTGAGCGCCTCTGGATCATCGATCACTCGATAGCCATGGTCGATCCGATCAAGCTGAAGCTCGGTTGCTGCGGTGACCACATCACCCGGTGAGGCTTCGATGGTCTCGCCCACATGCGCGGTGCAGCGAAGACCAGACTCATGGGCAAGTCGGTATGCCTCTGCAAAACGCAGCGGATCCTCAGACTTCTCCGGCGTCAGGTCATCCTGTCCTATACCCAACACCTCGTTCCTCGGATGTGCCACAACAGTGCGCACCAGGTCCGAGGCGGCTTGGGCCGGAAGTGAGCGGTTGATCCCGATGATGATTCCGAACCCGACACCGAAATCACGTTCGGCGGCTCTGAGGCCGCTGATCATCGCATCAATGACTGTGGGATAGTCCATCCCTGCCCCTGGACGACCAAACGCCCCGGCCACGAAGTTATCGGGGTTCACGAAGTACTCGCGGTAGCGAAGATTCGCCGTCGCCACGGCGTCCTGCACTCCTTCGTAGGCGACCCGCGCAATCTCCTCAGGAGTGGTGAGGGCAAGGTGAGCAGCGTTGAAGACATCGAGGAAATCAGCAAGTCCGGAGTAGTCGAAGAGCTGATCGAGATCGAGAGTCCTCAGGGGCACCCCATGCGCCCGGCAGAGCTCCAGGAGCGTCTCCGGGCGCATCGTAGAGACGAAGTGGCAGTGCAGCTCTGCCTTGGGAAGAAGCCGCAGATAGGTGCGCAGATCGGTCACGACAAGACCCCTTTCCCGTGCCAGCGAGGTAGAAACGAGTGTTTCTTGGTGTCATGACTCTACGCAGTGCACTGTTACCCAAGTATTACGTCTTCACCCCATCGCGCCTTTTACCCGCACGTAACAGGAGAGCGAAGTGGGTGAAATATTCGTTTCATACAGTGGGAGCGTTCCCACCGGGGGATCACTGATGAGGAGTAGCTCAATGCATACACGCACCCGTTCCCACCGACATAGCCTCACCGGTCTGGCCGCCCTGGGCGTGCTCCTGCTGACATCCTGTTCAGGCGATGACGCCGCAGCGGACAGCGAAGACGGGGCCTCCGGCGAGGCGAGCTATGGCGCACTGGAGATCCCCCTTTCCTGGGTCAAGACCTGGGAGTTCGCAGGCATGTACTTTGCCGAAGACAGCGGCTATTACGAGGAAGCCGGATTCGAGTCCGTCAATCTGATCTCCGGCGGTCCCTCGGCCACCCCGGCTGCAACGCAGCTCGTCACCGGTGACAACCTCGCCGCGATGTCCAACCCCATCGATACTGCCTCCTTGATCGAGGCCGAGGGTGAAGACGCTCCGGTCAAGATCATCGGTTCGGTCTTCCAGCAGAACGCGTTCTCGATCTTCTCGCTCGCCGAGAATCCGGCCGAGGAGCCGTCTGATCTCGAGGGCATGACCGTCGGCGTGGCCCCCGGCAATGAGCCGGCCTTCTATGCCTTCCTGGAGGTCAACGACATCGATGAAGAAGATGTCGAAGTCGTCTCGATCCAGGGGGACGCCGGAGGACTGCTGACCGGTGAATTCGATGCTTCCATTGGATTCGCGACGAATCAGGCGACGGCGATCGAGCTTGAAGGCGCAGAAGTCGTGAATATGATGCTCGCCGATCACGGTCTGCCGTTTGCCGGTGGCTCCATCGTCACCACGGAAGAGAACATCGAGGAGAACCGCGATGAGTTGAAGGCCTTCCTGGAAGCGACCATTCGCGGTTGGCAGGACGCTCTGAACGATCCGGAAGCTGGAGTAGAGATGACAGTGGAGGATCACGGCGCCGATCAAGGTCTGGACCCGGAGCACCAACGGCTCACGGCAGAACGTCAGATGGAACTCATGACCAACGAATGGACCGATGAGAACGGTCTGCTCACCATGAGCGATGACGCCGTGGACGACACCCTGGAGGCTGTTGAAGCGGTGGGCTATGAGCTCCCTGACGACATCTTCGACATGACGCTCATCAACGAGGTCTACGAGGAGAACCCGGACCTCCTCGAGTACTGATCGACTGATACAGGAAAAGGCTTCTCCCGGTCACCCGACCGGGAGAAGCCACCACCCGCCCGTCTGACGGTGACGATTCAGGTTCTGCGCAGTTCCTGAGACAGGGTAGCGGCCTCCGAGTGGAGCTCCCGCGGCGCTGATCTCCCAGGAAGTGACCATGACGCCGATCCCAGACACGCTGGCCGGACTCTCCTTCAACCCCGTGGACCCGAGCACGACGGCGGCCGCAAACTTCCTCGCCCGGGGACCCAAGGGGCTCTTGATCGACGGCAGGTGGACCCCGGCCGCCGATGGTGCCGTGTTTCCCACCGCGGATCCGGCAACCGGTCGAACACTTGCGATGGTGCCACGTGCCAGCGCGCAGGATGCGGAAGCCGCCGTTTCCGCGGCACGGACCGCACTCGAGTCTGGTCCGTGGGCGGCAAGCACGCCGGAGGAGAGATCACGGATGCTCTGGCGCATCGCGGACCTGCTCGAAGCCAATCTGGAGGAGCTCGCGGCGCTGGAATCCCTGGATCAGGGCAAAGTGCTCGCAACTGCCAAGTTCGGCGAGATTCCAGGCGCAATCGCGCAATTCAGATACTACGCAGGGGCGGCCAGAGCTCTCGAGGGGACGACTGTTCCCACATCCCTGCGGAGGCAGGGTCCGGATAAGCAGATCTTCGCCTATACCGTGCGAGAGCCGGTCGGTGTAGTGGCGGCCATCGTCCCATGGAACAGCCCGCTGCTGATGGCTGCCATGAAGTTGGCCCCTGCCCTCGCAGCAGGCTGCACCGTGGTGCTCAAGCCTGCTGAGAACACGCCGTTGACCGCTCTGCGTCTGGGCGAACTGCTTCTCGAGGCAGGGGTGCCGGCTGGTGTCGTCAATATCCTCACCGGATTCGGGCAGGAGGTCGGAGCGGCACTGGCCACCCATCCGGACGTGGACAAGATCACCTTCACCGGATCCACCGCGGTCGGAAAACAACTCGTGGGTGATGCGCGCAGCAATCTGAAGCGGCTCACCCTGGAGCTGGGCGGGAAGTCACCGGCCATCATCATGGATGACGCCGACGTTGCCCGCGCAGCGGCTGGGGTGTCCCGGGGAATCTTCGACAACGGCGGCCAGGTCTGCGTGGCCAGCTCGAGGATCTACGCGCATCGCTTGGTCTACGAGCAGGTGCTCGAATCGATGGTGACACAGGCGGAGTCCCTGAACCTGGGACACGGGATGGACCCCGCCGCGGGCCTGGGTCCCCTGGTGAGCAGAGCTCAGGCAGATCGAGTGGATTCCTATGTCACCGCTGGCCGTGCCGCCGGGGTTTCGGTACTCACGGGAGGAAAGCAGGGTGGAGCTGAGGGTACCTTCTTCCAACCCACTGTGCTCAGCGGTGTGGCCGAGGACTCACCGCTCATGCGTGAAGAGATCTTTGGGCCCGTGGCAGTGGTCACGCCATTCGATGACCCCGCCGAAGTCGTCGAATGGGCTAATGATTCCCACTACGGGCTGGCCGCCAGCGTATGGACCGAGGGGCTCTCGAATGCCCACCGGATGGCTGCACAGATCAAAGCAGGAACTGTATGGATCAACTGCCACTCCTATTTCTCCCCGGAGCTTCCCAAGGGCGGCCACAAACAATCCGGATGGGGCTACGAGAACGGAGCCCTGGGGCTGTCGAACTATCTCGAGTCCAAGACCGTGTGCGCGGTGATTTGAGGAGACCATGAAACACATCAGCCTGGGCGTCTTCGAAATGCTCAATCCCAATAACGGCCTACCGACCTGGACCCACCCGGACGCGAAAGCCAAGAGCTGGGATCAGATGGGGTATTGGGTGCGAACCGCGAAGCTGCTCGACGATGCAGGGTTCGATTTCTTGTTCTTCGCAGACACCTACGGCTTTCCCTCCATCGCCGGCAGCGTCCCCGATGAGGTCGTGCGTCACGGGATCCAGTTCCCGGGGCTTGACCCCATGCTGCTCATCAGCGCACTGGCCCAAGCAACGTCCCGACTCGGTTTCGTGGTGACCTCACCGACCACGGTGGAGCACCCCTATGCAACAGCGCGACGGTTCGCCTCCCTGGACCACTACACCGCTGGGCGAATCGGGTGGAACGTCGTCACCGGCAGTTCGCAGACGACTACCGACCGACTCTTCGGACTCGAAGATCAGCAGGCCACCCATGACGAGCGCTATGCCCGCGCCGAGGAGTTCCTCCAGATCTGTTCCGCGCTCTGGGAGACCAGTTGGGATGAGGATGCTGAACAGCGGGATCAGCTGACGGGGACCTACGCGGACCCCGAGAAGGTCCACGAGGTGTCCCACGACGGCACCTTCTACCGCTGTCATGGCCCATTTGCCGTCGCCCCGGGGCCCCAGCGCACTCCGGTGCTCTTTCAGGCGGGCACGTCCTCGCGGGGCCGGGCATTTGCCGCCGCACACGCTGAAGCAGTCTTCATCCAGGGTCAGAGCGCATCCCAGGCGGCAGACCAAGTTTCCTCGATCCGCAAGTCAGCACGTCAAGCTGGTCGCGCTCCGGAGTCGATCAGGGTCATCTCCGGCATGACAGTGGTGTTGGGAGAGTCTCACGCACACGCCCAGGCGCGCCGGGAAGAGATGGAAGCACTGTACGACCCTGCCGATGCAGCAGTGCTCTTCGCCGGAATGACGGGCATCGACCTGCGTCGTCTGGAAAGCTCCGCCCCGGTGACCGAGGCTGTTGCGGCGGGTTTGGACTCTCAGCAGGGTCAGACGCTGATCGATCGCTATGTGACGCCTGGAGCGCCGGTGCCGACTATCGGAGAGGTTCTCGATCGCTTTCGGCTTCAGGCGTTGCGCGGATTTCAGCTCACCGGTACCGCCGAAGAGGTGGCACAGCAGATCGAAGAGCTGGTCGAGGCCACTGACATCGACGGGTTCATGTTGGAGCCCACCTTCGGTGACTCGGCAGTCTTCGCTGAGTTCGCTGAGACAGTTGCCCCCTTGCTTCGGCAGCGCGGCCTGCTTCCAGCGCTGCCCACGAAGGACAGCCCAGTACCAACCCTGCGTGAACGGGTTATCGGCGCAGGTCCTCATCGTTCACTCGCCTTCGAATCGAAAGAATCAGGTCAATCATGAAAAAAGAAGCTGTGGATGCCGTGATCAGCGGCCTCAAACGGGCGGGAGTCGAGGTCGTGTGCTACCTCCCGGACTCGCTGCTCAAAGAGCTCTACCCCGCCCTTGACGCAGACCCGGATATACGGACCATCCAGGTCACCAACGAAGGTGAGGGGGCCGCGATCTGCGGTGGAGTATTCCTCTCGGGCAAGCGGGCGGCGCTGATCATGGAGAACTCGGGATTGCGCGCCTCCGTGGAGCATCTGGCTCGCCTAGGTCTCGGTGCAGGGATCCCCGTCATCATGATCATGAGCCACCGCGGAGATCTGGGTGAGAACAACTGGTGGGCCATTCCGCATGGGATCACGATGGAGCCCATCTTGGATGCCCTGAGAACGCCCTATCGCATCGTGAAACAGACCGATGAGATCACCCAGGCGATCCAGGACAGCTATACCTGGTCCTATAACGCCTACCACCACTCAGCCGTCGTGCTTTCAGGAGGAATCGTCCGATGATGAAGCGTTATGAATGTATGGAACGACTGGGTGCGCAGCTCGACGACGAGCTCGTGATCCTCTCCCTCGGCGGGGCAGTGGATGAGTGGTACAATGCGGCACCTCATATGCGTGAAGGATCCCTCTTTCAACAACAATTGGGCTGCGTCACCGGCGAGGCATTGGGACTTGCCATCGGATTGCCGAACCGACGGGTCATATCCCTCGACACTGATGGTGGATTGCTCTTCAACCTCGGCATCCTCGCGACCCTGGGCAACGAGAAGCCAGAGAACCTCTTCGTGGTGGTCTGGGACAACGAGAGCTACCAGTCCATCGGGGGGCCGAAGACGCACACCGCCTCCGGAACCGTGAATCTCGCAGAGATCGCACGCGGGTGTGGGATCCAGAAGGCTTTCGTCGTGGAGGACCTGGAGGAGTTCGACCAGCACTGCCGTGAAGGATTGGCCGCCAAGGAGCCTTATGTGCTCGTCGCTAAGACCGATGGGATTCTGCAGCCCGGCATCAGCCGTAAGCACTCCGACGGCAGAGAAGACAAGTACATCTTTGTCCGCCATGTGGAGAAGACAGAGGGCATCAGCATCATGGGCCCCAGCGAGCACAACTGATGAGTGCCCCTCACGCTTTCGCCCCCGAGGACGAGATCCTCGAGTATGACGTCATCATCGCCGGAGCAGGTTCAGCTGGCTGTGTGCTGGCGCGGCGCCTGGCACAGGACCCAGAACTCTCGGTGCTGCTCATAGAAGCCGGTGGCCCGGATGAGTCTCTGGCCGAAGTCAGCGAGGCACGGCAGTGGGCAGCGCAATTGGGGGGTCCTCTTGACTGGAATGAGGTGTACGCGCCGAGCGAGGCGGTGCAGGGCAGGAGCATCCCCATTCCGCGTGGTCGAGTGGTCGGTGGTTCATCCTCCATCAATGCCATGCTCTGGTACCGCGGTCACCCCGACGACTACGAGGCATGGGAGGCTTCGGGCGCCACCGGTTGGAACTACACATCGCTGCTGCCTTATTTCAAGCGATCCGAGGATTGGATGGGTGGTGAGTCCGAGACGCGAGGTGCGGGTGGACCGATGCGCATCGAAGTCTCACCCGATCCCCATCCGGTGGCAGAATCTCTGCTCAACGGCGCACAGGAACTCGGACTGCCGGTCATAGAAGACGCCAATGCCGGGAGCAATGAGGGAGCCTGCCTCGCGAATTTCAATGCCGTGACACAGGATGGATCACTCCAACGCTGGAGCGCAGCAAGAGGGTACCTGCGTCCCGCGGCGTCTTGGCCTAACCTGACGGTCCTGACCGATACAGAGGTCACCGAGCTGATCCTGGAGTCGGGGCGATGCACGGGTGTGGAAATTCGCCGCAGTGGTAGAAGAAGCGTGGTGCGCGCCTCCCGAGGGGTGGTGCTGACCCTGGGAGCACTGGGGACACCTCGCCTGCTGATGCGCTCGGGGATCGGCCATGCCGACCAGCTCAGGCGTGCCGGGGTGCGACCGGCTGTGGACCTCCCCGGAGTCGGCGCAAACTTTCAGGATCACCCGTTGCTCATGGGAATGAACTTCCGATTGAAGAAATCTCGTGGGCCGATCCGGGACAACGGAGGTGGTGCAATGCTGAACTGGCGCTCGTCTTATGCAGACCATCGTCCCGATCTTCACGCCTTCGTGGTTCAAGGTGCGCATGCAGGCCCCGGCGTCGCCGCCCGCTTCGGAATCGATCATGCAGACGAGCGGACCTTCGCGATCTCACCGGGTCTGATGCGAAGTCGAAGCGTCGGGCAGATACAGCTTCGTTCCTCCGCGGGGGATCTTGATATCCAGCCGAACTATCTGGCTGAGCCTTCGGATATGGAGGCGCTCATCGAGGCTATGGATACGGTGCTAGATCTGGCGCAGACCCGAGACTATGCCGAGCTGATCGAGTCCCCGCTCTCTCCCTCCGGGAGGCTCAGTCGACGGGAGGCCGAAGATTTCGTGCGGTACTCCTGCGACACCTTTTTCCACTGCTGTGGAAGCGCTTCGATGGGAAAAAGCGCGATGGCTGTGGTTGATCCGGAGCTGAAGGTCTACGGCGTAGAGAATCTGTGGGTCGCAGATGCCTCGGTCATTCCCATCATTCCGACATGCAACATCCAAGCACCGGTCATCGCCGTTGCCGAACGAGCCGCTGAACTGATTCGCGAGCGAGTGGGCCGGTGATGGACAGCTTCGGAAGCCTCAGCGCGCCCGCGGCAGGAATGCCGGCAGGGACGCGGGCAGGGGCGCAGGCAGGGGAATCGGTGGGATTCGCTGAAGGGGAGGCTCAAGATATCTTCGCCTCCTATCCTTCCGCTGTCGCAGCCCTTAGTGCCCAGACTGCCTCCGGCCCGGTGGGCTTCGTGGTGACATCCTTCACCGCAGGTATCTCTTTCGACCCACCGATGGCGATCTTCTCCGCGCAGAATTCATCCCAGACCTGGAAGATCCTCCGCGAGGCCCCAAGCATCGGTGTCTCGATCCTGGGCAGCGACCAGCAGCATGCCTGCTATCAACTGGCATCTCGGAGCAAGAACAGGTTCGAACACCTGCAGTATCGCGTCACGTCCAGTGGGGCGGTGCTGCTAGCGGACTCGCCGCTGCACCTGGAATGTGAGGTGCTCAGCGAGACCCCGGCCGGTGATCATCAGGTGGTTCTGCTGGAGGTCAAGGGCGCCGAGGTCCGCGCCGATGTGTCACCCCTGGTCTACCGGTCCAGAGGGTTCCATCATCTTGTCGCCGCAGGCTGAAGCAGCTCGGACCGCACTGGCAGATCCTGGCCTTCGAGAATGACTTGGGCCCCGCGTGCTTCAGCCACATCCAGGAGCACCGGAGCCAAGAGATTCACGTGCGGTGCGCCGTCGGAGGTGTTGACGATGACCAGTACGCGGACGTTCCCGGGTTCGGGGTTCCCGAGTGCACCGAGCTGAGCTGAGGTGTTCGGGGTGTAGTCGGGGAGGTGCACCGCCGGATCGAGCAGAAAGAGCCTGACCTCCGGCAGCTCACTGGAGTCCAAGGAATACAGCCCTGTGGATCCCTCGACCTCGGTGAGGCTGAACTCTTTGAGCGGCTCCAATCCCGGCAAGGAGGCGGGAAAGTGCAGAACGGTCATCGGAGGTAATCCATCAGGGAGGGCTGGATGACCTTCGCGGATGCCGCCAGCGCCGCACGGTAGGCAAGCTCCTGGGTCTGCAGGTCCAGAGCGACCGTTGCCAGGTCGGCATCCTCGAGGCCGGAGCGGCGCGCCTCAAGGGTCACTTTCTGGTCTGCGAGCGAATCTTCGGCACGCAGCACCGCAGCGTGGGTAGCGCCGAGGGTGGCCTGCGTGGCGAGCACATTGCGCAGATGCGCATCAACTTCCGCAAGCCGTGCTCCCACTGGATTGCCAGCACGCAGATCCTCGGCCAGACCCTGGACTGTCGCGAACACGCTGTCTGCTCCCTCTCCGAAGGCGGCCGCGCCGTCTGCATCCACGCGGACTGTGGTGTTCTCACCTACGCGCCGGGTCACCTCGGAGTTCGCGATGCCGTTGAAGCTTCCGTCTGCGCCGAAGGCAGTCGCCGCGTCGGAAGTGCCGGCGAAGACGCTGCGACCCATATAACGCGAGTTCGCGGCGCCGAGGAGCTCGCCGTGCAGGTTCTCCAACTGCACTGCCAAGGCATCCCTTGCCGACTGCGGCAGAACGCCCTGATTCGCACCGGACATGGTCAGATCACGGACTTGGTGCAACAGGTTCGTGGCCGTGCTCAAGGCCGAATCAGCGGTGGTCAGCCACCCATTTGCATTGTCTACATTGCGGCTGTGCTGATCAGCTGCTCGCTGTGCGCCCCGCACCGCCATGGCCTCGGCGGCAGCACCAGGATTGTCGCTGGGGCGAGAAATTTCCTTCAGGGTGGCCGCCTTGTCCTGGATCGAAGCCAGGCGGTGCATTGCTGTCTGCAAGTTCCGCTGAGCGGCAGCGACGGTGGAACCGTGGGTGACTCGGGTGATGGACATCGGTTCAGCCTCTCTAACGGCCGACCAGGCCGGTGCGATTGATCAGGGTGTCGAGCATTTCGTCGACGGCGGTCAACACTCGTGCGGCACCCTGGTAGGCGTGTTGGTGGGTGACAAGTGCGAGGTTCTCCTCGTCCAGGGACACTCCTGCCTGAGACTGCTGCTGCTGCAGCGCCGACACGAGCGCCATCGAGGCATTCACGGCTTCTTGGGCGCCGTTCTGGACCAAGGTCCCGGTGCGAATGACAAGCTGGGACCATTGCGCGTCAGGTCCGTCGCTGAGTTCACCGAACGCAGCGAGTCGAGCGGCGTTCGAGCCGTCGAGCGCGCCACCACCGGGTGCAGCGGATGCGAGGTCAGCTGCACCGGTCGCGAGGACGCGAAGACTTGCGGCTGGCCGCGTGGGGTCGATCGCGAAGAACGCAGTACCGACGGCGCCTGTGCTCGTCAGTCCCTCGGCCTGAACGGCATTGACTCGACCCGCCAGATCGGTGGCAAGGGTATCGAGTGTCTGCAGCGTCTGCGCCAGCGGGCCGCCGGTACCGGCGGGATCGGCAGGAGCCAGCATGGCGAGTCGCCCGGACAGCACTCCTGATTGAACATCGACGCTGCTGGCGGGGTCACCAGACAGACGATGAGCCCAGGTCAGCTGCGGTGCCTCGCCGTCGCTGATCTGCGCTCCGCCGCTCAGCTCCATGGCGCGGGCCGAAGTGCCTGCGACCAGTGGTGTGCCACCCACAAGGACCTCAACTGTGCCGTCAGCCTGCTGGCGCACAGTGGCTCCGGTGAGTTCGGCAAGTCTGGTGGTCAACTGTGCACGCTGGTCCATCAGCTCATTGGCGCTTCCACCGGCCGCAGTGGTGGAACGGATCGCTCCGTTCAACGTTGCTACGCGCTCCGCCGTGGCGTTGACCTCTGCCACTTCAGAACTCAGCCCGCGGTGCTGGGCGCTCCATTGATCACTGAGCTCACCGCTGATCTGCCCCAGATGAGCTGCCACTGCCTGTCCACGTGCAATCACCACGGCCGCCGGGGCCTGTTCCCCCGGTTGGTTCGCGACGTCGTCCCAGCCGGACCAGAAATCGCTCAGCAGTGCCGAGAGCCCGTTGGCTCCTGGCTCTCGAAAGCTTGCCTCCAGGGAATCAAGCCCCGCAGCCACGGTTTCGGCCTGCCCGCTGATCCCTGCAGTGCCTCGCACACGTGAATCGAGTTGAGCATCCGCCAAGCGGGCGATCCCGGTCACCGTGACACCCTGTCCAGGAGTCGTCGGACCGGAGAGCCGCCCGATAAATGAGACTGGTCCTACGGAGGACGTCTCGACACGTTGGCGGGTGTATCCGTCGACTCCGACATTGGCGATGTTCTGCCCCGCCGTCTCCATGGCCCGCCGAGCGGCGGTCATGCCCGTCCATGCGGTGTTCAATCCGCTGAAGGTGCTCACGCGATGTCCTTAGCTTTGTAGTGTCCCTGCCTCGCAGGCGTTGGATTCATGTGTCTAGAGGTTTGTGTCCAGCAGGCGGGGGCCTCGGTCGCGGTCTGGTCCTGAAGGTTCGGGGTCCAGTGCGGCAAGCGATTCCTGGGCCGCGCGCTGGGCGGCACGCAGGTAGCTTGAATTGGTGTCGCGGAGTGCAGCGATGCTTGAGGCGGAGTTCCGCAGAGCTTCGAGATGTTGACCCAGGACCTCACGCCATGCGGGCTCGTTGACTGCTGAGATCAGCTGCGCCAGCGTCACATCGTCGGGCAGTCCGAGATCCGCCGCGACCCAGGCGGAGGCCACGGCGCGACTGAGGGAGGCCTCCTGAACCTTCTCCAGCACGGTCTCGATCTCCCGTGCCGCGTGGTCGACCCACTGGGTTTTCCCAGAGAGGAGGAGGAGCTGCTGCTCCTCAAGCTTGAACTGGAGGAGATCAAGCAGCTCACGTTCACGCCATAGCTTCGTGGAGAGTGCGTTGACAGACATGTCGGGCCCCTGATTTCGATTCATGACGGGTGGCCGGCTGTATCTCCGGGCCGGGGTGCTCGGCGGCCGTCAATAGAGTCTATCGGCGGTATCTGGACACTGGTTAGGCCGGAAGATAACAATCTTCGGCCTGCGCTACAAGAGTGTTTGCATCCAGGACATGTTCAGGTCATGGACTGGTAACGATCAGTCAGCTACTATTCGTTTCCAGGAGAAACTAAGGTTTTGTTCACGGGGCATCCAGAAGGACGTTTCATCGCAAGTTTTTCCACCGCATGGGGGTGCGGCATGAATAGATTCCTGGGGGATGCCGGCTGTGAATAGGACTGCGCGCAATGCGCTAGTGGTGGAGAACCTGCCGCTCGTGGGCTATCTGGTCTCTGAGATGTGCGCAAAGGCCACTCATCTTTCCCGAGAGGACCTCACTTCGGTAGGTTCAATCGCGCTTGTCACCGCAGCAGATGCCTTTGATCCTGCACTTGGGGTTCCCTTTGGAGCCTACGCGCGGCGTCGAATCATCGGTGCCTTTGCCGATGATATGCGCTCCTCTGACTGGGCAGGACGTGGATCACGCCGGAAGATTCGGGAATTGAAAACCGTTGAGGAAACGCTCACAGGCATCCTCGGACGCGCCCCCAGTGTCAGTGAGCTCGCTGAAGCCATGGGCCTCGAGGAGAAGGCAGTCTCCGCGACCCAGCAGGACGCCTCCCGCAGCGTCGTGGCTCTGGAATCTGATATGTCTGACTACCTGGTGACAGAAGGTCGCAATCCGGAACAAGAGCTCATTGACACCGAACAGACCGCGATGCTTCGAGCTGCGGTGGAAACTCTGCCCGTGCGGATGCGGCTCATCGTTTCTCGGCTCTTCTTTGAGGGTTCCACGGTGAAAGAAATCGCTGCGGATCTTGGAATCACCCACTCAGCTGTGTCCCAGCAACGTTCCGAGGCGATGAAACTCCTCAGGGACGGTCTGCAGGCCCACTACAGCGCCACACCGGTGGAAGCGCCCACCGTCAAGGCAAGCTCCCGTCGCCGCGACCAGTATCTCCAAGAGCTGGGTGAGCGCACCCTGGGAGGTCTTCTTCAGCGGGCGCGCGGTCTGCACGGAGTCCCTCTGACAGAAACTTGATCCAGCGCTAACGGCATCTCAAGCAGGTGCCGATAGAGGTGTGTGGAGTCCATGGACGGACCCAGAACCTATACACACCCACTTTCATGGAGGAATCACCATGGGTATGCAGATCAACACCAACATCGCGGCACTGAACGCTCACCGCAACCTCTCCAACACGCAGAACGATCTCTCCAAGTCCCTGGAGAAGCTCTCCTCGGGCCTGCGGATCAACCGAGCAGCCGACGACGCCGCTGGCCTCGCCATCTCGGAGGGACTGCGCTCCCAGGTCAACGGCCTCGGCGTGGCAGCCCGCAACGCTCAGGACGGCATCTCGGTCATCCAGACCGCTGAAGGCGCCCTGACCGAGGTCCACTCCATCCTGCAGCGCGTGCGTGACCTGGCAGTGCAGTCGGGCAATGACTCGAACAACGCGGAGTCTCGCACTGCGATCAAGTCTGAGATCGATGCACTTGGCGCTGAGCTGACCCGTATCGCTGAGACCACCAACTTCAACGGCATCAATCTGATGGGCGGTGGCACCGATCCGGCTGCTTCACTCACCTTCCAGGTCGGCGCGGGTAGCAATGCAGCCGCAGATCAGATCGCGGTTGACCTGGTCGACTTCAGTGGGTTGGGCGCCACGATCGGTGCCTTGACAGTTGATAGTGCCGCCAGTGCGCTGACTTCGCTGGATGCCATTGACGCCGAGATCCAGAACGTTTCCAGCGCGCGTGCCGACCTCGGTGCGGTGCAGAACCGGTTCGAGTCAGCGATCAACTCGCTCAACGTCTCCCGCGAGAACCTCTCAGCTGCGGAGTCACGTATCCGCGACGTGGACATGGCTTCCGAGATGGTCAACTTCACTCGCTCGAACATCCTGTCGCAGGCTGGCACCGCCATGCTGGCTCAGGCGAACCAGTCGAACCAGGGAGTGCTTCAGCTCCTGGGCTGATCCATTCCTCTACCTGAAGGTTCGATGATCGGCCGAGGGCCGGTCTGATGTGGATGGACTTGCCGCGACGGGGATAACACTTCGGTGGCACCCCGGCGCGGCAAGTCCGTTCCCCAGTTGCTCAACCTCCCCACCCCCACCCACTAGGGAGATACACCGTGTCGATCTCGCTTCCTGGACTCGCCAGTGGCCTGGATTCCGCCGCACTGATTGACGGCCTGATGCAGGTCGAGGCAATTCCGCAGCAGCTGCTCCAAAGGCAGGTCACCAAGACCAACACACTCGTCTCAGCGCTCCAAGGCCTGAATACCCGAGTGGCAGCAGCTGCCGAGAACTCCGCGGACATTGCGAAGCCCGGCGCGCTTCGGGCATTCACCACGCAGACCAGCAGTGACGCGGCAACTGCCACCGCCACCTCACGCGCCTCCGCGGGACGCCTGGACTTCACTGTAGATCGCCTCGCCTCCCGTCATACCCTCGTCACCGATCCGGTGACCGAATGGGACACCACGGAATTCAGCATCATCGCGGGGGATGGGACAACCACCGCGATCACGGCTGACTCAACCAACCTCGATGACGTGGTCAAAGCCATCAACGCCACCGCAGCGGGGGTGACTGCCGTGAAGATTCCTGTGGGAGACGGCACTCACCGGCTCCAACTCTCCGCCACAGACACCGGCGCCGAAGGATCCTTCACCCTAGGTGGAAGCACGGTGGGCACGACCCTCACCAGCGAAGGCACTGACGCTGCCATCACGCTGTGGTCCGGGACCGCGGCGCAGCAGCGCGTCACCTCTGCCAGCAATACCTTCGAGGACCTCATGCCTGGGGTCGACGTCGAAGTCTCAGCGGTGAGCGCGACCCCCATCACGCTCACCGTGGAACGGGATACGGAAACTGCCGTCAAAACGGCCGAATCACTGGTCACCTCGGTGAACGCTGTCCTGAGCTATATCCGTGCAAATTCACGAGTCTCCAGCTCAGGAGATGGCAGCACCACGGCCGGAGTTCTCACGGGAGACAGTGCCGTACGGAGCGCCCAGCAACGCATGAGTGACGCCGTCATCCGTCCTGTGGATGGACGTTCACCCTCGGAGATCGGCATCTCGGTGACCCGCGACGGTGAACTGACCTTCGATCCCGAGAAGTTCGCCGCCGCCTTGGCAGCGGATCCGGCCGGGGTGGAGACCACAGTGGCACAGCTCTCCGCTCGGATCAACACAGTATCCACCGAGCTTTCGGACCGCTACGACGGCCAGATCACCCAACGCATCACCGGTCAGGAAGGGTTGGCGAACCGGCTCACGGACCAGGTGGACCAGTGGGATAGCCGGCTTGCGAATCGCCGAGCGACGCTGGAACGAACTTACGCCGCTCTCGAAGTTCAGATGCAGAGCCTCAACTCACAGATGGACTACCTCAGTTCCCAGCTCGCCTCGCTGCCTCAGGCGCCCTCGTCTCGAAACAACTCCTGATCAAGGTCTGATATCAGCTATGTATGAGAATCTCAGCCGCGCTCGCACCCAGTTCAATCGAGAAGCGATACTCTCCGCTTCCCCGGAGAAGCTGCTCACCATGCTCTATGACCGGCTGCTGCTGGATCTCAATCGTGCAGAACTGGCGCAGAATGAACTGCGCTGGGAAGACGCATCGGTCCAGCTGGTTCACGCCCAGGCCATCATCGCGGAGCTCTCTTCTTCGCTGAACACCGATGTCTGGGCGGGTGGCCGGGAACTTCAGTCGCTGTACGCCTTTGCCACCACCGAGCTCATCGCCGCGAACATCCGGCGCAGCCCGGCGAAGACACGCAGCATCATCGACCTCTTCGAACCATTGCGGGCCACCTGGCACGAAGCCGCTCAGCAGTCGCTCGTCGCTGAGCCGGTGAGCCACCCCAGCGGAGTATTAGGTGTCGGATAGGCCAGCCCCTGCGGGATCCGCTGAGAGTTCCAGTTCGAGTTCCCTGGACTGGGAGCTCTATCTGACCAGGCTCGAATCCTGGGCCCGGCAGGCCGGAGAACCAGCTCAACCGCAGGACTTAGCGGACCCCGGGCTACAGCGTGAACAAGTCCCTGCACCCGAGGCCCCGGGCAAGACACCGCTTCCAGACGACCTGAAAGATCAGGCGCGCAGAGTCTTGGACACGCTCAGTCAGGCAAGTATCCGCACCCGGGCGCTCAGGCTCGACGTCGGCCGCCAGCTCGCTGCGATTCGTCAGGTCCCCCCACGCGATTCAGGGGAAGCGCGCTACTTGGATACCAGCGGCTGAGAGTCGATCAGAGACCACATCGCGCGGTGCAGCGATCCTTGACCAGAAAAGATCTTGAGACAGAAAAAAATCTCCATTCCGCGCTAACGGATGCACTACCCATGCCGAAAGTGTCCAGTGAGCAAGGATTGCTCTACCTATGAGGCCATGGATCGGCCGCTGTCGATTCAAAGTGCCCTGAGGGGGAGCAGTGTTCGATTCCGTGACCTCACGCGCGTTCTCAAGCGCCCTGGATGGTCTGGCCATGCGCCAACGCGCGATCGCCGACAATATCGCCAACGCGAACACTCCCGGATACCAGTCCCGCCGCGTCGCTTTTGAAGACGCCCTCGCGTCCTCCGTGCGCACCGGAGACGGCCAGGTGCAGGCTTCCGAGGCTCGGTCCCTGGAACCCACTCGGCTCAACGGCAGCAACGTCAATCTAGATACCGAGACCCTCGCGAACATCGACACGGTACTGCGCTTTCAATTCGCTGCCCAGGCAGCCGGTGGCCAGTTCAACAGTATGCGCACCGCATTGAGGAGCAACTGATGAGCATGGATGCGATCGGCATCGCCGGCACCGCACTGACCGTCCACCGCAAGTGGTTGGATTCGGTCTCGGACAACATCGCCAACGTCAACACCGTGCGATCCACCGATGAGGCTGCCTTTCAGGCTCGCTACGTCAGCGCGCAGGCCGACGCATCCGGACAGGGTGTGCATGTTGCGGGTATGGAGTACGGCGATGCCGAGGGCCGCATGGTGCACGAGCCCAACCATCCGCTCGCGGATGAGGACGGCTACGTGCGCTACCCCGACATCGACATGGCAGAACAGATGGGCAGCCTCATCATGGCTCAGCGTGGGTATCAGATGAACGCCGCCGTCGTGGACCGTGCCAAAGAGACCTATCAAGCCGCACTTCAGATCGGACAGAACCGATGATCGAGGGCATTGCACCCGCCGCAGGGGTCGCCGCAGTTTCCGGAACCGGATACGTCCCTGCTGGCGGCACCGAGTTCGCGGGGAATGCGCAACGCGTCACCGCCCCAGAAGGAAGCTTCGCCACGATGCTGGGAGGGGCCATGGATGAGGTTCAGTCGATGCAGTCAACCTCTCGTGAGCTCGGAGTCAGCGCACTGACAGGAGATCTCACCGATATGCATGAGGCCACGCTTGCGTCCTCGCGTGCCTCGGTGGCACTCGAGCTGGTCGCGACGGTGCGCAACCGCGGCGTTGAGGCGTTCAACGAGATCATGAGGATGCAGGCCTGATGGCACAGGTCCCAGCACCCCTGGCCCGACTGGGTCAGCGGCTCCGCGAGTTCACAATCGCTCAGCGGACCATCGCCATCATCGGCGTCGCGGTCCTCGTCCTCGGAGGCTTTGCGCTGAGCACCTATATGGCACAGCCCCGGATGGCACCGCTCTACAGCGGTCTCGATCCGGCTGATGCCTCGGCGATCGTGGAACAGCTCCGCGCCGATGGTGTTCCCTACGAGCTCACCGCAGGGGGGACCTCTGTCATGGTCCCTGAGGCGCAGGTCTACGATGCCCGGCTCAATGCGGCGGCAGACGGGTTGCCCAATGCCTCCAAGGGTGGATATTCGCTGCTCGATGATATGGGCGTGACCTCTAGCGAGTTTCAGCAGAATGTCACCTATAAGCGCGCGCTGGAAGGTGAACTCGCCGGCACGATCGAAGCCATCGATGCCGTGGAGCAGGCTTCGGTGACCCTAGCCATCCCCGAAGAGACGGTATTCGTGGATTCGGCGCAGGAGCCGACCGCCTCTATCTTCGTCCAGCAGGCACCCGGCGCCACCTTCGGTGATGATCAGATCCAATCCGTGGTCCATCTGGTCGCCGCGGCAGTGGACGGGCTGCGTCCTGAGAATGTCTCATTGGTCGATGCCGAGGGCACACTGCTCTCCGCCGTCGGAGTCGGAGCTTCCGGGGGGAGCACACAGCAGGCCAGTGACTACGAGGAGCGAGTCAGCACAGCGGTGCAGACCATGCTCGACCAGGTGGTGGGCCGGGGGAACGCCACAGTTGCCGTGGCGGCAGACATGTCCATGGAATCCGCCGAACGCCTTGAGGAAGTCTTCGAGGAACCTCAGGAAGCACCGGCGCTGAGCGAATCCACGCGCACCGAGGAGTACACCGGCACCGGTGGCGGAGCGGCCGGAGTGCTGGGTCCTGACAATATTGCGGTTCCCAACGAACAGGCTGGTGAAGGCACCTACACGGCCGAAGAGTCAGACCGCAGCAACGCCGTCAACAAGGTCACCGAGAATCGCTCCATTCCAGCAGGGGAGCTGACCACTCAGTCTGTCTCTGTCGCAGTGGACGAAGCCGCCGCGGCAGGACTCAATGTGGCGGATCTGACCACGATGGTCAGCGATGCGGCTGGAATAGATGAGGCCAGGGGTGATGCAGTCAGCGTCTCGGTCGTGCCCTTCAGCACAGCTGATGCCGACGCCGCGGCTGAGGCGCTTGCTGAAGCCGCAGCCGCCGAAGAAGCTGAGCGCCGGGCCGCCTGGCTGCAGACCATGGCGATCGGTGGAGCAGCCGTCCTGCTGGTGCTGTTGATCCTCGCGATTGTGTTGTTCATGCGCCGCAGTCGTCATTCCCGTGAACTCGTCGACCTGGGCGAACCATTCCCGACCGGTGAACTCACGGCCGGGCGGATGGCAGCCTTGGAGCCGACCGAGGACACCGATTCGGCGGTGCTAGAAGCCCCCGGGGACTATGCCACGGCAACGATTCCCAGAGTCGTCGCAGAGGAGCCCGCCCCTGCCACGCTTGCCGCATGGGATCCCCAGGAGACGGCGCAGAGCAAGCGCGCCGAGCTCAACGGATTGGCTTCCCAGGACCCGGCGCGGATGGCTGAACATCTGCGCGCCCTGATGGAAGAAGACGCCCGGGTATGAGTCCTGCACCGAACAGTTCAGAAAGCCTCAGTGGGACGCAGAAGGTCGCCCTCGTGCTGATGCAGATGGATCGGGCCCAGGCATCCGAGGTGCTGCGGCATTTCTCCGAATTTGAAGCCGATGAAGTGATCGCCGAGATCGTCAGGCTGCGCCGTGTAGATCGAACCATCGCCGAGGAGGTCATGGCCGAGGTCTTCACCGCGATCTCCTCGGGTGCACCGCTGCCCCGGGGTGGACGAGATTTTGCGGCTGGACTGCTCAATGACACCTTCGGCAGCGAACAGGCAGAAGCGGTGATGACTCGTCTTGCCTCCTCCATGGCCGGGAAATCCTTTGACTTCCTCGAGACTGTGGACGCCCAGAACATCACGGTCCTTCTCGACGACGAGCTGCCCCAGACCGTCGCACTGGTGCTGGCTCACCTCAAGCCCGATATGGCGTCAGCAGTCCTCGCCGGAGTCGAGCCCGGCCGCCGGACCGATGTGGCGACCTGTTTGGCAACGATGGGACCGGCCTCACCCGACGCCGTGCGCACGGTGGCTGATGTGCTGAAAACACGAATGGGTGCCGCAGTCGCTCCCAGTGAGCCGTTATCGGCCGTGGGCGGGATCGACCCGCTGGTGGAGATCATCAACCGCTCCAGCGTGGCAGTGGAACGAGAGCTCCTCGATTCCCTGACGCTCAAGGACCAGGAGCTCGCGGAGGAGGTCAAGTCACGCATGCTGACCTTCGCGGATCTCGTCCGTTTCGATCGTCGGGATGTCCAGCGCGTGCTGCGCGGGATCGATCCCTCGAGTCTTGCCCTGGCACTGAAGGGTGCCCCCGAGAACGTCGAACGCATTATTCGGGAGAACGTCACCGACCGGACCCGCGAGATCCTGGACCACGAGATGCGAAGTCTTGGACCGGTTCGCATGTCGCAGGTGGATGAAGCGAGAGCCGACATCGTCAGGGTCATACGTGAACTCGAGAACCAGGGCGGCATCACTATCCAGCGGGTCGAAGAGGAGGACACCCTTGTCGTCTGAGACTGGCTGCTCCCAGGAAGCTCCCACTGTGCATCTGCTCGACTTCGGTTCCTTTGGCCGACGCGACGCCGTGGACGCTGCCTATTCAGAGGCCAAGACGCACGGATATGCGGCCGGCTACGCCGCGGGGATGCGGGCAGCGACCGACCAGGCTCGAGCCCAGCGAGAACAGCAGCAGGCAAGTGCCAAGGCCGCCGCAGCTGCCTCAGCGGCTGCACTGCACAGGGCTACCAGTTCACTGGAAACGGCGGCGCAAGCGTTCGAACGGCAAGTGGCTCCGACCGTGGAATCGGCAGAGACCACCTTGGTTGCCGCGAGTCTCGAGCTGGCCGAGGCGATTCTAGGAACGGAGCTGCAGCAGGGACCACATTCCGCCCAGGCTGCACTCACCCGTGCCCTGGCCGAGCTGGAGCTCGCTGAAGTGCGCAGGGTACGGATGCACCCGCAGTCAATTGACCAGCTCCCTCAGGGTGCTGCCGAGCGTGCGGGGGTCAGACTCGTGCCGGATATCCAGCTGCAGCCGGGTGACGCCGTGGCCGATCTTCCCGAGGGATTCCTCGATGCCAGAATTCAGACGGCGCTGGACAGATGCCGGTCCGCGCTCGAGGCGCATCTGGCGCAGCGCGACGATTCAGGCCGAGTGCGATGACCACATCAACTTTCGCGCGAGCGCATTCCCGCATGGTGGATGCGGCAAGTCCCGTCCTGGCAGGACAGGTCAGTCGAATTCTTGGCCTGGGACTCGAAGTCACGGGTCTCAGCGGCACCCATAGAGTGACCGCGGCCGGCACTGCCGTGCCCGTGGGCGCGTTATTGGAGATCGGCTCGCAGCGAATCCCGGCTGAGGTTGTGGCGGCCGAAGGCTCGATCCTTCGGTGCATGCCGCTTGCGCCATTAGAAGGTGTGGCAGTCGGCGACGAGGTACAGCGGGTGCTGGGACCGGCGTTGATCCCGGTAGGCACAGGGCTCATCGGTCGAGTCCTGGATGGTCTGGGTCGGCCGCTGGATGGCAGAGGCCCGTTGCGTGACCACGTGATGGTTCCCCTGGAACAGGCCCCACCGAATCCGATGAGCCGGCGACGAATCACGGAGCAGCTGCAGCTGGGGATCAGATCCATCGATGGTTTGGCCTCCGTGGGCCGCGGGCAGAGAATGGGTCTCTTTGCCGGGTCCGGAGTCGGGAAGTCATCGTTGCTCTCCATGGTCGCGCGAGGAACCGAGGCCGCAGTCAATGTGATCGTCCTGGTCGGCGAGCGGGGGCGCGAAGTTCGGGAATTCCTCGAAGATGACCTCGGCACGGCGGGTCTCGCCCGATCGGTCGTGGTCGTCGCCACCTCTGACGAACCTGCGCAGATGAGACTGCGCGCAGCCTTTACCGGGACGCGCATCGCGGAGCATTTTCGCGCGCAGGGTCAGGACGTCTTGATGATGATGGATTCACTCACGCGGGTCGCGATGGCCCAGCGTGAGATCGGGCTTTCTGCCGGTGAACCTCCTGCAACTCGGGGCTATCCACCGTCAACATTTTCCTTGCTGGCACGATTGCTCGAACGCGCCGGCACAGATGCGGCGGGGACGATCACCGGCATCTATACAGTCCTTGTCGACGGCGATGACCACAACGAACCTGTGGCCGACGCCGCACGATCGATCCTCGATGGACATGTGGTCCTCGACCGCGCGCTTGCCACCGCCGGGCACTATCCACCCATCGACGTGTTGAACTCCATCTCCCGTGTTGCCGGACGGGTGATCACCCCGACTCAGGCTGCCACCGCCACCGCGCTGCGCCGTGTACTGGCTGCGCGCCGGGCCGCCCAGGATTTGCTTGACGTGGGTGCCTACCAGCGCGGCGCAAATCCCGAGGTCGACGCAGCAGTCACGCATCAGGACGCCATCGACGGTTTCCTTCGGCAAGGACTTGAGCAGAGCGTGCCGCTGGATGTCACCTGGGAGCACCTCAGCATGCTCGTTCGTCGCTGGGAGGGGGCGGCATGAATCGCAGCTTCGGGTTGGCGGGATTGAAGCGGCTCCGTGATCTCAAAGAGGCAGGCGCGGCGGGCACATTGGCGGCAGCCAATGCTGAATTGACCCGCGGCCGGAGTCAGACACAGCGGGCCCTTGAGACGATGAGCGACTCTGCGGAGCAGGTTGCCACCGGCGCCGATCTGCTCGCCATCGCGGCCGCGCGGGCCTCGAATCGGAGCATGCTGACCGAGATGCAGGCCAATCTTGTGGCTCTGCAGCATACGGCGGAGCAGGCCGAGCATGAGCACCGGGAAGCCAGACGGAACGCAGTGATCGTCGAAAAGCTTGAACAGCGCCACGAGGTGGCCGCGGCGCGGGCGGAGCTCACAGCAGAGCAGGCCCGATTGGATGAAGCCGCGCAGCGCGGGTACCAGGGAAGTAGGCGAGCATGAGCATCAGTGATGTGATCGGCAGGGTGGGCCAGATCGAAAGCGCGATCGCCCAGTTCACTGGTGCCCAGCGCCAGTCCAGCACTGCAGCTTCCACCGCCCAGTCAGGCGCTGCTGCGAGTCTGCTCACGCAGACTGCAGGTTCGACCTCCGGAGACACGGATTTCAGTGCTGTGATGCGCAGCCTGACCGGCTCGGCCCAAGCCACAGGCTCCACTGCCGAGGCTGTGGCACCTGTGGGTTCTAGGACGCCCTCCGTGTCCACACCCTCCTCGCCCTCAACTTCGGGGTCGACCGCTCCAGCTTCACAGAGTCCCTCGACTTCTGGAGTGAATGGCAGCGATGTGGTGGCACAGGCTAAAAAGTACCTTGGCGTGCCCTATGTCTGGGGTGGCACAGATCCTGAGGTAGGGCTGGACTGCTCTGGGCTCGTGCAACTGGTCTTCAAGGATCTTGGCGTGACAGTTCCTCGTGTCACCTACGACCAGGCCGAGGTCGGCACCAAGGTGGACTCCCTCGCCGAAGCCAAACCCGGTGACCTCATCGTGACCCGGAACGGCGACCATATCGGGATCTATGTGGGCAATAACCAGATGCTGCACGCCCCCAAGCCCGGCAAGGACGTCGAAATTCGAGAGATGTTCGAGAAGGACGCGGATATCCTCACGATCCGTCGCGTCGTGGACGTCTCTGCGGCCTCCCCGGCGAACTCGACTGAAACGGAGATCGCTGCGGCCCAGCGCTCTGCGTTTGAGGCCTCACAATCAGGTTCGAACACTCCACGAAGCGGAACGGGTTCATGACCAACGTGCTGCATCTGACCTCTTCACCGGCTCCAGAGACACTCTCGTCGCGCGCCGCCACGAAGCGTGGCGTGATGCCGTTGGACGCGCAGGCCCCAGGTGCATTCAGTCTCGCCCTGGAAGCTGCCAGGCACTCACCCTCGCGGGAGGAGCCAGCCTCTCTCACCGCGGAATCGACGAATCCGGAGTCATCCGAGGCTGACACCCGCCGCGCAGGGATCACGCCGACAGCTGTTGAAGCGTCACCGCAGCCGAAGGACACACAGCAGGCAGTCCACATCAGACTTCCCGCTGCAGCTGTCCCCGGAGAACAGCCGCTCGAGCCAGAAGCTGCGGAACCCAGCCCGGCATCCGAGCGGGCGACCGGTGACGCCGAAACCGGGCGCGCAGCGACCGAGACAACAGAGATACCTGTAGCCGGGCCCAAGTCAGAAATCGAAAAGCTGCCTTCGAACCCCCGACCCCAACCGTCCCCTGAACAGGGCCCTGAGCTGGGCCTCAGTGCAGATCAGATGGACAAAGATCAGATGGACACAGTCCAGACCGACACAGTCCAGACCCACGCAGGCCAACCGAGTCTCAGCAAGCCCAGCTCCGACCAACCCCTCACAGGGCTCGGGGTCACTAGTGAGACAGACGCATCCCCGTCAGACGCATCCCCGTCAGACACATCCCCCTCAGACGCATCCCCGGTCGACCCCACGCAGACATCGCGGTCGACGTCCCCCGATTCCGCCGCTGTCCAGAACACATCGGCTGGGACCATTCGCGCCGACACTGCATCGGTGGACGAGACCATCGGCGTGGACAAGAACGCGAAGGGGACCGAGGTCCACGCAAAGCCAGGAGTCCGCGGTGGCCAGACTCAGGTGTCTGAGTCGATGGCCGGCAGACGTGAGGCGCCTCCGCTCCCGCAGCTTGTGCTCGAACACCCGGGAACTCGTCAGTCGCGAGCACTCGCTGCCCTTGAACCGCAGCAGACCCAGATCGCACCCGCCAGTGACACCGCTCCGGCCACGGCCCATGGAGCCGCTGCGCAGCCGCTTCCGCTCAGCAGTCCACCGCTCGGATCGCTTCCTGCCAGCTCGGGCGCCACGCCTAACGGCCCGCAACCGTCCGCTGCGCCGCCGCTTCATGCCCAGCTCTCGGGTCCGGTGGCTCAACTAGTCAGCGGGGCCAGTGGCGAAAAGTACCTCACGGTCAACGTCGCCCCTGAGAACCTCGGTCCCGTGACGGTGCGAGCGAATATCAGCAACGACACCATGCGCATCGAGCTCTTCGCCCCTCAGGATGCAGGCCGCGAGGCCCTCCGTGGGGTCCTCCACGACCTTCGCCGTGACCTCGCGGGGCTCGGACTGGGCGCCGGTCAGGTCAGTCTGGGAGAGGGTGAGGCGCCGTCGTCGTCTCCTGGTCAGGTCCGCGGTGAGGGTGCCTTTGGCGAGCGCCCGCGGGATCCCTCCGCCGCGCAGACGCGAGGCGAGGATGCCGCGATGCCGGACCGCGAGGCCGAGAAGCGCGGCGACCAATCCGCCGAGCATCAGCGGGACCGGTACGGGTTCGCCATCACTGGGCCGCTGGGCGATGAGACGGTCTCCCACGCGCTTGCTCTGCGCTCGGTCGGACTGGATCTGCTGGCATGAACGTGACTCACCCGATCTCACCCCTGCATAAGGAGACCCCATGTCGATCACACCAATAGAGGCCGGCCCGAGCCGGAGCTCCGGCATCGAGGCCGGAACGATCGAGGCAGCCCGCGCGGCAGGGTCCGATCCGAGCCAGGCCCCACGGGAGCTGAAACAGACCATGGATGGGGAGGTCTTCCTTCAGCTGCTGGTCACCCAGCTGACAAACCAGGACCCCAGCTCGCCCATGGACACCAACGACATGATCGCGCAGACCACCCAACTGGCTTCCATGGAGCAGCTGACCGCGCTCGCGGAGTCCCATCAGGGTGCGCTCACAGTGGGTCAACGCACTGCGGCGGCGGCGCTGATCGGCCACAGTGTGACAACGTCTCCCACCCCGTCGGACCCGGCCGTGACGGGCACCGTCACCTCCGTGACCTTCGGGGAGGGCGAACCCCAGGTCCTCATCGACGGCGTCCCGCATCCCTACTCCAGCATCACCGCCGTGGCACCAGCCAAGGCCAAGGCATGACCACCGCACCGCACCTGACTGCTTCATGATCACGCTTCACAGTCCCCGCTCTACACCTCATCGAAAGGCACGCACATGCTTCGCTCATTGAACTCGGGAATCTCCGGACTTCGTTCTCACCAGACCATGTTGGACACCACGGGCAACAACATCGCCAATGTGAACACGTCTGGTTTCAAGAGCCAGTCCACGCAGTTCCAGGACACGCTGTCTCAGATCACCCAGGGAGCTACGGGTGCCCAGGATGAGATGGGCGGCGGAAACCCGGCGCAGGTCGGCCTGGGTGTTCAGGTTGCCGGGACCGCCACCAACTTCACGCAGGGTGCGGCGCAGTCCACCGGCCGTGCCACGGACATGATGATCTCCGGAGATGGCTTCTTCGTGCTCCGCAAAGGCGGCCAGGAAGTCCTTTCCCGCGCCGGTAGCTTCGACTTCGATGCGCGGGGCCGCTTGGTGAGCCCCGATGGTGGCATTGTCCAGGGCCGCATGGCAGTCAATGGCCAGCTTCCCGCCGGTGGTGCGCTGCAGGACATCGTGCTTCCAGTGGGTCTGACCGCGCCGGGGACTGCCACCTCCACGGCCGCCGCCGACGGCAATCTCCCACAGGGAGCCGCGGTGGGAACGAATAAGACGCTTGATCGCGAGGTCTTCAACGCCGATGGTTCCAGTGACACACTGCAGCTGAGCTTCACTCGCACAGCAACCGGGTGGAATGTGACCGGTTCCCGTGGAGGACAGACCGCGAATGCCGCACTGACGCAGAACGCCAACGGAACCCTCAACGGTGGAACTCTCAGCGTGGGCGGGGTGGATGTGGATCTCACTGGTCTCACCGGCTATGCGGGACTGGATACCGCTTCGATCACCGAGCAGAACGGCACCGCCGCAGGTGTCTTGCAGTCCTATACCCTCGGCGCCGATGGAACCCTGGTCGGACGCTTCAGCAACGGCGCCCAGCAGCCTATTGCGCAGATCATGCTCGGTCAGGTGGGCAACCCTGCCGGACTGGAGAAGGTCGGCGGTTCCGGCTACACCGTCACCGCCAACTCCGGGAACCTGGATTTCGTGGCTCCGGGAGCCGCGGGTGTCGGCACGTTGGCCGGCGGAATGCTGGAGATGTCCAATGTCGATCTCTCCCAGGAGTTCACGAATCTGATCGTGGCGCAGCGAGGCTTCCAGGCCAACGCGCGCATCATCACCACCAGCGACGAGGTGCTCCAGGAGCTGACCAACCTCAAGCGCTGATGACCATGCCCGGTGGGGGCTAACGAAGACGGCCGGTCAGCCGACAGTATGTGCTGAAAGGACGTGCTGATGATCGTCGTGACCAGGCTCAATGGGACCCGCTTCGCGGTCAACCCGGATTTGATCGAGCGTATTCAGGAGCACCCTGACACAGTGCTGTTCATGGTCAACGGTGCCCGATATGTGGTGCTCGAACCCATGGAGGCGGTCATCGATCTGGTCGCTGACTTTCGAGCCCGCGTGGTGGCGGGCGCCACGATCACTGCGTCTCACTCGCCCGCTCAGCCCCCACCAAGGATGGTCTGATGGATCCCGCAACACTGATCGGCCTGCTGCTCGCCTTCGGCGCCATGTTCGCGATGCTCTTCCTGGAGGGCGCACATGTGAGTTCGATTCTGCTGCCTGCGCCGATGATTCTGGTCTTCTTCGGCACCATTGCCGTGGCAGTGGCAGGCGGCACTCTCAAAGATGCCCTGCTCGCGGTCAAAGCTCTTCCGAAGGCTTTCCAAGGACGCGTGGCGGCAGCGGAGGATCGAATCGATCAGCTGGTCGCACTTGCTGAGGTGGCGCGGCGTGATGGTCTATTGGCTCTGGAGGCCGAGGCACAGTCGGCGGAGGACCCCTTTCTGGCCCGCGGGCTGCAGTCCATGGCCGACGGCGTCGACGGCGATGCCCTGCGCCAGCAGCTCGACGACGACATCGCCACCAAGGACGCGACGGCACAGGTCGCAGCGAGGTTCTATACCTCCATGGGCGGATACGCTCCCACGGTCGGAATCATCGGCACCGTGGTCTCACTGACCCATGTGCTGGAGAACCTCTCCGAGCCCGAGGAACTGGGTCATATGATCGCTGCGGCCTTCGTGGCCACCCTCTGGGGCCTCGTCTCAGCAAACTTCATCTGGCTCCCCATCGGCGCTCGCCTGGGCAGGCTGGCTCAGTTGGAACAAGACCGCATGGAACTCACCATGGAAGGCCTGCTGGCGATCCAGGATGGCAGTCAACCGATCCTGCTCGGCGAGCGTCTGCGTGCCATGGTCCCCGCACATGAACTTCGCCCCCAGGTGGACACTGTGCCACGGGACGTCAACGAGACCATATGAGCTCCGGCGGAGCAGCGACGCGAGATGCGGGCTCCTCGCGATCCCAGACTGCCCGAGCCCAAGGAGCTGGGGCGCGCCGCCCTCGCCGTCGGGGTAGAGGATCTTCTGGCGAGGGTTCAGGGCATGGCGGCGGTGACGAGCGGTGGATGGCGTCCTATATGGACATGGTCACGGTGCTGATGTGTCTGTTCATCGTCCTCTACGCCATGTCCACCGTTGATCAGGGCAAATATGAACAACTCAGGGACTCCTTGGCGACCGGATTCGGCACAGAGACCAGCGAGACCGTGGATACTGCCTCCGGCGTCGTCGTGCCTCCAGACCAGGTGGGTCAAGAAGGTCCGGAGACCGAGCTGACCCAGATCGAGCAGACTGAGCTGCTTGAAGAAGTGAGTCAGGATCGAGTCGCGATGGCTCGGCAGGAGATCAGCGATCTGCGAGACCTTCAGCGCAAGCTCGAGGAGCGTCTCGATGAAGCGGGCCATGAGGGAAGTGCCGAGTTCGTCCTCGACGAGCGGGGATTGACCGTGAGGCTCGTCGGGGCCGAGACCTTCTTTGATCCCAACAGCTCGACCCTTAACGCCGAGGGCCAGGAGGTCATCGACGCCATCTCTCCGGTGCTCGCCCCCACACAGAGGTTCTTTGAGGTCGGCGGTCACGCCGATGTCCGGCGTCCGGTAGAGCCGTATCCGACCAACTGGGAGCTCTCCGCGAGTCGAGCCACCGGAGTCCTGAGGGAACTCGTGGAAGTCGGTGGGGTCGACGCCACCAAGATCATCTCGGTGGGCTACGGGGATGCCCACCCGGTAGATGACCGCCTGTGGCTCAATCGACGAGTGGATGTCACGGTGCTCTCGGATGAACCCGAACAGATCCGCGAACTCCTTCCGGAGCTGGTGGAAGAGGGCGGTGAGGTCTAGCGCGAGAAGAATACACAGAAAAATAAATGCACTGCGGTGCTAACGGCCTGCGGGCACGCTCCGATAGTGGCGTACGTGTCCTCTACGCTTCAGCCGCCGCCGCAAGTTCTGGCACCGGTGAGCACCTCTGTTCCGACGCACGAGCCCTATGACTTCCGCCGTCCCACCACGCTCTCCCGTGAGCACGCGCGCACGTTGGAGCTCGCCTTCGAGACCTTCGCGCGCCAGTGGGGGACCCAGCTGACCGCCAGGGTCAGGGTGATGTCCCAGGTCAGCTTGGATTCTGTGACCATGCAGACCTATGACGACTATGTCGCAAGGCTTCCCGCGACCACCGCGATGGTGCTCTGCAGCCTCGACGGGTTCAATGCTCGGGCGGTTTTCCAGTTTCCCGCCGCCGGCGCGCTGAACTGGGTCTCGCATATCCTCGGCAACCCGCACCCGATCGACGTGGGGGAGCGGAAATTCACCAGGATCGAGCAGACGCTGATCCGCAACCTCATCACCGAGACTCTCGAAGACCTGCACTATTCACTGGGCGGTCTGCTCAAGAGCTCCATCACTGTGGACACGATCCACTACAACGCTCAGTTCGCCCAGGCCGCCACGAAGCTGGATCTCATGCTCGTCGCCACCCTGACCATCCGGGTGGGGGACCGATCCCTGCTGGCAACGGTGGCGATCCCCGGGGACGCCGTCCTGCCGCAGCTCGGTGAGGAGAACCCGATCGACACCGGAGAGCACGCGGCACAGCTGCTTCACGAGCACATCGCCCAGGTGCCGATGGAACTCGCGCTCAGCGTCAGTGACGCCCAGGTCACTCCCGAGCAGATTCTGAACATGTCGGTGGGCGATGTCCTTCGTCTCCCGCACCCCTCACACCGCCCGCTGAACCTGACCGTCGACGGTCAGCGCCTGGGCACAGCAGCCGCAGGTTCCCATGCCGGGCGCATCGCCGCCGTCGTCGTCTCCACCGAGGAAAGCCCACTATGAACCCCACCCAGAATATCGAGGCGGGGAACACCGCCTCGGAGAACTCAGTGCTCCACGATGCCGCTGCCGAAGCGCTCTGCGCCTCGCTGCCCGTGAGTGTCACGGTGACGGCCCGGAGGTTCTCCAGCTCGACTGCAGATTCCGAGATCACGGGGCTGACCGAGACTGGCGACCCGGCCGTGGCGGCCTTCGTCGGGAGCCTCTCGGCCGACGTCGCAGTGTATGTGGACCCGGCCATCCTTGGCGACGCCGCCGATCTGGATCCGCGGCTGGTCTCGATGGATGACGTGCTGCGTCCGGCGTTCGAAGCCGCGACAGGGGTTCTGGGGACCGGCGTACTCTCGAGTGCTCCCGCGGGCACGGCGCAGACTCTGCTGCAGGACGCCGATACCGTCATCTTCGAACTTCTCACCACGGACCGTGCGGTGGGCTGGTTCGCACTGCGGCTTCGCGAGCCTGCCCCGAACACGGCGGCGGCCAGCCAGGGACCCGGAGCACCCACGACGGCGACCTCTCATCCGCTTGCAGATGAGGTCACCTCACGGTTGAGCCGTTTGAACAATGTGCAGATGGCGCTGACTGTGGAGATCGGTCGGACCCGAGTCTCGGTCCGCGATGTCTTGGCCATGGAGCCCGGCGCGGTGATCGAGCTTGACCGCAATGCCGGAGCTCCCGCCGATGTGCGACTCAACGGTCGGCTCATCGCGCTCGGCGAGGTCGTGGTGATGGATCAGGACTATGGGGTGCGCATCACCAAGATCCTTGACTCCTCGGAAGGCCTTGCCTGAGTGGATAGCTTCTTCCTGATCCTCAGAGTTGCGGTCTCACTCGCCGCAGTGCTGGGGCTCATCTGGTTCATCAATCGCCGCTGGTCAGGCCGCGTTGCCTCAACGACCCCGCACGCGATCAATCTTGTGGGGCGCCAATCCCTGGGTCAGAAGTCTCTGGTGGCAGTGGTCGACATCGATGAGCGGCGCTATGTGCTCGGTGTGGGGGAGCAGAACGTGACGCTGCTTCAGAACTACGCGGCACCTGAACCGCCAGAGCCTACTCAGGCTCCCTCGGGACCCCGGGGATCATCGGTGAGCCGAAGTTTCGAGCAGAAGCTCCGTGCCGCGCTCGCGCTTGCCCAGGGCAAGCAGGAGCAACAGCCCACCACGGGTACGGTTCGCCAGCAGGATCCCACGCAGTGAGTCACGTCTACGCCGGGCATGTCTCAGAACAGGCACCCCGGCAGTGGGTCCGAGTCGGGCTGCAGATTCTGCTGCTTGGGCTTTCCCTCGGCCTGCTGCTGTGGCTGAGCGCTGGACCGGTGGATGCAACCCCGGTGGACCCTCCGGAGCAGCCCACGCCGGGGGAGCCGGCCCCGGCTCCGGGCGATGACGACGCCGCAGAGGGCGAAGAAGGTCAGGACGGCGAAGGTGGCGGGGGCCTCTCCGTGGACATCAACGGCCCTGACGGGACGCCGAGCTCAGCGGTCGTCACTCTGATCGCCATCACGCTGCTCTCTGTGGCGCCCGCCTTGCTGCTGATGATGAGTTCGTTCACCAAGATCTTCGTGGTGCTCGCGCTGACCCGGAATGCACTTTCGCTGCCTTCGATCCCGCCGAACCAGGTGCTGGCAGGGTTGGCGCTGTTCCTCTCCCTGTTCATCATGTCTCCGGTGTTGGCCGAGATCAATGAGCTCGCCGTACAGCCCTACAGTGACGGCGGTCTAACCTTCACCGAGGCGCTCGAAGTCGGATCAGAACCCCTGCGCCAGTTCATGCTCGCGCACACGCGGGAAGAGGACATCGCGCTGATGACCCGCGCCGCGGACATGGAGAACCCGGCCTCACCTGATGATGTGGCACTGACCACCCTGATCCCTTCCTTCATGATCTCGGAGCTTCGGGCGGCCTTCATCATCGGATTCGTGATCTTCGTACCATTCCTGGTCATCGACCTGGTCGTGGCATCAGCCCTGATGTCGATGGGCATGATGATGCTGCCACCCGTGATGATCTCGCTGCCCTTCAAGATTCTGCTCTTCATCCTTGTCGATGGTTGGGGTCTCATCATCACAGCGCTGGTCGGCAGTTACTCGGGAGGCGGCTAGGCATGGATACCAATGCTGTGCTCGATATCGGACTGGCGGGCCTGCTCGTCGCCGCGAAGCTCTCCGCCCCGGTTCTCATCACCTCCCTGGTGGTCGGATTTGCGATCTCTCTATTCCAGTCCATGACTCAGATTCAAGAGATCACGCTGTCTTTCGTGCCGAAGGCAGTGGCGGTGGGAATCGCCCTGGTGGTCTGCGGACACTGGATGATCGCCGAGATCGTGAGCTTCACCCATACCCTCTTCGACCGGATCCCAGCGCTGCTCGGAGGCGGATGACGTGGAGTTCACTCTGCCGCTGACCTGGTTGGAGGCCACGATGCTGGCGGCTGTGCGCGTGACGGCCTTCATCGTCATCGCACCTCCCTTCTCGCATGGCTCAGTGCCCATGCGGGTCAGGGCTGCCATGGGAGCCTGCATGGCATTGGTGGTGGCGCCACGTGCGGTCGCGGATTACGTGCCCCTGGATACCGGAGAATTCATCGCTGCCCTGATGCTGGAGATTCTGGCGGGAGCAGCCCTGGGCTTCCTGGTCATGCTGTTCTTCGCGGCGGTTCAATCGGCAGGTGGGCTCATCGACCTCTTCGGCGGTTTCCAGTTGGCCATGGCCTTCGACCCAGGGTCGCAGATCAACGGCGCCCAATTCACCCGGCTCTTCCATTTCGCGGCGATTGCACTGCTCGTGGCCTCTGATGGCTATCAACTGGTGCTGGCTGGGCTCTTTCGTTCTTTCGATGCGCTCCCCTTAGGTGCGGAGATCAGCCTTGCCGCGCTGGCGGAGAACGCCGTCAGCGGATTCAGCGAGATGTTCATGGCAGCTGTCCAGATCGCGGGCCCGCTCCTGGTCGTGCTGTTCCTGGCCGATGCAGGACTCGGGCTCCTGACCCGAGTCGCGCCCGCGCTGAACGCATTCTCTCTGGGATTCCCGCTGAAGATCTTCCTGACGCTGACCCTGGCCGGGACGGTCTTCGTCGTGCTGCCGACAGCTGTCTCCACACTGGTGCAATCTGCCCTCCGCGCCTTCACCGGGGTGATCTGATGTCCGAGCCCACAGGTGAGAGGACCGAGCAGGCGACAGCCCAGCGGATGAAGGAAGTCCGGGAGAAGGGCAAGCTGTCCCGTTCCCAGGATCTGACCGCCTGGCTAGGAATTGCAGCGGCCACCGCTGCGATGCCCTGGGTGCTCGAGGCAGGCCGTGACGCAGGCCAGGCCCAGCTAGTGGCAGTCAAGGCCGTGATCGACGCGCCCGATCCGCAGGTGGCGATCGCCACGCTGGCAGAGGCAGGGGCCTCCATGGTGTTCACGCTGGGTCCCATGTTGGCCGCGGTCGTCCTCGCGGTGCTCGCCGGGGCGGTGCTCCAAGGTGGGGTCCAGTTTCGTAAATTTGCACTCAAAGGTGAACATCTGGACCCGGTGAAGGGGCTCAAGAGAACCTTCGGCCTGCAGGCTCTCTGGCAGGGGCTCAAGGCACTGCTGAAGACGCTCGTGGTCGGGCTGATGCTCTGGTACGTCATCCGCTCATTGATGCCCCTGCTGCTCAATGCTGGTCTGCTTCCGGTCTCATCCATGCTCAGCGCGGCGGGAAGCGGGACTGTCTCACTGCTGCAGGCGTCGATCCTCGCGGGAGTGGGGCTCGCGGTCATCGACCTCATGGTGGTGTCACGACGGAACCGCAAACACACGAGGATGACCAAACAAGAGGTCAAGGATGAGCATAAGAAGACCGATGGCGATCCTCTGGTGCGTCAGCAACGCCGCAGCCGTGCCCTGGAGATGAGTCGAAACCGAATGATCGCCGCCGTCGGAGAATCCGACGTGATGCTGGTCAACCCCACACATATCGCCGTGGCGCTGTCCTACCAGCCAGGTTTCGCCGCACCAAAGATAGTGGCCCTGGGAACCGATAACATCGCGCTGCGGCTGCGCGAGGAGGCCACCGCCAAGCGGGTCCCGGTGGTCCGCGATGTGGCGCTGGCCCGAGCTCTGCACTCTGAATGTTCACTTGGTGACGAGGTGCCGATGGAGCTGTTCACCGAAGTAGCCCATGTGCTGGCCTTCGTGATGCAGCTCAAAGAACGCGGCAGCGTCTCCGGCGTGCATACCGTGCCCGCCACCCGCCGCCAGCAATCCGCCGGGACCAAGGAGAAACGTCCATGAAGCTGAGCAATCTCTCAAAAGTAGCCGTGCCCCTCGGGGTGGTGGCGATCGTGATGCTGCTCGTCGTTCCCATTCCGGCAGGGCTCTTGGACGTGCTGATCGCGGTGAACATCCTGCTCGCCATCCTGGTGCTGATGACTACGATGTTCGTCAAGAAGCCGCTCGACTTCTCCGTCTTCCCCTCACTGCTGCTAGTCATGACGCTGCTGCGTCTCGGGCTCAACGTAGCCTCCACCCGATTGGTGCTGGGCAATGGATACGCAGGAGAGGTCATCGGAGCCTTCGGCAACATCGCGGTGGGCGGCAGCCTGATCATCGGATGTGTGGTGTTCCTGATCCTGGTGGTGATCCAATTCGTGGTTGTCACCAAGGGCGCCGAACGCGTGGCCGAGGTCGGGGCTCGCTTCACGCTCGACGCCATGCCCGGCAAGCAGATGGCCATCGACGCCGACCTCAATGCAGGTCAGCTCACCGACGCCCAGGCGCGGGAGCGCCGGGCTGAGGTGGCAGCGGAGGCGGACTTCTACGGTGCCATGGATGGCGCGTCGAAATTCGTGAAGGGCGACGCGATCGCTGGGGTCGTGATCACGCTGATCAACCTGGTGGGTGGCATCGCTATTGGAATGCTGTCCCACCAGATGGCAGCCGGTGAAGCAGTCAACACCTATTCCCTGCTGACTATCGGCGACGGTCTCGCGACGATGATTCCATCGCTGCTGATGGCAGTGTCCACAGGCATGATCGTGACCCGATCGAACGCCGAGTCGGATATGGGGTCATCGGCCTCCAAACAGCTGGCGCAGTCCCAGACCGCCCTCCTGGTGGCCGGCGCCGCGTCGATCTGCCTCGGACTGATATCCGGTATGCCCAAGCTGCCCTTCATGGTCGTGGGTGCGCTCTTGATCTTCATCGCCTACCGCATGAGGGCACAGGATCAAGCCACCGCCCGCGCAGAAGCGCAGCAGGAATCGGAACAGGCGGGGCGCCCCGCGGAGACCACCGAGGATCTCATCGACCATATGCGGGTCCACACACTGGAGATTCAACTTGCCCCGGACGTGGTGGACATCGTCGGTGGCGGTGGTGATGACCTGCTGGCCCGGGTTAAGGCGCTGCGGAAGCGGATCGCGCTGGAACTTGGAATTCTGGTGCCGCCGGTGAGGACCAGAGACAGCGTGGAACTTCCCCCCTCCAGCTATGCGATTCGGATTGCCGGGGTCGAGATCGGCAGGGGTCAGATCCCACGAGGAAAGATCCTGGCCCTGGGCGAACAGCTCGGTTCGCTGCCTGGACCTACCGTGCTCGAGCCGGTGTTCGGGCTTTCTGGCAAATGGGTTCCTGCGGAACTCCGGCACAGCGCCGAGATGAGCGGCGCGATGACGATTGATCGGGTGTCGGTGGTGGTGACTCACCTCTCTACCGTGATCCAGCACAATGCGTCACGGTTGCTCACCCGCGAAGATGTCAGGGTCCTCACTGACGCTGTCCGAGAGATCAATCCCTCGGCAGTGGAGGAACTTGTCCCCTCGGTGCTCACCCTCGCTGAGGTACAGCGCGTACTCCAAGGATTGCTCCAGGAGCAGGTGCCGATCAATGATCTGCAGCGCATCTATGAGGCCTTGGCGCTGAAGGGGAAGGTCTCAGGTGAGCCCGAAGGGCTCATCGAGGCGGCACGGGCGGCACTGGGGCCCGCGATTGCTGCGAAATATCTCGAGGAGGGAAGATTGCGGGTCATCATGATTGACCCGGGTTTGGAACACTCCATGCTCGAAGGACTGAGGACCACCGATGGGGTGACACAGATCCTGTTGGACACTGCCCGGATCGAAGCGATCCATTCCTCCGTGAGGGATTCATTGACCGAGGCAGAATCCCGGGGACAGAATCCAGTGCTCGTCTGCGCACCTGCGTTGCGGCCGGCAGTGCGAAGGTTGGTGGCACCGCAAGCCGGGGGAGTGCCGGTGCTTTCGTATCAGGAGGCGTCCGCGCCGGGAGTAGAGATCGAGACCGTGGGGGTTGTGCGTGGAAGCGAACAGATACGTCCTTAAGGGCAAGTCGCTGGCGAAGCTGGGGGTCCAGGCGCTCGCCGAGTACGGACCGCAGGCGAGGATCGTCTCCGCGGAACGGGTCACTCGTGGCGGCATAGGAGGGTTCATGGCACGTGAACACTTTGAAGCGATCGTGGAGGTCCCGAGAAGTGTTCCTGCCCCGACGGCGGAACCGTCTTCTGAGCAACGCGATCTTCTGCCGCCTCCGCCCCGTCCGGAGGCCGACTCCCGCCGGCGTCGTCGTCTGTTGGAAGAGGAGAAACGGCAGGAGGCACTCACGGAACCACCCCAGGAGGTTCTAGACGACGGATTTGCGCGCATGATGGATGATCTGTGGTTGGCATCCCGGGAATCCCCGGATACTCCACAATCAGCTGCGGTGCTACCAGTCACTGCCTCACCGCCTCCGGCTCCACCTCAGGATGCGGATGCACATTTGCGTCTCACTGCCCCTGAGCTGCTCCGCGCGCCGGGAATGCTGATCGTGGTTGCCTGTCTCGGCGACGCTGAAGCTCGTGCACTGAATGCCCTGGCCGAGGGGCCAGGTCTGAACGCGGTCGCTGACCCGCTCATACTGGCGGAAGCCGACTACCGCGGCAAGCCGCTGCGTGAAGCCCGGCAGGCGCTGCGAGAGGCACGTGCCAGAGCGGTGGCGATGGAGGTCCCGGTCATCGCCACGTGCGTCATAGAGTTCCCGCGCCCAGGCATGCGCAGCGGTGTGGAGTCGCCCGTGATCGCGGAGGCCGACCAGCTCTGGGCGGCCGTGGATCTGCGCCACAAGACAGCGGACACACGCCACTGGCTCAGCGCGCTTGACCAGGCACGACCCATCGACGGCCTGGTCCTGACCTGGGCGGAAGCGACGATGAGCCCCGAGTCTGGACTCGAACTGGGCTGGCCGGTCTCGGCTAGGATGAACCAGTGCTAGTGCTCTCACGCAAGGTCGGTGAACAGCTCCTCATCGGTGATGACGTCGTCGTGACCGTCCTTGAGGTCCGTGGAGACGGCATCAAGATCGGCATCGATGCACCGCGAGATGTGAAGGTCCAGCGCCGCGAGGTGTTTCTCGCGGTCTCCGAGACCAACCTCGAGGCAGCCAGGGCCGCGAGCCCCGAGGCCGAGGACGCGTTGAAAGCGATCTTCGGCGGCACGCCGCAGGCGCCGCAGAGCCCGGTCGAGGAACCGTCGAGCCCAGTCCAAGAACCGCAGAGCCCGGTCCAAGACTCGCCGGGCCCAGCGACCGAGGCCGGAGAGAACCCGAGCTAGCTGTCCCCGGAGCTCCCACCGGGAGGCATCGACCCGCCGAAGAGCGGCTCGAAATTGGGGCGCTTCGCGTAGATCCCATCACCTGAGGAGCGTCCGCGCAGCCGCCTGATCACCCAGGGGAAGAGGTGGTGGCGAGCCCAGACGGCGTCGTCCACTCGCGCTTCACGCCAGGTGCGTCCGGGAACGGGCCGAGGCTCGGAGGCCTGCAGATCGTGCTTGACGTTCATGGTCTCAAGCACCATTCGCGCAATGGTGTGGTGGCCGAATGCCGAGAAGTGCAGCCGATCCTCATCCCACATCTCCGGGCGGGTGAGCTCACGCAGTGACCACATATCTGCCACCACGGCGTCGTGCCTGGCGGCGATCGTGCGCACGTTCTCATTGAAGATCGCGATCTTCCCGCGGATCGATCCGACCACCGGGGTCTCGCGCACATCCGGGCCGTTGAAGAGCACAATGGTCGCCCCGGTGGTGCTCAGGATCTGCACCATGGTGTCGAGCACGCGAGCGGTCTCATCCGGGTCCCCGCCGGGTCGAATCACGTCATTGCCGCCGGCGCAGAGGGTGATCAGGTCTGGGCGCAGTTCCAGCGCAGGAGCCACCTGCTCATCGCGGATCTGTGCGATCAGCTTTCCACGTACCGCGAGGTTCGCGTAGGAGAATTTAGGCCCGTCCTGTACGGCCGCGGCACCCAGTGCGAGCTCCTCGGCGACACGGTCTGCCCAGCCGCGGTGATACCCCGGCCGCGTCTCGTCTGGATCACCGATGCCCTCGGTGAAGGAGTCGCCCAGCGCCACATATCGGGTCCAGGGATGTCTCGGGGAATCAGGTGTCTCGACTGCGGGCACATCAGGAGTTTCAAGAATCTTCTCAGTTTCGTTCACCCTCATATTGTGGCCGATATGCCCCCGATCGTGCATCCACCTCTGGGCTGATTAGAGTGGGTCAGGCACCTTCCCCGAGACGCAAAGGTTTTCTCCATGTCAACAGAGCCCACAGTTGTCTTCTCCCGCGAGCCGCAGGACCGAGAGGGCACCCCCCTGGTGGTGCTGCTCCACGGGTATGGCTCCCATGAGCAGGACCTGATGGGCCTCGTCCCGGGACTCCCCGCGGAGTTCACCTACGCCTCGGTGCGCGCACCGAAGCGGATGGACTCCGGTGGTTACACCTGGTTCGATCTGGACGTGGAGCGCCTGGCGTATTCCTCCACGGCCGCACGTGCGGCAGTCGAGGACCTCTGGGAGTGGATCGCCTCGGTGAAGGACCAGCACAGCTCCGTCACGCTGCTCGGTTTCTCCATGGGCATGGCGATGGCCACCTCCCTGCTGCGCAGCCGCCCGCAGGAATTCGCCGCCGTGGTGGGTCTCTCCGGCTTCGCCGTGGATCCAAGCCGCGGCGAAGGGATCGAGGACTACTTCGACGACGAGGCGCTGGCCGCCGCCTCGGTGCCGTTCTTCTGGGGCCGCGATCAGAACGATCCGATCATTCCGGCCGAGCACGTGGAGTACACCCACGGCTGGGCGCGGAAGAACGTGAAGCTGACGAAGGTGCTCTACGACGGTGCAGGCCACGGCGTGGTGCCCCAAGAGATCTCCCACGTGGGCGAGTTCCTGACCCACACGGTGCTCAAGTCCCGCTGAGCACCCGCCGGTAGATCTCGCTATGGGCGGCCGCGATCTCCCGCCGCTGGCTGATGCGCCAGCCGGGGAGATCCGTATGTGCCAGCACAGCAGGCGCCAGCGCGCCCGGCGCGGCAGCCGCCTCCAAGACCGCTTGCCGCAGGCTGGGGACATCCAGCCCGTCGTCGTTCCAGCGGTAGATGAAGTCGGCGCCCTGGCTCCGGTAGCACCCGACATCCGGCGCGATCACCGGTGTGCCCACATCATGGGCGGCTTCGAGCCATCCGGAATGGGTCCCGAAGCGGTAGGGCAGCAGCGAGGCGTGCAGGCTGGAGAGATAGTCGAAGAGTTCGGTGTCGCTGAAGTAGTCGTGCACGCGCAGGTCCACTAGGTCTGCGGGCTGGGCCTTGAGCCAGCTGACCAGCTCAGCGACGTGGCGCGCCCCGCCGCTCTCGAAGACATCGCGATGCACATCCACCTGCAGCACCGCTCGTGGGATCTCCCGCAGCGCCGCCGTCGTGGCTTCCAGGACTGGAATCCCGACCATATTCGCGCGCAGGCTCTTCAGATGGATGCCCAGCCGGAACTCATCGGCGCTCCGCCGCGGGGATTCGGCGTAGTCGTTCAGGAGTTCCAGATCCACCACATGCGGATGGGCGATCACCTGAGCATCCACGCCCCAGCGGCGCTTGATCTCCTCAGCCGCCTGAGCGCTCAGCGTGATGACCGCACTTGCCCGGGTGATCAGCACCTCGAGCTGGGATTCATGCAGCGCGGAGTCCTCGTGATGGGGGTTCCACAGGTCGTGGACGGTATAGACCAGCGGGATTCTCTTGGCCTCCATGGCATCGAGGACCTCATGGAGCTGCGCAGGCGTCTGTGCGTCGAAGCCGAAGTGGACATGCATCAGGTCAAACTCGTGGGTGCTGACCCAGTGTGGATCCAACATGGCCGGGGGCCACCAGGGCGCCCCCGCGGGGGCCTTCTCCCGTTGCGGTGGAGGGTCCGGCAGACGCACCACCGCGTCAGAATCCGGACCCGGTTCGGGCTCGCTGAGATGCCGGATGTACACATGTGAGGCCGGCACGGAGGCCACCCGGATGCTCATGCAGAGTCCTGGGGTGCTGATTCGGTGACCGCTATCCAGTCTTCATCCTCGCGGCGCACCAGGCCTCGCTTCTCAAACTCCTGCAGCCAGCCTTCCATCGGCCAGTGCCCCCAGATCTCTGCGAAGATCCGGCCATTGCGCAGAATGTCATCCAGGTGCTCCACCGGCGGGCGGGAGACCGGGTGGTACTGGTGATAGGCGCGAGCACCGCCCACCCAGGCCAGCGCGACCCCGGCTTCCCGGGCGCGCCAGGCGAAATCCGTGTCCTCGGCGCCGTATCCGGTATAGGCCTCGTCGAAACCGCCGATCCGTTCCCAGACGTGCCGGCGCACGGCGAAGGACAGCGACCAGAAGAGGGCATGCTCGCCTCCGTCCTCGATCACGCCGGGAGCCGGAGCTGGCCTCGCCGGGTGCGGCTCGGCCCAGCTGGAGAATGCAGCGTCATCAGCGGTGTCGAGCTGCTCGGGGTCAAGTTCCGGGAGATACGCCACGGGTCCGCAGAGCAGTGCGTCCGGGCGCAGCAGTGAGGCGTCTACATAGGCGCCGATCAGCTTGGCATCGGGGATGCAGTCCACGTCGAGGAAGATCAGCAGGTCATCCTCGCCGCCGAGCAGCTCCAGTCCGCGCTCTGCGCCGCGGTTGCGGGCGGTCGCCAGCGGCAGTCGTCCCTGGCTGCGCGCGATCTCGAGGACCTCGGTGGGCAGGGGAGACCGGCCGCGCAGATCAGCGGAAGCGGCTGTGCGGGTGCCGACCTGGCACGCGATCTCGGGGTCATCCATCGCGACGAGGACATGCCGCATCGCTGCCGAGCTGTTCCCGGCCAGGCCTGCGCGCATTCGGCGCAGGTGGGTATGTCTGCCGTGCACCGCAGTGATGACGACGACGCCGGGCGTCTGTGCGGTCATGGCCGCGCCTCCGAACCGCTGGAGTTGATGCCCTGTGGAGTGCTGAGGCGGGTGAGCAGCTCGGCGAAGCGCACAGCAGCCTCGCCGTCGCACCAGCTCGCCCAGTCCTGACCGTCTCGGCGGCTGAGTTCTGCGATGGCACCGTCCCAGCCGGCGTCGTCCTGGGGCTCCGGTGCGCGGAGCACCGGCCAGGGCCCACGCTCGAGCGCGGCGAGCATATGCTGCTGTTCCTGATGCGGGCGGTCCAGGGCGATGACCAGGGCGGGAGTCCGGCTGGCGGCGACCTCAGCGATGGAGTTCTGACCTGCCGCGGTGAGCACGAGGTCTGCCCGCTGAAGATGTTGCCAGGGATCGCTGTCCCAGAGCCCGTCTCCACCCAGCACCGTGACATTCGCGTGTGGAAGCACGCGGCGCAGCTGGTCGATGCTGTCCGGACCGACCGATCCACCCCCGGCGCCGCTGAGCACCAGGACCTCCCGCGGTGCGGGCCTGGCAACAGGTGCGGGGGTTGGAGTCTGTTCTTCCTGGGCGTTCGGGGCATCGGGGGCGTGCAGCGCAGCAGGGGTGAAGCGAGAGAGCCCGCCGAGGGCCTCCACGGAACTGGCTCCGCGGAGCATATCTGTGGCCTCAGGGGGCCACATCCCGACGACGGCATCGGAGATCGCATATCCCAGCTGGTGCGCAGCGTCGCTGCGGTCACCGGGCAGACCCACGGTGACCACGGGGATGCCATGCAGCCGGGCCAGGAGCGCGATCTCTACTGAGACATCGGCGACCAGGAGATCCGGCTGCGCGGAATCCAACCATGCGGAGAGCTGCGCGCTGCGCCGTCGAAGGCCGGGGTGGTGCTTGGGAACCCAGTGCAGGGTTCCGGAGGCGGTGGGATCGAAGGGCGTGGGATCTGTCCGGACGGTGGTGTCTGCTGGTAGGTCGGTGCCTGGAGAAACTCCGGTGTCTGTTGGAATTCCGGTGTCGTCCCGATCCAGCTGGACCCAGGCAGCCCCCTCTGGCCAGTCCTTGGGTGCCGGCAATGAAGAGAGGCCCGTGATGCTCAGGCCGCGCTCGGCAGCGACCCGTGCCACGGCGGTGGCGCGGTGGAGATGTCCGTTGCCCTGGTGGTGGACATAACAACCGATCATTGCGCTGGAGAAGTCTGACGCACCGATGCTGGTGCTTCCGTCATCTGGGCGTAGACCTCTTCATAGCGGGTGACCATGCGGTCCAGCGATAAGTTGCCCTCGGCGCGCTCACGCACTGCGCGGCGATCGCAACGGGCGGCCTGGGTGATGGCGGCGGCGAGTGCTGGCACGGTGTTTTCGGTTGCCAGCGCGCCGGAAGCCGGGGTGACGATCTCCACGAGCCCGCCGCGCGGGAAGGCAGCTACCGGGGTGCCGCAGGACATGGCCTCTGCTGCGACCAAGCCATAGGGTTCATCCCACTGCGAGCTCACCACCGCCACTGCGGCCGAGCCGACGAGCTCCACCAACTCGGCGTGGCGCAGATGGCCCAGGTACACGGCGTCGTCGCCAAGTCGGGGTTCGATCTCTTTCTCGAAATAGGTTCTGTCCATGATCGGACCCGCAAGGGTGATGCTGCGTCCAGCCGCACGCGCAGCGTCGATGGCCAGGTGGGGGGCCTTCTCCTGGACCAGTCGTCCAGTCCAGACGCATTCATTGCCGCCGGGTCCTGCGTGCCAGACGTCGGTGTCGATGCCATTGGGGATCACGCTCGCGTCCACCGAGTTCTCCCATGCCTTGGCGGTGGCTGAACTGACCGCAGTGAAGACCGAGGCGGGGGAGGCATAACGCATGGCCGACTCGAGCCAGGGCGTGGGCGGGGTATGCAGGGTGGTGAGCACCGGCATGGGAACCATGGAGGACAGCGCCACCGGGAGGTGGTGGAGCGAATTGTTGTGGATCACGTCGAAGTCCTCGGACTGCGCGAGGTGCATCATCAGACCCAGGTACGCATGATGCTGCTGCATCCAATCGACCGGCATCGCGCCGACGTCTGAACGGGCGGCGTCGGTGAGTTCCAGACGCTCAGGCAGGAGCATCTGCGCGCCCAGGGCAGGGTCGCTACCCCCTGCGGCGAAAAGGGTCACCGAGTGCCCCCGGCTGATCAACTTACGCGCCACTGTGTGTGTAAAGGCCTCAAGCCCCCCGGCGAAGGGTTCCCGGATAGGAAATTGGCTCGAAGCGATGATGCATATGCGCAACCGCACCCCTTGAATACAGGGCGAGGTGCAGCCCCCCAGCTCCGATACCTATGACCGGCAAGCACCTCGCAGGAAAAATGTCGTGTGAGGGCCGCCACAACACGTGCGTATGGCCCTAAAGGGCACTGTACACGCGGTTTCGTATGTTGGTCGTCAGTCCTGCGAACCCCCGACGGGCATGAGCCGCGCATTGGGCAGACCGAAGGCCTCACCGTCGAACTCGACAAGCTGTCCACGGGTGATCTGGCGGCCTCGGCGGGTCTCCACCTCACCGTCCACGCGCACACCTGAGGCATCGATCACTTCGCGGGCGATCGCGCCGTTCTCCACGGCCCCGGCAAGCTTCAACAGCTGCCCAAGACGGATTGATTCATCGCGGATCGGAACCTCGGAAACGTCACTCATAGGCCAAGTCTGTCACGCACCCGGCGGAAGGGGAGCTGGATAGAGTGACGAGCATGAGTACTGCCGAACCCGCAGCGGGCCCACGCTCTCCGCTGGTCTGGATCTTCCTGCTGCTGTTGATGCTCGCCTCGGGCGCCGCGATTCCCGCGCAGGGGCGGGTCAATGCCGCGCTGACCACAGAGATCGGAGATCCGGTCCTGGCAGCCACCATCAGCTTCAGCGTGGGAACAACCATCATGATCCTGGTGAGCTTCGGCACACGCAGGGGCAGGCGGTCCATGTCCCGGGTGCTTCCCGCGGTGCGCGCGGGACACATCCGCTGGTGGTACTTCCTGGCCGGTTGCGTGGGTGGTTACTTCGTGCTGACCCAGACGTTGACCATCGGCCTGATCGGGGTGGCGGTGTTCACCGTGGCTGTGGTCACCGGACAGACGCTCGGGGGACTGCTCTGGGACAGAATCGGACTCGGCCCGGCAGGTCGGATGCGGCTGAACCCGTTCCGCATCGGTGGCGCTGCGCTGACAGTCCTCGCCGTTCTCTGGGCGGTGTCGCCGCAGCTCGAGGCCGCAGGGCAGGGACCCGCCTGGCTGGCCCTAGTGCTGCTCCCGCTCTCCGGCGGCTTCCTCCAAGCCGGACAGCAGGCGATCAACGGTCGGCACTCGGCCGCCTATGGCGGACCGGCCCCGGGGACCCTGTTCAACTTCCTCGCCGGCACCGTGTTCCTGCTGCTGATCTGGGCAGGGAAAGCGCTCTTTGTAGGGGTTCAGCCAGCGCTCTCAGACACCTGGTGGCACTATCTGGGCGGCCCGTTGGGCATCATCTTCATCGCGCTGGGTGCTCTTCTGGTCACTCGGGTCGGAGTGCTCATCGCCGCGATGGGCATGATCGCAGGTCAGCTGCTGGGCTCGCTGCTCCTTGATGTCCTGCTTCCCACCGCCGGATCCCTGGTCACCACGGCCACGGTCCTGGGCACCGCATTGACCCTGGCCGCAGTGGTTCTCGCCTCGCTGCCCGATATCCTGCGTGGCCGCACCGCGCGATAAGCTGGCTCAGTCTGCCAACATTCCCGTACTACCTGAGGTGTATCTGCCACATGGCCAAAGAGACCGCACTCGACAAAGTTATCTCCCTCGCGAAGCGTCGCGGCTTCGTGTTCCAGTCGGGAGAGATCTACGGCGGCACACGGTCTGCCTGGGACTACGGACCCCTGGGCACCGAGCTGAAAGAGAACATCAAGGCCGAGTGGTGGCAGACCTTCATCCGTGGGCGCGGAGACATGGTCGGCCTGGACTCAGCGATCATCCTGCCCCAGGCCGTCTGGCACGCCTCAGGTCACGTCAAGACCTTCTCGGACCCACTGGTGGAGTCCCTGCACACGCACCGGCGCTACCGTGCGGATCACCTGATCGAGGCCTATGAGAACAAGCACGGCCACCCTCCGGAGAACGGCCTCGCCGATATCCGTGACCCCGAGACCGGTCAGCCCGGCAAGTGGACCGAGCCGCAGCAGTTCTCCGGCCTGATGAAGACCTACCTGGGTCCAGTGGATGACCAGGAGGGCCTGCACTATATGCGTCCCGAGACGGCGCAGGGCATCTTCGTGAACTTCAACAACGTGGTGACCTCCGCCCGGAAGAAGCCACCCTTCGGGATCGGTCAGATCGGCAAGGCCTTCCGCAACGAGATCACCCCCGGCAACTTCATCTTCCGGACCCGTGAGTTCGAGCAGATGGAGATCGAGTACTTCACCCACCCGGACGAGGCCGACGAGTGGTTCAAGCACTGGGTGGACGCCTGCTATGACTGGTTCATCAATCTGGGCCTGAACCCGGAGAACCTGCGCAAATTCGACGTTCCCGAAGATGACCGCGCGCACTACTCCGCAGGCACCATCGACCTGGAGTACAAATTCGATTTCGCCGGCTCCGCCTGGGGTGAGCTCATGGGCGTGGCCAACCGCACCGACTATGACCTCAACTCCCACACCGATGCCTCCGGCGCGAAGCTGCAGTACTTCGACCAGGCCAGCGGCACGCGCTACACCCCCTACGTGATCGAGCCCTCCTTCGGCCTGACCCGCGCCATGATGGCGTTCCTGGTGGACTCCTACACCGAGGACGAGGCGCCGAACACCAAGGGCGGCGTGGACACCCGCACCGTGCTGAAGCTCCACCCCAAGCTCGCCCCGGTGAAGGCCGCGGTGCTTCCGCTCTCGAAGAAGCCCGAACTCGCCGGCGTCTCGCAGAACCTTGCAGATCAGCTGCGCCAGCACTGGAACATCGACTTCGATGACTCTGGAGCCATCGGCCGCCGCTACCGCCGTCAGGATGAGATCGGCACGCCGTTCTGCATCACGGTGGACTTCGACACCCTCGAGGACCAGGCCGTCACCATCCGCGACCGCGACGAGATGACCCAGGAACGTGTCTCGCTGGACAAGGTGCAGTCCTACCTCGCGGTGAAGCTGCTGGGCTGAGCCCCGCTGAACTGTCCAGTCTGATCCTCGCGGCCTGACGTGGCCGGTCTGATCCAGACCATTTGAGAACCCCCTGTTCGGTCAGCGACTGAGCAGGGGGTTCTCAATAGGAACTCGGTGCACTTTGTCACTGCCGCAGCGCGGGACTACCATTGCGTGGTTGACCTGAAAGACACTGTCTGCAGCTGAGAAGGACATGCAATGAGTACTGAGCACGACGCCGCGGCTCACCCCACCGAGACCGCTCGGCTCACCCTGGACTCCGGCCTGACCGTGCGCCCCTGGGTAGAGGGTGACGATCTGAAGCTGCTCCAGGTCTGGGGCGACCCAGAAAACTCGATGCACCACCAGGACCGCAGCCTGCTGCGGCCCTCCTCCAACGACCCCTGGTCCCGCTGCATCGTGGCCGAGGCCGAGGGCCTCCCAGTCGCTGCAGCCACCATCTTCCGCTCCTCGCTGCACCCGGATCGGCTCTCCTTCTATGCCGAGGTCGCTCCGGAGCACCGCCGCCGAGGGGTTGCCGCGCAGATGCTGCAGATCCTCGAGGCAGAGGTCCCTAACTGCGCCGTGCAGTCACTGAAGTCCCGGGTGGCCAAGCGCTCCGCCGCGCAGTGTTTCCTCAAGGACAACGGTTTCACCAAGATCCAGGCCTCGCGACAGGTGGTCGTCCAGCCCGGCGCCATCAAGCTCCCAGACCTGGACAGTGCAGGTCTCGATCTCGACGACCTGGCCACCGGCTCGGTGGAGCTGACCAAGATCGTGGCTGACTTCTACAACGCAGTCCACACCTGGGACCCCTCGGATATGACCATCGGTCGCGCGCAGCAGATGCTGCTCGCCCCGGAGACCGGTGCCTCCGGTGCCGTGGTGCTGCGCGATACCGCCAATGGTGGTGACAACAGCATCCTCGCCTTCGCCATCAGCTACACCCCGGAGCGCACCGAGGACCCCGCGGACGTGCTGCTGGGCTGGAACCCGGAGCTGCCAGAGTCCGACGCCGAAACCTCATGCCGTGCGATGCTCTCCCTGCTCGCCGCGCACTTCCCGGTCAAGGTGGAGGTCGATGACGCGATGGTCCCGCTGAAGACCGTCACCGATGAACTGATCGAGGCCGGGCTTGCCGAGTTCGATTTCGAGGCCCTGATCTACGCCCGCGACGCCGCCTGAGGATTTCCCTGTGACCACCGAGGCACCCGAGACCACCGCGACAGCGCAGACCACCGCGACAGCGCAATCTGCTGACGCTCCGCGCAAGAATGCCCTGCTGCCGCCGCTGAAGCTCGGTCCGATCACGGTGGAGACCCCGGTGGTCCTGGCTCCCATGGCGGGAATCACGAACACGGCATTCCGTCGGCTCTGCCGCGAATACGGCGGGGGACTCTTCGTCAATGAGATGGTCACCGCACGCGCTCTGGTCGAGAGGCGCCCCGAATCGCTGCGGATCATCAAGCATGAGCCGGACGAGATCCCGCGGTCGGTGCAGCTGTATTCGGTGGACCCGGTGACCACCGGTCATGCCGTGCGCATGCTGGTCGAGGAAGGTCGCGCCGACCATATCGATATGAACTTCGGCTGCCCTGTGCCCAAGGTGACCCGTAAGGGCGGGGGCTCGGCGCTGCCCTGGAAGACTCGGCTGTTTGAGTCCATCGTCGCCACGGCGGTCAAGGAAGCTTCCAAGGCGAACATCCCGGTGACCGTGAAGATGCGCAAGGGCATCGACGAGGATCACCTCACCTTCATCGAAGCCGGCAAGATTGCCCGGGACTCCGGTGTGGCGGCCGTGGCGCTGCATGGCAGGACCGCACGCCAGCACTACTCCGGGCAGGCCGATTGGTCGGCCATCGCGGAGCTGCGCGAATCCCTCACCGATATCCCGGTCCTGGGCAATGGCGACATCTGGTCCGCAGAGGATGCCGTGGCGATGGTGGAACAGACCGGGGTGGACGGCGTCGTCGTCGGCCGCGGGTGTCAGGGGCGGCCGTGGCTCTTCGGTGACCTCCAGGCTGCTTTCGAGGGACGCGATGATCGCTACCGTCCCGATCTGCCGATGGTCTCGGCCACGCTGCTGCGCCATGCGCAGATGCTGATCCCGTACTTCGACGGTGATGAGCGCAAGGCCATGCAGGATATCCGCAAGCATGTGGCCTGGTATTTCAAGGGCTATGCCGTGGGATCGCACCTGCGCACCCAGCTTGTTGCAGTCGAGACCATGGACCAGCTCCAGGACCTGCTGGGACAGTTGGATCAGAGCCTGCAGTACCCGGGTGTGGACGCCGAGGGTCCGCGTGGCCGTGCCGGTTCCCCGAAGAAGGTGCACCTGCCGCAGGACTGGTTGGAGTCCCAGGAGCTCAATGAGGCGCAGCGGGAGATGATCAAGGCCGCCGAGGTCGATACCTCGGGCGGATAGGGTTGTGCACATGAGTGCGCAGAACGTGGAACGAACCGAGGGCGGGTACGCAGCCCTGCGGCCTGGCTATACCGAGGCCGATGAAGCCCGTTGGGTCCCCGAGCACGGCAAGTCGGTGTACCGGTCGAGCTTTGAGCGTGACCGTGCCCGGCTGCTGCATTCCTCTGCGCTGCGCCGGCTCGGCGCCAAGACCCAGGTGGTCTCCCCGGATATCGATGACTTCTCGCGCACCCGCTTGACCCATTCCCTGGAAGTCGCTCAGGTGGGCCGTGACCTGGGCCGACTGCTCGGCTGCGACCCCGACGTCGTCGATGCCGCCTGCCTCTCCCACGATCTGGGGCATCCGCCTTTTGGCCACCACGGGGAGACGGTGCTCAACGCGCTGGCCGCCGAGCACGGTGGATTCGAGGGCAACGCGCAGACGCTGCGCCTGCTGACACGGCTGGAGACCAAACGTTTCCACCCCGACGGGCGCTCCGCTGGACTGAACCTCACCCGAGCCTCCCTTGATGCCGCGGTGAAGTATCCCTGGCGCGCCCATGAGGCACCGTCGCTCAGCGACGGCAGTCAGAGCCCGAAGTTCGGCGCCTATGAGGATGACCTCGAGGTCTTCGACTGGATCCGCGAGGGTGTGGATGACCGGCGGAAGTCCATGGAGGCCCAGGTCATGGACGCCGCCGATGATATTGCCTACTCGGTGCATGACATTGAGGACGGCGTGGTCAACGGGCGTCTTCAGCTGAAGTTTCTCACCGATCCGCTGCAGCGGCGGCGCGTGGTTCAGACCACCCAGGAGTGGTATCTGCCAGAGACCGATCCCGCGCGGATCGAGGCCGCCTTGGAGCGGCTGTCCTCGGCGGATTCCTGGGTGCGGGAGTCTGATGGCTCGCGGCGGACCTTGGCGGCGCTGAAGAATATGACAAGTGAGCTCATCGGGCGGTTCAGCCATGCGATCTTCACCGCCACCCGCGAGGCCTACGGGGACCGGCCACTGGTTCGGCACGGGGCTGACCTGGTGGTTCCGCTTGAGACGCTGGAGGAGATCTCGCTGATGAAGGGCATCGCGGCGACCTACATCATGGCCTCTCGCGAACAGAAGCCGGTCTACGCCCGCCAGCGCGAGGTCATCGAGGCGCTGCATGGACTGCTCACCGAGACCGGGGACCAGTTCCTCGAGCCGCCCTTCCAGGCGGATTTCCATGACGCCGCTGGTGAGTCCGGGCGGCAGCGCGCGATCATCGATCAGATCGCTTCACTCACCGACGGCGCAGCGCTGGAGTGGTACGCCACCCTGGTCCACGGCCGCCCGGTGTTCAACCGCCTCTTCGCCTAGCGCGCGGCTTCCCCCGCGTTGAGAGGCGGAATTTACGGGTATCTCATGCGCGAGTAGGCCCCAACTAGCCGTAGATTCCGCCTCTCAACTCAGGTGGCCGACGCACAGGGGAGGGTTGGCGTTACTTGCTGATATCCCCGACGACGACGTCGTAGGCCGCGAACAGCTCGGCCGCGTCTACGAAGAGATTCAGATCCGGTTCACCGGCACCCATCGCGATCCGACCTGAGATGGAATCATCCGCGTAGATCGGCCACTGCTCACCCGCTGGCGTGCGTGCTCCGAACGGGGTGATGGTGCCCGGGTGATAGCCGGTGGCCGCTATGGCCTCCTCCGGGGAGGTCATCGACATCTTCTTCATCCCCGCGAGTCGGCGCAGCTTGGCCCAATCCACCTGCTTATCGCCAGGAATCAGCGCGATCACATAGCTGTGCTCAGTGGCTGACTGGGTGAGCTTGGCCTTGGCGACCAGGGTCTTGACGATCTCCCGCGGAGCCACGCCCAGGTTCTCCGCCGCTTCCTCGAGCGAAGAGGCCGCTCCACGCTGGACGAACTCGAGGGTCACTGCACGGGTATCGGCATCGGCTTGGACGCGCTCGCGTCCGGAAGGCTCAGTCATGGTTCCCAAGCCTAGCGATATCCCCAGCTCCTCTTATCCCCAGCCCGTCAATACCCGGTCCAGATTTGGCCGGGCCGAGTAGATTAGGACCATGGCCGGACTGATCAAGCGTGAAGACATCGACGCTGTGCGCGAGCGTGCAGATCTTCGCGAGGTCGTCGAACAGTACGTGACGCTCAAGGGCGCCGGAATCGGTTCCTGGAAGGGTCTGTGCCCCTTCCACGACGAGCGATCACCCAGCTTCCACATCCGACCCCAGGTAGGAACATTCCACTGCTTCGGCTGCGGTGAATCAGGCGATGTCATCGCGTTCCTGATGGGCATGGAGCACACAAGCTTCCAGGAGACCGTGGAGAAGCTCGCCGGTCGGATGGGGATCGAGCTTCGCTATGAGGACGGCGGCAAGGGCCCGGACAAGGCCGAGATCGGCCGCCGGCAACGGCTTCTCGACGCACATAAGATCGCTGATGAATTCTTCCAGCAGGCGCTGCAGAGTCCCGAGGCGCAGATCGCTCGGGAGATGCTGACCGGCCGCGGCTTCACCCGCGAACATGCCGCCCAGTTCTCCGTGGGCTACGCGCCCAAGGGCTGGGACAACCTGCTCAAGCACCTACGTTCCCGCGGGTTCAGCGATGAAGAGCTGACCGAGACCGGAATGTTCTCCTCCGGCGGTCGCGGCATCTATGACCGCTTCCGCGGCCGGCTCATGTGGCCCATCCGAGACATGACCGGAAACACCGTGGGATTCGGCGGGCGTCACCTCTACGAGGAGGACAAGGGCCCCAAGTACCTGAACTCGCCCGAGACCTCCATCTATAAGAAGTCCCAGGTGCTCTACGGGATCGACCATGCCAAGCGGCACGTCGCGAAGGAACGTCAGCTCGTCGTCGTCGAGGGTTATACCGATGTCATGGCCTGCCATGTCGCCGGGGTCCAGACCGCGGTAGCCACCTGTGGCACAGCGTTCGGCGAAGGTCATATTCGGATCGCGCGCCGCCTGATCTCGGATGAGGGTGGCGCCGGGGAGGTCATCTTCACCTTCGACGGCGATGCGGCAGGCCAGCAGGCGGCGCTGAAGGCGTTCAAGGAGGACCACATGTTCCTCGCCAAGACCTTCATCGCCGTGGGCCCCGAAGGCATGGACCCCTGCGATATCCGCCAGCAGCGTGGCGATGATGCCGTGAAGGATCTCATCAGTTCCAAGACGCCGCTTTTCGAGTTCGCCATCCGCGCCAAGCTGCGAGAGTTCGACCTGGACACCATCGAAGGACGCGTCGGCGCGCTGCGCGCCACGGCCCCCATCGTGGGCGGCATCAAGGACCCGGCGCTGCGCCCGGCCTATACCCGCGAACTGGCAGGCTGGCTCGGAGCCGAGATGGACGACGTCGCAAGGGCCGTGACCTACGCCCAGAAGCACCAACCCTCACCCGCCCAGGCCGCGGAGAAGGCCTCCACCTCGAATCAGGCTTCCGCAAACGGGTCGGCGAACACGGCGAACCAGACCCGCCGCGCCGAGCACGGTTACCCGCGCCCGGATACCCGTGATCCTGCGGTGCTGATGGAGCGCCAGGCGCTCGAGGTCATCCTGCAGCACCCCACGCACCTGACCGCCGAGCAGTGGGAAGAGATCTTCACGGTTCGCTTCTCCGCGCCCGCGCACCAGGCCATCCACGACGGCGTCCGGATCGCCGCCGCCTCAGCCTCAGACCCGCGCAACTGGGTCCAGGCGGTGCGCGATGAAGTCCCTGAGCCGATCAAGTCCTTTGTCTCCGAGCTCGCGGTCACCGCTCTTCCCACCAACTCCGATGAACATCTGGAGAAGTACTGCCAGTCCATCCTCAACCGCTTGGTGGAGCTCAAGATCACTCACCAGAAGGCGAATCTGCTGGGCCGGCTGCAGCGAATGGATCCGGCTCAGAAGCCCGAAGAACATCAGGCGATCAATCGTGAGCTGATGGAGCTTGAGAGTCGCCGTCGGGCACTGCGTGAAGCCGAGTGGGCGTAGCCGCCCAGCTCAGCGCGAATCGTCCGGATGACGCCCGACTTCGGGCCTGAGCCGGGTCTTGATAACGTGTTGCCTCGGACACAGTGAGCACGCCCGTGTGGCGCGTTCCGGGTGTCAATATGAACCACCAACGTGACGATGGGGTCACGTGAACCATCCGAGAAGGAGATTCACATGACCCAGGAACGTCCCCCTCAAGCGAGCTCGCCCGCCACGGGCAGCATCACCCGCGTGCAGGCCACCCATGAGGTGCCTGATGCGATGCGGCGCGATATGAGCCTGCTCGGCGGTCTGCTGGGCCAGGTGCTCGAGGAGTATGGCTCCGACGGCCTGCTGGCCGACGTCGAGGCTCTGCGTGAACTCACGATCGCCGCCGCCGAGGATCCCCAGGGAGAGACCCTGGCACAGGCTGAGCAGCTGGTGGATTCCTTCTCTGCGGAACGGGCCAAAGAGGTCGCCCGCGCCTTCACCTCCTACTTCCTGCTGGCGAACCTTGCCGAGGAGCAGCACCGCGTCCGCACACTGCGCACCCGCGATGGCGAACTCCCGCTGGCTGAGCAGGCGCCGACCGATTCTGTGGCGGCAGCCTTCACGCACCTGGCTGATGAGGTGGGTCAGCGCGAGGCCGAGCGTCGGCTCAAGGAGCTTCGCTTCCACCCGGTGCTCACCGCGCACCCCACCGAGGCCCGGCGCAATGCGATCACGGCCTCGGTCCGCCGCATCGGTGCGCTGCTGGATGTGCGCGATGATCCGCGGGTGGGACCCACGGAGCTGGCGAAGAATCGCCGCGAGATGCTCGAAGAGATCGACAATATGTGGCGCACCGCACAGCTGCGGGTCTCCAGCCCCTCACCCCTGGACGAGGTGCGCACGGCGCTGGGAATCTTCGACTCATCCTTCTCCTCGGTCTTCACCCAGGCCTACCGCCGAATGGATGACTGGCTGCAGGGTGAGGCGTCCGGAGCGGAGGCACCCAAGGCTCCAGCGTTCATTCGACTCGGTTCATGGATCGCCGGTGACCGCGACGGCAACCCCAATGTCACCGCGACCATCACGCGCAAGGCCGTGGCCCAGGCAGCAGATCGAGTGCTGGCCGATCACGAGACCCGGGCAAGGCGTACGGGCATGTCGCTGACCCTCGATGATCGCTACACCCCGCCGAGCCAGCAGCTCACGGCGCTCTGGAACCGGCAGCGTCAGCTCTCCGAGGATCTCGCGGAGCAGGCTTCACAGCATTCGCCAGGTGAACCCCATCGCCAGGTGCTGCTTGCCATCACCGGGCGGATCCAGGCCACCCGTGAGCGCAACGCCGACCTCGCGTATGCGGTTCCCGAAGAGCTGATCGCCGATCTCCGCGTGGTCCAGGAGTCGCTCGTGGCTGCAGGGGCCAAGCGCGCGGCATACGGCGATCTGCAGGAACTCATCTGGCAGGTCCAGACCTTCGGTTTCCACCTGGCAGAGCTTGAGGTGCGTCAGCACTCAAAGGTGCATGCCCAGACGCTGGCCTGGCTGGAGGATCCCGCCTCGGTGGAGAAGATGGCAGTGCCAGGAGAAGAGGTGCTGGAGACCTTCCGCGCCATCGCTTCGGTGCAGCAGCGCTACGGCGTCGACGCAGCTCGGCGCTATATCGTCTCCTTCACCCAGTCGGCGCAGAACCTTGCCGATGTGTACTCCCTGGCGGAGAAGGCGCTCGGTGGACCGGAGAACGCGCCGGTGCTCGATGTGATCCCGCTGTTCGAGACCTATGAGGACCTGCGCAATGCCCCGCAGATCCTCGAGGAGATGCTGACCAACCCCGCAGTGCAGGCGCGGCTGGAGCAGACTGGTCGGCGCATGGAGGTCATGCTGGGCTACTCGGACTCCGCGAAGGACGTCGGCCCGGTCTCGGCCGCCCTCGCCCTCTATGAGGCGCAGGAGAAGATCGCTGAGTGGGGCGCCAAGCATGAGATCACGCTGACCCAGTTCCATGGCCGTGGCGGCGCACTGGGCCGTGGCGGTGGTCCGGCCAACCGGGCCATCCTTGCGCAGCCCCCGCATTCGGTGGACCTGCGGTTCAAGGTCACCGAACAGGGTGAAGTCATCTCGGCCCGCTATGGCAATCCGGAGATCGCCCTGCGCCATATTGAGCAGGTCGCGGCGGCCACGCTGATGGCTTCGGCCCCCTCCACCGAGCGGCGCAATTCCGATGCGGCGCAGCGCTACTCCGGGCTCGCCGAGAAGATGGACGCGGTCTCCCGCGAACGTTTCCACGGGCTGGTCAATGCAGAGGGCTTCGCGCCCTGGTTCGCCGAGGTCACCCCGCAGGACGAGGTCGGTCTGCTCGCCATCGGCTCCCGCCCGGCCAAGCGGGGACTCTCGGTGGAATCGCTGGAGGATCTCCGCGCGATTCCGTGGAACTTCGCCTGGGGTCAGGCCCGGATCAACCTCACCGGTTGGTACGGCCTGGGCAGCGCGCTTGAATCGGTGCAGGATCTTCAGCTGCTGCGCAGTGCCTACGCCGAATGGCCGCTCTTCCGCGCGTTGATCGACAATATCGAGATGTCGCTGGCGAAGACCGACCGCAGGATCGCCCAGCGCTACCTCGCCCTGGGAGAACGCGAGGATCTCACCGCCGTGGTGCTCGAGGAGTTCGACCTGACCTCCAAGTGGGTGCTGGCGATCACCGATCAGCAGCGTCTGCTGGAGAAGCATCAGGTGCTCGGCCGGGCTGTGCAGCTGCGCAACCCCTACGTGGATGCGCTGTCACTGATCCAGCTGCGTGCCCTGCGCGTGCTGCGCTCGGGCACACTCTCCGGGGACCAGATCGACGATCCGCGGAACCTGCTGCTGATCACGCTCAAGGGTGTCGCCGCTGGCCTGCAGAACACCGGCTGATCCCACCCGTCCCCGCGCGGGGGTGGATAGGATTGCCGGATGACAGCTTCATCCGCGCATCCCCTCATCAACCCCGACCTCGACCCCTCCGAGGCTGACCCGCACCTCTGGCTGGAGGAGGTCAACGGGGAGCGTGGGCTGGAGTGGGTGCAGCAGCGCAACGCCCGCGCACAGGAGCGCATCCAGGACGCGGGATTCGACCCGTTGCGCACCGAGCTGCGCGAGATCCTCGAGGCCTCGGACCGCATCCCCGGTGTGACCAAGCGCGGAGAGCACCTCTATAACTTCTGGACCGACGCCGAGCACCCCCAGGGACTCTGGCGCCGCACCACAGAAGCGTCTTACCGCAGTGAGAGTCCTGAGTGGAAGACCCTGCTTGACCTCGATGCGCTCAGTGCCGAAGAAGGCGTGACCTGGGTCTGGCACGGCGCAGAGGTTCTCCGCCCGCATGGCACTGAGTCATCCGCCGGTCAGACCCCCACAAACGACGACGACGGCCCATGGCGCCACGTGCTGATCTCGCTGTCCCCGGGTGGTTCCGACGCCGATGTGACCCGCGAATTCGATCTCGTCACCAAGAGCTTCATCCCGGAGGCCGATGGCGGCTTCTACCTGCCGCAGGGCAAGGGTGGGCTCAGCTGGATCGACCTGGACACCGTCTACCTGACCCATGATGCCGGTGAGGATGCGGTGACCAGTTCTGGCTATCCTCGGGTCGCTCGCCGTTGGCACCGCGGAACCCCGCTGACCGAGGCGGTGGAGGTCCTGAGCGTCGAGCAGGACCATATGACCGCCGTCGTCGGCTATGACAGCACTCCGGGATTCCAGCGGCACTATGGGGTCAAGCTGCTGGGCTTCTACGATCGCGAGACCTACCTGGTGGATCCGGCGGCCCAGGACGCGCTGACCCGGATTGATGTGCCCACAGATGTCTCTGTCGGCTTTCACCGGGATCTGATCGTGCTGCGTCCGCGCACTGACTTCACCCATCACGGGGTGAGCTACCGGGGTGGAAGCCTGATCGTGGGAGACGCCGAGCGTTTCATCGCGGGGCGGCCAGAGCTGACCGTGCTCTTCGAACCCACCGACTCAGCCGCGCTGCTCAGCGTCACGGTGACCCGAAACATCTTCGTCCTGACGATTCTTCAGGACGTGATCCACCGGGTCCACGCACACTGGCGCGAGGACATGCAGGGGCGTAACGACATGCAGGGGCGGAACGACACGCAGTGGCGCGACGCGGCCGTCTTCAGCGAGCTGCAGGGTTCGCTGAGCCTCGGTGCCGTGGACGCCGAAGAATCCGATGAGGTCTGGCTGACCAGCAACGACTGGGTCACGCCGACCAGCCTCTACCGCGGTTATCTCGCTGCGCTGGCCTCAGGAGATGTCCCGACGCTCGAGCTGCTGAAACAGGCGCCCGAGCGCTTCGAAGCCGATGGGCTCGCCTCGGTACAGTCCTTCGCGACGAGTCAGGACGGCACACGGATCCCCTACTTCCTGATCGGTCGCGCCGAGGCGGTCCAGGCCGTGGAGACCGCAGATTCGAACCAGGTTCCCGGGACCAACCAGATTGCAGGACCGGAACCTCACCCGACCATCCTCTACGGCTACGGCGGATTCCAGATCTCCCAGACCCCGAATTACCTGGGTCTGCCCGGTAAGGCCTGGCTGGAGGCCGGGGGAGTCTATGCGGTCGCCAATATCCGCGGCGGAGGCGAGTACGGTCCCGGCTGGCACCACGCTGCGCTGAAAGAGAATCGCCACCGCGCCTATGAGGATTTCGCGGCCGTGGCGCGAGACCTGGTGAGCAGCGGAGTGACCACCGTGGAGAAGCTGGCCTGCCGGGGTGGGTCCAATGGTGGGCTGCTGACCGGCAATATGCTCACTCAGTACCCCGAGCTCTTCGGGGCCGTGGTCATCCAGGTGCCGCTGCTGGATATGCGACGCTTCGCCCAACTTCTCGCCGGAGCCTCCTGGCGGGCCGAGTACGGAGATCCAGAGACCGCTGACTGGGAGTTCATGCGGAGCTTCTCGCCCTATCACCTGCTCGCCGAAGGGGTGAAGTACCCGCCGGTCCTGCTGACCACCTCCACCCAGGACGACCGCGTCCATCCCGGGCATGCCAGAAAGATGACCGCTGCCCTCGAGGAACTCGGGGCCGACGTGACCTACTGGGAGAACACCCAGGGCGGGCATGGCGGAGCTGCCAACTCTGAACAGCAGGCCACGATGAACGCGCTGATCTACCGCTGGCTGTGGCAAGAACTGGGCGATTAGGGGTTCCCTGGAGAGCCCTGCGGACTACACTTGAACCTCATCCGAAGCATTTCACAAGGGGGATAGCTGCGCATGAGCGTGCCAGCCATTGAAACGCGCGGACTGGTCAAACGGTTCGGCAACACCGCCGCGGTCGATGGGATCGATCTGCACATCCCGCAGGGTGGTATCTACGGCGTCCTGGGACCCAACGGCGCCGGAAAGACGACGGCGATCAGGATGCTCGCCACGCTGCTGCGCCCCGATGCGGGGGAAGCCCGAGTGCTGGGTCACGACGTCTTCACCGAGCCCAGGACGATTCGCGAAAAGATCGCGCTCACCGGGCAGTTCGCCTCGCTGGATGAGGACCTCACCGGCATCGAGAACCTCATGCTGCTGGGAAAGCTGCTGGGGTATAGCACCCGCGATGCGAAGTCGCGCGGGGTGACGCTGTTGGAGGCCTTCGGGCTGACCGACGCCGCCGGTCGCCAGGTCAAGAAGTACTCCGGTGGCATGCGACGCCGGCTCGACATTGCCGGTTCGCTGATCGTGACGCCGCAGCTGATGTTCTTGGATGAACCCACCACGGGTATTGATCCGCGCAGCCGCAACCAGGTCTGGGACATCATCCGCACGCTGGTGGCGGGCGGGACCACGATTCTGCTCACCACCCAGCACCTGGAGGAAGCCGACCAGCTGGCGGACCGCATCGCGGTGATCGACACCGGCAAGGTCATTGCCGAGGGCACCCCCGGTCAGCTCAAGGCCCAGGTCGGTACCGGCGCGCTCAAGGTGCGTGTCGCGGATCCGGCCCGCCGCGAAGAGGCGGCCGAGATCCTCAGCCGCACCCTGATGACCGAGGTCATCCGAGAATCGGACTCCGCAGCGCTGACAGTGCGGCTGGAGGACGAATCCCGCGCAGCCTCCGCGCTGATCGCTCTGCAGGACTCTGCGCTTGCGGTGGAGACCTTCGCGCTGGGCCAGCCCAGCCTGGACGAGGTGTTCCTCGCCCTCACCGGTCATAAGACAGCTCACGAGGCGGACCAGGGCGATGCCCCGGCCGCACAGGAGGAGGCGGCGTGACCACCACGGCGCAGGACCAGAGCCAGAAGATCAGAAGCGTGTTGGTTCCGGCGGAGCAGCGCCCCGCCCCAGCGGGCGCGGTAAGCGCCTCGCTGACCTACGGGTGGCGAGCGCTGCTGAAGATCAAACACATCCCCGAGCAGCTCTTCGACGTCACGGTCTTCCCGATCATGATGACGGTGATGTTCACCTATATCTTCGGCGGCGCGATCGCCGGTTCCGTGGACGGCTACGTGCAGTGGCTGATCCCAGGCATCTTCGTGCAGACGATGATCATGATCACCATGTACACCGGGTTGACGCTGAATCGCGATATCTCCAAGGGTGTCTTCGACCGTTTCCGCTCGCTGCCCACCTGGCGTCCTGCGCAGCTTGTCGGCGCGCTGCTGGGGGATCAGATCCGCTACGTGCTGGCCGGAACGATCATCCTGATTGTGGGTTTTGTGATGGGATTCCGCCCAGAAGGCGGGCTCACCGGAGTGGTCATGGCCTTCGTGCTGCTGCTGCTCTTCAGCTTCAGCCTCTCCTGGGTGTGGACCGTGATCTCACTGCTGGTGCGCACCGAGCAGGCAGCAATGGGCATCTCGATGTTCATCATGATGCCGCTGACCTTTGCCTCGAACATCTTCGTGGATCCAGAGACCATGCCGAGCTGGCTCCAAGGCGCGGTGGAGGTCAACCCGGTGTCTGTGGTGGTGACCGCCATCCGCGAGCTCATGGCGGGCATGGGAGACTTCGGCAGCGTGACCCTGGTCCTGGTCTACTGTGCAGTGCTGATCGGCGTCTTTGGACCCGTCTCGATGTACTTCTACAACCGCAAGAGCTAACGGACCGACCGCTGTCGCTGGCCGACAGGCGGACTCAGGAGCTGGTCCCAAGAGATGATCTCAGGAGATGAAGCGGAGGGTCAGCGGATACCGGTAGGGGCGGCGCTGGTACGCGGCCAGAGCGGCCAGAATGCTGAAGATCACCGAGAACAGCCAGGCCAGCGCCAGGATCACGAAACCGATCAGGATGATCGAGGTCACCGTGCCGATGACGTACGCGATGAAGAGTGTGATCTGGAAGTTCAGCGCCTCTTTGCCGTGATCGTCGAGCATCCGGCTGCGCTCCCGGAAGACCAGCCAGAGCACAAGAGGCACGAGGAAGGAGAGAAAGACTCCGCCGAGGTGCATCGCGACGCCCCAGCCCTGCTCCTCACCGGCGCTCACCGGGACCGCACGCGGGCCCTCGTGGTGCTGCCACTGACCTGGTTCGGGCGGGATCTGGCTCATGATGTCCTCCAACGTCTGGATCTTTAGCTCAAGCGTAGTCTCGGTGGACAAGGATGGATACCGTAGAGGACATGTCTGATCAGCTCACCTCCGCACATATCCCCGAAGAGGTGGTGGCCCTCGCTCGCGAGGCCCGCCGAGTTGGGGTCTTCAGCGGGGCGGGAGTCTCTGCCGAGTCGGGGGTGCCGACGTTCCGCGAAGTGCAGAAGGGTCTCTGGGAACGGTTCTCCGCCCAAGACCTGGCAACTCCGGAAGCCTTTGAGAATGACCCTGCGCTTGTCCATACCTGGTACCGCTGGCGCGCCTCACTCATCGCTGCGGTGCGTCCGAATCCGGGACACCTCGCCCTGACCCAGTGGCAGAGTTCTCTGCGTGCCCGCGGCGGAAGTCTGAACATCGCGACCCAGAACGTCGATGACCTCCACGAACGCGCCGGTGCCGAGGTGTTGGCGCATCTACATGGACGCATCACGGCTCATCACTGCCATGAGTGCGGTGCTCCTGCTGAACTTCCAGGTGCCCAGTACGACGGCGCGGCCCCGCCCGTGCAGTCCGAGGATCCCCCGCTGTGCCAGGTATGCGAGGAGGGGCTGATTCGACCTTCCGTGGTGTGGTTCGGTGAGCCGCTCCCGATCGAGGATTTCGACGCGACTGCGGCAGCGATGCAGGAAGCTGATCTCATCCTGGTGGTCGGCACCTCCGGGTTGGTGCAGCCAGCAGCCTCGCTGCCGCTACTGGGCATGGAACGCGGCACGCCGCTGATCGAGATCAATCCTGAACCCACGGAGCTCAGCGACGCCATGCACTTCAGGCTGCGCGGCCCCGCCGGACAGGTGCTGCCCGCCCTGGTGGAGGCCTCCGGGGTCATGAACAGCAGCTAGCGGCTGTGACACTGTGACATTTGCGGCTGCGGGACGCGCGGCCCGCAGCCGACGCTAAGCTGATCCCATGCTCTGGCTGTATCTCCTTGCTCTGGCCCTCCTCGTCGGCGTCGTGGCTGCGTTGCTGGGTCGCTGGGAGGGTGCCGCGGTGCCGGGGGCGGATTCCCTGGCGGCGGATGAATCTGATGTCGATGAGCTGCTGCGCCGTCGCGCCTCCACCGACATCACCGCTGATGATCTCGACCAGGTGGGCCTGGACTCCGCGGTGCGGGGTTACCGAATGGATCAGGTTGACCGGTTGCTCGACGCCCTGCGAGCCCAGCTTGCTCGGCATGAAGCCGGTGCGGAATCACTCCAACAGCTTCCCGCGGAGTCCCATGGAGTCTGTGAGGAGCCTGGATTCGAGACTGCCAAACCTCTCCGGAATGCCGCTGATGAGGGCGGACAGTTTCCGGCCTGAGGTGATTGGGGGCCTCAATTTCGGTGACCGGAGTGACATTCCTCCTAGATGCGAGATAATAGGGTGAGTTCAGGCGCTGGATCTTTGCATCAGGCATGGACACGCACGCTATAGAACTTCGGAAGGGATTCACTCGATGGCTGCAATGAAACCGCGTACTGGCGACGGTCCGATGGAGGTCACTCAGGAGGGGCGCAGCCTGATCATGCGGGTGCCGATTGACGGAGGGGGCCGTCTGGTGCTCGAGATCAACAACGAAGAGGCCCAGGCACTCAAGCAGTGCCTCATTAAAGCCGTCGGAGAATGATCGAGGGTTCAGGCCGGGTGTGCACAGCGCACCCGGCCTGAACTTTATCGCCGCTCGACCTCACTGCTGCCTAACTTCAGCGGCGGGCCGCCACTAAGAGCCCCGTCCCGAGGCCCAACATCGATGTATAGACGCGTGGATCTTCCTGCAGTTCCCGCTCGAGGCCGCGCATGATCTGTGTTGACTCCTCGCGGATCGCTGGACGGGGTACTCGGTCGTGGTCGAGGGCGTCATTGATGATCAGCAGCCCAGAGGGGCGAAGAAGTCGGATTCCCTGCTCTGCATATTCCGGTGCGTGCGCGACGTCCGCATCGATGAAGACGACGTCGTAGGCCGCCGTTGTCAGCCGCGCCAAGACCTGCTCGGCTTTCCCGGTGATCAGCCGGGACCGCGATGCCGAGATGCGTGCCTCCCTGAAGGTCTCTCTCGCAGCCTGGATATGGTCCGCCTCGTAATCGATGCTTGTCAGCACCGCGCTCGGAAGACTGCCGCGCAGAAGTGCAAGTGATGAGACGCCGACGCCGGCGCCGACCTCCACGAGAGTGTTCGCCCGGGCGGCCGAGGCGAGCACGGTCAGCAGAGCCGCTACTCCCTGACTCACCGGCCGGACACCGAGATCCTCCGCTCGAGCTCGGGCCGAGACCAGCGCTGGCTCTTCCTCAACATGTTGTTCGGCATAGGCCCAGCTGGAATGTTTGACCGGGTGCTGGGGGTTCTGGGCTTTCATGAGTCCTTCTTCGAACGGGCGTGAGCTGGGGCTGGGGCATAGAGGCAACCGGGCGGGCCGCCTGGATGTCGAGGTCTTGGTGAAGTGGAGAAACGGGGTGCAGAGACCCGAACATGATAGATTTCCAGAAAAATTTCAGCTTCTGTCCAGTTCTAACCCCCATGATAAGCAGGATGTCCAGGCTCGATTCAAGTACTCCGTCCGTCCGCGGAGCCAGCACAGGTGCCTCTCACCGTGGCTGGCATGGCGCGGCGACCGATCAGCGCCCCGCACGGCCCCGTGCCGGGTGGCTTGTGGTGCTGTCATTGATCGTGCTGCTCCTGCTCGGGGTTCTCGTCTTCGTCGCGGCCTGGGTGGTCGGGGGTAGAGCCCTTCCGCAGATCAATTCGGTGCAGTCGCTCCTGCCTCAGGGCACGCAGACGAGTCAGTCCCGGGTGGAAGAGGTCCGTGAGAACCAGGACCTTTCACTTTCGAGCACCGATCTGAATCTGACGCCCATCGACGGCGCAGATGCCGTGCTGCCCGGTTCGCCAGACACCACTGAGATCCAGCAGATTCCCCTGGACAGCCTGAGCGCGCTGAAGAGTCTGGGCTGGTCGGTTCCGCACCTCGCAGGGTTCGGGCTCACCACCGAGTATGCCGAAACGGGTGTTGTCGATGGTGTGCGGACAGTTCAGGTGCGATTGACCGATGGGGAACATCACCTAGACGTGTCTGAGACCCGTTCCGAGGAGTCCGGCGTGGAGATGGCGCCGCTTGATTCCAAGCTCGCCAGCGCGGTGGATGTCTCCGAGGCTGAACGGGAGACCCTCACGCTGCGCACCGGCGATGAATGCGAGATCTATATCTCGGGGGAAGATGAAGAGTGGACCGCGGTGATGGAGAGCGGACGGGTCCAGTACGTGGTCAGTTCGGATCTGCCCACGAGCACCGCAGAGCAGATCTCCAACTGGGTCATGGCGACCGATCGCTCCCGAGTCCAGGTTCTGCCCATCGTGCCATCCGGTTCTGAGCGACTTGAGCGAGGCTTCGAAGAGCTCCTCGAGTGGCTGACTGACTAAGTCACCGCTGAGGGTAGGGTTGGTCTGTGCCTGGTATCAACGCCTACGAGTTCGTCATACTGATCGTCCTCGCACTGGTCATCCTCGGACCTGAGCGACTGCCGCAGTATGCCCGGAATCTAGCCCGGTGGGCGCGGCAGGCCCGTGATCTGGCCGAGAACGCCAAGGGTCGGTTCAAGGATGAGACGGGCACAGATTTCGATGACGTGGATTGGAAGAAATACGATCCACGACAGTACGACCCGCGTCGCATCATCCGGGAAGCGCTCACAGACGAGTACTCCGAAGACTTCCGCGAAGCCCGCTCCGCAGTCACCGGCACCCTAGACTCTGCCCGTCAGGCCACTGACCCGCGGGAACTCTTCCGCAGCAATAAGGGGCCCGCAAGGAAACCTGTCAGCGGCGTTCAGCCCTCTGCTGCAGGTGCAGGGAAGCCCGCAGCGGGTGCTGCTGGTGCAGTCTCAGCAGGCGCAGTGGCGGCCGGCATGGCAGGTGCGAAACCGAACGTCGACTCAACGGTGCCGGACGGGACAAGTCCTGCCGCACCATATGAGCGGGCCGAGCCCGCGCCCGCCAAGACTCCCTTCGACACCGAAGCCACCTAGTCCCGAGCCCGCTTCGGGCGGGGGTGGGGGTTAGGCGGGACTGAAGGGGAGTTTGCGGCCGCTCATTCCGCGTGGCTTTACTGCGAGGCGGGACGCGATGCCCCGCAGAGCGGTTCCGGCGGGGGAGTCTGGGTCCGAGAGCACGACAGGCTCGCCGTCGTCGCCGGCCTCACGCAGGTGCATATCCAGCGGAACCGAGCCCAGCAGCGGGACGTCGCTGCCCAGTGACTCCGTCAGTCGGTCCGCAACCAGCTGGCCGCCGCCACTGCCGAAGAGCTCGAAGCTTGACCCATCCGGCAGCGTCATCGGACCCATGTTCTCGATCACCCCGGCCACCCGCTGTTTCGTCTGCGAGCTCAGCGCCCCTGCCCGTTCGGCCACATTTGAGGCGGCCGTCTGCGGGGTGGTCACCACTAGGAGCTCCGAGCCGGGAAGCAGCTGCGCCACCGAGATCGCGATGTCACCGGTGCCGGGAGGCAGGTCCAGCAGCAGAATGTCGAGATCGCCGAAATGCACGTCGGTGAGGAACTGCTCCACCGCACGGTGCAGCATCGGACCTCGCCAGGCCACTGCCTGATTGCCCTCGACGAACATGCCGATGGAGATGGTCTTCACGCCATACGCGACCGGCGGCAGGATCAACTCATCGAGACGGGTGGGTTTATCCGTGATGCCCATGAGATCCGGGACGGAGAACCCGTGGATATCGGCGTCGATGATGCCTACTTTGAGTCCCTGAGCCGCCAGTGCGCAGGCGAGGTTGACCGTGACCGATGACTTGCCCACGCCGCCCTTGCCTGAGGCGACGGCATAGACCCGGGTGAGGCTGTCGGCCTGGGCGAAGCGGTTGACCTTGCCGGACTCGCCGCCGCGCAGGTGCTCCTTGAGCTCGGCCCGCTCCTCAGGGGTCATCACTCCGAGCTGCACAGAGGCGGTGGAGACACCCTCGGCGCGCACGGCAGCAGCCGTCACATCTTCGACGATCCGGTTGCGCATGGGACAGGCGGCGATTGTGAGCTTCACATCCACCCGCGCGGCACCGGCTTCGTCGACGGCGATGTCTCCGACCATTCCCAGCTGGGTGATCGGCAGCCGCAGCTCTGGGTCGATGACCTCGCTCAGCCGCTGACGGATGCGTTCGGTGATAGTAGGAGTAGGCACTGCCTTAGTCTACGAGCCATGCACGTCCGCGGCGTGCCGCAGAAGTCGTCACGTCACGACTCACCGGCTGCGCTCAGACCGACCTGAGACAATGGGGACATGTCAATGAATGCTGGTACGAATGCAGGCGGCTTGAATACGGGTGGATTGCCCCGCGGGGAACTGCTGGGCCGCTACCGCTCCTACGAGGATGCGCAGAAGGTGGTGGACCACCTGACCGCGGCCGAGGATTTCGACATCAAGGCATTGACCATCGTGGGAAATGATCTGCGTTCGGTGGAACATATCCGTACGCGACTGACCTACCCGAGGGTGGCCCTGGGCGGTGCGGCGCAGGGTGCCATGTTCGGCGCGTTCATCGGTCTGCTGATCTACCTCTTCAGCCCGGACGCGAACATCTTCAACCTTGGCTTCTCCGTCGTGCTGGGCATGGCGATCTGGATGATCATCGGCGTACTCGGCTTCGCGATGCGCAAGGGCCGGCGTGAATACGCGTCTTCCTCTCAGCTTGTTGCCACGACCTTTGACGTGGTCTGCGAATTCTCTGTGGCTCAGCGGGCCCGCCAGCTGGTCTCAGGTGCCGGGGTCATGAGCCTCAACGCGTATAACGACCCCACCAGCAACAGCCTGGCGCCCTCCGGATCCGGGGCTGGAAATCAAGCCCCGACCAACCAGGCGACCTCCCGCCAGCCGACGCCCCAGCAGGGGACCGGTAGTCAGGCTCCCGGCCAGCAGCCCGCTGGTGTAACTCAGGGCCACAGCCCTGCTGGTGCCAACACTGCTGGCGCGAACCCCACGAGTCTCAACAGCGAAGGCCAGGACCCGACGACGGCGCCCGCGCCAGTCGCGCAGTCACCTGCAGTGGGCTATAACGATCTTCCTGATGGGCGACCGCGCTACGGAGTGCGAGTCCCGCAGGAAGGCGAGGCTGCTCCCGATCACCAGGAGGCCCTCGATAATCAGGGGACGCAGGGGAGCTCGGCAAACCACGAGACCCTCGGGAACTCAGAGGTACCCAACCCGCCGCGCTCCGGGCCGGAGGAGAATGCTCCTCGAGGCACAGATGAGCCCGCACCGCGAGGCTCGAACGAGGATTCTCGCTCCTGAGCTGAGTAGAGCCCCGAAGGTCTCGGCACACAAAAACGCCCCGCCAGTCGCGACTCCGAGAAGGAGGACGGACTGACGGGGCGTTTTTAGTGAGATCCGGCTCCGAGGCGGAGTCGTGCTCTCAGTTCAGCCGATTAGACGCGCTTGCTGCCGCGGCGACCGGTGATGGCCTGCCAGATGAAAGCAACGATGACGCCGCCACCGATGGCGAAGAGCCATGTGGGCAGGTCGAAGAACGAGTCATTGACGTTGATGCCGAAGACTGCTGAGGCGATGAAGCCACCCACGAGTGCACCGAGGACACCGGTGATGAGTGCGGCGATCCAGCCACCTGCCTGCTTACCGGGCAGGATGACGCGTGCGATGGCGCCGGCGATAAGACCCAATACGAGCCAAGCAATAATTCCCATTGTGTTCCTCCAGTGATTGATGAACCTGTCAGGTTCGACTCATTCCAGCCTAACCCCTGAAACCCATGGTCTACGAATGGTTTGTGCCTGACAGAGATCGGTTTCATCACATTTTCATCGCCGCCATATCACGGTTTTTAGCAGCTCAGATCCATTAATGTTTCATCTCCCAGACACTGTGCATCCAGGCTTCAATCTCACTGGTTGTGCGGGGCAACGCAGCTGACAGGTTCTCTACGCCATCTGCTGTGACCAACACGTCATCTTCGATTCGGACACCAATTCCACGGAACTCCGCAGGCACGGCTAAATCCTCATTCTTGAAATACAAACCAGGCTCAATCGTGAAGACCATTCCTGGCTCCAGCACGCCATCGAGGTAGAGGTCACGTTTCGCCTGCGCGCAATCATGAACATCCAGACCCAGGTGATGACTGGTCCCATGAGGCATCCACCTGCGGTGATGCTGACCGCTCTCATCCAGCGCCTCTTCCAGGCTGACCGGAAGGAGCCCCCAATCGTCGAGGTGCTCGGCGAGGACCTTGACCGCTTCGGCGTGGATATCGCGGAACTTGATTCCGGGACGAACTATGGCGAAGGCGGCGTCGGCTGCGGCCAGAACGGCCTCGTAAACCTTGCGCTGTGTCGGGGAGAATTCTCCGCTGACCGGCAGCGTCCGGGTGATATCTGCCGTGTAGAGCGATTCGGCCTCCACCCCGGCGTCGAGGAGCAGGAGATCCCCGGCGCGGACCTCACCGTGATTGCGGATCCAGTGCAGCACCGTCGCGTTATTGCCTGCGGCTGCGATCGTGTCGTAACCCAGATCGTTGCCTTCCAGGCGAGCGCGAGCGAAGAATGCGCCTTCGACGATCCGCTCACCGCGGGCGTGGCCCACGGCACGTGGCAGTGCGGCCACGACGTCGTGGAAGCCGGCGATTGTCGCCTCCACCGAGGTGCGCATCTGGGTGATCTCCCAGGTGTCCTTGACGAGGCGAAGCTCGGAGAGTGCCTCGGCCAGCTCGCCGTCGAAGGCGTCTGAGGTCTCCAGGTCTACACCGGTGTTGATCCGGGAGGTATCGACCAGGGCGTCCACGTCCATGTCCACCTCGCGCAGCAGGCGGATGCGCGTGCCGCCGAACTCCACGGGTCCGGCGTTCTTGGTGACCGCCACCTCCAGCGCCCCGGAATCAGCGGTGCGGATCCCGAGCCGCTGCGAGAACTCCTCGAGGCCAGGCCGCGGTCCGATCCAGAACTCGCCATGACGGGCGTCGGCGTAGAACTCCTGGGTGTCACGTCCGGCCATGGGGGTGAAGTACAGGGTGACCTCATGGGAGGAACCGGCGTCCCCGGTGCCCTCATCGACCGGCTCGAAGACCAGGACAGCGCCAGGTTCATGGTCGGCGCCAAGCCCGGAGAGGTGGGCAAAGGCGGAATGGGCGCGGAACCGGTAATCGGTGTCATTGGAGCGGACCTTCAGCGGCCCGGCCGGCAGGACGAGCCGCTCACCTGGGAACGCGGCGGAGACCGCTTTGCGGCGCAGAACAGAGAAGGCAGCAACCTCGTCTGGGTCGTGGTGAACCACAGGGGCGGGCTCCCAGCTGGAGGCCATGAACGTCTTGAACGCCTCCGAGTTGGGGCGCTGCGAACGGTTATTGACCCGATCTCCCAGATCCTGCGGCTTGCCCTCCGGGGCCGGGACAGCCGCCGGGTCAGCCGGGTCAGCTGTGGCGGGGGTCAGGCCCGGGGTGGAAGCCGTGGAGACGACATCGAACTCATCGGTATTTTCAGAACTCATCATGGGCCCAGTCTAGGTGCGCAGCTGTGGCGCAGACAGGCTCCTGGCGCGCCGGCGCTGCGACTGCAGGCCGGTAGGCTGAGGGCCATGAGCGTGGACCTGCATACCCATTCCAATGTCTCCGATGGCACGGAGACGCCCGCCGAGGTGGTGGCTGCCGCCGCACTGGCAGGCTTGGAAGGGCTCGCGCTGACCGACCATGACACCACCAAGGGCTGGGCCGAGGCCACGATCGCCGCGCAGCAGCATGGCATCACCCTTTTGCCGGGCATGGAGATCACCACGCTCACCGAGAACGGGATCAGCGCACACCTGCTCAGTTACCTGCATGATCCGCTGCATCCAGGACTGTCCTCGGCTGTCTCGGAAGCTCGGGATGGACGCCTTCACCGCGCACGCAGGATCGCCGATCGTCTCTCCGTTGACTTCCCGCTGACCTGGGAAACGGTCCAAGAACATGTCAGCGCCGGGGCCACCGTGGGGCGCCCGCATCTGGCGGATGCCCTGGTCGGCATCGGCGCCGTCGCCGATCGCCAGGAAGCCTTCGACCATCTGCTTCACGCCGGATCCCCTTATTACGTCAGCCAAGAGAACATGCACCCGACGACGGCGATCCGTCTGGTCCGCGAAGCCGGGGGAGTGCCGATCTTGGCCCACGGTATGGCCTCGGCACGCGGGCGAACCGTCAGCCAGTCCCAGCTCGAGGAGATGGCGGAGGCCGGGTTGGCAGGAGTCGAGGTGCGCCACCGGGACAATCCCGAGTCAGGCCGTCGCATTCTGGAGAAGTTCGCGGCACGCCATGGCCTCCTTATGACTGGCTCCTCCGACTATCACGGCACCGGCAAGGCGAATCTGATCGGTGAGAACACCACCGACTGGGAGACCGTGGAAGCGCTCTGCGCGCAGGCCACTGGCACCGCACCCGTCCGCCCATAGCGGGTAGTGGCGTGGGGTGGCCTCGAGGATCGCCCTACACTTGGCCCCATGACTGAGAACATCAGGGATCCCGCCGGCGTGGTCCGGGCCAAGCGACTTCCGCGCGAGCAGCGCCGCCGCCAGCTCCTTGACTGTTCGCTTCAGGTCTTCGTCGCCAAGGGGTACCACGGCGCCTCGATGGATGACATCGCCGAGATCGCCCAGGTCTCCAAACCGGTGCTGTATCAGCACTTCCCGGGCAAGCATGAGCTCTTCCTCGGCCTCCTGGATACCCATCTGGGGCAGCTGGAGCATGAGCTCACTCAGGCCCTCGCGATGAGTGCAGATAACAAGGACCGCGTGCAGGCCACGATGAGCGCCTTCTACGAGTTCATCTCGCGCAAGGATGAGGCCTATCGGCTGGTCTTCACCTCAGGGATGGACAACGACGAGGAGGTCGAGGACCGGCTCGAGCGCTTTCACGACGATATGGCCACCGCCATCGCCGAGGTGATCGCCGATGACACCGGTCAGCCCATGGCCGAGGCCACGATGCTGGGACACGGGCTCATCGGCATGGCGCTTTCAGCTGCACGGCACTGGAGCCGATTGTCCGAGCGACCCGACCGTGAGGTCTCCTCCCAGCTGACTGCGCGTTTGGCTTGGCGCGGAATCTCGGGCTTCCCGAAGGAGTCTGAGAGCACCGAGAGCACAAGGTAGGTAGTATCGAGGGAGGTAAACCCGCCCTCTTCACCGCGAGCTCCAGAGAACCCGGAGCTGCGGAACTCCCCGGAGTGGGCGAAAACCCCCGGATTCAAGGAGTTGGCATGGAAGTACGTATCGGAATTCAGCACGTCTCACGCGAGATCGTCATCGAGACCGACGCCAAGCCCGAAGAGATCGAGCAGGCAGTGGCCAGCGCACTTCAAGGCGCCCAGGCATTGCTGAGCCTAGAGGACCGCCGCGGCAAGAAGATCGTGGTGCCAGTTACCTCTATCGGCTATGTGGAGATCGGCTCCGACACCAAAAAGGCTGTGGGCTTTGCGGCCGCAGTCGCTTAATGAAAGTACCTATGACTGAACAGACCACCGAGTCATCAGCCGCCGAGATTGACGCCCCCATCTCCGCCGCTGATCCAGAACTCGTCGAGGCTGTCGAAGCCTCTTCCCTGACCTTCGCTGACTTCAATGTGCGCCCAGAGATCGTTGAGGCGCTCGCCGCCAAGGGAATCGTCACTCCCTTCCCGATCCAGGCCGAGACTCTGCCGATCGCGCTGGGCGGCTATGACATCATCGGCCAGGCCAAGACCGGCACGGGCAAGACCCTGGGCTTCGGCATTCCTGCCATCCAGCGCGTCACAAGCCCCGACGACGCCGGCTATGAGGACCTTCCGGTCCCGGGTGCGCCCCAGGCACTGATCGTGGCTCCGACCCGTGAGCTCGCAGTGCAGGTGGCCTCCGATATCAAGGTCGCCGCAGCACGCCGCGGCATCCGCGTCGCCACCATCTACGGCGGCCGCGCCTATGAGCCACAGATCGAAGAGCTTGACCGCGGCGTCGAGATCGTCGTCGGCACCCCCGGACGCCTGATCGATCTGCACCGGCAGCGTCACCTGAAGCTCAAGAACGTCAACATCGTGGTTCTCGACGAGGCCGACGAGATGCTTGACCTTGGTTTCCTCCCCGATGTGGAGACCCTCCTGGCGGCAGTCCCAGAGATCGGTCGCCAGACCATGCTCTTCTCCGCGACCATGCCTGGCCCCGTGATCGCCATGGCTCGGCGCTACATGTCCAAGCCGACCCACATCTCAGCGGCTGATCCGCTGGATGAGGGAATCACCAAGAAGGACATCCGGCAGCTCGTCTACCGCGCCCATCACCTGGACAAGGACGAGGTGATCGCCCGTCTGCTTCAGGCCGAGGGTCGCGGCCGCACGATCGTGTTCACCCGGACCAAGCGCCAGGCAGACCGGCTCTCCGCCGAGCTGATCTCTCGCGGCTTCGCCGCCGGCGCCATCCACGGCGATCTCGGCCAGGGAGCCCGCGAGCAGGCCCTGCGTGCGTTCCGCAATGAGAAGATCGACGTCCTGGTCGCCACCGACGTGGCAGCCCGCGGCATCGACGTCACCGACATCACTCACGTCATCAACCTCACCGCACCTGAGGACGAGAAGGCGTATCTGCACCGCGTGGGCCGCACCGGCCGCGCGGGAAAGACCGGCATCGCCGTGACCTTCGTGGACTGGGAGGACATGCCCAAGTGGAAGCTCATCGACAAGGCGCTCGGCCTGGGCATCCCAGAGCCGATCGAGACCTACTCCTCCTCACCGCACCTCTACGAGGACCTCGACATCCCCAAGGGCACCAAGGGACGCCTGCCCCGGCATAAGCGTTCCAAGGCGGGCCTGGCCGCCGAGGAGCTCGAAGATCTCGGAGGACCGGAGAAGCGCAAGTCCAGCGGCGGGCGCGATGGCGGCCGTGGAGGACGCGACTCCTCCCGCGAGGGTGGCCGTGGCGGACGCTCCGGTGATGGCGACGGCGGCCGCGACGGTGGCCGTGGGGGACGCGACTCCTCCCGCGAGAAGCCACGCACAGACGCGCAGGACTCGTCCCAGGATTCGCAGGGATCAGCTGCCCCGCGCAGCCGAAACCGTCGCCGAACCCGCAGCGCGGATTCCACCGAGCAGAGCTCACACTCAGCCCCTGAGGCTGCGCAGCAGAGCGCCGCGCCGTCTGAGGGCAGCGAATCCGCGACGCAGCCTAGGCGCCGTCGTCGTCGTCGCGGTGGCTCCGGTTCAGGCGGCGGGAACGCCTCCAGCGAGAGCTGATCGGCGCAGCTGTGAGTGCAGCCAACAGTGCTGCGGCGAACAGCTGCAGCTTTGATCCTGAAGGGGACTCGCAGGTGCTCGAGGGTGAGAACCTCGAGCTCCTGCCGGGCCTTCCGGATGGTGCTTTCACGGTGATCTACCTGGACCCGCCCTTCAACACCGGGCGGGCCCAGCGGGCCACGAAGACCACCAATACACGCCGTCCCGACGGCCAGGGCAACCGTGTGGGATTCGCCGGGCGCAGCTACGACACGGTCCGCCGCGCGCTGGCCGAGTATGACGACTCCTTCACCGATTACTGGGAGTTCCTCGAGCCCCGCCTGCTCCACGCCTGGCGGCTGCTCGCCGATGAGGGAACCCTCTACCTGCACCTGGATTACCGCGAGGTCCACTACGCGAAGGTCCTCTGCGATGCGATCTTCGGCCGCGAGTCTTTCCTCAACGAGATCATCTGGGCCTATGACTACGGCGGGCGCACCAAAAAGCGCTGGCCCACCAAGCACGACACCATCCTGGTCTACGTGAAGAACCCCTCCGGCTATTACTTCAATGCCGAGGCCGTGGACCGCGAGCCCTATATGGCCCCGGGACTGGTGACCGCCGAGAAGGTGGCGCTGGGAAAGCTGCCCACCGATGTCTGGTGGCACACCATCGTCTCCCCGACCGGCCGGGAGAAGACCGGATACCCCACACAGAAGCCCGTCGGACTCGTCCGACGCATGGTCCAGGCCTCCTCGAAACCGGGGGACTGGGTGCTGGACTTCTTCGCCGGCTCCGGGACGCTGGGAGCGGTGGCGGTGGAGACCGGGCGTAAATTTCTCCTCATCGACTCCTCGGCGCAGGCATTGGACGTGATGGAGACCCGCCTGGGTGAGCATGCACAGGTGCACCGACAGGCATTGATGGAGGCCTCATGATCGAGTTTCGCGACGTCACGAAGACCTACCCGGACGGCACCACCGCCGTCGAAGATTTCAGTCTGAGCATTCCCTCGCACACGACCACCGTGCTGCTGGGCTCCTCCGGGTGTGGAAAGACCACGCTGCTGCGCATGGTCAACCGCATGGTGGAGCCGAGTGCGGGCAGCGTGCTCATCGACGACGAGGACATCGCCAGCGTGGAGCCGGTGGCCCTGCGTCGCCGGATCGGCTATGTGATGCAGCATTCAGGCCTGCTTCCGCACCGTCGGGTCATCGACAATATCGCCACCGTGCCGCGGCTCAATGGGGCATCACGGGCCGATGCACGCAAGCGAGGCTACGAGCTGATGGAGATCGTCGGACTCGATGCCTCCCTCGGCACCCGGTATCCCGGACAGCTCTCCGGCGGACAGCAGCAGCGTGTGGGCGTGGCCCGCGGGCTGGCATCGGATCCCAATATCCTGCTCATGGATGAACCCTTCGGCGCGGTCGACCCGCTGGTCAGGGTGGAGCTGCAGCGGGAGCTTGCCCGGGTGCAGTCGGAACTGAAGAAGACCATCATCTTCGTCACCCATGACATCGATGAGGCCCTGACGCTGGGTGATCAGATCGTGGTGCTCCAAGCCGGAGGTCACGTGGCCGCCGCCGGCACCCCCGCCGAGCTGCTGGCAAACCGGCAGGATGATTTCGTCTCCCGATTCCTCGGTCTGGACTCCGGAGCCCGATCACTCTCGGCGGAGAAGACCGACGACGGCGAGCTGCTCATCTCTGACGCCCAGGGACGCCCCCTGGGCGTGGTCGCCGCGCAGACGGATCGTGCTGACCCCTCATGAGCTGGATCCTTGAGAATCTCGACACCATCGGTGAACTCACGCTGATGCACCTGGCACTCAGCCTGCCCGCCGTGATCATCGCCTTCCTGGTCTCGATCCCGCTGGCCTGGGGCGCGAACCGCATCCGCCGGCTGCGAGAACCCGTGCTCACCGGGACGGGACTGCTCTACGCGATCCCCTCGCTGCCGCTGTTCATCCTGCTGCCTGCCCTGATCGGAACCTCGGTCCGCGATCCGCTCAATGTGGTGATTGCGCTGTCGATCTTCGGGCTGGCCCTGATGGTGCGCTCAGCGGCAGAGGCGCTGGACGCCGTGGCTGATGACGTACGGACCTCAGCCACAGCCGTCGGCTTCTCCGGGCTTGGCAGGTTCTTCACCGTTGAGCTTCCGCTGGCCGGGCCCGCGCTGCTGGCCGGTGTCCGAGTCGTCTGCGTCAGCTCGATCAGCCTGGTCTCGGTCAGCGCCGTGCTCGGGGTCAGTTCTCTGGGCTCATTGTTCACCGATGGGTTCGCCCGCAATATCATCGGCTCCATCGTGGCCGGAATCCTCATGACCGTCGTGTTCGCGCTGATCTGCGACCTGCTGTTGGTGCTGGCAGGCAGACTCCTGATGCCCTGGAACACCAAACCGGCCAGCAAGCGTTCTCCGCTGCTCACCCGAGCCCGGGAGGTGGCGGCATGAGCAACATCATCGATGCGCTGAGCTGGCTTTTCACCGCAGAGGCCTGGTCCGGTTCCGGCGGTCTCTGGCTGCGTTCCCTGGAACACCTCTGGTACACGCTGTTGGCCCTCGGCATCTCCGCTGCGGTGGCGCTGCCGCTGGGCCTGCTGATCGGACACACCGGTCGCGGCCGTGGTTTCGCGATTCTCGCCACCGGTGCGGCCCGCGCCCTGCCTACCCTGGGCCTGCTGACCCTGGTCGCTCTCTTCACCGGGATCGGACTGACGGCCCCTATGGTGGCGCTGGTGATTCTGGCGGCACCCTCGGTGCTGGCAGGCGCCTATGCGGGGGTCGAGTCAGTCAATCCCGCCACGGTGGACGCGGCCCGGGCCCAGGGCATGAGCGGCTGGCAGGTGCTCACCAGGGTCGAGATCCCACTGGGGCTTCCACTGATCCTGAGCGGCCTGCGCCTTGCCGCCCTGCAGGTGATCGCCACGGCCACTCTGGCGGCCTATGTGGGCGCTGGAGGGCTGGGACGTCCCCTGTTCCTAGGTCTGCAGACCTATGACTACTCCGTGATGCTCGGCGCCTCGATCGTGGTGATCCTGCTGGCCATCCTGGTGGATGCATTCTTCGGTGCCGGCCAGCGGCTGCTGCGCCGGGTCCCCGGACTCGCCAGCACGGATGTGACAGCGCGCTAAGCAGCTGCACCCATGACGGCCGGGTATCTGAGAAGATTTCCTCTACGACCAGTTGCCGCTGACGTGGGAGCTGCATAACGAAAGAGGATGACAGATGAGGACTTCAGGACTCTGGGTCACAGGAACCATCGCCGCGCTGGCGCTGACCAGCTGCGGAGGCGGAGACCCGCTCGAAGAAGATGCTGAGAGCGAAGGTGCCCAGGGCGAAGCTCTTGTCGTCGGCTCCCAGCAGTATTACTCCAACACGATCATTGCCGAGCTCTACGCGCAGGCGCTAGAGGCTGCCGACATCGAGGTGGAACGGGAATTCGAGATCGGTCAGCGCGAGGTCTATGTCTCGGAGCTGGAATCCGGCGCCATCGATGTCTTCCCCGAATATGCCGGCAACTTCCTGCAGTATTACGACGACGCCTCGGAAGCCGCCACGCTCGAGGAGATCACCGCGGAGCTGGAGTCCACGCTGCCCGATGGCCTGCGCGCACTGGAGCCCGCTGAGGCGACCGACCAGGACAGCTTCGTGGTCACCGCTGAGTTCGCCGAGGAGAACGACCTCACCGAGGTTGCTGATCTTGCAGGGATCGAAGATCTCCGCATCGCCGCGAACTCAGAGTTCGAGACTCGCCCCTACGGCCCCGAGGGTCTCCAGGATGTCTACGGTGTGGACATCACCGTGGTGCCCGTGCAGGATTCCGGTGGACCGCTGACCCTTGATGCACTGCTGGAGGGTGATGTCGAGGTTGCTGACCTCTACAGCGCCGATCCGAGCATCGAATCGGAGAACCTCGTCGTGCTCGAGGACACCGAGGAGCTGGTCCTTCCGCAGAACGTGATCCCAGTGGTCTCCGAGCGGGTGGATGAAGATGCTGCTGCGGTGATCGATGAGGTCAACGCTGCGCTGAGCGCAGAGGAGCTCGTCTCGCTGAACAGCCAGAGCGTGGAAGATCAGGCCGATCCGGCTGATCTGGCCACCGAATGGCTCAGCGAGCAGGGCCTGAACTAGTCCACACGAGAAAGCCCGGTCCCGCAGAAGCGGGGCCGGGCTTTCTTCGTTCAGCCGGTGTCTCTGGCTGGAATCTTTAACCGGCGTCTTTAGCTGGCGCGGCGGATGGGCAGATCGCGCACGGCGTCGATGCGTTCGATCTCGAACTCGCCGGGCTGATGGTGCTGGCAGAAGCCGCCCGCTGGCACCTTGCGCAGGTAGCTGGCCATCTGGGCAAGCTCGGCCGCGGAGAAATCCTCCACGCGACGTCGCCTCGCCGGGGCTGCGCGGGCAGGTTCCTCGCGCACCGGGACCACAATTCCATGCAGGTCCTCGAGTGCGCGCACATAGTCCTCGGTACGGCCCTCGGCGGCCATCTCCCGCGCACGGACCGTGGGAGTATGCAGCAGCTTGCGCATGATCCGACGCACGGCGAACTCCACCTCTTCGGCGGCACCGGTGCAGCCATGCTGCTTGCGGACCTTGTCCATCTCCTCATCCAGGAGGGACTGGGTGTGCTGGCGCAGCGCAATGATCGCGTCATCTGCAGAGCGTTCACGACGTTCGGTGCGGTACTGCGCCACTGCTGAGCGAACGACGTCGCGCGCCTCCTGCACCGAATCCTCGGTCTCGCTGGGGGCAGCCATCTTCACGGATTCAAGGGTGATCAGCTCCACGCCCTCGAGATCGGCGACATCGGGATCGAAGTCGTGGGAGAGGGCCAGGTCGATGAGCGTGAGCGGCTTCCGCCGGGGTGCGTCACCGGTGAGCCCTGCGAGGTTCGCGACCTCCTTGGCGGTGATGCGCCGGTTGCCGCCGGAGCAGCCGATGATGACATCGGCGTCGCGGAATGCGGCAGGAAGATCCTGCATCTGCAGGGCCTTGGCTCCTCCTGCACGCTCGGCGACGAACTCCTCGGCGCGTCCGGAACCGGAGAAGACACCAATATCAGTGACCCCGCGCTCCACCAGCTGGGCCAGAGAGGTCCCCGAATACGCGCCCGTGCCGATCAGCACGACCTTTGCTCCGGGGTAGAACGCGACGCCGTCTCCGCGCATGTCTCCGGCGATGTCAAGCGCCACTGAGACGATCGAGCGTCCGCGTGAACCCAGTGCGGTGCGCGTGCCGACATCTTTGGCAGTGCGTGAGGCGGTTTCAAAGAGCTTGGTGAGGTTGCCGGAGATCGTGCCGGCGTGCTGGGCATCGGCCAGGGATTTGCGCACCTGCCCGGCGATCTCACGTTCGCCGATGACGGCGGAATCCAGACCTGCGCCCACCTCGAAGAGATGAGAGACGGCCTCGTCCTCAACCAGAGTGCGGAAGGAGCGGCTGACGACCTCGCGGTCCAGTCCGGAGGAGGCGGCCACGGCGTCCAGAAGCTCCTCGCGGGTGGAGGCCACCGCGTCTTCGGAGCTGCCCGTGGACTCGGCGTAGATCTCCATGCGGTTGCAGGTGGAAAGTGTCACAGCAGGCATGTGAACAGAACCGGCCAGTTTGGCCGCTCCTGAGCTGAGTGTTCCCACCGTCTCGAGGTCGAGCTCTGTGTGGGTGGCGACTAATGAAATGAGTACCACGACGTCATTGATTCTACAGCGGGTCGAACTGTGCCGCGGAAAAGTGGAGAATGTGGGATATGACTTCTGGATCTTTCGCCGGCATGGCCGCGTCCTCCCCGGCCACCGGCTCTGTGACTGCGGTTCCGCGGGCCGCCGTGCAATCTCAGGGTTCCGCGGCACAACTGCCCAGTGACCACCCGCTGCTCACCGGGCTCACGGCGGACTCTGCCCTGCTCAATCAGTATCGCGGCGGGCGTAACAGTGCGGGCGATATCACACGTCCGCACCGCCGACCCGTGTGGTTCATGCGCCAGGCTGGGCGTTCGCTGCCCGAATACCGGGCGCTGCGGGAGGGCACCACGATGCTCGACAGCTGCCTCGATCCAGCTCTTGCCTCGGAGATCACGCTGCAGCCGGTGCGTCGCCACGATGTGGATGCCGCCATCTTCTTCTCCGATATCGTCATCCCGCTGCGCCTGGCGGGGGTCGACGTCGAGATCCAGCCGGGGATCGGACCAGTCCTGGGAACCCCAGTGCGCACCCGTGCCGACGTCGAGGCGCTGCCCACCCTTGATGATGCCGCCTTCGCGCCTATCACCGAAGCCGTGAAGCGCACCGTGGCGGAGCTTGGCTCCACGCCGCTGATCGGTTTCGCCGGCGCGCCATTCACACTTGCTGCCTACATGGTGGAGGGCAAACCATCCCGTGATCACCTGGGCCCGCGCACCATGATGCATGCGGACCCTGAGACCTGGAACGCACTCGCGAGCTGGGCAGCGGAGGTCTCCGGACGGTTCATGCGCGCCCAGCTCATGGCCGGTGCCTCGGCGGCACAGCTCTTCGACTCCTGGGCCGGATCGCTGGGACGCGAGGATTATGCGCGCCACGTCCAGTCGCACTCCACGGAAGCCTTCTCCCACGTCAAAGACCTCGGTGGGACCACCCCAGAGGGTCACCGCATCACCGCGCCGCTGATCCACTTCGGCACCGGCACCGGAGAGATCCTGGACCTGATGAAGGTGGCGGGCGCCGACGTCGTCGGTGTGGACTACCGCTTGAACCTGGCCGAAGCGACCCGGAGAGTCGGTGCGGAGACTCCGCTGCAGGGAAACATCGACCCGGCGCTGCTGCAGGCTGATTGGTCTGTCCTCGAGGCTCATGTGCGCGAGGTCATCGCCGCAGGCTCTGGAGCTGCCGGTCATGTGCTGAACCTGGGCCACGGCGTGCCCCCGGAGACCGATCCGGAGGTGCTGACCCGCGTGGTGAGCCTGATCCATGAGATCGGCTACGAGGACTGAGTCTCGCCTGAATGAACACCCAGACGAGCCTTGAGCCCGAGGCTCCAAACGTTGCTGCGCCGGAGGCTCTAAATGTTGCTGAGCCCGAGGCGTCGCATACGGCTGAGCCGGAGGCAGTGAACGTGCCGCCGCATATCGTTGTGGTCGGTGGCGGTATCGCCGGGCTCATCGCCGCCTGGGACCTCGCTAGAGCTGGTTGCACCGTGGAGATCTTTGAGGCGGGGGACCGTCTGGGCGGAGCCATCGGCGCCCACGTGATGGGTGGGATCGCCTACGACGCCGGGGCTGAGGCCTTCGCGACGCGCTCACCCGTGGTGCCTAAGCTGTTGCAGGAGCTCGGTCTCGACGACCAGGTGGTGGCGCCGCAGCATTCCTCCGCCTGGCTTCAGCTCCCAGACCTCGCGGCACCTCTTCCGGCCACCGGGATTCTCGGGATCCCCGCGGACCCGCTCGCTGCAGATGTGGTGGCCATCCTTGGTGAGGATGCCGCACAGCGTGCCGCTGAGGATCTGGTGGCCCCCACCGAGGGCTGGGCCGGTGAATATGAGTCCCGCGGTGGCAAGATCACCCTCGGCGAGGTGGTGCGTGATCGGATGGGTCAGGCGGTGCTGGACCGTCTGGTGACCCCGATCGTCTCCGGAGTCCACTCCGCGGAGCCTGATGATCTCGATATGAGCAATGCCGCGCCCGGTCTCTTCGAGGCAATGCTGCGCGAAGGGTCCCTGGCCAGGGCTGTCGCACTCGTGAAGTCCAAGGCGCCGGCTGGATCTGCCGTGAACTCCCTCTACGGCGGGCTCAACCGCTTGGTCTACACGCTGGAGGAGGAACTGATCCGGCTGGGAGCGCAGATCAGGATGAACACACCGGTCACAGATCTCGCAGAACTGTGGAGCGTCTCAGCGCAGGGAGCCGATCCGCTTCGGCGGGCACCTGATCACGTGATCCTGGCCCTGGACGCGCCCGCCGCGGTGCAGCTGGCCTCAGGGATCGTGGACCTGAGTGGCCTGGACCTGACCGGGCTGACATCGGCGTCGGTGGAATCAGACCGGGACAGCACCGAGGTGTCGGCTGAAGAGCTCGCGGAGCAGGCGACGGCAAAGCCGGCCCCAAAGCAGGCTGGGCGCCCGACTGCGGCACCCGGCGTCGCCCTGGTCTCCATGATCGTCGACGCCCCCGAGCTGGATGGCCATCCCCGCGGAACCGGGGTGCTGGTCTCACCACAGGTGTCGCGGATCGAAGCCAAGGCCATGACGCACATCAGTTCGAAATGGGAATGGGCAGATCTCGCCGTCACCCAGGCGCACGGTCCTGGCCACCACGTGGTCCGGCTCTCCTACGGACGGGTGGGCGAGCACCGCCACGATGCACTCGGGGCCGATTCCAGCGATGAGCAGCTTCTCGCGGCGGCAGCGGTAGATCTCGGGCTGCTATTCGGATTGCCGATCGAGCCGGAGCAGATCCTGGAGGCCGGAGTGATCCGCTGGCGGAAAGCCCTGCCGCAGACCTCGGCCGGCCACGCAGAACGCATTGCTGCGCTGCGCACCAGACTCGCTGAGCATTCCGCGCAGGGCGCCTCCGCTGACGGAACCTCAGCCCACGGGGCGCCACGGGATATCCACATGATCGGTGCCTGGTTCGCAGGAACCGGACTTGCCCGCGTGGTGCCTGACGCGCGCGCCGCCGCGGCCACCATCCTGAGTCACCACGGCTGAGCGATCCATCACGTTTTTCGACGTCATGTAGAAAACCGTCCGAGGCCGGGCGATAAGCTGGGACCGGGACATTTTCACTGGGTCCCAGACTGAGAATCAATGCTGATGGAGGCATCTGTGAGCTACGGGAAGAACGCCCAGCGAACGCCGGAAGAGGTCAATGCCTCGGGCAAAGACTGGTTCACTCTCTACACCGTCTTCGCGCGGACCGGGTCCGCGCCGCAGGGGGCCAATGTGGAGGTCGAGTTCGATGAGCTCGAGACCGCGTTCGCCGAGCAGGAGGTGACCTTCCGCGGCACCTATGACGTCTCCGCCATGCGGGACGAGGCCGACGTGCTGACCTGGGTCACCGGTCCCTCAGCTGAGGATCTTCAGGCCGCCGTGCGCAAGATCCGCCGCACCGAGATGTTCTCCCGCACCCGGATCGCCTTCTCCGCCATGGGCGTGCACCGCACTGCAGAGTTCTCCCGCAGCCACGTGCCGGCCTACGCCCTTGGGGTGGCCCCGGAGGACTGGCTGGTCATCTACCCGTTCAACCGGTCATATGACTGGTACCTGCTGGACCCCGCCAAGCGCGGCAAGATGCTGCGCGAGCACGGCATGCTCGGGCAGGAATTCCCTTCAGTTCTCGCCAACACCACTTCGGCCTTCGCGCTGAACGACTGGGAGTGGCTGCTGGCGCTGGAGGCACCCAAGCTGACCGACCTCGTGGATATGATGCGCAAGCTCCGCGAGTCTGAGACCAGGTATCACGTGCGTGATGAGATTCCCTTCTACACCGGACGCCGGCTCAAGACCGCGTCGGAGATCGCTGAGGTCCTGCTGTGATGACTACTCCTTCGAATTCCGAGACCCAAGACCACCCCACCGAGACCGAGGACCACCCCACGGAGGCCGAAGCTGCGTCGGCAGTGGCGGAATCCTCACGTTCGACTCCCACGCCTGGCACCGAGGATCAGACCGAGGCCGCCGAGGCGCCCGCACCGCTGCCGGTGGACTACGCCGAGGGTTCCACCACGGATGAGCCAGGCAACTTCGATGCCATCCTTCTCGCCTCCTTCGGCGGACCGGAAGGCCAGGATGACGTCCTCCCGTTCCTGCGCAATGTCACCGCGGGTCGCGGAATCCCCGATGAGCGGCTCGAAGAGGTTGCCACGCACTACCGCGCGAACGGCGGTGTGAGCCCGATCAATGAACAGAACCGTGACCTCAAAGCTGCGCTCGAGGCCGAGATCGCCGATCGCCAGCTCAACGTCCCGATCTACTGGGGCAACCGCAACTGGAAGCCCTTCTTCACCGAGACCTTCAAGGAGATGCACGAGGCCGGTCACCGACGCATCCTCGCGCTGGTCACCTCCGCCTATAACGGCTATTCCTCCTGCGGGCAGTACCGCGAGGACTTCTCGCTGACCCTGGATTCCACAGAGCTTCGCGAGGAGCTCAGCGTGGTCAAGGTGCGGCAGTTCTTCATGGACAAAGCCTTCATCGACCCGTTCAAGGATGCGCTGGCGGCAGGCATCGCCGATGTCCGCGAGCAGCTGGACCAGGCCGGCAAGACTGAAGCGAAGCCCAAGATCGTCTTCGTGACGCACTCCATTCCCAGCCGCAACGCCGAGGCCATGGGCCCGGATCGGGTGATCGAGGAGTACGGCACGGATGTCTACAGCGCGGAGCACCTCGCGGTGGCCCGCCACCTCATGAGTGTGGTGCCGGAGGCCGAGGGTCTGGAGCACTCGCTGGTCTTCCAGTCCCGCTCCGGAAGCCCGCACACGCCGTGGCTGGAACCCGATATCAACGAGGCCATCGAGGAATATGCAGAAGCCGGCGTCGAGGGTGTGGTGGTGATGCCCATCGGTTTCGTCTCCGATCACATGGAGGTGCTGTGGGACCTCGACACCGAGGCCAAGGACACCTCCGCGAAGCTCGGCCTGGCCTACCACCGCGCTGCCACTCCGGGGATTCAGAAGAAGTTCGTCGCCGGTCTGGTGGACGTGCTCAGCGAGTACCTCCAGGGTGTCAACGGTGAGCCGGTCGGCTTCGGCGAGCAGGTCGTGCCTGGCGACTGGTCCGGCATCTGCGGTCCCTGCAACTGCACCCGCTTCCGCAAAGACGTCGCAAGGAGCTAGATGGGCACCTTCACAGTCGGCACCCGCGGCAGCAAGCTTGCACTGACCCAGACGACGACGGCGGCCGAGGCGCTCGCCGGTCACGCGGAGCAGGGCTATGAGCTCATCACCGTCAAGACCGAGGGGGACATCCTCACCGGTCCGCTGGCGCAGATGGGCGGGACCGGGGTCTTCGCCTCGGCGTTGCGGCAGGCGCTGTTCGACAAGACCTGTGACGTGGCGGTGCATTCGCTCAAGGACCTGCCTGCGAAGGATCTTGAAGGCCTGGCCATCGCCTCGGTGCCTGTGCGCGAAGACGTCCGCGATGCGCTCTGCTCGGCCGACGACGTGCCGCTGGAGAAGCTGCCTCGCGGCGCCAAAGTGGGGACCGGTTCTCCGCGGCGTGCGGCGCAGCTGCGGGTTGTGCGTCCTGATCTGCAGATCGTGGATATCCGCGGCAATGTGGGGACCAGGCTCGCCCGGGTCCGTGGCCATGAAGCCGCGGCAGAAGCCTCCCCGCAGGCGCCCAATGCGGCGCGGGGGGACCTGGACGCCGTCGTGCTGGCGGGAGCCGGACTGAAGCGGCTTGGACTTGAGCACCATATTGCTCAGCTGATCCCGCCCGAGGTCATGCTTCCAGCCCCAGGTCAGGGAGCGCTGGCAGTAGAGGTCCGCGCCGAGGACTCCCATCCTGCGGCTCCGCTGGGGATGGCGCTGGCGCTCTATGACGATATTCCTGCCCGGCTGGAGACCTCCGCTGAGCGAGGTCTGCTCGCCCGGCTCAATGCCGGGTGTTCGGCCCCTATCGGTGGGCTTGCGCGCTATGACGACAACCCCGACGGCGGTGCCACCCTCCGGCTGGATTCGGTCATCTGCGCGCCCGACGGCACCCAGGTCCAGCGTGCGGGGGCCGAGATCTCGATCGAGGCCGGTGCCGACCGAGTCGTCTCAGTCCAGCGCGCCGTTCAGCTCGGCACGATGGTCGCCGATCAGCTGCTCGCCGAGGACTTCGGGCTGTTGCAGCACGTGGTGGATTCCTAGAGGCTGGGACCATGCGCATCGCCCTGACTCGAGACCCCGCCCAGGCCGGTCCGCTTGAAGCGGGATTGCGCTCGGCTGGGCTTCAGGTGCAATTCCTTCCGGTGACTGAGCAGCGCCTCCCCGAAGACGTCGCAGAACTGACGACGGCGCTGGATCGGCTACGTGCCGGGGACTTCGAGTGGGTGTTCTTCACCAGTGCCAATACTGTCCGTGCCCTGCTAAAGCTGGGCTGGGACGGCACGGTCCCAGACGGGGTACGCGTCGGCGTCGTCGGACCTGGAACTGCTCACGTCCTGGCGGAGCTCACCAGCATCACCCGGCCCTGGATGCCGACCGGGGAGAAGAGCGCCGCGGGTGTGATTCAGGAGATCCCTGGCCCGATTTCTGGATCAGGGAGTCGCTTATTGCTGCCGCAGTCGGCGCAGGCCCGCTCCGAATTGCGCGTGGGACTCGCGGCCTTGGGCTGGGAGGTCACCCAGATCAACGCCTATGAAACTGACTGCTTGGTGGTTGATGGAGAACTTTCCACGGGAGCGCCGGAGCGACGCCTGCTGCCGCCTCCCGACGCTGCTGACATCCTTGATCTAGGGCGGGTCACTGCGGATCTTCGCCGAGACCGACTCACCGGGGTGGACGCCGTCGTCGTGCTTGTCACCAGCTCCTCAGCCGCGGACGCGCTTGCCGACCTCGGTGTTCCCGAGCGGGTGCGCCTCCTGGCCATCGGTCGGCCCACTGCGAGAACTCTGCTGCGGCGCGGCATTCCCGCCGCGCGTGTTCTCCCTGAGCCAAGTGCCGACGCTGTCCTGGCCGCGCTCGGCCGCTGAGAACTAGACTGACCAGCGGCGTCACGCTTGAGCCGACACCGTCTGCCGCGCATCAGAGATGCAGGACCAGCACCACGAATGCAGCAGCCCAAGCGCACCGACCGCCATCCGCCTGAAGATCAGGAGTCACCCGTGAGCTTTCCAGAACAGCGCCCCCGCCGACTGCGGCGCAGTCCAGCAATGCGCAGGTTGGTGGCCGAGACCCGTCTGCATCCGGCCGACCTGATTCTGCCGGTCTTCGTCCGTGAGGGACTCACCGAGCCAGCACCGATCAGCTCCATGCCCGGCGTGGTGCAGCACAGTGAAGTTTCACTGCTGAGCGCGGCCGAGGAAGCACGCGACCTCGGCTTGGGCGGCATCATGCTCTTCGGGATTCCGGCCACCCGCGACGCCACCGGAAGTGCAGGACTGGACCCGGATGGAATCCTGAACCGTTCGATCCGCGCCGTAAAGGAACGGGTCGGCGATGGTCTGGTGGTCATGAGCGATCTGTGCCTGGATGAATTCACCGATCACGGGCACTGCGGTGTCATCGACGAGGCCGGTGAGGTGGACAACGATGCCACCTTGGAGATCTACGCGGAGATGGGGATCGTCCAGGCGGCGGCGGGCGCCGACGTTGTCGCTCCCTCCGGCATGATGGACGGCCAGGTGGCCGTGATCCGACAGGCGCTGGACGAGGCAGGGCAACAGCACGTGCCGATCCTGGCCTACGCTGCGAAGTACGCCTCCGGTTTCTATGGACCTTTCCGTGAGGCCGTGGACTCTCAGCTCAGCGGGGACCGCAAGCAGTACCAGATGGATGCGCCGAACCGAACCGAGGCGCTGCGCGAGGTGGAGCTCGACCTCGCCGAGGGGGCCGATATGGTCATGGTCAAGCCGGCCAGCGCTTATCTGGATATCCTCTCCGATGTCGCCAGCATCAGCGACGTCCCTGTCTCGGCCTATCAGGTCTCCGGGGAGTACGCCATGATCGAGGCCGCCGCGGCCAACGGCTGGATCAACCGGCGCACCGTCATCACCGAATCGCTGATCGCGATTCGCCGCGCCGGGGCAACGAATGTGCTGACCTACTACGCCGCCGAGGTGGCCGGATGGCTGCGCGCGGACATGGTTGGCGCAGCCGCGTCTGGGGGAGCCGTGTCAGCTCCAGGCCCGGTGTCGGCTGCAGCGCCTGCCCAGGCGCCTGCCCAGGCTCCTGCCCAGGCGCCGATCACGCCGCATACGACGCCAGCTGCTGCTGCCCCGGCAGACGCTGAGCCGACCGCTGCTGAGCCAAGCACCGGCACTGGACCGACCGACGAGCCCCGCACCGACGCCGGCTTCCCGCCGGTCAGCTGAAAGGACCCTGCACCACGATGACCTCGAACAAGGAACTCTTCGACACCGCCCGCCAGCTCATGCCCGGGGGAGTGAACTCGCCCGTCCGCGCCTTCGGCTCGGTGGGCGGAACACCCACCTTCGTGGTCTCCGCCGAGGGGCCCTATCTCACCGACGCCGAGGGCACTGAATACGTGGACCTCGTGGGTTCCTGGGGCCCGGCTCTTCTGGGGCATAAGCACCCAGCGGTGATCGCCGCCGTCCATGCCGCCGTGGACGCCGGCCTGGGATTCGGCACCTCCCATCCATCCGAGGCCGAGCTGGCGGAACTGGTGCGCGCACGGGTTCCCGGCGCGGAGATGATTCGCATGGTCTCCACCGGCACCGAAGCCACTATGACTGCTGTACGGCTGGCGCGCGGGGTCACCGGTCGCAATATCGTGGTGAAGTTTGCCGGTTGTTATCACGGGCACTCCGATGGTCTGCTTGCAGCTGCCGGATCCGGCGTGGCCACCCTGGGGCTGCCAGGCTCAGCGGGTGTCACCGAGGCGCAGGCCTCGGAGACCATCGTGGTGGAATACAACGACCGCGCCGCGCTCGAGGCGGTCTTCGCTGAACATGGCGAGAACATCGCCGCAGTGATCACCGAAGCGACCCCGGCCAATATGGGCGTCGTGGTCCCTGACGCTGGCTTCAACGCCTTCATCCGGGATATCACTCAGCGCAGCGGCGCGCTGATGATCTTCGACGAGGTGATGACCGGTTTCCGGATTACTGAGGCCGGGTACTGGGGCGCCTCCGGACGCGTGGAAGGCTGGGAACCAGACCTGTTCACCTTCGGGAAGGTGATCGGCGGCGGACTTCCCACCGCCGCGCTGGCCGGTCGCCGCGAGATCATGGAGCACCTGGCGCCCACCGGTCCCGTCTACCACGCAGGCACACTCTCGGGGAATCCGGTGGCGATGGCCGCCGGTGTGGCCACCCTGCAGAACGCCAGCGCAGAGGTCTACACCCATGTCGATGAGAAGGCGCAGATCGTTGCCGATGCGCTGACCGCCGCGTTGGACGACGCCGGGGTGGATCACAGCCTGCAGAAGGTGGGATCGCTGTTCTCGGTGGCCTTCGGCACCTCCGCCACCGGCGTGCACAACTATGCCCAGGCTCAGGCGCAGGAGACCTTCCGCTACGGGCCGTTCTTCCACGCGATGCTCGACGCCGGGGTCTACCTGCCGCCGAGCGTCTTCGAGGCCTGGTTCCTGTCTTCAGCGCACGACGACGCCGCGATCGCTCGCATCCTGGATGCGCTTCCTGGCGCCGCGAAGGCTGCCGTTCAGGCGCAGCCTCACTGAATTTCTAGGCTCGCTTAGGCTCTAGCGGCATTGAAGCATCAGCGGTCTGGGGTTTATAGCGCTGGGTCGATCATGGTCATCCCAGGTGTGCCTGACTTGGGCTGATCTGGCAGCAGAAGCGCCGCCTCCTCAAGCCCGACGACTCGTTCGATGAGATCCTGTGGCCGCAGGGTGCCCCGGGCGATCAGCGCGAGCATTCCGGGATAGTCGGTCGCAGCCATGCCGTGGCTTCCCAGCAGGTCCAGTTCGTAGGCGATGGCGCGGGCCATCGGGACCTGTGAGAGTCCGGTCTCGGTGGGCAGCAGCCCGATCTGGACGTGCCGTCCGCGTCGGCGCAGACTCAACACGGCAGCTGCGCAGGTGGCCTCACTCCCCACGGCGTCCACGCTGATCTGCGAGCCTTCGCCGGTGATCTCTCGGACGGCGGCGGGCACGTCCTGACCGTCTGCGAGGATGCCGTGACCGGCGCCGAGGTTCCGGGCCGCCTCCAGTGCCTCAGCATTCCGGTCTACGGCGATGACCTGGGCGCCCAGCGCCTTGGCAATCATCACCGCACTCAGACCCACCCCGCCGGCTCCCACCACGGTGACCCACTCGCGCGGTTTTACCTGGGCGCGGGCAGTGAGTGCGCGGTACGCCGTCGCAAACCTGCAGCCCAGCGCGGCGGCGGCCTCGAAGGAGACTCCCTCCGGGATGGCGACCAGGTTGATATCGGCGGCGTGGAGTGCGACCGACTCCGCGAAGGAACCGGCGTGGGTGAAGCCTGGCTGTTCCTGATTCGGACACACCTGCGCGTTTCCGGAGCGGCACCACTCGCAGGTTCCGCATCCACACACGAAGGGCACGGTGACACGGTCACCCACTGACCAATTCTGCACTTCGGGGCCGATCGCTGAGATGACTCCTGCCAGTTCATGCCCTGGGATATGGGGGAGGGTGAGCTCCTCATGTCCCGCCCAGGCATGCCAGTCGCTCCCGCAGAGACCGGTGGCGTGGACTCGCACCACGACACCATTCGCCGGTGCAGTGGGCTCGGGCACCTCGCGGACCTCCAGAGGTGCCGCGATCGTCGCCATCACCATTGCGCGCATAGGGATCAACTTTACCGGGGGAGGGGGAGGCTGCGGCGGAGGCGGAGAGGCCACTTCGGCCCGGGATTCACTCCCAAGCAGGCAACGCGAGTCCCCAATCCCATCTGTTGGGCACAAACGGGTGGAATGAACCTGTTTTACGAGGTCATTCCACCCATTAGTGCCCAATGGATGGCAGAACAGTCAGCTCAGCGGTTGCCGTCCCGGATCGTGCCGTACTCCAGAGCGGTCCAGAAATCACCGCGTACATAGCGCTGCTCGGGCTCCGGATTGTGATCGAAGGCGCGCTTGCGTCCCATGTTCAGCGCCTCGGCCACGAGCCTGCGCTGATCCTGGCTGGCCAGAATCCCGGATTCCAGCGCCGCAAGGTCATAGCGGTCGTTGAGCTCATCATGCAGCTCACCTACAATCGCTGAGTACTGCTGATCCCGGGCTGCATTGTGCAGCTCTTCCGGATCCGCGGCGAGGTCGAAGAACTGGTCCGCATCCCTGGGGCAGAGGATGTACTTGTACTGGCCGCGCACAATCGTCAGCTGCGGCCGGTAGGTGCCCTCAGCCAGGTACTCGATGACCACCGGGCGGTCCTCGGTTCCCATCTCACCCGCCAGTTCGCGCTTCGCAATCTGCACGAGAGAGTCCCCAGCGGCCCGGGGTGCAGGTTCGCCAGCCAGATCCACCAGCGTAGGCATCAGGTCCAGCAGCGAGACCGGGGTCTGGAACCTCCCCTGCGGCACCAGATGGTTCGGTCCATAGGCGATCAGCGGAACCCGGGAGGAACGCTCGTACGGGGACATCTTGTACCAGAGGCCCTTCTCGCCGAGCATGTCTCCGTGATCGGAGGTCACCAGGATCACGGTGTTCTCCATGAGGCCCAGGGTCTCGAGGCGCTCGCGGATCCTGCCCACGTGGTCATCGATGTAGCTCACTGCCGCGTAATAGGCGCGGCGCGCATTGCGTACCTGATCGACGTCCGGATAGCGCTGATCGAAGCCGCTCATTGCGCGCAACCGGTGGCTGTGCGGATCCTCCGTGGCATCGGGCACCTCGGGGTGAGCCGGGTCTGGAATGTGTGCACCGGCGAAGCGGTCCCAGTGCTCCTGCGGTGGTTCATAGGGGTCGTGTGGGTGGATGAAGCTGCTCACCATGAGGAAGGGCTGCGGCGCATCTCCCAAAGCCTTCGCTGCCTGGTTCGCGCGGACCCGATCATTGAGGTGGCGCAGACTGCGGAAACCCACCTCGTCGTCGAAGTCTTGCTGGACCGAGGCCTTGGACACTCCGGCGGTGAAGACAGCATCGGCGTCGTGATACCACTGCAGCTTCTGATCCAGCGGCAGCGTCCAGTCGGGGACCATGTCCAAGTCAGCGGGATAGACGTCGGTGGTGAGCCGTTCCTCGAAGCCATGGTGCTGATCAGCGCCGATGAAGTGCATCCTGCCCACCAGAGCGGTGTGGTATCCAGCGTGGCGGAGGCGATGCGCGAACGTGGGAACCGAGGAGGGGAAGTCGTCGCCGTTGTCGAAGCACCCCAGATCAGAGGGCATCACCCCGGTCATCATCGAGGCCCGCGAGGGGGCGCACAATGGAGTGGTGCAGTACGCGCGGTCGAACACGGCGCCGTGCTCGGCGAGCTCGTCGATGTGCGGGGTCTTCGCGGCAGTGTCACCGTAGGCACCGAGCGCCTGGGCAGCCATCTGATCCGCCTGGATGATCACAATGTTCGGAGGTGAGACGGTCTGGGGAGGTGAGACGCTGGATGAGTGCTCCGGTGGAGACACGGTTCCGGTGTGGTGTGAGATGTTCTGGTGGTCAGACATAGTGTGTCCCTCCTTCGTGGTGAGCACTGACATGGTTATCCGCGTGGTTGAGTGCAAGTGGCACGCCTGGCCAGGGTACAGGTGATTTTCAGCGCCACCCCAGGGTTTAGGGCTAGTGCAGCACCGACAGGGAAGAACGAGGAGGTCAGCCCATGGATGACACGGAGATAACCCAGCAGTCCAGCAGGTGCTGCGGTCCCGGGAGATCACCGGAGACTACGACGACGACGCCTGCCTCCCACGTCCCAGCACCCGAAAAGGCCAGGATTGTGGCGCGATTGGCGGCCGCGGCGACGCCGGAACTGGAGATGATCGGACTCTCCGGCGGGCACTACCGGATGGGCAGCGAGGATCCTTCTGCCTACTTCGAGGACGGCGAAGGTCCCGTCCGCCTAGTTCGGCTCGATCCCTTCGCGATCAGCGCCACCACGGCGACCGTAGCTGAGTTCGCGAGGTTCGTCCTAGCCACCGACTACGTCACCGACGCGGAACACTATGGGGACTCGCTGGTGTTCCAGGGGCTGCTCTCGGCGCAGATGCGGGACCAGGCCAGGGCGCCGGTGAGTTCCACGCCGTGGTGGCGACAAGTCCCCGGTGCCACCTGGTTTGCTCCGACCGGTGCCGGTTCCACGGCAGAGGGCCAAGAGGACCACCCAGTCACTCAGGTGTCACAGCGCGATGCGCTGGCCTACGCTTCCTGGGTAGGAGCCCGTCTGCCCACCGAGGAGGAATGGGAGTTCGCGTCCCGCGGCGGATTGGACCAGCAGTCATACCCGTGGGGAGATGTCCGGGACCCCGAAGGTCAGCGTCGCATGAACATCTTCCCCGGTGAGTTCCCGGAGGGAGTGGACGGACAGGTAGGCACGCGGCCTGTGCGGTCCTTCGAGCCCAACGGTTACGGACTCTTCAACACCACCGGGAACGTCTGGGAGTGGACCGACGCCCGCTTCAGCAGCGCCACCCCCGATCCGGTCATGCGTGGCGGGTCCTATATGTGCCACAGCTCCTACTGCCGCCGCTACCGCACCTCAGCGAGGACCTCCGCCTCCGCAGATTCATCTCTGGGGCACACCGGTTTCCGCTTGGCGTTTACACCGGCCAAGCGGGGCTGACCTCGGCGTCCGGCCTGGTGCGGCGCAGATACTCCTGCAGGTCCGCGGACTGCTCGACCTTCCACCCCATCTGGAGCCGATGAAGCTCATTCAGCGGGATCTGCAGCTGCGGGAAACGCTCAGCCTGAGAACAGGCGACCTCCACTGCAGCCCATGCGTCGGGAGTGGCTGAGTGGGCGCCGTCGAGCTCTACCTCGTAATGGGTGCACATATGACTCAGCGTGCGCTTTCCGCGGCGGTACTTATCCACTTGTTTATCGATCACCAGCGGGTCGATGACTCCCACAGGCTCGGGAAACTCCACACCGTGGCGTTCTGCCTCGAATTTGAGCACGGTGAAGTCATAGGGAGCGTTCATCACCACCACCGCATTGCCCGCGGCGAACTCCTCGGCAAGCGCAGTGGTGATCTGGGCAACCGCTTCTGCCGCCGGGCGCCCGTTGGCCTGGGCGTATTCGGTGGAGATGCCGTGAAGCGCAGTGGTCTCCATCGGAATCTCCACACCCGGATCGACGAGCCACTCACGCGTGCGGACGATTCGTTCCGGGGGACCTGGTGGGACACCGTCGGTTCGTTCAACCTCGGCGTCGAAGATCACCAGCGCGGCGGAGACGATTCTGGCGACCCGGGGATCCCGCGAGGTGGTCTCCAGGTCGAAGCCGACCCTGCGACGGGTGTGCCAGGAATCATTGCTCGGGGTGATCTCAAAGAGAGCCGGGGTCTCGTCCATGGCATAACGGTAACGCGCGCGTAGGACATGGGTGGAAACCTGCGCCGCGGCCGCCTGGCATGTCCGTGCCCTCTGATTGAATGAAGACCATGGAGTTCGATCAGTACCAGCAGCAGGTGCTTGCCGCCGCCGAGAGTCCAGGTCACGGACCGATCCTCAGCTTCGGCGGGCCTGGCAGCGGCAAGTCCTCTCTGGTGATCGAGCTCGCGCTGCGGCACCTTGAGTCCGGCGAGGACTCCACCCGGCTGCTGGTGCTCTCTCCCACCCGCGCCACCTCCGCAGTCCTGCGGGATGAGATCGAGTCGCGCTGGGCCACTCGTGACAGCAGCGGCCGTGGCGGTTCCCTGTCTGAACAGCCCTCACGGTCATTCGCCTCCTATGCCTTCTGGCTGCTCGGTGAAGCGCGCAGACGGGAGATTCTGTCCTTCCAGGCGCGTCGCCCGCGTCTGCTATCCGGTGCGGAACAGGACAGCATCATCCGCCAGCTGCTGGCACCTGACCCCAGCAGCGGGCTCCCCTCCATCGAATGGCCCGCATCGCTGCAGGAGGCCGCCAGTACCGACGGGTTCCGCAAGGAGATCCGGGAACTCTTCGACCGCGCCGCCGAGTACGGGGTCTCGCCGGAGCAGCTGCGTGGACTGGCGCAGCAGTGCCGGCGGCCCGAGTGGAACGCAGCGGCTGACCTTTACGAGCTCTACCGAGAAGATCTCGATGCCGGTGCCAACGCCGACGCCTTCGACCCCGCCGGGCTGATCAACGAAGCCTGTAACCTGCTCGAGGAGAACCCGCAATTCCTGGAGACCGAGCGGCAACGCCTCCGCCGGATCATCGTGGATGACCTGCAGGAAGCCACGCCCTCGGTGTACCGACTGCTGCGGCTCATCGGTGCCGGGGGAGACGTCCTCGCCTTCGCCAGTCCCGAGACCGCCGTCCAGGGATTTCGGGGCGCCCGCCCGGATAAGCTGCGCAGCTGGACCGTTCCCCCAAGACGGGTCACCGCGGGCAGCGTACTGGGATTGAACCCAGAAACCGACGCCGAGATCGATGGCATTGTGCGGCGCAGCATCTCCGGAGCGATGACCCCCGACTCCTACGGGGGCCTGCCCGGAGTTGACCCCCGGGTCATGGTGCTGGAAGCCAATCACCGGATCAGCGCCGAGGTGGGCAAGGCCTATGCGCGTGCCCTGCGCAGAATCTCACCGGCCGGCCCGCAGCAACCCCGGCAGCGCTGGCTCACATTGCTGACGGAACCGGAGGAGGAACAGCCCAAGGAGGGTTCCTGTGCGGTGGAGGTCGTGCCGGGGGACTATCTTGCGGAACAGTTCATCCTGCAGGAGGTCCTGGACCGGCATCACCGGCATGGCGTTCCCTTCGACCAGATCGCAGTCATCGCGCGCAACGGAGCGCTGCTGAAACGACTGGTGCGGATGTTCCAGACCCAGGGTGTTCCTGTTCGGCAGTCCATGAGTGATGTCATCCTCAACCAGGAACAAGCCGTGGCTCCGCTGCTGCGGGTGCTCCGACTCGTGACTGCCCGGGTGAACGCCGAGGCGAACCCGGAGCCGAATCCCGGGCCGAATCCGGACGCGGAGTCGCAGTCGCCGGTTGTGCCCCTGGACGAGGTCCTCGCACTCTTGACCAGCCGTTATGGTGAGACCGATTCGATGACCCTGCGCAGTCTGCGCCAGGTGCTGCGCAGTCAGGAGCGCCGTCGTCTCCGGGAAGCTTCCGATGCCGCCGAGCCGCGCAGCTCCGATGAGCTGCTGGTCGCCGCGGCGAACAGCGTGGCAGACCCGGTCTTCGAAAGTGTCCGCACCCAGTCGCGCTTTCAGCATCTGACCCGTGGTCTCGAGCGTGTGGCTGCCATGTTGGCCGCCGGGCACTCCGCGGTGGGACCCTCCAGTGGGCCCGAGGAGCTGCTGTGGGAGATCTGGAACGCCGCGGATGTCAGTCGGCACTGGGCAGGACTCACCCGCTGGGCCAGCGCTGAGGGCCGGCGTGCCGATCATGACCTCGATGCCGTCATGGCGCTCTTCCAGGCCGCCGAACGCTTCTCCGATCAGAACCCTGGCGCCTCTGCTATCGGGTTCGTGGACTACATTGAACGTCTCGAACTGCCCATGGACACGTTGGCGAAGACCTCAGCCGCCGACGCCGCGATCGAAGTCCTCACCCCGGCAAGTGCGGCCGGACGTGAGTTCGACACGGTCATCCTCTCGGGGTTGCAGGAAGGCGCGTGGCCGAACTTGAATCCGCGTGGTCAGCTCCTCGGAAGTGGGCATCTGGTCGACGTCGTAGAAGGCCGCGCGGACGCCTCAGCCCAGTCGTTGCTGGTCAAACGGATGAATGTGCTTCAAGACGAATACCGCCTCTTTGCCTCGGCAGTCTCGCGGGCCAAGAACCGGCTCTTCGCGGTGGCTGTGCACGCTCAGGAGGAAAGTCCTTCGATGCTGCTGGACCTGGTGGTTCCGCCGGCGGAACGGTCTGCTCGCAGCGGTGCCATCCCCCGACCGATCACCGCTCCTCGGTTGATCGCTGAGCTGAGACGTCACCTGGAGATCAGCATCCAGACCGAGTTGGATGCGGACTCTAGCGACACGGACTACAACCACGCGTCGCCGCCTATGGAATCAGGCGCCGAGGAAAGCTCGGAGACGCAGCGCAAGGCGGCGGCCCGTGCGCTCGCGGTCCTGGCCGAGGGCGGACTGATCGGTGCAGCGCCGGACACCTGGTGGGGTCTGCCTGAACTCAGCACCACGGCGCCGCTGCTGGAGCCAGAGGACACGGTCCGGGTGTCACCGTCCTCGGTGCAGGGGGCCATTGAGTCTCCCCTGCAGTGGTTTACCGGAGCAGCGGGCGGGGTTGAAGCCACCGATTTCAGCCGCATGTTGGGCTCACTGATCCATGAGATTGCGGAACACCATCCAGCCGAGACCAATCGCGAAGTCTTGGCGGCGGAGTTGGATGCGCGCTGGGACAGTCTGGGGCGGGACGAGGGCTGGGAGACCGAGAAGGATCGCTCCCGCGCCAGGGTGATGCTCAAGAAGCTCGCGGGCTATTTCGGTCACGTCGAAGGTCAAGGCCGAGAGGTCATCGCTCGAGAGCTGGAGGTGGAAGCCAGCTTGGAGATCCCGGTGCCGTCAGATCAACCCGGGGAGCTTCCAGAGACCCGTTCTGTGCTGATCCGGGGCGTGATTGACCGGGTGGAACGCACCGAGGAGGGCGAGCTTTTCGTGATCGACCTCAAGACCGGAAAGCACCAGCCGTCTCAGGCTGAGATTCTGACCCACGGACAGCTCGGGTCCTATCAGCTGCTGGTCGCATTGGGAGCGGTGGACCAAGCGATTGCTCAGATCGGTGACGCACGGGACTCTTCCGGGAACACATCAGGAGCCGGCGCAGCCTTGCTTCAAGTGGGAACATCCGCGAAGGCATCGATACTGCAGCAGCAGGAAGCGCTCAAAGCCGAGGAGACCTGGCCGATGGAACAGCTGACCCAGGCCGCCCAGGTGATGAGCGGGAGCGTGTTCTCTGCCTATCACTCACCGAATCAACAACGCTGCCTCGTCGGTGCACTCTGCCCCCTCTGCGAGAACACGAAGCAGGTGACCCAGCCATGACAGCTCTGGAGACCATGCGCTACAGCGCGCGGGACATCGCCGACGCGTTGCAGCGTGATACCCCCGCCGAGCGGCGGCACTACCCCACGGCCGAGCAGCAGGCCGTGATCGAATCCGGTCTGGACCCGATGCTCGTCGTCGCAGGTGCCGGGTCCGGAAAGACCGCAACGATGGCCGACCGAGTGGTCTGGCTCGTGGCCAACGGGATCGTTCGCCCGGACCAGATACTCGGGGTGACCTTCACCAAGAAGGCTGCAGGAGAGCTGCGCGAGCGGATCACTCGGAAGCTTGAGCAGCTGCTGGAGGCAGAACTGATCTCCCCGGCCGATGTGGTGCCCGCGGAAGTTTCCGACACGGTGGAACATGCCGACATCTCCGAGCTGCTCGCCCCAGCGGTCTCCACCTATCACTCCTACGCGAACACACTGGTGACCGAGTACGGTCTGCAGATCGGTCTCGAGCCTGAGACCCAGCTCATCGGAGAGGCCAAGGCCTGGCAGCTGGTTCACCGTTTGGTCAGCTCCTATGACCGCGCCGAGGTGCTCGTGGAGGCGGAACAATCTGCCGGGAACCTCGCCGGATATGTGATGCGCCTGGCGGGGGATTGCGCCGAACATCTGCAGTCCCCGGAGGCGGTCGAGGCCCACCTCGACGTCGAACTTGCTCGGGTGGAAGCCTGGCAGGAAGCCGGCGCCGAGCTGAAGGGCAAGCAGATCGACCTTGTGCGGGCGCTGCGGGTACGCCGCGAGATGGCCGAGCTGGTCCGCCGCTACCAGGACAGGAAGCTCACCGAGGGGTTGATGGACTACGGGGATCTGCTCCGCTTCGCCGCACAGATCGCTCAGGACGTCCCCAGTGCGGGAGAAGCCGAGCGGGAGAAGTACAAGGTGGTGCTGCTCGACGAGTTCCAGGACACCTCCTACGCGCAGCTCGCGCTCTTCAGCAGCCTCTACGGGGTACAGGGCTCTGGAGTAGGCCACGCGGTCACTGCCGTGGGGGATCCCAACCAGTCGATCTACGGGTTCCGCGGTGCCTCCGCGGGGCAGCTCTTCGACTTCCCGCCGTCCTTCCCCGCAGTGGATCCCGCCACGGATGAGCGCCGGCCCGCGGCGCTGCTACAGCTCACCATCGCCTGGCGCAACGGGGAGCGCATTCTTGATGTCGCCAATCGGTTGGTGACGCCGTTCGCCCCGGACGCCGCAGACTCCCTCGATAAGCCGTGGCGAGCGCATAACGCGCACCTGCGCGGTCAGCTCAAACCCCTGAGCCCACCCGACGGCGCCCAGTCTGCGACCGTGCGCTACGGCTGGTACACCTCAGATGTCGAAGAATCCCAGGCGATTGCCGAACAGCTCAGCGCCGTGCTGCAGCCTGAAACGTCGCCTGGTACACGTCCCGGCCCGGAGGATGAAGCCCCGAGCTGTGCGGTATTGGCGCGCACGAGAGCGCAGCTGGAGACGATCGCCGAGCAGCTGCGCCTCGCCGGGCTGGATTACGAACTTGTCGGCCTTTCCGGTCTGTTGAGCACCCCAGAGGTGGCTGAGGTGCTCGCCTACCTGCGTGTGATCGCCGACCCTGGACGCTCTGACGCGTTGATTCGGATCCTCGCTGGGGCGCGCTACCGGATCGGCCCCCGCGACCTGCTGCAGCTGCAGCGTTCCGCCCGAGACCTCGAGGGCCTGCGGCTGCGGGCACCTGCTCCGGAGCAGCAAGAGGGGAGCGCACAGTTGGGGGAGAGCGTGACCGACGCCGAGGACCGGTACGAATCCACCGAATTGGAGATGGATGAACGCGCCTCCCTGGTGGAGGCCTTAGAACGGCTCAAAGACGCTCCCGAGCACGCAGAGTACCTGGGGCTCTCGGCAGAAGGCCACCGCCGGCTGCTGCTGGCCAAGGAGCAGATCCGCAGGCTTCGCCAGTGGGCCACCCTCGACCTCGGTGTGCTGATCCAGCGCATCGTCAGTGACACGGGACTGGATATTGAAGTCGCGGCCCGGCCGTGGGAGGAGCAGCATTACGCCGCACGCCAGCTTGATGCGTTGGTCGATCAGGCTGAGAGCTACGCGGCCACCGAGACCACCCCTGATCTGCGCAGCTTTCTGGATTGGCTGGATGCCGCCCAGGACAAGGAGCGCGGCCTGGAGCAGGCGGACATTGAACCGGTCCCAGGTGCCATTCAATTGATGACCATTCACGCCTCCAAAGGTCTGGAATGGGATGTCGTGGTGGTGGCCGGGCTCCGCGAGGACAAGTTCCCCAGCGCTAAAGCTGACCGGTGGACCGGTAGCAACGGGATGCTGCCGGCTAGGTTGCGCGGGGATCGACTCAGCATCCCGCAGTGGGAATCTGAGCAGCCGGATCTGCGCTCCTGGGCGGTCTCGGCGGGCGTTGGCAGCTGGAAACAGTTCACTTCAGATAACCGGGTATTCACGGAGGACGTGAAGGACTTCAGCCGGGAGGAAGAACGTCGACTGGCGTATGTGGCAGTGACACGTGCGAAGAAGCTGTTGCTCTGCACCGGAGCCTGCTTCTACGGCACATCTGCTGGAAAGGAACCATCGGAGTTCCTCGAGGAGATCCGCGAAGTGGCCGATAGCTTCGGTGATGCCTCGGCAGCCCTTCAGTGGGCTGAGGTCGCCGATATGAAAGACAACCCCGTTGGTAATGACCTCTACGGTGCCCAGTGGCCCTATGATCCGCTGGCTCCGCTGCCGATTGGTCGCTACCGCCGGCGGGTTTCAGAAGGGGAGCAGACCACGCTGCCTCAGATCAATACGGTGGAAGCGCCGAAGGTCCAGCCCGGCAGGCGAGCTGCGTTGACTCGCGCAGCCCTCCTGGTTGAGGACGCACTCGTGGAGCGTGCCCAATCCGCTGAGACGGGTGTTCTTCCGTTGACGCCGTGGGAACAAGAAGCCGAATGGGTGGTGGACCGAGCGCAGCTGCAACAGCGTGGCACGGGGAAGCCGAAGTTCCCAGGTCACATCAGCGTCTCTGGGGTGGTGGGCATGGCACGCAACGCCGAGACCATGGCCGAATTCGCCCGCAGGCCCGTTCCAGTGAAACCGTCCCAGGCGGCACGCCGCGGCACGGTGATGCACGAATGGATCGAGGAGTTCTACGAGACCCTCAGTCGTCTGCCCGGCATCGAGGAACCCAACCGCGGCGACGAGGATCTCGACGACGCCTTCGACCTTGCGACGGTCAAAGCACGCTTCATCGAGACGCAGTGGGCGCAACGGCAGCTCTACGCCGCCGAGATACCGGTGGAAACCTCACTGGACGGCGTGGTCATCCGTGGGCGGATCGACGCCATCTTTGGCAAGGACGACGCCGGCGAGGACCTCACGGCCGAAGATTTTGATCGTTGGGAGCTGAAGTCCGCAGAGGAACGCAACGCCCAGATGCGGCGGTGCACCTGGGACCTGGTCGATTGGAAGACGGGAATGGTTCCTACTGGCAAAGACCTGCGTGAGAAACAGATCCAGCTAGCGGTCTACCGGTTAGCCTTCCATCGCCTCTATGGCGTGCCGCTTGAGCAGATCGACGCCTCGTTCTTCTACGTGGAGCACGGCCAGACGGTGCTGGGGACGGATCTTCCTGAAGAAGAAGCGCTGGAGGAGTATCTTCGTGGCGCTCGTCAACACTTCACAGGCTGAGAACGTGATGGCACGCTCATTCGTCGGACGCGTAAGCCGCGTCGAAGAAATCACGCTCGATCGCCACGATCCGCTTCCACCGTTCGGACAATCGCGCGCCGTCGTCGGACTCCAGCGGAGGGGCCACTCGATTGAGCTCATCGATCAGGAACTGGGTCCAGGCTCGGAAGTCATCACCGCGGTGCAGGTCGATCCACCCGCGGTGCTTCGGCGCTGCGGGCAGGGAGAGGTCCCGCTCGCCCCAGTCGAGGTACAGCCATTCCGCTATCACCAGCACCACCAACAGGTCCGCATAGTCCCTCGAGCCCGCCACCTCCCACATCGCAGCGATGAACTCCGCTGTGGGCGCGCTGAGCTCCGGGGAGATTACCTCCGAGACCGGGACCTCCAGCTCGTCGAAGGTCTGCTGAAAATAGCCATCCTCGTCCGAGGCAAGCATCCCGAGCTGCGCCGCGAACCGCAGCCGCGCGGGCTTTGAATCAGTGGTGGCGACGCACGCCCCCAGCATCGCGACGAAGGCGTCGAAGAACTGATAATCCTGGGCCAGATATCGCGCCAGGACTTCATCACTGAGAGTCCCCGCGAAGAGCTGGTCTACGAACCGGTGATTCACCGAGGCATCCCAGTCGGCGGCGGTGGAGAGTCGAAGACGTCCTGCGAAACTCTCTGCCGCGACGTCGGCGCTCGTGCTGAAAGGCTTAGCTGAAGTCATGGCCTCAGCTTAATCAGAGGCCTCCAATCGCTGGGGAAGCGCGCGACTCAGATCGCCTGGCGGGGAGTCTTCGTCAGACGGGTCAAACGGATGGCGTAGAGCGCGACCATGACGCCCAGCACCGCGGCGAACGCGCCGACGTAACTAGGGGCCCGCAGACCGAGGTTAGCAGCGATGACCTGTCCACCGACGAGTGCTCCAAGGGCATTGGCGGCGTTGAACGCCGAGTGGTGCAGGGAGGCCGCGAGCTGTGGAGCATCAGGTGCGGTGTCGATCAAGTGCGTCTGCATCGACGGGCCCAGCGCGCTGGCTGAGACACCCACCAGGAAAAGGAAGATCAGCATCAGCGCTGGGATATGCGCGGTATAGGCGAAGAGCACCATGAACACCGCGACCAGGCCCATTGCCACGACCACGGTACCCAGTACAGACTTATCCGCTGCCCAACCACCGACGAAGTTACCGACCACCATGCCGGCGCCGAAGAGTCCCACGATCCATGGCAGTGAGCTTTCGCTGAATCCGGTGATCTCGGTGCTGACGGGCGCGATATAGGAGTACAGCGCGAACATCCCGGAGAAGCCGACCACTGCGAGCATGATGCCGACCCAGAGTCGCTTATTCTTCAGCCCCATGATCTCAGAGCGCATGGTCGCCTTAGCGGGTGGCATCTGCCGCGGCGCGTATCGAGCCACTGCGGCCATGGTGATCAGCGCCAACACGATCACGCTGATGAACATCCAGCGCCAGCCGAACTGCTGACCCAGTGCCGTGACCACCGGCACGCCCAGCACGTTGGAGATGGCAAGGCCTCCCATGACGACGGCGATGGCTCGGCTGCGCTTCGTAGGTCCGGCCATCTCGGCCGCCATTAGCGCGGCTACCGCAAAGTACGCGCCATGGGGCAACCCGGAGAGGAACCGAGCGATCAGCATCGTCTCAAAATTCGGGGCGAAGAAGCTGAGCACATGTCCGAGGATGAAGACCCCCAGCAGCAGCATGGCGTAGGACTTGCGCTCACGTCTGGCGCCCAGGATGGACAAGATCGGCGCACCGATCACCACACCTACCGCGTAGGCGCTGATCAGCAGCCCTGCCTGCGGGATGGTGATGCCGAGGTCCTGGACGGCCTCCAGCTGCAGGCCCATGATTGCGAACTCGGTCACACCTACGGCGAATCCACCGATGGACAACGCAATGATGGCCAGAGCCACCTGTTTGCGTGTGTACTTCGGCATTGCAGAGGTCTTTTCTGCCGTGGTCATAGTGTCATCCTGTGCTGCAGCCGGTCGGGGGAGTGCGCGCCCATCACGGCGCAGATGTGGCCTCAAGATCTGATCAATCGGGAGAAGACACTCACCCGACAACTGCGCGGTGGCAGCGATCATTCCCGATTCGCCACAGTTCCTCGACATTGAGGGTCATGCTGATACCAGTTTGGGAGTCAGGCTCCGGGCGGTCGCAAGCCAGGGTGGCGCGAATAGATCGACTCGTCCCCGCTCTGAGCGTCACTGTTCTGCGGTTCATCACTCGCTGAACTTGCGGATTCCGCCGACCTCGCCGAAGACGCGGACTGCGCTGATTCCGAAGACTGCGCCGAAGTGGCGGAGGACGCCGACGCTGCAGAGGAGGCTGAGCCTGCAGACGCTGCAGAAGAAGCTGATCCGGCTGAAGCGGCCGAGGTCGAGGGGAAGAAGTTCTTCTGCTTGGCTCGCCGCTCGGATGCCTCATCCGGCTGGATCGGAAGGTCTCCGTCCTCGCTCGGATGAGTCTCTTCGGTGATCGCCGGGAATGCCCCGGTAGGTTCATCGGCTGCTTCTGGCCGCGGGTAGAACGCGGGCACCTTGCCGGTGGCATCGGGATCGTCGATGACCTCTTCGTTCTCCGCTGGACCTGCGGTCTCGGAATCGGTGATGACGGCGGGCTCGTCGTCGTCCTCTCCGTCCTCGCTCCACTCTCCGGTGTCAGCCACAGTGGCGGCAGCGCCGGCGCGCGCCACGGGACGGGAATCCTGAACCTCGGCCGCTGGACCAGGCTCCTCACCCTCCATGGGCGTCAGCGCGATCGGCTGGCCGCCATAGGTTTCGATGTCTACCTTGAGCTGCTCCAGCAGCGCCTTGGCCTCGGTGACCATCTCCGGGTTCTCGCTGGCGTGCCCGCGAACAAGCCACTGGGCCAGTGCGAACTCGGCGGTCAGTGCCGCGCGGCGCATCAGGTGCTCATCAGCCACACCAGTGCGGTGCCGCTGGTAGGCAAGAAGGACCTTCTCGGTGAACTCGGCATCACCAGCGGCGGTGAGCCAGGCGAAATCATCGGCAGGATCACCGCTGTGCAGATCGGTCCAACCGGTCACGGCCACAACCCGTTCGCCTTCGATCAGCAGCGAGTCCTCATGCAGGTCGCCGTGCGTGACTGCGGGGGAGAACCGCCACAGTTCGCGGTCCTCCATGGCGTGCTCCCAGCGGCGCAGCAGCATGGCGGGAATCTCGCCGGTGGTGGCTGCCTGGTCAAGTTCATTGAGTCGGCGCTGGCGGTAGCGCTCCGCGGAGTACCGGGGCAGGTCGGCGTTGTCCACCACGGCCTCATCCAGGTCATGGATGGCAGCGATAGTGCGTCCGATGTCATCGATGACGGCCTCGGGCTGACGCGTGAGTTCGCTCAGCTCCAATGAGGCGCCGGGCAGGTGGTTATAGACGAAGGTGCGCATCTCACCGCGGCGGACAGCTCCAGCCACAGAGGGAACACGGAAAGGCAGCTCGGCGCGGATGCCGGTGGAGAAACCGCGCAGGACCTGCAGTTCGGTCTCCAGGCGCATCGCGGCTTCCTGATGCTGCGGAGAACGGATCCGCCAGCGGTGGCCCTCGGAGTCGATGACGACGGCGGACGTGAAGTCGCGGGCGTCATCAGCCGCCGCAGCCACGCCGGTAGGGGAAAGGCCCGGCACTGCCGCGGTCGCCAGAGCCGCAAGTTCCATCGAAGTCCATCGCACGAGGACAAGCGTATGGGGTCAGAGGCCATCGGGGGCGCTGGGCCACGCCGATTCCCTGAATTGACGCTGATTCGGCTCATGCTACTGGTGCAATCCGCGGCGAAGGTCACTCTCCACAGCGGTCTCATGCGTGCGTGCCTGCTGCGCGAGACGGCTACGGTAGACGGTATGCATATGCACCACCGGGACCCTGGTGAAGGCCTCCTGACCCTGCCCCAGGACGACGCTCGAATTGATCGCCGCGACGTCGAGCGCAAACGTCCCGAGTGGCTCGCGGAGGTGTGGGCAGCTGAAGGAACGCGCGTGCTGCGGATCTATGGGCGCAGCGCCCTGCTTCTCGGGGACCGGCTCACCTACGAGGCGCCGTCCGGACCGCTTCCGGAAAATGCCATCGTCCTAGGTGCGGTAGATGCCGCCGAACTGCCCGGAGCAGATTCTCCCGCTGGACCTGCCGTGAGTGGCCAGGTTCACGTGGTCACGGTCGCCCAGCCGAAGCCTGAAACTGCGGAAGAGGCTGCTGGGCCGGGTGAGGGTGAGGTTCGATGGGCCGACCTCCGTTTCGCCGCCTCCGAGCTCACCTCCCTCGACGCCGCCCTGCTCACCCAGGCGCTGGCGATCACCGCCTGGCATGCACGCAGCTCATTCTGCGCAGCCTGCGGATCCGCCACCGTTGTTGAGGTGTCCGGATGGCGTCGCACCTGCCCCAACTGTGGTGCCCAGACCTTCCCGCGCACCGACCCTGCCGTGATCACTGCCGTGTTGGACACCGCTGACCGGATCCTGCTTGGCTCCGCGCACCGGTGGGAAGCTCGCCGCTACTCCACCTTCGCGGGATTCGTAGAAGCCGGGGAGTCCGTGGAAGCGGCGCTGGTCCGCGAGGTCGAGGAAGAGGCCGGCGTCCTGGTCTCCAATATCCGGTATATGGGGTCCCAGTCGTGGCCGTTCCCGCGCTCCCTGATGCTGGGGCACTTCGCCACCGCAGAGGACCCCTCCACCGCCAGGCCTGACGGTGACGAGATCCGCGACGTGCGCTGGTTCAGCCGTGAAGAGCTCGCCACGGCCGTTGATTCCGGGGAAGTCGCGCTGCCCCCACGGTCCTCCATCTCCCGAGTCTTGATCGAACGCTGGTACGGCTCACCGATCCATGCCGCCTCTGACCAGCAGTGGGGAACCCAGCCCCGATGAGCAAGCCCGCCTTCTCCTCCAGCTCATCCACCGGGCACGTGCTCTCGGCTACCGAGCTCGCCGCCGCGCCTGCTGAGGCCATCCTGGACGGGCTCGACGACGAACAGCGCCAGGCCGCCTCAACCCTCACCGGTCCGCTGTGCATCCTTGCCGGGGCAGGCACGGGAAAGACCCGCGCCATCACGCACCGGATCGCCTATGGCGTGCGCTCCGGGGTCTATGACCCGCACCGGTTGCTGGCGGTCACCTTCACCGCCCGCGCCGCCGCCGAGATGCGCTCACGGCTGTCAGCCCTGGGTGCCCCCGGTGTGCAGGCGCGCACCTTTCACGCCGCGGCCCTGCGCCAGCTTCAGTACTTCTGGCCGATGTCCATCGGCGGGACCATGCCGCAGATCCTGGACCACAAGGTGCGGCTCCTCGCCGAAGCTGCCCGACGCCTGCATGTGACCACCGACCGTGCGGCCCTGCGCGACCTCGCAAGCGAGATCGAGTGGGCCAAGGTCTCCACGCTGACACCTGAGTCCTATCTCGAAGTCGCCACCGCAGAGTGTGCCGGACGCCCCGAGCCTGGGGGAGTGGATCACCGCACCTTCTCCAAGCTCTACCAGTCCTATGAGGACGTGAAGCTGGATAAGCACCTGATCGACTTCGAAGATGTGCTGCTGCTGACCGTGGGCATCCTGGAAGACGATGAACGCGTCGCTGCCCAAGTCCGCCAGCAGTACCGGCACTTCGTGGTCGATGAGTACCAGGACGTCTCCCCGCTGCAGCAGCGGATGCTCGATCTCTGGCTCGGCGGACGGGATGAGATCTGCGTCGTCGGCGATGCCGCACAGACCATCTACTCCTTCACCGGTGCCACCCCGGATTATCTCCTGGGCTTCAAGCGCCGCCACCCCGAGGCGAACCTGGTCAAGCTGGTCCGGGATTATCGCTCCACCCCCGAGGTGGTGAAGCTGGCGAACTCGCTGCTGGCAGACCGCACTCGCGAGACCTCCAAGCTTGCTGAATCAGCGCCCTGGCCCGATCCGCTGCAGCTGATCTCGCAGCGGGAACGCGGGCCGATCCCCAAACTCACCCAGCTGGCCGACGACGACGCCGAAGCCGCCTGGGTGGCTGCCGAGATCGCGACGCTACAGGAGCAGGGGGTGCCGCTCTCGGAGATGGCCATCCTCTACCGCACCAATGGACAGTCACAGGCCTTCGAGCAGGCACTGTCCACCGCGGGGATCTCGTATCAGCTGCGCGGCTCCGAGCGCTTCTTCTCCCGGCGCGAGGTCCGCGAGGCGCTCGCAGCCCTGCGCACCTCATCGCTTGTTCAAGACGCCGGAGATGAGGTGTCCAAGAGCGTGCGAGACATCCTGTCCTCCCACGGCTACTCCGCCAAGGCGCCCCAGGCCACCGGTGCCGTGCGTGAGCGCTGGGAGTCCATGGCGGCGCTTGTCGCGCTCGCGGATCAGCTCAGCGCCGAGCGCCAGGGATTCACCATGCGTGGATTCATCACCGAGCTGGAGGAACGTTCCGCCGCCCAGCACGCGCCGACCGTCGAAGGTGTCACGCTGGCCTCCCTGCACTCGGCCAAGGGTCTGGAGTGGGAGGCAGTGTTCCTGGCGGGGCTCTCCGAAGGTCTGATGCCGATCACCTTCGCCAAGACCCAGAAAGAGGTCGACGAGGAACGGCGACTGTTCTACGTGGGGATCACTCGAGCCCGGAAGTACCTGTTCCTTAGCTCAGCTGCTTCGAGGCACGTTGGAGGCCGGGGCAAGCGCACCCCATCTCGGTTCCTGCGCCCCCTTCGCCGCGAAATGGGACTCGAGGAACCAGGACGCAAGATCGCGCCGTCGGCCGGTGGATTGAGCCCAAATGCGTCCGCGCGGAAGAAGAAGGCCGTGACCTGTTCCACCTGCGGACAGATTTTGACCGTGGCGACCGAGGTCAAGCGGCGGCGCTGCGAGAGCTGTCCCGCCCGCTATGACGAAGCCCTGTTCGCGAAACTGCGTGCGTGGCGGATGGACTACGCCAAGGAGCTCGAGGTGCCAGCCTTCGTGGTCTTCACCGATGCCACGCTGGAGGTCATCGCCGAGCTCAAGCCCACCTCAGATGAGGAGCTGCTCAAGGTGCCAGGAATCGGGGAGCGCAAGCTCGAGAAGCACGGCGAGCGGCTGAGAGAAGTCCTCAAAGACGCCTGAGTCCCGGTACATCGGGGAGGGAAGGGGTCAGGAGGCGTGGTGATCAGCCCAGCTGACTCCGGCGAGGAATGCATCGGCTTCTCCCGTGCGCGGGTACTTCGCCACGAGCGCCTTGAACCGCGGCCCATGACCGGGTTCGATCAGGTGTGCCAGCTCGTGGACCAGCACTGAATCCTGGACCCAGGTGGGCATCTCGCGCAGACGCCAGGAGAGCCGAATCGTCCCAGTGGTGGAGGTCGTCGAACCCCAGCGCTGGTGTTGCTGGGCGGACCAGCTGACCGCTTCCGGCTGCGGAACACCATCGAGGTACCGGGCCGATAGAAGCTGGGCACGTTCCAGCAAATCTGCATCGCTGCGCGGCTGACGTGAAGCTCGACGGCTCAGCTTCTTCTGGAAGGCACGGGCGTGGTTCTCCACCTCGCGCTGACTCAGGCGCAGTGGGACGCGCAGACGCAGGGTTCCGGCCACCTGATCTGCGCTGATCGTCCGGGTCCGGCGAGCTGAGCGGATCACCAGGATCTGCTGCCCGTCCACCGTGATCTGCTGCTCCTGCTCCCGCGACGCCATACCGACGAGCCTAGCCGCTAGTGACCTGTGGAAAACCTCGAGACTTCCTATCCAGACTTGGCACCATGGGTTCATGGATCCCGGGATAGTTCCGCCCAGCTGGCAGCACCTGATCGTGCTGGACGAACGCACAGTTCAACTCGACATCGATGGCGCCGTCGTTCGAATCATCGGTCCCGCCCAACAGGCCGTGGAGCGTCTCCGCGGCCACTACTCCCCGGACGCGACGCGCACCGAGGGCGACGCGCACGCGACGAGCACCGAGCGCGCCGCGACGCCAGTCAGCGCCACCACTCAAGCACCGCCGCATGCCGCGAACGCCGTGGTCCAAGCCCGCAGGAAGCTCGCGGCAGTGCTCATCGAGGGACTACCAGCTCCAGCGCGGCTTCTTGCAGTGCAGCTCACACGGCTCCGGATAGGCATGCTGCTGCTCTGCGATGAGACCCCGGTGAGCCATGGGGATATCCCGCAGGGTTACTCACCTGCGGCCATAGGTATTGATCGGGCAAGCGCGCTGCGCAGATCCTGTCTGCAGCAACAGCCCGAGACCGCTGTGGCGGTGCGCTCTTCGCAGGAACAGTCCGACGGGTTGGCGCCCGAGCCGGTGGACATCCATATCCTCTTCACCGAGGGTGCGGTGGAATATCGGCGGCTGGCCGAGGCCGCCTCACGTGCACAGCTGCTGCTTCCGGTGGTTCGCGACGACGCGGGATGGCGGATCGGACCATTGCTGAGCAAGGAACTCGGCCCCTGTCCGCAGTGTCTGCTCCTGCGCGGACAGGCCAAAGATCCGCATTGGGAAGCCCTGCAGTCAGTACTTGCCGGCGCGGCGACCCAGGTAGATCTCCCGCCGGAGAGCTCGGAGGTCAGCGCCGTGGTGGCGAGTCTGGTGGGCCGAGAGGTGCAACTCGCGGTGGACGGCCAGGTGATCCCGCAGACAGCCGAACGAATGATCTCTCTCGATGCCGTGACCAGCTGGATCGACTGTGAACCCGTGACACCCCATCCAGAGTGTGAGTGCCGCCTCCGAGCCTCCGCTAGCGCGAACACCGCACGCCGAGCCTCGCGCGGAGGCTCCCAACAACCCCTGACCGAACTGTGACTTCATCCTGTGGCGAACTGACCACGCTTGTACAGACATCATTGAGCCACGCTGGATACCCTGGAATCTCTTAGGCCGAACCAGGATCAAAGCCGAACCAGGATCACCACAGGGAGCGTCCGATGAGCGAGAACAACTCCGGCAACAACGAACAGGGCAACGGGGAAGACCCGCGTGACCCCATGGAGGAGTTCTTCAAACAGCTCTTCGGCGGCCAGATGCCGGGACAGACCCCCCAGGATGGCGAAGACCAGGACGACGCCGCTAAGCGAGGTCCCAGCATCGGCTTCACCGGTACCCCTGGCGCCCCAGGTGCAGGCGCAACAGGCTCCGACCAGGGCGGATTCCCCCCGGGCTTCGACCCCTCACAGCTTCCCGGCATGGCGGACATGAGCCCGCAGATGATGCAGCAGATCATGGGCCAGGTGCAGTCGATGTTCTCCGCCATGCAGAACCCTGCAGATGAGGACAAGGGTCCCGTCAACTGGTCCATGGCTCGCCAAGCTGCCCGCCAGGCAGCCGCCGGTGATGATCCCAGCGTCTCGGCAGCCGAGCGCAAGGAGATCGACGACGCCCTGCGGCTGGCAGATATGTGGCTAGACGGTGCCACCACCTTCGAGACCGCCGGGCAGATCGGAAAAGCATGGTCCCGCGCGCAGTGGGTGGAAGAGACCTTTGATTCCTGGAAGCGGCTCACCGAACCCGTGGCGGAGTCTGTGTCCAAGGCCCTCTCCGGCGCCATTAAGGACCAGCTCGGCGAGCAGGGTTCAGGCCTTCCCCCCGAGCTGGAATCCATGATGGGCGGCGCCGGTGCCGGCCAGATCACCGGGATGATCGAATCCATGGGCGGCATGGCCTTCGGCATGCAACTGGGTCAGGCCATCGGTGAACTCGCCAAGGAGGTGGTGTCCTCCTCGGACACCGGACTCCCTCTGGCCGGTCACACCACCGCCCTGCTGCCCAAGAACGTCCGCGAGTTCGGCAAGGACCTCAGCGTGGACAAGCGAGAGGTGCTGCTCTACCTGGCGCTGCGCGAAGCAGCCCGGATGCGCCTCTTCATCCACGCGCCCTGGCTGGAGCAGGACCTGTTCAATGCCGTGGGCCAGTACGCCGCCGGTATCCACATCGACATGGGTCGCATCGAAGAGGCTGCCAGCCAGATGGATCCCAATAATCCCGAGGCGATGAACGCCATCCTCGGTGAGGGACTCTTCCCTGAAGAGCGCACTCCCATGCAGGAGGCCGCGCTCAAGCGCATTGAGACCACGCTGGCACTCGTCGAGGGCTGGGTGGACGACGTCGTGACTCAGGCAGCCGAGCACCTCGAGTCTCTCTCTCGGTTGCGGGAGACGATGAACCGGCGTCGTGCCTCCGGTGGACCGGCCGAGGACACCTTCGCTGCTCTTGTCGGACTTGAGCTTCGTCCCCGCCGTCTTCGTGACGCGGCCGCTCTCTGGGCTCACCTGCGTGAGACCGAGGGGATGTCGGGCCGTGATGAAGTCTGGGGACACCCGGATGTTCAGCCAGACGAGCAGGACCTCGATGATCCGACTGGCTTCCAGCAGCGTCGCGCCGAGCGGCAGGAAGAGTCCGCCAAGATCGATGAGGAGCTGCAGAAGCTCCTTGATGGTGGATATGACGGAAAATCACCGCAGGGTTGACATCGTTTTCGTGCCTGCTCAGCCCGGATGAGATGATGAGTGACGATCATCATGACTGAGCCTTCACCGAAATCTAAGAAGCTGAGCCTGCGGAGGAGTCTGCAGGCAGTGGCGGGCACGTCAGCGCTCATTATCGGGCTGCTCAGTCTGCTGCTTCCCAGTCCTTATCTGGTGGAGACCCCCGGGCCGATCTTCAACACCATCGGTGAGATCGAGGATCAGGCCGTCATCTCGGTCACTGGGGAGCAGACCTACCCCACCGACGGTGAGCTGAATCTGACCACGGTCTACGTAGCCGGCGCTCCGACGTCGACGGTGCGGGTTCCCGAGGCGGTTCTGGGCTGGCTCAATCCACGCACCGATATGCAGCCCCATGAGCTGATCTACCCCTCAGGCACCACCGCGGAGCAGGTCCAGCAGCAGAACACCGCTGCGATGACCAGCTCACAGGACCTTGCAGTGGCCGCCGCGCTCAACGAGCTTGACATCGAGTACACCCAGGAGCTTTCGGTGATTGATTTCACCGAGGAAGCCGTCGAGGTGGGCACCGATGACCAGCTTGAGCCGGGGGACCGGGTCCTGGCCGCCGCGGGGAGTTCGATCACGGGTCTCGAAGGATTACGTGACGCAGTCAACACCGCAGCGGGCCAACCGGTAGCATTGACAGTGCTCCGGGACGGTGAGGAAATCGACTATGAGGTCCCCACCTACCAGGAGACCGACGGCGATTACTACGTGGGAATCATGCTTGAGAACCAGTTCTCCTTCCCCGTAGATGTCCAGATCCAGCTCGACGGCGTCGGCGGACCGAGCGCCGGACTGATGTTCACCCTCGGACTTGTCGATGAGATGACTGAGGGGTCCATGACCGGCGGAAAGAACTGGGCCGGAACTGGCACGGTGGACCCTGACGGAACCGTCGGGCCCATCGGTGGGATCGCCCAGAAAGTCATTGGGGCGCGATCCCAGGGCATCGAGAACTTCCTCGTGCCGAGCGCCAACTGTGCCGATCTCCAGGGCAGAGTGCCAGACGGATTGACAACCTATGCCGTGGACAACGTCTCGCAGGGACGCGAGATCGTCGAAGCGGTCCGCGATGCAGATGAAGACTTCCTCGCAGGACTTGAGTCCTGCGGAAGCTGAACTCCGGTTCAGCAGGGTCAGCACCTTGACCCGTGAGCAACACCAGCAGCACCAGCAGTGAAGAGTCCGAGCACACATATAGAGACGAGGGTTTATCCGTGAGTTTCTCTCAGGGATTCGGGTCCGCGAACCCCTTCGGCGGTGGCCTATTCGGCTCCGGTCCGGGCGGGGACGACGGCGACAACACCGGTGGTTCCGGATCTGACCGGCCTCCCAGGAGTTCAGGGCCACGACGCCCATCAGCACTTGTGCTGACGATCATCATCATCGCTGCCCTGATCGGTGCCTTCGTGGCGTCCTCGGGCTTCTACGCAGAAATCCTCTGGTTCAACCAGCTGGGCTACCAGGACGTGTTCTGGACAGAGCGCATTGCCCGCGGCGTCATCTTCCTCGTCGCCTTCGTGCTCATGGCCGGCCTCGTCTGGCTCAGCCTCTTCCTCGCGTTCCGCAACCGTCCACTGACGGTGCAGAGCCAGATGAACGAGTCGGTGATCCGCTACCAGCGCACGCTGAACTCGATGCGTCGCCTGTTTATGATCGGACTTCCCGCGCTGATGGGCCTCTTCGCAGGCACTGCAGCTCAGGGCAGCTGGGAGAGCGTGCTGCTCTTCATCAATCAGCAGCCCTTCGGCATGACCGATCCCGAATTCGGAATGGACTTCGGCTTCTTCGTCTTCACCCTGCCCTTCCTCGGATTCCTCAACGGATTCCTGATCTCGGCGGTATTGGTTGCAGGCATCGCCGGCATCCTCACGCACTACCTCTTCGGCGGTATCCGGATCGAGGCCAGCGGAAAGTTCGTGGTCGAGAAGGCCGCCCGCTGGCACATCGCCGTCACCGCCGCCCTCTTCCTTCTGCTGCAGGCGTTCAACTGGTGGCTCGATCGCTACGCCACCTTGCAGAACCAGAGCGGCAACTGGGCCGGCGCGCTCTACACCGACGTCAACGCGGTCATCCCGGCGCAGGCGATCCTGGCAGCAGCGGCCGTGCTGGTCGCCATCGTCTTCATCGTCACCGCAGTGACCGGACGCTGGCGCTTCTCCATCATCGGTTCAGCCATGCTGCTGATCACCGCCATCATCGGTGGCGGTCTCTATCCCTTCCTCGTGCAGGAATACCAGGTCCAGCCTTCTGAGCGGACCCTGGAGACTCCCTATATCGAGCGCAATATGGAGCTGACCCGCTACGCCTATGGGCTCCAGGACATCGAGCAGGAAAGCTACGACGCCGACGCCTCGGCCACCGAGGGCGCCCTGGCGGAGGATGCTGCAAATACGCAGAACATCCGACTGCTGGACCCGAACCTGGTCTCCGCGGCATTCGGACAGTTCCAGCAGTTCCGCCAGTACTACTCCTTCCCGGAGACGCTGAGCTTCGACCGCTACGAGATCGACGGCGAACGTCGCGACACGGTGATCGCTGCCCGTGAGCTCAACGTTCCCACCGACGCCTCCTGGGTCAACCGGCACCTCATTTACACCCACGGCTACGGACTGGTAGCGGCCAACGCCAATACCGTCACACCTGAGGGTCGGCCCAGCTTCACCCTGGAAGGCATTCCTACCCGAGGCGATCTGGCCTCGGATGAGGATTACGAACCGCGCATCTACTTCGGTCAGAACTCGCCCGAATACTCAATCGTCGGCGCGCCTGAAGGTGCCGATCCACTCGAGCTCGACCGCCCAGCTTCGGCTGACTCCGAGACCGAGACCGTCTACACCTTCGACGGCAACGGCGGACCTGACGTTGGGGGACTCTTCAACCGGCTGGTCTACGCCATCCAGTTCCAGTCCCCGGAAATCTTGCTCTCCGGTGATATGACGGAGGAATCTCAGATCCTCTACCAGCGCGAACCGCGGGAACGTGTGCAGGAAGTCGCTCCGTTCCTCGAGGTCGACCAGAACACCTATCCAGCCATTGTTGATGGTCGAGTCAAGTGGATCGTCGAGGGTTACACCACCTCGAACAACTTCCCGTACTCCGACCAGCAGCAGCTGGAGCAGGCGACGACGGACGCTCTGACCCAGGGAGCTCCCACGCTCGCCGGTCAGGTCAACTACATCCGTAACTCGGTCAAAGCCACTGTGGATGCCTATGACGGCTCCGTGGAGCTCTACGCCTGGGACACGGAGGACCCGATCCTGCGAGCATGGCAGGAAGTGTTCCCCGAGGCCCTGCAGCCTTACGAGAACATGTCGGCCGAACTCATGGATCACGTGCGCTACCCCGAGGACATGTTCCGGGTGCAGCGTGAGCTGCTGGGCCGGTACCACGTGACCGACCCGGGCACCTTCTACGAGAACAACGACGCGTGGTCTGTGCCCTCAGACCCCACCGCAGAAGGCGAAGGCACCGAGACTCAGCCTCCGTATTACATGACCCTGCAGATGCCGGGCCAGGAAGAGCCTGCGTTCTCCCTGACCGGTACCTTCATCCCACAGATTGCCGAAGGAGCCCAGCAGCGCAACGTGCTCTACGGCTTCCTCGCAGCTGCTGGTGATGCCGGAACAGGCGAAGATGGCGTGAAGGCCGAGGATTACGGCCAGCTGCGCCTCCTGGAGCTGCCACGTGACACGGCAGTTCCGGGCCCGGGTCAGACCCAGGCGAACTTCGACTCCAACTCGCAGATCTCGCAGGAGCTGAACCTGCTTCGCCAGGGTGCCTCCGAGGTCATCAACGGCAATATGATCACCCTGCCTGCTGGCGACGGAATCCTGTATGTCCAGCCGGTCTACGTACAGTCCACCGGCACCGCAGCCGCCTACCCGGCACTGCGTAAGGTCCTGGTCGCCTACGGCGAGGAGGTCGGCTTCGCTGACACCCTCGACGAAGCACTCGACCAGGTCTTCGGCGGCGACTCCGGTGCTGCCGTGGCCGATGGTGCCGGTGTCCAGGGCGACGCCGTGGACTCCGAGCTCGATGTCCCCGAGGGTGAAGATCCTGCAGAGGACGGCTCCACCGAGGAAGAGGCCCCGGCAGAAGAAGAGGCCGCAACCGAGGACGAGTCAGCTGATGAGGCGACCGAGTCACCCGTGGCACCTAGCGGGCCGGCTCAGGAGCGTCTGACCGATGCGCTGGACCGCGCCGGTGAGGCTATCCAGGAATCGGATGCAGCGCTGACCGAGGGCGACTTCGCCGCCTACGGCGAGGCTCAGGAACGGCTGCAGCAGGCCATCGATGATGCCCTGCAGGCCGAGGCTGACCTGGAGGAGTAATCCTTCGGGCGGTCTACATGCCCACATTTCTTCCCCGCTCGGACCTTCTGGGTTCGGGCGGGGAAGTGGGTGTCATAGATCACCAGCCGCTGAGTTCATCTCGATTTTGCACAGTGGATATGTGTGCGTAGACTAATCAAGTCGCAACGCGGGGTGGAGCAGTTCGGTAGCTCGCCGGGCTCATAACCCGGAGGTCGCAAGTTCAAATCTTGCCCCCGCAACGAGATGAGGCCCCTGACCTGGGGAACACCAGGTCAGGGGCCTTTTTGCTTGCCTGGAGGACTTTTACCCGGGTAAGCGGCAGGTGCGTGTGTATAGCTCGGAGTGTCAGGGTCTTACGGCCCAACGGGACGGGCCGATGGCCCTTCCTCCATGGTCGCGGTGGTCCGAGAACGTTGCTATGCAAGTGGACGCCATTCAGCCCAGATTCAGCGCGGTCTGGAAGACTGACTGGACACTTGAGCGAGAGGACAGGCATGCGAGTGCTCGTGGTCGACGACGAGCGGCGCCTAGCGTCGTCGCTGCGGGTCGGGCTGGAGGCCGAGGGGTTCGCCGTGGACGTGGCCCACGACGGTACCGACGGTCTATGGCTGGCGCGGGAGCACCCCTATGACGCGATCGTGCTTGACCTTATGCTGCCCGGGATCAACGGCTATAAGGTTTGCGAGACTCTGCGCGGCGAACGGAACTGGACGCCAGTGCTGATGCTGACCGCCAAGGACGGTGAGTGGGACCAGGTCGAGGGTCTCGACACGGGGGCTGATGACTACCTCACGAAGCCTTTCTCCTTCCCGGTGCTGCTTGCCCGGCTGCGTGCGGTCGCGCGTCGTGGCGCCAGGGAGCGGCCCACGCTCCTTGAGGCCGGCGACCTTCGGCTGGACCCGGCGGCCCGCCGAGTCTGGCGTGGCGAGGATGAGATCGACCTGACCAGCCGGGAGTTCTCGTTGCTGGCCTTCCTGATGCGTCACGTCGGTGACGTGGTGACCAAGTTGCAGGTCCTGGACGCGGTCTGGGACGTCGACTTCGAGGGCGACCCCAACATCGTAGAGGTCTACGTGCGCCACCTGCGCAATAAGATCGACCGCCCCTACGGCCGCGAGGCGATCCAGACAGTCCGCGGCGCGGGTTACCGGCTGAGCAGCAACGGTGGTTAGCCGCTTCACCTCGGTGCGCGTGCGGACGACCACCGCGGCCGTCGCCGTCGTCGCGGCAGCCCTGGTGCTCGGGAGTGTGGTCCTGGTGCTGCTGCTGCGGGCCTCGCTGCTCGATGGGCTGGAGGCGAGTGCCGAGCAGCGCGCGTCATCGATCGCCGAGGAGCTTGAGGACGGCCGCACCCCGACCGGCGTCGAGGATACCGACGTCGAGCCTGAGGATGACCCCGAGGAGGAGCCCGAGGACGAGGTCTGGCAGGTCATCGGCCCCGATGGGCAGGTGAAGGTGTCCTCGCAGCTGCTTGTGGAGGTGCTGCCGGTGGACAACGTCGCGAGCTTCGCGCTCTCCGGTGCCGAGAGCGCCTACCTGGTCGAGACAGAAGACGCGGAGGATGGCTCGGTCATCGCTGTCGCGGTCAGCCGTGAGGAGGTCGATGACTCGGTCGGCGCGCTGGTGCCGCTGCTCCTCATCGGCCTGCCCGTGCTGCTGCTCGTTGTCGGCGGCACAACCTGGCTGATGACCGGGCGCGCGCTGGCCCCGGTGGATAGGATCCGCGCCGAGGTCGACGGCATCACCAGCGATCGTCTGGAGCGCCGCGTACCCGAGCCCGGCAGTCGCGACGAGGTGCAGCGGCTGGCCGAGACGATGAACCGCATGCTCGAGCGCCTCCAGCACGCGCGTGAGCGGCAGCAGCAGTTCGTCGCCGACGCATCTCACGAGCTGCGTTCCCCGCTGGCGAGCATTCGACAGACCGCCGAGGTCGCGCGAGCCCACCCCGGGGCGCTGGGCGAGGGTGAGCTGAGTGAAGCGGTTCTCGAGGAGTCAGCCCGCATGGAGCGCCTCGTCGGACAGCTGCTGATGCTGACCCGAGTCGATGAGGGTGCGCTGGTAGCGACGCCCCGAGACGTCGACGTCGACGACCTCGCGCTCACCGAGGGCACCCGCGTTCGCCGCTCCGGCCTGCGTGTCGACACACAGGCCGTGGCGCCGGGTCGGGTCCGCGGAGACCCCAACGCGCTCGCGCAGGTCGCACGCAACCTCGTCGACAATGCTGTTCGTCACGCCGAGGACCAGATCGCACTGACGGTGCGGGAGCGTGATCGGACGGTGGAGTTGGTCGTCGAGGACGACGGGCACGGTGTTGCCCCCGATGACCGCGAGCGTATCTTCGAGCGCTTCGTGCGGCTCGACGAGGCGCGCGGCCGCGATGCCGGAGGCAGCGGGCTCGGGCTCGCCATCGTCGCCGAAATCGTGCGCGCCCACGGCGGCACGGTCACGGTAAGCGACGGACGGCTCGGCGGCGCGGCGTTCACCGTCGTGCTGCCGGCAGGCTGAACCCACCTTCAGGAGCGTTCAGCTGGGCTTCAGCGGAGGTGTCGCATGCTGGTGGAACACAGACCACGACACCGAAAAGAGGCACACCATGAGCAACCTCCGCAGCAAGCGAATCCTTATCCCCGCCGTCGCCGCCATCACCGTGACGGCGGTCGGAGCCGGCGCCTGGACCGCCATCGCACAGACCGACGATGTGCGTGGCTCTGAGCGAGACCAGGTCGTGGCCGCCGTGGCCGACGCTGTCACCGACGGCCAGGTCACCGACGTCGAGGCCAGCGACGACCCAGGAGAGGCCTACGACGTCGAGGTCCGTATGCCTGACGGCAGCGAAGTTGACCTCGCTCTAGACCAGGACCTCGCCGTAGTCTCCCGCGAGGACGACGCCCGCGATGAGCGTGACGACGCTGACGACGACCGCGTGATGGCCGCCGGCGACCGTGAGCGCGCCGAGCAGGCTGCGCTCGAGGCTGTGGGCAGCGGCACTGTGACTGACGTCGAGGCCAGCGACGACCGTGGTGTCACCTACGAGGTCGAGGTCGTCGACGCTGACGGCTTGGAGCGGCACGTTGACCTCGACCAGAACTTCGCCGTCGTCTCTCTCAAGGATGATGACCGGGACGAACGTGACGACGCCTACGACCGCGACGACCGTGTGTTGGACGCCGGCGATCGTGAACGCGCCGAGCAGGCAGCGCTGGAGGCTGTGGACAGCGGCACCGTGACCGATGTCGAGGCCAGCGACGACAAGGGCGTGACCTACGAGGTCGAGGTCGTCGACACTGACGGCGTGGAATGGCACGTCGACCTCGACGACGCCTTCGACGTCTTGGACCAGCGACAGGACCGCTGACCGACCACGTGAGTGAGCTCCCCAGTACTTCGGTACTGGGGAGCTTTCTGGTGTGGCCTGGGCTCGATTCAGTAAGTGGAGTTGCGGTCCGCCCAGAGATTGATGCCCTCACCGGTGAGTTGGTTCCAGCACGACATCTGAGATTGGAACGAGGAGCACGCGAAGAACGCGTTCGACGCTGTCTGACCGTATCCGAGCGGAGGCTGAGCTGCGGGCGACACCGGGTTATCGCAGTCAGGCTCGGCGGCACCGGCTACCTCGATGGCGTAGGTGACGCCTGAGGTGCATCCCTCAGGGGCAGCGAAGGAGTGTTGCAGAACTGTACAGCGCAGACTCGTGGAGAGCTCACAGAGTACGTTGCCGTCCGGGGAGGCGAAGGATGTCAGCTGCTGTCCCTGAGCTGGGAACGACACCTGGATCCAACTGGTCCCCATCGCTTCGATGCTTGGGCGCAGCGGAGCTGCTGTCTCGGTTCCGGAATCCAGAAGCCCCACGTAGATAGCAGCTGCGTGGGTATTGCCACAGCTCTCCTGCAGCCCGATCAGCGTCTCTTGCGCCAGGGTTCCATCGGCAGCATCGACTGCCTCGCCCTCCTGGGCCGCGGCAGCGAACTCAGCGAAGACCTCGAGATCTTCTGCGGGGGAGTCGCAACTGCTTGCTCCTGGAAGTGCCTCCAGCGAGGCGCGCAGCTCATCTGCCGTGGCGGGCGCCTCAGAGGCCTCGGCCTCCCCTTCGGATCCTCCGGAATTCGACTCTGCAGACTCGGTGCCCTGCTGCGTGGGCTGCTCAGCCGACTCAGCGTCAGCACCAGCCCCAGCGTCATCACCAGCCTCAGCCCCGTTCGCAGGTGCCTCCGCCATGGACTGATCGGCTGAGTCGCCGGAGCCGCCCAGCAGATTCACCGCGAGAGCGACCGCCGCGATCAAGACGAGCACGGGAAGCAGGACGGTCAGCAGGAGCTTTCTCGGCCGCGAGCGTCCGCGCGGAGAACCCTCTGGCTCAGTCTCAACAGCAGAGGTGCTGCTCCAGGTGTGGTCCTGATTCTGCGCGGTGGGGGCCGAGCGAACCGGCCGGTTGGGAGAACTGGGCTGCGAGCGTGGCCCCGAGTAGAAGGCCCCGGACGGAGGCGTCGTCGTCGGTGCTTGGGGTGCCACAGCTTCTGGTGTCGCCGCCCGTGGTGCGGCTGACCGTGGTGCGGAAGTGCTTGAACTTGCCGGCGTGGCAGCCGACGGCGCGCGCCGCGCCGCGCGACCATAGGCCCGCCTGGCCAGCGCCGCATCGATCTCCGGATCCCCGAGTGATCCGAGGGCCGTAAGCAGCTCGGTGTACGCCGCAGGGTTCCCGGCGATGGCAGCGCGGTGCTGAGGATAGTTCTCGGCGATCCAATGCAGCGTGTCCCAGTCCGTGCTGGGATCCGCTGCCATGGCGCCGAGTTCGTCATAGATCGAAGGCATGCGTTCCTTTATGGATCCAGAGCACCCTCAGATCAGCGACCTGCGGTGACGAGCAAATATACGATTCGACGGAAGTTTACTCCCAGCGCGCCCGGGGCGTTGTCAGTTCTGCAACTGGTAACTCGCCCTTGCCACAAAGAAGCCGTTGCCGGTCTCGGTGTTCCAGCACTCGAATCCGCTCTCTGAGGACACACAGGCGAAGCGGCCGTTGGTAGCGGCCTGTCCGTACTGCAGCGTCGCTGATTCGGCCCCGGGGGCCGTGCCGCATCCGATCTCCGGTTCCCCCTCGGCCACGGAGAACTGCGCGGCGCCCTCACAGTCTTCCGGGGTATCGAAGCTGTAGTCCACGATGCTGCACTCCAGGGAGTTCTCATCCATGGCGCAGTTGATGTTTCCAGAGGGTGCGGTGAATGAGGGGATGTCCTCAGCACCATCTGGTGCCGGGCGTACCGCGTCCTCACCCTCAGCATTCTCGTCTTCGGTGGTGGCCTCCGGGGAGGCCTCCGCCTCGGCACCCGGATCCTCGGCCTCAGCCGGGTCCTCCTGCACCTGTTCCTGCGACACCTCATCGGCGTTCTCTTCGGTGTCGCTGCTGAAGACGCCGCCGAAGATCAGGAAGTAGGCCGCGACCACGGCAGCCACGGCGAGCAGGATGATCAGGAAGACGATCGCGCAGGTGCCACCGCTTTTACGGCGAGGTTCCTCTTCGCGCTCATAGGGGTACGACGCCGGCTGCGCAGGGGCCTGCCAGGGTGCGGCTCCTGCCGGCGGAGCGGAGGGGTAATACCCAGCGCGTGGCTGGGCATAGTCATCCTCGTATCCACCAGGGGGGTTCACTGGAACAGCCGCGGTCTGTGGTGCATAGTCCTCGGGCCGGTCCTGGCGGACCGCAGAGAACTGTTCCTCGCCGGTATCCGAGGCTTGGTCTGCAGCGGGCAGCATGCTGGTGGCCTGGTCATCGACGCTCTGGCCGTGACCAGCCGCGGAACGGCGCGCGAGGGCAGCGTCCACGGCCGGATCGTCCAAGCCCGCCAGCCACTGCAGCAGCTCGGGGTAGGTATTGGGATTCTCAGCGATCAAGGGCCGCAGTTCAGGGTGGTCGCCGGCGAGCATGTGCAGCTGGACCTGAGGCGTATTCGGATCAGCGGCTCGCGCGGCTGGCCCAGTCGAATTCTGCCCGTGGTGTGGTCCGTCAGTCATCGTCGCTCCTGTGTAGGGGTCCTGGCGCCGTGCCGCTGCGAGAACAGCACTTCTGAGCCATCATGCCTGACCACGGCGCAGTTTTCAGGTTAGCTGCGGGTTCTGGCTGCAGCGATGTCGACGAAATACTGGTGCAGCCGGTGATCCGGGGTCAGCTCCGGGTGGAAACTTGCGGCCACTACGCGCCCTTGGCGCACCGCCACCGGACGGTCTTGGAAGGAGGCGATCACCTCTACCCCGTCTCCGGTGGATTCGATGATCGGAGCCCGAATGAAGACAGCTTCCAGGGGGCTCGGGTCGGTCCCCGGAAGTCCTTCGACATCGAGTCCTGCAGTGAATGAATCGAGCTGGCTGCCGTAGCCATTTCGGCGTACGACCACATCCAGGCCTCCGATCCGCTCGAAACCGGTGAGTGCCTCGGCGTCGAGGATCTGATCGGCCATCAGGATCATTCCGGCGCAGGTGCCAAACATTGCCATGCCCTCGGCGTGGTGAGCTCGGATGGATTCCATGAGCTTCACCGGAGCGGCCAGCCGGGCCATGGTGGTGGACTCACCTCCGGGCACGATCAGTCCGTCGAGTCCCTCCAGTTCAGAGGGTCGGCGCACTGTGGAGACTTCTGCCCCGGCGGAGCGCAGGGCGCGGGCATGTTCAGCCACCGCGCCCTGCAGCGCCAGGACCCCGATACGGGGTGCGCTCACCAGCCGCGCTCGGCCAGGCGGTGAGGTGCGGGAAGATCTGCCACGTTGATGCCCACCATTGCTTCGCCCAGGCCCTTGGAGGCCTCGGCGACCACTGCTGGGTCGTCGTAATAGGTCGTGGCCTTGACGATCGCGGCGGCGCGCTCGGCGGGGTTGCCGGACTTGAAGATGCCCGATCCCACGAAGACGCCGTCAGCGCCCATCTGCATCATCATGGCTGCGTCGGCGGGAGTTGCGACTCCGCCGGCCACGAAGAGGACCACGGGAAGGCGTCCTTCGCGGGCGATCTGCTTGACCAGCGCGTAGGGGGCCTGGAGCTCCTTGGCTGCGAGGTAAAGCTCATCCTCGGCCAGTGAGGTCAACCGAGCGATCTCCGCGTTGATCGTGCGGATGTGCTTCATGGCTTCGGAGACATCTCCGGTGCCGGCCTCTCCCTTGGAGCGGATCATCGAAGCGCCTTCGGTGATCCGGCGCAGGGCTTCACCGAGGTTGGTGGCGCCGCAGACGAAGGGGACCTTGAACTTGGACTTGTCGATGTGGTGGATGTAGTCCGCAGGGGAGAGGACCTCAGACTCATCGATGTAGTCGACCTTGAGGTGTTCCAGGATCTGGGCTTCGACGAAGTGCCCGATGCGAGCCTTGGCCATGACCGGGATTGAGACCTCGTCGATGATGCCTGTGATCAGGTCCGGATCTGACATCCGAGCAACGCCACCGGTGGCGCGGATATCGGCAGGTACGCGCTCGAGGGCCATGACGGCGACGGCGCCGGCGTCCTCGGCGATGCGCGCCTGTTCCCGGGTGACCACGTCCATGATCACGCCGCCCTTGAGCATCTGGGCGAGCCCAGTGTTCACGGCGGTGGCGCCGGCAGTCTCAGTGGCGTTCGTGGTGGCCTCAGTGGTCACGGATATCTCCTGAAGTGTTGGGAGCTGCGGTAAAAAACGGTGCGCGATGACAAATGGGGAGTGAACATCACGTTCACTCCCCATTGTTTCATCACTTCGCCTGGCGCGCGCATCCAACGTCACACTGCGCCTGCAGCGGAATCGCAGGCGACTGGCGGTGTGTCTCTAGGCGGCTGTCGCGGTGCCCACGGGCTAGCCGCGTTCGCGCTCGCCCGTCTCGAGCTGAGAGAAGTCCTGCTCATTGACTCCCTCGTCAAAACCGTTGGCGCCGGTGTCGCTGCTTCCTGCACCAAGTGCGCCCCGTGAAGAGGTGCCGCTCTTGAGCGCTGCAAGCCGCGCTTCGACTTCGGTCTGCTCGCCGAGATCCTCGAGGGACTCGAACTGAGCGTCGAGGGAGGAGGCCGTGAGTTCATTCTGTCCGCGCACTCGTGCTTCTTCGCGGCGGATCTTCTCCTCGAAGCGCCCCACCTCGGAGGTTGGGTCCATGACGTCGATAGACTTCACGGCGTCGTGGACCTGGGACTGGGCGTGGGCTGCGCGGGAGCGAGCGATCAGCTCGTCGCGCTTGGACACCAGCTGCTGCCGCTTGGTCTTCATCTGCTCAAGACCGGTCTTGAGCCGGTCTACGATCTCGCGCTGCGAGGAGATCGTGGGCTCGGCAGACTTCGCGGAGGACTCAGCCTCCATCTGACGCTGGATGGCAACCTTGGCCAGATTGTCGAACTTCTGCGCGTTCTCATCGTTGCCATCGGTGCGGAACTCATCAGCCTTGCGTGATGCGGCGAGTGCCTTCTGGCCCCAGGAACGCGAGTTCTCGAGATCTTCGTTGTAGTCGTCTTCCATCATGCGCAGATTGCCGATGGTCTGGGCAATGGCCTCTTCGGCCTCTGCGATGTTGTTCGTGAAGTCTCGGACCATCTGGTCGAGCATCTTCTCCGGGTCCTCGGAGCGATCCAGCATTGCGTTGACGTTCGCGCGTACTAGCTGGGACATGCGCCCCAAAATGGACTGTTTGCTCACGGTGCTCACCTTTCCTTTGGCATCACTGTCTATCGACTGCTCGCGGTTCCGATACTAGTCACCGGTCCTGGTCACGGCCATGACAGGCTCACAATTGATCTTGTCGAGAAATTTACGTGCAGGTCTAGAACATCCGACGACGACGACCAAACCCGCCCATGCCTCCGAGCGGACCGCCGCCGAATCCGCCCATGCCGCCTCCCGGTCTTCCGTAGCCGCCGCCATAGCCACCGGGCACGCCGAACCCACCGAAACCGCCGCCAGCACTGCCGCCTCCGCCGGACAGGGCATCTTCCGCAGACTCCTGGCGGGCGATCTGCGCAGCCTGGACCCCCAGGGTCTTCGCCTGGGTGGCAAGTTCCAGCGCCTTGGCTGGCTGGTCATCACCAAGTGCCTCCGCCTCAGCGAGGCTCCGCTCGGCTTCGGCCATGCGGGTGCGCGAGGTGGCGCCTCCCCGCTTGGCGCGCAGATAGTCCCGGGATGACTGCACCTGGTGCCTGGCAGTGAGGATTTCGGTCTGCAGGACCTCACGAGCACGTCGGTCGCGGGCCTGTTGATCGCGGACCGCGTTGAGCGGCTCGTCGAGCTCCCGATGCGCAATCTCCAGGGAGTTCAAGAGGGCGAGGGGATTGATCTTCTCGCCCGAGTCGAGTTCGCGGCGCACCTGGGCCACTGCTGAGGCAGCTGCGGCGACAGGTCCGGCCAGATCCCTGGATTGGCCAGCTTCCATCGTGGCGCGGGCCTGGGCGATGTCCTGTTCGGTCTGATCCAACCCGATGCCGAGGTTCTGCTCGGCGCTGCGCAGCCGGAGCTGAGTCTCTTCCAGGGAGTCGATGAGCTTGCCCGCCTCACCGGCTGCGGTCTCTCCAGCGTGGATGGCGACCACTGCGTCTGATGCCTGCGAACCCGTGATCGCCGCATCGGCGGTGTTCGCCGAGTCAGCTGACGTCTGGATGCTGTGGGCCGAGTGGCTGAGCCCCTCCACGAGGGAGGTCAGCGCCTCGTCGTCGTATTTGGAGGCGAGATCGGGCAGGCGCTTCTCCGCCTCGGACCGCCGCTGCCGCAGCTCTTCGATGCGGGCGCGCAGCTGATCCAGCGCTGGGCGCGGGTCCAGTTCCAGGCTGCGCAGCGATTCGAAGTCCTGCCGGTGCGACTCCAACGTCTCATTGACCCGCTGACAGTTCGCGATCACCTTCCCGAGCAGCTCGCGGGCCTCGTCCTCGGACTCCGGCGGATCACGGTCTACCTGGTGCTGCATCCGGAAGGACTCCTGGAGGTGTTCCCGCGCTTCCTCCACATCACGCTGAAACGGTGCCACTTGTTCTTCGCCGTAGGCGGCACTGGCGAACAGGATCTCCTGTTCAGAGGAGTTCACGGCGTTGTCCGCTGCGATCAGCAGAGAGCCAGCTTCGCGGCGAAGGTCCTCGAGACTCATCTTGGCCAGACGTGCCTGTTCGGCCGAAACCTGAGAATTCCCACGCTGACCGGTAAGGGCTTGCTGACCGCCAGGTCTTTGGAGGAGGCGGTTCTGCTTTTTGCCGCCGGAGAGCCAGACCGCACCGAGACCTATCAGTCCGAGGACGACAGCGCCGATGAGGAGAGGCCCGATGACGAGAGCCCCGACCGTGATGGGTGGGTTGAGTAGTACGTCGCGGAGCATGGGCCGAGTCTATAAGTGCCCCCTGGACTCGTCTATCAGCTTCTAGCGGAGCCGATCTCGTCTACTGGAATCGTTCAGGAGACGTCCAGGAGGCTATCGTCATCGGTACAGGATGAGCGCAGACAATAGCAGTCAAGTCCGCAGGGAAGTCCCCGATGATTGGTCTGACTCCCGCACTATTGCTCCGCAAGACCGCAAAGGTAGGTTCCACCATGAGTTCAGATCCACACGACACCCCGCGACGCGACGAGACCACTCCGCCGGAGGATGCGACCCAGCGGATCGACCCCGTACCGGCACAGCCGGACGCCCCCGCGGAACCGCCAGCGCCGAACTCCCCGGTGGAGACCTATTCTGCAGGTTGGCCCGCGGAACACCGCGCCGACGCCGGTCACAGCGGATACGACCAGCAGCAGTACAACCAAGGGCAGCACCCCGAAGGCCAGTACAACCAGGGCCAGTACGACCAGCCTCATTTCGCGCCGGGCCAGCACAACCAGGCCCAGCACAATCAAGGCCCGTACGAGCAGGGTCACTACGGCCAGGGCCAGTACTCACAGGACCCGTACTCACAGGGTCAGTACTCACAGGGTCACTACGACCAGGTTCACCAGGGTCAAGATTCAGCGTTCGGCCCTTACGCCTATACGGATCAGGGACACGGCGGGATGCATCCTTCGCAGCGGCAGGACCGGCCCAAGCGCACCGTCGGCGTAGGCGGACTGGCGCTCGCCGTCGTCCTTGCCGGCCTGCTGGGCGGTGGAGTGGTGGCAGGGACCTCTGCCGTCCTCGATGAGACCGGTGGGATCACGACCTCACAGACGGAGGGGATCGAGATCAACAATCCCGAGTCCGCCACTGTTGTCACGGCCGCCGCAGCCAAAGCCTCCCCTTCTGTTGTCACCCTTGCTGTCAGTGAAGGTGGTCAGGGCGGATCCGGTTCCGGCATCATCCTGGATGATCAGGGACACGTGCTGACCAATACCCACGTGGTGACCCTCGGTGGTGCCGCCGCGAACCCTGAGATTCAGGTCCGCATGAGTGATGGCTCCGTCACTAACGCGACCGTCGTGGGCACAGATCCGCTCAGTGACCTGGCAGTCATCCAGCTCGAGAACACCGAAGGCATTCAGCCCGCGGAGCTCGGATCCTCCGGGGAGCTCAACGTGGGGGACCAGACCATCGCGATCGGCGCTCCGTTGGGACTTGCCGACACCGTGACCGACGGTATCGTCTCCACGCTGAACCGGACCATCTCCGTCGCCTCCTCCGCCGTGGCCGAGGACGAAGCAGACACCCCGGATGCCCCTGACGTGCCCGAGGATGCTGAGGGCGGCGAAGGCTTCGAGTTCTACTTCCCGGATATGGAAGGTTCACCGACTCAGGGTTCCATCCACCTCAACGTCATCCAGACCGATGCCGCGATCAACCGCGGCAACTCCGGTGGTGCCCTCGTCGACGACGAGGGTCGAGTGATCGGCGTGAACGTCGCCATCGCGTCCTCCGGCGGGTCCGCAGAGACCGATGCCGGCTCGATCGGCGTCGGATTCGCGGTCCCGATCGACTACGCCAAGCGGGTGGCGGATGAACTCATCGCCAATGGTGAGGTCTCGCATGGGCTGCTCGGAGTGACGGTGGCCGCTGCGGGCTCGCAGGACAGTGTCGAACAGGCTGATCCCTCCGAATCCGGCCAGGTTCCGAGCATGCCCGGTTTCAGCGTCGGCGCCCTGATCGATGAAGTCCCGGCCGGCTCACCCGCTGAGGAGGGTGGCCTGCAGACCGGGGACATCATCACGGCAGTGGATGATCGTCGGATCGAGGACTCGATCTCGCTCACGGCGACGATCCGCGAATACGCCGAAGGGGAGACCTTGTCGATCACCTACCAGCGCAACGGTGAGGAAGCCGAGACCGAGGTGACACTTGGCACCATCTGAGTCGCCCCTGCGCACGCCGGCGGAGCTGACTCGAGAGCACGGAATCACCCGAGTCCTCGCTTTCGGAGCCCATCCCGATGACATCGACTTCGGAGCGGCGGGTGCCATTGCGGCCCTGACCGCCGCCGGGGTCGAGGTCACGGTATGCCTTCTCACCGCAGGTGACGCGGGAGGATTCGAGTTGGGCCGGGACTCCGAAGAGATGGCCCGACGGCGAGAGGCCGAACAGCGCGAAGCCTCCGCGCTGCTGGGCGTGCATGAGGTCATTGTGCTCGACGAGCGCGACGGCTTCGTGAAGCCCACTGACGAACTGGTCGGCAAGATCGTGCGAGTGATGCGCCAGATCAGACCAGAGGTGGTCATCTCACCCCACCCCGAGCGGGCTTGGGACAGGCTGCAGAAGTCACACCCCGACCATATGGCCTGCGGCGAAGCAGTGGTCCGTGCCGCATACCCCTATGTGGAGAACCCCTTTGCCTATCCGGAGCTGCTCGAGGAGGGGCTTGAGGCGTTCAAGATCAGGCACCTGCTGCTCACCACAGCCCCGCAGCAACAGGTCAACCTCCGGCTGGACGTGACCGGCTACGAGGCAGCGAAGATGGCCGCGCTGCGTCAGCACTTCAGCCAGCACCCCGATGCCGCGCGGATGGAGAACTTCGTGCTGGACCAGATGCGCGGCATCCATGCTTCAGGGGGATACGCCGAGGAGTTCCACTGGGTCACTGTCAACGCGCCGGACACCATCAGCGGATTCTGATCCTGAACCTCGGGCCCGTCACCGCGCCCGATTCGTGAACGATCTCGGCGGAGGTGCGCGTCAGACCGGAGAGACGAGGACGCCGTCCTCGTCGGACCACAGTGTCGCCCCAGGAACAAAGGTCACCCCGCCGAACTGAACCGGAATGTCGATCTGCCCAAGGCCATCCTTGACCGATTTTCGGGGATTCGATCCCAGTGCGCGCACGCCGATGTCCATCTGAGCCAGGTCTACGCGGTCGCGCACCACGCCGTTGATGACGACGCCGGACCAGCCGTTATTGATTGCTGCGGTCGCCATCAGGTCACCCATCAGCGCTGACTCGAGGGATCCCGCGCCGTCGACCACGAGGACGCCACCTTTGCCAGGTGAGTTCAGCAGCTCTTTGACGAGCCCGTTATCGCGGAAGCAGCTGATGGTCCGGAGCGGGCCGGTGAACCGTGCCTTGCCTCCGAGGTTGAGCAGCTGCAAAGAGAGCGACTGCAGGGACTCGTCGGCGTCGTAGAGGTCACAGGTGGTGAAATCGGTGTCCAAAGCAGCTCCTGTTCGAGGGTCTTGCGTGATCAGTTGCCTTCTTCATCATCTGAGGACCCGCCATACTGCGGGCCATCGGTGACACTTTCGCGCAGCTCGATCTCGGCCACGGTCTCACCGGTGGGGCGCTCGCCTCCGCGGATCTCCTCAACGGTGATCTGCATGGCCCGGTACGGCTCGATGCTGCTCAGCGTGACGACCTCTTCCTCCAGGTCCTCGGCGGTGAAGTTCCCCAGCGAGCTCGGCTGGCCGGCGTTCTGCGGCATGAGCCAGAGCTGATAGGTGTTCTCGCCCTCAAGGTCACCGACGGCAGAGAAGTCGACGTAGCCCACATCTTCGGCCGTGGAGATGACCGCCCGGGCGGTGCCTCCCTGGGTGAGCTCGATGTCCTCGACCACCCGTGCCTCGGGGTCACCATCCGCTGTGGATTCGATGTCCTGGCCGGAGGCGAATCCCCAGATCAGCAGCACCGCGGCAAGGGCGACGATTGCCAGTCCGGTGAGGATCATCCAGCGTTTGACGAAGGGTTCGCGTTTGGGCGCCTCTTCGGTATGGCTGGAGATGGACTCCACCATCCCCATGCCGACCTCCTGGTCCGAGAGGTTGTGCAGCACGTCGTCGAGCAGGTGGCTGGGCGGGACCACCGGGTGCGCCGTGAAGATCTCGGCAAGGGTGCGTCGCGCGGCAAGCACCCGAGTGTCCCAGGCACGGGAAGTGGATTCATCGGCGGTGAGCGCCGCCTCGTCGAGCAGAGCCCGTTCGCGGTTGTCGATGGCATCGAGGGCGTGGATCTCAGCCAGTTCGACCAGCAGCCCGTGCTCCACGTCTGAGCCGATATCTTCGGTGAAGTTTCGGTTCACTGCCCCGGAACGCTCGACGTCTTTCTTGGTGACGGCGGCGCGCAGGATCGGATCCAGCTCCGCCTCGCGAGTCGTGCGCTGGGCATGCATGCGGGTCATGCCATCGCGGAGGCGGGATTTCACGGCAGGAACAGCAGCACCGACAGCCTCAGCCACCTGCTGGTGCGTCCCTCCGGCAAGGTAGCTCAGCGCCAGAGCCTGGCTCTGCGAGTCAGAGAGCGAACTGATGTCATCGATGATCTCTTCAGGGAGACCGGCGACGCCGCCTCCCTCTTCCTGCGGGACCGCGGAGAGATTGATCGGGGTGGCGACACCCTCGCGGAAGCGTTCCACAATGATTCGGTGGGCCAGCGGGATCAGCCACTCCAGCACGAGCTCATACTCGGTGGGCCGGTAGGCTCCTGCGGGGTCGAGCGCTTCGGCCGCGTGCTCGTCGGTGAGCAGCTCCGAGGCCCGCGACTGCAGACGCAGGTCCTGGGCCCGTTCCTCAGCCTGATCCCAGAGCTGGTGGTAGACCGCCAGGGTGGACTCCTGTGCGCCTTCCACATCGGCATGCATCAGCAGGGCAAGGCCGTAGACCACATCGGAGGTGGCCTCGTAGAAGGTGGCGAAGGAGGGCTGGTCGCCACGGGCGGAACCTGCAAGCAGCTCGCTGAGCGTGGGATCGCTCAGCGGTTCCTCGGACTCCTCGAAGCCCTGGTCCTGCTGGGTCTCGTAGAAGTCCCGTTCGCTGTCCTGGGTGTCCGCATCATCTGCGGTCGACTCAAATTCCGAGCCTTCCGGGTACTGGGCATCATCCTCCGAATAATGACCCTCGGGCAGGTCCTGAGGGCGGTCCGATGCAGAGCGGTCAGAGGCGGTGTCCATGGTTCGTGAGTGTAGTCATTGGCGGCTGGTCCCAGCGCCACCAACACCCTCCCGACACTCAGAGAGCTCCGGCGAATCCCTCCTGACGCCAGGCCTCGTAGATGGCGATGGAGACAGAGTTGGCGAGATTCAGCGATCGGCGCGAGGGAAGCATCGGAATTCGAACGCGCTCGGTGATCCGTGGATCATTCTTGACCGTGTCATCCAGACCTGTGGATTCGCGTCCGAAGAGCAGCACATCGCCACCGCGATAGGTCACGGATGTATGCGAGACCGTGCCGTCTCCGGTGAAGGCGAAGATGCGCTCCGGAGCGAGTGCGGCGTAGGCGGCGTCGAGGCTCGGGTGAACTGTCATGACGGCGAGATCGTGGTAATCCAGGCCCGCCCGGCGCAGCTTGGCGTCGGCGAAGTCGAAGCCCAGGGGTTCGGCGAGGTGCAGTTCGATACCGGTGACCGCAGCCAGTCTGATCAGGTTGCCGGTATTGCCAGGGATCTCAGGCTGGTCCACCAGCACACGAATGGGGTTCTTCACCCGCGTCATCCTACCGGCGGCAAGGTCCTGCCAGCATGGCAGCGCTCAGTCGTTCGGGTGCTGGAGCTGGGCGCGCAGCGCCGCAAGCAGGTGCCGGTCGATGACATTGGCTTGGGGCGAGGCAGCCAGCTGTTCACGGATGCTGCGGAACGCGCGAGCAGCAGCCAGCGGTGATCGCCCAGCGCCGCTCCCACGGGACTCCACCACCGGACTCTGCAGGTTCCCGTCGGGGGATTGCAGGATCACCTGCTGGCCCACGCTGAGCGTCGTCTCACGGCCGGTCTCACGCATCGCCGCCTCGAGCAGGACTCGTAGCGCCCGGGACTGCGCGGCAAGATCCGGAAGCGCGAGCGTGCGACCAGCGGCGCGCAGGTACCGACCGTCCCAGGATGCTGCTGCGGCAGGCACCTCCAGCGAGGAGACCAGCACCAGGGTGTCGCCGCAGACCAAGACGTGCTCAGCCGCGGGACCGCGCGGAGTTCGGGTCTGCCCGCGACGGTCTCGCTCCGCCGGTTCCAGAGCGATTGAATTGAACAACCGAGCGGTCGGGAGATCCGCCAGGACATGCTTCTCCAACAGGCCGGCCATATGTTGGGCTCGGCGCAGATTGCGGCCACCGCCGAAGAGTCCGCGTGCGGCGAACCCGCCGTGGGTGCGCTGGCTGGTGAGCGGAAGCGAGAGCGGCTCCGGGTTGGAGAGCTCGGGAACATATACCGGGGCAAGATGAGCTGTTCCGGAGGGTTCCCGTGCTGAGTCCGCGCTTCCCGCGGAGGTGCTGCCTGCCGCGGTGGTTCTGAACCCTGTGCCGGCGAACCCCGAGCCGCCGAAACCCGCGCTTCCGGGTCGGCCGTAGGATCCTCCGGCGTCGTCGTCGTTATCAGAGGCGTTTCGGCTGGGACTGCGCTGCGCACGGTCGTAGGCGGCTCGGGCGGTCTCATCGCCGAGGACCTCCCAGGCCGACTGCACCTGATGGAACTGCTCCGCAGTGCCACCGGCATCAGGATGCGCGCGACGCGCCTGCTTGCGGTAGGCGGCGCGGACTTCCTGGGCATCGGCATCGGGGCCTATGCCCAGGACGCTGTAGAGATCTGCGGATTGACTGCTCATCGAGGAATCACGATAGCCCCAAAAGCGTAGAATCGTGGACACGATGTCATTTGCAGACGACGCCGCATCCGGCGGATCCTATTTCGACCACGCTGCCACCACTCCGGTGAAACCCACCGCCATGCGAGTGCTCACCGAGGTGATGCCTGCGCTGTCCAATCCTTCCTCGCTGCATGGATCGGGACGCCGCGCGCGGCTGGCCGTGGACTCTGCGCGCGAACAGCTTGCCCGCGCGGTGGGGGCGCACTCTTCGGAGGTCATCTTCACCTCCGGCGGCACCGAGGCGGATAATCTCGCGGTCAAGGGACTCTTCTGGCATCGACGCTCGCAGGACCCCGCTCGGAACCGCATCCTGTTGCCGGGGATCGAGCATCACGCGGTGTTAGAGACTGCTGAGTGGCTCGAGGCCCATGACCAGGCCGAGCTGGGCATGATCGCGGTGGATGAGCACGGCATCGTGGACCTGGCCACGTTCGAAGCGCAGCTCGCAGCAAGTGCTGAGACGGTGGCACTGGTGACGGTGATGTGGGCCAATAACGAGACCGGGGCGATCCAGCCGGTGGCTCGTATCGGAGAGCTGTGCGCCCGCTACGGCGTTCCGCTGCACACCGATGCCGTCCAGGCGTTCGGGTCTGTGCCCGAGGGTGCCGCCCCGATGAGCTTCCGGGAATCAGGCGCTGCCACGATGGCCATCAGCGGTCATAAGATCGGCGCCCCCGTGGGAGTCGGCGCGCTGTTGGTGCGCCGTGACGTGCTGCTTACCCCGGTGCTCCATGGTGGCGGGCAGGAGCGCGATATCCGCTCCGGCACCCTCGACGTGGCGGGGATCTGCTCATTTGCCGCTGTGGCCGAGGAGCTTGTCGCCGGGCAGATCGAAGAGTCCGGGCGGCTCGCCGGATTGCGTGATCAGCTGCTTGATGCCGTGGTGGGCCTCGACGGCGTGACGCTGCGCGGACCGGATCCGCGGACCCACCCGGAGCTGCGGCTTCCGAATAATCTTCACATCACCGTGGATGCGGCGGAGGGGGATTCGCTGCTGTTCATGTTGGACATGGCCGGATTCGATACCGCCACCGGATCAGCCTGCACCGCTGGGGTGCCCCGTCCTTCCCACGTGCTGCTGGCCATGGGGCTCAGTGAGGAGCAGTCCCGCGGGGCGCAGCGCTTCACCCTCGGATGGACCACCACTCAGGCCGATATCGACGCCCTGGCGCAGGCACTTCCGGCCGTCATCGCTCAGGCACGCACCGCCGGAATGGCAGCCGGCAGGCGCTGAGGCTGCCCAGAGCTGCATCCCTGGGGCGAAAACGCGTGCTTCAGCCCGGTTTTTGGAGGTTATTCCACCCGAAAGCGCCCCAGGGACGCGATGGATGGGATGCGAGGGATGCTATGCGAGGAATGCGGGGCGCGTCCGGGTTCACCCGGCGAATCAGGGCAGCACGATGTCGTTGACCTCACCGGGCGCCCAGGCGATCTCCCAGCGGAACCCATCTGGATCGGCGAAGTATCCGGTGTAGCCGCCCCATTCACGTTTCTCGCCCGCCTGGACGGGGTCAGCACCGATGTCTCGTGCCCGGTCCAGGATCTGATCGACTTCCTGGGCTGAGCCGACGTTATGCGCAAGCGTGATCGGAGTGACCCCGGGACCAGTCGTGATGGGCGCTACCTCGGCTTCGAACTCGTCCCGATCCCAGAAGGAGAGCAGGAGGTGTTCTCCCGCGCGCAGCATCAGCACCCCTGGCGCTTCCACTGCGGGGCTCCACCCGAGTCCGTCGATGTAGAACGCTCGGGTGGACCGCAGATCCGCCACTGCGAGTGTGATCAATGACAATCGCTGATCCATGCTCATACCTGATTCTCGAATCGGTTCCCGGTCATCTGTTGGGCGCAACAGGGCGGAATAACCACCGCTGCTGGACTCATTCCACCCTATTTCGCCCAAATGATGAAGGGTGGGCGGAGTGGCGGGTGAGGGTTATGCGAAGGGGGAGTGAAGCCGGCGAGATCGAGCCGCGAACCCTCCCTCAGGCCTCGCGGATCTGTTCACGCAATGCCTCGGCGGTGTCGCGCACTCGGGTGAGCACGCGCATGGCCGCCGGTTCACTCAGAGTGGCGAACTGCGAGCGGGCAGGCTCTCCGCGGTGCCGATCGGTGGAGCCGACCAGGACGAACTGGTCCAGTCCCTGCAGGGGCATACCGAGCCGTTCCCATGGGGTGCGGAGTCTCCGGCTCAGATCGCTGACCTCGGGCAGGACCGTCTCGCCCTGCGCTGTCCGGCTCGCGGAGCGGGGATAGATCGCCGCGGCAGTTTCTGCGCCGCTGAGCATCGAGGCCAGGACGGTGGCGCCAGACTCCACCAGCTCCGCGGTGCGTTCCCAGCCTGAGGCGTCCATTCGGGTGAGATCCACGCCGAAGCCGCTCACCGCTGTGCCACTCAGTGACCTGAAGTCGTGCAGGTGCTCGTCCGCAGCGGCGCCGCCGAGATCCAGCAGAATCTCGTCTACTCCCGATTGCTGCAATGCCTCGATCATCATGCCGATCTGCCCGCGCGCTTCGTCGCGTTCAATCGCTCGGATGGTCCGGTAGCCGCTGACTGTGGGGATCCGTCCCTGCCGAGCCCGGGTGTAATCGGGTTCGGAGATGACCACAGTCAACGACGACGGCGAACAGGCCCGCCTGACATGGGCGATATGTTCTGCCGCCCCGACTGCCAGAGAAGCTGCCAGATCGCGGCGTGCCCCGTGGTCAGTGAGGACCTTCTCGCCGGAGGGCAGCGCCAAGCTCGCCATGAGACTCACCGGCCCTAGGAGTTCGAGCACCAGGGGAGGGGCGAGCCCGTCGTCGTCGGTGGGATCCATTGCGGCTTCGGCACGAAGTCCACGGACATCTGCGAGGGTGTCCACATCGGAGCGCAGCCAGCCTCGGATGCGCTGGTCATCAGCTCCTGGCCGCTGGGTCAGCCGCCAGCCATAGGAGGTCAGCTCGGCGCTGAGCTCAGTGAGCTGGGCCAGGGAACGGCCCAGGAGCTGAGAATGCACGCCACGGGAGGGCAGCTCAGGAAGTCCTGGAAGATGCGGGGCCGGCAGCTCCGCCGCCTGAAGTTCAGCGCTGCGGGTGAGTTCGATCCCTGGCATGACTCCGGGGGCGGCGGAACGCAGTGTCATGGAGAAGCAGTCCCAGTGCGATCTGACCCGGCGTCTGCGGATCCGGTGCCTTCAGATCCAGCGCTGGCAGACCCGGTGCTCGCAGACCCAGTGCCCGCGGCTCCAGGGCTCGCGGATCCGGCGGTGCTGCCCGGTACTTCTCCGGTGGCGCCCGAGGAGGCAGAGATCGCCTGGTGGTGTCGGATCACCTCTTCGATGATGAAGTTCAGAAATTTCTCCGCGAACTCGGGATCCAGCGCAGCGTCCTCGGCGAGCCGCTTGAGCCGTGAGATCTGGTTCTTCTCCCGGGCGGGATCGGCCGCCGGGAGGTGGTGCTTGGCCTTGAGCACGCCGACGCGCTGCGTGGCTTTGAAGCGCTCCGCGAGGAGATAGACCAGGGTCGCGTCGATGTTGTCGATGCTGGCTCGCATCGAGACCAACTCGTCCAGAATTTCAGGGTCTACGTAGGAGGCCGCCTCGCCGGCGCGGGGATCTATGCTCATCCCTCCAGCCTACTGGCCGCACCAGCCTGGCCCGCCCCTAGTACCCGCCTGACCCGCCTCTAGCTGGGGACCGGGTGGTAATTCTTTGACCGCGCCGTGTCGATCGTGGCCTGACCCAGGACCCGGGTTCCCTGGTACATCACAGCCGTCTGACCGGGGGCGACGCCCTGAAGTGCCTCGTCGAGTTCCACCATGAGTCGCGGGGCGCCGTCTTCGGTCTCCGGCTCGGTCGCTTCTACCCTGGCTCGGGCGGGCACTGGATCTGCGTGCGCCCTGATCTGCAGGTCAAGCGGGAACCACTCACCGGTAGAGGCTTCAGGCACAGGGGTTCCGGCCCAGGAGAGGCGGATTCCGCTGAGCCGGTCGATCTCGAGCAGCTCACGGGGACCGGCGACGACGGTGTTGTCCTTCGGCCTGATCTCCAGCACGAACCGCGGCTTCCCATCCGGGGCGGGTCGGCCGAGCTTGAGTCCGCGGCGCTGTCCCACCGTGTAGGCCTCGGAACCCTCGTGCTCGCCGATCTGTTCACCCTCGGCGTCCAAGATGGGTCCGTTGCGCAGTTCGATCTGCTCCGCGAGCCAGCCACGGGTATCGCCGTCGGGGATGAAGCAGATGTCGTGAGAATCAGGCTTCTTCGCCACGGAGAGTCCGCGCTCGGCAGCTTCGGCACGCACCAGGTCCTTGGAGGGGGTTTCTCCGAGCGGGAACATGCAGTGCTCAAGCTGCTCGGTGGTGAGCACGCCGAGCACATAGGACTGATCCTTGGTCCAGGTCGCGGCACGGTGGAGCTCGGGATTGCCCTCAGCGTCGCGGAATACCTTGGCGTAGTGGCCGGTGGCCACCGCGTCGAATCCCAGCGCGATCGCCTTGTCCAGCAGCGCCTCGAACTTGATCTTCTCGTTGCAGCGCATGCAGGGGTTGGGTGTCCGTCCGGCGGCGTACTCGCTGATGAAGTCATCGACCACATCGGCCTTGAAGCGCTCTGAGAAGTCCCAGACGTAGAAGGGGATGCCGAGCTTCTCGCAGGCGCGCCAGGCATCGGATGAGTCCTCGATGGTGCAGCAGCCACGGGATCCGGTGCGCAGGGTGCCTGGCATTCGACTCAGGGCGAGGTGGACTCCCACAACTTCGTGGCCGGCGTCGACCGCTCGGGCCGCGGCCACGGCGGAGTCGACTCCGCCGGACATGGCTGCCAATACCTTCATGAGATGACTTTCCGCTTGAAAATGATGCGCTTCGGGGGTTAACCGTAGCTGGTGCCCAGTATTCAGCAATCAGCGGCCCTCGTGCATTCCCCGTTGCCGGGCAATATTCAGCCAGAGCAGTCCGCCGGAGCAGTCCGCGAGAAGATTCCACCAGAGGAAACTGTCAGAGCCGACCTGAGGCCTTGAGCCGGATGTAGGTGTCTGCGAGTTGGGGTGGGAGCAGGTGCGGGGTCGCCTCCACAACTTCTACCCCCAGCGATGCGAGCTGGCGCCGCAGCGTCTCCTTCTCGATGAGCGCTCGTTCGGCCGCGGCGGCCCGGTAGACGTCGCCGGGAGTGTCCCGTGACTGGGAGCGGCGGTCCAGTTCGGGGTCACGCACTGCTGCCAGCACCACCAGGTGACGCTCGGCCAGGGCAGGAAGGACCGGCAGCAGACCTTCCTCCAGCGAACCGGAATCCAAGGAGGTCAGCACCACCAACAGGCTGCGCTGGGAGCTGATCGCGCGCACCTGTCCAGGCAGTTGGGAGAAGTCAGCCTCCACCAGCTCGGGGTCCACCCCTGCCATGACATCTGCCATCTGATGCAGCAGATTCCCGCGCATGCCGGAGCGGGCCTGGGAACTGAGTCCGCGGTCGAAGGAGAAGAAGTCCACCCGGTCACCGGCACCAGCCGCCAGCGCACCGAGCAGCAGGGAGGCCTCCATGCCGGAATCCAGTCGCGGCTCATCCTCGATCCGAGCCGCTGAGGTGCGTGAGGAGTCCAGCGCGATGATCACCCGGCGGTCCCGCTCCGGCCTCCAGGTCCGCACCACGAGGTGCTGCCCCTGTGAGGACTGCCGCCGCGCGGTGGCCCGCCAATCGATGGAGCGCACATCGTCTCCGCGGACATAGTCGCGCAGCGAGTCGAACTCATGTCCCGCCCCACGGATCTGCACCGCTGTCTGTCCATCGAGCTCGCGCAGCCGTTGCAGCTTCGAGGGCAGGTGGCGGCGAGAGTGGAAGGGCGGGAGCACGCGCTGGACGTGCCGCACTCGGTGCACCACCTGCCGGCCGGCCAGGCCCATCGGGCCGATCGAGCGCAGACTGATGTGCTCGCTGTGCAGATCACCGCGTCGGGTGGGCTGCAGAGCGGTATCGACCCTGTGGGAGCGGCCCGCCAGCAGATCTACCGGTGTGATCGGTGTCCGTGCCCCGGCCGAGGGCTGCCAGCCATCTTTGAGCTGACCCCGCAGCCGCCGTGACCCGCTGTGCTGCAGGAGGGTGCTCGCCGTCGTCGGCTGTCCAAGTCTGACCGGGGCGCTCGGAATGGGTGTCACGCTGACGCTGCGCGGGGACCCGGCAAGCAGCACATCCGCCAGCGCGAGCACCAGCAGCGCCGCGGCGCAGGTGAGAAGCGTGGCCAGGCCGGGCAGCACCACGACGACGACGCCGAGTCCCAGCGTCAGGTAGAGAAAGCGACGGGTCAGCACCATAGTCTGCTCAGCGCGGGACCGGGACGGTGGCAAGGATCGACGCGAGCACGTCGTCGATGCTAACCCCGTCCATGGCAGCCTCAGGACGCAGCGAGACGCGGTGCCGCAGGCATGCCGGGGCAAGTGCCTTGACGTCGTCGGGAGTGATGAAGTCTCGACCGGAGAGCCAGGCCCAGGCGCGGGAGGCATTCATCAGGGCGGTGGCGCCGCGGGGAGAGACACCCAGCTGGAAGCTTGGAGTCTCCCGAGTCGCACGGGTGAGGTCGACGATATAGGCGAGCACCTCACTGGCAATGGCTACCTGCCTGACCTGGACTCGCGCGGCAAGCACATCTTCGGCACCGGCCACGGCACGGACCCCGGCCCCGGTCAGATCGGAGGGGTTGAAGCCGGCGGCATGGCGACGGATGATCTCAATCTCCTCGCCGCGGTGGGGCAGATCAAGATGGACCTTGAGCAGGAACCGGTCCAGCTGTGCTTCGGGCAGCGGGTAGGTCCCCTCATATTCCACCGGGTTCTGCGTGGCAGCCACGAGGAACGGATCCGGAAGCGCCCGGCTGATACCGTCCACCGAGACCTGGCGCTCCTCCATGGCTTCCAGCAATGAAGCCTGAGTCTTCGGCGGGGTCCTGTTGATCTCGTCTGCCAGCAGAAGGTTGGTGAAGACCGGGCCTTCGCGGAAGCTGAAGTCGCCGGTCTTGGAGTCATAGACCAAGGAGCCGGTGACGTCGCCGGGCATCAGGTCCGGAGTGAACTGCACGCGTGAGGTCTCGAGGCTCAGTGATGCGGAGATCGCGCGGACCAGGAGGGTCTTCGCCACGCCGGGAACACCTTCGAGCAGCACGTGACCGCGCACCAGAAGTCCGATCAGCACGCTTGTCACGGCAGCATCTTGACCCACTACTGCCTTGGCCACCTCTGCTCTGACCTGCTGGAACTTATTGCGGAGCTGGTGCGAGGCCTGATCCGCTGGGACGGGACCGTTGTGGAGGGCAGAGTGAGATTCAGTCATTGCTGGTGTTCTTCCCTTGCTGAGATGGTGATTGCTGGGTTCTTGTGTGTTGCGTCAGGACTGCCTGCCGCGCCTGGTCCTCCAGGGTTGCCAGAGCCTGGGCATAGGCGACCAATTCGGCGTTGTTCTTCGGTTCCTGGGCGAGCAGTCCGGCGAGTTCCGCGGGGTCCCGGCGCAGGTGACGAGCCGCCGCCGCAGTGATGCTTGACTGATTCGCCCCGGCACCCAGCCGCAGCAGCCGAGCGATGCGGATCAGATGCGCGCTGCGCAGGGTCTGTGCCGAGGCGTTCACCGCGTTGGCACGTTGATACATGCGCCCGCGTCCCTCCGCAGTCTCTGCCGAGGGGACCTGCACTGGAAGCGGCTCCGAGACGATTGGGCCGGCGCGGCGTCCGTTGACGAACATGAGGACCAGTGCGCAGAGCAGCAGCCACCAGGCAAGAGGCAGCACCCAGCCGGGAAGGAAGTCGGTGGGGGAGGCCCAGTCGTCGCTTGCGAGTGTGTCCAGTCCCATCGGGGTGTACCAGATCAGGTCTTCGTGCTGACCGAAGAGCCAGAGCGCCAATGCCGCGTTGCCGGCCTGGGTGATCTCACTGTTGCTGAAGGCATCCGGGGCGCCGAAGAGGATTCCGTTCGGTGTGTCCAGGAGCAGCTGGGCCGGCCCCTGTGAGTCCTCGAAACCGGTGAAGCACCCCGGGTAGTCGCTGTGGAAGAGCGTTCCCGTGGCCTCGATCGACCCAGCGTTCTGCGCCGCGGGAACAGCGCACTGCTCGCCCAACTCCACCGTGGCGCTCGCGGCGGGACCACCGCCGGCCTGTGTTCCGGCGAACGTCACCTCACCGTCTGGGAAGAGGACGCTGGGAAGCTCAGTCGTCTCGGAGATCAGCAGCACGTCCCGCGAGGAGCCCCGTCGCAGCTCATCGAGGAATGCCTCGTCGGGGACCTCTCCCGTGGAGAGGACCACCAGTGGTGCGTCGGGGAGGTCATCCATCATCTCTGCAGCGATCTCCGAAGAAGCTGCGGGATGCAGAGTGACCTCGTGATCCTCGAGCACCTGGGCCAGGGCTGCGTAGCCGTCCAACGAGGTGTTCTCCAAGCCATAGCGATCCATATCCTGCTCGCGCATGGCCTGCAGCAGCGCAACGGAGAGAATGCCGATGATCAGCAGCAGGAGCCAGAACTGCCAGCGCTGAAAACCAGTGCGCAGTGCGGAGCCGAGCGTCGCCGTCGTCATACCCGCGCCCCCCGATCTTCAAGGCCCTGTTTCTCAAGGCCGGGGCCCTGGTGGCGCTGATTCTCGAGACTTTGGTTCCCTGAGCCCTGGTCTTCCAGTCGCCGATCCAACATCAGCAGGGAGTCGTAATCGGCGCGCTGCAGGGACCCTCCGCCGTAGCGCGAGTAGTTGAAGAGCTCAGCCGCCTGGATGGCCTGCTGCGCCTGAGCAGGATGAGCCTGGGCCAGCGCCCATCCAGCCTCTGTTGCCGTGCGCCCGGCCTGCTCGGCCAGGACCTGATTCTCCTCGGCGGCGCGAACCACCGCGCGGAACAGCTCACGGCAGGCTTCGTCGAAACGACCCGCCACGGCATGGTCCTCGGCGCGTGCGCGCAGCTGCGCCGCGGTGATTCCGGGCACCCCGGCGAGCAGGTCTTCGGAGTCCCCGCTGCGCTGCAATCGAGGCCGCACCAGAACAATGCAGAGGATGACGGCCGCGAGCAGCAGCACCAGCAGGATAATGGGACCCAGCGAGAGGTTCACGGGTCCGAGGTTGAGCTGCAGCTGATCCATCCAGGCGAAGAAACGCTCTATGGCGTCACGCAGCGGACCGGCGGTATCGCGCTGATACTGCGGGTTGCTGAGCTCCTCCTGCAGAAGATCCCTGGCTTCATCTGGAGTGGGCTGCACGGCTGTTCACCTCCGCGAAGTGCTGATGGAGGTGATCGATCGACCCAGGTATCAGCTGTTCCACATGAGAGCTGTGGACCTGTTCGGCGGCCGCAAGAAGGGTCACGTCCAGGGCTTCCTGCCGAATCCGCGCATTGAGGTACATCAGCGAGACCACAGTTCCCACCAGGCCGATGAACAACGTGGTCACCACGATCCCGTAGAGCTCGCTCAGGGTGAAGATGGCGAATCCGGCCCACTCGCTGGGTGCACCGGATGTCACCGAGCCCTGCAACAGTTCCGCGGCCGCCACGGAGATCATCAGCGGAGCAGACGCAATGCTGAACACGATGCCCAGGATCACGTAGAGCAGCGCGACCAGGCCGATGTTTCGCCACCATCGTCCGCGATTGAGCCGCCAGGAGCGTGCGATGGAGGCGAAGGGGCCAAGCCGCTCCACCACCACTGTCAACGGGGCATACATCACCGCGGCGGTGATCCAGCACAGCGCCAGGAACAGTCCCGGCAGGACCACGATGACACCGATGAAGAGCGTGATGACCAGCAGGAGTATCGCGAGGAACAGGACGGGCAGGGCGATGACGGAAAGAAGGACCCCAAGGACCAGGAGGTTCACGATCACCGGTCCCACTCTGCGCAGTCGCAGCCGGATCGTCTGAGTCATGCCGGTGTGCAAGCCGTAGGCGGCCCGCAGGGTAGGCAGGACCATATACGCCGCTGCCACCGCGATGACCAGTGAGGTCAGGGCCATGCTGAGGAAGGTGATCCAGATGAAGGCAGCGTCAGCGGCCACTCCGAGCGCCAGATCCGGATCCTCGAAGGCGGAGGGGTCGGTGAGCAGTCGCGTATACGCCGAAGATGGCAGCAGCACGATCAGTGCCAGCGTGAGTCCGAAGTTCAGCAGTCCCGCGACGAAGGGCACACCGAGCACAGCTTTGGGGGATCGTCGGATGACGGCGACGGCGCCGCTGAAGAGTTCATCGGCGACCATGCGCCGGAGTGGGTACACCGCGCCAGGCATCACCTGGGCCGCGCTGGCGCCGTCGGACTCTGGGAAGCGGGCGCCGCTGGGCGCTGGGAAAGTGACACCCGGCCGCAGCCGAACGTCACGGTGTGTCTCCGCTTTGCGGATCATCGCCCCTCCTCAAGCGCCCCTGCGCGAGTCCCCTTCGCGCTCAGCCTACCGCTCTCATATATCCTGAACGCGGTGCCACGGGAAATTGGCACTAAACCTTCGCGCGCGCAGAGCTGCGCCGGAGGACCTCTAAGGATGGAGAGCAGATGAAAGCCAGGATCCTGGTCGTCGATGACGACGAAGCGCTTGCGGAAATGATTGGCATTGTGCTGCGCAACGAGGGATTCGAGCCCACCTTCTGCTTCAACGGCGACGACGCCCTCGACACCTTCCACAGCTCCAAGCCCGATGTGGTCCTGCTGGACCTGATGCTGCCGGGCAAAGATGGCATCGAGGTCTGCCGTGAGATCCGCGAGGAGGCCGACACGCCGGTCATCATGCTCACCGCGAAGTCTGACACCGCCGATGTGGTCCGCGGACTCGAGGCTGGCGCGGATGACTACGTCCCTAAGCCGTTCAAGCCTGCCGAACTCGTCGCCCGCGTGCGCGCTCGGCTGCGACCTGCGGACCATAATGCTCGTCCGGAAGGGGAGTCGCTGAGCATCGGAGATCTCAGCATCGACGTGACCGGACATGAGGTTCGCCGCGGAGACACTCGTATCTCACTGACTCCGCTGGAGTTCGACCTGCTCACCGCCTTGGCGAAGAAGCCGTGGCAGGTCTGGAACCGGGAGATGCTGCTGGAGGAGGTCTGGGGCTATCGGCACCAGGCCGACACTCGCTTGGTCAACGTGCACGTGCAGCGGCTTCGTTCCAAGATCGAGAAGGATCCGGAGAATCCCGAGATCGTGCAGACCGTGCGCGGCGTCGGGTATAAAGCCGGCGGGCAGGGGTAGTCATTCCTTCTGACTCGTATCGCGCGAAGCCTAAAAGCTCCGAGACCCGGAAATCAGACGCACAGCGTTGGAATGAGGGCGCCGCGTCGCGATCTTCGGCGACCTCCACGGGCAGCATTCCGGTCATTCGTGATCTGGCGAGTCCCCCTGCGGACGAGGCCTATCCAGCCATTGAGCGCCCCCATCCGTCGGGCCCGGGAAATTCCAGATCGACGAAGGCGTCCGCTGGGTTCCGGAGCCGCGCGCGCCAGATCGGCGGTCTTCCTCGGCTGTGGTCTCGATCGCTGCTGATACGAGCGGTGTTCATCACCGGTGTCCTGACCATGATCTCCACGATGGCAGTGGCAGCGTTCCTGGTGCAGCAGGTCACCTCGGGTCTCTTCCAGGAGCGATTCGACCAGGCGGAGCGCGAAGCGACCGACGGACTGGACCAGGTGCGCAGCAACTTCGCGGCCTTGAACACCAGCAACAGGTCCGAGGCGCAGCTAGACATCGAGTCCATTCTGGAAGACGTGGGTGAACGCACGGCGCAGATCAGCCGTGAGACCATGCTGCTTCCCTTGGCGGGCGGCGAGAACATCTATGTGGATGGCTTCACCACCGAGGACGGTGTCGTCACTGCGGATCTGATCTCACCTGATCTGCGTGAGGCCATCTCTGAGGGCACGGGTCAGTACTGGCAGTCGGTCGCGCTTGATGTTGATGGCCAGGAGGATGTCCCCGGCGTAGCTTTCGGCACCCAGGTCGATGTCCAGGGAAATCCCTACGCGCTGTACTTCGTCTATGACTTCTCCCCGGTGCAGGAGAATGTGTCATTCGTCTTCCGCACCATGCTCGTTGCGGGCGCCGCGATTCTGTTGATCAATATGGCCATCTCCGCCTGGGTGGCACGGTCAGTCGTACGGCCGGTCTCCCAGGCCGCAGAGGTCTCGGAACGCATCGCCGACGGTCAGCTTGACCAGCGTCTTGCAGTGCGCGGAGAGGATGAGATCGCCCGACTGGGGCTCTCTTTCAACCGCATGGCCTCGAACCTGCAGGAACAGATCAACCGACTGGCCAACCTCTCCAAGATGCAGCAGCGCTTCGTCTCAGACGTCTCGCATGAACTGCGCACACCGCTGACCACCGTACGGATGGCGGCGGAGGTGCTGCATGACTCCCGTGAGGAGTTCGATCCGATCAATCAGCGTTCGGCAGAGCTGCTGTACCACCAGGTGGAGCGATTCCAAGCCCTGCTCTCAGACCTGCTTGAGATGTCGCGCTTCGATGCGGGCGCTGCGGAGCTCGCGACCGCAAAAGTCGACCTTCTGGAGCTCTCCCGCGAAGTCATGATCAGCTCTCAGCCGCTTGCCGAGAGTTCGAATACGCCGCTGGGACTGGTGATCCAGGGAGAGCATTTCTTGGCGGAGGTGGACGCGCGTCGCATCAGCCGGATCCTGCGCAATCTTGTGAATAACGCCATCGAGCACGCTGAATCGCGACCCGTGGATCTGATCATCGCCTCGAGCCCCACCGCAGTCGGGATCGCTGTGCGTGATCACGGCATCGGTATGAGTCCCTCCGAAGTGGCCCACGTCTTCGACCGCTTCTGGCGGGCGGATCCCGCTCGGGCACGCACCACGGGTGGTTCGGGATTGGGACTCTCTATTGCCACCGAAGACACCCGACTGCACCAGGGGGCCCTGGACGCCTGGGGGCAGAAGGGCCAGGGTTCCTGTTTCCGCCTAGTTCTGCCGCGCCAGCAGAGCGTGCCCTACCGTGCTTCCCCGATGGCGCTGCCGCCGGTCTACCGGGCAAGTGATCGGCATCGTATCGAGAGCATCCCGGAGCATCCCGCGGAGAGCGCGGCGGAATACGACCGGATCAACGAACAATCCCTGTACCAGCCCAGGGAGGGGAAGTCATGATCAATCGTCGTCGCGCTGCGCTGCTTGCAGTCTTCACCGCGCTCATGCTCCTGCTGACCTCCTGCTCTCCCATGCTCCCTACTGAGGGCCCCGTCGGGACCTCCGCCCCTGATTCGGAGCAGGGCTTCAACTACGCCCCCCAGGCTGAACCGCCGCAGTCTGGGTCTTCACCTGAGCAGATCATCGATGGCTTCATCCGTGCCGGCGCGGGCTCTCAGGATGACTACGCCATCGCACGCCAGTTCATGTCCCCAGAGGCGGCTCGGGAGTGGCGCCCGGATGAGCGAACCATCGTCTACGGCTCAGATCCCTCCATACTCTTCTCCGGTGACGACACGTACAGCACCACGTTTCAGGTGGACGCCGTCATCGATTCCAGCGGAATCCTGACTCGACTTCCCGAGGAGGCCACCGAGATCATGGACTTCGGCCTCGAGCAGATCGAGGGGGAGTGGCGCATCACCGATGCCCCCGACGGCACGATGCTCATCGACGGAACCTTCCAGCAGGTCTTCCAGGCACATACCCTCTACTTCTTTGACCCGCAGCTGCGCTACGCGGTCCCAGATCAACGGTGGTTCCTCAATCGCGCGGGAATCGCCTCCGAGATCGTCGGCGCCCTTTTGGCCGGACCGGCTCCATACCTGGAACCCGCGGTTGTGTCAGCCTTCGGGGACGGGGTCGAGCTGGAACGCTCTTCGGTGCCCGTGGATGAGAGCACCGCAATGGTTGACCTTTCACCGGAGCTGGTGGAGAACGCAGAACCTGCCGAGCGAGCCCTGATGCAGCAGCAGCTGGATCTTGCACTGACCTCACTTTCACGCGTGACCGAGGTCGAGATCACCGTGGCCCAGCGGGAATTCGACATCCCCACTGCGGCGGAGCTTCCGGAGGATGAGCGCCCCGACTACCAAGTATCACCCGAGGTGGACTCCACCCAGGTGGGCATCGAAGGAGGGACTCTTCGCCGTCAGAATGATCAGGTCACCCTGACCATCGGCAGCCTGCCCGATATCGCCGACCTGGACCCCCAGGCGCCGGCGGTTCCCAACACCGCCGCCGAAGAGGTCTTCGGCTTCCTCAACGGCGATGGGAACCAGCTCTACCATCTGCGTCCTGAAAGGGCCCCGGACCTCGTGCTCGAAGCCGATGACCTCACGCGTCCCTCGATGGACAACTTTGGCTGGACCTGGACAGCGTCGCAGGAGGGTGACGACGCCACGGTGCACGCGATCGCCTATGACGAATCACTGGAGCCCAGCCGGGCAGAGGTCAGCGCCGATTGGCTGGGCAGCAGGACGATCACCTCTCTGCGCATCGCCCAAGATGGCGCCCGAGCGGCCATGATCTTGGATGACGACGGCGAGCGCGGCCTCTACGTGGCCGGTGTCATCCGCGATTCCACCGGTATCCCGCGTGGGCTGGGACAGCCTATGCGCCTGGAGACCTCGGTGGAACTTGAGGAAGTGCGCTGGCAAGGTCCTGATGCGCTCTACGTCTGGGCGAATTCGGAGGACGAAGCGATGACGCCGGAGCGGGTGACGCTCACGGGTGCCAACCGGGCCGATCAGCCGCTGCTGGGCCTGTTGAACATCTCAGTGGGTGAGGGTCAGCAGAATGTCTTCGCCGAAACTGTGGAAGTTCCGTTCCAGAACCTCTCTGGTGATACCTGGGTGGCCCGTGAGGACGTCGACGTCCGAGATCTCGCCTACCCCGGCTAGCGAGAAGCTCCTGCGGGTCTTCTTCCCCAGGCAGACTCATTCGGTGTCGATGGGCTGAGTTCTGCACAGACGGGCCGCGTCCGCGGCAGCGGAGTGATCACGGTGCCATGCTCAGGTCATGCGGTGGATGGAGCTTTTTGCGGGGGTCCTGGATGAGCTCTGGTTCTCCCGGGCCGGCAGCTGGGCGCGTGATGCGCTGCGTGCGGCCCTTGGCCTGCTCAGCCCCACCTGGTGCAGCGGCTGCGGTGAGCAGGACACGGTCCTCTGTGACGAATGCTCTCAGGACCTCCATCTGCTGACGCGATCCCCCTTCCCAGTAGAACAGCAGGCGCTGGCGCTTCCGCTGATCTACCCAGAGGATGTCGAGGTTGGAGAGCACGTCGAGATGGATGAGGCTGCTCAGTGTGGCGAGGGTGATCTCGCTGAGTCCATCGAGAGCATCACGGTGCTGCCGGTGACGGCTGCGGGTCGCTATGAAGGGCTCGTCTCACGAGTGCTGCTGGCCTATAAGGATCACGCGGCGATCGGATTGTCGCTGGGTCTGGCACCAGGAATGCTCCGAGCGGTCCATGTGGCGCTCGAGCGGGCAGGGTTTCCGGATGCGAGGGCTCCAGGCGCTGAACCGGTCCGCTGGGTGCTGCTGGGCCCGCCGTCGTCGTTACGGTCCCGACTCAGCAGAGGGTTCGATCCACTCCAGCGATTGCTCTGCCACGGGCCGCCGGGTTTCGCCGCCGAGGTCCACCATGGTGACCTCCGCCTGGAGTACCTCACCGGAGTGCTCCGCCAGAACCCTGTCACAGCGCTGCGCTCGCTGAACCCACGTGGAGGTAAACAGAAGTCACGGGGAGCACTGGCGCGGAGGACGCAGCTCTCGGGGGCTTTCCAGGTGACTAAGCGGGGGCGCCAGCTGCTTGCCGGCGTCGATGTGGTGCTGGTCGATGATGTTCTCACCAGCGGTTCCACGCTCGCCGAGCTCTGCCGTGTCAGCCGGCAGGCCGGAGCCAGAGTCCACGCCGCGGCGGTGCTGGCGGCAGCTCCCTCACCTGGCTCTGGAGAGGAGTTTCCGCTGATGAGCGCTTCGCCCGAGGCATAAGGGGTGACGTGGATCGCTGTGTACCTCTAGTCTGAGGTATGGGTACTTCGATACAGTCCCATCGCAGCGGCGAGGGGCAGAGCGTTACTCTCTCCGTTGTGTCAGACGTCGGATACGAGGAGGACAGAATGACTCTGCAGGTCAACTACACTGGCCGAAATATCGCGATCCCTTCTACTTTCAAGGAGCATGTCGCCGAGAAGCTCGGAAAGATCGAGCAGCTTGCTGACAAGGGGCAGCGCCTTGAGATCAAGGTTTCCAGCGAGAATTCTCATCGTCGGGCCGATACCAGCATCACTGTGGAGCTCACGGTGATCGGACGTGGGAAAGTCATTCGTTCCGAGGCGCAGGCGGGAGATAAGTTCGCCGCCTTCGAGATCGCCATCAATAAGCTCAATGAACGTCTGCGGCGGACGCGAGATAAGAAGAAATCCCGTGCTCACGCCTCCCATAACGGAGCCCCAGATGTGGCAGCAGCCATGGCTTCCGTCGCTCCCGCCGCCACCGACCGGCCGCTCTATGAGCAGGTCCTCGATGCCGAGGAGGCCGACGATGTGCCTCCGACCGAGGACGAGACGGAATCGACCGTCAAGATCCGACGCAAGGTGTTTCCTGCGCAGCCGGTCAGCGTCGACGCTGCCGTGGACGCGATGGAACTGGTCGGCCACGACTTCTATCTCTTCGTCGATGCAGAGACGGGACAGCCCTCAGCGGTCTACCGCCGACGCGGTTGGACCTACGGGGTGATCTCATTGGATCAGGACACCGATGAGGAGCACGTCGTGGAAGAACGGGCCTACCACGCCTCCAATGGCGCAGCCGTGGGCTACGCCCAAGCGCTCTAAGCCATAACCCCTTCACGTTGAGCGGCGGATTTTACGGGTAGTTCGGGCCTCAGATGGCTCAGACGCTCGTAGAATCCGCCGCTCAACGGTGCTGGGGTTCGGGAGCGCCACACCTGAGCGCGTAGAATGACCGATGGTGACTCATGCCTACCGTGAGCCCCTGACGTACCAGTAGACACTGATGGAGAACCGGCTGTGCCCACTCTGCTTGAACGAATCCTCAAGACTGGGGATAAGAAGATCCTTCGGACCCTGCGCTCCTACGCGGACGCGGTCAACCTCCTGGAGGACGAGTTCAAGGAACTCAGCGACGCCGAGCTGCGCGCCGAGACCGAACGCTTCCGTGAGCGGCTGCGCGACGGCGAATCGCTGAACTCGCTGCTGCCCGAGGCCTTCGCCACTGTGCGCGAGGCCGCCGATCGCACCCTGGGTCAGCGCCACTATGACGTCCAGCTCATGGGTGGGGCCGCGCTGCACCTCGGTGACATCGCCGAGATGGGCACCGGTGAGGGTAAGACGCTTGTCGCCACCGCACCGGCCTACCTCAATGCCCTCTCGGGCAAGGGTGTCCACGTGGTCACGGTCAATGACTACCTGGCCAAGTACCAGGCCGATCTCATGGGTCGCGTCTACCGCTTCCTGGGCCTGGAAGTCGGCACCATCACCAATGACATGAAGCCGGCTGCGCGGCGCGAAGCCTATGCCGCCGATATCACCTACGGCACGAACAACGAGTTCGGCTTCGACTTCCTGCGCGACAATATGGCGCAGTCACTCGATGACCTGGTGCAGCGCGATCATCACTACGCCATCATCGACGAGATCGACTCCATCCTCATCGATGAAGCCCGCACCCCACTGATCATCTCTGGTGCCGCCTCAGGAGACATCTCACGCTGGTACAGCGACTTCTCCACGCTCGTGAAGAAGCTGACCATCGACGAGGACTACGAGGTCGATGAGAAGAAGCGCACGGTCGGCGTCCTGGAGTCCGGTATCGACAAGGTCGAGGACTACCTCGGCATCGAGAACCTCTACGAGACTCAGAACACCACACTGATCCAGTACCTCAACAACGCCATCCGGGCCAAAGAGCTCTATAAGCGAGACACCGACTACGTGGTCTCCCAGGGTGAAGTGCACATCGTGGATGAGCACACCGGTCGTATCCTCAAGGGGCGCCGCTATAACGAGGGGCTGCACCAGGCCATCGAGGCCAAAGAAGAGGTGCGGATCAAGCCCGAGAATCAGACCCGGGCCACTGTTACCCTGCAGAACTACTTCCGCAGCTACGACAAGATCGCGGGCATGACCGGTACGGCAGAGACCGAGGCCGGTGAGTTCATGTCGACCTATAAGCTCGGCGTCGTCCCGATCCCGTCCAACCGTCCGCGCCAGCGCGTGGATCACAATGATCTGGTGTATAAGAACGAGGTCGTGAAGTTCGACGCAGTCATCAAGGACATCATCGAGCGCCATGAGAAGGGCCAGCCCATGCTCGTGGGCAGCGAGTCCGTGGAGAAGTCCGAGTACCTTTCCAAGAAGCTGGCCAAGGCTGGCATCCGTCATGAGGTCCTCAACGCCAAGAACCACGAACACGAGGCAGCGATCGTCGCCCAGGCGGGACGCAAGGGATCCGTCACCGTCGCCACCAATATGGCTGGTCGAGGCACCGACATCATGCTCGGCGGCAACGCGGAGTTCAACGCCGTGGCTGAGATGGAGAAGCTGGGACTGGACCCGGTAGAGGACGCAGAGGCCTACGAGGCGAAATGGGATGAGGTCTTTGACAAGGCCAAGGCTGAGACCAAGGCCGAAGGCGATGTGGTCCGCGAACTCGGCGGACTCTACGTGCTCGGCACCGAGCGCCACCAGTCACGCCGCATCGACAACCAGCTTCGCGGTCGCTCAGGGCGCCAGGGTGACCCCGGCGAATCCCGTTTCTACATCTCGCTGACCGATGACCTGATGCGCCTGTTCAACCAGGCCGCGGCCGCTCGAATCATGAACTCCAAAGCGATGGACGACGAGATCCCGGTGGAGCACAAATTCGTGTCCTCGGCGATCGCGAACGCTCAGCAGCAGCGTGAGGGACAAAACACCGAGACCCGCAAGAACGTCCTGAAGTACGACGACGTGATGAATCGCCAACGTCAGGCGATCTACTCGGATCGACGACGCATCCTCGAAGGTGACGATGTCCATGAGAAGGTGCAGCACTTCATCGAAGATGCGGTCAGTCTCATGGTCGAGGAGAAGACAACTGCCTCATCCTCGGAGGATTGGGATCTGGAGCTGCTCTGGGAGGAGCTCAAGTCGCTGTATCCGGTCTCGCTGACCATCGAAGATCTCGTCGAGGAAGCTGGTGGAATCGATCAGCTCAGCTCCAAGATGCTCAAGCGTGAGCTGATCTCCGATGCCAAGATCGCCTATGAGAAGAAGGCTGAGGAGATCGGTGAGGAAGCGATCCGGGCCCTTGAACGCCGAGTGCTGCTGACCGTCATTGACGAGAAGTGGCAGGAACACCTCTACGAGATGGATTACCTCAAGTCCGGCATCGGACTGCGCTCAATGGCACAGCGCGATCCCCTGGTGGAATACCAGCGTGAGGGCTTCCTGCTGTTCCAGACCATGGCAGACACGGTCCGAGAGGATTCGGTGCGACTTCTCTTCAGCGCCGAGGTCACATCGCAGGCTCCTGCGACTGCTACGCCCAACCTGCCCGGGGTCAAGGACGGACGCATGTTTGCTGCCGGAAAGCGGCTGCGGGTTCCTGGACTGCAGGACACCACGGCAACTCAGGGCTGATCCGCAGGCTGGGCAGCCGTTGTGCTGTCCGGTTCAGCCCAGTTCCATGGCCACCACCCGCCATCGACGGCGGTGGGCTTGGAGTCGCAGCGCGCAGGCGCGGATCCGGGTGGCATCGGCGAACACCACCGAGACTTCCCATGCCCCTCGAGCCACACGCTCTGCGCGGATATGACCGAAGCTCAGCGGTTGTGGTCGCGGGACGACGAGGCCGGCTCGCGCTGAAGAGTCTGCGCCAGTGAGGCCGCCCTTCTGCCCGCGGTTGTCACTGCGGCCTCGATTATCACTGCGCCCGCTGATCTGGGCATGCGCCCGCGCATCGGCAAGCAGCGAGGCGCGCTGCTCGATCTTTTGCTGCACCTCAAGATCGAGCCAGCGCTGGAGCTGCTGAGCAGGCCGCAGCCCAGCGAGAACTTCACTGGTGACCTGGCATACGATCCGGGCAATGGCGCATATCTGGCGCTGTTCCTCACGAAACGTTGCGAGTGTGGTCGGAGGCTCACCTGGAGTCTCTTTGACCTCCTGGCGGGAGTTCTTCACACCATGGAGGCGTCTGATGAGCGCCGGGATCTCGGCCTCCCGCAGCAGGGGATAGCTGCCCTGGGCGGCAGGTGTGCCACGTCCCCGTGCTGAGCCCGGCGCGGGGATGACCGTCGCCTGACCCCGAAGAATCGGGTCGTTGTCGATGAACCTTCGCAGCGCGTCGAGTGCCGCCTCGGTCGAGGTGTGGGGGCGTTGCTGACCTGCTGTGCTGACTGACATGTTGTCTCCTGGTGGACAAAGGTGTTGCGGAAGGTGGTGATCAGCGGGTGGGCGGATGCAGGACTGTGCCTGGGTGGATGATTCCGGGGTCCTCGCCGATAAGCTCCCGGTTGGCCGAGTACCAGCGCGGCCAACTTTCAGCGATCTCCCAATCTGTGGCATCGGGGCCCAGCTGATCTGCAGCGATGTCCCAGAGAGTGTCCCCGGGGAGAACAATGACCTCCGCCTGATTCGGACTCCGATGCGGCAGTCCCTGGCCCTTGTCATTGTTGGGGCGGTCCTTCTTCGGGGTGAAGAGGCCTGACATGTCCTCCTCCTTTGTCTCTCGGTCAGTCATGGGGTGATCGGATTCAGCGCTCTTCGGAGTGAAGAGGACGGAGTCTGGTCCCGCCTCTGCCGCGGCGCTCGAGCCTCCGCCGTCGTGAAGCGATGTCGTGAGATCGGGTGTCATCGACCATGAGCCCGCCGCACTGGAAGACAGCGCCAGGCCTGCGCCAAGGGTCAATATCGCGCTTCGTTGCAGAAATCCCGGACTCACTCGAGAAAGGACCTGTTCGGCTCCGAATGCGCCGCGTCGATGGGCGAGGGCCTGAGCCAGAGATGCTGTGGTGGCAAGCACGGTCCCGAGACTGATGAGCAGCCCTAGAAGGACCGCACTCATTCCCAAGATCCTTTCCACGGCAGCGATGCCTGAGTGTTCAAGGCTCATCCAGAGCTCAACGATGCGTTCGAGGATCTCTAAGGGTGAGCCCACAGCTGAAAGAGCTGAAGCCTGGGTGGTGGAATCCGACTGCACAATGATGACCCCGATGACCCACAGCGCAGGACCACTGGCTATCAGTGCTGCACTAAGCAGGAGGTCCGTAGAGGTCGGGCCCTTTGCGAGGGGGTCTGCGGAGGAGGTCAGTGCCATGAGACTCACCGTCGAATTCGATAAAGATCATTTGATGCCGTTTGATATTTTTAGAGTCTACATAGTCAAGTTGGTTCGTCAAGAGGTTGAAAGGACCAGATGTGTTGTGCTTCGGGACTTCTCGCGGCAGAGTCGTTCAGAGCGAGATGTGTACGCTGAGCGGCAAGCTGGACACAAGGGAGACGAGGCGGGATGCGGTGGGACGAACTGTTCGCTGATCTAGAGACTCAGCTGGATGCGGCGCGAGCTGCCGAGTTCGACGCCGCCGTGGAGGAGGCCTCTCGGCTGGAGACTTCACGGCTCATGCTGATGGATCGCGTACGAGGCCACGAAGGGCGCGAGTTGACCCTGATGCTGCAGGGCCGGCAACGCCTCGATCTGCACATCGTGGCGGTGGGATCTGATTGGATCGCGGGAAGCCACTCTCGATTCAGCTTCCTCGTCCCACAGGCCTCGGTGCTCAGGATCGAGGGGATGCAGCGAGCTGCGGCACGTACCGAAACCAGTGCCGCTCGTCGAAGGCTGGGAATTGCTGCTCCATTGCGGCGCCTCGCCAGAGATCGGTCCCGAGTCAGCGTCTATGGCGACGAAGGACTTCTGGCAGAGGGTCTGATCGCCACCACCGGTCGGGATTTTCTCGAGATCTCCCATAGTCCTGCGGCCGAGCAGTTTCGGGACCGGTCTGGTGCCGGATCCTGTCTCACCATCCCGCTGCACGCGGTCTCGTGGTTCCAAAGCCAAGCCACCCCGGACCACTGATCGGGTCGCGGGTGCCGGAGAGTCTCGCCTGAGCTAGGTGACCATGAGGAACCGTTTGCCGTGGGTCAAAGGGTGGTGCTCAGAGGTCTGCGAGCTTGTCCGGCGTGGTGGAGTCGGTGCGGGAAGCTCGTTGCGCCGCGTACTGGCGCTCGATGTACTCGTCGAGTTTCGCCTCTTCTACGCGCCATTGTCCGCGGCCGCCGATCTGGATGCCCTCGAGATCACCGGTCTTGATCAGCGCCCGGGTCTGAGACATGGAGATGTTGAGCGCCTCTGCCACATCTGGCAGGGTCAGGAATCGACGCATGGTGATCCTCTCTGAAACTCAGACGTGATGTTTGATGGCGGTTCATCACATTATCTCACGATGCCAGCGGTGAACCCGCGTATCTGCACGTCGAGTTCTCATGATGGGTTCCACAGATTTATCTTTACCAGTTGATTAATGTTGAAGCTGTATTACTCTTTGCCTGAAGGACGCCCGAAGCGGTCACTGATGCGTATTTCTTTCGTATCCACAGATGCGCAGGGCGAAGTTCAGGGAGGCTCATATGCCTGATCCATATTCGCAGCCGAGCGCGGGCCCCGCCCCGAGATCTCCACGCGCGGACCCGCCCGAAGCAGCTCGATTGCGTCGACCGAGTTGGAGAGATCCCCGCCTTTTGGCAGGTGTGCTGATCGTGGCACTCTCGGTCTCCGGCGTCATCGCACTTCTGACCGCCCAGAACCGCACAGTGGAGATCTATGCCGCTGACCGGCTGCTCACCGTGGGAGATCGGTTCACGGTGGAGGATCTCCGCGTGGTGGATGTACAGATCGATGCTCTGGAAGGGTCCTACTTCGCAGCCGCAGATGAGATCGATGACAACGCACAGTTCATCGCGATGGTGGACGAGGGTGAGCTCGTGCCCCGGCGTGCAGTCGCTCGTGTGGATCCGCAGGACCGCCAGGCGGTGACGGTAGATGTGGAGCATGCGCTGGCACGTGGCGTGGACCCCGGAAGATTGGTCGACGTCTGGGCGGCGGAGGCCGCGACCCCAGGTTCCCAGGAAGAGGTCGAGGTCGAAAGAATCGCCGCCGGCGCGCAGGTCTCCGCTATCACCGAGGCCAGCGGAACATTCGGTGCCCAGAACGCGGTGACGATTGAGCTTCTTGTGGATCCGGAGGAACTGCCAGCTCTACTGGTCGCGACCAGTTCCTCCGCTGCCGTTTCCGTGGTTCCTGCTGGGGATCAGTGATGCAGCGGTGCGCTGTGGTGACGACGGGGGCTCTGGAGGTTGACCACATCGCCGCCGTCGAGGGCCTGCAGGGCCCCGTGACCATTGAACGTCGGTGCAACGACCTCGCGGAGCTCGTCGCTGTCTGTCGCACCGGACGTTGCGATGCGGCGTTGATCATTGGTGACACAGAGAAGCTGACCGTCTCGGTGCTCGCGGAGCTGCGCCAGGGCGGCAAGCAGATCGTCGCCGTGTCGAATCTCGCCCAGGAGCGCCTCCGACTTGAGCGCCTGGGGGTGCGCTGCTTCCCCGATGAGGTGAGTGCTTCCACGCTCGCGCAGGCGCTCACCGCGAGTGCCGGGGGCCCGGGGGGTGCTGCGTCCTCAGAGGGCTCCTCGGCTGGTCCCATCTTTCATGATTCATTCCCTGCTTCCTCGGGCTGGGAGGCAGCTCCAGCGGAGACCCAGAAATCCCGGGAGACCCAGAAATCCCGGGAGACCCTGGAGACACCTGGGTCGAGGACGGCTGGGCCTGCGCCTCCCGCCATCAGCGCTCCCCAGGGAATCACCGTGGTCTGGGGAGCGCCCGGGAGTCCGGGCAGGTCCACATTGGCGGTGAACCTGGCCGCTGAGCTCGCGCTCGCAAATGCCAGCGTCCTGCTGATCGACGCCGATACCGTTGCTGCCTCGATCGTCTCCCAGCTGGGACTGCTGGAAGAGACGGCAGGTCTTGCGCGTGCCTGCCGCGAGGCGGAGATGGGCCGGCTCGGCGTCGATGTCTTTGATTCGGTGGTGACCACCGTTGCTCTGGAAGGTTCCCGCTTGACGCTGCTGACCGGGCTTCCGCGCGCCGAGCGCTGGCCGGAGCTGCGCGAGCGAAGCGTGATCGCCGTCTTGGAGCAGGCGCGTTCCAGGTATGACCATGTGATCGTCGATATCGCCGCATCGGTGGAGCATGACGAGGACCTCAGCTACGACACCCTGGCTCCGCAGCGCAATGCTGCCGGGCTGGCCTGTCTGCGACTCGCGGACCGGATCCTCGCCCTGGGGGCGTCTGACCCCGTGAGTTTCCCTCGATTCATCAAGGCCCTCGAATCCCTTGAGCTCAGCGTCCCGGAGACTGCCACTGCTCAGCTCGAGGTGGTCCTCAACAAGGTCCGGACCGAGGTGGTCGGACGATCACCCCGGGACCAGCTGAGTCAGACGTGGCGTCGGCTTGGTGAATCTCGCGAGATCACGGCCTTCCTGCCCTGGGATGCGCGGGCCTGCGATGCCGCGCTGCGCAACGGCCAGGTCCTTGCCGAGGCCGCCCCAGATTCTCCGCTTCGCCGTGGCATTGGAACCCTCGCTGGCGTGGAGCTTTCCCCGCGCCGTCGCGGTCTTGTGGGCCGGACCAGACGGTAGGCTGGGTCACATAGGCACCGCGCGTTATCCCTCACCCGGGAGAAGCACAACGCGTACTCCGAACCCCCAGGAAGAGTGAGAGTACATGCCCGCCGAGACGACTCTATGGACCAGCAACGACGCCGATCTTGAGACTCTGACCGAAGCGTATTACGCCCATATCGCAGCTGATGATTTGGGGCAGGTCAGCGCAGACCGGCAGCAGCACAGGGTCAGCGAGCATGTCTCCTTGGCGAAGTCGCGCACCGACTCCTCTCCGGTGGTCCAAGTCGTCACTGTGGGATCGCGCAGCGTGGTCCAGGTGGTCACCGATGACATGCCGTACCTGGTGGATTCGGTCACGGCTGAGGTGACGCGTCACGGGCATGGCATCACGCTGGTGGTCCACCCGATCTTTCTGAGCAGCCGCGGCAACGAGGACGGCACCCTTGCCGCGGTGAAGTCGCTGCCCTCTGAACACCGGGGAGTCTCCTCTGGAGATACCCAGACGCTGCCGAATCTCAAAGCTCTCCTCGAGGATGAGAACACGGTCAAGATCGAGTCCTGGATCACCGTGGAGCTGGACCGGGTCATCTCGGACGAGGACGCGGAGACCGTGGTCGCTGGTCTGCATCGAGTGCTGACCGACGTGCTCGCAAGCCACCGGGATCAGGATCGGATGATCTCGCAGGTGCGTTCGGCAGGCCAGGCGCTGCGCGGATCCACGGACCTGCCCGAGGCCGAGGAATCCGCTGACCTGTTGGAGTGGATGGGGTCAGGGAACTTCCTGTTCCTGGGCTACCGCGAGTACGAGCTCGCCGACTATCCCGACGGCTCGATCCACCTTGACCCGTTGACGGGCACCGGACTGGGCATTCTGGCGGATAAGGACGGCAAGCCGATCACCCGCCGCTCCACCGAACTCTCCGCCGCAGGCAGGGAACGAGCAGGTCAGCGCCGGGCGCTTGTGGTGACCAAGGCCAATTCACGCTCCACCGTGCGCCGTCGGACCTATATGGACTATGTGGCGGTCAAGACCTTCCACCGCGATGGCACGGTCAAGGGCGAGCGACGCTTCGTCGGGCTCTTCAGCGAACGCGCCTACAGCGAATCCATCACCAATATCCCGCTGCTGCGTTCCCGGGCTGAGCAGCTGCTGCAGCGCTCCGGCTTCGCGGCTGATTCGCACTCGGGCAATGACCTCATGCAGATCCTCGAGACCTATCCGCGCAATGAGCTGCTGCAGATGGACGTGGAGGAGATCGAGCAGGCCACATGGCAAATCATGCAGCTGCAGGAGCGACGCCGGGTCAAGGTGTTCCTGCGCCGCGACCACTACGGCCGCTTCATGACGGCGCTGGTCTACCTCCCCAGGGATCGGTACAACACCGCGGTCCGCCGCCGGCTGGAGCAGGAGCTGCTGGCCTACGTGCAGGCGGAATCCATCGATTTCAATGTCCGACTCACCGATTCGGTGCTGGCCCGGGTGTTCTTCCGGCTCCGCCTCGCCGACGACGCCGCAGAGCCTGCCGGCACCCAGGAGGAGCTTGAACGCCGACTGAGCCGAGCTGTGCGCTCCTGGGCGGAGGGAATCGCCGTTGAAGCACAGGAGCGTTACTCCTCCACGCATGCAGAAGCCGTGGCCACCCGCTGGGGCGACGCGTTCCCCGATGACTACCGCGTCCTCTACGAGGTAGAAGATGCGCTCGGCGACGCGGCGCAGTTCGAAGCGCTGGAAGAGGCCACGAAGGACGGCCGAGCGGTTCCACGGATGAGCTTCTACCGCTCCCGCGCGGAGGGAGCCGCCGATATGCGGCTGAAGCTCTACCTCACCGAGCCCAAGACGCTGACCGATACCCTGCCGGTGATCGACGACTTCGGCTTGGAAGTGCTGGATGAGCGTTCCTATACGCTCACCTGCCCCGACGGGGCGGTCTTCCACCTCTATGATCTCGGGCTCCTCTACCCAGAAGGCGTGGATGCCGAGGCGACGATCTCCCTGCTCAAGGAGGCCTATCAGCAGGTGCTGATCGGGCGGGCCGAATCAGACATCTTCTCCCAGCTGGTGCTGCGTCTGGGACTGAGCATTCGCAGTGTCACCGTGCTGCGGGCCTACGCGAAGTACTACCGCCAGCTGGGCAGCACCAACTCCTACAGCTTCGTGGCCCAGGCGCTGCTGCAGAACCCTGAGATGGCCACCGCGCTGGTGGACTACTTCGGCGCACGCTTCGACCCGGATCTGGAGGCTGACCGCGAAGAGGCAAGCGCCGCAGCCCGGGAGAAGGTCGTGGCGGCGCTCGAGGATGTGCGAACCCTCGACGCCGATCGGGTGCTCAGTGCTCTGCTGAACCTGATCGACTCCACCCAGCGGACCAACCTCTACCAGGAGCGCGACTGGCTCTCGCTGAAGCTGACGCCAGCCACGATCGACGCCGCCCCCAAACCTCGTCCAGCCCATGAGGTATGGATCTATTCACCGCAGGTGGAGGGCGTCCATCTGCGGTTCGCCAAGGTGGCCCGCGGTGGCCTGCGCTGGTCTGACCGCCGGGAGGACTTCCGCACGGAGGTGCTGGGTCTGGTCAAGGCGCAGATGGCGAAGAACGCGGTCATCGTTCCCTCCGGGGCGAAGGGCGGCTTCTACGCCAAACAGCTTCCTGACCCCGCCGCAGACCGCACCGCCTGGTTCGAGGCCGGCCGTGAGGCCTACAAGATCTTCATCCGCGCGCTGCTGGACATCACCGACAACCAGAGCGAGCGTGACGGTCAGATGATCATCACCCACCCTGAGCGAGTGGTGCGCCATGACGGCGACGACGCCTACCTCGTCGTCGCCGCGGATAAGGGAACAGCTACTTTCTCCGACACGGCGAATGAGATCAGCAAGGAATACGGCCACTGGCTCGGCGACGCCTTCGCTTCGGGTGGCTCGGTGGGCTACGACCATAAGGCCATGGGAATCACCGCCCGCGGTGCCTGGGAATCGGTGAAGTCCCACTTCTCTGAACTGGGTGTCGACACCCAGGCGCAGGACTTCACCGTCATGGGGATCGGGGATATGGGCGGCGACGTCTTCGGCAACGGGATGGTGCTCTCTGAGCACATTCAGCTGGTCGCGGCATTCAACCACCTGCACATCTTCATCGATCCGGACCCCGATGCCGCCGTCAGCTTCGCCGAGCGGCAGCGTCTCTTTGGCTCCAAACGCGCAGGATGGGGCGAATATAACCTTGAGCTGATCTCCGAGGGTGGAGGCGTCTTCTCCCGAACTGCCAAGACCATCGAGATCACCGAGCCCATGCGGCGCAGATTCGATCTTCCCGCAGAGAAGCAGCACCTCACCCCGCCGGAGCTGATCAACGCGCTGTTGCGTGCACCGGTGGACCTCTTCTACAACGGCGGCATCGGCACCTACGTGAAGGCCGAGTATGAGACCCATGAGCAGGTCGGGGACCGTGCGAACAACGCCATCCGCGTGGACGGAGGTCAGCTGCGCGCGAAGGTGGTGGGAGAAGGTGGAAACCTTGGCCTCACCCAGGCGGGCCGAATCGAGGCAGCCCAGAACGGGGTGCTGCTCAACACCGACGCCATCGACAACTCTGCCGGAGTGGACTGCTCCGACCATGAGGTCAATATCAAGATCCTCATCGATCAGTTGATCGAATCGGGTCACCTCCGCGCGGATGAGCGCACCGAGCTGCTCAGCTCGATGACCGAGGACGTGGCCGATCACGTGCTGGACACCAACCGGGATCAGAATGTCTTGTTGATGACCGACAGGCACCGCGTGGGGGAGTGGTCCCCGAGTTTCCAGCGACTGATCACCTGGTTGGAAGAGACCGTAGATCTGGACCGGTCCATCGAGGTGCTCCCCAGTGATGAGCTCTTTGCCGAACGTGCTGCGGCCGGCCAGCGCATCCTGACCTCGCCGGAGCTCGCAGTGCTGGCCGCCTACTCCAAGATCCAGCTCAAGGCGGCGATCGTGGAGAGCTCGCTGCCTGATGACGAGTGGTTTGCCAGCACGCTTCAGGAGTACTTCCCGGCACCTCTGCGGGAACGCTTCGCCGAGCAGCTGCCGCGCCACCCGCTGCACCGAGAGATCATCGCCAATGTCGTGGCGAATGACGTGGTCAATATGGGTGGAGCCGCGTTTGTCTTCCGCGCCATTGAAGAGACCTTCGCTGCCGAGGAGCAGGTGGTCCGGTCCTTCGTCGCCGTGCGGGACCTCTTCCAGCTCGAAGGCTTCGATGCGGCCATGCGGGAGCTTCCGGTGAGCTTCGATCGAGACGACTGGGCCAATACCTACCGGGATATGCGGCGCCTGCTGGACCGGGCGGTGCGCTGGTTCATCAACCACGTCAGCCGGGGCACCTCGGTGCGCGAGGACGTCGAGACCTACGCGGCGCATATCGCCCCGCTCTATGGAGAGCTCACCAGCTACCTGCGGGGAGATGACCGGCAGCGCGTCGATGATCGCAGGGCCGAGGCCATGGCGGCCGGGATGCCGGAACAGCTCGCGACCTGGGTCTCCCAGCTCTTTGAAGCGTTCTCAGTGCTGGACATCGCAGCGCTTGCAAGCGCTCACGAGCTGGATTCTCGTGAGGTTGCCGGAGTCTATTACGCGGTCTATGCGGAGTTCAGCGTCGACTCGCTGCTGAACCGGATCACGAATCTTCCTCGCGAGGACAAGTGGCAGGCTCTTGCACGAGGTGCGCAGCGAGATGAGCTCTACAGTGCGATCTCCGAGATCACCGGTTCCGTGCTGAAGTCCAGCTCTTCAGAGCTGGACCCGGAGGAACGACTTCAAGAGTGGAAGCAGGCCAACGGCGTGAAGCTGGCGCGTGCAGAGAAGCTCGTGGACGAGGTCGACGCGCTCGCCGATGACAATATCGCCTCACTTACAGTGCTGCTGCGGCATCTGCGCGGTCTCATCAACTCCTGATCACCCCGATCCCCGTTCCTCTCACTCTGCCCTCAGGAGTCTTCTATGGCTGTCTTCACGGACCCGCTGATCGGTCACCGGCATCTGACCCCAGACGACGTCGAGTGGCTCCACGCCCTCGTGGGGGATTGGCAGCTGCTCTCCGATCTGGCGTCCTCTGATCTGGTGCTGTGGTTTCCGCACACCGAGGAAGGCTTCCTCGCGGCCGAGGAGCGTTCCTTCATCGCGCTGGCCCAGGCGCGGCCCTCGACCACGCAGACCCTGATCCACCGAGATGTGGTCGGTGACCGGATCCGGGCGGATCTGAAACCCATGGTGGAACGTGCCTGGACCTCTCAGGTGGAGACCAACTCATCGGACCAGGGTCAGCCTTCCCCTGCTCGGATGCGAGTTCAGGCGATCCCGCTGCTGCGCCGCGGACGCACGGTCGGGGTCATCACCCTGCACTTCGCCGTAGCGGCGATGCGCAGCCCCTCGCGATTGGAGCTCACGTATCGACGCTGCGCCGAGGACCTCCTCGGCATGGTGGCGCAGGGACGCTGGCCCGATGCCTCCCAGGAGTTCACCGGATACGGTGGCGCGCCACGCGTGGGTGATGGTCTGCTGCGCCTCGATGCCGAAGGTCGGATCATCTTCGCCTCCCCGAATGCTGTCTCGGCGCTGCTGCGACTGGGAGTGGCAGACACGCTCGAGGGCCGATCTCTTGCCGGGATCGGTTCCGAGCTGCAGCGCGCGACCGGCGTCGTCGTGGACGAGTCTCAGCCGATGATGCTGACCGGACGCCGTGCCATGCGAGCCGAGCTCGAGGCCCATGGCGCCGCAGTCACGCTGCGCTCCATCCCGCTGTACCGCTTCTCGCCCAGCGAGTCAGGTGCACGGTCCCAGGGTGAGCGTTTTGCGGCGCTCGTGCTCTGCCGCGATGTCTCTGAGCTGCGGCGCAGGGATAAACAGCTGATGAGCAAGGACGCCACGATCAAGGAGATCCACCATCGGGTGAAGAATAATCTCCAGACCGTCTCTGCCCTGCTGCGCATGCAATCGCGCCGGATGGACTCCCAGGAGGGCCGCGAAGGGCTGCGCCGCGCCATGCGCCGCGTGGAAACCATCGCGATGGTCCACGATTCGCTCTCCAAGGGACTGGAAGAGACCGTGGATGTCGATGAGCTCATGCGCCGTCAGCTTCACCTGGCGGCGGAGATGGCCCAATCGGACCGGCAGGTCATCACGGCACTGGAAGGCAGCTTCGGCCAGCTGCCCCCAGAGATGGTCACTCCGCTGGCCCTGGTCATCACCGAGATCGTGGCCAATGCCGTGGAACATGGCTTCGGGCCTGACCCCACGCACCGCGAACTTCATGTGCGGATGACCGTGTCGAGGCAGGCCGATGCCGCAGGTCGTCAGCGCCTAGAGCTGGACCTGACCGACGACGGCGTGGGCCTCCCGGAGGAGGAATTCAAACCTGGGCTTGGGCTGCAGATTGTGCGGACCCTGGTGCGCGGGGAACTCTCCGGGTCGATCGAATGGGAGAGCGCGGATGCAGACCTGGCAGAAGACACAAAAAACGCGGCGAGGACCGGTACACGGGTGAAACTCCGTGCTCCGATCCTCACCGCGTCGATGAAGAACGCTGGGTGAGGCTCCCGCTCTAGGAGGCGCGGCGGGCGCGGGCTGCGCGGCGCTTGAGTGCGCGGCGCTCGTCCTCGCTCATGCCGCCCCAGACTCCTGAGTCCTGACCGGTCTCAAGAGCCCACTGCAGGCAGGTGTCCATGACGGGGCATCGTCGGCAGACGCTCTTGGCCTCTTCGATCTGAAGCAGGGCAGGTCCGGTGTTGCCGACGGGGAAAAATAGTTCGGGGTCTTTGTCCAGGCAGGCTGCGCGGCTACGCCAATCCATGGGATCACTACTCCTAGGGCGCCTCGGGGGCGCCGATGTTCGGGTCTTAGGGCATTTCGCGGACGTTCCTCGACCAAGCCTCGATCGTCAGTGGTCGCTGAAGCTTCAGGAGTCACATCCGCGTCCAGGCGGCAGAATGGTCCACGATTACAATGGCCGTGGCGCCTGGATGGCGGTGCAAATCCAGACCTCGGGTGAGGTGTTCTGCCATCCCGAATAAGTACGGTTTCAAGGCTGGCATGTTAACGGCTGGCAAACAAGACTTCGCACTGACGAAATAGCCCCGAAACAGTGTGTACTTTGTCACACGCATAATGTGGGTGCGTGTTCTCCCAGGTCAGAGGTGTACCGAGGGATGGGGCGCGAAAGTCTCGCTCAGTGGTTCAATGGAGTGATGGCCCCTAAAGACCCCGTGCAGCCGGATTTCAACGCTCCACAACCGCCCAGAAGGTTCGTTCAAGCACGTCCGCGCCCGCTCTCGGTCTGGGTGATCTTCCTGATCCTCTTCGTGCAGGGCCTTGCCGTCATCTTCAGCACGATCTCGGGGGCAGTGGCATCTCCCGCCCAGGTTCTCGACGGCGTGGGACAGGTCGCACTGGTCGTGGTCTACGTGCTTTTCGGGCTGGTCATGGTGCTGCTCGGCTTCCGGATCTTCCTCGGGGCACAGGGTGCAAGAACCCCCGCCCTGGTGATCGAGCTGCTGATCGTGGTGCTGTCCTTCAGCTTCTTCTCCGGCGGTGCGACACCTGTCGGACTGGCGTTCCTGGTTCCCGCCGCGGTGGCACTTGTGCTGCTCTTCATCCGTCCGACCCAGATCTGGCTGAGCGAAGCAGATCCTCAGGACTAGCTGTCCCCGTCAGGTCCTCGGCCCAGCGGAGGTAGTGCTCCAATTGCTGGCTGTCCCGCGCGCTCGGTATGAGCGAAAGCAGCACCGCAGCAACGCGGGCACATAGGTCCACCGGATCATGGTCCATTTCCGACTGGCTGAAGAACCGAGAGAGCGTCTCGGGGACGTCACGGTACCCCTCGGCATCAAAGCTCGGCATTGCGAGCAGATGCGCAAGCAGTGTGGCCAGGTCATCGACCCTATAGCCGGGCCCGACAGTATCTGCGTCGATCAGCGCCGTCGATCGTCGGGCCTCGTGATCCAGGAAGACGTTGGCGGGGTGGAAATCTCCATGGGTGGGGACCAAGGGTCCAGGTATAGGCACCAACGCTGTGGCAAGACGGTCAGTCAGCGCAGCAACTCTGGATGACGGTGCACCAGCGGCAACTGCCCCGGAAGCTATGCCCTCGAGTCGCTGCGCTGGAGCAGGTCGCGCCTGGAGCGTCACGGCATCCGGCTGCAGAGTTTCCAGCGCGCCCAGGACCACCTGCAGATCGATGACACGGCCCTGCTGCGGCGCCAACGGTCTGTAGAGATGGTGTGCGAGGGGCAGTCCCTGCGCCTGATCCAGCGCGAGGATCCCATCACCGATGTCAATCGTGGTGGGGATCAGCGGTGAGGTCTGATGTCGTTCCAGCAGAGCAGGGACCTTCCTGGGTCGCACCGCTTTCAGATATAGGGTCCGTTCTCCTCGAGTCGAGACCACCACTGCACGGTAGACGGCGCGTCGCAGCGGCCGCAGCACCAGCAGCTCGAGCGCACGCAGCTGCACCTGCTCACCCACCTGCGCGCTGAGTCGATTCTCCAGTTCAGCTGTCCCTGGACGTCCCCCCGCACCCGTAGGATCGCCTTCCACCACCATGAGGCCGGGAAGTTCGGGATCGGCGGGGTGTGCCCAAACGTGCAGAGTGCCAGCGGCCGAGTCTGCGCGGACGGCCCCTATGCGCCTGCGCTGCTTCTCTGTCATGTGCACGGTGCTGAGGACCATCCGCAGGGTCGCAGGTCGGCCCGCCTTCGAGCACTGCGTGAGGAACCGGGCTGAGACCTCGGCGCCCGGCCGTGAATAGATCTGTTCGAACTCCCAGGAGTGCAGTTCCAGACCCGTGGAGCCGAGTGCCGGGCGCAGAAGTTCCTCGGCGCGGGGTCCACGCAGCATAGAGATCAATTCTGCCCGGTCATCCATGGGATTAGCTTGCCGCATCCAGATGAAAGAACTCTCATCCCCAGGTCACCCCGCCACGGGCACTGTGGTGAGAAACTGTGAGCTATGAGCCCGACCAATCCTTCGCCCTCCACCGGGGCTGCCCGCTCCGGTTCAGGGCGATCCGGCTGGCGTCTGTCTTTGAGGCCACTCAATGTGCGTGCCCGAATCCTCGCCGCCGTCGTGGGTCTGGCGGCTCTGGCGCTTGCCGCAGCAGGCTACACGGCCTTCGCAATACAGCAGGCCCAGGTCGAGGGTCGGATCGACGCCGAGCTTTCGGCCGATGCCGAGCAATTCCGGGTGCTCCACGAGGTGGGTGTGGATCCCAGCACGGGAGAAGCGTTCACCTCCCCGAGTGACCTGGTGCGCACGGCGATGGAAAGGATCATTCCGACCCGGAATGAAGGCATTGTCGGCCTTGTGGACGGCCGGGTCGCCTATACCTCCGCGGTCAGCCCGGTAGACCTAGAAGATGACCCCGAACTGCTCAGCGCGCTCCAGGACTATGCAGTCTCTGATCGGGCCAGTTTGGTCACCGTCGACACCTCCATGAGCACCTATCGGGTTGCCGTGGTGCCAGTCCATGGAAGTCGTGAGGCGGGAGGGGAGGCCGCCCAGGGTACGCAGCAGTCGCAGGAGCCCCAGGTCGGGGCCTTGGTCATGGGGTATGACACCTCCGCAGAGAAGCGGGTCTTCGCTGACGGCTTCCTCATCTACGCGGCCGTTGCACTGCTTTCACTCGGTGTGGTGGCCATAGTGGGCGGGGTGATCGCGGGGCGCCTGCTTCACCCCGTGGCGGTGTTGGCCTCCTCTGCCCGCAACATCGGCCGCGAAGACCTCTCCGAACGGATTCCGGTGACCGGAAAAGATGATCTCACCGAGATGACGAAGGCCGTCAACGAGATGCTGGATCGACTCGAGGAGTCGTTCAGAACCCAGGACGAGCTGATCCACGACGTCAGTCATGAACTGCGGACCCCGCTGACCATCGTGCGTGGGCATCTCGAAGTACTCGACGTGGGGGACAGAGAAGATGTGGTCTCCACCCGCGAGCTCACCCTTGACGAGCTGACCAGGATGAACCGTGTGGTCGATGATCTCACCACCCTCGCCCAGGCGGGGCGTCCGGACTTCTTACAACGCGCGTCCACCGACATCGGAAAGCTCACCGATGAGGTCTACGACAAAGCCATAGCGCTGGGAGACCGTCGATGGATGGTTGATGCGCGCGCCGAGGGCCACGCATTGCTAGATCGAGAACGCGTCACCCAGGCCTGGCTTCAGCTGGCCGCCAACGCGGTCAAGTTCTCCGCCCCAGGTTCGGTGATCTCGCTGGGCTCGCAGCTGGGTGCCGGCGAACTTCGAATCTTTGTCCGGGACCAGGGCGAAGGAATCGCGGCCGAGGACCAGGAGCGGATCTTTCTCCGATTCGGACGCACCGACCCGACGAAGCCAGGTTCTGGACTAGGACTTCCGATCGTGAATGCCATCGCACAGGCCCACGGAGGGGAGGTGGAGCTGCACTCTGCTCCCGGAGAGGGCGCCCGTTTCACCGTGGTGCTTCCCAGTGGAGAGAGCTCTGTTTCCTCCGAGCACACTGAGGAATCACCGTCACCGAGTCACACAGGGAGTCAAGGATGACCCAGATCCTATTGATCGAGGATGAGGATCGGATCGCCTCCTTCGTGGAGAAGGGTCTTCGGGCCGCCGGATACGCCGTCCTGCGCGGAGCAAGCGCGGCTGAGGGGTTCGAGTACGCAATGAACAACTCGGTGGATCTCACCGTCCTGGATCTGGGACTCCCTGACGAGGACGGTTTGCATCTGCTGGGCCGACTCCGAAACCAGGGGTTCTCCGCCCCAGTGATCATCTTGACTGCGCGGAACAGCTCTGCGGACACCGTGGCGGGACTGGATTCCGGTGCCGATGACTATATGGCCAAACCCTTCAGCATCGATGAGCTGCTCGCAAGGATCAGGCTGCGGCTGCGCGGGGGTTCAGCCGAGGAACCGACCACGCTGACCGCCGGAGGGCTGATCCTGGATCTTCACGCACGCCGCATCACCGCCGGTGAGAAGCAGCACGACCTCTCCTCCCGAGAATTTGCGCTGGCGGAGACCTTCATGCGGCATCCCGGGCAGGTCCTGTCCCGGGAACAGCTGCTTGAACGGGTATGGGGCTATAGCTTCGATCCCGGATCAAACCTCGTGGATGTCTATGTCCGCTACCTCAGAGCCAAGATAGGCGCCGAGGCGATTCAAACCGTTCGCGGCGTCGGGTATCGACTCGACGCATGAGAGGTCGGTTTTCAGCTAGCGGCTGAGGGTGCAGACCAGCTCTGCGCCGAGACGGCGCTGACAGGGGTCCAGGCAGAGTCTGAGGCGAGAGGGGCAGGCTTATAGACCGCAGAGGGTGTCGGGGTGACCGTGGCCGGGCTGGGGCGCGAGGTCGATGCCGAGCCCGTTGATGCGGAACCCCCTGAAGAAGAACCCCCTGAAGAAGAGCCGCCCGATGACGAACCCGCCGAGGAGGACGGAGACCCCGAAGCGGAGTCTGCGGTTGATGGATCTTCAGAAGAGCTCGTCGTGCGTGGTGGGGCGGCAGGGCTGCTCGGAGTCTCGACGGCCTCGCTGGTGGGAGCCGGTGATTGCTCGGTGACGTTCATGGCGTCACCGAGGTCCTGGGTCTGATCGGGCCCACCGATGCCTGCCACCGCGGCAGTGCCACCCAGAGCAACGATGCCCAACGCTCCGGTGATGATCCAGCCTGTCTGCCTGCTCATGATCTGATGCCTCTCACCTTCTGGCCGTGGCCAGCCTCTGGTCTTCGATGTTCTCATCCTCGCGCACCTGGGTGAGCGGCGGGTGAGAACAGGATGAGAAAGTTCTCATCTGGCGGCTCCTCTCTGGGCAAGACCACGCATCTTCGTAGCGACCTCGGTATAGGCAGGGCGCACGGCATAGACACATCCCAGTCGCAGAGTAGCCGACCGCTCGTAGACCTGAATCGAATGCGGGGACAGCTGGAGCTGGCTGGCAGCAGCATCCACTGCCTCTACGACTGCCCGTGCCTGTTCCGGATTCCAGATGTGCTGGAGCTGGCGCAGCCGGGCGTGTGCTCGGAGATTCCCCAGGTCCAGAGCGGGGTCAGCGAGGCAGGCGGTGTCCACGTCCAGCAGTCCAGGACCCTCCTTGGGACTCCACAGCAGTTGTTTATCGTGGAGGTCACGATGCGCTGGCCGCAGCGCCACCTCGGGCAGCCTGGCAAGTTCATCCGTGATCTCTTCTGTGATGTCTCGCAGGGAATCCGGTGCGTCGATAAAGGGCGACACCAGCTCGGTCCAGTGGCGCAGCACGTCGATCTCGTCTGCGGCCAGATGCTCCTTGGTGGGGCGCGTGGGACTGCTGCTTCCAGAGCCTGAGTCTCTGACCGATCGAGTCCATGCGCCCAGCGAGGCCGCCCAGGCGCGCTGCCATTCCTGGGCCGAGAACAAACTCGGGTCATGCAGGCTGTGGCCTGCGAGCTCGGCGAAGGACACTGTCGACTCATCATGCGCACGCACCTGCGGAGTCCGAAAGTTCTCGGCGAAGGCGCTGGCGCGCTCGATACCCTCAAGGATGGACGAGGCACGCCCCCGTCGGACGACCTTGATGAACACATCATCGTGGTGCACCACGGCACGTTTTCCCCGCCGGTGTGAGACGACGACGCCGGCCGGTGCCAGCTTCGCGAGAGCCGAGAGTCGCGAATCGGCTCCAAAGGGTTCAACGTGGAGCGTGGAGCCGTCCCATGTTCCGGCGCGACGCTGACCGGAATCTTCGAATTCTAGACTGAGTCCAGTTCCTCCGGGCAGCGGCCAGGCGCGGGTCACGCGGAGAACCCGACCCGATTCGGTGATGGACTCCGGGGGGAGTGTCATGAGGCTCATCGGTCCAGGGTCTCCTGTGCCAGTCGGATGGATCTCTGCATGAGGGCGGGCCAGTCGGTGCTGCGCAGCCGGAAGGGTTCAGTCGCCGCTGCCAGGTGGGCGTAGGCCTCCCAGACGGCCACCCGGCTCTGATCGAGCACGAAGTGTTCCTCGTACCCGCTCAGAAAAGCATCGATCAGACTCTCGCACCCCAGCCGCCGGCAGGAAGCGACCCAGCTGCCGACGTCGCGTGCGGGGTCTCCTGATCCCGAGCGATCAAAATCAATCAGGCGAATCTTGTGGCTCTCCGGCGCCGCCATCACAATCTGGTCCGGGGAGAGGTCTCCATGGAGCTCCACCAGAGGTGTCATGCCCATTCGCGGCAGTCGTGATTGAAGCTGGGTGCGCAGGCCTTGAGTCTCGACTGCCAGCCAGGGTGCGATGGACGCGACTGCCTTCACCGTGCGTGGAAGCTCCACCGCAAGAAGGTTGCGCCGTGCACCGAGAGTGCGCTGGTGCAACTGACCAATCGCCTCACCCGCAGTGACTGCCGCGGGAGTGTGCGGGGCGTGACTGAGATCGGTCCATCCCCAGAGCGGAGCGCTCATCGCTGTGCCACGCTTCCCCAGTGCTGAGCTGCGAACTACGGGGAGTCCGAGGGATCGCCACCTCTGGGCTGCATCCAAGGCGGCCGCGGTGCCAGCGGGAGACACCCGGATGATCTTCTCCCCATGCCCCGCGGAGCTGGCAGGGACGGCTGCCACCACCCGTCTGCGCGGGTTGTAGCGCAGGACCCTCCACGGCGCGGGCTGTCCGACCGCGGAGTCCAACGCCCGACGTGCCTCGCGAAGGTCCTTTGCGAGCACAGGATCGCCCATCATGGTGCCGCTGAACAGATAGGCACCCCGTTCGGAGTGCACCGAGAAGCTTCCAGCTTCTGGGAAGTCACGGGCACGCTGACGTGCCTTTACCAGCTTATTGGCATCTACGGTCAGCATCGCCCAGCTGCGCTCGCCGTCGTCGGTTTCGAAGGCCGCGACCACCGAGTGACCGGTTTTGATTCTGACTCGGGTGATCCTGGCGGGACTGCCCAAGAGTGTCGAGAGGGCCGTAGAGTCCAGCAGCGTGCGCGCTCCAGGGAGCCCGACGGCGGCTGCGGCCACCTCATCGGCCTCGGTCCAGAGATTCTGCGCCTGCGGTTCCCGCTGCGTGAGTCGTTGTTCAGGTGTCACGTTCATCGCGACACCTGCTCGAGTGCGTGTGGCAGGGAGGTCTCTGCTTCTGAATCCGCAGCGCCACGCTGACTGCGTGCCCATTGGGCCAGCTTGGAATGCGGGTCGGCGAGAAGCTGAGCGGGAGAGCCGTCCTCGCGAATCTCCCCAGATTCCAGCCAGAGCACTCGGTCCAGTCCCTGGATCATGCTCAGATCGTGAGTGATCGCGACAGTGGTGCGCCTACGGGTCAATTCACGGATGGAGGATTCCACCACCCCTCTGGAGGCGGGGTCCAGTCCCGTGGTGGGTTCATCCAGCAGCACGATCGGAGCGTCTCGAACCAGAGCTCGGGCGATCGCCAGGCGTTGACGCTGTCCACCGGAGAGCGTGTCGCCCCGGTTCCCAAGCTGTGTCTCATACCCCTGCGGAAGCGCCATGATGAAGTCATGGGCACCCGCGCGCCGGGCGGCCTCAGCCACCTCCGCATCGGTTGCGTCCTGCCGACCGTAGCGGATGTTCTCCCGCACCGAAGTGCTGAAGAGCACCGACTCCTGCAACAGGATGGCGATATTACGGCGGAGGTCAGCACGGCTGACGTTGCGGGCACAGTATCCGTCGATGAGCACTGAGCCTGAATCAGGATCTGCGAGGCGCAGGAGATAGCCGGCCAGAGTCGACTTTCCGGCGCCTGAGGGTCCAAGCAGACCCACTCGCTGGCCAGCCGGAATGTGCAGGTTGAGTCCCTTGAACAGAGGTGTTCCGCGGTGATCCGCCGCCGTCACCTTCCAGAACGTGAGGTCCCCCTCCGCGCGCCCCAGCGGCAGCGGATCCGTGGGGTCCTGGATCTCGATCTTCTCGTCGAGAAGGTCAGCGATACGCTCGCCAGAGGCAGTGGCTCGCGCGATGCGGCCGGTGTATTTAGCCATATCGCGCAACGGCTTCATCGCGATCTTCAGGTACATCAGGAACAGCACCATGTCCCCAGGGGTCATGGATCCCTGCAGCACTTGCCATCCCCCGAATCCCAGCACCACTGCCGTCGCGACGCCCACCAACAGATCAGTGGAGCGTTCGAGCCGTGCAGCCAGCTTCCTTGCACGAATTCCGGCCTTGAGCGCCTTGGTGTTGCCCACGGCAAAGCCTGAGGCCACCTTGTCTTCCAGTCCATAGGACTGAACGACCCTGATCGCCCCGAGTGCCTCGGCGGCGTCACCGACAAGACGGCCCTCGCCCTTGCGGGTGGAGCGTGACGCGGAGGTGATCATCGGTGTCAACACCCGGCTCGCCAGAAGGTAGCAAGCACCGGTGAGCACAACGATCGCTGCGAGAAGTGGGTTCAGGATCAGCACGACCACCAGGAGGGTCACCAGAGTCAGAAGGTTGCCGACCAGGGGGAGCCCTGCGGTGACTGCAACCTCTTGAAGCCTGCCCATGTCTCCGACGAGGCGCTGAGAGGTGTCTCCGATCGACGCCGTTGAGTGGTAGCGCAGAGACAGCGCCTGGATATGGTCGAACACGCGGGTCCGCAGGCGAGCCGCGACCTTGACGCCGGTCCTGGCGAAGGCGATGGTCGAGGCGTAGTTACAGAAAGCCCGTCCACCGACGATGAGTGCGAGCGCGAAAGCCCAGAAGATCAGCATGCCCTCGACGTTATGACCGGCCCCGATGGTGCCGTTGATATCGGCGCCCAAGGCCTCAGTGACCGCGTCCACGGCGAACTTCACAGGCCAAGGTTCCAAGATTCGAAATGCGACGTCGCCCAGCAGCGCAAGCATGCCCAGCGCAACGAGGAGCTTATGCTCGCGGACATGCGGGAGCACCATGCGCAGCGTGCGGGAGAGTCCGCGGCGATGCAGGTCACGCGAGGTCTTTGCCTCTGATCTCCGACTCATCGGTGTGCCACCTCCAGCTGACGCCGCATAGGTGCTGCATTGCTGAGTGGTTGTGCCAGGTCCGCCAAGAGTTCCTGTGCCCGGGAGTTCCAGCTGTGCCTGGCCTCAATGCGCGATCGACCGACTGATCCCACGCGGGCCCTGAGCTGCGGATCCGCGACGAGCCTCATGAGCGCAGCGGCCAGAGCGTCGATGTCTCCGGGGGGCACCAAGGCGCCGGCGGCCTCATGGGAGAGCGCTGACTCGGCCTCATCAGACTCGGTGCCATGGGACTCGACGTGATTCAGTGCGCCCGGTCCGAGCAGGTCGCCCAGTTCGCCCAGCTCCGATGCGACGACGGGGACCCCCGCAGCGAGGTATTCATACACCTTCAACGGGGAGAAATAGTGTTCGGTGCCCTCCGCTGGTGCGGGATAGGGAGCCGCTGCGATATCCAGCTGGGCCAGCTCAGCCGGTACCTGTTCAGGCGGGACCGGTCCGGTGAACTCGGTGCGTTCGCTGATGCCCAGTTCTGCGGCGAGGTTCTCCAGGGCTTGGCGCTGCGGTCCACCGCCGATGATCCGCAGCGACAGCGGGATGATGACATTACCTGTGGGTGCTGCTGGGGAGGACTCCAGGTGTTGGACCGTCCTGGCGAATGCATGCAGGAGCAGGTCGGTCCCGTGCCAGGGTTTAAGCGTGCCGAGGAACCCGATGGTCACGGGACTGTGGGAGTCGGTGTTCACCTGCGGGGCGCGAGGGCTGAACCTGGCAGGGTCCACGCCGTTGGGTGTCACCCGCACACGGGTGGCACGACCGTCCTGCGGCGTCATGCTGCGCACCCAATGCGCCACCGGGGGTGAGACGCAGGAGAGGAGGTCCGCCTGCATGAAGGTCTCCTTGGTCGTCGTCGCGGCGGTCTGGACGTCGTGGAGACTGCGATGGGCCGCCTGTTCGGCCAGCAATGGGGCGTTGACCTCGACGATCAACGGCGCAGCCGTGCGGCGCTTGGCCTGTGCACCGGCGACAGAGAACAGCGAGTAACGCTCATAGAGAAGGTCGTAGTCACCTTCCGCGGCCAGGACTGCCATTCGGTCGGACGCGCGGGCTATCGCCCCTTCGCGGGCGGCGGCACCTTTGACCCCTGCTACCGGAACGATGAACACAGCCAGGTCGCTCAAGTCGGCAGGAACTGCCTCGCTGCGGGGGTCACCGTAAGCGTCTCCACGTTTGGTGCAGAACACGGTGATCTCGTGACCCATTGCGCGAAACGCGCGGATCATCTCCTGAGCATGGACGCTGGCTCCCTTGGTGCCGAAGATCCCGATCCCGGGGTCGGCAAGCAGGTAGGCGATCTTCATGCTTGCTCCTTCAGTGGGTCTTGGACAAGAGCCTGCAGCAGTCGGGCTTGACGCGCCGAGTCGAAGTTCTCCTCTATAAGTCTCCTCGCGGTTTCAAGCATCTTGATTTCTCGCGGATCACCTGTGATGGCCTCGGCGACCGCCTCGGTCAGCGCCTCTGCATCTCCCGAGGGCACCAGCCATCCGGTCTCACCGGTGCGGATGACTTCACCCACCGCAGTGACTTCGGCGGCTACGCAGCGTATTCCGCGAGCCATGGCTTCTAGCAGGACCGTAGGCAGCCCATCGGCGTTGCCATCCGCACCCACCACGAATGGGGCCACGAATACGTCGTGGGAACCGAGGAGCGCCCGGACCTCTTCCTGCGTGCGCGCCCCGAGCAACCGCACCGATGCCGACAGGCCGGCGGTGATGATCTGATCTCGGAGCTCGGCCTCGAGTGGTCCTTCTCCCGCGATGTCTGCTTCCACGTTGATCCCTCGGATGCGCAGACGCGCCACCGCCTCGATGAGCAGATGGAAGCCTTTCTTCTCCACCAGGCGTCCGATCCCCAGCAGGCGCACTGGTCTCTCGTTCCCGTCCGCGTGCTCCTGACTCTCGGTGAGGGCTGGTGGTGCCGTCGGGACCGCAGACGTGCCCGGAACAGGAGAGGGGGCGGATACAGGGGTGAAGGGGAACCGGGCAAGCTCCAATCCATTGCGCACCAGGTGCAGGCGGCTGGTCGCACGAGGGAAGCGCGCCCTGAGGTCCGTGCGATTGAACTCCGAGATGGTGATCGCGTGATGGGCGTCGGCGAACTTCGACTCCAGATCGGCAGGGTCTACGTCCTCGTGGAAGATGTCCTTGGCGTGTGCGGTGAAGGAATATGGGAGGCCGCTGATCTTCCCCGCCAGTCGGGCCACGGTGGTGGCAGTCGTTGCAAAATGGGCATGCAGGTGGGTGACTCCGGCCAGATCGGCGGCACGGGCAAGGCTCACTGCTTGTTCAGCGTCATCGTGCCCAGCACGAAGCAGCGCCGGAAGGGTCCGCTGGACGCCCTCAAGCAGTTTCGGTGACTCGGTGCCCAGCGCAAGCTGCAGCCAGAGCTTGGCGGAGGTGGAGCTGCGTGGCAGGTGGATGACAGGTGCTTGTACTCGGGCGAGCTCAGGGTGGAACCTGGTGTCGTTGCTGGGCCGCAGTGAGAAGATGACGATTCTTTCACCCGCGGCTTCACGGGCCAGGATCTCCGAGACGATGAACGTCTCAGAGAAGCGCGGATACATCTTGAGCACGTATCCAAGAACCTCGCCGTGCGGGGGAGTCTCGAGCGGATGTTGATTACCGGACATGAGTGCTGAACCTCGTTCGGGTCGTTGGAGCGTGGCGCTTGAACTGCAAGGGGGCGGTGCGCGGGGAGGGTGCGTGTGCCCACGTCATAGCGACTGGGGTCTTGGCCAGCTCGGTTGCTGCGAGTGAGCCGATTCGGCTGAGTCCGTCCAGATCTACGCCGTCGCGGGAGGTTCTGCGGGTGACAGCTCCAGCGAACCATTGGCTCAGTTCCGCTGCTGAGAGTGCCTCAGGAGCCAGGGCATCCACCGCGCCGAATGCTTCGAGCGCGTGAGCCCTGCGAGGCTGCTCTGCTCGGCGTGAGCTTCGAGGAACCAGCAGAGCGGGTGTGGAGGTGGCCATGATCTCTGCTGTGGAGTTATAGCCCGCCATGGAGACGACGGCGGCTGCGTCACGCACCAGGGCCGGGACGTGGGGGGCTACCCGAACCACCTCGATGCGCTCACGGTCTGCAGAGTGCGCAGCCACGCGAAGCACGCGGGAATGGTCCTCGGGTGGCATCTGTGGTCCGGTGAGAATGATGTGGCGGTGACCTGCCGGAACCTCGGCTTCAGCGGCAGCTAGAGCCAGCTTTCCTCCATCGGAACCTCCCCCGACCATAGAGAGCACATACGGGCGCGGAGGGCGGATGCTTGATTCGGAGAGCGTGTCCTCTGGGCGGCCGTAGCTCAAGTAACCGGTGAATCGAGTCATGGAGGCCAGCGGCGGAGGAATCTCTCCGGAGGCGACCGGGCTGTAGACCAGCGGGTCACCGTAGACCCAGACCGCGTCATAGAACTCTGCGGCCACTTGCGCCCCACCCAGCGACTCCCACTCCGCTGCGACAGCTGCGGGTGAGTCCAGCACTTCGCGCATGCCCAAAACGCATCGCGTTCCCTGAGTGCGAAGCCACTCCAAGGTTGCCCCCAGTTCTCCACCGACTCCAAGAGGGTGGCGGTCGGCGATGAAGAGATCGGGTGACATGGCCTTCACGGCGGCCGCTGCTGTCGCACTGCGCAGGCTGAAGAGACGTTCATTGCTCACATGGAGGCTTCTAGACGCGTACCCCTCTGCGGTGTGGGTGAATCCGGGAAGGACCAACCAGTCCCAGCCATCAGGCAAAGAGTCCGCAGTGGCATCCGGATGCCCCGCGATAAGCAGTCCCCGCACGGTTTCACCGGTCAGCCGGGGGAGGTCTGCTGCGAGTGCGTGCGCCAACGCCCGGTTGCGGCGGGCATGGCCCAGGCCGACCGAGTCGTGAGAGTAGAGGACAACTGTGATGCTCATAAATAAGCATCTTGCTGACCTAATGTGAAGGGGGCATGAGCGCAGGATGAGAAATGGCACTCGTTTCTCTCATGCTGTTCTCATCTGGCTCTCATATGGCTGACGCTCGTGTCCCCGGAACTGGAGACGCGAGCGTCATGTTTATTCAGAGAGTGTCGTGCTCAGTTGACCGGGCCGGTCCACTTCTCGCCGGGACCCTTGCCAGGGGCGTCCGGGACGATGGACTCTTCGCGGAAGGCCAGCTGGAGTGAGCGCAGTCCATCGCGGAGAGGGGCGGCGTGGGTGGAGCCCACTTCCGGAGCGGCGGCGGTGATCAGACCTGCGAGTGATGTGATCAGCTTGCGTGCCTCGTCCAGATCCTTGAGCTCATCCGCATTGGGATCATCGGCCAGGCCGAGCTTCACTGCTGCGGCGCTCATCAGGTGGACTGCCACGGTATTGATCAGTTCCACCGCGGGCACCTCTGAGATGTCGCGGGACCGCTGGTTCACGGCCTGAGCCATGGAGGAATCGGTCGTGTGGCCAGCGCTCTCGGCGGGGTTATTCTGCTCACTCTGCATGCTGGTAAGCTTGTCACAGACTCTTCGGCCGCGCTAAACGCGCTCGGCAGCGCCTCGGGCGCTCAGCTGGGTAAACGTACTGTGCCGACAGAAGACCCCCTATTCACCGAATTCCTCACAACAGGAGCTAGACAGATCAGCGAACCACGCATTAACGAACGCATCCGCGTACCAGAAGTCCGCCTTGTCGGCCCCCAGGGAGAGCAGGTGGGTGTCGTCCGGATTGAGGACGCGCTGCGTCTTGCCACTGAGTCCGATCTGGATCTGGTTGAGGTTGCGCCGCAGGCCAAACCTCCCGTCTGCAAGCTGATGGATTTCGGCAAGTACAAATATGAGGCTGCGGTCAAGGCACGCGAGTCCCGCAAGAACCAGAGCACCACGGTGCTCAAGGAAGTCCGCTTCCGACTCAAGATCGATGACCACGACTACAACACCAAGGTCGGCCACGCGCGCCGCTTCTTGGAGGCTGGCGACAAGGTCAAGGCCATGATCCAGTTCCGCGGTCGCGAGCAGCAGCGCCCAGAGATGGGTGTGCGACTCCTGCAGCGCTTCTCGGAAGACGTCGCGGATCTCGGAGCGGTGGAATCTTCACCTCGCCAGGATGGCCGTCACATGGTCATGGTGGTCGGGCCGCTGAAGACCAAGGCTGAGGCCAAGGCTGCAGCCAAGAATCAGGCCAAGCACCAGGATCCGGTCGAGGATGACTCCGAGCAGGAGCAGCCGAAGATCAAGAATGAGCGCCGCACTCGCAAGAATGCGGAACGCCTTCCCACGGAGAAGAAGGACGCGACGCCGCTGTCCAACTCCATGGCTGACTATCTTCCGGATGAGCTGAAGAACCTCTAAGAGGTCTTCGTTCATGCGGTGAACCCGCGCACCCGTCTCATGCCGTAGACTGGTGCGCTGGTTTGTGTAACGCGTCGGTTCGACGAGGTTGCCGCCACATCAAAAGGGGTCCGAAGTATCGACGCCGCTGTCTGACAGCGGTATCTGTGCGGGACGACCCACCTCTGCGCCGCCGCGGCCGTGAACTGGTTCATTCCATCCATGGCAGAGCACAGGCGTTGTAGGTCCGAACGACATAAGGAGAACGGCACCATGCCGAAGATGAAGACCCACAGCGGGGCCAAGAAGCGGTTCAAGCTGACCGGTTCTGGCAAGCTCAAGCGCCAGCAGGCCAACCGTCGCCACTACCTGGAGCACAAGTCTTCACGCTTGAAGCGCCGTCTGGCCGGGGACCTCATGGTCACCAAGGCTGACGAGAAGCGCATCAAGCGGATGCTGGGCATCTGAGCCTCAGCACTTTTTTCACCGAAGACTTTAAGACTCAAGGAGATATCACGTGGCACGTGTAAAAAGGGCCGTCAATGGTCATAAGAAGCGCCGCAAGGTCCTAGACAGGGCCTCCGGCTACCGCGGTCAGCGCTCACGCCTTTACCGCAAGGCTAAAGAGCAGCTGCTGCACTCGTACGTCTACAACTACCAGCACCGCAAGAAGCGCAAGGGTGACTTCCGTCGTCTGTGGATCCAGCGCATCAACGCTGCTGCCCGCTCGCACGGTATGACTTACAACCGCTTCATCCAGGGCCTCAAGGCCGCCGGTGTCGAGGTTGATCGCCGCATGCTGGCAGAGCTGGCTGTTTTCGATGCCAAGTCATTCGGCGTCCTGGTCGAGACCGCCCGCAAGGCGCTCCCCGAGGATGTCAACGCAGCTCGAGTCTGAAACGACTTCTAGCAGCGCCAGGCGCCGTCTCCTATATGGAGGCGGCGCCTTCTGCATGCCTGGTGAGCCGTTCAACATCACAGCCGTTCACCACAGCAGCAACGCACCACCGCCGTATTTCCCGCAAGTAGGAGAAGATAGACGTATGTCTGCGCACATTGATCCCGAGATCCTCGACAACCCTCGCTCCGATCGGGTCCGCCGCATCGCGGGTCTCTCCGCGCGTTCCGCCCGGCAGAAGCAGGGGCTCTTCCTGGCTGAAGGTCCTCAGCCGGTCCGCGAGGCACTTACGGTCTGGCTGCGGCAGTGGGAGCAGGAACAGGGCGAACAGCCCTTCCCGGAGCTTGATGCGCTCTTCTTCGATCCCGCAGGACTGGAGCGCCACCCAGATGTCCTGGCACTCCTCGACCGGGTGCGCGGCGTGCTCTTCAACCCCGAGATCAACCTGCCCTCCCAGGCGCGGATCTTCCTGCGCGAAGCCACCCCCGAGGTGCTGCGCGCCATGGGCGACGCGGAGACCACGCAGGGCATGATCGCTGTGTGCCGGATCCCGAAGAAGGCCGCCCAGATCGAGGCTCTCGATGCCGCTCTCACGCAGCTTCCCGAGAAGAATGCGCTGGTGGCCTCCATGTTGCGCCTCCAGGATCCAGGCAATGCCGGCACGATCATCCGCACCGCAGATGCCGCCGGAGCAGGGGCCGTGGTGCTCACCCCGGGCGCCGTCGATGTCTGGAGCCCCAAGGTTGTTCGCTCAGCCGCGGGGTCGCATTTCCACCTGCCCATCTTCACCGGCATCGAAGCAGCCGATCTCGTGGACACGGCCCGCGCGCGCGGCTTCCAGGTGCTGGCCGCCGATGGCCGCGGGGAAACACCCCTGGCCAAGGTTCCCAATCCGGGCGCACCCACACTGTGGCTGCTCGGACACGAGGCGCACGGCTTGACCCACGCCGAGCGCGAGCTCGCCGACCACCGTGTGGCGATCCCGCTCTTCGGAGCGGCTGAATCACTCAACGTCGGCACCGCGGCCACTGTGTGCCTGTACTCCACGGCAATGGCGCAGCACGCAGACACTGAAGCCGTCGGTTCCGCCGGTTCCCCCAAGTCCGCTGACGCCGCTGACGCTGACAGCTCCACCGAGTCCGCTGAGATGTCGGCTGCCCATATCCTCAGCGCCGGGCCCAGCAGCACCTCGGCATGAGCCGAGAGGCCGAGAACACCGGCTTCGAGTGCATCAACTGCGGTCACCCCATCCCGAAGCAGCTCGGCGGGAGCTACCGGAACCACTGCCCTCGATGCCTGTACTCCAAGCATGTAGACATCACGCCTGGTGACCGGGCCGCTGATTGCGGCGGGGCCATGGCGCCGGTCGGGGTGGATCACACGGGCAAGAAGGGCTTCACGCTGCTGCATCGCTGCACCAGATGTGGTCAGCAGGACCGCAATCGACTCGCGCCGGATGATGATATGGATCGAGTCATCGAGCTGCAACGCCCGCGCTGAAGCTTATGCGCCGGTTCGGGTCGGCTGGTTGGTGAAGGAGACGCCTGAGCTGCCACGGCGGTATGAACCCGCCACATGGGTGTCCACCATGCCGATTGCCTCCATGAGTGCGTAGACAGTGGTGGGTCCGACGAAGCGAAAGCCTTCCTGCTTCAATCGCTTGGCAAGTGCTTCGGACTCCGCAGAACGGGTGGGGACTTCCTCGAGTGAGTGCGGCATCGGTGTCTGCTCCGGTTTATAGGACCAGATCAGCGCTGCCAGTCCGCCCTTGTCGCGCAAGGCAAGAGTGGCTTTGGCGTTGCCGATAGTGGCTTCGATCTTCCCGCGGTGCCGGATGATCCCGGCGTCCTCGAGCAGCCGTTGAACATCGGCTTGGGTGTAGCCCGCCACGATCTCCGGGTCGAAGTTTGCGAAAGCGGCCCGGAAGTTCTCCCGTTTGCTCAGAATGGTGGACCAGGAGAGTCCCGATTGGAACCCTTCTAGGCACAGTCTCTCGAAGAGGCCTTGTTCATCCCGGATGGGCACACCCCACTCGGTGTCGTAGTAGTGGCGCATCATCTCGCTGCCCAGGGCCCATGGGGTGCGCGGGAGCCCATCGGGCCCTGCCATTGTTCCAGCAGGCGTCTCCGTGGGCGGTTCTGTGGGTCTCTCGGAGGGTGGACCTGGGGGTGTCGTGGAAGTCACCGATCAAGCGTATCCCGACCCGACCACGCCAGTAGTTGCACAATGCAACCAGTAGCGGGTGTTCCGGTGTAGAAAAGGGTCATGACACAGCGAACCCGGCTCTTCGCCGACCTGGACCAGTACGTCACGCACCCTCGCTTGAGCGGTCTGAGCCTCAGCCCGGATGGTTCACGGCTGGTCACCACGGTCTCGGTGCCCAATGCCAAGAACGACGGCTATGTGGGCGCTCTCTGGGAGATCGATCCCAGCGGTGCACGGCCTGCCCGCCGCTTGACCCAGAGTGCCGAGGGGGAAGCCTCTCCAGAATTCTCAGCTTCCGGTGACCTCTACTTCACCTCTGCCCGTCCGGGCCGCGATGCCGAAGCAGAAGGATCCGCGCTGTTCAGGCTGCCGGCTGCCGGGGGTGAAGCGGAGCTGGTCCACCGCCGGGCAGGCGGAGTCAGCCGGGTCCATTGCGCGCCCGATGCGGCTCCGGGCCAAGCACCCGTCACGCTGGTGACCGCCGCGGTGCTGCCAGGTGCGCAGAGTGAGGAACAGCAGGAACAGCTGCATGCCCTGCGCAAGAAGGCCTCGGTCAACGCGATTCTGCACAGCGGCTATCCCATCCGTTTCTGGGACCACGATCTCGGACCCGCGCGGCCGAGTCTCTTTGCCGTGGAGTCGGCACAGCAGCACGACGGCGAGGGCGCAACCAAGCTGCGTCCACTGACCCCCGGCATCGGAGCCTCCTTCAGCGGGGAGGTCTGGCTCAACCGCGAGGGAACCGAAGCACTGATCGGGGTGACCGTGCCTGAGGCGGGGGCTGAACAGCGCAGTGCCCTGGCGATGGTGGATATCGCTACCGGTGAGCGACGGATGCTTGCCGATGAACCAGGGTTCAACTTCACCGCAGGTCCCATCAGCCCCGATGGCCAGTCCGCCGCCGTCGTCCGTTCTGCCAAGCCCACGCCGGAGCGCGCCCCGCAGCCCCAGCTGCATCTGCTTGATCTTGCCAGCGGTGAGCTGAGGCGGATTGCAGAAGATGCTGACCTCTGGTTGAATCCTGCGGCTTGGCTGCCGGATGGGTCGGGACTCCTTGCGCTGGCAGATCAGGACGGCCGGGGTCCCATCTTCCGGGTCGCCACCACCGGAGGCGTCCAGCAGATCACCACGGAGGACGCGACCTACTCCGCCGTCGTAGTGAGCCGGGACGGGCTCACTGCCTATGGGGTGCGCTCAAGCTACGCCCATCCCGAAGAAGTCGTATCCATCCAGCTGAGCGCGGGGGAGACCACGCGCTTGCAGAACCCGCATGAGCGGCCCGAGCTGCCAGGATCTCTGACTGAGGTGGAGACCACCGCTGCAGATGGAGCACGAGTCCGCGCCTGGCTTGCGCTGCCCGAAGGCGCCTCGGCGCAGAAACCGGCCCCGCTGCTGCTCTGGATACACGGTGGGCCGCTGAACTCATGGAATGCCTGGACCTGGCGCTGGAATCCGTGGCTGATGGTGGAGCAGGGGTATGCGGTGCTGCTGCCGGATCCGGCTCTGTCCACTGGCTACGGACAGGACTTCGTGCAGCGTGGCTGGAACTCCTGGGGCGGAAAGCCGTTCACCGACCTGATGGCGATCACCGATGTCGCCGAGGAGCGAGCTGACATCGATGCCTCGCGGACTGCGGCGATGGGTGGATCCTTCGGCGGGTACATGGCCAACTGGATCGCCGGGCAGACTGATCGGTTCGATGCCATCGTCACCCATGCCTCGCTCTGGGCTCTGGATCAGTTCGGTCCGACCACCGATATGGCGTCGTATTGGCGCCATGAGCTCGATGAGCGGATGGCAGCTGAGCATTCACCGCACCGCCACGTAGAGAACATCGTGAGCCCGATGCTGGTGATCCATGGGGACAAGGATTACCGCGTGCCGATCGGCGAGGGGCTGCGCCTCTGGTACGAGCTGCTCGCGAACTCAGGTCTGCCCGCCGACGCCGATGGAGCAACTGTCCACCGCTTCCTCTATTTCCCGGAGGAGAATCACTGGGTGCTGACACCGCAGCACGCGAAGGTCTGGTACGAAGTGGTGCTGGGCTTCCTTGCCGAGCATGTGCTGGGTGAGTCCAGGGACCTTCCCGCAGAGCTGGGACTCACCGCGCCCTGAGGCTGGGGCATGCTTGGCGCGGGCGGGGCCTGCTGGCGCACGCTGGAACGTGTCGGTGCACCTGTCGCATGCCTATGCGATGTCCCACGGTTACTTCCGTCCAAAGCCATGGGACATGGCATAGAGGTGCGATATCTCGAGTGGGCGCAGGCCACGCGGCAGTTCGAGTGAGGTTGAGGTCCGCTTGAGTCGGGACCTTGCTGGCACGGAGGCCCCTGGGCTAGCGGCGGATCTCGAAGCCCTCTTGCGGCAGCGACTGCAGCTCTTCAGCAGTTGCTTCGCGCTCATGGACGTCCGCGATCTCTGCGGACTCCGGACCGTTTCCGGCCCAGCGCAGGAGCGAATCCACCGCTGGCCCCGATCCGCCCACCAGCAGCTCCACGCCGCCGTCGGAGGTGTTGCGGACCCAGCCGATGAGTCCAAGATCATCGGCCTCGGCCTTCGCGGCAGCGCGGAATGACACTCCCTGGACTCGGCCGCTGATGAGCAGGTGGGAGCCTGTCGTGCAGCCTGAGGGGGAGAGGGGTTGTTCGGAATCGGAGGACGCAAGCGGTTCGGTCATGTCCCCAGTCAAACATCTTCAGGTGGCACCGACCAGAGGCAGGTCTGCAGGAACTAGGCCGTGTGCTCGTGGCTGAAGACCAGCTCGCCGTCGATCCAGGTGCGCAGCACCCGCTTGCGGGTGTCCAGGGGATCTCCCGACCACAGCGCGAAGTCGGCATCCTTGCCAGGTTCCAGGGAGCCGACCCGGTCGGAAACGCCGAGAACCTCTGCGGGGTTGATCGTGACTGCCCGCAGCGCCTCGGGTGCGTCCATACCCTCACGCACGGCGAGGGCCGCCTGGTGGATCAGAAACTCGATGGGCACCACTGGGTGGTCAGTGATGATCGAGACCTTCACGCCGGCGCGGGCAAGAATTCCAGGCGCCTTGGGGCTGCGTTCCCGGACCTCTACCTTGGAACGCGAGACGATCATCGGTCCATAGAGCACCGGAATTCCGCGGGCGGCGATGACGTCGGCGATCTTATAGGACTCGGTGCCGTGATCGAGGACGAGCTCGTAGCCGAACTCATCGGCCAGACGAATGGCTGTGGCAATGTCATCGACCCGGTGGCAGTGCTGCCGCCACGGAATCTCTCGGTTCAGCACCAGGGACAGTGCTTCCGAGGTGAGATCCGCCGGGCGGTCAGCCACGTCCTTCGCCTGCCATTGACGCGCCTCCGTGAAGGCCTTGCGGATCGTCATGGCGACGCCGAGCCGGGTGTTGGGGGTCTGCTTGCGCTCGCCGTAGACGCGCTTGGGGTTCTCTCCCAGCGCGGCCTTCAGCCCGGAGGGAGAGCGCAGCACCATCTCATCGACGATCCGCCCTTGGGTCTTGATCGCCACAGCGAGTCCGCCGATTGGGTTTGCGGATCCAGGATTGACGTTGACCGTGGTGATGCCGGCAGAGCGAGCGTCGGAGAACCCGATCTCGGCGGGATTGATGGCGTCGATGGCGCGGGCGGCAGCCGTCACTGGATCGGTGGTCTCGTTGACATCGGCTCCGGCCCAGCCTTCACCTTCCTCATGGACCCCGAGGTGGACGTGGGCATCGATGAGACCGGGGAGGATCCATCCTCCCGCGGCATCGATCACGTCATGGCCTGAAGGGTGCTCCACCGTGGGCCCCAGCTCGGCGATCTTTCCCTCAGTCACCACCAGAGATCCGTCGAAGGGTTCTCCGGAGATGGGGAGGATATGTGCATTGACGACTACATAGTTTCTTTGAGCAACCATAGTCGGCACTCTAGTGCACTCTGCGTGGCTGGACAGAGATCCTCGGCACCCCGCTGCGCAAACCCCGACGCGAACCGCGACAGCATTCATGCTGAGAACGCAACTCATTTCGACTCGCAGCTTAGCCAAATCGGCTCCGGCGCAGGAGAATGAACTCACGATGCATCACCACGATCATGGCGGTCACGTTTCCGCCGCGCCAGATTCTACGCAGGGGCCTTCGCAGCGCCGTCGCCTCGCGATCGCCTGTGCGATCACTGTGGGCATCGTCCTCGCCCAGGCCGCCGGCGCCTGGCTGACCGGATCCCTGGCGCTGCTCACCGACGCCGTGCATTCACTCACCGACAGCATCGGTCTCGGCATCGCGCTGATCGCGGCCGGGCTGATGTACCGGGCCGCCACGGCGCAGCGCACCTGGGGGTTCCGTCGAGTGGAGATCTTGGCCGGACTTCTGCAGGCAGCCCTGCTGCTCAGCGTCGGCATCTACGCCGCAGTAGAGGGAATCAGCCGTCTCAGCTCACCGCCCACGATCATGCACGTAGAGCTGCTCCTCTTCGGTGCGGTGGGCCTTATCGGCAATGTCATCTCGCTCGCCGTCCTCTCAGGTGGCCGCAAGGCCAACCTGAATATGCGTGCCGCCTTCCTTGAGGTGTCCGCGGACGCCCTCGGCTCGCTGGGAGTCATGGTGGCCGCCGTCGTCATCTGGACCACCGGCTGGCAGCAGGCGGATGCCGTCGCGGCTCTGCTGATCGCTGCCCTGATCATCCCGCGTGCCGCACTGCTGCTGCGTGAGACCGCGCGGATCCTGCTGGAGTTCACTCCGCGAGGGCTGGATCTGGAGAGGGTGCGGGCGCATATGCTCGCCCAGGAACATGTTCAGGAGGTCCATGACCTCCACGCCTCCACAGTCGCGACTGGGCTCCCTGTGATCTCTGCCCATGTCGTCGTCGACGATGCCTGCTTCCGCGATGGCTGCGCCCCCGAGACGCTCACCAAGCTCAAGGCCTGTGTGGCCGAGCACTTCGACCTCTCCGTGGAGCACTCAACCTTCCAGCTGGAGACCCGCAGCATCGCCGCGCGCGAAACCCACACCCACGCCTGAGTCCACACGACCCCCCGCGGCAGAGGTTCACCAGGCAGGTGCTCACCCGGCAGGAGCGCTGGAGGATGGTCTGCTCCAGGTCGATGACCAGCCGGCCGGTGTCCTGACGGTAGGATTTGCGCTCATGAGCACTCCTAGTCCTAAACCCTCTACGCGCGGGCGGCGCGGACTCCCGCTGACAGGGATCACGCTGCTGGCGGCACTCCTGCTGGCCGGCTGCGGTGATACCGATTCGGACGCCACATCGGAGCAGAACGACGACGCCGCCCAGGTCGAACAGGACACTGCCGCGGAAGACCAGGAAGGCAGCCAGGAGGAAGGCTCCGGCCCCGATTCCGCGCAGGAACCCTTCGCCACTGCGGAGATCACCGATATGGCCTCCAACGGCATTGGCACGGTCAGTTTCACTGAGGTCGAAGCGGGGGTGCTCGTCGAAGCCGAAGTGCATGACCTGCAGGCAGGCTTCCGGGGAATCGCGATCCACGAGCGAGGTGTGTGCGAACCCCAGTCCACCTCCGAGAGCGGGATCTTCGGAGACTTCGAGTCCTCGGGTGCGCACCTTGTGGGTCAGGTGGATGAGGACAACGGGATCGTGGAGGGGGAGGAGGCTCCCGAATCCAGCGAACCCAACCTCGATGACCTTTCCGAAGAGGATCCCTTGCAGGAACCCGCCCCGGTGGATCACCCAGACCACGCCGGAGATCTCCCCAATGTCCTGGTCAATGAGGATGGAACCGGCTGGCTGAGTCTGGTGACAGACCGTCTGGTCCCTGATGAGCTGCTCGACGGGGAAGGCACTTCTGTGATCGTGCATGCGGCAGCGGATAACCATGCAAATATCCCGGATCGCTACAACGGCTACGGCGCGGATCTCGAATCCCTGGTCACTGGGGATTCAGGCAGTCGAATCGCCTGCGGCGTGGTTGAGGAAGAATAGCGACACCCTTTAGTCCAATCCCTCGCGGGTTCTACCACGCAGCGGGGGAGGCGCGTCCAGCAAACAGACGCAATTGCTGTCAGATCGACCCGGTGGATATAGTCGATCACTGGTGTGCCGGGAAGACTGGTCGGCGATGAGCTTCACCGCGCCGTCATATCCGCACCAACTGGAGGCACCATGCATTCGCGAAGGCCTTATATGCGCTCATGTGCGCCGGGGGTGGCTTGCCGATGACGCTGACGGTGCTCCTGCTGCTGACCCTCGCCCTGGTCCCACTTGCCGTTCTTGTTCACCGCGCGCTTGGCCGGGACACCGGCTTCTTCGCCGCGGTGGCACTCGCCGGCATCGGGGTGGCCTCGCTTCCCTGGCTGCCCACCCTGCTGGATGGCGGGGTCATAGAGGAGCACCTTCCCTGGATCCCCACCGTGAACGTCGGCTTCAGCTTCCGTCTCGACGGGCTCGGAATGGTCTTCCTGCTGCTGGTGCTCTTCATCGGAGCACTGGTCATGGCCTACTCGGCGCGGTACTTCTCTGTGAAGAAGAAGACCTCGGACTACTACCTCTGGATGTTGCTCTTCGTCTTCGCCATGAGCGGCATGGTGTTGGCGGATGACCTGATTCTGCTCTTCGTCTTCTGGGAATTCACCACGCTGTGCTCCTTCTTCCTGATCAATCGATCGGGAGACAAAGCCCCGGCGCCCGCCCAGCGCACGCTGCTGATCACCGCGGCCGGTGGGCTCGGACTGCTCTTCGCCGTGCTGCTGATCATCGTGGAGACCGGCACCACTCGGCTCTCGGAAGCGCTGACCCACAGCGTCTGGCAGGACAACACCACCTTCACCTCCGTGGTGGCTGTGCTCATCGCCTTCGCAGCATTCACCAAGTCCGCGCAGTTCCCGTTCCACATGTGGCTGCCCGATGCGATGGTCGCGCCGGCCCCGGTCTCGGCCTATCTCCACGCTGCGGCAATGGTCAAAGCCGGCATCTACCTGCTGCTGCGCTTCTCTCCCGCCTTCGAGGACTCCTCGCTGTGGCAGGTGCTCTTGATCAGCTCCGGTCTGACCACCGCATTGATGGGGGCGCTCTTCGCCCTGCAGCGCCATGACATCAAAGAGATCATGGCCTACTCCACGGTCTCTCAGCTCGGCTTCTTGGTCGCCGTGATCGGCATCGGCACCCCCACCGCACTGGTGGCGGCCACCATCCACGTGATTGCCCACGCGCTCTTCAAGTCCTCGCTGTTCATGATGGTCGGCATCATCGAACACGAGGCCCACTCCCGGGACATCCGCCGGCTCAACGGGCTGAGCAAGACCATGCGCATCTCGTTGGTGACCACGCTCATCGCCTCGCTCTCCATGGCCGGGGTGCCCCCGATGCTGGGCTTCGTGTCCAAGGAGCACCTGCTGGCTGGGTTCCTCTCTGCGGATATGCCCACCGCCCTGACCTGGACACTGACCCTGCTCGCGGTCCTCGCAGCAATCGGCACCTTCGCCTACTGCGGACGGATCGTGCTCGGAGCCTTCACCACCTATACCGGTGCGGGAGCCAAGGATGAGGCGCATGATCTCATCGACCCCGCCGAGTCCCACGAGGCCCCCGCCAGCTTCTACCTGCCCGCGCTGATCCCCTCGATCGCCGGACTCCTTCTGGGCTTCGTGCCCTTCGTCTTCGACGGACTGGTCACTCAGGCCGGAGAAACTGCCCAGACAGGAAGCTACGAGGCTGAGTTCGCGCTCTGGCATGGGCTCAATGTGGAGCTTCTGCTCTCCGCTGTGATCATCGGCGGTGGCACGGTGGCCATCCTCATGCGGGCTCGTCTGGACAATCTGATCCCACGCACCATCCTGCCGTTCACCGGGGTGCAGGTGGTGGAGAATATGCGCACCTCGGCGATCAACTTCGGTCGCCGCGTCGGAGATGTGACCCGCTCGGATATGCACGGTGTGCACCTCGCCGCACCTGGCATCCTGCTGGCAGGGCTCTTCATCGCGGGAGTCATCGTCGCACCAGAGGTCGGCGATTTCGATCCAGGCCATACCCAGATGATCGACTGGGTGCTGATCGCCCTCTTGGTCTGCTTCCTTGCTGGCACCGTCATCACAGAGAACCGAGCCGCCGCCGTCGTGCTCACCGGTGGTGCCGGATTCGTGGTGGCAGCCTGGTTCTTCGCCCTGGGCGCGGTGGATGTCGGCATGACCCAGCTGCTCGTCGAGATCCTCACTGTCGTGGTGCTGGTTCTGGTGCTGCGGAAGCTCCCCAAGCGCTTCCACAAGGTCACCCGCACCCGGAGATTCGTCTCGATCGCGGTGGCGCTGAGCTTCGGCGTGATGGCCTTCGCCGCCACCTTCGCGCTGACCGGTCGCCGCGGACAGTCACCGGTAGCCCAGTGGTATCTGGAGAACACCTATGAGACCACTGGTGCGCTCAATGTGGTGAACTCGATCCTGGTGGATTTCCGTGCCCTGGACACCTTCGGTGAGCTCACCGTGCTCGGTGTCGCCGGCTTCGCGATCCTGGGTCTGCTCAACTCCTCCTTCGCCACCTCAGACAACGAGCCTCCCGCCTCGCGGCAGTGGACCGGCACTCCGCTGGATCACGCCGCGGACAACACCACCGCGATGCGCAGCGTATTCAACTGGATGGCGCCGTTCATCGTTCTGCTCTCCCTGATCCTGCTGCTTCGCGGTCACTACGAATCCGGTGGCGGCTTCATCGCGGCACTGGTGGCGGGCGGCTTCTTCGCCCTGCGCTATCTGGTGGCACCCACGGATTCCGCCGTGAAGCTGCGGTTCGACTACGCCATGGTGATCGTCGGTGGCATTGCGATCGGCGCGGTCGTCGGCCTCGCCGGATACCTCGAAGGGTCCTTCCTGCGCCCAGTGGTCATCGCCGAGGGCCTCCCGCTGCCCTGGGGATCCGATGCTGGCTTCTCGCTGACCACTGCGCTGATCTTCGACGTGGGCATCTACCTCGCCGTGATCGGTGCCGTGCTGGTGGCACTGGACCGGCTGGGCCAAGCCCAGCGCTACCCGGCCGAGCTGCTCAAGGCTCACCGCCGGGCCCACGGCACCAGTGAGGCGGAGCTCTCCACGCTGAAGGTTCCGGCCGGATATCACGCTGACCCCGGTGATCTGCCCTATGAAGTGCAGTCGGGTGAATCCCTGCCGGGGGTCACGACAGATATCGAGCCGAGAGGGGTGAATGACCGATGAGCATCGCCATCGCCGTCGGACTCCTCACCGCAGCGGCCGTTTACCTGTTCATGCAGCGCGGCATGGTGCGGATCGTGCTGGGCTTCGTCCTGGCCAGCCACGCAGCCAATCTCATCCTCTTCGCCGCGGGCAACACCGCCTACCGCGGGGTTCCCTATATCGGGTCCGGCGAAGTGGGGGAGCAGGCCGACCCGCTCCCGCAGGCCTTTGTGCTCACCGCAATCGTCATCGCGTTCTCCATCTCGATGTTCATGGTGACCCTGGCGATCACCACCACCACCGATGACGACACCGAGGACGTGGAGGTCTCTCCGGCCAAGCTGCTCGCCGTGGACCGCGGTGACACCAACGACGCCGGCTACTTCGGTCTGACCACAGAGTCCGGTGACATCGTGGTGGACCGCGGTGAGGACGAGACCGGAGACCCCTGGCCAGAGAAGACGACCAGTACCGGTTCGTCTGCAGAACTCCAGGAGGGAGAGACTCGATGACCGATATGCTTCCTCCGCTGCTCCCGCTCCTCGTGGGCCTCCCGCTGCTGCTCGCAGCTATCGGCGTGGCCCTGCGAAAGAAGCGCCTGCTGCGCCATATCATCAGCCTGGGCACCTTGGGTTCGATGTTCGTCTTCGCCATGACGCTGGTCTTCGCCACCAGTGACGGCTCGATCCTGGTGCATCAGGTGGGGCTCTGGGACCAGGGGATCGCGATTCCCTTCGTCGTGGACGCTCTCTCGGCGCTCGTGCTCATGGTCATGACAGTGCTTGCCATCGCCTGCGTGCTCTTCGCCATGGCAACTCATGAGGCCCGCGCAAGGTTCTTCCACCCCTTCGTGCTGGTCCTGATGGCAGGTGTCTCCGGTGCGCTGATGACCGGTGACATCTTCAACCTGTTCGTCTTCATCGAGGTCATGCTGCTTCCCTCCTACGGGCTGCTGGCCATGATGGGTGCCAAGCTCGGCGCTCATGGCGCGCGGATCTACGTCTCGGTGAACCTCTTGGCCTCCACCCTGCTGCTCGTGGGCATCGGGCTGGTCTACGCCACTGCGGGCACGGTGAACCTGGCCGAGCTCCACGGCGCGGCGAAGGATGACCCCGCCGTCGCACTTGCCGGTGGCGTGGTGCTCACCGCGATCGCCATCAAGGCTGCGGTGGTGCCCGTCCACGGCTGGCTCACCCGCACCTACGCGATGACCTCTCCCGCGGTGACGGCACTGTTCTCCGGTATTCACACGAAGGTCGCGATCTACGCGATCTACCGGATCTACTCGCTGCTCTTCGACGGGGACGAGCGTTTCCTCTGGGTGGCACTGCTGATCACCTCGCTGACCATGCTCATCGGTGTTCTGGGAGCTGTGGGGGAGAAGACCACACGGTCCATCCTGGTGTTCCACATGATCAGTCAGATCGGCTACATCCTGATCGGCGTCGGGCTGTTCACCCTGCTGGGGCTCACTGCCGCGATCTTCTACCTGCTTCACCACATGATCGTGAAGGCCTCGCTCTTCCTCTCCACAGGTGCGATCGAGGAGACCTACGGCACCGGAGAGATCGACAAGCTCGGTGGCATGCTCAAGCGTGAGCCGCTGATCGCAGTGACCTTCATGGTCGCGGCGCTCTCCCTCGCCGGGCTGCCGCCGTTCTCAGGATTCGTGGCCAAGTTCGCGATCATCCAGGCCACGCTGGCAGAGTCCCACTATTGGGTGGCGGGCGTGGCGATCGTGGTCTCGATCTTCACGCTGCTCTCCATGCTCAAGATCTGGACCGGCGTGTTCATGGGTGCGGAGCCGGATGATCTGCAGGAGCGCGCGCTGACCTATCAGCAGCGCATGCATGGCAAGCGCTATCTGCGCGTCCAGGCTCAGGCCGAGACTCCGACGCTGACTATCGGACCGCCGACGGCGACGACCACCGCCGTGCTGGCGGGCAAGCAGGCGGTGAAGGTTCCGTTCAAACTGATCTTCCCGTCGATCCTGCTGGCGGCGATCACGGTGTTCTTCGGACTCGGGGCAGAGGTGCTCATGAGCTGGTCGGCGACCGCAGCGGAGAACCTGCTGAATCCGATGGACTATGTGAGGGCGGTGAGCGGGGCATGATGAGTTGGCCATTCAGGATCATCGGATTCCTCTTCTGGTACGCCAAGGAGTTCATCCTGGCGAATGTCTCGGTGACTGCCGACGTGCTGCGTCCGCGGAAGCGGATGAAGATGCGCCCGGCGATCGTCGCGGTGCCTGCCGCCTCTGAGACCGAGAGCGAATGGACGCTGATCTCCTCGCTGATCACGCTCACGCCGGGAACATTGACCATCACCATCTCCAAAGAGCACGGCATCCTCTACGTCCACGGCATGTTCGTGGACTCCCGTGAGCAGCTCGTCGCTGAGATCCAAGAGATGGAAGATCGGCTGCTCCACGCGATGCGTCAGGTCCCCGGAGATCTGAGCCGGCCGACGCAGCGCGAGGTGGTTCGGCCCCGCGATGAGGCTGGACCGGAGCCGCTGCCGAACCCCGCACCAAAGGTGGGTGAGAACCAATGATCTCCGAATGGACACTTGAGATTGCCCTGGTCCTTCTGGCGATCGGCATGATCATCGCCTCGGTCCGTGGGCTCCTGGGTCCGCGCACGATGGACCGCGCCGTCGCAGCAGATCTGATCTTCTTCGCGACCATCGGTTTCGTGGCGCTGATCGGGCTGCGCACGGGTGTGGAAGCGCTCTTCGACATCATTCTCATTGCCACACTGCTGGGGTTCATGGCAGCCCTGTCTATGGCACGACTCGGATCTGGAGGTCGTCGCTGATGGAATTCACCGACATCATGGATCTCGCCGGGATGGTCTTCATCTTCCTCGGCATCGGCACGATCGTCGTGTCAGCCATCGGGTTGTTCAAACTTCCTGACCTCTACCTCAGGGCTTCTGCCGTGGGCACCTCGGCCGGACTGGGGGTGGCGTCAATCGTAGTGGGCGCGCTGCTGATGGATTTCAGCGGGATGAACCTGATCAAAGCCATCATCGCGATCATCGCCCAGCTGCTGACCTCTGCCGTAGGCTCCATGGCCATTGCTCGCGCCGGATATCTCAATAACGCCTTGCCAGCGGAGATCACTCATATCGACGAACTTCGGCTCACCAGACGTGAGGACAGTACCCCGCGATAGACAGTTGGTGTTGGGGTCACATCCGGATAGTTTGAAGGTATGAGCACTCATTCCGACCCGCAGGGTCAATCAGCTGGATCCCACGCGAAAGAGCGTGTTGAAGGCGCCTTGAAGGCGCACCGAGATAGCCGTCACGCGATCGAAGACCACGCCGGGCCCGGTGCCCCGGTGTCCGACCCGAGTCAGCTTCGAGTGGGAACCATCTCTGCCGCTGCTGACCAGCCCTATATGGTCAAGAACCGGCAGCGCGAGGACTACGCAAAGCTGACGGGAAGTGCCCGGAAGCGGAAGCATCGGAAGCTCAAATCTCCGGTCAAGCTGACGGGCACGACCTGGAAGTACTCCATCAAGCGGACCTTCACCGAGTTCGGCCGCGACGGGTGCACCGATCTCGCAGCCGGGTTGACCTATTACACCGTGCTCTCGGTCTTTCCCGCGCTGATCGCGCTGGTCTCCATGATGTCGGTGATCGGCCAAGGCGACTCCACCCGGGACTTCATGCTCGAGACCGCCGCGGGTCTTGTGGAGTCCGACACGATGGATTCGGTGCGTCCGATCATCATGCAGGTCACGAGCGTCGAGGGTGCCGGCATCGGACTGATACTCGGCATCTTGACCGCCCTGTGGACTGCGTCCAACTACGTCAACGCGTTCTCGCGGTCGATGAATCGGATCTATGAGGTCGAAGAAGGCCGCTCGATCCTCAAGCTGCGCCCACTCTTCTACCTGATCACCGCCATGCTGATCGTCATGGTCGCGATCTCTGCTGTACTCCTGGTGGTCTCCGGTCCCATCGCGGAGTCCGTCGGCAGCGTCGTCGGTCTCGGGAGCACGGCACTGACCGTGTTCAACTGGGCGAAGTATCCGGTCCTGCTCCTGGTCGTGGCGCTCTGCATCGCGCTGCTCTACTTCGCGACTCCCAATCTTCGTCAGCCAGGAATCAAGTGGATCTCCGCCGGCGCGTTAGTCGCCATCCTGGTGATGGTCCTTGCGACTGCAGGTGTTGCCTTCTACGTCGCCAATTTCAGCAACTACTCCGCGACCTATGGCGCCCTGGCAGGCGTCATCATCTTCCTGATCTGGATCTACATCATGAACCTGGTCATCCTTCTCGGGGCTGAATTCGATTCCGAGCTTGAACGCGGACGCCAGCTCCAGAGCGGCATCGAGGCCGAGCGCACCATCATGCTGCCACCGCGGGATATGGGTGCTGCTGAGAAGAAGTCCAAGAAGTACGAGGATCTCGTGGCTCAGGGACAGGCGCTACGCGTGTCCAAGGGGGAGACCTCCGATCCGGAAGCTTCCTGGAGGCGCTAGAAGCTCGAGTTCGAACCTTCGTAACATTGTGACTTATAAGCAGGTCAGCGACAGATACTTCTTAGTAACTTTCGTCTAGGTGATTTATTGCCTGCATGTTTCAACTGAAGATGTGGCACTCCTCACAATAATTGCGGACACCTGGCCGCCTGGTAACTCCCGTGGGATTCCCTGACCGGAATCCCGCGGGAGTTTCTTCTTGGTGAGATCTTCGTTGCATGTTTCACATATGTTCCATCGTCAGCGTGGTGTCTCACGCCCTACCGTCCCCGGGGGCCTATCGGTGTCGGTTGCGCACGGTAACGATTAGGTGACATGACTCCTTCTGCGGTTCTTAGGCGCTGCGGCGACCGTAGTCTGGTTCGCACACTGAACCGGTGTTAGGTCGGTCACTTTCCCTCTAACGGGGGGACTGGACCTGCCACCCGGTCATTTCGCACCAGGAAATGGGGATCAACTGTGAAACTGAGGAAACTCTCTGTGGCCACGGCCATTCTGGCCACCGGCGCACTTGTACTCTCCGGATGCACTCCCGACAGCGGCAATGACGGCGCTGAGGGAGAAGACACCACGAACGGCGAGAGCGGCGGGAACACCGACGCAAGCAGGGCCGAAGGACAGCAGTTCACGGCCGAGCCGGCGGACACTGGCAAAGCGGACACCAGCGACCTCGAGACCATGGATGACGAGATCTCCGTGTCCATCGGTGAGGTCGAATTCATCAGCTACAACGGCTATACGCCCGAGAGCTACAGCACCTATAACTCTGTGGTGGTGAACCGGCTCCTCGAAGGCTTCGGCTATTGGGGGACCGATAACGTCTGGTACGCCAATGAGGACTTCGGTTCCTATGAGGTCATCAGTGAAGATCCCTTCACCGTGGAATACACCATCGGTGAGGATGTCACCTGGTCCGATGGCACCCCCGTGACCGTTGCGGACTATGTGCTCGACTGGGCCTACCAGAACGCTTCGCTCACCAATGCCGATGATGAACCGCTCTTCAACGGCATCTCCCAGACCTATGGCGAGCGAGTGCTCGAAGGTCCCCAGGGTGACCCAGAGGGCAAGACCTTCACCATCGAGTACACCGAGCCCTATGCGGACTGGGAGATCTTGGTCAACAATGCACTGCCGGCCCATGTGGTCGCCGAGCAGAGCGATATGGAACTTGGAGAGTTGGTCACCGCCGTGCGCGAGGCCGATACCGAAGCGCTGGAACCCGTTGCAGAATTCTGGAACGACGGTTGGTTCACTGATCCCGGGACGCTGCCCGACGAGGAACTCATCCCCGTGACGGGCCCCTATAAGCTCGACAATTGGCAGGCCGGTGAGTCCCTGACCATCAGCGCCAATGAAGAGTACTGGGGCACCGGACCCGGTACCGAACGGATCGTCTACCGCTTCGTCAACGACGGCCAGCACGTCCAGGCCCTGGAGAACGGTGACCTGAATGTGGCCCGCCCGCAGGCAACAGTGGACACCCGTGGACAGCTTGAGCGGCTCGAGGATCAGATTGTGCTTCACGAGGGCGAAGCCGCCACTTGGGAGCACCTGGACTTCAACTTCAACGATGGCGCCTTCTCCGAGAGCCTGGAGCTGCGCGAGGCCTTCGCCATGTGCGTGCCTCGCCAGCAGATCGTGTCCAACCTGATCGAACCGGTGAACCCAGAGGCCACGGTGCTCAACGCCCGTGAAGCCCTGACCTTCGATGAGAACTACGAGGACATCGTCGCCGAGAGCTACGACGGCACCTACGACGAGGTTGATGTCGAGGGTGCCAGCGAGATCCTCGAGGCTGAGGATGCTGTCGGCACCGAGGTGCGCATCGGCTACGCCGGTCCGAACCCGCGACGCACCGACACCGTGGCCGAGATCAAGGCCTCCTGTGATGAAGCAGGCTTCGAAGTGATCGACGCCGGCGGCGAGGACTTCTTCGCTCCGGGCGGCGCACTGGAGACCGGGGACTACGAGGTGGCCCTCTTCGCCTGGGCCGGTTCGGGTCAGGTCGTCTCCGGGCAGAACATCTACTCCACCGACCGCCCGCAGAACTACGGCGGCTACTCCAGCGAGACCGTCGATGACCTGTTCAACCAGCTGGCCACGACCGAAGATTCGGCCGAGCAGCAGGAAATCATCGTCGGAATCGAACAGGAACTCTGGAGCGATCTGTTCGGCATCCCGCTCTACGTGCACCCGCAGCTCTCCGGTTCGGACATCACGATCAGCAATGTCCGCGATACAGCTTCGCAGGACACGATCATCTGGAACGCAGAGCAGTGGCAGCGCGCGGAGTGATCCGTGGCGTCCGCAGGTCCGCCATAGCTGAGCACCTCGGCTGATCAGGACCATCGACATAGGTGGGGTTCGATCCGGAAGAACTCCGGATCGAACCCCACCTATGCTTCCCCCACATCTCGTGGAAGGTACAACCACCCCGTGTACAGCTATGTTCTGAAACGTCTTCTGAGCGCCATCGCAGTGCTCTTCGGCGCCTCCCTGCTCGTCTTCGTCCTGGTCATCAACTCAGGCGACCCCCTGCTGGAACTTCGCGAATCCAATGCGGACAACGTCGAGTTCCTGATCCAGCAGCGCATCGACTTCATGAACCTTGATGAGCCCTGGTACTCCCGGTACTGGATCTGGCTCACTGGTGTAGCCGGCTGTGCCGTGGGTGCATGCGACCTCGGCATGAATATGAACGGACAGGACGTCGGCGCCCTTGTCGCGAATTCTGCCGCATCCACACTCCGTCTGGTCTTCCTCGCGACGATCCTCTCCATCATCATCGGCATCCTGACCGGAATCGTCACTGCAATTCGGCAGTACTCATCCCTTGACTACGCCGTCTCCTTCATCGTCTTCCTCTTCTTCTCGCTCCCGGTCTTCTGGGCTGCGGTGCTGGCCAAAGACTGGATGGGGATCACCTATAACAACTGGCTCCGTGAACCACACTTCACCTGGGTGCAGATCATCATCGTCGCTGCCGTCCTGGCAGTTCTGGTGCCGCTAATCATCGGCGGTTCCGCTCGGCGTCGTCTTGCCACCGGCGCCGCGATGTTCGCATTCGTCCTGGTGGTGATGCCGCTGCTGGATTCCATGAACTACGCACGTGAACCCCGGCTCGGACCCGCGGTCATCACCGTGATCGGCATCGCTCTGGCCTTCGGGCTCACGGCTCTGCTCTCTGGACTGAAGAATCGGAGGGTGTTGTACTCGGCCCTGACCGTCGTAGGACTGGGACTGATCTCCTATTACGCCACCTTCTGGCTCCTGATCGAACCTCCTGGCGGATGGTTGAGCATCATTGGGCTCTTCGCCCTGACGATCGCCATCGCCGTCTTGGTCGGACGTCTGCTGGGCGGTCATGCCAAAGGCCAGGCAGTCGCCGTCAGCGTGATCACCGCATCGCTCTTTGCAGTGCTGGTGCTCCTCGATCACTTCATGCGGGCCTGGCCGGGCTTCCTCGGGCTGAAGCCGCGCCCGATCGCCACGATCGGCTCATCCTCACCCAACTTCAGCGGAGACTTCTGGCAGGTGACATTGGATCAGGGCACCCAGCTGGTGCTGCCCACCACGATCCTGATGCTCGTCTCCGTGGCCACCTATACCCGGTATACCCGCAGCTCCATGCTCGAGGCAGTGAACCAGGACTACATCCGCACCGCGCGAGCAAAGGGCGTCAACGAACGCACCGTGATCTTCAAACATGCCTTCCGCAACTCCATGATCCCGCTGACGACGATCGTCGCCTTCGACTTCGCCGGGCTGATCGGCGGCTCAGTGGTCATCGAGCAGGTCTTCGGCTGGTCTGGAATGGGCAATATGTTCGTCACCGGTCTGGGCAACGCAGATCCCGCCCCCGTCATGGCCTTCACCCTCATCACTGGCACCGCCGCGGTGCTCTTCAACCTGATAGCGGACCTCATGTACGCGGTCCTGGATCCGAGGATTCGAGTATGAGCCACCAGACACCAACAGGTCCCGTCCCCGCCGATGAAGTCCGCAGCGCTGCCGAGGCAGAGGATGCCAAGCTGGCCAGCGCCCAACGATCCTATTCTCAGGGTCAGTTGGTCCGGCGGAGATTCTTCGCCCATAAACCAGCCGTGATCTCCATGGCGGTGCTGATCTTCATCCTTCTGCTCTCGGTCACCTCCATCGGCATCTCCGGGCAGGGGACTGGCTGGTGGTCAAAAAGCTTCCAAGCCACCGGCCTCACCGTGGAGGGCGGCCGCCCCACGATGTTCAGCGGAGGCCTCTTCGGCGAGCATCCCTTCGGACAGGACAGCATCGGACGCGATTACTTCGCCATGGTGATGCGCGGAATCCAACAGTCGCTGCTGGTGGCGCTCGGCGTCGCCGTGGCCTCCACCTTCCTCGGAGTGCTGGTCGGGGCCCTTGCGGGCTACTTCCGCGGCTGGATCGAGGCAGTGCTGATGCGCATCACCGATGTGGTCATCGTGGTGCCATTGCTCGCCCTGGCTGCAGTCTTCGGCGCCTATGCGCAAAACCTGCCGGGTGGCACCTTCACTCTTGCGGTGTTCATCGGCCTGGCCACCTGGACGGGGACCGCACGCCTTGTCCGCGCCGAGATTCTTTCCCTGCGGGAGAAGGAATACGTCTCGGCGGCAGTAGCGATGGGAGCCCACCCGGCGCGGATCATTCTCAAGCACATGCTTCCCAACAGCATCGGGGTGATTGTGGTCAACGCGACCTTCGCCATCGCCGCGGCCATCCTGCTCGAGACGACCCTGTCCTACCTGGGATTCGGGATCCAGCCACCGGAGACCTCACTGGGCGCGCTTATCTATGACAACCAGAACGCCTTCACCACCCGACCCTGGCTCTTCTGGTTCCCCGGCCTGTTCATCATCGCCATCGCACTGAGCGTGAACTTCATCGGCGATGGGCTCCGTGACGCCATCGACCCGCGACAGAAGCGCACTGGTTCAAGCCGTCCCGGTTGGCGAACAGCCTTCGGCCTGCTCGGCAAGGCCACCGCAGAGGAGCGCGCCGGGACACAGGTCACTGAGCTCTCGGGTGGGCCCACTCAACTCCAACCGCCCGCAGGCATGAGCGATCACGGACCCGACCTTGGTCATGATCACAATGATGAGAAGAGGGACTCCTGATGCGTGAGCCAGTGCTGAGCTATAGGGACATCCAGGTCACCTTCGCCACGGAGTTCGGCGATGTGGATGCTGTCAAGGGAGTCTCCTTCGATCTGATGCCAGGGGAGGTAGTTGCAGTGGTCGGCGAGTCAGGTTCAGGAAAGTCTGTGACCTCTTCCACCGCTATGGGACTTCTCCCCGAGAACGCATCCGTCCGCGGCGAAGTTCGGTTGGCAGGTCGCAGCGTGCTCGAGCTCTCCACCGCTGAGCAGCGCAAACTGCGTGGCGCCGAGATCAGCATGGTGTTCCAGGAACCGATGACCGCTCTGAACCCCGTGCTGCGGGTATCGGACCAGCTGGTGGAGGCACTCCAGGTCCACGACGTCGCCTTTGGCGCGAAGGCGTTGGAGAGGTCCATCGAGCTTCTGGAGCGGGTGGGAATCCCCGACGCACGAGAACGCATCAGGCAGTACCCGCACCAGTTCTCCGGCGGTCAGCGGCAGCGCATCGTGATTGCCATGGCCATCGCCTGCGGGCCGAAGGTCATCATCGCTGATGAGCCGACCACGGCGCTTGACGTCACAGTCCAGGCAGAGATCCTCGATCTGCTGCGTGAGCTCAAGGACGAGCTCGACACGGGAATTCTGCTGATCACCCACAATATGGGCGTAGTGGCCGATATGGCCGACCGTGTAGTGGTGATGCTCAATGGTGAGGTCGTGGAGACCGGTCCGGTGGCCAAGATCCTGGGCCGCCCGGAACACCCCTATACCCGACGCCTGCTTGCCGCCATGCCGCTCTTGCGTGAGGCGGGCGACCCCTCGCTGGAATCGGAGCGGGTCCGGATCTCGGAACGTGCCAGCCAGGTTGAGTCACCGACGGCCAGCGCTCGCGAAGGCGCGACGCGAGGTGCCACAGCTGCCGCACCAGCGGCACTGGAGGCCGTGGACGTCGCGCTGGAGTATAAGTTCCGCCGCAAGGCCACCCGTGTCGTGCATGACCTGAACTTCACTGTGCAGCCCGGGGAGATCATGGGACTGGTGGGGGAGTCAGGCTCGGGCAAGTCCACTGTGGCCAAGGCCGTGCTGGGCCTGCTGGACGTGGCCGAGGGCGAGCTGCGCGTCCGCGGAGAGAACATGCCGGCGCTGCCCGCCAAGCAGAAGAAGGCGCTCAAGCGTGAGATCGGTGTGGTCTTCCAGGACCCCGCCGCATCTCTTGACCCGCGGTTCCCCATCGGAGACATCATCACCGAGCCCATGGTGGTGCATAAGGTCGGGGATAAGGACTCTCGTCTGGCCCGAGCCCGAGAACTGCTCGATGCCGTGCGGCTGCCCAGCAGCGTGCTCAACCGCTACCCGCATGAACTCTCCGGTGGTCAGCGGCAACGTATCTCTATTGCCCGCGCCCTGACTCTGAACCCGACCTTGCTGATCGCTGATGAGCCCACCTCGGCGCTCGATGTCTCAGTGCAGGCGGCGGTGTTGGAACTCTTCTCCGAGCTGCAGCACCAGTATGGGTTCGCCTGCCTCTTCGTGAGCCACGATCTCGCAGTGGTGGATTCGCTTGCCCATAAGGTCCTGGTGATGCAGAACGGACGCACCGTGGAGCAGGGGACCACGGACGAAGTGTTACGTCACGCCCGCGAGTCCTATACCCAGCGTCTGCTGGCCGCCGCACCTGTCCCGGATCCAGAGGTTCAGGCCCGCCGTCGCAAGGAACGGCAGCGATTGCTGAGCATCTCCGGCTGAGGATCAAGGGTCGTATACCTGATTCCCTAGCAGAAAAAACACGATTGCATGGACAGAAGCTGAAACATAGCTGAAAAATTGCCCTGCTAAAGTGTCTGCCACAGGTGACCTACGCAACACTCATGCTAGATCTCCGATATGCCCATAAAGCTCGCATCTTCTCGAGGAGTAATCGAATATGCACGTGAAACACACTTCCCGTCGCTCTCGCGCGACGGGCGCAGTCGCGGTCACCGCGGCGGCAGCCCTGGTGCTGTCGGCCTGTGGCGGCGGCGGCGATAATGGCGGCGACGCCGGTAATGGCGAAGCTGCCGAGGGCGTCGAAGGCGGCGGCACCGTCTCCGCGTACAACTGTGAACCACAGTTCCTGGTCCCCGGTAACTCCACCGAAGTCTGTGGATCCTGGGTCCTGGACTCTCTGTTCACCGGCCTGATCCAGACCGACCTGGACACCAATGAGCCAGCACCCGGTGTTGCAGAGTCCTGGGACACCGAGGACAACGTGACCTGGACCTTCACCCTGGGTGAGGACTGGACCTTCCACGACGGCGAAGAGATCACCGCTCAGACCTTCGTGGACACCTATAACTGGGTCGTCGATCCAGACAATGCTCAGCAGAGCGCCAACTTCTTCGACAACTTCGTGGGCTACCAGGAAGTCATCGATGGTGACGCCGAGGAGATGGAAGGCGTCCGCGCAGTGGACGACTACACCCTCGAGATCGAGCTCACCGAAGCGTTCTCCCCGCTTCCCGACATGCTGACCTACACCGCCTTCTACCCGATGCCATCGGTGGCCTACGAGGACATCGACGCCTTCGAGCAGGCTCCGGTCGGCAACGGTCGCTACATGATGGACGGCGAGTGGGAGCACGATGTGCAGATCGCCGTGGAGCGCTTCGACGATTGGGCCGGTGAAGATCCGGGTCTGCCGCAGCGCATCGAATGGCGCATCTACTCCGACATCGAGACCGCCTACCTGGATGTCCAGGCCGGTAACCTCGATATCCTCGATGCGGCTCCGCCAAACCGCCGCGCAACCGTTGAGTCCGACTTCGGAGAGAACTACGCCGACTTCGACACCTCCTCCTTCACCTATATGGGACTTCCGCTGTACCAGGAGGAGTTCCAGGATGTGGACGTGCGCCACGCACTCTCCATGGCTATCGACCGCGAAGCGATCATCGACGCGATCTTCGACGGCGCACAGACTCCTGCTTCGAACATCATCCCGCCTGCACTTTCAGATGCCGGTGCCGGTAACTGTGAGTACTGCGACTACGATCCCGAGGCGGCAGCCGAGCTCTATGAGGAAGCTGGCGGTCCCACGGATCTGACCATCTACTTCAACTCGGGTGCAGGTCACGAGGAATGGGTCGAGGCTGTCTCCAACCAGTGGCAGCAGAACCTGGGCATCGAGAACGTCACCTTCGAATCCCTTGAATTCGCACAGTACCTCGGTCTTCATGACGAGCAGGAGATCACCGGTCCCTACCGCCTAGGTTGGAGCCTCTCCTACCCCAGCGCGCAGTACGCGATGGAGCCCATCTACTCCACCGGTGCTTCTTCGAACTACGCCGATTACTCCAGTGAGGAATTTGATCAGCTCATCGGTGAAGCCAATGCAGAGGTCGATCCCGACACAGCTGCAGAGCTCTACACCGAGGCCGAAGCAATCCTCCTCGAGGACATGCCCGTCATCCCGATGTGGTTCACCAACTACCTGGTGGTCCACAGCGATCGTGTCGATGGCGATTCCATCTTCATGGATCAGGCAACCTACACGCACCTTGAGGACGTTGTAGTCACCCAGGAGTAATCCTCCTTCGGCAGCAGGCGCGGCCTACGCGGACACCGTGTAGGCCGCGCCTTTGCCATGTGGATCTCGGCGAATTCAGCAATCTGCTCTCGAGTCCCTATCATTGATCGCGGCGTCGCCCTCGGCATCAGAGAAGACCTCTCAGTCGACACAGACGCTCGGCGCACCCGCGCCACCGCCCGCACCCACAAGGACAGCAATGACCCGCTATATCATTCGGCGTCTGCTCCAGTTCGTTCCGGTCATCCTGATTTCGACCTTGATCGTCTACGCGCTGGTTTTCGCCATACCCGGGGATCCCATTCGGGCTCTCGCCGGAGACCGCCCGATGAGCGATTCCGTCAGAGAGACCCTGCGCGAGCAGTACAACCTCGACGACCCGTTCCTCGTCCAGTACTTCAAATACATCTGGGGCATCATCACCGCTGCCGACTTCGGCACCACCTTCACCGGACGTCCGGTGAGTGAGATCATCACGCAGCGACTGCCCGTCACAGCCACGCTGGCACTGGTCACCTTCGTCATCCAGACGATCATGGGCATCATCGCCGGTATCCTTGCCGCGCTCTACCGCGACCGCTTCTTCGATCGCTTCGTGCAGGTCTCCACGGTGTCCATGGTGGCGCTGCCTACGCTGGTGATCGGCTTCGTGCTTCAGCTTGTTTTCGGTGTGAACCTGGGGTGGTTCCCGATCGCAGGCGCGAATAACGGCCTCGCCAGTTACATACTTCCTGCCGTGACGATGGCCTCGGTCTCTACCGGCATCCTGGCTCGGTTGGTCCGAAGTGAACTGTTGGATTCATTGAAATCTGACTACGTCCGCACCGCCACTGCCAAGGGCATGAAGCGGACCCGCGTGATCGGCCGCCACGGCCTGCGCAATTCGCTGATCCCTGCGGTGACCTTCATCGGCGCAGACCTTGCGAGCATGCTCGGCGGTTCGATCGTCGTGGAGACGATCTTCAACCTTCCCGGACTCGGACAACAGGTGTTCGCGTCCATCCAGGGCCAGGAGGGCACCGTCGTCGTCGGTATTGTGACCCTCTTCGTGCTCTTCTTCGTGGTCATCAACCTGATCGTTGATCTCCTATATGGCCTTCTCGACCCAAGGATCCGTTATGAGTGAGATACACAGAGTCGAAGCGCGTACGGAGCCCGTTGACTCCCAGCTTGAACACCAGGGCACGCCTGCGAAGAAGACGGAGGAGGCCAGCCTGCTGGCCGATGCCTGGCGCTCCCTGCGGAAGAACCCCTGGTTCATCATCTCTGCGGTGCTGCTCCTGCTCTTTTTGACCATGGCAGTGTTCCCGCAGCTGTTCACCAATAATGACCCGCGTGAGTGTCTGCTCGAGCGCAGCCGGCAGGACCCATCGTCTCAGTTCTGGTTCGGCACCGACATCCAGGGCTGTGACTACTACACGAGGGTCATCTATGGCGCCCGGAACTCCATCGCCGTCGGTTTCATCGTGGCCATCGGTGCCTTCATCATCTCCGTGACGTTCGGTCTGGTGGCCGGTTACTTCGGGGGCTGGGTGGACGCGGTCATCTCTCGCTTCACCGATATGGTCTTCGCGGTTCCGTATATCCTCGGCGCACTGGTCTTCCTCAATGTGCTGCAGTCCCGCGGCGTGCGAGAAGTCGCTTTCGTGCTGATCATCTTCATGTGGCCGACCATGACGCGACTGATGCGAGGATCGGTCATCTCTGTGGTGAACTCCGAGTTCGTGCTGGCCGCCCGTGCACTGGGTGCCGGTCCGATCACGATCATGCGTCGGCATATCCTGCCGAACTCGCTGGGCCCGGTCATCGGTTATGCCACGGTCTTCACCGGCATCATCATCGGCGCAGAAGCCACGCTGACCTTCCTGGGTGTGGGCCTGCAGCTGCCTGCCATCTCCTGGGGTCTGCAGCTCTCTGACGCGCAGCCGTACCTCCAGACCGCTCCGCATCTGCTGCTGTTCCCGGTGATCTTCGTCGGGCTCACGGTATTTGCCTTCATGACCATGGGTGACGCGATTCGCGATGCCCTTGATCCCAAATCCAAGAAGTGAAGGGCTGGATCTCATGACTGAATCCCAGACCTCGACCCGTTTCGCCCCCGGCACCCGCCCGGGTGATGCCCCGCTGCTGGAGGTCAAGGACCTCCAGGTGGAGTTTCACACCAAGGCTGGTGTCGCTCAGGCGATCAACGGGCTGAATTTCACCCTCCATGCTGGCGAGACCCTCGCCATTCTCGGCGAGTCCGGTTCCGGCAAGTCCGTGACCGCACAGACCATCATGGGGATCCTCGACATGCCGCCGGGACGCATCGCTGGTGGTGAGATCCGCTACCGCGGTGATGACCTGCTGACCATGGATGAGGAATCACGCCGGAAGCTGCGTGGCGGAAAGATCGCCATGATCTTCCAGGACGCGCTGTCCTCGCTGAACCCCGTCATGCCGGTGGGCTGGCAGATCGCGGAGATGTTCCGCATCCACCGCGGCATGAAGCGCAAAGAGGCCAAGGCCAAGGCCGTGGAGATGATGCTGCGCGTGGGCATCCCTGCCGCGCAGGAGCGCGCGGGAGATTTCCCGCACCAGTTCTCCGGCGGTATGCGTCAGCGCATCATGATCGCCATGGCGATCGCCCTTGACCCCGATGTGCTGATCGCCGACGAACCCACCACCGCACTGGACGTCACCGTCCAGGCTCAGGTGATGCGCCTGCTCAAGGACCTGCAGAACGAGTTCAACATGGGTCTGATCCTGATCACCCACGACCTCGGTGTGGTCGCTGACGTCGCGGACAAGATCGCGGTGATGTACTCGGGCCGTGTGATGGAGGCGGCCGATGTCTACGAGACCTACGGCAAGCCGGGTCACCCCTACACCCAGGGCCTGCTGGCCTCGATTCCACGGATCGACGACGAGGGCGGACGCCTGCGCGCGATACCGGGACTGCCGCCTTCACTGACGGATATGCCCTCAGGCTGTCCGTTCAATCCCCGCTGCGAGTTCGCCACCGATCGCTGCCGGACCGAACGTCCCGAGCTGCGACTGGTGGCTGAGGGGCACCTCTCGGCATGCCACTACGCCGAGGATGTCTATGCCGGCACCGCAACACCCACGCAGCGCCCGTCACCCACCGGCGCTGGCATGATTCCCGTCTCCGAGGAGGCACCACAATGAGTCTTTCAGTTCCCGCTGCGGCGGATCCGTTCGCGGACAAGAAATCAGTGCTTGAGGTCGATGGACTCGTCAAGCACTTCCCGATCACCCAGGGGATCGTCTTCCAGCGCAAGGTCGGCGCCGTCAAAGCAGTCGACGGCGTCAGCTTCAACCTGCGCGAAGGGGAGACCCTCGGCATTGTGGGGGAGTCCGGCTGCGGCAAGTCGACGCTTGCCAAGCTGCTCATGCGATTGGAGGAGCCCGACGCCGGCAGCGTGAAGTTCCGCGGCGAGGACTTCCTCTCCGTCAAGGGCGATGAGCTGCGCCGGCTGCGGCGCAAGATCCAGATCATCTTCCAGGACCCCTACACCTCGCTGAACCCGCGCATGTCAGTCGGCGACATCATCGCCGAGCCGTTCAAGCTCCACCCCGAGGAGAAGCCGAAACAGGGCATCCGCAATCGGGTCAAGGAACTGCTGGACCTGGTCGGGCTGAACCCGGAGCACATCAACCGGTACCCACACCAGTTCTCCGGCGGCCAGCGCCAGCGCATCGGGATCGCCCGCGGGCTTGCGCTGAACCCGGACGTCATCATCTGTGATGAGCCGGTCTCCGCGCTTGACGTCTCGGTCCAGGCCCAGGTGATGAACCTGCTCGACGATCTGCAGAAGCAGTTCGGTCTCAGCTACATCTTCATCGCGCATGATCTCTCGGTGGTGCGGCACATCTCGGACCGCGTTGGCGTGATGTACCTGGGCAAGCTTGCGGAACTTGGCACTCAGGATGAGATCTACTCCGCTCCGGCACATCCCTATACACAGGCGCTGCTCTCGGCTGTACCTGTTCCTGATCCCACGCTGCGTGGCCAGCGCGAACAGATCGTGCTCCAGGGGGACCCGCCGAACCCGGCGAACCCGCCCTCAGGCTGCCGTTTCCGTACCCGCTGCTGGAAGGCGACCGAGATCTGCGCCACAGAGGAACCGGAGCTGATCACACGCGGTCGCATCACGCAGGCCGCGGCCTGCCATCACGCGCAGCCAAACGAAAGCGTCGCCCCTGCTCACGTGTCATAGCGAGCAGAATTCCTCCCGGTTCTAGACGCCCGGGTTGCCTCATCCGCGAGGCCGGTGACCACGCTCGTTGCCGGTCTCGCGGTCAAAGGCCGTACACTGAAATGGTGTGGTCGCGACACGGCCGTGTTGCTGTGCGCTCTGACCCACCCCAAACCACATCGAAGAACCCCGACGTGACACCGACGAGTCAAGAACGATATTGACGGATCACCGAAAGTCACATCTCCTCTATGGAAGGCGTTGCCCCCCTTATGACCACTGCCGCCGCTCGCGCACTTGCAGGCACTGACGAGCGCCAGGATCTGCGCAACGTCGCCATCGTCGCTCACGTTGACCACGGTAAGACCACCCTGGTCGATGCCATGCTCACCCAGACCAAGTCCGTCGGTGGCCACGGTGATCTCGAGGACCGAGTCATGGACTCCGGTGAGCTTGAGAAGGAAAAGGGCATCACGATCCTGGCCAAGAACACCACAGTGTTCTACTCCGGCCCAGCCGCCACTACCCACGCCGGTATGGACAAAGTCACCATCAACGTGATTGACACCCCCGGCCACGCCGACTTCGGTGGTGAGGTCGAGCGCGGCCTGTCCATGGTCGACGGTGTTGTGCTCCTGGTTGACGCCTCCGAGGGCCCACTTCCACAGACGCGCTTCGTGCTGCGTAAGGCACTGAACGCTCAGCTCCCCGTGATCCTCGTGGTCAACAAGACCGACCGCCCCGATGCGCGCATCGACGGAGTTGTCTCAGACACGATGGACCTGCTGCTCGGTCTCGCCTCTGACGTCGCCGAAGAGAACCCTGAGCTGGATCTGGACTCCGTGCTGGATGTTCCCGTGGTCTTCGCCTCCGGCAAAGCCGGTCGCGCCTCGAAGAACCAGCCGGAAGACGGCGGACTTCCCGATGCCGAGGATCTCGAAGCACTCTTCGACACCATTCTTGAGCACGTTCCAGCGCCGAAGTACGACGCCGAGGAAGTCCTCCAGGCGCACGTCACCAACCTGGACGCCTCACCGTTCCTCGGCCGCCTGGCCCTGCTGCGCATCTTCAACGGCACGTTGAAGAAGAACCAGCAGGTCGCCTGGGCCCGTAAAGACGGCACCATGAAGACCGTGAAGATCACCGAACTCCTGGCCACGAAGGGCCTGGAGCGCGTCTCGGCAGAGTCTGCCGGACCCGGTGAGATCGTCGCCGTCGCCGGCATCTCCGACATCATGATCGGTGAGACGCTCACGGATCTGGAGAACCCCAAGCCGCTGCCCACCATCACCGTGGATGATCCCGCGATCTCCATGACCATCGGTATCAACACCTCACCGATGGCTGGTCGGGTCAAGGGAGCCAAGGTCACAGCTCGCCAGGTGAAGGATCGCCTGGACAAGGAGCTCATCGGTAACGTCTCGCTCAAGGTGTTCCCCACCGAGCGTCCCGATACCTGGGAAGTCCAGGGCCGTGGCGAGCTCGCGCTTGCCATCCTGGTCGAGCAGATGCGCCGCGAAGGCTTCGAGCTGACCGTGGGCAAGCCCCAGGTGGTCACCCGTGAGATCGACGGCAAGCTGCACGAGCCGATGGAGAACATGATCGTGGATTCCCCCGAGGAGTTCATGGGCGCCATCACGCAGCTCATGGCCGCTCGCAAGGGAACCATGACCACGATGACCAACAACGGCACCGGCTGGATCCGTATGGAGTTCATGGTGCCCGCTCGCGGTCTCATCGGCTTCCGCACCAAGTTCCTCACCGACACCCGCGGCGCCGGCATCGCTTCCTCCTACGCCGCAGGCTACGAGCCGTGGAAGGGTCTGATCGAGTACCGCACCTCCGGCTCGCTGATCTCTGACCGGACCGGCACGGCGACTCCGTTCGCCATGATCAACCTGCAGGAGCGCGGTACCTTCTTCGTGGATCCGCAGGAAGAGGTCTACGAGGGAATGGTCGTGGGCGAGAACGCTCGCCACGACGACATGGAGGTCAACATCACGAAGGAGAAGAAGCTCACCAATATGCGTGCAGCTGCTGCTGACTCCTTCGAGGGCCTGACCCCTCCGACCAAGCTGACTCTCGAGGAGTCCCTTGAGTTCGCCAATGAGGATGAGTGCGTGGAAGTCACCCCGCATTCCATCCGCATCCGCAAGGTGATCCTGAACTCCTCTGAGCGCATGCGTGACTCACGCAAGAAGAAGAGCGCTTCGCAGTAATGTCCACGCAGCAGGGTGCTGCCCCCTCGGGGGCACCAGCTCAGAGCACACCCGCGCGGAGAAGCTCCTCCTTCAGACCTGTTCTGTTGGGGATCTGCTTCTCTGCGGGGGTGGTGCTCGGCATCCTGGGTACCGTGCTGCATGGAAACATCCTGGTGCTGGGCCCCACTGAGACCGGCACTGTAGTTCCCTGGGGCGCCGTGCTGGCCCTGCTGATGTGTCTGATGGCGCAGCTGTGGTCCGGACTGAAGAGCGGATCCCTGCTCGAGCCCACGGTCATGGGGGTCACCACTTTCACCGTGGCCACGATCGCCTATATGTGGCCCGGTCCTGACCAGCTGGTGGTGCCCTATAGCCCCGAGGCGATGGAGCTGCTGCCTGGTCCCACGCTCGCCTCATTGATCTGGTGGCTGGGTGCCGCAGGAGTCACACTCCTGGCAATGATCCTTGTCAAGTGGATCGTTGTGCGGGACCGCGCCGTATCTCGCTAGACTCTAGTTACGCACTCGTAGAAAGACTGAGGAGTCCATGACGTACATCATCGCCCTTCCTTGCGTGGATCTGAAGGACAAGGCCTGCATCGATGAATGTCCAGTGGACTGCATCTATGAAGGGGAGCGGTCGCTCTACATTCATCCCGATGAGTGTGTGGACTGCGGCGCCTGCGAACCGGTCTGCCCGGTCGAGGCCATCTACTACGAGGACGACACCCCGGAGCAGTGGTCTGAGTACTACCGCGCCAACGTCGAGTTCTTCGACGAGATCGGCTCACCAGGCGGTGCGGCAAAGGTCGGTCTGATTCCCAAGGACCACGAGATCATCGCCGCTCTGCCCCCGCAGAAGCACTGACGCTTACGCCCACCACCGATCCCAGTAGAGGCATACATGCTCACACTTCCTGAGTATCCCTGGGACGCGATGGCTCCCTATGTGGAGCAGGCACAGCAGCACCCCGATGGAGTGGTCAACCTCTCCATAGGAACCCCGGTCGACCCCACTCCGGAGGTCATCCAGCAGGCACTTGCGGCGGCCTCCGACGCGCCCGGATACCCCACCACCCACGGCACTCTCACATTGCGGGAGGCCATTGCCGGTTGGTTCGCGCGGCGTCGCCGGGTTCCAGACCTCGACCCGGCGAACATTCTGCCCACTGTGGGTTCCAAAGAACTGGTGGCCTGGCTGCCCACTCTGCTGGGACTGGGCTCCCGTGCAGGTGCCGGAGCGGCCGACTTCGTGCTGCGGCCCCTGGTGGCGTACCCGACCTATGACATCGGTGCCCAGATCGCTGGGGCCACCCCGCTTGCCACCGATGATCCCTTCAGCCTCGACGAGGACACACTGAAACGGGTCAAACTGATCTGGATCAACTCGCCCTCGAATCCCACCGGTGCGGTGGCGAGCCTGGAATGGATGCGCTCTGTGGTGAAGCTCGCCCGGAGGATCGGCGCAGTGGTCGCCTCCGATGAGTGTTACGCCGAACTGCCCTGGGATGTGGCCGGGGACGACGTCCCCTCGCTGCTCGACCCGCGCGTCTGCGGCATCGATGAGGTCACGGGGGCCAGCGATCACCGCGGACTCTTGACCGTATACTCGGCTTCCAAGCAGTCGAACCTCGCCGGCTACCGCGCTGCCTTCGCCGCCGGCTGCCCCGAGCTCATCGCCGGACTTGTCAACACGCGCAAGCATGCCGGGATGATCGTTCCCGCGCCGATCCAGGCGGCACTGACCGCGGCACTGAACGACGACGCTCACGTGAGCGCACAGCGTGAGGTCTACCGCCGGCGTCGCGAGCTCATGGTGCCAGCACTTGCTGCTGCCGGTCTGCAGATCGAGGAGTCCCGTGCGGGGCTCTACCTCTGGTGCCGGTCCGCGCAGGGTCCCGCGGCTGAGGGGGAGACCTCAGCAACTCCAGCCACCGCCGAGGACACCTGGCGGCTGGTGCAGGAGATGGCGGAGCGGGGAATCGTCGTCGGACCTGGTGTGTTCTATGGCGAGCAGGGCAACGGGTATATCCGCGTCGCGCTGACCGCCAGTGACGAGCGGATATCTGCCGCCGTCGCCCGGCTGCGTGCCTGATCGGCGAAGGTTACACCCAATTCCGTGAACCATGACACAACTGGCAACCGGCCGTGACCTCACGGTAGGTTTGTCATGATGTCCCCCGAGTGTGTCTGATAAGGAGACCCATGACTGAGCAGACTCCTGCCCGCCTGAGCTACCAGGGGGGCGATCTGGAACTACCCGTGCATTCCGCGGTCGAGGGCAACGATGGCCTCGATATCGCGCCGCTGCTGAAGTCAACCGGCGCCGTGACCTATGACCCAGGCTTCATGAACACCGCAAATGCCAAGTCTGCGATCACCTACATCGATGGCGATGAGGGAATCCTGCGCTACCGCGGCTACCCGATCGAGCAGCTGGCGAAGAACTCCAGCTTCCTTGAGGTCTCCTACCTTTTGATCTACGGCGAGCTGCCCACGCAGGCTCAGCTGACCGATTTCGACCAGGTCACCCGGCGTCACACGCTGCTGCATGAGGAGCTCCGCGACTTCTTCGGCGGCTTCCCACGCGACGCCCACCCCATGCCGGTGCTCTCCTCGGCAGTCTCCGCACTGTCCACGTACTACCCGGACTCGCTGGATCCTTTCGACAAGGATCACGTGGAGCGCTCCACCTACCGCATGCTCGCGAAGGTGCCGACCATCGCGGCCTATGCCTATAAGAAGTCCATCGGTCAGCCGATGCTCTACCCGGACAACAACCTCACGTTGACCGAGAACTTCCTGCGCGGCTGCTTCGGCGTTCCAGCAGAGCAGTACGAGCTGGATCCGGACATCGTGAAGGCTCTGGACACGCTGCTGATCCTGCATGCGGACCACGAGCAGAACTGCTCCACCTCCACGGTGCGCCTGGTGGGCTCCTCACAGGCCAACCTCTTCGCCTCGGTCTCCGCCGGCATCAACGCGCTCTATGGCCCCGCCCACGGTGGCGCCAATGAGGCGGTGCTGAAGATGCTGCGCCAGATCCAGTCCGGCGACGTCAGCCCGGAGGCCTTCATGGAGAAGGTCAAGAACAAGGAGGACGGCGTCCGGCTCATGGGCTTCGGACACCGCGTCTATAAGAACTACGATCCGCGGGCTCGCGTGGTCAAGGGCATTGCCGATGACCTGCTGCTCAAGCTTGGCGGCGACGACGAGCTCTTCGACATCGCACAGCGCCTCGAGCAGAAGGCGCTGGAGGATGACTACTTCATCGAGCGCAAGCTCTACCCGAACGTGGACTTCTACACCGGCCTGATCTACAAGGCCATGGGCTTCCCGGAGAAGATGTTCACCGTGCTCTTCGCCCTGGGGCGGCTTCCCGGTTGGATCGCCCAGTGGCGCGAGATGATCGAGGATCCCTCCACCAAGATCGGGCGTCCGCGCCAGATCTACATCGGCGAGCCCGAGCGCAACTACCCCGGGGTCTGACCCACCCTCGCCCCTTCGTTGAGCGGCGGATTCGACGACTAGTTAAGTGCCATCTAGGCCCCAACTACCCGTAGAATCCGCCGCTCAACGTGTATGAACCTGTATGTGAGGCGGTTTCGCGGCTCTAGTCGCGGGAGAAGCCGATCTCTACTGCCTCATCGCTGACCTCGTCCACGCGCTTCCAGACGCCGGTATCGCGGCTCCACTCATGGGTGCCGGCGTGGACAGACTGCACGCCGTAGGTCTCGGCAGAGGCCACGGCCCACTGCGCCACCAGCCAGAGCGGATCCGTGCCCTCCGAGGCGTCTGAACCGTCCCCATTCACCGGATCATGCACCCCAGCTTCTGGGTCCACATCGCCGACGGCGACGCTCACCGCTGCCGACTCACCGGAGCCCGAGACAGTGACCGCATCCTCGCCGAGCATGCGCGGGAGGCTCGCGTTGAGCTCCTCAGTCAGGCCCTCGGCGTCGGGTCCCGGCACGTCGATCTGGCTGAGGTGACAGGTCATCCCCAGCGGCGCCACTCCGGTGAGTGGACGCGCGAAGGCCCGGGCGAGCTCTTCGTGCTGGGGGTAGAACGTGGCGTTATGCGGGCGGCCAAGTGCGGTGGAGGCCTCATCAAGTCCCAGCTCAGGTGACCACTCGATGTCGCTCTCGCCCTCCCCGTTGCTGCTCTCGACCAGCCGGTCGTAGAAGTCATCCCGGGTGGTCGGGGTCGTGTTCGAGGCGTCCACCGCGTCCCACTGCGGGCCCCCGCTGGCGAAGAGCACCGGGGCTATCGCTTCCAGCTCCTCATCCGCAGATTCGCCCTCCGCTGCGGCTTCCTCTGCTGCCGCCTCAGCCTCGGCGACTTCTTCGGGGTCAGCGCGGTTCTCCAACCCCGTCTCCTGCAGGGACATCGCCAGCGCGTCGATGGCGGCCTGAATCGGCATGTCCCGGTCAGCGGCGCCGGTGGCGAGCTGTGCAGCGGAGTAGGTCTGGGCGGGGGTGAGGCGATGCTCGGCCTCATTGACCGTGACCTCGCAGCGTTCATCGAGGAGATACTCGTTCTCCTCGATGAACTGCCACGCACCATAGCCGGTGGCACCGACAGCCACGGCCACGACGGAGATGGCGGCAATGGCCTTCACCCTGCGCCGTCTGCGGTAGACGGAACGGGTCACGGTGATGGGGCGATCAGCTCGGGGGCTCATCAAGACCTCTCTGTGCTTCTCAGCGGTGATTCAAGCGGATCAGTTCTTATGCAGAGCCGCGTTGAGCTCCACCTTCTGACCCTTGCGGGGGACTGCCTGGACGGAGCCAGTCGTTGAGTCACGGCGGAAGAGCAGGTTCGGGACTCCGGAGAGCGCGGAGGCCTTGACCGTGTCCATGACCGAACGGTCATCAGCAAGCACGGAGACCTTGGTGCCGGCGGTGACGTAGAGCCCGGCCTCCACCACGCAGTCGTCACCCACGGAGATTCCCACGCCGGAGTTCGCGCCAAGGAGCACGCGCTCACCGAGTGTGATCTTCTCGCGCCCACCGCCGGAGAGGGTGCCCATGATGGAGGCGCCGCCACCGATGTCGGTGCCGTCTCCGACCACGACACCTGCCGAGATGCGACCTTCCACCATGGAGGTGCCCAGGGTGCCGGCATTGAAGTTCACGAAGCCCTCATGCATCACTGTGGTGCCCTCGGCCAGGTGCGCGCCCAGGCGGACGCGGTCGGCGTCACCGATGCGCACACCGGAAGGAGTCACGTAGTCGACCAGGCGGGGGAACTTGTCGAGGGAGTAGACGCTCACGTGTCCTCGGGCGCGCAGCTTCAACCGGGTGGTCTCGAATCCGGCCACAGCGCAGGGACCGAAGTTCGTCCACACCACATTGGCCAGGTGTCCGAAGATGCCGTCGAGGTTGATGGTCCGCGGCTTCACCAACCGGTGGGAGAGCAGGTGCAGACGCAGCCACACATCAGAGGCGGAGCTCGCTTCGGCGTCCAAGTCCGATTCCACAGAGACCACCTGGGTGCTCACCCCGCGATCGGCGTCCTCGCCAGTGGCGGACTGCAGCGCGGCGATCAGCTCGGCGTCGTCGTTCTGGCTCAGCGGAGCGAGTTTCGGGTTCGGGAACCAGGTGTCCAGGACGGTGCCCTCGGCGGTCACAGTGGCAATGCCATGGCCAGATGCAATTCGGGATTCAGTGCTCATGGAACCATCCTACTTTTTCCGGCGGCCACAGTTCCGTGCCGGTGGCAGCTGCGCGGTTCGCCTACGCTGGAGGGATGGATATCCGTGCCCAGCTCTCCGGCGATGTCGCCGCGCTCACCGAGGCGATCATCGCCTGTGAATCCGTCTCCGGGAACGAGTTACTCCTGGCCGACGCCGTGGAATCGGCCCTGCGCCAATACAGCAGTCTGCGCCTGCACCGCGACGGGGACACCATCATCGCGCGCACCGAGACCGGCGCCGCGCAGCGCATCATCCTGGCAGGTCACCTCGACACCGTCCCGCTGCCCACGGTGGCGGGTTCCCGCGGAACCGTGCCGCCGAGCTGGGAGCGGGCCGACGGCGTCGATGTCCTCTATGGCCGGGGAGCCACCGATATGAAGGGTGGTGTCGCGGTCCAGCTGAAGCTTGCCGACGACGTCGCGGCTCACCTCGCTGCCGGAGGTGCGCTTGACCGTGACATCACCTGGGTCTTCTACGACCACGAAGAGGTGGAGGCCTATAAGTCTGGACTCGGACGTGTCATGGGCAGCGTTCCGGAACTTCTCGCCGGGGATTTCGCGGTCCTGCTCGAACCGACCCACGGCGTGGTGGAGGGTGGCTGCAACGGCACCTGCCGGTTTGAGGTCACCATCCCTGGGGTTGCTGCACATTCGGGCCGGGCCTGGATGGGGGAGAACGCCATCCATGGTGCCGCACCGCTGCTGCAGGTGCTTGCCCAGTATGTGCCGCAGACCATCCGCGTGGAGGGGCTCGACTACCGTGAGGGACTCAACGCCGTGCGCATCCGCGGCGGCGTGGCCGGAAATGTCATCCCCGATTCCACGGTGGTGGAGATCAACTACCGCTTCGCCCCGGACAAGACCGAGGAACAGGCCCATGCTCACGTGCAAGAGGTGCTGGCCACGGCGAATATCGCTCCCGAGCAGGTGCGGATCACCGATAGTTCTGCGGCGGCGCGGCCTGGTCTGGATCATCCCGCGGCGGAGGCATTCGTGCAGGCAGTGGGCGGGGAACCGATGCCCAAATACGGCTGGACCGATGTGGCGCGCTTCTCCGCGCGGGGAATTCCCGCGGTGAACTTCGGTCCCGGGGATCCGCTGCTGGCTCACAGCGATGACGAGCATGTCACCGCCGCGGCGCTTCGCGCCTGCCACCTGGCGCTGCACCGCTGGCTGCTGGGCGATGTCCTCTAAGCTGATTTCATGACAGCACAGCACACCTCAGACGCCACGAACCAGTCCTCCGCATCTGCCGCGGGCACCCGCCCGGTTGCGCTGATCACTGGGGCCTCGCGCGGAATCGGCAAGGCCATCGCCGAGGAGCTGGGAGAAGATCACCACATCCTGGTCGGTGGGACGAATCCCGAGGCTGTGGACGCGGTGGTACAGAGTCTGCCAAGCGCGGAGGCCTTCCTGGTGGATCTCAAGGACCTTGACGCAATCGCCCCGGCGTTTGAGGCGGCGGGGCTGTCCCGGCTCGATGTGCTGGTGCACTCGGCAGGTCTGGCGTGGATGAATCCCATTGCCGAGACCAGCCCTGCGCAGTTTACGGAGATGTTCACCGTCAACGTCTTCGCTGTGGCGGAGCTGACCCGGGGCGCACTTCCGCTGCTGCGTGAATCTGCCGGTCAGGTGCTGAGCATCAATTCCGGAGCCGGGTTCACCGCAGGCCCCGGAAGCTCCATGTACTCGGGCACCAAATTCGCGCTGCGTGCGCTCACCGATGCGCTGCGGGAGGAAGAGCGCGGTCAGGTCAAGGTCACCTCCATCCACCCCGGCAGGGTGGACACCGATATGCAGGTGGCCCTGCAACAGTCCATGGGCAACGAAGACTACGACGGCGGCATCTACATCTCACCCCGCGCGCTGGCGGAGGCCGCCCGGACCGCAGTGAACATGGAAGCCGCCTCAATGGTGGAGACCATCACCGTCCGCCCGGTGCAGAAATAAGCCAGGGATCTCGGTGAGCGCGATCGGAACAGGCGACTCTTCACGCGAGGTGGAGATCACCGCACTGCCGGAGGAACTGGTGGACGCCGCCGTCGAGCTGTGGCACCAGACCGGGCTGACCCGGCCCTGGAACGATCCCCATGAGGACTGCCGGCGTGCGCTCACCGGGTCTGAGTCCACCGTGCTGGCGGCACTGGGCTCGGGAACGTCCGATCCAGCCGGACCGGCGCCGCAGTCCCGACTTCTGGGTACCGTGATGATCGGTCAGGATGGTCACCGCGGATGGATCTATTACCTCGCGGTGGACCAGCGGAACCAGCGCAGCGGGTTAGGCAAGCTGTTGCTCGCCGCAGCCGAGGAGTGGCTGCGCGAACGCGGGGTGCCCAAGCTGATGCTCATGGTCCGGTCGGAGAATGCCGAGGTCCAGAAGTTCTACCGCGAACTGGGATATCAGGATCAGGACACCGTGGTGCTAGGCCGCTGGCTAGACCGGGAGTAACCTGCGTCAGTGATCGGAAGCAGGTTCCCAGGACAGAAGCTGCTGAATGAGATCTTCCGGGTCTGAGCTGATGACCAGCGCGTCCCGGCGCCAAGCCGCCATGAACCCCTCGGCGACCATGTGATCCACCATGACCAGCAGCGGATCCCAGAAGCCCTTGACGTTATAGAGCCCCACCGGTTTCCTATGCAGACCCAGGTACTGCCAGGTCCATACCTCGAAGAACTCCTCCAGCGTGCCCATTCCGCCTGGCAGTGCGATGAAGCCATCGCCCAGCTCCGCCATCCGGGATTTGCGGCTGTGCATATCCGCCACGACCTCCAGGGAACTCAACCCGTGATGACCGACCTCGCTGTCCATGAGGACTTCGGGGATGACGCCGTGCACATTGCCATGAGCTTCAAGCGTGGCGTCAGCGATCTGCCCCATCAGCCCGACCTTGCCGCCGCCATAGACCACGCTGATCCCGGCGTTTGCCAGCGCCGTGCCCAATCTTCGGGCCTCGGCGGTGTAGTCGAGATCCACGCCAGAAGCGGACCCGGTGAAGACCGTGAGAGCATTGAAGGCTCCCGCAGGAATGGGTACTGGTGATCCAGCGGGATCGGCAGGAACTGTGGGAGCGGAATCATGAGAAGTAGACGTCACAGCATCATGATTTCACAGCAGCCCGGAACCCCTGCTAGACTTTTTTAGTCGCAATCCTCCATAGCTCAACGGCAGAGCACTCGACTGTTAATCGAGCGGTTGTTGGTTCGAATCCAACTGGGGGAGCCACTTTCGCCCTCGCCCTCACGGGCGGGGGCGTTTTTCATGTCATAGTGTCCATGGCGTGGCGACGAGCTGCCGCATTGACCTGCTGAACCTGATTCGGAGATCTGATGAGCACCCCTGAGACCCAGCCCCACGACATTGCCCGCCTGGTCATCTCCTGCCCGGACCAGCCAGGAATCGTGGCTGCAGTTTCAGAGCTCATCGCCGAGGTCGGCGGAAACATCATCAGCCTGGATCAGTACTCCACCGGAGTCGAAGCCGGCCGATTCTTCCAGCGCACGGTGTTCCACCTCCCGGGCCTGGCCGCCGCGAAGCCCGCGGTGGAGCAGGCGATCCAGACGAAGCTCGCGGACCGGTTCTCCATGGACTTCTCACTCACCGCGGCCGATCAGCCCAAGCGGGTGGCGATCTTCGCCTCCAAGACCGACCACTGCCTGCTGGATCTGCTGTGGCGCCACCGCCGCGGGGAGATCCCGATGGACATCGTGATGGTCATCTCCAACCACGCAGACCTCGCCGAGGATGTTCGTCCCTTCGGCATCCCGTATTTCCATGTGCCCATCGTCAATGGGGATAAGGCCGCGGCCGAGACCCGGCACCTGGAGCTGCTGCAGGGAAACGTGGACATGATCGTGCTGGCTCGGTACATGCAGATCATCTCCGAGGACTTCCTGGATCAGGTGGGTGCACCGGTGATCAACATCCACCACAGCTTCCTCCCCGCGTTCATCGGCGCGGGCCCGTACCAGAAGGCCGCCGAGCGGGGCGTGAAGCTCATCGGCGCCACCGCGCACTATGTGACGCGGGATCTCGACGAGGGCCCGATCATCGAGCAGGACGTCATCCGGGTCTCACACAGTGACGACGTCGCGCAGCTCACCCGCTTCGGCGCCGACGTGGAACGAGCCGTGCTCTCCCGGGCCGTGAAGTGGCACTGCGAGGACCGCGTGATCCGCAACGGAAGCACCACGATCGTCTTCTGATCCTGCCACCCACACGTTGAGGGGCGGATTCTACGAGTAGTTGAGTGCGAAGTAGACCCCAACTAGCCGCATATTCCGCCCCTCAACGACGGGGATGACTAGGTCTCCAGGCTCTGCTGGCGCTCGTTGGATGTGACCTGGATCTTGCGGGGCTGTTCCGCCGCGTAGACCCCGGCCACCCGGACGCTCAGCACCCCGGATTCGTAGCTCGCAGTGATCGCCTCACCGGAGACCTCTCCGGGCAAGGTGATGGTGCGGGAGAAGGATCCGTAGCGGACTTCGCGGAGACCATCGGCCTCGGTCTTGCTGTGACGCTCGCCCGAGACTGTCAGTGTGCGCCCCGTCAGCTCTACCGAGACATCCTTGTCCGGGTCGATACCTGGAAGATCGGCACTGAGCACCAGATCTTCGCCCTCCCGGTGGGCGTCCACGGCGGGTACGAACCCTGACTGGCGCTGGGTGGAGTCAAGGGCAGGGGTCCGCATAGTGCGGAAGACATCGTCGATCAGCGTGAATGGATCGAGGCGGGTCAGTGAGGTGTTCATCATGGCAATCAGCTCCTTCAACTCATTGCTGTTTGGGACGGTATAGTGCCTTGCGGCGTTAGTTCCAACGGAACCTGCCAGCAGTATATTCCAAAGTTGAGCATCATGCACTCAACTTTTTGATCAGAGATTCGCAGCGATTTCGACACACCTGCCTTGTGCAATAGATGACGCGGCAACGTAGGCAGACCTACCCCGGACACTGAAGTGGCATAGAGTGCCGGGGTGTCTAAGTCAAAGAAAACGCGCGTCCAGCACGTCCTTCACGTCGAGGCGAAGAAACAGCTGAGCCCTCATATGCTGCGGCTGATCCTCGGAGGCCCAGGCTTCCACGACATGGAGTTCAAGTCCGTGGGGGAGGACCCTGCCACCGATCAGTACATCAAACTGCTGTTCCTGCCGGAGGCGCTTGAACGAGATTCGCAGGCACACCAATCGCTCGATCTGAGCCGCCCCTATGACATGGAGGCGCTGCGCGAGCAGCTGCCCACCGAGCAGATGCCGGTCACCCGCACCTACACGATCCGCCATGTCGATCACGAGAACTCGCAGATCTGGGTGGACTTCGTCATCCATGGTGATGAAGGCCGCGCCGGAGTCTGGGCGAAGAACGCACAGATCGGTGACGCCATCAGCTTCTTCGGTCCCGGCAGCGGGTACGCGCCACGTGGAGACACTGGATGGCACCTCTTGGCCGGAGACGAGGCCGCACTCCCAGCTATTGCTTCAGCGCTTGAGTCGATGGTCGAGGAGGCACGGGGGATCGCCGTCGTTGAGATCCAGGATGCCTCGGAGCGTCAGCCGCTGAATCTTCCCGCTGGAATTGACCTGGTGTGGTTGCACCGAGAGGCTGAATTCAGCCCAGAGACCACTCTGCTGGCTGACTACCTCGCCGAGCTTGAGATCCCCGATGCGGAGGTCCAGGTCTTTGTTCATGGAGAACGCGCGCAGATGAAGAAGATCCGTCGAGTGCTCGTGGAAGACAAGGGGCTGCCACGCAAAGGAATGTCACTCTCGGCCTATTGGGCCCACGGTCGGATCGAAGATCAGTTCCAGGCGGAGAAGAAGACCCCGCTCGGGCAGATTGATCCAGACTAGATCTCCCGCCAGACCAGTGCCCTCGGCGTGAGCTGCCTACGCTGACTACCCGGCGACTCCCGCGCTGGTGCCCAGCACCAGTGCGACCATCAGCGCAAGCGCCAGCACCACGATGGTGATGGCCGAACAGAGCCCCGCACGCTCCTGATGTCCTGCCAGCCGATGATCCGCGCGATCGCGCATGGAGCCGGTGAGCAGCATGATCATGTCGATCAGGGTCCATGTGAACACGACGGTAATGATCAAAAGACCCACATTGAGCTGGTCCAGGGCCATCAGGACGACGGCGGCAAGGCTCGCGAGCAGCATGAGCCCGGCCGAGACGGGTCGGTTGAGATACCACCGATGGGCGCCCGTGGGGCCAAATAGAAGTGTCAGGACCCAAGCGAGGACGAAACGTTTCTCGGAGGTCGGCTGGGTCTCGTACGCCAGCTGGTCTTCCGCGGTGTAGGTGTTGGCGTAGAGCTCTTCGAAATCGTACTGGTCAGCCATGTTCCTCATCGTATAGGTGGTAGTTTGGAGCTAACTCATCACCCGCACACTTACATGGAGGCGTTGTCTTGTCTCAGCCAGAAAATGGCCGCACAGAGGGCACGGCACCGCGTACGTCGTTGCTCGATGTGATCAAGGTCGTCATTCGACTCGGTCCTAAGCAGATCAACGACGAGATCCAGCTGGCGATCAGCCAGATGAAGACCAAGGGTGTTGCCGCAGGCATCGCCGTTGCTCTCATGGTGGTCGGCGTCGTATTCCTCGCGTTCCTCGCCGTGGCGCTCATCATCGCCGCCGTTGCCGGTCTCTCTTTGGTCTTCGAAGCATGGGCCGCGGCACTGATCGTGGCAGGTGTCTTCCTGATCATCGCCCTGATCTTCGCGCTGATCGGTTTGTTCAAGCTCAAGAAGACGATGCCGCTGCTGCCTGAAGATGCGATCCGAGGGTTCCGACTTGACCTCGGTGTCGCAAAGGAAGGCACGCGCTTCGATCCCAAGACCCTGGACCGTGAGGACGCCGAGCGTCGCCGCGAGAAGGAAGAGTCCAAGCGCGAAGCCGCCGAGCAGGCGAAGAAGGACTCCAAGGTCGCCGGTGCTGGCTCACCCACACCGCCGACCTACAGCGAACGCCTGCGCCGCACCGCGATCCGTCGCGAGCACCTCGCCTCGCTGCAGGACCAGATCACCTCTGGCTCCCGGCAGATTGCTGAGACTGTGCAGGAGAAGACGACTCGGAAGAAGCCTCGTCGGGTCAGGCCGGTTCGGACCACTCCCGCTGAGCCAGGAGTTTCTGAGAACACTGCCAAGCCGGCCTCGGCGGGGTCATCCAGCGAGGACTCGAGTGCGCATGCCGCAGGCGAGTTCGTCGCTGCGCGGTGGAAGCCACTCTCTGTCGCCGCGGGTTCCGCTGCGGCAGGTGCGGTATTCCTGCGCGAGCTTATGAAGAAATAACCCGCACAGGTGCGGTTGATCGGTGCCGGAACCCGAGAGGGTTTCGAGTACACCATCCATGAGGCGTTCTGGACTGTGCCCAATGCCATCACCGTGGTGCGGTTCCTGCTCATACCCGTCTTCGTCTGGCTTGTGGCGCAGGGCCAGTACATGGCCGCTTTCTGGGTCTTGGTGGTGCTCTCGGGCACCGATTGGATCGATGGCTACATAGCCCGCCGATTCGATCAGATGAGCAGGGTGGGGCAGTGGCTCGATCCCCTCGCGGATCGGTTGTCGCTGATCATTGCCACAGCCACGCTGGCGATCTTCGACGTCGTGCCGCCCTGGGTGGTCTTGGCCATCGTCATCCCTGATGTGCTGCTCTCCATCAACACCTATGTGCTCTTCAAGGGGCCCCCGGATCTGAAGGTCACGCTGCTCGGGAAGATCCGGACGGCGTGCCTGCTGACGGGGCTCCCGTTGGCGCTGCTCGGCACCACGCCTTCCATGAACCAGTCGCCCCTGCCCTCGGTTTCCGAGGTGCTGCTGGCGCTCGGGGCGGGAATGCATATTATTGCTTCAGCTGATTACTTCATAAAGGCCCAGCTCAAGGCGAGAACTCAGCGTCGTGTGACGGCTCGCCTGGGCAACGAGGAGGATTCAACCACCTGATGGTGAACGCAGTGCCCCCCGAGGCTCACAGTGGTGAGCCCGAGAAGAAGCTCCGAATCCTGATTGCCGCCGACACCTACCCGCCCGATGTGAACGGGGCCGCGGTCTTCAGCCACCGTCTGGCAAAGAGTATGGCGGCACGTGGTCACGAGGTGCACATTGCGGCAGCCCGTACCTCGCGAGGCCCGGATATGACCGAGCACACTGAAGAAGCGGTGGTGCATCGCTTCCGATCCTTCAAAGCCCCAACTCATGAGTACATTCGGCTGTGCCTTCCATTCTTGGTGGAGCCCGCGATGGGCCGACTCATGGATGAGATCAAGCCTGACGTCGTGCACGTGCAGTGTCACTACATGATCGGTAAAGCCGCCATCGACGCCGCGGCTGAGCGCGGCTTGCGCACAATCGCGACGAACCACTTCATGCCGGAGAACCTGGACCCCTTCCTGCCCTTCCCGGCATGGTTCCGGCGGATCGTCGCCAAGAACTCCTGGCGCGATATGGGACGACTCATGGGAAAGGCCGCCGTCGTCACGACGCCGACCCCCTTGGCCGCCCGGACCATGATGGAACGGGCGGGGTTCGAGAAGGTGCTTCCACTCTCCAACGGGATCGATTCCGCGTACTATCAGCGCAAGCCCGGCGAGCAGCTTGACCGCCCCATCCGGCCCACAGTGCTTTTCGTGGGTCGCCTGGCGGTGGAGAAACACGTCGATGTCCTCATCGAGGCGATCAGCAAGACCAATCCTGCGCTGAATATAGGGCTCGACATCGTGGGCGACGGCGAACAGCGTGACCTGCTTGCCGCGCAGATCGAGGAGCTCAACCTAGGAGACCGAGTGCGGATGCGCGGTCATGTGAGTGAGGCCGACCTGCGCAGGGCCTATCTGGAAGCGGATGTGTTCGCTCAGCCAGGCACAGCGGAGCTGCAGTCGTTGGTCTCGCTGGAGGCGATGTCCGCAGGTCTTCCAGTGGTGCTCGCGAACGCGCTGGCGCTGCCGCATCTGGTCAAGGAGGGTGTGAACGGATACCTCTTTGAGCCGGGAAACTCGACCGAACTGGCAGCCCACCTGGACCGCATCTTCAGCATGGACGATGCCGAGCGCCACGCGATGGGGGAGCGCAGCCGCGCTGAAGCGAGCAAGCACAGCATCCAGACCACGATGAACGCCTTCGAGGCGCTCTATCGGGGTGCAGACTGGGTAGAGAACCAATACGAGGGAAACCGGGCTTAGGCCTCCTCGTTGGCGCCATCAGCGGCTGACACTTCTACTGACGCTGTGACCGGCACCGGGAGTTGGCACGGCAGCTGACACTGTGGCTGGCTGAGTCACTGTGGAGGCGTGAGCCGGAGCAGGTTCGCGCCGTCGCCGTCCTCGATCACCCAGATGCTGCCATCGGGGGCTTCTTCCACGTCGCGGATGCGCGCTCCCATGTCCCAGATTTCTTCCTCTCGGGCGGCCTCACCCTCCAGCGGGACGCGCACAAGGGCCTCCCCGGAGAGTGCGCCGAGGAAGGCGTCACCAGTCCATTCCTCAAACATCTCGCCCTGATAGATCAGCAGGCTGCCCGGGGAAATCGACGGGGTCCACCAGGCGTAGGGTGCAGCAAAGTCATCACCCTCAGTGTGGTCCGGGATCTCACCACCACCGTACTGGGAGCCGTTTGAGGCTTCCGGCCAGCCGTAGTTCTCGCCCTCCTCGAGCAGATTCAACTCGTCTCCGCCTTCGGGCCCCATCTCAGAGACCCAGAGCTGACCGTCCTCGGTGAAATCGATGCCCAGCGGGTTCCGGTGACCGTAGGTCCAGATCTCTTCGCTCACCCCGCCCTGCTCGGCGAAGGGATTTCCGGGTGCGGGTTCTCCTTCGGGGTTCAGGCGCATGACTTTGCCCAGGCCGCTGGCCAGATCCTGCGCGGGATCCATGGCCTGCCGGTCCCCGGAGGTGACGAAGAGGTACTCACCATCGGGGCTGAAGGCCAGACGGTGGGAGAAGTGCCCGGAGCCAGAGGTCTTCGGGTCTTGTTCCCAGATGACGGTGAGGTCTTCGAGTTCGGCAGAATCACCGGAGTCCACCAATCGTGCGTGTCCGACCACGGCGCCGGTGCCTGACTCATCAGCGGTGACCCAGCTCAGATACACCCGCTGGCTCTCTTCGAAGTCTGGCGCGGCGACCACGTCTCCGAGTCCACCCTGACCGTCGACGACGATGTCATCAAGGACGCCCGCAACGCTGACTTCTGCTGCCTCGTCCGGGTTGCTGGGGTCCTCTGTGCTGCGCAGCAGGAGCTCCCCGGTGCGGATGGTGATCAGGAGCTGCTCGGTGCCGGGCAGGAATTCCAGTGCCCAGGGAGAGTCGTAGCTACCCTGCTCTTCGATGCTGAAGGGCTCAGCATTGGCCTGGTCTGTGGAGCTTTCCTCACCGGGGTCTTCTGCGCTGGACCCGGGGTCATCGGAGGCTGATCCAGTGGAGGCTGAGTCACTGGACTCCGGTGCAGCGGATGGCGGTCCATCCTCGGTCTGCTCGGCTCCCGCATCACCACCGGCGCAGCCAAGCAGCAGGAAGGTCGCGGTGAGTGCTGCGGTCGAGGCGGAGAGACGTCGCATCACTCCAGGCTAGTTCACCGCGCTGGATATTAAACGGTAGGGCGTCTGGGACTTGAACCCAGGACAAAAGGATTATGAGTCCTCTGCTCTAACCAACTGAGCTAACGCCCCTTGGGTCCTCATTCAGCGCTGTGGAAAGCAACTGTGTGAGGACACCCAGACATACTACCGAGCCTGGTCGCCTTCCAGCTGCAGGCGGACGCTGGCCCGAGCGCGGGGATGCTCCTCAGCTTCCACCTCGATCGCGCTGAGACCGTGGCCTGCCGGCAGCCCGGCCGCGAGCTTATGCGCGATGTGTTCAATGATGACCTCTGTGGTGGTGAACTTGCCGTCGAAGTCGGCGATCTCGTCGAGGTTCTTATACCGCAGCGGCTCCAGGGTGGCCGCCACCAGCTCAGAGGCTGCGCCGATGTCCAGCACTACCCCGTATTCATTGAGGGTCTCGCGGAAGAAGCTCGCCTGGATGCTCAGCGTGGCCCCATGGAGATTCTGCGCGGGCCCGAAGAACGGGTCACTCAGGCTGTGGGCGATCATGATGTGGTCATCGACGGTGAGACGGAAGCGGCTCATTATTCTCCTCAGGTGACGTGCGGGGGATTGTGGGGTGGTTCTCCGCTGATGTGCGGAAGTGGGATCGAAGGCTTACCCGAAGGCGTAATGCTCGGTCAGTGGGTGATCGACCACGTGCAGGATCTGCTCCCGGGTCCATGGCGCGCCGTTTGCCACGTCACGCATCACGGAGGGAAGCTCTGCCAGCGGAGACCGGCCGCTGATCAGTGCGTCAAAGCGTGGGTCCAACATCTCTAGTGCTGTCGCCAGGCGCTCACCTCGGGTGCGGCGCATCCGTCGTGGTCCAGGGACTTGGCCTACCTGCGTTGCCAGAATGCGCAGGCGGCGTGCGTGGAAATCAGCGCCGAGGGGGATCTGTTGGTCACCGGTCCCGTACCAGGACTGTTCCACGATCACGCCGTCGTCACCGGCCAGGCTCAGTGCGGTGGCGAGCCCTGCAGAACTCGCGGAACTATGCAGGACCACGTCATTATCCGCAGCCGCCTCCTCGGGACTGACAGCGTCGAGTCCGAGAGAGCCGATGAACTCACGGCGTTCTGGGTTGATCTCCACGATCTGCAAGCGCTGGAGCGGCATCTTCGCGGCGAGAAGAGCAGTGGTCAGTCCGATCAGTCCACCGCCGACGACGGCGACCCGGTCGCCTGCCAACACCGGAGCTTCCCATAGGGCATTGAGTCCGACTTCGCCGATGCCGGCAAAGAGGGCTCGTTCCGGTGGGCAGTCTTCTGGGAGCACATGACAATCGGCCTCTGGGACGACCACATGTTCGCGGTGCCCCGCCAGCGTAAAGACCGTCTGGCCCAGCAGCTCTTCGCTTCCCTGCCGCACCACGCCGACATTGAGATATCCATGGGACACAGGAAAGGGGAGTTCTCCGAGCTGGAAGGGTGCCTGCATGATCTCAGTGATGCCCGCTGGGACCTCCCCGCGGTGGACGACTGACTCGGTGCCTCGGGAGATACCGCTGTGCAGGGTCTCGATGAGCACTTCCCCGGACCCCGGCTGTGGAAGCCTGACTCGGCGCAGTGCCCCGGAATTCGCCGCCTCGGTCCAGTACTGGAGAGAGCCGGCAGGCAGCCCTGGTTCGCTGGGACGATCTGCACGGACACCGGCAACAGGGAACTGACTCATGAGTTTCATCATGCCAGAGGTGTCCATCGACTGAGCCTCGGGCTGCCTGTGCCAGAATCGGGATGTGCTGAAGCTCTTCTTCGATTGCCGGTACACCCGCACGCGGGTGCACGACGGCATCTCCCGATTCACAGCCTCCCTGGTCGAGGCCGCGGCGGAATCTTCAGATGTCACCATGCTCATCAGTGACCCCGACCAGCTCAACCTGCTGCCGGATCTGCCGCATCTGCGGATCTCTTCGCCTACTTCGGTGCGGGAACCATGGGTGGCTCGGCAGCTGAACCCACACCGCCCGGATGTGGTGTTCTCTCCCATGCAGACCATGGGCGGGCGGGGGCGGAATTACCCGTTGATTCTGACGCTCCATGACCTCATCTACTATGAACACCGCACCCCGCCGCGGAACCTGCCAGGACTGGTCCGACTTGGATGGCGGGCCTACCACCTGAGCTACCTGCCGCAACGACTGGTGCTCAACCAGGCCGATGCGGTCGCGACGGTCTCTGAGACCACGCGCGGATTGATCCGCCAGCACAGTCTGACGCGCAGGCCTGTGGAGCTGATCTCAAACGCTCCGACACCGGTGGCGCAGCCACGCGATCCACGAGTCCCTCCGACCAAGGACCTCGTATATATGGGTTCTTTCATGGGATACAAGAACGTGGAGGCAGTGATCGCCGGGATCAATCGACTCCCCGGATACACCCTGCACCTGTGCAGCCCGATCGACGACGCCCGTCTCGCCGAGCTTGTCGCCCTCGCAGAGGACCCCGAACAGCTCATGTTCCACCGCGGAATCTCGGAGGACGACTACGCCGCCCTGCTTCAGCAGGCCACTGCACTGGTGACACTGTCTCAGGCGGAGGGGTACGGACTTCCAGTAGTCGAGGCCATGGCCCACGGAACTCCCTGTGTCCTCTCGGACCTGCCGATCTTCGCTGAGATCGCGGGCTCTGCAGTGAGAGACGCAGGCGCGCAGTTGGTGCCCGGTGAGGACGCCGCAGCCTTCGCTGAGGCGGTTCGTCGGCTCGAGGACCCGGACTCCTTCGCGAACGCTTCTGCCGCCGCACGACGACGCAGCCTCGAGTTCTCCTGGGCAGACTCCGCTGCGCGCCTGGTGGAGCTGGGGGAGCGCCTCGCGGGACATGGCAACGCCTCGCCAAAGCAATAGCTCCTGCGGCGTTACCCAACGGCAGCAGAACTGAGGGTTCGACGTCGCCGGTCAGCAGCAGCGGGTTGATGTACTCCCCGTGCAGACGCACACCCCAGTGCAGGCAGGGCTCAGGGCAGTGTCCATTTCCCTCCGCGAGTGTTCCCGCTTCTTGGCCCGCCGAGACAGAATCTCCAACCTCCAGCGTGGTAATCGCAGGTTCGAACGAGCTGAGGTATCCATCTGCGTGTCTGATGGAGAGCACGGGGCGGTCTACTACAACGCCAGCAAAACTGATCTCACCCTCGGCTGGGGCTCTGATGGTCGCTCCAACATTCAGTGGACCGAGATCTGCTCCGCGGTGACCTGCACCCCAGGGCGAGTGGTTCTAGAGCGGGGAAGTATGTCTAGTTCAGTAAGAACATCCACGTTAGGACGATGTCGCTACGTTCGTGCCTCGTAGAACTTCCGCAAAATGGACATCCTCAGCAGTGTCCCTGGAGTTCCGAGGACCTCAGAGAAAGAGTGCAAGCCATGCAACCGTTGTGACACAGTTGATGGCGGGAGCGTTTTGGTCTCATGTTCGGTTTGTATCCCACTAGAGTCTGGTCATGTCCTCCACGAAGCCCTGGCAACAACGCGCACTCCTATTCCACGCTTGGATTCTTATGCGTGAGCCACACGGCGCGGGGTCCAGACTGTGAGCGGTGATCGGCAGCACGGGACTCCGGTTCTGATTGCCCCCGGGGTTCGTGTCGTTTTAGTCGTGCTGGCAGTTGCATTGGTATTCGTCTCGTATTTCTACGCAGAGTTTCAACGGACAAAGACGATCGCGGTGTCTCCGTGCCGGTTTGACTCGGCCCAGGAGTGCGTCGTGGAAGTCTCAGCCGAGGCCAACCCGACATTGATAATTGCGTGGATCGTGTTCGCGGCAGGTGCACTTCTTTTGGCGCTCCTAGGCCAGATTCCTGTGCTCGAACTTGCCGGTAACCGTTTGGCGGGTCGGCCAATCGCCGGTAGCTTATCTTCGAACGAAGTAGATCGCCGAGCTCCCGTTGAAGAGCCGGACGTTGAAACGTCGCTTCCAGATACGACCGCTTCCGAGCTGTGGACTTCGCTTCCTGCGCCAGTGCGTGCGGCGGCTGAAGAATACTGGGGCGAGGCGCACAACGGGGCGTCGCTGGTGAGGGACTTGAGAGAAGTTCGCAGACGGCAGGGAAAAGGGTCTCACGCCTTCTTTCTGCGTGCGAAGACGGGATCCACCGATGAGTGGATTCGCATCACCAACAGTGGCCGGGGTCGCACCAAACCATTAGCCGGACCGGACGATGACCCGGGTGACCTCCCGCAGTACAGGTAGTTTTGTCTATCAACGATTCGCGTGCCGCTGGTTTCTAAGGCCAGATGGGCAGCAGAATGAGCTTCAGGCAGGGAAAGTAGTTCAAGCACGGAAAGGCGGTACGGCTCGTTCCCTCTGGCTGCGGTCGGTTTCTCTACGTTCCCCAGCGAATGTGGGAACTCGCCTATCGTTCGTCGGAGTGTTGAGAGCTGCATCACCGATAGATCCAAAGGGTGGATTGAGAAGCATGGGTCAACGGGAAGAACCCCAGGGCAAACCAGAGAGCGCTGCCGCTGGGCAGGAGGGCCCACCTTCCATAAAGAGGTCAGTCCACCTACCCGGTGAAAGACTTAGACGAGAGTTTGAACTCGTTCCCCCCATTGGTTCGCTTCGGCGCTGGTATGACTTGCCCTACCGGCTCATCCAGTGGTTATTAGCCTCGCCGCATTTTCAACGGGCCCCGTGGCGCGTTAGGCGCAGCCTCAATAGGGCGTTGAACTTCTTTGTGATCTTCAACTTCTACGACCGGCTAAAAGTACAAGAGCGATCTGATCCCACGCGCAACATCATTGTGCCGACAGAAGCTAATTTGAGCCAGGGTGGCATTTGGGTAACCGAGGTGTTTCCACCGAGCCATTATTCGGCACTACTGAGGGGTCTAAGTGTCAATGGTTGGGACCGAGCTGATTACATGCGCTCTGGCGAAGGGACTAATGCGGAGCAAGTCACGCGAGCAAGACGCGGCCAGGGTTTCGTTTGGACACGCTTGGGGTCGGTGACGAACCCGCAGTCGCGCTACTTCGCATTCGACGCAAAGCGGGAGGTCCTTCCCAAGGAGTTCGATCTGGTTGAACTCACCGCCGTGCAGCTTGGAAGCAGTCTCACTTGCGTCACTGCGTTCTACCAATTGAGCGAGAAAGGTGCGAATTCACTCAATGATGTGTGGAAATCCGAGCATGAGCCTACGTTGGAATGGCGAGGGCTACGACGTCCACACGTCCAGGATCGTCGTTCCGCCGCCATTCAGGCCACCCAGTGGGAGAGGGATCGCCTCCACAACCTAGCTCGTAAGTGGTTGAAGGAGAGATGCGGCGGGTTCTTTGCGTCGACCGAAGCTGGTCACCCTGTTATCGACTTCAACTTGTTCAAAGGTATCAACCCCAGAGGCCGAGCCGAGGGTGTGGAACAAGACGAGGTCTTGAGAGCATTGGGAATGGACGGTAACGGCCTTTATGAGTATGTTTCCGAGCAATTACCAGGCACCGCCCTCGTCCAGGGCCAGCAGTTTCCCCGCCTTGGAGCGCCTCTAATGAATTGCTGGGGTGTCGTAGGCGAGTTTGACGTGGTCGCCCGTCTAAATGACCAGCCAGGTTACGGTCAGCGGCCGTACTCGGTAAATGCACTCGCCGCCATGGCGAATGAACATGTGCCTAACTTTCTCCTACATGTTGCCCTCGTGCAGTATGGACGACAGCTCCAGGAGATCGCGTCGGCATCTCGCGATACCGCCCGCACGAATCACGGCAAGTTTCGTCCACGACGAGTCGAGAAACTACAGCGAGAACTACTGACTACGAGTCTCGACCTTCCCGCCGTAGCCCGTGATAGCGGGATTCTGTGGAAGTCGTCTGGCCGTCCGTGGGCACATGTCACGGTCAAGGGTGTGCCCGTAACCTCGGGGAACAATCCTCCCGAGGAGTTCGACCTCATCGAGCGCTTAGGCACGGTGCGGGAGACGGTGTTTGAACAACTCCTCGAAGAGGACGCCACCTACAGAACTGTGCTGTCCTCCGCTTCTTCATTGGGCGCAAGCGCAACCACAGCTCGGTTGGGCATCTTGGCGCTTGTCGTTTCAGGTATGTCGCTGGTCGCATCAGTGGTCACTCTGCTGGTAGCAAGCGGCAACTAGATGATGCCTTATCTCACGGACCAGTTGGAGTGAACTGTCCCACGAGGCGTCAGACGGATTCGGATGTCTGCCGAGCGGAGGGAATGAGGTCATAATCGTGTCTTCTAGATAACAGGCACGAATGACTTAATCTTTAAGTGCAGGATGGCGGTACGGTACCCTCCCGGGGCTGAGACATGCGGCTGAAGTTCTTGTACATTCACACCATGTTCAGTTGCGTAGTCGTAATCTACCCCTGGGCGAACTCCTCCATCTATTGCAGTGAAGAGCCCGTTTTGGTGAGCAGGTGGGTTACTAAAACCATTCAAAAGATCTGGGACGGGGGTAATGTACTGGGCCGTTTCAGGAGTGAAGCTATGTATGTACCCCGTAGTCCCGACGATAATCTCCACTTCGATGCCATTCGGGGCGGTACCGGTGAGTCTCCATTTATCAGACATAGCCCCACAGTAGTCAATACAGCCAGAACCTAGAGTCGCACGGCGTCAGTGCGGTGCCATGTGCACGCCGAGTCCTCGCACTCAGCCTGCTCGCGGTGAGCCCGGCTCACCTCGGGCCACGGCTTCTCAGAGCGATAGCAATCGAGCCAATCCCGACCTCGGTCTGAGGCCTCGGCAAGAACTGGTACCGACTTCGCTTCTAGGGTGATCTGGCAGACGAACTGCAACGCCCCCCAGGACAGCTTTTTCAGCCTCCTCAGCGCGGCTCTTAGGAACGCTAAGCACGATCTCGTCGTGGACGACCGCTCGAAGGCAGGGGAGGAGCCAAGTCGGCAGTCGGAGGATGCCCTCCATCATCAGATCCCGAGCTGTGTCCTGAACTATATGGGCCGGGGCTTGGTGGTACTCCTTCCCTGGAGCTACCCTCATCCGCCGGCCGAACGCTTTTCGGACGACCTGCTTCTTGTCTTCCTCTTGATACTGCCCCTTGAGGCCGGCCAGACCAGGGACCTGCGCGGTCGGCCGACGACGAACGTCATCTTCGCTGATCCCCGCGCTCGTGGCCAGACCGGCGGCTCCGATTCCGCAGGTCGTTGCGTCAGCAGAGGTAGCGGTCGCTGTGGCGGATCGAGAGTACCGGGCGGTCGAGCACGACGCCCACGAAGTCGACCTCGCAGTCTGCCGGCCCCGGCGGCCAAGGTTCAGTGCGCGGACAGAGTCTCCAGGACGCGGAAGGACGACTCAAATTGTGTCCTAGGGAGAGTCTCACGTCCCCGGGTCCATCGCGCTGGGACACTCTTCCGTCTATGGGTGGAAAGGAGTTTTGGGGACTTCACCGCCCTTGGTGAGGAGCTCTCCTTGAGCACGTGGTCGTGTCAGTGTGGCTTGATAATCTTCTAGAAGTGCTGTGCGTTACGGGAAAGGAATTCTGGTATCGCTTCCCAGCAGGCTTCGACGAAGAACTGAGGGAATTAACTCATGACTATCGGTTACAGGGCAATTCTGAGACTCGATAAGCGTAGCGACGCTCTCGACGTCGCGGATAGACACCTTCGCGACTGGTTGAGAGGTAAAGCGAAGCGTCAGAACTACGGCTCGCAATGGTGGGAGTGGGATGGAGTCGGGACCTACGGTTTGGGTGGCGAGGCCACACTTCAAATCATCGAACATCACGATCCTCGTGAACCGGCCACTCGACGTCTGTACCGATTCCGAGAGGAGAATTCTCACGGGGCGTTCGTGGTTTCTGTGTATGCAATTTCTCGAGCTGCCGCGCGAGAGAATCAGCAATCGCTCATGATTGAGACAGAACTCGAAGGCGTTGAGGCAGACAGGGCGTTGAGGAGCATCAAGCCCCCACGTCTTGTAGGAGACATTCTAGAAACAGAGCACGCAACCGACGGCGCTGTTGCGCTTACCGGAGCGCCTGAGGTGATCCGACGCGGGGACGTGGACCGAGTAGCCGCAGCGATCAAGGACCAGGACAGAACGGCTTCGGTGGTAGTGGCAGCCTCGCCGGGACCGGAGTATGACGAGACTTGGCGCGACGTTGTTCGTACTCTGACCAACGACAGCGTCGGAGTCACTTCCAAGTACGTTGTTTACGACGACGCTATGGACGAGCTTACGTCTGCACTTCCTAGTAGTCACAGAGTTGCCCCCGGGCAGGTGAGAACATTCCTGCCCGCTGTTGAATGGGACCACGCCGAGGACGGGCGGAGACACAGAATTCTGGGTCCACAAACTTTGCAGCGATCCCTTGAACGCAGAGGCGGGAAGATGTTTGTGGCCGGGCCGTTGCAGAAGCGGCACGCCGAAGTAGCTCGACGCCGGTCCGTAGAGCGCACCCTGCCACCGGACCTGGATCGGACGATGAAGATCCTCCGTCGGGATGAGCTCGAGAAGGACCGACAGCAACGAGTTCGAGACAGGCTTGCCGCTAGCGCGGTGCGGACTGAGCCGGTTCCGGTCATCACCCCTGACACAGGGCGCGTTTCTGAGGTGGACCCGAAGTGGGTCGTGTTCGGCAAGCAGTTGTTGAGGCGCTGGCTCGGCAAGGAAAGTGCAGACCCGAAGACGCTGAAGGATCTAGACCACTTCATCGACGAACAGAGCAGCACCGTCAGCGTCGCGGAGGAACAACTGCAGGAGGCTGCCGAGCGAGAGGATGAGCTTTACGGGCAGTTGAAAAAGTTGCAGGCGAGTTTGGAGGACCTTGAGCTCGAAGCGGCCGAGGTGGAAGACGAACGAAGTGCAGCTGCCTACGAAGTGACTGAATTGCGACGTCGCCTTATCGAAGCGGGACAGCACGACACGTACGTCGTGCCAGTCGACGAACTTTGGAAGACTCCGGAAAACATGGAAGAGTTGGTTGCTCGGATCTCGGGGGAGGAGGTTCTTAATGAAGCCCCTCACCCTGCGACGACGTATATCGAGTTCACAGGAGATTCTAAAGAAGCTTTAGAGATTGACAGTCGCGACGATCTCGGCAGATTCGCTACCGCGTTGTGGGATTACATCAAGGTCCTTCACGATTATGCGGGCTTGAAGTGCGGGGATGGCTTTCGGGGAGGACTGCATGCGTATCTGACGGACGAAAACGCGCCCGGCCACAAATGCTCGCCCCAACGACATGCTGCACGGGAAAGCGACTCGGTCGAAAATAACAGTAGTTGGCGGGCTGAACGGGTGCGTCCAGTACCAACATTGGTCGACCCTAGTGGGGAACTGTATATGGGAGCGCACTTCAAGCCCACCCGAAGCCGGAGTGTGGCGCCGAGGATGCACTATTACGACGACCTGGACAATACGGGCAAAATCTACGTCGGGTATATCGGAATGCATCTAACTAACACGCTGACAAACTGAACTGTTCATGCGAGTCCCTGTCGGACTGCCCAGGCTTCGCTGATTCTGCGGAGGCAACGATGCGGTGCCCTAAAGCTCATCCAGCGGCAGCAGGACCGAGGGCTGCGCGTCATCGGAGAGTGTCAGCGGGTTGATGTACTCCCCGTAGCGCCGCACACCCCAGTGCAGGCAGGGCGTCGCGCAATGTCCCGTACCCGGTGCCAGCGTTCCCACTGAATCCCCGGTACTGACGCGATCTCCGACCTCCAGCGTGGTGATCGCAGGTTCGAACGAGCTGAGATATCCATCTGCGTGTCTGATGGAGAGCAGCGGGCGGTCTACTACAACGCCAGCAAAACTGATCTCACCCTCGGCGGGAGCTCTGATGGTCGATCCAACATTCAGTGGACCCAGATCTGCTCCGCGGTGACCTGCACCCCAGGGTGTGGGCGGTGCCGCGAAGGGTCGCAGCTCATCGGCCGCGACAGGCATTCGCCAGCGTGGGTGCTCCGCCGAGGAAAGCTCAGCCGATTCGAACCCTGACGACACTTCCAATTCCGCAGCGGACGCTGGAGCCAGTACAGCGACGAAAAGCGTCAGGACTAGAGCGTGGATGCTTCGACGATTCATGTCCATATACACAGCCTGGGTCTGATCGGACCAGAACAGCGGGGACAAGGCCATGTGTGGAGGATCCATGGTGTGCCCCGAACCCCCGCGACGGTTGGGGAAAACGCCGTCGAGCGGCTAAGCTGAACTTCAGCAGTTGACACTGGCATGCCTATGCGTGCGTGGATTGACTGACTACGCGCAGAGTCCGCCCGAGAAATCGGGGCGCTTCTCATCGGTCTGCATCTCATCTGTTCTTCTGGAACAGCTGTGCGGCGAGAACGCGAGAACCCTCCCTACTCTGCCAGGAGCCCGAGAAATCCGGGTCACTGTCCAACCGAGAACCCCAGCCGGAGCTGCATGAGGCACGTCCTCCATGTTCCAAGCCCGGCATTGAAAGGAAATACCATGCCTGTCGTCACCATGCGCCAGCTGCTCGACTCCGGCGTCCACTTCGGACACCAGACTCGCCGCTGGAACCCGAAGATGAAGCGTTTCATCTTCACCGAGCGCAACGGTATCTACATCGTTGACCTCCAGCAGTCGCTGTCCTACATCGACAACGCCTACGAATTCGTGAAGCAGACTGTCGCCCACGGCGGCTCCGTCCTCTTCGTCGGCACCAAGAAGCAGGGCCAGGAAGCGATTGCCGAGCAGGCAACCCGTGTCGGCCAGCCCTACGTCAACCACCGCTGGCTCGGCGGCATGCTGACCAACTTCCAGACGGTCTCCAAGCGCGTCCAGCGCATGAAGGAGCTCGAAGAGATCGACTTCGACGACGTCGCAGGCTCCGGTCACACCAAGAAGGAACTGCTGCTGATGCGCCGCGAGCTCACCAAGCTGCAGTCGAACCTCGGTGGTATCCGTAACCTCACCAAGACTCCTTCCGCAGTCTGGATCGTCGACACCAATAAAGAGCACCTGGCAGTCGATGAGGCCAAGAAGCTGGGCATCCCCGTGATCGCCATCCTCGACACCAACTGCGATCCCGATGACGTCAACTACCCGATCCCGGGCAACGACGACGCCATCCGCTCCGTGGATCTGCTCACCCGTGTGATCGCCGACGCCGTGGCCGATGGCCTCATGGCCCGCGAGAACAAGCGCGGCGGCGGAAACTCCAGCTCAGCTGAAGAGCCGATGGCCGAGTGGGAGCGCGAGCTGCTCGAGAAGCACGCCACCGAGCAGTCAGCCAAGACTGAAGAGCCCGCAAAGACTGAAGAGCCTGCCAAGGCTGAAGAGTCCGAGCAGGCCGCTGAGGCACCCGCTGCCGAAGCCACTGAGTCCACCGAAGCCTCGGCTGAAGACGCTAAGTAAGAGAGGAACTGCTTTTCTATGGCGAACTACACCGCTGCAGATATCAAGGCCCTGCGCGAGCGCACAGGCGCCGGCATGATGGACGTCAAGAAGGCTCTCGACGAGACCGATGGTGATCAGGAAAAGGCCCTCGAGGCCATCCGGATCAAGGGTCTCAAGGGTGCCGCCAAGCGCGAGGGTCGCTCCGCCGCAGAGGGCCTGGTCACCGCCAAGGTCGTCAACGGCACCACGGGCTACCTGGTCGAGGTCAACGCTGAGACCGACTTCGTCGCCAAGTCCCCGAAGTTCGTCGCACTGGCCGACAAGGTCCTCGAGACCGCTGTCGCCCACGAGGTCGACTCCGTCGAGGCTCTCCTCGAGGCCGACGTCGATGGCAAGAAGCTTGTCGATGTCGTCACCGAAGAAGGTGCGATTCTCGGTGAGAAGATCGTCGTGCGTCGCCTTGCCAAGGTAGAGGGTGCCTTCGTGGACGCCTACCTGCACAAGACGTCCAAGGATCTTCCGGCACAGGTTGGCGTGCTCTTCGCCGTCAACGATGACTCGGACCAGGCCAAGGAAGCTGCACACGATGTCGCGGTTCACGCCGCAGCACTGTCACCGCAGTTCCTGACCCGCGACGAGGTCCCCGCCGAGACGGTTGCCGATGAGCGCCGCATCGCCGAGGAGACCGCCCGCGCTGAGAACAAGCCCGAGCAGGCCATGTCCAAGATCATCGAAGGCCGCACCAACGCGTACTTCAAGGACAACGTGCTGGTTGACCAGCCGTTCGCCAAGGACCCCAAGAAGACCGTCACGCAGGTCCTCGAGTCCGCCGGCACGTCCGCCAAGAGCCTGGCTCGCTTCCGCGTAGGAGCCTGATACTCGATACTCCTGAACTGAGTGCCGTTGACCATTAGACTGGTCGAAAAGCAACAGTCCAGACGTCAAGGGGGTGACCACTTCACACGAGGTGGTCACCCCCTTTTCTGTGCCCGCACCACCCCAGCACATGCCCGCACCAGCTACACCGGCTCTAATCTTCCTGGAGGATACTCATGACCGCAGAGACACCGACCCACCGCCGACGCGTGCTTCTGAAACTCTCCGGAGAGGTCTTCGGCGGGGGCGCGGTAGGAGTCGATCCGGCCACCGTCCGCGGGATAGCTGAGCAGATCGCGGCGGTGAAGGGCCAGGTGGAGGTGTCCGTCGTCGTCGGCGGTGGTAATTTCTTCCGTGGCGCCGAGCTCTCCAAGGCGGGAATGGACCGCGCTCGGGCCGACTACATCGGCATGCTGGGCACCGTGATGAATGCCCTGGCCCTCCAGGACTTCCTCGAGCAGGCCGGACAGCCCACGCGAGTGCAGACCGCCATCACCATGGGCCAGGTCGCCGAGTCCTACATCCCGCTTCGCGCAGTCCGGCATATGGAGAAGGACCGCGTCGTCGTCTTCGGTGCCGGCGCCGGTATGCCCTACTTCTCCACTGACACCGTCTGTGCCCAGCGCGCCCTGGAGACTCGCTCGGATATGGTCCTGATGGCGAAGTCAGGTGTGGACGGGGTCTACACCGCCGATCCCAAGACCACACCGGATGCGCAGAAGCTTGACCGTCTGACCTACACCGATGCCCTGCGCAAGAACATCCGAGTCATGGACCAGACCGCGATGACCATGTGCAATGACAATGATCTTGATATGCGGGTCTTCGGCATGGAGGGTGAGGGTAATGTGACCCGCGCTCTGCTGGGCGAAGAGATCGGCACGCTGATTACGCCCTGATCAGGTGTGACCGACTACACGACCCAGCGCCACTAGACTGAACCCCAAGCCGATCCATAAGGAGAACCCCGTGATTGATGAGACTCTGGCAGATGCCAAGGAACAGTTTGAACGCGCCATTGAGGCCACTTCTGTCGACTTCAGCACCGTGCGCACCGGCCGGGCAAATCCGGCGCTCTACTCCCGCGTGCTGGTGGACTACTACGGTTCCGCCACTCCGCTGCAGCAGCTCGCCGCGTTTTCCACGCCCGATGCCAAGACCATCCTGATCACCCCCTATGACATCTCCGCCATGCGAGACATCGAGCGGGCGCTCTCAGATTCAGAGATCGGCGCGAACCCGTCCAATGACGGCAAGCAGATTCGTATCACCGTGCCGGACCTCACCGAGGAACGCCGCAAGGAGTACGTGAAGCTGATCAAGAACAAGGCCGAGGACCACAAGGTCTCGGTCCGCAACACCCGCCGCAAGTCCAAGGACATGCTGGAGAAGGCCATCAAGGATGGCGAGGTCGGCAAGGACGACGGCGAGCGTGGCACCAAGGAGCTCGAGAGCCTCACCAAGTCCTACGTCGAGAAGATCGACGAGATGAGCAAGCGCAAGGAAGCGGAGCTGCTCGAGGTCTGATGTCGACCAAAGCAGGGAGGAATCTGCCCGCGGCCATCATCACCGGTGCCGTCCTCCTGGTTCCGGCGGTCTTGGGGATCTTCTTCTTCGAGCTGCTGCTGATCCTGGTCTGGACGGTGCTGCTGTGCATGGGCGTCTGGGAAGTTGCGCGCGCCCTCGAGCAGCGTGTGACTCCCGCGGGCCACCGCTTGCGGCTTCCCAAGATCCCACTCTTCCTCGGTGCCATCACCATGCCCACGGCCGCCTACTTCGGCGGCGTGGAGGCGTTGACGCTGGCGCTGATGGCTACGGCGCTGGCGATTCTGGTCGCAGCGGCGCTCTGGAAGGTCCCCGATCCGGGTCGTTCCATCCCGGCTTCGGTGTTCGTGGCCTGCTGGGTGCCGTTCATGATGTCTTTTGCTGTGCTGCTGCTGAACCTGGACCAGGGGGACTGGCGCCTCGTCGTCGTGGTGCTGCTGGTGGTCTCCAATGACACCTTCGGCTACATCTTCGGCGTGTTCTTCGGGCGGCATCCCATGGCACCGAAGGTCAGCCCCAAGAAGTCCTGGGAAGGATTCGGCGGATCGCTGCTGGGTGCCAGCGGCGTCGGGGTGCTCGCCTCCTGGCTGATCTTCGATGAGCCGCTCTACGTCGGGGTCCTGCTGGCGATAGCCGTGGTGATCGCATCCACCGCCGGGGACTTCTCCGAATCGATGATCAAGCGTGAACTCGGGATCAAAGACATGTCCCGGCTGCTCCCAGGGCACGGCGGGGTCATGGACCGATTGGACTCGCTGGTGTTCGCGATGCCCACCGCATTCTTTGTTGTCGTGGCGCTTAACGGTGATGCGGGCGGTGTTCCACTAGGCTTATGACTATGGCGCAGAACGAGACGGCACTGTTTACGCTCCTTGAAGACGGGGAGCAGGGATACAACCGCAAAGAAGTTGACGAATTCATGGGACGGGCCCGGGTGGCCTATGACTCCGGTGAGGGCATGGCCCTCTCCGAGATCCGTGACGTCAGCTTCTCGATGACCGGCGGAGGATACGACCCCGCCGAGGTCGACGGCGCGTTGGACCGGCTGGAGGACGCCTTCGCAGGCTCCGAGCGGGATAAGTACATCGACGCGCACGGCGAGGATGCCTGGTACGAGCTGCTCGCCGAGCGCGCCGAACCGCTGCGTGGACGGCTGAGTCGTCCCGACGGCAAGCGATTCCGTGAACCTGCGCACTCCTCCTCCAATGGCTACCGCAAGGAGCAGGTGGACGAGCTCTGCCGCCAGCTGGAGCAGTACCTCGACGGGGAGAACCCGATGAGCGTGGACGAGGTCCGCACCATCACCTTCTCCGGTGCGCACGGACACTCCGGCTACGACGAAGCCCAGGTGGATGCATTCCTGGACAAGATGACCGAGATCATGGCGAGCGTAGGCTGATCTGCCCCGTCGCCCTTCGCTGAGAGCCGCATGACCTCCTTCCCCTCTTAGCTGAGAGGCGGAATTTACGGGTATCTCATGCGGAACTGAGGCCTCTATGATCGTAGAATCCGCCACTCAACGGATGGGACCGGCGAGTTTCCTCAGCGCGTGACCACCACGCCCGGGGGCATCTTCCTCCACAGAGGTAGCACTCTGCGGCCGCGCAGTACCTGCATCAGGTTCACTGGGCCGCGTGGAACTCCTCAATCACCCTCCAGACCGACGACGACGGCCCGCCCTGTTCGTCCCAGTGGCAGGCGCGCGGCGAACCAGCCTGCTCGAGGGCGGCATGACCCGCCGGGATCTCGAGCACTCCAATGCCAATGATCTTCTGCGCCGCCATGCGCACGGCATCTATGCCGGCACAGGCCTGCCTGATGAAGAGAAGCTCCCTGAGGTTCTTGCGCTGCTCCAGGGGTTGACCATTGGTACGCCACGTGTGGCCAGCTTTGATACAGCGGCGACACTTTGGGGGTTGCTCCACGGGGAGCTACATCCGCCATTTCACCTCAGCAGTCCCGCGAAGGGGTGCCGGACGGAGCGGCCGCAACTGGTCATCGGGCACCGAATCAAGATTCCCGAGCAGTTCGTCACCGAACTCCACGGCGTCCGCGTTACCGATCCGGCCTGGACCTGGCTGGACCTCTCACTGCGGGGTTCAAAAGAGCGGGCCGTGGTCCTGGGCGATCAAGTGATCCGCCATCCACGCCGGGAGTATGGGGAGCCCGGTGAACGGCTCGCCGCGATCGAAGACTTGCGAGCCGCGGTACGGGTGCGTGGTCGCACGAGGGGAATCTGTCACGTCAGAGAGGCCCTGGAGCTCATCCGGGAGGGCGTGGATTCTCCGCAGGAGACGCGACTGCGCTATTACATGCACCTTGCCGGTCTCCCCGAACCACGGGTAAACCCGGTGATCCATCACGCGAGCGGCTACCCGTGGTTCCAGCCAGACCTTGCAGTCAAGGAGTTTCAAGTCTCGATCCAATACGAGGGCGAAGAATTTCACTCCACCCCTGCCAGCGTCCGGAAGGACGTTCGTCGCAGTGAGATCACAGAGGAGTTGGGCTGGCTCGAAGTCAGGATCACGCGGGACCATATGGAGGACCAGGGGCGCCGCGCGGTCGCGCGGATTCAGCGGGCCTTGGCCCAGCGCGGCTGGCGTCCTCGAAACTACCCACCACAGAGTTGAGGGGCGGATTCTCCGGGTATCTCAAGCCGATCTAGGCCTCAAGTACTCGTAGAATCCCCCCTCAACGAGAAGTGGGGGAGGCCCCCAGGAGGACTCAGCTTAGTGCTCGGCTGCCTTCTCCGCTCCCACGCCGGTCAGTGAGCGGATCTCCATCTCGGCCTGCTTGGCAGGATCCTCCGCCACCTTGGACGTCATCGAACCGATCCAGCCCAGCAGGAATGCCAGTGGGATCGAGACCAGACCGGGGTTGGTCAGCGGGTAGATCGCGAGATCCACATCCGGGAAGAAGGAGGTATCCCGACCCCAGACCACAGGCGAGAACGCGATCAGCAGCAGGGCTGAACCCAGTCCGCCGTACATGGACCACAGTGCGCCACGGGTGGTGAAGCGCTTCCAGAACAGCGAGAACAGGATCGTGGGCAGGTTGGCCGAGGCTGCGACGGCGAAGGCCAGCGCGACCAGGAACGCCACGTTCTGCCCCTGAGCGCCGATGCCACCGAGGATGGCGAGGATGCCGACCACCACAACGGTCATCTTGGCTGCCTTGACCTCACCCGCTGAGTCGATCTTGCCCTTCTTGATCACCTGGGCGTAGACGTCGTGAGCGAAGGAGGCCGAAGCCGTGATGGTCAGGCCGGCGACGACCGCCAGGATGGTGGCGAAGGCGACGGCGGCGATGAAGCCCAGCAGGAACGTGCCGCCGAGCTCATACGCCAGCAGCGGTGCGGCTGAGTTCTGCCCACCTGGTGCTGCCAGGATCGTCTCGGTGTCCAGCAGCGCTGCTGCACCGTAGCCCAGCACCAGGGTGAAGAGGTAGAAAGCACCGATCAGTGCGATGGCGACCACCACAGACTTGCGGGCGTCCTTGGCGGTGGGAACCGTGTAGAAGCGGATCAGCACGTGCGGCAGTGCCGCGGTGCCCAGCACCAGGGCGATGCCCAGGGACATGAAGTCCAGCTTCGTGAAGAGATCCGCGCCGTACTGCAGGCCGGGCTCCAGCAGGCCTTCTTCGCCGGTGTTCTCCACGGCTGAACCAAGCAGCTCGGAGAAGTTGAAGCCGTAGAGTGCCAGCACCCAGACGGTCATCACAGCAGAACCCGCGATCAGCAGGGTTGCCTTGATGATCTGCACCCAGGTGGTGCCCTTCATGCCGCCGATGAACACGTAGAAGATCATCAGTGCCCCGACCACGGCGATGATCAGGGACTGACCCAGGCCGCCGTCGATGCCCAGCAGCAGCGAGACCAGCGCGCCAGCGCCAGCCATCTGAGCCAGGAGATAGAACAGGCAGACCGCGAGCGTGGAGATGGCCGCGGCGATGCGCACCGGCTGCTGCCGGAGCCGGAAGCTCAGGACATCGGCCATGGTGAACTTGCCGGTGTTGCGCATCAGCTCAGCTACTAGCAGCAGGGCGATGAGCCACGCGACGAGGAAGCCGATGGAGTAGAGGAAGCCGTCGTAGCCGTAGACCGCGATGGCCCCGACAATGCCGAGGAAGGATGCCGCCGAGAGGTAGTCTCCGGCGATCGCGGTGCCGTTCTGCGTTCCCGAGAAGGAGCGGCCACCTGCGTAGTAGTCAGCAGCGGTGCTGGTGTTCTTCGATGCGCGGATCACGAAGAAGAGCGTGACGCCCACGAAGACTAAGAAGATGGCGATATTGGCCAGCGGGCTTCCGACGTCGGAGCCTGCCTCGGCAGCTGCCGTGGCGAGTGGGATCGCGCTGATATCAGCGCTAACTGAGGTGATCAAGGAATTCATCAGTGCTTGTCCTCCTCAGGCAGGCCTGCACCGCGAGCTTCGAGCTCAAGGCGAATGGCAGTGGACTTCGGGTCCAGCTTGGAGTTGCTGAACCAGACGTAGAGTCCGGTGATCAGGAATGTGGTGAAGAACTGAGCCAGCCCCAGGACGAGTCCGAGGTTGATGTTCCCCAAGACCGGGATAGCCATCACGTCGGGGAAGAAGGCAGCAACCACCACGAAAGCGATGTACCAGATCAGGAAGAACGCTGTCATCGGGAAGACGAAGCTTCGGTGCGTCTTGCGGAGATCCTTGAAGTCCTCACGCGCCTGCACCTCCCGGTAGTCAACGGGCCCCGCATTGGGGGCATTGACTTGAGTCATTTCTGCTCCTTCTATGTTGCCTCGGCTCGCGAGAGCGAACCTGAATGTTCTATGTGTCACTCAAGGGTGCAGTGTGATCCGGGTCACGGTCGGCCACTTCCGGGTTTCGTGCGATAAGCGGTGCCAAATTAGCGATGAGTGGTCACATCGTGAGCTGCACAACATTCATGCGGCGTCGCTCATAGGATGGACATGATGAACTCAGTGGCAGCGCTCGGCGCCCTCGTACTTGCTCTGGCCCTCGTGGCCGGGGTGATTCTTGCCGCCGTGCTGCTCTACAGGACACACCGCGACGACGCCGGGCCAGCCTCCGCGCAAGAGACCGTGATCAGTCCGGAGATTCGCGCCGAGTTGAGTCAGGAACCGGTGGAGGAATCCATGCGGCGGCAGCTGGTGGAGGCAGAGCTGCGCTCGCTGCGGGCGCAGATATCCCCACATTTCATCTACAACAGCCTCAATGCCATCGCTGCGACCATTCCCTCCGATCCGATGCGAGCCCGCGAACTGGTGCTGGATTTCGCGGATTTCACTCGATACAGCCTGCGCGCCGAAGGTGACTTCAGCACGCTTGAAGAGGAGCTGGCCGCCGTCGAACGCTATGTCCTACTGGAAAAGGCCCGCTTCGGGGACCGGATCCAGGTGAAGCTTCGCATCGCGCCCGAGGTGCTCGGAGTCCAGATCCCCTTCCTTGCCGTGCAGCCGCTGGTGGAGAACGCTGTCCGCCACGGCGTTGACTCTGAGACGGGCACCGGCACCGTCTGGCTGCGTGCGGCCGATACCGCCACCCATGCCGAGATCAGCGTGGAGGATGACGGGCCGGGGGCGGAACCGGCGGCAATGGAACAGGTGCTTCGTGGCAGGGCCGGCAATGCGCATATTGGGGTGCGCAATGTAGACCTCCGGCTGCGTCAGGCCTATGGGGCGGATGCGGGCCTCGTGGTTCAGACGGCTCCCGGTGCGGGGATGAAGGTCTCGATGCGCGTTCCGAAGTTTCAGCCGGGCCAGTCTCCCGCCGGGGCAGCGGCAGACTTCCCACTGGAACACACCCGGGGAGGATCATGATGGAGAATTCTCACTCCGCCGAACGCCTGGCGCTGACAGTGCTGGTGGTCGACGACGAGCCGCTGGCGCTGACCCAGATGCAGTGGTTATTGGCGGCAGAACCCCTGGCTGGCGAGGTCCTGACCGCGATCGACGCCCGGACCGCGGAACAGGTTCTGCAGACCCGGCAAGTGGATGTGATGCTGCTGGACATTCACATGCCAGGAATGAGTGGTCTGGCCCTCGCGAAGCGCATGCGGGAGTCAAGACCCGCGCTGCGGTCATCTGCCTCGGGTCCGCAGATAGTGTTTGTCACCGCAGATGCCCACCCCGCCGTGGAGGCCTTCGAATTGGAGGCCCGGGACTACCTGTTGAAACCGGTGCGCGCCGAACGGCTCGCAGAAGCACTGCGTCGCGCCGGGGCAGCAGTGGAGGTCGCGCGGCAGGAGCGCCCCGAGCCGGTGCGAGTCTCGGTGCTCCAGGGTGATTCCACCGTCCTCGTGAACCTGCAGGACATTCGCTGGGTCCAGGCGCATGGTGACTACGCCCGCCTCCACACCCAGGCGGGGACCTACCTGCTGCGTGCCCCGCTGGCTGAGCTGGAGGAGCAGTGGCAGGCGCATGGATTCATCCGCACGCATCGGTCATCGCTGGTCAACCTCTCCCACGTTCAGCGGGTCACCCGGAGGCAGGGACACATGCTCATCGAGGTGCCTGGGGCTGAACTTGAAGTCAGCCGGCGGCTCACGCCCGCAGTGCGTGAGCGTCTCGAGGACCATCGCGGATGAACGCATCCGACCCTGCCGCCCAATCCGACCCGGCCGAGCGCTCCGAGCTCCTGAACCAGCCTGACCTGGCCAACCACTCCGAACCCGCCGAGCGCGCAACGGTCCGCGGGCCGCAGGCGGTCCCCACGGTGCGTGAGGCCCTGCTGACGCGCGACCAAGCCGCGGACCATGCGCTCAGCGAGGAGGCGCGCGCGGCCGCGCGTGCCCACGCCAGGCATTCCATCCGACGACTGATGCGTGCGCAGCTGCGGCTTGGACTCATCCTCGGCGTGGGCTTCTTCGTGATCCTGGTGACCACCAGCCTGCTGCTCTCAGCCACGCCGCTGGGGTCCTTGCCGCTCTGGGGGATCCCGCTGTCCTGGGTGGTGCCCGGCGTGGGGTTCTTCCCGCTGCTGCTCGGAAGCGCCTGGTATTTCCGGCGCCGTGCGGAAGCCAATGAGCTGCGCTGGGCTGCAGAAGTGGGACTGATCGAAGACGCAGCGCCGCAAGAATTCCGGCGACAGCAGAGACCGCGGTCCCCGCAAACCCTCCGGCCGCAGGCAGACGACCAGACACGCGGTAACCGCGCATGACCGGCGAGCAGATCGCTGTGCTCTGCGCAGTCGGCGCCATCTGCGCGCTGACGCTGCTGCTGGGCAGCCCGGGACTCTCACGCAGCACCGGGGACTTCTTCGTCGCCTCCCGCCGCGTGCCGCCGTGGATGAACGCCTCCGCCATCGCGGGGGAGTTCCTCTCGGCCGCCAGTTTCCTCGGCGTGGCCGGACTGATACTCGCCTACGGGACTTACGGCCTCTGGTTCCCGGTGGGCTACACGGCAGGCTTCCTGGTGGTGCTGCTCTTCATGGCCGCACCCCTCCGGCGCTCGGGGGCCTACACGATCCCGGACTTCGTCGTGCTGCGCTTCCGCTCGGCCATGATGCGCCGGATGACGGTGATCGTCGTCGTCGCTGCGGGCTGGCTCTATATCGTTCCGCAGCTCCACGGTGCCTCGATCGCGCTCTCGGCGACGGGGGGAGCGCCCGGCTGGGTGGGCCCGCTGTTGGTCGCCCTCGTCGTGCTCTTCGTGGTGCTCACGGGCGGGATGCGTTCGGTGACCCTTGCCCAGGCGGTCCAATACTGGGTGAAGCTGACCGCGCTGTTGGTCCCCACGGTCTTCATCCTGCTGCAGGTGGGGCTGTGGGACCGGCTCGAGCTTCCCGCCTTCGACGGCGCCTGGTCGGCTTCACTGGGGACCTGGGGGACGGGAGCGGATCCCTGGACGGAGTTCTCCCGCAGCATGTCCATCCTGCTGGCCCTGATGATGGGCACCCTGGGCCTGCCGCATGTGCTGGTGCGCTTCTATACCAATCCCGACGGCGGCGCGGCGCGACGCACCACCACCTTCCTGCTGGGACTCCTGGTGCTCTTCTACCTGCTGCCAGTGCTGCTCGGAGTTGTGGCCCGGATGCTCTGGGGGACAGCGACGGCGGCCGGCGAGCTCGCGCGCAGCGGTGGGCTCAGCCATGACACCGCGATCCTGCGGCTGCCGGCGGCGGTCTTCGACGGACTCGCCAGCGATGTGCTCACCGCGCTGATCGCGGGAGGAGCCTTTGCCGCGTTCCTCTCCACCACCTCGGGGCTCGTCGTCTCGGTTTCGGGCGTGCTGTCCCAAGAGTTCTTTTCGGGCACCGTCCGTGGATTCAGGTTCGGGGCGCTTCTGGCGATCCTCGTCCCGCTGGCGGTGGGGACCGTCACCTCGGAGCTGGCGCTCGCCGGGTCCGTGGCGATGGTTTTCACCTTCACCGCATCAGCCCTAGCGCCGGTCATGCTGCTCGGGGTGTGGTGGCGCGGACTGACCGCTCAGGGGGCCATTGCCGGTATGACCGTGGGTGCCCTCAGCTCGCTTTCGGCCCAGCTCTTGGGATTGGCACTCGGTGATGGTCCCGTGCAGGAGGGGGCCTTGCAGCTGTTGGTCTCCCCAGCACTGTGGTGCGTCCCGCTGGCTTTTGCCGTCACTGTGTTGGTGAGCAAGTTCGGCGCACAGGATCCGCCTGCCCATACGGACGCCGTGATGGAACGGCTGCATACCCCGGAACTGGCTTCGCTGCGGCGGCGCACTTGAGTTCAGGGCACCACCGCGGCTACCGGGCGCCCCCGCAGCTACAGGGCGCCACCACAGCTCGGATGCGACCGAAGTGGCAGCACCCGAGCTGCGGGACCCTCAGCTGAGCCGGGGTTCGCCGGGGTAGCGAAGTCTGATCTGTGCGCGGATCTCATCCAGGGTTCCCATGATCTTCACCGAATCATCCAGGGTGAGCAGCTCGCCTTCGAGCGCGCCGCGAGCGACGTACTCTTCGGCTGCGATCGCCTGATGCTGCATGCCGACCCCTTGACGAGGGGTCTCAAAACGCTCAAGCACTGTGCCGTCGGCCGCCGTGTGAGTGAAGTCGGTGGAGGTGTACCAGACTCCATCGACGTCGATCCGACCTTCGGTGCCTACGATATGGGCCGTATTGGGACCCTTCGCACGCGATGAGGTTGTCGTCGTCGAGAGGGCGCCGGAGAGGTGAGTCATGATCGTGGCGACCTCGGTATCGGCTCCGGTGGCGCCGAAATGCGCAGCAGACTGGACGCTGATCGGTTCACCAAGGATGTCCCAGGCGAAGGAGATCGGGTAAATCCCCAGGTCAAGCAGGGCTCCACCGCCGAGTGCCAAGGAGTTGATCCGGTGATCGGGGTCGGTGGGCAGCGACTGGGTGTGATCGGCGAAGACCGTGCGCACCTCGCCGATGCCACCTGCGGCGATGATCTCGTGGATGCGGCGCATATGTGGCAGATAGCGCGTCCACATGGCCTCCATCACAAGCAGTCCCTTGGCCCGGGCCAGGTTGCGCAGCGCCACAGCTTCCGCGCGGTTCAGCGTGAAAGGCTTCTCCACCAGCACGTGCTTACCAGCTTCGAGCGCCATCCCTGCGGTCTCGCGGTGCATCGGGTGTGGCGTGGCCACATAGATGATGTCTACCTCGGGGTCCGCCACCAGTTCGGCGTAGGATCCGTGGGCGTTCGGGATGCCATAGGTGGCGGCGAAACGCTGTGCGGATCCCACGGAGCGTGAACCCACGGCGCGCACATCGAGTCCGGCGAGCAGGGCATCGCCGGTGAACTGTGCGGCGATATGGCCGGTGGCAAGGATGCCCCAGCGTAGACCTGCTGGGCGCTCATGGGTGGGGGTGGAAGCCGAGGCAGAGGCGGCAGGGGAGGCGGGTGTTGTCTGGCTCACAGTCATGGGCCTGAGAATACACGCAGCTGTGGCTTACCCGCACGGATCCAAACGGACGTCGGTCCGGCCCCCGAAGAAATCCTAGGGTGGCACCCCAGGGTGCCCTAGGAATATCGACAATAGTCTCTATTTTGCACCGCAGGTCCGCCGGCCCGTTCCCCGGCGGACCTACCCTTTGCAGGTCCCCCTGCCTGACTCCCGGGATGTTGTTTTATGCCGTTTTACCCTGATGCACCCATGCCCCCACCAACCGCGTCATCCACCCCTAAGCCAGCCCCGCGTCGTCGCCGTCAGCTTGGCGCCGAACGTCGGACGGACCCGCTGCCCGTTGTGCACCCGCGACCAACCCTGCGGCGAATCGTGCTGAGCCGAGTAGCGATCCTCGCCACAGTCCTTGCCTGGCTTGGCTACATCGTCAGCACCGTGCTCTGGCAGTTCCTGGAGTACGGCTCGCAGAATTTCCGCTTCACCATGGAGACGGTGGGCTACCTGTTCGTGGTCTCTATGCTGACGTTCTCCGCGTTGATGTATCTGGTGGCGAGGCACGGCGCACTGCTGAGGTTCCGCGAGCACCGGCGGGCATCACGGCTCGAGCTCGACGCGCACTTCAGTGATCAGAGTGCCGTGTCCCAGCGCTCGGGGTTGGATTCACCGATGGTGGTGCTGGTGCCCTCCTACGCCGAAGAGCCCGGTGTGGTCCGGCAGACCCTGTGGTCGGCGGCACTGCAGGAGTATCCCGAAATCCACGTCGTGCTTCTGATAGACGATGCCCCTGAGTCACTCAGCCCTGCCCTAGAACAGACGCGAGCGTTGAGTGCGGAGATTGAAGCGGCGCTCAAGCGCCCGGCTACGCGCATGAGTGACGCTCAAGTCATCTATGAGATGGGTCGTGCTCAGGACGACCGAGTCAATTCGCTTCAGGTGCTGACACTGGCCGGACACTACGCCTGGGCCGGCCGTTGGCTGCGAACCATGGCCGAGCAGGAGAATCGCACCGACCACGTTGACGACTTCTTCTGCACCCAGGTGTTGGGGAGCCTGGCAACGGAACTCGAGCTCACCTCAGACGCGCTCATCATGGCGACGAAGTCACAAGAGCTGCCCAGCGCTGATCGGATGCTCCAGATGCACCGTCGGCTGACGTGGATCTTCAGCGCCAAGCTCAGCAGCTTTGAACGCAAGTCCTATACAAACCTCTCGCATGAAGCCAATAAAGCGATGAACCTCAACGCCTACTTGGGTCTGCTGGGAGGGGAGTACAAGGCAGAGACAAACTTCTCGGAAAGCACTTTGCGCGCCATCCATCCTGGAGAAACTCCCGATCTCACGGTGCCAGACGCAGAGTTCGTGCTCACGCTCGATGCTGATTCGCTGCTGCTGCCCGAATACTGCCTGCGCCTGGTCCACCTGCTCGAACAGCCCGGCAATGAGCGTGTAGCGGTGACCCAGACTCCATATTCCTCCTTCCGCGGAGCCAGAACCCGCATCGAACGCCTCGCCGGCGCGACCACCGATATCCAGCACCTGCTTCATCAGGGCATGAGCCACGCCGGGGCCACATTCTGGGTCGGAGCCAACGCGGTCATTCGCACTGCCGCCCTCCAGGACATCGCCGAGGTCAGCTGGGAGAAAGGTGTTCTGGTCAAGCGCTTCGTCCAGGACCGCACAGTCATCGAAGACACCGAATCCAGTGTGGACCTGGGTTCACACGGTTGGACCCTGACGAACTATCCCGAACGACTCTCCTACAGCGCCACGCCCCCGGACTTCGGCTCGCTCGTGGTGCAACGACGACGCTGGGCCAATGGTGGACTTCTGATCCTGCCAAAGCTCATCCGTGAGGTTCACGCTCGCCGTCGGCGTGGCGAACAGGTCCGCTTGACCGAGGTGTTCCTGCGACTCAATTACATGGCCTCGATTGCCTGGGCCTCGATGGGTCTGATCTTCCTCCTGGCCTACCCCTATGACTCTCGCCTGCTGAGTCCCCTGATCCTTCTCGCGGCCCTGCCGTACTTCGTGACGATGGGCGCGGATCTGCGGGAGTGTGGCTATAAGTTCTCAGACATCTTCAAGATCTACGGGTTCAACCTCATTCTGCTCCCGGTCAACCTCGCCGGTGTCGTGAAGTCACTGCAGCAAGCCCTGACGGGGGAGAAGATCCCCTTCGCGCGCACTCCCAAGGTCAAGAACCGCACGGCGGCTCCCTGGATCTACGCGGTCGCTCCGGTGCTCATCGTCGGATTCTCGCTGCTGACCCTCTGGCGAGACATTGGTCAGCAGAACTGGGGCAATGCTGCCTTCGCCGCTTTCAACGCGTTCTGGGGCGCCTGGGCATTCATCGCCTATATCGGTCCATGGAACGCCGTGGTGGATGTTGCCCTGGCAGTGCGTGGCTGGTTCTACGTCGAGAGGAAGGACCCTTCGAAGCGTCGGACCAAGAAGCGCTCAGCCTCGGAATCCAAGGAGCTATCCGCCGGGCAGCTCGATTGGCGCGTCGTCTTGGACGAAGGTGCGCTGAACACGCGGCTCTCGGATCGCGAGGCCCGACAGGAAGCCGCAGAACCAGCACGTTCCCGCAGCTCATTCCCGTCAGCTTCAGCAGCAGTGCTGAATCCAGTCATGGCGCAATCTGTCTCGGTCCACGCCCTCACCATCCCGATGGCCCCCCTGCGGCAGCAGCCGGATCTCAACCGGCTTGAGCTCATCGCAGCGGGTCCAGCCAAGAACGTTCACACGAATGCGGCACCACAGGACGTCGCAACGGAGGCCACAGTATGAGCACATCAGCACGTCTTTCACCCTGGCGGGTGTCCATCGCCATTGTCATTCTTCTGGCTACCGCTGTCGCCGGAGTCATAGGAGTTCGAATGTATGAGGCGCGAGCTTCTGAAGAGCCGACGTCTCAGTGGTTCGCCGGGTACGTAGATGTCACTGCCACACCGAGCTACGCCTTCGAGGAGGGCTCCGCGGACGCGGAGGGTCACGTGTCCGACGTCGTGCTTTCGTTCATCGTGGCCGATGAGGACGGTACCTGCACCCCGACCTGGGGCACCTATTACGGTCTTGACGAGGCCGGCCAAGAGTTGGATCTGGACCGACGGATTGAACGTCTGCGTGAGCAGGGCGCCGGGGTCGTCGTCTCCTTCGGTGGTGCGATGAACCAGGAACTGGCCACGGTTTGTGAGTCTCCCGAGGAGCTCGCCGATGCTTACCTTCAGGTGATCGAGCGCTACGACCTGGACACCATCGACCTCGATATCGAGGGGCCCGCACTTGAGGATGCCAAGAGCAACGCGCTCCGAGCCGAAGCTGTGGCGACCCTGCAGGCGGATCGCCGCGCTGCCGGAAAGCCACTGGCCGTCTGGCTCACCCTGCCCGTGATCCCCACTGGTCTCACCGCAGATGGCCGGGAGGTGGTGAGCGGCATGTTGGAGTCCGGAACAGACCTTGCCGGAGTCAACCTGATGACCATGAACTACGGAGAGGCACGCGAGTCGCGGTCGATGTTCGATGCTTCTGCGGCTGCCATGCGCTCGACCCACCGGCAGTTGGGGATCATGTACGAACAGGCCGGCATTCCACTCAGTGACACCGCTCTCTGGGGCAAACTCGGAGCGACTCCGATGGTCGGACAGAATGACGTGCCAGGTGAGATCTTTGATCTCAAGGATGCTGCTCGGTTCAACGAGTTCGCCGAGGAGAACGGCATCGGGAGGATGTCCATGTGGTCCCTGAACCGAGACGCTACCTGTGGCTCCAACTATCCAGATGTCACCCGGGTATCTGATGCCTGCAGCGGCATCGATCAGGGTGATCAGAACTTCGCGGAAGTGTTGAGCGAAGGATATGACGGGCATGCTGCGGAGGCAGCTGATGCTTCCACCGAACCTGATCCGGCGGCGGCAGCGCCGAAGGAAGATGACCCTGAGACCAGTCCCTACCCGATCTGGAATGAGGAGTCCGCGTACCTGGAGGGCACGAAGATTGTCTGGCACCGCAACGTCTACGAGGCGAAATGGTGGACTCGCGGAGAGCTCCCTGACAATCCAGTCCTCGAAGCGTGGGACACCCCCTGGGAGCTCATCGGCCCGGTTCTTCCCGGCGAGACTCCCGCGCCGGAATTCACGGTGGCGAAGGGAACCTACCCGGAGTGGAAGGGCTCTGCGTCCTATGACAAGGGCGATCGGGTGGTCTCAGATGGAACACCCTATGAAGCCAAGTGGTGGACCGAAGGGGAAAGCCCTGACGCGGCGATCGCCGATCCGGATAACTCTCCCTGGGTTCCACTGAGCGCCGAGGACGTCGAAGAGGACACTCGCTGAGCGTCCTCTTCACCCCGACCGCTACATGCGCACGCCCGGGGAGTAGCCCGGGACCTGGTCTGGAGGGTGGGTCCGTGTGGACGCCACCGCCGCAGCGGTCCAGAGTTCTCGCCGGGAGGACATGCCAAGTTTCGGCAGCAGATTTGAGACGTGATACTCCACGGTCTTGACCGAAACGAACTGACTCTCCGCGATTTCGCGATTCGTTCTACCTTGAGAGATGAGGTAGGCGATATCGCGCTCGCGGGGAGTCAGTGTGGCATAGCGGCCAGCTACTGAGAGCAACCTGCTCTTGACGTCACTGAGCTCGGGAGCGGCGCCAAGTTGGGCGAAGATGTTTCGTGCCGCTTCAAGCTGACTGTCAGCTTCCATATGCTCGCCTAGTTCCCGGTGCACCTCGCCGAGGGCATGGTGCAGGCGCGCACGGGTATGTGGAAACTCGGCGGCGAGCCAGATGCTTGCGCGGTAACCCTCGAGGGCGGAGTCGAAATCGCCACGCTTGGCTGCCAACCTCGCCCTCAGGGCCAGCGGATGTCCGAACGGCAGCGGGAGTCCCGGGCGTTGCGCGACCTTCTGGGTAAACACGTCCAGGAGCCGCTCTGCCTCCCGCAGTCTGTCATTCTTAGGCCCATTAGAGTCCAGCAGAGCGGCAATCTCGAAGGCGCGCCAGCTGATAAGTCCCACCGAATCGCTCCAGCTGTAGAGCCGAGACCGACGAAACTTCGCAATCACCTCGAGCACACGCTCGTGGTCACCGGACATGCGAGCGGTCCAGGCCAGAGCAATGGTCACGTTGTACAGCGGGAGAGCGCTCGATGTCGTCACGTGATGGGTGAGCCAGTCGACGTGCTTCGCTGCGGCTGTCTCATCGGCGTGAGCCACCCCAGCCATGGCCAGCACTGCATGAGCGCTTGCGAGCCCCCGCCAGTCTTGGGTCTTGCGCGCCATGACGATGACTCGCTCCGCGCGCAGGATGGCATCGGTCCAGCGCCCCAGCTGCCATTCCACAAAAGCCTGTTCAGCCATCCCACGCTGGGCTGCTGCGGGCACCACCTTCTGATGTCGGCTCTCCTCAGCCCGTTCCAGATCTGCCAGCGCGGCGGCAACGTGGCCGGCGTAGAAGTGCACGCGGCCACGAAAGTACAGGGCGTCTGTGTGTTCTGGTGTGTGCTCGGCTTCAATGAGAAAGACATCGAGCCGGTCGATAGTTTCAGCCACACTGCCGGTGTTCCATAGCGAGTAGACCTCATGCATCACGAGCAACCGGGACATCACGATGTCCACCGGTGTGCTGGGGACGAAGTTGAGGCTCCGTGCCTCATCCGCCGCCGCCTGTGCTGCCTGTTCATCAGCTGCCGCGATTTCCACGCTGCACAGCAGGATGAGCATTCTCCAGCGGTGCACATCGGCGTCTGGTCCCTGAGTCCTCACGGTGCGCAGTCGAGTGTGCAACAGGCTCCGGGCGCGGGGGAGGTCTCCGGTGAAAAATGCCAGGCCAGCCTGGAAGAATCCAACTAGTGTGGGGTCGTCAAGCAACCCGATCTCTTCATAGAGCTCTTGCACTCCAGGGGGGCTCTCGGCGACACCCATGGTCAACGCGGCGGAGATGAGCAACCGGCGACGTTCATCACCGGTGCTGACCCGCATGGCCAGCCCCAGGTACTCGGCGCTGGCCGAGTAGTCGCCTTCTGCCAGCGCCTCCGCGCCTTTGGCCTCGAGTTCTATGGCGAGTTCCGAATTTCCGTGTGGCGACGCTCCGCTGAGGTGTCTCGCCCGCGCAAGACCGGAGGTGCGTTGTGCCAGCAGCTCGTGGAGTAGCTGGCGCCGTGAAGGCGTCATGAGTGCGACAGCCGCGTCCCGCCAGGCTTGGTCAGCCAGTTTCACCTCGTGCCCATTGCCGGTGAGCACAGGGCGCAGCGCGTCCACTAACTCATCGGTGGGGAGAGGAACGAGGAACTCGTCCTCATCTGCCAGCGCCTCCACGGAAACCTCCGCCGTCTGGTCAGCGCGCGCATCTCCTCCGTCGAGGGCGAGGACTTCCAGGAAGGTGCGCAGACAGGGAGCTAACTGCTCCACCTCGGGCCGAAGATAGTCCTGGGGAATAGTAGATACGGCGACCGCCTCTGTGCCCAGATCTGCCTCAGCGAGCCGCAACGCGATGCCGGGATTTCCCGCAGAGCGAGTATGGATGATGTTGAGCAGCTCGAAGGCAGGCTCGTAACTGTGCTGGCGAAGAACCTGGCGCATTTCGTGCCGGCTGATGCCGTCGAGCGTGATGCGGGTTCCTGTCTGGTCCGCCATGCGGGCGAGCTGCCGTCCAAGCCTGTCAGCGATGGGGCACGTGGTGACGAGCAGGAGAACCGGAGGCCCGGAGTTCAGGCTCAAAGTCCCCGTCTCAATCAGTTGGTCCAAGGCGTCATGCGTCGCAGATTCAGCGCGATGGAAATCATCGACCACCAGACAGTACGGGCCGGGGCCGTGACTCATGAGGGCACCACAGATGCCGTCATCCAGCAAGAGGTCGGACACAGAAATGACGGTGAGCCCGGCAGCTGACGCGCGCCGCCGTGCCTCAAGGGCAAGTGTTGATTTACCTGAGCCGATCGTTCCTTCGAGGAAGCACACGGCGCTCCGCCCGGCGACGGTGCTGTAGATGGCGCTGAGCAGTTTCGCTCGCTGCGGATCGCGACCGATGAGCATGTTGGCACTCTCCAAGGACATTTCGCGACCCCCTATGGTCCTAGGGCGCCACCATGTCGGGGCGATGAACATATCCTAGACCCCAGGTCAGTCCCGTCAAGGGCGTCGTCCATAGCGTGAGACGCGGGGGAGGGGTGTGGGGAGGGGTGCGCTGCTCAGATCTTCCGCTGAGCTGTTGCGCCCACTTGGAGCTGCCGCAGCTTTGCTGCGACAGCCTCCGGTTCCGGCACCGAGATGAAGTACTCCCGGGCCAGTTCCTCATGCCCCGGCGTGATGCTCAGGATGATGCAGTCGGCCCCGGCGAGGTAGCCGACCCTGCCGCCGCCCCAGCGTTTATAACCGATCTCCATAGTTCCGCCACGGGGACCAGGCCGGATGGACTCGATAGCAGTCCAGGGGATCTGCGCACGCCAGCGGTGCATGCTGGAGACGCTGATGCCGTCCACGAGAGTGGCGCGCAGGCGAATCACACAGTTATGGATCACCCAGAGCAGCCCAAACAGGAAGGGCACCGCGACGACGAGGACCACCCAGGCGCCGTCGGTGTCTCCGGGTGACTCGCGGGTCACCAGTTGGACGCCCAGCAGGAGGGCGAGGATGAACCCGGCGATCCCGAGGCCCAGCGCGTACGCAGCGCGTTCGGGCCGACTGATGGTGCTCACCGAATCACCGCTCAGCGCGATGCGGTGGCCCTCTTCGGAGCTGTAGTAACCGGAGGCTTCAGTCATCAGTGGCGAGAAGTCTGCGCTGCTGGGGTGCGGTGGATCAGTCCAGGTCAGTCCAGGTCAGTCCAGCTGCAGGATCTTCTCCTGCACCACCTTCGCGCGCACATTGGAGAAGTTCGATTCCTCGCCGGTCTCGCTGAATCCGAGCGATTCAAGGATTTTAAGCGTCCCAAGGTTATCCACCACCACGCGGGCGGTCACCGGACGCTCGGGGAATTCGGTGAGGAACTTCTGCACTGCCTCGGTGGTGATGCCCTGACCCCAGAAGCGCTTCTCGATCCAGAAGGTGATCTCTCGGCTGGACTCATCCTCGAAGGCTGCGATGGAGCCCACGGGCTGCCCGTCGCTCTCAATCGTGCGGACGATGATGTCATCGGAGTTCAGCAGCTCGCCCCAATGATGGTCGAAGACGCTGCGGTCCTTGGGATTGGTGGAGGCGAACGCTGCCATATGGGCGGCGTCAGCGTCCTGCTGGAACACGAAGAACTGTTCCAGATCCTCCGTCTCCACTTTGCGCAGGGTGATCATCGGTGAGGCTCCTTCATCGGCTTGTGGCCGCGTGGGTCTGCATCTGCTGTGCCACCAGACTACTGTGCGCTCCCAGCAGGGTCGATCCGGTGCGCCATAATGGTGGGATGGCTTCTCCTAAGCGCCGCGTCGCGATTCTCGGTTCCACTGGTTCTATCGGGACCCAGGCCTTAGAGGTCATCGCGGCGAATCCCGACCGCTTCGAGGTGGTGGCGCTCGCGGCCGGCTCCAATGCGGCCCTGCTGGCAGAACAGGTGGCAGCCACCGGCGCCCGGATGGTCGGAATCGCCGACGCCGCAGCCGCCGGTGAGCTTCAGGCTGCGCTGTCCGGCGGAACTGCACTATCCGCCGGAGCTGCCCCACCCGAGGAAGCTGCACAGCGCGCCGAGGTCCTCACGGGAGATGAGGCCGCGGTGCACATCGCTGCGGAGTCTGGCGCCGACGTCGTGCTCAACGGCATGACGGGATCGATCGGGCTGCGGCCGACTCTCGCGGCGCTGCGTTCCGGGGCCACGCTGGCACTGGCGAATAAGGAATCCCTCGTCGTCGGTGGCGCATTGGTGGCGCAGGAGCTGCAGCGCCCGGGTCAGCTGGTGCCGGTGGACTCGGAGCATTCGGCTCTTGCCCAGGCGCTGAGCGCAGGACGGCACGAACGGGGTCTGTGCTCGCTTCCTGCTCCCGGGGCATCGGAGCTCAGCGGCGCATCGGAGGTCTCGAACCTGATCGTGACCGCCTCCGGTGGCCCGTTCCGGGGCTGGGACGCGGCAGCGCTCGCCGAGGTCACCCCTGCCCAGGCGCTGAAGCACCCGAACTACGCCATGGGCCGAGTGGTCACCACCAACTCCGCCACGATGGTCAATAAGGCGCTTGAGGTGATCGAGGCGCATCTGCTCTTCGACATCGGCCTGGAGAGCATCGAGACCGTGGTGCACCCGCAGCAGTGGATCCATTCCATGGTGCAGTTCCGTGACGGGTCCACCATCGCCCAGGCCGGCCACCCCCGGATGCTGATCCCGATCGCATTGGGACTCTCCTGGCCGGAGCGGCTCAGCGAGGTTGATGTTCCTATTGATTGGACCCAAGCCATGCAGTGGGACTTTGAACCGCTCGATGAGCAGGCCTTCCCCGCCGTCGCCCTGGCGAAGCAGGCCAGTGCCGCCTCGCCCACGCATATGGCGGTGTACAACGCCGCCAATGAACAAGCGGTGGAGGCCTTCCACGAGGGACGCCTCAGTTTCCCTGGGATCGTTTCCACCATCTCGGATGTGCTGGAGCGCTACGACCCAGGCCACGCCGCTGGATCGATCTCCCTGGACGAGGTCCTTGGCGCCGAGGAATGGGCGCGGAACACCGCTGATGGTCTCATCGCTGCGGCCAAGGTCCGGGTGCGCGCATGATCGCGGTGCTGATGATCGCGGGCGTCTTGATCGTCGCGGTCGGCATCGCGCTGTCCATCGCGCTCCATGAGATCGGCCACCTGCTCCCGGCCAAGCTCTTCAAGGTCCGGGTCACCCAGTACATGATCGGTTTCGGTCCCACCCTGTGGTCACGACGCCGTGGCGAGACCGAATACGGGGTCAAGGCCATTCCGCTGGGTGGCTATGTCGCGATGATCGGCATGTACCCGCCGCCGGATGAGACCGGGACGCTGAACCACCCGGCCGGTGGTGAAGAGGCTGCTGCTGAAGAGAACGGCGACGGCCTTTCACACGAGAGTGTCGAGTCCGCGCCGCGGGACCCCTATCTCAGTGAAGTCGGCGCGCAGTATGGCACCCCACCGACTGCCGATTCTTCCCCCGGGTCTGAGCCGAGACGAATAGTGCGCTCGCAGTCCACGGGCATCTTTTCGCAGATGTCGGCCGAGGCCCGCGAGGTCGCCGCCGAGGACCTGCAGCCCGGGGACGAGCAGCGCATGTTCTACCGGCTGCCCATCTGGAAACGCATCATCGTGATGCTCGGCGGTCCTGCCATGAATGGTCTGATCGCGCTGGCACTGACCGCTGGAATCATCTCCTTCCATGGGACTTCGGAACCGAACACCACCGTCAACGAGGTCTTCGAATGCGTGGTCTCCGCCGACGCCGCCGATGCCGGACAGAGCGAATGCGGCGCCGATGACCCCGCCGGCCCTGCCTACGAGGCCGGTCTGCGTCCGGGAGATGAGATCACGGCCTTCGCCGGTCAGCCGGTGCAGCAGTGGGATGAGCTCACCGCGCTGATCCGCGAGTCCGCTGATCGGTCCAGTGACGTCACCTACCTCCGCGATGGTGAAGAACGCAGCACCACGCTGACTCCGATCCTCACCGAGCGTCCGATCTCTGACGGTTTGGGTCGAGCCCAGCGTGACGACGACGGCGCGCTCGTCACCGAACCTGTGGGCTTCATCGGGATGGGGGCTGACCAAGAGATCGTCCAGCAGCCGTTCTGGGAAGCTGGCCCGGTGGTATGGGAACAGTCCAAGGCGGTGGCCGGCGTCGTCGCCAATCTGCCGGTGCGCCTCTACGACGTGGCTGTCTCCACCTTCACCTCCGCCGAGCGTGATCCCGATGGACCGCTCTCGGTGGTCGGTGTGGGCAGGATCGCCGGGGAGCTCTCCGCCCAGGAGGAGATCCCGTTGGAATCCCGCTTCGCCTCACTGCTGTCTCTGGTGGCCGGGGTGAACGTGGCGCTGATGGTCTTCAACTTGATCCCGCTGCTGCCGCTCGACGGCGGCCACGTGGCCGGTGCTCTCTACGAAGGTCTCCGCCGTCGCCTTGCCAAGCTGTTTGGCCGCCCGGACCCGGGGCCGTTCGATATCTCCAAGCTGCTGCCGCTGACCTATGTGGTGGCGTCGATGATGCTGGTCATGGGCGTGCTGCTGATCTACGCGGACATCGTTAACCCAATCCGACTCTTCGATTAGCCGCGTCCCTGCCGGGCGGTACCATGGAGGGGTCGGGTGACCCTCGGCGCTATCCGCGAGAAATAGATCCATCAGGAGAGTCTGTGCCCGCCATCAATCTCGGAATGCCCTCCGCCCCGCCGCCAGTACTGGCGCCGCGACGGAAGACGCGCAACTTCCATGTTGGGTCAGTAGGTGTTGGCAGCGACCACCGCGTCTCGGTGCAGTCGATGACCACCACCAAGACTCACGACATCAACGGCACCCTGCAGCAGATCGCCGAGCTCACCGCCTCTGGCTGCGACATCGTCCGTGTGGCCTGCCCCACGGATAAAGATGCCGAGGCGCTGAAGATCATCGCGATGAAATCGCAGATCCCAGTCATCGCCGATATCCACTTCCAGCCCAAGTACGTCTTCGCTGCCATCGACGCCGGTTGCGGCGCCGTGCGCGTGAACCCGGGCAATATCCGTCAGTTCGACGACAAGGTCGGCGAGATCGCCAAGGCCGCCAGCGACGCCGGGGTCTCGATCCGCATCGGTGTCAACGCCGGTTCGCTGGATAAGCGGATCATGGACAAATACGGCAAGGCCACTCCCGAGGCGCTGGTTGAGTCCGCGGTCTGGGAAGCATCCCTGTTCGAAGAGCACGGTTTCCATGACTTCAAGATCTCGGTCAAGCACAATGACCCCGTGATCATGGTTCAGGCCTACCAGATGCTCGCCGAGCGCGGCGACTGGCCCCTGCACCTCGGTGTCACCGAGGCCGGTCCCGCATTCCAGGGCACGATCAAGTCTTCAGTGGCCTTCGGCACCTTGCTCGCGCAGGGCATCGGGGACACGATTCGAGTCTCGCTCTCGGCCCCACCGGCCGAAGAGGTCAAAGTGGGCAACCAGCTGCTGGAATCGCTGAACCTGCGCCCACGCAAGCTTGAGATCGTCTCCTGCCCCTCCTGCGGCCGCGCCCAGGTGGATGTCTACACGCTGGCCGATGACGTGACGGCCGGACTCGAAGGCATGACAGTTCCGCTGCGCGTGGCCGTCATGGGCTGCGTCGTCAACGGGCCCGGCGAGGCCCGCGACGCGGACCTCGGCGTCGCCTCGGGCAACGGCAAGGGACAGATCTTCGTCAAGGGTGAGGTCATCAAGACCGTGCCCGAGGACCAGATCGTTGAAACGCTGATCGAAGAAGCCAACCGACTGGCCGAGGAAATGGAACGCGAATCCGATGGAGATGCTCAGGCAGCGAGTGCCCCTGTGGTCTCCGTCAGCTGACGCGGCGGCAGCTCGCGTGCACCGCGCCACCGGCGGAGAAGTCCGAGTCCTCGGACATGGGGACACGCCTGCTTTGCAGCGACTGCTCGCCACCGACCCGGTGGCCCATGTCTCGGTGACCGCCACGCTGAACGCCCGCCAGACCGCAGGACCCGGCAAGGGACGCAATGGTGCCGTGGTGCTGGGCATCGACGGTGAGAACGGGCTGGAAGCGGCCTGCTGGACCGGGAGCAACATCATCCCGGTGGCGGCCTCTGCCGATCAGGCTGCGCGTTTCGGGGTGGCCGTGGGAGCGATGAAGCGGCGCGTGGCGTCGATCTACGGTGATGCTGACGCCGCCGTCGAGCTCTATGACGCGACGGGCTGGACCGGCGCGAGGGATATCCGCCCTGATCAGCCGCTGATGTCGATCACGGAACCCTCTGCTGTCAGGCCGCTTGCCGGAACCAGACTCTCCGAGCCGGGTGATTTCTCCCGAGTGGAGAAGGCGAGTGCGGCGATGTTCACCGAGGAGCTGGGTTTCTCTCCCTATGCCCAGGGGGCGAGTCAGTACCGCGAGCGGGTGCGTGGACTCATCGACTCGGGATACTCGATCATCACCGATGACCCTGTGACCGGGGAGATCGTTTTCAAGGCTGAGTTCGGTGCGGTCAGCGAGCAAGTCGTGCAGATCCAGGGTGTCTGGGTGCGTCCAAGCCACCGCGGCCGGGGTCTGGCGGCACCCGGGATGGCTGCAGTGGTGGAACATGGATTGCGGCTGGCGCCGACAGTGAGCCTGTACGTCAACGACTACAACACGGCTGCGATTCGGACCTATGAGCGCGTCGGATTCACCCAGGTGGGGACCTTCGCGACCATACTGTTCTAGATGACTTTTTTCCCTGGAGCTTCGGCTGAACCGACCCCTGCTGCGCTGAAGGGTGCGGTGGCGAAGCCTGCCGCGTCTAAAGCTGCTGGGTCTGGGCGACGCGGCGCTGCCGGGGCGGCGCTCGGACTGGTTGCGATGCTGCTGCTCAGCGGCTGTGAGACCACCACAGTGGAGGACTCCAGCGGCCCCCTGGGTGAGACCGGGGTCAGTCCAGGCGACGCCGCCGCACAGGTGCCCGAGCCATCGGGGAATCAGCTCTCTCACGAGGAGATGCGTGAACAGCTCCAAGCCCGATACCCAGAGGCCACGCTGAGCGACACCAGCGACTACTGGGCCGGCTTGCAGGACATCGAGACCGAGCTGCAGCGGCTGGTCGTTGACCCTCCGGAATGCAAGCAGTTCGTCGTCCGCTCGGCGACTCCGGTTCCCGCAGGTTCGCTCGTGGCATTCGCGGATTACTCGGGTGATTCTGCAGATGAGGGTGGTGACCCGGAAAGCTCAGGGGACTCCGCGGGGACGGATCCTGATGCGGACCCCGAGGCCAGTTCTGGTGATGTTCCGTCTTATTCCATGATCCGCTTCGCGAGCACCGAGGATGAGGCCTCCGAGGGTGAGGGTGGTTCGGGGGAGGGCTCTGGCGAGAACTCAGAGGAGGGCTCTAGCAACGACTCTGGCACTGACGCTGACGCTGACGCTGACACAGACGCTGAATCTGAGACTGAATCCAACGGGGACTCTGAAGGTGACTCGGAGAGCGATTCTGAGGAGGAGTCCGAACCGGTGACCGTGGATCTGCCTGCGGAGCGCCAAGCCGTGGTCTATACCTTCCAGGACTGGCGTGCAGCCGATGCGCACTTCAGCTCGGAAGAAGAGGGACTCGAGACCTGCGATGCCTATACCGCCAGCCGCGCCGGCGACGAGGCCGCAGAAACTTCTACTTCCGTGGACTCCGTAGACGTCTCCACCGAGGCCGACGCCGCGCTGGGAATCACTCGCCGCATCAGCTCCGATGGCACCACCGAGCACAGCGCCGCGGTCATCCTGCGCACGGGATCACACATCGTCACCGTGATGGTCCCGCTGACAGATTCGCTCTCCGAAGAGGAAGCGGAAGTCGCAGTGGAGGAGCTGGAGGCCGAAGCCGACGACCTGCTCGCCGCCCTGGACTAACCCCGGGAAGGGCGGGTGTGCTCGGGCTCAGCCGAAGAAGTCGGTGGCCACGTCGTAGCCGAGCTTCAGCACGAGGCTGAAGACCACCACGAGGAACACCACCCGGATGAACTTCGAGCCCTTGGCGATCGCCATCCGCGCACCCAGGTAGCCGCCCGCCATATTAGCCACGCCCAACATCAGTCCCAATCCGAGCAGCATGTGCCCGGCAGGGGCGAAGTACAGCAGCGCGCCGAGGTTCGTGGCCACATTGACGACCTTCGCCTGGGCCGAGGAGTTCAGGAAGTTGTACCCCAGGATCGTGACCAGTGCGATGACCAGGAAAGTTCCGGTGCCCGGACCCAGCACGCCGTCGTAGAACCCGATGATCAGCCCGATGGCCACTGCACGGGAAAGGTGCCCCATCCCCACATAGCGCAGCTTCTCCAGCTGACCCACCTGGGGTTTCACCGCGGTGAAGACGCCTACACCGATCAGTGCCAGCAGGATCAGTGGCAGGATGATCCGCTCGGGCAGCGACGCCGCCACCACGGCGCCGCCGTAACTCGCCAGCAGCGCGGCGGCTGCCATCGGCAATGCCGTGCCCATGGCGGGATGGACCCGTCGCGCGTAGGTGATCGCCGAGGTCGTCGTTCCAAAGATCGAACCCAGCTTATTGGTGGCCAGCGCCTGGACCGGAGTGATGCCGGGGACCATGAGCAGCGCCGGGAGTTGCAGCAGACCACCACCACCGACGACGGCGTCCACCCACCCTGCTGCGAAGCCGGCGGCTACGAGCAGCAGCAGTGTCACCCAGGTCATCTCGAGGCCGCCGCCGATCAGCAGATCGGTGGCAGCTTCGAGGGCCTCGTTCAGCGGAGGCTCCTGACGTGTGCGAGCACCGCCGCTGCGGCTGAGTCCACGGGGACCTCGTGGGATTCACCGGAGCGGCGATCCTTGAGCTCGATAGTGCCGTCTTTGAGGCCGCGGCCCACGGTGACCAGCATCGGGACACCGAGCAGCTCGGCGTCGCCGAACTTCACGCCGGGGGAGACCTTGGGGCGATCATCGAAGATCGCGGTCAGGCCAGCGGCTTCGAGTTCGCTGATCAGCGATTCCGCTGCGGCGTAGACCTCTTCACCCTTGCCGGTGGCCACCACGTGGACATCGGCCGGTGCGATCGCGGCGGGCCAGATGAGGCCCTTCTCGTCGTGAGTGGCCTCGGCGATGGCGGCCAGCGCGCGGGTGACACCGAAGCCGTAGGAGCCCATGGTGACGGTGGCGAGCTTGCCGTTGACGTCGAGAACCTGCAGGCCCAGCGCCTCGGCGTAGCGGGTGCCGAGGTGGAAGATGTGACCCATCTCGATGCCGCGGCGGGTCCGCAGCGGGCCGGAGCCATCGGGTGCGGGGTCGCCCTCCTGGACGACCACACCCTCGATGATGCCGTCCCAGCCGAAGTCGCGTCCGGCGACCAGGCCGAAGACATGCTGGTCGGCCTCGTTGGCGCCGGTGATCCAGCTGCTGCCGGAGACCACGCGGGGGTCTACCAGGTAGGTGAGTCCGGTGCTGCCCTGCTCGCCAAGCACGGGTGAATCGAGGGTCAGGCCCGGACCGATGTACCCGCGGACCAGGCCGGGGTTCTTCTTCAGGTCGGCCTCGTTGGCGGCCTCAAGAGCGACTTCTCCGCCTACTCCGATGAGTCCGCCGATGGTGGCTTCGGCGCGCTTGAGGTCCACATCGCGGTCACCGGGCACGCCCAGAACCACGATCCGGCGGGAGCCGTCGGGCAGGACGGCCGCGACGACGACGTTCTTCAGCGTGTCCGCAGCGGTCCAGGGCCGGTCTGCGCGTGGCTGATGGGTATTTGCGGCCTCGACCAGGGTAGCGATGGTGTCGGTACCTGGTGTGTGCTGGACCTGCGCTGCGGGCAGGTCGGTGTAGTCGATGGCCTCCGGCGTCGGCGTGGTGACGGCCTCGACATTGGCGCGGAAACCGCCGTCGGACTCCACGAAGGTGTCCTCGCCGATATCGCAGGGGAAGAGGAACTCCTCGGAGGCAGACCCGCCCATGGCGCCGGACACGGCGTTGACCGGGACCACCGGCAGCCCGAGGCGATCGAAGATGCGCAGGTAGGCCTCGCGGTGCGCGGCGTAGGCGGCGCTCTGATCCTCTTCGGTCAGCGCGAAGGAGTAGGAGTCCTTCATGATGAACTCGCGCCCGCGAAGCAGTCCCGCCCGGGGGCGTGCTTCATCACGGTACTTGGTCTGGATCTGATAGATCGAGAGCGGCAGGTCCTTATAGGAGCTGTAGAGGTCCTTCACCAGGAGGGTGAAGACTTCCTCGTGCGTGGGTGCCAGCAGGTAGTCGGCGTCCTTGCGGTCCTTGAGTCGGAAGATGCCGTCTCCATAGTCATCCCAGCGGCCCGTGGCCTCATAGGGCTCCTTGGGCAGCAGCGCGGGGAAGTGGACCTCCTGCGCGCCGATCCGGTTCATCTCCTCGCGGACGATCCCTTCGATCTTCCGCAGGACGGTCAGCCCCAGCGGCAGCCAGGTGTAGACGCCCGGTGCGGCACGGCGGATGTATCCGGCGCGGACCAACAGCTGGTGGCTGGCGACCTCGGCGTCGGACGGGTTGTCGCGCAAGGTGCGGAGGAACAGGTGGGACAGGCGGAGCGGCACAGGTGAACTCGTTTCCGGTGAGGGATCTTCTACCGGCCCAAGTCTAAGGGGCACGCGCCTCCCGGGCGTTTTGCCGGGCCTCAGGTGGTGTACCGGGCCGACGGATCGGCCGTGATTCCACCCAGGAGCAGGTAGAACGGGAGCGGGAACGCAGTTACTGCCCCAGAGACCGCAGCAGGCACAATGGAAACAGACCGCCCTTGCCGCACAACAGACAGGAGACGTCATGGCTGTCGCCCCACGTCCCACCGGAGATCAGCGCTTCAAAGATGCTCGCGCTGCGAAGATCGCCGCGATCATCGAGCCCACCGTCACTGAGCAGGGGCTCTACCTCGAAGAGGTGGAGCTCGCGGCAAATGGTCCCAGCACCACGCTGAAGATCGCCGTGGATCTGCTCACCGGCACCGAGCAGGTGGACCTGGACACCGTCTCCGAGCTCTCCCGCGCGATCTCGGACCGCCTCGATGAGGCAGATGTGCTGCCCGAGCTGCCCAGCTATGACCTGGAGGTCTCCACCCCCGGAGCCACCCGGCCGTTGACCGAGCCGCGCAATTTCGAACGCAATATCGGCCGCCTGCTGGAGCTCACCGTCACCGGGCAGAGTCCGATTCTCGCCAGGCTGCAAGCGGTGAGCGACTCCGCCATCACGGTCTCAGAGCAGAAGCCGGCGCCCAAGAAGGGGATGCCGGTGAAATACGCGGATCCTGCCGAGATCAGTTTCGCGTCGATCACTCAGGCACGAGTGCAGGTAGAGTTTTCCCACACGGAGTAGATACTGGCTTAACCGGAGGCACAAGTGGATATCGATATGAGCGCACTGCGCATGCTCGTCAAAGAGCGAGAGATCCCGCTGCAGCGGCTGATCCCCGCGATTGAGCAGGCACTGGTGCTGGCTTATCACAAATCACCCGGCGCACTGCAGCACGCGCGGGCTGAGATCGATCAGTCCACGGGCCACGTCACCGTCTGGGCCAAGGAGCAGGACGAGGACGGCACCTTCATCGGCGAATTCGATGACACCCCTCGTGACTTCGGCCGCGTCGCAGCCTCCACGGCGCGCCAGGTCATCATGCAGCGCATCCGTGATGCTGAGGACGATCAGGTGCTCGGCCAGTTCAAGGGCCGTGAGGGCGAACTCATCTCCGGCACCATCCAGCAGGGCCGCAATCCCAATATGGTCCAGGTGGACCTGGGCAGCGTCGAAGCTCTGCTTCCCCCGCAGGAGCACGTCCCGGGTGAGGAATACATCCACGGACAGCGAATCCGCGCCTTCGTCGTCGATGTCCACCGCGGTATGCGTGGACCCTCCATCACGCTTTCCCGCTCACACCCGGGCCTGGTGAAGAAGCTCTTCGAACATGAGGTCCCCGAGATCGCCGACGGTAGCGTGGAGATCACCGCGCTGGCCCGCGAGGCCGGCCACCGCACCAAGATTGCCGTCCGCGCTCACCAGTCCGGGATCAACGCCAAGGGCGCCTGCATCGGATCCATGGGATCCCGCGTCCGCGCGGTGATGAGTGAGCTCAACGACGAGAAGATCGACATCATCGATCACTCCGATGACCCGGCCGAGTTCATCGCCCACTCGCTGTCTCCATCGAAGGTGAAATCAGTCACCATCCTCGATGAGGCCACCCGCAGCGCGCGGGTAGTGGTCCCTGACTACCAGCTCTCGCTGGCCATCGGAAAAGAAGGCCAGAATGCACGGCTGGCTGCGAAGCTCACCGGCTGGCGCATCGACATCGTTTCCGACGCCACCCTGCTCGCGCCCTGAACGGCGCACGGGGTTCTGTTCGAATCAGTCAGAAGGGGTAGACTGTCATGGTTCCAGTGCGTACCTGTATCGGTTGCCGCCGTCAGGTCGCTCAGGATGACGTTGTGAGGCTTGCCCTCACCGCTTCCGACGACGCCGGATCCACATCGCCCACGGTGGTGTGGGACATCGGACGGGTTCTTCCCGGACGCGGCGCCTGGTTGCACCCGCAGCCCGAGTGCTTCGAGACCGCAGTCAAGAGAAAAGCCTTTCACCGGGCTTTTCGACAGAGTGTGGACGCGACATCGCTTGATCTGCAGACAATGTTGGCACCAACGGCGACAGACCGCCCGCCGCACGCAAGTGCAGCGAGCAGCAGCTGACGCCAGAAAGCGGGTTCAGAGAGATGGATACCCGATGAAGACCGACGCATGAGTTCGCAGCGATGAGTAATCTCCGCGACTCCGTCAAGGTTTCAGAGAAGTTCAAACGGCCTTCGCCGATGAACCGCTGACATCAGCCCCGCTGGTGCCAGCGGGGAAGCGTGGGCCAGACAAGGAGAAATGTGGCCAAGGCCCGCGTACACGAGCTCGCCAAAGAGCTCGGCATCACCTCGAAAGAAGCCCTCGCAAAACTGCAGGGTATGGGCGAGTTCGTAAAATCGCCCTCCTCCACCGTGGAGCCCCCGGTGGCAAAGAAGCTGCGCCAGGCATTCCCTGACGCCAAGCCAGCCGAAGCACCCGCTTCAAGCTCCACCCCGGCTGCCCGGCCAGGTCCGAAGAAGTCCGACGACGGCGCCTCCGCGCCCGCCGCCGACACCTCGACCCCCGCACAGCCCGCCTCCCCGGCAGCTCCCGCTGCAGGTTCTTCAGCACCACGTCCCGGCGGATTCAAGCCAGGACCCAAGCCGGCCCCGAAGCCAGCTGCCAAGGCCGAACCCGAAGCTCCCAAGGCCGAAGAGAAGCCAGCGCAGAAGCCTGCCGAGAAGCAGACGGAAGCGGAAGCTCCCGAGGCCCCGACATCCAAGCCAGCCGCCAAGCCGGCGACAGGCTCCAAGCCCGGCGGTCCCCGTCCGGGCAATAACCCCTATGCACCGAGCCAGGGTATGGGCGCCGAGCGTCCAGCACCCCGTCCCGGCGGATCAGGCGGTCCCCGCCCCGGTCCAAAGCCAGCCGGTCCACGTCCGGGCAACAACCCGTTCGCGCCCCAGCAGGGCATGCGCACCGAACGCGGTGGCGGCCCCCGTCCCCGCGGCGGTCAGGGTGCACCAGGCGGCGCACCTCGTCCGGGCGCACCTCGTCCGGGCGCACCTCGCCCCGCAGGCGCTGCAGGTTCACGTCCAGGCGCTCCCGCAGCAGGCGGCGCAGCCCGTCCAGCAGCAGCACGTCCGGGTGGCCCCAAGCCTTCGATGATGCCCAGCCAGACCCCGGCACCTGCCGGTGGTCGTCCAGGCGCACCCGCCGGTGGTCCGCCACGCGGCGGTCGCGGCGGCGGTCCTCGTCGTGGCGGCGCTGCAGGCGCCTTCGGTCGCGGCGGCTCCAAGGCCAAAGCACGCAAGTCGAAGCGCGCAAAGCGCCAGGAGATGGAGCAGCGGCAGTCCCGCGAAATCGGGGGTGTGCGCGTTCCCAAGGGAGACGGCACCACCGTCGTGCGGCTGCGTCGCGGCTCCTCGCTGGGTGACTTCGCCGAGAAGATCAATGCAGAGCCGGCAGCAATGGTCACCGTGCTGATGAAGCTCGGTGAGATGGCAACTGCCAACCAGTCCCTCGACGAAGAGACCTTCCACCTGCTGGGCGAAGAGCTGGGCTATCCGGTCCAGATCGTCTCCCCAGAGGATGAGGATCGCGAGCTGCTGAACACCTTCGACATCAACATCGAAGATGAACTGGCAGCCGAGGGTGCAGACGAGCTTTCTGCCCGTGCCGCCGTCGTGACCGTCATGGGCCACGTCGACCACGGTAAGACTCGACTGCTGGACTCCATCCGTAAGGCGAACGTGACCGCGGGCGAAGCCGGCGGCATCACCCAGCACATCGGTGCCTACCAGGTTCACGTCGAGCACGAGGGCATCGAGCGCGGTCTGACCTTCATCGATACTCCCGGTCACGAGGCGTTCACCGCCATGCGTGCCCGTGGTGCGAAGGTCACCGATATCGCCGTGCTGGTTGTCGCAGCAGATGACGGTGTCATGCCACAGACCATCGAAGCGTTGAACCACGCGAAGGCTGCCAACGTGCCAGTCGTCGTCGCGGTCAACAAGATTGACAAGGAAGGCGCATCCCCGGACAAGGTCCGCGGTCAGCTGGCCGAGTACGGTCTGGTGCCCGAGGAATACGGTGGCGACACCATGTTCGTCAACGTCTCCGCGCTGAACAACCTGCACATCGACGAGCTTCTCGAGGCCGTGCTGCTCACCGCAGACGCAGCCCTGGAGCTCACCGCGAACCCGAATAAGGCAGCTCGCGGTGTGGCCATCGAAGCGAACCTGGACAAGGGTCGCGGCGCCGTGGCCACTGTGCTGGTTCAGTCGGGCACGCTGCGCGTGGGTGACAACATGGTGGCAGGCACGGCTCACGGCCGCGTCCGCGCCATGTTCGATGAGCACGGCGAGACCGTCACGGAGGCTGTGCCCTCCCGCCCGGTCCAGGTGCTGGGTCTGTCTTCGGTGCCTCGCGCCGGTGACACCTTCCTGTCCACCCCTGACGATCGCACCGCACGCCAGATCGCTGAAAAGCGTGAGGCAGTGGAGCGCAACGCTCAGCTGGCCAAGCGCCGCAAGCGCATCAGCCTGGAAGATTTCGACCAGGCTGTGGCCGATGGCAAGATCGACACGCTCAACCTCATCCTCAAGGGCGACGTCTCCGGTGCCGTGGAGGCCCTGGAAGACGCACTGCTCAAGATCGATGTGGGTGCCGATGTGCAGCTGCGCGTCATCCACCGCGGTGTCGGTGCCATCACACAGAACGACGTGAACCTTGCCACTGTGGATAACGCAGTGATCATCGGCTTCAACGTCCGTCCCGCGGAGCGTGTCAACGACCTGGCTGACCGTGAAGGCGTGGATATGCGCTTCTACTCGGTCATCTACGCCGCAATCGATGACATCGAGGCTGCGCTGAAGGGCATGCTGAAGCCGGAATACGAAGAAGCGGCACTCGGCAGCGCCGAGGTCCGCGAAGTGTTCCGTTCTTCGAAGTTCGGAAGCATCGCCGGTTCGATCGTTCGGTCGGGGCTCATCCGCCGCAACGCCAAGGCGCGCCTGGTGCGCGACGGCGCGGTCATTGCGGACAACCTCACCATCGAGTCGCTCAAGCGCTTCAAGGACGACGCCACCGAGGTCCGCGACGGCTTCGAGTGCGGTATCGGTCTTGGCTCGTTCAACGACCTCCGCGAGGGTGACAGCATCGAGACCTGGGAAATGCGCGAGATTCCGCGCTCCTGATCAGGCTCACCGGTTCACCCGGTCACAGCTCCGGGGACTCTGCCACACCGGCAGGGTCCCCGGACCTGTTCGCAGACCATGCCCAGCTGGGCCCCGCACCGGGGCTAGGCTGGGATTGAGAATTTTTGAAAGGACCACCCCATGGCAGATCCAGCACGCGCGGCCCGATTGGCCCAGCGCATCAAGGTCATCGTGGCAGAGGCGCTCCGGCGTCGGGTCAAGGACGAGCGCGCGGAACTGATCACAGTCACCGACGCTCGTGTGACCAATGACCTCCAGCACTCCACGGTGTACTACACCGTGATGGCACCCGATGAAGCTTCCCGAGCAGGCGCCGAGGCAGTTCTCGCCGCGAATCAGGGCGCCCTGCGGCATGAGCTTGGCCGCAACCTCAACATTCGGCTGACTCCTACGCTTGAGTTCGTCGCCGATGAGATCCCCGAGTCGGCAGCGCATATGGAAGACCTGCTGCGCAAGGCACGGGAGCAGGACGAGCAGGTCGCGGCTCTGCGGCAGGGCGCCAAGCCCGCCTCAGAGGAGAAGCCCTACCGCTGGCAGGTTGAGGAGGATGCCGCCTCCTCCACCGAGACAGACGACGACGCCGACCGCTCCAGCGCCGCGGATCGCTGAGTCCACGGAAGTCACGGCTAGATACCTATGGGGAAGAAGCAGAAGCCTGAGGAGCTGGAGGTCGGTTCCGGTCTTGTCCTGGTGGACAAACCGGCCGGCCTGACCAGCCATGATGTGGTGGGTCGGATCCGGAAGCTTGCGGGGACCCGCAAGGTCGGCCATGCCGGCACGCTGGACCCGATGGCCACAGGCGTCCTGGTGGTCGGTATCAACCGCGCCACCAGGCTGCTGACCCATATCGTCGGAGTGGACAAGACCTATACCGCCACTGTGCGGCTGGGCCAGTCCACCTCCACCGACGACGCCGAGGGTGAGGTGCGCCAGACCAGGTTCGCCAATGCAGTGACTCCGGAGAGCATCCGCACCGAGATCGCCAAGCTCACCGGCGAGATCCAGCAGGTGCCCGCCACCGTCTCCGCCATCAAGGTGGACGGTCAGCGCGCGCATGCCCGCGCCCGGGCTGGCGAGGATGTGGAGCTGAAGGCACGCAACATCACAGTGCATGCTTTCCAGGTGTTCGATGTGCGCCGGATCGACGGCGGCAAGCTGGTTGATGTCGACATCGAGGTCCGCGTGTCCTCCGGCACCTATGTCCGCGCGCTGGCCCGAGATCTGGGCGAGGCGCTGGAGGTCGGTGGTCACCTCACGGCGCTGCGCCGCACCGCCGTGGGTTCCTACAGCATCGATCAGACGCTGACCCTGGACCAGCTGAGCGAGGACTTCGGTTATATCGGCCTGGCAGAAGCAGCCGAACACCTCTTCCCCGCACGTCAGCTCACCCAGCAGGAGAAAGAGAACCTCGGTTACGGCCGACGGATCACCGCCTCCGGCACCGGTGATGACCCGCAGCTGACCGCCGCCTTCGACCCCGAAGGAGAGCTTGTCGCGCTGCTGGTCGATGTACCCGCCAAGAAGGGCGCCTCAGCATCACCTGATGCCGCCCATGCCGCTGCGTCCGAGACTGTGGAGTATCAGGCGAAGCCAGAACTGGTCTTCGCGATCAGCGTTGGCCCTGGCTCAGGCAAAGGTCCAGCACAGCAGGATGAAACCGCCGAGCAACTCGGCGGCTCCGCCTCGGCTGTCATGTCCCCAGAAGGACCTGCCACATGACGGTGATGTTCCTCATAGGCACCATCGTGTGCGGACTCTCCGTACTGGTCTGCTGGACCATGACGGCCGTGCGTGACCACCCTGCCGATTCCTCGATCATCTCGCTGGCAGCCATCGAGCTCTACCTCCTGGTCTACGGCGTCTATGCCGGGATCAGGCAGTTTGCCGGTGCTTCGGTGACGGGGGAGGCCTGGGAGTTCTGGGGCTATATTGTCACTGCACTCCTGCTGCCAGTCGGGGTGTTCATCTGGGCCATGATCGATAAGACCCGATGGTCCAATCTGGTGATGAGCTTCGTCGGGCTCGTCGTATTCGTCATGGTCTATCGCTTGGAGGAGATCTGGTGGGGAAGCGCGCTATGAGGCAGCCACGGAAGGCCCAGCGGGCAACCGGCCCGACTGCTGGCCCGACTGCCGGCCCGACTGCTGGCATTGGCTCGACCACGCCTGCAGGCCCCGCCGCCGGTTCACCGAGTGATTCACCCACGGCCCCCGCCACTCCACGAAACCGCGGCGTGGGCATGCTGATCATCACCGCCTACGGGATCTTCGCGGTCTCATCCTTTGCCCGAGCCCTCTATCAGATCCTCACCGATTTCGACGCCTCCCCGGTGTCCTACACGCTCAGCGCCTTCGCCGCCGCGGTCTATATCGTTGCCACGCTGGCACTTGCCCGAGTGAGTGTCCGCGCCTGGCGAGTTGCTCTGGGAGCCGTGCTGGTCGAGCTCACCGGTGTGCTCGCCGTCGGACTCTGGACCTATCTAGATCCAGAACTGTTCAACGAGGCCACGGTCTGGTCTCACTTCGGGCAGGGCTACGGCTTCATCCCGCTGCTGCTTCCGTTCATCGGTCTGTACTGGCTGATGCGGCACCGGACTGGTGCGAGTGCCGCCAGCGCTGTGCGGGATACCCAGGCATGAGCGATAGGCTTTCGCACGTGCAGTTTTGGAACGGTCTCGAAGAAGTCCCGCAGGGGCTTGGACCCACCGCAGTGACCATCGGCAATTTCGACGGCGTCCACCTGGGTCACCAGGAGGTGCTCTCCCGCCTGGTCGATGCCGCACACACACATTCCGCTGCTGGAACTTCTACTGAGACCTCGGCAGACTCTTCCGCCGCGCACCTAGCGCAGCCCACCAAGGCCGTGGCGATCACCTTTGATCCGCACCCGCTGCAGGTCCACCGTCCCGATGAGAGCCCCGTCATGCTCACCGGCACCGAGGAAAAGGTGCAGCGGCTTGCCGAGACCGGCATCGACGCGCTGCTGGTGCTGCACTACAACCTCGACCTCGCGGGACTCACCGCTGAGGAATTCGTCAAGACCTACTTCGTGGACACGCTGAACGCCTCCGTGGTGGTCATCGGCCACGACGTCCGCTTCGGCCGAGGCAACTCCGGGAACTTCGAGACCATGGTGGAGCTTGGGCAGCGCTACGGCTTCACCGTCCTCGGTGTGGATGACTTCGCGCTCACCGGGCATTCAGTGGCAGAGACCTCGCGTCGCTGCTCCTCGACCTGGGTGCGGGAAGCGCTCGACGCCGGAGACGTGGCCGCCGCAGCAGAGGTGATTGGCCGTCCCCATGCAGTTCTGGGCGAAGTGGTCCACGGTGCCGCGCGCGGCCGTGACCTGGGCTTTCCCACCGCAAACCTGGCAAGTGAATCCGAGGGCATGATTCCCGCCGACGGCGTCTACGCCGGTTGGCTTGTCGACGCGGCCGGAGCACGCTGGCCCGCTGCGATCTCTGTGGGCTCCAATCCCACGTTCCACGGGCTTGAACGCGTGGTGGAGTCCCATGTGATCGACCGTCCCACGGAGGCAGTGGAAGATTTCGACCTCTACGGACAGCACGTCCGAGTGGAGTTCGTCGAGCGCCTGCGAGGGATGGTCGCCTATGAAGGCGTGGCCAAACTCGTGGAGCAGATGCACCAGGACGTGGTCCAGACCCGCCAGGTCCTCGCCGAGAATCCCGTGGACTGAGCGGGGCCTCCATGCCCGCTCGCCCCAAGCCGCGCCCCGGTCACCAGACGCTGATCACCGACCCGGAACGACGACGTCGCCTGGGTGCGTCCTTCTCAACTGACACCTCTCTGGAGGAAGCTTGGCGTTACGACGCTGCCCGGCCGCGGTACCCGGAAGAGCTGGTCACTGCGGTGTTGGGTCTGGCGCGGGAGAGTGCCGGGACGGCCGAGACTGTCGGGACGGTCGGCGCAGCCGGGACCGCCGAAATTCCCAAAAACTCGCGGCCTGTCACAGAGCCTGAGGACTGTCTTTCCCGTCTCGTTGTTGCCGAGCTGGGCGCAGGCACGGGAATCCTCACCCGGGCATTGCTGGCTCAGGGCGCTCAGGTCCACGCGGTGGAACCGTCACGCGCGATGACCGAGGTGCTTTCCGCGCGCAGCTCCGATCTCTCGGACGGTGCGGGGCAGGATGGCCTCCAGGTGCACCTGACCACGGCGGAGGCGACAGGACTGGGGGAGGCGAGCTGCGACGTCGTCGTGGCGGCCCAGGCCTGGCATTGGTTTGATGACGCACTGGTCCAGGATGAGGTGCTGCGGATCCTTCGCCCCGGGGGAGTGCTCGCAGTGGTGGCCAACTACCTGGACACCTCGGTGTCCTGGGTGCACCGGCTGACCCGGATCATGCGCGCCGGGGATGTCTACCGTCCCGGATGGACGCCGCCGGTGGACCCGCAGCGCTTCGGGGCCTGGAGCACGCGTGAGTCGCGCTGGGAACGCGCGATCACACCAGGGGAGATCCGCACACTGTCCACTACCTTGAGTTCTTGGCTCTCCTCGGATGAGCCTGCCAGAGAACGACGCCGTGCGAATCTCGACTGGTACCTCGACGAGCACCTCAAGCTCCCTGCCGATCAGCCCGTGCAGCTGCCCTACCTCAGCGTCCTCCACACCAGCGTTTTACCTGGGCGTATGTAATTCACCGGGGCCAAAGGGGGGTCGGCAAAGCACTTAAGACCCGGTGCTGCCGGAGGGAGGTGGCCCTGGGGGATTGGCTCCTGTATCGTAGACAGGTCGCCTAGGCGGCAACGTCATGCTGCAGTCCGCGGTGGCTGACACTGGTCCCTGGTCCTTATGGGCAAAGCCCGGTCCTGTTCGCGGTACAACAATGAAGGAGCTCTTCCATGGCTTTAGATCCCGTTATCAAACAGGAGATCATCAAGGAGTACGCAACTTCCGAGGGTGACACTGGTTCACCCGAGGTTCAGGTTGCGGTTCTGACACGTCGGATCTCCGACCTCACCGAGCACCTCAAGGTGCACAAGCATGATCACCACACCCGTCGTGGGCTGATGATCCTGGTGGGTCGCCGTCGTCGTCTGCTGAAGTACCTTGCTGCTACGGACATCGAGCGTTACCGTTCGCTGATCAAGCGTCTCGGTATTCGCCGATGAGCTTCAGCGTCAAACGCTGATCACCAAGCAACGAACCAGGCGGCTCCTTACACGGTTTTAAAGACCGTAGGAGCCGCCTGCTTTGTATGCGAGACTAGTGGGTGGCGCTCCCGCCAGTGAGAGGGATCGAACTCATATGTTCCGGTCCTCGGTAGTAGCCTCCGGGAGGCACGTCACGTGCCCGGCCCGTGGGCTTCGATCGATGACCGACGTATGTGGCAGATCCTTTCCTCTCACTGGCTCGCCAGTAATGCAGTCAATAGAGAGGAGACACCTGTTATGCAGGGTCCCGAGATTCATACCACCGAAGCCGTTATCGATAACGGCTCATTTGGTACACGCACCATTTCCTTCGAGACCGGCCGCCTCGCCAAGCAGGCCGCCGGTTCCGTCCTGGTCACCATGGACGACGACACGAGCCTGCTCTCGGCAACCTCGGTGGGCAAGTCCCCCCGCGAAGGTTTCGACTTCTTCCCGCTCACGGTCGACGTTGAAGAGCGCATGTACGCCGCAGGTCGCATCCCCGGCAGCTTCTTCCGTCGCGAGGGTCGCCCCTCCACCGACGCGATCCTGGCCTGCCGCCTGATCGACCGCCCGCTGCGCCCCGCGTTCAAGAAGGGCATCCGCAACGAGGTCCAGGTCGTGGAGACCGTTCTCTCGATCAACCCGGATGACCTCTACGACGTCGTGGCCATCAACGCCGCATCCATGTCCACTCAGCTCTCCGGCCTGCCGTTCTCCGGCCCGATCGGTGCAGTCCGTGTGGCACTCGTGGACAACGGCGACGGCGCTCAGTGGATCGCCTTCCCGAAGCACTCACAGCTTCAGAACGCTGTCTTCAACATGGTCGTTGCCGGCCGCGTCGTGGGCGACGACATCGCCGTGCTGATGGTTGAAGCCGAAGCCACCGATGACTCCTGGAAGCTCATCAAGGAGCAGGGCCGGACCGCCCCGACCGAGGACATCGTGTCCGAGGGCCTCGAGGCATCCAAGCCCTTCATCAAGGTCCTCTGCGACGCGCAGGCAGACCTGGCAGCACGCGCTGCCAAGCCCGCCATCGAGGTGCCGACCTTCGTTGACTACGAGGATGACGTGCTGGCAGCCGTGGAAGCTTCGGCTTCCGAGCGCCTCAGCAGCATCTACCAGATCGCTGATAAGCAGGAACGCGACACTGCCGATTCCGAGCTGAAGGCCGAGGTCCGCGAGGAGCTCGCCGGCGAGGGCAAGGCATTCGAGGGCCGCGGCGGCGAAGTCGCCAAAGCCATCGGCGCAGTGACCAAGCAGGTCATCCGCCAGCGCATCCTGCGCGATCAGGTGCGCATCGACGGACGCGGTCTTACCGACATCCGCCAGCTCACCGCAGAGGTCGAGGTTCTTCCTCGCGTGCACGGTTCGGCGATCTTCGAGCGCGGCGAGACCCAGATCATGGGTGTCACCACGCTGAACATGCTCAAGCTCGAGCAGAACATCGACAGCCTGTCGCCGGTGAAGACCAAGCGCTACATGCACAACTACAACTTCCCGCCATATTCAGTTGGTGAGACCGGCCGCGTGGGTTCACCCAAGCGCCGCGAAATCGGTCACGGTGCTCTCGCAGAGCGCGCCATCACTCCGGTGCTTCCCACTCGCGAGGAGTTCCCCTACGCGATCCGCCAGGTCTCCGAGGCCTTGGGATCCAACGGTTCCACCTCCATGGGCTCGGTCTGCGCCTCGACACTGTCGATGCTCAACGCCGGCGTTCCGCTGAAGGCACCCGTTGCCGGTATCGCGATGGGTCTGGTCTCCGACCAGGTCGACGGCGAAACCCGCTACGCCGCACTGACCGACATCCTCGGCGCCGAAGATGCCTTCGGTGACATGGACTTCAAGGTCGCCGGTACCTCCGAGTTCGTCACAGCTATCCAGCTGGACACCAAGCTCGACGGCATCCCAGCTTCGGTGCTCTCCGCAGCGCTGAAGCAGGCCCGCGAGGCTCGCCTTCACATCCTGAGCGTCATGGCAGCTGCCATCGACACCCCAGATGAGATGTCAGAGTTCGCTCCGCGCATCATCTCGGTGATGGTCCCCGTGGATAAGATCGGCGAGGTCATCGGCCCGAAGGGCAAGATGATCAACCAGATCCAGGAGGACACTGGCACCGACATCTCGATCGAAGATGACGGCACTGTCCTGATCGGCGCGACCAACGGTGAGGCTGCAGAAGCAGCACGCGCCGCGGTCAACGCCATCGCCAACCCTCAGGTCCCTGAGATCGGCGAGCGGTACCTCGGTACCGTGGTCAAGCTGACCACGTTCGGCGCGTTCATCTCGCTGACACCGGGCAAGGACGGCCTGCTTCACATCTCCGAGCTGCGCAAGCTCAACGATGGCAAGCGCGTGGATGACGTCGAAGACGTTGTCAGCGTGGGCCAGCGCATCCAGGTCGAGATCTCCAAGGTTGATGACCGCGGAAAGCTCAGCTTGGCGCCAGTTGTTGAGGGCGACGGTTCTTCGGATTCCGAGAACGACGACGCCTGATCAGCTTCGGCTGAGCAGCTGGTGATCCAGTTGCTTGGCTAGCTGGAACGTAGAACGGCCGGTGAGGCTCCCTTCCGGGGGAGCGTCACCGGCCGTTTTCGTGTGCGGGGGCGGGTTTCCCGTCCCTCACTTCGCATCTATTGGGCGCTTTTCGGTGGTATGCAGCTCAATTATGCGGTCAGAGCGCCCAGAAGTGCCCAAGCGATGGGCGTTCTTGGTCCGGAGGATCAGTCCCGGGCATAGTCCCGGCTGTTGCTGACGCCCAGCGCATTGGCGACCGCTGCCAGGATGATCAGCAGCGCGGCAACCAGTGGGACCACGGCAGAGATCTGGGTGCCGAAGTTCTCCGCGATGAAGCCGGTGATGGCAGAGGAGGAGGACTGTCCAATCACGATTGCGGTGGTGAGCATGGACATCACGGTGGTGGAGCGCCCATGCGGGCTGCGCTCGGCGACCAGGCTGAACTGTGTGACGAGCGTCGGGCCGATGCCCACGCCCATCACGAGCAGCACGATGATCAGCACCGGCAGCGCAGAGGCGAACTGCAGTCCGATGGTCCCCAGGAGCAGCACGCCACCAAAGCTCAACCAGCGGGCCTCGAGGCTGAAGCTGGCGGGGAACAGCGCGGCGGCCAGCGCGAAGATCGCGGAGCCGATGCCCATGGCGCCATAGACCAGTCCCGCCCGTTCCGCGTAGCCGAGATCTGACATGAAGGACGTCAGTACGGTCAGGGTGGACCCGAAGATCAGCCCGATTCCCAGTGCGCCTGCGAGCAGCACGAGTAGCCGCGGCGCGAAGAGCTGACCCACCGGGGCCGGCTCACGGTGCGTGGCGGAGTTCTTGGGCACCACGTCGGCAGTGGAGTGCAGCGCGAAGGCGAGCAGGAAGCACAGGGTCAGGACGGCGGCGCCGATGATGGGTGCTGCACCGCCGAGGGTTGCTGCCAAGAGGCCCACAATGACCGGTCCGAACACGAAGGTGATCTCATCGGCGGCGGATTCATAGGCCATCGTGGAGTTCATGGTCTTCTGCTGCCGTGCCAGTGGGAGCTTCCGGAAGATGACACCCACCAGCCTGCTGCGCGACATGGGTGGGACCTGCGGAGCAGTCGCGCCCACTAAGAACGCCGAGATGAGCAGGGCCCAGGTGCCGAAAGCGCTATAGGCCACCCAAGCCAGAGCGAAGAGGGAGAGGCTGCTCGCGAGTCCCGCCAGCAGCAGCACCCGACGTTGCCCCCAGCGATCCGCGGCGGCGCCGATCAACGGACCAAAGATCGCGGTGCCCAGACCGACCATGGCCGAGGTGAGCCCACCCAGGCTTATAGAGTCACGCGCGGCGACCACCAGGGTCAGCACCCCGACGACCATCATGGCGTAGGGGAATCGAGCCAGCAGGGCCACCGGGAAGTACGCGGGGCCCACGGCGCCACGCAGAGTCACCGCGGAGTCCGCATTGGGAAACTGGGGCGCGGCCTGAGGCGCCGGGTTTGGCTGAGGGGAGGAATCCGCCTGAGGTGAGGAGTCTGGCTCGGGTGCCGGGGTTGCCTGAGGTGTGGAATCTGGCTGAGGCGCGGGCATGATGATGAATCCTTCTGTGTCGGCTCTGGCGTGCTCAGTGCCGCCTTAACCCCGCAGCGATTGCTGCCGGAATCAGGTAGATACACAAGTGTGCTGCTCATCTCCGCACTCAGGCTGGCACGTGGCGCAGTCCTGGGGGAGGGCAGGCATCCAGCGTACCGGCTCATGTTTCGATTGCGTGAACTTCGTCTCTCAACTCACATTCCTACACACGCAGATCACGCTCACTTGCATACCCCAGGGGGTATCACGCATACTTTCACATATACCCCCAGGGGTATCCAGTATCTTCTACGAAGGGGAGCGATCTCATGCTTCTGGAACGCATCTACGATGAGGACCTGGCTCAGGCCAGCTACTTCATCGGCTGCCAAGCAAAAGGTGAAGCCATCGTCATCGACGCTCGCCGCGACGTGAGCGAGTACTTGGACCTGGCTGCCCGTCACGGCATGCGGATCACTGCCGTGGCCGAAACGCACATCCACGCCGACTACCTCTCCGGCACCCGGGAGCTCGCCGCAGCCGCTAGCGCACAGGCCTATGTCTCTGGCGCGGGCGGTGAAGACTGGCAGTACGGCTTCGATGCCAATCGGCTCAACCACGGGGATACCATCACCCTGGGCAACATCACGATCGAAGCCCGGCACACTCCCGGTCACACCCCGGAACATCTCATCTTCCTGGTCACCGACGGCGCCTTCAGCACCGACCCGGGCTACATGATCTCCGGAGATTTTGTCTTCGCCGGGGACCTCGGCCGCCCGGACCTGCTGGATGAGGCTGCCGGGGGAGTCGATACTCGCTTCGAGGGTGCCAAGCAGCTCTTCAGCAGCCTCAAGCACCAGTTCCTCACCCTTCCCGACCACATCCTGGTCTATCCCGGCCACGGGGCCGGCAGCGCCTGCGGCAAGGCACTCGGCGCCCTCCCCGCCACCACCGTGGGCTACGAGCGCACCAATGCCTGGTGGGCGGAATATCTTGCCAGGGATGACGAGCAGGGATTCATCGACGAGCTCCTCGACGGTCAGCCTGACGCTCACGCGTACTTCGGCCGGATGAAGCGCGAGAACAAGAACGGCCCGCAGGTCCTCGGACCGCTGTCCTCGCTTCAGGCGTTCACCTCGGACCAGGTGCGCAGCGCCCTGGAGGAGAACCGGGCGATCTTCGTGGACACCCGCCCCAATGACCAGGTCAAGCAGGGCACCGTGGTCAGCTCACTGAACATCCCGGCCGGCGGCAAGTTCGCCAGCTTCGGCGCATGGGCGTACGACCCAGAGACCGAGACTCAGGCGCTGATCCTGCTCGCCGAGGACCAGCAGCAGGCTGAGACCATGCGCAATCACCTGATGCGTGTGGGCATCGATCGGGTCACCGGCTACACGATCAGTCTCGCTGATCTGCCACAGACCCAACCTGCCACCATCACCCCCGCCGAGCTGGAAGACTTCGAACCCGCCCTGCTGCTGGACGTGCGCAATAAGTCCGAGCACGCCCAGGGTCACATCCCCGGATCCCAGCAGCTCAGCGCCGGACGCGTGCTCTGGCACCAGGATCAGCTGCCCAGCAGCGGACCGATCGTCACCTACTGCCAGTCCGGCGTCAGGAACTCCGTGGCCGCCAGCGCCCTGCGCCGCCAGGGCCACGACGTCCGCGAGCTCGTGGGCAGCTACGCCGGCTGGTCCGCCTGGAAGCAGTCCCACTAAACCGGCGGCAAACACATCCCGGATGCACTCCACCACATCCCGAGAGGAACACCAGGCTCTATGCCAAGCACCACAAGCACAACCAGCACCACCACCCCGACGACGACGGCGCCCGCCGCTCCCATGAGTCCCACCGAACTCGCAGAGAAGCTCCGCTCCGAGGACACCCCACTGCTCGTGGACGTCCGCACCCCGGCGGAACATGAATCTCTGCGCGTCCCCGGATCACATAACGTGCCGCTGGACCTGCTCCAACGCCACCGGGATACGTTGGCAGAGCAGTTCAGCGGCGAGATCGTGTTGATCTGCCAGACCGGCAACCGTGCAAACCAGGCCCTGCAGCACTTGCGCGCTGCAGGAGTGGACACTGCGCGAGTGCTGGAAGGCGGCGTCGTCGCTCTGGAGGCCCAGCATCGGGATCACACCGAGCGCGGCAAGCAGCGCTGGGCGATGGACCGACAGGTGCGCATGACCGCCGGGACTCTGGTGCTGACCGGGTTCCTCGGCGGAAAGCTCATCTCACCCAAGGTGGGGTACCTGGCAGGGGCCATCGGTGTCGGCCTGACCTTCTCCGCGCTGACCGATTCCTGCGCCATGGCGGCGGCTTTGAATAAGATGCCGTGGAACAGGGTCGAAGCTGATCCCACAGTGGAGAAGCTTCTCGCGGAGATTCCCCGCTCCACGCAGATTCAGGCTGCACCGACACGGCAGAGTCGGGTGCAGCGGGCGTGAGCACGGGCATGATGCTGGCGATGGGCCTCGCCGTCGTGATTGGCCTTTCACTGGGCCTGCTCGGCGGCGGAGGCACCATCTTGGCGGTCCCGCTGCTGACCTATGTGGCCGGGATGCCGCCCAAGGAGGCGATCGCGGCCTCGATGTTCATCATCGGGGTGACCTCTGCGGTGAGCGTGATCGCCCACGCGCGGCGAGGCAATGTGCAGTGGCGGACTGGGTTCATCTTCGGAGCTGCGGCCATGCTCGGTGCGTTTGCTGGCGGGCTGCTCGGAAGCCGGCTGCCCGGAGTCGTGCTGATGGTGGCATTCGGGGTCATGATGGTGGCCACCGCGCTCGCGATGATCCTGGATCGCCGGGTGAAGAAGACTTCGGAGCCGGTGAAGAAACTCCCACTGGGAAAGATCCTGGTCGAAGGCCTCGTCGTTGGGCTGGTGACTGGCATGGTCGGCGCCGGAGGAGGGTTCCTGGTTGTTCCGGCCTTGGTCCTGCTTGGTGGTTTGTCCATGCCTGCGGCGGTGGGGACTTCGCTGCTGATCATCTCGATGAAGTCCTTCACCGGTCTGGCCGGGTACCTGACCTCGGTGAGTATCGATTGGGTGCCGGTGCTCATCATCACCGGCATCACGGTGATCGGTGCCTTAATCGGCACCGCACTGGGTAAGTACGTGCCAGAGAAGGCGTTGAAGAAGGCCTTTGGATATCTGGTGCTCGCGATGGGCGTGGTGGTATTCCTGCAGGAACTGCCGCTGGTCTACGGAGTGGCCGCAGCACTGGCAATCATCGGCCGGCTGGGCGCGCTGATGGTCCGTCGGCGACGCGCTCAGCTGGCATCATAGAAGCGAATCAGCGCGAAAACAGGGAGAAGACCATGAGAGAAGCCGATCCAGAGACTCAACGCAAGATCGTGAACCGGCTCAAGCGTGCGCGCGGCCAACTGGATTCGGTGATCAACGCCGTGGAAAACGGTGGAAGCTGCCGCGACGTGGTCACACAGCTCGCTGCCGTCTCCACCGCACTGGACCGTGCAGGGTTCAGCGTGGTGTCCTCGGCGATGCAGTTCTGCATCACGGATCCCGAAGGAGCGGCAGAGACCGAGGATGGACTGACGGTGGAGGAACTCGAGAAGCTTTTCCTCTCCCTGTCCTGACTGCTCTCCTGCACCGCCCGCCTGAACCGCCCGCCTGACCGACCATCTCTTCCCGGGAGCGCATGTATGACACTGCTGGTCATGGGTTCGATCAACCGCGATATCACCGCACAGCTGTCGGAGTTTCCGCAGCCCGGTGAGACGCTGCTCGCCTCTGCTGCGGAGACCGCCACTGGGGGCAAGAGTGCGAATCAAGCGGTGGCCGCCGCCTTGATCGGCGCTGAGTCCCACCTGGTGGCCCGCTGCGGCGGCGATGCGGCCGGTACGGAAGCGGTGGAGTCACTGCGGGAGACCGGCGTGCACGTAGATGCAGTGACACCCGGTGTCGGCGCCCAGGGTATGGCTTTCATTTCCGTGCGGCCCGACGGCGAGAACACCATCGTGGTCGTCCCCGGCGCGAATGCGGAGCTCCGCGCCCAGGATTGCCCTGCGGAGTTGTTGGAGCGTGCCGACTGGGTGCTGCTGAGTCTCGAGGTCCCGCTGGAGACGGTCCTGGAGACGGCAGCTCGCGCACGTGCCGCCGGGACGAAGGTGGCGCTGAACGCCTCACCGCTGCCTGAACAGGAGGTAGCGCTGCGCGACGTCGATCTGGTGATCGTCAATGCGGGGGAGGCCGCGGAGCTCACCAGCCGGGCGCCCACCGCCGGAGACTCCTCAGCTCAAGACCCCGCCGCTGGCCTGGACGTCGACACGCTGATCGTCACGCGCGGCGCCGAGGGTGCCTCCATCTACCAGTCCAACGCCACCCCCGTGCATGTCCCTGGTATCCCAGTCAACGCAGTGGATACCAGCGGCTGCGGGGACGCCTTCGCCGGTGCGCTGCTGGGCCGCCTGACCTGCGGGGACACGCTCGAAACCGCCGCCACCACGGCCGCGCAGTTCGCAGCCTCAGCAGCTACCCGTTTCGGGGCGCAGTCCTCCTATCCCAGAGACTTCGCACCGGGGGAGGTTAAAGCCTAGTCAGGTTCGTCACGGCGGGGCCCTCCAACAGGTCCCCGTCGGCGGCGAATCGGGATCCGTGCAGCGGGCAGTCCCAGGACAGCGCGGCATCGTTCCATTTCAGCACGCCGCCCATATGCGGGCAGATCGCGGAGACCTTGCAGGTCTCGCCGTCCACCGTGGACACCGCGACCGGCTTGCCATGTTCGCGTCCCACCGTGCCTTCACCCTCTGCGGGGTCCTCGTCAGGGAGTGAATGCAGCTCGGCACCCACCCAGCCTGCGAGCAGCGTGGCGCCCACGCCGGCGTTGTCCTTCACGCCGGTGAGCACATCGGAGGGTGTGGTGACTCGTGCACTGAGAGTCTCGGCCCATTCCATGTGACCACCGAGGATCTCTGCGGAGACGGCCAGCGCTGCAGCCACCGCGTTGCTCATGCCCCATTTGTTGTATCCGGTGGCCATGTAGATCTTGCCCCCGCCACGTGGCAGCTTGCCGAAGGTGGGCACGTACTGGGCGGTGCGGTAATCCTGGGCCGACCAGACGTGGGTGCGCCTGGCGCCGGGGAAGTGTTCCTGGGCCCAGGCCTCGAGATCATCCACCGCGTCCTTCTCCGAGGAGGAGCGGCCGACCACATGGTCATTGCCACCGATGAGCAGGAGTTCTTCACCGTTGACCGGAACGGTGCGCAGCGTGCGCCCGGGGGTATCGGCACTGAGGTACATGCCATCAGGCATGCTGGTGGGCGCTCCGGGCACACGGTAGGTCATGGCATAGGAGCGGTTCGGCTTGAGCTTGGCGAAGTATCCGCCGCGGTCCAGGACCGGAACACCGGTGGCCAGCATGAGCCGGGCTGCCGTGACGGGACCCTGACTTGTTTCCACGCTCAACGCGGCCTCATCCACAGCCGGGTCAAGCGGGGAGCCTTCGGTGTCGTCATCGGTGGACCTCCGCGGAGATCCTGAGGAGTCCTCCGCAGAAGAGTGTGCCGACAGCGCGCTTCCATCTCCGGCCGTGGCCCCGGTGACGCGCACTCCCTCGATGATCTCCCCGCCGCGTTCGCGCAGCTCTGCTGCCAGCGCCGCGAGGACCTCCATAGGGTGAAACTGGGTCTGCTCGGCCAGGGCGATGGCGCCGCTGACCTCGAAGGGAAGGTCGGTCTCTTCGGTCCAGGTCACGGGGAGTCCGGCAGCCTGGCAAGCCGCGAACTCATCGCGCAGTGAGGAAAGCCCGGATTCGGTGGTGGCGTAGGTATACGCCGTGCGCTCCTGGTGCGCGACGCCATGTTCGTCCAAATAGCGCACCAGCCAGGAGGCTCCCTCATGGTTGCCGTCCACATAGGCCTGCAGCACCTCATCCGAGTGATGTTTACGAATGCTGGAGAGGTTCGTGCCCTGCAACAGCGAGAGCTTCGCGGTGGTGTTGCCGGTGGCCACTACTCCCACGGCCCGCGCCTCCAGCACGGCCACCTTCTGACCTGAACGAGCCAGCAGCACCGCAGTGGTCAGACCGGTGAGGCCCGCTCCCGCGACCACAGTGTCGTAATGGGCCCCCTCGGTGAAGGAATCCGTCGGGATGGACTCTGGCGTGTGAGTGTCCAGCCAGATCGAGCGGTGCGTGTTGGAGGGCTCATAGGTGGTGTGCGTGGGCTGGGAGTTCACGGTGGTCCTTCCTCAGGGTGCGGCGGGGGTTTGGAGCTGTGTTGAAGCATTCGTCCTCATCCTGCGGGCTGGAGCTGGGAGTATCCAGCATTGACGCCCTTGAGCTGCTACCCCCGCATCCCCAATGCGAAAGGCAATACTTCTGCCGCCCCGGCACCGCGGAGTTCCCGTGCGGCGACGGTCAGCGTCCACCGAGACACGACCTCATCGTCGACCAGCAGCACCGAGGCGCCATTGATCCGTTCCGCCAGCTCCCGCGAGACCGCGAACTTCCCCAACAGGCCAGCTAACCGGAAGGCGCTGTTGGTGTCCGGGGTACTCGTGGGGCCACCCTCGGCCCAATCCAGCGCACCGGCGTAGGGAAGCTGTCCCACCCTGGCCAGGGACTGAGCCAGTGAATCCACCAGCACCGGGTGCTTACGCGAGGGCATAGAGACGACGACGTCGGGGCGTCGCGACCACCCCCACTCGGCCAAGACCCGGATCGCTCCGCGCACCAGCTGCTCGGAGACTTCGGCGTCCTCGCCCTGGAGAGATTCCCTCACCGGAGTGCCCCAACCAAGGTCGCTCAACCGAGCCAGGGCTCGTCCGGGCTGGGCGAGCGCTTCGGCGCGAAGCTTGCCCTTGAGACCGATGCCCAGGGCGTCTAGCCCCGTGGGCCACTGCTTCCGTGGTCCGATCTCCAGACCGACCCTGTCGAGGCTGTCTTTGGCCTCGGAAAGGGCGGATTGGGACACGTCCCTGGGGAACCACGGTTCTGCGCAGGTGTCACAGCGACCGCAGGGCTGGGCCTCGTCGTCGTCGAGGGCGTGGGCCAGAAAGACCATCCGGCAGACGCCCGGAGGAAGCTGCTCGTAATCGAGCATGAGCTGCTGTTCGGTCCGGCGCATGGCCAGGATGGTGTCGTAGCGCTCGGCGTCATAAGTCCACGGGCGTCCGGTGGAGAGCCAACCGCCGGAGACTCTGCGAACGCTGCCATCGACTTCCAGGACCTTCAGCAGAAGCTCCAGCGGGGAGCGGCGAATCTCCACCATGGCCTCGAGCTTGGCCACCGAGAGCGTGGTCTCGGGGGAGAGTGCGGAGAGCACGGCGTCGGCGCGTTCCTGGGTGGGCATGGAGGCCTGGGCGAAATACTCCCAGATCCGAATGTCCTCCTTGCCGGGCAGCAGCAGCACATCGGCGCTGTCCACGGCACGGCCCGCACGGCCGATCTGCTGGTAATAGGAGACCGGGGAGGAAGGGGCGCCCAGGTGGACCACGAACCCGAGATCGGGTTTATCGAAGCCCATGCCCAGCGCGCTGGTGGCGATCAGCGCCTTAACGGTGTTGTCCTTGAGTGCCTGCTCCAGCTGCTGGCGCTCGTCGGGGTCGGTCTGTCCGGTGTAGGCCGCTACCTGATAGCCGTGGGCATTGAGATGCGCGGCGAGGTCCGTGGCCTGAGAAATGGTCAGCGCGTAGATGATCCCGCTGCCGGTGAGGTGCGTCAGGTGCTGGGTGAGCCACGCGATGCGCTGTTCGGAGTCGGGCAGCGAGAGCACACCGAGGCGGAGGGACTCACGGCTGAGTGTCCCGCGCAGCACCAGGACGTCCTTGTCCTCCCTGGCACCAAGAGTGGCGCCAGGAGTGGCACCAGAAGAGGCCTCACCGGCGGGCGTCAGCTGGGCGGCGATGTCATCGACCACCCGGGAATTTGCGGTGGCGGTGGTCGCCAGCACGGGGACCTCCGCAGGGAGGTTGCGGACGATCTCGCCGATGCGGCGGTAATCGGGCCGGAAATCATGGCCCCAGTCGGAGATGCAGTGCGCCTCATCCACCACCAGCATGCCCATGTTCCGCAGCAGTCCGGGGAGGACCTCGTCACGGAATCGCGGATTGGCCAGGCGTTCGGGGGAGATGAGCAGGACGTCGAGCTGGTCATTGCGCAGGGATTCCATGATGGAATCCCATTCGTGGGCATTCGCTGAGCTGACGGCCTGGGCGCGGACTCCGGCGCGGGTGGCGGCGGCGATCTGGTCACGCATCAGCGCGATCAGCGGGGAGACGATCAGACTGACCCCGCGACCCCGGCTGCGCAGGAGACGTGCCGCCAGGAAGTAGACCGCCGATTTGCCCCAGCCGGTCTTCTGGACCACCAGCACGCGGCGTCGCTGTTGGACCAGCGCGGAGATCGCCTCGAACTGGCCTGCACGGAAGTCCACCCCGGACCCGGCCAGCGCGGTGAGGCGCTCGCGGGCCTCGGAGTAGAAGGCTGGGTCTTGCTCAGCTATGGCTGCCTCAGTCAAAGATGTGCTCACATGACCACTCTGTCACAGGGGTAGGACACGCAGGTGGCGCCCATACGGGACGTCTGGTTGAGGAGTTTAAGCCTCCGGCACCCGCAGGCTCAGGGCCGCTTTTCGACTGCGGTGACGGCATCGACGGCGCGGATGAAGCCCAGGTGGCTGAAGGCCTGTGGGAAGTTTCCCGCCAGTCGTCCGCTGACCGGGTCATACTCCTCAGCGAAGAGCCCGAGATCATTGGCATAGCTGCTGAGCTGATCCAACAGGGTTCTGGCGTCCCCGATCCTGCCGCCGAACGCATACTGTTCCACGAGCCAGAACGTGCAGATCAGGAAGGGGTACTCATCCCCGTCCAACCCGTCGAATCCGGTATTGGTGCGGTAGCGGTGCAGCAGTCCGTGGTCATCGCGCAGGTCGGCCTCGATTCGAGCCACTGTGCCACGCATCCGAGGGTCGTCATAGGTGACGAACCCGGTGTGTGGCAGCTGCAGCAGGGAGGCGTCTACTTCGGTGTTGGAATACGTCTGGGTGAAGGAGTTCAGCTCCTCATTGAATCCATGCTGCATGATCTCTTCGCGAAGCTGGCTTCGCAGAGCCCGCCAACGCTCCACCGGCCCATCGAAGCCCTGCTCTTCCACGGCCCGGACACCTTGGTCGAAGGCCGCCCACATCATGGCGCGACCGTGGACGAAGAATGCGGGTTCCCCCCGCATCTCCCAGATTCCGTGGCCAGATCGATCGAAGTTTTGCTCGGCGAAACGCAGCAGGTTCTTCTGGAGTCCCCAGGAGAATTCATCCTCGGGCACTCCGGCATTGCGCAGGTCAGCAAGAGCAAGCATGACCTCACCGACGACGTCGGCCTGGTACTGTCCCACGGCGTCGTTGCCGACGCGGACCGGCACAGAGGCTTCGTAGCCTCTCAGATGGGGAAGAGTGCTCTCGGGCAGTTGGCGCTCACCGGCGATCCCATACATGATCTGGATGCCGTCGGAGTCCCCGGCGACGGCGCGTAGCAGCCAGTTCCGCCAGTGCAGGGCGCCCTCGGTGAAGTCGTGAGCGATCAGCGCCTCGATGGTCAGGGCTGCATCACGAAGCCAGGTATAGCGGTAGTCCCAGTTGCGGCTGCCACCGAACTCCTCGGGCAGGGAGGTGGTCGGGGCGGCGACGATCCCGCCGGTGTCACTATTGGTCAACGCGCGCAGCACCATGAGCGACCGCAGCACGGAGTCGTCTTGTTCATCCTTGACATCCATGCGGGCCGACCACTGCGTCCAGTACTCCACTGTGCGCTCGAGGGCTACCTGCGGGTCCTCCGGAATAGGAGGCTGCCGGTGCGACTGATGCCAGCTCAGTGTCCAATCGGCGGACTCGCCAGCCTTCAGTGGGAACACTCCGGTGAGCCGATCAGCCACGGCGCCCTGGTAGTCATCGGGATGGCCCGCGGGGGAGGATTCGTGATGGTCCGCTGTCTGAGTCTTCGACTGGTGGCCTTCGTGTGGCTGCAGCATCGGACCAGAGAGCAGCAGTGCGTCTGGTCCTGCCACGGAGAGCAACCCGCAGGTCCCGTCACCATCGAGGTCCACGCGTCGGGTCCAGGGTTTCGCGCGGCTGTAATCGAAACGGATCCGCAGATCATGTTCGATCTCCACTGTCCCGGAGATACATTTCACTCGCCGGATCAGGTCAGCCTGCTCACTGCCAGGTGGGAGGAAGTCGGTGACGGCAACAGTGCCGGTGGGAGTCTTCCACGTGGTCTCGAGCACGAAGGTTCGCGGCAGATAGCGGCGGGCCACCACCTCCCCGTCCACAGCCGAGAGTTTCCACCGGCCGTCCTCTGGGCCGCCCAAGAGGGCAGTGAACACCGAGGCGGAGTCGAAACGAGGGAGGCACAGCCAATCGATGCTGCCCTGACGGGACACCAACGGACCGGTGTGCATGTCGGAGAGCAGAGCGTAGTCCTCCAACGGGGTGGACATGTTCTGGGCATCCGGACTCATCACTCCATTCAATCATTGGACACAAGTTCGCTGATTTTCCGCGGCTGCGATCGCGCTTCAATAGCTGAGCGGGAACCGGTTCAAACATGACGGCCGGTACCGTGCTGTTATGGAGAACATCGACACGCTTGTCATCCTCGGCGCGACCGGGGACCTCACCTCTCGACTGCTGCTGCCGGGGTTGGGATGGCTTCTCACTGAACAACCGGATCGGCGGGTCAGTCTGATCGGAACCGACCTTGCCCCGCAGGACGCCGAGCAGTGGTCCCGGACCGTTGCGGAGGCATTCGAGTCGGTGGAGGCCAAGGGGCCGGCCGTGGACCACCTCCTGGCGCACACCAAGTACCTGGCCACTGATGCTTCCTCTCCTGCGGATCTCAAGGCGCTCTTGGAAGCAGTCGAAGGGACCCCCGCTTTGTATTTCGCGCTGCCACCGGCGGTGAGCACCAAGGCCATCGACGTCCTGCAAGACATCGAGTTGCCGGAGAACACGGTGTTGGTCCTGGAGAAGCCGTTCGGCGTCGACGAGCACAGCGCTGCTGAACTCAATCGAGGTCTGACATCCCTGGTGCCCGAGAACCAGATCTTCCGCGTGGATCACTTTCTGGGGATGTCCACTGTGCTCAATATTCTTGGGCTGCGCTTCACCAATCGACTCTTTGAGCCGCTCTGGAACCGGGAGCACATCGCGAAAGTTGAGATCGTCTACGACGAGGTTCTCGGACTCGAGAACCGGGCCGGCTACTACGATCACGCCGGGGCGCTCGTGGACATGATCCAGTCCCATCTCCTTCAGATTATGGCCCTGGTGACCATGGAGGCGCCGCTGAGCGTGCACGCCGAGGATCTGCGCACAGCCAAGACCACGGCCCTGCACGCGGTGCGTCCCTTCCCCGGGGACCCGGCCCATGTGAACCGGCGAGCCCGCTACACCGCTGGCAGGATCGGTGAGCGCGACCTGCCCTCCTACGTGGAGGAGGATGGTGTGGACCCGGCGCGGGAAACCGAGACCTTGGCGGAGGTGACCCTGGAATCGGTCACCTGGCGGTGGTCTGGGGTGCCGTTCATCCTTCGGTCCGGGAAAGCCCTCGGTGAGCCTCGCCGGGAGATCGCAATCACCTTCCGTGAGGTCCCTCATGTGCCCGTGGGGCTGACCGGGGAGAGCCGCCCCACGGTGCTGCGCATCTTCTTGGGTCCCGACGGCATGGCCGTCGACATGAATGTCACCGGCCCGGGCGATCCGTTCAGCATCGAGCGGACCAGGCTGAGCGCTGATCTCGGGGCTGGACGGCTGAACCCATACGGAGAGGTCCTCCACGGTGTCCTGAATGGTGACCCGACCCTGTCTATCCGTGCGGAGGCCGCCGAGCAGGCATGGCGGATCATCGACGCGATTCGCGCCCAGTGGCGCAGCGGAGAGATTCCGATAGAGGAGTACCCTGCCGGATCCGCGGGACCGGCAGGCTCGGCATAGGAGAACCATGCTTCCCAGCCGCCGCTGAGCGACGCCTGGTAGCGTTCCGGCTAAGCCGCCGTACTGAGCCGACCAGGAGGCATAATGCCGATTTTTGAGTACGAGACCCACCTGCCCTTTTCCCGTGAAGACGTCTTCGAGTGGTACTCCCGCCCGGGTGCGCTGGTGCGGTTGCATCCGCCCTTCGCCGGCCGGGTCATCGAAGAGCCCAGCGATGGTCTCCAGGACGGCTCGGAGTCGGTGCTCGGGATCAATATGCCCAGCTTCTTCGGCACCACGCTGGCGGGCCTTGTCGATATGGCCGGTTCGGCAAGTTCGCTGCCCATGCGCGGCTACTCCAAGTGGCGCGCACGGCACACCAACTTCCGCCCGGGCCGCGGGTTCTCCGATGAGATGATCTCGGGGCCCGCCAAGTCCTGGCGGCATGACCGCAGTTTCGAGGACGACGGCGCGGGTATGGTCCTGCGCGAGAAGGTCACCTACGAGCTCCCAATAGTGGATAAGCTCCCCGCCGCAGTGCAGAAGGTCATCTCACGTCAGTTCGAGACCGAGCTGAACCGCATCTTTGCCTTCCGTGGACGCCAGAGCAGCGATGACCTGGCGTTCCACCAGTCCCATGGACGCCTCGCCTCGCAGCAGAGCCAGGATCCACACCACGTGCCAGAGGCTGCCCCGATCAAGGTGGTCGCCGTGACCGGAGCCACCGGTCTGATCGGCCGCCACGTCTGCGCGCTGCTGGGTGGAGCGGGCATCGAAGTTCGCCGTATGGTGCGCGGCTCGGCCGGTTCGGTGGACGCCTCAGCCGGGGAGATCGCCTGGGACCCGGAGGCCGGAACCCTGGATCCCGAGTCACTGCGGGATGTGGATGCCGTCATCCACCTTGCCGGACACCCCCTGGCCTCGCGCTTCACCGAGGAGCATAAGAAGAAGGTCCTGGATTCCCGCGTGGAGGGGACCTCACTGATCGCCACCACGCTGGCGCATCTGGAGGAGGCTGATCAGCGCGGACGTGTGCTGGTCAGCAGCTCCGCCATCGGCTATTACGGCGCGACGCCGGCGGATCGCTCCAGCCGCAGCGCCATCCTGACCGAGGACTCACCTGCGGGCAGCGATTTCCTCGCCGAGGTCTGCCAGAAGTGGGAAGAGAGCACCGCGTCGGCGAAGAAGGCCGGGGTCCGCGTGGCAATCGTCCGCACCGGGATCGTGCAGACCCCTGCCGGGGGTGCGTTGTCCCAGCTGCTGCCGCTCTACACCGTGGGCGCTGGCGGACCGCTGGGGGATAAGGAATGGCAGAGCTGGATTAGCATCGATGACATCGCTTCGCTGATCGTGCACCTGGCCCTGAACCCGCACGCCGAAGGTCCGGTCAACGGCGTGGGCCCGGAGCCGGTCACCGCCAAGCAGTACTCCAAGACCCTGGCAGCGGTCATGCGCCGCCCCTCGGCCGTACCTGTGCCTGCCTTCGGACCGAAGCTGGTCCTCGGCGAGCAGGGTGCCAAGGAGATCGTCGGTGCCGACCAGCAGGTCACCTCCGTGAAAGCGCAGTCCCTGGGCTACGCCTTCCGGCACCACACTCTGCAGGAAGCGCTCGAGCACGTGCTAGGCAGCTGAGAGGATTCACCTATGACAGATGAGACCAAGACGGATGAGAATCAGGCCACCGGGACCAAGATTCGGATGTTCGGCGCGCAGTGGTGCGGCGACTGCCGGCGAACCAAGAAGCAGCTCGATGAGCTGGGCCTGGACTACGACTACATCGATCTGGAACACGACGCTGCGGCTGCGCAGGTGGCAGAGGACATCTCGGGCCGCAAACAGATTCCCGTGGTGGTCTACCCAGACGGCAGCCACCAGGTGGAACCTTCCAACGCCGATGTCTCTGCCAAACTGCGGGAACTGCTGATCGCTGATTGAGCCTCGCGGGGTGAGGCTGGCTGATTGGGCCTCGCAGGCTCAACCTCGCCGGCTTCAGCCCAGCGGCAGGTTCAGTGCCAGGCCCATCTCGCCGTTCATCAGCGCCAGGTAGAAGTTCAGTGTGGAGGCATAGAGCGTCCATGCCAGGTACGGCAGCAGCAGTGCAGCCGCCACCCGGGAGATCGGCCGGAACCGCCAGATGGTCAGCGCGATCGCGACGATCATCACCACGATCAGCGCGAAGGCCGCCCACAGTGCGGCTTGGCCGAAGAGCGGGAAGCCGCCGAAGAACAGCGGGGACCAGATGCTGTTGAGCACCAGCTGCCCCACGAACAGGGCCAGGGCCGGGGTGGCGTTCACGCTGTGCCGGCGTCGCCAGACCAGCCACGCGGCCACGCCCATGAGCAGGTAGAGCGCGGTCCATACCGGACCGAAGACGGCGTCCGGCGGGGTCCACGCAGCCTTGTCCGCGTCGGCGTACCAGCCGTCGATCTGATCCGCGGTGAGCATGCTGCCGAGGAATCCCACGGCCAGCGGGATCCCGGTGAAGAGGATCAGCGCGATGATCTGTTTGACCGTGGAATCCGGTGGGGCGGTGCTGCTGCGCGAGGTCATGACTGTGGTCCTTCCCGTACCTTTTCGATGGTCCCGACCATACACTTGGGACCATGACCTCAACAGCTTCCGAGCAACGCCAAGCCCTTGCCACCGCCCTGCGCGGTGTCACCGCCGATGCCCCGACGCTCTGTGAGGGATGGGCCGCCGAGGACCTGGCGCTGCACATCGTGATCCGCGATTCCCGTCCAGACCTGATGGTGGGCCCGCAGCTGCCGCTGGTCGGGGACTGGGCGAGCAAGGCTCTGGAGAACCTGCGCAAGACCGGATACGCCCAGCTGGTCAAGCGCGCGGAGGCCGGACCTCCGGTGTTCTTCCCGCAGTCGCTCCCGCCGCTCAACGACATGATGAACACGGCCGAGTTCTACATCCATACCGAAGATGTTCTGCGTGCGCAGCCCGAATTCGACCCGAACAGTCCACGGGTGATCTCCGCGAAGCTGCGCAAGCGGCTCTGGGGCCAGGGGGCTCTCATGTTCCCGATGGCGGCGCGCGGCGCGAAGAAGCGCATCACCTTCTTCAGTCCCGGCTACGGCTCCCGGACCAGCGGTCCCGCCTCGGCCCCGAAGGTTCGGATTGAAGGCGCACCGGAGGAGCTGCTGCTCTGGGCCTTCGGTCGTGAGGAAAAGGCCCAGGTCACCATCACCGAGGGTTGAATCCCGGTTCCCTGCAGGCATGAACTCTGGTAGGCATGAACCTAGGACTAAGCACTAGCGGCCGCGCCCACGGGTGGGCCCCTCGCCACTAGGAGATCCCATGCCCAAAGACGACCAGACCCCCGCCCCACTCGATGTTCCCCTGACAGGGGTGCGTGGCCCCAAGGGTGCGAAGAAGACCCCGTTCGACGCCGACCCCCGAGCCCTCTGGCGGGTCAACCAGTTCGCCTCGCCATTCAGCCTCTCTGACGCCCCGACCAGCAAGAAGCTCGGGTTCAAGGGCAAGAAGGACGACGGCGAGGACGCGCTCGCCGAACGCGCTGAGATGCTTGCTGACCTGCAGGAACTGATGTGGGCCCATGTCGCCGCGGCTCCCGAAGCGGACCAGCGCGAGGTCGCCAAAGCCATCGCCGCACGAGTCCCACGCCGGACCCCGCAGGAGAAGGCACGCCGCGAAGAGCTCTTCTCTGCCGAGGTGGAGGAGGCACTGAGCGCGCTGGCTCGCGGGCCCAGAGTGTTGCTGATCCTTCAAGGTATGGATGCCGCCGGCAAGGGCGGCGTGGTCAAACAGGTAGTCAGCTCTATGGACCCCATGGGTGTTGAGGTCGCCGGATTCGGCGCCCCCACCGCGGCTGAGAAGCGCGAGCACTACCTGGAACGTGTGATCCGCAAGCTGCCTCGGCCGGGCCATGTGGGGGTCTTCGATCGCTCGCACTATGAGGATGTGCTGGTCCCCGCCGTGACCGGTGCCGAGAGTGCCGAGGAGCTGGAGCGGCGCACCGAAGCGCTGGTCGTGTTCGAACAAGAACTTGTCCGCTTAGGATTCGTGATCATCAAGGTCATGCTCCATGTGTCCCCGGAGGAACAGCTCGACCGGTTGGTCTCTCGGCTTGACCGCGAGGAGAAGCACTGGAAATACGATCCCTCCGATGCCGACTCCCGGGCCAACTTCACGCTGTACCAGTCCGTGTATGCGCAGCTGCTAGAAGCCACCGACGCCGATCACGCGCCCTGGCATGTCATCGGCGCGGACCGCAAGTGGTACTCCAGGTTGGCGGTCCAAGAGCTGCTCATCGCGGCGTTCGCGGACCTCAAGTTGCGCTGGCCTGCGGCTGACTACGACGTGGAGAAGGAACGGAAGCGACTGCTGGAATCGTGAGTCTGCGGGGGAGCTGCGAGCTTCGATGGCCGCGTCAATGGGGAAGTAGTTCAGGGGGACGCGGCTAATACCGAAGGTCTAACTCTCGGACCTAGGGCTTCGGTCATCGGGCCAGACGTTGCCGCGTTCCCAGGCCGGATTGCGCTTGTCGAACCTAGTGGGCAGCAGCATCAGGATAAACACGGTGATCCCGCCAACCACCGGGATGAAGCTCAGGAAGTACATGGGTCCGGGAAACCCGGCGTCGTGCAGGCGACGCCAGTTCATCGCCAATGTCGGGATAAACGTGACAGCCGCAAAGACGAAGACTCCGATGGAACTCGCGAGCACGAGACCATCCACGGTGCCAGTGCCCTCGGTGGGATCAAACCGACCGTAGGTGGCATCCCAGGTATTCAGATACGGAAGGTAGATCAAGCCTCCCACTATGGCGAGGACCAACTGCATCCACCAATACTCACTACGTGAGGCGTATCCCTTGAACTCGGCGTACTTACCGAGGTAGCGGTGTACCGCTTGAGTCAGTGAGGCGCCGTAGAGCGGCTCATCCAATGGAGGTGCCGCATCCGGTTGGGACTGCAGAGGGTCGTTGTTGTACATGCTCACAGCGGATCACTCCGATATCGACTCTTGACCTTATGTATGTTCAACCGTATTCGATGGAGAGTCGATCTGAAAAGGTTGATGTCCGGGATGTCTTAGATGGGAAAAGGTCCTGTGAAGAACTTGGGTGAGCAACCTCCGTGGCAACCCTGGACAACATTGCGGTATGTGTCGGTTCTTATGATCAAATCTTGCGCTTCAAACTAGCGTCCCCCTAAGCTGAACCCCAGAATCACGAGATCCGGATGACAGCCCTGGCTATCCGGACAGCAACCCTCTCACCGTAGTGGGGTGCTCCAGGTGATGATTTGGCCCGGCGGCACAACCGTCCCGGGCAAGTACGGTACTCCCAACGCCTCCTGCGGGCCTGGTCGGGGGAGTGCCACGGTCTGAGAGTGACGTGGAAACCGCATGCCGAATCGCAACCCTGTATCCAAGCCCCTGCACTTCAATGCCTTCGTGATGAACACAAATAGCCACATCCATCACGGGCAATGGCGCCGCGAGGATGCGCAACAGACTGAATTCACTGATGTGAATACATGGATCAACCTCGCCAAGATCCTGGAGGAAGCGAAGTTCGACGCCATGTTCTTCGCAGATGTCTCGGGTCACTACGGAGACTCCGACGCCGATTACTCGGTTTATCTCAACGAGGGTCTACAGATCCCCTCCAACGATCCGACCGTGCTGCTCGGAGCCCTCGCAGTGGTCACCGAGAACATCGGTCTCGCGACCACTTCCAATGTGTTCCAATCACACCCCTTCCAGTTCGCCCGGCAGATCTCGACGCTTGACCACATCTCCAACGGCCGGATCGCCTGGAACATCGTGACCGGCATGCAGGACAACGGGTCACGCAACTATGGAATGTCTCGGTTGACCGAGCACTCCGAGCGGTACCGCTGGGCGGAAGAATACGTGGACGTGACCTACAAGCTCTGGGAGGGATCCTGGGATGAGGGCGCCGTGATCAAAGACCGCTCGGGCTCCCGATACTCGGATCCCGCGAAGGTCCACAAGATCTACCACCAGGGTGAGCGGTATTCAGTGGAAGGTCCGCACCTGCCATCACCTTCACCGCAGCGCACACCGGTCCTCTTCCAAGCCGGCTCCTCAGCGTCTGGCCGGGACTTCGCGGCCCGTAACGCCGAAGCAGTCTTCCTGGCGGCTCCGAATCAAGAGGTAGCAAGGCTGCAGATCGAGGACACCCGCGCTCGTGCAGTAGGAGCGGGTCGAGCGGCAGAGAACATCAAGTTCTTCCAGGGACTGAGCTTCATCATCGGTGATACCGAGGAAGAAGCGCAGCGGAAGCTGAAAGAGGCCGAAGAATTCGTGTCTCTGGACGGGTACCTTGCGCACGCGGCGCTGGTGGACCCCGATGGACGGGTCTACCAGCCCGAAACACCGCTGAAGGATGTGGAGACCAACACCCGGCGTGGATTCACCGACTGGGCGTCCAAGACGATCACGGATCGGGAACCACTCGTGGCTGATATTGCGTGGCGTTCCAACCGCAGTAACCGGATTGTCGGCACCCCTGAGCAGATCGCCGATCAGCTGGAGCTCTGGCAAGCCGCCGGGGTGGATGGCGTCAACGTCGTCAACTGGGTGATCCCGGGATCCTTCCAGGAGTTCGCCGAGAAGGTGCTCCCGGTCCTCCGCGAGCGCGGACTCGCCCAACGCGAATACACGCCAGGCACATTGCGTCAGAAACTCTTCGGCCGCGACCGGTTGCCGCAGACCCATCCAGGTGCCCGCTACCGCGGAGCATTCGCGAACGTGCCCACCGCCGTCTGAGCGTTTCGCACCACCATTGCTCCCGCCTGAACCGCTCCGAGAAGGAGAACCATGACCACCCCACCCCACCTGATCGCACCCAAAAACAAGTGGCGATCCACACTCCCGCTGGGCGCAACAATACTTCTCAGCGCCGCCGTGCTCGCCGCATGCAGTGGCACCTCTGGCGTCGTCAACACAGAACAGGTCGCTGATCGGCAGCCCACCGAAGAACCTCGATCCGGCGGCATCATCGAATACGGCCACCTCCAGGAGCCCAAGTGCGTCTACGGAGGCTGGATCCAGGAGAACTTCACCGCCCGTCAGATCCTAGACTCACTGGTCTCCCAAGATGAGGACGGCGAGATCGTCCCCTGGCTCGCCACCGACTGGGAGGTCTCGGAGGACCAGCTCGTCTGGACACTCGACCTGCGCGAGGACGTGTCCTTTACTGACGGCACACCGGTGGACGCCGAAGCCGTGGCCTATAACTTCGACTACTGGCTCGACGGCGGCAATGGCACTGCGGCCGCCCATTTGGGTGGATTCTACGAAGCAGCCGAAGTCACGGACGAACACACCGTGGAGATCCGGCTCTCTGCCCCGTTCTCGCCCTTCCTCTCCACCCTCTCCCAGTCCTATTTCGGCATCCAGTCACCCACCGCGCTAAAAACGCGCAGCGCAGAGGAAAACTGCAGGGCTCCCATCGGCTCCGGACCCTTCACCGTGCAGGCCTGGGAGAGCGGCCAGTACCTCGAGTTCGCCCGCAACGAGGACTACAACTCCGCCCCTGAGAACGCTCAACACCAGGGGCCGGCCTACGTGGAGGGGATCCGGTGGAGCTTTATCCCGGACAACACCTCCCGCTACGGCTCGCTGCTCTCTGAGGAGAGTCATGTGATCGGAGAAGTGCCGGCGGTGAACATCGCGGAGGCCAAAGAGCAGTTCAACTACGAGCAGTACATCACTCCCGGTCGTCCAGTGGTGATCAATCTGAACACCGAAAAAGGCGTCTTCGCCGATCAGCAGGTCCGGCAGGCGCTCAACTTCGCCACCGACAGAGAAGCCAATATCGAATCAGCTTTCCTAGGCACAGTTCCTTTTGAACCCAGCGGATTCCTGTCCCAGAGCACCCCGGCCTACGACGTCGACGCCGCCACCGAGTATCCCTTCGATCTGGACCGAGCCAATGAGCTCCTGGACGACGCAGGCTGGACAACACGCGACGACGACGGCACCCGCCTCAAGGATGGCGATCGCCTAGAAGTGTTGTTCACCTACGGGTTGAACACCATCGTCACCCCCGATGGCAACACCGCAATCCAGAACTTCCAGGAACAGGCACGCGCCGCCGGCTTCGACATTCAGCTGCGTCCGCTGACCGCGTCGGAGATGTTTTCCGGAGCGTTCTCCAGTCCGGACGACTATGACGCCCAGGTCGGTTATTGGACCAGCCCCCACGCTGGCATCCTCAACATCAACTACCGTCCGGGCAGCGACGAGGCGCCCAATGGTGCCAACACCACATTTCTAGCGGACCAGGGTGTCTACGAGACCATCCAGAAGGCGCTTCAGGCACCCACCTCGGAGGAGGTTTCCGAGCACTTCTCCGACGCGCAGCAAGAGCTCAGCGAGCTCGCCCCTGCGATCGGGCTCTACACACAGACCAACACTATCGCCGTCTCGGATGAACTCAGTGGCGTCTGGTTGGAAGCATCCCAAGGTGCTCCGGTCTTCCACGACGCCTACTTCAACACGCAGGAATCCGACGCTGAAGAATCCGACACCGCAAAATCTGCCACAGAGGAAGAGGGCTGACCCATGACTCTGACACCGTCCAGCCTGCTCACCGAGGCCCCTCAAGCAGGACCAACACAGCCACATCCGCTATCTCCAAGACAGCGCACTCAACCTGGCCTGGTGCTCGCTCTGATCCTGCGAAAACTCGGGGGCGCGGTCTTCGTCATCTGGGCCGCAGCCTCGCTGACCTTTCTGATGCAGGCACTGCTTCCGGGGGACAGAGCCACCATGCTGCTCAACCAGCAGACAGGCCAGGTGCAGGAACGTTCCGCCGAAGAACTGGCACCCATCAATGAGATGTTCGGCTTCACGGACCCATTGTTCGTCCAGTACCTGAGCTTCCTGGGCGGCCTGTTCCGCGGAGACCTCGGTGTCTCCTACCAGCTGCTGCAGCCGGTCACCACAGTGATCGGGGACCAGATTGCACCGACGGTCATCCTGACCTTCTCTTCCCTGGTGGTTGCGTGGGTCGTGGCGCTGGTCCTGCTGGTGCTGACCGCACGTCGAGTGAGCTGGGTGTCACGGCTGTTCTCCGGCTTCGAGTCGGCTGCGGCCGCTCTGCCGCAGTACTGGCTGGGCATCATCCTGCTGGTGGTCTTCGCGCTCGGCCTGGGCTGGTTCCCGGTGGTCGGAGGTGACGGCATCCTCGGTCTGGTGCTCCCCGCGCTGACCTTGGGGATCCCACTGGCAGGCTTCCTGGGACAGACCATGCGTGCCGAATTCGAACGCACGCTGGATGAGCCATTTGTCCTCACCGCCCGGGCACGCGGGATGAGTGACACAGGGGTGCGCATCAGACACGTGCTGCGCCACGCCCTGTTGCCCGGGCTCACCCTGACCGGTTGGGCCATCGGATCGCTGTTCTCGGCGGCGGTGATCGCGGAGAACGTCTTCTCCCGACCAGGTCTTGGCGGAGTCCTCGTGGACGCTGTCAACGGGCGCGATCTGCCGGTGGTCTGCGGCGTCGTGATGCTGGTGGCACTGATCTATGTCATCGCGAACCTGGTGGTGGACACCGCCTACCTCCTTGTCGATCCACGCCTGAAACTGGAGTAACCCATGACCACCACACTGAACGGTGCTTCAGGCACACACCCGACGACGACGGCGGCCTCCCAGCTGCACTCCTCATTGCAGTCCCGCAGACCCAAGAGCCGGCTCCGTCAGGTCCCGCTCACCGTCTGGATCGCCGCAGCATTCGCCCTCTTCCTGCTGGCCGCGAGTTTCACACCCTCACTGCTGGCCACTCACGATCCTCGCGCCATCCAGCTCGAAGCCCCGCTGGCCTCGCCGTCCTGGGAGCATTGGTTCGGTACCGACCAGTCCGGGCGTGACCTCTACTCCCGGATGGTCCACGGTGCCGGTCAGTCCCTGCTGATCGGGCTCGGTGCCACTGGGATCGGCGTCGGACTTGCAGTGATCTTTGGAGCCTGGGCCGGGCTGGGCGGGAGGTGGGCTGATGCCCTCATCGGCCGAGGGCTCGAGGTGTTCTTCGCCTTCCCGACCCTGTTGCTGGCCATGGTCTTTATCACCATCTACGGGCCTTCGGCGCCCACCTTGATCCTGGCCGTGGGCCTGGGGACGGCACCCGGTTATACCCGCATGGTGCGCGGACAGATTCTCTCGGTACGCCGCTCCGGGTATGTGCAGGCTGCGCAGGCGTTGGGACATTCACCCTGGCGCATTCTGACCCGGCACATCCTTCCCAACGCTCTGCGTCCGCTGCTGGCGATCCTCACCCTGGGCATCGGGCAGTCGATCGTGTGGGCATCTGGACTGGCGTTCCTCGGTTTCGGTGTGGCTCCACCTTCACCCGAGTGGGGTGCGCTGCTTGAGGCCGGCCGTCCCTACATCACCGAAGCCTGGTGGCTTGAAATTCTGCCGGGACTCGCAGTACTCGCGACCGCATTGACCGCCACGGTTCTGGGCAAACACCTGGAATCCGCTTTGGAAGGATCACAGACATGACCACCACGATCACGAACCCCGCAACCGAGACACGAGCCCGGACTGAACCTGGGACAGACCCCTCTGCCGCAATCGCTTCACTGGTGGAGCTGGAGGACCTCAACGTCTGGTTCACCGACGCCGCGGGCACGGCCCACCACGTGGTGCATGACCTCTCCCTGAACATCAATCCCGGCGAATGCGTGGCCGTGATCGGTGAGTCGGGCTCCGGCAAGTCCGTCACAGCCCGGACCCTGATCGGGCTCACCGGATCCAACTCGCATATCCAAGCCACCCGCGCGACGGTCGGCGGACGCGAGATCCAACAGACCAGCGACGCTCAGTGGCGCAGGATTCGCGGGGCGCAGGTCGGTTTCATCCTGCAAGACGCCCTCGTCTCGCTAGACCCGTTGCGCACGATCGGAGCGGAGATCGGTGAGTCGTTGCGACTGCATGGAGTCACCCAAGCTTCCCGACGTCGCGAACGGGTCATCGAACTGCTTGCGTCCGTGGGCGTTCCCGAACCCGAGCTGCGTGCCAGACAGCGATCCGGAGAACTTTCCGGAGGTCTGCGGCAGCGCGCCTTGATCGCCTCCGCTATCGCCAATGACCCTCCACTTCTGGTGGCCGACGAGCCCACCACGGCTCTGGACGTCACAGTCCAGGCCCAGTTGTTGGACCTCTTGGCCCAACGCAAGGCGGCCGGCACCGCGCTCCTACTGATCAGCCACGACTTCTCCGTGGTGGGCAGGTTGGCTGATCGAGTCCTGGTGATGCAGGGCGGACACATCGTGGAACAGGGAACTGCCCAGGATGTGTTGAATCATCCGCAGCACGAGTACACACGCCAGCTGCTCGAGGCCGTTCCCTCCGGCACCACGAAGGGCGAGTATCTGACCGCGGCGAAGCGAGCACAGACGCTGGACACGGAACAACCGTCCCCGGTGCCCATAGAGGCCACTGCCGACGCTCCCGCAGTGCTGAGGGCTAGAGGCCTGACCAAGTCGTTTCGCGGTCGGGACGGCGTGTCCCGCACCGTGGTCAGAGACGTCTCTTTCGAAGTCCGCGCGGGGCAGACCCTGGGGATCGTGGGGGAGTCCGGCTCTGGCAAGTCCACGACCGCCTCTATGGCCCTAGGCTTCCTGCAGCCCGATTCCGGCACAGTGCTGCTGAACGGGAAGCCGTGGAGCGAGCTCGGAGTGTCAGGCCGACGCAGCCGTCGCCGCGAGGTGACCGTGGTGTATCAGGATCCGCTGAGTTCCTTCGATCCCCGCTGGAGCGCCGAACAGATCATCACCGATGCGCTGGAGCCGGCATCCGAAGGCATCGCATTCGGTGCTCGCCGGAGGCAGCGAGCTCAGCTGCGGGAACGGGCCGAGGAGTTGGTGCGACTTGTGGGGCTGGACCCGCAGCACCTGTCCAAGCATCCGCTGCAGCTCTCAGGCGGCCAACGCCAACGGCTCTCCATCGCCCGGGCGCTGGCGCCAGAGCCTGATGTGGTGGTGTTGGACGAGGCAGTCTCGGCACTGGACGTTTCCGTCCAGGCGCAGGTCTTGGATCTGCTCACCGAGCTGCAGGAACGGTTGGGTACCACCTACGTCTTCATCTCCCATGACCTAGGCGTGATCCACCATATGAGTGATCACATCCTGGTGATGAAGGACGGGGAGGCGGTTGAGTCCGGGAACGCCGAGCAGATCTTCCACGCGCCGGCGCACCCATATACCCAGGAGCTGCTGAGTTCGCTGCAAAAGTTGACGGCTCACACACCGCCCAGCCGTTGAAGAGCTACGGGCGCAGATGCACGCGTCTCGGGAGGGTCCGGGAAGGACCGATCCCCAAACAGAACCTTCCGCGCCGCAGCTCGTCCGAATGGCGTCCGCAGCACCTCGAATCCGGCGCTCGCCATCAGAGGGTGTTTCACCTGGGCCAGTGCGTGGCGCATGGCCAACCGTCCGGTGAACTTTCGCCGAAGCGCGCCACCGTCGTAGTCACGCAGTGCCTCCCGGCGTCCCGTGCGTAGGGCTTCATCCAGCGCGGTGACTGCGTAGTCGGAGAGTCGCAGGCAGGGATCCAATCCACCAGCCGTAAGTGGTGAGACCGCCCCAGCCGCGTCTCCGACGAGCAGCCCAGCGGGTGAGCTGATCCGCCTAAGCAGTCCACCCACCGGGATAGGACCTCCGCGGCGCTCCACCTCATCGGGGGAGCGGTCTGCCTCCGCGAGTCCGGGAGCCCGCGCAGCGAACTCATCCAGCGTGCTGCGAACACCGCCGTTGAACCGGCGAGAATACCCGGCGGTCCCCACGTGGGCGTGGGTTCCATCGTTGATCACCCATCCGATGTATCCGGGCGCTAACCGAGGGTCCAATACGCAGTGGAAGGCGGGGGATTCCACCGGCTCAGCGACCTTGAAAACATCTTCAGCGCCAACCAGCAGATGCGTATTGCGGTCGAGGCCCAGGTCCCGAGCCACTCGCGACCGCGCACCGTCCGCTCCCACCACAAAGCGAGCGTGGACTGTCATCGGGCCGCCAGGTCCGGACACTTCGTATCGACCAGTCGAACCGCCCAAGTACCTGGTCCCGAGCACAAGCTTGGCACCAGCATCGACCGCAGCCTGCGCACCCGCCGCGTAGAGCGGTCCCATCTCACCCACGCGGTACTCATTGCGCTCGCTGATCAACTCCACCGGATTACGAAGACTCGGCGGGTACAGCACCACCCTGCGTATCGCGGGTCCCAACAGGTTGTCAGGCAGGTCGTAGTCGTCCAGCGTGCGCCGCACAAAGATTCCTGTGGTCCGGATGGAAGTGGTCAGGTCTCGGCGCCGATCAATGACCACCACTGAATGACCGCGTCGGGCCAATAGAGTCGCTACACGCAACCCGGCAAGCCCTGCCCCGACGACGAGCACGTCAGTGCGAAGCTCGCGGGCGCTCATTCGTCCACCCACTCGATCAGGTCACCCGGCTGGCATTGCAGGACCTCACACATGGCTTCCAGAGTGCTGAATCGAATCGCCTTGGCGCGACCGTTCTTGAGCACCGCCACATTGGCTGGCGTGATGCCGACTCGTTCGGCAAACTCTCCGACGCTCATCTTCCGCTTGGCCAGTTCCACATCTATCCGCACGATGATCGGCATCAGATGACCGCTTCCATATCGGTGCGCAGAGTAGTCGCCTGCTTCAGCAGAGCCCTCATCACCACAACCACCAACCCGACGACGGCGCCCACCGCCACCATGAGGGCGAGCACCAGTGGGACGCCTGGGTCAGTGGCGTTGAACCCGATGTAGAGGAAGACTCCGACCAGGGTGAGCCAGGCGGCGCCGATAGCAGCAAGCACCAGGTTCACCCACCGCATGGAGGTGGAGCTGAAGATACGGTCCTTCTGCACCAGAGTGAGCAGCTGCCAGATACAGATGATGACGACCTGGACGCACACGACCCAGAAGATCGTGATGATCGTGGCCGGCCCACGCAGGTGCGACAGGTCAGGTGACTCTTGCGCCATATGCGCGAATTGGCCTGGGAGGGACAGGGTTTGGAAGAGGAGCAGCAGCCCAAAGAGAAGAATTAGTGATGCCTTGAGGGTGGCAACCACCCAGCGTTGACCTGTCATATATTGATCATCGGCGATTATCTATCGATAGTCAATTGGTGCATGTAGATCACTGCAGTTGGCGGGGTACCCCTGAGGTGTTTGTCGGGGAGGATGCTGGCTCCTGCGGAGATGCGACGGTCACCCGCGGCGCTGTGGCGGTAGCGTGTCGGTATGTCGTCAGGAGATACGAAAGCAGTGCTCAAGGGATTCGTTGCCGAGCGCGACTGGGACCAGTTCCACAGTCCGGAGAACCTGATCAAGAGCATCGCCATCGAGGCCGGGGAGTTGCTTGAGTGCGTGCAGTGGGGAGGGGAAGTCAGCCCCGAGCGAGTTAGATCTGAACTGGCTGACGTGCTCACGTACGCCTACCTGTTGGCCGATCGAATGGGTTGGGATCCCGAGGACGTGATTCTCGAGAAGCTTCAGACAACCCGGGAGAAATACCCGGTGGACAAGGCGAAGGGCACGAGCGCTAAGTATGACCAGCTATAGAATCTCGGGATCGCTCTTCGATAGAGACGCGGTCTCGATACTTACCCAGCAGGATGAACGGTATTCCAACTGGCCCGCCGTCTATACGTTGCGCAACGAAAAGTCGATCTATGTTGGTGAGTCCCGCAACGTTGCATCACGAATTCGGCAACACCTCGCGTCTGGGACGAAGCAAGATCTGCATCAAGTCCAAATAATCCTTGACGACACTTTCAATAAGTCCGCAGCGTTGGATCTTGAGGCGTACTTGATCGAACGTCTGGGAGGCGATGGCCGCTACGCCGTGCGCAACCGGAACAAGGGCATAGTCGATAGCGACTATTTCGGCAGGGACGACTACCGGAAAACGTTCGAGAAGATTTTTGGGGCCCTACGGGACGAAGGGATCTTCGAGCGCACACTCCCCGAGATTGAGAACGATCATCTGTTCAAGTTGTCTCCATTCAAGGCGCTCACGCCTGAACAGGCATTAGCCGTCGAGGACATACTGCGCGACTTCCTTCAGCGCGCTCCGGGTGAAGACCGAGGTATCCCGATCGTTGTCCAGGGGAATCCAGGCACAGGAAAAACCGTCGTCGCGATCTACCTGATGAAGCTTCTGGCCGATATTGCGACATCAGAAGACGTGGAATTGGACGCGGACTTCGATGAGTCAGACGACAGATTCGCGGAGTTCTTCACGGCCGCTAATCGGGAACGCCTCAGTCCGCTTTCGATCGGATTCGTCGTGCCCCAGCAATCCCTGAGGGCTTCAGTTTCGGACGTTTTCAAACGCACACCATTTCTCGAACGCTCCATGGTGCTGGACCCTTTCGCCGTGGGCGAGTCTGACCAGCATTTCGATGTCTTGGTCGTCGATGAGGCGCATCGTCTGAACCAGCGTGCCAACCAGCCCTCTGCCAGCCAAAACACTCGCTTCACCGAGATTAATCAGCGGCTGTTCGGGAGCGATGACAGTCACTACACCCAGTTGGACTGGATCAGGGCGAAGAGTGACCACCAAATACTGTTTCTGGACGAGGCTCAAAGTGTGAGACCGGCGGATATCCCCCGATCGACTTGGGAATCCCTATTGGTCACCGCCAAGCAAAAGGGAAAGCACCACGTACTGCACTCACAGATGCGAGTTCAGGCTGGTCGTGGCTACATCGAGTACGTCCGCTCGTTGTTGAGATCGAAAGGGTCGGAGCCGGAGACGTTCCCGGATTACGAGATCGAGATGTTTGATGACTTGCAGGCAATGCACGACCGGATTCGAGAACGGGACGCTGAACACGGTTTGGCTCGCCTTGTCGCCGGGTATGCGTGGAAGTGGATCAGCAAGAAAGACGAGAATCTTTCCGACATCGTCCTTGACGGCTACGGCCTGCAATGGAACCGGACGTCCAAGGACTGGATCAACTCCAAAACGTCTCTGGAGGAAGTTGGATCGATTCACACTGTTCAGGGCTATGACCTGAACTATGCCGGCGTCGTTATTGGGCCAGATTTGAGATACGACATTGATCGCCAGCAGATAGTATTCGACCGCTCGAACTACTTCGATTCCAAAGGCAAAGAGAACAATCCTCGCCTTGGATTGAAGTTCAGTGATGCCGACCTACTGGAGTACGTCACGAACATCTACGGGGTTCTGCTGACCCGGGGGATCAAGGGAACTTACGTGTACGTGTGCGATCCGGCACTTCGGGAACACCTCAGGCCCTATCTCGGTGCTGGCCAACGGCACCTCACGCGGTCTGACATCGGAGAGAAGCCACCTACGGCCGTGGGTGGGCCGAATTTCCAAGAGCGGGATCCCACGGGAGGACTTCGTCAAACGGTTTCCGAATGAGAATGGGCGGGCCACCTAAGTGACCCGCCCATTCTCAACTCTGAGCTAATTACAGATCAACGCGTCCCTGGTCGCCCATGCTCGGGGTCTTGGAGGACAGCGATGCCTTCGCCATCTTCACGAGAGCCGCAGCCTTCCCTGGGCCTTCCCAGTACTGGGCGGTCTCCGGGGTCACCTCGATCAGCACGGCGTTGGGGTCCTCGGGGCCGCCCTCGAAGTAAGCCTTTGGTCCCAGGTCCCACAGCTCCTTCTTGCGCTCGAGGTCAGCAATCACCTGTGCGCTGCCTGCGATCGAGACCCAGGTGTGGGCGTCGACGAAGCCGAGGTTGACCTCGCCCTCACCGATGATGTCCTCGATCTTGTCCGAGTTCAGGGGTGTGAAGAACCAGAATTTGTGCTGATCATCGATCTCGGTGACACCCATTGGGCGGGACACGAGCCGGTGGTTCTGATCCAACGTGGTGAACATGCAGGTACCGATGCTGTTCAGCTTCTTGACGAGCTCGTTCGCAGTCATCTCAGTCATATCGTTCTCCTGTGTTGGGTATGAGCGTTTTCATTTGCAGTCTACGGATCAGGGGATTTCAGTACAGCGCGTCCGCGTGAAGCGAATTTCAGGGCCCGCTGTTCATCCGGATTCCCCGCCACGTGGGGTGGCGAAGTCGGTTGTCCCTGGTCACACCGGAATGCCGTACCTCGGCGGTCAGCTTCGGGGTCACCCAGGTCGCATCCGATGAGTCCTCAGCAGGCACGTCATTCACCGGGGCGGTCTTGCGCACGAGCTTCTCCAGCTGGGCCCGCAGATCGGTCAGGTCCACATCGCTGAAGCCGGTGCCCACTCGTCCGGCGTAGTGGAGCTCGCCGTCGTCGTCGGTCATGCCCAGCAGCAGGGAGCCGAAGGTTTTGGCGCGGCCACCCTTACCCTGGCGCCAGCCGATGATGACCACATCCGCGTGGTTCTCATGCTTGAGCTTCACCCAGTCATCGGACCGCCGACCGACTCGGTAAGGGCTGTCAGTGCGCTTAGCCACGACTCCCTCGAGCTTGAGCTCCAGGCTGACCTGGATGGCCTCATCCAAGGAATCACCGAGGTCACCGGGTACCTGCACGTGTTTGCCGCTGTTTGCCAACTCCTCCAGCAGCTCCCGACGGCGCGAATAGGGTTCACCGGTAAGGTCACCGTGCTCAGCCGTGTGCAGGACATCAAAGACCATGAAGTGCACCGGGATCTTGCTTGCTGCCTGTTCGATCTCACGCGCCTTGCTGAGTTTGCCGCGGCGCTGAAGCAGTCCGAAGTCTGGCCGGGAGCCAGAGTTCAGGGCGACGATCTCGCCGTCGATCACGGTCCCAGCCGGGACGAGGTCTGTAAGTTCACCGAGTTCGGGGAAGGTAGGCGTGAAGTCATTGCCGTTGCGGCTGCGGATCTCCACCTGGCCATCGGCGTGCACCGCGGCGATCGCACGGTAGCCATCCCATTTGCCCTCCAGAACCCAACCTGCTCCGCGGATACTGGTGGGCTTGCCGGGGGAGGCGAGCATGGGGGAGGGCAGCGGATCCGGGAACGCGGTCTTCTTGGCAGCAGAGGCGGCAGCCTTCTGCGGCCTCTTGGACTTACCAGGCTTCGCAGCGGCGCTTTTGCGAGCCCGCGGCTGGTCCTTGGTCATCCGGATGAGCCAGTTCTTGCCGGCCTCGTCGGTCTGCACCAGCGCGTAGCGGCGCGGTACTCCGCCGAGGCCACCCTGAGGCCGACCGTGCAGGACGAAGACCACCTTGCCGGAGCCTTCGGTGTCCTCCCACGTCTCGATCTCCACGGTGCCGGTGTCCCAGATGGAGACCTCTCCGCCGCCATATTCGTTCTTGGGGATGGTGCCCTCAAACTCGGCGTATTCGATCGGGTGGTCCTCGGTCATCACCGCCAGCCGCTGTTGACCGGCTTCGAGCGGCGGCCCCTTGGGCACCGCCCAGGAGACCAGCACACCGTTGCGCTCCAACCGGGTGTCATAGTGCAGCGCGGAGGCGTGATGCTCCTGGACCACGAAGATCGGATCTTCGCGGCGTTTGCTGGGGGAGTCGGAGGGGACCGGCTCGGGGGTCTTCGCGGCGTCCCGCATCGACCGGTAGGTGGAGAGCGCGTCCTGCGTGTCCGGCAGGACGTCCGCTGCGTCGTCGTCGGGGGTGAAATCTGCGAGCGGGTCCGTGCCGGCTGAGATGCGCTCCATGACCTGGTGGATGTCCAGCTGATTCAGCTCGGGATCCTCGAGTTCCGCCCAGGTCCGCGGCGCGGCAACATACGGACCATCGGGAGACCCGGGGCGGCCGCGCAGCGAGTAGGGGGCGATGGTGGTCTTGTTGCGGTTGTTCTGCGACCAGTCGATGAGCACCTTGCCCTGGCGCAGGGACTTCTTCATATCACTGACCACCTCATCCGGGTGGTCCGCCTCGAGCGCTCTGGCCAGCTCATGGGCCACTTGGGAGACCTGCTCCGAGGTGTAGCTGCCGTTGAGCGCGGCGTAGAGGTGGATGCCCTTGGACCCGGAGGTGACCGGGACGGAGGGCAAGTTCATCTCATCGAGGATCTCGCGGCACCAGCGGGCCACCTGGGCGCAATCGGCGAGGTCAACACTGGGGCCGGGATCTAGGTCTAGGACGAGCCGGTCGGGGTTCTGCGGTTCACCGTCTTTGCTGAAGCGCCACTGCGGGACGTGGACCTCCAGGGCGCCGACCTGCCCGAACCACGCCAGCACGGCGGATTCGTTGGCGAGCGGGTAGGTGTTGCTGTGATCCGAATGCTCCAGCTCCTGGCGGGGTACCCAGGCCGGCGCGGAGTCCTCGAGGTTCTTGCGGAAGAAGGGCTCATGGGGCTTGTCTTCGGTGCCGACACCATCGGGCCAGCGCTTGCGTGTGGCCGGCCGGTTCTTGGTGTGCGGGAGCATGGCGTCTGCGACGGTCTGCAGGTAGTGGACGACCTCGCCCTTGGTGGTGCCCGAGGCGGGGAAGAGGACCTTGTCTAGATTGGAGAGCCGGAGCTTATGACCGCCGACCGTGACAGTCTGCTGCCGCTTTTCACCCATGGGTCAACACTCGTGGGGGAGGCTGGATGTTGGCTGGGTGAGCGCGAGGGTCTTGATCACGCTGAGAGGTCAACAGGGGTCCGTGGTTACGCGCGGAAGAGAGAGTTCGAAGCGGAACCCGGTTGGGCTAGAGGATGAAACGTTGCCATCCCTCTCTATTCTGGTGTCCAGAAACGCCTCCCCGGTCGATCAAGAGCCAGTCCTTCGATGAGCCCTGACGAGCATCCCAGCCGAATACGTGCTCGATCGAGCTTCGACTGAGTTCTTCGCCATAGGTGCACACAAGAACCGTTGGCGTTGCTGGACTCGCTACGAAAGCTTTGAGCAGGCGTTCATTGACAGAGCTATCGCGGAACGAGTACCCGACTATCCACCAGTGCTCCGCCGTGCTGAGGCCGGCGTCCAGAGCGTCGTAGCCGAGTGAAAATGGCGGTTCCTGTACGCGACGGGGCTTCTCCTTGGTATTGGCTAGCACTACGAGCGGTCTCCAAGTATTGCCGTCAATATCAGTCTGCGCGAGAAGACTGTGGTTATGAACGGCCTCAGAAACAATTTTGATCTGTTGTTTCGTCTCGCGGCTTTCCCAATAGGTGAATGACCCGTGCAAATGAACGAGACGGATCCGGTGCCCAGAACCCTGCGGAAAGTCCAAGTCCTGACGCAAGGGGTGAGCGCCGTACGTTCCGACAGTTCTCGGTTCACCCTCCTCGTCATCAGTGACGTGGAAATCTATCTTGAAGTCACCGCGGGCCATGTCGCAGAATGGGAATGACATGGAAGTAAATGCTTTCATCACGAGATTGTCATAATTCAAGTTTGCGAAAGTAATGTAGCCACCGAATGAATCTTTCATAGCATTTAACATGCTATGGACCGCCAGAGTGTCCTGGATGCTTTCTGGTTCAGATTCGCGAATAGTATCAAGAACGAGGCCGGTTCCAATGTCTCGAAGCCACTGCGTGAAATGCACGACTTCCGAAATGCTGTCCTGGAGGCTTGCACTAGCGTTGGGCAAAAGATCGACGAGCGAGTCTAGCTGCTGGATCGTAGCCGCGTGTGTTTCGAATGCGCCTACGAGTCGCTCGAAATCTCGCGCGTCGGGCTCTCGTGATTCATCATCGAACGGAGAGGCAATAGCTTCGAGCGCAGACTGAAGGTCACGATCCCCGTCGCCGAGCGTGGTCAATCTTTCGAGCAGCTTCTTCGTAATGTTGCCTAGGATTAATTTCTCAGTGAATGCGATGCTTAATCCATTACCCGCAATAACGGCTAAGTTCCTCTGATCAGCACTCGATTGTCCTTCTATCATCCGGAAATCATATCGAAACGCATCTCGTGGGAACTAAGGCGCGCGGGACGAATTCCCTTGCGGTGTTGGTGCCTGTCTAATTTTGGGGTTTGTAAAGACTTCGCCTGGGCATCCAACAACAGGGAACTACCAATGGATGACTTAGATTTTCGAGTCTAGAACGGAGCCATCTAGCCGACGATGCTACACAGAGCCACTCCAACAGCATCAACGACAAGCATCGCGGGAGGGTCGGTGATTGTCACTGCCAAGGGCGACGTGTTCCTGACCTGGTGGTCTCTAGTGCCCTTCACTCGGGACCATGAATCCTTCACGATCTAACCCCAGTAGACAACGGTGCGACAACCGGCGCGGTCGAAGGTACCGAGATTAATGATTGATCTGCGGCTGGCCTGAGTTTAGGTGCGGCGAGATGCGGAAGTCGCTTCAACGCCCGGAGGGGAAACAGGACGGCCTAGAGGAAGGAGTAACAACCGCCCGCCGGCGCTCCTCTCCATGAGGCGGACCGGCGGGCGACTGTTCCCCATAACGACGGCTTATGCCCGGCGGGTGACTGCCAGTTCGATCTCATCGGCGCGGACCGTGCGGTCCACTGAGGAGTCCTGCGAAGCTTCTTCGGCCCATTCGTTCATCAGCGTGCAGTACTGCTCGTAGACCTCGGGGACCCAGACATCGGTGGTCGCATCGGGCCAGGCGTCGCGGTCCAAGTTGGCGGCCACGAAGCGGTCCAGGCTCAGATGCTTTGGTGCAGCGGAAGCGCCCTGGGCGAAGTAGAGGAACTTCGTGGAGAAGGCGGGCCCGAACCACGGGATCCGGCCGGCGCCGTCGTCGGTGGTCAGAATGATGAACGCGTCCTTGACCGAGTCGCTGTCCCGGGCGGCGTTCCATGCCGAGACCAGCAGTTCGGAGGCCTCTTCGCGGTGGGTTGCGAAGTTGTCCAGACGGTGGTGCAGGCGGGGCGCCTTGATGCCCAAGCCCCATGCCAGTGAGTAGTAGAACAGCTGGAAGGCGTTATCCGGAGTGCGCTCGCGGTCGCCGACCTCGAACACATCGCGGCGGGTCAGCGAGGTGCGGTCGATGTTGCCAAGGGTTCCGGTCAGTGTGGGGAGTCCGCGCTTGGAGAGTTCGGCGCGCCAGCGGGCGGCGTCGACATCAACGCCGTGCTTCATCACCGCGTTGGAGCCGGGCAGTGCGTGCAGGATGTCCTGAGGTAGTCGTGCGTCTTCAATGATCATGGTCCAACCCTAATGCGCGCAGCTGAACCCGCGCCCCACCTGGTGGGCTGGTGGTCTGATTCTGCGCGGCCCTAGAGGAGATGGCGGTTTGCCCTTCAGCGCTGCTTGACCACCGTCAGCAGGACCACGCAGTCCTCCACGGCATCCAATGAATGGGGTGCGTCGGGGATGGTCATCAGGTCTCCGACTGACCCGTTCCAGGAGACCTCGCCGGCGTGGAGCAATACGCGGCCCTCCAGTACCTGCAAGGTGGCTTCTCCGGGATTCTCATGTTCGGAGAGCTCCTCACCCGCCCGCAGCGCGATGACCGTCTGCCGCAGCTGGTGCTCGTGACCACCGAAGACGGTCTTGGCGCTCCTGCCGCTGGAGGCTTCCCGTGCCTGATCAAGTTCATGCCGTGCGAGTGCAATGAGTGACGTCTTCTGCATGGTGATCATTCCGATCCCTAAAGGGCGACCGCTCTCGGCCCGTGAGTGGGCCTCTCGGGGGATCCCGGGAGATGCAAGGCGGTCATCGCCATCATGACAGGGAACACGTCTGTTCATCTATCGGCGCTTTGTTGAAGGCCTTCTTCCCGGAGGTTCCAGTGCGCTGTGGGGTCTGCCACACTGAGGCCATGAAACGCTTCCTGGACCCGCTCACGCCAGATCTCGCCCGCGCAGCCCGCGCGCTGACCCAGGTCTCGGTCGAGGAGATCAGTGAGGCTGCGGCGCTGGACCCAGAGCGAGTGCGAGACTTCGAACATCGCGGATTCGCGCTGGATCCGGAGTCCAATAAGAAACTGCGCCGGGCACTGGAAGACTTCGGAGCCGTGTTCTTCGATGAGGATGAGCTCGCCGGCTATGGGGTGCGACGCAAATACACTGCCGCGAAGAAGCGCCAGCTGACCCGCTGGGAAAGCGAAGGCGGCCCGGCGTTCGAGGACGACATTTAAGCGACGCCGGTAGTTCCAGCAACAGTGTTCCGCGATGCAGAGCCTCAGGCCACGGGATCACGCAGAATCGTGCGTAGTGAGTCCTGCGGGGTCTCACGGGTGAACGCATCCAGATGCAGCTCGTGGTGTGGGCCGTTTCTTCGGACACCCAGCTCCCGCGCGAGGTCGCCAAGACGTTCCAGGGTGGCGAACTCCTCGGCGAAAGGCCCATGGTGCATGACCTGAACGACGTCCTGTTCTGGTGTGTTGTGCACGCCTATGACGTCCTCTGCTCGGTCTGCGCTGCTTCTCGCGCGCGCTCGAGCTGCGTTTAGGTCCGCACTGCTGGTCGCCGCGGGAACCGCAGCGAGGATCCGGTATTCGAGACTCGGCACTGGGTTGACCGAGTAGAAGTCAGCGATCTCCACCGGAGTCGATCCTTCCGGGTACCAGTACTGGATCTCGACAACGGGACTGTCCTCCTCGGTGACCTGGCGGGTGATGTCGCTGATCAGCGCCATCTTGCGGTAGAACTCATCGGTGCCGGGAGATCCAGAGCCCGCGACAGATACGTACGTCACCGCGGGGACGCGGACAGCTTCGGGGGTATCCGAGGCGTGAAGGTCTGGGGTAGATCGCATGGTGGTGTTCCTTTCGAGGGTGGGCCAATGACCGGGTGTTTGGAGGGGAGTTAGGGAGGGGGGCGGTCGGCTCAGGCGCTGTTGCCGCCGTCGATGTCCAGGGAGGCGCCGTTGATATAGCCGCCGTCCTCGCTTGCGATGTGGGAGACCAGCGCGGCGACCTCGGCGACCGTGCCGAAGCGCCCGACCGGGATTGTTGCGCGAAGGATGTCTCCGAACGGCCCGTCGGCGGGGTTAGCGGGGGTGTCCACCGGTCCCGGCTGCACGTTGTTGATGGTGATGCCACGTGGGCCGAGCTCGCGTGACATGCCGCGCACGAGGCTCGCCACCGCTCCCTTGGTCATGCCGTAGATCGAGGTGATGTCATCGGGGAAATGCGTCGCGCTCACGCTTCCGATGACGACTACCCGGCCGCCCCGCTGCATGTGCGGAGTGCTGAAACGGACCGCGTCGAGCGTGCCGCGGATGTTCACGTCGATCATCCGGTCAATCTCCTCGTCGGTCAGGTCCTCCACGCGCTTCTTGGTGCCCCCTCCGGCATTGGCGACGATGATGTCCAGCCGCCCTGCTTGCTCCGCGAGGTTTGCGATCACCTCGCGGATCTGGGATCGGTCGGCGCTGTTGGCCTTGATCCCTGATGCGGTGCCGCCGGATGCTGCGATGGACTTCTCGAGTTCCTCTGCCTCTCTGGTGGCGGAGGCGTACGTGAAGGTGACGTGCGCGCCCTCGGCAGCGAGACGCGTGACGATCCCCGCGCCGATGCCTCGGGCGCCGCCCATGACCAGGGCGATCTTGCCCTCGTGGGAGCCAGCTGGATGGGTCTCGGCGCGCTGTTGGTGGGTGGTGTCTAGTGTGGTGGAGTTTCGTGTCATCGGGTCCTCGCGGCCTTCAGTTGGCGTCTGGGGTGGGTGTTGTACGGCTGATCGTGTGATTGAGGTTCCCGCGGATGCTCGACATGGTCTCGGCGAACGCCTGGTCGATGTCGATCTCGAGTCGCTCGGCGAGCACGAAGACCCACCAGAGGGCCTCGGAGAGTTTGTGTTTCAGCTCGGCATCCGTGTCGCCGTCGATCGGCCACGTGCCCTTCCGGGCGAGGAGCAGACGGCCGACCTGTCCGGCGTCGTTGGAGTATCCGAGCATCAGCTCGTTCAGCGACCACGTCCTGCCGTTGAAGCGCTTCTCGAGGATTTCGTAGAGGCCGCGCACCTCCAGGGCCTGGTCCCGAGCGGCATCGAGGTTGGCAGATTCAGTCATGGGTCATTCCTTCAGTTCGAGTGTGGGGCCCGGTGCGGAGTGGGGCGCGGGGAAGATTACGAGGGAGCGGCGGGCCAGGACGAGAAGCTCCTCCCGTGACTCACCATCGGTGGCGCGTATGGCGAAACCGGTGGTGAGCGTGATCATGAATCGAGCAAGTTCTTCGGCGTCTTCGTCTGCGGGGAGGTCGCCTTCCTGGATGCTGCGGCGGAACCGGTCCGCGAGCCGGCTCTGGATCACTGTGCGGTTCTCAGCTAGCAGCGAGAACGCATCGGCTTCATCGGTGACCATCGCCTGAACGGAGAGGCACCCTGGCGGGCGCCCCGGCACCGTGACGGCCTTCGCGTTGCCCGTCAGGAACGCCTCCGCCACTTCCCGTGCGGTGGGCTTCGCCAATGCGTCCTCGACGTATCCCATGTTGAGCGCGATGTAGCGTTCAAGTGCCGAGCGGAACAGCTGAGCCTTATCGCCGAATGCCCGATACAACGCAGGCCGACTGATGTTCATCGCCTTCGTGAGCTCCGCCATCCCTGCAGCCTCATACCCATGCCGCCAGAACGTCACGACGGCGGCGTCCAGGGCAGCTTCCGGTTCGAAGGCCAGTGGCCGTCCTCCTGGTGGCATCGTCAGCCTCTCAATTACGTAATGATCGGTACGCAACTAGCATGGCACAGGTTCCGCGACTGCGCCATGTCTCGTGCGACACATCTCAGGGATCTGCAGGGATCGCACTCGTGGACGTGTCAGACGGGCCGCTTATGCTGGGACTGTCCGGCACGCGCGGCAAACAGGGAGTCTTGTGAACCAGCAGTTGCAGCACCTCGAATCCGCCGCCACCCGGCTCGCCGCGGACCAACCCTTCGCGCTCTCCTGGGAAATACGCCCCGTGGGCACCGGAGAGGTCATCGGTCAGGACTCCACCCGCGCCGTCGCCTCTTTCAGCACGCGTAAGGTCAGTGTGCTGCTGGCCTGCCTCGCGCTGGTGGAGACCGGAGAACTGAGCCTCGATGACCGCTCGGTCATCACCGAGGAGATGAAGGACGGCGTCCAGGCCGGAATCATGCGCAACCTCTCCGCGGGGATCTCGCTGAGCCTGCGCGATGCGCTCCTGCAGATGATGAGCACCTCGGACAACATCTGCACCCAACTGGTCTTCGCCGCAATCGGCTCCGTCCGCCCCGATCCGCTGCAGTGGGTCAACGACTACTGCGCCTGGATGGGTCTGCATGCCACGCTGCACCGCGAAATCTTCCCCCGCACCGGCGACCTGACCTGGAGCCATTCCTTAGAAACCCTCACCACGACGACGGCGCAGGACCAGTCCCGCTTACTCGAGAAGCTGGGCCGGGGTTGCGTGGATGACACCGCCGCTAAAAGGCTGCTGCTGACTAGGGAGCTGTGCGAGTTTGCCCGCGATGCGATGCTCGGTCTCTTCACCCCCGCGCTAGGTATCGCGTGCACCGAGATTCGATTCGCCGAGAAGAACGGCCGCGGTCTGCGGAGCCTGTCCCAGGTGGGCCTGGCGCTGTCTTCTACTGGAATGCCGCTGGCCGGGGTGGCGGCCTATGCCGAGAACATTCCGACCGAGCTTTCCTCCGGGGTGCCCGGCAGGGTGGCGGTCTTCGATCTGTTCGCTGAACTGGGACTGGCTGTAGAGGAGTGGGCACATGGTTACTGAAGTGAAGATGCTGAACCTCCAGGAGTGTGCAGCGGCGTGGCCCGAGCTGCAGTTCGCAGCTGCTGGTGAATCCTCCGAGCTCATCGCGGCCTCCCGCGCGGAGGAGATGCATGACCTTGCCGGCATCGGAAAGCTAGTGCTGGCTCTGACGCTGGGACATTTGGGGGAAGGGGACGAAGGTTTCCTTGAGCATTCGCTGAGGGTGACCGATGAGCACCGCAGGGGTGCCCGTACCGGGACGCTGCGACTGATGTCAGCTGACCTGGAGCTCAGCGTGGATGACGCGCTCAATCTGGTGCTTTCCACAGGAGACGGTGCCTGCGTGCTCGCGCTCCTGGGCTTTGCCGAGTCTGAAGGTGTGGACCTGCTCGCCGAAGCCCGAGCAGTGGTCTCCATGCTTGGTCTGAGTTCGATGCAGCTCTCAGGCGTGGAACGCGGTGAGTCCTGGGGTGAGGGGCTGCTGGGTGAGACAACGCCTGCTGAGACTCTGCGGCTTCTGCGCACACTCGGAGCGCGGGCAGATCTGAAGGCGGAGTCTGCCGCACCTTCGGGACTGTCGGCAGAAACCCGGCACCGCGTACAGGGTTGGATGAGCAAGGTGTTCGAACCGGCAGGGCTGGCCTCCGCGCTGCCCGGATTCGGACCTAAACGCGTGCCACATCAGACCGTGTCGGGCTGGGAGGTCACGGCACGCGGTCTCGAGCGCGGGTATAGCTCCGTGCTCAGCCTGCCCAATGAGTCGGGGGAGTGGGTGCACGTGGCGGCCCACCTGCCGGCGTCGGCCGCTGGTGTTGTCTCTGCTCGGGACGCCTCAGCGGTTCTGGGCACCCTAGGTTTATCGGCTTACCGCGTACCCGGTATCTCTCCCCGCGTAGCGACCGAGTCCTGAACTTTTGAGATTTTCCGCCAAGTCTCTTGCCGTTGCGGAAACAAAGTCATACGCTTTCCGTTATGGAAACTAATTCTGAGAAGCCAAGCGCCGCTGAAGCCAGCGATGCCCTGAAAGCTCTCTCCGCGGATCGCGAGCAGCTGGCTGCGGGGGTACGTGTGCCCTGGATTCTTCTGGCAGCCCTTGGAGGTGTGGCGGCGTGGTGGGTGTCCGGCGCCGTGTCCACTAATCCCGGTGCAGACTACGAGGCGCCCACCTCTGGCTGGCTCGGCATAGTCGCGGTACTGGTGGTCGTGTACCTGATCAGGCGCGAGACGGGCGTCCGATTCCGCAGGATGGGGATGAGGGCGGGGTGGGCCGTGGCGGGGATCATCGTCACATGCGTCGTGCTCTTCAGCGTTTCGCTGGGACTGGTGTCCTTCGGCTTGCACTGGGCAGTCGTCCTGACGAGCGTGATCGCCTTCGCCACGACGACGTGGCTGGCCGGGTTGGCGTATAAGTCTGCAGTGGATCAGTTGCACCGTGCCTGAGGCGAGGTTCGATGAGGTCATTCACGCCCCGGTGCGGCTGCGGATCTGCGGGCTCCTGCACCCTGTTGACCATCTCGATTTTGCGGTCCTTCGGGATACCCTGAACGTCTCCGATGCGACACTCTCAAAGCATCTGAAAACGTTGACCACCGCGGAGTATGTCTCCTCGAGCAAGGCGGCCTCAGCTGGCCGCGACGACGCGCGGCGGATCACGTGGGTGTCGCTCACCAGGTCCGGACGGTCTGCCTTCGAATCGCATGTGCGTGCACTGCAAGAGATAGCTGGGGCTGTCTGAAGACTGCTGGGCAACCGCGCCTCGTCATCAGTAGTAGAGGGGCAGCTTCTCATCTGGATGGAACGGAACAACATCGATTCGCTTCTCTGCCAGGAGCGAGTCAATGGCGGCAGGCTCACCACCGATGCTTCCCCAGTGGGGACCGACGTCCTGGGTCACGCACCACGAACGGTCTGCCGGCCAGATAAATGCAGGCGGAGGCATCGGGTGGCGAGACTCTGCTTCCCATGCCGCTTCTACTGCGCCGGAGCAGTACTTGTGCAGCGAGACGCGGCACATCAGATACTCCCGATTCGGGATGAGGACCTGTGGTTGCCGCCAGAGTGAGCGAGGAAAGGACCCTCGGTCCCAACCCACCCACGTCAAGAAGTACCCGTCATCGGGTGTAGAGGTGTGACTCAGAAGATTCTCGACGGCGATCCGGAGCTGTTCATCGTCTTGCAAATGGTCGTCTGGGATGTCAACGTCCATCTCAGACTGACCCTCGAAAACCGGGTCGTGGATAAATCGCAGGCGTCCGTAGGCCGGATAGCCGGGCGGGCCTATTGTCGCGATCGTCTCCCAGGGGCGATCGAGGGATGAGATCCATTTCGCCTCGGTGAGGTCTGCACAGGGTGAGAAGGTCACGGCACTATGGTGCCACTTTCCGCCGCCGTCCTGATCTGACTCAGAGTCAGGGCCGTGCGCGTCTCGAGCTCAGCTCTTTGCGGGTGCCGGAGTTTCAGACGTCGGTAGATTCTCGCTGGCCCAGTCACCGAGATCCCGGATGACGGGAAGCACCCGCTCTCCACCCTCGGTGAGTGCGTACGTGACGGTGATCGGCGGTCCGCTTTCCACGGAGCGTGAAACCAGGGTTGCGTCCGTGAGTTCTGTCAATCGGTCGGAGAGCATGGCGTCGCTGATGCCCGCGACTGCGCGGCGGAGGCCGACGAAGGAGAGTGGACCGGTGCGCAGCGCGTCGATGATCATGCCGTTCCAGCGCTTGCCGAGAATCGAGAACGCCAACCGTACGGCGGTGCAGGGATCCATCTGGCTTTCGCAGCTCATGCATCCATCATAACGTGCTAGATTTTTACGTGTCGCTATGAAAATAAGAGCGATTCCTGCTATCCAATGGATTCTCATGTCGTTGTTCCGCTTGGATGCCAGCATCTTCCCTGCCACCTCCGCCAGCCGCGCACTTGGCGATCTCGTTGAAGCGGAGTGGACCTCCGCGCACCCGAACTCCGGCGTCGTCCGCCGGGACGTTGCGACGAACCCCGTGGCGAATGAACTCTGGCCGAACGCCGTGGCCGGAAGCTTCGCCCCAGAGTCGGCGAGGACTCCGGAACAGACTGCCGCCATTGCCACAGCAGCAGCGATGGCCGACGAACTCATTGACGCCGAAGCCCTGTTGTTCAACGTGCCGTTGTATAACTACGGGGTCTCCCAGCACTTCAAGACCTGGTTCGACCTGGCCTACCAGGATCCGCGCATCGGCGTCGCCGGAACCGCTCTCCAGGGAAAGCCTGCGACTCTGATCACCACACTGGGTGGCAACTACAGCCCAGGCACACCCAAGGAAGGCTGGGACCACTCCACTCCTTGGATCGTTCGGGTTCTCCAAGATGTATGGGGCCTTGACCTGGACATCGTGCAGCGCTCGTTCACCTTCGTCGGCGTCGTGCCGGCGCTGGACGCTTTCACCGATATGGCCGCACAGATCAAGGAAGGGTCTGAGGCTGCCGCTCGCACGTCTGGTCGCAAGCTCGCGGAGTCCGTCGCAAAGACCCCCGCCGCTTAGCTCGAGACTCGGCTACGCGACAGGGTGCAAACACTGAGTTCCCAGGTTGCTCCGCGACTGCGTCCACGCGGCGGTCAGGTGGCGCTCCTACTGTCGAGTAAGGAACCTCTCTCGCAGAGGTACTGACAACGACCACTTTCTTGAGGAGCCACATGCTTTCCGTACTGCATAATCTCGGTCTACGTTCAGAGCACGCATACAACCTCGGATTGGTATCCGTTGGACTCTCCTTCGCAAGCTGGACAGTCTCCCGATTCAAGTCCGACGATTCCAAGCCACAGGCAGACCGGTGGGGCATCTTCGTCGGTCATTGGGCGCCCACCTTCTTCGGTCTAGGCCTCGCCCTGTCTCAGTATGAGAACAACGGCAAGAAGCGCTAAAACCCAAGCTTTTCTTCAAAGGGGCACTGCCGATGATCGGCAGTGCCCCTTCGTATGTCCTGAGCGTTTGATTCCAAAAGAACCCGCGTCAGGGGGTTTGAACACAACGCTGGATCAGTAGACTCAGGGCATGTTGAAGATCATCGAAAGGATCCTCACAGGCATCTCTGCGCTGCTAGTCGCGCTCTTAGTGTTCGGCACCGATTTCGTCTCGCAGCAATGGGTTTCCGGATTGGCAACAGTGGTCACACTGTTCGCGGGGTTGCTGTATCAGCACAATAAGAAGAACAAAGAAGACTCCCCCGAGTACCCGATGCCGGTAGAACGGACTCCCGCTACGCAGGCATATGCACAGCAGACTTACGCTGTTGCGAACGCGGTCGAAGCTCATGGTGATCCGCTGGGCCGCTGGTGGCGCCGGTGACATCCAGCCCCGCTGAGCGGCAGACGGGTATTCGATTGATGCGCACTACGCGAATTCACGAGAATTAGGTATTTACGTAATTACGTGATTCATCTAGCGTAGAAGTATGACTGACGACTCGGTGCATGAGATTTCTGAACGTCTCGCCCAAGTAGAGCAACGTCTCAGTGCGCTTGAGTCCGCTGAGCCGACCCCGTCACCCAGTGAGCGGGAGGATGTCTTCTGGGCGCTGGAAGGTCTCAAGCAGCGTTCGGAGGATCCCGCTGGTGCTGTCTTGATGACAGGCGTCGTGGATGTCCCTAAAGGTCATCACGCTCAATGGCAGATGCAGATATCGGCCCATGAGCTCTTTGAGACCGACTTTGGGTCGCGAGCCGAGTCGCTCTCAGCGTTGGGCAGCCCTGTCAGATTGAGGTTGATTCAGCGTCTGCTGACAGATGCCTCCACGGTGGAAGAGATCCGCGAGGCGGGTGACTTCGGCACCACAGGTCAGGTGTATCACCACCTACGACAACTGGTTTCCGCGGGCTGGGTGACAGCGCTGGGGTCCGGTCGTTACGAGGTCCCACCACCACGAATCGTTCCGCTGTTGGTCATGCTGCTCGGGGTGGACCGCTGATGTTCCTCCGTGCAATCTCCCGGTTGAAGCCTCTCTGGAGGACCCTGTTGCTCGGCGGGATAGGACTGGTGACCCTGAACGGCTTCGACTTTGCCCCTGAGGTCACCACATCCATCCCACCGTTGGCGTTGGCCACGACCATATTTGTCAGTGCGCTCCTGATCAATGTCGCTCCACGCGCGGCAGAGCACGCTCCATACAGAATGTCCGCGCCGGTGCTCGGTCAATGGGCTGCCCTCAACACCCCCGGTCAGAAGCTACCCAGTCACGGCACTCGATTTCTCGGTCAGTACGCCGCCGTGGACATCCTTCGGCCGACTACAACCGAGACTCCAGCGAAGGTCCGGGTGGCTTGGCGCAACTCTCGTCCGCAGGAGTATCCGAGCTTTGGGGAGCCGGTCTACTCCATGGCCTCCGGAGTGGTTGTCCGGACGTCGGGACGTTCCACGGACCATCGGGCAAGAAACACGTGGCAGGGTTTGTTGTACATGATGACTCTGGAGGGGCTTATTCGGTCTCTTGGCGGAAACAATACGATCTTCGGTAATCACGTGATCGTCCGCCACGACGATGCCACTGCAGCCGTCTACGCGCATCTCCGGAAGGGGAGTCTGATCGTGCAGGCCGGCCAACGTGTAAGCGCTGGCACGATGCTGGGCGAGGTGGGCAACACGGGTAACTCTTCAGAACCGCACCTCCACGTACACCTGATGGACCGCGCGAATCCGAACGCCGCAGCTGGTCTCACGATGACTTGGGAGGGCATTATTCGATCTGGAGAGATTGAGCCCGTCCTTGAACAGATCGCTAAAGCGCCTGAGGCGAACGCGGTGCTTTCCATGCCGCGCAATGGGGAAATTTTCGAGGCCTAGTTCTTAGCTGGAACACATCTATTGGGCAGTTCGCGGCGGAAAGCGCTCTGAGAGACGCCGGATAACGCCGCAAACTGCCCAATAGATAACGCGATTAGACGAGAGACTCCGCGATGCTCATGAAGTCTTCCTCACTTATGACTACGTCCTCCTCCGGACGCTCAGGTTCTTCGACTTCATTCCAGTCGCTGAAAGTGACTAGCGTTTCCTGACCTTCTGTTTCGGAGTGGACCTCCATCAGAAGAGGTTCGGCCTCGTCGGCCTTGACGACGAATTGGATTGTGGCATCAGTGGTTTCCTCGGAGTACACCCACACATCTTCGCCGTCGCGGGTATCCAATTCAGGTTCGAGGTCCCATTCTGAGAGATCCTCGATACCGGCTGAAGAGAGCATGCTCGTGCGGAAGTTCTCGATGAACAGGCTTGGCGTCTCTAGCTGCGCAGCGAGACTGGTGATATCCACCCATTCACCCTCAGTTTCAACCTCCCTGCGCAATTCCTCGGGAGAGGGGCCCTGGTCTTCAACCTGTGCTTGCGCGTATTCCTCGATCACCGAATCCACAGTCTGGAATGCCTGGTCACTAAAGATCAGGTAATCGCCCAGGGTCTCGTTGATCGTGTAGGAATATCCATCCCCGTCCATGTTCCCGGACAGCTCGATCTGAATGTTCTCACCTTCGGTGGGGGTGGCATCCTCAGTAGCTGCGCCCAAGGAACTGGCCGGGACCTCAGCGCTGATCGTGACTGAGTCCTGGTTCAACGAAGATTCCCAGATGCTCTCATCGATTTCGCCGATCGTCGGGGCGTCTTGGATTTCCTCCTCTGCGACTTCGGCTTCTTCGTCCTGTGTCGCGCCACTCTCTGATTCGTTCTCCTCAGCAGCGGCCTGCTCCGCCTCAGGCGCCTCGGCGGCAGCATCGTCGCCACCACCGCACGCGGTCAGAGTCAGCAGCGCAACCCCCAACAGGCCGGTCGTCTTGAGCGTCACTTCTCTGGCGGAAAGCTTCTCTGATGTCGTTCCCACGACTTTCTCCATTCCTTATAGCGTTCCCACTATTGGTGGACGCATCCCGTTCTTAGGCGATCGCCTCAGATCTGCTGTACATATTGCTGCGCTTTCTCACCTCTGCCCAGATGAAGAATCACACACTATAAACAATATGTACTTGGATCCTATAGAGAACATGTCAAGGTGTGTAGCTCATTTATGTCCTGACTGGGCTCGACGTCGGCAATTCCTTTCCTGACTCAGGTAGTTGTGGTGTCATTAGGCCAGCGCACGTAGCGCTCAAGCCATCCCGGGGAATTACAGGAGCAAGCCATGCGAGCAATCTGGTCAGGCGACGTGTCTTTCGGGTTGGTCACGGTGCCGATCAAGCTCTATTCCTCCACTCAGAGTCATGACCTCTCCATGCACCAGGTCCATGACGAGGACGGCGGTCGGATCCGCTATGAGCGCCACTGTGAGGTCTGCGGGGAGAAGGTCGAGTACAAGGACATCGACAAGGCCTACGAGACGGGTGAATCCTCGGTGATCCTGACCAAGGATGAGCTCAGCGAGCTTCCCGCCGATGACTCCAAGGAGATCGCGGTGGAGCAGTTCGTGCCCGAGGATCAGATCGATTCGATGATCATGGATAAGTCCTACTACCTGGAGCCGGCGGGCAAGTCAGCGAAGGCGTATGTGCTGCTGCGTCGCACGCTGGAGGAGTCCTCTCGGGTCGCGATCGTGACCTTTACTCTGCGTTCAAAGACCCGGCTCGGTGTGCTGCGGGTGCGCGAGGACGTGATCGTGCTCCAGGGTCTGCGCTGGGCCGATGAGCTGCGCGAACCTGAGTTCGAGGTGCCGAAGTCCCGGCTCTCGAAGAAGGAACAGGAGATGGCCACTTCGTTGGTGGATTCCTACTCCGAGGACTTCGACCCGGAGCGCTTCAAGGATGAATACCAGGATCAGCTCCACACCCTGGTGGAGGAGAAGCTCGCCCACGGCGAAGACATCGACACAGAGGCAACCTTCGGCAACGTCGATGATGATGACGACGGCGACGGCAACGTCGTCGATCTGATGGAGGCGCTGAAGAAGTCCGTGGATTCCCGGCGAAAGAGCTCCGGGAAAGGTTCGGGGGAGTCCGGAGGGGCGTCCTCGAAGAGCGGCGCTGCGAAGAAGGACTCAGGTTCTGCGAAGAGCGGCTCGGCGAAGGGGTCATCGAAGAGTGGTGGCTCGAGTCAGAAGAAGAAGGCCAGCTAGGTCCCGCGGGCCTTCACCCATCTCCTTCAGGCGCGTGTTCCACGTACGCGGCGAGTTGGTTGAGTGCGATCCGCTGACCGTTCTGGTGCCCCTGGATCATTGCCTCTCCGACGAATGACGTCAGCTGATCGGTGACCGTGATCTGAGTCCCGGAGTCCGTTGCTGCGAACTCTATGGTGACGAGCGCTGCCGACAAGATCTGGTCTCCGGCAGAGACGACCTCCGTGTGAAGGATCAGCTGCTGCTCAAGAATCTGGATGTAATCCACCACGCCTTGGTAATCCAGAGCCTCGGGCGGTCCGCACCGGTAGATGTCCCGGCCCCCGATCTCGAACTGCGCCTGATCATAGATCAACACCTCGCCTGCAGGAGCGCTCCAGATGGCGCGCTGTCTTGGCGCGGTGAAAGCTTTCCACACGCCGGCTAAGGGAGCCGATACGGGCTGAGTGAAGTGCAGCGTCTCGTGGAGAGGATTCATGTCTGTGGTGTCCCGTGATTCCGCGTGGTCGCAGAGGTGCTGAGGTACTCGCCGAGCACGTTGAGAGCGCTGTCCCAGCCGTCATAGAAGTACTGGTCTCCCTGGGCGCCGTCGACTCCGCGCAGCTCAAAGGTCATCCGCGTCCCTTCCGGGGTGGGGACGAACGTCAATGTGACCACGGGAGTGTCATCCGGGTCTCCGGTCGGATCGCCCCAGGTAAACGCGAGCCTTTCGTAGGGCAGCACTTCCAGGTAGACACCACCGGTGGGGTAGGAGGCGCCGTCGGTGTCATTGACCATGGTGTAGGTGTAGCGACCGCCCACGCGCACATCCATCTCGACAGATTCGCGGGGAGTGCTTGCGCCTTCAGGGTGGAACCACTGGGCCGCTTCATCGGGGTTGGTCCACGCAGACCAGATCTCTTCGGGAGTGCCTGCGAACGTCCGCGCCAGGGAGAAGCCTTTGGATTCGTCAATCACGTCTTTCGCCTTCCTGTGTCGGTCCATCATGAGATGGGGTTTTCCGTGTCAGGTAGTGGTCGAGCTGTTCGAGACGCTCCACCACTTCGAGGCGCTCCAACACGGAGACACGCTAGGACTCGGCCTGCCAGGGGTCAATAGGTGAGTGACCCGCGTCATCCTGCGGCAGCGATCAGGGCGTGATGCCGCGTGGGTGATCGGCCCAGGGTGCCCGAGCTTCGCGAAGCTCTCCGGCGCCGGTGCGTATCGCGTGCAGTGCCAGGATCCCGGTGACTGCGCTGGGGTTGTGGATCTGGCCGATGAGGACCGCCTGGACGGCATCCTTCAGCGGGATCCAAGCCTTCTCGATCTCGGCCTCTTCGCCCTCGCGTTCGTGTTGCTCAGCTTCCGGGGTCTCGGAGACGCCTTCAGCCAGGTAGACACGGATAGCCTCATTCGAAGCACCCGGTGTAGTGGTGAAATCGACGAGGGTATGCCAGGTCTCTGCGGTGATGTCGGCCTCTTCATGCAGCTCGCGGGCCGCAGCGTCGAGCATCGATTCACCCTCGGTATCCAGGAGTCCAGCCGGGACTTCCCACATGTTCTGGCGCAGCGGGTGACGGTACTGGCGAATGAGCAGCACGCGGTCCTGTTCGTCCACGGCGATGACTGCCACGGCGCTCAGGTGCATCAGAAATGCACGAGTGAGCGTTTCCTCGGCCTTGCCGAAGCGGAAGGTCTCCTGCACGAGGTCATAGATCGGCGTCTTCTGCAGGGTCTTCGATTCAAGGATGGGGTGCGTGGCGGGTGCGTCATGAACGGGCATGAGCTCAGCGTACGTGGGGTTTTTACACGCGAGCTGGAAGGCAAGCGTGCACCGTCGTCGTCCGTGTCCACGGTCACCAATAGGGTCGCTTCATCGGAACTCTAATCACCGTGGTAGCTAGGGGGCAGGATGTCGGATCTACATGGGGTAGGCATTGCTAAGCAGAGCTTTGTGGTTTCCGCGGAGGTTGTTAAGGAGAAGTACCGGCGGGCACGTATCTGGATTGTTCTTCTGTTCGCCTTATCCGCAATCGTCCTCACGGCAGCTTATGGAACTTCATGGAGCCCTTCGTCGGGATCAATGCTGTACCTCGCTCTCATAGCGGTTGGCAGCACTGGGTTGTGGGCGGCTGTTGCCCTTTGTTGCAACCCATTGGCGTTGACGCCGGAATATTGGAAGTGGCTATGGGAGCACCCGCCATATACACCTGGATCGCTCTGTGGACAGTTTGTGCAACAGATAGCCAGATTTACGGGAGCTTGTGCTGCTCTGGTCCTGAGCGCGTTCATTGGGGCACTGATTTCACAGGACCTTGCCATGGGTGCCCCAGTGCAGAGAATCTCGGAAGAGATAATCTCAATTTTCTGGCTTCTAGTTCTCACTGGAATCCCGTCGATACTTTGGACGCGGATGACGATGACTCTAGGGCTAGTGCACTTGAGAGCCGTCCACCTCGGAACGCTGCCCTCCGTAACCCAACCTCCACCTCTCGATGCGGCAGACAAGTTGGCGGATGCTGGGCGGGTGTTCTTGTTCTATGCCATGGTCTGGGGCGGAGGACTGGGCGTCATTGGTCTATCCGGCCTGGTCATTCAGTTGTCGGTGCCGTTGTTCTCGCCTTCGTGACTTGTCCCATAGGCGTAAGTCGCGGTGAGTTCTAGACTTCGAAGATACGCGCCGTCACCTGTGCGCAGGTGTCCGGTGACCCTCATGGAAGGACGCGCATGACGACAGTTGCACGGAACATCGTTGATACCTTGCACGCCAGCGGAGTGGAGCGGATCTACGGTATATCCGGAGATTCGCTCAACGGCCTGACCGACGCACTGCGCGCCGCGGGGACCATCGAATGGATACCGACCCGTCATGAGGAGGCCGCCGCATTCGCCGCAAGCGCGGAATCCCAGGTCACGGGGGAGCTCGCGGTCTGCGCGGGAAGTTGTGGACCAGGCAACCTTCATCTGATCAACGGGCTCTTCGACGCCCAGCGCTCGCGCACTCCGGTGCTTGCAATCGCTGCGCACATTCCCAGTGACGAGATCGGCTCCGGCTATTTCCAGGAGACCCACCCGGAGGAGCTCTTCCGGGAGTGCAGCGTCTATGTGGAGCACGTCGCCCACGCAGATCAGATGCCGCGTCTGCTGCGCATCGCTATGCGGGAGGCCATCGAGAAACGCGGCGTGGCCGTGTTGGTCATCCCGGGGGATGTGGCGCTCGCGGACATCACAGCCGCGGCCGAAACGATCCTTCCGACAACGTCACGAGTCATCCCGGCCGAGACCGACCTGGACCGGGCCGCTGAAGTGCTCAACACCTGCGAGCGCGTGACCATTCTTGCGGGAGCAGGCACTGCCGGTGCGCACGCCGAGATGTTGGCGATTGCTGAGCGCCTGCAGGCTCCAATCGTGCATGCGCTTCGGGGCAAAGAGCACGTGGAGTGGGACAACCCCTACGACGTCGGGATGACCGGCCTGCTTGGATTCTCCTCGGGCTACCGGGCGATGGACGTCTGCGAGACGCTGTTGGTGTTGGGTTCGGACCTGCCCTATCAGCAGTTCTATCCGGAGCACGCGAAGGTGGTGCAGGTCGATATCCGCGGATCTCAGATCGGTCGGCGCACGCCGGTGGATGTGGGCTTGGTCGGCACGGTCAAGGACACGGTGGACGCGCTGCTGCCCAAGCTCGATGCCAACCGCAGCTCCAAGCACCTGAAGGACTCCACCGAGCACTACACGAAGACGCGGAAGGATCTCGATGCGCTGGCCACGCCGTCGCGGCGCACGATCCACCCGCAGTATCTGACCAAGCTGATCAATGAAGCTGCCGACGACGACGCCATCTTCCTTCCCGACGTGGGCTCACCTGTGGTCTGGGCGTGCCGGTATCTGACGATGAACGGCAAGCGCCGGTTGCTGGGGTCCTTCAGCCACGGGTCCATGGCTAACGCGATCTCCCAGGGGATCGGCGCGCAGATGGCCGAACCGGATAAGCAGGTCATCGCGCTCGCGGGAGACGGTGGGCTGGCGATGCTGATGGGGGAGTTGCTGACCATCACGCAGAACGAACTGCCGATCAAGACCGTGGTCTACAACAACTCCTCGCTGAACTTCGTGGAGGTGGAGATGAAAGCCGCCGGAATCGTCAACTACGGCACCGAGCTGAAGAACCCCAACTTCGCGAAGGTGGCTGAGGCGATGGACATCAAGGGGATCCGGGTAGAAAAATCTGAAGATCTTCCAGCAGCCGTGGAGGAGTTCCTTGCCCACGATGGTCCCGCGTTACTGGACGTGGTCACCGAACGCCAGGAGCTCTCCATGCCACCGACCATCACCGCTGAGCAGGCGAAAGGCTTCACGCTCTACGCTGTGCGCACAGTACTCAGCGGTCGCGGCGACGAGCTGGTCGACCTGGCGAAGACGAACTTCCGGCAATTGTTCTAGTTCAGAGTTTCTCCACAGCGCGCCCCGGCCCCTTTTGTGCCGGGGCGCTTCTGTTTAGTCTGTTGCTCCACAAGTGATTGCGGAGTGGACGGAACAGGTTCATGAACACCTCCTCGGAACGAATCAGCGCGGTGGGTCTGGCGGTGGCGCTTGGGCTCTTCCTGAGTGCGTGCGGGGGTGGGGACGCGAAGGCGGGGGGTGATCCCGGCGGGACTCGACCCTCAGCCGAGGTGTCCGCTGAGCCGGGTGGTGATGGCGGGGAATCGCAATCCGCTGAACCTTCGGAGTCGGCATCTCCTACGCCAGTCCCAGCGTCTTCGGAGGGGCCTGCACAGAACTGGCCCGAGCCGGAGGTCCCTGATGCGATTTATGAGGAGTCGGAGGACGGGGCGCTTGCGGCGCTGCAGTATTGGTTCGAAGCGATTACGTATCTGCAGTTGACGGGCGACTACGGTCCAATCGACGGGGTATCCGCGCCGGACTGTGAGACGTGCGACAACAAGATCTCGCAGTTCTACGACCTCTATGAGGTGGAGGACGGTTGGTATGCGGCGGAGGGTGCGAGTTCGACAGGCGAGCTCGTATCTCAGATCACTGACGACGGCCACGCGAGCATCTTGTTCGAGCTAGTGGAGGGCGGCTATAGCGTATACGGTCCCGATGGTGAAGACCTGGGAAGCGTCGAGTCTGAAGTCTACGATGCAGAGGCCTCTCTTTATTTCGACGCTGAGAAATGGTGGATTTCGGAGTTGCAGATCGAGGGGGCGGCTGCGAGATGAACATGCAGGGCGTCGCAATGGGGTTCATCGTCCTGAGTAGTGTTCTGGCGAACGTCCTGGCCGGGCCCAACGAATCTGAGCTGGTGGTGGCTCAATCGTTGGGAGCGTGTGATCACGTTGTCGCTTGGGAAGGGACAACTGCTCAAGGAACCGCAAGCTGTGAGCGTCCCTCTCGTGCCGTGGAGCGTCCTACAAGGTTGCCGGAAACCGGAGACCCCGATCGTGTTGCGAGACAGTCTGGCGTTGATTGGTCGACACCGGTTCCAAAGACTGAGCCGACATTCTGCGGGACTGAGACTGGGGGCGTCGAAACGGGGTGTCGTGTCGTTCTCATCGACGAGTGTGCGTCCAGAGGATTAGACGTCGTTAGTCCAGTTGATACAGGAGAATTCTCGGGATACGTCTGCGCTAGCCTGCAGATCCCAGAAGCAGAAGAGATCGAGGAACAGGATGACGCCGTCGACATCATGGCTCTCCTCCCCGGTGCCGTCGAAGAAGCCTTCGCCACTCTTCCCATTTCCGGAGGGTCCGTAGAGTTCGAGCCCGACCTCCTCGGATTCGGCTATAAGGGTCGGCACACGCATATTTTCGCCGAGACTGAGACCCAGACGCTGAACGAGACCCTCCTCGGGATACCCGTAGAAATCAGGGTTCACCCGCAAACCTTCCACTGGGACTACGGAGACGGCTCCACCCGCACCACCTACGATCCGGGCGAACCTCTGCCGAATGACTGGCAGGGCGACGCAGTGGTCAAGACCAATCAGGAGACGCCCACCAGCCACGTCTACTCCGAGACGGGTCGTTACCCGGTGTCATTGACCACCACCTTCGTCGGGGAGTACCGGGTCGGTGGCGGTCCGTGGATTGTGATCCCTGGATCGGTGGACGTGCAAGCCTCCCCGGGAGAGGCAGATATTTGGCGCGTCGCCGCCCGGAACGTGTCCGGGTCTTGCCGAAACACATCCGACTGGGGTTGCGACGGTCCTGTGACGCTTGAACCAGGGGATACTCCGCCGAAGATCTTTGCTCACCTCTATGACGAGAATGGCAACTGGCTGGGTTGGTGATGCCAATAGACGCAGTCGAAGTCTCAGCAGGACCCCACTGTCCGGCGTCGTACTCAGCTGGGAACTGATTATCCCGAGTTGTTGAGGCTTCCGGAGCATACGCAGCAACAGGAAACCTCGACCAGCCAGGTAACCTGGAAGCCTATGCGCGTCACCATTGATCCCCACACCGAAGGCGTCCTCAACAACGACGCCGGCTCCACCGTCCGCCGCTCCGTGCTCCCCGCCGGAGTCCGAGTCCTCACCGAGGAGATGCCGGGCCAACGCTCGGTCACCCTGGGCTTCTGGATCGGCGTCGGCTCCCGCGATGAGGCTGCCCACCAGCACGGCTCCACGCACTTCCTGGAACACCTGCTGTTCAAGGGCACCAAGACCCGTTCCGCCCTGGACATCGCCTCAGCCTTCGACAGCGTGGGCGGTGAATCCAACGCGCTGACCGGCAAGGAGCACACCTGCTACTACGCCCGCGTGTTGGACACCGACCTTCCCATGGCCGTGGACGTCCTCACCGACATCGTCACCTCGGCCCTGCTGGATCCGGCCGAGATGGAGGTGGAGCGCGGGGTCATCCTCGAAGAGCTCGCCATGGCCGAGGATGATCCCGAAGACGTGGTCCACGAGCGCTTCGGCTCCCAGGTCCTTGACGGTCATCCGCTGGGTCGGCCCATCGGCGGCACTCCCGAGGAGATCAACGCCGCCAGCCGCGACGACGTCTACAACCACTACAAGCGCTGGTACCAGCCCAACGAACTAGTCATCACCGCAGCCGGGGGACTCGATCACGATCACGTGGTCTCCCTGATCGCCGAAGCGCTGGACAAGTCAGCTTGGGACATGACCGTCACCGGCTCACCTGCTGAGCGACGAGTGGGTCAGGAGACCGAGATTCCTGTCCGCGCCGGCACCGAAACCATCATCAAGCCCGTGGAGCAGTCTCAAGTGATCCTCGGCGGACGCGGCATGCCCGCCTCTGATGAGGACCGATTCGCACTCTCGGTGATGCATGCAGTCCTCGGCGGAGGAATGTCCTCCCGCCTCTTTCAAGAGATCCGAGAACGCCGCGGCCTCGCCTATTCCACCTACTCCTTCTCCTCGGCCATGACCGATGCCGGATACTTCGGCCTCTACGCAGGCTGCATGCCGAATAAGGTCGAGAAGGTCGTAGAGGTCATGGCAGCGGAGCTTGAGCGCATCGCCACCGACCACGTCAGCGAGGAAGAGCTCATCCGCGCCAAGGGACAGCTCCGCGGCGGCACCGTGCTCGGCATGGAGGAGACATCCTCACGCATGTCCCGACTGGGCCGCGCCGAGCTTGTCCGTGGCGAGTTCGTCGACATCTCCGACACGCTGACCCAGATCGACGCGATCACCGCCGAAGATCTCCGCAAGGTCGCCGCCAGGCTCGCCAGTTCACCCCGAGCAGTCACCGTGGTCGGACCCAGCTAGCAGCTATGCGCGGAACAAGGGCAGCGCTCCTGATCAGCGCCACGGCGCTGGTGTTGACGCTGTCCTCCTGCACCCAGAACCCTGGAGCCGCCGACGACGGCGACCAGCCCACCAGTGCTCCGGCAATCGATGATTCGCCGGGGAGCGACACCGACAGAGGATCACCCGATCCCATGCCGGACCCTGTGGAAGAGACCCTAGATATGGTCGCAGAGCGGCTCTCCTCCTGGCAGGACTACACGGTGGCCTCGGATACCGAGCTGCAATTCGCGTTCTACAGCGGCAATCCCGCCTGCTACGGTGTGCGCTCAGTGCTCGAAGAAGACGAGGATGAAGTTCGCGTCGCCACGATTTCCGGGACTCTGCTCGAAGCCGTTGACTCGGCCTGCACCCAGGAGGCCAGGTATGTCTCGCTCACCGTGGAACTTGATCAACCTCTGGGGGAGCGCGATGTTGTGCCCCTGGAGGAGGTAAAACTCAGCCGTTAGGCTCTTCTGGCTGGCCCGGATGCCTAGGGTTCAACTCCGCCGAAGTAGACGCGGATCGCGGTGATGTGGCCTTCGACCACGGTCACGAGCTCCACATTGCTGAAAGGCTGCTCGTTTGGCAGCTGTGCGGTGTAACGCAGCATCACCGTCCCGGGGCTGATCTCCAGGGCGGCGGTGACTTCTTGGCGCAGGAAGCGATCCGCAGTGGGAAAACAGGTCTCTAGGAACGTGACCTTGTCCAGGTGGTCGTCATGCGGGGAGGTGAAGGTCATGAACTCATCCAGAAGGACCCGCGCCGCATGCATGTCGCCTACGCGGTAAGCCGCGAATTGCGCCAGTGCCGTTTCCAGGGCGGTCCGGGTCATGGTCCGGAATCTACCCGTCTGCACGGGAGAATGTCAGGGTTTGAACCCCCTCACATTCTCACGGAGCGAAGCCTTTGTTCTAGCCCCCAGCAAAGGGTGGCAGGACATCGAAGAGATCTCCCGGCTTCAGCCGCGAACTCTGCGGGTCGGCTCGCACACCATTGATCAAGAATGAGCTGCGCGCACAGACACGTTCCAGGCTGGGCGCCTCGAGCGGGGCTGAGGACGTGCCGGATGAGGCGTCGTCGTCGGGCGTGTTGCCCTGTTGCTGCTGGACCAATTCAGGCAGACGATCGAGGAACTCAGTGACGAGGACGCCGCTTTCGGGCAGGTCAGAAGGAAGCGGGATCTGTAGCTGCTCTGCTCCGGCGGACTCGGCGGCGGCCGCGAAGAAGCGAACAGTCACGGACGTCGTTGCGGTAGCACCGGCACTTGCGGTGTCGTCGGCCGAGGCATCCGAGGCATCCGCAGCGTCAGTGCGTGAAGCGGTCTCGTTGACGGTCATCCGGATCAGCCTCCGATGGCAGACATGGAACGGTCGGGGCGGTGGAAGCTGTCCAGGTCAAAACCAGGGCGGTCGGTGCCGTGGGCGGCGGGCTTGACCCACATAGCTTCCGCCCAGGCCTGGGCGATATCAGCATCCGTGGTGGCCGGATCGCGAAGAAGATGCATCAGGTCGAACTCCTCGTTGGAGAAGAGGCAGCTCATGACCCGACCTTCAGCGGTGAGCCGGGTGCGCCGGCAATCTCCGCAGAATGGTTCGGTCACCGAGGCAATCACGCCCACTCGGCCGAGGGGAGCGATCCCGGTGGCGACGGGTTCTGGTGTGGGCCTCGCGTCCAGTGCGGTGCCGAGGGGGAACACATCGAAACGTTCGGCGGGGGCGCCGTCGCGATTTTCCTGCGTGGGGGCAAGGGTGAATCGTGTCGAGAGCAGCTCACGAGTCTCAGCCGCGGAGATCGTGCCTTCGCTCTTCCACTGCTGATCTCCATCCAGGGGCATCTGTTCGATGAAGCGCAGCTCGTAACCGTGTTCCAGCGCCCATTCCAGCAGGTCAGGTGATTGGAGGTCATTGATTCCACGCATCAGCACGGCATTGATCTTCAGCGGAGTCAGGCCCGCAGCCGCAGCGGCCTCAACCCCGATCAGCACCTTGTCCAAAGAATCGCGCCGGGTCAGCTCGGCGAAGGTCTCGCGGTGTACCGAATCCAGCGAGATGTTCACTCGCGTGAGTCCCGCCGCGGCAAGCGCTTCGGCCTTGCGCTCTAGCCCCACCGCGTTGGTGGTCATGGCGATGGGAAGGTCTGGGTGATCGGAGCGCAGCGCGGCAATGATGTCCACAAGGTCTGCACGCACCAGGGGCTCGCCACCCGTCAGCCGGAGTTCGCGCACGCCAAGAATATTGACGCCGATGTTGACCAACCGGCGGATCTCCTCCGCAGAGAGCAGCTGCTCCTTGCTGAGCCAGGGGAGTCCCTCGGCGGGCATGCAGTAGGTGCAGCGGAGATTGCATTTGTCGATCAGCGAGATGCGCAGATCCGTGGCGCGGCGACCAAAGGAATCCATCAGTCCGCGCGATGGATCCGGACCTGTGGTGTCGGGTCCGGTGGCTGCTGATGCGCTCGGCCTGGGGCGGAGCGCAGGCATACCCAGTTGCACCGGTCCTGGGGAAGCCGGGGCAGGGATGAGGTCATGCTGCGCCTGCTGCATCACGCCATGGTATCCCCGGTAGCTGGACAGCAACCATGTCATGGCCTCCGCGTAGACTGGGCCGCATGTCAGAGACCACTGCGCGCGTGCCCGTTGAAGAGCATATCCACCGCCTGAAAGAGGTTCTCGGCGCCGCATTGGGAGCCCGCGCCACCGAGACCGTGGAGATCTCCGCTGGTGGAGTGGCGGGCAGGATCGTCGCCGAGCGGCTTGTCTCTGCCGTGCCACTTCCTGGATTCGATAACTCGCAGATGGACGGCTTTGCCCTGCGGGCCGCTGATCTCAGCGTGAACAACGGAGAAGCGACCCTCCCGGTGGCAGGAACGACAGCAGCAGGCAATGAACCGGCGCTGCTCCCGCTGGGTGCGGCGTTTGAGGTCATGACAGGCGCTCCCATTCCGGCGGGCGCTGATCTGATCATTCCGGTGGAATTCACCGCAGGCTTCGGCGCCGAAGAAGTGCGCTTCAGCGGTCTCAGCGCGGCTGATGTGGCTCCTGGACGCTATATCCGCGCCGCCGGTTCCGATATCCCCGCAGGTGAAGTGCTCGCCGAGCCGGGAGATGTGATCAGCCCAGCCCAGCTCGCGGTCCTGGCTGCCTGCGGCTATGCCGAGATCGAGGTGCTGGAGCCGATCCGTACTCTTGTCCTGTCCACCGGTGACGAGATTCGCCGGCCCGGGTCTGAACTGCGTCCAGGTCAGTTATATGACTCCAACACTCCGCTGCTGGGTGCGGTGCTGGAGAGCTTCGGCCATCAGGTGGTCGCTTCCCGGATCGGCACCGATGACCCGGCCTGGTTCCTCGACGCGCTGGACGCGCTGCTCGCGGTGCACCATCCGCACCTGATCATCACCGCAGGTGGCATCAGCAAGGGGGCCTATGAAGTGGTTCGTCAGGGTCTCGGCACTCGAGGCGTCCAGTTCGGCACCGTGGCCCAGCAGCCGGGCGGCCCGCAGGGCTGGGGACTGCTCGAGGGCGATCTAGAGGGTCGGGGTCTGCTGCACTGGCGCTCCCAGCAGGAAGACGCCCGTGCCCCGATCGCAGTCATCTCCCTGCCAGGCAACCCGGTGTCCTCCGCGGTGAGCATGGAGACGCTGGTCCGTCCCGCACTCGCGGCCGTCGATCCCAACTGCGCTCCTCCGCGGCGGATCACCGTGCGCACTGTGGAAGACATCAGCTCACCGCGCGGCGTTCGGCAGTTCCGTCGAGTGCGCATCCTCGATGACGCTGCCGCAGAGGCAGGAGGTGTGCCGAGCGTCGCCCTGGAAGGTGGACCCGGGTCCCACCTGCTGGGCCACCTGGCCCGTGCGGATGCGCTGCTGGAGATCCCAGAGGACCAGGTCGACCTGCCAGCAGAATCAGAAGTCCAAGCCGTCCTGATCACCGGACGCGGGGTGGGGACGCTGTGAGCGAGCAGCGATTGACCCACGTTCGCGGGGATGGAAGCGCCCATATGGTGGATGTGTCCGGCAAAGAGATCACCCAGCGCGTGGCACGGGCCCAGGCAGTGGTGGAAACCACCACCGAAGTGACCGCTCTCTTGGCCAGCAATGGTCTGCCCAAAGGAGATGCACTCGCCACCGCACGAATCGCCGGCATCATGGCCGCGAAAAAGACTCCCGAACTCGTCCCGCTCTGCCACCCGCTGCCCGTTGCCAAGGTCACCGTTGATCTTGAGGTGGATCTCCCCGCACCGGGATCGGTGCTGATCACCACCGAGGTCAAGACCACTTCACGCACCGGGGTGGAGATCGAAGCATTGACCGCAGCCGCCGTGGCCGCGTTAACTCTGTACGACATGATCAAAGCCGTGCACAAGGGCGCCGTGATCACAGACCAGAAGGTCCTCTTCAAAGCTGGTGGCGCCAGCGGCGAATGGGCCAGGACCGAGACGGAGACTGGATGACTGACAGCCCGGAACTAGGCAAGACCGACTACCCCGACGCCGAGACGGCACGCATGATCGCTCCGGTTATCGTTTCCACCCGTGCCGCCAGCGGTGTCACCGAGGACCGTTCTGCGCCCGTGATCGCTGAACTGGCAAAGACCATCGGTTTCTTCACCCGACCGCCGGTCATCATCCCCGATGGCGAGGGTGTGCTCGCGGCGATCTCTGAACTTCTCGTCCAGATCGAACCGGCAGTGATCATCACCTCGGGCGGCACCGGACTCACACCTGATGACCTCACCCCAGAGTTCACCAAGCCGCTGCTGGACAAAGAGATCCCAGGGATCATGGAGGCGGTGCGCGCCTACGGCACTACCAAGAACCCCCTGGCCTCGCTGAGCCGCGGAGTCGCAGGAGTCGCGGGAAAGACCGTCATCGTGAACCTGCCGGGATCGCCCAAAGCCGTCCGTGAAGGCATGGAAGTCCTGGTGAAGCTGCTGCCGCATCTCTGCGATCAGGTCTCCGACATCCGAGACCACGAATCCTGGGGGAACGAAGCATGAGTCACGACGGACCACAGGAGCTGAACCAGGCAGGCCTAGCCGCGGATGAGCCTTTTGAGTTCCCGCAGGAGCGCGTGCTTATGGCGCAGCTGAGTGACCAGCCACTGAGCCTCAACCAGGCGGAGACGGAAGTCTGGGCGGAGCAGGCGGGCGCCGTCGTCGGCTTCTCGGGGATTGTGCGCAATCACGACCACGGTCAACCGGTAGAACGACTGAACTACACCGCGCATCCCTCCGCTGCAGAAGCCATCGCCCAGGTCGCGGTGGATGTCGCGGCACGCTTTCCCACCGTGCGGGTATGGGCGGCGCACCGGATCGGTCAGCTGGAGATCGGCGACCACGCACTTGTCGCGGCAGTGGCCTCCGCCCACCGCGCCGAAGCGTTCCAAGCCTGCGCCGAGCTCGTCGAGCAGATCAAAGAGAGCGTCCCCATCTGGAAAGAGCAGTTCTTCGCCGACGGCACCCGGGAGTGGGTCGGCCTCTAAGCCCTCTCGCCCCGAGGGCCGTCACCCCTGCAGGAGGCGAGGCGCGTCCCTCACCGTCTCGGTGTGCGGAGACGGTTACGCAAAAGCATCGGGCCAGAAATAAGCCGGTAACCCACGGCAACCGAGGGGAAACACGGCCCTTCTAGCGTTGTCGGTATGTATACAGACGCGTCGACAGAGTCGAATACTGACGCAGAATCGCTCCCGGCCACCGACCGGGTGTACGCCGCACTTCGCCGCGCCATCCGCGCCGGGCACGTGGCGCCCTGGGACCGGTTGACAGAGAAATCGGTGGCCTCTGAGTTCGGCGTCTCCAGGACGCCGGTGCGCGAGAGCATTGCGCGCCTCGTGGCCGAGGGCCTGTTGCAGAAGCACGGCAACGGCTTCGGTCTGGTGCTGCCTTCCCCCGACACCCTCGGCGGACTCTACGAAGCACGGCTCGCACTCGAGCTGCAGGGGATCCGCCGGGTGGCACAGGGATCCGCCGAGTACGACACCGAGCAGCTTTCTGCCCTGTATGACCAGTGGCGGCAATTGCGCGCCGAGCCGCCAGAACCAGCCCCGCATCTCGTGGCCCTGGATGAGGCTTTTCACTGCGGAGCCTTAGCCGCAGCGGGGGAGCCCGCGCTGGTCTCAGTGCTGATCCACATCAATGACAGGATCCGGGCGCTGCGGATGTACGGCTATATGACCTCCGACCGCCTCGCCACGGCTGCCGAGCAGCACCTGGAGATCCTGGACCTGCTCTTCCTGCGCGATTACGCCTCGGCAGAGATCGCCCTGACCGAGCACATCATCACCTCCCGGCATGCGGCACTGGCCCGCGCGCTGCACAAGAAACCTGCCAATGGTTTCACCGGAACCGTCCCCACGGACGCCTTTGTCTTCTGACTCGCACCACTGAACCCGCACCACTGAACCGCACCATTCACCCGCACGACTCGCCCCATCACCGCACCACTCACTGAGGAGAACATCGTGAAGAAGAACTCGCACCTGGTCATCGGAACTCTCGCCATCGGGACCCTGGCGCTCAGCGGCTGTGGAGATACCGCCGAGGCTGGCGCCGCCGAAGAAGATTTCCCCACTGCTGCAGTCGAAATGGTGATCCCGTATCCCCCGGGTGGTGGATCCGATGTGCTGTTCCGCCTGATGGCGGAGTACGCCGAGGAGCACCTGGGACAGCCCATCGTGCCGGTCAATGTTGAAGGCGCCTCTGCGACTGTGGGCTCACGCCAGGTCAAGGACTCCGAAGCCGATGGGTACACCATCCTGGGCACCCACCAGGTGACCGCTGCCGCCTTCCACACCGACATCGTGGATTACGGCTTTGAGGCATTTGATCCCATCGCGCTGGGCACCTCCACTCCGCACCTGCCGTCGGTGTCGACCGAGTTCGCGGAGGAGAACGACATCGAGGACCTTGAGGGCTTCCTGGATTACGTCGAGGCGAACCCCGGTGAAGTCACCTGGGCATTCACCACTGGCTCGGAAGACCATTACACGATCGCGGCCATCCTCGACGCTGCCGGAATCGACCCGACATCGCTGAACTATGTGAACTACAACGGAACCGGTCCGCAGTATGCCGCATTGATCTCCGGCGAGGTCGACGGCATGACCGGAGACTATGCCTCCGGTGAGGGCTACATCGAAGACGGTTCGATGATGCCGCTGGGCGTCGTCAATGAAGAGCGCGACCCGCAGCTGCCAGATCTTCCCACCGTCGCAGAGCAGGGCATCGACTTCTCACTGACCGTGGACCGCGGATTCCTTGCTCCCGAAGGCACCCCCGCCGAGCATATCGACGTCCTGGAAGCTGCGTTCGAGGCAGCGTTCGAAGACGAGGAGTTCCAGGAACGAGTCGAAGAGCTCGGTTCCTACCCGAACTTCCTGAACTCCGAGGATTACCAGTCCCGCATCGACGAGCTCGACTCCTCGATGGAGCAGCTCGCCGAGCAGATGAAGGCGTTCTAAGCGTGACGTTTCAACCCCTGCTGAGGAGTGATCGTGGCTGACAGACTGTTTTGCCTCGCCCTGGTGGTCCTGGCCGGAGCTTTCTGGTCCCAGACCACAGAACTGCCCGGTCCGACAGGTGGAGCCGTCTTGGGCCCTGCCTTCTTTCCCCGGGTGATTCTAGGCCTGATCTTCGGCCTCACCGCGATCCTGCTGGTGCGGAGCTTCGTCGCGGCAGAACAGGCCGTGAGCTTCAACGGACTCGGACGGTTCCTCAAGGTCCACTGGCGTGTCCCGACGATGGTGGCGATGCTCGCCGCCTACGTCGGGCTGCTGGGACTCGCCGGTTTTGTGCTGAGCTCGATGATCTTCCTGGTCGGCGGCTTCGCCCTGCTGATCCGCGAGTACTCCAGGCCAGTGCTCATCGCCAGCGCCGTGCTCGCCCTGGTGCTGCCCTTCACCCTGAACTGGGTGTTCCAGAACGTCCTGCGCACTGTGCTGCCGTAGGGGAACAGGACCGTCATGATGGAACTAAGTTTGGTTGCCGCAGCCGGTGAGGTGGCGGCGCCACTGACCCTGCTGACAATCCTGGTCGGCGTATTCGTCGGGATCATCGCCGGGGCCATCCCCGGATTCACCTTCACCATGGCCTTGGTGTTGGCTTTCCCGTTCACCTTCGCAATGGGCCCGGTCCAGGGTCTCGCTCTGATGATCGGTATTTATATCGGTGGTCTCTCCGGAGGTCTGATCGCCGGCATCCTGCTCGGGATACCGGGGACGCCCTCCTCAGTGGTCACTGTCTATGACGGGTACCCCATGGCGAAGTCCGGGCAGCCTGCCCGAGCCTTGGGCATCGGCATTGCCTCCTCGGTCATCGGCACGCTGATCGGTGCGGCCGTGCTGTTCCTGGTCGGCCCGATCATCGGACGCTTCACGCTGAACTTCGGACCCTGGGAGATCTTCTCGCTGGTGCTCTTCGCGCTGACCCTGGTGGCAGGGCTGAGCGGGAAGCATCTGGTGAAGGGATTGATCGCGGCCTGCCTGGGACTGCTGATCTCGACGATCGGCATCGCCCCGGCTGGTCAGATGCGGTTCAACTTCGATAACCCGCAGCTCTCCGGTGGGCTCAACGCCATTCCGGTGCTGATCGGGCTCTTCGCGGTCTCCCAGCTGCTGGTCAATGTGGAGGAATCACGCCTCGATACCCGTCCCGGTGCCGGCACCTCCACGCCGAAGATCCGCGTGCCCTATGGCCAGGTGCTGAAGGACATGTGGAGCGAGAAGCGCAATGTGGTGCGCTCCTCAATGATCGGTACGTTCATCGGGACACTGCCAGCAGCCGGCGCGGAATCAGCGAACTTCATCAGCTACGACCGTGCGAAGAAGGCCGAGAAGCGGAATCCGGAGAACTACGGCAAAGGACACCCGGGTGGGATCGTTGCCTCGGAGACCTCCAATAACGCGGTGGCCGGTGGCGCCTTCATCCCCACGATCACCCTCGGTATTCCGGGCGACGTGGCGCAGGCGGTCATGATGGGGGCGCTGATCCTGCACGGCATCGCGCCTGGACCCGGCCTCTTTGAACGCCAACCGATCCTGGTGAACTCGATCTACCTCTCGATCGTGATCGCCGCACTCTGCGTTCTGGTGGTGCAGACCCTGCTGCTGCCGTTCCTGGCCCGAGTCACGTTGGTTCCCAAGGCGATCCTGGTGCCCTGCATCCTGGTGCTCACCGCCGTCGGTTCCTTCGCGATGAACAATCGGATCTTCGACATCTGGGTAGTGGTGGCCTTCGGAATCATCGGCTTCCTGCTGGTGAAGCTGAGCGTGCCGCTCGGTCCGATGATCCTGGGCCTGATCCTCGGATCCACGCTGGAGGAGGAGCTGCTGCGAGCCCTGCAGCTCAGCGATTCACTCACCACCTTCGTCACCCGGCCCATCTCGCTGACCTTCCTGGTCTTGGCAGTTGGATCCATCGGCTTCAGCATCTTCCAGGCACACCGAGCCCGGAAGAAGGAGAGCCGAGCGAAGGAACCTGTGAACGTGGAGACGCCGGTCTAGTTCAGCTGGCTGAGACGGGGATATAGACCCCATCCTCGGCGCTTTGGCGGTGTTACGGTCTGCTGTTCCTCGGCAGACCGTGACACCGCCGGACCAGTTAAGTGGTCACTCGAGAGTTACTTTTCGAGATTCAGGGCGCCGAGTATTTGAGCAACGCGGGCCCTTTCGGGCCGGCTGAGACCCTGGACTGGGCGGGGAAGGCAGTCTGCGGCGACCAATCCCAGTTCTTCGGCGATTGCTGCGGTGACTCGCAAACTGCCATGTTCAGCGAAGAGGGCCCACAGTGGTTCCAACTTCTGCGATTCAGCCAGGGCCACGGCGTGGTCGCCGGAGAGTGCTGCCCGGGTGATGTTCAGGGCAGGTTCTGGAAGTGTGCCGCCGATGGCGGAATACCAGGCGTCGCAGCCGGCGATCAGGCCGTTCACCGCCGTGCCGTCCCCGGAGATGCCGAGGGTCACGGAACCGGGGACGTGTTTCCGAAGCTGCTTCAGCTGCTGGTGTGCTGCCTCTGGTTCCCTTGGGAGGGCAGGAATCTTGATCGATGCGACCTGCGGCAGCGCGGCGATCCGGGCGTAGAGCTCATCGGTGAAGTGGACGTGAGTGGTGCCGGGGTTGTCATAGACCACCAGCGGCACCGAAAGCTCAGCGGTGACGTCCTCGAACAGACCGAAGACCTCATCATCGCTGAGCGCTTGGTAGGTCACGGGAGCCAGCAGGACGCCACTGACTCCGGCGCTCTGGGCATCCTCGGCAAGCCGATGCACCTGCGTGGTGCGCATGGCTCCGATGCCTGCCAAGACCGGCACCTTCTCAGCGTGCTCAACTGCGGTACGGACGACTCGCTCGCGTTCTTGCCGGTCCAGATACATATACGACCCGGTAGAGCCCAGCGCGGTGATGGAGTCAACTCCAGCGCGAGCCAGACGTTCGATGATCCGCGCATAGGAAGTCGCATCGAAAGTGTCATCGCGGAGCGGGGTGAGCGGAAATGTACTGAGGCCGGTGAGCATCGGTACTCCGATCTTCGGTGTGGACTACTTCGGTGTGGACTACTTCGGTCTGGATTCCTGAGGCGTCGGCCCTGACGTCAGGATTGGGTCTAGCGGCGTGACCGCTGGGATTTTTCCATCGCGATTGCTTTACGCATGTTCTTGCGCGCCCGGATCCGGTCGCCGGCTACGTCATAGGCGATGGAAAGGCGGAACCAGGAGCGCCAGTCCTCAGGCGCGGCCTCTGCTTCGGCGGCATAGCGCTTGAACTGCTCATCGGCCTGTTCGCGATTCGCCCGGCCACCCGCGGAGCGTTCCACGGTGTCCTCTGGGAGTCCGCCTTCGTCCTCGAGCCTGCGGCCCAGACGTTCGGTGCCGAAGCCGAAGAGCAGCTCTCGGGCCAGTACCCAGACGCCGATCAATACGATGAGCATTGCACCGGCACCGATGAGCTGCGCGGCGATGTCATCCACACGCAGGAAGCGCCAAGCGGAGGCGGCAGCTCCCACCAGCATGATGGCGAGCAGGACAATGACCAGTCCGGTCCAGAATTTCGTCTTCATTGTGCTCAGAGCCCCAGATCCAGGTAGCCATCGAGCCCGTGCGTGAGCCCCGGCTTCGAGCCGACAGTGCGCAGTCCGAGCAGCACTCCGGGCATGAATGAGACACGGTCGAAGGAGTCATGACGCAGGGTCAGCTGCTCGCCTGGTGACCCCAGGAGCACCTCCTGGTGTGCGACGAGTCCCCGCAGTCGGACAGAATGCACGTGGATGCCTGCCACCTCGGCCCCGCGAGCACCCTCAAGAGAGGTTTCCGTGGCATCGGGGGAGGGCGCGACGTCGGCGGCTCGCCTGGCCTCACCCATCAGTTCCGCGGTGCGCACGGCGGTCCCAGAAGGAGCGTCTACCTTCTGAGGGTGGTGAAGCTCAATGATCTCTGCCGACTCGAAGTACTGCGCTGCTTTGGCTGCGAAGGCGGTGGCCAGGACCGCGCCGAGCGCGAAGTTCGGGGCGATCAGCACGCCCGTTTCAGGGTGCTCGGTGAGCAGGTCCTCGAGTCTCTGGAGCCGTTCGGTATCCCAGCCCGTGGCGCCCACGACGGCGTGGATCCCGTTCTGTACGGCGAAGCGCACATTATTCTCGGTGGCTTCGGGAACGGTGAGATCCACGATGTGGGTGGCACCGGCCGTCAGAATCTCGCTGAGCTCGTCGCCACGACCCTGGGCCGCGACGAGCTCCATGTCCGGAGCGTTCTCCACGGCCTTCACGGCTTCGCTGCCCATGCGTCCGTTTGCGCCCAGTACGGCGACTCGAATTTTGCTCATGGCATCCAGCCTATCGCCCGCCCCACCTCGCGTTTTACCTGGGCTTAGGTGTTTTACCGGGGCTACCGACGGACCGGTAAAGCACGTAAGACCCGATAGAACGGGTGGGGTCTGTTGGAAAGTGTTGGATTGTGTTTATATATGAGCAGAAGTTGGGGACTCGATCGGAACGGGGACAGGAATGTTGGCAGCGCAGCGCCGTACGGCCATCGTGTCCATGCTGGATTCCGCGGGAGCGGTCAGCGTCTCCGAGCTGGCCTCTCGCTTTGAGGTCTCCGATATGACCATTCGCCGGGACCTCGAGGGCCTCTCCGCAGAGGGACTGATCGCAAAGGTCCACGGCGGGGCGGTCACTCCCGCAGCTCACGCGATCGGCTCCCGACGCACCGAAGAACCTGGGTTCCTCGCGAAATCGGACCAGATGCTGCCCGAGAAGCAGGCCATTGCCAAAGCGGCCGCAGAGCTGGTGGAGCCCGGAATGTCTATCGGGCTCTCCGCGGGCACCACCACCTGGACCCTCGCGCAGCACCTGCTTCAGATCCCCGAGCTCACCGTGGTGACCAATTCCCCGCGCATCGCTGATGTCTTCCATGGCGTCACGGATGCGCGAATCCGTGAATCTCGGGGCAGTACCGCAGCAGACTCGCTCGCCCCCGCGGTTGACCAGACGGTGATCCTCACTGGTGGAGTCCGCACGCCTTCTGACGCGCTCATCGGTCCGATCGCCAACCAGGCGCTGCGGTCCTTACACCTGGACCTGATCTTCCTCGGCGCCCACGGGTTCACCATCCAGGCCGGGTTCACCACCCCGAATCTCGAGGAGGCCGAGACCAACCGCACCTGGTTGCAGACCGCGCCACGCGCCGTCGTGCTCGCCGATCACAGCAAGTTCGGCACCACGGCCCTGGGGACCTTTGCCGGATTGCCCCAGATTCACATGCTCATTACCGATACCGGACTCCCAGCCGCGGCAGCAGCAGAGCTGGGCGAGTCGATCGATTCAGTTGTTCGCACCGAACCCAGGAGCCACCGTTGACCTCACCAGATCAGCAGGACCCGTCTCAGCAGACACCAGCCCAGCAGTCACAAACTCAGCACACCCCAGATCAGCCCCGCCCAGTCGATGCGCATTCCCGCGCCCACAAGACCCGTGCCCAGCTGGCCGACGGCCGCGAGATCATCTTCTTCGACGACGAACCCCGAGAACGCACCGTCGTGGATCGACGCGAGATCTCTCGCCCCACCGGCGGCAATGAGATGCGCTATGACCCCCTGCTTCGGGAATGGGTGGCCATCGCCGCCGCCCGCCAGAATCGCACTCACCTGCCCTCCACCGATCAATGTCCGCTGTGCCCCACCACGGCGGATCGCGCCAGCGAGGTCCCGCAGTCGGCCTACGACGTCGTGGTCTTCGAGAACCGCTTCCCCTCCTTCCGCGGAGACACCCCCGTCCCAGGTGACTTGCTCACCACGACGACGGCGGCGCAGGAATCCGCGGGGCTGGTCCAGCCTGGCTCGGGACGCTGCGAGGTGGTCTGTTTCACCGATGACCACACCTCGCAATTGGCCCAGGTCAGTGCGACCCGCATGCGTACCGTGGTGGACGCCTGGGCTGACCGCAGCGCTGCCATGCTGGCCGAACCCGGAGTGGAACAGGTCTATATCTTCGAGAACCGCGGGGAGGAGATCGGAGTGACCCTGCATCATCCGCATGGGCAGATCTACGGCTATCCGTTCATCACCCCGCGAACCCGAACCCTGCTGGAGTCAGCGGCGGATTACCGCGCCCGCCGGGACGGCGATCTCTTCGCCGATATCCTCGCGGCAGAGGTGGCTGGTGGCCGACGGATCGTCGCCCGCACCGAACATTGGACCGCATTCATCCCTGCCTGGGCCCGCTGGCCGGTGGAACTTCACATCTACCCGCACCGCGCTGTGGAACGTCTGCCGGAACTCACCGACGCCGAGCGCGACGACTTCGCCGCGCTATACCTGGACCTGCTCGGCCGCGGGGACCAGCTCTTTACGGGGCCGCTGCCGTATATCTCCGGGTGGCAGCAGGCACCAGCTTCTGCCGAGCCCGGGTTGATGCGCCTGCACCTGCAGCTGTTCTCGATCCGTCGTGCGGAGAATAAGCTGAAGTTCCTGGCCGGGTCTGAATCCGGGATGGGCGTCTTCATCAATGACATCGCGCCTGAGGACATGGCTGGCAGGCTTCGCGCCGTCGGGAACCAGGCAGCGGAATCCGAAACTATCGCAGCAACGAAAGAGGACACACGATGAAGCTGCTGGTCACTGGTGGAGCCGGGTATATCGGATCCGTGGTCGTGGAACGCCTGCTCGCGCAGGGCCATACGGTCGAAGTCCTGGACAACCTGAGCACTGGTCACGCAGATTCAGTCCTGGACGGGGCTCTCTGGCATGAGGCTGATCTGCTCGATGTCGGGAGCATCCTGGACTCCAGCTTCGACGGGGTCATCCACCTCGCGGCACGCTCCCTGGTGGGGGAGTCCGTGGCGCACCCGGAGCGCTACTGGCACGGCAACATCGTCGCCACACTGGCCCTCTTGGACGCCATGCGGGAGGCAGGAGTTCCCCGTTTGGTGTTCTCCTCCACCGCGGCGGTCTACGGGGAACCCGCCGGTGCGAGCATCGCCGAGACCGATCAGACCATGCCCACCAACCCCTACGGCGCCTCGAAGCTTGCCATCGACCACATGCTCACCGCCGAAGCCCACGCCCATGGTCTTGCCGCGATGAGCCTGCGCTACTTCAACGTCGCCGGAGCCTCCGGGCAGCTGCGCGAACGCCATGACCCGGAGACTCATCTGATCCCGAATCTGCTCAAGGTCGCTGCCGGGGAGAAGGAGAGTGCCAGCATCTTCGGCACCGATTACCCCACCCCGGATGGCACGGCCGTGCGTGACTACATCCATGTGCTCGACCTCGCCGAGGCACACCTGCTCGCGCTCAATGCGGCCGAGCCAGGCACTCACGCCATCTATAACCTCGGCACCGGCACAGGGACCTCGGTCCGCGAGGTCATCGACACGGTCCGGGAAGTCACCGGGGCGAAGGTTCCGGCCGTGGAGGAACCGCGACGGGCAGGTGACCCGGCGGTGCTCGTCGCCTCCGGCCAGCAGGCCCTCCAAGGACTGGGCTGGAGTCCGACTCGCGGCATCCGAGAGATGGTGACCGATGCCTGGCAGGGGCTCCGGGCTGAGGAAGTGTCCACGCCGGGGGCGCCTAGTCCTTCAGCACCTGCTTCACCGATAACAACCCCAGGAGTCTCCGCATGAGCGAGAACCACGACACGCTTGCCGCCGACTTCGAGCAGGCCTACGGCTACGCACCCACAGGGATCTGGGCCGCCCCGGGGCGGGTCAATCTCATCGGAGAGCACACCGATTACAACGGCGGCTTCGTGCTGCCCTTCGCGCTTCCGCAGACCACGCGGGTGGCGGCCTCCGTGCGCGCGGATCGAGTGGTCCACGTGCGCTCGCTGCTCAACACCGAGACCGCAGAGTTCAATCTGGACGGGTTGGCCCCGGGCGGCGTCGAAGGCTGGGCGGCCTATGCCGCAGGAATGTTCTGGTCGCTGGAGCAGGCGGGGCATCGGCTTCCCGGGATGGAGCTGTTGATGGACTCAGAGGTTCCGATCGGCGCGGGTCTGTCCTCCTCGGCAGCGCTGGAATGCTCGGTCGGGCTCGCGGCAATCGAGCTGGCCGGCATCGAGCTCTCCGCTGTGGAACTCGCGCAGCTGGCGCAGCACGCGGAGAACGATTTCGTCGGCATGCCCTGCGGGATCATGGACCAGATGGCCGCCGTCGGGGCGCAGGCCGAACATGCTCTGCTCCTGGACACCCGCAGCATGGTCATCGAGCAGGTCCCCTTCACGCTGGAGCAGGACGATCTCGCGCTGCTGGTCATCGACTCGCTTGCCGAGCACCGGCTTGTGGACGGCGAGTACGCCATCCGCCGGGCCCAGTGTGAAACCGGCGCCAGGCAGCTGGGGGTACAGAGTCTGCGTGAACTCAACGACGACGGCGTCGTGCCCGAGGATCTGCCAGCTCGGCTCGAGGACCCCGTCATCATGCGCCGAGTGCGCCATATCCTCACCGAGAACGCGCGGGTGCTGGCCGCGCGAGAAGCGCTGAGCATGGGTTCCTACGCGCAATTGGGCGAGATTCTCACGGCCTCGCACCTGTCTCAGCGCGATGATTTCGAGATCACCGTCCCGGAGACCGACACCCTGGTGGAAACCCTGCTCTCACCGCCAGAAGCTCACGGAGCGGTGCCAGCACTGGGAGCCCGGCAGGTGGGCGGTGGATTCGGTGGCTGCGTGATCGCGCTGATCCATGTGGATTCCTTCGACGCTCTGCTGGGCGCGGTCCAGGAGAATGCCCGCCAGCGCGGGTTCACCGAACCCACAGGCTTCCTCGCCCAACCCTCCGCCGGAGCCCGCCGCCTCATCTAGCTAAGCGGCCCCTACCGCAATAGAGGGAAGAGGAGTCAGCGGCCGGCGACGACGTTGCCGGCTGCGTGCGTCATGGCCTCCAGGGGCCCGCGACGCCGCAACAGGAACTTGATGAGTCCCAGGCCGAGCGCGCCGATGATCAAGATCGTGAGCATCTGCTCAGGCGAGTACTCCGCCAGGAAGGTCATGAACTCCGGGGTCTGGCCCCCGCGCCAATAGTGGAGCACCACGAGGTGGCCTACGTAGAGGCTCAGTGGCATCGCGCCGGCGCCGATCAGCGGTGCCAGTCCCCAGCGCAGCTTCTCCGCGATCAACAGACACAGCCCCAGGACCAGCATCGAGGTGCCGATCGTGTGGATCAGATCAAGCGTGGAGCCCTGATGCGGGGTGGCAAGCAGGAACCAGACGTCCTCTGTCACCAAGGGAACCCGGTGGGTTCCGGCCAGCAGCTCAGCACGGAGGTCAGCCGTGGGCCACCCGTAGAGCGCTGCGGTCTCGGTGATGAAGTCTGAGCGCCAGAGCATCCACAGGTGGATTCCATAGCTGACCGCCGCCAGACCCAGCCCGACCGCCGCAAGCTTCACCGCGGTGGCGGCGCGCTGCAGCTGCAATCGGCCGATGGCCATACCTGCGAAGAGGTACGCCGGCCAGATCAACAGCGGGTAGTACCCGGTCAGCGCCAGGTCCATCCCCATCAGGCTCGGTGTCGCCAGATCGGCAATCCCGGGGGAGTGCCATAAGCGCCACATATCCGGGAAACCTTCGAGCGTGCTGCGCAGATCGTTGTGCAGCCACCAATAGGCCACCGGCGCTGCCGCGACCCATACTCCCGCCAGCGCGAAGAGCGGGACAGCGCCCAGGCTGAGGAACGGGATCGCCAGGAAGAACAACAGTCCGTAGTGCACCAGGATGATCGCCACACCAGAGTCCAAGGAGGCGACGAGTAGGCCGATCAGCACCACGATCAGGGCGCGCACCGCGATGGCTTTGCGGTCCCCGGAGAGCTGGGACTTCGACTGCGCCGACCGACCCCGACCCGCGCCGCCGGTGAGCAGCGCGAGGCCGACACCAGCCAGCAGAGCAAAGAGCGCGGAGGGTCGCCCGGTGAAGAGCAGCCCCGCCCATGTCACCTCGTTGCCGGGTTCAGAGATCGTCGGGAGCACGTGGACCGTCATCATGCCCAAGAGTGCAAGGCCGCGTGCGGCATCGACCCCGGAGAGGCGACGCGTGCGGGGGGAAGTCGTACCAGCTTTGATCACAGTCGGTACGTTACTGCCTGCGGCACCGCGCAACGAGCCCCACGGTGCATTGCGACATCCGAAGCCACAGCCCCCGGGAATTCGCGAGCCCGGACAACTCATTAAAAAAATCCCTACGGCACTGCAACCTTTTTCCGGTGGCCACGGTAGTCCTGGTGTGAACACAACGAGTGATCACGATCACTGCACGCAGGTTCTATGAGAGGACAACGTCATGCGTAAGTCTCTGCCTTTGGCCACCACCGCCGTGGTCGGTCTGGCCATCGCCGGATCCGCCGCCCCTGCCTTCGCCGCCGAAGAGGCTGGAGCATCTGCTCAGCTCTCCGTGCTCCACGCCGTGCCAGACCTCCCCGTTGACGTATACGTCAATGGTGAGCTGACCCTCGATGATTTCGCCCCCGGTGACCTGGCCGGACCGCTGGAACTTCCCGGCGGTGACTACGAGGTCGCCATCACTGCCGCGGATGCCGCAGATGACTCCGAGCCCGTCCTGGGTCCTGTGGACCTGACGCTTGAGGAGGGCATGAACTACACTGCTGCCGCTCACCTCGACGCCGAGGGCTCACCCACCGTGACGGCCTTTGAGAATGACACCTCCGAACTTGCCGCAGGGGAAGGCCGACTGACGGTCCGCCACGTGGCAGCTGCTCCCGAGGTTGATATCTGGGCCAATGGGGACGTGGCAGTAGAGGCACTCGCCAATCCAGATGAGGCCTCCTTGGAGCTGCCAGCCAGCACGCTCGAAGCCGCGGTCTCGCTGACCGGCGAGTCCGATCCGGTGATCGGCCCGGCTGATGTCGAGGTCGCCGAGGGAACCACGTCCATCGTCTACGCCTGGGGTTCGGCTGAGGACGGCAATCTCGCTCTGGCCACCCAGTCCGTGGGCGGCATGCACTCCTCGCCAGACGGCGTGCCCAGCGGCAACTTCGAGGTGCCAGCCGCCTCCTCCGCCACCCCATGGGCCGTCGGCATCGGAGCACTCGCCCTGATCGGCGTGGGCGCCCTGGCCTTCGCAGCGCGCGCGAAGGCTCGCGCCTGAGATGAGCCCCCGCCGTCGTCGCTCTTCAACGGGGCACCCGCGCAGCCTGGTCCTGGCGTTCATCGCTGTCCTGGCTGTCTCCGGGTGTGCCCCTGCGCAGAGCACCACGGGTCCCGACGCCCCAGCGGGCAGTGACTCAGACGCGGCGGCCTCATCCCCTGAAAACTCCGCGGGGCCTTCGGCGTTCAGGGCGCCGGAGGCCCCCGGTCAGGGGGACTCGAACTCCACCGTCGACCTCGGTGAAGTTCCCGTGCAGTCCGCGGACTTGGCTGACCGTGACATCGCTCCCGAACCAGTTCAGCTGCGCTACCCCGATATCGACGCCGATATGGAGGTGGAACCGAAGGGAGTCGCCAGCGATGGACAGATGGAGATTCCCGACGACGCAGCCCAGGCCGGCTGGTATGAATACGGCAACGCACCTGCCGATGACACTGGCACAACAGTCATCGCCGCTCATGCCGGCTCGCAAGAGACGCCCGTCGGACCGCTCTATGCTCTCCAGGACGCCGAAGCGGGGGAGCAGATCACCGTGGTCGATGATGCGGGGGACGAGCATCGATACGCGGTCACGGAGGTGCAGCGCATGGGTAAGGAAGGGCTTGATTTCACTCCGTATTTTGAACGCTCGGGTCAGCATCGTCTCGTCCTTATTACCTGCGGAGGCCAGTGGATTCCTGAGCAAAACAGCTATGCTGACAACATCATCGTGGTTGCCGAATCCCTGGATTGACCGGGCGGGACCTCGTGGCTGTCTCGACCTTGCACCTGTTCACCGACCGAGGAGACGCCCTGGACCAGCACAACCTGGCGATGCGCTTCGCGGCAGGTGAACCCGCAGCCTTGCAGGAGCTCTATCAGCAGCACGGGGCACTCGTGTTCTCCCTGTGCATGGCTGCTCTGCGTCACCGTCAGGATGCCGAGGATGCCACCCAACAGGTGTTCACCCGCGCGTGGCGATCGCACAATACCTATGACGTCTCTCACCCCACAGGTGCCTGGCTCACCGGCATCACCCGCAGGGTGATCGCAGATGTCTTTGCCCGCCGGGAGAAAGACGCCCAAGCCGCTGAGGTGGGAGTCAACGCTCAAGCTCGCAATGACGCGCCCCAGCCCACCGACGCATTGGTGGACCGAGTGGTGGTCCAGCAGAGCCTCGACCAGCTGGGTCCGCCCCAGAATGAGATACTGCGGCTGGCCTACACTGAGGACCTCCCGCTCAAGACCATTGCAGAACGCCTAGAGATGCCGCTGGGTACCGTGAAATCCCACGTCCACAGGGGCCTGGCCCGCATGAGAAAGAGTCTGGAGGTGCAAAGTGACTGAGCATGTCGAACCCCATGATGGCTTCAGCGCCGATGGGCACCTGACAGACGAGTCCTTGGCGATCCTGGCTGATTCCCGTCTTGCTGATGTCGAATCTAGTGCCGCCGAGCGCATCTCTCAGGATGACCAGCGAGAGCACCTCGCCCTCTGTGGCCCATGCCAGCAGGCCTTCGCCGCGACTGCCCGTGCGCTCGAGGCGCTGCGCGATCCTGCCGCCCTGCAGCAACCCCCGGCTGATCTCTGGGACCGCATCGCCGCCGAGATCAACGAGGATGCTGCGGAAGATCAGCAGGATGAACCTATGGCCTCGGTGCATCAGCTGCGGCCGCCCAAGCCTGCTCTGAGCCGGCGCTGGATCCCCTTGGCAGCTGCGGCCGCCGGAGCACTCATCGGCGGCGCCGTCGTCGCTGGAATTCTGAGCCAGGGCGAGGCCCAAGACGAGGGGGGCAATCAGGCCGGTGAACGTCCTACTCAGGAGCCTGGTGAGGATCCTGGGTCGAGCGCAGGGGAACAGACCCCGACGGTGCTCGGCGGCGCCACGCTGACACCGGTGGCTGCCGATGACTTCTCCGGCAGCGCCGAGATGGTGCAGACCCAAGAGGGCAGCCTGGAACTCACAGTGGAGGTCTCCGCTGCGCCGAATCCCGATGAAGGCTATTTCGAAGTGTGGCTGCGCGATGAAGCCGGAACTCGATTGCTCTCCCTGGGGGCCGTGACCTCGACCGATTCCACGACCTTCACCGTGCCGGCCGGGGTGGACCTGAGTGAGTACCCGGTGGTGGATGTCTCCCACGAACACTTCGACGGCGATCCCAGCCACAGCGGCACCACCCTTGCTGCGGGTCCCATGGAAGCCGCGGAGAGCTGACCCGAACCCGACTCTCGCGTTTTACCGGGCCTTACGTGTTTTACCGGCCCGACGGCGGCCCCGGTAAAACACATAGGCCCCGGTAAAACGGTGGGAGAAGTCCGGGAGCGGCGTCGGACCGGTCCTGGAGCGATGACAGACGGTAGGCTGGTCCCCATGGCAAGCGACAACGAGCCCACACACGAATTCGATCCGCACCTCATCCAGGGGCAGGTTCAGCACCCTGATCAGACCGACCCATATTTCGGGCATCTGATCACGGCGATGGTCACTCCGTTCACCGCGGATGACAAGATTGATTTCGACGCATTCGAGGCGCTCGCGGTCCGGCTGGTCGAAGAGGGCAATGACTCTCTGGTGGTCTCCGGCACCACAGGCGAGACCTCGACGCTGGAGGATCACGAGAAGGAATCTCTGGTCCGCGCGGCCAAGTCCGCGGTCGGTGACCGCGCGAAGGTCATTGCCGGCACCGCCACGAACCACACCGACCATGACCTGCTCATGGCCAAGCGCGCCGAGCGTGCCGGAGCCGACGGGCAGCTCGTCGTGACTCCGTATTACAACAAGCCCAGCCAGGACGGGGTGCTCGCGCACTTCACCGCGGTGGCAGACGCGGCTGACCTGCCGCTGATGATCTATGACATCCCCGGGCGCACCGGAATTCCGATCTCCACCGAGACCATCCTGAAGCTCGCCGAGCACCCGCGCATCATGTCGCTCAAGGACGCGAAGAACGACATCACCGCCACCACGGAGGTGCTGACCAAGACCGACCTCGAGGTCTACTCCGGTGATGACCAGAACGTGCTGGCCTGGATGGCCATGGGCGCCGCCGGCGTCGTCTCAGTGACCTCCCACGTGGCCTCACCGACCTTCCGTCGGATGATCGACGCGCTGCTCAACTACGACCTGCGCGAGGCCCGCATCGCCCACGGCGAGCTCGGCCCGGTCATCCGCGCCATGATGACCCGCGTGCAGGGAGCAGTCTCCTGCAAGCAGGTGCTCAACTGGCTCGGCACCGGGATGAACCCCGCCGTCCGCCTGCCCCTGGTGCAGGCCAATGAACTTGAGAAACAACTGATCATCGCCGACCTGCGAGAGGCAGGCTGGCAGCTCTAGAGGGACTCGTCGCTACGACAGAGATCCTTGAGGAGCAGAAAACGCAACCACTACATAATTGAGGTCCCCACAGGGATCTCTCGAGGAGGAATCTCACCTTGGCAGCACAGCGCCTCATCACTCCACCAAAATTACGCCGCGGAACTCTGCGCACCGTCGCCCTAGGCGGACTGGGGGAGGTCGGGCGCAATATGACGGTCTTCGAGATCGGCGGCAAGCTGCTGATCGTCGACTGCGGCGTCCTCTTCCCCGAAGAGGAACAGCCCGGCGTGGACCTGATTCTTCCCGACTTCAGCTATATCGAGAACCGACTGGACGACGTCGTCGGTCTGGTCCTCACCCACGGTCACGAAGACCACATCGGAGCAGTCCCGTATCTGCTGCGCAAGAAGCCTGACATCCCCCTGATCGGCTCCACGCTGACCCTGGCCTTCATCGAGGCCAAACTCGCCGAGCACCGGATCAAGCCCTATACCCTCGAGGTCAAAGAGGGCGATATCGAGGACTTCGGCCCCTTCCAGTGCGAGTTCGTCGCGGTCAACCACTCCATCCCGGACGCCCTGGCAGTCTTCATCCGCACCGAGGCCGGCACCGTCCTGCACACCGGTGACTTCAAGATGGACCAGCTGCCCCTGGACGGTCGGATCACCGACCTGCGCCACTTCGCCAAGCTCGGCGAAGAAGGCGTGGACCTGTTCCTCACCGACTCCACCAACGCCGATGTCCCCGGGTTCACCACTCCGGAGAAGGAGATCGGCCCGACCCTGGACCAGCTCTTCGGCAACTCGAGCCGACGCATCATCGTGGCGTCCTTCTCCTCCCACGTGCACCGCGTGCAGCAGGTGCTCAACGCTGCGCAGGCGCATAACCGCAAGGTGGCCTTCGTCGGTCGCTCCATGGTGCGCAATATGGGCATCGCCTCCAAGCTCGGCTTCCTGGACGTTCCCGAGGGCATCCTCGTGGATATGAAGAAGGTGGACAACTACCCCGATTCCGAGGTGGTCCTGATGTCCACCGGCTCCCAGGGTGAGCCCATGGCCGCGCTGTCCCGCATGGCCAACGGCGACCACCCCATCCAGGTGGGTCAGGACGACACCGTCATCCTGGCCTCATCGCTGATCCCGGGCAATGAGAACGCCGTCTTCCGAGTGATCAACGGCCTGCTCAAGCTGGGCACCGATGTGATCCACAAGGGCACCGCAAAGGTCCACGTCTCCGGACACGCCTCTGCCGGTGAGCTGCTCTACTGCTACAACATCGTCAAGCCCAAGAACGTCATGCCGGTCCACGGCGAGACCCGCCACCTGATCGCCAACGGCAAGCTTGCCGAGGACACCGGCGTTCCCAGCGACCGGGTCATCCTGGCCGACGACGGCTCCGTGGTCGATCTGCACAACGGCGTCGCCCAGATCGTCGGCCAGGTCGAGTGCGGCTACGTCTACGTGGATGGCTCCTCCATCGGTGAGATCACCGATAACGACCTCAAGGACCGTCGCGTCTTGGGCGAGGAGGGCTTCATCTCCGTGGTCGTCGTGGTGAACCGGCAGACCGGCAAGATCATCTCCGGACCCGATATCCACGCCCGCGGTGTGGCGGAGGAAGATCAGGTCTTCAAGGACATCAAGCCCAAGATCTCCCGCGCGCTGACCGAGGCGATCCAGGACAATAAGGAACACACCACGCATCAGCTGCAGCAGATCGTGCGTCGCACCATGGGCTCGTGGGTGGCGCGCAAGCTCCGTCGCAAGCCGATGATCGTTCCGGTGGTCGTCGAGACCTGATCCTCACCAGGTGCCTGATCTTTAAAAGGTCGGATCCAGCACCACTGAGCAGCAGCACAGCTTTGGGCCTCGCATCATGCGGGGCCCAAAGCTGTCTCTGCGCTCAGTCCGCACCGGATTGCACAAGCCCGCACCGGATTGCACAAGCCCACGCCGGGTTGCGCAAGGCCGCGCCATCGGTAAAGGTGTGCCGATCGATGACCTGACCCGGCATCGGGGGTAAGTTAGCCCCTATGGCGACACGTACTTCCCCCTCGCGAGCCGCCAGCACCAAGGAGAGCAAGACCTCCAAAAGTGCATCAGGCCGCGCGACGACGTCGAAGAATTCCTCCAATGAACCAGCAGAGTCCCCCCGCGGGAACCTGCTGGCCTCCGCCGCGCGCGGCTTCTGGTTGGCGCTTGCCACCCCGGTCGCCTCCGCCGTGCGAGGCATCGGTCGGCAGGTGAAGATCCACCCCGATGATCGCCGCGACGGCGCCGGCCTGGTCTTCTTCCTGCTCGCTCTGCTCACCGCCGTGGTGGACTGGTGGGGCGCCCGCGCCATGGATCACTGGGCGCTGAACCTGGTGCACACCTCCACCGCAGGCACCTTCGGCTGGGCCTCGGTCATTCTGCCGCTGATCCTCTTCATCGCGGCCGTGCGATATTTCCGCGCACCTCAGGATCACTCGGGCAATGCCCGGATCGCCGTGGGCAGCGCCATCATCCTCGTCGCCTCCGCCGGAATCGTGCACCTGGCAAATGGTCTGCCCACTATCAATGAAGCCTTCTCCGTAGGCCCCGACGGTACGTTCACCTCGCTGCTGACCTCTGGCGGCGTCGTCGGCTACCTCATCGCCGTGCCCCTGGCATCGCTGGTGACCCCCTATCCGGTCTGGGCGCTGCTGATCCTCGCGCTGGCCTCCGGCATCCTGGTGCTCACCGACACCCCGCTGCGCCGGATTCCCGAGCGCGCCGCCGTGGCGAAGAGCTTCGTCGTGGGGGAGCGGCGCGAACCGATCGAGGACCCGAACCTTCCCTCCGGGGGACAGGCCCAGCAGCCTGAGCCGGTGCAGAGGTCCAGGACCAAAGACCACCACGACGACGACGCCGCGGCCCGCCCCCGTCGGGCGGCGCGTCATGCCGAGGATCCTTCCGCCGCGGAAGCGGGACCCAAGAAGTCTCTGCTCGCCAAGATCATGGGCTCGAAGTCCGAAGACTCCGGCGATGGGGTCTTCGAAGAGGAAGATTCCGCGGCTCGGGCCGCCGAGGGTGCCTATGAGGACCCGGTGTTCCAGGAGTCCGAGGAAGAGTCCTTCAGCTCACCTTCGGTACCAGCAGGAGTCCGCCGTCCCACCGCCCAGGAACTGGCGATCCAGCGAGCACGGGACAAGGCCGCCACCGCGGCCCCTGATGCAGCCCAGATCGCTGCCTCAGCCGCTGCGTCTGGCGGCGCGGCCGCAGGGGCGCCTGCCACGCCGTCGCCCGCTGTCGCGAGCCTGCGCAAGAATCCCGATCCGGAGGCACCTGCGCCGGCTGCGGCCATGCCGGTGCGCTCGGAGCAGCTCGCTCTGGGTGGCGACGTCACCTACACCCTTCCCGAACAGGGCCTGCTGCCCTCGGGGCCCCCGGCCAAAGAGCACACCGCGGCCAATGATGAGATCGTCCACGCGCTGAACCAGACCTTCCAACAGTTCAAGGTGGATGCCCAGGTCACCGGGTTCTCCCGGGGCCCCACCGTCACCCGCTACGAGGTGGAGCTGGTCCCGGGCACCAAGGTGGAGAAGGTCACCGGACTGGAGAAGAACATCTCCTTGGCCGTGGCATCCAACGAGGTCCGGATCCTGTCCCCGATTCCGGGCAAGTCCGCGATCGGCATCGAGATCCCGAATAAGGACAAGGAAGTCGTCGCCCTGGGTGACGTGCTGCGCTCGAACGCCGCGCGCAAGACCGATCACCCGATGGTCATGGGTGTGGGCAAGGACGTCGAGGGCGGATTCGTGGTCGCAAACCTTGCGAAGATGCCTCACCTGCTTGTCGCCGGTGCCACCGGTGCGGGCAAGTCAGCGTTCGTCAACGCCATGGTCACCTCGATCCTCATGCGAGCCACCCCGGATGAGGTGCGCCTGGTCATGGTGGACCCCAAGCGTGTGGAGCTCACCGCCTACGAGGGTGTCCCGCACCTTGTCACCCCGATCATCACCGATGCGAAGAAGGCAGCCGAGGCGCTGCAGTGGGTCGTCAAGGAGATGGACAACCGCTACGACGATCTCGCCCACTTCGGCTATAAGCATGTGGATGATTTCAACAAGGCAGTGCGCCAGGGAAAGATCCAGCTTCCACCGGACTCCAAGCGCGACCTGCGTCCCTATCCCTACCTGCTGGTCATCGTCGACGAGCTCGCCGACCTCATGATGGTGGCCCCGCGCGACGTCGAGGACTCGATCGTGCGCATCACCCAGCTTGCCCGCGCCGCCGGCATCCACCTGGTGCTCGCGACCCAGCGTCCTTCGGTGAACGTGGTCACCGGTCTGATCAAGGCCAACATCCCGTCCCGAATGGCTTTTGCCACATCCTCTTCCACCGACTCCCGCGTGGTGCTGGATTCGGTGGGCGCTGAGAAGCTGCTCGGTCAGGGTGACGCGCTCTTCCTTCCCGCCGGACGTCCAAACGCCATGCGTGTCCAGGGTGCCTGGGTCAACGACTCCGAGGTCCACGCTGTGGTCGAGCACGTGAAGTCCCAGCTCAAGGCCCAGTACCGCGAGGACGTGGTGCCGGAGAAGGTGTCCAAGAAGATCGACGAGGACATCGGGGACGATCTCGACGTGCTGCTTCAGGCCACGGAGCTTGTGGTGACCACACAGTTCGGCTCCACTTCTATGCTTCAGCGCAAGCTGCGCGTCGGCTTCGCCAAGGCCGGACGACTCATGGACCTGATGGAATCCCGCGGCGTCGTCAGCGCCTCTGAGGGCTCCAAGGCCCGCGATGTGCTGGTGGCTCCGGAGGAACTCCCGGGTCTGCTGGCCATGATGCGCGGCGAGGAGCCCAAGGCGGCGGCACCGAGCGAGGCCGCACCTGAGGCCTATGACAACACCGGAATCGAATACGAACCGGGACAGTCGGTGCAGACGGCTCCCCATGGAGTGGTGGAGACTGCTGAGACCGTTCAGGTGGAATCCGCCCTGGACGGGGCGTCGGCCCCCTCCGGTTACTCTGCAGCCTCAGGGCACTCAGCCGCGTCAGGGAACTCTGCAGTCTCAGGGCACTCGGCAGTGTCGGCAGCTTCGGCCACCGACTTCGATGATGCCTCCGAGCCGTTGCGTGCAGATGATGCGCGGCCCGAACCTACGCAGACCGCTCCCACCCAAGCCGTGGGGCAGCGCAGGGTGAGCCGTCAATCGCTCTCCAGCGCTGATCTGATTGCCCGTGATCTGGCCGAGCGCACGGCGGCACTGCCTGTGGCGAGCGACTATCATGACGGGCACGACTCCACATCCGGCGAGGATGTTTGGGAATTGACCGGACGCTGAGAGGCTCATGACTGACACCCCCCGCGAGAACGCGGCGACGGCAGAACCGCCGCTGCTCAATATCGCAAATATCTTGACCATGGTGCGCATTGCATTGGTCCCGGTCTTCATCTGGTTCCTGATGATGGATACCGAGGGCTCACTCTTCGGCGGCGACGCCGAGGCGACCAACGGGGGATGGCGCTGGGCTGCTGCCGGCGTCTTCGCTGTTGCGGTGCTCACCGATAAGATCGACGGCGATCTCGCCCGGTCTCGGAACCTGGTCACCGACTTCGGCAAGATCGCGGACCCGATTGCCGACAAGCTGCTCATCGGCGCCGGCCTGATCATGCTTTCGCTGCTGGCAGAGCTTCCCTGGTGGGTCACCACCGTGATCCTGGTGCGCGAACTCGGTGTGACGGTGCTGCGCATGGCAGTGATCCGGTACGGGGTCATGCCAGCGTCTCGCGGCGGCAAGCTCAAGACGGTGCTCCAATCGGCAGGTCTGCAGCTCATGCTGCTGCCGCTGGTGGTCATCGCCGGCTGGCTCGCCGACGTCGCCTTCTGGATCATGATCCTGGCCCTGGTCGTCACCGTGATCACGGGAGTGGACTATCTGATCTCCGCGTTGAAGATGCGCCGCAGAGTCCGGGGCCAGCGCGCCGACGAGCACAAAACAGGCGACGCGAATCCCACGCACCATGGGTGATGTCAGCAGCGACGATCTGCTGAGGTCCCGGGATGCCGGTCTGCTGGCCCGGGAAGCTCAACGGACCACCGTGCCCACTGCCATCATCCAGACCCTTGGGCACCGCGGTGCCACGCTCGCGACTGCTGAGTCACTCACCGCCGGGGGCCTCTCGGCTCGTATCGCAGAGGTTCCAGGGACGTCGGTGGCGCTTCTCGGTGGTGTGGTCGCGTATTCCAGCGCAGTGAAACGTAATGTTCTAGGAGTAGACGCCGCACTTCTGAGTGAACGCGGCGCCGTCGATCCTGATGTGGCCGCAGCCATGGCACGCGGCGCTGCTCGCTGCACGGGTGCCGATATCGGGATCGCGACCACGGGCGTGGCTGGTCCCGAACCTCATGAGGGCAAAGACGTCGGAACCGTGTATCTGGGGCTGGCCTGCAGAAACAGTGTGGCTGCACGACTGGGCCTGAGCCTGCCTCGCGGCTGCGAGCCCGCGGCTGCAGGACTCAGCGACGAGGATGCGCAGGACTGGCTGTCTGGCTCGCTGCTGCTGGATCTCACCGGAGACCGCGAAGCGATTCGGGACGCCTCAGTGGAGGGAGCGTTGAAGTTCCTCGAGGACTTTCTTCTCACCGTCCCGCCAGGCATCGGTGATCGGGACTAGAGTAGAAACAGGACCTACAGCTGGACCGGGAAGAAAACGCCTGCGAAGACCGTTGACCACAGGTGGAACATACCGAAAGAGGAGTGAGTCCATGGTGAGACAACCAGTCACCGTCAACGGCGTGACCCGTTGGAAAGATATGGACGTCGACGGCGTCGCCGCCACCGAGACCCGAGAGTCCAAAGGCGTGATACTGCGCCAGGAAATCGGCGACGTTCTACGAAGCATCCGTCAGGCCGAAGGCCGCACCCTGCGTGACGTGTCCCATGATGCGCGAGTGTCCCTGGGATATCTCTCCGAGGTGGAACGCGGTCAGAAGGAAGCTTCTTCAGAGTTGCTGGCTTCGATCTGTTCCGCCCTCGATGTACCGCTGTCCACGATGCTTTCTCAGGTCGCCGAGCGCATCGCCACGGCTGAAGGCCTTCAGGTCCCCGACACCGTTCCCACCGAGTTCCAGCGTGAATTCGGCGGCGGCGTTGTCCCGGACCGAGTGCCAGACAATCTGACCCGCGAGGAGCTTGCGCGCAGCGGAAGCTGACGCAGCCCAACTTCATAGTTGTTACGCAAGGGAGGGTGCCCTCACGGGCAGCCCTCCTTTGCTGTCTTAGACTAAGTCGCATGGAAAGCCTTGATCGCCGTGCCAAAGTCCACGAGCTCGAGCAGGAGTTCAATCGACTCTTCGTTCGGCGTCGCTTCAATGCGCTGCAGCTGGCCCGGCAGATCGACCCTGAGATCGAGCCGGCCTCATACTCCGTGCTTGCCACTCTGCAGCAGATGGGCCCGCAGCGTATGACCGCGATCGCACGGCATCTGGGGATCGGCAAGCCGACCCTGTCCCGCCAGCTGAGCACTCTCGAAGCACGTGGGTTCATCGAGAAGGCAACTGATCCCGCCGATGGGCGCGCGCAGATGGTCTCGCTGACCACTGAGGGACGCGCCCGGTTGGAATCGGCGCAGGGTGATCGCGCCGAGCGGTACCTGCAGATGCTCCAGCCCTGGGAGGAGCAGGAGATCGAGCTGCTCTTCGACCTGCTCTCCAAGCTGAACCGCACCTACACCGAATTTGACGCCGTGAACGACTCATCGCTGACCCAGAGCTCGGCCGAACCCGCAGTGGATAAGGAGAATGCATGAGGGAAAGCCGCTTCTGGTTTCTCATGGAAGGGGAGTTCGGCGCCAGCTACTCCCACGTCCTCGCGGATTCCCTGGTTCTGAGCCAGTACCAGATGACCGCCAAGCAGTCCCTGGAAGCAGGAGTCAGTCCCCGCGATGTCTGGGAAGCGGTCTGCGAGCAGCAGGATGTCCCGGTAGACCGCCGACTGGGCCGCGATATCGCACCGAAGAGCTAGATCGCTCGGTTGTGCTGGGAGACCGCGGTCCTTCTGCCCCATTGAGAACAGGGTCAGGGAACAGGATCAGGCGAACAGGGTCAGGACCGTTGCCGGCATCGAGCTTGGGACACGCCGTGATCCGCAGTCGAAGATATGTTCGACTCGATGCGTTAGAGTTTTCCCCAGAAGGCCCGTTCCGCGGGGTGGGCCCCACTCAACGCACAGCTGGTACTCGTGCACCGGGGCATGTCAGAGGCTCCGCCTAGTCTGACACCACATACACACAACGACTCTCGAGGTGAATCATGGCAGTAAGCCAGGATCGTGAAAAGGCGCTAGAAGCAGCACTCGCGCAGATCGATAAGCAGTACGGCAAGGGCTCGGTGATGCGCCTGGGTGATAACACCCGTGCGCCCATCGAAACCATTCCGACCTCCTCGATTGCCATGGACGCCGCTCTGGGTATTGGTGGCTTCCCCCGCGGCCGCGTCGTTGAGATCTACGGACCCGAGTCCTCCGGTAAAACAACGGTGGCGCTTCATGCCGTGGCCAATGCGCAGAAGATGGGTGGCATTGCGGCGTTCATCGACGCGGAGCACGCCCTCGATCCCACCTACGCCCAGGCGCTCGGCGTGGACACCGATGCCCTTCTGGTCTCTCAGCCCGATACCGGTGAGCAGGCCCTGGAGATCATGGACATGCTGGTCTCCTCCGGATCCATCGACATCGTGGTCATCGACTCCGTGGCTGCCCTGGTTCCTCGCGCCGAGATCGAAGGCGAGATGGGTGACTCCCACGTGGGTCTTCAGGCACGCCTGATGTCCCAGGCCCTGCGAAAGATCGCTGGACGTCTCTCCCAGACCAAGACCACCGCGATCTTCATCAACCAGCTGCGTGAAAAGATCGGCGTCTTCTTCGGCTCCCCAGAGACCACCTCCGGTGGTAAGGCGCTGAAGTTCTACGCATCGGTCCGCGTGGACGTCCGCCGCATCGAAACCCTCAAAGAGGGCACCAATGCTGTGGGTAACCGAACTCGCGCCAAGATCGTTAAGAACAAGATGGCGCCGCCGTTCAAGCAGGCAGAATTCGACATCATCTACGGCGAAGGGATCTCCCGCGAGGGCGGACTCATCGACGTCGGTGTGGAGAACGGTCTGGTCAAGAAGTCGGGTGCCTGGTTCACCTATGACGGAGACCAGCTCGGCCAGGGCAAGGAGAAGGCGAGAAACTTCCTCAAGGACAACCCCGATCTTGCAGATGAGATCGAACGTCGCATTCGGGAGAAGCTCGGCCTGATCGCTCCATCGGAAGAAGAGGGCGGACCCGCGCTGAAGGCCGTCGACGCCTAATAGGAGGTCTCTATGGGTGACCAGCAGCAAACCATCAACGCACTGCGTGAGGCACTGACTCGTATCGAGAAGCGGGACCCGAACGAACCGGTTCCCGACTTTCTCGATACGAGCAAGCCGCTGGAACCGATGCCGGAGGATGAGGAGCCCGAGTTAGCCGAAGGTGGGGGAAACCTCGCCCCGGCCGGACTGCCAGGATCTGGCGCGGGTACGGCAAGCGCTGGCAACAGTTCCGCTGATGCCGACCGCGGTGAGATCGCCGAGGAAGCCGGGGACCCCTTCGTCGCCGAGGCTGAGCGCTCAGAGATCGCGAGCTCACAGCCCGCCAGTTCAGAGCCCGAGGGCCCAGAGCCCGATAGCCCAGAACCGCTGAGCCCGGAGAAGCAGTACGAGAAGGCAAAAGCGGTGGTCCTGCGTCGCCTGACCGGATCTCCCAAATCTCGGCACCAGTTGGCAGTGGCGCTGAAAGAGAAAGAGTTCAGCGACGACGTCATCACCCGTGTGCTAGACCGGATGGAAGAAGTGCACCTGGTCAACGACGCCGAGTTTGCGCGCACCTGGGTTCGCGGCCGGCACGAGATCAAGAATCTCGGAAAGTCAGCGCTGCGTCGTGAGCTGCGGGAGAAGGGCATCAGCGAGCCCCTCGCGGAAGAAGCGCTGGAGCAACTCAGCGATGACGATGAGCACGCCGCCGCCCGGGAGCTCGTGGAACGAAAACTTCGTGGGAAGTCGGTGCCCGTCGGTAACGGGCCCGAGGAACGCGGGGAGCGGGATAAACTCACCCGCCGTCTGGTGTCCATGCTCGCCAGGCGAGGGCACTCGCCAGGCGCAGCCTTTCAGATCGTGCGTGACGTGATGGACGAACGATCCAACGCGTAGAATTCTCTGCGATGAGTGATGTAGTGATGGACCGCCGCAGTGCCGCCGCCCAGGACCAAGCAATCGCCGCCGAGCCTGGAACGCCGCCTGCCCGTACCTACGAGGTGCGCACCTTTGGGTGTCAGATGAATGTCCATGACTCTGAGCGGATGTCGGGACTCCTCGAAGAGGCCGGTTATACCCCGGCTGATGCTGGAGCGACCCCAGACCTGGTGGTCTTCAACACCTGTGCGGTGCGGGAGAACGCCGATAACAAGCTCTACGGCAACCTTGGAATGCTGCGTCAGACCAAAGCCAAGCATGAAGGCATGCAGATCGCCGTGGGCGGCTGCCTCGCGCAGAAGGACCAGAACACAGTCCTGGAGAAGGCGCCCTGGGTCGACGTCGTCTTCGGCACTCACAACATCGGTTCCCTTCCCACTCTTCTGGAGCGGTCCCGGCATAACGCTGAGGCAGAGCTCGAGATCCTCGAATCTCTAGAGACGTTCCCCTCCACCCTGCCGACCAAGCGCGAGTCTGTGCATTCCGGATGGGTCTCCATCTCAGTGGGGTGTAACAACACCTGCACCTTCTGCATCGTCCCTTCACTGCGAGGGAAAGAACGCGATCGTCGCCCAGGCGAGATCCTCGCCGAGGTCCGGGCCCTCGTCGCCGACGGCGCCGTGGAGGTCACCCTGCTGGGTCAGAACGTCAACACTTACGGCGTGGAGTTTGGCGATCGCGGTGCCTTCGCCAAGCTCCTGCGCGCGTGCGGCGAGATCCAGGGCCTGGAGCGGGTCCGCTTCACCAGCCCGCACCCTGCGTCCTTCACCGATGACGTCATCGATGCCATGGCCCAGACCCCCAACGTGATGCCGCAGCTGCACATGCCGCTGCAGTCGGGCTCGGACAAGGTTCTCAAGGACATGCGCCGGTCTTACCGGTCGAAGAAGTTCCTTGGCATTCTGGAGAAGGTCCGCGAAGCCATGCCCCATGCCGCAGTGACCACCGACATCATCGTCGGATTCCCCGGTGAGACCGAAGCAGACTTTGCCGAGACCATGCGTGTGGTCGAGGCCTCCCGGTTCTCCTCGGCCTATACGTTCCAGTACTCACCCCGTCCAGGCACCCCGGCGGCGACCTACGCCGATCAGATTCCCAAGGCTGTGGTCCAGGAGCGTTTTGAACGGCTCTGCGCTCTGCAGGACCGGATCGGCGCAGAGGAGAATGCCCGGTTGGTGGGCACCTCCCAGGAACTGCTCGTGACAGCAGATTCCGGAGCGAAGTCCGCGGAGACCGGGCGACTGTCTGGCCGGGCGAAGGACAACAGGCTCGTGCACTTCTCGGTGCCCGACGGTGCTGAGATTCCGCGTCCCGGAGACTTCGTCACAGTATCCGTGACCCAGTCGGCAGGCTTCCACCTGATCGCTGATCCCAGCGGGACCCATGACTACCAGGTGCGACGTTCTCCCGCCGGCGATGCGTGGGACCGCTGGCAGGCAGATTCCTGCGGTGTCGGGACGACCAAGGTATCCGGATCCACTCCGTCAGCAGTGTCGCTCGGGATGCCCACTCTTCGCATCGCTTCCTGATGATCCCGCTGGTTGTTTTGGTCGGACCCACGGCCTCTGGCAAGTCCTCCCTGGGCGTGGAATTAGCGCACAGGCTCGATGGGGAGATCATCAACGCCGACTCCATGCAGCTCTACCGCGGTATGGACATCGGCACCGCCAAGGTGACCGAGACCGAGTCCCAGGGAGTTCCTCACCACCTGCTTGATGTCCTCGACGTCACCGAGGAGGCCTCCGTCGCCGCGTTTCAAGCCCAGGCGCGCGATGTCATTGCGCAGGTGCGGGGACGGGGTAACACTCCCATCTTGGTGGGAGGGTCCGGGCTTTATGTCAGGGCGGTGATGGACGTGATTGAATTTCCCCCCACTGATAAGGACCTGCGAACGCGACTGGCGCAGCGGCTCGAGGACGAGGGTGTTGGAGTCCTGCGCAACGAGCTGCGTGAAAAGGACCCGGAGTCAGCTGCGGTGATCAAGGACGATCGACGCCTCGTCCGCGCGCTGGAAGTCGTGCTGCTGACAGGCCGGACCTTCTCCTCCTTCATGCCGCAGAGGATCCACGAATCTAGTCTGGAGCCCGTGGTGCAGCTGGGCCTGAAAGTGGACCGGGAGCTCCTGCACGCCCGCATTGCAGCCCGCGTGGAGGAGATGTCCCAGCAAGGGATCCTTGAGGAAGTCCGAGGACTCGAGGCCATAGGATTGCGGGAGGGCCGAACAGCGTCTCGTGCCATCGGATATCAGCAGTTCCTTGAAGTTCTTGATGGCACGATGACGCAGGCCCAGGCCATCGAGGCCACCACCATTGCGACCCGGAAATTTGCCCGGCGCCAGGAGACCTGGTTCCGGGCCGACCCGCGCGTCGCTTGGCTGCCGGCACCGTCCTCCAGCCTCGTGGATCAGGCTCAGGAAGCGATCACCTCTTCCAAGCGTTGAAGACCATGAGTGCGACGATCACTGAAAGATCCGTTGAGCAGCATCGAAGGAGAACCGCGTGACCCATCACCTCAGAGGGCTTGACGCCCTCGCCGGCACCGTCGTCACGAAAGCCCACGCCACGGGCAACGACTTCGTCATGCTCGCTGATATTGCCGGGCAGAAGTCCTTGGAGCCCGAACAGGTCGCCGCACTGTGTGATCGCCATCTTGGCATCGGTGCGGACGGCATCATTCGTGCCGTGCCGGCGCACCGGGTGGCTGGTGACGCTGCGGTGTCTCGGATCATGGCGGAACACCCTGAACTTTCCAGCACCGATGACGCGCCGCTGTGGTTCATGGATTACCGCAATGGGGATGGCTCGGTGGCGGAGATGTGCGGCAACGGCGTCCGCGCCTTCGCCCATTTCCTGATCCACGAGGACCTGGTCACGCTTGCCGAAGGCGAAGAGCTGCCTGTGCTGACCCGGGCAGGGCTGCGCAGCGTGCGCAAGGTGCCAGAGGGATACGCCATCGGCATGGGCGTCTGGTCCTTCATCGATCCGGAACTTGCCTCGACCAAGGCCTCGGACTCCCTGGTGATCGCGTCGGGTCTCGAGGAGCCTCGGCCCGCACTAAGCATCTCCATGGGCAACCCGCATACCGTCGTCGCACTTGCAGACACCGAACTGCTCGAGGGACTGAACCTCCACGAGATCCCCAAGGTAGAGCCGCTTCCACCGCATGGGACCAACGTCGAGTTTGTGGTCCCCGCCGATCCCTTGGTCACAACCGGTCAGGACGGGACACCCGTGGGTCAGGTCCGCATGCGAGTCCACGAACGCGGCGTCGGAGAGACCATGTCCTGCGGCACCGGGGCCTGCGCCGCAGCAGCAGCCGTCCGTGTCTGGGCGGCTGATGACTCGGTGAATGTCTGGAAAGTGGATGTCCCCGGCGGACAGGTCACCGTGCGCTTCACAGCTCGAAGCGATGGCGCCGAGGACGTGGAGCTCGCCGGACCGGCCGAGCTTGTCCTTCGCGGCACACTGAGCTGAATCGGTCTGCGCAACAGCCGGAGGCCGCTCAGTCTCGGCTGATCTTGAGCAGTCGAAAGCCCTTGGCGGTCTCGGCCCGTGCGCTGACGAAGTTCCCCGCCGCGGAATCCAGCATGGTGCCGATCCAGGCGAGCAGGGAATCAGCTCCCAGGTTCTTCTGCACCACAAGCCATGCCTCACCGCCGTGATCCAAGCGCGGCAGCCAAAGCTCAAGCAGCTCATGCAGCGCCTGTTTTCCGACTCGGATCGGCGGGTTCGACCAGATCGTATCGAAGCGAAGATCGGCCGGGACCTCGCTCGGGGCGACGACATTCACATTGGCCAGGCCCAGCGCCGCGGCATTCTCAGCGCAGAGCGTGCGTGAACGTTCATTCACATCCACCGCCCACACCGTGGCCTGCGGAGATTGCATGGCCATGCTCAGCGCAATGGGCCCCCAGCCGCATCCAATGTCGAGAAGCTGGCCCTGTGTCGCCGGAGCGGGTGCATGTTTGAGCAGCACAGCGGTGCCCTTATCGATCCCCTCGGGGGAGAAGATTCCGCCCGCGGTGCTGACCTTGACCTCCTTGCCGCCCAATGTGACCGCCACGGATCGACGCGTGAAGGGACCTTCGGGGGATTCGGAGAAATAATGCTGAGAGCTCACAAGGTGAATCGTAGTAGACTGTCTCTCATGTGGATTCACCAGACGTACTCCCGCCTGCGCGGTTGAGTTTCCCCGTTACCATCCCGCCGGCACATATAGCCGGCGCTCCCCGTGATGCCGCGCGTGCGCTGAGTTCCAGCCACGCTCTGCCAGGGAGACATCATCCACTTCCACGAACAAGCCCCGCTTGATATCCACAGCAGCCTCGCACACTTCATCGTGTCCCAGGCCGAACGTAGGATAGAAACCCACGGCGGGCAGGGCCAGGCCGAAAACTGGTCCTAAGGAGATCATGACCAAGCAGAATCACACGCCAGAACCTACTGGCGAGACCCCCGAGAATTCCAAGGCCCCCGCAGCCGATCAGTCCTCTGTGGATGCGACCATCGAGCGCATTCTCGCCGCCGATCGCGCCCGCGAGGCCGCACCCTCACGGGTCACTCGCTTTGAGGCGGATACGAGCTTCAAGCGCCGCGGAATCCTCGGAGAACAAGCACGCGAACTTGCCAATGAGACCTCACATTCCGAGTCCGATGGTGACCAGTTCGATGTCCTCGAGCGCCGCTCCCTCCGCCGAGTGGACGGGCTCTCTACGGAACTCGAGGATGTCTCTGAGGTTGAGTACCGACAGCTCCGCTTGGAACGTGTCGTGCTCGCAGGCCTCTGGGGCGCAGGCACAGTCGCCGACGCCGAGTATTCCCTGCGTGAACTTTCAGCTCTCGCCGAGACCGCCGGTTCCACAGTGCTCGACGGTTTCCTCCAGCGCCGCGCGAAGCCGGATCCGGGCACCTTCTTCGGATCCGGCAAGGCAGAGGAGATCCGCGTTGCCGTGGCCGAACTGGGCGCTGACACCGTGGTGGTGGACTCCGAGCTGGCCCCATCTCAGCGACGCGGCCTTGAAGACATCGTCAAGGTCAAGGTGATTGACCGTACCGGTCTGATCCTGGACATCTTCGCCCAGCATGCCAAGTCCCGCGAGGGCAAAGCGCAGGTCGAGCTGGCGCAGATGGAGTACATGCTTCCTCGCCTGCGCGGCTGGGGCGAATCGCTCTCACGTCAGGCAGGTGGCCAGGTCGGTGCGGGTATCGGTTCCCGTGGTCCCGGTGAGACCAAGATCGAGCTGGACCGTCGCCGGATCAACGCGCGGATGGCCAAGCTGCGCAAAGACATCGAGGCGATGAAACCAGCCCGGGACGCGAAGCGGGCCACTCGCAAGCGCAATGCCGTGCCCTCGGTAGCGATCGCGGGGTACACCAACGCCGGCAAGTCCTCGTTGTTGAACCGACTCACCGATGCAGGGGTCATGGTGGAGAATGCACTCTTCGCCACCCTGGATCCCACGACGCGTAAGGCCGTCACTCCTGATGGCATCGGTTACACGCTCTCGGACACCGTGGGCTTCGTGCGGCAGCTGCCCACACAGCTGATTGAAGCCTTCCGCTCCACGCTGGAAGAAGTCGCCGACGCCGATCTCATTCTGCACGTGGTGGATGCCTCTCACCCTGAACCCGAGGGACAGATCACCGCGGTCCGCACCGTGCTGGCCGAGGTGGACGCCCATGAGGTCGACGAGGTCATCGTGCTCAATAAGGCCGACCTGGCCGATTGGGACGTGGTGGAACGGATCCGTCGTCGTGAGCCGCACACCATCGTGGTCTCGGCGTACACCGGCGAAGGCATGGATGAGCTTCGTGAGCTGATCAGCGCCTCGATCCCGCGGCCAAGTGTTCCGCTGGATCTGATGGTGCCCTACGCCCAGGGAGACATCGTGTCTCGACTGCACGCCGAGGACGCCGAGATCCTCAGCACCGAATACCTCGAAGATGGCACCCTGCTCAAGGTGCTGGTGCGCCGGGAACTCGTGTCTGAACTGGCGGAGTTCCAGGTCCAGCCCGAGCCGAAAGCTTGAGCGTGCCCACCAGTCGGTCCACAGGTCACCGGGAGACCACTGAGCTGCTTGAACGCGCCGTGAGTGCCATGGGTGGGGTGAAGCGCGAAGGTCAGATCACGATGGCCGAACATGTCGCCATGGCGCTGCGCAAGCGACGTCACCTGCTGGTCCAGGCCGGCACGGGCACCGGTAAGTCTCTGGCTTATCTGGTGCCCGCGGTGGTCCACGCCATGGAGGCCGAGAAGCCCGTGCTGATCTCCACAGCGACCTTGGCGCTGCAGGCCCAGATCATGGGTCGTGACCTGCCGCGCCTCCTGGAGAACATCTCAGAGCATGTGGAACGTCCGGTGGACGTGGCGCTGGTCAAGGGCCGCGCGAACTACGTGTGCAAGCACAAGATCGACGGCGGATTCCCCGAGGACGACGACGAACAGGCGCTCTTCGCCTTCGCCGATGAGCCCACCGGTGGAATGACCGCCTTTGAACCCGGTTCGGCGCTCGGTAAGGAGATCGTCGGGCTGCGGGAATGGGCGGAGGTCACCGAAACAGGTGACCGTGACGACCTTCCCGGTGGTGTGACGGATCGTGCCTGGAGGCAGGTCTCGGTCAACGCCGTGGACTGCATCGGGCCGCGCAAATGTCCGATGGCCGCAGAATGCTTCTCGGAGCGAGCCCGCGAGAAGGCCAAGGACGCTGACATCGTGGTCACCAATCACGCGATGCTGGCCATCGATGCCTTTGAGGGCCTCGATGTGCTGCCCGAACATGATGCGGTCATCGTGGATGAGGCTCACGAGCTTGCCGACCGCGTGACCTCCGCAGTGACGGCGCAGCTTTCCGCGCAGATGATCAAGGCTGCCGCCTCCTCAGCGCGTCGGCACACGGCGATCAATGTGGAGGCGCTGCTGAGCGCCGGCACAGCCGTGGAGGCAGCCTTCCACCGGGTCGAGTCTGGGCTGCTCGTCCGCGGACTGAACCCGCAGCAGGCAGAAGCCGTGGAACTTGCGCGCAATGCGGCCCGCACGGCACTGTCTGATTCCAAACCATCGGGCGACGCCGAGGCGGATCCCGGCCGCAGCACTGCGCGTTCGCGCATGCAGGCTGTCCTGGACACCGCCAACCGCATCATCGAATCCCCGGACACCCCCGATGTGGTCTGGCTCAACCGCCAGGGTGCCTTCGTCCCGGGTATGGGATATCAGGAGGCGGACCTTGACGAGTCCCCGATCATCTACGTGGCTCCCACCTCGGTGGCGGGCCGGCTGCGCGAGGGGCTCTTCGGTGACCGCACGGTCATCCTGACCTCGGCCACGCTGACGGTGGGGGACAGTTTCGATCCCGTGGCTGGAGCGCTTGGTCTGGCGGGGGAGAAGGCCCCCGCGTGGGACGCCGTGGACGTGGGCAGTCCCTTCGACTACCCGAAGCAGGGAGTCCTCTACGTGGCGAAGCACCTGCCGCCGCCCTCAATGAAGACTGCGCAGGCCCAGCGGGACGAGCTCGCCGGACTGATCGAAGCCTCAAAGGGCGCCACTCTGGCACTGTTCTCCTCGCGGCGTGCTGCCGAGGACGCGGCAGAGGATCTCCGGCAGCGTCTGGATGTCCCGATCCTGTGTCAGGGAGATTCCACCATGTCGGCACTGGTGCGGGAGTTCTCCGAAGATGAAGAGACCTGCCTGTTCGGCACGATGAGCCTCTGGCAGGGAGTCGACGTTCCCGGACGGTCCTGCCGCCTCGTGGTGATCGATCGGATTCCGTTCCCGCGGCCCGACGATCCTCTGGTCAGTGCGCGCAGTCAGGAAGTCACCAAGCACGGCGGTAATGGATTCATGCAGGTAGCCGCCACGCATGCCGCCACACGGCTGGCCCAGGGTGCTGGTCGACTGATCAGGACCTCAGAGGACCGCGGTGTGCTGGCCATCCTCGACTCCCGGTTTGCCACCGCTCGCTACGGCGGATTCCTCAAACGCTCCATGCCCGACTTCTGGCCCACGGTCAACGGTGACCTCGCCCGCGGGGCACTCGCCCGCCTGGCAGAGCTCGAAGACTAGAGTCCTAGGACCAGGGCTCGAAGACTAGAGCTCTAGGACCAGAGTCCGAGGTCTCTAGAGGCTGCGCAGGACGGTGACCACTTTGCCCATGATCGTGGACTCGTCACCGAGGATCGGTTCGTACTGCCGGTTCTGCGGCAGCAGCCAGACGTGACCGTCCCGGCGCTTCAGCGTCTTGACCGTTGCCTCATCCTCGAGCAGCGCGGCGACGATATCGCCGTTCTCAGCGGTGTTCTGCCGACGAACCACGACCCAGTCACCTTCGAAGATGCCGGCTTCGATCATGGAGTCGCCGCGGACTTGGAGCATAAAGAGTTCGCCCTCGCCCGTGAGCTGCCGTGGCAGCGGCATGATGTCCTCGACGTGCTGCTCGGCCAGGATGGGTCCGCCCGCCGCGATCTGTCCGACCACGGGAATCTCAGAGATGCGACTATCGGACTGTGCCCGGTAGGACTGCAGGTCCACCACTGAGTCACGCTCGGTGGAGACGTTCTCCGAAGGGGAATCGTTCAGCAGGAGCCTGCCTGCGGAGTCACGGAGAACTTCCATGGCGCGGGGCCGACCGGGCACCCTCCGGAGATAACCGAGTTCCTGCAGGCGCGCCAGCTGGTGGGTCACGGATGACAGTGAGGCCAGTCCGCAGGAATCGCCGATCTCACGCATCGAGGGCGGATAGCTGCGCTCGGCGAGGGACTCCTGAATGACGTCGACGATCTGGCGCTGCCGATCGGTCAGTCGCGGCGCCGTCGATGAGCTGTGGGTTTCCTGCGCCATTGCTGCCTCCTGTTGCCACCGGTGTCATCATCCATGTCAGACCCTGCTGATGGACTGTGCACTGTGAGATTCGAATCGAAGATCACTTCGAACTTGGCGCCCACGCTACTCGAAACCGTAGGGATATTCCATCAATTCGGCGGCGAGTCTGGCCAATATTCGAAACTATGTGCTAGAAATAGTACACACGTTCGATTGAGAGGTTCTTCCCCATGAGTACAACACAGTTTGCATTCGCACCCGTTGACTCCGCACCCGCCGCTGCCGTCCACCTGACGCGCCGCGGTCGCTTCCTCCTTCTCGGTCTGCCAGTGCTCATCGCTCTGGCAGTTGCGCTGCTCGGCGCGCTCATGCTCGCCACCTCTTTGCTGAATCAGGCCCAGGCGTCTTCGGATGCTACGCCCGGCGTGGAGGCCCAGGTCATCACCGTCGGCGCAGGTGACACCCTCTGGAGTGTTGCCAACGCCGTGGAGTCTGATGAGCACACACAGGTCCTGATCGGGCAGATTGCTGAGCTCAATGACCTGGACAGCTCCGAACTGACCCCTGGCCAGGAACTCTTCGTCCCGGTCGATTGATCCAGGGGTTCTTCCCGCAGACTGAGTCCTTGGCGAGGCTAGACTGTATCGGTGACTTCATCCCGCTCCAGGAACCTGTCCCGCCTCCCGCTGCGTGAGGAACTCAAAGGTCAAGAGCCCTATGGTGCTCCGCAGCTGGCCGTGAAGGCCATGCTCAACGTCAATGAGACCACCTACGATGTCCCGGCCGACGTAGTAGATGCCATTGCCAAAGAAGTCCGCGCAGCGGCAGCGCAGTTAAACCGATACCCCGACCGTGAATTCTCCACCCTCCGGGAGAAGCTCGCTGATTATCTGAACCGGGACCTTGCCGCAGAGGGTGAACCGGCGCAGCTCACAGCCGAGAACATCTGGGCGGCCAACGGGTCGAATGAGATCATGCAGCACATCCTGCAGGCCTTCGCCGGGCCCGGCCGATCGGTGCTCTCCTTCCCTCCCACCTATTCGATGTATCCGCTCTACGCCCGAGGCACCTACAGCGAGTACATCGCAGGGACCCGTGGCGCGGATTTCACCCAGACCCCCGCCGACGTCGCCGCGCAGATCAGGGAGCACCGCCCCAACGTGGTGATTCTCTGCTCACCCAATAACCCCACAGGCACCGCGCTGACCCTGGAGACAGTCGAAGCGGCCTACGAGGCAGCCCTGGAGTCCGACACCATAGTGGTGGTGGACGAGGCCTATGGTGAGTTCCGCCAGACCGGAACCGGATCTGCACTGGCCCTGCTCCCTGGCCGCGAGCGGCTCATCGTCTCCCGCACTATGAGCAAAGCGTTTGCCCTAGCCGGTGGCAGGCTCGGGTACCTGGCCGCTGCTCCGGAGGTCACCGATGCGATGCGGCTAGTGCGGCTGCCCTACCATCTCTCCGCCGTGACTCAGGCGACTGCTGTGGCGGCACTGGATCACTCCGCCACTCTGATGGCGAATGTGGAACGGATCAAAGAGCAGCGGGACCGCATCGTGACCGCACTCTCAGAGATGGGCCTGCACCCGGCACCGTCAGACGCGAACTTCGTCTTCTTCGGCGGACTCGCGGATGAGAAGGCCGCCTGGCAACACCTGCTCGATGACAGCATTCTGATTCGTGACGTCGGCATCCCTGGACATCTCCGGGTGACCGCTGGCACCGAGGAAGAGACCACCGACTTCCTGGCCTCACTGCAGCACTTCATCTCAAGCGCCACCGCGTAGACTTAGGTGCTGGCGTACCCCACCACAAAGCAGGAGTTATGGGAGCAGAATTGATCTCCGGGCGCATCGCCCAGATGGAACGTGTCACCAGCGAGTCCAGTGTCAAGGTCCGTATGGACCTCGATGGCACGGGAGCCTCCAACATCAACACTGGTGTGCCGTTCTACGACCACATGCTCACTGCGCTGTCGAAGCACTCACTGATCGACTTGGACGTGGAAGCCTCAGGCGATACCCACATCGATGTCCACCACACGGTGGAAGACACCGCCATCGTGCTGGGCGAGGTGCTGCGCACTGCGCTGGGGGATAAGCGTGGCATTCGCCGTTTCGGCAACGCCACGGTCCCGTTGGACGAGGCCCTGGCCCACGCCGTTGTGGACGTCTCCGGCAGGCCCTATCTGGTGCACTCGGGTGAGCCCGAGGGTCAGCAGTACCACCTCATCGGGGGTCACTTCACCGGGTCCATGACCCGTCATGTCTTTGAAGCCATCACCTACCACTCTGGCATCTGCCTGCACATGAACCTGCTCGGTGGCCGGGATCCACACCACATCGTGGAAGCCCAGTTCAAGGCCTTTGCGCGTGCACTGCGCGAAGCTGTGGAGTCTGACCCGCGCACCGATGAGATCCCCTCCACAAAGGGTGCTCTGTGAGCGGCAAGCCCGACGTCGTCGTCCTGGACTACGGATCCGGCAATATCCACTCGGCGGTTCGCGCGCTTGAGCGCGCCGGGGCCGACGTCACCCTGACTCGTGACACCGATGCAGTGCTCAACGCCGCAGGACTCGTCGTGCCCGGCGTCGGAGCCTTCGCCGCAGTCATGGCCGCGCTGAAAGAGATCGACGGTCCCCGCTGGATCGGACGCCGCATTGCAGGCTCCCGGCCGGTGCTGGGCATCTGCGTAGGCCACCAGGTGATGTTCGAACGCGGCGTGGAACACGGCATCCCTGCCGAGGGCCTGGGGGAGTGGCCCGGAGAGGTCACCGCCCTGCCTGAGGATGCGGTCGTGCCCCATATGGGCTGGAACACCGTGCGCCCGCCGAAGGACAGCGTGCTCTTCGAGGGCCTGGAGGACGAGCGCTTCTACTTTGTGCACTCCTACGCCGTACAGTCCTGGGATTTCGATCAAAGCATCGAATCCATGAACCCACCCAAGGTGACCTGGAGCCACCACGGGGCCGGCTTCATCGCCGCCGTGGAGAACGGTCCGCTCTCTGCCACCCAGTTCCACCCGGAGAAGTCCGGGGACGCCGGGATGCAGCTGCTGCGCAACTGGATTCTGAGCCTCTAAGCGATCCTGAGCCTCTAAGAAATCACTGTGGCGTGGGACCTCATGTTCCGCGCCCACACACTTCCTTCCACCAGCTATCCACACAGCCGAAAGTAGATCCATGACTGAGACCCCCGCGCCCACCTCTGCTGTTCCCGCCCTCGAGCTGCTGCCCGCCGTCGACGTTGCCGATGGCCAGGCTGTGCGCTTGGTCCAGGGTGAGGCAGGCTCTGAGACCGGCTACGGCGATCCGCTTGAAGCGGCGCTGAACTGGCAGCAGCAGGGCGCGGAATGGATCCACCTGGTGGACCTGGACGCAGCATTCGGCCGCGGCGATAACCGCGACATCATGGCCCGGGTCGTCAAGGAGCTCGGTGTGAAGATTGAACTCTCCGGCGGCATCCGGGATGACGAGTCGCTGGAACGCGCACTGGAACTCGGCGCCACCCGAGTCAACCTCGGCACCGCAGCGCTGGAGGACCCCGAGTGGACCGCACGCGCCATCGAACGCCACGGTGATGCCATCGCCGTGGGCCTCGATGTGCGTGGAGAGACCCTCGCGGCTCGCGGCTGGACCCGCGAGGGCGGCAATATCTGGGACGTGCTGCAGCGCCTCGAAGATGCCGGCTGCCCCCGCTACGTGGTCACTGACGTCACCAAAGACGGTACTCTGCGCGGCCCCAATACCGAGCTGCTGGCTCAGGTCTGCGCGAAGACGAAGAAGCCCGTGATCGCCTCCGGTGGCATCTCCTCCCTGGATGATGTGGCTGCGCTGGCGAAGATGGTGTCCCTGGGCGTCGAAGGCGCCATCATGGGCAAGGCACTCTACGCCGGCAAGTTCGAGTTCCCCGACGCGCTGAAGGTGGCCGCAGCCTCGGCATGAGTCAGCACGACGCCGCAGGCAAGGACCTGCCCGGACATATCGCCGCCCTGCTGCAGCGCGCTCCCCGGGATGCCCAGGGCCGCGCGGTGGATTCAGCCGGGGTCCCGTGGGAAGACCGTGATCTTTCCGCGGAGGGCAATCCGCTGCACACCTTCGACGGCGACGACGGCCACGCCTCCCCGGCGGTCCGGGAAGCCCGTGACCGTCTGCTCGCCGGTGAGTCAGATGAGGCAGGTTTCGTCAACGCGCTGGCAGGCCAGCGGCTCTTCGTCCCGGTGCTTGCCGAGCTCGCGGAGGAGGCGGAACCGGTGGCAGACGAGGCGGCTCCCGGTGACGCAGCTGCGCCGGTGGGAGATAAGCAGGCCGATATCACCCTGATCAGCGTCACCAGCCGTGATGGACGCCAGACCATGCCGGTGTTCACCTCGGTGGAGGCACTCACCGCCTGGCATCAGGACGCCCGGCCGGTGGCAGCCGAGACCGAGCGGATCATGCTCGCAGCCCTTGCCGAGGGAGCAGAGCTTGCGGTCCTGGACCCGGGCGCGGAGTTCACCTTCGTGCTGCGCCGCCCTGCTGTCGCAGCGTTGGCTCAGGCGAAAGCCTGGGTGCCGTCCTATCAGGACCCGGAACTGGCTGAAGCGCTGGGCGGCATCTTGGATCAGTGCCCCGGGGTCGCGCAGCTTCAGGTCCAACCCGGCGACGGCGTGGGTACGCTCACCTCAGCGGGACAGCCAGTGCCCGGAGGCGGAAGCGGACCTGAACTGAGCATCGGGGTGGTCCTGGTGCCAGGTGCCGACGACGTGGATGCCCGGCTGGCCCTGGCAAGTGTGCAGACCTCACTGACGGAGGTGGACCTGCTGCGCGAACGCGCCGACTCGGTCCAGGTGAAGCTGGTCCGTTAGTCAGGCCTGGTCTTCGGCCGTGGCGGTGTCCTTGATCTGGTCACAGATCAAGCGCAGGACGCGGGCCTGGTCATCATCAAGTGCGGGATGGAAGAGCTGCTTGATGTGCTGGGCATGCAGACGCGAAGCCTGTTCGAAGGTCGTCCGACCCTCATCGGTGAGCTGCGCGGTCATGCCGCGGCGATCCGACTCGTCCGCGAAGCGGGTGATCATGCCGCGCTTCTCCAGGGACTTCACCTGGTAGGAGAGCCGCGAGGGGGAGAAGACCATTCCTTCGGCGAGTTCGCCCATCCGCAGCTGATTGTTCTCGGCTTCGGCGAGCAGCAGCATCAGGTTGTAATCGCTGAGTCGCAGGCCGGTGCTGGAGTGGAGTCGCTTCTCCATCCGGTCACTGATGATGGCCGAGGTCTCAAAGAACGCCCGCCATGCGCGGGCCTTGGGTGAGTGTCCGGTGAGGTCATGACGGCCGCGCTGGTCGTTTCCGGTCGCGGTCCCGCTGTGGCTGGCCGTCATGGCGCCACCTCTTCTCTGGCTTAGTCAGCTGATATGCACTCAGCTCAGTCTATGTCAGTTGTTTCCACTAACCACTTCGCCCGTGGCCACATCCACGTGGACCTCTGTGCCACTGTTGAGCTCAATCTCCCAGGTCACGGCGCCGTTCTCGTCATCAAGATCGGCCTGTTCCGGGGTGCCGTCACCTTCTTCGGAAGCGGTGCGCAGTGCATCGGCGAATTCGATCTCCACGGCTTCGGCGTTGCGCTGGTCATCGGAATCGATGTCATCCTGCTGGGTGTTGGTGATCTCCATCGTTTCGCGATCCAGGTCGAGTTCCCACTCCGAGTCGCCCTCGTAGATGGTGAATTCGTAGTAGCTGCCTTCGGTGTCCATGTCTAGGACGGTGGCGTCTGGATACTCCTCGGTCACGGCGTCCACGGCCTGGTAGATCTCCTCGTCGCCGCCGGCTTCGGTGGAGCCAGTGGCGTCCTCCGTGGGAGTGGCGTCATCTGAAGCGGTGGACGCTTCTGTCGGCTCCTCGCTCGGGGTGGCTTCCACGGTCTCAGTCACGGTGGCGCTCGGCTGAGCGTCGTCGTCATCGTCGTCCATATCCTCTGAGGCGCAGGCGCTCAGTGCGAGGGCGGAGATGGCGGCCACAGAGACCAGTGCCGAGGAGTTGCTCCAACGTGAGTTCATGAGGAGGTGTCCGTTCTGGGGAGGGTGTTTAGTACTTGAGATCCATTGATAGTCGGTAGACCTGCATGGATGCTGGAAGTTGGCTCGGTGGGGTGGGCTCTCGATTCAACGAAGCCACCACTGGATCACGCAAGTGCCTTCAGGTTTAAGCCATGCTGCGCGTCCTGGGATAAGTCTGCTCAGGACAGGTATGAGTGCACCGAGCGCGTCGCCCTGAGATCGATTCGTGGGGCTCAGGATGAAGTTCGCAGATCCGTTCCGTGCCCGGTGTGCCCATGGCAGTTGGCTGAAGACGTTCACACTCGGGCGAGCTGTCGCAACGACCTGTCCTCCAGCAAGCAGCCAGGTTTCGATCTGTGCATGCTCCTCAGGCCGCTTGCGGTCTGCGTCGTCGACGAGCAGGACAGTACGGTCCACGGATAGGTGTTCTTCAGGTTTTGGGCTGCTAGTGAGATCTTGCACGGTCATGCACGGGCGCTGCGCCGCGAGAACCCTGAGTGCGTTGGTCTTACCAGTCCCGGGGGCGCCGAGAATCAGACTGACCTGCCACGCGTCGTCCAGCATCGCCTGAGCATGATCGAATTGGGTCAGTCCTACGATTGGCGGTCCCGCACCGATCGGCGGCATCTTCACCTCCTCAGGGAGTGGGTGCACCCAGATCATCCCAGGGGGCGTCGCGTCGGGTGGGGCCCATGGGAGGTTCTCCTGAGTGGAGGCGGGCCCGGTCACGTTGCTGACCAATTGGACAACGCGCCCCGGCGGAGGGTCGTCCGCCGCGACAAGGACTCCCCGGCCGGGGAGAGGGTCGGTGGAGCGTAGTTTAGGCCAGAGGTAGCGGGTGTCTTCCGGCACTCCGTACGGGAGGTAGACCTTGCGGGCGATTCGCGAGCCGAGTCTTCCCATCGATAACTCGCGTCCTCCGGAAATCACCGTGCTGACGCCCACCCCGGAACCCTGACTGATGACCGTACTCAGGCTATGTTCGAGCCCACCTCCTGCGGTGGACTGCCCTGCCACGTGCCATCGTGAATGACCGCTCATCAAAAGCACGAGGGGAACAGCTTTGGCAGTTGTGCTCGTGCGACGGTGTGTGATGGCATCCTCCAGACGTGCCAGCAGGTGCGTGGTCTCGGCGAGATGTTCATCGGCAACCCAGCAGCCCACTCGCGGGTGGGACCTGAAGTCACGGAGCGAATGGTCGCCGTCGAGCAGATAAACGTGTACCTCGGCAGGTCGGTTCAATAGTTGTTGCGCCACTGCGCGAAGCGCAGACGGCCCGCCAGATTCTGGCTCCCCGATGAGCGCCGCGCTGAAGCCACCCTCGAGTTCCAACTGGATTCGCCGCTGCTGCTGGTGCGATGGATCATCGAGGAGACCAAGCAAGATGTCGCTATGCTGCCTCGGGGTCACCAGCACTTTCGGTAGCGGAGGACAGAGGGGTGTGTGGGTCCGGGTGCGCCGGTGCGCTTCGCTGTACCTGTTCAGGGCGGACACCAGTTCCGATGTATTCGTACCTGGATTCTGAGACGGAGAAAAGGCCGCAACCTCAGGCTGCATAGTCAGGTCGATTGATTGGTCTTGCAGTTGAACAGTTTGGAAGGGCGCTGCGGACTCTCCAGGCCGACGAATGACACCTCGTCCCGGAGATTGGCGCGGTATGTGCGCGGCATCGGGAGCGCCCACGAGCTCCCGAGATTCCTCCTCGCTCCGAAGTCGGAGGCTGATGATGGTGCCGATATTGGCTCGGATATCTGAGGTGACTACACCCTGCGGACGTTGAGTCGAGAGGATCAGGTGCAGGCCCAGTGATCGACCGATCGTTGCGAGTCTCATGAGCTCATCCATTGAACTCGGCATTTCATGCGAGAAAATCCTGAACTCATCGATGACCACTAGGATTCTTGCCAACGGTAGGGCTGGATGGAGTAGGCGGAAGTCTTCGTAGTCGGATGCCCCCGCTTCAAGAAATACCCGTTCCCGCCGTTTCATCTCGGACTGCACACCTTCGAGTGTGCGTTCAGCCTGAGCTAGAGAGAGATCGGTGATCAGTCCCAGAGAGTGTCGAAGTTCAGTGAGCTGGTGGAAAGTGGACCCTCCTTTGAAGTCGAAGAGGAAGAAATTCAGTTCCTCTGGTCCGTAGCGGCTTGCCCACCCTAGGAGCATCGACTTGAGCAGCTCGGATTTCCCGGATCCGGAAGTTCCCGCGATGAGAATGTGGGGACCGTCGTTGACTATGTCGAGAGTCTGGTCACCGTCCAGACCGCAACCTAGAAGCGTGAGCAGTGCGGACTCAGCACTCTGTGTCATCAATTGAGCTGGGAATCCTGCAGAGAATTCGCGGGGAAGTGTCGTCGGGCCTGCGTAGTCAGCCAGGAGACCACGTGCGAGTCTCAGGTGGACGCCGAGGGTCTCCCGAGAGATTCCGTCGGGTACCAGCTTCGAGGCCGTCAGCTGAGAAGTACCGCCATCGACTCGACGAAGTTCTCGGGCTTCCAAATCGACGTGCCAGCCGTTCAGCTGACTCGCCTCGGACCTCTCGGTGTCTCCAATGCTTGATTCTCCAATCCCAGCCGGCCCTATGACATGCCACCGTGCAGCAAGAGCGAGTGCCTTGTAGTGAGCCGGTAGGGGCACCGAACTGAGAACGACGGGAGCTGGGTCGCTTGGTGATGGGGGTGGATAGGAGTCGATCGCGTCTGCAAGGGAACTCAGACTCGTGATTCGGATGGCGTCGTAATCGCGCAGTTCCGTGGTGTGCACCAAGTTCTCGAGGAGCTGTTCCGGGGACGCGTTGGGTTGTGGCTGCAAGACCACCAGAAGCGTCGATCCGAATCTCGCAAGTTGGGCGAGAACCCAACGGAGAACGCTAGCTTCGTCAATCGGGGATCCCATGATGATTGTGGATTCCCCGCCGATAAGCGTGACAGCGGCGGGAGCGCGAACGAAGGATCGCCCTTCTTCGGCTGCGGTGTCTGAATTCCCAGTGAAATTCAGATCGGGGCTGACCATGCCCTCGCCCACGGACACAACTGCGGCGGACAGTCCATCTTGACGATCCACTGGGTGTGGATGGCGGATGCGTGCGCGGAGCAGCCTGAGCGAAAGCCCTGGTGAGGGGAGTGCATCACGTCGACGTTGTGCCCAGAGCTCGCCTGAAGCTCGTGTGGCCGAACGGAACTGTCGTCGGCGTCGACCGGCATCTACCAGCGTGATCGATGCAATGACCACCGAGGCCGCTGTAAAGAGCAGGAAGATCCACATGCCAGTGGCGAGCACGAGGATGATCCCAACGAACAGAGGTGCTAAGGACATCAACAGCAGATTGCGATGGCGTCCTGCCGGGACCTTCTCACCGACGCCCTCTGGGGGTGGGGGCCATGGGACGTCTGCCACTGGTGATGGGTGTTCGTGGACGAGGTGAAAATGCGAGCTCCCCAGCACGAAGTGGGTATTCGTCTTGATCGGCTGTGCTGGTGAATCGACCGTGTGAAGGAGCACGTTTCCGTCATCGACGCGTATCCAGGCGTGAGAACGTCGCAGGTGCGGATCGTTGATTCGGATGTTCGCGTCACCGAGGTGCGGCGTTCCCCGACCCAAAGTGTGAGTGCCTCGCCGAAGTTCGAACAGCCTCCCCGAGTCGAGCCCCGCGTTGATGCACAGCTGAAGACTTGAACGTTCTTTGATTGCTCTGGGCTCGTGCCAGCTGCTCGGGTGAAGGACGATCACCATTCCTGAGTGAATCGCAGGGGAGCTCGCGGTGTGTTCCTGAAGCGAGGTTCGATCCAAGACCGCAACCCAAGGGACACCTCGTGCTCCTAGGTATTCCGTGGGGAGGTGAGGGTCTTGGATCTGAACGCTGCGAACCCAGGCGCCTAGCGCATGGAGCAGCTGTGGACCTGAAGGGTTCATTGCTCCGAGTACCACGAGTCGTAGTTCATGACCCGAAACCCCGGGGGCCGCCCTACGGAGCTGCTGCCAACTGGACTCTGGCAATGCACCGGGAGCGTGTACGACCGTGCACGTAAAAGTCTGCGTCAAACTTTCATCCCCCTCTTGGCTGCGTTTCCGGATCTGATGCTAAAAGTTCGATTCAGCACATTGTTGTGCGTACTTCGGCTGTGCATATCGGTGTAAAAATCGCGAATAATCCACAGGATTCCGATTTTGTCTAGCGACACGCCCTGTACCTGGCTATCGTGATCTCACCACGCTGGAATCAGGGATGAGGCGGAGCCCGTGGACGCGTTGAGAATCGTCGAAGATGAAGTGCGGGAACAGATCCGCCACCGGGGAATTGACCCGTCCGAGGATCCTCTTGGTGTCCGCCAGCTCGTCGAAGCAGCTGTGGGTGAATACGACCGTCGGTCTATGGTGACGGCGCTGCCGCTCATAGGGCCTATGGATAGGGCGGTGAAGCACGTCGTCGATGCGGTGGCGGGATTCGGTGAACTGCAACCTCTGCTCGATGACCCGGCCATCGAAGAAATATGGGTGAACGGTCCCAGTGAAATCTTCGTGGCCCGAGAGGGACGATCAGAGCTGACGTCGATCACGCTCACGGAATCTCGCATCCGCGACCTGGTTGAGCGAATGTTGAAAAGCTCAGGACGTCGTCTCGACCTGTCGTCTCCCTTCGTGGACGCGCGACTCGCGGATGGTTCCCGTCTGCACGTGGTGATTCCCGATATCACCAGACGTCATTGGGCGATCAACATCCGAAAGTTCATCTCTCGTGCCGAGACCCTCGAAGACCTCGTCACAGGAGGATCCCTCAGCGCGGCAGCTGCGTCGTTTCTCGCGAGCTGTGTGGACAGCGGACTTAACATCATCGTGTCTGGGGCGACCCAAGCCGGCAAAACAACCCTCTTGAACTGTCTCTCGGCAGCAATCGGACCACGCGAGCGAGTAGTCACCGTGGAGGAGATCTTCGAGCTCCAGCTACCTCTGCGCGACGTCGTGGGTATGCAGTGCAGACAATCGAATCTCGAGGGAGAAGGTGAGATTCCACTCCGGAGACTGGTGAAGGAAGCACTTCGAATGCGTCCTGACCGGTTGATCGTCGGAGAGGTGAGGGAGGCCGAGAGCCTGGATATGTTGATAGCACTTAATGCTGGACTGCCCGGTATGGCCACGGTGCACGCGAACAGTGCCCACGATGCGCTGACCAAGATCTGCACCCTGCCATTATTGGCCGGTGGCAATATTTCCAGAAGCTTCATCCTGCCGACCGTTGCCTCTTGTATAGACCTTGTCGTGCACTGCGTCAGGGAGCGTGATGGACGCCGTCACGTGAGCCAGATCCTGGCGGTTGGTAACCGCGTGGAAGCCGACACCATTGAGACTTCGTTGCTCTTCGAACAGCGAGACGGCACCCTCCATGTCACTGATTCCGCTGTTTTCGATATCCCGAAGCTCAGCCCTGAGGCGCGAGTTCGATTGACTCGAAGCGGGGCAGCCGCATGAGCCTGTTCCTGGGTCTCACCCTTGGGCTCGGTGCCCTCCTGATATTTTCGTCCTTTTGGCCTCGCGCACCGGGGACCAGAACAGGTGCCCCGCGAAGACGCCGACGGCTGCGCCAGCTTCTCGATGAGGCCGGACATCCGAAGGTTCCCGTCGCGGGAGTTGCGACCGCCGTCCTGATCTGCGCTCTGTTCGCGTTCCTCCTAGTGCTTGTCCTGACAGCGGCCATCCCCGTTGCACTGTGCTTCAGTCTTTTCGCCGCTCTGCTGCCTGTACTCGCGCTCCGCTGGCAGGCGAGCAAAAGAAGGGCTCTGCTTCGGCACGTCTGGCCTGATGCCGTGGACCATCTGCGATCCGCGGTTCGCTCTGGCATGTCACTTCCCGAAGGACTTATCCAACTCGGCCTATCAGGACCTGAACCCTTGCGGGAACCATTTCGCGAGTTTGCCAGAGACTATCGATCTGGACACTCACTAGGGGGCGCTCTCGAGAGACTCAAGCTGCGTCTTGCCGATCCCGTCGGAGATCGGATCGTTGCGGCACTGCTGATCACTCGTGAGGTGGGAGGCTCCGATCTCGGGCGTCTGCTCAGCACGCTGGCAGAGTTCCTCCGAGAGAACGCGCGGACACGCAGCGAACTGGAGGCGCGCCAGTCTTGGACCGTGAACGCCGCCAAGCTTGCGGTCGCGGCCCCATGGATCGTGGTGTTGTTGCTCTCATTGCAGACAGAAGCAGCCGAGGCTTATCGGGACGCCACGGGCATGGTCGTGCTGGGCGCCGGTCTGATCGTCTCCCTTGTCTGTTATCGGTTGATGCTCCGGATTGGGGCGCTGCCACAAGAAACGCGAGTGCTGGCATGAAGGACGACACCATTGGCTGGGTCCTGATCTGCGGACTAGCTCTTGGATTGGGCCTGGTGACGGTGATCCGGGCGCTCCCGGTGAACAACCAGCCGAGCTTCGCAACACGAGTCGCGCCCTACCTGCGCTCCGCAGACGCTCGACTCGGGCTCGTCGATCTGGCGCCCGAGCCTCCACTCGCGTTAGGCGCCGTTGGCAAGATCCTGTCTCCACTGATCGGCCACGTCATGGGTCACCTAGATCGGTTCAACTTCGACGCCGAAGAACTGCAAAGACGACTCAGTCAGGCCAATTCGCGGTTCAGCGCGTCGGAGTATCGCCTTCAACAACTGGCATTCGGTGTGATTGGAGCACTCCTCGGCACAACTATCAGCCTGCTTGGCCTTATCGCGGGCACCTTCAACGGACTCTTCGCTGTGGTGATCGTCCTAGTGCTGACGGGACTAGGGATCGCGTTGCGGGACAATCTGCTCACCAGTCAGATCAGGCGCCGACAAACCCGGATACTCGCGGAATTTCCTACGGTGGCAGAGATGATCGCTCTCGCGGTGAGCGCAGGGGAAGGTGCCCCCGGAGCCTTTGAGCGGGTGGGACGGCTCGCACGAGGTGAGCTTGCCTACGAACTGACCTACGTCCTGCATCAGACCCAGGCTGGCACAGGTTTCACGCAGGCACTGAAGCAGATGTCCAACCGGGTTGGATCTGCACCGATCTCACGATTTCTCGAAGGAATCATCGTCGCGATGGAACGCGGGACTCCATTGGCGGAGGTGATGCATGCGCAGGCGCAAGATGTTCGTGAGCTTGCCCGTCGAGAACTCATGGAGACGGCGGGCAAAAAGGAGATTGGGATGCTTGTCCCGTTGGTATTTGGAGTTCTTCCGCTCACCGTCCTGTTCGCCATCTACCCCGGCCTTTCGCTCCTCGAGATCGGGATCTGAATCATCTTCAACCACATCCGAAATACGCCCGCAACCGAACGAAGGAAAGAACAATGTCTCAAACCGAACTTGTACACCTGCTCGGTCGATGGATCGATCGATTCGACCATGAGGAACGAGGGGACGTCCCCGGCTGGGTCATGATCACTCTTATGAGTGCCGTGCTCGTCGCCGGTCTTCTCGCTATCGCGCAGCCAGCTCTGCAGGGCTTGTTCAATGACGCGATCAATCAGGTCTCGCGCTGAGGGTCGTGATTGCTCGGGCTCGGCTCGTCTGAAGGCACTGACTGCTTGTCACGGAGGAAGCGAGCGTGGAGCCGCCACGTCCGAATTCGTCTTGGTCTCAGCTCTGCTGGTGCTTTTGAGTTTCGCGATCCTTCAGCTGACGCTCGTCGTCCATGTACGAAACACTCTGGTCGACGCGGCCTCGAGCGGGGCACGCTTCGGGGTATTGGAGGATCGGACAGCGGCTGACGGCGTCGAGCGAACTCGTGCATTGATCGAGTCTTCTATCTCGTCGCGATATGCCGAGGGTGTGGGATACGAGTACGTGGACCAGGCAGAGGGTCAGATCCTGCGCATCACGGTGCAGGCTCAGGTACCTCTGGTCGGCATGCTGCCCGGCGTGAGCAACGTGGAAGTCACTGGAAGTGCCTATGAATTTGAGTGAACGGTTTGCTGGCCGGATTGGGTCGCCCCAGGATGAATCTGGTTCCTCGATCGTCGAGTTCATCATGCTCGCAGTGCTGGTCCTGATTCCGGTGGTGTACTTCATTCTCGGTGTGGCCGCCGTTCAAGCTGCGGCCTACGCGAGTCTGGGCGCCGCAGACCAGGCGGCAAGAATGTATGTCCTCAGCGGAGAAGATCTTGCGGCGGGTGACCGCGCGGCCAGAAGCGAAGCGGCCGCCGCGCTAGCCCTCGCCGATTTTGGGATTAGCCCCGCAGAAACGCAGATCAGCATGTCCTGTCCCACCGGCACCTGCGAGGACGACGGCGATCTGGTGGCCTTCACCGTCGAAGTGCGGGTGCCCGTGCCACTCGTCCCAGATATCGGAAACTGGCGCTCTACGTTGGTGACCGTCGCGTCAACTTCGACCCAGGTGCAGGCCGGTTGATATGAACGCTCTTCACCGCTTGCGGACGCGCCCGGTTCAACTACCCGCCTTAGGCAAAGGCGCGGGCGGTGAAGTCCGACCTCGCACTGCGGGTAATGCCGGGGAGCTAGGCCAGTCCACGGTTCTGATTCTCGGACTGCTGCTGGTGCTGTTGCTCCTAGTAGGAGTCATGGCGGGGGCTACAGCGGTGAATCTTGAGGCCCGGAAACTTCTTTCATCGGCAGACGGGGCCGCGACCGCCGCGGCTCAAGCCGCGGAGCAGGGAGTCGGCACTCCCACCCCTCGGGTCAGTGGCGCCCAGGTCCGCGCCCAGGCCGAGGAGTACCTGTCGGTCTCGGGCGCCCGCACCCGCTTCGACGGCCTCGCCGTCTCGCGAGCCTGGGTCAGTGACGCGGGGGAGACCGCCCACGTGGAACTGGCCGCCGTCGTAGATATCCCTATGGTGTCCCTGATCCTGCCCGCCCAGGTCTCTATCAGCGTGGAGTCCCACGCTCGGGTGAGTCTCAACCGGTGACGTGGCAGTCGGCGGTACTGTAGTGACGTTATGGCAGAGACTGATTTCCCCACCGCAGTTCGTGACCTGCGCAATACCCTGCGCCGCATCACGGAGGTCACCGACGTTGACAAGCTCAAGGCGCAGGTCGTCGAGCTCAGTGATATGGCCGTCGCGCCAGATCTCTGGGACGACCAGGCCAACGCGCAGAAGGTCACCTCCCAGCTGAGCCACGCCCAGACCGAGTTGGAGCGCTTGGAGGGCCTGGAGACCCGTATCGACGATGTCGAGATGATGGTGGAGATGGCAAAGGAGGAGGGCGATGACGAGGTCCTCGCCGACGCCACTCGTGAGGTTGCCTCTATCCATAAGGCCCTGGAGTCCCTTGAGATCGTCACCCTGCTCTCCGGGGAGTACGACGAATACGACGCCGTGATGACCATCCGTTCCGGAGCCGGTGGCGTGGACGCTGCAGACTTTGCCGAGATGCTGCTGCGCATGTACACCCGCTGGGCCGAGCGCCGCGGCTGGAACGTGAAGGTCCTGGACACCTCCTACGCCGAAGAGGCCGGGCTGAAGTCCGCCACGATCGAGATCAACGCCCCCTACGCCTTCGGCACCCTCTCAGTGGAGGCAGGCACCCACCGGTTGGTCCGGATCAGCCCCTTCGACAACCAGGGACGCCGGCAGACCTCCTTCGCCGCAGTGGAGATCATCCCGCTGCTCGAAGGCACCGAGAGCATCGACATCGACGAGAACGACCTCAAGATCGACGTCTTCCGTTCCTCCGGGCCCGGTGGCCAGTCCGTGAACACCACCGACTCCGCCGTGCGCATCACCCACCTTCCCACCGGCACCGTGGTGTCCATGCAGAACGAGAAGTCCCAGATCCAGAACCGCGCCGCCGCCATGCGCGTGCTGCAGTCACGACTGCTGGTGCTGAAGAAGGCCGAAGAGTCGGCTGAGAAGAAGGCGCTCGCCGGAGATATCAAGGCCTCCTGGGGTGACCAGATCCGCTCCTACGTGCTGCACCCCTACCAAATGGTCAAGGACCTGCGCACCGAACACGAGGTCGGAAACACCCAGTCCGTGCTCGATGGCGACATCGACGGCTTCATCGATACCGGCATCCGGTGGCGGAACCAGGCTGCGGCCGAGGGCGACTGATTCATGATCCGTTTCGAACAGGTCACCCGTCGCTACGACGCAGACGGGCGTCCGGCGCTCGATGACGTCACCGTGGAGTTCTACCGCGGAGACTTCGCCTTCCTGATCGGCGCTTCCGGGTCCGGCAAATCAACCCTGCTGCGCATGATCCTGCGCGAAGGCCTGCCGCAACGTGGCAAGGTCACCGTGGCCGGGCAGAACCTTGGACTGATGCTCGACCGCCGCGTCCCGGACTTCCGGCGCAGCATCGGCATGGTCTTCCAGGACTTCCGCCTGCTGCCGGATAAGACCGTGTTCGACAACGTCGCCTTCGCGATGCGCGTGCTCGGTGCCAAGCGCAGCGCCATCCGCAAACGCGTCACCAAGGTCCTCGAGAAGGTCGACCTGGCCCATCTGGCCAAGCGCTACCCGCATGAGATCTCTGGTGGCGAGCAGCAGCGCGCCGCGATCGCCCGTGCCATCGTCAATGGCCCCGCGATCCTGCTCGCCGATGAGCCCACCGGTAACCTCGACCCGCGGGCCTCCGCCGAGGTCATGAAGGTCTTGCGCTGGATCAACGCCTCCGGCACCACCGTCATCATGGCCACCCACGACCGCGCCATCGTGGACCAGGCACAGAGCCGCGTGGTGCAGCTGCACCGCGGGAAGCTCGTCCGCGATGAGCCGCACGGCTTCTACGATGCACCCATCGGATCCGAAGCCTGGGAAGTCCTGGCCCAGGAAGAGGGTGAATCCGGGCTGCGCGCCCACGATCCGGCGCCGCTGAAGACCGGCGTAGTGCCGATCGTCGCCGCTGAAGAGCCCTCCTTCACGCCACACGCTGACACTGAGTACTTCGACGACGAAGACTCCGAGGATAGCGATACCTACGAGTCAGACCTGCCGGCCGATCAGAGTATCGAGCCGGGTGAGGATCCCTCTGTCGTGGAGTATGAGAACGACCCGGTGCTCCAAGAGACTGGCCCCGAGGACTTCGCTCACGAGTTGGAGCATATGCACTTCGACCTCCCGGTCGATGAGGATGAGCCTCTGCAGGAGAACAACGAGCCTCTCAGTGAGGAGCCTGCCGAGGAGTCCACTGAGGACGACGACGAGGCCAATGCCGCGGAAGAGGACGACGCCGAGCTCGAGGAACTTGAGCTCGAGCACGCAAAAGCTGCCGACGCTGAGTTCGAAGATCCTGACTCCTCCGAGGAAGAGCCCCTAGACCTCTCCGCCTGGGACGCAGAGTCCTGGGACGCTGAATTTGAGAATGCAGATCTCCAGGCAAGCAATGCCCACACCGAAGTGCCCGGGTCCGCCGACGGTGAGGACGCTGAAGAGGCTTATTTTGAGGAGTCTGAGGACGTTGACTCCGAAGAACTTCTGGATGAGCACGGCGATCATGGTGACGCGCCGGATGACGAGGAAGGCGCTGGATTCCACGTCAGCTGGCCCGACCACGTCCGCGACCAGGCGGTGGAGCGCGATGTCCCGGAACTCCATGGAGACTTCAATGGCACGGAGCTTCCAGACCTAGAGCTCGACGGTTATGCAGAGGTGGATGAAGCTGAGTTCGTCCCCGACGAGCCCCAGGTCCCCGAGGTGCCGCTGGACGAGCAACTTGCGCAGGGCATCCCGGCACAGGATCAGCCCTCCCAGGATGATTTCAAAGACGATGACTTCCGGCACAACGACTTCACGGAGGAACAGCCCTCCGCAGAACTCCTACCTGAGGATGCGCCGACCGGTGAACTGCCTCCGGTGGCTGCATCGCCTTACCGGCTCCCACCGATCTACCCAGGACTGACTCCGCAGCAGCTGGCATCGCGACGCGCCGCTGAGGTTCAGCAGGGGGAATCGACTCCCGTGACGCATCCGAAGGTTCCCGCATCGCGTTCTTCACTGCGCGCCGGAACCCAGCCGGGACTGCCGCAGCCGGCGCCCGCCAGACCTCGCCTGTCATGGTTGGCGCATGCCGAGGATGATGACGCGCCTTCAAACCCGTCTACACCCGACGCCGAGGCCTTCCCTCCAGAACCGATCAGGCCCCCGACTCGCCGTCAGCAGAGTGCCCCCTCGCCGGAACGGGCAGCTCCAGACAACCAGCCTCCTGCTCGGGAGAACGCCGACGAGACTCCAGCGCGACCGGTCCCGCGCCCCAAATCCTCGGCGTCCCAATCCACCTACACCGATGCCCGCAGAACTGCTGAGCATCTGGGCATCTCCCGTTCCCGTCGATCAATCCTGCGCCGTCTGAGGAGGGACGTATGAACCGCCTCCTCTATATGCTCGGTGAGACGTTCGGCTCCATCCGGCGCAACGTCGCGATGGTCGCCTCGGTCATCCTGGTCACCTTCATCTCCTTGACCTTCGTGGGCACTGCCGCACTGATGCAGACACAGGTCAACCAGATGACCGATGACTTCTATGACCGGCTCGAGCTCTCAGTGTTCCTGTGCACCGAGAACTCACCACAGACGGCTTGTCCCACCGGTGCCGTGAGCGCAGATCAAAGAGACTCGATCGAAAACACGCTCACCGACGGCGCAGCAAGTCAGTACGTGGCCAGCTATAGGCATGAGACGCAGCAAGAGGCTCTCGACGCCTTGCTCGAAGACCGTGGCGAAGATTCCCGGACCGCGTCACTGACCGCGTCCGATATGTCAGAGTCCTACCGCGTGCTGCTCAACGACCCAGAGGAGTTCACCGTGGTCACCGAGCTCTTCGGCTCGGCCCCCGGTGTGGAGACCGTGGCTGATCAGCAAGAAGTCCTGGACCAGATCTTCGGAATTCTCAACGGCCTCACCCTGGTCGCGCTGATCATCGCCGGAGTGATGATCGTCTGCGCCCTGCTCCTGGTGGCCACCACCATCAGACTCTCGGCCTTCAGCAGGCGACGTGAGACCGGGATCATGCGTCTCGTCGGAGCTTCAAAATCGATGATCCGCATGCCCTTCGTCTTCGAAGGAGTCATCGCAGCCGTCGTGGGTGGACTCCTTGCCTGCGCCGCCACATGGGTGGTCGCGGAGTTCGTGCTGGGCCAATGGATGGCGCAGCAGGTTCCAAGCATCCACTTCATCGACTCGGACCAAGCCTGGATCATCATGCCGGGACTTCTGCTGGTCGCTGTGGTTCTTGCTGTCATCGCCTCCTGGGTGACTGTGCGCAGATACCTGCGTGTATGATCGGTGGGCGGCTCTTCTGGCCACTGCAGAAGGACGCCGACATCAACATTGACGCGGGGAGGTGACACGGTGGCTAATAAAGAAGGCGCGAAGAAGACTCGCGATCCCAATAACAGCGTCGTGGCCACGAACCGTCGTGCCCGCCATGACTTCGAGATCCTCGATAAATACGAGGCCGGAATGGTCCTCACAGGCACCGAGGTCAAGTCGCTTCGTGAGGGCACAGCAAACCTGACCGACGGTTTCGGCGGCTTCTCCAACGGTGGGGAACTCTGGCTTGAACAGGTCACGATCCCCGAATACCTCAATGGCACCTGGACCAACCACTCGGCCAGGCGCAAGCGGAAGCTTCTGCTCAATCGCAAAGAGCTGGTGAAGATCTCACGCCAGATCGAAGACCCAGGCCTGACCATCGTCCCGCTCCAGCTGTACTTCAAGGACGGACGCGCGAAGGTAGAGATCGGCATCGCTCGAGGCAAGCGTGAGTACGATAAGCGCCACACGCTCAAAGAGAAACAGGACAACCGCGAGGCCCAGCGCGCGATGCGCTACCGGAACCTGCAGTCATCCTGATTTCCCTCTAAGAGCCTCTGCCGATCAGTCGAGCAGTCCTGCGATGTAGCCCACGAAGATCAGCAGCACCACGACGACGATCGCAATGATCGCCACCGTCATGACCATATTGGACTTCGGTGGCTTGGTCGGTGAGGGCTGCTGCGAAGAAGCAGTCGCCGAATTCGAATCCGGTGGAGTGTCACCGGGCTGCACGCCGCCGCCTGCTTCAAGGCCTGGGGTCTCGTCCGGCTCTGGGTCCAACCCGGGGTTCCGGGCGGTCTCATCGCGGTGGTGCTCACCATGCGTCTGCTGGTGTCCGCCGTCGCGCTGGTGTGGGGGCGTGTCCAGGGGCTGACCGCCATTGACCGCGTCGGCGCTCTGATCCCCAGCGGATCCGTGTGCCTCGTCGGCTCTGTTGTGTTCGGTAGTCATCTGAGACCTCTTCTGTTGTGATGATCTTGACTTCAGCCTAGGCAGGCCAGCCGTGGGGAGTGTCCTTGCGAGCTGTATGCCAGCTGACTACTCCCCGAACTTCTCGGCGATCTCCTGCTTGGTGGTCGCCATGATGGATTCATCCGCAGCGCTCATCCGTTCGCTTGCCATATCGGCCTGGTGCCAGAACGGGTAGGCAAGTGCGGGCCGGCCGGCCTCGTCGATGGCGGCACGATCCTCGTCTTCCAGGGTCAGCTCCAAGCTGCCCAGGAGGTCGTTAAACTGGTCCAGGGTTCGCGCACCCACTGCGAGGTTTGTGACTCCGGGGCGCTCCAGCAGCCAGGCCAGGACGACCTGCGGGATGGTGGCACCGCGGCGGGTTGCCACCTCCTCGAGCACGTCGACGAGGCTGTAGAGCTTCTCCCAATCGGCCACGCGGATCTCGGAGCCATCGCCATCCGCCATGCGGGCGGGAGACTCAGGCCGCGCGTCCCTGCGGTACTTGCCGGTGAGCAGTCCCATGCTCATGGGGCTCCAGACCTGCGTGCCGATGCCCTGATCGATCCCGGCTGGGATCATCTCGTACTCTGCTTCGCGGGCGAAAGGGGTGTAGTAGATCTGCTGGACCACGGGCTTGATGAATCCATGGGTCTCACAGACCTTCAGAGCCTTCATCAGCTGCCAGCCGGTGTAGTTCGAGACGCCGTAATAGCGGACCTTGCCCGAGCGAACCAGGCCGTCCATGGTCTGGAAGGTCTCTTCCAGCGGGGTCTCACCGTCCCAGTGGTGAAGGTAGAACAGGTCGATGTGGTCGCGACCGAGCCGTTCCAGTGACTTCTCCACCTCATTGAGCAGGTGCCAGCGCGAGGCGCCGCCGTCGTTGGGTCCGTCACCGACGACCATCCGAGCCTTCGTGGTGATCAGGAACTGGTCATAGCGTTCGCTGCGTGCCAGCGCCTGCCCCAGAACCTCCTCGGAGACTCCGCCCGAGTAGAGGTTCGCCGTGTCGATCAGGTTGATCCCGGCCTCTAGCGCGCGGTCCAGGAGCTTCACGGCATCATCGGGTCCGAGGTTTCCCATATGGCTCATGCCGTTTGCGCCACCGAAGGGCAGTGTGCCCAGGGCCAGCGGGGAGACGCGCAGCCCACAGGTGGGGGAGAGGGGGCGGTAGAAGGGGGTGCTCATACAGGCTCCTTGAGAGAAAGAATGGTTCCTCCCGGATCCTACTCTCAGAGTCTAAACAGCAGGTGAGCACTGACTTGACGCCGGGGTCAGACCAGGAGGACTAGCCTTGATCCATGACTGATCCAGATCTTGTACTGCACCTTGGACATGAGGAACTGGTGGTGCGGCGTCGCTACGAGACGCTGAGCATTGCCAATGACTTCCTGATCGCACTTGCCTTCACCGTGGGAAGCGTCTTCTTCTTTACCGAGTCCACGATGCGCGCAGGGACCTGGCTGTTCTTGATCGGCAGCGTGCTGCTGATGATTCGCCCCACTATCCGGCTGATCCGGCGCACCCACCTGGTCAGAGTCGGTGGGACCGGCGCTGAGTCCGCGCGGGACTTCTAGGAACCCGGGGAAACACAAAAGGCGCCACCCGCAATGGGTGGCGCCTTATGTGTCGGGTCTTCAAAAGACCCTCAAAATGTGGAGACGGCGGGAATCGAACCCGCGTCCGATCTGGATTCACATGGGCTTCTCCGGGTGCAGTCTACTAATAGATTTTCTCGGCCCCAGCCGTCACGCAGACAAGCAGCTGACGGGCCCAGTCGTGTAAATTGTCGACCCAACTCCCCACGACGTGGAGTTGGAACCAGTGGCTATCTAGCTGATGCCAGGCTCTGGGCCGATAGCAGGCCCAGGCTGACAGACTCGCGTCGCTGCTTAGGCAGCGAGGGCGAAGTCAGTGCGCTTAGTTTCGGCACTTATTGTTTTGCAGAGGGGTTTTTACGAGGTCACTCTGCATCCTCGACCCGCTTCACCATGATCAACTCAGATCGTCGAAACCGATCGTCCCCATATGTTGTTGTCAACGGGGCCGAGGCCCCGACTCAGCTCACCATTGCTGGGAAGCTGACTTATCAGTATAGGCCGTGCAATCGAGACAGTGCAATGCCGATCGCGGCGGCGGCGAAGCCCAGCGTGACATGGGCGGCCCAGATCCCTGCGGCACGGAGACGATGTCCGCTCATCCATTTCTGCGCCACACGTACCGAGACCGTGGCGAAGGTGCTCAGCGCGCCCAAGACCCCGAGCGCGAGCACAGTGGAGCCCGCCCCTGAGAGCAGCCCTGAGCCGAAGCCGTCTCCGGTCTCGGCCAGCCAGGAGAGCTCTCCGAAGAGATAGCCCAGTGCCAGGCATGCCAGGGTGTTGGCAAGCAAAAGTCCCACCCGAAGGTAGCGATCGAGCAGGAAGCGCATGACGGCACCGGCCGCGCCGCCCAGCGCCACACCGATCACGATGAAGAGGTTCAGTTCCGCGATCATGGCTGGCTCCGCGGTGTTGAGGGCTCATCTTGGCTGCCCGGGCGTGTAGAGGCGGTGAGGTTCGCTGATTCTGCCCCGAGGGCTCCCAGCAGGGCCCGGCTGATCGTCATTCCGGCCGCAGCCGCTGCGGTGGACCCGAGGATGCTGATGAGCAAGTAGACCAGCATCTCCATAGCCCCGGGACTCACATAGGTCACCGCGGTCAGACCGTCATAGGAGCCCCCTGGGATCGAGGGCATCATGGCCAGGATGACCGCAGAGAAGGTCGTATAGGAGGCGAGCAGGCCGGTGCCGAAGGTGGGCACCACCCAGTCGGGAGTATTGGGGCGGGCCAGGGCGATTCCGATGACCAGGCCCATCAATCCGGAGCCGCTCAGATTGATCGCCATCGTGGTCCAAGGGAACTTCATGCCCTGCTCAGGGATGAGCTCACCCAGAAGAAGCCTCAGCAGTGCTCCACACGCCCCGGCCAGCGCCACCATCGCGATGAGCGCGAGCAGAGATGTCCGTCTCCGGGCCCGGCGTGACCGGCCGCGCATGGCAGGTTGTTCAGTGGAAGACACCAGTACAGGATACGTCGCAGTAAGGCGGGCTCAGTGAACCAGACTCACCCGCATGGCGTGGGCCACGTTATGGCCTAGTCGGATGCTCGCCGCTTCATCTGCATCCGCGGTGGCGCTCACGGGGGAGAGGACGACGGCGCCGCCCTCGCTCGCCTGGACAGTGACCTGCGCACCGATGGGCACTCGGTAGGTGTCCAAGGCCGCCAATGCGTCCGGGACGCCGTCGTCCACCTGTTCCAACCGGACCTGCGCGGAGGCGGGGACGCGGCAGAGCAGCTGCGTCTCGGGGTAGTTTAGTTCCAGGTCAGGGCCGGGGATCGGGTCCCCATGCGGGTCCACGCGTGGGTGTCCGAGGCGGACATCCAGCCGGTCCACGAAGGTCTCGGACACTGCATGTTCCAACCGCTCGGCCTCATCATGCACCTCGTCCCAGCCGTAGCCGAGCTCGCGCACCAGCCAGGTCTCGATCAGCCGGTGACGCCGCACCATCGCCAGCGCGAGGGCTCGGCCCGCCTCGGTGAGCGCGACGGGTGCATAGGGTCGGTGCTCCACCAAGCCCAGCTCCGCCATCTTGCGCACCATCAGAGTCACCGAGGGGTTCGAGACTCCCAGCGTCTTGGCCAGGGCTGAGGCGGTCACCGCGGCTCCCTCCCATTCCGCCAGGCCGTAGATCGTCTTGGCATAGTCCTCCACCGAGGTGGTGGCCTTGTCGATGGCGGTGGAGCGTCCTTGAGCCGAGGTGCGGGGAGTCATCTAAGCGGGTTCCTTCACATCGCGAGACGGAATGAGCGGGGCTGCCGGGCGCCGTCGTCGTTGGAGCAGCCGTGGCAGCATTCCCTTCACCGGTGCGAAGAGATATGCCAGCGCGAACTGTGCCGACTGGGCCAATACGATCGATCCGCCGGTGGCGGTGTCGAACCAGTAGCTGGCGTACACCCCGATCAGGGCGGAGGCCGCGGCGCTTGATCCGGCCACGATCAGCATGGGCCCGAAACGGCGGCACAGCAGCAGTGCAGTGGCGCCTGGTACCACCAGCATAGCGACCACCAGCAGGATCCCCAGCGTCTGCAGCGAGGTCACCGTGGTCAGGGCCAGCATCGTGAGCAGCACGATGGACAGCGCACCGGTGGAGAGCCCGATGGTGTGGGCGTGGATCTTGTCGAAGGCCAGCAGCACCAGGCTGCGTCGGAGGGCGAGCAGCACCGCCACAGTGGCCAGGCCCAGCCCTGCAGTCTGCAGCAGATCTGCCTGCGAGATGCCCAGCACATTGCCGAAGAGGATATGCGTCAGATGGGTCTGACTGGGCGTGCGCGAGATCAGCACCAGCCCCAGCGCGAACAGCGAGGTGAACACCACTCCGATGGAGGTGTCATGTTTGAGCGTGGACCCGCCGCTGATCCCGCCGATCAGCAGCACCGCGAGCATGCCGAAGACGAACGCCCCCACTGCCATCGGGAGTCCAAAGATCTGTGCCAGCACGATGCCTGGCAGGATCGAGTGCGCCACGGCCTCACCCATGAGCGACCATCCCATGAGCACCAACCAGCAGGAGAGCATCGCGCAGACCACCGAGGAGATGATCGCCGCGGCGAGGGCGTGCTGCATGAAGGGAAACTCCAGCGGCTGTGTGAGGAGTTCCATCACGGGATCTCCCTCAGCACGGCACCGAAGCTTCGACCCAGCTGTTCCTCGGTGAGCACATCCTCAGGCAGGCCAGCCGCCAGGACTCGCTGGTGCAGCAGGATCACTTCATCGGCGAGCTCCTCCACGCCAGCCAGGTGATGGGTGGAGATCAGCACCGTGGTGCCACTGTCCCTGCGCAGCTGTTTCAGGACCGCGCTGATCAGCTCCTCCGAGCCGCGGTCCACTCCGGCGAAGGGCTCGTCTAGCAGCATCAGCGGGGCCTGCTGCGCGATGGCCCGAGCCAGGAAGGCTCGCTTGCGCTGACCCCCGGAAAGCTCTCCGATTCCCCGCCGACGCAGCTCGCTCAGGCCCACCTGATCCAGCGCCTGCTCAGAGGCCTCACGATCTGCGGCCCGGGGCCGGCGGACCAGGCCCATATGTCCGTAGCGGCCCATCATCACCACCTGTTCCACACTGACGGGGAAGCTGGCATCGACCTGCTCATGCTGCGGAACGTAGCTGACCTGGTTGCGGCGTCGTGCCTTCGCCGGCTCCAGGCCGAAGAGCCTGACCGATCCCGCGGTGGGACGGTGCAGGCCCAGAAGCGCCTTGAAAAGTGTGGACTTCCCGGAGCCGTTAGCCCCGAGCAGTGCGCAGATGCTGCGCGTCTCCACGGTGATGCTGACGTCCTCTAGGGCGCGGACCCCCGGATATCCGGCGCTGAGGCCTTCGACGACGACGGCGGCTGGCTGGGTGCTCATTGCTGGGCTCCTTCGATGATCAGGTCCAGATCGTGTTCCAAGAGTTCGAGGTAGCTTGGCGCCGGGCCCTCGGCTTCGGTGACCGAATCCACGTGAAGCGGCTCGCTCAGCTGGGCCCCGGTGGATGCGGCGACCTGCTGCTGGGCTGAATCGTTGACCGTGGATTCACAGAAGATGGTCGGGACCTCGTGTTCAGCGACATAGCGGATCTGCGCCTCCACCTGCTGCGGACTTCCCTGATCCTCGGCGTTGAGCGGCCAGAGGTAGTGCTCGCTGAGCTCGAGGTCCTGGGCCAGGTAGCTGAAGGCACCTTCGCAGGTCACCAGATGGACCTCACCGGCGGCGCGCAACGGTTCAAGTCTCTCGGCTGCCCGATCCCAGACCTGCTGGATCTCTGCGCGATAGTCTTCCGCGTTGCGTGCGAAGGCATCGGCATCCTCAGGTGAGAGCTCACTCAGCGCCGCCTCGATATTGTCCACATAGATCATGGCCTGCGCAGGAGACATCCACGCATGGGGATTGACCGGCAGCTCCGGATCCTCTGCGGCGGAGGCCTCCCCGGGGAGGCGGGTCACCGGCAGCGTGTCCACTGAATCCGAGACCATGAGCACCTCGGCCGAGGTCTGGGTCAGGAACTGTTCGTACCAGGCTTCGAGGCCGAGCCCGTTGAAGAGGATGAGATCGGCTTCGGCAGTATCGCGGAGGTCACCCGGTGTGGGGGAGTACTCGTGGACCTCTGCGCCAGGGGGAGTGATGGACCGGGTGTCAACGAGGTCTCCCCCCACGGCGGCGGTCATATCCTCGAGCACAGAGAAGCTGGTGAGCACCACCGGAAGCTCCTCGGCGTTAACTTCACCAGCTTGGCCAGCTGCGCCACCTTCATCGGAGCCGGCGGGGGCGCAGGCGCTGAGGCTCGCTACCAGGAGCAGTCCGCTCAGGACCGGAAAGACCACCGTGCTTCGCATGCCGCCAGTATGGTTTAGGCACACCTAAAACTGCAAGTGAGACGGGAGAACAGAGGATCGCTAGCGATGGGCGAGCAGCGCTCGCAATCCCTTGTGGAACCGGGTGAGAAGGTGTTCTAGAACGGGGCGGGGCGATCCGCAGCCAGGGCGCCCAGGGCGGCGTCGTGGAGAAGCCCATTCGTGGCCAGTCCATTGCTGCCGGTGCATCCAGGCTCACCGTCGAGAGAGGTGAAGATGCCACCCGCCTCGCGGACGATCGGGACCAGCGCGGCCATATCGTGGAGGCTCAGCTCCGGCTCGGCGGCAATATCGACCTGTCCTTCTGCCACCATGCAGTAGGACCAGAAGTCACCGAAGGCACGGGTGCGCCAGACGGTCTCGGTGAGTTCAAGGAAGTTCTGGCTGCGGCCGATCTGTCGCCAGCCGGCCAGTGAGGAGTAGGAGAAGAAGGCGTCCTCGAGCTTGGGCACCTTCGAGACCTGGAGGCGCTTGGCCGAGGCCAGGGCTTTGCCGGTGTAGGCGCCACCGTCTTTGGCGGCCCACCAGCGCCGTCCCAGTGCGGGGGCGCTGACAAGGCCCACCACGGGCTCACCCTCATCGACCAGTGCGATCAGAGTCGCCCAGACGGGGACGCCCCGAATGAAGTTCTTGGTCCCATCGATGGGATCGATGATCCACCGCCGGGCGCCGGATCCGGTGGCGCCGAATTCCTCCCCCAGGATGGCGTCGCGTCCCCGGGCGCGGCTCAGCTGCCCGCGGATCATCTCCTCGGCCTGCCGGTCGGCCTCGGTCACCGGGGTCAGATCAGGCTTGGTCTCGACCTCGAAATCCATGGAGGAGTAGAAGGCCATGGTCTTGGCATCCACGGAATCGGCGATCATATGCGCCAGGCGCAGGTCATCGGTATAGGCGCTGGTGCTTAGGCTCATGCCATCACGCTAGCAATCTCCCGGTGCCTGGCCCTGCATTGGGGGACTTACGCGCCGAGCCGCTTCTCTGCAGGACCTTCTTCGGTGCCTGCCATGGAGCTGATCAATCCGCGCAGCGAGGCCAGCCGGGCTGCTCCGTGATCTCCCGCGTGGCCATCTGCGACCCAGGCGTCCAGGGCGCAGCCGCCTTCGGGGGAGACATGCGCACAACCGGGTTCACATTCGGTGGACCCCTCGACCAGGTCGGAGAATGCTCCGAGCACATCATCGGGTGCCACATGGGCAAGTCCGAAGGTCCGCACCCCAGGTGTGTCGATGATCCAGGAGTTCCGCGCCTGCGCCACGTCGAGGTTACCGGCGGGTTCCAGGTTCAGCGCGACGGCGGAGGATGAGGTGTGCCGACCTCGCCCGGTCACAGCATTGACTCCGCTCGTCGCCCGGTCCGCGCCGGTCAGCGCGTTGACCATCGTGGACTTGCCCACACCTGAGTGTCCGATCATCGCGGTGACGCGCCCGGTGAGGGACTCACGAAGGGTGGTCACCGCGGCAGCATCGAGTGAGGGCTCTCCCGAGGCTGAGCCCGCGGCCTGCTGAGAGACGACCACCTGGAGATCCAGCTCGGCATAGTGGCTCATGAGTCCGGCGGGATCTGTGGGGTCCTGTACGAGATCGGCCTTGGTCACCAGAAGAATCGGAACGATCCCGGCATCGTAGGCGGCCACTAGGGCGCGGTCGATGAATCCGGTGCGGGGAGCGGGGTCGGCGGCAGCCACGACGATCAAGAGCTGGTCGGCATTGGCCACGATCACACGCTCGGCGTCATCGGTGTCCTCCGCGCTCCGGCGCAGGAGCGTGGAGCGTTCCTCGATGCGGATCAGGCGTGAGAGTGAACCTTCGTCACCGGTGGTATCGCCGACTAGGCCTACGATGTCGCCGGGGACCACGGGAGTCCGCCGGAGAGCACGCGCACGCACCGCGGAGGTGATGCGCTCCTCGCCCTCAGAGTTTTCAAGCCGGACGGTATAGCGACCCCGGTCCACAGTGACCACGCGCCCGAGCTCGGCGTCGGCATAGTCCGGGGACTCCTTGGTTCGCGGCCGGGAGCCCTTCTTATTGGGGCGGACCCGGACGTGGGACTCGTCCCACTCTGACCAGCGATTCATGCGCTGACCTTTGCGTCCGGGGTGACGAGTGCGGCCCACATCTGCGGGAAGTCAGGCATGGTCTTCGCGGTGCAGGAGATGTCTTCGACCTCCACGTCAGCGATGACCAGACCCAGGACCGCCCCGAAAGTGGCCATCCGGTGGTCCGCGTAGCTCTTGACGAGGCCCCCGTGAGTCACGGGAGAAAGAACGGTGAAACCATCCGCAGTCTCCTCCGCCGTGCCCCCGAGTCGGCGTATCTCTGCCACCAGCGCCGCGATCCGGTCGGTCTCATGACCACGCAGATGGCCCACCGAGGTGAACTGGGTGGGGGTGTCGGAAAGTGCTGCCAGTGCAGCCACTGTGGGGGTGAGTTCAGCGGTGCCGTCAACGATGGCGGGGCTGCGCAGCGCGCCGCCGCGGACATGCAGCGTGACCGTGGAGTCGGTTTCCTCTTCAAGCTCCACCGAGGCACCGAAGGCTGGGAGCAGCTCCGTCCAGCGGCGTCCGATCTGCGTGGAGGTCTTGGGCCAGCCCCGCATGGTCACCTCTCCGCCGGTGACGGCGGCGGCGCAGAGGAAGGGCCCCGCGTTGGAAAGATCAGGCTCCACCCGAACGGTGAAGCTCTTGATCGGACCGGGATCGACCTTCCAAGTGTGCAGTTCGGGGGAGCTGACCTCGATGCCCACCTCTGCGAGGACCTTGCAGGTCATCTCCACATGTTCCAGCGACGGGACGCTCTTGCCTGCATGGCGCAGGGTCAGTCCCCGTGGCATCCGTGCGGCGGCGAGCAGGAGCCCGGAGACGAACTGTGAGGAGGCCGAGGCGTCGATCGTGATCTCGTGTCCGGTGACACCTTCCGGAGCGTGCACGGTAAAGGGCAGGTAGCCTTCCTGGCCACCGGAGGGTGCGCCTTCTCCGGAGATCTCGACGCCCAGAGCACGCAATGCATGTAGCACTGCTCCCATGGGGCGGAGATGAGCCTCAGGATCACCATCGAAGTGCACGCGCGCACCGGTCAGGGCTGCCACAGCGGGCAGGAAGCGCATGACTGTCCCGGCCAGGCCGCAGTCGATGCTGTACTCCCGCGCTGGGTCGGGATCTGAGGCCGGGACGGCGGAGCTGGTCTGCGGGGAAGAGAGTGCAGGAATGGGGGAGATGCGCACCGCATCCACCCCGGTGTTCTCCCAGTCCGGGATGTGTTCCACGGTGCTGCCGAGTTCCGCCAATGCCTGAAGCATCAACCGGGAGTCTCGGGAGTGCAGCGGGTTGATGACCACGCTGGGTGCCTCGGCGAGGGCAGCGAGGAGCAGATACCGATTGGTCAGTGATTTCGACGCCGGTACGGTGACCTCAGCGCGCAACGGTGCCCCCGCCCGTGGCGCAGGCCACGGCGACGGGGGCACCGATGAAGCATGTGAAGATGTGGTGTTCACGGCGCTGGAGTTCAGGCTCCGACCTTCTTCTTCGCACCCTTTGAGGCGCTGCTGATGGCCTTCATGGCGTCGCGCTCGGCCTGCTGGAAGCGCTTCTTCGCGTTCTTCTCGAAGCTGCGGACCTTCTTGGTCGCGCCGTTGCCGAAGTCATCGGCCCACTTGAAGGTGTCATCGCCGAACTTGGCGCCCTTCTTGCGGGTGGTCTTCGCGAGGTGCTCGGCGCGCCATCCCAGCGAGGGCTTACCATCGAGATCCACCACAGCGAGCCAGAGGCCGCCGAGGATGGAGACGTTCTTGAGCAGAGTCTTGCGCTGAGCGGTGACGTCGGAGTCACTCTCGATCTCGGCGGTGCGGTACTCGGCGTAGCTGTCGAACTTGTGCACACCGGTCAGCAGGAGCGCTGATGCGCGAGGGAAGCGACCGGTGGCCAGAGCCACACCGGCAACGAGCTCGACGCCGCCAAGCACCTGGGTGGTGAGTTTTGCGTTCGAGACCAGGGGCTCAGCCTGGGGAACCAGCGAGCCGATCTCCTCCAGGGTGGACTCGATTTTGGCCGAGGCCTCATCGGTGTTGCGAAGGCGATCGACACCGTTGGCGATGAAGCTTGCCCCCAGTAGCGGGCGGGCAATTTTGCGGAGTAGAGACATAGTGTCCTCCTGTAGGAGTGTGGCGCTGAAGCATCGTCCAGGGTCCAATCTACCCAATCAGGCCTGGGACGGGAATTAGCAGGGCCGCTGATGCGAGTTCAGCAGAATCTCAGGGTTAAACGGTAGGCACAGGAATGTTGAGCGCGGCGTCGTCGTTACCCTGGGTATGACGACGTCGACACTTGCCACAAGACGGCCGGGAAGCACGATCCCGAGCCGTCAACGCCCAGTTCTCGCTCTGCGAGTAGACTCAGGGGTGATGGAAAAGCCTGCAGCCACCGGAACCGCCCCTGACTCGAAGAGCAGTGACTCGAGCAGCGTCGTCGTCGCCGAAGAGACCGAACAGCAGCGTCGCGTGCGTTTTGAGAGCGAGGCTCTCCAGTACGTGGACCAGCTCTACTCAGCTGCCATGCGTATGACGCGAAACCCGCAGGACGCCGAGGATCTGGTCCAAGAGGCCTATACCAAGGCGTACTCGGCGTTCCACCAGTACAAGCCCGGGACCAACCTGAAGGCCTGGCTGTACCGGATTCTGACGAATACCTATATCAACATCTACCGCAAGAAGCAGCGCCAGCCGCTTCAGGCCAACACGGACACCGTGGAGGACTGGCAGATGGCTCAGGCCGCGGAGCACACCTCCTCGGGTCTGCGCTCTGCCGAGGTCGAAGCTCTGGATCATCTGCCTGACTCAGACGTCAAGAACGCTCTGCAGCAGATTCCTGAGGAATTCCGGTTGGCGGTCTACTTCTCTGATGTTGAGGGCTTCGCCTATAAAGAGATTGCCGAAATCCTGAACATCCCGATCGGCACCGTGATGTCACGACTGCACCGCGGCAGGAAGTTGTTGCGCGAACTGCTGCACGACTATGCCCGTGAACGTGGCTTCAAGAAGCAGGAGGCCAAGAAATGACCGAACAAGACTTAAGCCCAGCATCAGGGGTGCGCCCCGGCAAATGGCTCGATGAGAACTGCAAAGACGGGGACTGCACCGAGACGCAGACTCGGATGGAGCGGATCTATGAGTATGTCGACGGCGCTCTGAGCCACCAGGACATCGACGAGGTCAAGGCTCACCTCGACGCCTGCCCTGAGTGTGCCAAGGACTATGACCTCGAGTGCATCATTCGCACTGTGGTCCGTCGGTCCTGCGTGGAGCGGGCACCGGAGACGTTGAAGGTCACCATCCTGGAACGCATCAGCGAGATCCGGGTCGAGGCCGGACATCAGCAGGACGACGAGACTCGCTGATCTTCAGCCGGAGGGCCGGGCCTGAGAAAGAGTCCCGCTCCTAGAAGCTCGAGATACGACTGAACCCCCTGCAGAGAATCTCTGCAGGGGGTTCAGTGTTATGCGCCGTCAATCGCAGCTTCGCGACAACAACAGCAAGGCCTTAGATCACTGGGATCAGGAGTTTGGGCGCTTGCCGTGGTTGGCGTTCTTCTTACGACGGGCGCTGCGCTTACGTCCACGCTTACTCATAATGAACTCCTTTCGTCGACTGCAGACAATTCTAAGCCACCGGCTCTTGCAGCCCTAACCACTGATACCAGCCGCGGTGCAGGACCAGCCATGCCACCAGCCCGTACGCTGCCTGACCTGGGATCCCGTTGTTCGAGGCAAGGTCGCTGCGCCACTGTTCGTGGCTGACCAGCGGCGTGTAGGCGTCCACGTATACGTGGGAGCGCCGCGAGGCCACATCGCGGTAGGCGGCATTGAGCTCAGAGATGCGTTGGTTCCGGTCGGCGTCCAGGGTCGGCACCGGGCCCAGGACCAGACACCGAATTCCCTCCTGGGACGCGCGGTCCAGAATATTTGCAAGGTTCAACCTGGAGCGGGCCGAGGAGGTGGCGCTGTAGAGGTCGGTGTCGTTGAGCGCGACCACCAGGTAGCGCTCAGGGGCCTCGCCCCCGGAGGTGACAGGCGCTTCGAACCGCGGAACGGCTTCCTGCTGCCACCGTTCGGAGAGCGCCTCTGTGCCTTCGCCGGGCATGGCAAGGGCGTAGTGCTCCAGGGCGATCCCGTCGATGGGCGTCTTGGAGATCACCCGCCCGAACCATCCCAGGGCCCGGGGGTCCCCGACGCCGCTCAGCAGCTCGTCGCCGAGGGCAACGATGCGCAGGTGGCGCCGGGGGATAGCACCGGAAGCTCGTAGATCTTGAGTGGACTGTTCCATCAGGTCACAGGTCCAGGTGCGGGAAGGCCTTGGACAGCAGACCTTCCAGCTCCTTGGCGTGACGCTTGGCCTGCCCCACCGAGGTGGCGGCGGACTCAGCGCGTGAGACCAGCTTGAGCTCCTGCTTGAGCAGCGGACGCAGGTTCATGCCGAGGAACGGCCATGGACCCTGGTTGACGGGCTCGTCCTGGGCGTAGACCACTTCCTCTGCCGAGGAGTAGCGGTCCAGCTCTGCCTGAAGCTCCTCAACCGGCATCGGGTAGAGCTGCTCGAGGCGAACGATCGCGGTGGTCTCATCCTTGTGCTTGGCACGAGTGGCGACCAGATCGTAGTACAGGCGGCCTGAGACCACGAGGACCCGCTTGACCTTCGATGCATCCACATCGCGGTCCGGGATGACCTCTTGGAAGGTGCCTGTGGTGAAGTCCTCCACCGAGTTCGCCGCCGCCTTGAGCCGGAGCAGCTGCTTCGGGGAGAAGACGATCAGCGGGCGACGAGGACGGTCCACAGCCTGACGGCGCAAAAGGTGGAAGTAGTTCGCGCCCGAAGAGGGCAGAACCACCGTCATGTTGTTCTCCGCGCAGAGCTGCAGGAAGCGCTCTGGGCGCCCTGACGAGTGATCCGGTCCCTGACCCTCATAGCCGTGGGGCAGGAGCATGACCACCGAGGACTTCTGGCCCCATTTCTGCTCAGCGGTGGCGATGAACTCATCGATGATGATCTGCGCACCGTTGACGAAGTCACCGAACTGAGCCTCCCAGAGGACCAGCGCATTCGGGTTCTCCACCGAGTAGCCGTATTCGAAGCCGAGGGCTCCGTATTCGGAGAGCAGCGAGTCATAGATGAAGAACCGTGCCTGATCTTCGGTCAGGTTCTTCAGCGGGTACCACTCGTCACCGTTGACCCGGTCGTGGAAGACCGCGTGACGCTGGACGAAGGTGCCGCGGCGGGAATCCTGGCCGGCGAGACGGACCTCGGTGCCCTCCATCAGGAGTGAGCCGAAGGCTGCGATCTCCGCGAAGCCCCAGTCGATGCCACCCTCGCGGGCCATCTTGGCGCGCTTCTCCAGCAGTGACTTCAGCTTCGGGTGTGGAGTAAAGCTCTCCGGGATATTGGTGTGGACCTCACCGATGTGGGCCAGCGAGTGCTCGCTGATCGCGGTGTCGGTTCCCTCGCGGTCGGGGGTCTTGGTCTCGTCCTCGGATGAGGTCGGGGCCATGCCCTTGGTTCCGGACGCTTCAGGATCCGCCGTGGAGATGGGCTGGGTCTGGGCCGCGTGTGTCTCGGTGAACACGCGCTCAAGCCGCTGGCGGAAGTCGCGCAGTGCCTGATCAGCCTCTTCCTGGGTGATGTCACCGCGACCCACAAGGGCCTCGGTGTAGAGCCGGCGCGTGGTGCGCTTGGCTTCCACCAGGTTGTACATCTTCGGCTGGGTCATCGAGGGGTCGTCACCCTCGTTGTGTCCGCGACGGCGGTAGCAGACGAGGTCGATCACGACGTCCTTGTTGAACCGCTGACGGTAGCGGAAGGACAGCTGAGCCACCCTGGCCACCGATTCCGGATCATCGGCGTTGACGTGGAAGACCGGCGCCTGGATGGCCTTGGCCATATCGGTGGAGTAGGTCATGGACCGAGCTGCCGAGGGTGCCGTGGTGAAGCCGACCTGGTTGTTGACCACGACGTGCACGGTGCCACCGGTGCGGTAGCCGCGCAGCTGGGACATGTTCAGCGTCTCCGCCACCACGCCCTGACCTGCGAAGGCGGCGTCGCCGTGTACCAGAAGCGGCATCACGGAGAAGGAGTTCAGCGCGTCGGCGCCCTGGTTTATCCGGTCCTGCTTGGCGCGGACCACGCCCTCAAGGACGGGGTTCACCGCTTCGAGGTGTGAGGGGTTCGCCGCGAGGTACACGCTGGTCGAGTTGCCGCGATCTGAGGTGAAGGAGCCGCGGGTGCCCAGGTGGTACTTCACATCGCCTGAGCCGGTGCCGGCCTCGCGACCCTCGAACTCACGGAAGACCTGTGCGTGGGTCTTGCCAGCGATGTTGGTGAGCACGTTGATGCGTCCGCGGTGAGCCATGCCGATCGCGACCTCATCGAGGCCTTCATCGGCGGCCTCGGAGAGGATCGTGTCCAGCAGCGGGATCAGTGATTCGCCTCCCTCCAGGGAGAAGCGCTTCTGTCCCACGAACTTGGTCTGCAGGAAGGTCTCGAAGGCCTCCGCCGCATTGAGTCGGCCCAGGATGCGGAACTGCTCATCGCGGGTCGGCTTCTCATAGGGGTGCTCGATCTCATCCTGGAACCACTGGCGCTCCTCGGGGGACTGGATGTGCATGTACTCCACACCAGTGCTGCGGCAGTAGGTGTCGCGGAGCACGCCGAGGATATTGCGCAGCGGCAGCATGGACTTGCCACCGAAACCACCGGTGGGCCATTCGCGGTCCAGGTCCCAGAGGGTCAGCCCATGTGACTCGATGTCCAGGTCTGGGTGGCTGCGCATCTGGTACTCGAGCGGGTCCACCGAGGCCATGAGGTGGCCTCGGACGCGGTAGGAGTGGATCAGCTGCTGAATCCGCGCGACCTTGTTGATCTGGTCCTCGGGATTGATCTGGATATCGGCAGACCAGTGGATCGGCTCGTAGGGGATGCGCAGAGCTTCGAAGATCTCCTCGTAGAAACCATCCTTGCCGAGCAGATACTCGTGGATGCTCTTGAGGAACTCACCGGATCCCGCACCCTGGATCACGCGGTGATCGTAGGTGGAGGTCAAGGTGATGACCTTGGAGACTGCCAGGTTGTTCAGCGTCTTCTCCGAGGCACCCTGGAACTCTGCCGGATACTCCAGCGCGCCCACGCCGATGATGACTGCCTGGCCCTGGGACAGGCGCGGCACCGAGTGCACGGTGCCGATGCCACCCGGGTTTGTCAGCGAGACGGTGGTCCCGGCGTAGTCGCCGGCGGTGAGCTTATTGTCCCGAGCGCGCTTGACGACGTCGTCGTAGGCACCCCAGAACTCGGTGAAGCTGAACTCCTCGGCGGCCTTCATATTGGGCACCACGAGTGCACGGGTTCCGTCGGGACGCGGCATGTCGATGGCCAGTCCGAAGTTCACATGCGCGGGCTGGATCGCGACAGGCTTATTGTCCCTGACGTCGTAGGTGACGTTCATGGACGGGTGTGCGCGCAGTGCCTTGAGCACGGCGTAGCCGATGACGTGGGTGAAGGAGACCTTGCCGCCACGGGTCCGCTTGAGGTGGTTGTTGATGACTGTGCGGTTGTCGATCAGCAGCTTGGCCGGGATAGCACGCACCGTCGTGGCGGTCGGCACGGTGAGCGAGGCGTCCATGTTCGCTGCGATCGCCTTGGCGATGCCCTTGAGCGGGGAGACCTTGTCTTCCTTCTCCGACCGCTCTGCAGACTCTGCCTTGGCGGCGGAGGGCTCCGAGGGAATGGGCGTGCTCGTGGATCCCTCGGACTTCTTCGTCGTCGGAGTCTTGGGAGCTACTGGGCGACTAGAGCCGGTTGCGGGGCTCTTCTCGGCATCAGACTTCTGCGCATGCTTGGGCTCGGCCGGGGTTGCCGTGGCAGGAGTGCTGGACTCCTTGGACTCCCGCTGGTTGCCTGCATTGGGAGTCGAGTCCGCCGTCGGCTCGGGTGCGGGCTTGGTGGGGGTCTTGGCGCTGGAGGCGGCACCGTTGCTGCCAGATCCAGCCTTGTCCTTCGAGGAGGAGCCTTCCGTGCGCCCGAAGGAGCCCGAATCACCATCGCCCTCGAGCTGTCGGAAGATGTCAGCCCATTTGCGATCCACCGAGTCAGGATCGTCTTTGAACTTGTCGTATATGTCGGCGACCAACCATTCGTTTCCCGGGAATTCCTCGGCAAGACGGCTGGACGTTAGCTCTGGCACTGTGGATACGCCTCTTCCATTGTGTTGTGTAGTTATCCGGCACAGCTCCGTGCACGCGAATCTTCACCTCGTCCAAGCATAGTGACTTTATGCGCCACCCCGCCACCGGCCACGGTATCGTGTCAGGGGTTGCTGCAGCCGGGGGATGTCATCCGTCTGCATGCCCATCGAGTCTTGTCTTCGGCACTATGAAGGGCGCGGATCTGCGTGAAATTTCTGAATGAACCCGTCACCGACCTGACATATTCGGACGTGTTCCTCGTCCCTTCGCGGTCGCAGACCCAGTCCCGGATGAGTGTGGACCTCTCGGCGGAGGACTCCACCGGTTCCACGATCCCGGTGGTCTCGGCAAATATGACCGCAGTCACCGGCAGGCGCATGGTGGAGACCATGGCGCGGCGAGGCGGACTCGGCGTATTGCCCCAGGACGTCCCGCTGGACGTGATCCGGCAGGCCACCGAATGGGTGAAGTCTTGTCACCCGGTGCTGGAGACGGCGCTGAAGGTCGCGCCCACGGACACGATGCTCGATGTCCTGCACCTTCTGGACAAGCGAAACCACGACGCCGTCTGTGTCGTCGATGAGGATCTTCGCCTTGCCGGCGTGGTCACCTCCCAGGGTGGGCTGGGTGTGGATCGCTTCTCCTCCGTGGCCTCCGTGATGCGGATGCCCGCACTGCGCTTCTCGGCCGAAGAAGTCCTCGCCGAGGGCGGTCTCGAGCAGGCCTTCGCCACTATGGATGCAGCTGGTGCTGAGTATGCTCCGGTCACGGGTTCCGACGGCGTCCTCGCCGGTGTGCTGACCCCGCGCGGCGCTCTGCGCTCCACCCTCTACCGGCCCAATGTGGACGCCAACTCTCAGCTGCGGGTCGGTGCCGCCGTCGGCATCAATGGTGATGTCGCCGGGAAGACGGAAGCGCTGCTCGACGCTGGGGTCGACGTACTGGTGGTCGACACCGCGCATGGGCACCAGCAGAAGATGTTCGAAGCCCTGCGCATCGTGCGCGAGACCGTGGACGCCAGCGCGCAAACAGTTCCCGTGGTGGCCGGAAATGTGGTCACCGCAGAGGGAGTCCGAGAGCTGATCGAGGGCGGCGCGGACATCGTGAAGGTCGGTGTCGGCCCCGGCGCCATGTGCACCACGCGCATGATGACCGCCGTCGGGCGCCCGCAGTTCTCCGCAGTGCTCGAATGTGCAGCCGCTGCCAGGGAGCTGGGCAAGCATGTCTGGGCCGATGGGGGAGTGCGCTATCCCCGGGATATCGCCCTGGCCCTTGCCGCAGGCGCTTCGCAGGTCATGGTCGGCTCCTGGTTCGCGGGCACCTATGAGTCCCCGGGCGATCTGCTCACCGGAGTCGACGGGCGTCGGTATAAGGAAAGCTTCGGCATGGCCTCGGCGCGCGCAGTGCAGAACCGGACTGCCACCGAGAGTGCCTTCTCTCGGGCACGGAAATCCATCTTCGAGGAGGGCATCTCCACCTCGCAGATGTATATCGATCCGTCCAAGCCCGGCGTGGAGGATCTCCTAGATTCGATCACGGCGGGAGTGCGGTCCTCGATGACCTACGCCGGGGCTGAATCGCTTGCCCAATTCCGCCAGCGGGCCGTGGCAGGGGTGCAGTCTGCGGCAGGCTACGAAGAGGGCAAGCCGCTGTCGGGATCCTGGTAGAGAAGCGGTAGTATCCAAGATCTCATGGAGTACCGACAACCTCACTGCCGCCATATACCGCGCGCGACCTCCGCTGCAGTCGTTGCCACTGCAGCTGTTCCCACTGCATTCGTCCCCGCAGCAGCCATACCTGCAGCGTCTGACGCGAGTGGATCGTTCCGGATCTCCTCGTCATGGGGGTGGCGGAACTAAGTGGAGCTGTTGCTATTAGGCGTCGGAGCGCTGCTGATCCTCGGCACCGGATTCTTCGTGGCCGTGGAGTTCTCCCTCGTCGCGCTGGACCAGTCCACCGTGCAGCACGCCATCGATCGGGGAGACAAAGCCGCTCCGGCGGTGATGCGCTGCCTGAAGTCGCTCTCCACGCAGCTGTCCTCCTGCCAGCTCGGCATCACGCTGACCACGCTGCTGACCGGTTATGTGGCGGAACCGGCACTCGGCACCCTGCTCTCGGCTCCGCTGGTGGCAGTCGGCGTGCCGGAGCAGGCGGTCCCGGCTGTCTCGATCACGCTGGCACTGATCATCGCCACGATGGTCACCATGTTGATCGGTGAGCTCGTGCCCAAGAACCTGGCGATTGCCGAGGCGTACCGAGTCGCACGCACGCTCGCCCGTCCGCAGCTGTTCTTCACCGCGGTGTTCAAACCGCTGATCGTCGTGCTCAACGGCTTCTCCAATAAGGTCCTGCACCGCTTCGGCCTTGAGGTCAAAGAGGAGCTCTCTGGGGCGCGCACCCCCGAGGAGCTCTCATCCATGGTGCGCCGCTCCGCGATGCTTGGCACCCTTGATGAGGGAACCGCCACGTATCTTGATCGCACCCTGCGCTTCTCTGATCAGACCGCGGCAGATGTGATGACCCCGCGGCCGCGGATGGCGACCATCGATGAGGACTCCTCGCTGGAGGAACTCATCGACCTGGCGCGCCGCACAGGGTTCTCGCGCTTTCCGGTGCTGGGTGAGTCCATCGACGATGTGCGCGGCGTGACCCATGTGAAGAAGGCCGTGGCAGTGCCGCGAGAGAAGCGCCAAGGACTGGTCGCGGCGACCATCATGGCCGAGATCAGCAGGGTGCCCGAGACGATCCACCTGGACGCGCTGCTGCCCGTGCTGCGAGCAGCCTCCCTGCAGGTCGCAATCGTCGAAGACGAATACGGGGGCACCTCCGGAGTGGTGACCTTGGAGGATCTCATCGAGGAGATCGTCGGAGAGGTCGCCGATGAACATGACCGGATTGCACCGGGCGTGCTGCAGAGCGCCTCCGGCGACTGGTTCTTCCCCGGTCTGCTCCGCCCCGATGAGATCAACGCGCAGATTCTCGAGCTGTCGATCCCTGAGCACACCGCCTATGAGACGGTGGCCGGATTCATGCTGCTGACCCTCGGCCGGGTGGCTGGTCTGGGAGATGAGGTAGAGGTCGACGGCGGCAAGCTCGCCGTCGTCGGCATTGAGGGTCGAAGGATTGACCGCCTGCGTTTCACCCCTGATCCAGAAGCACGTGACGCGGCACTTGAACATGCTGCAGCACGGGCGGAGAAGCTTGCCGAGGCGCGCGCCGAGCACGCCCGCCACGCCCGCGAGAGGGGTGAGCACTGATGAACCCAGACCTTTTGGGAATCCTTTGGCTGGTGATCCTGCTGGCTGGCAACGCGTTCTTCGTCGGTGGAGAGTTCGCCGTGATGAGTGCCCGCCGCAGCCAGATCGAGCCCAAGGCCGAGGCCGGCTCGGCCCGGGCGAAGACCGCGCTGTATGCCATGGAGCATGTCTCCCAGATGCTCGCGATCGCCCAGCTCGGCATCACGGTCTGCTCGCTGCTGATCCTGATGGTCTCAGAACCCGCGATCCATCATCTGCTCACCGACCCGCTGACCTCCCTGGGTCTGAGCTACACCGCCGCCAGCGTGATCGCTTTCGTGATCGCCCTTGCGCTGGTGTCCTTCCTTCACGTCACCATCGGTGAGATGGTGCCGAAGAACGCTGCAGTCTCCGTGGCCGATCGCGCGGTGCTGCTGCTGGCCCCACCGATGGTCTTCCTCTACCGCGTGCTGATGCCGCTGATCTGGGTGCTGAACCTCGCGGCGAACCTCGTGCTGCGAGCCTTCCGGGTCACGCCACGTGATGAGGTGGTCTCCACCTTCACGCTGGAGGAGATGGAATCGATCGTCGCGGAGTCCAAGCGCGGCGGCACGGTGCGCGATGACGCCGGCATCATCGCCGGCGCCATGGAGTTCAGCGACTACACCGCCGGACAGGTGATGGTGCCGGTTCAGGACGTGGTGACCCTCCCCACCGATGTCACGCCGCGGAAGGTGGAGAAGGCCGTGGGACGTACCGGATTCTCACGTTTCGTCACCGCAGAGGACGACGGCGTCTACACCGGATACGTGCACCTCAAGGACGTCATGAGTCTCCCGGTGGCGAACTCAGGCGATCCGATCCCGGTCACCGTGGTCCGCTCGCTGGGCAACATGAGCATTGCCGATGAGATCGAAGACTGCCTCGCACAGATGCAGCGCACCGGATCTCACCTCGCTCGTGTGATCGATGATGCGGGAGTCACCCGCGGAATCCTCTTCCTCGAAGATGTGCTCGAGGTGCTCGTCGGTGAGATCCACGACGCGACCCAGTCCTGGGACTCCCGCCGCCGCCATACCGTGGCTCCCGAGGGAAACTGAACTCAGCCAGCGCCAGGAATGACACCGTGCAGCGGCTAGTTGAGATTTGTTCTCAACAAAGACTGCACGTACGCTGTTCTCAGCTGACCTACCGTTCGCGGTTCCCCTCATGAAAGTACGTTCAATGCCTGCCTCCCGCCTGTCATCCTCCCTCGCTGTGCTTGCCGCGTCCACGCTGCTGCTCAGCGCCTGCTCCTCCGATTCGGCCGATGCCGAGGCGACCGGGGACGACGGCGGCCCGATGACCGTGGTGACCTCGACGGATGTCTATGCCGACCTTGCAGCGCGAATCCTGGGGGATACCGCCGAGGTGTCCCCGCTGGTGGACAACTCCGCCGCTGATCCGCACTCCTATGAGGCCACCCCGCAGGATCGCCTGACCGTGGATCGTGCCGACGTGATCGTGGCCAATGGTGGCGGCTATGACCCGTTCATCACGCGATTGGCCGCAACCTCGGGCAAAGAGGATGCTGTCTATCAGCTGATCGAGGGCGAGAATGCCCACGCAGGTGAAGAGGGTGAGCATGAGGAGGGCGAGCACGAAGAAGGCGATCACGCTGAAGGTGAGCACGAGGATGCCCATGCCGGCCACGATCACTCCAGCGAGTTCGTCAACGAGCACATCTGGTACGACCTGGCCGCGATGAGCGATTTCGTGGATGACTTCAGCGCGCATATGGGGGAGCTCTCCCCGGAGAACGCTGAGCTCTATACCGAGAACGCCACCGAGCTCGCTGCCGAGATTGACGCGCTTGATGAGCGCAATCGCGGCATCGAGGCCGAAGGATTGAGCTTCCTCTCCACTGAAGCGGTCTCCCAGTTCCTGCTCACTGACGCTGGCCTCGAAGACAGCACCGATGCGCAGTTCCTGGCAGCGGTGGAACACGGAGACGACGTATCCGTGCGCCTCTATCAGGAAGCGCTGAGTGCCGCAGCCGATCAGGAGATCGACCTGCTCTCCTATAACCCACAGACCGAGACCAATCAGTCAGCTCAGATCCGTGAGGCTGCTGAGGGCGCCGATGTGGCGGTGCTCGACTTCAACGAGACCATCCCGGAGGAGTTCGACTCCTATACGGAATGGATGGAGAGCAACATCGCCGCTGTCGAGACAGTGGTCGAGGAGTCGCGTGGCTGAATCAGCTGAGACTTCTGAAGCTAGGAACTCTGCAGAACCCGTCGTCTCACTCCGAGGGGCTGCGGTGGGGTTCAGCGGGCGTACCCTCTGGGAGGACCTTGACCTGGACCTGGTTCCAGGGGAATTCCTTGCGGTGTTGGGACCCAACGGTGCGGGAAAATCGACATTCCTGAAGGTGCTACTCGGTCTGCTGCGTCTGAACGCGGGATCCGTGGAGATTGCGGGTGCACCCGTTCGGCGCGGAAGCAGCCGGGTCGGCTACATCCCACAGCAGCAGACCATGCCGGAGGAGACTCCGCTGCGAGCCCGCGACATGGTCGCGCTGGGACTGGACGGTCACCGCTTCGGCATGCGCCTACATCCCCGCGCCCTGCGCAGACGCGTCGATGAGCTGCTCAGCGCTGTGGGTGCTACCGCCTACGCGGATATGCCCATCGGACTTCTCTCTGGTGGAGAGCAGCAGCGACTCCGCGCGGCCCAGGCGCTGGCCTCGAATCCCGCGGTCCTGCTGTGCGACGAACCTCTGCACTCACTTGACCTGCACCACCAGCAGGCTGTCACCGAGCTGATCCGACGCCAAGCGGTGGATCGAGGTTCAGCTGTGGTCTTCGTGACCCACGAGATCAACCCTGTCATCGAACATGTGGACCGCGTCCTCTACTTCGCCCGCGGGCAGTACCGGATCGGCACCACTGCCGAGGTCATGCGCTCTGAGGTGCTCTCAGAGCTCTACGGGTCCTCTGTGGACGTCATTGAACACAAGGGACGTCTCGTGGTCATGTCTCAGCATGATGAGAGCTGCCACTACCACCCAGAGGAGTTGGCGCTGCCATGATGGAGACGCTGACCAGCTCTTTCAGCACCGAAGGCTACTGGGAGCTCTTCTCCCTGGTCCGAAATTCGGTGATCACCGCAGGAATGCTCGGACTCATGGGCGGACTCATCGGCGTGTTCATCATGCTGCGCCGCACCGCCCTGGTGGTGCATGGCATCGCCGAGATCTCCTTCGCCGGAGCTGCACTAGCGCTGCTCATCGGCGTCGATGTGGTGGCGGGCTCTGCGCTGGGGGCCGTCGCGGCCTCGGTGCTCATCGGTGTGCTGAGTCTCAAGGATCGTGACACCAGCGCCGTGACTGGCGTGCTCATGCCCTTCGGCCTGGGCCTCGGCATACTCTTCCTCTCCCTCTACCAGGGACGCAGCGCCAATAAGTTCGGCCTGCTCACCGGGCAGATCGTCGGGGTGGGTGACATCCAGACGCAGACCCTCGTCACGGGAGCGGTGATCATCAGCGTCGTGCTGCTGCTGATCTGGCGGCCCCTGATGTTCGCCTCAGTGGACCCACAGCTCGCGCAGGCCCGGGGAGTTCATGTGAACCTGCTCTCCATGGTGTTCATGGTCCTCCTGGGCGTTGCCGTCGCCGTGTCGGTACAGGTGGTCGGAGCGCTTCTGGTCCTTGCGCTCCTGGTGGTGCCCGCGGCAGCGGCGCTGAAGGTCACCGTGCGGCCGTATCTCGCGGTGCTGCTCTCCATGGTCTTCGCGCTGGTCTCATCGGTGGGCGGCATCATGCTCGCGATCACCGGGACCGTGCCTATCAGCCCCTACATCACCACGATCTCGTTCTTGATCTACGTGATCTGCGTCCTGCTGGGGCGCCGGGGAAGAAACCGCAGACGCGAAGAAGCCGCTGCACTGACGGTGTAAGCGCCGCGGTGAGCCCAGGGCGGCTGAACCATGAGTGGCTGGTGGTTACTTGCGGGGAAGGGCTGCGCAGGTGGCGCAGAGTCCGAAGATCTCCAGGGTGTGCCTGACCTCGGTGAAGTTGTGCTCTGACGCCAGCTTGGTGGCCCAGTCCTCGATATCGGGGGCTTCGAACTCCACGGTGAGTCCGCAGGAACGGCACACCAGATGATGGTGGTGCTCCTCGCGCTCGCAGAGCCTGAAGATCGCCTCCCCGTCATCGGGGCGGAGCACGTCAACCAGGCCATCTTCCTGATGGGACTGCAGCACTCGGTAGACAGTCGCGAGGGAAACTTTCTCTCCGCGCTCGTCGAGAACCTTGTAGAGATCCTGGGCACTCACGAAGTCATCGAGTGAGTGCAGAGCTGCCCAGACGGCACGCTTCTGCCGCGTTGAACGGCCGCGAGCCGGGGGAGTGGAAGTGTTCTCGTTCATGCTCGCTCCAGACTAGCAGTCAGGTCTAGAGTGGGCGCATGAGTACCGTGTTCAGCAAGATCATCGCAGGGGAGATCCCGGGCCGCTTCGTATGGCAGGACGAGACCTGCGTGGCGTTCCTCTCCATCGCCCCGCTGGCCTACGGTCATACCCTGGTGGTGCCGCGGCAGGAAGTCGATAAGTGGACAGATGCAGATGCTGCGCTGATGACGCATCTGATGCATGTGGCACACCGGATCGGCAAGGCGCAGGTGGAGGCCTTCGGCTCTGAGCGGGCCGGATTGAGCATCGCCGGCTTCGAGGTCCCACATCTGCACATCCACGTCTGGCCCTCCAACTCGATGGCGGACCACAGCTTCGCGCAGACCAATGAGAATCCCGATCCAGCTGCGATGGATGAGTCCGCGGAGAAGCTTCGAGTGGCGCTTCGGTTGATGGGCGACGCCGAGCGCGTGCCGGCCGAGCAGGACTAGTTTCGCGCCGACTCAGCTGACCCTGACCGGGACTGCGCTAGGGCCGTGCCTGTTTCAGAGCTCGGCGGATTCGCTTGACTGAAACGGTCTGCGCGGTGCCCAGCTGTTGGGCGAAGAGATTCACGCGGAGCTCTTCCAGCATCCATTTCACCGCAGTCAGTTCACCCGGCACCGGCAGCTGTTCCGGGACCGCATCCAGGGCGGCGTCGAACTCGTCCTCAAGCTCCTGGACCACCGCCATGTCCTCGGCATCTCGAGTCAGTCCCTGCCCAGACTCCAACCGATCCAGTCGCAGCGCGATCGCATTGAGATACCGGGGAACATGGTGGAGCTGTGCGAGCCCCGTGGCAGTGACGAAGCCGGGGTAGACGAGCTGCGTCAGCTGGGTGGAGAGATCACTGACCGGTGCGCGCAGCGCATCCGAGCGAATCTGCATGAGGCGTGCGGTGAGCTCCGTGGAACGGCTGAGCACCTGCGCCAGCACATCGGTGAGCTTCAGCACCGTCTCGATCAACTCCGCGCGTGCCTCTCGGGCAATCTGCTGGAACTCAGCCTCGGTGAACGGCAGCTGCGCCGGGACCAGGTGTTCGAGCGCGGCGGTGGTGGAATCGCTGACCAGGGATTCCACCGTGCCATGGGGGGACTGGCTGAACGCCAAGCGTTCCCTGTTGCTGAGATGGTCCAGCACATAGCGCTGCGGAGACGGAAGCACCTCCCGCAAGAGGGCGACGACGCCCGAACGGTGCACTCGTTGCTGTGCTGCCGCGGAGTCCTGGATCGTGTAGGAGACCCCCTGAGACTCACCCTTGGCGGACCGTGGGGCAGGTGACAGCGCGGGGTAGCCGGTGATCTGCCGCCCTGCCACAGTGGTGGTGATCTCGGTGGGGATGTCTCCGAAGGTCCAGGAGGTCTGCCGCTGCTTGCCGGGGGCGCTGGCGGCAGGGGTGCCCCGGGAGTTCTTCTGCGCAGACCGCTTCCCGGGCTGCGAGGTGCCAGGGCTTGGAGGAGATCCCGCCGCGGAAGGCACTGCGCCGGCAGGAGCGGTGTCACCAGAGCCGGTGTCAGCAGATCCACCCTGTGATGACCCGTCTGCGGAGAGACTGCGCCCAATGGCCTCCCGGTTCTCCTGGGAGAAGCGGATCTGCAGCTCGCGCAGGTCGAAGCCGGAATCCAGGACACGTCCGCGCTCACTGACCACGGCAAAGGTGAACCTGAGGTGTCCCGGCAGCGCGCTGGTGTCGAAGACACCCGGTTCCACCACGTGGCCCTTGAGCCGGCGCAGGACAGTGCTCAGGGACTCGGTCAGCGAATCGACTCCGGGCGTGAAGTCTTCCTCCAGCTGGGCCCGCGCGCGCCGGGCGACGTCTGGTGCCGGCACAAAGTTCTTGCGCAGTGATTTGGGCATGCTGCGGATCAGGGCTGTGATCAGTTCCGTGCGCAGTCCGGGGATTAGCCAATCGAAACGTTCGGGCACGAGCTGATTGAGAAACAGCACGGGGATCTTCACGGTGACCCCGTCGGCTGAGGCTGTGGCCGCAGCGCCGGTCTCGGCCGTGTAGCGCGTGGGGTTGAACTCGTATTGGAGTTCCAGCTGCAGACCGTCGTGGTCGAAGAACTCGGGGAAGGACTCGATATCGACTTCGGCGGCGCTTTGGGCCAGGAGCCATTGATCGGTGAGGTCAAGCAGCTCGGGAGTCTCCAGACGCTGGTTCTTCCACCAGGAGTCGAAGTGTCGTTGCGACACGATATGTACCGGCACCCGCGCGTCGAAGAAGGCGAAGAGCTCCTCGTCGGAGGCACGGAGATCCTTGCGCCTGGTCCGGTTCTCCAAGTCCTCGAGCTCGGTGAAGCGCTCGCGGTTTCGCCGGTCGAAGTGGTGCCGGGTAGACCAGTCGCCGTCGACCAGGGCCCGCTGGATGAACAGTTCGCGGCTGTACTCAGGATCGATCTTCGCGTAGAGCACCTGACGGTCCGCGACCACGGGCACCCCGAAGAGGGTGACCTTCTCGGTGGCCACGACAGCCCCCTTGCCCGCGGACCAGCGTGGCTCGGAGTAGTTGCGTTTGATCAGGTGCGGTGCCAGCTCCTCCACCCAGGCAGGATCAATCTTGGCCACCGAGCGGGCCCAGAGCCGAGAGGTCTCCACCAGCTCACTGGCCATCACCCAGTCATGGTTCTTCTTGAACAGATGGGAGCCGGGGAACACCGCGAACCGGCTGCCCCTGGCTCCCTGGTAGTCGCGGGTCCTGGGGTTGTACAGCCCGACGTGGCTGAGCAGTCCTGACAGCAGAGACTGGTGGATCTGGTCGTGTTTCTGTGCGGGATCCACGGTGGGCAGCTTCTTCTTGCTGCGCCGCCCCGACGGGCGACCTCGCCCGCTTCCCTCAGCGGTGAACTCCACCTGGTCCGCGATCTCGCCGAGCTGGGAGACCAGGTCCTGCCACTCGCGCACGCGCAGGTAGTTCAGGTGCTCGCGGTGGCAGAGCTTCCGGAACTGGTTGCCCGAGAGCTCGGCCTGTTTGTCCTGGAGGTAGCGCCAGAGATTCAGCAGGGCCGAGAAGTCGGAGTTCTCATCCTTGAACCGCGCGTGGAACTCATCGGCCTGCTGCCGCTTCTCCGAGGGCCGCTCGCGGGGGTCTTGGATGGTCAACGCGGCCACAAGAACGGTGACCTCGGGAAGGCAGTCACGGCGAGCCGCCTCGACCATCATCCGAGCCATGCGTGGGTCTACAGGCAGCTGTGCGAGCATCCGGCCCACCGAAGTGACCGCACCCTTCGCGCTGCCGCTGGCCTTCTGAGAGATCTCGCCCTGTGCGCGACCACGGTCTGAGCCCTTGGTGCTCCTGAGCGCACCCAGCTCGGTGAGCAGCCGGACGGCGTCGTTGACTGCCTTGGCATCGGGCTTCTGCACGAACGGAAAGTCCAGCAGGTCCTCAGGGGTGCGGGTGATGCCCATGGAGGACATCTGGAGCAGGACCGAGGCCAGCGAGGTGCGCAGGATCTCGGGATCTGTGAACTCGGGTCGCGACTCGAAGTCCTCCTGCGAGTAGAGCCTGATCGCGATGCCGTCGCTCGTGCGGCCGGAACGGCCAGAGCGCTGGTTGGCGCTCGCCTGGGAGATCGCTTCGATCGGCAGCCGCTGCACCTTGGTGCGGGTGGAGTACCGCGAGATGCGGGCGGTGCCCGTGTCGATCACGTATTTGATCCCTGGCACGGTGAGCGAGGTCTCGGCGACGTTGGTGGCCAGTACGATCCGGCGGCGTCCGCCGGGTGAGAAGACTCGCTTCTGTTCAGCCATCGAGAGCCGACCAAAGAGCGGGAGGATCTCGGTGCCAGCAAGGCGGCGCTCGCGGCCGACTGTCTCGGCGAGAGCCTCGGTGGCATCGCGGATCTCGCGTTCACCGGGGAAGAAGATCAGGATGTCTCCCTCGGGTTCGCGCGCCAGTTCCAGCACTGCGTCGTTGACCGCGTCGAGCAAATCGCGGTCCTCAGCGACGGCGGCACCAGGGCCCTGGGCGGAGCGCCGTCTGGAGTCTCCGTCTTCTTCCTCGCCGAAGTGTTCGGACTCGTCGAAGTCCTCAAGTTCTGCCTCCGGATTGACCGGACGGTAACGGATCTCCACGGGATAGGTACGGCCTGAGACCTCGATGATCGGGACCTCAGAGGTTTCCCGCGTCCAGTTCTCGGGATCCGAGCTGAAGTGGCGGGCGAGGCGCTCGGGATCGATCGTTGCCGAGGTGACGATCACCTTGAGATCCGGGCGCGTGGGAAGCACCCTGCGCAGGTATCCGAGGATCACGTCGATGTTGAGGCTGCGTTCGTGGGCCTCATCGATGATGATGGCCGAATACCGGCTCAGCTGCGGGTCCCGCTGGATCTCGGCGAGCAGGATTCCGTCGGTCATGAGCTTCACGGCGGTGGCCGATGAGACCTCGGCGTTGAACCGGACCTGATACCCGATGTCCTTGCCGACGGTGCTGCCGATCTCTTCGGCCAGACGTTCAGCTACAGTGCGTGCCGCAAGTCGGCGCGGCTGGGTATGCCCGATCATTCCCTGATGCTGCAGACCCAGTTCCAGTGCCATCTTGGGAAGCTGTGTCGTCTTGCCAGAACCGGTCTCACCTGCGACGACGATCACCTGGTGGCGTTCCAGGGCGTGGATGATCCGCTCACGTTCTGCGGTGACGGGCAGTTGTGGTGGATAGGCGAGGTCCTCGGGGGACCAGCTGTCGCGACGGGCTGTGCTGGGAGAAGACATAACCCTCCAATACTAGGGTCAGGCGCGGAGGACATGCGTCCGTGGAGTTCCATGGGCTGTCTCGGCGGATGATCCCGGAGATTCCTATGGTCGATTAGGCATACTCCTGGCCGTGTGGGTAGTATGTTCTTCGCTGCCGGAGAGAAAATGGCGGTGGCGAATGAGGTCCAAAGGGCCTGACAAGTAGGTATGCGCGAGTGGCGGAATTGGTAGACGCGCTGGCTTCAGGTGCCAGTGCCTTCACGGGCGTGGGGGTTCAAGTCCCCCCTCGCGCACATTGAGCAGGATATGTACGAACTAGAGAAATAGCTCCGAAGAGATGATCACGATCATCGCTCCGGAGCTATTTTTTTGCCCTGAATGCGCAGCCGCTTCGGGGCCGTGATCCTAGGGCCGTGATCCTAGGAGCGTGATCCTAGGAGTCAGGATCGCCCTGGCGCCGCTGTGCCTTGCGGACGGCCTTGGCCGCGGACTTCTCCGCCTCAAGCTGACGCTTCACGTCTGAGGCGTAGACGTCGACGTACTCCTGCCCGGAGAGTCGCATGATGCGGTACATGATCTCATCGGTCACGGCACGCTGGGCGAAGCGGTCATCGGCATTGCCGTAGTAGGACTCGAAGGTCATCGGTTCTCCGACGATCATCCCCACGCGGCCCAGCCGCGGAATATTCTTACCGATCGGCTGGACCTTATCTGTGCCGATCAGCGCGATGGGAATGACAGGTGCCTGGGTGTTCAGGGCGAGGCGAGCAATGCCGAGTTTGCCCCGGTAGAGCCGCCCGTCTGGGCTGCGGGTGCCTTCTGGGTAGATCCCAAGGACCGAGCCGTTGCGCAGAGCCTGTTCCCCGGCATTGAGCGAGTTCTGGCTGGCGGTGCCTCCGGAACGGTCCATGGGGATCTGGCCCGAGAGATCGAAGAACTTGCGCATCGCCCACCCGGAGACGCCCTGCTTGCCCCAGTAGTCGTCCTTGGCCATGAAATGGACCTGACGGGGGACCTTGACCGGCATAAACACCGAGTCGGAGAAGGAGAGATGATTTGCCGCGAGGATCGCCGGACCCTCGCTCGGAATGTTGTGTAGCCCGCGCACCCAGGGGCGGAAAGTCGTATTGACCACTGGTGCCACGACAAAATTCTTGGCGACGCTATAGAACGACACAGGCTTCAGGGGTCCTTTCCGAGGGCTAGCTTCGAAACCACTGTAGAGGCAATACAGTGATCTCATGCACATGTCCGGGTTTGGAATTGCCGTTTTTCACGGATTCACCTCCACCCCTGCTTCCATGCTGCCGGTCGCCGAGGCTCTTCGGGAGGCCGGCTTCACGGTGGACCTTCCGTTGCTGCCTGGACATGGAACCCGGTGGCAGGACCTCCAGGCCACATCTCGCGCTGAACTCACACGCGCTGCCATCGCCAGCTACGACCGGTTGGCCGCGCGCTGCTCCAGGGTGGCCACTGTGGGGTTGTCCATGGGGGGTTCATTGGCACTGCATGTAGCTGCCCACCGACGGGTCCAGGCTGTCGGCGTGATCAACCCCGGTCTCAGGCTGGCTCCGATGACCGGGCCGGCAGCGTGGATGCTGGGTCGCCTGCGCCCCACGGTGGCAAGCATCGCTGGAGATATCGCGAAGTCAGAGGTGATCGAGGAGGCCTATGCAGAGACTCCGCTGCGCGCCGTCGTGCAGCTGGACAGGCTCTTTGCTCAGGTGCGAGGGGAGCTGCCCGTGTTGAGGCAGCGCGAGACTCCTGTCCTTCTGTTCCGCTCGGGCACCGATAACGTTCTGCCTCCTGCTTCCGCCGATACGCTGAGCAGATTCCTCTCCGAGGCGCAGCTGGACGTGGTCCATCTCCCGCGGAGTCACCATGTCGCCACGCTTGACCATGAGGCTGATCTGATCCACCAGCACCTGATCGAATTTCTGCACTCGCAGCTTCCCGCGGTGCAATCCCTGAGAGGATGAGGTATGAGCAATTATCGCGATGACGAGCCCAGCAGGATCTTCGGCCGAGGCGGTCAGTCCAGGCCCGTGCCAGGTCCCGGGGAGGGGAAAGGTTCCGGCCCGGCCAAGGGTCCCAGGGACTACTACGTGAGTGACTCCGCCGCCGAGGAAGTCGATGACTTCCAGCCGCCGAACCCGCGGAATCCGCTGGCAGGGGCGAAGCCAGCGGTGGTGCTCGGCTCGGTTCTCGCGATCGGCGCGATCCTGGCGCTGATCGTCCTGCCTTTCCTCCCGGTCAACGCACCCAGCTGGAGCGTCCCGGCGCTCATCGTCGCAGTGCTCGCGGGTCTGGTGATCCTCTTCATGCAGATGCCGCGGAACCGATCTGGACGCGGTGACGGGGCCCAGGTCTAGGTTCTGGGCCTTGGCCGAACACCTCCGTGGACAGTGTTTCCCCAGGACACAGCGTCATTCAGCTACCGTTCAGTAATGGGCTGTGGCAAGATGTTGTGAGATAGCACACATGATGGAGGAGTTCGCCGTGAAGGAATTTGCAACACCGCCCGCAGTTGAGGTTCCTGCCGATCTCAACATCACAGACCTCCTGGAACGCCAGGTCGACGCCGACCCGAAGAACATCCTCTTCGGCCGTCAGCTCAGCCCTGGACAGTGGAGCGACGTCAGCGCCGAAGAGTTCCGCGATCAGGTCATTTCGATCGCCAAAGGACTCATCGGCTCCGGCATTGAGGCCGGAGACCGAGTCGCCATCATGGCGCCCACTCGCTATGAGTGGACCCTGCTGGACTTCGCCATCTTCTACGCCGGTGCGGTGACGGTTCCCGTCTATGAGACCTCCTCACCCTCGCAGGTGGCCTGGATCATCGAAGATGCAGGTGTGAAGCTGCTCTTCGCCGAAACGGCAGCCCACCACAAGATCGTCCAGCGCGCGATCTCCCAGGAGAACCTCCAGGGGCTCTCGCAGATCTATACGATCGAAGGCAGCGGACTCACCGATATCCGCGCCAAGGGTGCCAATGTCACCGAGGACGAGGTGTCGGCCCGCCGCAATATCGCCGTCGGTGCAGATCTGGCCACAATCATCTACACCTCCGGGACCACCGGTCGGCCCAAAGGCTGCGAGCTGACTCACTCCAACTTCGTGGAGCTCTCGCTGCAGGCGCTTGGATCCTCGCTCGGCTCAGTGGTGCATAAGGACGCCTCCACGGTCATGTTCATCCCGCTGGCCCACGTCTTCGCCCGTTTCATCTCCGTGCTCGCAGTCGCCGGCGGCTCCCGGGTGGGCCACACCTCCGATATCAAGGAATTGGTGGACGATCTCGGGACGTTCGAGCCCACCTTCCTGCTTGCCGTCCCACGGGTGTTCGAGAAGATCTACAACGCCGCGATGCTCAAGGCTGAATCCGAGGGCAAAGGCTCGATCTTCAATAAGGCCGCGGACACCGCCATCGCCTGGTCACGGGCCAAGCAGGAGGGCAAGATCCCCTTCACGCTTGGGCTCAAGCACGCGGTCTTCGACAAGCTGGTCTACTCCAAGCTGCGCGCCCGAATGGGGGGACAGGTTCGCCATGCGGTCTCCGGCGGTTCTCCGCTCGGGGAGCGGCTCGGCCACTTCTTCTACGGCGTGGGAATCCAGATCCTCGAGGGCTACGGCCTGACGGAGACCACCGCGCCCCTGACGGTCAATACCCCGGCGCTCAGCAAGATCGGCACCGTCGGTGCCCCGCTTCCGAACTGTGCCGTGAAGATCGCCGAGGACGGGGAGATCCTTGGGCGCGGGATCTGCGTCTTCCGCGGATACCACAACCGCCCGGAGCTCAACGCGGAGATCTTCACCGAGGACGGCTGGTTCCGCACCGGAGACGTCGGATCCCTGGATGCCGACGGCTGCCTCACCATCACCGGTCGCAAGAAGGAGATTCTGGTCACCGCAGCTGGCAAGAATGTCTCCCCGGCGCAGCTTGAGGATCTCATCCGCGCCGATGCCATCGTGTCCCAGGCCGTGGTGGTCGGTGACAATAAGCCATTCGTCGCGGCGCTGATCACTTTGGATCCCGAGACTCTTCCGCAGTGGCTCAAGCGCAAGGGACTGGACCCGCAGACCCCGATGGCAGAGCTGGTGACCCACGAGACGATCCTCGCCCACGTCCAGACCGTGGTGGACAAGGCCAATGACTCGGTCTCCCGCGCCGAGTCCATCCGGGAGTTCCGCCTGCTGCACACGGACTTCACGATCGAATCCGGCCACCTCACGCCGTCCATGAAGATCAAGCGCCCACTGGTCATGAAGGATTTCGCCGACGAGGTCGAGACGCTCTATGCCGATGCGGCCAGCAGGAAGAGCTGACCGAGATCTGACCCATAAGACGAATGAACCCCGGATGTCACGTGACATCCGGGGTTCATTCGTCCGCATAGTGGAACGCGGTATCGGTATTAGGTGCCGTCCCGACCTCCGGATTACGCTTAGCGGGTGACTACCACGCCAGAACCCCGCTCCGCCGCCCCGCTGACCGCCCCAGGTGAGATCATCCACGTGGGTGCCGCCGAGTATCCGGGCCTCGACGAGTGGCGTTCGCTGCCGCTGCGTCAGCAGCCGGACTGGCGCGAGCACAAAGACTTCGACTCCGCCTATGCCGAGCTCTCGGCCCACCCCCCGCTGGTCTTCGCCGGTGAGGTCGACAAGCTCAAGCGTCGGCTCGCGAAGGTGGCAAACGGCGAAGCCTTCCTGCTCCAGGGCGGGGACTGTGCCGAAACCTTCGACGGTGTCAGCGCTGATCGAATCAGCGCCAAGATCAAGACCATCCTGCAGATGGCAGTGGTGCTCACCTACGGCGCCTCGCTGCCGGTGGTGAAGATGGGACGGATGGCCGGCCAGTACGCCAAGCCGCGCTCCTCAGATGTTGAGACTCGCGATGGCGTGACCCTGCCGACCTTCCGCGGTGAGATCGTCAACGGCTTCGAGTTCACCGAAGAGTCCCGCATCCCCGACCCCAAGCGCATGGTCGCGGCGTACCTGAAATCCGCTGCCACCTTGAATCTGATCCGGGCCTTCACCGAGGGCGGCTTCGCCGATCTTCGCGCGGTCCAGCAGTGGAATAAGGGATTCATGGCGAACCCGGCGCACGCTCGCTACGAGCAGCTCGCCGGGGAGATCGACCGTGCCGTGCGCTTCATGGAGGCCTGTGGAGCCGATTTCGAGGCTCTCAAGCGCACCGAGTTCTACGCGGCGCATGAAGCGCTGCTGCTCGACTATGAGCGCGCCCTGACGCGGATCGATTCACGCACCGGAAAGCCTTACATCACCTCAGGGCATTTCGTCTGGATCGGTGAGCGCACTCGGGAGCTCGACGGCGCCCATATGGACTACCTCTCCCGCGTGCAGAACCCCATCGGTGTGAAGCTTGGCCCGAGCACCACACCGGAGACCGTGCTGCAGATCATTGAGAAGCTTGATCCCGAACGGGAGCCGGGCCGACTCACCTTCATCGCGCGCATGGGCGCCGCCAACGTCCGCGAGAAGCTTCCCCCACTGGTCAAGGCCGTCAGGGATGCCGGAGCCAAGGTCGTCTGGGTCACAGACCCGATGCATGGCAACACCATCACTGCCGACAACGGCTATAAGACCCGGCGCTTCGACGACATCATGGATGAAGTCCGCGGGTTCTTCGAAGTCCACCGGTCACTGGGCACCTACCCGGGTGGTCTCCATGTCGAGATGACAGGCGACGACGTCGCTGAGTGCCTCGGAGGATCCGACGTGGTGGATGAGTCTGCCTTCGACCAGGGCTACGAATCACTCGTGGACCCGCGGTTGAACCATAAGCAGTCGCTCGAGCTGGCATTCCTGGTGGCGGAGTCCCTCACGAAGCGGAGCTGATCTTCGGCTGGGGGCTCAGCCTCCGCCGAGGCTTGGGATGAAGGTGTCCGAGACGCCGATCCATCCAGCAAGCAAGACGAGCAGCGCGCTGCCGATCATGATCGCGGCGAGCATCAGCCAGGCTCGTGTCGGTGTGGGTCCCGTGAGTTCCACCGTAGGGCGTTGACGCTCGCGTCGATCGGTGCGCCCAGGATCCCCGCGACGTGCCACGGAGGGAATGGCAGGCTGCATCCCGGTGGCCGGATCATCGGCACTCAAACGGGGTGGGGTGAGCTGGAAGGCGCTTGTGGGCACCTCGGTGATCAACTGTCGATCCTCCTCAGCGAGGCTGGCCGGCACTGACCCCGCCGACTCGCGATGTTCGGCCTCGAGCTGTGACGCATCCAGATGAGTCGTGCGCGAGTTGCCCAGCGCAGCCTCGATGTCCTCGTCCCACGGCTCGGCCACGGTGTGCTGCTCGCCGTCGTCGGTGAATGCTTCGGTGGAGTCTCCGGGCATCATGGTCGTGGCGCGCTGTCCGGCCGGCGCACTGCTTCCCGACGCTCCGGCGGAACCCATGGCGGGAATCGCGCGCGCTGCGGTGCGGGTGAGCGCGCCGTCGAAATCCAGCTCGTCCTCGCTGAGCTGACCGCGCGCCTCGCGCAGCATCTTGAGCAGCTCATCGGCGTTCTTGGGTCGCAGCGCGACCTCGGGACGGGTAGAGATGCTGACCAGATCGTCGAGCTCAGCGGCAAGGCCTGCCACCTGGGCAGAGGGGACAGGGACCGTGGAATTCACATGCTGGTAGGCGACGCGGACGGGGGAGTCCCCGGTGAAGGGCTGCACGCCGGTGAGCATCTCGTAGAGCAGGATGCCGATCGCATAGATGTCTGAGCGTTCATCGGCGCCCTCACCGGAGAGCAGCTCGGGGGAGATATAGGCGACGGTTCCCATCAGCGTGGATGTGCCCGAGTGGTGGGTGGCGGCCCGCGCCAGGCCCAGATCGGCAAGTTTGATCCGACCATCGTGGGAGACCAGCACATTCTCTGGTTTGATGTCCCGGTGAACGAGGCCGGCGCGGTGCGCTGCGGCCAGGCCCTGCAGGATGGAATCCATATACGTCAGCGCCAGCCGAGGAGTCATCGCGCCGTGCTTGAGCAGCGTGCGCAGCGTAGCGCCAGGGACATACTCCATCACCAGATAGGCAGTCTCCTGAGCCTGGCCCTGGTCCAGCACCTGGACCACATTGGGGTGGGCGATCAGCGCCGAGTTGCGCGCCTCCTGCTCGAAGCGATCGACCACCTTGCGGTCTTCTGCCATATGCGGGAACAGGACCTTCAGTGCCACCTCACGACCAAGGCGCTCATCCTGAGCACGGTAGACCGTGGACATGCCGCCACGGGCGATGCGTTCCTGGATGACGTAGCGGTCGTCGATCCTCGAATCGATCCACGGGTCAGACTGTTCGGTGCTCACTGCCCCAGGGTACCGAACCCGATGCGCTCTCACACCGTGCGCAGCACCAGGTTCCCGCGCAATCGATCGAATTCCTCCAGAACAGCAGGGTCGACGCCGAGCTGCGCCAGCGCGGCAGTGTGCTCCACGCTGGTCCGGGTAAGCTCCTCGATGCTGCGCTCCACCTCTTCCACAGCACCTGAGGCGCTCAGAATCTCGCGCGCACGTTCCACCTGGTCCTGGTTCAGCGCAGGATCCCCCAACATCGCAGCCAGCTCCGCGGCATCCTCAGCGGAGGATCGGAAAAGACCGTAGGCGATCAGTTCGGTGCGTTTGCCCTCGCGTAGATCGTCTCCCACCGGCTTGCCTGTGGTCTCCGGATCACCGAAGACCCCGAGGAGGTCATCGCGCAGCTGGAACGCCTCTCCGACGGGAAGTGCGGCAGCCGCGAAGGCACGGCACAGCTCATCAGTTCCGCCGGCGAGGGCGGCGCCAAGGACCACCGGGTACTCCGTGGAGTACTTCGCTGCCTTGAAGCGCAGCACGCCCCGGGCGCGGGCAACTGCCTCGATCTCAGTCGAAGCCGGGGTTCGGACCTCTTCCAAGACGTCGAGGTATTGACCGGTGATGACCTCGGTGTGCATCCGATGGAAGGTGGAGGCAGCGATGGGGTTGATCGCCACTCCATCACGCTGGGCGGTGGCCTGCGCATGGAAGAAGGCCTCGGAGGCCCAGGCCAGGGACAGGTCGCCGGAAAGGATCGCGCCACTGGTGCCGAAATGGGAGCGCTGACCGCTGAATCCTGAATCTCGGTGCAGCGTCTCGAACCGCATATGGGCACTGGGCAGTCCGCGGCGAGTGGCGGAGCGGTCGATGACGTCATCGTGGACCAGAGCTGCTGCCTGGAAAAGCTCAAGGGCGACGCCGAGCTCGACCACGGCCTCGCCATGACCTGAGGCCGCCTGCCAGCCCAGCCGGGCAAGAGCCGGCCGCATCTTCTTTCCACCACGGGTCAGTTCCATCAGGGCCGTGACAAGCGGAGCGGCCTGCTCGGAGACTTCTCGCACTTCGTCGAGACGCTGTTCCAGGAAGTGGACACATCCGGCGTTGACCTGGCTGATGAATTCTTGGCGCTCCATGGCGGATAGCCTATCGGTATGGCCCCGTCATCTTCGGCTGATCCACGCGTCTTCGCCCATGTGGACATGGATGCCTATTACGTAGAGGTCGAACTCCTCACCCGGCCAGAGCTGCGCGGGAAGAAGATCATCGTCGCGCAGGATTCCGGACGCTCGGTCGTGCTCTCTGCCTCCTACGAGGCCCGTGCCGACGGAGTGCGTTCAGCCATGCCATTGAGCGCCGCGCGGCGGGCGAGCCCCCACGCCGTCGTGGTGTCTCCGAATATGTCGACCTACCGTGATCTCTCCCGTCGAATCATGAGTTACTTCGACAGCATCACCGACGCTGTGGAGCAGCTCAGCGTGGATGAGGCGTTCTTGGACCTGACGGGGGCGATGCGCAGACTCGGGGACCCCGCCCAGATCGGTCAGAAGATTCGGCGAGAGATCCGCGAGGAGTTCGGTCTTCCCGCAACAGTAGGCATTGCTGACCGAAAGTTCATTGCCAAGATCGCCTCCACCCGGGCCAAGCCTGACGGGCTGCTCCTGGTGCCTCCGCATCGAAGGATTGAATTCCTGCACTCGCTTCCGGTGACAGCCATGTGGGGAGTAGGGGCGAAGACCGCCGCGTCGCTTCAGGCTTTCGGCATCACCACGGTGCTGCAGCTGGCCCAGACCCCGGAGCCAGCGCTGCGCAAGAGATTCGGCGTGACAGGCACCGCCCTTCACCGCCTCGCCTGGGGTGAGGATGACCGTGGCGTGCAACCACACCGTATAGAGAAGTCAATCGGCGCTGAGGAGACGTTCGCCGCTGACGTCGATGATGAGACTGTGCTTCGCGCCGAGCTGCTGCGACTGAGCCACCGGGTCGCGTCAAGACTCCGGGAGTCCGGATTCTCGGCCCAGGGCATCAGCCTCAAGCTGCGCTACAGCGATTTCGAAACCCTCAGCAGGGCGGCCACGCTGACACATCCCACCAACTCCGCGCTGACCATTTACTCCCGGGTGCTGGCTCTGCTGGAGAAGCTGGGCGCGCGCTCGCAGTCGGTGCGTCTGATCGGAGTCAGGGCGGAGCGCCTGGTGGAGGAGAAGGGGTCGCTGCAGCTCAGCTTTGACCGCACCGAGACCAATTGGCTCGATGCCGAAAGTGCTCTGGATGCGGTCGCGAAGAAGTTTCCCAAGGTTCAGACCGCCCCTGCGTCTCTGCTGCGGAACCGGAAATCGGATGAACGCCTGGGGGATTCCTGAGTGTCAGCCCATAGATTACCTTCAGCCCTGTAACGGGCTAGGTACCGGATCGCAAAACCGGTAGACTACGTGCCCAGGCGTATCCACACCGGCCAGCACGCCACACGACGATCGCGAGGAGCTTCACGATGCCACTGTCGGAGCGTGAACAGCGCATGCTCAAGCAACTTGAAGACCAGTTGCAGTCGGAGGATCCCAGCTTCGCAAGCTCGATGCAGGACACCCCGACCGGGAAGCTCAATGTCAAGAACCTTGTGCTGGGTGCGATCATCGCCGTCGCAGGCATCGTGGTCCTTCTTCTGGGCATCTATAACCAGTGGGTCCCGGTGGGTGTGATCGGCTTCCTCATCATGGGTGCAGGCGTCTACTACGCCACCACCGGCGGGGCCTCCGGCAATACCCGCGGGAACGGCAGCGGTGGAAATGGCGGCGGAGGCGGCGGCGGACCCAGAAGTTCCGCCCCCAGCCCCTCGGGTTCAGGGACCTTCATGACCGGACTGGAGCAGCGCTGGGAAGAACGACGCCGGCAAGACTGAGTCATCTGACCAGCAGGCTGAGTCGTCAGACCGGAGGTTGGTAGCGACGCAGGTTTAGATCTCTCGTAGGGCCCCTCGTGGAGGGGCCCTACTTTTTTGTCCCTCCACTTTCCCCCACCTGTGAATGCGGGACTCTCGCGCCCGGCCGCGAGGGTTTCAGATCCGGACCTCACGTGGGTAGTGAAACAGTTCCCTCGCGCCTCGTCTGAAGCGCAGAGCCCCTGGCAATACAGGGAAGTAGCTGCCTTGGGGTCATGTTGAGAGCCAGCTCAGTCACGCCGAGGGACTCGTACTCCTTGTCCATCGGTCGATGCTCCTAGACGACCCCTGCGCATGTTTGGAGAAAACCCCTCCACTGCTCTCCACCTCCTCCACCCGCGAATATCCGCAGGTCAGCGGGGTGCACCGGAAAGAGTTCCGGAATTACCTCCACAGAACGGCCAAGATTTGGTTGCAAGTGGGGGGAAGTGGGGTAAAGTGGAGCTCAGTAGAGGGAGAAGGAATGATTCTCCTCGACAGGTGAGGCGGTGGGGTCCATGTTCTTGGGCACTTACACGCCTCGCATGGACGAGAAGGCTCGCTTGATCCTTCCCGCGAAATACCGCGAGGAACTTGCCAATGGCCTGGTCCTCACTCGTGGGCAGGAACGCTGCATCTACGTGTTCAGCACTGAAGAGTTCAAGAATGTGCACCACCAGATGCGACAGGCTCCTCTGACCTCTCGCCAGGCACGTGACTACATCCGCGTATTCCTCTCCGGAGCCTCTGACGAGATTCCGGATAAGCAGGGCAGGATCACCATTCCTGCTGCGCTTCGGGAGTATGCGGGGCTGGATCGCGAGGTCACGGTGATCGGAGCGGGCGACCGCGCCGAGATCTGGGACACCGCAGCATGGAACACCTACCTTCAGGAGAAGGAATCGGAGTTCTCATCTACCGATGGGGAAGCCATTCCAGGACTCTTCTGAAGGAAGACCTGAGGCCGACACGGCCGCAAAGAGCACCACAATTCAA